>PDYJ01003084.1_pt1 | contig 1128400 bp, 947 predicted proteins | sample 1430841 | NCBI WGS metagenome assembly PDYJ01 (sample SAMN07237672, study PRJNA390542) | Gut metagenome, whole genome shotgun sequencing project. | isolation source: fecal pellets | host: Mus musculus | place: USA: New York, NY | collected 2016-10 | reverse complement strand
CCTTGAAACGCATCGTTGCGGCTCTTACCAACATTATCAAAACATTTACTTGGGATTGACCCACTCTACAATATGAGCGAAGAACTTCAACAGCAACTCCGTGCGCAACTCTGGAATGTCGCCAACACCCTGCGAGGCAATATGTCGGCAGGTGATTTTATGTATTTCTCTCTCGGCTTCATTTTCTACAAATACCTTTCTGAGAAAATAGAGAAGGCGGTTGACACCGCCCTTATCGACGACGGCATTACTTTCAAGGAACTTTGGCAGTCTACCGATGAAGATGCCGAGGAACTGAAAGCCGAGGTGCGCAATCAGTGTATGGATTCTATCGGCTACTTCATTGAGCCGGAGTTCTTGTTTTCCTCAATCATTGCGTCAATCAAGATTGGCGAGAATATTCTCCCCAAACTTGAACGCTCGCTCAAACAGATTGAGGATAGTACGCTCGGACACGACAGCGAGGAAGATTTTGGCGGTCTGTTCTCCGACATCGACCTCAACTCGCCGAAACTCGGCAAGAGTTCCGATGATAAAAATTCGCTCGTTTCATCGGTGCTTCTCGCCCTTGATGAAATCAAGTTCGGCTCGGAAGCCGCTGAAGAAATTGATATTCTCGGCGATGCCTACGAATATATGATTGCCCAATTTGCCGCCGGTGCGGGCAAAAAGGCCGGCGAGTTCTACACTCCGCAAGAGGTCAGTCAGATTCTCGCCGACATCGTAACCACCGGCAAGACCGACTACGCAATGTCTACGACCCGACCTGCGGCTCCGGCTCGCTGCTTATCCGCGCAGCTCGCGAGGGTAAGGCCGAGGACATCTTCGGTCAGGAGAAGAATCCGACTACCTACAACTTGTGCCGCATGAACATGCTGCTCCACGGCATCAAGTTCAAGAATTTCTCAATCGCCAACGGCGACACGCTCGAACATGACGAGTTTCCCGACCGCACAGCCGATACCGGCTTTGATGCTGTCGTGGCTAACCCTCCGTTCTCGCAGACTTGGAGTGCCGCTCCGAAGTTCCTCACAGGCGACGACCGTTTCAGCAAAATAGGAGTCCTTGCACCGAAGTCGAAAGCCGACTTCGCGTTTATCCTCCACATGGTCTACCACCTCAACGATGGCGGCACAATGGCATGTGTCGCTCCGCACGGTGTTCTGTTCCGTGGCAACGCCGAGGGAACTATCCGCTGTTGGCTCATCGAGAAGCGCAACTACATTGAACGCTATCATCGGCCTACCGGCCAACATCTTCTACGGCACTTCCATACCCACCTGCATAATCGTGGTGAAGAAATGCCGCAAGGCCGACGACAATATTCTGTTCATTGATGCAAGCCGCGAATTTGAGAAAATCAAAACTCAGAACAACTGCGTCAGGAACACATCGACAAAATCGTCAGCACCTACCGCGAGCGGCAAAGAGATAGAGCGTTACAGCCATCTCGCCACCCTTGACGAGATAGCCGAGAACGACTACAACCTCAATATTCCCCGATACGTTGACACTTTCGAGGAAGAAGAACCTATCGACATCAAAGGCGGTTATGGCTGAAATCAAGGAGCTTGAAGCCAAACGCGCCGAACTTGACAGCGAAATCGAAGTATACCTCCGTGAACTCGGCATCATCGAAAACGACTAATCGCTATGGCAACCAATAAAACAGATAAAGTCCTCAATGTGCCAACTCTGAGATTCCCCGGCTTCACCGAGGAGTGGCAGGAAGTTCAATTTTGCGATGTCGTTAATCTATATAGGGTAGTTCGCCGCGTCCGATAATTGAGTTCATTACACATTCTGACGAAGGAGTTAATTGGGTAAAAATTGGAGATATGCCGACTACTGGACGACTTGTAACATCCACTTCTGAAAGAATAACATTAGAGGGTTCAAAAAAATCAAGAAAAGTTAGTCCAGGTGACTTAATATTGTCAAACTCAATGACCTTCGGACAACCATATGTCATGGCAATAGAAGGATATATACATGATGGGTGGTTTGTGTTGAGAGATTACGAAGAAAAAATGGATAGAGATTTCTTATGTAATTTGCTTATCTCACCTATTATCCAAAAACAGTATTATCGATTAGCGGCAGGAGGGGTCGTTCAAAACATTAGTAGCGACCTTGTAAACCAAGTGCGATTTCTCGTTACCCTCAATAGCAGAACAATTACAAATATCCCATCTCCTAAATATTCTTGACGAGCGCATAGCGTTGCAAAGCAAGTTGATTGACCACTTAAAATCCTTAATGGACGGAATTGTGGTTAAGCATTGGGGTGGAGTTGAGAAGAAAAAATATAGCCTAACGGAATTAGGAGAAGCATTTTCGGTAATGAATCTTTCCAAAGAAGACTTAACCGAAGATGGGAAGAGATGTATTATCTACGGGGAATTGTTCACAACGTATGATGCAATTATAGATAATGTTGTGAGCCATAACAGATAAGGTCGATAGACTTACACTAAGCGAAGATAACGACCTGTTATTCCCTGCATCAACCACAGTTGATGCTTACTCTCTTATTGCGCCAAGTGCGATTACTGAACGAGGCATAGTATTGGGAGGAGATATGTTCGGCATTCATATATCCCAAGAGCATAGTGCCGAGTATATCAGTTTAATTATCAACGCAATCTATCGAAACAAGTTGAGCAAATATGCCAAAGGCTCAACGATTATTCACCTGCATTACGGTGATATTAAAAATGTGGAAGTTGAATTGCCCGACTTGAAAACTCAATTATATCTCGTTGGTGTGGTGAAAAGATTGAGAACTAAATTTTCCATCGAAACCGATTATCTGGTAAAACTGAACAAGGCAAAACAATCTTTGCTTTCCGCGCTGTTCATATAAACATCGCTGACAGTAGATATTGCTTTTGCTCTTGTATCAAAGAGAGTAACCTTTCTTCAAGTGCAATTTTATCCTCTATGCGAGATAGGATGCCGCTGTTCTCGATTGTTCTTCATATTCGGGACAGAATATGCGGGCCTTAGAATATGCCTTAAAAATAAATGTGCGGTATAGCCATACCAGTTTTATACGGCTGAAAATTAAATCTTTTCAATACGAAGTATAAAAATTTCGCCGACACCTTTCTTTGGTTGCAAGTAAATTCAAAGTGCCTACTACCGAGCAATCGCCATTAGTATACAATACATTTCCCACGCCCGAACCATCTTTTACAACCAGGATAGCCGGAGCTGAAATGGTAGCATAATCAAGATAGCCGCAAACGCCATTTAGCGCCATACACAGGATATTTACCTTGTTCTTCTGTCTCACCCTCTTGTAAGGTCGAACTATAACAATCAAGGCAATCACCTATGGAAATGTTCTGAGTATGTGCCGTAACCTTATCTATAATTCCGTCCATTAAGGATTCTGCCACCACAATGTCGGCAATTACGAGCTAGAATCTTCCAACGCTTGAAAAGATCGCACCTGACTCATACCAAGAAGCGTGCAAAGAATTGCTTCGTATACTGAGCAACCTACAAAATATATCGCGGAAGATTTCGAGTATAGTTCTGACAAGACACAATACGCCGGTACTGACAGCGAACAAATCTCTATACTTGGCATACCTCTGAAACTTTGGCGTGTATGATAGGCAATTGTATCATTCTTGACGATTTACTTCTTGATATGAAATTTATTACATTTGCCTTTCAAGGTAATATCCCTGCCATAAAATACTGCGACTATTGTGGAGTCAATCTTCGATTTCATTTCGAGCAACTTCCAATGGATGGCGATTACCCATGTAGGCCAATCGACATTATTTCAATGTTGAGCCAATGCAGTTTTATTGTCCGAGTCATTGAGGTTCAAAGAATGCACGCACAATTGTTGGATAAGAGCCGACATAAGCTAGTCGAAAATGAACTGCATTATTGGAACTGCTCATTAAACAGAAATCCTTTTGCTTTCGGCAATGTTTATATAAACATTCGGAAAGCAAATAATTTCTGTTTAATAGGCATTGAATATTGCGTTCACTTCGGCGGCTATCATTTTGAAGCCTATCCAGATGATATTGTCGTGCAATGTTGTTGCTCTAATAGACGGTAACGAATAAGGAATTGCACTAATGGCTTCAAATGAAATATTGCGAATTGTACCCTCAATGTTTATCCAATCCTTTGAAGAAGTATTTCGTCGAAAAGAAGTGTTGAATCCACAACATCCAGAATTTTGGAAGATAATAAAGGAAATGAAAATTTCATCGCTTGTATGTGCGATTGAACATTGTTCTCAGGTTAACGCAAATATTCCAGTATGAATATTGAGATTTGTTCGCTGCCAGTACGGCGTTTGTGTCTTGTCAGAATATACTCGTATCTTCCACGATATATTTTGTAGGTTCTCTATAGAAGCAATTCCTGCAACCGCTTTTGGTATGAGAGGTGCGTTTTTCGAAGCTTTGGAAGATATTAGCCTCCTAATTGCCGACTTTAATTTTTTCAAATCCTCAATCAACTTGCTTTGCAACGCTATTCGATCGTCAAGGAGCGAAAGAAAATCCGCGATTTTTTTCTGCTCAGTTCTATTTGGATAGGAGATTCCTAACTTCCGTAAATCGTCATTATAAATCCGAGTTATGGTTGTTGAATTGAGACGAGACCAATCTACCCGTGAAATTATATAATACAGGAATTTGTTGTTTATCTTATCGGTTGGGTTACTCAACCATACGATATTACTATCTTGGAAATAAGAATCTGCGCCATCAAATGGAATAGCTTTCCCAACTGTACCCGCACAAGTAATCATAACCTCTCCTTGTTGTGGATAGTTGTACTTGCATCGGTATTCATCAAAAAGTTCTTTTGAAATGTAACTATCGGGAATACCACCTATTGTCCCTATTTTATAAAAAGGGACATCTCCGACTTCACTTGTTTGGTGTGCAAATATTCTTTTGCACATTTGAACAGTGCATATATCGCCAAGTGCGGACTTTTGCCATTCTTCGGTGAAGCCGGGGAATCTCAGAGTTGGCACATTTGCCGCTCAGTTTCTCAAAGGGTTAGATTTTGCTATGTATAATGGTATATGTTCAACATTAAACATTTCTACAATGCAAAATCCTTTAACTTTCCGTCAAGTCGCCACCTTGTGGCGAGAGGATAAGCATAAGTATGTCAAGCGTTCCACGATGTCGGCATACTCACTTATCCTCCAAAACCATCTCCTACCGTACTTCGCAGATGCAACCGCAATCACCGAGGAGCAGGTGCAGAAGTTCGCTATCGAAAAACTCGATAAAGGACTCAGCCAAAAGAGTGTCAAGGACATTCTTATCGTCCTCAAAATGATTTTTCGCTTCGGCGTGAAATCCGGCAACTTCACCCACCAAGATTGGGAGGTGAAGTTCCCTACCGACCATTCAAACCGCGAGTTGTCGGTGCTGACAGTTGACAACCAAAGGAAGCTGATGAAGCACCTTACCGACAACTTCACTTTCCGCAACCTCGGCATACTGATATGCCTCCATACAGGTATGCGAATCGGAGAAATTTGCGCCTTGAAGTGGTCGGACATCAACCTCTCGGCGGCAACCATATCCGTTAACAAGACTCTCGAACGCATCTACATTTCTGATGCAACCCCGGCAAAAACAGAGATAGTAATATCCTCACCAAAGACTACAAACTCTCGCCGTGAAATACCAATCGGCAAAGGACTGCTGAAAATCCTCCGTCCCATCATGGCTGTCGTAAACTCCGACTTCTATGTCATAACAAATGAAGCCAAGCCAACAGAACCGCGTACCTATCGCAACTACTACAAGCATCTTATGGAATCGTTAAATCTTCCCGCGATGAAATTCCACGGTCTCCGCCATAGTTTCGCCACCAGATGCATCGAAAGCATGTGCGACTACAAGACCGTCAGCGTGATACTCGGCCACTCCAACATCGCAACGACACTCAACCTCTACGTCCACCCCAACATGGAGCAAAAGAAAAAGTGCATCGACAAGATGCTACGCTCACTCTGAAATACTCCATGCATAATAAGTTTGGTTTGGTTCGGGCTTTATATATGCCCGGCCAAACCTAAATTTATATAGAAATGCTTGGTAAAAAGAAAGCTGGGTGTGAGTGATATTGTTCTCGTAAATTACAGGGGCATTGACCGGAAACGTTTTTCTAACTGTTCTAGCCGCTCAATCAGTGCATCAAACGACAACTTTTCACCGTAAATCATAGAGGTTTTCATTGCTTCGTAGTCAAGGCGCATTTTGTCGCGCAATTCGCCAGTCGGACAGAATGCGATGGTTGACGGATGGTTAAGCTCGTAGTTTACACCGCCGACATGATAGAATCGTTGGCGATGGGCGATGATCTCCTGATATAATTCCATGTCGGAAAGAGCGGCTTCTGCAAAAGCGGTGTCCATCAGTCGTTCCAAATCATAAAGATGGCGGCTCATGCGGTCGGAGCGAGGTGAGCGACGCTGATATTCCTCATTTAGCAGGAAGGCTTTTTCAAGGAATGTGCGTGTCGGTGTTATGGTCGGTATTTCGGCAAATGTCTCACCGTCAATCTCCGGGAAAGCATTGCCAACGAGTGATGATATGCGCTTGACTTCAAACGGTTCTTTCATCGAAAGACAACTTATCTCAATCTTGACTACGGGACGCACATACGCATCAGAGTCAACTTTGACCGGATAGTGAATCTCTATGATTACCGGATCGCTGTCATGGTCGATTGGCGAACCGTCCTTCTTTGTAGTTATCGGTATTACCTTGCATTCGCCTAAACCGGATTCTACAAGTTTCGATTTCAATTCCTTTGCGAACTCGCCAAGGATATAATCACGATTGACAATACGGAGATTCTTCACCTGATTGTTAGTCGCAGCTTTAGCGCAATCCTTACCAAGTTCATTGAGATAGAAATCACGATAGAGGGCTATGTCGATGTCTTCCGAAAAGCGGTCAATCAGGTTCCAGCCTTTGCTGAGACTTGTTCCACCTTTGAAGAACATATACTTTGCCGGGGAAAGGGAGAACAGAACTTTCAAAATGGCAGTAACCCACCAGTCTTTTTCAACCGCACCCACGCTGATGTTCTTTTCATTTGCTATGATGTATGCCGATTGTTGACGGTCAGCATCCGAAGCATCAATCCATCTGCTCATTTCGTTTGATTTTATCCTTTGTTTCGATAATAATTTTTCTAATCCAGCGCGGAGCACGAGCTATATCCTCTTGCCATGTCTCTTCCTCCGGGTTTTCTTTCAACACGCCATAAACTACGTCAAGAGTATTATCATCAACATTATATTGCTTGATAGACTTTAGCGCAAGCACTAATATCGGCATAATCTTGCCCTTATATGCAAATGTCGATGGCACACTATGTTTAAGAGTCAGAGTACGTTTGCCAATCTTTATTTTGCGTGGTGTTCCTGATGTAAGATACACGGAGTTCATTGGAACTTGTGTTGAAAAACCGAGATAATTCTCAGCAGTCGCTCCGGTAGGCAACAGTTGCGCATCATCACGTTTTGCTATGGTCTGTGCTATTTCTCCTATCGTCGGAATAACGGGTCCAAATCGTGATTCTTTTGGCTTAACGTATATCCCTGTGGCAACTCTGACGAGCTTCCCTTCATTGCATAGTTCAGACAATATGTTGGAGGCGTAGTGAGTGTCAATAGGCAAAAAGCTATCCGGCAGGAAGATGGTGCCCTTCTTGCTGCGATTGACCTTTGAGATAATTGTTTGTTTCATATCGCGATGAGTAAAAAAGGAAAATAAACGCTTAATTGTCCTTTCTCAGCAGTGCAAAGTTAGTGTTTTATTTCCAATTACACAAAACATTACATCCAATTAAATAGGATTTTACATCAGCCACAAATCATAGGCGTGATATACTTTGCCAGTTTGGTTTAGTCCGGGCACTATATACCCGACCTAAACCAAACCAATATATAGATAGGGCTGGTGAAAAGAAAAATTTTTCTTTTGCATAGTTCTACTTTAGGCGTGAGGCACGAGTAAGACGGTCTTCTTTTATGTAGCGGCTGAGTGAGGCTTCGGTGGTGTGACCCGTGGCTGCACAGATTACATCTCGGTCATTACCTCGTAGTCGCATATTGGTGGCGAATGAGCGGCGCCCAGTGTGACAGCTCACCATCTGCCAGCGTTGGTATATGTCGGTTTTGCGACCGGCTCTGCCATTGCCTACGTCGGCGGTGTATGCCTTGGTAACATATCCAGCTAACGTACTTTCAGGATTTGCCTCATATACAGCTTTCATTATTTCTTTCAGCGCATCATTGAACTTCTGGTTGCTGATTACACGCGGCATCGCCTTTCCGTCATCGTATAGATCGAGAATCGCTTGCGTTTCAGGCAAAATCTTCACGACTGAAATCTTGTCGGTCTTTTTTGCTTTATATTGGATATATCGCTCACCATCCTCTGTTACATGAATAGAGTTATAATTGAGTTGTTCAAGATCGGAATGGCGCGCACCGGTCCAGCACATCAAAACAAACTGATTGCGCACGGTTCGGAGGTGTTCGGTTGGCAATTCCTGTTTTGTTATCAGCTCAATCTCACTTTCAAGCAAAGCAATGCTTTCTGACTCCTCTTTCAGTTTCTCACAGCGAAGGAAATCCTCTGCCATACATTGTATGCGCATCGGTTGGTCGCGGATAACGGTCTTGATTACCTTAATGTGGTCGCCGATAGTATTTAGCTTTAATCCCTCGCCATAGGCAAAGGAGAGATAATCGGAATAAAACGACTTATTGAGTTCGTCAAACCGAATATCGGTGATATGCTTCTTCTTCATAAAGTCGCGGATATAACGGCGAAGATGCTTGTAGTGCTGTATCGTTTTCAGTCCAATTGGTTTGCCGTGCCATGTTCGAGCCGGGGCAGCATCAATAAAGACATCAAGAGCCACAATGAAGGATTCTTCACGCTGTCGGAGCATCGCTTCAAGTTCTTCTTTTTTGCGCCGCTGTTCAGCCTCACGTTGAGCTTTCTTACGCTCTTGCGCTTCTTCCCGTGCTTTCCGTTGTGCCTCCTGAAACTCGCGTTGCTCTTTATGGGCGAATTCATCTATCGCTTTATCAAGTTTCGTTCTCGAACCTTTAGGATCATTGATTATAGTATCAATCAGAGCCGACATTTCATCAAGCTTGTCGCAGAGTTCCTTCCCTGGACCGGCACGAAATGTATTCCACCGTCCGGGAGTGGAAATGGCGTCATTCCAAGTCTTGATGTCAACTTCAATTCGAGAGTTGAGCATAAGATTGGAGTTGAAGCCAACGCGACGGGTATAAAGAGGCGCAACGCCGGTTTTCTTGGTGGTTCGCAGTACGAATTTAGTATATGCTGATTTAGCCATATTCGATAAGTGTTTATCTAATAACGGCAAAGGTATATGATATAGTTCAAAAGTTGATACAAAGTTGATACAAATCAAAGCGACATTATGCTGCTTTTTGCGACTTTCTGAAATTGTTAAAATATATAATTATCTAATATTAGCGCATTTACAAAATTGAGGTTTCATGAAGCATCAGAAAAGTTGTCCTTCCAAGGCAACACTTCAAAATCGCAACTGATTAAATAATAATCGGTTGCGATTTTCTTTTGCCATTTTTGCACAACAATTGCACAACATAAACCGAAAATCTCTTTCAAAATTCATCGTCATTCATCATCATTCAAGCGCAGTAGTTGATTTTGCATTTTTTAACAAGACTTCATTCACTCTCGCCTGAACCATACAGGCGGCTATATGGTTTTAGTAGTTGCGGTGTGTTTTCACACGACAATAGCGGGGCTGACACTGTACCCTGCCGTGACCGTCATGTATAAGACACACCAAATGACAAAACCCAAGAGTGGGCGTCAAACATATTCGACCTAAACGGGTCGAACACTAACGCACAATCCTAAGAGTGTGTACCAGACATCGTAGCCGGAAACTTTACTAACGCGATTATAATCGGCGTGCGGGCAAAGACCCGACTTTACGCAGATGCCGGCTGTTGTTGTTTGTTGTTGCACTTATGGAAGCTATGGCTATACTCCAATTTATAGCGATGGCTGAGATACAGTATTATCATTTTATAGATTGTGCTCTTTTGGAGATATGAGATTTTTTTTCGTATCTTTATGTAACGCTACGAGGCAGAAGCATCCGTCCGACACGTTCAACCATATTGCCCGGATTAGGAATGATGCTCTTTGACGTTGCTATGCCTAATTGTCGTTGCGACACGTAATTATCTTAGTCGGGTGAAAAGGCACCCGATGTACTATGAACTTATGAGAAGCCGTAAGGTGGCGGCCTGTACCGCCAGCCCTAAACAACTCGCCGTAAGGAAGCGATGCTTAACGGGCTTATTCCTCAGTCAGCGGCTACTGAGAATTGAAAATACTGACGCTCTGTGCGCGTCATAATATACTGACGGACATTACTGTATATTGCCAAAACACGCCGGATTTTTTTGGATTTAGTGGCGGCGTTAAGTAGAGGAGATATGTAGTAGGTTCCAAGCATTTGGCGCATAATTATATAATAGGATAGCACAGGGTAAGGTGACCTCAATGTAACATTAGAAGAAAGGTTCCGATTGCAAAGATTTGCAACCGAACACAAAGCGTATTCTGCCCTCAAAAAGGTGGACCGCTACTGCTGTTGGCTTTTGCGAACACAAGCGGCATGGGAGAACTACGCCTTTTGCTTACCTCTATTGGTTGGCAGCAACAATTGTTGGCTTTAATGAAACAAGCTGACAGCATCCTCTATGTCATTACAGACCGTTGTCACCGCTCGAAAGCGCCGGAGATGTGGCAATGTATTGTTTCGGCGTAAAATCTTAAATTCAGACCTCACAATGAATTTATATAATCTTCTCCAAGCTTCTCTCTCCGACCCCAATTCTCCCAATATTCTTCTCACTGTCTCTCTCGCTGACCTCCATCAGCTTGTGGTTGACACAATCGACGCTACACGCGAGCGTCTGCTCCCCCTCTACATGGAGGCCGAGCAGGACAGGTCAATCACCAAGAAAGAAGTTGCCGAACGACTCGGCGTCTGTGAGACCACGGTCTATAATATGACCAAGGACGGCAGACTCCACCCTTTCAAGGTGAACGGCAGCACCCGCTACAGCCTGCGGGAAGTCAACTCCATTATCAACCCCTCTAACGATGACTGAGCCTATGGAAAAGGAAACGACATCATCAGCAAAGGCTACCCCCAAGCCTAAGGTCAGCGAGAAAAAGGCAACCGTAAAGAAGAAAACCGACAGCAGTCCTGAGACACCTGCAATCATAGGTACGGAAATGACATGTCAGTCAAGTGAACAGGGGACAAATCACGAACCTGACCAACTGCCTAATCAGTCAGCAACATCTGACTGCCTGATTGCAACACAACCGACATCGCAGAGTATCAGTGATTTCCCCATTGACGTCCTGCCTGCAAATTTGCAGGAGATTGTCAACGAGGCAAACGCCACTCTCGGTTTTCCGAAGGACTACATTGCAGGCTCCATGCTGACGGCAATGGCCGCTGTAATCGGCAATACCCATTCAGCGGAGGCTATGGCGGGGTGGAAGGAATACGCCATTCTTTTCGTTGCCCTTGTCGGATGCCCCGGTGTCTGCAAGAGCCACCCACTCAGTTACCTCATGCAGCCTCTCATCGACCACGATGCCGAGAAAGCGGCTCAGTTTGCCGAGGCGCTGAAACGCTACAATGCGGCTATGGAACTACCACCGAAAGAAAGGGCCGCCAGTGATTACGAACTCAACCCTGCTGAGCCACGACGCGTCAGGTTTATGATGCAGGACGTAACCAACGAGGCGGTACACCGTATTCTCTCGGAGAATCCCCGCGGACTGATACTGATGTATGACGAGCTTGCGGGTTGGGTCAAGAATTTCAACCGCTACAACAGCGGCTCGGAATCGGAATTCTGGATGTCGGTGTTCAACCACAAGGTTGCCATGTCCGACCGCAAGAGCAGTCAGAGCGGCGTGTTCATCCGCAATCCGTTCCTGTGCGTCATCGGCACTATACAGCCGAAGGTGCTGACCGACCTTGCGGCGAACAACCGCAACGCCAACGGTTTTATGGAGCGCATACTCTATGTGTTCCCCGCCGACCAGAGCAAACCGAAATGGGACCGCACACGCCGACTGCCGTCATTCGACATTGCAGCAGCATGGCGTGAGATTCTTTCCCGCTTGATTGGCATCGTACCGACCGCAGACGGCAATGGCGAAATCATATCCGAGGATGTTCCTTTCTCACCGGATGCACTCGACCGCCTCTATCAGTGGCAGAACGAGCAGACCGACCGATGCAATGCCGACGGAAGCGACACCCTGACCTCCATCGCAAGCAAACTCGAAATCTACGCTATCAGATTTTCTCTTTTGCTCGCTCTCGCCGACTGGGCGTGTGGCGGTGAGAAGAAGCTGATTGATGTAGATACGGTGGAGAGGACTTTGCGCCTGGTTGAGTATTTCCGCTCGACCGCATCGAAGGTGCAGGGCATCATCAGCGAGGACGCACTGACCGAGTTGCAGCTCGCCGTTCTCTCGGAGTTGCCCGACAGTTTCACTACAGCCGAAGGTGTGGCGATAGCCGGAAAATGCGGTATGCCGGAGCGCAGCTTCAAGCGGTTCCTGAAGGACAGGAAAGGCGTGCTTTTCACCCGTAACGCTTACGGAAACTACACCAAGTTATAAACATTCATCCCTTGGCATTCTTGGCACTTTGGCATTTCTGACGGAGATGCCGATGCGTCCCGTCTGTGCCAGAATGCCAATTGTGCCAAGGGTAAAATCAAAAACTGAAATCCCGTGAAACATCTCTTTTTCGTTGCAAAATCCATTGCAGTCATTGCAACGGTTATACCGGTGTACCACTGCTGTGGCAGTGCAGTACCATCCGTGCAGTGGCGGCACGGAAATTACGCCATCCGGAAATTCCTTAGCTCATTAGGGAATTTTTCGAGCCGCATGGTCAAAGACCACGCTAAAAATATCCCTACTGAGCCCAAGGGGACATCCCCTTTGAAAACCCCGATACGGCTTAAAGAGAAGCCGTACACTCCGATTGTTCCACAACACAAACACGCTTGCCTATGAGTTACGCCGTACTCCACATCATGAAGGCAAGCGGTTCATGCAATGCCATCGCCCGCCACATCGAGCGAAGCACTCAGCCCGATAACGCCCACCCCGAACTACGCCATCTCAACCGCGATGATTTCATCAAATATCCCGATGGAGTTGACGGTTTGGGCGAGGCAATCCAGCACCGCCTTGACCATGCCAGACTGACACGGAAGATTGGCAAGAACCAAGTGCTTGCCCTCAATGTCCTGCTGTCATCCGACGGCGATGCCCTGCGGCGTTTAGCCGAAGAAGGGCGGCTCAACGATTGGGCGGAGTCAAGTGTCCGCTGGGCAAAGGAAACATTCGGAGAAGAAAATGTTGTCGGCGCACATCTACACATGGACGAGCAGACACCGCACCTTCATGTCACGGTCGTGCCGATAGTCACCACCGAGAGAAAGAAGAAGGCGAGCGAAGCGAAAGCCCGGAAGCATTATCGCACCAAGTCGGGCAACGCTCCCAGATTGAGTGCCGACAGCATTATGACCCGTGAAAACCTCACGCACTTTCAAGATACCTATGCTGAGGCAATGGAACGCTTCGGTCTGGAACGTGGCATCCGTGGCTCCGAAGCCCGCCACGTTGACCAGCACGAATATTATCGTAAATGCCAGATTGAAAAGAATGGTCTTGAACAGGACGTGGCAAAACTCTCCACCCAGAAGAAAAAACTAAGTCTGGAGAAAACCGCACTTGAATCAGATAACAGGAAACTTGAGGTTGATAACCGTTATCTCGAAGGAAAGCACGAACTGTACAAGGAGACCAATGAAAGGCTTAAGACGGATTGCGAGACTTTGACACGCACCAAAAGAGAGCTTATTGCAACGAACAATACCCTCGTGCCGGAAGTAACGCAGTTGGTAGAGACACACGACCGCCTTGTGTCTGCTAAGACAAAACTGTCGAAAGAAGTCGAAAGCCTTGAATTGCGGAAGATGCGTAGTGCCGTGGATACCGACTTAGCCCAATACAAAGCTGAAATCGAACGGTATTGTCCCGATGTGCCTGATTTGATTGTATGGGGAAGGTACTGCACACATATAGGCTTTCCCGACCAGATAACCCAGCGGATACTTGCTCAGCAGTCCGTAGGATTTTCCGGGAAGCTCTATTCGCCAGAACATGAACAGTCGTTCTCCACCGAACATTCCGATGCAAAACTTGAAAGAGACCCAAAAGAGAAACATCGCTTTATTTTGACGATAGACGGCGTGAGCGTGTTTCAATGGTTCCGCAACAAAGCGAAAGAACTACTCGCCAAACTTGGTATAAAACCCAAAGAGCCGAAACGAGGCCCATCGTTAGGTCGCTAAAAGAATCGAGGGTGTGTCAATTTGACACACCCTCATATAACCTTTAATACAGTCTTCGTCGAATCAGAACGGCTGCAATAAGCACATTATCTTACATCCATTAAAAGAATCCGTTAAAACCATTTGTATTTCCTTTGGAGGCATGGATTTTAAGGCTATACTATTATCCCACTTGTAGTCAAAATACTTTTCAAATAAAGATAGATATTCCCCGTCTCCACCCAATGTATAACTGAACGACTCCAGCTCCTCTATGCGTTGTGAGTGAAGTGCCATATTGAGTGTATAGATGTTTGATTCGTCTCGTTCAATATCGAAACATCCGTATGCGATACATTTTACTTCATAAGTCACTTTATTTCGCCACATAATTTTCATCTGGCGGGTATTTTCATCATCACGAATGAAACGAATTTCATTTCCGATACTCAGGTATGGATTATGATTATCGCCTTCAATTTCGAATACTTTAAATGACAGGTTTTAGTAGATGACAAAATTCAAATTTATGCTGTTAAACATCTAGTTTTCAAGTGATTAAATTTGTAAAAGTCCCTAAAATTTAGTAATTTAAAGGAAAAGTTTGGTCGCTTTTTCTCATGAAAACTACTAATTTCAAGGACTCGGTCAAAGTTAACCAAATCCTCCCGATTATGCAAGAGCATTTTGGACAAAGTATGAATCTGGCACGCATAAAACTTATGGCGCTGCTGCTCCATGCACTCTGTGTGGTGCAGACTGTCAGCCTTCACAAACTGGCTGATGCGATGCCTACGACTGTCGACAAGGACTCCAACCTCAGACGGCTCCAAAGATTCTTTGCCAAGTATGTTCTTGACCTTGACATCATAGCCCGTATGATTTTCTCGCTGCTTCCCGTCAAGACCGGTCTTGTGCTCAGCATGGATCGCACCAACTGGAAGTTCGGGGAGTTCAATATCAACATTCTTATGTTGGGCATCACCTATAAAGGGATTGCCTTCCCTTTGATATTCAGTCTTCTCCCTAAACGTGGCAACTCCAACTGGGAAGAACGCAAGAAGATTATGGAACGTTTTATCCGTCTTTTCGGAGCGGAATGCATCGACTGCCTTGTGGCAGACCGCGAGTTCATCGGAAAGGAATGGACAGGATGGCTCAACAGCCGTCGCATACGGTATTACATTCGAATACGTCAGAATTTCCGGATTGTCAAGCCTTCCACCGGTGAAAGAATCCGTGCATGGTGGCTGTTCAATGATTTGAAGGTCGGTCAGGAGAAATTCTTCCATAAGCTCTTTCTTCACAAAGGTGAGTATGTCTATCTTGCCGGCAGCCGGATCAAAAACTCCGATGGTGTTCCGGAATTGCAGATTCTCATATGCTTCAATCGGCCCGAGGAGGCGATTTTGACATACAAAAAACGATGGGAGATAGAAACGGCCTTTAGAGCCATGAAATCTTCCGGCTTCAACATCGAGGACACCCATATGCGTGATATGGAGCGCATCGCAAGACTTGTCGCGATGGTGTGTGTGGCTCTTGTATGGGCATATCTCGTTGGTGAACATAAAGATATAAATATTAAACCGATAAGGGTTCTGAAACATGGAAGAAAGGCAAAGTCGCTTGTCAAGTATGGTTTGGAGGAGATTTCAACAATACTTCTGCGTCCGACTTATACCCCAAAATTCGATGTTTTCAAATTTTTGTCATGTACTTAAATGACAGGTAAAAATCCACTACCGTAAAGTTGAGAGTTACTGAAGTGCCCGCTATCACATCTGTGATAGTCAGCGTGGATTCACCGATACTTGATGGACGCACTACAAGAGAGTTGTTTTCGGCATCTATATAGAATTCACCAAGCACTTCCGGATTACTTGCAGCTAACTCATACTTACCTCCGCCATCGACGAAGCCGATACGAGCAGTTGTAGCATAACGTATCGTATAATCCGTTTGTCCGAAGCGAATTGGATAGACCTCCGGTTCTTCACTGCTATCGCATGATGCCAGCATAAAACCGAGAATTAATATGAACGGTATTAATATCTTATCCATTTTTAATATTCTGATTTGTAAAGCCCGTTATGGTTTATTTATAGTTGTTCTTGATGAAAAGTTCTATTGCATCAAGCACTTCGGGAGAAATTGTTTCGCGTATTTCGTCATATTCAGAAACCTCTCCTGTAACAGCATGTTGCAGCAGGTGGTTAAGTCCGGGCATAAGTTTGGTTTCTGCCTGCGGTATGTACTCATTAATCACTTTTAGGTTGTCAGGATAAACTTGCGTGTCTTTTGTTCCGTTGATGGCTAAAACCGGACATTTCACACTTCCGAGGAACTCGCGTGGATTTAGCGTAACTAATTTATCAATCCAAGGACCCCGTGTTTTCTGCGTCATCTTCAATGACTGAGTAACCATTTGAGGAACAGACAGGTTGTTATTTGCAACAAGGTCATCGATATTTATAGGTTTTGAAACACCCTGCTTTGTCTGGGTTGCCATTTCATCAAACACTATGTCAATCAGCTTCAGGCTGTTAGCCTTGTCTACTTCCGATAAATTTAGTTTGTCAAGGTTTTGCTCGTTTTGCCTCATCATTGTTTCCTTTCCTGAAATCGCCATTCCTGCCAGGGAAATAATAAAGTCAGCTTTGCCTTCCGAGCCGATAATAAACGCTATCGTGCCACCTTCGGAATGGCCGAGAACTCCAACAGGACCTATGCATCTCATAGAACGTAAGAACTCAATACCGCTGACAGCATCGTCCTTGAATGTAAGAGTAGAGGAAGTAATGAAATCTCCGGTAGATCTGCCCGTTCCGCGGTCGTCATAGCGCAAAGATGCGATTCCATTGCGGGCAAGATAATCGGCGATAACGGCGAAAGGTTTATGTTCGTAAATTTCTTCGTTACGATTCTGCGGACCGCTTCCCGTAACCATTACGACAGCAGGCATCTTTTTGCTGCCCTCGGTCATCGGGATTGTAAGCGTCGCACTCATTATGGCGCCGTCCGGTGCTACAAACGTGGTATCGGTGACGCTATAAGGGAACGGAGGTTTCGGCGTCTGGGGACGGCGCTCCTCAACAGGGATGTCCGGCGTTAGATCAAGTGGAAACGCATAGCCTCGTTGCTCAAATCGCCCCTTGATGGTGCCGGAATACAAATTGCCTGTATATGATGCTCCGATTGCATTGCAGGTAAGTGCTATAGAGTCAGCAGAGCAATGCACAACCTCTGTTGCGATTCCTTTCACGCCCTGTGAAGGCGAGTCCAAAGTGCATTGCGTTTCGCCTGATTCGGTTTCCGAGAAATTAAACACCAACGGCACTTTCATCTGCCCCAAATTCAGATCTCCGCGCCAAGAGCCGCTTAGAGCATACGAATTTACAGAATTCAACACAAAAAGGACAGGCAACAGCAGAGAAATGACCATTTTTTTCCAGCGTTTGAGATGAGGGAAGAACTGGCGCATCATTTCCTTTGCCTGTTCTCCTGTCAGATTTTGTCCTGATTGTTTGTTGATTTCATCGGTAAACCGGGCACAATAATCAATCATCTGCTCCATAGTCAGGTCCTGCGTAAACTTGCCATCCTTATAGCAGTAAATGCAATAATCCTCATTTGGTGTGCCATCGGCATTTGTACCGTGGTTATGATCGTTGAGCGGCATTCCGCAGCTCTGACAGAATTTTTGTTCCATATCATTGCTTTTTCTCCACAGCCCGATGGAGCGGTTAATAAATTGCAGAAGCGCGGACTGTCTATGCCACGTCTTAATTGGAGGTCGTAGGAAACCTTGGATACAGATGTAGAGATAGTAGCCCACGCCGTATGCGTGAGAACCGCTATGCTGTCTTTGTATCCTGAAAAGTTCCTACGTTTCCAATTACAAGAGAGCATACCGCTTCTTATTTCAAAATGTCGTGGACAGCCCGAAGATTATCCGATGACAAAGTTAGCGAAAATATCTGAGATGGGAAGCTTACATCGCGGATTTTTAGTAACTTTGCATTGAAAATCACAATGGGAAAGACAACAAAGTCAAAATATTACCTCTTTATTGATGAGTGCGGAGACCACAACCTCGCAAAGTACGACCCCGGATTTCCGGTATTTACTTTGTGCGGTATACTTGTATCCCGACAGAATCTTAATGCACTGAATAAGGCTTTTGAGAATTTGAAAGAAGATATATTCGGCACAAAAGATGTCGTTATCCATTCCGTTGACATCCGTAAATGGCGTGGCCCATTTTCAATTCTTGCCGATGAGAGTGTAAGGGTGCGATTTTTTGAAGGCATTGAAAGCATACTCAGTCAGCATGAGGCATATGTAATTGTAAGTTGTACTATTCTGAAAGAGCAACTCAATAAGTTCTGCGTGCGTGGTGAGGAAGATGATGTTTATGGTCTGTCATTATCCTATCTCATCGAAAGAAGCATATTCTGTGTTGACAATAACGATAATGAAGGCCAGCCTGAAATTTCTGTTGTTGTTGAACGCCGAGGCAAGAAAGAGGACAATAAACTACTTGACTATTACAATGGCTTACGCAATCGTGGAACAAAATGGGTTGAAGCAGACCGACTGCGGTCAAGAGTCAGAGACTTCGGTTTTAAGAATAAGAAGGACAACATCATAGGATTGCAGATAGCTGACCTGATAGCATATCCCGTTACTATACATCTGCTCCATCCGGAAAGGAACAACCCCTCTTACGAAGCTGTAAAGCACAATATTTTCCAAGACAACGGAGTGCTGTTGGGGCAGAAAGTAATACCGCATTAAAAAATAAAAAAGAGCGGTCTTTCGACTGCTCTTTCCGACCGGGCGAAACCGATCCCTAAAATCGTTGCTCGCGCAAGCGAAGTATTTCTTTCAAGGGGAAACTACCCTTTGTGTTTGCAAAGATAGTAAATATTTTGCTCATCACAAAATTCCAACACTATATTCTGTCAAAAAGTTTATTACACAGTTGCTGTTGAGCCATCATCCTCCTCATTTTTCTCATCAAGGAGGATATTTAGCTGTTTATCAACCCGATATTGAGGCTGATTGAAAGCAGCGCATAGCAGAGTGAACAAGTCTCGAATCTCAAGCATTGAGTAATGTTCTACCGCACTACTGCCAACCTCATGTAGCCCTGTGGCATACATATTGACCTGAGCCTTGTTGGATATGTCAATATGTGTCTTTCGACATAATTTGCTACTGCCGACAGTGTGTAGAGGTACGCGGAGCATCGTACCTGTCGCTTCGTCATACTGATTCACCAATCGGTCAATCTTGCAGTGTTCAAGCAGTTTCTTTATCTTAGCGTTATACCCACTCTTGCCGGACGCATATTTGAGAACTCCAAATTTGAAGCCGGAACGTTTGACTATTTCCAACGCAAACAGCATCAATGGTGTTTTCTTTTCTCGTCGGTCATTCTGTGTCTTCATAGTTTTCTTGGGGAGATATTGAACGTAAGGAATGCCATCATCGGTAATAGCGATATTCGACATTGACAACTTCAGATAATCTCCGATGCGACAACCGAGAGCGCACTGAAGAAGAAAGGCGTCTTTGGTTTCCGTCAGACGATCGGGAACATCTGCCGTCATTATCTGCTGAACCTCATCATACCGAAGAAAGAAAGGGTCATCATATTGTTCTCTCAATGCTTCGTTCCGTCTTTTCTTAGTGAGACGTCGAAACGGAGATTTCAAAATCTCGTCATTCTCTTCCAGCTCATTGAAAAAAGCCTGCAATGCGCGGAGTTTAGCGGAGGCGGTGTTTATACTCGCCTGCTTGGTCGGCACTGATGTTTTTGGCAAGTTGCCATATATAGCCTTATGTTTATCTACATATTTGTATTCATTGATAACGAACTCACGGAATGCCAATATATCCTCCGGGGTAAACTGCTCCGCCGTATATTTGGCTTTCTTGAAAATAATAAGGAAACGCGAAAGTTTATCCCAGACGATACGATATATCTTTGCCCGTCCTTCGCTGACAGTTCCGTATGTTTTCAATCCGTCAATATACCTATTGAATCGGTCGAGCAGTGTCTCCACTTCCTCTACTTTGACATTATATTTCTCCGGGTTGAGTATCTTGTCAATCCTTTCTTCAAAATCATTGGCGTCAAATACTCGACCTTCATCTTTCAATAGATTATATGCCTCCCGCATAGCCTCAATCTCACGAGTGATAGCAATGCGCAGTTTCTCGTTATAGATACTGACACGAGGTTTCAATGAACCGTCCATCTCAAACTTCTTCAAGTCGGCAAGGTCGGCGTCAATCTGACTCTTGTGGAATAGCTGCACCTCACGCCCTTCTATAAGGCGGAATCGGAGCTTGATTTTACCGCTCGTCTTTGTCGTGCGGAGGTAGAGAGTTATTCTTTCCATAGTTGGTTGTGCATTTCAAAATACCGTTGTGCAAGTATAACGTTTTTGCACAACCAAAAGTGCGTTGAAATAAATCTCCATGAATTTATTAACATTCAAATTTGTTGTAATCTACTGATTGACAGCGGACATTTTATTCATATTCATTCGCCGTCAATCACAATTCCGAATCCTTCCAAGGCAACGCAAAGAAAGAGCTAAGTCACGCAGACTCAGCTCTTTCTTCTTTTTCGTCCCGCACACAAATGTTAAAAAACGGGTCAGTGGCAAAACGGGGGCAGTAGCAAAACCAGGTTGAATTGTTAAAAAAAATCATGTTGGCGGCTCCACATGTGTAGGCACAGCCGCTTTAGCGGTGTCAACAACGTTAGCCCCATCCAAGAGCCGCGTTAGCAGTTCGCAGGGTGGGGTATAATGGTATTATTCACGTGGTGCCAGGCGACAGGGAGTTGTATGTTTTTGGGGATTTTATTATGGTTTTATTTTATTACTGTCCGCTAAACTATAAAAAGGTGAGTCCAACTTCCTGCATGCCAGAAGTTGGGCTTACTTTTTGTATATGACAAGCCCCCTCAGCAGTTTTCAGTATCTTTAGGTGGTGATTCTGCTGCTTCGACAAGCATGATTTTCAGGTCTGCATCAGGCTGATTGAGGAACTTTTCGAGATTTAGGTAATACATCAGAACAATTCTGACGATTGTAGCCAGTCCCGAGAAGCTCCAACGCCTTTGCAAGGTGCTTTGTAAGACCGAGAGCAGCAGATTTGCTATGAGTGTTACCCATATCTGGATCTTTATGGCATTGGCGCTTTCGCCGTAGAAGTATCTCAGTGGGAAGTTTTGCTTTATCTGCTTGAAAAGCGACTCAATCTGCCACCGGCGGCGGTATATTGCCACGATTGTCTGCAATTGCATGTCGAAGTCGTTGGTCAGAAGCGATATAAGCTTAGGTTTCTTGCCTTTCTTGATGTCAACGTATGTGATAATCCTGGCAATGTGGTTGATGCCGTCTTTACGGAACACCACTACTTGCTCACGGTACTCCATATGCCCCTGCGGATTCTGATACATGCAGTCCACAAGAATCTCGTAGCTGAGGTTTTTCTTCATTTTGGTGACATATACCACGCCTCTGTCTGTAAGTTCCTCAAATTTGGCATAGTTGATATATGCGCGGTCAAGTGCCACTATATCATTATGGCTGTAATGACTCGGAGCAAGCATGAATGAATCGTTGGTCGCTGCCGAAGTGAACTGCACATCGCAGGGGACGCCCTCGTTGGCGTGTATTACAGAGTGCACCTTGATACCCCATTTCTTCTTGCCGGTCTTGGGATGTCGTCCGACTCCCTTGAAAATAGCATTGGAGAACAGCGTGATGGTTGTGGAATCAATGATTCTAAGCTGTTTTATCCACTCTTCCGTGCCGTTGCGTCGGCTGTCCGAGGAAAGAATGTCTTTATTGGCGGCATACAGATCGCGATAGACCTCTTCAAAGAACTTCTCTGACCTCCTGGCGTTTGCGTCAGAAAGGGTGCTGCGTCTGGGCACAGTTTCTATACCGACATGACGGAGTTTACGGACCTCGGCAGTCATAGATGTCTCTATCTCACGCAATGAATCGAAGCGTTGGATTACGGCATAGAGCATCGTGAGCAGATGCGTATAGCCGTCGAAGCTCTTTACGTACTTCTCTCCGCCGTGTTTTCGGCTGATTTCAACAATTTTTTCACGGTCGAGCGATTTTATCAGCTGACCATATATCGGCTGTCCGAAGAAATTGCTACTTTTGCTCATGGTTATAATGGTTTGTTTGGCGACACCAAAGTAACCATAAAGGGCTGACTCCTGCAAATGGAATCAGCCCTATTTTTTCAATCGCTCAAAAAATGTTTAGCGGACAGTAATAGTTTTATTTAGTCGCCGGGCTACGCCGGGCATCGAGGGGGATTTACGTTGACCTATGGCTGCAAACCGCTGACGCGGCTTTTTGCCATAGGCTAACGTTGTAGACGCCGCCAGGGCGGCTATGCGCTAACGCGTTGGGTTGCAGTTGTAGCCACGTGGGTTGGGGTTGTGTTTTTGGGGGGATTTTATTAGGGTTTTAGTAGCAACCGGACTGATGCGCCAACGACAATATTCAGGGTCAGTGAAAAAAATCACCTGTCCGCTAATCGTAAATTGCGACTGACTATTGTGGAGTTCCGGGATATAAAGCGGAGTCTTCTTATGAAAAAATAATCTGCGGACAACCGATAGGAAAGGTCAGGATGCAGAAAGGCTCATCGCTCTCCATCACCCAATAATAATCGCACATAATGGCGTAGTCCTTCTCTCGCAGATAGATTATCAAAATTTTCAATAATCGAGCAGTCTGCCACAATCGTGCCAGTCGCCTATCATCACGCCGGACTCGCTTGCATTGATCAGTTTTGTCAGGCGTGAGGTGAAGAGTGCGTTGTTGGATTTATTAGCCTGTATATTGTCTATCCTGACCCGCTGATACAAAGCCGGGAATAAACGGAAGTTTGACCAAGCCACCGGATTGGCTTCAAATTCTGCGATAATGTCAGCATCGATGACAAATTCAGCATCGAGATCAGGACAGGCAGAGCGTCCTTTGTCAGTCATCAATCCAAGTTTATCAAGGCGCCGGCAACGTTCTTTGTTGAGTTCTGTCCAACGTCCCTTTTTGGTTCGCGGGCCGAAGCGCTGCAATGTAACGCCATCCACATTCTTGACAGTTGAATCGATCCATCCGAAACAGAGAGCCTCCTCCACGGCATCCAGATACCATAATGCGTCAACAGGCGGAGTCTTGCCGCGCTTTACCGCAATCCAACATTCTTTCGCTATCGCGCTATTGCGTATCAGCCAATCTCGGAAGTCATTGCGATTACTTATATGAAGAATATTTTGGGGAGTCATATGTTATGCTGTTTGTGTGGTATATTATTCAAAGGTCTTGAATATCTCGTTTTTAAGAGCACTTTCCGCGTTCCGGTTGCCTTTCTTGGCGGCAAGTCGGAAATATTTGGCGGCTTTTTTCAAATCTATTGGCACGCCCGAGCCAAAGAGATACATGTTGCCGATTTCATACAATGCCGTACCGATGCCGTCGGCGTATCTCTGCCAATAGCGACCGGTGCGTTCCGCGAGATAGAGGTATTGCTCCATCGCCTTTGAATAATCAGCCTTGCAGCCTGTACCATGCTTATAACAGTCTGCCAACTTCAGCGTGGCGTTTATCTCGCCCATATCAGCACCTTTGCGATACCAGCGGAAAGCCATGGCCGGATTCCGCTTCACTCCGAGCCCATTCATATAGGCATCTCCCATCTTAACAAAGGCTTCGTCATAATTCATCGCTGCGGCTTTCTTGAAACAGTTGAAGGCTTTTTTGAAGTCAGACAACTCTTGATATGCCAGTCCCATCATATACCATGCCTCATCCTTCATACAGAAAGGCTCATTGCTTTCAATAATATCATTATATCGTTTTATCGATTCTCTAATTGCAGAGGTTCTATCACTGTTCTCAGATAACTGATTAACTGTCCCGCCCATCTTTTTACAGAATTTCTCTTTCGCGTATTCGTAAGATTCAAGGATGTAAGGCTTCAATGATTCAAATGTTATCTCAGACGGCGTCAAAGCGCAAATCCATCCCATCCACGCGTAAACCGGATGCGGCATAATGACATCCTTTGCGGTAAAGTCATACGGCATATCCACAATACAGCCCTTGTTCGGGCGTTGTGGCAATTCTGCGAATAAAGTGCGGAATGTCTGTTTTCTGACTCCAATATTCACACGCCACACACCATCGCGGTCAAGGCGGGAAGCCCGGTCATTGTCGCCATCCTTTTCTTTGATTGTCAGGACATACACGCCACGTTTCAACACACCGCCGGGATTGTAGAAGACCCCACGCTCGCCCCAGCTGTTTACCTCTACAAGCCCTTCAAAGTTGTCAAAGCAATATCTCATAATGTCATCAGGTGTAATAGCCATATTTCAATCAAGATTCGTTAATCAACCGATACATCAAGGCAATATCCTCTGATGCCATTTGGAACTTTGATTTTTCGATAAGGAGGTTTTGTCCTGTCATGATATAAGAAGGCAGGATGCGCCACCCGTTATGGAAAATCTCAGTATTACGCAACTTGTAAGTAGATATACTTGGAACGGCATTTTTCTTGGTTGCCTTTTTGCTTATCATATTAAAGGCTTTTTTCGCCACATCACCCATCAGCATGACAACCTGAAGATTGGGAAACAGCTCAAGCTCCTTTTCAAGATACGGCAGACTTTCTTCGATACTATCCTTTGAAACAACATATTCCGATTTAGGCGTCTTGACGGCATTGGTAATGTAGATGCCGAGATTCAATATATCCTGAATACTCTTTACCTCTATTCCGGCTTTTCGGAACAATGGGATTGTCGTTGACATATATGCGGAGTCTGGTTTTACATAGAAGTCATCGTCAGAATCAACCGGGACAACTTCATTTATCATGATAGCCCGTATCTTTTCCGACTCAATATTTACGTCATTAAGCCGCAGAAATTCTGTATCACCACAAAGTTGTTGCAGTTGCGATTTTATATTCATGATTCACTTGCGATTCAAATGTTTGACCATTAAATAATCATGCTCTCGCTCTACGATAGTCTCAAATCCGAATCTGCGGTACATACTTACTGCATAATTGGTCTTATCGACTGACAGTGAAACCTTTTTATATCCATTCTCGCAAAGCGTGTTCAATAAGGATTCCAATAGTCGGCTGCCTATACCTCTTCCACGATATTCCGGATATAGCGAAATTGCCAATTCCGGAATGGAGGCATCGACTTTGCCGTATGAACACCCAAGTCTTGACCATGCCGCACCGACAATGACACCGCCGATTGTTGCCACACGGCAGAAATCGCCGGTGCGCGATCCGAATCCATTCACATAAGCCCATATCATCGGTTCCTGAAGAACTATTCTCGAAACTTTCGGTGCGTCCTGCGGTTGGAATATCGCCTCATAGAGAAACTCGGTAAGCAGAGGTATTTCGTCTGACTTAATATCGCGAATTATGGCATCTGCATATTGTTCCATTTCAATGCAGTTCCACGTTTCACCAAGACATGGGTAGCTCTCAGTGTCCTGCCGTGAAACACGATGAAATCCCGCCACTTCATAGCAATGGATGGCGGACGGATTATTTTCAAAGACACCAAGCGACACTTTTGTGGCTCCAAGCGTTTCAAAAGCATATTTTACCGCCATTGAGACAAGAGCTTTTCCTAAACCGATGCCGCGCTTTGAATCATCGACAATGACAAAGCCCAATCGTTGTTCAGTCGTATCGTCGGCAGGAGCGCGCAATGTGATGTATCCTACAATCTCATCGCCATCTGTCATTGTCAAAGCACGCGAGCGTTGACCGTCAATATACCGCTCGTGATATGAATTCATATCTTCAGACGTTACCGGATAATGCTCATACCTGTCCGCACACCACTGGCGCATAAGGTATTCGCTTTTCAGCCACGATGTGATTATCACAGCATCAGCAGGCTGATATGGGCGTAATGTGAGGTTCATGGTTGTAGTCACGTTTTATCTCGTCGATTGATTTGCCGCCGATACCGTCATCGCTTTAGCGCTTTGCTTTGCAAAGAACTTTTCATCGGGCAGTTCTTTGATCGTAACGGTAAAGAACTGCTTCGGGATATGGGTTATCTCGGAAGCCGTGGCTGTAAGCCTCTCAATCAACTGTTTCTTCTGTTCAGCGGTCAATCGTCCGCTTTCTATTGATTTGTATGGCATAATGTTATCAATTGATCTTGTTTATGAAAGACTAAACTTTCTCAAGCGGTTTTAATAACTCCTTCAAAAATCATTGCGGATTCCTCCGACAAACGCCGGGTTGCAGCTATACTTTGAGCCAACACAACTCCTTTTGAATTGATTCGTAATGGCTTCTCTTTACTTTTTGGATAACCGAATCTAAGAAGCGGCACAACCTCATCAGGAATGAGACGCGGTTGGATAACACTGCCATTCTCTCCCCATACTGCCCATTCGGCACAGCAATTAAACGGTTCCTGATGCTTGCAATGCGGTTTGTCGTCGGGAATAATCATCGTGAGATTCTCAGGCACACTCTGGAGACTTTTATAAGAAACGTCTTTTGCACAAAAGAATGTGTCGGATGTCTTAACGACAACGCCTTCAGGGATAAGGGATTTGTAATGGGCTCCAAGTTCTCTTACGCAATAGTCGAAGGCTCTTTCCTTATGAGTCACTTCCAGTCGTGCCATTATGTAGAGATGCCTGTCAAACAATGATACCGGAAATACAACATCGCCCACTTTTATAGATGCTATTGACGGCATCCTTGAGTGGATGCTGCCAAACACTACCTTTATAGGTCCGTTGTCATCTGCTTTTCTTAGTTCCTCCAACCGGTCCTTAGACCAGTAAACAGTATAATAAGCCATAATCTGATGTTATCTGCGTCTGTTCAAGAAAGAGGCTGCCAGCTCGGGGCTGTTCAGCGTCATAGCCGACGAGTCTTCGAGGTTTTCAGCATCTTCATCGTCAGATATCGAGATGAACCATGTGATTTTTTCGGTGCGTTCTCCTGATATTTCGGAATCTTTGACCTGCTTCATCGCTGAAATCATCGCACTGAAGAAGAAAGCTTCACCCGGCAAAGTATTGTGGTTTTCCCACAGAGTTTTGCTGAGCTTCACCAGTTCGCTGTCATGCCCGTCGGAATACCCCCATTCATCAGGATGCCATTTGCATTCATCATCAGGCTCTTCGTCTTCACTTTCAAGGTACTCCAGGGTGTTCACTGCAAGAAATAGCGAGCAGCAATACCTGTCGGTGACCAGAGCGACTGTGTAAATGCGCTCATCGTCGATGCGTCCAAGAATTTCGCGCAGGTCAGCAGCAACCGCATCCCTGATCATTGCAGCCACATTCTGCCAGAACGGGGCTACGGGAGTGGCCGGTTCTTCTTTTTTCCGCTCGTCGGCTTCATAGTCCGGTGAGTTGATGTAGCCGATATACTTTTGGGCTTCTTCCGAACCGAGTTTTACAGCATCCTCAAAATACTGGTATCCCAACTCAATATCAGCCTCGGTGCCACGTCCGAAGGCATACGCCACGCCGAGTGCGGTGAGCACCTTGACGGTTATTGACTCCCATAGATTGTCGATGTCTTCACCGGCTTCATGAAGATACTCGAATGCCACATCGTCGTCTTGAACTGTTCCCAGCCCCTCCTGATAGCATAAACCGAGGTAGGCGGCGGTCTGCGTCCGGGTGGTCTCGCTGCATTTCGGGTTTTGGTATGCCTTTTCAAACCATTCCACAGCCTTGGCGTAGTCCTGCTCCACATCACCGAAGCCTTCAAACAGATAATATCCTACCTCAAATTGTCCTGCGGGATGTCCGCATTTGGCAGCCATTTCATAGAGTTGATATGCAAGGTCGATATTCTCATCCACTTCTTCACCGGCTTCGTAGATATGCCCGGCATTGTATGCTCCCTGGGGGTCGCCCCTGCGGGCAGCCTCCACATATCGCAACAGCCCACCGTATGAGTCGCCCTTCTCGGTGCGGAGATAATAGCCGTAGTTGTTGCAGATTACGGGTGAAATATCCGCCAGCATCAAGTAATATTTCTCATAAACATCCCGCGCAATCTCGCAGAGGCCGGATTTGCGTATGTCGCAGTAATTGCCCCATCCGGCACAAAGCCCGCAGTCGAAACTGCGCTCGTACCACACCTTTGCTATCGGCCAGGCCCATGCGTTATAGTCGCTTTCGTCTTTGAATTGCTTGGCATAGTCTGGCTCGACACGCAGATAGTCGCCCCAATAATACACGTTGCCGACCATGTAGCAACAGAAGGCGTCGCCACGCTCTGCCTGACCGAGAATCTCCTCAAACGCTTCCTTAAACGAGGCGAACGGCATTGCACGTTCCACCGAAGGGGTGAGGTTTGCGCTTCGCGCAGCACAAAGAACGCCCGTGGCACTGCCCATCATCGCGCTCTTCTGCATCAGCTTCGATGCGTTTTCATCGTCAGCTTTGAAGCCTGCCTGCGGCCACACATACGACTCACCCATGAAGCAGCGGGCTATGAATGCCAGCGCATCTGCATCGCCCTTTTGCGCCTCCAGTATAAGTATTGAGTATCCCCGGCGTATTTCATCGCGGTCAAAACTTGACCAAATCAGCTTGACTGCCGTTTTCACCTGCCTGCTATATTTACCTTTCATCTTTCTCTTCGTCTAAAAATCTGAATACCAGTCTTCCAAAATAATCGTTTACGTCAAACTCCTCCAAACAGCTCAGAGGATCGGGCAATCTCTCGCCATCAATCAGACTCCACAGCCAGTTCCGCAAGAGACCGACATCAAAAATAACACCTCTGTAACCAATAGGCACCGGCTCCGACCACCTTACATATTCAACTTTATATCCGGTGGTCGGAGCGGTATCATTGTCACTCCTGCTGATGTTGATATACCCGCCATCGCCTTTAGTGAAATCATAAAGCATCCATAGCGATTTGCCCTCTATGATATCTTCCAAAGCACAGAACACATCCGCCATATCAAAGTATCGGAAATCCTCGCCGTCAACACAAAGTTTCGTCTCTGCCTTTTCTTGTTCGGGATGGATTTTCTGGCAGTGCCAGCCGGTCATATCAGGGAGCGATGCGGTGCGGAAGAAGTCACACATGATATCGGCGGCCATGTCGCAATCAACGTCCGACCGCCACATTCGCAGCATATACCCGTTGACCATAAAACATACCGCTATACTGCTATCCTTAAAGTAATCAATTGAGTATGCCTTTGCATAGCTGACCAACACCACCGGCACGCATTTTTCAAGGTATACGCATTCATTATCCTCAATGTCGTCTATGGCATCAAGGATCTTTTCCTCGGTCACGTTTGATGTGCGTATATCCCCGTTCTTTGTGCCCAACACATATTGTGGCTTGCGGGCTTTAAGTCCGGAAAAGATGTCTCGTGTATCGTTGCTCATTTTCAATTAACGGTTTTTATGTTCAGCGGTCAGTTTGCCGCTCTCGATTGATATGTAGGGCATTTTACTGTTTCTTTGATTTAGGGAACGGGAGATATTCCCAAATGGTTTCAATCACTTTAAGCGACTTGGGCGCATCTTCCAAGTCAAGAATATAGGCTTCCTTTGCTCCAGTATATGGGCAGCCGTACTTGGCATCTGCCATCAAGCCGGCAATGCAGGGTAATTTCTTTACATAAGCGATGTTGTCGCAGGCTGTGATTACGCATTTTTCATTGACGTAGACGATGTAATCACCCATCATCTTGCGACTGTGTATCTCGCCTGATGGTGCAAGCATATCGCAGATGTATTCAATAAATTCAGAGGTACACGCCACTTGATTTAGAGCTTGTTTAATAATAAATGTTACCGTCAGGGCGGTCAGTCGGCAAGCAGATTTTCGCGTGTGATGAGGGAGTTATGGGGTTCCATTACAAATGCTTTGCGAGGAAATAATATTATCCACATATTGCCAAGCTGCATCCTTACATCAGGGCCTTCACCGTTCCAATCGGTTTCAAACCCCATTATGTCACGATAAAATGCCACCATACGGGTATTGTCGGTTGTAAACAGTCCGGCGGTATTGAAATTAAATTTAGTTGTCATTGCTATATGCGCTGATAGTCATCAATTTTACCGTTAGTGATTTTGATTCGGGTTTTGCCCGTCCATCCCATATCGGAATAAGAGACTATGTACCAACCATCTCTGCCAAGCTCAATGTCGCATATTTTTGAAGATCCATCTGTATCGGGGTTAGAATCCTGCATCTCGGTTCTCAATGCATAAAAGGCATAGCAAGAGCCATCCTCGCAGTCAAACTCATAGTCCTCCTGCAACTTTTTAAGTGCGTTATCTGAAAAGTATTTTTCAGGTTTTTCATCACTTTGGGAATCTATTGCAAATACGAATTTTTCATATACTGTGTTTATAAGGCTTATGTTTTCAGTGCTTTCATCACTAACTTCTTCATTAGCGATGGAACTCTGCTCAATGATTGTCTCTTTAATATTTTTGTCTGGGGAAACTCTGCATGACGCAAGTACTGCAAGAACAAGAGCATAGAAAGTATATTTCAGAACTTTCATGTTGTCGGTGAGTTTATTGTTGGACAGGTTTTTGAATTAACAGACTGGAGAGACTCGGTTCACAGAACATTGTCGGAGTAAACTCCACAATCTGATAGTCAGCGATTCCGTTGATATTGAACGGATCTTGCGAGATGATAGTATCAACTTCAGCACGGTTATTAGCCTTCATCATTATCACTCCTCCAATACGAGGACTTCGAGGGCCGGATGTGATGAAATCGCCAGCTGCATAGTGTTTGGCGAGATATTCACGATGTGCGGTGAGAAACTTATCAACCTCGCTCAACGGCTTTCTATATGTAAGTATTGCGATAAACATAATGATATGATTAATTGAGAGGATAGTTTTCTTGAAAAGGCACTCTTTCCGGCTCCGGACAACCTATGACAATGGCCCTCTTCATTCGATTGAGAAAAGGTTGCAGAAGCCCTGCTTGTTGAACTGATAGTACATTTCTATTCGTTCCGGAGTATCGTTTTCGAGTAACGTAAGTAACTCTTTTGCAAATTCAAGGGTTGCAGAACCGTTGGCGGTAACGATGTTTCCATCGCTTACGGCTTGTGCGTGGATATACCCCTCGTGGTTAGTGTAATTCTCTCCACCCCACAGCTTCAACTGGTCAAGCCCATTGCCGGTATGTTTCACCGCATTGAGGAAACCGTGCTTTGCCATAAACGAAGCTGCATTGCATATTGCGCCGACAACCTTCCCTCTTTCCACAGCTTTTTTGACAATTGGCACAACCCGTTCAGCAACAGGTGTACTCCACCCGAAACCACCAATCAGCACCAGCACAGCATAATCATCGGGCATCGTATCAAACGAATAATCCGGCATTGTGCGAAACCCACCGATTGATTTCACCGGCTCCAATGTCGGGGCGACCACCTTATTGATATATTTCGGATTTTCCTTCATCGCATATTCATCGGAGGCGATAGCCTGCGAAAGAAACACCGTCTCATGCGCCGCATAGTCCGGCAGGAGTATATATAAAATTTCGTTACTCATAATTGTCTATTGCTTTTTCCAGCGTTTGAGATGTGGGAAAAACTGACGCATCTGCTCCTTCATCTGTTCAACCGTGAGATTTTGACCTGAGTTTCTGTTTATCTCATCGGTAAACTGAGCGCAGTGATCAATCATCTGCTCCATTGTTATATCCTGAGTGAACTTGCCGTCCTTGTAGCAGTAGATGCAATAATCCTCGTTTGGTGTGCCATTGGCATTCGTGCCGAGTACTTCATTTGTAAGCGGCATTCCGCAGCTCTGACAGAATTTCATTTCCATTGTAGTATTTCTTTTTGCTCAGTAGTCCAATAGAGCAGATTTCTAAATGCAGAAGCACGGACTATCAATGCAACATAATAAGTCGAAGGTCGTAAGCTATTGCGAAGCGCTTGCCCGGCAAGAAACTTAAATGCATGGAATATAGTAGCCCACTCTATGTGTGGTGAATCAATCTGTTATCCTTGTGCAGTGTCTTGAATTTTCTGTGTTCTCGACTTAAAAGAGTGCATAATGCTTCTTATTGCAAAATGTCGTGGACAGACTATGCCTGTCCAAATGCAAATTTGGCGAAAAATATTTGAATAATAGGGGTTAACTCGCTGTTTTTTCTCAAACACATCTCTTTTCATCGATATGATACGGATTTTGAGAAAGATTGTCAGATGGATTTTTGTTGTGTGATAGATAGCTTAATAGGATTGTTTAACTTTTGTGTGCCGGATTCTCGCCCATGTCGCGACTAATTTTGCAGATGAAAGCCGCAGTGGTTATCCTCGTAACATCTAAATTTTTGATCAATATGTCATTCATCATTATTATTCTATGTGCATTCGCTTGGCTCGGCCACGCCCTCAAAGACGGCGCTGATATCAATTAATAACCATAAATAATAACCATAAATCAAATACTCATATGGTTGGAATAATACTTTGGGCGATACTGATACTCATTATTGTTACATGTGCTTGTCCTGGCTTTTGGACCGCGTTAATCACTATTTCGGCGTGTGTGCTGGGTGTGTTTGGCCTGGTCGCGTGGATAGGTAATATAGTGAAAAAACGCTGAATTTAAACAATCTCTAAATAGTCTGCTATGTCATTCTGGAACTTTTTTGGCGAGGTCGCCATGTTCAATATGATTTGCAATCTGTTTTCGGGCAAATCTAAATCAGGTGTGACAAGCTCATGTCAGTCTCGACATGGCTACATATACGATGCGGAGTACGAAGCACGTGTTGGTGAGCTGGAACATGAAATTAGGGAATCTAAGAAACGGATTACTGAATATCAAAGGATTATTGACAATAGTCCATCCTTTGACATCGATGATTGCGATATTGATGAATTGCAGGACCGCATAGATGAGCTTGAAAGTCGGCTTGATGACTGTGAGGTGATGTCGGATTGTTACGATTATATCCAGGATGAGATGGATATACTTCAGGATCGTCTTGATGCAATGCAGGAATTGGATGATATGTATGATGATATTCCCCTTTATAATGACTATGATGACATTGACCGTGACGATGACTGGTAAAATAGCCGGCCCTTATGTCATTACTTCTCGGGCGAATCAAGACAATGATTGTGGCCGATATAGCGGGCAGCGGCTTTGGCGACACTTTCAGCAACTTTCGCACGGAATTCGGGAGGTGCGATGACTTCGATATGGCCTCCATATCCGAGGATTAGGCGTTCAAGTTCGTTGTTTAGTACTACCTTGAGCGACAGCTGTATGCTGCCGTCACGGAATCGCTGCTCTACTTTCTGTGATTTGTGAAACGGCTTTGATTCGACATACGGAGCCTGCTGGCGGTCGATTCGGACAACCACTCGCCGGGCTTTGTCTTTAATCCCCTTTGTCACCCCGATTGTATCGTCGAAGAAGTGTTCCGGGTCAAAATCAACACATTTCTTGAATGTATGCACATTGTCAATTTCCACCGAGTGTATGCGGTCGAGAGCAAAGATATTGACTTGAGGTGCCTTGTTTGTGGCTTTTTCTCCAATCAGAAACCATCGGTTGCGATACTCCTTCAATAAATATGGATACACCACCAATGCCTCCGGCTGTCGTGCCTTGAACGACTGATATTCAATGACGATAGTCTGCTGCTTCCTCACAGCATCATATATCGCTCCTATGAATTGTGCGCCTCTGTAATCGGCTACATGTTCCATATCCATCGCAGGCGTTGCTGTTCCCGTATGCCTTGAAATCTGTTCGTTGAGTTTACTGATAGTATCGATAGATGATGCCAGCTGAGGGAAACCCTGGAGCTGCCGAAGAATATCAAGTGCAGAATTTAGAGCATAAAGCCCCTCGTCGTTGAGCGGGAGGTGTGTGATGCTGAAATCCGGATCTTCATATTCATAGTATTTATTGTCGCGGACTACAATCGGGGCATTGTAGCCCAGACGGTCGCTACGCATCAGGGCAAGGTCATTTTGAAATGTACGGCGACTTATGGGGTTGCTGCGTCCCTCAAACTCTGCAAGCGCATCCGTGCATGCGTCAATCAGGTCGTTGATAGTCCAGCGCCTGTAGCGGTTCTGAAGGCAGCGGTCGATGGTCGAAATTCTTATCAGGGTGGCGCGATTGAGGGGCATGGCAATGAAATTTTTGCAAAAATAACAACATTTTTGGTAGTGCGCAAGTCAATTGCGCACTCGCTTCGTTATTTTGCGGAATAAATTCAACTATATGATTGTAAAAGGTAAAACAAGATCAGCCGAGATATTCACGGATAATATAGAGAAGTCGGCTATGAAATGGATTTCAGAACTTTGCGACCATTCTGCTATGGAGAGCGTACCCGTTGTCAAGATGCCTGATGTCCATGCCGGCAGCCTGTGTGATGTAGGCACTGCCTATCCGGTGACGATATATGTCAACCCCGACCATGTTGGCGCTGAAATCGGTTGCATGATATCCATGCGCCGTCTTTCTTGTATTATCAGCCCGGCTGATTTTGCTCTGCTTGACCATCGTATCCGCGAGGCTGTCCCTACCGGTTCGGATATATGCATCGGAAATTCGGTAAAATCGACGGATCTCCTATGGCTTACAAATCTGCCGACGAAATACTTCAACTAATCCGGCCGACGGTCGAAATATTGTCGATAGTGAGGCAGAAACTCAACATAAAAGACAGAGGAGAATGAAAAATACGGGATTCAACAACAGACGCATGACAGTAATTGGATGGAAATTTGTAACTTTGCAGTATGGCAACTATATTGAATATCGACACATCTACAAGCGTATGTTCTGTTGCGCTGACTATGGATGGCAATGTGATTGATCGCCGTGAGGATTACAACGGACGTAACCATGCATCATTACTGAGCGGGTATATCGAGGATATGCTTGCGGCGGCAAAGAAGCATGAAGTGGCGCTTGATGCGATTGCGGTCAGTATGGGTCCTGGCAGTTATACCGGTCTGCGCATAGGATTGTCTGAGGCCAAGGGACTTGCATATGCGATGAATCTGCCGCTCATAGGTGTCGATACATTGCAGACAATGACTGTGGCCGTTATGTTCAGTGATTTCTTTGATGAGAATGTGCTGTTCGCGCCGATGATTGATGCCCGGCGTATGGAAGTGTACACCGCTGTTCATGATTTCGCATTGGAGAATGTGCTGTCGCCGCGTCCGTTGATATTGGATGAGGACAGTTATCGTGAGCAGCTCGATTGCGGGCCGGTAATATTCTTTGGCGATGGCAGTGATAAAGCACGTCCGTTGCTTGAAAAGCATCCAAATGCAAATTTCATAACCGAAATACATCCTATAGCGGCCAATATGATGGCTCTTTCCGAAAGAGCTTATCATAAAAGCGAATTTATTGATCTGGCTTATTCCGTGCCAAATTATCTTAAGGATTTTCAGGCGATAAAGCCTAAGAAACTGTTTTAGAGATTTTCGGGTACATACACCCTTTAAGAATTGGTGTGATGACACATGATTATTAAACAAGCTCTTAAGCATTCCGGTCATGAAGATTGAGCTTATAGTAGTAGGAAAGACTGCAACACCTTACCTCAAGGAGGGGATTGAGCACTATGTGAAGCGCCTGACTCATTATGTCCCTTATGAAATACGTACCATCAGCGACATAAAGACCTCCAAGGCCCTTACTGCCGAGCGGCAGAAAGAGATGGAAGGCGGGTTTATTCTACAGCAGATTCAGCCGGGCGACCGCGTTGTGTTGCTTGACGAACATGGCCGTGAGATGACCTCTCGCGAATTTGCCGGTTATCTGGAAAAGGCAATGTCTACAGTCGGCAAGAGATTGCTGTTTGTCGTTGGAGGGCCATATGGCTTCTCAAAAAAAGTGTATGATCGGGCCGACGGCAAGCTGTCGTTATCCCAAATGACCTTTTCCCATGAGATGATACGTCTGTTCTTTACCGAACAGGTGTATCGGGCAATGACGATATTGCGCGGCGAGCCATATCATCATGATTAGAGCCGACTGTTATGTCGGGTTCAGTCAATAAGCAGCTCGCGGAGTATGGCGTCGGACACGAGCCAATATCTCTCGGGAATATACATGGAGGTATCCGTACAGACTATTCTACCCGATTTTATAAAGACGTTTGCGTTGCGTTTTAGCCTTGTTAAGGCGAAGTCGCCTCCTGCTTGTCTGAATTTTTCCATACACAGACCTTCCTTGGTTCGCATTGCGGTTATTATGATATCGTTAAGACGGTCTACAGGAGTCTCTTCCTCGGTTTCATAAAATATGCGTCCTGCCATCATTGCCTCGTTGTATGATTGCAGCCGCGATGGATTTACGCGACGCACTTGCCCGTCAAAGCTGTGTGCTCCCGGTCCGAGGCCCAGATAGGGAGTATAATCCCAATATGAGCTGTTATGGCGCGAATGCATTCCCGGAATAGCGAAGTTGGAAATCTCGTAATGCAAGAACCCTTGTCGCGCCATTGTTTCACAAAGGATATTGTACATCTCTTCCGACAGTTCTTGTGATGCTTCTTTGATTTTCCCCGCCCGGAGCATTGAATAGAGGCGAGTGCCCGGCTCGTATGAAAGAGCATATGCCGACAGATGTGTTATGCCGCATTCCGACAGCCGTTGCACCGACTCACGCCACGAATCTGCAGTCTGCCCCGGCAAGCCATAGATTAGGTCGGCGCTGATATTGGATATTCCGGCCTTGCGTATTGTGGCGATTGCCTCAATGGCGTCCTGTGACGTATGGCGTCGCCCTACAGCCTGTAGTTCACGGTCATTTAGCGACTGCACGCCTATACTTATTCGGTTTATCCCGATTGATATCATATCTTTGACACGCTGTATGCTGATATCCTCGGGATTTGCCTCTAAAGTAAACTCCTCCAACTTTGACACAGGCAGAAGGGATGCGATTATATTTAACTCATCGGTCGATAGTATTGACGGTGTGCCGCCTCCGAGGTATATAGTGCGTACCGGTGCGTCGCCGAGTTCATGGCGTCGCATCGCCCATTCTCTTGACAGAGACTCTACAAATGTAGCTCTGCCACTGTTTCCGGAAGTAGAGAAGAAGTCGCAGTAGGCACATTTGGAGTGGCAGAATGGTATGTGTATATATATTCCGGCCATATGTCTGTCGGGTAGTCGGGTCAGATATTCTGACCGCAGATTGATTTATAATTGCAGAATCGGCAGTTGGCCGGATGCGGGGTTGGTGAGAAGGGAATTGTCGGGTCAAACAGCGGAGCAAGTCTTTCGGCGAGTTCGCCAAGCACTTCATCGTTTAATTCGCGATAGTCCGACAAGGTTGAGTTATTTATTACCACTTCCGGTATGTCTTTTTCGATTTTAAGTTTCCTGAATCTGAACAATGTGGGCTTTATCGGGCCGTCGTATCTCATATCCATATGCAATGCGTTACAGTATAGAAACAGCTGTAGTATGGCCTTATGATGCTCCGTGCTGCTGTTGACCGGGGTGAACAGATGTCTGAGATTTGCGACTTTCAAATTGTCGCTGCCGGTTTTATAGTCTATAATCTCGATTATGCCTTTGCGGCGGTCTATTCGGTCGATTACTCCGCGGAGATTTACCGATAAATCCGGCGATAGCGGAATAGCGGTCATGAATTTGCGCTCGGCGTGGATAAATGTAAATGGAACGCGCTTTTTTTCAAGCTGAAAAAGCTGCTTCATCTGTATTAGCATGATATCTGCAAGTACGCGCGCTTCACCGTTGAGCGGTGTCGGATTTATATACTCGTCATCGGGATTGCCGGTGTCATTCAGATTTGGCAGACGGTTGAAATAGCGGTTGATCGCCGATGTAATCAGCTTTTCAAGACCGACTGTGTCATTAGCCATCTGGGCGAGCATCTCTTCGCTGACTGTAACTTCTTCACGACTTCCGCGCAGATGATTGTATGAGTATTCTGCCACTTGGTGCAGCACACTTCCGAATGTACTCTCGTCCATATAATCAGTGACTTCCCCTTCATCTTTAAGGCCGCGGAGATAGTGGAGGCAGAACCTGAGTGGACAGCTGATGTATGTATTGATAGCCGATGGCGACAGATATCGGCGTGTGCCGTCGACCGCCCGATACGATTCGATAACCTCCATCAGCTTTTCATCCTTGGCTATGGCGATATCATTGACTGGAGTAGGCGCGGGCAGACTGAATGCAGCGCTCATCATCTTCATATGGCTCTGCGGATAATGATGCATCAACTGATATATATACCGCGACATATCGCCTGAATTCAGGGCTTCGGTGCGGGTGTCGTATATGAGAGTCACATTTTGTGCCGCCGATATCATGCGATAGAAATAATACGCGAAAATGCATTCCTGAAACTCCATGGTAGCCATGCCAAAGCAGCGTCGCAGTATGTTGGGTATGAACGAACGTGTAAACTGACGTTTTGGGAATATGCGTTCGTTCATCGACAATATTATCAGGTTGTCGAAGTTGAGGGCTCTTGTCTCAAGGATACCCATTATTTGCAGTCCTTTCAGCGGCTCACCTGTGAAACTCACTGTCTCGGCGTCTACCACGCTTCGTATCATATGGAAGAATGTGGACTCGCGCATATTCACCCGGTATCTTGATGCCGTGTCGCGGAGCTGCTCTACACTTTGGCGATAACGCGACAGGAATCCGACCTCCAGAGCTATCGGGGCCGGTGTCTCCGCTTCTTCAGGCGGCAACATGAAATCGCTGTCTGCCGGGATATCGTCCGGGCTTTGGTCAATAGTGGCATTCTTGTCCGCCGACTGCAATGTTTTCAGTTCCTGTTCGAGAAACGATACAAGTTGAAGCGTGTAGTCGAATACCTCTGTGCCTGAATGTAAATCGTCGACAGGATAAAATATATTTTCTACGGTCGGCCAAGTGTTGCGCAGTTCGTCGGCCGGTATGCTGAACATGCGGTTCCGGCTTATAGTCTTGCGTATATCTTCGCAGACTTCAGGGGCTATGCGTGCCAGTAGTGGATTTGCAAGTACATCGCACACATCCTCGTAGAAGAAACACCATGAGCCTCTTATCTTTCTTGCCTTGAGATGCATGGTCATGACACTGCGCATCAGAGCTGCCGCGGGAGTCAGTTTCATAGGATACCCCATAGTGATGTTGACCGACGGAATAGAGGAGGGGAGTGAATGGAGCAACTCGATGAAAAGATCTTCCGAGGGGAGTACTACCGCAGTGTCGATTGCATTCTCCGGATTGGCGATACGTCCGTCGGCTACCATGCGTTCAAGCAGACGGCCTGTATATTTTACCTGTCCCACATTAGAGGGTATGCCAATCACCTCTATCTCCGGCAGTCCTATGTTCTCTTCTTTCGCAATGTCGTATAGCGATGGAAACAGTTTCACATACCTGCGTATGAAGTGTGTGGCCATATTGTCGGTGCGAAGTTCCTCAGGGAAGGAATAATCCCAATAGAAATCGGCAATGCCCATCTCATGCAGCCGAGAGAATATACTGAGCTCCGATATCGACAGTACATTGAATCCGACCATGATTATACGTCGGTAAGGTATGTCGTCATGCGTCATTGCCGCGAATTTCTCGGCGACTTCGCGGTATTGCATTCCGGAGTAGCAGAGGCCGCGTTTTGAGAGCGATTCGCGGAATTGCCGGTACAGGGGCTCGAGAATCTCCCACAGCCGCATAAACGATTCGCGGTTGGTGTGTGGCTCTCGCGGATTGTCGAGGTGTGTCCAAAAGCGGTCAATATTGTCGAGCGGTATCTGCGCTCCCCAGTATTTGTTGATTATCTCCTTTTGCCGGGGGGTGAGATAGTCGGAGTTTATTTCCTTGTAATTTTTCAGATTGCGGAAGAGCTGTGATGCGTCGCTCATATAGCGGTCTACATCGTTGAAATCGCTCAACAGCATGTCGCCCCAGAATACAAATCGGTCAAACTCCTCAATCTGCGGCGACAGCCCGTTGTACAGGTTGTAAAGCGTAAACAGCAGGTCGTAGCGTGATGCTACTGCATAATCGGAAAAGTCGGCGATAAAGTCGCTGATGGTAGTCACTTCCGGCTCTATGAGCGGAGAGCAGGAAGTGGCATGTAGCCCGAGAAAATGACGGAAGAATGTGGCGCTTCGCTTATTGGGAAATACGAAGCAGTAGTCGGCCATCGAGTCGGCATGGCGGTCGAAATATATGTCGGCGATACGTTGAAGAAACGGAATCATTGGTTGTTGGATATCGGCGATAATGTAGTCAGGCCTTCAGATATATGCACATCCTTACGGCAAGATCAAAAAGTACAAGTTTCGGATTGGCGTTACCGGCTATGTCGGTTATTGCCGAGTCGAATTCCTGGGATATGCGTTCGACGTTGCGCTCATTTATGAAGCGTGAGAATTTGCTTGAGAAAGCAGCCTCCGCACTGTTGAGATAGTTGAGCTGAGGCACATTGAGGTTCATTATGAAGTTTTCTCTCACCAGTCGAAGGCAGTAATTAAGAAAGCGTATTATCGTCTCGCGGCCAAACGCCGATATGGTGACTGTCCATTCTTTGAGGTCGGCCATCTGGTTCTGATATGCTTTGCGCATAAGAGCCATAAACAGTTCGAGAAACTGTTTCTCTTCTTTTGAAAACGACAGCGCGGTTTCTGCCGCAAGCATGCTCCCGTCGGCATTGTGTGCTATCGCCATTGCGTCGGCCATGGATAAACCCTTTGTCTCGACAAGGCGGTTTGCCACTATTTCATCTGGCAGACGATGTACAATTATGCGCTGGGTACGTGAATATATGGTCGGAAGTATTTTTTTTGCATCGTTGCTTACGAGTATGAACAGCGTGTCGTGAAACGGTTCCTCGATAAGTTTCAGCATTTTGTTGGCGGCCTCTGTCTTCAGTCGTTCAGGCAACCACATTATCACTATTTTGTATTTTGCCTTGTGGGCTGTGAAGCTAAGTTTATGTATCAGGCTGTCTGCTTCGCTGACAAATATCTGTGGCTGGGAGTTTCCTGCTTGTATGAGCGACAGCCAGTGTAGAAAGTCCATGTATGGAGAGTCTTCCGACATGCGGCGCCATTGGTCCATGTAGTCGTCGGACACGGGATTCTCATGTCCTCCTTTTACTATCGGAAAGGAGTAGATGGTGTCGATATGGTTGATACTGCGGTGCTGGATACATGCCGGGCATTCTCCGCAACTGTCGCCGCCGTTGCGGTTTTCACAATGTATGTACTGTGCCATGGCACGGGCGAGCATCATCTTTCCCGTGCCGGATGGCCCTTCGATGAGCAGGGCATGCGGTATTCTGTCGTTATCGGCCATGGAGCGCAAACGCTCTTTCACTGACTGGTGTCCGGGTATGTCGCTGAACTTCATGCTCTTAATATACGGTGTGGGCCACTCGCTCTACACTGCGTGTGGCGTTGAGAGAATAAAAATGAATGCTCGGCACATTGTGGGCTATGAGTTCCCGGGCCTGCATGGTGCACCATTCTACACCTATTTCTTTCGCCTGTGCGTCGGATGTGCATTTCATCAGTTCGTTGGCAAGGTCGCTTGGCATGTCGACATGGAACACCTTGGGCAGCAGGTTGAGCTGCGACATGGTGGTGATCGGTTTCAGTCCGGGAATTATTGGGACATTGATGCCGGCGTTGCGGCAACGCTCGACAAATCTAAAATATTTCTCATTGTCGAAAAACATCTGGGTCACGATGTAATCGGCGCCGTTGTCTACTTTAAGTTTGAGATACTGCAGGTCAATATCCGGATTAGGCGATTCCTCATGTTTCTCCGGATATCCGGCCACGCCATATGAGAAAGTCTCTCCGGTGATGATATCCATTTTTGTGCCGTCAATGAAATATCCTCGGTTGAAGTCGTTGACCTGTTGCTGTAGCTCCGATGCATGGGCGTGGCCGTCGGCATTGGGCGTGAAACGCGACTCATGCTTAGCCTTGTCGCCGCGCAGTAGCAGCAGATTGGTTATGCCGAGGAAGTTCAGGTCAATTAAGGCGTACTCGGTCTCGATTTTCGAAAATCCGCTGCATATCATGTGAGGAACGGCCGGGATGCCGTATTTCTGTTGGATTGCGGCGGCTACGGCCACAGTGCCCGGACGGCTACGCTCGCTCACACGTCGGTACAGTCCGTCGGACGTGTCCTTGAACACTATCTCGCTGCGGTGGGTGGTTATGTTGATATACAGCGGGTCAAACTCACACAGAATGTCGATATTCTTAAACAACTGGTTGATGCCGCGCCCCTTGAGCGGGGGCAGTACCTCAAAACTGAATCCGGGAGTCTGACGCGCGGCTATTATGTCGGTAACTTTCATGTGTCTTGTCGAAGATGAAAAGCAAAGATAGCAAATTCGTGGATAATTTCGTACATTTGCATTATGAAAAAAATTGACCGGGAGACAGTGCAACGCATTCTCGATGTGGCTGACATTGTGGATGTGGTAAGCGATTTCGTAAGTTTGAAGCGTAGAGGTTCGAGCTATCTTGGCTTATGTCCGTTCCATAACGAGCGTACTCCGTCGTTCTCTGTGTCCAAGTCAAAGAATATCTGCAAATGTTTCAGTTGCGGCAAGGGCGGAAGTCCTGTGAACTTTATAATGGAGCATGAGCAGATGACGTATCAGGAGGCTTTGCGCTATCTCGCCGGGAAATATAATATTGAAATCAAAGAACATGAGATGACCGACGAGGAGCGCGAACGCGAGACTGAGCGTGCGTCGCTTCTTGCGGTCAATGAATTTGCACTCCGGCATTTCGAATACAATCTTAATGAAACCGACGACGGACGCAACATCGGCCTTACATATCTGCAACAGCGTGGCGTGAATGAGGCCATGATAAAACGCTTTCATCTCGGCTATGCGCTTGAACGCTCTACCGCTCTTTATGATGAGGCAAAACGCAAGGGCTACAATGAAAAATATCTTGTGGATACTGGGTTGTGTATCCGTACTGACACAGGCCGCGTATATGACCGTTTCAAGGGTAGGGTAATATTTCCGGTGTTTTCTGTAGCGGGAAAGGTAATTGCCTTTGGTGGCCGTACCTTAAAAAAAGATCTGGCGAAATATGTCAACTCGCCGGAATCTACCATCTATACAAAAAGCAAGGAACTTTACGGACTGTATCAGGCAAAGCAGGCGATAGTAAAGCATAATAAATGCATACTTGTCGAGGGATATCTTGATGTCATCTCGATGCATCAGAGTGGTATTGAGAATGTTGTGGCCTCGTCGGGCACGTCGCTTACCGACGGCCAGATTCGGCTGATACATCGATTTACCGACAACGTCACAGTCATATACGACGGCGACGCCGCCGGTATCAAGGCCTCGTTGCGCGGTATCGACATGCTGTTGCGCGAGGGGCTCAACATAAAGGTTCTGCTTCTTCCCGACGGAGACGATCCCGACAGTTTCGCACAGAGCCATACTTCTACCGAGGTAGAAGAATACATAGCCTCCAATGAGGTCGATTTCATTCAGTTTAAGACGGGAATCCTGTTGCAGGGACTTGAGAATGACCCCATAGCCCGTTCGCGTGCCATTGGTGATATCGTGCAGTCGATATCGCTTATTCCCGATGCGGTCACAGCCAATGTATATATTAAGGAGTGTAGCCGACGCCTTGATATCGACGAGCGTGTTGTGGCTCTTGAAGTGGAGAAACGCCGTAAACAGCAGGCCGAAAAGGACGCCAACGCGGCACGTCAGGAGCGTGCCAGGAAGTCGCTCGGTGATGCTGCTCAGCCTGAGGGTGGAGCGATACCCGCTGAAAATTCCGATTCGCCTGCTCCGGTTGCCGAAGCCGCACCTTTTGTGGAACCTGCCACAATAGGCAGCATGCCGACGGTCTCCGATGATGCAACGCGCGATGAGAAAAAATTCCGTAGATTCATGCTCAAGTATGAGAATGCACTTGTAAAATACATGTTGCGCTACGGCTTGCTTACTCTTGCCGATATGGTCGATGAGGATGGAAATTCGGTTACGGTGACAGTGGCCGATTACATAAAGTCGGAGCTTGAACGTGACAGCATGGAGATCTGCAATCCTGTGCTTGCATCAATCTATAATGCAGTGCTTAAGCTCCAGGCTGAAGACTGGCCGCGGGTTGAGTCCGACTGCCGGGAGCGTCTTGAGCAGGCTCGTGCCGAGATGATTTCTGCAGGAGAAGCGGAGATACGCGCATCGGCTGCCGACCTTTCGGATATCGAGCGGCGTGAGGGTGAACTGAAAGCCGCAGCCGATGAGAAGTATATTCGCGACTTGCGTGAGTATGCGATGACTTATCCCGAACGGGTCATTTGTTCCAGCCCCGATGACAATATACGCAAGGTCGGGATGGAGCTTGTTGCCGAGCGCCATGTGCTCAGCAAGGTATTCACCAAGTATACCCATATCATAGCTGACGATGAGAGATTGCCCGACATTGTGCCGCGCGCGGTGATTGAATACAAGGATGCTATGCTTGAATGGCAGATACAGCAACTGAACCGTAGTATAAAGGAAGCCTTCTCGGGGCATGACAACGAGACTCACTGTATGGAGCTTATGGCACGACTGAGCGAACTTCATGCCCTGCGCAGGGATATGGCCACTTATCTTGGAGAGCGCATAATATTGCCGAGATAAACGAGAACTATCGCGTGTGGCGACATGTTGTAATTCAAAACAATCTATTAGAGCTTGTTTAATAATAAATGTTGCCGGCAGGGTCGTATAGCTTGATTCGATTTTCGACATGTGACGAAGGAGTGTACTTTATGTACATGACCGCAGGAACAGGGCGAAAAGCGACCAGGATATACGAGACAAAAGGTAGCTTTATAACCATTCAATCTCTTGCCTGCTTTCAAGCAAATGTAAAAATATATTAACAATATGGAACAAATTACATCCCTTCGGTCATTCGCCGGCATCTTTCCGCCCGTTCTTCGGTCGTTATGGAGCCCCATAACTCCCTCATCACAAGCGAAAATCTGCTCGCCGACTGACCGCCCTGACGGTAACATTTATTATTAAACAAGCTCTTAGTCATGCGCATACTGATAATAGGGCTTGGTATCTATGGCTCGAATCTGGCCGTTGACCTCACTGCAATGGGGCATGAAGTAATCGGAGCCGACAACAAGCCGGCTTTGGTCGAGGCAATCAAAGACAAGATTTCCACAGCCTACATTCTTGATTCCACCGACGAGATGGCATTGGGTTCACTGCCTGTCGCTTCGTCTGAACTTGTCATCGTCGCTATCGGCGAAAATTTCGGTGCGAGTGTGAAGACTGTGGCTCTATTGCGCAAGATGGGAGTAAGGCATCTTTATGCACGTGCTGTTGATGACATCCATGAGACTATATTGCGCGGATTTCAGGTAGATCGCATACTCGTCCCGGAGCAGAGAGCCGCGCGCGAACTCACTCGTGAGCTTGCTCTTGGGGCCGGTGTCGAGGCCATAGGTATAGACAGAAATCATTATGTGATGAAGTTTATTGTGCCTGATTTTTACGATGGCATGACTCTTGAGGAGATTGGACTTGAACGTAATTTCGGTCTCAAACTTGTTGCTGTGACCCGTATATCCATCCACCGCAATGTGCTGGGACTTACTGACAGCGAGCCGATGGTGGTTGATAGTACTTCTGAGGATTTCCGAGTGCAGAAAGGGGATGGAATCACTGTGATGGGGACACAGAAGCAGTTTCGTGACATGATTCATCATATGGGATAACTGTATCTGCGTCGTTGTGTTGGTGTCGTTGAGGAAAAGCTGTATATTTGCATATGGATATGTCTCGACGATTCAACACATATATTGATATTCCTGAAGTGGATTTCTGGCGCACTTTCTGTATGGAGCAGGGAGTGTTGCGTCATTTCGAGAAGGGTGAGGATTTTGTTACCGTAGGAGAGGTGTGTCGTTATGTGGGGTTTATAAAGAGCGGTACACTTAAATACCTGGCTTTTTCATCGGATGGTTGCGAGCACGTGGTAGGAATGGAGTTTGCCGGAGAGTTTGTAGCCGACTTCCCTTTCTTGTTTTACGGAACTCCGTCGAGAGTGTCGATAACAGCCCAGTCGCCATGCGATATCTATTGTGTTTCGGTGAAGGTAATAGCCGAGCGGATGAGGAATGATAGGTTTTTGTCTGACATCATCATGCATTCGACAGAAGCGGTGTTTTCGACTGTCTACGACCGATACATGGCGCTGTATACCCGATCGGCTAATGAGCGTTACCGCGACCTCATAAACCGTCATCCCGATCTTTTCACTCTATTCTCATTGAAAGATATTGCATCATTTCTGAACATCACACCGACCCATCTTAGCAGATTGCGGAAAAATCTCTGAAAAACATGCCCTTAGCGTGTGTTAATACAATTTAACTAATGGGGGGGTGAAATCGAGATTTATTACTATATTTGATGTAGTCTTGGGCTAATATTTTGACTACAAGGTTATTTTTGAGAATTCGCGTGAGGATGGGCAATGGATAAGAAATTGGTAGTGTGTTTGGTTACGCTATATTTCTCACGCTTTCAAATAACTCTTTTACTTTGATGCAAAGTTAGCATTTATTTTTGGATTACGCCATTCTGGGGCGTAATTCTCTTTTATATTGCCTTTTCTATGTCGCGGAAGCGACTATGCTTCAATAAGAAAAATACGAAATAAGGATACCATCATATAGAGGCGGAGTTTCCATAACCACAGGCAAAGGTAGTCCGTGTTCTTATCAGCCGTGCAAGGTCAGGCCCTTCGGGTTTCGTGGAAAAATCTTCCGCGCCCCGAGGGGCTTCCGGTATTTTTCCCGAAAACCTTGCGCGGCTGGAACACGACCTTTTAAGCCTGTAGTTATGGGTACTCCGGCCCCATAAGCCGGAATAACAAAAAAATAAGATGGTATGTCAGAAACGACAAAGAACAAGTACACCCTTGAAACCCTACTGCCGTTGAATGTGTCATACGACAGGGACCATATCCTCAGACAGCAGGATGTGGATATGGTGAACCGGCTCGTGGAAGTCATCGAAGGCTCACGCTCAAGCCTCACGCCTAAGGTCGGAGACAGGATGCGTCATGTTGACCGGGAAGGAGATTTCTACGGATACGCGCTGCTTGAGAATTTTCGGGCAGACAAGATGTCGGTATGCCTTGCACCATACGTGCCGTTTGTAGGTATCGGCGATCCTGATATATGGCTCAGCGTCAGCGGAGGGCCGTTCACAAGCATCGATCCCGCCGAAATGAAGTTCATCGGCTGGGAGGACGGGGTATTCAGCGCATGGGGACATTGCGGACCGTGCGCCAACGGAAGCGTGAGATTCATGGCTAAGGTCGCCAAATGGGAATGCTCTGATCCGGAACCGCTCTATGGGGATTTCACCACCGAGACATGGCGCAAACTCTATGTCCGCATCAATGATAATCCTGAATCTCGCTACCGGTATGTCGCCGACGGAACAGCCTTCCGTGACGATTCCGACTTCGACAGGTTCAAGAAGAACTATGAAGCGACAGTATTCAATCATTCAGATTCCATGCTGGTTGTATGGTGCTTCCGGGATAAGACCGAGTTCCTACAAGAAGATGAATGGAACAGACGGGATTTGCCAATGCAGGCGCGGATGTACAACGGACAACTCGTGAAAGTCAAGATCAAAAAAGACATGGAGCGTCATGTCACCACATTCTACCGCATAGAACTACCACCGATAACTTATTAAAACCATACGATATGCATACAACAACAGCACAAGCAGGCGGTCGTACCGATCTGCTTTCCGGTATTCTCGGAGTGGAAATCCGGAACGAGGAAAAGATAACGGCGCAGGACAGGCTTTATTGCGAGAAGCAGCAGGAGCAGCTTTACAAAAGCCTTGAACAGATAGACCGTTGGTACGGAATCTTTACAACAGAGGCGGAAAACTATCGTGAAAGACACTGCATCCGTTACAAGGAAAACGGAGAAATATCCTACAGTGAAAAACTATATCCGGATGACAGCGGTTATTCACATCACGAGTTCAGACCGTTCAGATCCATCAATATGCTTGCATCCGCGAATCACAGTGCAAATCAGAATTTTGCAAGCAGAATAATCGGATACTTCAACCGCACTTATAACGTGTCCGTGCCTATTCCAGAAGTAGACGGTGATACTCTGAAAATGGGATTCCGCCCGCATTACATGACGTATGTGGATGCAGTGATAGAGCATCTCGGAGGACGCAGTTTCCGAAAGACCGCCGAGGAGGAACTTATCAAACGTTTCCACCAGCTTGTAAAACCTCATCGTTGGAGCAAGGTCAAACCGGAACTGAAAGGTGACAAGATTTCATTCCCAAACATCGTTGTCTTCGATAGTTTCTACTACGATTACAACCGCACAAACCATGTGCATTACAACTATCACGGGAACATATCAACTCTCTGCGAGGGGATAGCCTTCGGCTCCGATGATGTGCTGTGCGGGGACAAAGGAATGGTCATGCGTCTGAATCAGGACAATGTGGATATATCAGGCTGGTATGACCTGATGACAACCAACGCCACGGGGATGAAGTTCTTCCGCAACGGGCGAATAGATGTCAGATTCAAGGACAGAGAGGCGGCAAGCCTGTGTTTCAACCGTCTCCGCCTTGACGAACTGCGGTTGGAGGAGGAATAGACAATCATAACAGAGAACCGACAGCAGGAAGCACGGATATCGGCAACGGTGTCCGTGCTTCCCAATTTATAACCATATCCCAAGACGATCATGTACGCCATCATACCCCAACAGATTCCCCCGAACAAGCGGGAGGAGATAAACGAGAAGATACTCTTCTGCATAGATTCCGGCAAGGACACCATACCGGCGGAAAGCATCTATAACTGCTATACCGGCATAGGAGGATTGCATAATCTGAGACGTGCCGATTACAACAGTTACAACGAGTATGCCGAGGCCAAACGGGAGTTCGAGATGGGCCAGTTCTTCACGCCCCATGAGATATGCCGCGACATGGTGGGTATGCTTTCTCCCCAACCGTCGGAAATGATACTTGATATGTGCTGCGGCATGGGAAACTTCTTCAACCACCTGCCGAACCAGCACAACGCGCACGGGTTCGACATAGACCCCAAGGCGGTTGCGGTGGCAAGACACCTCTACCCCGATGCGGCCATAAAGCAATGCGACATACGGCAGTTCACACCGGAGAGCCGGTACGATGTGATAATCGGCAATCCCCCTTTCAACCTCAAATTCGGTATCAAAGTATCGCAGGTCTACTATATAGACAAGGCATACGATGCGTTGAATCCGGCCGGGATACTTATGCTGATTGTCCCCGCATCTTTCCTCCAAAGCGAGTTCTGGGAGAAATCGAAAGTCAGGGCCGTAAATGCGCAGTTCTCGTTCATAGGACAGACCCTGCTTGACCCTGACGCCTTCGCATCGCTCGGTGTCCGCAATTTCGGCACAAAGATAATGGTGTTTCTGCGTCACTCCCGACACATTGATATGCAGCCTTACAACGCCGACGATTTTGTGAGCGCGGAAGAACTGAAACAGCGCATAACTGACGCACGGGCGATGAAAGCCAGACTCAAGCTGCCGCTCATGCAGGAGACCAATGCCGTATGCCGTGAGGAACTTGAAAGGTTCGAGTATCTGCTTGCCAAATACATGTACGAGCTGAAAGCCCACAAGCGATTGAACCGACACATAGACAAGGCATTGGAACTCGTCGCAAAATTCCGCAACCAGAAACCGCCGGAGAACTGTACTCAAGCCGAGCGTGACGAATGGGAACAAAAGAAACTTACTCCGAACAGGGTACTGTCAGTCATACGACGGTATATCCGTAACCAGGACACCATACGCCGCAAGGAAATAGCACTCGTAAAGACATCCTACGGATTCAAACTCAAGGCATACGCGCCACGTCTTCTTGACAAAGACGGCCACAATGCCGCAGGCATCAACGGCCTGATATTGAAACGTACTGAGCTGCCTATGCCGGAAAACCCGACAGAGGCGAACTTACACCAACATAAGGCCGCATTACGGCTGATACGCAAAAAGCGGCACAGATATAGTCTTCAGAGCCGGACATTCGAGAGCATGGAGCCGCTGCCGGAACTGGTCGAATATCTTGACAGGGCGACTTTCGTGAACAAGGACATGGATGTGTGCGAGTTCACCAACCTGCAAAAGCACGACCTGAACCTCGTGTTGCAGAAACGGTACGCCCTGCTCAACTGGCAGCAGGGATCCGGCAAGACAGCGGCAGTTTATCAGAGGGCGAAGTATCTTCTGAAATTCAACAAGGTCCGGAATGTCATTGTCCTCGCACCGGCAATCGCCACGAACATGACATGGGAGCCGTTTCTGAGAAACAACCGCGAACCATACAGATTGCTGCGGAGCTATACCGATTTTGAGAATATCCCCGCCGGAACATTCCTGATAGTATCGACCTCCATGCTCTGTAAGCTGAAACGATATCTCATGAAGTTCATCAAGCTGTCGGCCAGGAGGCTGTGCCTCATATTCGACGAGTCGGATGAGATTACCAATCCCGTATCACAGAGAACGAGATATATACTCGCCATATTCCGCAGGATGAAATACAAGATCCTTGACACCGGCACCACTACCCGGAACAACATAACGGAACTTTACAGCCAGTTCGAGCTGCTGTATAACAATTCTGTCAACATGACCTGCTGGAGTCCGCTGGTATATAAACAGAACCGCGACAAGGATATCGAAAGCGACAGCAACGACCGGTACGGAGAACCGTTCCCGGCTTTCAGGGGGCATGTGCTCTTCAAGTCGTGCCATTGTCCCGGAAAAGCGACAGTGTTCGGGATTGAGAAGCAGAACCAGGACATCTATAACAAGGACACGCTTTTCGAGCTTATAGGCAAGACAATCATCACGCGCAAGTTCAGGGATTTCGCCGGAGAGAAATATGATGTCAGGACACAGACCGTCACACCTTCACCCGGAGAACGGGAGGTCTACCGTGTGATAATAGAGGAATTCTGTCGTATATGCGAGCTTTACTACAACAGTACGGGCGATACGAAGAAGGACGCGGGGCTTCGGCTCATGCGCCAGATCAAGCTGCTGATAAAAGCCTGCTCGGTCCCGCATCTTATCGAGGGTTATTATGGTAATGAATATCCGGGTAAGGTCCATCACATAGGCCGGATGATACGCCGGACAAAGGGGAAGGTCGCCGTTGGATGCACATCTATTTCCGCCTATGAGATGTATGCCGGGTACATAAAGGAGCATTTTCCCGACAGGCCGGTGTTCACAGTGACCGGAGCCATACCCTTCAAGAAACGGCAGGCCATCGTCAGCGAGTTCGACTCCACAATCAACGGTGTCCTCGTATGCACGCAGCAGTCTTTGAGCAGCTCGGTCAACATTCCCTCTTGCAACCAGATAATACTTGAATCCCTGCAATGGAACATCCCTAAGATGGAGCAGTTCTATTTCCGCTTCATACGTTTGGACTCAAAAGACAAAAAGAAGGTGCATTTCGTGACATACGAGGATTCGGTGGAGCAGAACCTGATGGCGCTGGTGCTCACCAAGGAGCGCCTTAACGAGTTCATCAAGTGCGGTGAGGTCAAGGAACAGGCGGAGATATTCAACGAGTTCGACATATCCATGTCGGTAATCGACAGTCTGCTTCGGCGCGAGACCGATGCCGAAGGCAAAGTGAGGATAAGCTGGGGACGCCAGCTGGTAACGTGATAATCAAAGGAATAATGAAAACATGCAATCCGTGGCATCCATTCCCACAGGCAAAGGTAGGCCGTGTCCCCGTCGGCAGTGCAAGGTCGGGCCGCAAGCGGTTTTACGGGAAAATCATCCTCGCCGGAGGCTCCGGTATTTTCCCGTAAAACCCTGCACAGCCGGGACACGCACCTTTTGATGCCTGTGGAATGGAACCCACGGGTTCCACGAAACATAATTATAAAAATGGAAAGAATGAATCTCAACGAGGCTGAACTGACGGTAACGACGCAGTACATGATAGACATATCCCAAAGGACTGACTACAACATGACGCTGAGCGATTACGGCGACATGCAGGAATTCCTGTGCTGTTGCTCGGAACTGTTTCCGCAGGAACGGCATCCGCAATACAGATATGTGGCATGGGACAATATACCGTCCATATTGATAAACCGTGAATGGCTGTGTCCCAACTTCTTTGATATAAGGGATGCTTTCGACCAGCTTGATGACGAGGATATGGAGGATTTCGAGAGATGGTGCGCCAGATACGGCTATGACCTGAGAACCGATAATCCGCACCTGCTTGTGGCGCATTACAGGAACATGTACGGCGACAATGTAAGCTACAATGCCGAGTGTTATCTGCCTCATACGGATAACGAAAGCAGTTCTTGTATCTGTTACCCCGAAGGCTGGTTCGACCAAAACCTGCTGAGGCAGGAGATATTCGGTGACAATTACGATTAAAGACGAGGAATCATGAGAATCAACCATCTGTCACCGCTGTATCCGACCGACCCGCGTGTGCACCGTGCCTATTCGGAGATACTCAATATCGTCCTGCTCTCACGGCATATAATGGATGTCAGCAGGATGCTCATCGAGAGGAATGTCCGGCACGAGTACGGTTCGCTGTCCGGGCATTTCCACTGGTCGTTCAGGAACGACTGCTTCACACTGTGGCAAAGGACCGGATACAACCACCACACCTGTTTCCCGCAGAGGGTGATAGCCGTGCAATTCGGGACTATTGCCGCAAAGGATAAGGAAATAGATAACGTATCATTGAATTAAAACAAAATATTATGAGTCATCAGATAATCACAAAAATGGCATACAATGCCTCGACGCGCCATATCGAGACTTGGCAGCACTCCAACAATGTGTGGCCAAGGACAGACTGTTTCTATGCCATGGATGTCGGAACCGATGAAAAGATGTTTCAATTCATAAAACTTATTGCCGAACGTTCATGGCAGGGACGCAAATGGCGAAGACAGTTTGAGATACTATTCAAGGAATACCCCGAACTACGCATGGACTCGTATGAAAATGAATTGAGGGGCAAAACCTGGGAGGAATATTGCGCCATAAGACGCAAATATGAAGAACTGGCTGAAAGCAAACGAGGAGATATTGTAGCCCGGTTCAAGCAACTTGTGAAAATAAAATAGATGCCATGAAAAGTGTGACAATATCCAACCGCGAGATAGCGACTATGGCCTTCGACAGGCTGTGCAAGGAAAACAAAACGGATATCGCAGCATAGTAAAGGATATTTATGGTGAATAGGAATAATATGTACGGGAAAAGCGGATCCTGCCGTACACAGGCGGACGGCAGGGAGGGAGGAAGCAAGGCACTGACGATGGATCTGGTCGAATCACTGATGCCCGCGTCATATAGCCTTGTATGGGTGGACTACCGCGACAACCTTTACGACAGCCTCGACATTGTTGGGGAATGCATCAAAGAAAAAAATGCGGGGCCGCTCTATGAAAAGGCCGAAGGCTGGTACGACGAACAACGGTTCCTCATCATACGAGAGATATGGGGACAGATAAAGGCCGGAATCTCAGGCGAAGGCTTTGACGAAGACGCGGTTGAAGAGTTCATGGAAGCGCACCGTGACGACATCATGGATGCGATATATGAACGTGACGACTCCGATGCGGTGAGCGAACTGGTAAGACACACGCGGGACGTGCCTGTAAGGGTCGAGTTGCTGTCCGGCTATGACTGCATCAACTCCCACTGGCTGGAATCGCAGGGAGGGTATGTATATCCGGACTCGTATTTCGGCGACATGGTGGACGCGCTCAACCTTAATCCAGCAAAGGTAAAGAGGTTCCTGGCGGAAAAAGGGATCACCGTATACGGCAGGTGCCATTACAGGAGGTCGCGTGACGGCAGGGAGCTGGTATCATACGAGGATTTCCACCGGGAGCTTGTAAACTCATGCTGCGGGGCGAACCTGCTTACCTATACCGGCAAGGTCAATCTCAGGGAACTTTATGAATCAGGTTTCTCGGTGGCTAAGGTTACAATTCCGAAAGACAACTACTGCGGGATATTCAGCTCCATGTATGGCGGCGGAAGCGCCATAGGCATGAGGCTGAGGAGGGATGTCACCCTTGAACTGGAAACCGGGGGATACCGCGGCTACCGTCTGGTGCTTGACGCATCCGGCAGCGGGCTTGACTACTCCATAGGGCGTGTGTACGGGGTGGACGACTCCTTCTTCGATGGGACAGTGAAACTTACACCCGCCAATCATGAAACCGTATAACAGATTAAATAATTCTCATATGAAAGATTTCAGCAGACAGATTGAAAATCTCCGAAAAGAGATTACCGCGGCTGTCATCTGGTTGCTTCGCAGACACGGACTGACGGAACTGGAATTTCCGGAGCCCGGCACAGTTCACGGCGCGCCTGATCCCGTATATGTCATATTCTTTGACGATGACGCGGACCCGTTCGAGTGCATAATCACAAAAGTTTCGGTTATGGGTAACTCTTTATGCCTGACAGCGAAAGAAAAGCATGACGGATACATATTCCGGACCGAGAGCCAATTCGACCTCTCGGTTCGCAACCTTATATGGCTCAACGAAATCCTGCTTGCGACGCAGGAACTGCTTGAACCCGAAAATGAACCATTAAAAGCATAAAAAGTATGGCAACAGACATGAACAGGCACATATGGGAGGGATGGACTGTCGGAATGTTCATTTCCGAACTCGCCCCCATCGTGGAGATGATAATGACCGGACAGAGCTGGCGCAGACCCTTCACCTCAAAAGCGGAGCTTGCCGACTGGTGCAGGGAAAACCAGCCATTCTATAAGAAACGTATTCCGGCGGTGAATAACCATTTCGCAAAAATGTACAACCTCAAATGACACGGATATGGATATAGTGAATCTGATTTCGACAACCTGCTCCTGCGACAAGCAGACCGCACAGGAATATCTCGAAGCCGAGGTACGTCATCTTCAGGAATTGCAGGAACTTAGCGACCTCCGTGAAGATGACCTGTATATGGCTTGTAGCAATCTTGGCATAGAAGACGACTATGTGGAGTATTTCATCAACCGCGTGGCTATGGCCTGACGCACAAAACTTAACGATATGATCTACTTTCAGAACATCAACAGTCTGGCGGACCTGAAAAAGAAGTACCGTCGGCTCGCAATCGACAACCATCCCGACAAAGGTGGCAGCACGGAAACAATGCAGCGCATCAACTCCGAGTTTGAGAAGCTGTTTGCAGTATGGAAGGACGTCCCTGTGTCGCCGACATCGGATCTTAACGGATACGAGAACGACTATGGCGGAGCATCCGCCGGTGAATACACCCGCTATGTCTACAACGAATACCGGTGGCGAGGCAGTAACTATAAAGGACAATCTTCACGGGAGATTGTAGAGATAATACGTAACTGGCTCAAGGAAACTTATCCGAAATACAAGTTCTCGGTAAGACGTGACGGATACAGTTCAATACACGTCACCCTAATGACTGCCGATTTCTAGGCATTCACAAAAGAGTCAGGATATATCCACTGTTCTATCAATCATTACCGGGTTGAAAGAGAACAAGGATTGACAGACCGTGCCCGGGAGGTGATGACCAACGTAAAGGATTTTGTCATGTCGTACAACTATGACGACAACGACCCTATGACCGACTACTTCTGCACCAACTTCTATCTTACTCTCGGCATCGGCAAATGGAGCAATCCCTACAAAGTCGTGCTTCCGAAACTCGGCATGAAAGACCCGAAGCCAAAGACTTTCAGGCATCCCGAAGGCGCAGCGCATAAAGCCGTCCGGCTGGCTCTTGAAAAAGGTCGATTCGACTTTGTGGAGAGTATGCGACATTCCGGATACAAGGTCTACGGCTCGGACCACTACGGCTCAAAGGGCGAGCATTACTTCTGGCCGAAACAGTATTCAAGCGCCAAGTCCGCACAGAAACGCATCGACAAACTGGAAAAGGCAGGCATAATCTGCCGGTTGACCGGATATAACGGCGGCTGTATCCGTTTCATCGGCTACACTCCTGAAACGGAGCGTATGCTCCGGCAGGAAGAACTGGAATATAACGAAGCCCGTGAGAAATGGGAATTGGAGAACGGCCCTGTCTGTCCGGCTTCGGCATAACGAAACAATGAGGATTTCTGCTTTTTATGGGAATCCTCAAAAACCTAAAAATTCTTATGGCACAGGAGAACATGGGCGACTGGATGGAATATGCCCGCGAATATGCGAAAGCCCAACGGGAAATGAAAATCGAAAAATGGGTCTGTATCACCATCGAATACCGGACGAAGGAACGGCAACGGGTTGTTTTGTTCCGCTATGACCTCCCGCGTGATATATATGAGCGGCGCCAATGGGTTGTCAGATGGCGCCATGCCCGACTCCTGTGCCAATATCCCAAAGAGAACATTCAGACATATTTCTCATATTATGACAGGCGAACCGGTTTAAGTATGGATTTCGGCTCAGCCCTTTCCAGGCTGTCAGCGGCGAAGGCCCAAATCACCATCGCCCGACGCAAGGAACAGGAATATCTTGAATACCAGCGGCAGAACAATATGTTCTTCAATGAGACGGAAGATGAAATGCTTGCAAAGTTCCGCCGGAAGCTGCAAGCCAAAATTGGAAAATACGCTGAACTTGAAGGAGAGGTTATGCTATCGGTTCAAAATGTGAGGCTACAATATTACTTAAATCGTTTTTAGGGAAATCTCTATTTGTAATGTTCTGTTTCCCAAACTGACAGTTTCTAAAACTATCCTAAAAAGCAATGTGCAAAAATACACCTTGCTTTACAATAGAGGTAAGATCAGCTACGGCATTTTTGTTTTTTGTGGCGTTTCATTTTGGTTTTTTGCGCACCATTCTCATTGAAATAAAATTGCGCACTTGTAAATTCAAGATATTTATCAAATTCCGTATTGGGCAGTTTGTTCCAAAATGGAACAAACTGGATTCTTTACTTCTAATTTTTTATGGGACGTTTGGGGCAGTATTGCATAAAAGAATTGTTGGCTATGGTGTCCTATATTGAGAATATTACATCCTATTAATCTTCTCATTCAGGACTTCAAGTTCTGCTATGATTTCATCAAAGGTAGGAGCCTCTCCCATAACCATATTCATTACCGTACTCTTATAGTCAGTTTCCCAGCGGTCGCGGATTTCTCCTGTGGGAATAATTTTCAACGAAGAGCGTCTCAATGTGTCGTAATCAAATCCTTTAAGACCAATGAATTTCCGTCTATGCTCTATCACAGACTCATAAAGGCTGTCATCCGCCAATGCTTCATCCGCCACACCTGTCCTCATTATTCTTGAAACGTCATAAATATGTCTTGACATTCTTTCTATCCGGATATCTGCTGATGGCTTTGCAAATTCCTCATGAAGCAGAAACAATTTCTCCAGAAATGTGCGTTGTGGCAGGACGGCATTGACATCCACCGGATTGTCCTCAAATGTGAGTTTAGGTAGATTGTCGGAAATATAGGAACGTATTGCAACTGTTTTCACCGGCTCCGACATAGAACGTCCGCTGACTTCGATTTTGACTTGTGGAAGGACATATCCATTGCCTTCAAATATCGGCTTGTAGGCAACGTATATGGTTTCCGGATCAACAGTGCTGACTTTTGTCTCATGCACTGAGACGGTTATTAGGTCCGGTGTTATGCCTTGACCTATAAGTGCGTTCTCCACATCATTAATCATTGTATTCCTTACGAATGAGCATGATGCCCTGCGCAGTTTGTCGCTGATCTGATTTTTGGATAATTCACCGGGAAATCCGAGATATTCACGGCTTACAGCAATGTCAATGTCTTCCGACATACGATGAATCAGATCCCAGCATTTACTGAGATTTGTACCACCTTTGAAAGAGATATTATCGGAATAAGGCAGTGAGAATATCGCCCGTAACACGGACGTCACCCACCAGTCCTTTTCTACGACAATTCGCGACAAACCAGTCCTGTCGCTTACATAGTCGATTATATCTCGACGGTCATCAACCGTCAGATCTGTGAAAATCATATTAGTCTTCAAGTTTTTTTCTTACCCATACCGGTGCAAGCCGGATGTCGTGTTTGTAAATGTCGGTGGGGACGCTCCTCACGATCTCCTTTATTCTGTTCACCATATCGTCGGTTATGTTATCTTCTCCTATACTCCGTATTGCAGATACAGCAAGCATCATAATCTTGGAGAGAAATTCAAACAGACGGAATTCATTGCTTTCCCTGAATATGATGCTGCGCCCATTGGCGAGCCCGATTTTCTTTCTTGCCCCATTGGTGATATAGACTGCATTGACAGGAATCTGTGTAGATAATCCAAGTTGGTTCAACGCCTGGTCTCCGGTAGGTATTATCTTTACCCGGTCTCGTTCTGCAATCCGGTGGGCAATATCTTCTGCCGAAGGAGGTATGCAGTCAAGTCCAAGAACTTTGTTTGACCGTGGTACACAATATATACCACGACTGATGCGCATAATATCTCCGTGCTTGACCATACGGCTGAGCATCTGGCGTACTGCTTCCGGAGAGGCAATCTCCTCAAAATCGGAAGGAAAGAATACATAACCTTTCTCGAAAGACATAATTCTTTCGCGTACAATGTTTTCGCAGTTTGATATGTCTTGCCGTTTAATCATGTCACAAAATTACGGTATTTTTGTGACACGACCAAAAGTTGTCGAATTTTAGTTAGCGAAAGTAGCGACAGGCTGGTAATCTTCAAAATTTTTAGTTTCCCAACTCGTTTGTGAATGAGCATGAATATGTTGGGGAGTAATGAAATTCTTTCTGAAAAGAACCAGTTGTCAAGTATCCCTTGACAACTGAATTTAGCACACTATGTTGAAAGACGTTAAGTACATGACAAAAATTTGAAAACATCGAATTTTGGGGTATAAGTCGGACGCAGAAGTATTGTTGAAATCTCCTCCAAACCATACTTGACAAGCGACTTTGCCTTTCTTCCATGTTTCAGAACCCTTATCGGTTTAATATTTATATCTTTATGTTCACCAACGAGATATGCCCATACAAGAGCCACACACACCATCGCGACAAGTCTTGCGATGCGCTCCATATCACGCATATGGGTGTCCTCGATGTTGAAGCCGGAAGATTTCATGGCTCTAAAGGCCGTTTCTATCTCCCATCGTTTTTTGTATGTCAAAATCGCCTCCTCGGGCCGATTGAAGCATATGAGAATCTGCAATTCCGGAACACCATCGGAGTTTTTGATCCGGCTGCCGGCAAGATAGACATACTCACCTTTGTGAAGAAAGAGCTTATGGAAGAATTTCTCCTGACCGACCTTCAAATCATTGAACAGCCACCATGCACGGATTCTTTCACCGGTGGAAGGCTTGACAATCCGGAAATTCTGACGTATTCGAATGTAATACCGTATGCGACGGCTGTTGAGCCATCCTGTCCATTCCTTTCCGATGAACTCGCGGTCTGCCACAAGGCAGTCGATGCATTCCGCTCCGAAAAGACGGATAAAACGTTCCATAATCTTCTTGCGTTCTTCCCAGTTGGAGTTGCCACGTTTAGGGAGAAGACTGAATATCAAAGGAAGGCAATCCCTTTATAGGTGATGCCCAACATAAGAATGTTGATATTGAACTCCCCGAACTTCCAGTTGGTGCGATCCATGCTGAGCACAAGACCGGTCTTGACGGGAAGCAGCGAGAAAATCATACGGGCTATGATGTCAAGGTCAAGAACATACTTGGCAAAGAATCTTTGGAGCCGTCTGAGGTTGGAGTCCTTGTCGACAGTCGTAGGCATCGCATCAGCCAGTTTGTGAAGGCTGACAGTCTGCACCACACAGAGTGCATGGAGCAGCAGCGCCATAAGTTTTATGCGTGCCAGATTCATACTTTGTCCAAAATGCTCTTGCATAATCGGGAGGATTTGGTTAACTTTGACCGAGTCCTTGAAATTAGTAGTTTTCATGAGAAAAAGCGACCAAACTTTTCCTTTAAATTACTAAATTTTAGGGACTTTTACAAATTTAATCACTTGAAAACTAGATGTTTAACAGCATAAATTTGAATTTTGTCATCTACTAAATGAAAGACGTTAAGTAGGGATATTCAGTTAATGGCTTGATTATTCAAGCTTAAAATGGATCGTGTCTGTCCTATTGCTGTGCCGTTTTGATTGTGGGGGCAAATTTTCAGTTCTCAGCGCATGAAATAGAGCATTTCTTAACGGAACGGATACAACGATTCGCCTCCGAAGAGCTTCGGAGGTTGAGAAATAGCCTGAATTTTCATGCTCGTCGCTTTTGGCGTAGCTTCTCCTTTTCTTCTGCGGCGAGTTGCCGGGCGGCAAGCGTTGCGGCGTTTGCCATGTGGATGCCGAAAAAGAGCAACAGTGTCTCGCTGCGTGAGTTGCGTGCCGCTATCCGGCCGACGCCATAGTGCTGTTTCTGGTTGCCGAAGCTGCCCTCCATGGCGGTCGAACGCAGTGTCCCGATCATACGCCGGGCTGTGCTTATGTCGGCGTCCTCATTCTTTGGCTTCGGGCCTTTGCGGACAAAACAGGTCGTTATGCCGTTTTCGGTGCAGTACCTCCGGTTGTCGTTGTTTGCATAGATGGTGTCTGCTCCGACTTTGGCCACTTTGACTCCGGTCAGTTCTTGCTGGTATTCAATACACTCCTGTAATCTCACGCCCTCGTTGAAGGCTTCGAAAGAATGGTGCTCGATGAATGATATTCCGTCAATCTGGATGTTGTTGACCTTAGCTCCGAACTCCACCCGCTTGTTCTCCTTACCTCTGACGATGGGACGGATGTAAGGACGGTCGATGCTGACAATGCGGTGTTTCACCTCCTTTTTCTGAGCAAGTGCGCTTTGCTGGCGATACACTTCTTTTAATGCGTCCAGACGCTTGCTTTGCTCTGAGGTGAGCGCGATGTCGACGGTGTGTATTTTGCAGATTCTGTTCCATTGCCCTATCTGTTTGGAAAGCAAGCTCAGCAATCTGCACCGCAGTTTGGCGGTGGCCGCTCTGCTGTGCTTGCGATGCTTGGCATAGGTGAGTCTGGCGCGGTCAATGTCACGATACTTGTTGCGAGGCAGCCGTTCCTTCAGTATCTTGCAGGTCTTTTTCAACAGAGATTGAAGCCACTCGCAGCATTCCCACAACAGCTTTACATCTGTCGGGAACCGCAGATGGCTCTCATAGCAGGTGGCGTCAGTCAGACACAAATCCTTGTCTTTCAGTGAACCGCCCCATTTGTCATACAGTAATTTCTGTAGTTCTCTGATATCCAACACTTCGGCTATGCGCTGACGGATGGCACTGACTATCTTGCCATTCTTTATGGGATTGGCCGGGTCTATGAGCACTCCGCAGAACATCTGCATGTGTATGCTGCCATTGAGCATCTCGATCAGGCCGTCATCCGACTGTCCGGTATATGGCTTGAGGAACATCAGCGCCACCTCACCCTCCGGCGGGAACATCGGCGTATTGCCCTGAGGATGCGTTTTGGGAAAATGCATACGGATTTTCTCTGCCAGTTCTTTCAATGGCAGTTGCGCATGGATACGCCCGAGCTCGCTTACGGCAAAACTCTCGCGATATTTTTGCATGAAATCGAACTCGGTAAACGGCAACGTGGCCGTAATATCAGAAATTTTTCGTAACTTCACGTACAAATTTTTTTTAAGAATTACCCCCGAATAAGCCCGTGATGGGTCCATCGGGGGTTATTTGTAAAGTTACAAAATATCTACGACATTAGCAAGCAATCAATTAGCCATTAACTGAATATCCCTAAGTAGTTCCATAAATAGCCTAATGCGCAATTTTCTACAAAATCCCCAATTCGTGATTTTATAAATTCCAGCACATGTTCCAAAATGGAACTATTCGTAAAGGCTGTTATATTTTAGGGCTTGTTTAAATTACTTAGCAACTGTTTGTTCGCTATTTTTCATATACTCAGTTAGAACTTCTCTTGCGTAATAATAGCCACGTTCCTTAAAGCGATTCTAAAAAACAAGCCAAGGAATTATTAAGAAATAATATCTCCAATCATCAAAATGAGACCATAATAAAAATAGTGTCACAATCGTAAATGCTGTCAGCAGAACTCTCGAAAAAGCATATTGTGCGCTAAAAACTGGTATGCGGCAATCCTTATTACCATTACATGCTCGCTTTGCAATAGAGAATAATTCCCCTGTTGTTGGCGATTTACTATGAGCATCTTTTTTCAGCCGTTCGATTATCGCAGTTGCATTATATAACCGAACTTTACTTATACCCGTATATTTCTTTTTTTTGTTTATGGTTAATAATTTGTCTGATGGTTTACCTCCAATTGTCCAAAACCAAAAACTTTCCAAAAGACTACTGACAGCATTAATAAAGTAACCAACTACAAATGCAGCTGCTATGTAAGCGATACTGTAATCCTCATTGTAACTTATGTCAAATGCGTATAATGAGGCAATAAGAGTAAAGTAACCTATGATAATTCTTGAAAGTAGATCGTAATAGTTGAATTCCATATTATATTAAAGCATTTACATAAACACCGTTATCACCTATAATAGCTTGTACAAATGGTATGTTTTGCAAGAGATGATCCGTACTCATTTCATCAAACTGTTTTTTATCCAAGGTGCTGGGAGTATTAGAACCAGATGGATGAGAGTGCCATTCTCCAAGATATCTAACCTGATAGTATGTTTTAAGGTTGATTGAGTCCTGAACTTCTTTAAGGCCATTGCAGCCACGCACAAATGATGTCGGCCCATGTTTACTGTCAATTGGTGCTGGATGAGAATGTAGCACATAGATTATTTGTCTATCTTTATCATAACATCCAAAAAAGACACCACCTGTTTCAAGTGTGCCAGATGACAATCGTTGTTCTTTCATGATTGATATTACATCATTTATTATATACACCTTAACACCGTTAATATCGAACAACTGCCAGTCCGATAGCGGAATATTAATATAGTCTACAACACTATTACCTGCACTTATACGCCATATTGCAATTTTTGCATCATTGGAGGCATACAATTTTTTTAGTTGTTGCGATGCAATACTTGCCAACAGTCCGACATTGTCATAGTCTATTATTGAAGATTCTGCCCGACAACTGAAGCTGTTTGTTCTTTGTTTTTCTGAAACTGACAAATGATCATTTAACCGCTCATCAACAATAAGCATCCGATAATAAGTCATTTCCAAAAGATCAAGTCGATATTTACGCTCTGTATCTTCATATAGTAATACCAGCTCCGTCCCTTTAGGATTAAGGAAGACACTACTTCTTCTTGCATCGCCATAGCTATTGTCCAATGCTAAATTTCGTTCTACAGCTATTGATGTACTGGCATCAATAATTAAATCGGCATTTTCAAAGGCTCTCTGTTTATCGTTGTTATTGAACAAAAGAACATCTTTATCAATACTATCTACTTTTTGGTATTCAATACTGCGATAAACATCTTTTAATGCTTTGGCTTTTGACTGCATTACATATTCAGGAGAAAGGACATGTCGTGCTATATTATGTGGTAATAGGGAATCATCATCAATGATGACAATTTTTTCACTTACACCTTGTCGAATAAAGTGATCTATAATATTCCCACCAAGAGTACCCGCTCCGATAAACGATACTTTCTTAAACAAATTGCCGAGTCCATTTGATGACGCATTCAATTCTCGTGAAACAGGAGGAAGTGTCATAACAATATCTATTTGTTGCGAATATAACCATTTCTGAAATGAATCGTGAGATTGTTTTTTTGCTTGTAAAGCTATATCACAAATCTTTTTCTTGAAAACGATGAAAAACAACTCTGATGATTCTGCGTCTAAACCAATTGCCCTCTTTTGTGAAATTAAAACAGGAAGAAATAATGGCAAATCAATTTTTAGTGCTTGATGATTATAAAATAAAGACTCTATTACGTTTAATAATGGATTACCTTTACAGACTGTAATCCTATTTAAATCACCAATTATTTCGGGGATTTCGGCCATCCCATTAGACAATATCTCATCAGCTTTGAATGGAAAAATATAATGTGTAGCACTTTTGCGCTCAGTATATTCCAATATGGCAGTATTTTTTGAAATTGCATGAAAACGACCAAAACAGCCACAGTTTTGAAAATTCTTAATTGTGGCTACTATATGTGAGCCATAGAATACTTCTAAAGGTCTATCTGGCTCATGTAATTCTCCTATACTATTAAGATCGAACCATCGTCTTATACTTTGTAAAAAATCATAAGCACTAAATTGAAGCCGATAATCAGAAAATGGGACATCACTGACACACAAAGAAACCGGATGAGCATAAGGCATTGCGTTGGAATGTGGGAGACCAACAGGAAAGTCTTTTCTCAAAGCAAATACAGATGGAAGTATTAAATCTTCTTTGGAACACTTTATCGCCACATCTTCTTCCTTTAAAATAGGGAAAACCGGTTCATCCGGGATACTCAGTGCACGGAAAGACATTATAATAATTTCATCGCCTTTGCTATTTATGCGACATTCTTTTATTTTTATATCGGAATCAAATTGAGCTGTTCTGTGTATAGCAATAGCTCGAGGGAGTCGTAAACGGCTCCCCCGAATTTCCGTACCTTTTATAATATCATATCCTTTTAAAGCCATCTTTACATTCCAGCACGAGGAGCAGGTCGAGAAATGGATGATTCCCCGGCGATAGCTGTTGCTGTTATTTTTCGTTTACCTCGATCATTAATCTTAAAAACAATTGGTTGCGCAATCCCATTAATAATTTTATCAGTAGCCGTATTATAAAAATTATCTTTATCATCGAGGAATCTTATATACATTTTCTTCGCCTCAGCACAAGGGGGATTGGAATCATAGGAATGAATAGCTTTTGAAGAGGCTATAATGCAGCCATTATTGAGTCCGTTGCATAATATATCTTTAGCAGATTTTAAAATCTCCTGCTTGTTGTCGGAATCATTGAAAAATGTCCAGGAACAATGATGTGGAGCAAGAAATATATTCCACTGTAAGTTAGCGTCATCAACATTGTTGTCAAGAATATGTTGCCAGATGTCATGCTCGGCATCTCCGCCCATTAGTACCCGACAAACTACTCTATCATCTTCGGTCTTAAATTTAAATTGCGTGACGATGGATGTGGTATTTTTATCATCCGTTTCACGACAATCTGTGACATCTTCCTTAAATGGGGCATGTATAAATATTTCAAGTAATGACAAGAATGAGCCATTAACAAATTTTACGTTTGTGCCTGGAACATATGCATAGCGGCTGTCAAAATTCTTCTGATTATCGTAGCCAATAATACGAAGATAGTTCCCATATGTTCCACAATAGTTTTGGTTTTCATCGTATAAAAGCCGTCTACGTTTTGCCTCACAACGGATACTTTCTGCAGAGGTAGCGACATTATTACCCATGCCTCGAGGGGTTATCCATAATTCTCCTATAATAATTTTACCTTTATCTGAGGTGTTGTCATATTCATTTGGATTACCATGATAGAAATTATCCTTAAACCCGATACAATGATCATCATGAGGATGTGTGCTGACAAACAAATCTACGTAGGGATGTCCTTGGCTGTCTCTATTTAGTTCAGCCAAGAGATCCTTTTTAACATCATACGAAATTTGTTTGCCATCTTTATCATAAGCGTCGGTTATCTGGCAGTCAATGATTACAGTCTTTCCGTTTCCTAACTTTATAAGGGTGCAATCTCCGTTATCAACAGGGTAGTATTTTATTGTATGTTCCATAAAAAAGTATTTATATTTCTTATACAGCAAAAACCAAGCCAACCTTGAGGTTATATTATTAAGGCCTTAAATATGACATTATTGCATATTATGTTGTCAGCTATCTGCCATTACTGACAATTATTGAGTCAGTAGAGATTCCAATCATTAAACAGTTAAGTAGCTACTAAAAATTAATGTACATATGTTGGCACGGTTTTTGCATAATACCAAGGTAAGATACAGCTATGAGAATCACAGAAGTAAAACTTACCAAGAAACAACGTGTGGAGTTGGAGTACATAGAGCACTTCGATTCCAGGCCGTTTATGCAGAAACGAAGCCGTATAATATTGGACAAAGCCGATGGCATGCCCTCAAAGAAGATAGCGGAAAGGCTGTCGTGCTCGGAACACAAGGTCAACCGCTGGGTCAGACGGTATCTCGAACAAGGTATCGATGGTCTGCGAAACAAACCGGGACAAGGAGCCAAGCCAATAATGGACTCATCGGACGAGGAAGCTGTAAGACATGCCATCGAGAAAGACCGGCTCAGTGTCATGAAGGCCAAGGAGAGATGGCAGCAGGCAACAGGCAAGGAGGCGTGTCGCGACACGTACAGGGCTTTTTTATCAGCCTTGGCGCAAGATTTGGACGTATAAGGAAAACGACCAAAGGGACACCCTCGCCGCAGCTCTACGATTATAAGAAGGAGAAGCTGCAAGAGCTTGAACAACAGTACCGGGAAGGTCTTATTGGCCTCTATTTCGGAGACGGGAGCTTCACTTGTACCGAAGGATATGTGCCATACGGCTGGCAGTTCCCCGGTGAAAGCATAACCATTCCATCGGACAGAGGCGCAAGGCTCAATATCTGGGGAATGATTGACTACAACAGCCGGTATCATGGCTTCTGTTCCACGGAAAGCATGACATCCGAACGCATCGCTGATTTCCTTGACAAGTTCTCCCTTACAATAAGGAAGGACACATTCATCGTGCTTGACAATGCCAAGGTGCACAGAAGCAAGTATATGAAGGAAATGAGAAAGATATGGGAGAAAAGGGGTCTTTTCCTTTTCTTCCTGCCTCCTTATTCCCCTCATCTCAACATTGCCGAGACTCTTTGGAGAATGCTTAAAGGGCAGTGGATACAGCCTGCGGATTATGTCTCGACTGACAATCTGTTCTACGCTGTCAATCGAGGCCTGGCGGGGCTGGGCAAATCCCACTTTATCAACTTTTCCAAAAGAGCCTGATATGTTCATTTATTTTTCTGAATTACTTATATATATAAACATATGGAATATGGAAAAATCTCTCTTTCTGAATTTAAACCGAGCAATACAGAAAGAGAGATTCAAGTATGAGTTATGGGATGAAGAACAGGGCGAATTCGGTCTTGCGGCGTTTCAGCAGACCGGAGTGACGTCTGCCCTTGTAGCGGCAATAGCTGATATACTCCTGATAGATATCGCGGTTGCCGGACTCCAATTTGCGGATAAGGGCGCTTTTCGGTATCCTGCCGGAACCCAGCAACCTGTATTCACCCACATTGTACGAGAGTACCGCAAGCAGCAGCGCGTCTTTTCCGAAGCGGCGGAATGTCGAGCACCGCTTTATAAGGTCAGCCCTCAGCAGCGAGTCGGCCTGCGCTTTCGTCAGATTGCAGGTGAGCTTCTCACCGGGAAGGAGTTTGTGGCCGTAACCTATACACGGGTGGTGCCGGGCATAGTGCCATCCCTCAAAGCTCTTTATGCAGGCCACAGCCCTGTCAAAGAGCGAAGCCGGTATCATCAGTCTGTCCGGTGGCGGCTCCCCGCCACCCTGTGCCGCCAGTCCGGAATAACCGAGGCTGACGGACAGGATAATCAGAATCATTCGTACTACCATAGGCACACCTTACTTTTTATGTTCCACTCCCGGAACCACCGGATGGAAAATCACTGAATCCACAGGAAAGCGTATTCCAGGGATGAAACCGTCGCCATCATCACTACTGTCACCGTCATCATCCTTATTTTCGTTGTTGAACGAGAAAGTCAGCATGAACATCTGGTCGTCGTTGTCCTCGAAATAAATATCGATCTTCTGCTGGTCGGCACACTCCGAGGTGTAGTAAAGGCGGAACACCTCGCGGTCAAGCGGGTAACGGTCGTTGGGTCTCAACACCATGCCGTCATCCATTCGCAGAGTGCCTTTACCGTCAGGCTGGAAATAGCGCACGGTGTATCTGGCATCCGAGAAACGCCCCTCCCGTTTGAGCCGGCAACGGATTTCGGCGGTCTCGCCCTGTGCCAGACGTGTCGGCACGGGCATTGTCTCCACCGTGAACGGATAAGTGCCGTCCACATCTATGTCATCCTCGCATGAGGAAAGCGACAGAGCGGCGAAAATGCAGCCGCAGAGCGCGATAAGGAAATGTATTTTCTTCATGTTCATTCTTGTTTTGATTTTTAATTGATGATGAATTTCACGCCCGCCCCGAACTGGGTAGCGAACTTGCTGACAGAGCCTCCCCAGAGGACACGCTCACGGATGCCGGCAAGCAGGACTATACGGTCAGTCAGGTAGCATTCCGCCTCAAGGGTCACGGCACCGCCGTATATGAAAGCGTCCTTTACCATAAGCCGGGAGCCGTCAGACAGTAGCCTCTTGCCCCAGTTCACCGACTCATATCCGGCAAGAGCCGAACCGACTATCGACAGGAAGAATGTCTTGGAGGCATCCGAAAGGAAGTTCAGGTAATATCCCCCTTCCGCCGTAAACTGCGCACGGGGAATCGACATATCCTTGTAGCGGTAGCTCTTTTGCAGGTATTCGGCACCGAATACCCACCGATTGGCACGACCGCTGTAAACCGACATGGCGGTACCGAGATAGAAATCACCAGAAGAACCTCCGACAAGACCGCCGCGAAGTTCCAGCCCCTTCATACCGGGGAGGCAGCGCTGGGCGTATGCCTGCCCTCCGGAGAGGGCAAGCGACACTGCCGCGATTATTGCTATTACATATCTTCTCATGGCTATCTAACTTTGAGTTCATTGATCACACGGGCACGGACTATATCCTCACACTCCACGGTGAAGGACTGGTGGCACCCGCCGCTCTTCTCGTTAAGCTCCACCACGAGCATCTTGTCTTCCGGAATGGTGAACTTGTCGAAAGTGAACACGGTGCGCCCTTCCTTCTTTCCGGCTACCTCGGTGACATAGTTGTAGGCACGCAAAGGAAAAATCACCTGCTCCTGCACGGCGGTACGCTTCATCACCTTCTTGTCAACGATCTTGAATGTCACGAAATCCACATTGAAAGGCACATTTGAAGTGTTGCGTATCTGCGTGTGGAAATACAGAAGCCCGTTGTGGGTGTATATGCCCTTCAGAAGATACTGGATGCCGAAAGCCTTGCTCCCGATATGCTTCACATGGCGCTTGTTCTCCTTGTAGATGGAGGAATTGATGAGATGCACCAGCTTCGGCGACTTGCTGCCGAGTTCCTTCAGATAGATTTCAAGGGCGTTGTTGGGGCGGTTCACCTCGCTGCCGTCATGGATGAAATCCTTCATCTCCACATTCAGGATCAGAGGCTCGTCGGCATACTTGACATTGAAAGTGTAGAAGCAGCCGCTCTCGGTGATGACCGATATGTTGGTCTCGTCGCGGAACCCCTTTACGGTAGATTTCACGCGGATCACGTTCTCCGCTCCGTCAGCCTTCCCCGCGATAAGGTTGGGCGAGCCGAGATCCACATACTTCACCGCTGCCGGGAAGATGATATGGACCGTCTTGTCGTAAGTCACTTCCAGACCGTAAGGGGGAATCATGCGGTCGAACGTCAGTTTTTTGGTAAGACCGTAGTATAGGTCTCCCTCGGTTTCCTGTGCGAAAGCACTCACTGCGCCCATCACAAGGGCGAGAATCAAAAATAACTTTTTCATGTCGTTTGAAATTTAGTTGGTTGATATTGATGTTGGTTACTGTTTCTGATAGAGCATCAGCGCATGGCCGGATTTCAGCCGCACCTTCTCCTGGCGCATCTTCTTGGAGATATACTGCGACACACCCTGAATCGCCCCCTTGCCGAGTTCCGACAATAGCTGGTTCCCGGCGGACTGGTTGGTGATGGATATGGTGGTGCCGAGGTTCTGACCCATGTTGGCCGCCATCTCCTTCACGGCGTTCGCCTCCATAGAGCCGGGAATGAATATGCCAGGCTGCCCGTCGTTGTCATACACCGCGAGTTCAACAGGAATTATATTTCCCGAATATTCCACCTGCGAGATAGTGATGTCCAGACGCTCCCCCTGTATCCGGCAGTCGCCTGTAATGAGCGAGTTGCGTGGCAGCTCGTGTCTTCCGACACGCATCGGTTCAAGCAGCCTCAGCCGCACACTCTGGCCGCTTATGACGGTCTGGTCGCCATGCACGCACACACTGATTGTGTTCCTCTCCTGTGAAGATGTGCCTCCGACAGCCGTGTTGAACCCGAAATTGCGGGGTTCCGACAGCCGTGCCAGCATCACGGAATCGCTCACCGGCTGTGCGAGAGACGACACCACCGGAACAGACACCCTGCCGACAGGCACCGCCTTTGCCTTGCGGCTGTTGTCCGGCTTGTCCTCATCCTCACGCCTGGCATTGCCGTTGTCCGGGTTAGGCATATACTTGGCCGCAAGCTCATAGGACTTCTCCAACAGTGCCACCTGCTCGGCATACGATGTTCCCGAAGATTGCTGCTGTTGCGCCACAGACTGCCTTAGCTGCTCGATTTCCTCACGCATAGCCTCCTTCTCGGAGTCTTCCGCAGGCTGCTCATAGAAACTTCCGAGCGTCTCATTTATCTGCCGGTAGGCATTATGCGACGAAGAGAATGAACCGCCACGAGACGAAGTTGCCACAGGCTTGCCGCTCCCATCATCAACTATCACCACATCCGAAGGGATATCCACAGTGGAAGGATTGCCGGATACGGAAACCGGATTCGGATTGGAGTCGGAAGCCGTCATTTCCTCAAGAGTCCGCATCTTCTCCTCGCGTTTCTTGCGCATGGACTCCTGTTCGTAGGCCGTCATCTTGTCATCGACAATACCGGCGTTCCTCGGATCGGGAAGCTCGGTATTAAAGCCCTCCTGCCTCTCTTTCTCCGCACGGTCGGAATCCGACGGGGCGAAGATGAACCACATGCAGGCGGCGAACACGATGAACATCAGTGCGAAGACCAGATACTTCTTCACGGCCTGATGGCGTTTCAGTTTTTCGGCATCGCTACTCATCTTCCTCTGAATTAAACCGGTTAAAGAACTCTTCCATGCCGCGCACCATCTCCTCCTGCGAGTCGGGACCGATGAAATCGGGAACCTCAATCGGGGTGATCTCTATGACCTCACGGGGAGCGTCCTCACGCCCGATGTCGTAAATGGCACGGAATATCATATAGAAATTCACCACGGCGAACAGCGCACCCAATATCAGGATGGCGGCAAGCCTCTTTTCCGGTGTCAGCGCACCGCAGAAGGAGCGCAGACGGTCGTCGGCCGCGTCCTTGATTCTGATAAATGTTTCCTTTATTTTCATGTCGTTTCTTGTTTTAGCGGTCAGACACCCTCAGGTCGCGGTTCTCCACAACCCGGAAAGACTCAAGGATGAAACCGTGTGGATTATTGTCACTTCTTGTGGAGTTTATAAGCCGTCCCCGTGTCACAAGGGAGCGTTCGGTGACGCTTTTCTCACGGATGATGGAGAGACGTGAATAAGCCACCACATCGTAGGGATAGGAATGGAAATCGCATTTCACGCTGTCTATCTCTATGCGCTGTGTGATATTGCCCGATATGACACGGTTGTAGTACCCCTGCTCGGCAAGGTCGCGGTAATGGCCGTAGGCCGAGCGGTCGGCAAGGAACAGGGCGCGCTGTATGTTGCCCTCGATGGCGCTCTTGTCGGGGGCCAGCGAGAAAAACAGCTCGTGGAAACGCTTCACATGCTCCCGTGCCTCCACGGGGCGGTTCTGCGAGAGGTCCTGCGCCAGAGCCAGCATCAGCGACTTACCCTCGTCAAGCACATATATCTTCTGTCGTTGCGCCTCGGCAAAACAGTATGCCTTCCATACCGAATACCCCACAAGGAGCGTGCAGACGCACAGATAGACTATGCCGAACAGACGGAGCTGGCGGAAGCTGCTCTCGATGTTTTTTAATGATTTGAACTGCATAAGAACACTGTTTTAATGATTGTCACTTGATAAGGCGTCCGGCCACGTTGCCGACAGCCGCACCTGCGGCACCTCCGGCTATGGAGCCTGTCTTTGAAGCGGTCTGGTTCACGTTCTTGCCGTAGTTGCCGGCACCACCTCCCGCCTGCACTATCCATCCTGCCACGGTGGGTATCGTGAAATACCCGATTATTCCGATGATGAGGAAAGTGATATACACGGCATTGGAGCCGTCGGGAATGAAGTTCGGGTCCGTGAGCTGCTCTATGTCCTTCTGGAGCATGAGCACCTGTATCCTCGCAAGCACGCTGCTGAACAGGTCGCTGACGGGAAGCCACAGGTAGATGCTTATGTATCTCACGAACCACTGTGTGAGCGTGGCCTGGAATCCGTCCCATACCGATATGGCGAAAGATATGGGACCCAGTATCGAAAGCACCACGAGGAAGAATGTCCTGAGCGTGTCTATCACCAGCGCGGCGGCCTGGAACATCAGCTCCAGAAGATTGCGGAACAGTTCCTGAAACCATTTCTTGGTGTTGTACATGGCGCGGTCTATGTACATTCCGCAAATTTCCGGCGCATCCGTTATGCCGAGGTCGTCGAGTTTTTTGTCAAACTCCTCCTTGTCCACAAGGTAGGATGTTTCGGGATTGCGTTTCATCGCCTCAAGCTCCAGCCGGTCTTTCTGCTCGCGGTACTGGTTCATATCAAGCGTCTGCGTCTGCAATATGCCGTTGGTCCCGGTGACCACGGGTGAAAGCACGCTGTTGATGGTCCCCAGCACCACTGTCGGGAAAAACATGATGCAGAACCCTATCACGAAAGGACGGAGCAGCGGATACACATCCACAGGCTCGGCACGCGAGAGCGACTGCCACACACGGTAGGCCACATAGAACAGTGCGCCGAGTCCGGCGATGCCTTTCGCTACACCCGTCATCTGGGAGCATAGCGGCATCATCTCCTCGTAAAGATTCCTGAGAATCTGGTGGAGGTTGTCGAAGTCAATAGCCATCAGTAGCATAGTCCGAAGGATTTATGATTACCAATAGCGTTCGCCGGGAGTGCCGTAGAGCGATAGCACGCGGTCCTGGTCGTTCTTCTTTTTTGCCCGCAGGTAGGACACGCCGATGTTCTTGTTGGTGTAGTATCTCACCAGCCCACGGTACTCGTGCATACGGGTGTAACATTTGTCGATGACATCCATGCGGTCCATGTCGCCCATCGAGAGACCGTTCTCGTTCACTACCGTCTTGAGGTCGGTTAGCACCGACGCGCTTTCCTCAAGCAGCTTGGTGTAACCCACGGCTATGGCGCTCAGTTCCTCCGGCGAGAAATACGGGTCGGAGAGCATACGCTGGAAGTTGTTCACATAGATGTCGGTGATCTCGCCGACCATGAGGATAGTCTGCTGCACCTTGCGGGCGTCGCGGAGCAGGTTTTTGACCTTTTTGAGCGCGTCGTAATAAGCTTTACCCTGCTCGTAGATCTTCACAGTCTCCTGAAAGTTGTTAAGCATGGTGCTCGCCGTGGACGAGGTATGCACGATGTTCTTTGAGGCGTTGATGATGCCTTGCGCGAGGTTGCCGGGGTCAGAGACCACCCACTGCGCGTTTGCGGTCAGCCCGGCCAATGACAGGGCGGCGCATACGATAAGTGATTTAATTTTCATGATTCTAAAAAATTTGTTGGTGAATAAATCTGTTATTTTCATGTCGTTTCGGAATCGGGATTGCGCTTGCTTTCGGCAAGCTGCCGGATGGCAAGCTCTATATTGCCGCCGAGTTTCTCCGTAAGCCGCATGAGTTCAAGTTTCTCGGTTTCCTCGGTGGTGTAGCAGTAGGCTAAGCACCCAGCGCCTTGTCATATTTCTATGGTAGGTTTCCGAGTACTCGCCTCCGAACCGGACTTACAAGTCTCCCTGTATCCGGCTCTCCACTAATTAATTCAGTCTGATTCTTCGGTCGGGGTCTATTTTTGCATGACACTTTGAGCAGACAGCCAAAGTTTTTCGTCTTCGAGCTATCATTTTCTTTTCCCAGTCGGATTTACCTTTCAGGTCTTTAAGTTTGCGAACGTGATGCATTTCGAGTTTATCGGTAGCACCGCATAATTCGCAAACTTGGAGCTTCAGCCTTTCCATAAGGCTGTTACGTCCACCTGTTATGGAAACTGTCCGTGGAATAGTGTCACAGTAAATATTCCCTGCAACCTTTTTGCGTTTGAAACCATCATGATAAAATGATTGGTAAAGTGTCTTACCCTTGCTATTTTCATATGCCACTTGGAAAACCTTGTTCTTTTTATATTTCAGAAGTATTTTCTTTACAGATGATTTGTATTTGTTCGCAAATACCTTATACATGCTGTATGACATAATGTGATAGAAAGAATTGATGACATAGCTGTTATTGGCTATTGAGTAGTAATTATAGAACCCTCGGATTTCGGCATTGAACTGACTGACTATTTCCAAGTCATCCAAGTTCAGCATGTACGTTCTGACGATGGATTTCCAAACCTCTTTGCCATTGACGACCGCGATTCTTGCGGCTTTATAATCAAAGAGTTTCTTCCGCATCGTTTCAAAATTCAGGTACAATACAGGCTTGTGTCCGAATGCACGAACCGTTTTACCGTACTTATCCTTACGTAAATCGTTACACCTACGTATAAATACGTCCTATCCGAGAAATTTCGCTGGTTTCTGCGCATTGGTTATCAGTGTCTTTTCGTCTGACAGTTCCAGTTTAAGAGCTTCATTCAAATAATTCTTAATATCCTCTTTTACTGTTTTGCAGTCTTCAAGATTACCGGTAATTCCAATCAGAAAGTCATCTGCGTATCTCACGTATTTTAACCGTTTGATACTGCTGTCCATTTCATTACGTGCCGGATAGTTGTTCCGTTCTTCTCGTAGCCGCTTAATTTCGGCGGTCATCTGTTTCCTTACCTTTACATCTTTCTCATTCTTTAGTTTCTTTGCCAGTCGGTATCTTCGCTGTTCGTAGAGCTTGTATCGAGCGTCGCCTTTTCTTGTTACCCCTTTATTGAACCGATTGATGTATTCCTTGATGTACTTGTCGAACTTGTCAAGGTAGATGTTAGCCAGTATTGGGCTGATAATCCCGCCTTGCGGAGTTCCACTGTACGTTCTATGAAATACCCAGTCTTCCACATATCCGGCATTCAGGAATTTTCTGATAAGCCGCAAAAATCTCTCGTCGGCGATACGTTCCCGAAGAATATTAATCAGTACGTCATGATTGATATTGTCGAAGAATCCTTTAATATCGCCTTCAATAAACCATTTCACGGCAGTGAATGTCTTTTGTATATCTATAAGAGCAGTATGACAACTTCGTTTGGGACGAAACCCATGTGAAGTATGTTCAAAACTACCTTCATAGATTGCTTCAAGTATCATTCTGACTACTTCCTGTACCAGCTTATCATCAAAAGAGGGTATGCCAAGCGGACGTTTTTTCCCGTTTTTCTTAGGTATGTACGTCCTTTTGGACGGATTAGGCTGATAAGTCTCATTTTTAAGACTGCCAATCAGTTGTTCAACTCGGTCAATACTCATTCCGTCAATGGTTTTACCATCGGCTCCTGCCGTCATGTTGCCTGTCTTGCTGTAAATATTCTGATAGGCTACATAAAACATTTCCTCGTTAAACAGCACTCTATACAGCCGCTCAAACTTATAGTTCAAGTTACCGCTGTGTTTACTCAGACTGTTCAACACATTTTCTGGATTTCTCATGTCTCTCACATCTTCCTTTAAATTGTTAAACTTAATTAGCTGCTCCCCTTCGCCATGTACAGGGCGTTACCCTGCTCAGACTACTATGGAAGCTCCGTTGCCATGCCGGATATTCAGGGGCAGACCCCATAGCCCTACAACTGGCTTTCCGGTTTAGGCAATCCCCGTTTAGAAATTTGACGACTATTTGGCTCGATAGATTGTCGGATACGACTTTCGTCCTTTACTACTTATGGTAGTTGCCTTGCGGTAAGTTTATGCTACTCCTGCTACGTGTCATCAGTGTAGTACCGCAACATAACGGTATAATTCCGAAGAATTATTCAACTGTCTTCCGTCATTGCCCAAGGATACGACTGCTCGGACTATCGTTCAACCAATGCAGGCTTTATCCTCATATCTATCATTTTAACTTGCCATTCGGTCGCAGCCTGACAGTTGGCTGACTTATGGCTTTACCAACGTGCTATGTTCCCTTGTGGGGTTTTCCCCTCCGGTTAGCGGTTGTTAATGGGCATTTTAAACACTTGCCCAGTCGCTTGCCAAAGCGACATTCGTCAAATTCCCTTTACGGGCGCACCACATATTCCTCAAGCGACACTTCCGTGGCATAGACAGCGGACTGCGAACCGCCGAGACCAATCCATACCTCCTTGTATTTACGGGATGGGTTATTGGCCATATTGATTGACAGAATCTGGGCGCGCTCCTTGTCGGTAAGCCCGAGCAACGCCTGTATCTCATTGAACTTGTTGACATACTTGCGCTGATCCAGGAGAATCTTGCAGTCGGAATTGTTGATGATGGTTCCCTTTACAATCGGAGATGATATGATGTCCTCCACCTCCTGAGTCACCACCACGGCCTCCCCGAAGAATTTTCTGACGGTCTTGAAGAGATATTTGAGATATTCCGCCATCCCTTCCTTGCTGATGGCCTTCCAAGCCTCTTCCAGAAGTATCATCTTTCGGATACCTTTGAGCTTCCTCATCTTGTTGATGAAAGTTTCCATAATAATTATGGTGACTATTGGAAACAATACCTTGTTGTCCTTGATGTTATCCAGCTCGAAGACAATGAAGCGCTTGTTCAGCAGATCCAGCTGCCGGTCGGAATTGAGCAGGAAGTCATATTCGCCGCCACGGTAGTACGGTTCAAGCACGTTAAGGAAATTGAACACGTCGAAATCCTTCTCGCGAGTGCGCTTCAACTTCAGTATCTCCAGATACTCGTCACGGATGAACTCATAGAATGTGTTGAACGAAGGCACCACCGACCTGTCGGCACGTATTTTCTCCAGGAAGAGATTGACTGCGTTAGACAATGCCACCTCCTCGGCACGTGTTGGAGGCTCGTCATCACGTTTCCACAGGGTGAGGATAAGCGTCTTGATTGACTCCTTCTTTTCGATGTCAAACACCCCGTCTTCAACGAAGAATGGATTGAACGCTATGGGGTTATCCTCCTCGTATGTGAAATAGATACCGTCCTCGCCGTGCGTTCTCGTGTTGATAAGGTTGCATAGACCCTGATAGGAGTTGCCCGTATCCACGAGAAGCACATGGGTTCCCTGTTCGTAATACTGCCTCACCATGTGATTGGTAAAAAATGACTTGCCCGAACCGGAAGGACCGAGGATAAATTTGTTGCGGTTGGTTATCACGCCGGTCTTCATCGGCAGGTCGGAAATATCCAGATGAATGGGTTTCCCTGTCAGGCGGTCAACCATGCGCATACCGAACGGAGAGAGCGAGTCCTTGCCGGAGGTCTCCTCCACGAACAGGCATAACGCCTGTTCGATGAAGGTGTAGAAACTCTCTTCTGCCGGAAAGTCACCGGCGTTACCGGGTATCGCTGCCCAGAACAGTGTCGGGAGGTCAACTGTGTTGTGGCGCGGCTTCGCCTCCATGAGTGCAAGCTGGCTCCCCACATCGTTCTTGACACGTTTCAGTTTCTCGCGGTCGTCGCTCCATGCCATCACGTTGCAGTGCGCCCGTATCGAGGTCAGTCCCTTGCTGTGAGCCTCGTTCAGATATTCCTCTATCCATTCACGGTTTATCTGGTTGGAACGGCTGTAACGCGAGAGCGAGTGCATGTTTCGGGCGGTCTGCTCGAACTTGCGCAGGTTCTCGGCGGAGTCGTCGATGAACAGGTACTGGTTCACGATATGGTTGCAGGTCAGAAGCACACCAATGGGTGCGGCAAATGACAGGCGGCAGTCGCTGCGGTCGGTGGAGAGCCGCTCGTAACGTGAGTCCGTTGCGACACTTGACGGCAGATCCTCCGGGTCCGACAGCGTGTGCAGGCACAGGAAGTTGTCGCCTATGCGCATCTCGCCCGGTTCAAGGGTGATGTCTTGCAGGCAGGTGGTGTCCTCCTGCGAGAGCGAGAAATACTTCTCGATGATGCCCGCGCTTTTTTCCGTGCCGGTAATGTCGGCATCGGACAGGCGGCTTATCCTGACAAAGCCGCTGTCGTTGATTATGCGCTCGAACTGTGAGCAGGCTTCGAGGAAACGTGTCGCCGTCTCCCGGTCCTGCATCTCCTTTGGAATGATGAATCCCCGTGTGAGCGCGTTGAAGTTGCTCATCGTGCGGCTCCGCTCCTTCGTGGTCTTGGTGAGGAACAGGTAGCAGTCGTGGCGCAGGTACGGACGCTCGTTGAGATGCCGCTCGAAGGAACGGCTGAGGAAACTCAGGTCGTCACGGCAGATATCCGGCTTGTAGCTCTCCTCGATGAAGAAGTCCTGCTTGTGCACGATGCTGTATGCCGGCAGAACCTTCACCGCCTTGGCCCATGCGGAATGCACCGCCTCATATTCGGCCTGCGTGAGCGTGAACAACCCCGGCAGTTCCACACGGTATGCCACGGTGAGGTCTGCGTCCTTGCTGATGATGCAACCCTTCTCCACAGAGAGCAAGGGAAACTTGCTCTCAAGTGTGGCGGCTTTCATTACATTTCTCATACGCTTCGTTTTTTTGAGGTTGCTGAAAACAGCCGGTGGAAACTCCTGCGGCTGATGATGTGGCTGGGACGGTTGCGCGATGCCTGCAATTTCATGAGCCCGAACTCGCCGTAGCGGGCGTTGAGCCGGAACGTGCCCCAGACAAGAGCCGAGGCGGATACCGTTCCGAACCCTATGCACACCCACTGGTCTATGCCGGTCATGTACATCACCACGAAAATCACGAACAGCGCGAGAAGTCCGCCGGCGAAGATGAACAGGTACTGGCTTTTGAGACCCTTGAATTCCGGGCTGCGTCCTATCCCCTTGTTTACCTGGTATTCCGCCATGATCAGAGGAAGAATGAACGGAGAATGGTGGCCGCCACTATCAGGAAGATGCAGGCGCCGAACCAGGATGCGGCGGTCTTGGACGTGTCCGGATCTCCCGACGAGAACTTTGAATAGACCTTGACGCCTCCGATAAGGCCGACAACGGCTCCGATGGCGTAGATGAGCTTGGTCGCGGGATCGAAATAGGATGTCACCATGTTGGTGGCTTCCGTGATGCCGCCGATACCGTTACCCTGGGCGTATGCCCCTGCAGTGGCGAGGAGTGCCACCGCTGCGAAAATGATTCTTTTTTTCATGTGTCGAAACATTTAAAAGTGAGACAAAAAATGATTTCGACCACAAATATATAGCGCTTAATCCTTTGATTTACAAGTCGGACGATGTGTGTCGCCGTATGTCATCACGTTGCATCGCCGACACTGTTGCGGGGTGCGGAAGAGATATAAAAAGCATGGATGACAGAGAAAAGATAAAGGCTAAAAGATGTGTGCCATGATTCCGATTTTCTTGACGGCAAAATTAGCCGTGTCCCCTGTGGATTGAGCAAGGCCGGGCCTTGCGGTTTTTGGAAAAATCATCCTCGCTGCGCTCCGGTATTTTTCCAAAAAGCCTTGCACAATCCGGTCCACGGCTGTAATGGCCGTAAGAAAACCGGAACACTGGCTCCGAGAGCCGGTCTATGTCTAATTAAAAATTCTGAATATATGAAAATCAGCATCAGTCCCGAAATGAAGTCACGCCTGCAAAACGCGGCGGCCAACGGAAGCGTGGTGGCGGAGGATATACTGTCCGAACTGGGAAAGAACCGCGACGCCTCGGAAATCATAAGAGGTACATACAACTATTTCACGACCAAGCGCATCAAGGCGAACCATGATTCATTCCACAAGATACGCATCATGTTCACGGCCTGCGCCAAGAACATTGAACATGAGAACTTCCCCGACAAGGGAAATCCGAGCGCTCCGTGGTTCAAAGAAAACCGCACGGACATCGACCCCTCGACATTTGTAGGGCTGTTCAGAAACCTTCCCGAATATGACTCCGAGGAGATAAAATACTTTATCAGCGCCATCACGCTCGACAGCCGTGTGACGATAAGGATCTATTCGGGCATGAAGGACTTTTACGAGGCGTACTGCGAGGACAACTACACCATAACCACCGACAACGATGTATCCACTCTCCACAGTTCATGTATGCGTACTGAGGAGAAAGCCCGTAATGCCGCCGATTTCTACCGTAACTTCGCAGGAGCCAAAATCCTTGTTGCCAAGGACAAGGATTCAAATATCCTCGGGCGCGCAATTATATGGGAAGGGCTCAGATGGCATCGTGAATATGAGGAGGATGTGGACGTGTCACTCATGGACCGCATATACACATCCCATACATTCATCATCGACATGATGAGGGATGCGGCAAAGAAAGCGGGGATAACCTTCCGAAAGAAATACAACGATTTCTCACATCAACGGGAAGTCGTTGCCCTGAACCCCATAGCAGAACTGGAAGAAGATGACGAGACCTCCGCCGACCTTGTGCTTGACGTGCCGGTAGGTCAGTGGCACAAAAGAGGGGTTCCCTATCTTGACACTTTCATCAATCTGACTGTGAATGGGGAGTGTCTTGAACTCAGCAATTATTACATCGGCAACCAGATTGCCGATTGCCAGTCAACGAGCGGATATGCGACGCGAACCGCCTATGTATGTCCGCGTTGCAACCGGGTTCATAACGATTCCTATAACAAATTCTGTGGACAGTGCATATCGGAAATCTATACGGAAACAATATTCGGGAGGGTGTTGAACGGACATCCGGTTCCATATAAGGGGGAACAGTATCCCTCCTCACTGTTCAAAAGGGGTAAACCTATACCTCAGCTGAAACGCTATCTGCAAATTGAAAGACTGTTCAATAACGACCGGTAAGGGAGGATGATATGGAAAAACTGATAGAACTGTATAATATCGCGTCACCGTCCGGCAAGGAAAAGCGTATGGCGAGATACATAATGGCGGAACTCAAAAAAATGGGAGTCGCCTGCCGGAAAGACAGGACCGGCAATATCTATGCCGTCAAGGGCAATGCCGATACCTATCCCTGCGTGGTGGCACACATTGACGAGGTGCACCGTAACAAGACCGGCAACTATGGCGCTTATATCGTGGCCGATGAAATGGTGATAGGATATGACAGGCGCAAACGATGTCAGACAGGCATCGGTGCCGATGACAAGAACGGAATCTGGATATGTTTCAAAATGCTTGAGCGTTTCAAGAATATGAAATGTGTTTTCTTCGTCGGTGAGGAAACGGGCTGTGTCGGAAGCGGTCGTGCGGATATGGATTTCTTCAATGACTGCCGTTTCGTGATACAGTGCGACCGCAGAGGGAACAGCGATATGGTGACACGGATAAACGGTACACCGCTTTGCTCCGATGAATTCATTAGAGCGGTTGAACCGGAGAAATACGGATATGCGGAATGTATAGGGTTGTTGACGGATGTATATACACTCAAGACACGGGGACTGCCCGTGTCTTGTATAAACCTCTCATGCGGATACTATAATCCGCATACCGATACCGAGAATACGATACTTGGTGATCTGTCGAAATGCTACCGTTTCGTATGTCATATCTACGTACCCACAAACAGGTAAGCGAACATCGCTACGAAAAACCGAAATATGAATCCTGCTATCCCTACGGGATGTTCAGTATATTGGATAATGACTGGCGATATCTTAACCGCAGGAACAGGAATAAACAGAATATGCAGGATAATCAGGATATGGATGACTTTGAATTCTGATAGAGCCGGTAAATACCATAAATCAAAAAGGGAATGGACTGCACATTGCAGCTCATTCCCTTTTTTGATTATAGTGCTTATACATATTGGCTCCAATCAAAGCCGGATGTTTGTGCTTCAAGTCGTTCAGAATGCTTATTCGGGGCGGCTTTTTCATCAAAACGCTCGTTCATAAGCCTCTCAATCCTATCCTTATTGTCAGATTCACTGAGAATAAACTCGTAGATGTCAGACTGACGGATGGAATACAGAGTCTCGACTGCACGGATAGTATCGGTTTCATCCTTATTTGCACCCGAAGCCACCGCGACCATATTGTTAATGTCGTCGTATGTCATGGCCTGGGAGAAGTCTGGATCGGCATCGGACAAGCCCGGTTCCATAAGTTCCTGCAAATCCTCTTCATCCATAGGCTCCAGAATGTCATCCACATCATCGGCTGAAATATCATCGTCCTCGCCGATGAAATCAGATTCGGGCAGCGGCTCGCTTCTGACTGGTTCTTTTGCTTTCTTGGGATCCGGGATATATACACTCTTGGTCTTGCCAATCACCTCACAATGTGTAGAGGGGGCAACAGCCGCTGCTTCCTTTTTCTTCTTTTGGTTACGGACAGTGAGGCGTTTTTCTCGTTCGGCTTTGGAGGCCATCCGTCTTTTGTGCCATCGCCACATCATTATGCGGATCATGCGCGCCCAACGGTATAGCCGATCCCATAGACCTTCTGCCTTACGGCGGAACAGGAAGAACCAGAGCCGGTATAGGATATAGACCGCACATACAATTTTGACGGTCAGATAGATATACGTTCCCATATCACCAGCGAGCCTTGTCAAGTCCGACATCATATAAAACTTTCATGACTTTGATATTGTCATCAAGGTGTGCGGCGACAATGGAGTTTATGAACCCTGAAACGCTGACCCCCGGAGCTGTCATGGCGAGAAACTTTTTGATACGTTCGGCTATCTCTCCATTGATATAGACCTGTGAACGGTTAACCACCACACCGGGTACAAGATAACGATCTACGTACATTCGGCATTTCTTTACTGAAACATTCCCTTGTGCCGGCTTATTGGATTTTACAGTCTGTTTGATTGGCTTTTCCATACTATTGAAGAATCCAAATAGAAACGCACAGTTTTTATGTTGCAGTTCGCTGAATAAAGGTATTTCTCTCTCCTCGGAGGGGGATGCCTAAGCGGCGGGGGCGGGCGAGTCCGCCCCCAAGAGCGAACTCAGACAAAAGGATATGTTGTAGAGGTAAACAGCAATACAAAAAAAGGAGACCGAAGTCTCCCTAAGATTAAGTAATTTTGTATTGCTAATTATGAAACACTTAACCTCGGAACAAAGGTACGAAATTTACCTTGGAAGAAAAAGGGGCTGGAGCAGAAGCCGCATTTCAAGAGAGATCGGCGTTAGCACCTCTACAGTGAGCAGGGAGCTGACACGCAATGTCAACTCCAATGGCGAGTATGTCTGGTTTAATGCCCAGGCTAAATCAGAGGCACGCAAACATGGACTTCAGGGCAACCACCGTAAGTCACCTGAACTCTGGTGGCGTATAGAGCAGTTGATTATAGACGAAGACTGGTCGCCGGCCCAGATTGCCGGTGTTCTACGCAAGGAAGGCATCCATATCGTAAAGCAGACCATATATAATCATGTTCATGCCGATAGATCCGGAAAACTGGCCGCGCATATGCCTCACAGGCTGAAATACACCCGGAGAACCAAGGCCTTACACCCCACAAAGGCGACCAACATTGCCAACAGGACAAGCATACATGAACGTCCCAAAGAGGCCGACGGCACGCGTTTCGGCGATTGGGAGATGGACACCATTGTCGATTCGTTCGGACATGTCATATTAACCCTGACCGAACGATCCACCAATTTTATTCTTATGCAGAAACTTCATCATGGACGCAAAGCCATGCCCACGGCACAGACTGTGGCAAGGCTTCTTTATCCCTACCGTGACTCCTTGAGGACAATCACCACTGATAATGGATGCGAGTTCGCTGCACATCTTGAGATAACGCGTCTGCTCAGTATGAAAAATCGCGAAAAAGTTATCGTGTACTTCGCTGATTCATACTGCTCATGGCAAAAAGGCGCCATTGAGAATGCAAACAAACTCATAAGAAAGTATATCCCTAAAAAATCCAATTTCGATGACTTCTCCGATAAACGAATAATGGAGATACAGAAGAAATTAAACCGTCGTCCTCGCGAGAAAATCAACTTTGACTCTCCAAAACAGCGCTTTTTCGCAAATGTCGGTTAACTTTGCATTTGCTGTTGGACTCTACACTTTTCCATACTATATTTGTTTTAGAGGTTTTACTGATTCGTTTGTGTACAGTTCATTGATTTCATCCCAATGGGATTGAATATGATCCATGAATATGTTGCTTAGATATCCTGATACGCTGACACCGGGGGCTATTACAGGCAGATACCGTCTGATACAGTCCATCACCTCCCTGTTTATGTAGACATGGGAACGATTGGACGCCTGCGTGTTGGTCAGGAACCTGCTGCGGTAATCGGTTTCGGGAATCTCCTTTTTCTTGCGGCTTTTCGCAGGTCCGGTCTCTTTGGATGCTTCAGGCTTTCTTTCTATGATTTCGGGATTGTCAGCTTCAGAACCGACAGCTTCTTCTTGAAAGTCAGACTGCTCATTCTTGCAGATCGTAACTTTCCTACCATAAAGAGGTATGTCTGACATCATCATGTCTTTGAGCATATCCTCGTCTACTTTTTTTGTTACCTTTTTTGCCATTCTTCCAATTACAATTCAAGTTTTACGATAAGTTCCTCTGCAAGTTCAACGATGCCGCTGCCTTTTAACAGTTTTGCCGGCGGCGGCAACAGGGTACATCTAAAATACCCTTTGCCCGAAGAGGACAGTTCCTTGTCATAGCGGCAGGTTTCGGGGAGGATTGTATCAAGCACCGTCATTCCGAGTTCCTGCATCATGCTGTTGAACACGTCGAACACTTCCGTGTTGGTGCGCCGGTCCCTGCGGTTCCAGAAGAACATGATATCCCTTAACGGGAAGTCCTTCCTTTTTTTGATGAATTCCAGCACGGTGGCAGAGAATGAGAGGCTGCTCTGCATAACTATTTTGTCTGCAATTATTGGCGTGAGCACGTAGTCCATGTTCACTATCGTGCTGAATACGCCCTGTGAGTTGACCGTGCCCGGAAGATCGACAAATATTATGTCGAAGTCCCCATTTTGAGCAACTTCTCCGGCCGCCTCCCTCGCCTTGTCCGCCGTGGAGCCTATAATCGGATAGGCTTTCTTGTGGATACGTTCCCACTGGTTCACTATCAGCTGACGGTAGCTGTCATGGCGTTCCACTGACTGCATGTCCCGCTCCCGCATACGGTAAAGACTGTGCTGTGGAGCATCGCAGTCAATGACCGCGACATTGAGTCCCTTAACATAATGGAAATAACTTGCGAGCAGGGCTGTGATTGCGGATTTGCCGACTCCGCCTTTCTGGTTGCTTACTGCAACGAACAATGGTTTCTTTTTCATGCTTCCTTGTTTTTATGAGTTAATAATGTTTGTTTCAACCGATATTGGAATCATCAGTTATCGTAACCGTTATCGGTCTTTTCCGTTACTCCGTTATCAGATGCTTCCGGCATACCAATAACTCCACCTTTAACGGTTGGCCCCGACACCTTATCCCACCATCCGACCTATATCGGAAGAATGGCCGGGATATCGAATTATCCCCTTTTTCCGATAATGGAAGAACGCTTCCTGCTTACCGATATTCCGATGTCGGATGGTTGGTTGATTCCTTCCGCACTGCAAATAAAAGGAGATTTTTTCGACTTTCAACCATCTTGTCGAGCCCCTGACATTACGTGTCATCGTATGTCATCACGTTGCATATAATGCCCTATTTTACAGCCGAATAAATGCCTGTAACTTTGCCACCGACAAGGAAACGGACCGATGCAATCGGTGGAAATCCTAACTAATGTCAGGCAAGAGGGCCGGAAACAATTTGACGAAGGAAAATTCATGTTCAAGCGAACATAGCAAGTTGTGTTTTCAGGCACACGAAATAAATTTCGTGCCTTGAAACAACTTGCCACTCGCCTGACGGCTCGGGAGGGGATTTCCTCCAAAGTCGGAAATCCGTGCCGGATTATCCGTAACTAAAAAATGTATTGAACCGTATGAAAAAAGAGAACCCACAACGAAGAAAAGTCGGGCGAAAACCTAAGGCCAAACCCGAAAAATACCGTTATGTTGTCCGTATGGACGAGGATGAGAACCGTCAGTTCAAGCTGATGTTTCAGAAATCAGAGGCGGTGCATCACTCCAAATTCATCAAATCCGTGTTGCTGAATAGGACTATTAAAATAATCAGGATAGATCCTGCGACGACGGATTTCTACATCCGGCTCACCAATTTTTATCACCAGTTCCAGGCGATTGGCAACAACTACAACCAAGTGGTAAAAGCCGTAAAGACCAATTTCGGGGACAAGAGGGCCTTCGTGCTGCTCCGCAAATTGGAGAAGGAGACCGTCGAACTTGTGATAGTGAGCCGCCAGATAGTGGCTCTCATCAACGAGTACAAGGAGAAGTATCTTGACACCCATCTCCCAGACTGACATGGTGGCGAAAATCAACCGGGGCGTTTCGCTCTACGGGGCACTCGCCTATAACTGGCAGAAGGTGGATGACAGGACCGCGCGTATAATATCGGGGAATGGAATGATTACTGATTCGGCCAACTGCCCCGATATGAATATGCAGAATGCCATCTACGGCTTCCGGAAATACCTTTTGGCAAACAAGAACACGGACAAGCCTATACTGCATATATCTCTCAATCCGTCGCTTGATGACAATCTCTCGGAAAAGCAGCTGGCAATGCTTGCCGACGAGTATATGCGCAAGATGGGCTATGGTTCCCAGCCATACATAGTGTTCCTTCACGAAGACATAGAGCGCCGCCACATACATATAGTGTCAACCTGCGTGAACGAGCGCGGAGAGAAGATTGACGACTCATACGAGTGGAACCGCTCCATGCGCGCCTGCCGCGAGCTGGAACGGAAATTCGGTTTGCAGCAGGTGGCTGACAAACGCCGCGAGCTGCTGGAACCATATCTGAAAAAGGCCGATTACCGTGACGGTGATGTGAAGCGTCAGATCGGCAACATACTCAAGAGCGTGTTTTCATCATACCGATTCCAGTCGTTCGGAGAATACAGCGCGTTGCTGTCATGCTTCAACATCGAGGCGAAACAGGTGAAAGGCGAACATGACGGAGCTCCCTACAACGGTATCGTCTATGCGATTACTGATGATTCGGGTCGTCCGGTCAGCGTACCTGTCAAGTCATCGCTTATTGGCAAGAGGTTCGGGTATGAGGGGATACAGAAACGTATCGGCTACAACGCGCGTGACTACAAGGCGAAGAAATGGCAACCGAAGATTGCGAATGATGTCACCTTTGCCAAGCACGGTTGCCGTGGCGACCGTGACACTTTCGTGTCCATACTGGCCTTGCGCGGCATAGATGTGGTGTTCCGTGAGAACGATGACGGGCGCATATACGGTGCCACTTTCATTGACCACCGCAATAAAGAGGTGTATAACGGCTCCCGGCTCGGCAAGGAGTTTTCGGCAAACGCTTTCGAGAATCTTTTCAATTCCAATACAGATATTCCGGGGCTTGACGGACTTAACGATGGCCTGCGTATTGGCACACATTCCAATGCTGTCACCGACATGGGCGAAGCGATACAGCAGGCTTTCGGAATACTGTCTCTCGACACCAATGGCCCCGATCCGCAGGAGGAGGCTCTGGCGAACCGTCTGCTCCGAAAGAAAAAGAAAAAACGCCGTTATCGCGGCCTGCAATGACAACCAATATTATAAACCCATTAAAAATTATCCCATATGCAACAGGAAGATGACCTCCGGGGATTGGCGAAAGTCATGGAATTCATGCGCGCCATCTCCATAATATTCGTAGTGATACACGTTTACTGGTACTGCTACCAGGCTATAACCGACCTCGGTGTGAACATCGGTGTCGTGGACCGCATACTGCTGAACTTCCAGCGGACTGCGGGACTTTTCAAGAACCTTCTTATCACCAAGATGTTCGCACTGATATTCCTCGCCCTGTCATGCCTCGGTACCAAGGGTGTCAAAAATCAGAAGATGACATGGGAGAAAATCTACGGAGCCTACATATCGGGACTCGTGCTTTTCTTCATGAACTGGTGGATGCTTTCCTTGCCATTGTCTCCGATGGTGAATGCGGCGTTATACACCGCAACACTCACGACCGGATATATACTGCTGCTCATGGCCGGAATATGGACGAGCCGCATGTTCCGCCACAACCTCATGGACGATGTGTTCAACACGGCCAACGAGAGCTTCATGCAGGAGACACGTCTCATGGAGAACGAGTATTCGGTGAACCTGCCGACCAAGTTCGTGTATCAAGGACGCGAATGGGACGGATGGATAAACGTGGTCAATCCGTTCCGTGCGTCGATAGTCCTCGGTACACCGGGTTCCGGGAAAAGCTACGCTGTGGTGAACAACTATATCAAACAGCAGATTTCCAAAGGGTTCGCGCTATACCTATACGGTGCGCCAGTCAAGGTAGTGTCTTAATAGTCCCTTTGGCAAGGATTAGGCAAGTGTTCTTTGAAAATGACCTATCATCACCGACTTATCTGTCCAACGAAAGACGGCAGGGAGTGTAGCACGTCGGTACAACTATAAGTCAGTTAGTTACCAAACTGCGACTGAATAGCGATGATAAGACAAGTATGAGGGTAAAGCCCGAATTGGTTGAATGATAATCTAAGTGGTCCGTGTAGTAGGCTATGACGTAAGGTAACTATGGAAACAACCACAAGAAGTTTCTAATCGTCATACTGCATCACTCTCTTTGCAGTCGTAGCGTAGGGAGAGCAGGAACTTGGTGCAGCGCAACTGTAATATACAGGAACAGGTGGAAGTCATACCCGACAACTTGTCAAGCCAATAGTTAAGGCACTATAAACTGGGATTGCCTAAACTGTCAGCATCCGCTGACAGCATGGTAACGGAGTCTCCGCAGTAGTCCGAGCGAGGGAAAGCCTCGTACATGGCGAAGGGAGACAGTGGAGATTTTTAATACAATTAATGAATGAAGTGTGAGACTTTATGAGAAATTCAACAAACGTATTAAACAGTCTATACAAACATTGCAAGGACTTGGATTACAAGTACGAGCGTCTGTATCGTATTCTTTACAACAAGGATATGTATGCTGTCGCGTACCAACGTATTGCCCCTAAGCAGGGTAATATGACGGCAGGCACTGACGGCAAAACCATTGACGGAATGAGCATCGAGCGCATTGACAGACTGATAGAGTCATTGAAAGATGAAAGCTATCAGCCAAAACCGTCAAGGAGGGAATATATTCCCAAGAAAAACGGTAAAATGCGTCCACTCGGCATACCATCTATAGAGGACAAACTGTTGCAGGAAGTGGTGAGGATGATTCTTGAGGCAATCTACGAGGGACAGTTTTCTGATTGTTCCCACGGCTTCAGACCTCAAAGAAGTTGCCATACCGCAATGGAACAGATTTCAAAGTCTTTCTGTGGAGCCAAATGGTATATCGAGGGCGATATTAAAGGATTTTTTGACAACATTAATCACGATGTCATGATTAAAATCCTTGAAAAACGCATTGGCGACTGCCGTTTCATCCGATTAATCCGTAAGTTTCTCAACGCAGGTTACATTGAGGATTGGCAATACTTCAAATCTTATGACGGAACACCGCAGGGTGGAATCATAAGCCCGATACTTGCCAACATATATCTTGACCAGCTTGACAAATATATGGAGGAGTATGCCTCAAAATTCGACAAAGGTGTACGCAAGGAGGTGAGCAAACTATACAGACACTACCAACGTAAGAAAGGACGTGCAAAAGTAGCTCTTAAGAAAGCCACGACCGCAGAGGAACGAAACGAGGCTCTTCGCCTCGTCAAGATGTATGACAGTCTCATGATGGTGACTCCTGCGAAAAACGAGGGAGACACCAATTACAAACGATTGAAATACGTTAGATACGCAGATGATTTCCTATGTGGCGTGATAGGCTCTCGTGAGGATGCAATCAAGATTAAAGCGGACATAAAAGAATACCTTGAATCCAAATTAAGATTGGAATTATCCGAAGAGAAGACCCTTGTCACCTACTCAAATAATCCTGCGAAGTTTCTCGGCTTTGAAATCCGAAACAGAAAATGTGCGGAAACACGCAGAGACACACTCGGTAGAAAGAAAAGGTCTCGGAATAAAACGGTTGAGATTCGTATCCCTAAAGATACGGTCAAGAAAAAGCTTCTCGATTATGACGTTGTGGAAATAAAGAAACACAACGGTAAAGAAATCTGGAAGCCGAAAGCAAGACCCGAACTCAACTTTAACGATGACCTTGAAATTCTTCAAAGATACAATTCTGAAATAAGGGGTTTCTACAACTATTTCGGAATTGGTGTCAACTGCGCTAAGCAGATGAACAATTTCGGATACATTATGGAATACAGCATGTATAAGACTTTTGCCGCAAAATATCGTAGCAAGGTTACAAAGATATGTCGCAAATACAAGAAAGACGGCATTTTCACCGTGAGCTACCAAGGCAAGAAAGGAAATACTATCGAAGCTAAATTCTATAATGGTGGCTTCAAAAGGCTAAAGCCATCAAAGGACAGTAGAATTTCAACTCTGCCGAACTTCATAATGCACACAAGCACCACAAGCCTGATGGACAGGCTTAAAGCACAAAAGTGTGAATTATGCGGGGCAACCGACAGACTCGAAATGCATCATGTAAGAAAACTCAAAGGACTCAAAGGAAAAGAGCCTTGGGAAAGAATGATGATTGCACGTAGAAGAAAAACGATTGCACTGTGCAGTAGTTGTCATAAGAAAGTTCACAATGGCAAGGCATAGACTGAATATCAAAACGGAGAGCCGGATACGCTGGAAGGTGTACGTCCGGTTCGGAGGCGAGTATTTGGAAACCGGTCATGATTATATGACACGGCGCCGGGTGCTTAGCCTACACTACAAGTTCGATGACCTATCCATCATCGCCTACAACGAACTGCTCAGGAATCTTGACAAGTACAAGGTGAAGCCGGAGTTCTATGTGATAAATTTCGACGATCCTCGCCGCTCGCACAGGTGCAACCCCATCAATCCGCAGTTCATGGCGGATATCAGCGACGCATACGAATCGGCATACACCATACTCCTGAATCTGAACAAGACATGGATACAGAAACAGGGAGATTTCTTCGTTGAGTCACCGATTATCCTGCTCGCCGCGATAATATGGTACCTCCGTATATATAAGGAAGGGCGTTACTGCACCTTCCCCCATGCCATAGAATTCCTCAACAAGCCGTATGCCGACATTTTCACCATTCTCACTTCATATCCATCGCTTGAAAACTACCTGTCTCCATTTATGGACGCTTGGAAAGGGGGCGCCCAGGACCAACTCCAGGGCCAAATAGCTTCCGCGAAAATCCCACTGTCCAGAATGATTTCACCTCAACTGTACTGGGGAATGACCGGCGATGATTTCACGCTCGACCTGAACAATCCGCAGGCTCCCAAAATCCTTTGTGTAGGCAATAATCCGGATAGGCAAAACATATATTCGGCAGCTCTCGGACTTTACAACAGCCGCATAGTCAAACTTATAAACAAGAAAGGACAACTCAAAAGTTCCATTATCATTGACGAACTCCCGACCATATATTTTCGCGGCATCGACAACCTTATAGCCACGGCACGTTCCAACAAAGTGGCTGTATGCCTCGGATTTCAGGACTTCTCCCAGCTTGCGCGCGACTACGGCGACAAGGAGGCGAAGGTAATCCAAAACACTGTCGGCAACATTTTCAGCGGGCAGGTCGTCGGTGAGACGGCAAAGAACCTGTCGGAACGTTTCGGCAAGATACTCCAGCAGCGCCAGTCGGTATCCATCAACCGGCAGGATACTTCCACCTCAATAAACACCCAACTTGATTTCCTTATACCGGCATCCAAGATCGCAAATCTGTCGCAGGGCACGTTCGTCGGCAGCGTTGCCGACAACTTCGGAGAGGAAATAGACCAGAAGATTTTTCACTCGCGCATCATCGTTGACAGCGCGAGAGTGGCGGCAGAGACGAAAGCCTACAAGAAAATACCTGTAATCAATGATTTCCTGGACGAGGATGGCAACGACATCATGCAGGAACAGATTGAAAGAAACTATTCTCAGATAAAGAATGATGTAGAGCAGATAATCGCCGACGAGATGGAGCGCATCAAGAACGACCCGGAATTACAGCATCTGCTCCCGCCGGAGGATAACGGAGAGGCCGGGGAGAAATAAAGCCGGTGTCTATTCTCTCCGCGAAGGTAGCTACACGCCTTTCGGACGGATGCAAGGCCGGGCCCTGCGGGTTTCGTGGAAAAATCTGCCGCGCCCCGTGGGGCTTGCGGTATTTTTCCCGAAAGCCTTGCACTGTCCGGCGTGTGGCTGTCATGGCGGCAAGAATAGGACACAGGCTGCTGTGCCCGATAAGGATTTATAATCAACTAAATAGAAGACATATGAGTATTATATGTACAAGGTGCGGAAGCACCAATGTCGCTTGTGAAGCGATAGTAAATCCCAACGGGAATGTATTCAGACGTTATACGGATGAGTCTTTCCTATACGGACAGTGCGAGGATTGCGGTACTTGTCCGGAGCTGACCGATCCCGATGAAGTCAAAATGGATATCGACAGATTGTATCAGGAATTCAAGTCTTATTCGGACACGGAGCCGGATTATGCCAACTGCCGGATAGTGTACAAGGATGACGGTAATGAGCATGATATAAAAATATCATTGAAAGTGGATGACAAATCCGCAGCAATGGAAGAGAGCATATTCTATTACTGCGACTGCCTTTCCGATTTCAAATCTCTGGCAGAATATGGCTGTGAGGATTTCATACTGGTCGGATGCTACAGATTCGGCAAATGGGCAGAAGAAGAATGTCTTTCAAATAATAAATAAATGCTTATGATAAAGTTACTGAAAGAATGTGCGGAGTATATACGCTCGCATCCGGATAATGGGCTGTCTGAAAAGCTCCTTGATAAAATAAAACTGGCACTGTCACACAATGACGGCTATGCTATTGTCTCAACAGTCTCGCGTGAAGATATAGTGTCCGCAGGATATGATGCCGATGCCGTCAGTGATGATGACCTTGAGCGAATTGCTGAAAGTATGCACGAGGGCCATACGGAGTATGGAGGCTATTGGGTGGCGTTGAAGGATGCCTGTGATGACTTGATGATACCCCGGCTAACAAAAATGCCAAATGAAATTGCACAATAAAATACAAGAAAACAGCGGAATCTACATTGAAGCACGTTCCGCTGTTTTTATATTATATTACACACTGATACAGCTCTACAATATTGCTGTGTAAAAAACATCAGGGGCGACACAACCGAGTGCCGTCCCCCGTTTTTAGAGTTTTGTTGATGTCAATCGCTACACAGCCACCATAATCCAGCTATAATACCCGCTCCAATTACAAAAGGAGCGGCTGGAGATGCCAAAAGGGTGGAGACCATTGAAACCACCTGTGTTCCCATTACGGCATTTCCGACTCCTGCCGAAGCAGAACTGATAGATGCATCCGCCGCACTCACGGCTGCGGAAACGTTGCCGCCCGTAGCTGCTGCACCAACGATTTGTGCACCACCGGAAATGGTGGAAGTCATTAGAGTTTGTGTTGCACTTGTTACTGCGTGGTCGGTTATAATTGATTTCCCGATTTCACACGCTACATCTATAGCACTCATGAGAAATTAAATTTAAGTATGAATGAAACGTGTTAATAATCTCTGCATGAGGTCTGCCACCTTGTGACTGTCGCCTCTTTATAAGTATTTGACGGTATCATAAAATTAGCATTCGGGAACTGAAATGTCAAATTTATTTTTATGTTGTAAAGCTGATTTTGTTAAAGAATTAAAGTTGCATTAGAACTTCTATGATATTATATTGTAGTCGGGTCAAATTTTATCCCGTCATTTATCACGCCACCCCTTATTATGCCATTTATATCACCATTTTTTAGTATCGTGTAAAGAGAAACAGAGAACCGTCACCGACGGTGTAAACCGCATTAGTTAATCGCCCTCAAATCTGTCAACACTTTCCAGGGATAGTCAGTATAATAATGTATGTTGGACGAATAGGCTGCAATAAATTGTTCCAAAACGCTCCAAAATGGCGGCCAAAGCTCAAATCTTGCGGAATATCTGTAAAATTTGAGCTTTAAAGGGTCAACTCTCATATTTGGGAAGCAACAATATCTCCTTTTCTGTTGATAGCTTTATTGAGATAACCTTTGTTTTATCGAGACAACAGTCCAATATGCATTTATCATGGGGCTGTATCAGAATGGGTGTTTCATTCAATATAAGGACATCTTCTTTTTCCCAATCATATACTGTAAACTGTCCCCTACTTAAAAGTATCGCCCTGTCACTATGGTTGTCAATCTCAACGCCTTGGGATGAAAGTTCTATCGTCCAGTCTGTTCCGGACTCGCAAATTCTTTGTTTAGTACCAAATGGTACAGTATATTTGCCGATTAGTCTTCCCACAAGTCGGTCAACATCTGTATATGGATTCCTTTCATATACGGGTGCGGCGGTTTTAGCATCGCTTTCAGATCTGAGCCGACACGCATTTACCATACCCTTGATTAATTTGTCTTTAACAAGTGGGAATGTTGATTCCCCGGATTTCGTTTCCATCCAATATCCCCGTGTTCGGGCATAACCATTTATGCAGATTGCCCCATTGCAATCTTTCTCAGGTATTTTGCCGGTGCCGCATTCAAATATATGCTTATTGCCATCAACGCGTTCACCACATTCTGTTTGCAAGAACGATCGGTACAGATATTCAAAATGCAGAAGCAGATAATATTCAAAACTACGACTACTGAATGCGATATTCACAATTTTACCGTCAACCACTTTGGCAGCCTCTTCAAATGCCTCTTTGTGTTTTGGATGTTCGTCCTTGTCATATACAGCCCATGCCTCATCGACCCCTTCTGATAATATGTGACGGGCATACTGAACCCATTTTAACGGCGGTTGACCGCTTATGATAATTGGTTCCGGCTCCTTCTTTTGTGAAGCTTTAACCTTCCGTTTCTTCCCTTTGTGCCATCCTCTTTTTGTATGATTCACATCATCCGCTTCTTCAGGAACATATGGTTGCGGTATGGTACGGATATCAACATATTCGTTATCATGGAAGTATGTGTTACACAAGTCGCTGAAAAACAACGGCTCGGTCTTGTCTCCCTCGCAAACTATCCTGATGACAGATTTACTATGGCGTGTATCTTCATTCTTCCTTGCCATTATCCACAAAAAGTTTTTCAAGCGGATGCAATGAAGGCACGCCACCGAATTTGTTGTTCAGATACCATTTGCCGAAAAGTGTGTCCTCCCGGACATCGGAAAAGTCAGAGAGGGAGAATATTTCGGATACACCATACTTATTCTTTTCGGTAAACCATATCTGGTCCTTTCGAATTGTATTCTGGTCAAGAAGGTTTACATCATGCGTGGTGAATACCAATTGTGCGTTGTTTCGGTTTATCCGTTTATTTCGGAATATATCTACAATAAGCTGGGTTATGTGAGAGTGCAGACCAGAATCCATTTCGTCAACAAAGAAAGGACTGCCATTTTGCAGGGATTGCAATATATTACATCCAATAATGAACAATGCCCTTGTACCGAAAGATTCCTCTTTCAGCGGCAGGTCTGATTCCCCTATATCCTTACCATCTTTATAAAGTCCATGCAGGCCGCTCGCTTCAACTCCGTCACTTCGTTTTTCAAGCCGCAAGTCAGTAACGCCCGTATCTGCGAAAGAAAGAAACTCTGACAACATACGCCTGTTGTCAGGATGAGAATATAGCCAGCGAAGCATCTCCTTATCTTCCCCAAGCATTGTATCTTCGTGGAAACCATTGGATACGACTATTCCTGACAGATATTTTGCGGCATTGGTTACCGGCTCACACGGAGTGTCTTTTAAAAACTTTGACAAGAGCAACTGGTTCTTAAAGACGTTAAAGCTCTTGTTTGAGGTAAGACTTGAACCGAATCTGATTGAGTCAGATTCCTTATCATCATCAAGTAACATACGCTCATATAAAAGCACCGGTCGTCCGACAGGATAGGATTGTAATGTTTCTGCAAGAATCTTGGACCTTTCAAATTTTATGGTGTACTTATACCGGACATTCGCTGTTATGAACTCTATGGAGAATTCAATTGGAGCGTCTGCCGTGTCACTGTCGAATTTGAACGGCATATACAATGGGATATCCTCACCAACACGGTTGTCTATATTCAGCACCCAACGGCGAAAACCATACATGAATTTAATGATATTGGTTTTTCCCGAGGCATTTGCACCGAAAATCAAAGAAATCTTCAAGACCCGTTTCTCTCCTTCAGCACCGGTAGCGACTTTACAGATGTTGTCAGGTTTTGCTCTTGAAGATGTCGGCTCTGTCGTAAAAGAACAACACCCTTTAAATGACCGAAAGTTCTTAAATTCCAGATTTAGTATCATGATATTGCGGATTTTCTGCAAAGATAGCATTTTAATCTCGCTTAAACAAATTTATTCCGGCGATTTTGCGTAATTAGCGCGAAAATCCCATTAAAGTTTGATTTGGATTATGCCGTTTATATTTTTACGAGAATTATATATCTTAGAATGTCACGCTACAAAAGTAATTCTATAACGTTGTTTATCAAATGATTGTGGTCATAAATATCTTATGACTGATGCTTTTGTCCTATTTTTCAATGTTTTGCCACTGCATCTATATATATGGTTCTTCTTCAATATGTTATGTATGTCCGTGTTCAAAATTTTACTCAGTTTGTTAAAAATGAATGATACTAAGCAGTGAACAATAAGCTAAATGATAATAACAGCATGGTCGGCAGCGCCAGCTATGTCCCTTTATCAAGGTAACTCGGAGACCGAAATCCTCACGTTCAGGCCCTTCGGGTTTTCCTGCAAAAAATTCCCTGCGGTAATTTTTCTTGGAAAAAACGTTCCGGTTTCGCCCCTCCGAGTTGTAGTGTCGGTCGGGACTTAGCAAGCGATGCCGACCGATGACGCATAAAACGGTCAACTGAGAAACTGTGGCGCCGGCATTATGGAATATTGACGGTGCCACAGCCGATATAATATTACAGGAACACACATAATCCTGCCGCCTGTTTTTTACTGACGGATATAAGCGGGGACAAAAGCAGCTCCGCCTCTCAATTCTGCATATTACGGTCGTTTTCTCCGTCCCGCCAGTTCTCCTTTCCGTTTCCCTCCGTACCTGTCTTTTTCGTTCCGTAATCGGTTCATTCCGACCTTTGCGTGACACCCTGCGGTGCAACGTATTGTCAAGCGTTTGCAAATCAGTACTTTGTATGATTTTAGAGCCTATATTTGCAGTGGAAACATTTATTTATTCACTCTAAATACTTCAAGGTATGGCAAAAAAATCAGCAAGGGCGCAACCGGAGCCGCCGACACCCAAAATCACCGAGAACGAGCAGATGAGCGACATCGTGTTCATCCTTGACAAGATGGAGCTGATATTGCAGGCGGTGTCAAAACTTGACAAGGACGGGCGACATGAAACTGTCCCGGCAGACACGAAACACCGAAACTCGTTCCTGAAAATCGACCGCTATGCGGACATGTTCGAGAATTTCCTCAAGAATTTCTGGAGCCAGCTCAAAGACCCCACACGCTTCGGCATCCTGTCGGTAAAGGACAAGCACCTTGACGACCACGATGTAAGGCAGGCGATAGAGGATATCGCAGCAGGGAAGAAAACCGACGCGGTGGAGGAATTCCTCAAGAAATACGAGATTACCCCGAAGGGGAAACAACAAGAAAACACCAATAATCAAAATGTAGAAGAAATGGCAAAGAAACAAAAAGACCAGGAAGAAGTGCGGATGTCACCCCGTGAGGTACAGGCACAGCAGGCCGCAGCCGCCGGACAACAGCCGGAACAGCGCGCCCCGCGTTACAACGAGTCAATGATCGACTGGGAACAACTCAAATTATTCGGTATCTCGCGCGACTATCTCGCCGAGCGCGGACTGCTCGACCAGATGCTCCGTGGCTACAAGACCAACCAGATGGTGCCTATAACCATGAACTTCGGCTCAGCCGTGCTCCGCACGGACGCACGCCTGTCGTTCCAACAGTCGGCTAACGGCCCCGTGGTGCTCGCCATCCACGGTATGCGTCAGAAACCGGATCTCGATCGCCCGTATTTCGGGCATATCTTCTCCGACGAGGACAAGAAGAACCTGCTTGAGACCGGTAACATGGGGCGCGTTGTGGACCTCAAATCCCGCAGCGGTGAGATTGTCCCCACTTTCATCAGCATCGACAAACTCACCAATGAGGTTGTGGCGATGAAAGCCGAGAACGTATTCATCCCCGATGAAATCAAGGGTGTCAAGCTCACCGAGCAGGAAAAGAACGATCTCAAGGAAGGGAAGGCCATATTCCTCGAAGGCATGAAGTCGCAGGCTGGCAACGATTTCGACGCCAAGGTGCAGATAAGCGCCGAACGTCGCGGCATCGAATACATCTTCGAGAACGACAGGGTGTTCAACCGTCAGGAACTCGGCGGAGTGAAACTCACCAAGCAGCAGGTTGAGGATCTGAATCTCGGCAAAGCTATCTTCGTGGAGGATATGAAGCGAAAGGACGGTGAATACTTCTCTTCGTTTGTCAAACTTGACCCGCAAAGCGGGCGTCCCGCATACACGCGCTACAATCCGGATTCGCCCGAAGGAGACCGGGAAATCTACATTCCCAAGGAAATCAACGGTGTGAAGCTCACCGGTGAAGAACGGGAAGAACTGCGTGCCGGCCGGGTAATATTCCTCAAAGAAATGGTGAACCGAAAAGGTGAGGAATTCTCTTCGTTTATCAAAGCCGACCTTGAAACCGGACGGCTGAGCTACTCCCGCACGCCGGACGGCTTCGAGCAGCGCGAGCAGTTCAAGATTCCCGCCGAACTGTGGGGCAGGACGCTTACCGCAACCGAACGCGCCCAGCTTCAGGACGGTAAGGCGGTGCTCATCGAAGGGATGATAGGCTTTGACAAGAAACCATTCGCCCAATATGTCAAGGCCAACTTCAACACCGGCCGTCTGGACTACTACAACGAGGATCCCACCCGCAAGCGCGACGCCTCGCAACGCAATGTGGTCGCCCAGGCTCAAGAACGGCGTCAGTCACAGGGACAAGGTCAGCAGAACCGCAAGCCGAAAGGCCAAAGCGTCGGCTGACGAAAAATAATGTGTAACGTAAAAGACCATGACAATGAATCAGAAAAACATAAAGCCTTTCAATGCCGGAGATGTGGACTGGGGCGAACTGGAATCCATCGGCATACTCCGCGACGAGCTGGAGATGGCCGGCGAACTCGACACGCTCCTGCAAGGAGAAAAAACCGGTGTGATATCCCTCAGTCTTGTGCTCCTCGGCGTGGATGTCGTCCTTGACGCCACCTTGCAGCTTGTACGCAGGGAAAACGGCGAACCTCTCCTTGAGATTATCGGCATCAAGCCCGCATAACAGAGTTCTTATATAACCCAATATCAAACCGACGTTCCCTGCCTCCCTGACTATGGCGGGGAACGGCTAAATTTTCACCAATATGATAGCAATCATAACTGAAAAGCCGAGCGTCGGGCAGGACATCGCCCGTGTTGTCGGCGCCAACATACGCAAAGAGGGTTACTGTACCGGCAACGGCTACATGGTGACATGGGCGCTCGGACACCTCGTGTCGCTCGCCATGCCGGGCGCATACGGTTACGACCGGACATCTACCGAAAGTCTTCCCATGATTCCCGACCCATTCCGGCTTGTGGTTCGCCAGATCCGTACCGACCGGGGCTTGGTGACGGACATCGCCGCCGCTAAACAGCTCAAGATCATCGACGATGTGTTCTCCAGATGTGACAGCATCATCGTGGCGACCGATGCCGGACGCGAAGGGGAACTCATTTTCCGTTATATCTATGAATACCTCGGCTACACCAAGCCTTTCCGCAGGCTGTGGATATCATCGCTTACAGACGAGGCAATCCGTACCGGCATGGCGAACCTGCGCGACGGTCGTGAGTATAATAGCCTTCATGCCGCCGCAGACTGCCGCGCGAAAGCCGACTGGCTTGTGGGAATGAACGCCAGCCGCGCCCTCGCCTGCGTGTCGGGCACTTCCAACAGCTCCATCGGACGTGTGCAGACACCCACGCTTGCTATGGTCTGCTCCCGTTTCCGTGAGAACCGTGATTTCGTGTCCGTCCCTTACTGGCAGCTACATGTGACTCTCTCCAGGGACGGCAGGCTGTGCCGTTTCTTCCACAAGGATGATTTCAGAGAGAAGACACAGGCTGACGCCGCCTTTTCCCGTATCGTCCCCGGTGCCACCGGGCGTGTCACCAAGGCGGAATGCAGGCGTTCCGACCGCCAGCCACCGCTTTTGTACGACCTCACGGCTCTCCAGAAGGACTGCAACGTGCACCACGACATGACCGCAGAGAAGACTTTGGTCGTGGCGCAGTCGCTCTACGAGAAGAAACTGATATCCTATCCGCGAACCGGAAGCCGTTACATACCGCATGATGTCATGCGAACCGTGCCGGAACTGCTGCAAAAGGTGTACACCATGCCGGAATTCCACACCTACGGTGCCACTTTTGACCCATCGGCGCTCAACAACCGCAGTGTAAACGACACCAAAGTGACCGACCACCATGCTCTGATTGTCACCGGTGTCACACCTTCGGGCATTTCAAGCGACGAACGTGCCGTCTATCTGATGATTGCCGGGCGTATGCTCGAAGCATTCTCACCCCCGTGTGTCACCGAAACACACCTGATAGAAGCCGAAATCTGCGGGATGCCGTTCCGTTCCAAGTCCTCGTCCGTCGTAATACCAGGCTGGCGTGCCGTGTTCGACCGCAAGGAGGACCGTGGCGAGGATGAATCCGATGACAATGCGGCTTGCCCAACCTTTTCTGTTGGTGACACCGCGCCGGTGTCGGGGCACGGGCTGGCGCAGAGGAAGACCATGCCGCGCCCTTTGTACACCGAGGCCACCCTCCTTGCCGCAATGGAATCGTGCGGTAAGGATATCGCCGACGAGAAGGCGCGCGAGGCTGTCCGCGACATAGGCATCGGCACGCCCGCCACCCGTGCGGCTATTATCGCCACTCTGGTTAAACGTGACTACATACGACGCTCAGGTAAGAGCATCATGCCTACCGACAAAGGTCTGGCACTGTACGATGCCGTGAAGGATATGCTCGTGGCGGATGTAGGCATGACAGGCTGCTGGGAAAACACACTGTTGCAGATTGAACGGCACACTCTTGAACCCTCTACATTCATGAACGCCATCGTCGGCTATACACGCAAGGCTACCACTGAGATTCTCGGAATCACAGTGCCTGTCACCCCCCTGTCACCCCGGTGCATTCCCGCCCATGTCCCAAATGCGGCAAAGGGAATGTCGTGATACGGGCTAAGACCGCCCGATGCGACAATACATCCTGCGGTCTGATGGTGTTCAGACGATTCTTGAACAAGGAACTCACGGACGGCCATATCGAGCAACTGCTGTCATCCGGCAGGACTAAGCTGATAAAGGGGTTCAAGGGAAAGAAGGGAAATTCATTCGATGCCATGCTCGTTTTCGACCGCGGCTACAATGTCACACTCGTTTTCCCGGACAGGAAGACTTCAAGAAAGAGATAGGACAGTGAATGCCGTCATTCGGATTCGGAGGCGAAGCTCGTGGCTTGCCATTTTCCACCGTCAAGGCCGGGCCTTGCGGTACGGGCAAAAATCATCCTCGCTGCGCTCCGGTATTTTTACCCGTAGCCTTGCCTGCGGAGGCGCGCCACGGGGGAGCCTCCGAAATCAGGATGACACCGTGTCACCCCGGTAAATATATACAATTATGAAAGCATCTGCACTTATCACAAGGATCACCGGTATGAGGTGGCTGTGGAAAGCGATCCTGATACTCGCTTTGGCCGCCGTATTCGGATACCTCTATACAAGGGGCGTATCACCTGTATGGGCGGCGTTGGCAATAGTGTTTTTCAGAGGATTCCTCCGATTCCTCTATAAGATTGCCTGCATCATAGTGGCGGCGGCTCTGCTGTTCGCCATAATCAGCGGTCTGATTTTCTGAAATGTCACAATGCCATATGTCCTATAAATATTAATCACAATATTTTATCGGATATGATAATGCTGTCTCTCTATCCGATATGACTGGATGCTTCTTGATGCTTCAGGAACAATCAGATTGTTATTCCTTTATTTTTTCTTAAATTTGCGATATGAAGCAGATGAGAAAAGCAGCAAGGCAGAAAGATGAGGACTGGGCGCTTAATGTGTTTGACCGTGCTCCCTTTGTAACGATGTCGATGATACGACCGGACGGAACGCCATACGGACTCCCGCTGTCGTTGATACGGGGGGAGGGGCACACGTTTTATTTCCATTGCGCCGACGAGGGGGAGAAGATGGATTGCATAAGGGCCAATCCCATTGTCAGTCTGAGTGCCGTCAGCCGATGCTCCCCGAAATTTGAGACCGAGAAAAAGAATTTTACTATGTATTATGACTCTGCCATCGCTTTAGGGGAGGCGGAGATTGTGACTGATAACGCGGAAAAGATTATGGCTTTGCGTCTGCTCTGCCAACGCTTCTTACCTAATTACATGGGGAATTTTGATGAAGCGATCAAGCGTAGCCTCGACCGCACAACTGTTGTCAAAATAACACTCACAGAACCGCCGGTCGGCAAATCCAAACCATAAATGAAGATAGAATACGAAATCAGGATCGTAAGAGAGATGATCCGTCTATATTGCCGCCTGAAAGAGGGAAATAGAGATATTTGTCCCGGGTGTGAGAATTTGGCGAGGTATGCCGAAAGCCGTCTGCGCCATTGTCCTTTCAGCGATTCGAAAGGAAGTTGCCGCAAATGCAGGATACATTGTTACCGTCCGGATATGAAAGAAAAAATAAAGACGGTCATGCGCTTTTCCGGCCCGAGGATGCTCTTTTATCACCCGATAATGGCTATCCGACATCTAATCGGGAAATAATAAAGGCATCCGGGGAGTCCATACCCTCAGGATGCCTGAAGACCGAACGATGCCGTGCTCATGCGTTGAGCTTTGTGACAAGAACCTTGAACCGTTCCGTAGCCTTTAAGGAATGTTTCACACCCGGTGTCATAGTGAGCGCATCACCCTCTTTCAACTCAAGTACTTTATCCTCAATGTTGAACTCCATGCTCCCATCTATTACCTGGACGAGCACGTCGGCATTAGCCGTATGTGTGGGAATCTCAAGTCCCTTGTCAACTGCCATAAGGAGCGAAAGCCCGCTATGGTTCTGCATGACAATCTCCTTCGCTATGGAGCCGTCAGCGTATGGAATTCTGTCTTTTAATCTGAACATGTCGTAAATTTATTTAGAGGTTTCTTTTTTGCGAATCTTCATAGTGATGACAAAGCCGATGCCGAATATCAGAAAATATAAAGCGGCAAAGACAAGCCCGAGGCAGAGGAATAGTTCGGATGATATTTTCATAGCTTTACAGACTGGAAGGTTTCCTGCAAACGCGGGGGGATTCGCCCGTTCATATATTTCTGCCATCCGGCGTTAAGTATGATGAGGAGCAATATCCACCATTCGGGGTATTTCAGAAAAAGCAACGACAGGGTTATTGCTACCGCTATGTTCACGACAATCCATCCCCACAATCCGGCCTTCCTGAAATCAATCCTAACATCACTGGCAGCGGCCGCCACGCGCCATGTGCCCAGTCCGGACTCACAGACATATGCACAATATGCCATGAGCGTGGAGCCGAGAAGCGCCTCGGCAGCCGAATATCCGTGGTCAAGATGGAAATATGCGGCAAGAGACAGCGCCGCCAGCCAAAGGATGGCGTGCGCCGCCGCTATCACATATTTATGGATAAACCGATTCACATTCCGACCGTCCATTTCTTTCAACCGATAAGGGTAGCCAAATCTTCGTCAACGGTGGCGATGGTACCTATATTGAACTTCTCCTGAAGCACTTTCAGAATTTCGGGGGTGAAAAACGCCGGCAGCGTCGGACCGGTGTGGATATTCTTCACTCCGAGGCTCAGCAGGGCCAGAAGCACTATCACCGCCTTCTGCTCATACCATGCGATGTTGTAGACAATCGGCAGATCGTTGACACTCTCCAGGCCGAAAGCGTCCTTGAGAGCATTGGCAATCACGATGAGCGAATAGGAGTCGTTACACTGTCCGGCATCGAGCACGCGCGGAACACCCTCGATATCACCGAGCGGAAGCTTGTTGTAGCGGTATTTGGCACAGCCTGCGGTGAGAATCACGCAGTCTTTAGGAAGCCTTTCCGCAAATTCCGTATAGTATTTGCGCGAGGGCATTCTGCCGTCACAGCCTGCCATGACCACAAACTTGCGGATTTTACCGCTTTTGATGAGGTCGATAATCTTAGGCGCCAAAGCAAGCACCTGGTTATGGGCGAATCCAGCGACAATCTCACCGTGCTCTATCTCTGTCGGCGGCTGGCATGTCTGCGCCCGCTCTATGATTTCGGAAAAATCCTTTTTGCCGTCCTTCCCCTCGGGGATAAAATGTGTGCCGGGCATTCCGACGACACCGGTCGTGTAGACACGGTCCATGTAGGTGGTTTTCGGACGCGGGGGCACGATGCAGTTGGAGGTGAAGAGGAACATGCCGTTGAATGTCTCGAACTCGTCAATCTGCCGCCACCATGCGTTGCCGTAGTTACCTGCAAAGTGGGGGAATTTCTTGAAGAAAGGATAGCTCTGGGCAGGGAGCATCTCCGAGTGGGTGTAGATGTCAACCCCTTTGCCTGCTGACTGTTCGAGCAGTTCCTCAAGATCCTTGAGGTCGTGACCGCTCACGAGTATGCCCGGACGGTTCCTTACTCCGATGTTTACCTTTGTGATTTCGGGATTGCCGTAGGTCGATGTGTTTGCCTTGTCAAGCAGAGCCATAGCCTTGACACCCCCGTCACCCACATTGAGCAAGAGCGAAAACAGCTCATCCACGCTTATGTCAGGACGGCTTATCTCGGCAAGGGCGTTCTCTATCACGACATATATGTCTTCGTCCTCATAACCGAGGTTACAGGCGTGGCGGGCATAGGCCGCCATACCCTTGCAGCCGTACATGGCAAGCTGCTTGAGACCTCTTATATTCGGGTTCTTGTCATGGAGCACACTTGTGATTTCTTCTTCAAGAGTGCCGCTGTGTTCGATTACCTCATGTACGCCATATTCCTCCTTTGGGATATGATACGACACCTCAGGCATGAAAGGAGGCTCCATGCCGCGCTTTTTCGACTCTCCTTCGAGTTCGTTTTTCAGGTCGAGGGCTTTTGTGATATAGCCGTCGAGCATATCATTGTCGAAGTTCGCGTTGGTGATGGTGGTGAACAGTGCGTCGACGATGAACCGGGATGCATCCTTGCTTGATGCGCCTTTCTCTCGCAACTGTCGGTTTACGATGGCCATGCCACGGGCGATGTAAAGCAGCTGATCCATTCTTGCAGACGTTTCGGGTTTCTTTCCGCATACACCTTGTATCTCGCAGCCTTTGCCGCGTGCGGTCTCCTGGCACTGGTAACAGAACATTTTCATAAGTGGAGGATATGTTAAGAGATTATTTGGTCAATAAGTTGTAAACCACAATGGCATTGTTATGTCGTTCATCATGAGACGAATAAAGTAATGTTACTACAGATTTCTGTGCAAGAAGATGTCGCAATGCCCCGAACGAAGGGCTGGTCTCCAGTTCTTTGGAATATCGAGTCTCAAATTCAGACCATCGGTTATCGGGATCCGCATGAAACCATTCGCGGAGTTCTGTGGACGGCGCGATATCCTTATCCCACAAATCATAATGGAAAGTCTCGTGCGAGAGACCTCTCGGCCAAAGTCTGTCTATATATACCCTGAAGCCGTCTTCCGGAGAAGCGGGTTCGTAAGCCCGTTTTAATTGATATTGTGTCATAAACTGTGATATTACATATATTTACTATCCAATTTCAACACCTGTATCCGCTGTATGGTTCATAATTAATAATGCGTCATGAGGATTGAATTTTATTTGAAACAAAGCATACAACAAAACTTGATATTAGTAAAACCCCATTGAAAAATGACTGCATGAAACAGGGTCGAGAGGAATAGTCTGGCTGACAGACCCGAAGAAACTACCGGGCAAAATTAGCGTCCGCCTCTTTCGGACTGCAAGGCCGGGCCTATCGGTTTCGGGAAAAATCATCCTCGCTTCGCTCCGGTATTTTTCCCGAAAGCCTTGCATTACCGGAGTCGGCCGCTGTAATGCCCTTGTAGTTCATCGGGCTGCCAAGCCCGGATATTCAATAATAAATTAAAAAAGAAATGACTATGAGACAGGCTATCATGACAGCGGCACAACCGACGGTTACAATCCCGGTGCCGAAGAAAAAAATCGTCCGGATTGAAAGACCGGAAATCAAGTTCCCGTCACGCAGGACAGGGGGACCGGTGCATATCTCCACCATCCTGGATCCTATAATGGAGATAAGCAGCCATCCTGACCGTAACAGGCTTCTCGCAGAATTCTTCAAGGGATAAGCGCAGGCAATAACCGGAAATATTCACACTAAACACGATAAGAATATGTTTTTTCAATCAATGAACCAGATGATGAACCCTAACGTGGATATCACGTTGGTCATCCGCAAGTCCGCCGACGGGCGCATGGCAGTGTCGGTGCTACCGAAGTCCAACACTCTCAAGGATGAGGCGCAGAACAGCATCGTGCCGTTGACACTGAACGGCACACCCGAAGAACTTGACACCGGCTTCATGCAGGTGGTGGGACGTCCCATGCAGAAGGCGTCGGGGCTGATCTCCAACATGGCGCAGTTCGAGGCGCAGGCCGACAAAGCCGCGTCATCGAGCAAGGGTGCTAAGGAAGCCAAGGCGAAAGAATCCAAAGAGGACAGGGAGAAGCGCGAGAAGTATGAGAAAAATCTCAAGAAGGCGGAGGAGCATATCGCCGCCAAGAGACATAAGGAGGCCGTGGACGCGCTTACCGAGGCACGCAAATACGCCAAACCCGACGACTTGAAGACAATCGACGAGCGGCTTGACGAGCAGAAGAAATTAGTGGGACAGGGAGATCTCTTCGCAATGATGGAGGAACCCGAGCAGGCTCAACCGCAGCAGTCCCAAGTCCAGCAACCGACACAACAGCCCGCGACGGCTCAGCCTCAGCCAAAGCAAATGCCGGAACAAGTCCAGCCGGTTCAGCAACCGACTGTTCAACAGCAAGCTGCCCCACAACAGCAGTCTGCGATGCCACAGCAGGAAATGTCGGCGCAAGCCGCACACCCCGCTCAACAGCCATACGGCAACCCCGGACAGGGATATAGCGGCCGGTACGGGTATCCGCAACAGCAGCAGGGTTGGCCGCAACAGGCACATCCCAAAGGTGGCTATCCTCAATATGCACATTCAAATGGCGGAATGATGCCGCCAAACGAGGGGCAGAACGGCTCGTATCCTCACAACGGTCAGCCACGGTACTCACAGCAGCCGATGCCGTTCGAGCACGACATGGCGGCTCATGCACCGAGAATGGCGGATCCGGATGACGCACCACCATACCGACCGGAGGAATATGCGGAATATCCCGACTTCCCGGCATCAATGTTACAAGGAAATTATGCACAACCCCAAATGATGTAAGACTATGGCACTCGAAATCACAGGAATCAAACGCGTGTTCACTTTCAAGAAAGGGACAGCCACAATCACACTCGACGACCCCAATCCGTCGGACAGCCCCGAAATGGTGATGGGATTCTATTCCAATACCTATCCCGAACTGACAACCGCCACGATACACGGTCCCACCATGAAGGACGACGCGGCGGTCTATGAGTTCAAAACCACAATCGGAACCAAAGGATAAGAACCAATGCCCGTAAAACCTAAAAAAGAGAACCAATGCAGACTCCTGAGCGAATCACAGTCGGAACAGCTCGCAAAGCTACTCATAAGCCAGACCGAGAGGCGCTATCATTACGGAGTGAACCGGCAAAAAAGAATTACAGCGCCCAGCGGTGCTGTAATTCTTTTCTGAAAACGACCTTCCAGAGTACCGTACCTTCGTTCCTAATAAAGGATTATGGGGCGGGTACATTCAACATAATCACGCAGGAGAACTATGATTTCCTGCGTGATTCTTATTTCCGGTATGCGGAATTGTTGAATGTGAAGGTCGATCATACACCCGGCAAGACTCTGAATGAGAGCATCAACCATCTGTATTATGACATGCAGACCATTCTCTCCGACAATATTGGACTGAATATCGAGATGTATGACAGCAGGCTTCATTTTACACTCTGGAAATGCCACAGGTGGGGAACCTGCAAGCTGTATTATTTCCCGGTGAAATTTCTGACCCGAATCAACAACGGGCTTAGGCGCATAGCCATATCGTTCCTTAACAAGTTTATGCACGCCAACCGAATCGGTTCAATATTGGACTGCGATGAACATGACTGTATAATGGAATGTGTCCTTATGGATTATGACACTATCGAGGCAGACAAAGAAATTATCAGGGACAGGAAGCGCATAGAGTCATATCAGTCAGGAGCAATACACAAACTGCTCAGACGTGTTGAAAGTAAGTCATATCATAACGACATACACACGGCGTTGCACGGTTATAAACCCGTTAACGCATGGGAATCAGAATTTATAGATGCCATGCTGGATGGAATGGAATTCCTTGAACCGAAGAAACCGATAATGCATTATGCCTATGACCCATATTACGATGATGACCCGGACATATGTCCGGTGGACCTGCACCGTCAGATCTGCATTGTCTATGAGGAAGATGACATAGTCACCAGGACACTGATTGACTTCATAAACTCGGATTATCAGGAATCGTATGAAATAATACCGGTGACAACTATGAAACTGACTCCAAAAACGGAATCACTCTTCAAAATATCGGATGAGTATCCCGAACGGTTCTTCCAATGGTCCGATAAGTTCATTAACATAATAAGTAATCTTGAATCATGACGAATTCCAACCAACTGACTCGGGAGATAAGCTCCGTAATATATCCCAAAGCCGTTCTCATCGCCTATGTCAGCGAGGACGAGAAGAAACATTTCCTTGAGATGCGTGCAATAGATAAAAAGGGTAATATGGGTGAAGGACGCCCTGTGACCTTGGAGTTCATGAACGATCTTGTGAGGAATTATTCGGAAGTCCACAACGGCACTCCATGCGGGATGTTGCCGTCAAACCTGCTGTATTGCGATACTCGCAAGGGGTCTGAACGGTACGTATGGTACAATCCGCCGCAAAGACGAATGATGTATTTTGTGGAAAGCCTGAAGATTGAAAATGCGGAATATAATGTTCCGGGAGTGATCTATGAATCAAAGGAAGGTGGCGGAATGAACGTGTATGCCTTCAAGGGAGAAGTCCCGACTCCGGAGACAAAACTGTATGCCGCCCCGTTTTTCAACGTCACGAGCGCCATTGTGTGCATGGGGAATCCGAAAATTGAGAGTCCGAGGCAACCGACATTCGGAACATTTCTGGAATATCTTGAGAAAAGGTTCTGGCTGACGGAATTTTCACACTTGGGCGGAGGCCGTAATCCTACGAAGTCCAATCTTGTGCTGGTGACAAAGGCCGCACGTGACAAACCGTTCAACCTCAATGAACTTATGCCTCTGAATAATCTTAAACTAAAAGACCTTCTGAAATGAAACGTGTACATTATATTCACAATTACCTGCTCAATCCGCAGCATCCGGTTACGGTAAATCTTATAGGCGCCGGCGGCACGGGTTCACAGGTCCTTACAAATCTCGCCCGGCTCGATGTGACACTGAGGGCATTGAACCATCCCGGTCTGTTCGTGACAGTCTATGACCCCGACATAGTTACCGAAGCCAATATCGGGCGCCAGCTTTTCGGATGGTCGGATATCGGGCTGAACAAGGCGCAGTGTCTGGTGACACGGATAAACAACTTCTTCGGGAATGATTGGGCTGCAATCCCGGACTTATATCCGGTATGTCCCAAGGATGCACGAAAGGACAATATGGCCAACATAACGATTACCTGCACCGACAATGTGAAATCACGTATGGATTTATGGAAAGTGTTGAAGGCTGTACCGGAATCAGACTACACCAATCATGGCACACCGATATATTGGCTCGACTTTGGAAACTCGCAGTCAAGCGGACAGGTTGTAATGGGAACCGTGCCAAGAAAAATCAAGCAGCCGGAATCGCATCTTTATGAAACGGTAAGCTCTCTGAAAGTGGTGACACGCCTCGTGCGGTATTCAAAAGTGAAAGATAATGATTCAGGTCCGAGTTGCTCCCTTGCCGAAGCATTGGAGAAACAAGACCTGTTTATTAACTCGACACTGGCGCAGCTCGGCTGCAATCTGCTGTGGAAATTGTTCCGCCACGGTATGATAGAACACCATGGGCTGTATCTGAATCTCTCCACCATGAAAGTGAACCCAATTATATTATAAATACCATAACCTTGAAAATCGATAGTTTAATCTAAATTTTTTGCGTTATGATTCCATTATTATTTTGTAACTTCGCAAAAATAAACGATAGAAGTTAGTATGATAACCAACCGTGAAGAAGTGCTTGAAAACGCACTGCGCGTTTTCGCCAAGATGAATTATGAGAAGGCAAGTCAGGTAGAGATCGGAAAAGCCTGCGGGCTGACGAAAGCCGGGCTTGTGTACTATTATCCGATAAAGCTGGATCTTTTTGTTGCGGTTATAGATAAATATGTTTTCGGTATGCAGTCGGTGGCAAACAAGTTCCGGTTCAAGGCTGCCACCCTGTCGGAATTTATCGAACAATATATAAAAGGTGTGGAACAGACCATGCGGAAACTCATATCGCTTCTTGATGACGGCAACAATCCGGCAGGATGCAGCTTCAATTTCTATTATTACCATCTTATGATGCAGGTACGGCTTTATTATCCGGATGTGGAGGAAAAGATAGCAGGCATGTTCCGGCAGGACTACGAGTTTTGGAGAGCCGCCATACAGTCGGCAAAGGACACAGGGGAGATACGGCAGGATGTGGACATCGAGGACACAGCCATGCTGTTCCGGCAGGTGTTTTTCGGTCTGTCCTTTGAGCAGTCTTTTTTGAGGGGGCTTGACATACAACGGCTTGCAAGGGAACTGCGCTTCGTCTATTCGCTGTTAAAAGCCTGAAATGTTAAAATTCGAGCGGTTTTGTGTTTTCAGCCGCTTTTTTATGTGTTAAAAACAAACCAATCGGTTTGTTTTTCGGATTATTTCGCTAATTTTGGGGTCATGGAATCTATAGCCGGGAAATTATGGATAAGATACTAAAACAACGTGGCAGCATCGTCCTGCATAAAGACAGGTACAACGGTGAGGAGTGCATCCGGATGGACTACGCGGACAGCCAAGCCATAACCCTGCTGCTGGCACAGGACACCGACGTGGCTGCGGTCGTTGACGGCTCCGGCTACATTCCAGCCACCGTTTTCCGCCTTCCCGCCTTCTATGACCGCTATTCACCGCACGCCTACATCGATTACAGCCGGGTTTACGTGCGGCATCCCAAACCTAAGCGTGAATACACACTGCCGAAAGGCTACCTCGAACTGCTGGAACAAAAGCGTTACAGCCCCTCGACCGTCAAAACATACCGTGCCTATTTCAGTGACTTCATGGAATATCACAAGGGACGGAACATCGACCGTCTGAAGGTTGCCGACATCAACCGCTACATACTCTACCTTGTGAACGAGAAGAAAATCTCGGTGTCGCAACAGAATATGCGCATCAACGCCATCAAGTTCTACTACGAGCAGGTGAAAGGCGGCAAACGGCAATACTACGGCGGCATCACCCGTGCCAAAGAGTACAAGAGCCTGCCCGAAGTGTTGAGCCGCAACGAGGTGCGGCGCATTCTTTCATGCCTTGCAAACCGCAAGCATCGCTGTATGATTTCGTTGATTTATTCCGCAGGATTGAGAAGGAGCGAGTTGCTTAACCTCACTCCGCAGGATATTATGAGCGAACGTATGCTGATTCGCATTATGGGCAAGGGCAAAAAATGCCGCTACTCGCTGCTGTCGGAGAAGGTATTGTGCGAACTTCGGGAATATTTCAAGGAATACCGTCCGAAGAAATGGCTGTTCGAGGGCGAAACACCCGGAGAGCAATATTCGGCAAGTGCATTGGTGAAAGTGTTGAAGGAAGCCGCCGATCGAGCCGGCATCAAGCACCGGGTACACGTACACATGCTCCGCCACTCCTTTGCCACTCACCTGCTGGAGCAGGGAACGGACCTGAGAACCATACAGGAGTTGTTGGGACACAACGACATCAAGACTACGAGCATCTACCTTCATGTTACAAGTGCCCACAAGTCGAGCATACCGAATCCGCTTGATTCATTGGATAACACATAATGTGCAACTGTTAAATTGCAGAACCGGAAATGAAAAATAAAGGCAACATAACAAGACCGCCAGTCAGTAGCATGCAAATCTACTGTATATTGATATCCGCATTGTTGTCGGTAGTTCGGGTGTACGCTTCGACTACAGCAGACTCCGTGTATTTCCACATAAAGGCTGACACGATGCGGGAGATCCGTGCGGGACAAGTGGTGGAACTGACGTATGCGCTGGTCAATGCACAATTCGATTCGGTTTCTCCTCCGGTATTCAACAGCAGCATTGAAGTGATAGAAGGTCCGAAGTCACATGAAGGCAGTAGCTACGCCATTATAAACGGAGTGGGAAGAAAGAGCCGTGAAAGCGGATTCAGTTATATTGTGCAGTTCAGACAGAGCGGAGAGGTCGAACTCCCTTCCGCATCCGTAAAGGTAGGCAACCTGACATATACCACCCCGGAATGCCGTGTAACCGTACATCCTGCCGTAGTGGATATGAACAAACTGAAATGCAGTTTGAAGGTGGGGCGGATGGCTGGCGGTTACGCAAAATACTGTGCCACGCTGACCTGCAATGCCTGTCCCGACCAGAACCCGCCACTGCTGTCCATCAACGGGAAAATATTCCGACCTACCCGCAAGTCCTTTTCAAATTCCAACGGCAAGGAAGAATACGTTTACGAGTATTTCTTTAACGATGACAGTTATGAGGTGTCCTGCGAGGAGCTGACCTTTGGTGGCAAACCATATTCCGTCAAACCGAAAAAAGGCAAATTAGCCGGTGCGGACTTCCTTATTGCCATCGTGGTTGCAGGCGCATTGTTCGAGTTGGCATGGTGGCTTGCTTGCAAACGTCGCTACCGAGAGGATAAGGATGCCCTTCTTGCCGAATTCGTGTTGGAAAAGAAGGCTCTGCCTCTGACTGTAAGCTGGGCGTATACCCATTATGGCGTATCGCACACGCTATTGCTTTTTTCCGTGCTGTTTCTTGCCACAACGGGAGTTGCGATCTATACAGACAGTCTGTTCATATCTGTCTTTTTCTGGCTCGGCATTGCGTTTGTGCCGCTTGCTTATCTGTCATATCGCCACCAGCGGCGCAAGCTGGATTTCCAAAGCATACCGACCACGCTGGACGAGCAGGCGATTTACGACAGGATATATAATCTGGCGGCAACTTATGACTGGGATGTTGATCATTACGGTGAGGACTGCATCGTGGCGCATACCAATCCCGCCATCTGGCATCTGACATGGGGAGAGCAGATTTTCATCGTGTTCGACAAAGGGCAGGTATGGGTCAACAGTGTGAATGACCTGAACAAGCGTACTTCGCCATTCTCGTTCGGTTATGCCAAACGGAATGTTCGAAGAATAAGGGACGCACTGACACAGAGTGCAGCTATTAGAGATTAGGAAACACACCTGTCGGGTGTCGTTTACCAAAACAAACAACACCTATAGGTGATCTTATAAATACATTAGCATCGAAAAACAAATAGGATTACAATGAAAATATTTAGTACAGCGCCAGAAGGTAATGAAATGGCAGAATTAGAAAATGCTCGATACATCAATTTGGCATTAAAGCAGATTGACGAAAATATTGAATGGCTAAAAACGGCTAATAAGCCAACTCAAGCAGTCTTAACTCATATAGATATATTAGTTATGTTAGCTAAAAGATTTACGGTTGATGCTAATTTGCTAATCAAAAAAGAGAAAGTTCAGGAATGGAAGAATGTTTTTAACGATTGGTTTGAGCGTTGTGGCAGTAAAATTCCTGCTAAATTTAGAGATGGCATTAAAGCAAATGGAGATGAGCTTTTTAATGAGTTAGAACAATATGGGCACTAATAATTTTGAGGAACAAATAAAACCGTTCTTTTGGGTAGAGCATGAAAACAGCGTATCTGTTTGTTTGAATGTTGGCGAGTATAAGGATGAGATTTTTCAAACAAGAGAAAACGAAGGCTTTGAAGGAACGGGTTATGACTGGGCTTCTTTGGCACGAGTTTTTTTAGACGAATTGGAGCCTAAATTAATAGATATTGTTCAGTTTGACCCCGAAGCCGATATGTTTTGCGCATATTCTGACGATAAAGAAGCATTGAAAACATTTATCATAGCCTTCAAAAACGCCTGTGAAAATGAAACTTTGATACAGGATTTATTTTCAAGAGCAGAATTGGATTAAAAATGATGCTAACAAGCACCTGTTCCGCCTAACGGCGGCAAGCTGCAACCCATTAGTTGCCAATATAACAAAATAATAGAAACATAAGAAAAATAAATTATGAGTTACGATTTAATGGTTTTCGAGCGGACAAAAGCTCCACAAAAGCGTAAGGAGTTCCTTGTATGGTATGACAAGGAAACTGAATGGGCGGAAGAACATGGTTACGACAATCCTGCCGTCACATCACCGGCTTTACGAAATTGGTATGAAGAAATGATTAAAACATTTCCAAACATGAATGGACCAGACGCCCCAGATGATGAGCTGGATGATGAAGATGCAGAAGCACATCTGACCGATTACAGTATAGGACATCATATAATTTATGCTGCTTTTTCTTGGTCTGTAGCGGATGAAGCCTACGAAAAGATGAAAGACCTGGCACAGAAACATGGTGTCGGCTTCTACGATGTGAGCGGTGATGACGGTATTATTTTGCCTGACGGCAATTTAATGGAATAAGGCAACTAACATGCAGATAAGCAACCTCAACGGGTTGCTATCTGCATCCCATTACCAACAATTAAAATATGAAGAACATTATTCAAACAGCAGAACAGTTATTAGGCAGAAAATTAACTGCAAATGACGGTTACACAACGGATGAAATCAAACAGGCTGAAAATATGCTTGGACTAACAATGCCGGAAGCTCTAAGGCATTTTTATTTATCTGTTGGAAAAGTAGAGGTATTGGCTTCTTCGTTCCAACGGTTCTTGCCATTAGACGAATTACAATCAGATGGTGAAAAGATTATCTTTCTTGCAGAAAATCAAGAAGTGTGTTTATGGGCTACTACAATACATGATACCACAATCTGGGTTAAGTATAGTGATGATGAAGGTTGGATAACAGAACCGATTGGATTAATGGATTTTATTCTATTAACGATGTATTATAATTGCGCACAAGGAGGCTTTGAGTTTGGCGGAATAGCTGAAAACGAAGAAGCCTATCCTGCTATATTGGAATATGTACAAAAGGAATGGAATAAAGTTGTGCAATATAATGCTTTAATCATATATGCATATCAAGATAATCTGATTTGGTATTTCTATAAAGCCGACAATACACCAACAGATGACGGAATATTTTTGTCATGTAGAACAGAAGAGAAGTTTGATAAGTTCTTCAATCTTTTTGATTTCTCTGAATTATAATTGAGGTTGGTAACAAGGTCGAGCCAACAGCTAAACGCTGTTGCTCACCAAACCATTAGTTGCAAATTAAAAATCAAATAGAATGGAAAATGTTGATAAAATATGCCCTATTTGCAGAAAACATTCCATAACTCTACCAAACGGAGTATGCCCTGTCTGCTATGATAAAGTGAAAACACAAGCAGATTGGAATACTACCGAATGGGGTAAAATAGAAAATCATGGAATTGATGCAATTATAGTGTTGGCAAAGTATATCTTAGATGAAATAGAAGATGACAACCAACATCAATGGCATCAACGTCGAATATGTTTTATGCAAGATATGGTAGAGCATTTGGATAAACAATATTTTCCTAATGCTACTATCCAACAGATAAATGACTTTGCACACTCGGCTGTTGATTTTTGGAAAGGAAAAATAACCAGTCAAGAAGCAACAGAGCAACTTCAATCCATGCGTAAGGTTCTGCAAAAGGATATTATGAAATTATCTGATTGGGAACCGAAAGATTTTCTGCTTTGGATGATGATGCCGAAAGATGATTTTGATTGGATGTGGGACCAGTGGTTTGAGTGCATTCATGCTTGTATTCCCGACAAGTGTAACGATGAGTTGTGGATAAGAATGTTTCATAAACATTTTCCAAATGAAATCAAAGCATGGGTAGATAATAACAATAACGATGCAACTAACAAAGCGTGATAACGCTTCACAGCGTTCCCCGCTAAACATTAGTAATAACTTGATAAACATAAACGAAGTATGAATATAAAAGATATTATTTCTAAAATCAACAATATGAATCTTCAATCCGAAGAAGATTTGCAAGAGGTAGAATCTGTTTTAACTGAAATGGATAATGCTTTAATTGAGCCTTTATTTAGATTGCTTGAAAGGCACCCACATTTCAACTTTGGCAATCCCGGTCGTGTAGTCCATTATTTGGAAAAATTTGATGATGGCACTTACGCTCCGTTTTTATATGCTTCTATTCATAGAGTGCCTACTGAATATAATATATGGATGCTTAACAGATTCTTAAACTCTCTTGACACTTCCGAAAAATCAGAAGGTATAGCGATTTTAGAAGAAACATTGCAGAAAGATATTGATGAAGGACTAAGAGAATGGGTAAATGAATGTTTGGATGAACAGAAAGAGGAATGAATTATTACTAACAAGCCAAGTTAGCTGCTAAACGCAACTCCTTGTCAAGCCATTATCTGCAAAAAAGAATAGCAAATGAATGACAAGTTATTCAAAATACTAAAGAAAGTGTATTTCAAGAAGAAATACATTAAAGACGAAAAAGGTTATCTCCATGAAATAGATTGTGGAGATAAGTTTGATTGTTCGACAAAAACAACTTGCTACTCGACAAATAATCTTAAAGCGGATGAATATACTTATCTACTTGAAAATAGCTATCCTGTAAATGAGGTGGTTCATTTTACTCACAATCAATGTATTGAGAAGTATAAATCTTTATTGCAAAACAGTAATATTAACTTAAAGAGTTGTCTATCAGCTTTTATTTGTGGATTCAATAGTTTTCCAAGAGGCAGACAACCAATTCTAAGTTATTTGTTTGCAAGAGCCGTTCCTTCCCATGCTTACGATTCTGATAGTTATTGCCCTCTTTGTTCTATTAAAGGGAATAATTGGATACAAAAAGGTGAAGAGATTTTCGCTTGGTACTATGGTTATGCGTGGAACGAACTGTGGGGAAAATATGTGATAGATTTAGAAGAGTTTTCCAAACTCCCACCTTGTATTCCTACCGACAAGGATATTCAAATCTTCCGTAGTGTCATCGAACATATACGTAATGCTCCAGCAGATGAAACTCCCGGAAAATTGGAACAGCGAATAAGAAAGGCAAAAATTATTCCTGACTATGAGAAATTTCGCTTTCGTGGACAACTAACTGTATTGGCTGAATTGGGTATCATGCCAAATTCATATGTGAAGCCACTGTATGATGGTTTTACTCCATTCGCTGAAAGATGTGAGATAAACGGTAAAGCTGCTAAAAATTTTCGTTCTGATATAATTTTGCCGCTATTAGGATGGAATGGTAGCAATCCGATAAATGAGGAACGGCTCAATGAATTATTCGGAGTTTTTATGTAACAATGCAGATAACAAGCACCTGTGCCACCTAACGGCGGCAAGCTGCAAACCATTACAGACAACTGAATACAGAAATATATGGAATATATACCGGATTATCTGAAACCATTTATTATACACAAAGACTATTTTCCTGAATTGATAGAAGATTCATGGTTTAATAATCCTGTGTATTGGAAAGGTCGGTTAATATCACCGCAAAACGAAACAAAATTCAAACTTTACTTTTGTGGTGAATTAATTGATAATTCCATTGTAGGCAAGCAAACTTCACCTTTGGCAATATATGCGGATTCAGTACATTCAGGAGAAAGGATTACTCTTTTTGATGAACGGTATAATGGATATGAAGCATTACTTATAGAGGATAATAGAGAACATCCATTATCTCCTGAGATTCAGTTTGTAGATAAAGATGCTGAAACAGAATTTGAAATTATCATTCTTGGATGCAGTAGTACTGATTTCGATGATGAATATCCCGCCACCGAACAAGTACAACTAATCAACGGCGACTGGGTAAACAAAGAGTATCTGAAATGTAATGCTTTTGATTTCATTTCAATACTTATTCGCAATGCCAAAGGTCAGGTATATACGATATTGGAAATGGAATTATGTTAGTTAAATCGTCTGTAACAAGGTCGAGATAACAGCTAAACGCTGTTGCTCACCAAACCATTATCACCAATATAGACAGAAAAAATATGAGGAAAATCGTACTAATAATCAGTATCTTGTTGTGCGTGTTATCCACTTGCGCACAAGGTATTCCATTATTGAAAAATCTTCAACTTGCTGAACTTCCAAAGGAGATCAGTTATACCGGGGAATTTTTAAGTTGTACAGAATGGGCTGATAAGTTAGGTGAAAATTATCTAATAATCAGTCAATCTCCTGTACACAAAGAGGTATTGCCGGAAAGTACGCCCATATCATCTAAAGAACTGTATGCACGGCATTACATAAAAGACGGAGAACATTATTCTATTCTGTGGCAACTTTATGATTTCTTAAAAGATGGTTACTGTGGAATGTTCTCTGTTGATTATTTGTGCGAACCGTATGTTAATGATTTTGACCGTGACGGCATTTGTGAAACATGGCTTGTTTATCAATTAGGGTGTCGCTCCGACTTTTCGGGTCCTAACCTCACGATGAAAATCATTATGCACAGCGGCAATAAGAAGTATGCCATTCGTGGAGAAAGAGATATGTTGTTTCCGCAATCTTATGGCATATCTCCTGAATTGGGAAAATTCCAAATGGATGATAATTATAGGACATTGCCAGAGAGTGTTCGGAATTTCGGAATAGCATTATGGCACAAGTTCCAAGTGGAAGATTTGAAATACTTAATGGAATAGGAAATATAAAATACGGTGATAACAAGACGGGATAACGGACTAACGCCGTTCCCCGTCAAGCCATTAGCAACTATATAATCAACAAATATGGAACGAATAAGAATAACATCGGATTCTCCGGGATACATCAAGGTCTCAGACATAAGCAATGATTTGAAAGATTTTTCGGGAATTATAGAAACGAAATATAGTGAAATAGACTTTGTTTTCTTGTTTTGTTTTAGGGCATTATATTCCACAGTAGGTATTAGGTCGAAAGTGAGATATGAAAAAGATGTAAATTGGTTGGGTATGGATTTAATAATGCCACTGGATGAATTTAATCCATACAAAGATAATGTATCTATGCAGCGAAGAATAATGGGAAAACACTTCTTTCCATTTTTCTCTGCTAATATACATAAATACATATATAAACTCCCCGTTCTCAAATCAGTAGAAAAAGAATTAGTAGAGGATATGCGGTTATTCCTTATCGAAAATTTATGGCTACCAAACGAAAACGGACAATATAAACTATCTGTAATAGAAACTTCATCTTATGAACATTGTATAAAGTTATTTGGCAATCCGAAAGAGAAAAGATTTGCAGACAATGAGCAAGGTATTAAAGTTCAAGATTTAACTTGGATAATAGACGATTCTAAAAACGAATTGTCCGCAACATATTTGTTGATTGATAAAAAATGGCAATTACAAAAATATCAGGTGAGAATTAAAGAGGTTGCTAACAACGCAGGATAACGGCAAGCCGTTCCCTGCTAACCATTAACGCGCGGCTTGCAACCAGCGGTGGAAGCCCCCCAAAAAAATATAAATACGTTCAATATAAAGCAAAATTGCAATTTAATGACTAACTTTAAGCCCGGTTAGACAGGCCGCTTAACCCGAAATATGAAAACTAAGAAACATTATGTTCATCTTGTCACTTAGATGCAGCGTAGTTGGCTCATGTTTCTCATTATCCATTTAGACACTCAAATAGGGCCAATAGAGTGTGTGCTACGAATATGAATAGACTATTTAGGGATATTCAGTTAATGGCTAATTGATTGCTTGCTAATGTCGTAGATATTTTGTAACTTTACAAATAACCCCCGATGGACCCATCACGGGCTTATTCGGGGGTAATTCTTAAAAAAAATTTGTACGTGAAGTTACGAAAAATTTCTGATATTACGGCCACGTTGCCGTTTACCGAGTTCGATTTCATGCAAAAATATCGCGAGAGTTTTGCCGTAAGCGAGCTCGGGCGTATCCATGCGCAACTGCCATTGAAAGAACTGGCAGAGAAAATCCGTATGCATTTTCCCAAAACGCATCCTCAGGGCAATACGCCGATGTTCCCGCCGGAGGGTGAGGTGGCGCTGATGTTCCTCAAGCCATATACCGGACAGTCGGATGACGGCCTGATCGAGATGCTCAATGGCAGCATACACATGCAGATGTTCTGCGGAGTGCTCATAGACCCGGCCAATCCCATAAAGAATGGCAAGATAGTCAGTGCCATCCGTCAGCGCATAGCCGAAGTGTTGGATATCAGAGAACTACAGAAATTACTGTATGACAAATGGGGCGGTTCACTGAAAGACAAGGATTTGTGTCTGACTGACGCCACCTGCTATGAGAGCCATCTGCGGTTCCCGACAGATGTAAAGCTGTTGTGGGAATGCTGCGAGTGGCTTCAATCTCTGTTGAAAAAGACCTGCAAGATACTGAAGGAACGGCTGCCTCGCAACAAGTATCGTGACATTGACCGCGCCAGACTCACCTATGCCAAGCATCGCAAGCACAGCAGAGCGGCCACCGCCAAACTGCGGTGCAGATTGCTGAGCTTGCTTTCCAAACAGATAGGGCAATGGAACAGAATCTGCAAAATACACACCGTCGACATCGCGCTCACCTCAGAGCAAAGCAAGCGTCTGGACGCATTAAAAGAAGTGTATCGCCAGCAAAGCGCACTTGCTCAGAAAAAGGAGGTGAAACACCGCATTGTCAGCATCGACCGTCCTTACATCCGTCCCATCGTCAGAGGTAAGGAGAACAAGCGGGTGGAGTTCGGAGCTAAGGTCAACAACATCCAGATTGACGGAATATCATTCATCGAGCACCATTCTTTCGAAGCCTTCAACGAGGGCGTGAGATTACAGGAGTGTATTGAATACCAGCAAGAACTGACCGGAGTCAAAGTGGCCAAAGTCGGAGCAGACACCATCTATGCAAACAACGACAACCGGAGGTACTGCACCGAAAACGGCATAACGACCTGTTTTGTCCGCAAAGGCCCGAAGCCAAAGAATGAGGACGCCGACATAAGCACAGCCCGGCGTATGATCGGGACACTGCGTTCGACCGCCATGGAGGGCAGCTTCGGCAACCAGAAACAGCACTATGGCGTCGGCCGGATAGCGGCACGCAACTCACGCAGCGAGACACTGTTGCTCTTTTTCGGCATCCACATGGCAAACGCCGCAACGCTTGCCGCCCGGCAACTCGCCGCAGAAGAAAAGGAGAAGCTACGCCAAAAGCGACGAGCATGAAAATTCAGGCTATTTCTCAACCTCCGAAGCTCTTCGGAGGCGAATCGTTGTATCCGTTCCGTTAAGAAATGCTCTATTTCATGCGCTGAGAACTGAAAATTTGCCCCCACAATCAAAACGGCACAGCAATAGGACAGACACGATCCATTTTAAGCTTGAATAATCAAGCCATTAACTGAATATCCCTATTTATGCCTTTTATGGTAGTTGTCTGCCTAATCTTAACGGCTTGTGACAAGGATGATGTTTTACGCGGCGAGCCAATGGTGTGGTCACATGAAATCCTTACGCCCGACAATGTCAAGTTCCTGGGTTCCACCGGTGCGGAAGGTACTCCTAAGTATTCATTCGAGGCAAACGGCAAGCAAGGCGATGTGATAATGACCTGTGAGAATTTCTTTTCGCTTAATCCCATCTCGGGAGATTCTTATACATACGATTGCGGATGGGCAATGCTTAGGGTAGATGCCAATCAGGTGAAAATCCATTTCCCTCAATATGTTTCGGATGCTCAGTCTGCATACGAAGAGATTCGGATTTCGGCAAATGACGGAGAAAAAACGGTTTATACTATTATCTGTTTGTCCCGAAACTTTAAAGACGAAGGGCATACAGACCCCGAACCTGAGACTTTACCCGAAGAGGCAAAGTTCAAGATGATCATGAATGATTTCACCCCCTTGATGCATCTTGACAGTCCGTTGCCGGCGCCTCTCGATTTGATTACCTTCCGAATCACGGACGTGAATGGAGAATATTCACCCATAGACTTCCCTGAGTTTACACACTATTACGATTCTATCGTGTGGAGTGCGGATAACTTTCCTCACACGTTCAGAGTGTATGAAAATAGAGTTACAGCAGAAGGAGTTGAAAAACATATTTCAACACAATGGAGCTCGCACTTCTTTAAGAGCGGTACGATAAAGAGCCATCTTAAAGGCTACCGCGATGGGAAAGCGCAATATGAGACTTCGCACAATATGACGCTATACGAACGCGATTTCTTAGGGCTTCAATGGGGCATAATCGTCTTGCAGAAGCCCGAGAATCTAACAGCCTATTGTCTATTGGATAGAGACTATGAATATAAGGTGTGCGACATTGTTGCAACGAACGACGCACCTTATTCTCAAATCATTCCGATGAATCATAAATTGTTGTCTGACGCTGACTTTCTGCCGGCGACGGAAAAAGCCATCAAGACTCTGATGAATAATAATGTTGGAGGGGGAGAAGATGGCAAAGGCAAAGAAAACCTATTCAAATGTCTGCCCGAAAAAGGTGTGGAAGCCGAATGGTATTGGGAAAACGAAACCTCCCGCATGTTGATGTTGCATCGGCTTTCAGATGGCGCAGACGGGGTGGCGCAAGAGAAGTATTATTTGCATATCGAACCAAAATAAGTATTTATGAATAGAGTAATTGTCTCATTCCTATTTTTTATAGGAATAGCTGTATCATCTTGCACAACATCTAAAAGCGTTGTATCGCAAAATGCAGATTTGTCTAAATATGAATATGCCTCAATCATCAACAATGACACCTATCACATTCCTGCCCAACTGATGGAATACGAAATACAGTTGTTTGATGCCGTAGAAGTCTCACGTCTTAAGTTGGTCAACGATATGCGTATAAACGAACTTACCTCGGCTCAACAGTCAAAACTGCTTATGGTGAAATATGGGATCGATGTGTCCGAAGAAGAAACCATCGTAACTGTAAATTTCATAGATTATCTCACCAGCCGCCCGATCGCTTCATGCCGTGGCGCATACACTACATTAGGATTGAGCGTACACGCAGACATTAGAGGCGCTATAAAACGCGTTGCCAAACAAATTGCAGAAACATTTCCCAAGTAATGTAAGACCTCTTAATGCATCTGATAGAAATTGAGCCGCAAACCTCGCGGGTCGGCCGTCTGTAGCAAGGACTGGCCAACCGCCTAACGCTGTTGCCCGCCATACCATCAACAATAAAAAGCAAAAAGTCATGTTTGATTACGAAGAAATAGATCGGACAGTCAGAGACAATAATCTTCATTTAAGAAAATAGAAGATACCGATAAGGAGATTTTGACGCAACGGCTATATATGGAACTGTATAGTATCACAGACCATGATGATCTGCTTTATATTGATGTGAGAAAAATAAAAAGAAAGTTGATAACAAAGTGTGATAACGCCTGGCAACGTTCCACGCCAAAGTTAAACAATGAATAACAATCATTTTATAAATATAATATTGCTGACCATGATGTCGGCATTATCGTTGGCATTTGCGGGATGTGCCACAATCCGCAAAACCGGTGCTGCTCAGGATTCACGGATTTGTCTGAGTGAAGTGAACAATTCAGGCTGTGACAGGGCTTATCGAATCATTCACGGAAAATTGCGTCCGTTGGAACGTCCGCAGGTCAGATTTGCTATAGAGAAAGCTTTGATTGAGGAGGATTCCTGCTGGGTTCTGCTCCGCGTCACAGTACCGGATCAATCCATAAGGAAGCATGAGCGGTATAATGCCTGTGTCATGCTTTCAACCGTGGATGGGATATTGAATTTCCCGGAACTAAATCTTGACAACGACAGCGGTCTTCCCGAAGCAGACGAGCGTAGCGACAGTGAGGAAACACAAGAGGACACGATTGTGGAGTCTCTTGAAATTGACGCCCGGAAAGGAAGCCCCGGATATGCCTATATGAGTTTCCGTTTCTGCTATCACCCGAGTATGGAAGGCAACGGAGCAATAATATCCATATTACCAAGTCTTGAAACAAAGCGTTACTTCTTCCAGCATTCTCCAGTGGAACTTCCCGTGTTATGGTCCTACAATCCGGCAATGTGGAAGCGGGCGCAACAGTTGCCGCAGTTCATACTGCTTGATAAAAGGCCAGAATATGTCTTACACGGTAATGAAAAAAATATGTTCAAGTAATAATAAAAACCGAAATCAATGATGCAATGGATAAAGAAACTGTTCGGGATAAGATGCTCCGAACAGATAACGGAAGAGTTAATAGAGCGTCTTCCTGCCGATAAACTCTGCCGGAAATATATCGACGGAGAACTGGCAAGCGACATGGAGAACGAAGTGTTCGACAGCATAATGTGCGCGGTGGAACTGCACGCGGAGGTCATCAACGGCGGTTTCAACCAATACTACTACAATTCCGGTGGCGAACGTGCGCAAAAAGCCGAGGACACCTTTGTCAAGCTCGGAGCAGACCGAATCGCTGATGTCGTGAAACGAGCCAACAACCAATATGCCGCCAACCGTGATGAACTGCAATCGGTATGGGACGGAACGAAGGACGGATTCGCCCACGGGTATAAAGAGAAGCTCTTTGATGCCTTCGATGATGAGTACTATGCCTTGATGAGGAATGACCGGCAACTCTACACGATGATAGGCACATACATCAAACAGCATCCACAGGAGTTTCTCACAGTAATGACCGAATGGTATGTGCTGTTAAAATGAATTATTCATATGGATACATCCCGAATCCCGATCGTTTTAGGCTATATGCTGATACTTATACTGATTGCCACCATAGGCTATGCCTATTACAATGAGGAGCAGACATTGGTTTCTATGGAAACAGAGTCTCGTAATACCAATAATGTCCGCTGTGAGATTAACCGATTGAACATGCGCCTAACATCGTTGACAATGATGGGCGAGACAGCATTTGAATGGACTGAAACAGAACGGGGGGATTATCGTCAAGAACGTATGCATATAGACAGCACACTGTGTGAGTTCAGCCGGATTTTCATTTCGGAAGCAGCCGACATAGACAGTCTCCGTATTCTTCTTGAGGACAAGGAGAAGAAATTGCTCCAGCTTGCAGAAATATACCGGCGCCAAAAGTCTCTCGGTGACGAGATGGCCAACAAACTGCCCGTGATAGCTCGCCAGATTGCCAAAGAAGAGCCAAAGAAGCCGAAGCGTAAGGGATTCCTCGGCATCTTCGGCAAAAAAGAAGAACCTGAGCCATCTACCACGACAACTATACTTAACGTGAGTTCGACGAAAATTAATTAGATGAGAAATTGGTGATTAGCGATAAAAGTATTAAATTTAAAGGACTCAATTTCAAACAAATACTCTTATCGCTATGCTCACCGAAGACAAAATTACTGAAATATTCGTGATTGCAGATGAATTCTGCAAAGTTTTTAATGCGATGCTCCGTCGCAGAGGTCTTTCGAAGATTCGTACGGACAGGAAGCGGGAATATCATCGAGATTGCCGTCTGTCGCAGGCGGAGGTCATTGTTATCATGATCATGTTCCACAGTTCCAACCATAAATGTCTCAAACACTTTTATCTGAACGAGATATGTCAGCGATACAGGCATCTGTTCCCCGAAACAGTCTCATACAACAGATTCACGGAGCTGGAGAAATCACTGGTCGTTCAGTTCGTGATATTCGTAAAGAAATGTCTGCTGGGAAAATGTACCGGTATTAGTTTTGTCGACAGCACACTGCTACGTGTGTGCCGCAACCAACGGATACACATGCACAAGGTGTTCAAAGGAATAGCGCAACGTGGGAAGTGTTCGTTAGGTTGGTTCTACGGATTCAAGCTACATCTGATATGCAACGACAAGGGCGAGATTCTCAACTTCATGATCACTCCGGGAGATGTTGATGACCGGGAACCTCTGAAAGTGAAGTCGTTTGTCGAGTTCATATACGGCAAGATGGTTGGTGACAAAGGTTATATCGGCAAAGACCTGTTCTGCAAGCTGTTCATTGACGGAATCCAATTGATCACAAAACTGAAAAACAACATGAAAGGCGGTCTGAGATCAATGTATGACAGAATACTTCTGAGAAAACGGGCTATTATCGAAACTGTAAACGACCAACTCAAAAACATCGCTCAGATAGAACACTCGCGACACCGTTCATTTCCGAATTTCATCGTTAATCTCATTGGTGGGATAGCGGCTTATTGCCTGTTTCCAAAGAAACCGAGGATAAACTTAGAACGCGTGTATGATAATCAGCTGACTCTCTTTTGATTATTTTCATCGAACTCACGTTATTTATTATAATATTCCCCCGCAAAATCTTCATTTGCATTGAGTCCTAAAACACTCAGAGAAACACTGACACGATCATATTGCGCATAACATACTATAGCGCTACTAATCAATAATAACCATGTACAAACGACCTTTTTCATAAATAATTAATGTTAATGATTGTGTTATATCGCAAAATTAGCATAACAACTAATAGCATCCAATTTTTTTTCAACAAATATCAATTTTTTCAATAAAAAAACGAGGAATATAGCAATAAGCCATATTCCTCGTAATCTATTTAATATTATCGGATACACATCCGATACATTAAGAAGCAAGCCCCATATAGCCTGAGAGCTCCATATCAGAATGTGTAGCCGAGAGATAGCTTGACATCAAGGGTATTTACCTTGGGCTTATAGCCACCATCAAAGCTGTGGCTGTAGGCAGGGATAAAGTCAGTACCTACCTGCACTCCGAGATAATATTTCTCATAATTGCAGCCTATGCCGACATGCCATCCCATCTGGAAGCGATTCCAGGTATAGTCCTTGCCATCCATGGCCTTTTCGCCATCATCAAACACACTAACCCAATCGCCCTCATATTTATCACCGTCAGAATCAGAAAATTCATTCTTATACTTCTCGGTAAGATGAAGTTTAAAATTAAGACCGATATAAGGATCGAGAGAAACACCCTCTGTAAGGTTGAAACGATATACGAAGTTTACAGGAACCTGAATATTGATGTTCTGGAATTTATATTTATCTTCCCACCAGTCGCCATCCTCTGATTCCTTAAACGACTTATTGCCAAAAAGGAAATCGACGTTGGCTCCGGTTTCAACAAACATATTTTCGGCAACACCGAAACCGTGGATATAGTTGAGTCCAAAACCATTTAGACCGGCTGTCTCGCTGCCATCAGCATCAAGAAAAGAAGCAGCGTCCTTGTTAAAGCTCAGATTAGTGTGGTCATACGATACAGCTACACGGTTATAACCCTCTGCATTGGCAACAGATACGCCGGCAACAAGAAGAGCGGCGGCTAAAATTACCTTTTTCATAAATGTTGATAATTTGATTAGAATTATTTATATGTGTTATCATCAGCTAAAATTTTATAATTTTAACCTCGCTCAAAGATACGAAAATTCGCGAGACTATGGCAATAAATGGGGAATAAAGTAATGTGTTGAGAGTTAGGAGAGATTGGCGTTGTTCGTCCGAAGGGTGCTTTCGGCGGAAAATTCGGTTTTTGGAAGGGTTAGGAGATAGAATCGCTACCTATCCGTTGCCTTTTTCCTATCCGGAATCCGGTCTTGCCGATGGATGATTATCCCTGTCTTATGTCATAGAACCCGCTTGTCAGGCATCTTTGCTACTGCAAATTTAGCGATTTTCTCTGGCATTGAGAAGAAATATAGGCTCCGGGATGGCATCTATGATTCCTATTCGTGGTTCCGCTACGTTTTGCATACCTACAAATTACTCTATATCAGTTAATTTTGCAAACAAAGAATAGAGTTATGAAACAGAGCGGATTAAAGGTTTCGTTCTACCTTAAAAAGAGCGAGATGTCGGATGACGGTCTGTGTCCGGTGATGGGGCGTATAAACGTAGGCAGATACTCGGAGGCAGCTTTCAGCGCGAAACTCTCGGCATCACCTAAGGCATGGATGCTCGGCCGTGCCACGGGCAAGAGCACCGCGTCAAGGGAAATCAACCGCCAGCTTGACGAAATCAGGGCAAGCGCACTTTCCGTCTATCAGGAACTATCGGCTGTCCGCATGGGCGTGACTGCCGATGATGTGAAGTGCCAGATACAGGGGATGGCTTTCGGACAAGAAACGCTGATGGGATATTTCAGAACGTTCATAGAGAACTTCGCTAAGCGTGTCGGTGTGAACCGGGTTCATGGCACACTGAAATCATACAATTACACCTACAAATGCCTGGCAACATTTATGGAAACGGAGTATAAGCTGTCGGACATTCCGTTTACGGCTATCGACCGTTCCTTCATAGACAAGTATGACATCTACCTGCGTACACAGCGCCGACTCGCCACCTCCACCGTGGGCTTTCATACAACACGGTTGAAGATGATAGTGTCGGAGGCTATCACCGACGGCATCATAACCGCAGATCCTTTTGCCGGATATGAGGCAGAAAAGCCGCAGCGTGAGCAGAAGTTTCTTACTTCGGAGGAACTCCACCGGATTATGACGACACCGCTCCACGACAGCCGTCTGTACCATGTCCGCGATCTCTTCCTGTTCTCCTGCTATACAGGCATTCCATACGGCGATATGTGTCTTCTGACGGAAGATAATCTTGAAACTGCCGAGGACGGTACGGTCTGGATCAGGTCCTCGCGAAAAAAGACGAAGGTGGAATATGAGATACCGTTGCTTGAGCTGCCATTGAGAATTATCGAGAAATACCGGGGAATGGCACCTGAAGGGAAACTCCTGCCGATGTACAGCAACTCCACCCTGAACGCATATCTGAAAAGGATTGCCAAGATATGCGGCATAGAGCGCAGGCTGGTCTATCACTGCGGGCGTCATACCTACGCCACCGAGATCACGCTTGCACATGGTGTGCCTCTTGAGACCGTCAGCCGTATGCTGGGCCATAACCGGATTACCACGACGCAGATTTACGCGAAAGTGACCGATGACAAAATCGGGACAGACACACAGAACCTTGACAGCCGGATAGCGTCACGCTTCACTGTCGCCATTTAATAAACCAAAACCCACATAGTCATGAAAAAGGATAAAGACAACAATACACCCAAACGGCGTAGCACATTCGCCATCCTCTTCTATATCAACCGGACAAAAGTCCGCAAGGACGGAACATGCCAGCTTCTGTGCAAGGTCAGCATAGACGCCGAATGGGAGCAGATAGGAACGAAAGTGTCTGTGAACCCGGATATCTGGAACCCCGAAAAAGGACGGGCGGACGGGCGCAGTGCCAATGCAGTCACCGTGAACCGCGCCATAGACTCGCTGACAGCTGAGATAAACGAACATTACGAGGATATAAGGCGCAGCCTTGGCTTCGTCACCGCCGAGCTTGTGAAGAACGCTATGAAGGGCATCGGTCGCAAGCCGTCAACCCTTCTGGCCCTTTTCCGTGAGCATAACAAAGAGTTTCATAAGCGTGTGGGAGTAGACCGCACGAAAGAGTCATACGAGAGCTATCTCAATTCATACCGTCATCTGTCGGCATTTGTAACAGGGAAACGGGATATGGAGGATGTTCCGCTCCGCGCTCTTGACAGGACTTTTTATGACGATTTCGAGGTGTTTCTCGGCGCAGACCGTGGACTCAAGCCCAAATCGGTTCACGAACACCTGTACCGTCTGAAGAAGATGACGATGCGAGCAGTCAGCCAGGGCACGCTCCGCCGTGACCCATATGCGAGGCTCCATCCACCGTTGCCACGTCGCAAGAGCCGCCACATGAGGCTTGACGATCTGAAACTGCTTATGGAAAAACAGATAGATGCCCCAAATCTCCAAAGGGTGCGCGATTGGTTCATCTTCTCGACATTCACAGGGCTGGCATACGCAGATCTTAAACAGTTGACTGAGGATGACATATCCCAGACTCCGGACGGCACGTGGTGGATACATGTAAACAGGCAAAAGACGGGCAGTCGCTCGGCGATACGCCTGCTTGACATCCCAATGCGAATAATGGAGAAATACAGGGACGAGCGGCAGGACGGTAAGATTTTCAATCTTTATAGCAGAACCTATTTGATAAAACTTACCCGGCAGCTCGGCAAGGAGTACGGTTTCTGCCTTACCTTCCACAAGGCGAGGCATAATTTCGGAACACATATCACTCTGTCGATGGGCGTTCCCATTGAGACAGTAAGCCGAATGATGGGACATAAGAGCGTTACCACGACACAGATATACGCCCAGGTGACTGACCGCAAGGTTGATGAGGACATGAAGCGTCTGCGTATGCAGGCATCAAGTGCTGAAATTACCCTTATTGACGAAAGCATGGATAAGGAAATGGCAAAGAGAAGGAAATATAAATTCAGGAACAAGACGGGAAACGGCCTGTGATTGCAGACCGTTCCCGCCTATGCCTGATAGCAGCGCATATTGCGGAACTCAGCGGCTCTTAGAGCCACTTCTGTTCCTCCACGCATTTACGGTGCGCCTTTTCAAGAAGGCTCTGTATCTCGGATTCCCGGTACAGGGCCTTTCCCTGTACAATGTAGTAAGGGATAAGACGAGCGGTGCGGTATTCCTGTAAGGTGCGCCGGCTCACTTTCAGCAGGCGCGACAACTCCTCGTCAGTGAGGAACCTGTCCCCCTTGAACATGGGGCGTGCGACCGATTCAACTTGTCCGAGCGCCTGCCCGATGTTTCCGAGGCGGCGCAACAGGTCCGCCACACGCGGATCCTGCCTGTCGATAAAATAATGGCTCATAGCTGTGATGTGTTTGGGTGATACGACGACTGTAATAGTCTCTCTACATCCTCCGGACGGTAGAAGAGCTTGTTCCTGATACGGCTGAACGGCAGGATGCCTTTGTCGCGGTAGGTCTGCAAGGTGCGCTTTGAGATTCCGAGGATGTTGCACACGTCCTCGTTGTCGAGCCATTTCTTAAGGCCGATGTCCTCATTCTTCCGGCTCAGCAGTTCGGATTTTTCCTCGATTTCCCTGATTCTGGAAAACAGGGCATCGAAGGTTCTGATGTCCATGCTTATTATTTCCATGATGTTACGGTTTTTAGATTTTACGATATGTTTCAGTGGCTCACGGCGGCGGGTAGCGACTTCCCTTTCATCTGTAGGAATTCCTGTATCTCGGATGCCTTGTAGTAGGTACGCCCGTCTATCATGTAATAGCGGATAAGCTTCTTCTGTCGGTATCTCGCAAGGGTGCGCTTGGTGACGCCGAGCAACCGGCACAGGTCGTAGTTGTCGAGCAGCGTGTCGCCGTCCAGACAATCCTTGAGCTTGTTCATCCGCTCGAATGCCCGCTCCATCTTGTCAAAGCGTTCCATGAGCGAGGCAAACATCTTATGCACTGTTTCATTATATAGCATAGCTGATTTTTTTGATGTAAATGAATTGGTTTGTTTTACACCGTGTTGCGCAATCGGTTATACTACATATATTGGCTAATGCCGTGCCACCGCTACCAAAAGGCATGACAAGACACCGATATTCATCAGAATATCAGTGTGATAAAAATATCTAAGCGTAAAATAATGGAAATCAGAGGTCTTGCATTTTGCAAGACTTTTCGGCAGTATGCAATAGTCTATTGCGAGATTATCGCGCTTTGCGCCGGTAGATGTTTCGGCATATACCGTTTTTGAGCCGGGTGGATTTGCTTAATATCCACCCTGACGGCACGCCGTTTTGAAAGATATGGGTTCCTGTTCCTGCAATCTCAGGCAAAATATGGATTACCAGTTCGTCTATTATATTGTAACGGAAGAGCCGTGTCATAAGTTCCATACCGTCCAAATCCGACACTTCGGCGGTGTATATGCAGGATTTGTCGGTGCTGCCTTTGTCACACACAAGATCAAGGACCGGGTAATCCGCTTCAAGTGTGTATGTGCCTATGTCATGCCAAAAACGGACGCCTTTGGCATCGGTCATAAGCCAACGCATCCGGGGATTGTCGGCATCCGGGAGGAAACCGTCGATAGTCATTGCCGTTATGATGCGTACCGTTGCCATGTCGTTTCATTTCTCTATTATACAGCAAAAGAAAAAAGCGCGATGTCCACGCACTCAGACAGCGGTTCTGGCAAAACCGTAAGGAGAATACGCAACACCACGCTATGCGATACGCACAGCATAAGCATTACGCAATGATTCTCCTTAAACATCAACTGCCAGATTTCTGTCTGAGACTCTTGCGAACTTATGTATGTAAAGGCGGACATATCGGAATACGCCTGCCTGTATTTTCTATTTCACGCCCCAAAGTTACAAAAAAGTAGCGAGAAGGGCTGTATGCCAAGGCATAAATGTTACTTTATACCGTACTTATTCATCTTACGGTATAATGTCGTAGGATTTATGTTGAGCATTCTCGCCGCCTTGGTCTTGTTGCCGTTGCAGGATTCCAAGGTGCGGATGATAAGCTGCTTTTCAGCATCGTCATCTTTGATTGGGCGCAAATCAGGAACGATTTTTGCGACATTATCATTTGATGTTTTGCGGATATTCAAGTCCGAGACTGCGATAACGGTTGTCTTTGAAATCAGCACTGCCCTGCGCACCCGGTTCTGAAGCTCGCGGATATTGCCGCTCCATGAGTGTGCCAGCATAAGCCGCTCGGCTTCCGGGCTGAATCCAGAGGTTTCCTTGTGAAGCTCATCCGAAAACTTCTTGCGGAAGAATTCTGCCAGCGGGAGGATGTCTTCGGGACATTCCGCAAGGGATGGCTGGTGTATCTCGAACTCGCAGAGGCGGTGATACAGGTCCTCACGGAAACGCCCATCGGCGATGGATTTCTCCATATCCTCGTTGGTTGCCGCCACTATGCGCACATCGGCACGGCGTTCCGTGTTTCCACCGACAGGCATATAGACATTCTCCTGCAATACCCTCAATAATGATGACTGTGTGTGATAAGGCAACGTGCCGATTTCGTCAAGGAACAGTGTGCCGCCTTTCGCCGCGTCAAAATATCCTTTTCTGTCGGAATCCGCACCCGTGAAAGCGCCTTTGACATGACCGAAGAACATGGAGGCTGTAAGTTCCGGTGGGATGGCACCGCAGTTCACCGCGACAAACGGCTCGTCTTTTCTTGGGCTGTTGAAATGAATGGTACGGGCTATGGACTCCTTGCCGGTTCCGTTGGCACCGAGAATCAGTACCGATATGTCAGCGGGGGCCACAAGCTCCGCCAGATGCAACGCCTCACGCGCCTTCGCGCTGTCACGCTTGAAAAGCCGTTCAAGCGAATGCTGTATGGTCACGGCCGGATGTACCAGTTCCTTCACAACTTCGAACAGTCGCTCCCTATGTACCGGCTTGGGAAGATAGTCCTGCGCGCCCATCTTTATGGCTTTGACAGCATCGGGATATGAGGCGTATTCCGTCATGATTACGACCGGAATTCCGGGTTTCTCTTTCTTCAGCCATGCAAGTAATGACAGGCCATCCCCTTCGGGCAGGCGTACATCAGAGAGTATCAGGTCAAAATCCACTTTGCGTATATGCCTGCGTGCCACGACGGCATCTATTGCTGTCGTGACTTCATACCCCTCGCGTGCGAGCCAGTCCTTCTGCATCTGGGATAGGGTCACGTTGTCCTCAACTATCAGTATTCTGCTCTTCATCCCTTATCGTCTTCAGTTCTTCGTTTATATTCTCAATCAGATTCTCCATTGCCGTAATCACACCGGCGGCGGTTTTCTTGATGTCCGCAGGTGTAGAATTCCTGTCCCACAGAGATTTCCTCAACGGTTGCAGGCAGCTTTCAATACCGAGCATTTCCCATACGGGCTTAATCCTGTGTAGTATGGCCGAAACGCCATTCCTGTCGTCATGCCCAATATTCTTTTTCAGGACAGCTATCTCTGTGGAAGTCGATTCCGAAAGTCCCTTCAATATCTTTACCGGCTCGGTCACGTTTTTAACGAGCGGTGAAAAGTCAATCCGTACATCATCCGGGACCATAGGTTTCTCCATTACCATTGATATCCGTTCAAGCAGTTCCTGCATCGAGAATGGCTTGAAGATGCATCCGGAGAATCCGCGTTTTAACAGAGGTTTGCTATCGTCATCGTCCCTGGCGGTCATTGCCACTATGGGGATTGTCCTTGAATTGCCGATATTTGACTTGCGCAACAGTTCGATCAATGCGAACCCGTTGGTGCCTGGCATATTTATGTCCGTAAGTATTAAGTCGAAATCTCGTTTACGCATCGCCTTTACCACATCCGAGGCTGTGGCACATACGGCACAAGAGACAGCGTTGCGCTCAAGCATCTCGCTTACGATATCACGCTGTAGCGGGTCGTCATCGATTACTATCACGTTATGCGGTAGGCGCGATACACCGGCAGGCTTTGCTTCCGGGATATCGGCCGGCTCTATATTTCCGGTGAGTTCAAGCGGAACGGTTACATGAAAGGTTGTGCCTTTGCCGACATTGCTTACCACATCAATAGTTCCTCCGAGCATGGATACCAGTCCCTTGGTAATGGAAAGTCCGAGTCCGAACCCTTCGACATGCTCCACGTTGTCGGCTCGCTCGAACGGCCTGAATATGCGGTCTAAGGTTTCCTCAGACATCCCGATGCCCGTGTCGCTGATATCCATCACCAACTGTCCGCCTTCGTATGAGGCTGCGATTCCAACGGAACCGGACTGTGTGAATTTTACGGCATTCGAAAGCAGGTTGTCGACAATCTGTTCTATTCGGTCCTCATCTCCTATTACGGTAACGTCAATAACCCTATAATCATACTTGAAAAGTAGCCCCTTGTCATTGATTATCTGCGCCGCACCGACGGCTATCCTGTCAAGCAGCACGTTCAGTCTGAACGGGACATTGTTCGGTGTTTCCTTAGCTTCGTTTAGCCGGTAAACATCAAGCAGGTTGTTGAGAAGGTGCACCACGTGCCGGCAAAGGTATCGTGCATTGTTCAGATAGCCATCGCGTTTCTTCTTGTCACGGGTGTCGATGGCGAGTTCTGCACTCCCGCTGATGACGTTGAGCGGACCGCGTATGTCATGGGATATCGTGAGGATGATTTTCTTGCGCATTTCAAGCAGCGACCGGTTCTGCCGTATGCTTTCCTCAAGTTTTTTCTTGTTCCGGTCTCTTCGCTGCATATCGCGGTGTATTATGACAAAAGAAACGAACAGCATCAGTAAGGTAATGGCTGTTAGTACACCTATATCACGATATGATTCTTCACGGGTAGCTGCAATCTCAAGTTCCTGCTGTCGGAGATCAGCCTGGGCCTTACCGTCAAGATAACTAATCAGATTCTGCAAGCGGATATTAAGATTTCTGTTTTGTTGTGACAGACTATCAGCCTGTGCTTTAAGTTTTTCGTTCTGCGCCCTGCGCTCAGCCATAAGACTGCGGTTGAAACTAAGTATAGTTGTCGTGGTAGATGGCTCAGGTTCTTCTTTTTTGCCGAAGATGCCGAGGAATCCCTTACGCTTCGGCTTCTTTGGCTCTTCTTTGGCAATCTGGCGAGCTATCATGGGCAGTTTGTTGGCCATCTCGTCACCGAGAGACTTTTGGCGCCGGTATATTTCTGCAAGCTGGAGCAATTTCTTCTCCTTGTCCTCAAGAAGAATACGGAGACTGTCTATGTCGGCTGCTTCCGAAATGAAAATCCGGCTGAACTCACACAGTGTGCTGTCTATATGCATACGTTCTTGACGATAATCCCCCCGTTCTGTTTCAGTCCATTCAAATGCTGTCTCGCCCATCATTGTCAACGATGTTAGGCGCATGTTCAATCGGTTAATCTCACAGCGGACATTATTGGTATTACGAGACTCTGTTTCCATAGAAACCAATGTCTGCTCCTCATTGTAATAGGCATAGCCTATGGTGGCAATCAGGATAAGTATCAGCATATAGCCTAAAACGATCGGGATTCGGGATGTATCCATATGAATAATTCATTTTAACAGCACATACCATTCGGTCATTTCTGTGAGAAACTCCTGCGGATGCTGTTTGATGTATGTGCCTATCATCGTGTAGAGTTGCCGGTCATTCCTCATCAAGGCATAGTACTCATCATCGAAGGCATCAAAGAGCTTCTCTTTATACCCGTGGGCGAATCCTTCCTTCGTTCCGTCCCATACGATTGCAGTTCATCCCGGTTGGCGGCATATTGGTTGTTGGCTCGTTTCACGACATCAGCGATCCGGTCTGCTCCGAGCTTGACAAAGGTGTCCTCGGCTTTTTGCGCACGTTCGCCACCGGAATTGTAGTAGTATTGGTTGAAACCGCCGTTGATGACCTCCGCGTGCAGTTCCACCGCACACATTATGCTGTCGAACACTTCGCTCTCCATGTCGCTTGCCAGTTCTCCGTCTATATATTTCCGGCAGAGTTTATCGGCAGGAAGACGCTCTATCAACTCTTCCGTTATCTGTTCGGAGCATCTTATCCCGAACAGTTTCTTTATCCATTGCATCATTGATTTCGGTTTTTATTATTACTTGAACATATTTTTTTCATTACCGTGTAAGACATATTCCGGCCTTTTATCAAGCAGTATGAACTGCGGCAACTGTTGCGCCCGCTTCCACATTGCCGGATTGTAGGACCATAACACGGGAAGTTCCACTGGAGAATGCTGGAAGAAGTAACGCTTTGTTTCAAGACTTGGTAATATGGATATTATTGCTCCGTTGCCTTCCATACTCGGATGATAGCAGAAACGGAAACTCATATAGGCATATCCGGGGCTTCCTTTCCGGGCGTCAATTTCAAGAGACTCCACAATCGTGTCCTCTTGTGTTTCCTCACTGTCGCTACGCTCGTCTGCTTCGGGAAGACCGCTGTCGTTGTCAAGATTTAGTTCCGGGAAATTCAATATCCCATCCACGGTTGAAAGCATGACACAGGCATTATACCGCTCATGCTTCCTTATGGATTGATCCGGTACTGTAACCCGGAGCAGCACCCAGCAAGAATCCTCCTCAATCAAAGCTTTCTCTATAGCAAATCTGACCTGCGGACGTTCCAAAGGACGCAATTTTCCGTGAATGATTCGATAAGCCCTGTCACAGCCTGAATTGTTCACTTCACTCAGACAAATCCGTGAATCCTGAGCAGCACCGGTTTTGCGGATTGTGGCACATCCCGCAAATGCCAACGATAATGCCGACATCATGGTCAGCAATATTATATTTCTAAAATGATTGTTATTCATTGTTTAATGGCTAGCAGGGAGCATCGTCAGATGCTATCTTTCGTTGTTACTAATATATTTACAAATTCCAATCCGGTGAATAAACACACAATCCCAATAAGGGGATAAACAATGCCGCATAAGACAGCAAGCATATTCAATCCCCGTTCATCTCCTGTGAAGCCGTCTAAACTGACAGCTTGCAATATAAAGTTTGTAATTTGCCAATCCAATAGACTTTGGTCTATACTGATAAAGACAAGCCACAAAAAGATAGAGCAACATTCCAAGCCCAACAATAACATTATGGTTTTAGGTTGCATTGCATATAATTTATAGACCTTGTAGATTACCAGTATATCTATGATTACAAGCATACCCAAAAGACAATATTCCATAATGCCATATATTCCGAACAAACGCCCAATGCTTAAGCCACCACAAAATAATGTTATGGCTATCAGCAAAGCACTGAAAGCTGTCAATGATACTATGGATTGAACTGTTTTATTCATCGCACTATTGTTAGTAATGGCTTGACAAGGAGCTGCGTTTAGCAGCTAACTTGGCTTGTTACCAATATAATTTATAGGTAAACAGATAGCCATTTTTGCTTCCATGAAGAATATCTTTTCTTAGAATCCAAAAGCCATTTGCCTTTTTTTAACAAGAATATGTATTGCTTCTTTTCCTGCATAGGCACTTCTCTGTATGTGTGAACTACAATTTTGTCTTTTCCATCTTCTACGATATCGGTTATTTTCTCTTCATCAATATCATATTCATAAGAACCTTCATTGCCATAAGATATAGTAGTAGGTCTGCTATTCTTGCGTTCACGAGAAGTGCAGTAGTTCAAAAAGATTTTTGATACCAATTCTTTTTGCTTGTTAAACTGTTCTTCAAATGAAAGTTCATTCTGCGTTGCAATATCATTACACATCACTTCCCACTCGTGCATATTCTGCATGAATTGAAGCAATAAATCTCGTATAGTTTCTTTTAGTTCTGTTTCCATATCTGTTCTATATTATTGGTAATGGGATAGCAGGGAACGGCTTGCCGTTACCCTGCTTCGTTAACATCATATTGTACGCATTATTCAGCTTCGTTTGGGTTACCGACCAGTCTTTTCTCTACGACCCGAACAAGCTGATATTTGTATATGCTACCGTCTGCTGGTGGATTTGCCAAAGTTGTCTTATTGACACGCAAATCGTATTCATAGCCTTTCTCATATTCGAAGCCCTGAATACCGCAGAATGCCAAAGGACGATATTCATCCTCTCCCTGCTCCTTGACGAGCATACATTCTATCGGAAATTCTCCTTCCGAATCAAATAAATCATACATAATTCCAGTTTCAGAAGAAACATACATCGTTACTTCTTTTGTGATGTCCTTTGGCTCATCTTCATTCATGCAAGCTGTCAGCCCGAATATTGTAACAAAGGCTATCAGCAGCGTTACTAAATAAATTTTCGTTCTCATACTTATTAGTGTTATTGATGTTAATGGTTAGCAGGGAACGGCTTGTCCGTTATCCTGCGTTGTTAGCGAAATTATTTTATCTTCTCATAGAAACTAAGTCAGATACAGCTTTCTTCTTCCAATTATTTTTCTTAGCCATTGAGGGGTGTATTCTTTACTTCGTGGATAATCCTCAAATGCTCCAATAAGCCAATCGGGATTATTGAATATGTCGGGAATGGATGTTATATCATCGTAATTAAAGGATATATCATAAGAATTGCCTTTTTCTATTGTTATACAGCATTGCATCCATGCTCCTTCTTTGGGTGCTTGTAGATACATATCTTTGTGGATATGAAACAGACTGTTCTGAATAAGATTTTCTATACTTTGGCAGAGTGTTATTTTCTGAACTTCTTCTTCCCGACAACAAACAATGTTCATATAAAAAGCAGAAATGAATGTATAGCTTAATACAATTTTATTCCAGTCTTTCATTTGCTTGTCCGTTGCTTCTATCAGCGCATGTACCAGTTGTTGTATTTGATTTGACACATTTTCAATCTGCCAACTTTGTGTGCGTTTGGGAATAGGAATCTGATTTTGCGACTTTTTAGATGTTGGTTTTATCATTATATATGGTGTATTCGATTTTTCACACATACTAAGAACCATATCAAGATACCACAACCAATATTCCTTGCGTTTCTCCACATTCCCTATTTCCATGAAAGGATTACTGCCCGAATAGGCTATTGAGCATATAAAATCCGCATTCCAGCTTTCAAAGTCGAAAGTATTATCATCTTCACCTTTATAATCCTCTATTTTCAATATGGAAGCTGCATCATTCCGAATAGCATATCCTAAAGCGATGATTGCACACCCTGCCATATCTTCGCAACTCTCAATGGATTGTTCCACATAATTGTATAACCGTTCCACCGAAACCGATATGCTTTCGGCAGTGCCCTTATTCTTGTAGAGATAACTATCTATTTCGGACAAGACACTGTATAATGGGTTTTCAGTGTCATATTCCTTTGGAAAGCAAGAACAGACTTTCTTGCAACACTCGCATAATACTTTTTGTATTATACATATATCGCTTATTTTTTTCATCAAATCAACACGATAGGGCAAAGGCAAATGCCCCATACTGTTTTGATTGATTATTTCTTTCAGTTTTTCTACTTGCTGTATCATACTGGTTTCTGTTTTCGCTAATGGGTTGCAGCTTGCCGCCGTTTTAGGCGGAATAGGTGCTTGTTACCGATATATTTTTACGAATATTGCCAAAATCCTGCAATAATATTACCTGTTACATTATGCTTGTATAAGAACAAAGCCCCATACATAAACACATATTCCATATTTTTTCTATAACCTTCTTCATCAATTTGTAAAAAGAAAGAATATCCGTCTTTTTCCAATTCTTCATAATAGTAATCTTTCCACTGAATAAAACGTGGTTCACCACCCACTTTGATAAATTGAAAATCACTGTCTTGTGGGTAATAATAATTGCTAATAGAATTAACAGATAATTCTTTGATGCTTTTCTCTGAACGAGTACCTATGTCTGAATACTCGTGTTCTATAACCTTTACGGCTATCGAAGGATAAATGTTATTCTCTATAAGAATTTCAAAATTATCATGTATCAGAATAGAAAGCATCTTATCTTCCTTTTCCGGGTGTACCAGTGTTGCATAGAATTTATAATCGCAAGGGATTTGTTCTTCTATACATTTAGGTGGATTGCCACCAATCCTGCCTTTTACATTCTTATCGAATGGAATACATTTGGCATATCGTTCGTTCATATTTTTTTGTTTTATTATTATCGGTAATGGCTTGGCGGGGAACGGCGTTAGTCCGTTATCCCAGCTTGTTACCAATATTTTTTTAAGTATTAGCCAAAGATTTCTATTCCTAATTATTAAGAGCAATCTCTTTACCAACAAATATGGCATCACCACATTTCATATAGAAACCATTTTGACCGTTGTATTTCCTAAGAGCATAGGGATATGCAACAATTCCTTTTTGTGGCTTTATACTAATTTCACAACATCCATGTGATGTTTGGTAAAGCAAAAAAACTTTTTCCCCATGCCTTTTTAAAATGTCATATACCTTATTCTTCCATTCTTTTTCATCCTTATCTTCAATGTTATATGAATCAGCAATACGACCATTTCTTAAAAAATGGGAATCATTAACATCCGGCTTAGAGCGTAAGAACTGCATTTGTTCCCTTGCAATACTACCAAAATGGTAATATTCGCCATATTTTTTGTATCTCGTTTTTAATTCTTCCATTGTCATCAAATCAAAATTTACGATAGAGAAGAAAGAACTTGATGAATTTACAACAGACGTATATAGTCTTTTGCTAATGTCAGCTTCCAAAGAAGGAGAAATATCTAAAAAGAATATATTAGGATTGTACCCTCGTAATTCCTCACAAAATTGCTGCTCATCATTTTGAGTCATAAATAACTGAAAATCTCTACTTTTCTCCATTGTATTTAATTTTGATGATGATAAAATCTTTGGCTTACCTTATCGCACTGTTATTGGTAATGGTTTGGTGAGGAACAGCGTTTAGCTGTTAACTCGACCTTGTTATAAACTCAATTTGGATTTGAAAAATAGCTTATTGTATTCGTTCAAATAAAATAGCATCCTTACTTTCCCAAAACTTAGCTTCTGTTATTGCAAATCCCAGTTTTGTACAATACGATAGTAGGATGTCTTTATTCACTCTATTTTTGATAAGCCTACGTTTATAATAGCTTTCATCTTCAAACCACTGGACAATACCATTTTCATAAAAAATCCATTTAGGGTCTTTCATAGCATATACAGTCCTAACAACTATTCCATTTTGTATGAATTGAAAAGAGTTCATGCTATCAGAGCTATCTATATTAGTGATTTGAAAATTGTAACAATCGCATTGTAATTTTGAAGATAAGCAACGAACCAAAGTATTCCAACCGTCCGAGTAGTTGGAATACATAACGCTGATATTTTTATTTGTTGCAGGCGCAAAGAAATATGCTTTCTCAAAATGCGCTCCACCTTTTAAGGGACTATTATCATACAAATCAAACACGAATGGTCTAAACGATAACTTTAGGCTACCATTCTCTAAGAAATCAGCACTTAAAGTTTTTACAATGTCCTCTAACGAGCATTGAAAACAACTAAAAGTGAAATATGAAAATTGTTCTATTAGCATGATGAACTATATTTTAACGAATTAAGCTATTTTCAGCCATTGTTTATAATGGTTAGCAGGGAACGGCTTGCCGTTATCCTGCGTTGTTAGCAACCTCTTTAATTCTCACTTGATATTTTTGTAATTGCCATTTTTTATCAATCAACAAATATGTTGCAGACAATTCGCTTTTAGCATCGTCTATTATCCAAGTTAAATATTGAACTTTTATACCTTGTTCATTGTCTGCAAATCTTTTTGCTATTGGATTCCCCAATAATTCTATGCTGCGTTCATAAGAAACTGTTTCAATTACAGACAATTTATATTGCCCATTTTCGTCAGGTAGCCATAAGTTCTCAATAAGGAATAACCGCATATCTTCCACTAAGTCTTTTTCTATTACTTTAAGAATAGGGAGTTTGTAAATGTATTTATGTATATTGACAGAAAAAAACGGGAAGAAGTATTTACCCATTATTCTTCGTTGCATAGATATATTATTCTTATATGGATTAAATTCATCTACTGGCATTATTAAATCCATTCCTAACCAGTTCTCATCTTTGTAAAACCGCACCTTTGAATTTATTCCCTGTGTAGTGTACAATGCTCTGAAACAAAAAGCTAATTCAAAATCTATTTGATTATACTTTTTCTCAATAATTTCCGAAAAGGCAATTAACTCTTTTCCTATTTCAGAAACCTTAATATATCCCGGGGAATCTGATTGTATGCTTATTCGTTCCATATTTGTTGATGTTATGGTTGCTAATGTATTTATAAGATCACCTGTTGGTGTTGTTTGTTTTGGTAAACGACACCCGGCAGGTGTGTTTCCTAATCTCTAATAGCTGCACCTTTTGTTAATGCCTCTTTTTGCACTTTCGTGGTCGGAGTTTATATGCTTTCCCTCCAAAGGTCAGTTTCTCGCAAGCTACTTTATAGCCTTCGCTGTTAAAATAATACCGGTAAACATATTCTTCCTTGCCTTCTGAACCTGAATAGGATGTGCTGCTTGGACGGGTTGTTTCCCCGTTAATTGACAACAACGGCGGATTCTGATCGGGACGAGTATTGCAGGTAAGGGTAGCACAGTATCTCACGTAATCTCCGACCAGTTGCTCCACATTCAAACTGCATTTCAATCTTTTTCTGTCCACTCCGGCAGAATTTACATGCACACGACATTCAGGAGTGGTATAGGTACGGTTCCCTACCGTTACAGATGCGGCAGGGAGCTGAATCTCGCCGCTTTTCCTGAACCGCACAAGATAGCTGAAACAGGTTTCATCACTCTTGCTTCCCACTCCGTTCACAAGTGTGTAACTGCTACATTTATGTTGTTTCGGACCACTCACCACTTCAATGTTGTCATTGAATACCGGATAAGAAGCCGTGTCGAACTGGGAATTGACCAAAGCATACGTCAGTTCCACCACTTGTCCCGCACGGATCTCCCGTATTGTGTCTGCCTTTATGTGGAAATACACGGAGTCTGCGGTAGTCGAGGCGTACACTCGAACTCCCGAAAAAAATACATACATCCATATACAACAGATTTGTATGTTCCTGATTGACTTTCTTGTTATGTATCTGACCTCTTTTTTCATTTATTGATGTATCATATCAAACATTGCCGTAATCTATTCTTTCTTACTCTCACTATATAATGACGGGACAACATTCATGAATCGTCCAATGAATCAAGCGGATTCGGTATGCTCGACTTGTGGGCACTTGTAACATGAAGGTAGATGCTCGTAGTCTTGATGTCGTTGTGTCCCAACAACTCCTGTATGGTTCTCAAGTCCGTACCCTGCTCCAGTAAATGGGTGGCGAAAGAGTGCCGCAGCATGTGTACGTGTACCCGGTGCTTGATGCCGGCACGATCGGCGGCTTCCTTCAACACTTTCACCAGTGCGCTTGCCGAATACTTTTCTCCGGGGGTATCGCCCTCGAACAGCCATTTCTTCGGACGGTATTCCTTGAAATATTCCCGAAGTTCGCACAATACCTTCTCCGACAGCAGCGAGTAGCGGCATTTTTTGCCCTTGCCCATAATGCGAATCAGCATACGTTCGCTCATAATATCCTGCGGAGTGAGGTTGAGCAACTCGCTCCTTCTCAATCCTGCGGAATAAATCAACGAAATCATACAGCGATGCTTGCGGTTTGCAAGGCATGAAAGAATGCGCCGCACCTCGTTGCGGCTCAACACTTCGGGCAGGCTCTTGTACTCTTTGGCACGGGTGATGCCGCCGTAGTATTGCCGTTTGCCGCCTTTTACCTGCTCGTAGTAGAACTTGATGGCGTTGATGCGCATATTCTGTTGCGACACCGAGATTTTCTTCTCGTTCACAAGATAGAGTATGTACTTGTTGATGTCCGGCACTTTCAGACGGTCGATGTTACGCCCCTTGTGATATTCCATGAAGTCGCTGAAATAAGCCTTGTAGGTCTTGACGGTCGAAGGGCTATAACGCTTCTGTTCCAGCAGTTCGAGGTAGCCTTTCGGCAGTGTGTATTCACGCTTAGGTTTGGGATGCCGCACGTAAACCCGGCTGTAATCGATGTAGGCATGCGGTGAATAGCGGTCGTAGAAATCAGGCAGCCGGAAAACGGCGGCAGGGATGTAGCCGGAGCCGTCCTCGATCGCCACCACGTCGGTGTCCTGTGCCAGCAGCAGGGCGATGGCTTGGCAGTCCGAGTAATCCACCCGGATGCACTCCTCGCCGCCACGCCTGTCTTTGTGAAGAACGATGTTGCCACGTTGTTTCCGTACCTTGTCCATAATGCCGACAATTGTTTTATGAGCTCAAAATTACTGAAATAATTCTGAAAAACAAACCGATTGGTTTGTTTTTAATACATAAAAAAGCGGTTGATAACACAAAAACCGCTCGTATTCATCAATAAATCAGGCTTTTAGCAGTGAATAGACAAAGTGAAGTTCTCTCGCAAGACGCTTAATGTCAAGCCCATTCAAAAACGATTGCTCGAACGACAATCCGAAGAATACCTGCCGGAACAGCATGGCAGTGTCCTCGATGTCCACATCCTGCCGTATCTCCCCTGTGTCCTTTGCCGACTGTATGGCAGCTCTCCAAAACTCGTAGTCCTGCCGGAACATGCCTGCTATCTTTTCCTCCACATCCGGATAATAAAGCCGTACCTGCATCATAAGATGGTAATAATAGAAATTGAAGCTGCATCCTGCCGGATTGTTGCCGTCATCAAGAAGCGATATGAGTTTCCGCATGGTCTGTTCCACACCTTTTATATATTGTTCGATAAATTCCGACAGGGTGGCAGCCTTGAACCGGAACTTGTTTGCCACCGACTGCATCCCGAACACGTATTTATCTATAACCGCCACGAAAAGGTCCAGCTTTATCGGATAATAATACACAAGCCCGGCTTTCGTCAGCCCGCAGGCTTTTCCGATCTCTACCTGACTTGCCTTCTCATAATTCATCTTGGCGAAAACGCGCAGTGCGTTTTCAAGCACTTCTTCACGGTTGGTTATCATACTAACTTCTATCGTTTAATTTTGCGAAGTTACAAAATAATAATGGAATCATAACGCAAAAAATTTAGATTAAACTATCGATTTTCAAGGTTATGGTATTTATAATATAATTGGGTTCACTTTCATGGTGGAGAGATTCAGATACAGCCCGTGGTGTTCTATCATACCGTGGCGGAACAATTTCCACAGCAGATTGCAGCCGAGCTGCGCCAGTGTCGAGTTAATAAACAGGTCTTGTTTCTCCAATGCTTCGGCAAGGGAGCAACTCGGACCAGAATCATTATCTTTCACTTTTGAATACCGCACGAGGCGTGTCACCACTTTCAGAGAGCTTACCGTTTCATAAAGATGCGATTCCGGCTGCTTGATTTTTCTTGGCACGGTTCCCAACACGACCTGTCCGCTTGACTGCGAGTTTCCGAAGTCGAGCCAATATATCGGTGTGCCATGATTGGTGTAGTCTGATTCCGGTACAGCCTTCAACACTTTCCATAAATCCATACGTGATTTCACATTGTCGGTGCAGGTAATCGTTATGTTGGCCATATTGTCCCTTCGTGCATCCTTGGGACATACCGGATATAAGTCCGGGATTGCAGCCCAGTCATTCCCGAAGAAGTTGTTTATCCGTGTCACCAGACACTGCGCCTTGTTCAGCCCGATATCCGACCATCCGAAAAGCTGGCGCCCGATATTGGCTTCGGTAACTATGTCCGGGTCATAGACTGTCACGAACAGACCGGGATGGTTCAATGCCCTCAGTGTCACATCGAGCCGGGCGAGATTTGTAAGGACCTGTGAACCCGTGCCGCCGGCGCCTATAAGATTTACCGTAACCGGATGCTGCGGATTGAGCAGGTAATTGTGAATATAATGTACACGTTTCATTTCAGAAGGTCTTTTAGTTTAAGATTATTCAGAGGTATAAGTTCATTGAGGTTGAACGGTTTGTCACGTGCGGCCTTTGTCACCAGCACAAGATTGGACTTCGTAGGATTACGGCCTCCGCCCAAGTGTGAAAATTCCGTCAGCCAGAACCTTTTCTCAAGATATTCCAGAAATGTTCCGAATGTCGGTTGCCTCGGACTCTCAATTTTCGGATTCCCCATGCACACGTTTGCGCTCGTGACGTTGAAAAACGGGGCGGCATACAGTTTTGTCTCCGGAGTTGGGACTTCTCCCTTGAAGGCATACACGTTCATTCCGCCACCTTCCTTTGATTCATAGATCACTCCCGGAACATTGTATTCCGCATTTTCAATCTTCAGGCTTTCCACAAAATACATCATTCGTCTTTGCGGCGGATTATACCATACATACCGTTCAGACCCCTTGCGAGTGTCGCAATACAGCAGATTTGACGGCAACATCCCGCATGGAGTGCCGTTGTGGACTTCCGAATAATTCCTCACAAGATCGTTCATGAACTCCAAGGTCACAGGGCGTCCTTCACCCATATTACCCTTTTTATCTATTGCACGCATCTCAAGGAAATGTTTCTTCTCGTCCTCGCTGACATAGGCGATGAGAACGGCTTTGGGATATATCACGGAGCTTATCTCCCGAGTCAGTTGGTTGGAATTCGTCATGATTCAAGATTACTTATTATGTTAATGAACTTATCGGACCATTGGAAGAACCGTTCGGGATACTCATCCGATATTTTGAAGAGTGACTCCGTTTTTGGAGTCAGTTTCATAGTTGTCACCGGTATTATCTCATACGATTCCTGATAATCCGAGTTTATGAAGTCAATCAGTGTCCTGGTGACTATGTCATCTTCCTCATAGACAATGCAGATCTGACGGTGCAGGTCCACCGGACGTATGTCCGGGTCATCATCGTAATATGGGTCATAGGCATAATGCATTATCGGTTTCTTCGGTTCAAGGAATTCCATTCCATCCAGCATGGCATCTATAAATTTTAATTCCCATGCGTTAACGGGTTTATAACCGTGCAACGCCGTGTGTATGTCGTTATGATATGACTTACTTTCAACACGTCTGAGCAGTTTGTGTATTGCTCCTGACTGATATGACTCTATGCGCTTCCTGTCCCTGATAATTTCTTTGTCTGCCTCGTTAGTGTCATAATCCATAAGGACACATTCCATTATACAGTCATGTTCATCGCAGTCCAATATTGAACCGATTCGGTTGGCGTGCATAAACTTGTTAAGGAACGATATGGCTATGCGCCTAAGCCCGTTGTTGATTCGGGTCAGAAATTTCACCGGGAAATAATACAGCTTGCAGGTTCCCCACCTGTGGCATTTCCAGAGTGTAAAATGAAGCCTGCTGTCATACATCTCGATATTCAGTCCAATATTGTCGGAGAGAATGGTCTGCATTTCATAATACAGATGGTTGATGCTCTCATTCAGAGTCCTGCCGGGTGTGTGATCGGTCTTCACATTCAACAATTCCGCATACCGGAAATAAGAATCACGCAGGAAATCATAGTTCTCCTGCGTGATTATGTTGAATGTATCCTCTCCATAATCCTTGATTATGAAAGAAGGTACGGTGCTCTGGAAGGTCGTTTTCAGAAAAGAATTACAGCACCGCTGGGCGCTGTAATTCTTTTTTGCCGGTTCACTCCGTAATGATAGCGCCTCTCTGTCTGGCTTATGAGCAGCTTTGCGAGCTGTTCCGACTGTGATTCGCCCAGGAGTCTGCATTGGTTCTCTTTTTTAGGTTTTACGGGCATTGGTTCTTATCCTTTGGTTCCGATTGTGGTCTTGAACTCATAGACCGCCGCGTCGTCCTTCATGGTGGGACCGTGTACCGTGGCGGTTGTCAGTTCGGGATAGGTATTGGAATAGAATCCCATCACCATTTCGGGGCTGTCCGACGGATTGGGGTCGTCGAGTGTGATTGTGGCTGTCCCTTTCTTGAAAGTGAACACGCGTTTGATTCCTGTGATTTCGAGTGCCATAGTTTTACATCATTTGGGGTTGTGCATAATTTCCTTGTAACATTGATGCCGGGAAGTCGGGATATTCCGCATATTCCTCCGGCCGGTAAGGAGGCGCGTCATCCGGATCCGCCATTCTCGGCGCATGAGCCGCCATGTCGTGATCGAACGACATAGGCTGCTGCGCATACCGTGGCTGCCCGTTGGTAGGATATGTACCGTTTTGACCTCCGTTTTGCGGCATCATCCCGCCATTGGGATGCGGATATTGGGGATAGCCACCGTTGGGTTGCGCCTGCTGCGGCCATCCCATCGTCTGTTGCGGATATACGTATTGACCATCATATCCCTGTCCGGGGTTGCCGTATGGCTGTTGAGCTGGGTGTGCGGCTTGCGCCGGCATTTCCTGCTGTGGCATGGCGGACTGATGTTGTGGTGCAGCTTGCTGTTGAACGGTCGGTTGTTGAACCGGTTTAACAGGTTCCGGCATTGGCTGAGGCTGTACCTGCGCCGTCGCGGGCTGTTGTGTCGGTTGCTGGACTTGGGACTGCTGCGGTTGAGCCAGCTCGGGTTCCTCCATCATTGCGAAGAGATCTCCCTGTCCCACTAATTTCTTCTGCTCGTCAAGCCGCTCGTCGATTGTCTTCAAGTCGTCGGGTTTGGCGTATTTGCGTGCCTCGGTAAGCGCGTCCACGGCCTCCTTATGTCTCTTGGCGGCGATATGCTCCTCCGCCTTCTTGAGATTTTTCTCATACTTCTCGCGCTTCTCCCTGCCCTCTTTGGATTCTTTTGCCTTGGCTTCCTTAGCTCCCTTGCTTGATGACGCCGCTTTGTCGGCCTGCGCCTCGAACTGCGCCATGTTGGAGATCAGCCCCGACGCCTTCTGCATGGGACGTCCCACCACCTGCATGAAGCCGGTGTCAAGTTCTTCGGGTGTGCCGTTCAGTGTCAACGGCACGATGCTGTTCTGCGCCTCGTCCTTGAGAGTGTTGGACTTCGGTAGCACCGACACTGCCATGCGCCCGTCGGCGGACTTGCGGATGACCAACGTGATATCCACGTTAGGGTTCATCATCTGGTTCATTGATTGAAAAAACATATTCTTATCGTGTTTAGTGTGAATATTTCCGGTTATTGCCTGCGCTCATCCCTTGAAGAATTCTGCGAGAAGCCTGTTACGGTCAGGATGGCGGCTTATCTCCATTATAGGATCCAGGATGGTGGAGATATGCACCGGTCCCCCTGTCCTGCGTGACGGGAACTTGATTTCCGGTCTTTCAATCCGGACGATTCTTTTCTTCGGCACCGGGATTGTAACCGCCGGTTGTGCCGCTGTCATGATAGCCTGTCTCATAGTCATTTCTTTTTTAATTTATTATTGAATATCCGGGCTTGGCAGCCCGATGAACTACAAGGGCATTACAGCGGCCGACTCCGGTAATGCAAGGCTTTCGGGAAAAATACCGGAGCGAAGCGAGGATGATTTTTTCCGAAACCGCAAGGCCCGGCCTTGCAGTCCGAAAGAGGCGGACGCTAATTTTGCCCGGTAGTTTCTTCGGGTCTGTCAGCCAGACTATTCTTTTCTGCCTTATTATCTTCTTACATATATTTATTTCATACAGCACATAAAAAGAGCCGCCCATGTGGACGGCTCTGCCATATATGCCTTTTGTAAATCTATGCCTGAGATGGAAGCTCATGATGCGTTGTTTCAAAAAATCAGACCGCTGATTATGGCGAACAGCAGAGCCGCCGCCACTATGATGCAGGCAATCTTATAGAGGAATCGGAAGAATCCCCTGAAAAAGACTATCGCCAACGCCGCCCATACAGGTGATACGCCCCTTGTATAGAGGTATCCGAACACGGCGGCCAAAGCGAGTATCAGGATTGCTTTCCACAGCCAACCCATACCGGTGATCCTTGTGATAAGTGCAGATGCTTTCATAACTGTATATATTTACCGGGGGACACGGTGTCATCCGGATTTCGGAGGCTCCCCCGTGGCGCGCCTCCACAGGCAAGGCTACGGGTAAAAATACCGGAGCGCAGCGAGGATGATTTTTGCCCGTACCGCAAGGCCCGGCCTTGACGGTGGGAAATGGCAAGCCACGAACTTCGCCTCCGAATCCGAATGACGGCATTCACTGTCCTATCTCTTTCTTGAAGTCTTCCTGTCCGGGAAAACGAGTGTGACATTGTAGCCGCGGTCGAAAACGAGCATGGCATCGAATGAATTTCCCTTCTTTCCCTTGAACCCCTTTATCAGCTTAGTCCTGCCGGATGACAGCAGTTGCTCGATATGGCCGTCCGTGAGTTCCTTGTTCAAGAATCGTCTGAACACCATCAGACCGCAGGATGTATTGTCGCACCGGGCGGTCTTAGCCCGTATCACGACATTCCCTTTGCCGCATTTGGGACATGGGCGGGAATGCACCGGGGTGACAGGCACTGTGATTCCGAGAATCTCAGTGGTGGCCTTGCGTGTATAGCCGACGATGGCGTTCATGAATGTAGAGGGTTCAAGAGTGTGCCGTTCAATCTGCAACAGTGTGTTTTACCAGCAGCCTGTCATGCCTACATCCGCCACGAGCATATCCTTCACGGCATCGTACAGTGCCAGACCTTTGTCGGTAGGCATGATGCTCTTACCTGAGCGTCGTATGTAGTCACGTTTAACCAGAGTGGCGATAATGGCCGCACGGGTGGCGGGCGTGCCGATGCCTATGTCGCGGACAGCCTCGCGCGCCTTCTCGTCGGCGATATCCTTACCGCACGATTCCATTGCGGCAAGGAGGGTGGCCTCGGTGTACAAAGGGCGCGGCATGGTCTTCCTCTGCGCCAGCCCGTGCCCCGACACCGGCGCGGTGTCACCAACAGAAAAGGCTGGGCAAGCCGCATTGTCATCGGATTCATCCTCGCCACGGTCCTCCTTGCGGTCGAACACGGCACGCCAGCCTGGTATTACGACGGACGAGGACTTGGAACGGAACGGCATCCCGCAGATTTCGGCTTCTATCAGGTGTGTTTTGGTGACACACGGGGGTGAGAATGCTTCGAGCATACGCCCGGCAATCATCAGATAGACGGCACGTTCGTCGCTTGAAATGCCCGAAGGTGTGACACCGGTGACAATCAGAGCATGGTGGTCGGTCACTTTGGTGTCGTTTACACTGCGGTTGTTGAGCGCCGATAGGTCAAAAGTGGCACCGTAGGTGTGGAATTCCGGCATGGTGTACACCTTTTGCAGCAGTTCCGGCACGGTTCGCATGACATCATGCGGTATGTAACGGCTTCCGGTTCGCGGATAGGATATCAGTTTCTTCTCGTAGAGCGACTGCGCCACGACCAAAGTCTTCTCTGCGGTCATGTCGTGGTGCACGTTGCAGTCCTTCTGGAGAGCCGTGAGGTTGTACAAAAGCGGTGGCTGGCGGTCGGAACGCCTGCATTCCGCCTTGGTGACACGTCCGGTGGCACCGGGGACGATACGGGAAAAGGCGGCGTCAGCCTGTGTCTTCTCCCTGAAATCATCCTTGTGGAAGAAACGGCACAGCCTGCCGTCCCTGGAGAGAGTCACATGTAGCTGCCAGTAAGGGACGGACACGAAATCACGGTTCTCACGGAAACGGGAGCAGACCATAGCAAGCGTGGGTGTCTGCACACGTCCGATGGAGCTGTTGGAAGTGCCCGACACGCAGGCGAGGGCGCGGCTGGCGTTCATTCCCACAAGCCAGTCGGCTTTCGCGCGGCAGTCTGCGGCGGCATGAAGGCTATTATACTCACGACCGTCGCGCAGGTTCGCCATGCCGGTACGGATTGCCTCGTCTGTAAGCGATGATATCCACAGCCTGCGGAAAGGCTTGGTGTAGCCGAGGTATTCATAGATATAACGGAAAATGAGTTCCCCTTCGCGTCCGGCATCGGTCGCCACGATGATGCTGTCACATCTGGAGAACACATCGTCGATGATCTTGAGCTGTTTAGCGGCGGCGATGTCCGTCACCAAGCCCCGGTCGGTACGGATCTGGCGAACCACAAGCCGGAATGGGTCGGGAATCATGGGAAGACTTTCGGTAGATGTCCGGTCGTAACCGTATGCGCCCGGCATGGCGAGCGACACGAGGTGTCCGAGCGCCCATGTCACCATGTAGCCGTTGCCGGTACAGTAACCCTCTTTGCGTATGTTGGCGCCGACGACACGGGCGATGTCCTGCCCGACGCTCGGCTTTTCAGTTATGATTGCTATCATATTGGTGAAAATTTAGCCGTTCCCCGCCATAGTCAGGGAGGCAGGGAACGGCGGTTTGACATTGGGTTATATAAGAACTCTGTCATGCGGGCTTGATGCCGATAATCTCAAGGAGAGGTTCGCCGTTTTCCCTGCGTACAAGCTGCAAGGTGGCGTCAAGGACGACATCCACGCCGAGGAGCACAAGACTGAGGGATATCACACCGGTTTTTTCTCCTTGCAGGAGCGTGTCGAGTTCGCCGGCCATCTCCAGCTCGTCGCGGAGTATGCCGATGGATTCCAGTTCGCCCCAGTCCACATCTTCGGCATTGAAAGGAGTTATGTTTTCCTGATTCATTGTCATGGTCTTTTACGTTACACATTATTTTTCGTCAGCCGACGCTTTGGCCTTTCGGCTTGCTGTTCTGCTGTCCTTGTCCCTGTGACTGACGGCGTTCCTGAGCCTGTGCGACGACATTGCGTTGCGAGGCGTTACGATTGCGGGTGGGGTCTTCGTTGTAGTAGTCCAGACGGCCGGTGTTGAAGTTGGCACGGACATACTGTGAGAAAGGTTTCTTGTCAAAACCAATCATTCCCTCGATAAATACCGCCTTGCCGTCCTGAAGCTGGGCGCGTTCGGTGGCTGTCAGAGTCTTGCCCCACAGCTCGGTGGGAATCTTGAACTGCTCGCGCTGCTCGAAACCGTCCGGCGTGCGGGAGTAGCTCAGCCGTCCGGTTTCAAGGTCGGCCTTGATAAACGAGGAGAATTCCTCACCTTTGCGGCTCACCATATCTTTGAGGAATATTACCCGACCGGCACGCAGTTCTTCCCGTTCTTCACCGGTGAGCTTCACACCGTTGATTTCCTTGGGAATGTAGATTTCCCGGTCTCCTTCGGGCGAATCCGGATTGTAGCGCGTGTATGCGGGACGCCCGCTTTGTGGGTCGAGCTTGACAAACGAAGAGAAGTATTCACCGTCCTTTCGCTTCATATCCTCCACGAAGATAGCTTTGCCGAGATTCAGATCCTCAACCTGCTGCTTGGTGAGTTTAACTCCGCCGAGTTCCTGACGGTTGAAAACCCTGTCGTTCTCGAAGATGTATTCGATGCCGCGACGTTCGGCGCTTATCTGCACCTTGGCGTCGAAGTCGTTGCCGGCTTGCGACTTCATACCTTCGAGGAATATGGCCTTCCCTTCCTTGAGATCGTTCTTTTCCTGCTCGGTGAGCTTGACACCCTTGATTTCATCGGGGATGAATACGTTCTCGGCTTTCATCGCCACAACCTCGTTGGTGAGTTTGTCGATGCTGATGAAGGTGGGGACAATCTCACCGCTGCGGGATTTGAGGTCCACAACGCGCCCCATGTTGCCGGTTTCAAGCAGGTTCTTCTTGTCCTCGTCGGAGAAGATATGCCCGAAATACGGGCGATCGAGATCCGGTTTCTGACGCATACCGTGGATGGCGAGTACCACGGGGCCATTAGCCGACTGTTGGAACGACAGGCGTGCATCCGTGCGGAGCACGGCTGAGCCGAAGTTCATGGTTATAGGCACCATCTGGTTGGTCTTGTAGCCACGGAGCATCTGGTCGAGCAGTCCGCGCTCGGCGAGATAGTCGCGCGAGATACCGAATAATTTGAGCTGTTCCCAGTCGATCATTGACTCGTTGTAACGCGGGGCGCGCTGTTCCGGCTGTTGTCCGGCGGCTGCGGCCTGCTGTGCCTGTACCTCGCGGGGTGACATCCGCACTTCTTCATTGTCTTTTTGTTTCTTTGCCATTTCTTCTACATTTTGATTATTGGTGTTTTCTTGTTGTTTCCCCTTCGGGGTAATCTCGTATTTCTTGAGGAATTCCTCCACCGCGTCGGTTTTCTTCCCTGCTGCGATATCCTCTATCGCCTGCCTTACATCGTGGTCGTCAAGGTGCTTGTCCTTTACCGACAGGATGCCGAAGCGTGTGGGGTCTTTGAGCTGGCTCCAGAAATTCTTGAGGAAATTCTCGAACATGTCCGCATAGCGGTCGATTTTCAGGAACGAGTTTCGGTGTTTCGTGTCTGCCGGGACAGTTTCATGTCGCCCGTCCTTGTCAAGTTTTGACACCGCCTGCAATATCAGCTCCATCTTGTCAAGGATGAACACGATGTCGCTCATCTGCTCGTTCTCGGTGATTTTGGGTGTCGGCGGTTCCGGTTGCGCCCTTGCTGATTTTTTTTGCCATACCTTGAAGTATTTAGAGTGAATAAATAAATGTTTCCACTGCAAATATAGGCTCTAAAATCATACAAAATACTGATTTGCAAACGCTTGACAATACGTTGCACCGTATGTTATCACGTTGCACCGCAGGGTGTCACGCAAAGGTCGGAATGAACCGATTACGGAACGAAAAAGACAGGTACGGAGGGAAACGGAAAGGAGAACTGGCGGGACGGAGAAAACGACCGTAATATGCAGAATTGAGAGGCGGAGCTGCTTTTGTCCCCGCTTATATCCGTCAGTAAAAAACAGGCGGCAGGATTATGTGTGTTCCTGTAATATTATATCGGCTGTGGCACCGTCAATATTCCATAATGCCGGCGCCACAGTTTCTCAGTTGACCGTTTTATGCGTCATCGGTCGGCATCGCTTGCTAAGTCCCGACCGACACTACAACTCGGAGGGGCGAAACCGGAACGTTTTTTCCAAGAAAAATTACCGCAGGGAATTTTTTGCAGGAAAACCCGAAGGGCCTGAACGTGAGGATTTCGGTCTCCGAGTTACCTTGATAAAGGGACTTAGCCGGCGCTGCCGACTGAAGCTGTTATTATCATTTAGCTTATTGTTCACTGCTTGTCATCATTAGTTTTAGCGAAAAGGGATAACATTTGAACACAAACACATATAATAAGTTGGATGAGTTATCAAATAGCGTATTTAATACAATGATTCGGTAAAAATTACCGAAGTAGTTGAAACTTAAGTTAATATATCGAATTGTCAAATACAAATGAATCGCCAAAGCGTTCATTATAAAAATCTTAGCGTATGAACGTATTGGCGATTCTCAAAGACTTCACCTTTCGGTGTAAGTCGGTATTTGAAAATACTACAACCAAGATGAGCAAAAGGTTCCTCAACTGGCTGATTTTAACAATACGCACTGTGGCGTTGATTCCGGGCAAAGTCAATTTTACCCGGCTGTCGCGCTATGGCGGTCGTACAGCCAAGACCTTTGCCTCCAATTTCAAGACATCCGTAGACTGGATGAAAGTCAACATAGGTATGGCGCAGGATTGTTTTGGGCCGGCCGATGACATGGCAGTGGCAATCGATCCGTCGTTCATTTCAAAAGCAGGCAGACTGACGTATGGCATAGGCCGTTTCTGGTCTGGGGTGGCACAACGTGTCAAACGCGGTCTGGAGATAATGGCGATTGGGGCAATAAGTCTGAGTAAACATACATGCGTGATGCTCGGTGCTGTCCAGTCACCGAACTTCAAGACTCTTGAATCTGAGAAACAAATGTCAATGCTTGACTGGTATGTGGCACTTGTCAGGTCAAAGGCGACAGAGCTGCTCTCACTGACGGATATTCTGGTTGCCGATACCTTTTTCTCCAAATATGAGTTTGTAAATGAAGTGATTGGCATGGGATTTCGATTTGTCGGAAGATTACGTGCCAACTCATATCTGAGGTATCTGGCCATACCGGATTCCTCCGCCCGCGAAGACGCGGCAGAAAGAAAAAGTATGGAGAGAAAGTGGATTTCTCCAACCTTGATATGTCCGTGTTCACTTCATTCATATATGAGGATTCCAAAGGAAACAAAACCCGATGTCACACGGCGGTCGTACATTCGAGGGCATTGAAACGCGACATCCGTATCGTGGTCTGTCCGGTTGAAAACGCAGAGCCTCTTCTTTACTTCTCTACCGACACCGACATGAGGTCTGAAAAGATCATCGGTTTCTACCGCACCCGCTTTCAGATTGAGTTCGGCATACGCGATGCCAAGCAGTTTACCGGACTTCAGTCACAGCAGACCCGCGACAGGGAGCGGCTTGACTTTGCGTTCAATCTTTCCTTCACAGCCCTCAATGTCTGCAAAGAGGTCATAAGGAAGGATTATCCAGATCTTTCGGTAGCGCAGTTCAAACGGCTTATGTTTGAATCTTATCTCGCCTCAACAATTATTTCGACTTGCGGAAAATCTCCGCATCTCAAAATAATTCAGAAAATAAATCATCGGTTGGCTCAGTTAGCGGCTTAGCCAAGACTGAACAACCTCAAATTTTACCGAATCATTGTAATATATGAAGTGATTTAAACTTTTCTTTTTCGTGAAATTTTCTTAAGGAGCAATACGGCGAATGCGAGATAATTCCAAGATTCCCAACTTGAAACGGTCGTATCAAATCGATTGAGAAGAGTTCTGTAGCTATCCATCCAAGCGTTTGTCCTCTCGACGGAGTATCGTTCAGCATATAGTTCCTCATCGATAAAAATATGATCTATTTCAGTACGTCTCTTGCTGATGCAAATGTTGGCCACCACTCCGTTTCTGTCAAGACAATCACGAAGTACGATTATCTCAATGAGACAACTATTAGTCTCAAATCCACGTTTTGCTGTCGAAAGACAGAGCATTATTTCAGATTTTATTGTAACTTTGTCAAGTACGGCGTACATAGGTTCTTCTTTATGAATGGTTTTAAGCGCCCATAATATAGCGAATAATCTTGATTGTACGCTGTATTTTAACATTTTAACCGCTTATTTAAGAACTTGAAATAAGTTTAAATCACTTCATTTAGCGGAGTTAATCTCTTTGAATATGGATAGAATGATAGACGATTTCTTCATACCCGACAATGAGGTCAGGCTCCAGGAGGAACTTGATTACAGCCGTGTGTCGGAATATATCAGGTCGGCAGAGGCGTTCTCTCGCTCGACTTATCAGAGCGTCTATATCATTGACTATTTCAGGCAGAATTTCCTGTATGTGTCGCCCAATCCGATGCTTCTCTGCGGATTATCGCCCGAACAGATGCGAGATTTAGGCTACCGTTTCTATATCCAATATGTGCCGGAGGAAGAACAGCCCTTTCTTCTCGCATTGAACAAAGCCGGATTTGATTTCTACAACAATATCCCTGTCGATGAGCGCAAAGACTGGTACATATCATACGACTTTAATATTCTCAACAGCGGGCGCAAAATTCTCGTCAATCACAAGCTGACCCCGCTCGCCCTCACCTCCGACGGACGGATATGGCTCGCCCTTTGTATTGTTTCGGCTGCGACACATACCGATGCCGGACATATTGAGATGCACCGCGTTGGCTTGTCTGATTTCTTTGAGTACAATCTTACTACACGCCGCTGGGACAAACGGCAGATGCCAGTGCTGACCGACGGCGAAAAATCTGTGCTTACTCTCTCTATCCAAGGCTACACAATGACCGAGATTGCCGACCGTATATGCCTCTCGCCGGTGACCATAAAGAAATACCGTCAGCGCATCTTCGATAAACTTGATGTGCGCAATATCTCCGAGGCGATTGTGGCGGCAACCAACAACAAACTGTTATGAGCTGACTCTCCACACTCCACTATTCACTCCCCGCTAAATAAAAACGCGGAAAATGTTTCACTTCCCGACCGACTGCGATATTGGCGGCTATCCGCGCACAGATGTGGGCTGCAAGTCGTTGAGCGGATTCGTTGATTGTTCCAGCTATTATCTCCGGCAATGCCTCACCGAGCCAGTCGCATCCCTCCATATTCCAGAAAGCACAGTACCCAGACATATATTCCGCCGCCCACAATCGTAAATCAGGCTGTGCAAGAGGTTCCCTGTCATCATCGGGCATTATCACCATCGCTCCTGCGCCCCTGACAAAATCGAATGGACAGATTACCGGAGTCTTAATCTCCTTTAGATGCTTCAGGCTTGATTCTCCGTTGTCGCCATATTCTGCGATGATATTGACATGAGATAGTTCAGCAAGGGCGGCGGGGTCACAGCCGGTCTGAATATCCCGGAATCCGATCCGCTCCAGTTCAGGCATCACATATCCAGTGAAGTGCGGTGTTCCGACGACCATCACACGGCACTCCTTAATAATATATCTTTCTTCGTCAGTCATATCAGATTATTTTATACACCGCAAAATTAGGCATAGCCACAGGACTGCACCATATCCAAAAGTATATATTTACGCCTCACAGCCGCCGCAGGATGCAATCATATACTTTTGGATATGGCAAGGAATTTTCAACGGCTGTAACTTTGCAGCAGAAATCGAAACAATTACGAATATGAAATCCTTATTAACTTTTATTGCTGCGATGATTTGCACTCTGCAAAGCTCAGCGCAGACTGTAGCACCTGATACGACTTCAAGAAATGAAGTTGCTGAAGGGTTGCTAACAGTCTTGCTTCCTGCGATAGCTGAAAAAGACTCAACAAAAAATATCCATGAGCTTGACGAAATAGTTGTTAAAGCGCCAAAAGTAATCCGCAAGTCTGATATGGATGTTTATCATCCCTCGAAAAGCGCGGTTGACAATTCCAAGAACGGTATGCAGTTGCTCCGCAATCTGATGATACCGACTCTTACGGTAAATGATGCCTTGGGTTCGATAAGCGCGGCAGGACAATCGGTGCAGATACGAATCAACGGCAGGGTTGCGACCATTGAGCAGGTCAAAGCTCTTCTGCCGGAAACAATAAAGCGCGTTGAATGGATTGATAATCCGGGACTACGCTATAACGGAGCCAACTATGTGCTCAATTTTATCGTAACAAATCCCACGCTCGGAGGTTCTTTAATGCTGGAGGGAAAACAGGCTGTCAATGAGAAATGGGGATATTACCGGGCTGATACAAAATTCAATATCGGCCGTTCCCAATGGGGAGTAGGTGCATATTTCAAACTCACAGATAATGTGAAGTCTCACCGCGAATATGAAGAAACATTTACATATCCTGACGGCACATCATTGACAAGGACTGAAACACCCATAGGCGGAGAACTTGACAACAGCCAGGGCGCAATGTGGCTGACTTATAACTACATAAAACCGGATACCACTGTGTTTTATGTAGCCCTGCAAGCCAACCGCAATTTTGCGGATAAATGGCTATATAATGGGGTATTGAGTCTAAGTAATGGCGAAAAAGACATCAACCTCACCGATTCTCACGGCAATATCGGCACAACTCCGTCTTTCTCAGCGTATCTTGAGCAGCACTTTAGCCATAAACAGACGTTGGTTGTGGACTTCAGTGCGTCACTTTATTCCGGGCACTCATATTCAGATTATATTGAGCATATGCCGGCTACCTCTCAGCTTATAAATGATATTCACACCTATATAAAAGACTGGAATCAAGCTTACGGCATCGAGGCTGACTATATAAAACAATGGAGAAACTCTCGTCTTACCGCAGGAGCGTCTTACACAGCTAACCGCAATCGCTCAACATACAAGAGTCTTGACGGGGAAGTATTTCATCAACGTCAGGACAAGGCATATTTCTTTGCCGAATATTTCCACCGTATCAACAAAGTTTCTTTAACAGGAGGACTTGGTGCGCAATATACCTCGTTCCTTTTTAAGGAAACCAATCAAGGCAATCATTCATGGAACCTCCGGCCACAGGCTACCATAACCTATTCACCCAACCAAAACCATCAGTTCCGCCTTAGTTTCACATCGTGGCAATCAGCTCCATCTCTTGCCGAAACCAATATTGCGCCCCAGCAACTTGACGGCTTTCAATGGAGAATCGGAAATCCCGATTTGAAAACCTCATCCTCATACATGCTCTCATTGAGATACAGTTACAATCTACCTCGTGTTTCAGGTTCATTGGGTGTCAGAGCCTTTTCAAGTCCAAATGCAATCACGCCTTACCTTTACTGGGAAAATAACAGGCTAATAACTTCTTACGAAAATAGTAAAGGATTGGACAACATAAGTTTTTGGATAGCTCCGCAGATTGAGGTTATTCCGACATGGATGACTTTATCAGGGACATTGCAGTATACTGCGGAACGCATGAAAGGCAATAGATACAAACTCTATAATCATTGTTGGAGCGGTGATGTAAGTGCGTTGCTTTCTCATTGGGGCTTCACTCTTGGAGTGCAGTACCGCCGGGCGCAGAGAGATTTGTGGGGTGAAAAAATCTCATGGGGCGAAGACATCTCTATAATAGATTTATCCTATAATTGGAAAGAATGGGAATTTGGAGCAGGAGTAATCATGCCTTTTGGAAAATATGATCAAGGCTCCAGATCATTAAGCAAATGGAACACGAATGAGCAGCATATGCGGCTCAATATGCGGATGCCGTATATATCCATCAGTTACAATTTGCAATGGGGACGGCAGAAGCGAGGGGCAAGCAAACTTATAAATGCCGATGCCAGTGTCAATCAATCTACCACAGGAGGCAGATAAAAACAGCTTAATCATATAAATACACCACTCTTGTCCAATATGTTGGATTTTCACTTGTATGGAATTTCTCCGGCGGCAAACAAGTGAATGTAAATGTGGTTGATGGTACACAGGAATATCGTGAAACTAAAGATAACAGATGATATGAGAACTATAGGAATTTTATTGACCTATCTGGCAATGCTACCATTCACAGCTTGCTCTAACAGCGAATCAGATCTAAACGCTGAACAGCAGGAGCTTAAAACAGAGCAGGCTGAAATAGAGAAAGAACAGGAGGAACTTCTTGAAGAGCAAGAAGAACTGCGCAAAGAATATGCAGAAATGAAGCGTGAGTATCAGCAAGATAAAGCCGAATTTCAGCGCACACAAAAACGCTTCAAGGCTCAGCAGACAAAGAAATAGAAACAGAAGTCATCTTGACTTTTTGAATTTGTTAATATGTTTAAGAAATATCACATGGAATGCCAACAGATTCCACCCTTTCCAACTGGAAGCAGTTTTGTCGAAACGGTTGAGAACGGATCGAAAGGAATCCATCCATGCATTCGTTCGATACTATATCTGAGGGCGAGAAGTTCGGTGTCCAAAAGGTATTTCTCATCATTTTGGGTATGGCTGTTGAAGTCCACATTGGCAATGATTCCCACGCTCTCGCACTTTCTTCTGAGATCGTGGCAGTCAAATCCGGCATCGGCATTAAGGAAAAGTCCATCGGTGGGAATGCCTGCGTTCCGCATCATGCCAAAAATTTGGTCAAGCGAGTTTTCGATCTCATGCACGTCATGATGTCTACCGGACTTTGGGTCCGACATTGCGATTGGAATGCCCTTACAGTCAGCGACAGATATGGCGTTGGTTGTCTGTGCTGCCTTATGTGCCGCTCCTCCGACTTCCTCACCTCCACGCCGTGCTACCGTATGGCTGCCGTCAAGATCGGCACTGGAGAGGTCTATCTTGTCGCGGTTGCGTTCAAGCAACGATTCCCAACTTTTTTGCCACGAACCATCCTTGCACCACTGCCGAAACTTCCCGAAGATTGTTTTATAATGGAGGACAACTTCGGTAAAGATTGCCATGGTAGGTATCAGATGCCACTGACAGCCCATCTTGAGCTTATACAATATGCACTGTATGACCTCACAAATGTCTCCCTTGCATGTATAGCCTCGTTTAGCGGTCGTCAGATACGGCAGGATTTCCATTCTAATGGTTTCTTTATCTATGAGTTCTATCAATTCAAGGAGTGTTTAGGTGTGTTTTTTCTCATTACACTTAACACTCCTTATTGTATTTTGTATGTTTAAAATAAGTCAAGATGACTTCTATGCCGTATTGATGATGTGACAAATATAATTACCAAGAAACGCGACTTGTCGGATTTTTTGGTAATAACTTTTCGTGATTGATCAAGCCGATTACAGAAGTAGATATTATTGCTCCTTAAATATGAAATGCAGTCTATTCATCCGGACTTTATCGTACTTAACAATGAAGTGATAGAATTTGAACCGAATACCACAGAACATAAAAGCAGCTGACCTGCTATAATGCGGATTCCGCTGTTTTCTTGTACTTTTTATGTAATCATATTTGGCATTTTGAGTAGCCGTGGTATCTTCATGTCATCACAGGCATCCTTCAACGCCAGCCAATAGCCTCCATACTCCGTATGGCCCTCGTGCATACTTTCAGCAATTCGCTCAAGGTCATCATCACTGACGGCATCGGCATCATATCCTGCGGACACTATATCCTCACGCGAGACGGTCGAGACAATAGCATAGCCGTCATTGCGTGACAGTTCCAGTTTTATTTTATCAAGGAGCTTTTCAGACAGCCCATTATCCGGATGCGAGCGTATATACTCCGCACATTCTTTCAGTAACTTTATCATAAGCATTTATTTATTATTTGAAAGACATTCTTCTTCTGCCCATTTGCCGAATCTGTAGCATCCGACCAGTATGAAATCCTCACAGCCATATTCTGCCAGAGATTTGAAATCGGAAAGGCAGTCGCAGTAATAGAATATGCTCTCTTCCATTGCTGCGGATTTTTCATCCACTTTCAATGATATTTTTATATCATGCTCATTACCGTCATCCTTGTACACTATCCGGCAGTTGGCATAATCCGGCTCCGTGTCCGAATAAGACTTGAATTCCTGATACAATCTGTCGATATCCATTTTGACTTCATCGGGATCGGTCAGCTCCGGACAAGTACCGCAATCCTCGCACTGTCCGTATAGGAAAGACTCATCCGTATAACGTCTGAATACATTCCCGTTGGGATTTACTATCGCTTCACAAGCGACATTGGTGCTTCCGCACCTTGTACATATAATACTCATATGTCTTCTATTTAGTTGATTATAAATCCTTATCGGGCACAGCAGCCTGTGTCCTATTCTTGCCGCCATGACAGCCACACGCCGGACAGTGCAAGGCTTTCGGGAAAAATACCGCAAGCCCCACGGGGCGCGGCAGATTTTTCCACGAAACCCGCAGGGCCCGGCCTTGCATCCGTCCGAAAGGCGTGTGGCTACCTTCGCGGAGAGAATAGACACCGGCTTTATTTCTCCCCGGCCTCTCCGTTATCCTCCGGCGGGAGCAGATGCTGTAATTCCGGGTCGTTCTTGATGCGCTCCATCTCGTCGGCGATTATCTGCTCTACATCATTCTTTATATGAGAATAGTTTCTTTCAATCTGTTCCTGCATGATGTCGTTGCCATCCTCGTCCAGGAAATCATTGATTACAGGTATTTTCTTGTAGGCTTTCGTCTCTGCCGCCACTCTCGCGCTGTCAACGATGATGCGCGAGTGAAAAATCTTCTGGTCTATTTCCTCTCCGAAGTTGTCGGCAACGCTGCCGACGAACGTGCCCTGCGACAGATTTGCGATCTTGGATGCCGGTATAAGGAAATCAAGTTGGGTGTTTATTGAGGTGGAAGTATCCTGCCGGTTGATGGATACCGACTGGCGCTGCTGGAGTATCTTGCCGAAACGTTCCGACAGGTTCTTTGCCGTCTCACCGACGACCTGCCCGCTGAAAATGTTGCCGACAGTGTTTTGGATTACCTTCGCCTCCTTGTCGCCGTAGTCGCGCGCAAGCTGGGAGAAGTCCTGAAATCCGAGGCATACAGCCACTTTGTTGGAACGTGCCGTGGCTATAAGGTTGTCGATGCCGCGAAAATATATGGTCGGGAGTTCGTCAATGATAATGGAACTTTTGAGTTGTCCTTTCTTGTTTATAAGTTTGACTATGCGGCTGTTGTAAAGTCCGAGAGCTGCCGAATATATGTTTTGCCTATCCGGATTATTGCCTACACAAAGGATTTTGGGAGCCTGCGGATTGTTCAGGTCGAGCGTGAAATCATCGCCGGTCATTACCCAGTACAGTTGAGGTGAAATCATTCTGGACAGTGGGATTTTCGCGGAAGCTATCTGGCCCTGGAGTTGGTCCTGGGCGCCCCCTTTCCAAGCGTCCATAAATGGAGACAGGTAGTTTTCAAGCGATGGATATGAAGTGAGAATGGTGAAAATGTCGGCATACGGCTTGTTGAGGAATTCTATGGCATGGGGGAAGGTGCAGTAACGCCCTTCCTTATATATACGGAGGTACCATATTATCGCGGCGAGCAGGATAATCGGTGACTCAACGAAGAAATCTCCCTGTTTCTGTATCCATGTCTTGTTCAGATTCAGGAGTATGGTGTATGCCGATTCGTATGCGTCGCTGATATCCGCCATGAACTGCGGGTTGATGGGGTTGCACCTGTGCGAGCGGCGAGGATCGTCGAAATTTATCACATAGAACTCCGGCTTCACCTTATACTTGTCAAGATTCCTGAGCAGTTCGTTGTAGGCAATGATGGATAGGTCATCGAACTTGTAGTGTAGGCTAAGCACCCGGCGCCGTGTCATATAATCATGACCGGTTTCCAAATACTCGCCTCCGAACCGGACGTACACCTTCCAGCGTATCCGGCTCTCCGTTTTGATATTCAGTCTATGCCTTGCCATTGTGAACTTTCTTATGACAACTACTGCACAGTGCAATCGTTTTTCTTCTACGTGCAATCATCATTCTTTCCCAAGGCTCTTTTCCTTTGAGTCCTTTGAGTTTTCTTACATGATGCATTTCGAGTCTGTCGGTTGCCCCGCATAATTCACACTTTTGTGCTTTAAGCCTGTCCATCAGGCTTGTGGTGCTTGTGTGCATTATGAAGTTCGGCAGAGTTGAAATTCTACTGTCCTTTGATGGCTTTAGCCTTTTGAAGCCACCATTATAGAATTTAGCTTCGATAGTATTTCCTTTCTTGCCTTGGTAGCTCACGGTGAAAATGCCGTCTTTCTTGTATTTGCGACATATCTTTGTAACCTTGCTACGATATTTTGCGGCAAAAGTCTTATACATGCTGTATTCCATAATGTATCCGAAATTGTTCATCTGCTTAGCGCAGTTGACACCAATTCCGAAATAGTTGTAGAAACCCCTTATTTCAGAATTGTATCTTTGAAGAATTTCAAGGTCATCGTTAAAGTTGAGTTCGGGTCTTGCTTTCGGCTTCCAGATTTCTTTACCGTTGTGTTTCTTTATTTCCACAACGTCATAATCGAGAAGCTTTTTCTTGACCGTATCTTTAGGGATACGAATCTCAACCGTTTTATTCCGAGACCTTTTCTTTCTACCGAGTGTGTCTCTGCGTGTTTCCGCACATTTTCTGTTTCGGATTTCAAAGCCGAGAAACTTCGCAGGATTATTTGAGTAGGTGACAAGGGTCTTCTCTTCGGATAATTCCAATCTTAATTTGGATTCAAGGTATTCTTTTATGTCCGCTTTAATCTTGATTGCATCCTCACGAGAGCCTATCACGCCACATAGGAAATCATCTGCGTATCTAACGTATTTCAATCGTTTGTAATTGGTGTCTCCCTCGTTTTTCGCAGGAGTCACCATCATGAGACTGTCATACATCTTGACGAGGCGAAGAGCCTCGTTTCGTTCCTCTGCGGTCGTGGCTTTCTTAAGAGCTACTTTTGCACGTCCTTTCTTACGTTGGTAGTGTCTGTATAGTTTGCTCACCTCCTTGCGTACACCTTTGTCGAATTTTGAGGCATACTCCTCCATATATTTGTCAAGCTGGTCAAGATATATGTTGGCAAGTATCGGGCTTATGATTCCACCCTGCGGTGTTCCGTCATAAGATTTGAAGTATTGCCAATCCTCAATGTAACCTGCGTTGAGAAACTTACGGATTAATCGGATGAAACGGCAGTCGCCAATGCGTTTTTCAAGGATTTTAATCATGACATCGTGATTAATGTTGTCAAAAAATCCTTTAATATCGCCCTCGATATACCATTTGGCTCCACAGAAAGACTTTGAAATCTGTTCCATTGCGGTATGGCAACTTCTTTGAGGTCTGAAGCCGTGGGAACAATCAGAAAACTGTCCCTCGTAGATTGCCTCAAGAATCATCCTCACCACTTCCTGCAACAGTTTGTCCTCTATAGATGGTATGCCGAGTGGACGCATTTTACCGTTTTTCTTGGGAATATATTCCCTCCTTGACGGTTTTGGCTGATAGCTTTCATCTTTCAATGACTCTATCAGTCTGTCAATGCGCTCGATGCTCATTCCGTCAATGGTTTTGCCGTCAGTGCCTGCCGTCATATTACCCTGCTTAGGGGCAATACGTTGGTACGCGACAGCATACATATCCTTGTTGTAAAGAATACGATACAGACGCTCGTACTTGTAATCCAAGTCCTTGCAATGTTTGTATAGACTGTTTAATACGTTTGTTGAATTTCTCATAAAGTCTCACACTTCATTCATTAATTGTATTAAAAATCTCCACTGTCTCCCTTCGCCATGTACGAGGCTTTCCCTCGCTCGGACTACTGCGGAGACTCCGTTACCATGCTGTCAGCGGATGCTGACAGTTTAGGCAATCCCAGTTTATAGTGCCTTAACTATTGGCTTGACAAGTTGTCGGGTATGACTTCCACCTGTTCCTGTATATTACAGTTGCGCTGCACCAAGTTCCTGCTCTCCCTACGCTACGACTGCAAAGAGAGTGATGCAGTATGACGATTAGAAACTTCTTGTGGTTGTTTCCATAGTTACCTTACGTCATAGCCTACTACACGGACCACTTAGATTATCATTCAACCAATTCGGGCTTTACCCTCATACTTGTCTTATCATCGCTATTCAGTCGCAGTTTGGTAACTAACTGACTTATAGTTGTACCGACGTGCTACACTCCCTGCCGTCTTTCGTTGGACAGATAAGTCGGTGATGATAGGTCATTTTCAAAGAACACTTGCCTAATCCTTGCCAAAGGGACTATTAAGACACTACCTTGACTGGCGCACCGTATAGGTATAGCGCGAACCCTTTGGAAATCTGCTGTTTGATATAGTTGTTCACCACAGCGTAGCTTTTCCCGGAACCCGGTGTACCGAGGACTATCGACGCACGGAACGGATTGACCACGTTTATCCATCCGTCCCATTCGCGTCCTTGATACACGAACTTGGTCGGCAGGTTCACCGAATACTCGTTCTCCATGAGGCGTGTCTCCTGCATGAAGCTCTCGTTGGCCGTGTTGAACACATCGTCCATGAGGTTGTGGAGGAACATGCGGCTCGTCCATATTCCGGCCATGAGCAGCAGTATATATCCGGTCGTGAGTGTTGCGGTGTATAACGCCGCATTCACCATCGGAGACAATGGCAAGGAAAGCATCCACCAGTTCATGAAGAAAAGCACGAGTCCCGATATGTAGGCTCCGTAGATTTTCTCCCATGTCATCTTCTGATTTTTGACACCCTTTGTACCGAGGCATGACAGGGCGAGGAATATCAGTGCGAACATCTTGGTGATAAGAAGGTTCTTGAAAAGTCCCGCAGTCCGCTGGAAGTTCAGCAGTATGCGGTCCACGACACCGATGTTCACACCGAGGTCGGTTATAGCCTGGTAGCAGTACCAGTAAACGTGTATCACTACGAATATTATGGAGATGGCGCGCATGAATTCCATGACTTTCGCCAATCCCCGGAGGTCATCTTCCTGTTGCATATGGGATAATTTTTAATGGGTTTATAATATTTGTTGTCATTGCAGGCCGCGATAACGGCGTTTTTTCTTTTTCTTTCGGAGCAGACGGTTCGCCAGATCCTCCTCCTGCGGATCGGGGCCATTGGTGTCGAGAGACAGTATTCCGAAAGCCTGCTGTATCGCTTCGCCCATGTCGGTGACAGCATTGGAATGTGTGCCAATACGCAGGCCATCGTTAAGTCCGTCAAGCCCCGGAATATCTGTATTGGAATTGAAAAGATTCTCGAAAGCGTTTGCCGAAAACTCCTTGCCGAGCCGGGAGCCGTTATACACCTCTTTATTGCGGTGGTCAATGAAAGTGGCGCCGTATATGCGCCCGTCATCGTTCTCACGGAACACCACATCTATGCCGCGCAAGGCCAGTATAGACACGAAAGTGTCACGGTCGCCACGGCAACCGTGCTTGGCAAAGGTGACATCATTCGCAATCTTCGGCTGCCATTTCTTCGCCTTGTAGTCACGCGCGTTGTAGCCGATACGTTTCTGTATCCCCTCATACCCGAACCTCTTGCCAATAAGCGATGACTTGACAGGTGTGCTGACCGGACGACCCGAATCATCGGTAATCGCATAGACGATACCGTTGTAGGGAGCTCCGTCATGTTCGCCTTTCACCTGTTTCGCCTCGATGTTGAAGCATGACAGCAACGCGCTGTATTCTCCGAACGACTGGAATCGGTATGATGAAAACACGCTCTTGAGTATGTTGCCGATCTGACGCTTCACATCACCGTCGCGGTAATCGGCCTTTTTCAGATATGGTTCCAGCAGCTCGCGGCGTTTGTCAGCCACCTGCTGCAAACCGAATTTCCGTTCCAGCTCGCGGCAGGCGCGCATGGAGCGGTTCCACTCGTATGAGTCGTCGATCTTCTCTCCGCGCTCGTTCACGCAGGTTGACACTATATGTATGTGGCGGCGCTCTATGTCTTCGTGAAGGAACACTATGTATGGCTGGGAACCATAGCCCATCTTGCGCATATACTCGTCGGCAAGCATTGCCAGCTGCTTTTCCGAGAGATTGTCATCAAGCGACGGATTGAGAGATATATGCAGTATAGGCTTGTCCGTGTTCTTGTTTGCCAAAAGGTATTTCCGGAAGCCGTAGATGGCATTCTGCATATTCATATCGGGGCAGTTGGCCGAATCAGTAATCATTCCATTCCCCGATATTATACGCGCGGTCCTGTCATCCACCTTCTGCCAGTTATAGGCGAGTGCCCCGTAGAGCGAAACGCCCCGGTTGATTTTCGCCACCATGTTAGTCCGGGAGATGGGTGTCAAGATACTTCTCCTTGTACTCGTTGATGAGAGCCACTATCTGGCGGCTCACTATCACAAGTTCGACGGTCTCCTTCTCCAATTTGCGGAGCAGCACGAAGGCCCTCTTGTCCCCGAAATTGGTCTTTACGGCTTTTACCACTTGGTTGTAGTTGTTGCCAATCGCCTGGAACTGGTGATAAAAATTGGTGAGCCGGATGTAGAAGTCCGTCGTTGCCGGGTCTATTTTTATTATTTTAATAGTCCGATTCAGCAACACGGATTTGATGAATTTGGAGTGATGCACCGCCTCTGATTTCTGAAACATCAGTTTGAACTGACGGTTCTCATCCTCGTCCATACGGACAACATAACGGTATTTTTCGGGTTTGGCCTTAGGTTTTCGCCCGACTTTTCTTCGTTGCGGGTTCTCTTTTTTCATACGGTTCAATACATTTTTTAGTTACTGATAATCCGGCACGGATTTCCGACTTTGGAGGAAATCCCCTCCCGAGCCGTCAGGCGAGTGGCAAGTTGTTTCAAGGCACGAAATTTATTTCGTGTGCCGAGAAACACAACTTGCTATGTTCGCTTGAACATGAATTTTCCTTCGTCAAATTGTTTCCGGGCCTCTTGCCTGACATTAGCAGGGATTTCCACCGATTGCATCGGTCCGTTTCCTTGTCGGTGGCAAAGTTACAGGCATTTATCCGGTTGTAAAATAGGGTGTTATATGCAACATGATGACATGCGGTGACACGTAATGTCAGGGGCTTGACAAGATGGTTGAAAGTCGAAAAAATCTCCTTTTATTTGCAGTGTGAAAGGTTAAAATATGCGGGTCGCCAATCGGCTGTTTGGTTAAATTCACAAGCATGGTTGCAAGTCTATCCCGGTAGAGTGATGACATGACGATTCGCATACGATAATACCCGATGAAAGGCCATAATATCGGTTGCAATATTATCACCTTATCACCATGGTGTCATATAACCATGTCTCAGATGATACGATATTAGGCCAACTATTGAAACTAACCAATAAAAAAATAAAGATTATGAACAACAGAACAGTAATTGTTGCAGTAAGCAACCAGAAGGGCGGGGTCGGCAAAAGCACGATACTTGTGACACTCGCCAGTTATCTTAACTATTCGGTAGGCAAGAATGTGGCTATTGTCGACTGTGACCCCACGCAGAGAAGCCTCATAAGACTGCGCGAGCGCGACAAGGCCACTATGGGAAAGAGCAACCGTCTTATGGCGCTGCTTGACGGGCAAAGAGAGAGCGGACGTAAAATCTATCCTATTGTTGCCGCTAAACCGGAGAATGCCAGAGAGGTTGCTGCCGATCTTGCGGCAAAGGGAGATTACGATGTGATCTTCATAGACATGCCCGGCACGATGGACGCAAAAGGAGTGCTTCCTACAATATTCAGTTCAGACTATGTGCTGACACCGATAGTAGCTGACAATATCGTCATGGACAGCAGCCTTAGTTTTGCCAGAACCACAATAAAGGTCATCAGAAGCAATAACGGTCTACCTCTGAAGGACGTGCTTCTTCTATGGATCAAGGTAAAACACCGCAGCAACTCCGATGTCCTCAGTCGATTCAGCGATAAACTTGGAGAGCTTAGTATGACAGTATTGAAAACCGTCATTCCTGACACATGCCGCTATGACAAAGAGATATCGGAGTCCGTAAAGCCCTATTTCCGATGCTCGCTTTTGCCTCCGCCGGCACAGTACCTTAAAGGCAGCGGCCTGAAAGAACTCGCAGAGGAATTGATTATCAAACTAAATATCTAAGCATCATGGCAAAAAAGATAGTACAGGTCAATGAGGACGCTATCCGCAGCTATATGGCCGGAGATACTTCCGAGTCGGACATCGGTGCGGTCACAGTTGTCGAGCCGGTTTACACTGACAAAACGGAAACAAAGACTACGGAAGAAAACGACAATTCCGTTATCGGCAAGGGGCAACCGCGAAAAAAGCGTTGTGACGAATCAAGCTATAAACGTCGGTTCTTGAAAAACACTCCGCAAGGAGGACGGATACAGGTTTACATGGACCGTAGCCTTTACGAGAACATCAAGCGCTTCCTTCCCGTGATAGCTCCTAATGTAAGTCTGTCAAGCTATATCACCAATATAGTAACGGATCATATTGAGCAATACATCGGCGAAATAAACAGAAGATACAAAAAAAGTTTTTCACCAATCAACCTAAATACCGAAGAAGAATATGATGACTAAAATCTATCTGGCGGTCAAGGTATATGCGACATTCCATCTGCTGTACGAGCTGTGGGTCTTCCTGTTCCGTCGTAAAATATATGGCTTGTGGGACAAGCTGTACCGTTGGGCGCGCGTAATACGTATTATATTACAACGTTGGTATCAGAAACTGGAGGCTGCCAGAATTGAGTGCAGGAAACGTCACGAGATGCGTGAAAAACGGCGTAAGAAAGAAAAAACTGTTCCGCATTCTGTTGTCGATTGTGAAGTGATTGGAAAGACCAAGAGTGTCTATATTCCAGACCCTAAAAAAGCAAGGGAGCCGGTGCGGAGCGAGCCTCTTCCCGAATCAGACTTCATTGGTGAAGATGAGGATATATCGGCTGACGATGTGGATTATACATTTACAGACGATGAGGATTTATCATCGGATTTGACTGACGCTGATATGCAAGCTTTGATGGCTCCTGTTGAAACCGAACCTGATCCTGATTTTCCAACCGGTATTCCCATTAGCCGAATAAGCGATGCAGCAGATGTCCTTATGTCCGGAACCGATAATATGGAAAAAAGAATGCGAACTGCTGAAACACTATTCCAGCTGAGGGACACTGATTTATTCAGATTGTTTGCCGAGAATATCTGTCCGCAAGAAGAATTGGATATGATTATTACAGAGTGTCTGACTCATAATGGAGAGCGTAAGGCTTTCAATGAAGATGTACCGGCAATAGCACAAGTGAACTGGGATGATTATATGTAAGTCAATAATCCCCAACAATAGAAACAGGAATGACGTGTCTTGTACAAGCCATTCCTGTTTCTTAATTTAGTTAGTAAAAAACCAGCCCCGAAGGGCTGGCCGGCCGTAGATTAGCCTTAGGATCTTACATTTCTGGGTTCATCTTTTCCTTCAGCCACTCGTCTATCTCGTATAAGTGCTAACTACAGTGGCATATAGTCTCTGTGGACGGATTATCGAAAAACTCGACAGCCTACTATGTCAAGCACATTGTAACGGACATACATATCAGCAGGCTACTGTTCCGGATGAGATGCCTTATCCCTGTAAGACATCTCTAAAAATAACGTTTCTTCATTTTTTTGTAAAATTTGTTTTTGAAAAGATGTATCTTACTGAGGCGATTTCCTACTCTCCCTTTTTCAAAGTACCATCGGCGTTTACGTTCTTCACTTCTCTGTTCGGAATGGGAAGAGGTGCTCTACACGTAGCTATAATCACCAATCTACATTGCAAAATTAGTGAAATTTTTCTATTATGAAGATTAAAATTCAAAGTCATCCATATCCTGATTATCCTGCATATCCTGTTTATTCCTGTTCCTGCGGTTAAGATATCGCCAGTCATTATCTAAAATGCTGAACATCCCGTAGGGATAGCGGGATTCATATTTCGGTTTTTCATAGCGATGTTCGCTTACCTGTTTGTGGGTACGGATGATATGGCATACGAAACGGTAGCATTTCGTCAGGTCGCTAAGTATCGTATTCTCGGTATCGGTATGCGGATTATAATATCCGCATGAGAGGTTTATACAGGAAACCGGCAGTCCCCGTGTCTTGAGCGTATATACATCGGTCAGCATCCCGGAACATTCCGCATATCCGTATTTCTCCGGCTCAACCGCTTTAATGAAGTCATCCGAGCATAGCGGCGTACCGCTTATCCGTGTCACCATGTCGCTGTTGCCCCTGCGGTCGCATTGTATCACGAAACGGCAGTCATTGAAGAAATCCATATCCGCACGACCGCTTCCGACACAGCCCGTTTCCTCCCCGACGAAGAAAGCGCATTTCATATTCTTGAAACGTTCAAGCATTTTGAAACATATCCATATTCCGTTCTTGTCATCGGCACCGATGCCTGTCTGATGCTTCTTTCGCATATCATAGCCGATCACCATTTCATCGGCCACGACATACGCACCATAGCTCCCGGTCTTGTTACGATGCACCTCGTCAATGTGTGCCACCACACAGGGATATGTGTCGGCATTCCCCTTGACGGCATAGATATTGCCGGTCCTGTCTTTCCGGCAGGCGACTCCCATTTTTTTGAGTTCCGCCATTATGTATCTCGCCATACGCTTTTCCTTGCCGGACGGTGAAGCGATATTATACAGTTCTATCAGTCTTTCCATTCGCTCTATCAGTTATTGAACAGCCTTTCGATTTGCAGGTAGCGTTTCAGTTGAGGCATAGGTTTCCCCCTTTTGAACAGTGTGGATGGATATTGTTCCCCTTTATAGATAACCGGATGCCCGTTCAACACCTTCCCGAATATTGTTTCCGTATAGATTTCCGACATGCACTGTCCACAGAATTTGTTAAGGGAATCTTCATGCACCCGATTGCAACGTGGACACACATAGGCGGTACGCGTCGCATATCCGCTTGTTGACTGGCAATCGGCAATCTGGCTGCGGGTGTAGTAATTGCTGAGTTCAAGACATTCACCATTTATGGCAAGATTACTGAAAGTATCAAGATAGGGAACACCTCTTTTGTGCCACTGACCTACCGGCACGTCAAGCACAAGGTCGGCGGAGGTCTCGCCATCTTCTTCCAGTTCCGCTATGGGATTCAGGGCAACGACTTCCCGTTGATGTGAGAAATCGTTATATTTCTTTCGGAAGATTATCCCAGATTTCTTTGCCGCATCCCTCATCATGTCGATGACGAATGTATGAGATGTATATATGCGGTCCATGAGTGACACGTCCACATCCTCCTCATATTCACGATGCCATCTGAGCCCCTCCCATATGATTGCGCGTCCAAGGATATTTGAATCCTTGTCCTTGGCCACAAGGATTTTGGCTCCGGCGAAGTTACGGTAGAAGTCGGCGGCGTTACGGGCCTTCTCCTCAGTCCGCATACATGAGTTATGGAGTGTGGAGACATCGTTATCGGTAATTATGGTGTAGTTGTCCTCGCAGTACGCCTCGTAAAAGTCCTTCATGTCCGAATAGATCCTTATTGTCACGCGGCTGTCGAGCGTGATGGCGCTGATGAAATACTTTATCTCCTCGGAGTCATATTCGGGAAGGTTCTTGAACAGCCCGATGAATGTAGATGGGTCGATGTCCGTGCGGTTTTCTTTGAACCACGGCGCGCTCGGATTTCCCTTGTCGGGGAAGTTCTTATGTTCAAGGTTCTTGGCGCAGGCAGTGAACATGATGCGTATCTTGTGGTACGAATCATGGTTCGCCTTGATGCGCTTGGTCGTGAAATAGTTGTATGTGCCTCTGATGGTTTCCGAGGCGTCGCGGTTCTTTCCCAGTTCGGACAGTATATCCTCCGCCACCACGCTTCCGTTGGCCGCCGCGTTTTGCAGGCGTGACTTCATTTCGGGACTGATGCTGATTTTCATATATACAGAATTTTTAATTAGACATAGACCGGCTCTCGGAGCCAGTGTTCCGGTTTTCTTACGGCCATTACAGCCGTGGACCGGATTGTGCAAGGCTTTTTGGAAAAATACCGGAGCGCAGCGAGGATGATTTTTCCAAAAACCGCAAGGCCGGGCCTTGCTCAATCCACAAGGGACACGGCTAATTTTGCCGTCAAGAAAATCGGAATCATGGCACATACTTTTTAGCCTTTATCTTCTATCTATCATCCATACTTTTTATATGCCTTACGCACCCCGCAACAGTGTCGGCAATGCAACGTGATGACATACGGCGACACGCATCGTCTGACTTGTAAATCAAGGGATTAAGTACTATATATTTGTGGTCGAAATCATTTTTTGTCTCACTTTTAAATGTTTCGACACATGAAAAAAAGAATCATTTTCGCAGCGGTGGCACTCCTCGCCACGGCAGGGGCATACGCCCAGGATAACGGTATCGGCGGCATCACGGAAGCCACCAACATGGTGACATCCTACTTCGATCCCGCGACCAAGCTCATCTACGCCATCGGAGCCGTTGTCGGCCTTATCGGAGGCGTGAAGGTCTATTCAAAGTTCTCGTCGGGGGATCCGGACACCTCCAAGACCGCCGCCTCCTGGTTCGGCGCCTGCATCTTCCTGATAGTGGCGGCCACCATTCTCCGTTCATTCTTCCTCTTATCATGGCGGAATACCAGGTAAACAAGGGGATAGGACGCAGCCCGGAATTCAAGGGTCTCAAAAGCCAGTACCTGTTCATCTTCGCCGGCGGACTGCTCGCGCTGTTCGTGATTTTCGTGGTGATGTACATGGCCGGCATAGACCAGTGGGTGTGCATAGGGTTCGGAACGATATCCGCCTCGGCTCTTGTCTGGGGCACGTTCCGGCTCAATGCCCGCTACGGCGAGTTCGGACTCATGAAATTGCAGGCATCGCGCAACCGTCCCCGCCACATCATCAGCCGCAGGAGTTTCCACCGGCTGTTTTCAGCAACCTCAAAAAAACGAAGTGTATGAGAAATGTAATGAAAGCCGCCACACTTGAGAGCAAGTTTCCATTGCTCTCTGTGGAGAAGGGCTGCATCATCAGCAAGGACGCGGACATCACCGTGGCATACCGTGTGGAGCTGCCGGAGCTGTTCACGCTCACGCAGACCGAGTACGAGGCGGTACATTCCGCATGGGCCAAGGCGGTGAAGGTTCTGCCGACATACAGCATCGTGCACAAGCAGGATTTCTTCATTGAGGAGAGTTATAAGCCGGATATATGCCGTGACGACCTCAGTTTCCTCAGCCGTTCCTTCGAGCGGCATTTCAACGAGCGTCCCTATTTGCGCCACGACTGCTACCTGTTCCTCACCAAGACCACGAAGGAGCGGAGCCGCACGATGAGCAACTTCAACGCGCTCACACGGGGATTCATCATCCCCAAGGAGATGCAGGACCGGGAGACGGCGACACGTTTCCTCGAAGCCTGCTCACAGTTCGAGCGCATAATCAACGACAGCGGCTTTGTCAGGATAAGCCGCCTGTCCGATATTGACATCACCGGAACGGATAAATGCGCGGGAATCATCGAGAAGTATTTCTCGCTCTCGCAAGAGGACACCACCTTCCTGCAAGACATCACCCTTGAACCGGGCGAGATGCGCATAGGCGACAACGTCCTGTGCCTGCACACGCTGTCGGACCCGGAGGATCTGCCGTCAAGTGTCGCAACGGACTCACGTTACGAGCGGCTCTCCACCGACCGCAGCGACTGCCGCCTGTCGTTCGCCGCACCCATAGGTGTACTGATGACCTGCAACCATATTGTGAACCAGTACCTGTTCATCGACGACTCTGCCGAGAATCTGCGCAAGTTCGAGCAGACCGCCCGCAACATGCACTCGCTGTCGCGTTACAGCCGCTCCAACCAGATAAACCGTGAATGGATAGAGGAATATCTGAACGAGGCCCACAGCAAGGGGCTGACCTCTATACGGGCGCACTGCAATGTGATGGCATGGAGCGACGACCGCGAGAAGCTGAAACGTGTAAAGAACGACGTGGGGAGCCAGCTGGCGCTCATGGAGGCGAAGCCGCGCCACAACACTGTTGACCTGCCCACGCTGTTCTGGGCGGCGATACCAGGCAACGCCGGCGACTTTCCGGCGGAAGAGAGTTTCTACACCTTCATCGAACAGGCGTTATGCCTGTTCGTGGAGGAAACATCCGGCAAGGACTCGCTCTCTCCGTTCGGTATGCGCATGGTTGACCGCCTGACAGGGAAACCCATTCATCTGGATATTTCCGACCTGCCGATGAAGACCGGCGTGATAACCAACCGCAACAAGTTTATCCTCGGTCCTTCCGGTTCCGGCAAGTCATTCTTCACCAACCACATGGTAAGACAGTATTTCGAGCAGGGAACCCATGTGCTGCTTGTGGATACCGGCAACTCCTATCAGGGCCTATGCAACCTTATCAACGCGAGGACACACGGCGAGGACGGCATCTATTTCACATACGAGGAGGATAACCCCATAGCGTTCAATCCATTCTTCGTTGAAGACGGGGTGTTTGACATCGAGAAGAAAGAATCAATCAAGACGCTTATCCTCACCCTGTGGAAACGTGACGACGAGCCGCCAACCCGTGCCGAGGAAGTGGCATTGTCCAACGCAGTCAATCTCTTCCTGGAGAAAATACGCTCAGACAGGTCAGTCGTGCCCTCGTTCAACACATTCTATGAGTTTATCCGTGACGAGTATCAGGAGATACTGAAGTTGAAGCGCACCCGAGAGAAGGATTTCGACGTGTTCAATTTCCTGAACGTGCTTGAGCCGTACTACCGTGGCGGCGAATATGACTTCCTGCTCAATTCCGACCGGCAGCTGGATCTGCTGAACAAGCGCTTCATTGTCTTCGAGCTGGACAACATCAAGGACAACAAGGTATTGTTTCCAATAGTCACCATAATTATTATGGAAACATTCATCAACAAGATGAGGAGGCTCAAGGGTATCCGGAAGATGATACTTCTGGAAGAGGCTTGGAAGGCCATCAGCAAGGAAGGGATGGCGGAATATCTTAAATATCTATTCAAGACCGTCAGAAAATTCTTTGGCGAGGCCGTAGTGGTGACTCAGGAGGTGGAGGACATCATATCATCCCCGATTGTCAAGGGCACCATCATCAACAATTCCGATTGCAAAATACTCCTGGACCAGCGCAAGTATGTCAACAAGTTCGACGAGATACAGGCGTTGCTCGGACTTACAGACAAGGAGCGCGCCCAGATCCTGTCAATCAACATGGCCAACAACCCGTCCCGGAAATACAAGGAGGTATGGATTGGTCTTGGTGGTTCGCAGTCCGCTGTCTATGCCACGGAAGTGTCGCTTGAGGAATATGTGTGCTACACCACCGAGGAAACCGAGAAACTTGAACTCATGCGGCTTACGGAGAAACTCGGCGGCAATATAGAGCTTGCCATCCGGCAGCTTGCCGAAAGCAAGCGCAATCCCGATTCCGAAACGACATGAAAATAACAGATTTATTCACCAACAAATTTTTTAGAATCATGAAAATTAAATCACTTATCGTATGCGCCGCCCTGTCATTGGCCGGGCTGACCGCAAACGCGCAGTGGGTGGTCTCTGACCCCGGCAACCTCGCGCAAGGCATCATCAACGCCTCAAAGAACATCGTGCATACCTCGTCCACGGCGAGCACCATGCTCAACAACTTTCAGGAGACTGTTAAAATCTACGAGCAGGGGAAAGCCTATTACGACGCGCTCAAAAAGGTCAAAAACCTGCTCCGTGATGCCCGCAAGGTGCAGCAGACCATCCTCATGGTCGGCGAGATCACCGACATCTATGTGAACAACTTCCAGCGTATGCTCTCCGACCCGTATTTCTCGCCGGAGGAACTGAGTGCCATCGCTGTTGGCTACACCAAGCTGCTTGAGGAAAGTGCGTCGTGTACTCACCGACCTCAAGACGGTAGTGAACGAGAACGGCCTCTCGATGGGCGACAAGGACCGCATGGATGTCATCGACAAATGCTACACCCGTATGCACGAGTACCGTGGGCTGGTGAGATACTACACCAACAAGAACATCGGCGTGTCCTACCTGCGGGCGAAAAAGAAGAACGACCAGGACCGCGTGCTATCGCTCTACGGCACTCCCGGCGAACGCTATTGGTAATCATAAATCCTTCGGACTATGCTACTGATGGCTATTGACTTCGACAACCTCCACCAGATTCTCAGGAATCTTTACGAGGAGATGATGCCACTCTGTTCCCAGATGACGGGTGTGGCGAAAGGCATCGCCGGACTCGGCGCACTGTTCTATGTGGCCTACCGTGTGTGGCAGTCGCTCTCGCGTGCCGAGCCTGTGGATGTGTATCCGTTGCTCCGTCCTTTCGTGATCGGGTTCTGCATCATGTTTTTCCCGACAGTGGTGCTTGGGACAATCAACAGCGTGCTTTCACCCGTGGTCACCGGGACCAACGGCATATTGCAGACGCAGACGCTTGACATGAACCAGTACCGCGAGCAGAAAGACCGGCTGGAGCTTGAGGCGATGAAACGCAATCCCGAAACATCCTACCTTGTGGACAAGGAGGAGTTTGACAAAAAACTCGACGACCTCGGCATAACGGATGCGCCGGAAATTTGCGGAATGTACATAGACCGCGCCATGTACAACACCAAGAAATGGTTTCAGGAACTGTTCCGCAATCTTCTGGAGCTGATGTTCCAGGCCGCCGCGCTGGTGATAGACACGCTCAGGACATTCTTCCTCGTGGTGCTTTCGATACTGGGTCCCATATCTTTCGCCATATCGGTATGGGACGGATTCCAGGCCACGCTCACACAGTGGTTCGTGAGATACATAAGCATCTACCTGTGGCTTCCCGTCAGCGACCTGTTCAGCAGCGTGCTTGCGAGGATACAGGTGCTCATGCTCCAGAAGGACATAGAGCAGCTCACGGACCCGAACTTCATTCCCGACGGCTCCAATGCCGTGTATATCACTTTCCTCATCATCGGAATAATCGGGTATTTCACGATACCCACCGTGGCAGGATGGATAGTGCAGGCCGGTGGCGGTGCCGGAAACTACGGCAAGAACGTGAACCAGACCGCTTCAAAGACAGGCTCCATAGCCGGAGGTGCCGCAGGTGCGGCTGTCGGCAACGTGGCCGGACGCCTTATCAAGTGACAATCATTAAAACAGTGTTCTTATGCAGTTCAAATCATTAAAAAACATCGAGAGCAGCTTCCGCCAGCTCCGTCTGTTCGGCATAGTCTATCTGTGCGTCTGCACGCTCCTTGTGGGGTATTCGGTATGGAAGGCATACCGTTTTGCCGAGGCGCAACGACAGAAGATATATGTGCTTGACGAGGGTAAGTCGCTGATGCTGGCTCTGGCGCAGGACCTCTCGCAGAACCGCCCCGTGGAGGCACGGGAGCATGTTAAGCGTTTCCACGAGCTGTTTTTCTCGCTGGCCCCCGACAAGAGCGCCATCGAGGGCAACATACAGCGCGCCCTGTTCCTTGCCGACCGCTCGGCCTACGGCCATTACCGCGACCTTGCCGAGCAGGGGTACTACAACCGTGTCATATCGGGCAATATCACACAGCGCATAGAGATAGACAGCGTGAAATGCGATTTCCATTCCTATCCCTACGATGTGGTGGCTTATTCACGTCTCTCCATCATCCGTGAGAAAAGCGTCACCGAACGCTCCCTTGTGACACGGGGACGGCTTATAAACTCCACAAGAAGTGACAATAATCCACACGGTTTCATCCTTGAGTCTTTCCGGGTTGTGGAGAACCGCGACCTGAGGGTGTCTGACCGCTAAAACAAGAAACGACATGAAAATAAAGGAAACATTTATCAGAATCAAGGACGCGGCCGACGACCGCCTGCGCTCCTTCTGCGGTGCGCTGACACCGGAAAAGAGGCTTGCCGCCATCCTGATATTGGGTGCGCTGTTCGCCGTGGTGAATTTCTATATGATATTCCGTGCCATTTACGACATCGGGCGTGAGGACGCTCCCCGTGAGGTCATAGAGATCACCCCGATTGAGGTTCCCGATTTCACCGGTCCCGACTCGCAGGAGGAGATGGTGCGCGGCATGGAAGAGTTCTTTAACCGGTTTAATACGGAAGAAGATGAGTAGAGATGCCGAAAAACTGAAACGCCGTCAGGCCTTGAAAAAATATCTGGTCTTCGCCCTGATGTTCCTCGTGTTCGCCGCCTGCATGTGGTTCATCTTCGCCCCGTCGGATTCCGACCGTGCGGAGAAAGAGAGGCAGGAGGGCTTTAATACCGAGCTTCCCGATCCGAGGAACGCCGGTATTGTCGATGACAAGATGACGGCCTACGAACAGGAGTCCATGCGCAAGAAACGCGAGGAGAAGATGCGGACTCTTGAGGAAATGACGGCTTCCGACTCCAATCCGAATCCGGTTTCCGTATCCGGCAATCCTTCCACTGTGGATATCCCTTCGGATGTGGTGATAGTTGATGATGGGGGCGGCAAGCCTGTGGCAACTTCGTCTCGTGGCGGTTCATTCTCTTCGTCGCATAATGCCTACCGGCAGATAAATGAGACGCTCGGAAGTTTCTATGAGCAGCCTGCGGAAGACTCCGAGAAGGAGGCTATGCGTGAGGAAATCGAGCAGCTAAGGCAGTCTGTGGCGCAACAGCAGCAATCTTCGGGAACATCGTATGCCGAGCAGGTGGCACTGTTGGAGAAGTCCTATGAGCTTGCGGCCAAGTATATGCCTAACCCGGACAACGGCAATGCCAGGCGTGAGGATGAGGACAAGCCGGACAACAGCCGCAAGGCAAAGGCGGTGCCTGTCGGCAGGGTGTCTGTTCCGGTGGTGTCGTCTCTCGCACAGCCGGTGAGCGATTCCGTGATGCTGGCACGGCTGTCGGAACCCCGCAATTTCGGGTTCAACACGGCTGTCGGAGGCACATCTTCACAGGAGAGGAACACAATCAGTGTGTGCGTGCATGGCGACCAGACCGTCATAAGCGGCCAGAGTGTGCGGCTGAGGCTGCTTGAACCGATGCGTGTCGGAAGACACGAGCTGCCACGCAACTCGCTCATTACAGGCGACTGCCGGATACAGGGGGAGCGTCTGGACATCACTATCTCGCAGGTGGAATATTCGGGAAATATAATTCCTGTTGAACTCGCGGTGTATGACAACGACGGTCAGCCGGGCATATTCATTCCCGGCTCTATGGAGGCGAACGCCGTGAAGGAGATGGCGGCCAACATGGGTCAGAACCTCGGCACCACCATATCCATCACCAACCAGTCCGCCGGGAACCAGCTCCTGTCGGAACTCGGCAAGGGTGCGATTCAGGGTGTGTCGCAGTATATCTCCAGGAAGATGCGCCAGGAGAAGGTGCGGCTGAAATCCGGCCATGCGCTTATGCTCTATCAGAAACAGTAACCAACATCAATATCAACCAACTAAATTTCAAAACGACATGAAAAAGTTATTTTTGATTTTCGCCCTTGTGATGGGCGCAGTGAGTGCTTTCGCACAGGAAACCGAAGGAGACCTCTACCACGGTCTTACCAAAAAACTGACGTTCGACCGCATGATTCCCCCTTACGGTCTGGAAGTGACTTACGACAAGACGGTCCATATCATCTTCCCGGCAGCGGTGAAGTATGTGGATCTCGGCTCGCCCAACCTTATCGCTGGTAAGGCTGACGGAGCGGAGAACGTGATCCGCGTGAAATCTACCGTAAAGGGGTTCCGCGACGAGACCAACATATCGGTCATCACCGAGAGCGGCTGCTTCTACACTTTCAATGTCAAGTATGCCGACGAGCCTCTGATCCTGAATGTGGAGATGAAGGATCTCATCCATGACGGCAGCGAGGTGAACCGCCCCAACAACGCCCTTGAAATCTATCTGAAGGAACTCGGCAGCGAGTCGCCGAAGCTGGTGCATCTCATCAATTCCTCCATCTACAAGGAGAACAAGCGCCATGTGAAGCATATCGGGAGCAAGGCTTTCGGCATCCAGTATCTTCTGAAGGGTATCTACACCCACAACGGGCTTCTGTATTTCCACACGCAGATACGGAACACGTCCAACGTGCCTTTCAATGTGGATTTCGTGACATTCAAGATCGTAGACAAGAAGGTGATGAAGCGTACCGCCGTGCAGGAGCAGGTGATTTTCCCGTTGCGCGCCTACAACTATGTCACCGAGGTCGCCGGAAAGAAGGACGGCCGCACAGTGTTCACTTTCGACAAGTTCACCATTCCGGAGGACAAGATGCTTGTGGTGGAGCTTAACGAGAAGAGCGGCGGACGCCACCAGTCCTTCACCGTGGAGTGTGAGGATATCGTCCGTGCCCGTGTGATCAATGAACTCAACGTGAGATAGCCATGAGAAGATTTGTCATAGCAATAATCGCGGCAGTGTCGCTTGTCCTCTCCGGAGGGCAGGCATACGCCCAGCGCTGCCTCCCCGGTATGAAGGGGCTTGAACTTCGTGGTGGCCTTGTCGGAGGTTCTTCGGGTGATTTCTATCTCGGTACCGCCATGTCCGTTTACAGCTGTCGTGCCAACCGGTGGGTGTTCGGTGCCGAATACCTACAAAAAGGCTACCGCTACAAGGATATGTCGATTCCCCGTGCGCAGTTTACGGCGGAAGGGGGATATTACCTGAACTTCCTTTCGGATGCCTCCAAGACATTCTTCCTGTCGATAGGCGGTTCGGCACTTGCCGGATATGAGTCGGTGAACTGGGGCAAGAGGCTCCTGTCTGACGGCTCTCGGCTTATGGCAAAGGACGCTTTCATATATGGCGGTGCCGTGACGCTGGAGGCGGAATGCTACCTGACTGACCGTATAGTCCTGCTTGCTGGTATCCGTGAGCGTGTCCTTTGGGGAGGCTCTGTCAGCAAGTTCGCCACCCAGTTCGGGGCGGCCGTGAAATTCATCATAAATTAAAATCAAAACAAGAATGAACATGAAGAAAATACATTTCCTTATCGCGCTCTGCGGCTGCATTTTCGCCGCTCTGTCGCTTGCCTCATGCGAGGATGACATAGATGTGGACGGCACTTATCCGTTCACGGTGGAGACTATGCCCGTGCCGACACGTCTGGCACAGGGCGAGACAGCCGAAATCCGTTGCCAGCTCAAACGCGAGGGGCATTTCTCGGATGCCAGATACACCGTGCGCTATTTCCAGCCTGACGGTAAAGGCACTCTGCGAATGGATGACGGCATGGTGTTGAGACCCAACGACCGTTACCCGCTTGACCGCGAAGTGTTCCGCCTTTACTACACCTCGGAGTGTGCCGACCAGCAGAAGATAGACATTTATTTCGAGGACAACGATGACCAGATGTTCATGCTGACTTTCTCGTTCAACAACGAGAATAAGGATGATGACGACGGTGACAGCAGTGACGATGGCGGTGGTCTCATTCCCGGAATACGCTTCCCTGTGGATTCTGTAATCTTCCGTCCGGTGGTTCCGGGAGTTGAGCCTAAAAAGTAAGGGGTGCCTATGGTAGTACGAATGATTCTCATTATCCTGTCCGTCAGTCTCGGTTATCCCGGTCTGGCGGCACAGGGTGGCGGGGAGCCGCCACCGGACAGACTGATGATACCGGCTTCGCTCTTTGACAGGGCTGTGGCCTGCATAAAGAGCTTTGAGGGATGGCACTATGCCCGGCACCACCCGTATATAGGTTACGGCCACAAGCTCCTTCCCGGCGAGAAACTCACCTGCAATCTGACGAAAGCGCAGGCCGACTCGCTGCTGAGGGCTGACCTTATAAAGCGTTGCTCGACATTCCGCCGATTCGGAAAAGACGCGCTGTTACTTGCGGTACTCTCGTACAATGTGGGTGAATACAGACTGTTGGGTTCCGGCAGGATACCGAAAAGCACCCTTATCCGAAAATTAGAGGCCGGCAACCGCAATATCTATCAGGAGTATATCAGCTATTGCCGATACAAGGGCAGACGCCACGCCGGTCTGCTGAAACGCTGCAAGACCGAGTTCGCCCTGTTCTTCATTCCGTAATTATTTTGAAAGCCACTGGGATAATCTAATTGATTGGAGAATCCCAGTGGTACAAGTGAAATTGGAATTGGATTCCTAAGATATAATGAATGTTAAAATATTAGAACAAGGTCGAGAGTTAAAAAATAATTTCTAAATTTGTAAAATTAGGAATTTTATACCGATTTCATAATGATTGCTTCTGTACAATATAATGATTTACGAGGAACTGCTGCGGCAGATGTTTCTGATTTTCATATGAACTCCCTTCAGAAGTATTTAATTGATACTTTTAAGGAATATGATTCTGAAAGATACGTTTGCCAAGGATGTACCATTTGGATTAGTGGTCAACAACCAAGAATAAGAGTAAGTGCCAGCTATGTTTGTTGGGACCGTGAAAATGATAAATATGTGCGGTTTCGACCGATTAAAGATTTTTCATTTGAGGAGGTCTTTTCAATGTTCAAGCGGTTTGAGGTTGTCATTGGTGAAGACATCAACGAAATTGAGATAAATGAAGATGATACATTGAATTTGAAATAAATGAAATCTCAAAAAGCACCATATCCCCCTCATGTCATTAAAACTATTGCTGGAATAATGGCCTCAAAGGATGTCTGCGCTCCAAATTACCTTAAAGGCCCGGAATTGGTAGGGCTTTTTCAGTCATTAGGATTTCCGGATAGCTATACCTTTGTGGAAGGCCGTGGGATTCAAACCCTGGATTTTGGTGAAGGATTGTCACGTTTGGCATATACAACAAAGCGGTTAGAAGCTCTCAATAAGTCGTTACAGATGCCTGATGCCATTAGAAAATTTATTGAGAATGTTCAGGCTCCACAAGACGCTATAAATTCGATTCAAGATATATTGCAGCGTTTCAACCTACCTTTAGGCATTCAGATAAAGGAATCTGCAATGAACAAGAAAATCTTCCTATCGATGATAAAAAGAATGATGAACACAATAATGATGTTGGTATAGATGTAGATTTGGCAAAAACTCAAGAAGATATCTGTACGGAAAGTGACAGGCTGAAAAATGATCAGAGAAAGATTGAAATGGAAAAATCAATACTCGGGGAAATTCCATCTGATCGACCTGTCGTTTTTATTAGCTATTCTTGGGATTCTGAGGATCATCAAGATTGGGTCGCAAAATTAGCAGAAGATCTCACAGATGCTGGAATTTACGTTCTATTCGACCAGTATGTAGAAGATGGGACTATATTACCTGCATTTATGGATTTTGGTATAGAACGTGCTGATAAAGTTATTGTTATTGGCACCGAAACATACAAACAAAAATCATATTACCCTGATACCGGAGCTGCTTTTGAAGGTTGTATTATACGAACTCAGATGTTTCAAAATTTAGGCACAAAAAAATTCATTACATGTCTAAGACATGGAACATTTAAAGACTCTTTTCCACTAATACTTAGTGGAAATAAAGGCCATGATTTCGTTGATGATGCAAATTATAATAATGAATTAGAGATTCTTTGTCGAGAAATTTGGCATAAGCCCAAACGTCAACGTCCTGCATTAGGGAATATTCCTGATTACGCTAAATAATCATATTATGAAAATTGAAAAAATGCATATGAATACTAATGCTCGTATTGTGAGCAAGGTATTAACCCGCAATAGAAGCACATTCTATGCATTAAAGGAACTAATAAATAATTCAATACAAGCAGATTCTACATGTATTGAAATAAATCTACTTCCTTCTCAAAAAGATAATGATGACTTGACTTACAATCTGATTGAACGCATTCAAGTTATTGACAATGGGCGAGGCGTTCCGTATTCAAAATTTCGGAAAAGCATATTGGAATTAGCTACAGATAACAAACCTGACGGATGTGGAGTCGGTCGTTTTAGCGGACTTCAAATAGGTCGCAATATGCGAATTTCTACAATTGGATTTGATGAGGATTTTAAAGTTTTCACTCAGACGAATGTAACATTTGATGTCAAACAATTTGAAAAAGATGATTTAACAACAATAGAGTTTAATGTTGAAAACGAAATTTTGTCGGATTTTACAAATTGCGGGTATAATGTAGAAATTTTCAACTTATATTCCAATGAAATAAAATGTGCTAAAAAGAACAAGTTAGGCAGCGAATTTCTTCCAGAAAATTTTTCATTAAAATTATTTGAACATTATCCTCTATATATATTCAATCAGACAATAAAATTTATAGTTAATGGATATACATTAAAGCGTAGTGATTTTGTAACTGAAACGCCAAAATTGCAGCGTACTACATTCACGGATTCATTTGGTAAAGCCCATGAAGTTAGATTGCAATATTTTAATCTCAAATTAAATGATCCCAAAGTTAGATTGTTCATTCAATGTTTAAATGGAGATGTACAATCCACCGCATTAGAATTGACGTATAATTCAATGTGGTATTAACCATCAATGGGTACGCAATACATTTTAATAGAATCAGAGTATCTAACCCGGGATTTTTAGTAGATGACAAAAATTAATTTTATGTCAGTTATATGATTGATTTTTAATTAGTTATTACTTGTAAAAGTCCCTGAAAATTAGTAACTTTAAAGAAAAGTTTGACCGCTTTTTCCATGAAAGTTACAACAACTCCCGGGGACTGCGACAAAGTTAATCAAATCGTCCCGATTATGCAAGAGCATCTTGGCCCGGTAATGAATTTGGCCCGCATAAAATTGCTTGCGTTTGTTCTTCACGCCCTTTGTGTTGTGCAGACAGTCAGTCTCCACAAGATAGCATCTGCAATGCCTACGTGTGTGGAGCGTGATTCCAACCTGCGCCGTCTGCAAAGGTTCCTTGCCGGATATGCCCTCAACCTTGACCTTATCGCCAAAGTGATATTTGCTCTTCTGCCCGTCAAGACAGGACTGGTCCTGAGCCTTGACCGCACCAACTGGAAATTCGGTGAGGTCAACATCAATATCCTTATGCTTGGTGTCACTTACAAGGGTGTTGCCTTTCCTCTGCTCTTTACCATGCTCGACAAACGCGGCAATTCCAATTGGAAAGAACGGACGCGGCTGATTGATAGATTTATACGGTTGTTCGGAGCCGAGTGTATCGACTCTCTTGTTGCCGACCGCGAGTTTGTCGGCAAGGAATGGGTCGAATATCTCAACAACAGACGCATCCGATACTATCTGCGGATTAAACAGAATTTTTGGTTGCGCAATCCCAAATCCTGCCAGGATGTCAGGGCGTGGCATCTGTTTCACGGTCTTAAGCCCGGGCAGGAACGTGTCTACGACAAGCTGTTTCTCCTCAAAGGGGAATATGTCTATATTTCCGGAGCCTTGCTGAAAAACTCCGATGGCGTGCCTGAACTGCAAATTCTGATTTGTTATAACCGCCCCGAAGAGGCCGTTGCCACTTACAAACAACGATGGCAGATTGAGACATGCTTCAGAGCTATGAAATCCTCCGGCTTCAACATCGAGGACACCCACCTGCACGACATCGACCGCATCGCTCGTCTTACGGCGATGGTCTGTATTGCATTGGCGTGGGCGTATCTTGTTGGTGAACATAAGGATATCAATGTAAAAGCTATCAGAATATTGAAACACGGCAAGAGAGCCAAATCACTAATTAAGTATGGTCTGGAAGAAATCGCAAACGTTCTTCTAAGACCGCTCTACAAGCCGAAATTCGATGTGTTCAAATTTTTGTCATGTACTTAACCCGGGATTTTATTGATAGTTGTGCTTTAGGAGATCTTAACAAGGAATGGCAAAAATTTGCTCAATTTCTGAAATTTACCATTGATGACTATTACAAGAAGAATAATAGCAAATATACCTCCTTTATAAAGAAATTAAAGACGGATAAATATTATCCATATACTCCAGAAGAATCATCATCTGGGTCATTATCTTCAAATTTTTTTGAACAGAGTGCTTTTATTGTCGAAGAGGATTTAAAACTCCTTAATAATGATAATTCCAATAGAGCTTTAATCTATCTATTATTGCGTAAAGTTATAGATGATGGGAATATATCATTTATAATAGAACACATTATGGGCCTAAGTAAACAAAGCCAAACCCAATTAATCGGGTTATTAGATAAAACTAATTTGGAGGAAGTTATTAGTTTCTCTACGCAAATTACGAATAAACTGCAGTCATTGGAACTATTAGAAAAAATAGTCCTAAGTGAAATAGAGAAACATATAGACTTATATCAAGAAGTATCAAAAACTATTTTTAGAAATTCTTGGTTAATGGGAGAAGAATATTCTAATTCCATACCAATGCCACCACAACAATACATCATTGATATATTAGAAAATTTATTTGCAACATATATTCCTGTAAAAGCAAACAGGAAAACTAATATTGTAGAAGGATGTAAGACTTCCGTGAAAAAGCTGACAAGTCAGATAACCTATAATGAACGACGATTGGATTATGGGAAAAAAGAAATCTCAGCAATCGTCATATTGGCACCGTCGATACAGGTAAGCCAATATGAAACCTCTTGTATTGATAGCTTTTTGTATAATAATGGGTATTCTAAAGAAAAGATTGTGTTTAAAATCTATTTTATTGCATCACGGTTGGATGATTTTGCTCGACAAAGAATCAATAAAGCTGTATCAGAACGTTTTGTCTATCCAAATATGAATCCGGATAGTGATGGGATACGAGCATATCTAATGGATTGGGCGTCATTAATAGAACACAATAGAGATAAATTATCTTGTGCGGCCGAAGCTTTGAAAATGAAACGGATTGATGTTGAAACTACTTTTTTACAAGAATACCCAGACTTATTTGAACGAAAGAATACTGCTCAATTGCGTATCGTTAAATAAATTCGTATGATTAAGCTTTTGATAACGACAAATCTAATATAGTTTGCCGATTTATTTGGCATCAAACGTCCGGTTATTATTACCAAGCACATAGCAAACATAAATTCGGCAAATTAGAGGAGAACAGCATATGTTCCAATAAGGAACATATGTGTAATCATGGAAAATCAAATGATTACGAGTTGAGTCGTGGGAATCTCTGAGATTTGAGTTGGTTACAGTTTGGAACCAACTGTTGTAGATGAAATAAAAGTAAGTACTAATCATGTGGTCTCACATGGATTAGAGAAATTTCAGTTGTCAAGAAAAACTTGACAACTGAACAAGAGGTTAAGAACATATAACGCGCAATGATATAACCTTGATGACTTAGGATTATTTTATCGCAAATAACCAAAATAGAATGCCACAAGAAACCAAAATGGAATACCACAAAAAAACAAAATACAGTTTGTAAGTACGCTTAAAATGACTATCTTTGCAGACGAAAACCAATAATGTCGGATATGGCATACTTACCTCGAATTGCAGACCATTTATTAAAGGAGTATTTGGATGCATTTGGCGCTGTTCTTATTGAAGGACCTAAATGGTGTGGCAAAACGACTACAGCCGAACAACAAGCCAATAGCGAACTGAAACTCCAAAACCCGGACACACGGGATGGTTATCTTGCTACCGCCGCTACATGTCCCTCTCTTCTTTTGGATGGAGCGACTCCGCGCCTAATCGACGAATGGCAGGATGCGCCTACTTTATGGGATTCAGTAAGGACAGCCGTAGACGAGCGTCAGAAAGTCGGACAATTCATACTTACCGGATCAAATTTTGTAGATAAATCCAAAATACGTCATACCGGAACAGGCCGCATAGCACGGATGCGGATGTTTCCTATGAGTTTGTGGGAATCGGGTGAATCAACAGGAGAAATATCCCTTACAGAGCTTTTTAATAATCCGGACTTGGTTATTGATGGTAAGAAATCAAAACTTGACATAAAACAGCTTATATTCGCTTCATGCAGGGGCGGATGGCCTGCATCGTTATTGGGAACTACTTCTCGCGCAAAATTGTTGGTCGCCAAGAATTATCTACAAAGTGTTTGTTCAAGTGATATCTCTACGGTTGATGGCGTGGACCGGAATGAAAAGCTTGCGCGTGAAATATTACGCACGTATGCCCGTAATATTTCTACGCTTGCCAAAAAGAGTAAAATGATTCAGGATGTGGCTTTGACGACAGAGAGTTGTACGGAGCCAACATTTGACAGTTATGTGTCGGCATTGGAAAAACTGTTTGTTATTCAAGATATTGATTCTTGGTCGCCCGCTGTCCGTTCTGCAACAGCAATAAGAAGAGGGAAAAAAAGAGGTTTTACAGATCCATCTATTGCCGTGGCCGCACTTGGATTATCACCCGAACTGTTGCAGATGGATTTAAAGACCTATGGATTTATTTTTGAATGTATGGCCATGAGGGATTTGCGGGCATATTCCCAATCATCATACGGATCGATTTCGTATTATCATGACAGGTATGATCTTGAAGCGGATGCTGTTCTTCATCTTGATGATGGACGTTATGCTCTCATTGAGTTCAAACTTGGAGGGGCAGAAATTGATATGGGAGCCAAGCATCTTCTTGAAATTAGGGAACTTGTAAGAAAAAAGAATGAGAAGGAAACTCAGATAAAGATGAGAGAGCCAGACTTGTTGTTGATTATCACCGGTGGCCCAATCGCATATACGCGTCCTGACGGCGTAAAAATAATTCCGTTGGCTTGTCTTAAAAATTGATTTTAATAGTGGGAGGACATCACCAATATTAAAGTCATTTTCCAACTATCGTAAAATTTGCGACGGTTGGAAAGCAATGTGCATTTTTTACACATTGCTCATGATTATTACCGTGCATTTTGAACCGATATTGCCACCTCTCTTTCAAGTTCGGCATATTTTTCAATCTTGGCTTGTAACTTCCGGCGGAACTTTGCAAGAGTTTCATCTTCTACTTCATTGAAGAACATATTGTTCTGCCGCTGGCATTCAAGGTATTCACGTTCCTTGCGTCGAGCTATGGTTATTTGAGCCTTAGCCGCAGATAGTCTGGAAAGAGCGGAACCGAAATCCATGCTTAATCCGCTGCGTCTGTCATAATATGAGAAATATGTCTGAACATTCTCTTTGGGATATTGGCACAGGAGTCGGGCATGACGCCATCTGACAACCCATTGGCGCCGCTCATATACATCACGTGGGAGGTCATAGCGGAATAAAACAACCCGTTGTCGTTCCTTCGTCCGGTATTCGATGGTGATACAGACCCATTTTTCGATTTTCATCTCCCGTTGGACTTTCGCATATTCGCGGGCATATTCCATCCAGTCGCCCATGTTCTCCTGTGCCATAAGAATTTTTAGGTTTTTGAGGATTCCCATAAAAAGCAGAAATCCTCATTGTTTCGTTATGCTGACGCCGGACATAGAGGGCCATTCTCCAACTCCCATTTCTCGCGGGCTTCGTTGTATTCCTGCTCTTCCTGTCGGAGCATACGTTCTGTTTCGGGAGTATAGCCGATGAAGCGGATACAGCCGCCGTTATAGCCGGTCAGTTTGCAGATTATACCTGCCTTTTCAAGTTTGTCAATGCGCTTCTGTGCAGACTTGGCGCTTGAATACTGCTTAGGCCAAAAGTAATGTTCGCCCCTTGAACCGTAGTGATCTGCTCCGTAGACCTTATATCCGGCATGCCGCCGGCTCTCTATAAAGTCGAAACGGCCTTTTTCAAGAGCCTGCCGGATAGCCTTGTGCGCCGCACCTTCGGGATGCCTGAATGTCTTTGGTTTCAGGCCTTTCATGCCGAGTTTCGGAAGCACGACTTTGTAGGGATTGCTCCATTTGCCGATGCCGAGAGTAAGATAGAAGTTGGTGCAGAAGTAGTCGGTCATAGGGTCGCTGTCGTCATAGTTGTACGACATGACAAAATCCTTTACGTTGGTCATCACCTCCCGGGCGCGGTCTGTCAATCCTTGTTCTCTTTCAACCCGGTAATGATTGATAGAACAGTGGATATATCCTGACTCTTTTGTGAATGCCTCGAAATCGGCAGTCATTAGGGTGACGTGTATTGAACTGTATCCGTCACGTCTTACCGAGAACTTGTATTTCGGATAGGTTTCCTTGAGCCAGTTACGTATTATCTCCACAATCTCCCGTGAAGATTGTCCTTTATAGTTACTGCCTCGCCACCGGTATTCGTTGTAGACATAGCGGGTGTATTCCCCGGCGGATGCTTCGCCATAGTCGTTCTCGTATCCGTTAAGATCCGATGTCGGCGACACAGGGACGTCCTTCCATACTGCAAACAGCTTCTCAAACTCGGAGTTGATGCGCTGCATTGTTTCCGTGCTGCCACCTTTGTCGGGATGGTTGTCGATTGCAAGCCGACGGTACTTCTTTTTCAGGTCCGCCAGACTGCTGATGTTCTGAAAGTAGGTCATATCGTTAAATTTTGTGCGTCAGGCCATAGCCATGCGGTTGATGAAATACTCCACATAGTCGTCTTCTATGCCAAGATTGCTACAAGCCATATACAGGTCATCTTCACGGAGGTCGCTAAGTTCCTGCAATTCCTGAAGATGACGAACCTCGGCTTCGAGATATTCCTGTGCGGTCTGCTTGTCGCAGGAGCAGGTTGTCGAAATCAGATTCACTATATCCATATCCGTGTCATTTGAGGTTGTACATTTTTGCGAAATGGTTATTCACCGCCGGAATGCGTTTCTTATAGAATGGCTGGTTTTCCCTGCACCAGTCGGCAAGCTCCGCTTTTGAGGTGAAGGGTCTGCGCCAACTCTGTCCGGTCATTATCATCTCCACGATGGGGGCGAGTTCGGAAATGAACATTCCGACAGTCCATCCCTCCCATATATGCCTGTTCATGTCTGTTGCCATACTTTTTATGTTTTTAATGGTTCATTTTCGGGTTCAAGCAGTTCCCGCGTCGCAAGTAGGATTTCGTTAAGCCATATAGGGCTGCGCGATGAAAGGTCGAACACACTCTCGGTCTGGAATATGCAACCCTCATGGTTATCTATTGCAGTCATGCTTAAAGACTCCCCGGTTACTGTAACCTTTGTCACCACGCCTTCATAGGGATATCCGTCATCGTCAAAAAATATGACATATACGGAATCCGGTGCGTTGGGAACTGTGTCGGACTCAGGGATTTCCAGTTCCGTCAGTCCGTGTCTGCGAAGCAATCCTATGATTGCCTCGGTAATCTCCTTGCGGAGATCTTCAATTTGTTTGCTGAAATCTTTCATGTGGAAAATATTTAGTTTGTTATGCAGTTTGCTGATTTGCAGACGTAAGTTTCACTGTCTCACCGAAGAAAGAGTCGCTTACGCCGTACACTTGCCTTATTGAATAGTCATATTTCTTGCGTGGGTTGTCGATCATCAAGCGATATCCGTGGTAATCCTTGATTTTCAGTTCAAGGGTTACATCCTCCCGCAGTTTCATATCAAGCACGCTTCCGCCGCCATACATCGAACTGAATATGCCGCAATAGTTGTCTTTCGGAATTGTAACCTTCGCCACCGAGAAACCGGACTCATAAAGTTCCTTGAGATTTATCTTTCCTATATAGGTCAGCAGATTGGCCCCGCAGCATGAGTTGACAAGCTCTCGGTGGAAATCCTCGTATGATACAAGTTCCTTACCGTCACGCGATTTCCGGTAATGGCACCTGCCATACACGGCAATCCCTTTTTCAGCCAGGAACCTTTTTACCTTTGCAGGATTGAGGTTAAGCGCATCCACCATATCGCCGAAATACGAGTCTGGATAGACATATCCGCCCTGCGATTCCAGCCAATGCGAGTTGATACAGTCATAGTTGGAAAGCATCTCGACCCGAACAGGAATGTCATCCGTATTCTTCAACAGTCCTCCGAGTGCGTCCGAATCATCACGCTCGTAGATAATGTTCACTATATCATCCCGGTTGTCATCCATGAATTCCTCCACGGCATCCTCGTCAAAGCCTTCGTCGATACAACTTGACTTGATATCCTCCAAAATCTGACTGACGCTGTGCCATCTGGCATCCTGATACCAGTCATCGGTCTTGTCATACAGGGTCATTGCACTTTTTTCTTTCATGCAAGTTTCTATGACATCAAGATTCTCGTTTAGATTGTCATCATAATTGACCCACACAAGGGTATATGAATCCTCCATTACGGATCTGATGAAATCCATTGTCAGTTCTTTATTCTCTTTTTCCATATCATTCACCGTATATTTCGTTTCTTATGCTGCGGTATCTGTGTTCCGACATCTCCGTTTCCCGTGAGAAATGGAAGCGTGCCGCATATCCGCAGTAGTTTGTCCTCGGCTCACCTCCGCATCTCTGGATGGTGAGGTCTATGTCCCACTCCATATCGCCCAGTCCGAGGCATATCGACTGTGAGTGCAGCATCGCATGGGCGAGCCTTATGGCGGCATCCGTTTTGTTTTCCTTGCACAGCCTGTCGAAAGCCATAGTAGCTATCTCGCGGTTGGATATTGTCACACTTTTCATGGCTTCTATTTTATTTTCACAAGTTGCTTGAACCGGGCTACAATCTCTCCGCGTTTGCTTTCAGCCAGTTCTTCATATTTGCGTCTTATATCGCAGCGTTCCGTCCAAGATTTGCCTATAAGCTCATTCTCATACGAATCTCTACATAATTCCGGATATTCTTTGAACAGTATCTCAAACTGTCTTCGCCATTTGCGTCCCTGCCATGAACGTTCGGCAATAAATTTTATGAACTGGAACATCTTTTCATCGGTTCCGACATCCATTGCATAGAAATGGTCTGTTCTGGGCCACACATTGTTGGAGTGCTGCCAAGTCTCGATATGGCGCGTCGAGGCATTGTATGCCATTTTTGTGATTATCTGATAACTCATAATATTTTATTTAATTCAGTGATACATTGTCAATCTCCTTGTCCTTTGCGGCGATGGTTCCGAAATGCACGGCTATCACCCTTTGTGGGAAACAGGTGTGGTGGTTGTATCCGGTCCTTTGCCACAGTGTGAAGCAGTCGTTCCTGAACGACCAGTGGAAATGTCCCGACAACGACCTGTACTCGTGCCGGACATTCCTCTCAATAAGCATCCTGCTGACATCCATGATATGCCGTGAGAGCAGGACGATGTTGAGTATCTCCGAATAGGCACGGTGCACGCGCGGGTCGGTTGGATACAGCGGTGACAGATGGTTGATTTTCATGATTCCTCGTCTTTAATCGTAATTGTCACCGAATATCTCCTGCCTCAGCAGGTTTTGGTCGAACCAACCTTCGGGATAACAGATACAAGAACTGCTTTCGTTATCCGTATCCGGCAGATAACATTTGGCATTGTAGCTCACATTGTCGCCGTACATGTTCCTGTAATGAGCCACAAGCAGGTGCGGATTGTCGGTTCTCAGATCATATCCGTATCTGGCGCACCATCTCTCGAAATCATCCAAATCCTCGTCGTCAAGCTGGTCGAAAGCATCCCTTATGTCGAAGAAGTTGGGACACAGCCATTCACGGTTTATCAGTATGGACGGTATGTTGTCCCAGCTTACATATCTGTATTGCGGATGCCGTTCCTGCGGGAACAGTTCAGAGCAACAGCACAGGAATTCCTGCATGTCGCCGTAATCACTCAGCGTCATGTTGTAGTCAGTCCTTTGGGATATGTCTATCATGTACTGCGTCGTTACCGTCAGTTCAGCCTCGTTGAGATTCATTCTTTCCATTTTTATAATTGTGTTTCGTGGAACCCGTGGGTTCCATTCCACAGGCATCAAAAGGTGCGTGTCCCGGCTGTGCAGGGTTTTACGGGAAAATACCGGAGCCTCCGGCAAGGATGATTTTCCCGTAAACCGCATGCGGCCCGACCTTGCACTGCCGACGGGGACACGACCTACCTTTGCCTGTGGGAATGGATGCCACGGATTGCATGTTGTCATTATTCCTTTGATTATCACGTTACCAGCTGGCGACCCCAGCTTATCCTCACTTTCCCTTCGGCATCTGTCTCGCGCCTTAGCAGGCTGTCGATCACCGACATGGATATGTCGAACTCGTTGAATATCTCCGCCTGCTCCTTGACCTCACCGCATTTGATGAACTCGTTCAGACGCTCCTTGGTGAGCACCAACGCCATCAGGTTCTGCTCCACGGAATCCTCGTATGTCACGAAATGCACCTTCTTTCTGTCTTTTGAGTCGAGGCGTATGAAGCGGAAATAGAACTGCTCCATCTTAGGGATGTTCCATTGCAGGGATTCCAGTATTATCTGGTTGCAAGACGGGATGTTGACCGAGCTGCTCAAAGACTGCTGCGTGCATACGAGGACACCGTTGATTGTGGAGTCGAACTCGCTGACGATGGTCTGCCGTTTCTTGAAGGGGATGGCTCCGGTCACTGTGAACACCGGCCTGTCGGGAAAATGCTCCCTTATGTAACCGGCATACATCTCATAGGCGGAAATAGATGTGCAGCCCACAGCGACTTTCCCTTTTGTCCGGCGTATCATCCGGCCTATGTGGTGGACCTTACCCGGATATTCATCACCGTAATATCCCTCAATAAGATGCGGGACCGAGCAGGCTTTTATCAGTAGCTTGATCTGACGCATGAGCCGAAGTCCCGCATCCTTCTTCGTATCGCCCGTACTGTTGTAGTAAAGCTCGCATATACGGCAGAATTCCTCTATTATCACACGGTAGACCTCCCGTTCTCCGGGTGAAGGTATGACCGTCTGCGTCCTGACATCATATTTCTCGCCGGCGAAATCCCTGAACTTGCGCGTGATGATTGTCTTGCCTATAAGCTCGAAAAGCGTGTCCTTGTTATAAATGTCCTGGTTCTGCTTCTCAATTCCGAACACTGTCGCTTTTCCGGGACAATGGCACGACTTGAAGAGCACATGCCCCCTGAAAGCCGGGAACGGTTCTCCGTAATGGTCGTTGGAATCGCTCTCAATCTCCTTATCGCGGTTCTGCTTATATACCCATGGACTCCAACAGGTCATGTTGACAGAATTGTTATACAGCAACTCGAACTGGCTGTAAAGTTCCGCTATGTTGTTCCGGGTGGTGGTGCCGGTGTCAAGGATCTTGTATTTTACCCTGCGGAATATGGCGAGTATGTATCTCGTCTTCTGCGATACGGGATTGGTAATCTCATCCGATTCGTCGAACACGAGACACAGCCTCCGTGCCGACATCTTGATGAACTTCATGAGACAGCGTTTCAGCTTGCAGAGCATGGAGGTTGATACTATCAGGAATGTTCCGGCGGGGATATTCTCAAAATCGGCATGGCTCCGCAGCAATCTGTACGGTTCCCGGTTGTTTCTCAGAAACGGCTCCCATGTCATGTTCGTGGCGATTGCCGGGGCGAGGACAATGACATTCCGGACCTTGTTGAATTTCAGAAGATACTTCGCCCGTTGGTAGACTGCCGCTGTCTTGCCGGATCCCTGCTGCCAGTTGAGCAGGGCGTACCGTTTCTGCAACACGAGGTTCAGGTCGTGCTTTTGCAGGTTGGTGAACTCGCACACATCCATGTCCTTGTTCACGAAAGTCGCCCTGTCAAGATATTCGGCCAGTTCCGGCAGCGGCTCCATGCTCTCGAATGTCCGGCTCTGAAGACTATATCTGTGCCGCTTTTTGCGTATCAGCCGTAATGCGGCCTTATGTTGGCGTAAGTTCGCCTCTGTCGGTTTTTCCGGCATAGGCAGCTCAGTACGTTTCAATATCAGGCCGTTGATGCTTGCGGCATTGTGACCGTCCTTGTCAAGAAGACGTGGCGCGTATGCCTTGAGTTTGAATCCGTAGGATGTCTTTACGAGCGCTATTTCCTTTCGGCGTATGGTGTCCTGGTTACGGATATACCGTCGTATGACTGACAGCACCTTGTTCGGAGTAAGTTTCTTTCGTTCCCATTCGTCACGCTCAGCTTGAGTACAGTTCTCCGGCGGTTTCTGGTTGCGGAATTTTGCGACGAGTTCCAATGCCTTGTCTATGTGTCGGTTCAATCGCTTGTGGGCTTTCAGCTCGTACATGTATTTGGCAAGCAGATACTCGAACCTTTCAAGTTCCTCACGGCATACGGCATTGGTCTCCTGCATGAGCGGCAGCTTGAGTCTGGCTTTCACCGCCCGTGCGTCAGTTATGCGCTGTTTCAGTTCTTCCGCGCTCACAAAATCGTCAGCGTTGTAAGGCTGCATGTCAATGTGTCGGGAGTGACGCAGGAAAACCATTATCTTGGTACCAAAATTGCGGACTCCGAGCGATGCGAAGGCGTCAGGGTCAAGCAGGGTTTGTCCGATGAACGAGAACTGCGCGTTTACGGCCCTGACCTTCGATTTCTCCCAGAACTCGCTTTGGAGAAATGAAGCTGGAACAATCAGCATAAGTATCCCGGCCGGATTCAACGCATCGTATGCCTTGTCTATATAGTAGACCTGCGATACTTTTATACCGAATTTGAGGTTGAAAGGGGGATTACCAATTATCACATCGTACCGGCTCTCCGGCGTGAACTGTTGTATGTCGCATTGCTGTATGTCCGCATCCGGATACAGGTATCGGGCCACTGCCACCGCCTTTGGGTCTATGTCGAACCCGTGCGCGTTGCGCTGGTTAGGCAGGTGGTTGAAGAAGTTTCCCATGCCGCAGCACATGTCGAGTATCATTTCCGATGGCTGGGGTGAAAGCATATCCACCATGTCGCGGCATATCTCATGGGGAGTGAAGAACTGGCCCATCTCGAACTCCCGCTTTGCCTCGGCATACTCGTTGTAGCTGTTGTAGTCGCTACGCCGCAGGTTATGCAGACCTCCGATACCGGTATAGCAGTTGTAGATACTCTCCGTCGGTATGGTGTCCTTGCCGGAATCTATGCAGAAAAGTATCTTCTCGTTTATCTCCTCCCGCTTGTTCGGGGAATCTGTTGGGGAATGATGGCGTACATAATCGTTTTGGGATATTGTTATAAATGGGGAAGCACGGACACCGTTGCCGATATCCGTGCTGTCTGTTTTCTGTTATGATTGTCTATTCATCTTGCAACCGCAGTTCATCAAGGCGGAGACGGTTGAAACACAGGCTTGCCGCTTCTCTGTCCTTGAATCTGACATCTATTCGCCCGTTGCGGAAGAACTTCATCCCCGTGGCGTTGGTTGTCATCAGGTCATACCAGCCTGATATATCCACATTGTCCTGATTCAGACGCATGACCATTCCTTTGTCCCCGCACAGCACATCATCGGAGCCGAAGGCTATCCCCTCGCAGAGAGTTGATATGTTCCCGTGATAGTTGTAATGCACATGGTTTGTGCGGTTGTAATCGTAGTAGAAACTATCGAAGACAACGATGTTCGGGAATGAAATCTTGTCACCTTTCAGTTCCGGTTTGACCTTGCTCCAACGATGAGGTTTTACAAGCTGGTGGAAACGTTTGATGAGTTCCTCCTCGGCGGTCTTTCGGAAACTGCGTCCTCCGAGATGCTCTATTACAGCATCCACATACGTCATGTAATGCGGACGAGAACCCATTTTAAGAGTGTTCCCGTTTATATCGGGAACCGGTACCGACACATTGTATGTGCGGTTGAAATATCCGGTTATCCTTTGGGCAAACCCTTTGTTGGCGTTAAGATTTGAGGATACAAGTTCGTTGATGGCCTTGAATGGCTTGAACGTGTGGACGGTATAGTCCTTATACTCGGAATCGGCTGTTGAGTAAGTGTGTCTGATTTCGCCGTTCTCCTTGTAGCTTATCCTGTGGCTTTCACGGTATTTCTCAGCCTCTTTTGTGAAGATTCCGTACCATTGGTCTATCTTTTCGAGCGCATCGTACAGCATTTCCTGCTGCTTTTCGCAAAAGAGCCTGTCCTGAGCCGTTATCTTCTCCTCGTTCCGGATTTCCACTCCGAGAATACCGGAAAGCAGGTCGGCATTGCCGCCTGCATGTGTTGCTGTTGTTGTTTGCATATCGTATGGTTTTAGTAAGTTATCGGTGGTAGTTCTATGCGGTAGAATGTGGTGACATGGCGCTCCATGTCTTTTTTTATCTTGACTTTCACGAGTTGTCCGTTGTACATCCGCTCCTGCACGGGCAAATCCAGTCTGTTCCATTCATCTTCCTGTAGGAACTCGGTCTTATCCCGGAAGCACCATACAACCAGCATGGAATCTGAATGATTGAATACTGTCGCTTCATAGTTCTTCTTGAACCTGTCGAAATCTGCATCGTCACGGAAGGCTGTTCCGTCGGCGACATATTGGTAGCGGGACTCAGGATTATCATTGATGCGAACATAGAGTTTGCGCCATGTCTCGGTGGTGAAATCCCCATATAGCGGTTCCGGATCAGAGTATTCCCATTTGGCGATCTTCGCCATGAATCTCACGCTTCCGTTGGCGCACGGTCCGCAATGTCCCCATGCGCTGAATACCCCGTCCTCCCAGCCGATGAACTTCATTTCGGCGGGATCGATGCTTGTGAACGGCCCTCCGCTTACACTGAGCCATATATCAGGATCACCGATACCTACAAACGGCACGTATGGTGCAAGGCATACCGACATTCCGTCAGCCCTTAGATTTTCGAGCAGCGCGTGTCCGTAGAAATCTCCTTCCCGGTCAACATGACGCATCCTGTCTCCGATCTTAGGCGTGAGGCTTGAGCGTGAGCCTTCGATGACTTCGACGAGCCTGTTTACCATATCCACATCCTGCTGCCTGAGGATATGATCCCTGTCGTATGAAACATTCAACGGCAGTAGGGTTTCAAGGGTGTACTTGTTCTTTGTCGTTTCTGACATACCATCTTATTTTTTGTTATTCCGGCTTATGGGGCCGGAGTTCCCATAACTACAGGCTTAAAAGGTCGTGTTCCAGCTGCGCAAGGTTTTCGGGAAAAATACCGCAAGCCCCTCGGGGCGCGGAAGATTTTTCCACGAAACCCGAAGGGCCTGACCTTGCACGGCTGATAAGAACACGGACTACCTTTGCCTGTGGTTATGGAAACTCCGCCTCTATATGATGGTATCCTTATTTCGTATTTTTCTTGTTGAAGCATAGTCGCTTCCGCGACACGGAAAAGGCAATCTAAAAGAGAATTACGCTCTGGAATGAGGCGTAATCCAAAAATAAATGCTAACTTTGCATCAAAGTAAAAGAGTTATTTGAAAGCGTGAGAAATATAGCGTAACCAAACACACTACCAATTTCTTATCCATTGCCCATCCTCACGCGAATTCTCAAAAATAACCTTGTAATCAAAATATTAGCCCAAGACTACATCAAATATACGAAGAAGTTCTGATAAGAATTTTTAGCCTTCAGTCAATAGCGATGTCCCGGAAATAGCAGAAATCCGCGAGCTAAGTTCGGGAAGGAGGTCAAGCGGAAGCGAGATGTAAATCGAACAGGTATTGTCAAACTCCTGTGATATGATCTTTACGACCTCACAGCCTCCGGGGGAATTTTGAGCCTTAAGCAGTTTCATGACATCGTTCATGGCAAGATAAGGGAAAGTGAAACCCAATCTGGTCATATCCTTTCCCTCTATTATTTCTGCAGCTTCTATAGCCAGACGTGCAGCTTCACGATAAGCTGCTATCAGGCCGGATGTGCCAAGTTTTTATACCTCCGAAATATCTCACCACTATTATAACAATGTTAGTGAGGCCGAATGAATTTATCTGTCCGAGTATAGGCTTCCCCGCCGTTCCCGACGGTTCGCCGTTGTCAGACGACAGATATTCTTTGCGGTCAGAACCTATCATATATGCCCAACAGACATGTCGCGCATCATGATATTCATTTGTATAAAGAGCCACATATTCCTTGGCTTCCTCTGCAGAAGTGACAGGAATGGCAAAAGAGATGAAGCGGCTCATCTTTTCACGAAAAGCCGCTTCACTCTGCGATGATATTGTCAGGTAATTAGCCAATTACTAATAAATACAATCAAGAAACGATAAGCATAGCGTCGCCATAAACGCCGAATTTATAACCCTCTTTGACAGCTTTCTTGTAGGCATCCATCACAAGATCATAACCTCCGAAAGCCGCAACCATCATGAGCATTGTTGAATAAGGTAGATGGAAATTGGACACAAGGGCATCTGTCACTGAAAAATCATAGGGAGGGAAGATGAACTTATTAGTCCAGCCAGAATATGTCTTCATGTGGTCGCCCATGCTCACGGCACTTGCCACAGCACGTAAAACAGATGTGCCTACCGCACAGACACGATGGCCGCCGTCCTTAGTTGCATTCACGAGGTCAACAAGTTCCTCGCTCGCTTCCATCTCTTCCGAATCCATACGGTGTTTCGTAAGGTCCTCCACATCAATTTCGCGGTAGTTTCCGAGCCCGCTGTGAATCGTTATGAAGCCTTGGTTGACACCCTTAATCTCAAGACGCTTCAGAAGTTCACGGGAAAAATGAAGTCCGGCCCCGGGAACAATCACAGCGCCTTCTTTGCGGGCGAATATGGTCTGGAAGCGTTCTGCATCCTCCTCGTCAGGCTCGCGGTTTATATAGTAAGGAAGCGGAGTAGTGCCTAACTTATAAAGTTCTTTCTTGAATTCTTCATGAGGGCCATCGTAGAGGAAACGGAGAGTACGACCGCGCGATGTAGTGTTGTCTATAACTTCTGCCACCATTGACTCGTCATCACCAAAATACAACTTATTGCCAATACGAATCTTGCGGGCCGGCTCTACGAGGACATCCCATAGCTTATTTTCAGCGCTCAGCTCACGAAGCAGGAACACCTCGATGCGAGCTCCCGTCTTTTCCTTATTACCATAGAGACGGGCAGGGAAAACCATAGTGTCATTGTAGACAAATAAATCCCCGTCATCAAAATAGTCAATAATGTCTTTAAAAATCTTATGTTCGATTTCTCCTGTACGTCTGTTGACAACCATCATTCTTGACTGGTCGCGCTCAGGCGCGGGGCGCTGCGCTATGAGTTCGTCGGGTAGACGGAATTTGAATTGAGAAAGCTTCATGCTAAAAAATTATCTTATTCTGAATTACCAAATATATCAAAGGGCGGAATCAATTGCCCGCAGAACCGGAAATAGCTTTTCCAGCCTCATCGTCATCGGGGAAAGAGATTTCGACTGTACGGATAAGCTCGACGGCCTGCTCGACTGTCAGACAATTGTCAATCACAGCATCACCGACACGGGTACGACGCAGACCGATGAGATGTCCGCCAGAACCTAATGCCTCACCAATATCGCGGGCAATTGCACGGATATATGTGCCTTTGCTGCATACAATACGAAGGGTCAATGTCATGTCGGCGGCATTGAAATCCAACAGTTCCATCTCATCTATGACAAGCACTTTTGGCTTAAGTTCCACTTCATGGCCTTTTCGAGCCATATTATAGGCACGTTTGCCATCGACTTTACATGCCGAGAATGCCGGAGGGGTCTGCTCTATACGCCCAATAAAACGAGGGAGAATCTCTCGGATAAGGTCAAGCGTGATATGTTCCGTAGGATAAGTCGCATCAATTTCAGTTTCAAGGTCAAACGACGGAGTGGTCGCACCAAGTTTGATTGTAGCGACATATTCCTTTACCCCGGCCTGCAGAGACTCGATAAGCTTTGTCGCACGGCCTGTCACCACTACCATTACCCCGGTAGCGAGCGGGTCAAGAGTCCCTGCATGACCGACCTTGAACTTCTTTCGGTGTAGCCGATGGAGCAACACGCCACGAAGACGTTTCACCACATCAAACGATGTCCATTCGAGAGGTTTGTCAATATAAAGTATTTCACCTGTTACGAAATCCATGACATCTTCAAAATTTTACCATACGAGGCAGAGCACACCTGCGCAGAGACAGTAGAGAGCAAACCAGATAAGTTTACCTTTCTTCACAATATTAATCATCCATTTGCAAGCGATACAGCCGACAATGAACGATGCTAAAAATCCGATGACCAAAGGCCATGTCCCGACAGCAGCGCCTACACCTTCTCCGGCTATCAGATCCTTTGTGCTCAAAAGGGCCTCTCCAAGAATAGGGATAATAACCATGAAGAAGGAGAATTGCGCAATCTTGTCGCGCTTGTCGCCAAGAAGCAGACCTGTGGCAATAGTAGTACCCGAACGGCTAAGTCCCGGAAGAACGGCCACAGCCTGTGCGCAACCGATAATGAAAGCATCAGCCCATGTGATGTCGTGGCCTTTGACACCTTCGATTCGTTCGCGTTGCGGATTCCTAAAGAAATAGGCAAACGAAAGAAGAATCGCAGTGACAAAAAGACAACAGCCAACTACTGTAAGACCATCACCGAAAAATTGCTCTACAAAACTTTTAAAGAACAGACCGACAATAGCAACCGGTATACATGACAGAAGAATTTTGCAGACATAGAAAAATTTGTCATCACGCGCAATAGTAAAGAAAGACTTGCAAAGAGGGACAAATTCATTCCATAGCACAACAATAGTACTCAGGACAGTAGCCACATGCAGCACAATATCAAATTCAAGAGCATCAGAGCCTTCCAGCTTCAAGCCAAGAATTTCGCGGAAAATTTCAAGATGTCCACTGCTACTGATAGGCAGGTATTCGGCAAGTCCTTGGACTATGCCTAAAATAAGAGCGTCAATACAATCCATTTCTGTATTATTATTTCAGATAAAATTTAATCATTGTTTTCTTTGCCCTTGGGACTATACATAATTGCAAACCCCATGAATATGAAACCGATAAATGCAATCGACGGACCGACAACAACACGCCGTGTCGAGAAGATGTCAGGATTGAAGGCATTCCAGTCTGTGGCTCCGCCGGTCATCAGGCAAAAGCCTGCCACAATGAGAATCCCCGCTATGGCCATAAGAATAAAATTGGTTTTCAGTAACGGAAGGCTGCTTTCGTTTTCTTTCAACAGGCGCGACTCATTCTCGTCGCGCTTCGGAGCAGGTTTATAAGCCATATTAAAAGATATATTTATTTAAACATTTCATCATATGATAACCGCAAATAGCGGTTTGCCGCAAAAATAGCAGCGATAAAACAAATCAGCATACCTGTCAGTATCATACCGACGAGAACAAGCACAACAATTTCCCAGCTAAGGAATTCTCCAAGTTCAGCCTCATACGTACGTCCATACCACACCGTAGCGACAAGAGCCAATGACGCTATCACCCCTGCGACAAAACCGTTGACAATATTATCGGCAAGGAATGGCCGACGGATAAAGCCTCCGGTAGCGCCAACAAGTTTCATCGTATATATGGTAAACCTACGGGCATAGACAGTCAGACGGACAGTATTGAATATCAGGATAAATGATACCGTAAGGAGTGCAACTGCAACAAAGACAAGCGCAAGCGACAGGCTTCGCAACGAAGAATTCACGCGGTCAACAAGAGCTGTGTGAACTTTAATCTCGCTAACCTGAGGCATAAGCATGATGGGAGATGTAAGAAGGGCGATGCTGTCATTTGAGGCATATTCAGGTAAAACCTTCACCTCAAGCTCCCCGACAAAAGGATTCACGCCGGCAAGGCGCACTATGTCTTCCTCCTCTCCTACCATTTTTTGCCAGCGGTCGAGAACTGCGTCAGGCGACGAGTAGACAGTCGTACGGACTCCACCCATTTTTTCAATTTTCGTCTTTACAGAACTGATGTCGGAAGCTGTCACATCTTCATTGAAGAGCACAACGAATCCCATATTTTCCTTTATCCCTTGCGTCACATTGTGGGCAGCTATCCCCATGAAAGAAGCAAGTCCAAGTATGAAAAGCACCAACGCGACAGAGAGTGTCGCGGTCGCACGAGTGGTGAACAACGGAATTAAATGATGACGCTTTTTAGCCATGATAAATATTAAAGTGCAAAAATACAACCGACCGAAGCTAATGTCAAGAGATTTAACCAAATTTTAACAACAAAGTTCAAAATTAGGCTTCAATCCCGTGGATTCAGACAGAAAACCGACCTACTTCATGACATAAGACCGCCATTTTTCAATAAGCGCAGTCATGTCGGCAGGAATAGGAGCCGTGAAAAACATCTCTTCACCTGTATCCGGATGAACAAAGCCAAGCGTACGTGCATGCAGAGCCTGACGAGGGCATAAAGCGAAACAGTTTCCCACAAATTTCTGATATGAGCCGCTACGCTCGCCACGAAGTATCACGTCACCGCCATAGCGTGCGTCTGAAAACAGCGGATGCCCGATATGACGCATGTGTACACGTATCTGATGCGTACGTCCCGTCTCAAGCACACATTTCACCAATGAAACATGGATGAAATCCTCAAGAACCTCATAGTGGGTGACTGCATGCTTGCCTGACGGATCATCATCGGGCAATACGGCCATCTGCAGCCGGTCTTTGGGGTTCCGTCCGATAGTTCCTTCGATACGGCCTTTTTTCGGGTCCGGCACACCCCACACGAGGGCATTGTATTCCCGCTTCGTCGTCTTATTGAAAAACTGCCGGCCAAGATGGGTTTTCGCATCCGGCGTTTTGGCAACGACAAGCAGACCGGATGTGTCCTTGTCAATACGATGGACAAGCCCAAGTCTCGGATCGCTAACATCATAATCAGGATTGTCGCGGAAATGCCATGCGAGAGCATTGACAAGCGTACCCGAATAGTTTCCGTGACCGGGATGCACCACAAGTCCGGCAGGTTTGTTGACGACGAGCAGCGCATCATCCTCATACACGATGTCAAGCGGGATATCCTCCGGGATGATTTCAAGTTCATAACGCGGACGGTCCATCACTATCTGTATCGTGTCAAGAGGCTTGACACGATAGTTTGACTTCACGGCTTTGCCATTGACCAGAATGCAACCTGCATCGGCGGCCTGCTGGATGCGGTTGCGCGATGATTTTTCCATTCGGGTGACAAGATATTTGTCAACCCTAAGGAGCTGCTGCCCTTTGTCGACCACGAAACGGAAATGTTCATACATCTCCGTCCCTGCACAGTCGACAGTTCCAGCACCGTCTGTCTCCATCTCCGGCTCAATATCGAAATCCTGCATATCGTCAGCCGGAAAATCTTTATCAAACTCTTCCATCCTCTATTCAAAAAGATTGAGATGTTCGATTGAATCAGAGGCTTCGCCGATACTGTCGTCGGCAACAATAGTATCGTTCACACCTTGGCCGACTTCAAGTTCCACAGTTGCATTTACCGGCACGCGTGCACCGGGAGAGAGACGATGCCCTTTATAATAGACCCCAAGCACAAGATCCTTGAAGTCGCTTGGAATTCGCTTCTCGACGATATTCTTGATTTCAAGACCCTCAAGGATTGACTTTGCCTGACGCACCGAGATGTCGGTCAGAGTGGGAATGGTCACCATCTTCGGAGAAAAGGCATTGATAGTAAGATAGATTTCTCGACCTTCCTTCACAACAGTCCCGACTTTAGGATTCTGGTCGATCACAGTTCCCGGGCGAGTCGATTTATCATAGACTGAATCACTCAGGACAGCGACAAGTCCCTCCTCGGAAAGCCGGCGGGTAGCATCATCATAAGTAAGGGACTTAACAGTCGGAACTACAATCGTGTCATCGTGACGGGTCCAGACATCAAGCCACATCATAGCAAGCCATCCAATGACAATAGCCACCAGAAACATCAGCCCAATGTGGAGGAGAATTCTTTTCATATATCTATGAATTATACATATTAAATATCAGAAGGCTGTTTTCCCAATGCAATGGCAAAAACCTCATCTATAGTCGAAACATAATGGAAAGTGAGTCCGGATATATAAACCGGCTTTATCTCTTCAATGTTCTTGCGGTTGTCTGCACAAAGTATTATATCGGTGATACCGGCTCGTTTGGCAGCCAGAATTTTTTCTTTTATTCCTCCGACCGGCAACACCTTACCACGAAGAGTTATTTCACCGGTCATCGCAAGACGTGGTCTGACCGGACGCCCTGTGATGGCCGACAAAATCGACGTACACATTGTAATACCGGCTGACGGACCATCCTTTGGAATCGCGCCCTCCGGGACATGAATATGAAGCTGACGATTCTCAAAACTTTCAGGGTCAATACCATAGCGTTCAGCCCGAGCCTTTACGACCTGAGTTGCAATTACGGCAGACTCCTTCATCACATCACCGAGATTTCCGGTAATCGTAAGCTTCTCACCCTTCCCCTGTGTTATCGACGATTCGATGAAAAGTATCTCGCCCCCGACTGCAGTCCACGCAAGACCTGTAGCTACTCCCGGAGTATCCGAAAGCTCATATCGTTCAGGTGTATACGTTTCAACACCAAGATAGTTTCTTAAATCTTCCGATTCGACATGAAGTTTATAAGCCTCACCTCGCATCTTCCCAAGCACGATTTTGCGGATGACTTTCGCAAGCTCCTTTTCGAGCAGACGGACACCGCTCTCACTTGTGTAGCTTTCTATTATTTTTGTCAGAGCTTCTGTCGAAAATGTTATTTCATCCTTTCCGAATCCGTTTTCTACTGCCAGACGCGGTATTAGATGCTTTCTCGCTATCTCTATCTTCTCCTCCGGAAGATAGCCGGATATGTCTATAATCTCCATGCGGTCAAGCAGAGGACGTGGAATTGTCGAAAGCGTATTGGCAGTAGCAATGAAAAGGACATGCGAGAGATCATAGTCGACATCCACATAATTATCGTGGAAATGGCTGTTCTGTTCAGGGTCAAGCACTTCAAGAAGCGCCGACGAAGGATCGCCCTTGAAATCACTGCCGGTCTTGTCGATTTCATCGAGCAACAGCACCGGGTTCGATGTCCCCGCACGCTTGATAGCATCAATAATACGTCCGGGCATAGCCCCTATATACGTACGGCGATGTCCACGGATCTCTGCCTCATCGTGCAGACCACCGAGCGACACACGCTGATACTTACGTCCGAGAGACTTCGCTATCGACTGTCCAAGAGAGGTCTTGCCTACGCCGGGCGCACCGACAAGGCATATAATAGGCGAACGGCCTTCCGGCGTATTCATCATAACCGCAAGCTGTTCGAGTATGCGTTCCTTTACTTTTTCAAGACCATAGTGGTCCTCGTCAAGAATCCTTTCGGCCGCCTGAAAATCGGTATCAAGTTCCGAATACTTTCCCCACGGGAGATCCGTCAGCAATTGCAGATAGGAATATTGAACCGAATAGTCGGGGCTTTGCGGATTAAGTCTGCGCAGTTTTTCAAGCTCCTTGCCGAAAGTACGCATTACAGACTCCGGGAGGTCTATTTTCTTTGCTTTTTCTTCAAGAGTCCTGCAATCGTCATCATCGCCATATAGCTCTTCGCGGAGCACTTCAAACTGGTGTTGGAGGAATGCGTTGCGCTGCTGTTCGTCAATGTTGCGACGAGCCTTGCGATGGACATCCGCACGTATCTCAGCCATCTCTTCGCTGTGAGCGAGATGTGAGAGAAGCAACTGTGCGCGGTCTTTCATGCGATTCTTGCGCAAAAGCTCGATTTTCACTTCAGGAGTGAACGGCGAATGTGTCGATATGATATTTATAAGGAGTTGCGGACTTGGAATATTCTCGATGTTGAATGCAAGATCCGACATCTTCTCGTTGCCGGCATGTAGAATGTTGAGCGTCGTCTGTCGTATGTCGTCAACGAGTGCAATGAACTCCTTATCGCTTTGACGCGAAGAGCTTTCTCGAACAGACTTTACCTGCGCGGCAAGTGCGCCGGGTATATGGCGGCCTTCAGCCATTCCCGTAATCTTGATTTTTTCTCTTGCCGAAAGTATTGCGGTATGAGTGCCGTCAGGCAAATCGAACGTCTTCAATACGTCAGCCACAACACCATATTCATAAAGGTCTTCCAGCCCCGGATGTTCAGTCGAAGCCTCCCGCTGACAGAATATACCGACAGGGATATGATTTTCAGCAGCCGCTGCGGCTGTCATTACCGACGCATCGCGTGCAAGAGTAATCGGGAAAGTGACACCCGGGAACAACACGAGGTCACGCATGGCAATTATGGGGAGGTCGTTGAAATCGGGTGTCGGACGCTCTGCCGGTACACCTATGTCAATCTGTCCGACCGACACTATTTTTGTGCTGTCTTCTTTCATCTCTGAGTTATTGTGCATCTGTTGTGTTCATGTTGACCAAACGGAGCCGACCAAGATTCCTAAACCCGTCGATAGATTCAACCTACAAATCTGTCAATATGACAGATTGAGAAAAATTGGCCTTCGACAGGCCGTTTGGCAAAACGCGACCCCAAAGTTAATTATTTTTCCTCAATTAATCCCAATCGCCACTCCCCTATTTTAATTAGCGATGTCATCAGCTATCAAAACGAACTACTTGTCTGCCTTGAATATTCTTCGCATGTAATTACTTAACATATTTTAACTTAATAACATTTTGATTCCAACCAACTCCAATGGCTTACAATATGTCTGCAACGCCCGCAGCTTTTTAACAAATTTTCAGCCTTCCGTCCACAAACCATTCCTATGTTATAAAGATGTGTTTTAAAGCAACATTATACAATTAGGATTTTTAAAAATTAAAATATAACTTTGCATCAACATCACGGAGCGCAATGCTCAAAAACATTTTAAGTAAAACAATTCGCGCCGTGGTGTTAACAAAGCTCTCAACCCAAATCAAGAGACATTTGCATTATTAGACATTTATAAATCCACTGACGTTAAGTACTATGTGTAAGCAGCGAAGGATGACCGTGAGGCCACCCTTCGTTTTTTTATTGCCACAAATTTAGGATTCGCGGATCTACATGAATGTTCCCGGCCTTCAGCGAAACATATCGAGACTTTTCACTGCATAAACCGGCATGCTAAAAATCAAATTACAATATAGGGCTCAACAGACGGCAAAGCGATTCCTGAAATTTTCTTTTGCCGTCACGGCGATTCCATTCCGAAAGCTTCAACTTGACACACTCTTTGGCATCTTCCTCGAAATTTTTTGTAAGTATTCTATTTGTCTCGGGAGAATACATGACCACATTTTCCTCAAAATTATGTTCGAGGCTACGGAAATCAAAATTGGTCGAACCGAGTGTCGAAAAATCATCGTCAACAATCAACACCTTGGCGTGGAGCATTCCGGCATCATAGAGATAGACTTTCACTCCGGCCAGCAGACATTCCTCTATATAACTATGTGAAGAATATGTCAGCACACGCGAGTCAGACCGCATAGGCATCATCACCCTGACATCGACACCTGCAAGCGCAGCACTCTCAAGCGCTTTCAACAAGCCCTCGCTTGGCAGGAAGTAAGGAGTCTGAAGCCACACGCGACGACGGGCCGATGAAATAGCCTTGTAGAATAGCAACGTCATATTCCCCCAACGGTCATTAGGCCCGGATGCAAGAACCTGAAGAGTAACATTTCTCACACCTTCATGCCACACAGCTTTGTCAGATCCGACCGGATCACACAAAAGATCGTGGCCCATGAACTTCCAGTCAACGGCAAAATGATACTGCAAAGCCGCAACACACGGCCCGGTAATACGCGCAGCCGTGTCGCGCCATTTGCCCAATGCCCCGCCGGAAACATATCTTTCAGCAACGTTCATCCCTCCTATATATCCAACCTTGCCGTCAATGACCACTACTTTACGATGATTACGCCAGTTAAGACGGTTTACATGCGAAGGAAACGACAGACGGAAAAACGAGTGGACCTCCACTCCATTTTCTTTCATGCGCTGAAAAAAGTCGCGACGACGTGCATCAAAGGAGCCGATATAATCATAAATAACCCTTACTTTGACACCTGCGCGGGCACGTTCGATCAGAATGTCACGCAATTCTCGGCCAATGCTGTCACACGCTATGATGTAGAATTGCAGATTGATGTATTCCCGCGCATTTCGGAGGTCATCGAAAAGAGCTTTGAAATGACGCTCGCCACTGTTGAAAATCATTACGTCGTTACCCGTATAAAGGTTTGCCCCTCCTATACTGTAGGCAAGCCTGATGCGTTGACGATTTTCAACGGTCAACTGACGGTCGAGCTTCGGCAACGGCTGCGTGCCCTCGTGTTTAAGAAGTTTCCGTCGGTTACGGCGCGAAATCATACGCACGTTACGTATACTGCGACCGAATACAAAATAGAGTATCACTCCACCGACCGGGAATAACAGCAGAGCCATCACCCATCCCAACGTTTTCAATGGATTACGGTTCTCGCTTATGACAACCACTATCACACACAGAATCATCACAACATAGCCAATCCCCAACCCCCACCAAAGGCCGGTCCAGCTCAGACTTATAAATTCACTTATAAACACGTAGTGCATAATCTTGTGTGGTTCTGTAAAGCAACCTGTAAGGTCATTTTAGGCTTGCTTGTCCGCAAAGTTAACTCATTCCACCAACTTTATCAACACAACTTTGACAAAAATCAAGAAATTATTCATAATTTCGTACTCCCTTCTCCCCATCGGCCCTATAACATTATAAATTTATAGGGCATGTCTGTACTCTCATTTTTATCAATCTCTAAACCCAGCAACAATGCACTCAGGTTTTCTCCGCATAGCCGCAACAGCGCCTACCGTACGTGTCGCTGATGTCGATTTCAACCTTTCACAAATTAAAGCCAAACTTGCCGAACTCGATAAAATCGGCGTAGAAGTCGCCGTATTCCCGGAAATGTGTCTGACGGCCTACACCTGCGCCGATCTTTTCCATAATTCGACACTCATCAATGCTGCAAACCGTGCGCTTCTCAACCTTCGCGATTATTCACGCACACTCAATCTGCATTTTGCCGTCGGGCTGCCGGTAAGCCATGCAGGCGCACTCTATAATTGTGCGGCATTCATCCGCAACGGACGCGTAAACTTCGTGGCTAAAACCTATATACCAAACTACAATGAATTTTATGAACGCAGATGGTGGCGGCCTCTTCCTTTCGGGAAAACAGAGACCGTAGACATTCTTGGCGAACAATTCGAGATGTCGACAGGACGCATATTCAATTCGCATGGTGCAAAGGTCGGCATTGAGATTTGTGAAGATCTGTGGGTGCCAATCCCGCCGTCATCACATCTTGCAATGGCCGGAGCGCAGGTAATCCTCAATCTGTCAGCATCTGATGACCTAATAGGCAAATACGCATACCTCCAGTCACTTTTACGACAGCAGTCGGCCCGTTGCCTGTGCGCATACGTATATGCAGGAGCCGGATGGGGCGAATCGTCGACTGACCTTACGTTTGACGGCAAAGCGATTATCGCAGAAAACGGCACTATATTAAAAGCCAACGAGCGCTGGAATCCGGCAGACAACACCTCGATTGCCGATGCTGACATCGAGGCTCTTGACCGGGACCGCCTACACATGACAACATTTGCAGATTGTGCTGAAGCCGAATGTAACGGCATTGAAACAGAACCTGTCGCCAAGAATTCCGATACATCCGACCTCTCAGACAACCAACCCGCTCTGCTACGATATATTGATCAGCATCCGTTTGTCCCGGCAAGCGACGAAGCCAGACGCGAACGTTGTGAAGAAATAATCAACATTCAGGTAGCCGCACTGGCCAGACGTCTTGATGCCATCAATTGCAAGACACTTACCGTCGGTATTTCAGGTGGACTTGATTCAACACTTGCGCTCCTTATCGCCGCACGGACGTTTGACCGTCTCAAGCTTGACCGAAAGGGTATTATAGGCGTGACAATGCCGGGATTTGGAACGACAAACCGCACACACACCAACGCCGTGGAACTGATGGATGGTCTCGGTGTCTCTTCCCGTGAGATTTCAATCGCACCGGCCGTGATCCAACATTTCAAAGATATAGACCATGATCCGTCAGTACACGACGTGACCTACGAAAACTCACAGGCCCGCCAGCGCACACTCCTGCTGATGGACATCGCCAACCAGACCGGTGGTATCGTCCTCGGCACAGGCGACCTTTCAGAACTTGCCTTAGGCTGGGCGACATATAACGGTGACCACATGTCCATGTATGGTGTAAATGCCGGAGTTCCCAAAACTCTCGTCAAATACCTTGTCGGATATTTCGCCAATGAAGCTCCGGAGAATTCAACCGTACGCAGATGCCTCCTTGACATAATCGATACCCCCATCAGTCCGGAATTGATTCCCGCTGACAGCCACGGAAACATCAAACAGAGAACCGAAGACCTCGTCGGCCCCTACGAACTCCACGACTTCTTCCTTTATTATACACTCCGTTTCGGATTCACACATGAGCGAATCTATCTTCTTGCACGTCATGCGTTCTCTAAAGAGCAGTATACAGATGAAGTAATTCGCCACTGGCTCGCCACATTCTTCCGTCGCTTCTTCAGCCAGCAATTCAAGCGCTCGTGTCTGCCGGACGGCCCTAAGGTCGGTTCAGTGTGCATGTCGCCCCGCGGCGACTGGCGAATGCCATCCGACGCATCGTCCGCATTGTGGAGATAATATCTTAAACCAGAACACATCATGAAAAAACTAGGTCTGTTACCCCGGATATTAATAGCCATCGTCCTCGGCATAGCCATTGGATATATTTCCCCGATGTGGTTTGCCCGAATAATGGCCACCTTCAATACAATCTTTTCCCAGTTCCTCGGATTCATGATTCCGATGATAATAGTCGGATTCGTAGCTCCGGCAATCGCAGATATTGGCGGGCGGGCGGGCAAACTGCTCGTAGTCACGGCCGCAATAGCCTATATCGCGACATTCTTCGCAGGAATCCTCTCCTATCTTACAGGCACTCTGTCTTTCCCATCTCTTATCGGAGGAGAACAGGGAATGGCTCTGCTCGGTGACACCTCGAAAGTATTGCCGTTTTTCAATATCGAAATGCCTCCGCTAATGACCGTTATGACGGCACTTGTCTTTGCCTTTATGTTCGGACTTGGCATGGCATTTGTCAAAGGAACTGCACTTCGCAAAGGCTTTGACGAGTTACGTGACATCGTTTCAAAGACAATCGACACCGCAATTCTTCCGCTCCTCCCCTTCTATATCTTCGGAATTTTCCTGAACATGACTTTGGAAGGGCAGGGTGGAATGATACTGAAATGCTTCATAAAGATTATAGTTATCATCTTTATACTTCATGTATTCATTCTTATCTTGCAATATTGCATCGCATCACTGTTCGCACGCAAAAACCCGTTTTCAATGTTGCGGACAATGCTTCCGGCATACTTCACAGCACTCGGGACACAATCGTCGGCTGCAACAATACCGGTAACGCTGCGACAGGCCATCAAAATGGGAGTAAGCGAAGACATCGCAGGATTCGTAATTCCGCTATGCGCCACTATCCACATGAGCGGCAGCACTCTAAAAATAGTCGCATGCGCCCTCGCGCTTATGATCATGCACGACCAGCCACATGACTTGGGACTCTTCTGTCATTTCATCGGCATGCTCGGTATTACCATCATCGCAGCGCCCGGCATTCCCGGAGGAGCTATAATGGCATCTATAGGTCTGCTGCAATCAATTCTTGGGTTTGACGAACAGATGGTGGCCCTAATGATTGCGCTCTACATTGCAATGGACAGCTTCGGAACTGCATGTAATGTCACCGGCGACGGAGCGATAGCTGCGATAATCGACCGCATCTTTACGCCTAACAAATCCACAACCACCAATAAATAGACAATAAGCCCTAAAAATCAGCATATTATAAAAATATTTAATTTTTATTGTAACTAGTCGGCGATTTTTTCGTCTTATATATAGAAACGTTAACAATTAGGGCTCTCAAAAGAACGTTAAATTAACGCAAAACCATATTATAATGATGAAAAAATCGCTTATCTCTTTTCTGTTCCTTTTCTTGGGATTAGGACTTTTATCCATGTCAGCTGAAACACGAATCGTCAACATACGCCAGCCGTTCTCGGAACTTGACGCAAGCGCCGGAGTAAAGATTGTTTACCAGCCGGGCAGCCGCAACAATCCTACGGTTAAAATTTCAGGTGATTCAAAACGCATCGCGAATGTAGATGTCCGCATAAGCGGGAAGACACTTAAGATATCGCCCAAACGAGACCAACGCGGAAACCGCAACGGAAGCCAGATCAAAGGCGTTATCGTCACCGTAAACGCCCCTATGGTAAATAATATTGATGTATCATCGGGCGCATCTGTCAGATGCGATGTGCCGATTTCAATCGCTTCACGCAAAATGGAATTTGACGCGTCATCCGGAGCATCAATCTCATTTGCTGCCGTAGATTGCAGCAAGATTGAACTTGACGCATCTTCGGGCGCCGGAATCAGCATCAAGAAATTAAAAGCCAATAAGGCAGAACTCGACGTATCGTCAGGAGCAGGTATAAGCGTCAACAATGTTTCCACCGCCTCTATTGAATGCGACGCATCATCAGGCGGCTCTATCAAACTTGCAGGCATTTCTACCAAAGGTTCGTTCTCAGCCTCAAGCGGCGGCTCTATAAAAGCCTCAGGTCTTTCAGTCCGCAATTCGAAAGTAGACAAGTCAATCGGCGGCTCAATCCGCGTAAACTCACAGGATTAAAATATCCCCACAAATTAAGACAAGAGCGGGACATCCGGATTTGCAACATCAATCGGCCGGAATGTCCCGCTAATCTATACTATCCTCACAGGACTACAATCTACCTTTAAGGTAGTCAATGGCATCACGCTGTATCTTTGAGTTCATTAAGAAATTACCTCCTAAATACAGACACACAAATGTCACAGACTGCAAAAGGCATATAATCAATGGTTGCAAATCGAGATTTCCGATAAAAACACACAGAATCGAAATAAGCACTGTCTGAAAGAAATAAGGCATAATATCAAAGACATATTCCCGGAGGCCACGATTTGTAAGCCTGATGACATAATAAAGCGTCACACCCCATGTAAGGGCCGAAGCCACAAACTGGCCACAAAGCAGGTACTTCAAGCCTTCAACCGGTGATTCCGGCGATTCCAGACCAATATAAGGGAAGACTATTACTATAGCGACGATCGCTGCCACATCACGAACAATTTCAGTCACAACAAGAAGTTTCGCTTTACCAAGCCCCAATATATAATTACGGTAAAGCAACATCAGCACCGTAAAAACACCCTGTCCTAAAAGAATCTGAAAAAGAATTATCGACGAATCCCATTTTGTGCCGAACAAAGTGTGGAAAACAGGACGAGCCATCAATATAAGCAGCCCCATCGCCGGGAAGAGCAGATAGGCAGTGAAACGATGAGTCTTGACACACATACGGACATAACGCTCCGGATCATCCTGCACCTTTGAAAGCAATGGGAGAAAGGATGCTGTCAGGACTTGCGAAAGTGACATGACGCCCATCTTACTCCACTTGTCAGCCTGACCATAGTAGCCTAACGGCACGAGTCCGGCTTTCAGACCTATGATAAATCCCGAAATATTCTGGAACGCCGTGTTGAGAAACGATGAAAACATGACACCGCTACCGACCGCAAAACAGCTTCTGAGAGATTCTGACGAAAAAGCCCACAATGGCCTCCAGCCTCCTGTCAACCATAGTATCACTGATTTAACCGCTCCGATAGCAATTGTCTGCCACACCATAGCCCACGCACCCCAGCCGGTAACAGCAAGTCCGATACCGACAACAGAACCGGCAATCAGTCCGATCGAATTGCTGACAGCCACCATCCTGACCTCCATTCTCTTCATGAGGATGTTGGTCTGGACAATCGCACTGGCATTCAAAATGAACGAAAGAAACATCACCCTCGCCAATGGTATCAGCCTTTCGTCCCCGCCAAACAATTGCGCAATCAAAGGTGAAGCAAAAAACAAAATAATATAAAGCACTACGGCCATGCCGAGGTTAAACCACAAAACAGTCGAATAGTCGAGGCGCGTAGGCTCCTTGCGCTGAATCAGAGCTGACGAAAATCCACTGTCAATAAACAAAGAGGCAAAAGCCTGAAATACAAGAATTGCTGTCACAAGGCCGAAATCCTCCTGCGAAAGCATCCTCGCAAGCACTATGCCTGTTATGGCATAAAGCACTTGCGACGATACACGGTCAATCACATTCCACTTTATAGTGTGTGCGACAGCAACCTTCAGATTCTCTTCTTCAGTTTGGTTTTCAGCCATCTGTAATCAGAATTTCAGAGTTTGTCGCTATTGACCGATGGGAAATGTCTTTATACCGACAGAGCGGTTCTTTATTTCAGGATTACCCTTATAATATACCTTCGTACTACCCGCACCCATAACAGAGAGCGACTTTATAGCCCACAGGCCAATCGAGCCTGTACCACCGGCTTTGACAGAGGCCGTCTGTGCTTCGAGTCCGTCAGCCTGAATGACTCCTGTACCCATAAAATTGAAATTCACATGCTCACATTTGCCATTCACCACCAAAGTGCCGTTGCCGGTTGATATGGCGGCGTTCATTTCGGTCACAGCAACATCGTTTACAACAAGTCGGCCATTGCCAATCAGTTTTGCTGAAAATTTCGGGCCTTGTGCGATGTTCACCACCTTCACCAATGAATCGCCGGAATTCTCAACCTTTGTAAGATATGTAGAATAGACATGGACTGTGGGCAGATTGCTTGCTCCGACGTTCTCAGTCGACACCTGCATTGAGAGCTTTCCCTTTTTATTGTTGAAGATGAACGCAGAAGCCTGTGATGCCTGACAAGTGAAAACAGCTTTGCCGGCAGAATCAGGATTACACGAGTAGACAACATTAATCCCATCAACAACTTTCAGTTCATGAAATTCATTGACATTCAGCTCATACTTCACAAGATTTGCACTGTACAAACTGCCCACGAATCCGAGCAGAATTAAAAAGGAAACAAACGCTTTCATTTTATAATTTCGGTTTTGATTGATTTTATCAATTATTCAGCTTTAGATTACGGCACCGGTTCAAGCCTCCGGCTGATTTTTAACAACAATCTCCTCAACGCGTGCGAGAATCGCGAGCAAGTCTTCAAGATTTGAAGCCCGAAGCATCGCAATACGCATAGGACGGAAATTAAATATACCTTTAAATAACGGGGAAGCAGCCAGATGACGACGAATGTGAAGAATGCCACGATACTCATCAATCCTGTCGACACTTTCATGAATCTGACGGCGAAGAAACTCAAATTTTTCTTTAACACCAAGAGGTGCGTCAGAAGTCCCGTCGATATACCGCCTGATATCACTGAATATCCAAGGCGCACCGATCGACGCACGTCCGACCATTACACCATCAACTCCATAGCGGGTAAAGGCGTCATGGGCAAGCTCCGGGGTGGTTATATCTCCGTTCCCGATAACAGGAATGAAGAGACGCGGATTCTCCTTGACACGCGCAATCATTTCCCAGTCGGCAGAACCGTTATACATCTGAGACCGCGTACGGCCATGAACGGTGAGCGCTTTAATTCCACAGTCCTGCAACTGCTCGGCAAGTGTCACTATAATCTTGGATTCATGATCCCAGCCAAGTCTGGTCTTGACTGTCACCGGAAGACTGACTGCATCAACCACCGCACGTGTTATCTCAAGCATCTTGGGTATATCACGCAGCATGCCGGCGCCAGCCCCCTTTCCGGCCACCTTTTTCACCGGGCAACCGAAATTTATATCTATAATATCCGGCGAGGCTGCTTCGACAATCTTTGCAGCCTCAACCATCGGACCGACCTCACGCCCATAAATCTGTATGGCCGTAGGTCGTTCATTTGGATCAATGGCAAGCTTACGGGTGGTTGAGGGAATGTCTCGCACAAGCGCATCGGCACTGACAAACTCCGTGTAGACCATCGAAGCCCCCTGCTCTTTGCAAATCAACCGAAATGAGCGATCGGTCACATCCTCCATCGGAGCGAGCATTACAGGCCGCTCCCCTAAATCTATATCTGCTATCTTCATTGGCTATTAACGAGCTATAAGAAAAAATTGGTCATATCGTCGAGAAGACACTACAATGAATATCTACATCAATAACCGACATATCTATTTACAGGAACAAATTTAGCAAATTTTTCTCTATTATCCCCACCAGATAATATTCAAAAACCATTTATTGGTCAAAACCGCCAATATCTACGGAAAAATCGCATAAAAAAAGAAGCTGGTTACTCTCAATCAGAGCAATCAGCTTAATTTTTTCTTGTCTAAGAAATTGAGACTATGCAGAGCCGAAATTATTCAGCAACAGCAGCAGAGTCAGCGGGAGCAGCTACGCTGTCAGCGGGAACTGAATCAGCAACAACTACTTCTTCTACAGCAACTTCTTCTACAACAGCAGCAGTGTCAGCAGCAGCGGCAGCCTTGTCAGAAGAACCGCAAGAGAAAAGTGATGCGCTGAATACAACAGCGAGTAATAAAACTAACTTTTTCATTTTTTCTTTTTGATTAAATTATAAAACAATTTTAAGCTTCAAAAACAGCGCAAAGGTAAGACAATTTATCGACTTGGCAAACTTTTTTTAGAGTTTTTTCCGCCAAGTCGCAATTTTTAGCAAAAAAGTTCAAAATTTTGTCATCCAACAGCCCGAAATTTAACATTTATGCGTCCATGACTGATAGTTAGCCTGCATCCATATTAAATTATTCATGGAAAAGTGTTAAATTTGTCACATCTATCCAGACAACACCACTGTCAATACATACAATTAATATAAACTACACATACTTTAGTATTACCAAACTATGCTTGCCAAACGCATAATTCCATGTCTTGACGTCAAAAACGGCCGCACTGTTAAAGGAGTGAATTTTGTCGGGTTGACCGATGTGGGTGACCCGGTCGAACTCGGAGCTCGCTATGCACAAGAAGGAGCAGACGAACTTGTTTTCCTCGACATCAGCGCGTCCCTTGAAGGCCGTAACACGTTTGCACAGCTCGTCGGCCGAATAGCCGACAGGCTCAACATCCCGTTCACTGTAGGAGGAGGAATTTCGACACTCGAAGACGCGTCCCGGCTCCTCGATGCAGGGGCAGACAAAATAACTGTCAACTCAGCAGCGGTACATAACCCCAAACTGATATCTGAAATCGCGACTCGCTATGGCAGCCAGTTCGTAGTCGTAGCGATAGACGCACGGCTAACCGACGATGGCATATGGCATGTCACAACCCACGGAGGAAGCAGACTCAGCGAACGTGAACTTTTCAGTTGGGCACGGGAATCAGAGCAAATGGGCGCCGGTGAAATCATGTTTACATCAATGAACCATGACGGGACTCGTTCTGGTTATCCATGCGAAACATTCGCGCGCCTTGCCGAAGAAATCAACATTCCGATTATCGCATCAGGCGGCGCCGGTTCTGTCGGCGACATAGCCGATGTCCTTACAACAGGTAAAGCAGATGCTGCACTTGCCGCCTCGATTTTCCATTACGGCGAAATATCAATATGTGACCTGAAAAAAGGACTTCAATCACGCGGCATTCCTGTCAGACTTCATATATAAAACAATAAAAAACTCAACTATATGACATTCGACGATTTTAATCTCGATAAATGCGCTGACGGACTCTTACCGGTCATCGTACAAGATTCCGTAACACTGCGCGTACTGATGCTGGGCTACATGAACCGTGAGGCATTTGACCTCACCTGCTCCACCGGCCACGTGACATTCTACAGCCGCACTCGCTCATGTCTGTGGACCAAAGGTGAAACCAGCGGACACTTTCTCGATGTTGTCGACATGTATTCCGACTGCGACAATGACACCTTATTAATAAAAGCCATTCCTCACGGGCCTACATGCCACAGGGGGACTGTCTCATGCTTCGACACCCCTGCAGAGGATGGTTTCATCAGATCTTTGTCGGCATTAATACAGCAACGCCATGCCGAAATGCCGGAAGACAGCTACACGACCCGTCTTTTCATAAAAGGCGTGAAAAAGATTGCCCAAAAAGTTGGAGAAGAGGCTGTGGAGTCTGTTGTAGAAGCCGTTGACGGCAACCGCGACCGATTTACATATGAAGCCTGCGACCTTATCTACCATCTGCTTGTGCTTATCGAGCAAATGGGAATCTCCCTTCCTGAACTCGAACGTGAACTGCTGAAGCGCCACAGCTAAGAAATTGGCAAAACCAAAATGAATTGTGCCAATGCAACAGCCCCGGAGTCCGACAATTTACAACGGAATTCGGGGCTGTTGTTGGCAAAAAATCACTATATTTGCAAATTATTTGACCAATCATCAAGTCGATTATCGGCCACCAATCAAGTCAACAATTAAAAGTACAATATAAATTATGCTGACAGCCAAGGAAATACGCGAATCTTTCAAAGAGTTTTTCCGCTCCAAGGGACATCATATCGTCCCCTCAGCTCCAATGGTAATCAAGGACGACCCAACACTTATGTTTACCAATGCGGGCATGAATCAATTCAAAGACATCATCTTAGGCAACAAGGCCGCCAAATATCAGCGTGTAGCCGACTCACAGAAATGTCTGCGAGTATCAGGCAAGCACAACGACCTTGAGGAAGTCGGTATGGACACCTACCACCATACCATGTTCGAAATGCTCGGCAACTGGTCATTTGGCGACTACTTCAAAAAAGAAGCCATCGACTGGGCTTGGGAATACCTCGTGGATGTTCTCGGCCTTGACCCGGAACGCCTTTATGCAACGGTATTCGAAGGCGCTCCCGACGAAGGTCTCACACGTGACGACGAAGCCGCCTCATATTGGGAAAAACATCTCCCCGCATCACATATAATAAACGGCAACAAACACGACAACTTCTGGGAAATGGGCGATACCGGCCCTTGCGGTCCATGCTCAGAAATCCATATCGACCTCCGCAGCGACGAAGAGCGTGAGAAAATCGACGGTGCAAGTCTCGTCAACAAGGACAATCCCCTTGTAATTGAAATCTGGAATCTCGTATTCATGCAGTTCAACCGCAAGGCTGACGGCTCACTTGAACCGCTGCCGGCAAAGGTGATTGACACCGGAATGGGATTCGAACGTCTCTGCATGGCGCTTCAAGGTAAAAAATCGAACTACGACACCGACGTGTTCACACCGCTCATCGGCCGCATAGCCGAACTTTCAGGTAAAGAATATGGCAAGGATGCCAAAGTCGACGTTGCAATGCGAGTGATTGCCGACCATGTCCGCACCATATCGTTTTCAATTGCCGACAGCCAGCTTCCCGGCAACGCCAAAGCCGGCTACGTGATCCGCCGAATCCTTCGCCGTGCCGTGCGCTATGCCTACACCTTCCTCGATCAGAAACAGGCATTCATGTACAAACTTGTAAACACCCTCATCGACTCTATGGGCGAGGCATATCCTGAGATAGCAGCCCAGCGAGAACTGATCATGAAGGTTATAAAGGAAGAAGAAGACTCCTTCCTCCGTACTCTTGACAAAGGCATCGCTATCCTCGATGAAGCAATCAAGAATGCCAAGAAAGAAGGCAAGAACGAAATTTCAGGTAAAGAAGCCTTCGTCCTTTACGACACCTACGGATTCCCCCTTGACCTCACGGAGCTTATCCTCAAGGAAAACGGGATGACCCTCGACAAAAAAGGGTTTGACACTGAAATGGACGCCCAGAAGACCCGCGCACGTAACGCGGCTGCTGTAGAAGCCACCGACTGGGTAAACGTGAGCGAAGGCGAGACTGAATTTGTAGGCTATGATTCGACATCCTGTCCGACACGTATACTCCGCTACCGCAAGGTTTCACAAAAGAACAAGGAATTCTATCAGATTGTACTTTCGACCACACCGTTCTATGCAGAAATGGGTGGTCAGGTCGGAGACAGCGGATGGCTTATAGACGGCGATGAGAAAATCGAAATCTACGACACAAAGCGCGAGAACGGCCAGGCCGTGCATCTGAGCAAAAAACTTCCGTCAAACGTAGAAGCCGAATTTATCGCACAAATCAATGAAGCCAACCGTCGCGCTACCGAGTGCAACCACACAGCCACACACCTGCTTCACGCTGCTCTGCGAGAGGTTCTTGGCACTCATGTGGAGCAAAAAGGCTCATACGTTTCACCCGGAATGCTACGCTTCGACTTCTCCCACTTCCAGAAAGTGACACCCGAAGAACTCCGCAAAGCCGAGCATATCGCCAACGCAAATGTGCGCAAGGCAATCGCACTTGACGAACATCGCCACATGCCAATCGCCGAAGCTCTCGACATGGGCGCAATGGCACTCTTCGGCGAGAAATACGGTGAAGATGTCCGCGTTGTACGCTATGGTGATTCAGTCGAGCTATGCGGTGGCACACACGTGCCCAATACCGGCAACATAGGAACAATACGTATTATCTCTGAATCGAGCATTGCTGCCGGAATACGCCGTATCGAGGCTGTGACAGCCGAGGTTGCAGAAAACCTCGTAGACCAGCTTTCGGACGACATGCGCAGTATCGGAGAACTCCTTCATAACGCACCCGACATACTTCAGGCCCTTCGCAAATCAATAGAAGAGAACACAGAGCTCCGCAAACAGGCTGAAGAATACATGCAGGAGAGAATCCGCAACATAGCTCGCGAAACTCTCGAAAAGGCCGAGACAGTACACGGAATAAAACTTGCATCCCTCACCGGCATACGCGTTCCCGAAGTCGTCAAAGGCGTGGCATTCAGCATACGTCAGATGTCACCTGAAATGACGGCATTCGTTGCCGCTACTGTCGATATGGCGGGCAAGCCACTGCTCACCGTCGCTCTTACCGACGATCTCGTGAAAGAAGGCCACAACGCATCTGCAATTGTCCGCGAAGCAGCCAAAGCCATTAAAGGCGGAGGTGGCGGTCAGCCCGGATTCGCACAGGCAGGCGGCAAGGACAAAGACGGCATTGCAACCGCATTCCAATCACTGAACAACGCTTTTAGAAAATAAAAAACGGACTTACCACCAACAAGCTTTCTACGTAAGTTACAAAAACACTGATTCCGGATTTCTTCAACACCGAGGAAATCCGGATTTTTTATTACACCGTCCTAATACACTTGCGATGACTCCATTTCCAAACTGAATAACAGGAATAAATAAACTCTCACAAACAAAATTGCAAAATAAAAAACGTTGCCTCAGAGAATCCGAGGCAACGCCGTTTTTAGGTTTGTAAGATGATTGAAAGTATCTGCGTTTTTCTTTCAGCACCTACACTATATTACATAAAATTAGATTACTTTTTCTTACCGGCCTTCTTGCCTTTCTTAAATGAATCGACATTATAGCCAAGATCCTCCATTTCAAGTGACGCCCAGATAAACGGACCTACGCCTTTAGCGTCATTGTCGCGTATAGGTTCGCTAAGATAGTAGGCATAAGAGCCATCGCGACGCTTATTTTCCTTAACCTTGGGAGCAGCCTTAAGCACAGCATCACTGATACCCGGCCAAGACCTGCCACTACACAGCAGTCGGTAAGCGAGATTGTCCCGTCGGGGTTTTCCTTGATAAAGTTGTCGACGATACCTTCGTATGACTTGATACCGGCCTCACGATATTTGGCATCTTTAACCCATCCCTTGCGGGCGGCTTTAAGAAGAGAGTAGGCAAACATCGATGTGCATGTCGATTCAAGATAGTTGCCTTCACGTTCGGGTGAATCCATAACCTGATACCAAGTTCCTGTTTTCGGATCCTGCCACTTTATGATATTGTCAAATGTCCGTGTAAGCAAATCAATGACTTCTCCACGACGCTCATAGTCTTCAGGAAGTACGTCAAGGAGTTCGACAAGAGCCATTGTGTACCAACCCTGAGCACGACCCCAGCAATGCTGCGACAAGCCGGTCTCATTATCGCTCCAGAACATTTCACGACTCTCGTCCCATGCGTGACGGTTAAGACCTGTTTTAGAGTCAAATGTACGGTCATATGTACTCTTCACCTGTTCTACGGCATCGTCATAAATCGGCTTAGCCAACTCCGGCGTATAGATTGTAGAAGCTGTGAGCACTCTGTAAGGAAGCCCCATGAAAATACCATCAAGCCAAACCTGATAAGCATATATCGCCTTGTGCCAGTAAACGCCTTCTTTTGTACGCGGCTGTTCGTCGAGCTGACGCATGAGGGTGTTCATCGCCTTGAGATTCTTGTTTTCCGGGAAGTGCTGATACATACGAGTCACAAAGTGACCGGTTCGCACATTATCGAGATTATAGTCAAGAAGTTTATATCCACGAATCACACCATCAGGCGAAATCATAGTGTCTGTATACTGAATACAGTAATCCTTGATGTCATCTCCACCATATTTAAGATAAGTGTCGAGCATTGACTCAAGCTCGATTCCCATCACATAGCTCCATTTCGGGCGATTGGAAAAATCGAGCATATAGCTCTCGGGTACTCGCTGCATTTCGGAGCGGGTCAGCCACTCGGAATAGTGCTTGGGAGTTTCGGAAGCTTTCTTTGCGGGGGCTGTTGCGGCGAATGCAGAGCCAACTGTGGCCAATAGCACGCCTGCAAGCATTAGCTTTAACTTTTTCATTACAGGATTTGGATAAGATGATATTGTATTTAAGATACCACAAAATTACGAAGAAATGTCGTAACTGCCAAATTTACTATTGAATGAGCCATTTGTATTATAGAAATTTAAGTATTATCTTTGTATTAGACGATATAGATAAACATCATTTTTCACATCTCAGAAATCCATGAAACTAAAACATCTTTTTGTAGTTGGCATGCTGTTTGGGACACCATCGCCGGCATCCGCCCAACTACTTCCATATCAGAACCCTTCACTTTCCGCAGAGGAGCGAGCCGAAGACCTGTGTAAGCGTCTTACACTTGAAGAAAAATCGCTCCTTATGATGAACTCGTCGCCTGCAATCGAACGACTCGGCATTCCGGCCTTCGACTGGTGGAGCGAAGCCCTCCACGGTGTAGGCCGAAACGGACTTGCAACAGTGTTCCCTTCTTGTATCGGAATGGCAGCTTCATTTGACGATGATCTGATTGAAGAAGTCTTCACTGCGGTGAGCGACGAAGCACGCGCAAAAAATACTTTGGCCCGCAAGGAGGGGAAAGTCGGAAAATACAAATGTCTGTCATTCTGGACTCCAAATATTAATGTATTCCGTGACCCGCGATGGGGACGCGGACAGGAAACTTATGGAGAAGATCCCTATATGAACGGACGGATGGGTCTCCGCGTTGTCAAAGGGCTGCAAGGCGACGGCAGTGACAAATACTATAAGCTTCACGCATGCGCCAAACATTATGCTGTCCACAGCGGTCCTGAAAAGACCCGTCATCGCTTTGATATCGAAAACCTGCCTGCCCGCGAACTATGGGAAACATATCTGCCGGCATTTAAGATGCTCGTTCAGGATGGAAACGTCCAGCAAGTCATGTGTGCCTATCAGCGATTCGAAGGCTCTCCGTGTTGCGGATCGGACAAGCTGCTCAATTCAATCCTGCGTTACAAATGGGGATTTGACGGACTTGTGGTCAGCGACTGTGGAGCTATCGGCGATTTCTATCGCGAAGGACGCCATGAGGTGTCGAATGACGCCAAAGCGGCATCAGCCCTCGGTGTGCTCAGCGGGACAGACGTCGAATGTGGCGGAGTGTACAAAAATCTACCAGGTGCGGTGAAACGTGGCGACATCAAAGAGTCAGATATCGATGTCAGCGTCAAACGGCTTCTGAAAGGACGTTTTGAACTCGGAGACTTCGACCCCGACTCACTCGTTTCGTGGACATCGATTCCTATGAGTGTCGTAAGTTCAAAAAAACATCGCGATCTTGCCCGTGAAATGGGACGCGAACAAATGGTGCTTTTGAAAAACAACGGTATACTTCCTCTTTCACCTGAGGCAAAAAACATCATGGTAATGGGACCTAACGCTACAGACTCCACCATGATGTGGGGCATCTATTACGGACAGCCAGGCCATACCGTGACAATTCTCGAAGGGCTGAATGCAAGGACAGGCCGCCAGCTTCCCTACAACAGGGCATGCGCGATAACACAGATGACAGACCGCGAAAGCGTCTTTCAGAACATCACCGATTCCAAAGGACGGCAAGGCATGGAAGCCGCATACTGGAACAATACAACCATGACCGGTGAGCCAGCCGCAACCACAAACTACACTTCAACCATCCAGCTTGACAACGGCGGAAACACAGTGTTCGCTCCCGGTGTCAACCTCACCAACTTCACCACCCGAATCAAAGGGACATACGTCGCCGACCGTGACGAAACTCTCAATATGATTTACAACAATGATGACGGACTTCGCATAATCATAAACGGTGACACCGTACATGAACGATGGAAAACCGACCCCCTTAATTTCCGCGAACGTGAGTTTAAGGTGAAAAAAGGCCAGAAATACGATATCGAGGTCAATTACATGCAGCTTGAAGATGATGCAACTCTCAATTTTGACATCCTCCGCACCCGTCAGGTCACTCCGGCTGATGCAGTAGCAGCCGCAAAAGATGCTGACACAATCATTTTTGTCGGAGGTATCTCTCCTGCCTACGAACGTGAAGAGGCAAAAGTCAGGGAACCGGGATTTGATGACGGCGACCGCACATCAATCGAGCTTCCCGCTCCTCAGCGAGAAATCCTGCGTGCGCTCCACGAAGCCGGCAAGAAAATCGTCTTTATCAACTGCAGTGGCAGTGCAGTAGCTCTAACTCCCGAAAATGAAATCTGCGATGCGATTCTACAGGCATGGTATCCCGGCGAGCAGGGCGGCCATGCAGTAGCCGATGTTATTTTCGGTGACTATAATCCTTCGGGCAAACTTCCTGTCACTTTCTACAAGGATGATTCGCAACTCCCGGCCTTTGATGACTATCTGATGGCCGGCCGCACCTACCGTTATCTGAAACAGGCGCCTCTCTACCAGTTCGGCCACGGACTAAGCTACACCACATTTGACATTTCAAAGCCCCAATATAGCAATGACAAGGTTACAGTACGTGTGAAAAACACAGGCAAACGTGCAGGCACTGAAATCGTACAGGTATATATGCGTCGGCCTGCCGATACAGCCGGTCCGAACAAGGCCCTCAGAGGCTATGCACGTGTCGACCTTGCTCCCGGCGAGACAAAGGATGTCGAGATTGATTTCCCGCAAAATCTCTTTGAGAACTGGGATGAAGCGACACAGGAAATGAGTGTCGTTCCCGGTGAGTACGAACTTATGGTCGGTTCGTCAAGCGCAGATAAAGACTTAAAGACAATCAGGGTCAAAATCTAAGCGACAAGCACAAAGACAATAAGCCGAACGACAGATTTCTTGATTCCGCTATTCAAGCTGACAAGAAATCTGCCGTTCGGTTTTATATGGTCAAATGCAAAGTTACAGTAGACTATGAAATTTTAATCTCAACAGGACAGTGGTCCGAGCCGAGAATATCAGCCCGGATATTGGCATCTTTAAGTCTGTGAGCTAAACGTTCGCTCACAAGAAAATAGTCAATACGCCACCCGACATTCTTCTCACGCGCCCTTGCACGATAGCTCCACCATGTATATGCATCCTCCAAATCCGGATGGACAGCCCTGAACGTATCAACGAAGCCTTGGGCAAGCAATTTGGTAAATTCGCCACGCTCTTCATCTGTAAAACCGGCATTCCGACGGTTGGTCTTCGGATTTTTCAGATCAATCTCCTTGTGGGCAACGTTCATGTCACCACAGATTATCACAGGCTTCCTTGCGTCAAGCGTTGCAATATATTTACGGAAAGCTTCTTCCCACACCATTCTATATGGCAGTCGCGCAAGCTCGCCTTGAGAATTGGGGGTGTAGACATTTACAAGATAATAGCCTCCCATATTCAGTGTGATCACACGACCTTCATGATCATGCTCGTCAACACCTATGCCATAGGTGACATCCACCGGCTCATGGCGTGTATATATCGCCGTACCAGAATATCCTTTTCGGTCAGCAAGATTCCAATACGAACGATAGCCTTCAAATTCAAGTTCCAATGCACCGGGGCTAAGCTTGGTCTCCTGAATACAAACGAAATCAGCGTCAAACGATGCGAAAATCTCATTGAAACCCTTCGCACAAACTGCCCGGAGGCCATTGACATTCCAAGATATAAATTTCACAAGAATTATTACAATTTAAGTAAAATATTATTATTCAATAAATTAAATCAGCCAATTTTGTTTATTGGCATACAAAGATAGCTATTTGCATGTTTTTTTCATTATTTTCTGTAACTATTCTAATTCTTTTGCGTCTAATTAGATGTAAAGAGTTCCAAATTACGACACAATTTCTTTGGTCGCTCTAAAACACAGTCAGATTTCACGATTCAATAATTATGATAATAAGCCTAAAAGACATCAACAAGTCTTATCCCGGAGTAGTCCCCTGCACGTACTGAAAGATATCAATCTCACTATCGACAAAGGTGAACTGGTTTCAATCATGGGTGCGTCCGGCTCTGGAAAGTCCACCCTTCTCAACATACTCGGCATCCTCGACAACTATGATTCCGGGGAATATTATCTCGATGGTGTGCTGATTAAGAACCTGAGCGAAAACAAAGCCGCCGACCTGCGCAACTACATGATAGGGTTCGTGTTCCAGTCGTTCAACCTCATCAGCTATAAGAATGCTCTCGAAAACGTGGCCCTGCCACTTTTTTATCGCGGAGTTTCCCGACGCCAACGCAACAAACTCGCAATGGAACAGCTCGAACGCATGGGCATGGGAGACCGCGCCACCCATCTGCCGAGCGAGTTGTCAGGAGGGCAGAAACAACGTGTGGCTATCGCACGTGCTCTCATCACAAACCCGTCAATAATTCTTGCCGACGAACCGACAGGAGCGCTTGACTCCAAGACATCCAAAGAAGTGATGCAGGTGTTCCGTGACCTCAATGCCGATGGGATGACGATTGTCATCGTCACCCATGATCCCGGGGTTGGCGAACAGACAAACCGCATAATCCGCATCGCCGACGGACGCATCATTTAACCCATCTGAAAACTGAAGAAGAAAATCTCATCTCAATTTTCTCTGTCGATAAAATTATCCAAATGTTTGATCTTGCAAGTGAAATAATGGCAACCCTGCGCAACAACAAACTGCGCACCGCTCTGACAGGATTCGCCGTGTCATGGGGAATTTTTCTCCTGATAGTGCTGCTCAGCGTCTCGCGTGGGCTTGTCAACGGAATGGAATCAATGTTCGCCCAACGCGACACTGAAACAGTGTCGATTCGCGGCGGCTACGCACAGAAAGCGTTCAAAGGGCTTAAGGAAAACAGACGCATACGACTGAAGGATTCCGACATGGACGTGCTTGAATCGCAGAATGCGAATGTCATAGCCGACGTTGCCGCACAGATCTCCAATGACTCCGCGAAAGTCACAAGCTCCAAGGATTATCTGACCGAGGGTTACCGTGGAGTATACCCGACCGAACAACGAAACAGCGGCCTTAACATCGTAAACGGACGTTTCATAAATCAGAACGACATCAATCAGCGCCGACGTGTGGCGGTCATCAACGAAGAATCGGCCAAGACATTGTTTGGCGAAAAAGAGCCTGTCGGCCAGCTGGTCGAAATCTGCGGCCTGTCATTCACTGTCGTCGGGACATACAAACAGGAATGGCGGCGCGATGTCTACATCCCATACTCCACGGCACGTTCGATGAGCGGCGGGTCTGACCGCGTGAACAATATAACTGTCAAACTCAAAAATGTCAGGACTCTCGAAGAAAGCGATGATGCAGAAACCAGCTTCCGTTCCACCCTTGGACGCCTTCATTCATTTGCTGAAGATGACAGCGGTTCACTCTGGATATGGAACAGATTTTCGGATTATATGCGCTCGTCGTCAGCTATGGGGGCGATCGGGATGGCAGTCTGGGTCATAGGACTGCTGACCATGCTTTCGGGAATCGTCGGTGTGAGCAACATTATGTTTGTTTCCGTGCGCGAACGTACACATGAAATCGGAGTCCGCCGTGCGATCGGTGCAAAACCACGCAGCATCCTGAAACAAATCATACTCGAAAGCGTAGCTATAACCACGCTGTTCGGCTATGTAGGCATTGTCCTTGGCGTTCTTTTATCGCAGGGCATAGCCATGCTGACAGAATCCGGAGGAGACCGCTCCCCTATCAAAGACCCGACCGTCGACATTGCGATAGCAATTCAGGTAACGCTGGTGCTTATCATCGCGGGAGCTCTTGCCGGGCTCTTCCCTGCCATGAAATCGCTTAAAATCAAACCTGTCGAAGCACTCCGCGACGAGTAGGCAAAGTAGTACCACATCCATTTGTTCAGAAGATGAAAAATCCAATATTTGACATAGAAAACTGGCGCGAGATAGGCACTACACTTGCCCAAAACAAGACGCGTACATTCATGACCGCGTTTGGTATTTTCTGGGGAACTGCCATCCTTGCGATGCTTATCGGAGGATCAAAAGGTCTGAAGAGTTTCATGAGTAGAAATTTTGAAGGATTCGCAACCAATGTCGCGATAGTATTTCCCGGACGCACGACAAAACCATACGCAGGCTTCAACAAAGGCATGGAGCTTGAACTAAACTTGCAGGATATTATAAACATACGCCGAGCGATACCTGAGATAGAAAATTCATCTGCTGTCAACAACCTGTGGGCAAATGCTCTTTACGGGCAAAAGAGTTCCAACGCCATGCTCACAGGCGTAGAAAGCGGTTATGACAAAATTTTTGTCCCGGTAATGTATGAAGGCCGCTTCATAAACGAAGCTGACAACACCCGCTCACGCAAGGTATGTGTGGTCGGGAAAAAAGTGGCTGATGAAATTTTCGGCACAGAATCAGGTCTTGGAAAAGAAATATCACTCAACGGCATATATTATAAGGTCGTAGGTATCGCCGGCCAGACGTCTGAAATAAGCATGGGCGCGGAGCTTGATGAATCGGTCATAATCCCTTACAATTCGATGCGTGCCAACTATAACCTCGGGACAAAAGTCGGAATGTTCATGATGACTCTCAAAAGCGGATATGCCCCCGGTGATTATGAAAATACCGTAAGAAGGCTTATTGCCCGAAACCATCCTGTAGCTCCTGACGATGAAGGAGCAATGTATTTCTTCGATGTGTCGGAACAATTCAAAATGGTCGACAATATATTTCTCGGTATCACTCTTCTTGCCCTCGTGGTGGGTGCCGGCACTCTTTTGTCGGGAATCATCGGTGTCGGAAACATCATGTGGATCATCGTCCGTGAACGTACTCACGAAATCGGCATCCGACGTGCTATCGGCGCAAAACCTCGCGACATAATTACCCAGATACTCTCGGAGAGTATGGTGCTGACCACAATCGCCGGAGTGGCAGGAATCTGTTTTGCCATCATTCTGCTTGCCATAGCCGAACATGCTTTTGCCGACGAACGCGGTGTCATCGCATTTCAGCTCTCGTTCATGCAGGCGGTCTACATCCTTGTCACATTCCTTGTGCTTGGCACTGCGGCAGGACTTATTCCGGCTATCAAGGCAATGAAAATAAAGCCGATTGAGGCTCTCAACGACAAGTAATTCGGAATCAAAATACTAAAACTTTAATCGCGATAATAACAAACATAATCATATCAGAACAATGAAGAAGTTTTTGCGGATTTTTATGTGGTGTCTGATCGCCGCAATATTTATTGGTGCATTTGTTTACCTTTTCGTCAAATCACAGCCTGACAAGGAAAAATTCGAGCTTGTCAGCCCATCGACAGGAACAATCGAGCGTAACACAGTGCTCACCGGCAAAATCGAGCCACGCGATGAAATCGAAATCAAGCCACAGGTGTCAGGTATCATCTCCGAAATCAATGTCGAGGAAGGCGATATGGTTCAGGCCGGCGACATTGTAGCCAAAATCAAGATTGTGCCCGACGAAGGACAGCTTTCATCGGCCCTTTCAAGAGTAAAGACAGCGAAAATCAATCTTGAGGATGCACGCGTGAAACATGACCGCAACAAACTCCTCTACGATAAAAAGGTCATCAGCCGCGAGGAATTTGAAAATACATCAACAACCTTGTCGCAGGCTAAAGCTGAACTCGAAGCAGCCGAAGATGCCTACTCAATCGTAAAGGAAGGTGTATCGAAAACAAACGCGAAGGAAAGCAACACTCTGGTGCGCGCCACCATCACAGGACTTGTACTCGATGTCCCTGTAAAAGTCGGAAGTTCGGTCATTCAGGCGAACACGATGAACGACGGTACGACCGTTGCGACCGTTGCAGACATGAACAATCTCATATTCGAAGGCAAAGTCGACGAGACCGAAGTCGGACTTCTGTCTGTCGGTCAGCCGATGGAAATATCAATCGGAGCGCTGCCTGACCTGAAACTCGATGCCGTCATAGAGCTTATCGCCCCGAAAGGTGTAGAAACCAACGGAGCAAATACTTTTGAAATCAAGGCGGCAATAAATGTTCCTTCCGGCGACAAACTTCGTGCCGGCTACAGCGCAAATGCGACAGTAAACCTGAGCAAAGCTGAAAATGTGCTTACCATTCCTGAAAGCGTAATCGAATGGAAAGGCGACAGCACTTTCGTATATGTAATGACCGACAGTCTGCCAGAACAGAAATTCGAACGCACAGCAATATCGACAGGAACATCTGACGGCATCAATATTCAAGTCAACAGTGGTATCGACAAGAATGCAAAACTACGTGGCGCATCAGTAAAAAAATAACGACAACTTAATATTTCGACGATGAAACGCATCATATATTCCCTCCTCCTTACGGTCGGGATATCACAGACAGTGATGGCTGACGCATGGAGTCTTGACAGCTGCGTGAACTACGCACTCAGCCACAATCTCAATATCAAAAATGCAGAAATCAGCCGAATGCAAAGCGAACTGTCTGTCACGGAAGCCAAGGACGGATTTCTACCACAGCTTTCAGCCGGAGCAGGCCAGAACTGGAGCTTCGGCCGAGGTCTCACATCGGCCAACACCTATGCCAATCGCAACACCTCGTCATTTTCATGGAACGTACAGATGTCGCTGCCGATATTTCAGGGTCTACGCAACATCCGCCAGCTACGTTACGCACAATCAAGCCTCAGCATGGCTGAAATGCAGGCAGAAGCCTCACGCGACGAAGTTCGTCTGAACGTCATCACCTCCTATCTGCAAGTCCTTTTCAACAAAGAGATTCTTGAAGTTAGCCGCGAGCAGCTCCGTCTGTCAAACGTCCAGCTCGAACGTCAGCAGGCATTGCTTGAAGGAGGCAAAGTACCTGAAGTCGATGTAATCCAAGCCAAGGCACAGGTGGCTCAGAATGAAGTGCAGGTGGTCAATTCCGAAAACGACTATACCACCTCAATTATCGAGCTCGCCAAGCTTCTTGAACTTGACAACCTCACAGGATTTGATGTAATGCCTATCGACGATGACACAATGACGCTCCTAAACGCCGAGGAGGTATATCGCAACGCTCTTTCCAATTATCCGGCTATTTCGGCCGCACGTCAGGCTATCAAAGTGGCCGATGACGGTATTACATTGGCAAAAAGCGGTTATCTCCCTACGCTTAGTTTCAATGCCGGACTCGGAAGCAGTTACTATACGGTTTCAGGTGACGATACCAAGAAGTTCAGCTCTCAGATGAGAGATAATTTCTCTAAAAATCTTGGATTTTCGCTCAATATTCCGATTTTCGATGCCTTTTCGACACGCAATCAGATCCGTCAGGCAAAAGTCAGAAAACTTTCAGCTCAAATCCAGCTCGAACAGCAGCAAAGCGAACTGCACCGCGCCATCCGTCTTGCCTATCAACAGGCTGTAGGTGCAGAGAAAAAATATGAAGCAGGAAAAATTGCTGTCGACGCTTCAAAAGCAGCCCTTGACGCAATGACCGAAAAATATACCTATGGCAAAGCAAACGCAACCGAATGGGAACAGACCCAATCAGACTACATAACCACTCTTGCCCAACAGGTTCAGGCCAAATATGAGCTTATACTCAGAAACAAAGTACTACAGTTCTATAACAGGCAATAGCATTTGGCAATTAAACATGGCAACGGCTCTTCTGAAGCATATACCGGAAGAGCCGTTGCCATGTTTGAATTATAATATTTCGTCCAGCCGAAATACCATCACAGGAAATTACCCAATTCCACGAAAAAGGTCACTTCTTCTTTCGTGGGCGGTGAGTTGACCAGTAATGGAAATCGCACTGCGATTCGACATCCGATTCTATATCGTCGGGCAGAGCTGCAAAAAAGTCATGTCCGGTAAGGGCTTCGACCGAATCAATCGTAACAGCACAAGCCTGCATGCCGCCTTCAACTTTCCCGTTAGGCATTATAAATCCGATGCCACGCGCAGGAGTGGTGTAGGGAGATATAATGACTTTGAAAAACTTACGCGGGACATACACTCGCGAGTCACCGATATATTCAATAGGCTTACCATCAATGATCGGGCCACAGACAATATAGATTGCGCTGTCTGCTTCAGCCCATTGACGGCATTTTTCCTCAAGATTTTTCCAGCTGCCGGCATTGAGCGTCTTGACCTGAGGACAGATATTGGTCATATAGAATGTCTGCGACATTGCCTCCTTATCCCAGCGCATGTCACCGGCAGGTGCCATGTGGCCACGGTCATAGCCTGAATAGCTATAATCCCATGTCTCGGCGCTACCCTCCATCTCCGGGTCGGCTGAAAATTTATTTGAGCGCGCCACATTTCCGTCAGTCTCATCTGCCGTGAGCTCCCATGACACCCAGTTCGGAATATGATACTGAGGATTGAACGACAAGTCCATCCCTTTATAGCTCTTGGTGACTTCCTTTAGTGAAGGATTCGTCTTAACTGCCATAAGGTTGCCATACTCTCCATGAGCCACATTGACGACATCTGTCTGCTGCTCCTTCCCGTCAAGTTTCTCACCGAGATAGGCACACGCGGCTACAAGAGCCAGCGCTAATAACGTACGATACAACTTATTTGGAGTCGATGTCTTTTTCTTTTTTCTTTTTCTCTTTGTTGCCATTTTTTAATCACATTCTTATAACACGCCAAGGCCACGACTAACATTCTGCCTGGCAGCCATTAAAAGTCCAGCCGATTAATAACCGCACCAATCTCGGCAGCATCGGCCACAGAAATGCCGGTTCCGATAGGAAGGCTGACAATTTCATCAGCGAGACGCTCCGTGACAGTAAGCGGCCCATGTGCAAGTGTCGCATAGCACGGTTGAAGATGCGGGGGCACTGCATAGTGCACATCCGTCCCTATACCTTCTTTCTCCATTTCTCTCATAAAACTTCCCCGGCGGTCAGCAGGGACTCTGATAACATACTGATGCCACACACAGTCGTTGACCTCGTTTGTCATCATCGGCAGAATCACGTCCTGACGATCGATTGTCCGACGATAGGCCAACGCTCGTGCAAAACGGTCGGCATTCTCTGCATTAATGTGTGGGAGTTTCACCCGGAGCATTGCTGCCTGAATCGGGTCAAGACGGCAATTGAATCCACAGTAGATGTTGTGATACCTGCGGTCAGAACCATAGTTGGCAAGCGAGCGAACAGTGCGTGCAAGCTCTTCGTCGTGTGTCAATACAGCACCTGCATCACCGAGAGCACCTACATTTTTTGTAGGGTAAAAACTTATACCGGCCGCATCGCCGAGCGCGCCTGCATAACGGGATTCATGAAATCCGGCTGAAAGAGTCCGCGCACCGAGAGCCTGGGCGCAATCTTCAATCACTTTCAGACTGTGACGACGTGCTACTCTGACAAGGGTATCGTCCCAAGACACACGTCCGTAGAGATGTACGGTCATTATCGCGCGCGTGCGGTCAGTGACGGCCTCTTCAAGAAGGTCTGTGTCAATATTCATCGTACGCTCATCAATATCGACAGGTACAGGGGTCAGTCCGGCATCGCTTATTGCAAGCACAGAAGCAATATATGTATTGGCGGGATAGATAACCTCGTCACCGTCATTCAAAACTCCCATTTCCCTATATGCCCTTAATATAAGCCTGAGCGCATCAAGGCCATTGCTTACACCGATAGCGAAAGGCGCGCCGGTATATGACGACAAATCTCTTTCAAAAGCTTCGACTTCCGGACCTCCTATGTAACGCCCGCTGCGAATCACACGCTCCGCCGCCGCGACAAGCTCATCGGCATAAGGTTCGTTCACCCTGCCTAAATCAAGAAACGGATACTTTAGATTCATATTCGTCTGTCACTTTCGACTGCAAGGCGTTTGAACTCCTCATAGTCACGGATATATTCATCAGGATCATAAAGGATAGAGGTCATCACAAGGCAAACGCTGCCAGATGCAAAATTGTCGAGTGTACGCCAATAGCCCGGTGGAATATACAGTCCTTCAAACGGACGGTTAAGCGTATATGTCATCCATGTAAACCCGTCATAAAGATTCACGTTGAAACACCCGTTCACAGCCACAAGCAACGATTTGGCTTCCTTATGCGAATGACCTCCACGTGCTTCTCCGGCAGGGACATCATAGGTCCAGTAGCATCTGGCAATTTCAAAAGGTATCTGGTCATTGTCCTGCACAAATGTAAGACTTCCACGAGGGTCATATATCCGTGGAAGCTGTATCAGACAAGGCTTGTCAATATCCATAGATCAAAATGTATTATATATTATGGTATGATTATGCTACAAAGGTAGTGAATTATGGCTTGTGACGAATCATGAATTCAAGAAAATCGCATCTTATGTTGTAAAACACATGTTTCAGACGCACAAAAACGAAAATTAATTACTATTTTGCGGTCGATTTCAAAAAACTCTCACAAAGGGGAAACGGAAATCCAATAAAAAATCTCTCCTAAAAAATTAAACCATTCTTCTTACCTAAAAACTAAACCGAAACTAATATGAAGGTCTACCAAACTAACGAGATTAAAAACATCGCCTTGCTCGGTAGCAAAGGCTCTGGTAAAACCACACTTGCTGAAGCTATGCTTTACGAGTGTGGAGTTATAAAACGTCGCGGTACGATCGAAGCGAAAAACACCGTGAGCGATTCATTCCCCGTCGAGAAAGAATACGGCTACAGTGTATTCTCGACGGTTTTCTATGCTGAATTCCTCAACAAAAAACTAAATGTAATTGACTGTCCGGGAGCTGATGACTTCGTAGGCAATGCTATTACCGCACTGAATGTGACCGACACAGGTGTGATATTAATCAATTCACAATACGGTGTGGAAGTCGGCACTCAGAACATATTCCGCACCACCCAGTCGCTCAAGAAACCTGTGATTTTCGCTCTCAACCAGCTTGACGGTGAAAAAGCAGACTATGAAAACGTCATGGAACAGATGCGCGAGCATTTCGGAAATAAGATCGTGGCGATTCAATATCCTATCCAGTGCGGACCCGGATTCAACGCTATGATCGACGTTCTCCTCATGAAGAAATATTCATGGGGCCTGACGGCGGAACTCCGACCATTGAAGACATCCCTGCTGATGAAAAGGAAAAAGCGCTTGAACTTCATCAGGCTCTCGTCGAGGCAGCAGCCGAAAACGACGAAACTCTTATGGAAAAATTCTTTGACCAAGGCCACCTGAGTGAAGACGAAATGCGTGAAGGTATACGCAAAGGTCTGGTAGACCGCTCGATATATCCTGTCTTCTGTGTGAGTGCAGCCAAAGACATGGGCGTACGCCGCATGATGGAATTCCTCGGTAACGTCGTTCCCTTCGTTGAAGAAATGTCTGCTCCTGAAACTACAGACGGTGTAACAGTAAAGCCTGACAGCAACGGTCCTCTGTCGCTATATTTCTTCAAGACTACGGTCGAACCGCATATCGGTGAAGTCAGCTACTTCAAAGTAATGTCTGGAACTCTCACTCCCGGTGTGGATCTTGAGAATGTGACACGCGGCTCGCGCGAACGCATCGCCCAGCTCTATTGCGTCTGCGGAAACATCAAGACTCAAGTCGACAAACTTTGTGCCGGAGATATCGGTGCGACAGTGAAGCTTAAAGATGTCCGCACAGGCAACACTCTTGACGCGAAAGACTGCGACTACCGTTTTGACTTCATCCGTTTCCCCGAACCTAAATATCGCCGTGCAATCCGTCCCGTAACCGAAAGTGATGCTGAAAAACTCATGGGCATACTCACCCGCATGCACGAGGAAGATCCGACTTGGGTAATCGAACAATCGAAAGAACTGAAGCAGACCATACTTTCAGGCCAGGGAGAATTCCATCTCCGCACCCTGAAGTGGCGTGTCGAAAACAACGACAAGCTTCCCATCATATTTGAAGAACCGCGAATCCCTTACCGCGAGACAATCACCAAGGCCGCACGTGCCGACTACCGTCACAAGAAGCAGTCAGGCGGCGCAGGTCAGTTTGGTGAGGTACATCTCATAATCGAACCCTACACCGAAGGAATGCCTGCCCCCGACACTTATAAGTTCGGCAATCAGGAATACAAGATGAGCGTGCGCGACACTCAAGAGATACCCTTGGCATGGGGTGGAAAACTCGTCGTACACAACTGTATCGTCGGTGGAGCGATTGACGCCCGCTTCATACCTGCGATAGTCAAAGGTCTCATGGACCGAATGGAACAAGGCCCGCTCACCGGCAGTTACGCCCGTGATGTGAGAGTATGTATCTATGACGGTAAGATGCACCCGGTCGACTCAAACGAAATCTCATTCCGTCTCGCAGGTCGCAATGCTTTCAGCGAGGCATTCCGCAATGCGAATCCGAAAGTGCTTGAACCGGTCTATGACGTGGACGTCATGGTTCCCGGCGATGTGATGGGCGATGTGATGAGCGACCTTCAGGGACGCCGTGCCATAATCATGGGTATGTCAAGCGACAATGGTTTTGAGAAAATCTCAGCCCGTGTTCCATTAAAGGAAATGTCGTCATATTCGACTGCACTCTCATCAATTACCGGCGGACGGTCAGCGTTCACAATGAAATTCGCATCATACGAACTCGTTCCGTCCGACGTGCAGGAAAAACTGCTTAAAGAATATGCAGAAAAAGCACAAGCTGACGAATAATCTGAATAAACAATAATACCCTACTCTCAATTCTAACCAAACACATTGATGGGTGTCACCGAAGCGAATTCGGTGACACTCATTGTATTCAAGAGCAGTCATTCGCCCTTAATAAAGCTGCATTTACCCATACGACTAAACTTTCGGAACTTCAAACGTCTTATTCCATATACTGACATCACAATCAAATCGAAATATGAATATAAAGAATCTTTTCAGCTATGCGGTAATCTCCATATCCGCACTTACGGTCAGCGCACCATTGACTGGATGCGCGCAAAAATCCGAAAAACAGACTTCGGCAGCTGATATACAATCTTCAAAGGAACGTAAAGGAGGGAAACCCGGTGGCCCACAATTAGGCACACCCGGTGGCGGACCGGTAATTGACAAAAGCGGAGATGCCACGCTTCAGGCTATGATAAAATCGGAAGTACCGCAATTCAAACAGTTTGAATACACTGATGCCACAACCGGGAAGACAATGCAGTATACACTGTTTACGCCAAAGAATATCGATGAGTCAAAAAAATATCCGCTCGTACTCTTTTCCACGGCTCGACAAAATCAAACAGCGAGGCATACAAGTTTTCATCGGTTTTAAGAATGGCAAACATTCCTTCCGCCATCTTCATTTTCAATATATCCTCATCCGGCGAGACACCGGCATCAAAGTAAGGAACAAGCGATTCAAATAGACTTCGCACATCCAGACGGTTTGTAGGAAATTTCACAAGGCTTCTCTTCTCCCGCCGTGCATCTGCCGGTATGTCCTTGCGGTTCAGAGTGTGGAAAAACTCTTTCAGATAATCTCGGGAGAACTTCATCACGACTGAACGGTACGGTCTGCCATCTTTGACACGCTTCTGAAGCCACATCCTGTTATCGCGCCTCATAAAAGCGCAATCGCCGGGATCGAAGTATAGTCTTACGTCCGCTGTCGGTAATTTCCAGTTCGCCTGAATGAATATATATGAGAGTATGCTCGCGGTTGCAGTGGGCACAGCCACGGTCATCCGTAAAATAACTCGCTATAAAGGTGCTTGAGCAATCAAATACATCCAGTTTTTCCATATCAGCATGAATTTAGACCGCAAAGATAGCTCTAAAAATCTTTATGCAGTTTGTTGAGAGGCTCATTTTTAATTTTACTTTACTACTGATGCCACGTTACATAATAAAAAAGTTTCCACGTTCAATCCACGCGGAAACTTTTTTATTTGTGTTCCAACCATTGATATTATTCAATGGAGAGAGCAACCTTATAAATCTATTCAGGGCCTTGACAAGACAGCTTCCGCATAGCGGCGACCTAATTCGCGATAACCTTCAGCCGTGAAATGAAGTCCGTCGGGAGCTCCTTTACAACCTTTTGACGACACAACACGACTGTTCGGTATCACATCAGGCAATGTATTAACAATAGCATTCATCGAGGAGCATATTCCACCTTCTTCTTCCGAAAGCATTTCACCTGCGACCAATATCATCTTATCCTTCTCAAGTCCGAGATCTGAGATAAGACGTTCATAGATCTTTCTTACCTTCAAAGGCCATTCTCTGTCATTGGTATTCGATTCTCCCTGATGGATAAGGACTCCTTTTATGACACCTGCCCTTTGTGCCTCACGGGCCATCGTCAAGAGCCGTTTGTAAGGGTTATCATCATACGCTTTCACTGTATTTTTCAACCAGTCAGGCTGTGACATTATATGTGAGGCACACGAGTCCGTGTCAAACAGTTCAATCCGGCAGCCACCGACAGCGACATTGACAACCCCTACCCTTACTTTCTCCGGGAGAGCTTTTACCATCTCACGCCCGAAATAATCAATCGGGGTAAGCCCTGTGGTACTTCTGACGAGCGGAGGCAAAGCCTGACACCACCGGCCTTTCGTCCTTGATTTTTCAGGCATATCGACAGCCGGCATCATCAAAAATCTTGAATCGCCCCCTATTGTATCCTGAGCCTCATACGCGGCTGCTCCCTCCATGTTCGACTGACCGAAACAGAGATATACATGGAAATCAGGATCAGGACGGTTTGTAATGACAAACGCTCCGTTGCGAGGAATTGCTACTTTTACCTTCCCCTTTTTATCAAGACGTAAATCCTGTTTCTTCCCGGACAGATTATCATCATCACTGTAAAGCGTCAATGGCGTACGATTCATGCTTTCAGGAATCTCTACAGTCAGTTTAATCTTCTCTTCACCTGCATTCACACCGACAATATACCATGAAGATCCATGCCTACGGGCCAAAACAATGTATTTTCCCGGATAGCCTTCTATAAAACGAGTCTCATCCCATGTGACAGGTACATTTTTCATAAATTCAACAGCCCATTCAGGAGCATCTTCGAGGTTGTTCGGTGCGAGTGCGAAATGTTGCACCGGGCTTTGAAAAAGCACTGCTGTAGCAAGGGCAAAAACATCGGAAGTCATACGCCGTGACCCTTTCGGACTATTATCCGAACTATAATACCTGTTGAGTGCGCTTCCTCCGAAATCCATACTGCCGACCGTGTTGCGGATGAAAGGATGCAGGCAGGCATTAAACGCCTCGGCATCACAGCTGCCCTGCGAGAAATGAAGATTTTCACTTGCCAATACCGCTTCACTGGCAGCATAGTTGGGATACATACGTTCCCACCCTCGAGGAAGCGTACATCCATGAAACACCACGAGCAGACCATAGTCATTGGCATCGGCAAGAATATCATGATAGAGCCGCATTGTCTCCTGTTTGTCCCCGCCGAAGAAATCGACCTTTATTCCACGGATACCTATCTTTTGCATCCACGCCATATCCTTCCGGCGTTTCACAATATCGTTCATGATTCCGCGTGGTCCTTGAGGCGCATCATTCCAATTACCGTTTGAATTGTACCAAAGGTATAAATCAACACCTTTTGATTTCCCATAGCTCGCAAGCTCTTCAATCCTGTCATAACCGATCTGTCTGTCCCAAAGCGCATCGACCAGCACAGTCTCATAACCCATTGCCGCAGCAAAATCAATATAACGTTTCTGTTCGTCAAAATTACAGCTCTCATCCATCTTTATAATCCAGCTCCATGTCCCGCGGCTATATTCATAATTTTTAGACGGATCATAGAGAGGTCTCACCACATCAAACGGAATCGTGGTTTCAACTATCGGCCCAAGGTCATTTCCGACAGTGACTGTGCGCCACGGAGTCATTCCGGGCAGCGATACCGAGGCCGATGTCGAGCCCCACCCGTTCATCTCACCCTCCTGAGGATAGGCTATAGTATATGTGCCATCCTTATCACCGACAATATGCGATCCGCAGTAGTCACCGGCTACACCGGTCTCTGAAATAAGAATCCATCCGTTATCTCCATTGCGAAACAGACATGGGAAAGTGTAACCGTTTCCCCACCCGTTTTTCCCGATGGAATCATCAGTTGTATAAGAGGTTTCATAACTTGGAGATGTCCGTGCGAATCCTCCCATCGGCGCACTTTGCGGACAAAGGAATGTCGTCGTCCCTTCAGGCATGGTAAAACCTGTGGCCTCCGACTCCACTATGCAGCAAAGTGTCTCGCCCTGCGGATGCAGACGGTAGCGGAAAGCGACATTGTTGTCACTTACTTCAAAAATCACATCGAATATCTGTTTGCCATCCTTGGAAAATGTGAATTCCTGTCTGTTAGCCCTGTAGTCCACACGGCTTTTCTTTATATTTGGCAAAGAATATGAGTCGGACACATCGGTGATTTCAGTGGCAGAACTCAGATACAGATTTTTTGAATAATCGCCAAGATTCGTCCTGAGGCCAAGTGGAGAGGCAACGATGAATGGTTTGCCATCAAACGAAATTGCATACGCCGGCTGACCATTATTATCATTAACTTCAACAACCGTTTTTCCGTCAGGACTTGCTATCGAAAATTCCGCAGCCATCGACATGGCCGGAATCATCATAAGCGAGCATACAATCAGATTATTTTTCATATATGAATATTTTTTCTTACCGTTTTACAACTATTTTCTTTCCATCCACGATATACAGACCTTCGGGCAATCCATTTACAGCATCAGCCGTAGAGACCTGTGTCCTTAGTCTCATTCCCTGAATATTATAGACATCGACAGACCGCTCCGATGGAGAAAAAGTAATTTCGTCAAGTGCAGACTCTCCATTAGGATTGTCACTCAGATAAACTTTTTTAATTCTAAAAGGTGTATTGCCGAGCGACCAGAAGCCGACGATGAATATGTGCGACGGATCAAGCAGCCGTCCGCTATCAGATTTCAGATTTGCAAGATCAAGCACCGCTTTAGTCTCGTTACCGAAATCAGCGACCGCCGGGTCAGTCCAGTAATTATCCTGATCGAATACTCTAAACGAGACAGCGGCCTGATTGCCTCCTTCCATCTCAGCAATCAGATAACGATAGGACGACAAATCAATTCCTGCAGAATATTTCCAACCGGCAAAACCATACTTACCTGTTTTGATTGTACAGGTATTCTCATCAAATGTGCCTTCTTCCCAGATTGACGGATTCAGATAGCCATTGATGAAAGGGAAAAATGTGGAATTGAACTTTACCGACTCTGACTCGTGATTCCCGTCTACAGTATATTCGATTTCAGCAGCTGTAAGACCGGGAGCATGAGCCGTGAACACACCGTCAGACCACTCAACCGCGGCCGGATCTTTGACCGTGACATCAAATTCCACATGCCGGTTCATCTGATAGCCGTTGCCGGAATCTGAAATCAGAGCCATAAATATTGAATTTCCGGGCATGACAACATATTCATCACCTACTTTCCTTACCGAGAATTCAAGACAAAAATCTTCTGAGGCATCTTTCTCTCCTGCATAATCCTTATACCAATGATACACAGGCCACAGACATGCCTCGGAATCATTGAGCACCGTATTGCGCTCACCCGGCTCGTCCTTAAATGCTGCAAGCAGCTCACATCCGGAAAAGATAAGCCAGCTAACGTTGCCGGTATTATCGGCAAGAAGTTTGAAATTAGCGCCAAAACCTTCACCAAACATTTTGCCGGTGATACTTTTACCCCATGAGGCATCATATTTCGACGGCGCCCAGTCCATCTCGGTGACCATAACCGGTGCAAAATCCGCAACCGGCTTTATCTGGGATGCCCAGCCGGCAGCAAATGCGTTGAAACCACCGCCATAACTACCGCCAAGCTCATGGCTCGGTTCAATGGCATCACTGCCATACCATCCCGGGTAGACGTGGACAGCATAGCCGATATTGTCACCCGTAACAGGATATCGGGCAAAACCTGCATATTGCGACTGATAACCCGTACCGGGAATCCAGAGTATATTGTCACAGCCATTTCCACGCATCAAATCTACTATTTCCTGAAAATAGGCTGTCAGATTCTTAAAACATCCGTCGGTATTCGAACCGAATTGTCCGTCATTATCCTTAATCTGAACCGGCTCATTGGCAAGTTCAAACATTATGTGCGGATTATCAGTCAATCTCGATTGTGTCGAGACATATCCCCACACCCGCTTGAGATATTTATGATAAGCATCCCCTATTTCTATTTTTTCAGGACATACGCCCGGAGGCCGCATAACAACATACAGCCCTTTCGAAACGGCATATTCAGCCATAGGAATGAACACCTGCGAAAGATATGTACGGAAACGGTTGAAATCAAAAGCCGATATGTCGTTTTCGCCCGTCGTACTCACTCCGGGAGTATTCGACCAGTATGGATCCATGTGGATACGGACAAAATTCATTTTCCATCCGGCTTCAAGAAGCTCATCAATCTTCTTTTTATTATATTCAAGACATCCGTTGACATCATAATTGTTCCACTTGGTTCCACGTTCATTAAACCAAGGGCTATAAGTCTGAGCAAAACCGTGGAGATTCACAACGTTGCCGGCATCATCTTTCAGATAACGCCCATCGACATGCAGAACAGGCATGTCCATTCCCGGCCATGCAACCGCAACCAATCCACACGTCGCCATTACGGCTGTCAATAATTTACGTAGTCCGATCATGATATTTCTATTTGAATTGCCAGTAATCAATATTGAACAGTTTAGGCCCTTTGCGACCTTTGAACACAAGATAGATATCATGTACCCCCGGTATCTCCATCAGAGCCGGAGTCTCAAGAACCCTCCATTCTTCCCATCCGCCGGTGCCGGGGACATCGAGCGAAGCGACAAGCTCTCCATCCTTTTTATCAAGACGGACTTCAAGAGTCCCCCCACGCAGGGCACTTGCTACAGACGCGCAAAATGTTCGCGGGCCTCCACTGCCGAAATCGACATTCGACAGACGGATATAGTCCCCGTCGTGGACATCCGAGACATAAACGCCGGTTTTGGAATTTGGCTCTACTTTTATGCCCTCCGACCAAGCCATGGTCTCAGCTTCATTACGCTTATAAGGATTGAATGTAGCAATCGCCGGAACTCCGCTATCGGTCGGCATTATAGTAGGGAAAGTTCCGTCAGGATTATAACTGAATTCCTCGACAGCAACACTTCGCCCGAATCCGCCTCCATGTGGAAGTTTTCCTGTGTGATAGAAGAAATATGACTTTCCTTTATAATCGACTACTCCGGCATGGTTTGTAAACGAACCGGTGTCGGAAAGCGGCATAATCTCACCCATGTACTTCCACGGGCCGACAGGAGTATCACTCATTGAGTAAGCGATATGTTCCGGAACGCCTCCGGCCGCATACAGGAGATAATATTTGCCGTTACGTTTATAAAACCATGGACCTTCAGTGTAAAAATCCTTATATACACCATCCTTAACCCTTTCCTTCGGGCCGGGAGCGCCAAATCCGTCTATCGTCTGTTGGACTTTATGGACATCTCCGTCAAACGAAATCATATCCTTGTTAAGTTTCACATAATAAATCTCCGGATTCCCCCAGTAGAGATATGCCTGTCCGTCATCGTCGACAAAGACCGTAGGATCAATGTAATCCCAGCTACCATCGACAAGCGGGCGGCCTATCGCATCTTTAAACGGTCCTAAAGGCGAATCGCCAACGGCCACACCAATAGCCATAGCACCCGACAATCTGGAATGGAGAGGGACATAGAAATAAAACTTGCCGTCGCGCTCGATGCACTGCGGTGCCCACGCACGGTCATCGGCCCATTTGAAATCCTCTATGGCAAGCGGAGAACCATGATCGGTCCAATTGACCATATCCGTAGTGGAATAGACCCTCCATTCCTGCATCCAGAAGAAATCAGCACCATCTTCATCATGACCGGTATAGACATAAAGGGTATCATTATGCACCATCGGTGCGGGATCGGTCGTAAAATTAGTCTGTACGACCGGATTTATCGCATTTGCCACCAATGGTGGCAATGATGCGATAAACAGCGCGAATGCAATCTTAATATTGTTAATTCTCATACGCTACGTCGTCTTTCTGTTTGAAAATCAGAGGAAGGAACTCATTAAGACATCTGCGCCATGTCAGCCATTCGTGATGTGTCCCTTCTGATGAATAATATGTATGTTTTATCCCGGCTTCGGTCAATGCTTCGCTGATTTTGTCACTTCCGAAATTTTCTTCTGTCCCCATACCGAGGAAAAAGGTATGGACACGCGAGTTAAATTTTTCCGCATCGTTAAAAATTCCGTCATAGGCATTTTCAAGTCCGTCTGAAAGGAAGAAGAGAGCACCGCTGAAAGCTCCGATATGGGAAAACTTGTCAAGATTGCGAAGAGTCGTCTGAAAAGTCTCATGACCTCCCCACGATAGCCCGGCCATAGCCCTGTTGTCGCGGTCGGTAAGCGTCCGGAATGTTTTTTCGACAAAGGGAATAAGCTCATTTAGCATTATCGGAGTGAACGATGCTCCGAATTCATCGCGGGTCTCGCCGGGACGTGCGCCGAAAATATAACCGCAGTTTCCATAGTCCATCACCACAATCATGGGGACACACTTGCCCGACGCAATCTGGTTGTCCAGAATGTTTGCCATCTTTCCCTGCTGATGCCATCCGCGTTCATCCTCCCCATCCCATGCTGAAGATACAGCACGGGATAACGTCGCGACGGTTCAGTCTCATATTCGGCAGGAGTATATACGAAGCAACGGCGGTCAGAATTTTCAATTTCAGAATAGTAGCGGCATTCGCGCACCTGCCCATGAGGTATATTCCTATCAAATGTATAATAGGCGGACACAGCCGTATCTTCAGGAATTTCTATACCTCCGGCCATACGTCCGCATCCGTAGAACGCCTCACTCGAAGGATCAATGACACTCACACCGTCGACAACGATGAAATAGTAGTGAAAACCGACTACAAGAGGTGATGTGACCACAGTCCAATGACCATCCTCACCACGTTTCATGTCATATTTATGTCCGCATATATCGACTTTGACATCATTTGCCTCCGGCGCATGAATCCTGAAATGGGCACGATTCCGACTGTCGACTCTCGGATAAGATGCCTGTGGAATATTGGTCTGAGCCACGAACGACTCTGAATCCACGCCATAGGCCGGGACTGCGGATATTCCTGATACGAAAAGCAAGAATGCTGAAATGATTGTCTTCATAACTTCTATTTTAATTCCCAGTAATCAAAATTAAACAAATCGTCTCCGTCGCCCTCAAAAGTGAAATAGAGGTCATGAACACCTTTCACCTTCTCAAGTTTACATGAAAGCAGTGAGTAACTGTCGTCCGAACCAGTTGAATCAACCGGCAGAATACCGATCACAGCGCCATCTTTGGAATCAATTCTCACTTTAATGCGCGAACCGTTTTTCGTCGACGCGACGCTTGCTAAAAACTTCTTTGCTCCTTTCTTTCCGAAATCAACTCCACGTAGACAGATGTATTCCCCGTTGTCAATATTCGTCACAATCATGTTTCTCGCTCCACATGGACGGGTTTTCAGGCCGAATCCCCATGCCATCGTCTCGGCCTCAACCTTACGGAACGGGTTGAACGGCTCTATTTGTTTCAGCTCGATGTCTTTCCAGTATGGAACTTCCTTGATTGTCCCGTCTGCATTATATTCCATTTCTGCGGCATTGACCGAGCGACGTTCGTGATGATCGGGAGTTTCAAGACGGAGTATGTCATAGCTGTGACCAAACACGTAGGTCTTTCCCTTATAGTCTGCAATCCCCGGATGATTGCCGCGCGTACGTTCTGTCGGCCTCATGATATAACCCTTGCTTTCCCAAGGACCTGTCGGACGGTTGCTCATGGCATAGCCTATTCCTTCGGGGCAACATGTCGAGGCAAATGCAAGATAATAAAGGTCTCCGCGCTTGTAGAGCCACGGTCCTTCCTGATAGTGTTCAGGCGCACTATCAAATTTATGGATATCGCCTGAATATGAAATCATATCATCATTAAGCCTGACATAATAGAGATTGGGATTTCCCCAATACATGTATGCCTGTCCGTCATCATCAATCATGACTGTAGGGTCTATGTCATCCCAATGCTCTTTCTGCCACACAAGAGGCTTGCCGATAGGGTCTTTAAACGGCCCGTATGGAGAATCTGCGACCAACACACCTATGCCGTTACCGTGAATCGGACAATACATATAGAACTTCCCGTTTCTCTCCACGACCTGAATGGCCCATGCTCCGTTGTCCTTATTAACCCAGCTGAAATCCTTCAATGAAGCAACCGCACCGTGCTCGGTCCAGTTGACCATATCTGTCGATGAATATAGCAACCAGTCCTGCATTTTGAAACCATATCCATGAGCGTCATCCTCGTCATGGGATGTATAGAGAAATATGGTGTCATTGTGAACCATCGGTGCAGGGTCTGCATTATATTTTGTCTGTATTATTGGCAACTGCTCGGACGCATTGGCCATCAGTCCGAAAGAAAAAAGCGATATTGCTAAAAATTTTTTCATATAGTTTCAATTATTGAGATGTTATAGCTTAACTGTTGTCACTGAGCCGTTATATGACACATTTACAATCTTGGATTTTTTATCAGCTACCACAACCTTGAATGTACGGTTTGACAGCATTCCCTGATATTCGCCCTGACGGTCTGCAACGGTCAGTGTACGAGTCTTGTCGTTCCACGAAAATCCGATGGTCGAGTAAGAGCCTTTTTCATAATTGTAGTTATCAAACTCGTCTTCATAGAGCGTAAACTCTCCGTCAGCACCGGGATATACGCGAATTTCAAGATCATCCCATGACTTTTCAGTAGCATACTGGACATCAGGGCCAATCGGCAAGAGAGATCCTGCCTTTACAAAAAGAGGCAATGTCTTGATGGTTGTCGGCTTCACGATTTTCTTTCCTCCTTTATAAATTTCATTAGTCTCGAAATCCCACCAAGATGTTCCGGCCGGAAGATATATATCCGTATTGACAGGAGTCATGAAATCCATCTCGGCGACAGCATCGTTTCCTGCATTCTCCTGACGGTTCCAGCCAGTATTCTCGTCAATATCAATTATCTTTTCAGATGTATAATTGGCTTTTACCACCGGGGCTACAAGGATATTACGGCCAAACATAAACTGGTCGCCACAATCCCAGCCATTTCTGTCTTTCGGGAAATCCATCATCAGCGGACGCATAAAACTTGAATTGTGTCTGCTGACATCCCATGATGTCGAATAGATGTATGGAAGCAGGCTGTAACGAAGTTTTATCGCATCCTCAACAGCGTCAAACACAGTCTCGCCACGGTTACCGAAATAGTAGATCTCACGCTTGATGTCAGCGCCGTGGGAACGCATCATCGGAGTAAACGCACCAAACTGCATCCACCTTACAAACAGCTCCTGAAACTGAGGATTCTTCACGGCCGAATTGTCGCCATAGCTCTTGTTATATGCGCCGGCAAAGAAACCGCCTATGTCGGAATTTGAATTCGGATTGCCAGTGAGTGTAAAATTGAGAAGAGCCGGAATCTGGTTGCGCAATGTCTCCCAAGTCGAGGCAACGTCTCCTGTCCACACGTTACATCCATAGCGCTGCTGCCCAAAAAATCCGGAACGGGTGAGAATAAACACACGCTTCCTGTCGGATTCCTTGCGCTGATGATCGTAAACCCCGCCCACTGTCAGCAATGGATAAGCGCAGCGCACTTTTCGAAACGACCCAAGATAGGTCTTGGTATCCATGTCCTCTGCTTTGAAATCAAGGTGGTCAGGCTCGGTCGAATCCATCCACCAGCCATCCATGTCATGGTCATAGAGGCGTTTGAGATGATTCCAATAAATATCGCGCGCCTCAGGATGATATGCGTCATAGACTCTCACACCCGAAGGATAGTCCATGCGAGGAGGCCACTGCTCCGCTATTCCCGACTGAGGCCATGTAGAGAAATCGAACAGCATGTTTTTTGAATCAAGTTCCTTATAGGGACGCGTGGACGGTCCGAATGACGACCATATCGATATTATCACCTTGGCATTATTCGCATGGATGTCGTCAACCATTTTTTGTGCATTGTTAAATTCAGGATTCATAAAGTCCATGGCATTCCACAGATAGTTGTTACCCCAGTATTGCCAGTCCTGAATTATACCGTCGAGAGGCACACCAAGCGCACGATATTTGTTTACGACCTCCACGATTTCATCCTGACTCTTATAGCGCTCACGGCTCTGCCAGAATCCGTAGGTCCACAGCGGAAACATCGGGACTTCTCCTGAAAGCCTTCTCATCTCACCAATAACACCGTCGGCATTTTTCCCATACATGAAATAGTAATCGACACAGTCGCCGACTTCCGATTCGAAATATGACACATCCTTGTCATCGACAAATGTTGTCGGTGAATAATTGTCCCAATACACACCGTAGCCCTTCACCGAAACAAAGACAGGTATACCATCCTCTATATTTCCGGGCATAAGCGTGCGTTTCAAGCCTCGCTGTGACAGCCGTCCGTTTTCAAGATTGCCGAATCCGTAGATAGGTTCATCGGCATCAAGACAGAAATCCTGACGAACCTTGAACGATGCCTCACCGGCATCATCGACAGGAGTAAAACTTACATTATCACCCTCCCGAAGCAACTTCTTGCCGTCAGGGGAAAGGAATGAGATCTTGCCGGAAGCAGTGTCAATAGTTACAGTTATGGAATCGGACTTGACTGTTATATATTTTCCCGATTGGCGGGTATTGAATTTTACATTGCCGGGGGTCGACACCACGCTAAGGCTCTGTTTTTCCACCTTAGTGCCAACCGAATTTTTTATTACGCGAACCGTAGATGGCGTGTAGAATTGCAGTGATATTTCATTTCCGTTCACTTCTGTTGCAATTCCGTGGTTTTCAATAGTAAAATCAGAAGCAACACATACTGATGCTCCGACCGAAACAAATGCCGACAAGATTGTAGTAATGACATTGCGATAGTTCATTGACATGATATTCGATTATTAATGATTGGAAACTATAAGAAAACGTTTTAACTAAAAATTCACCGTCGGGAGGGAAGTGCACAGAGCCTCCCGACGGTGAACCGACCAAATAAATATTGGTCCCTTCTACCTAATTATGTACAATGTCGGAAACTGTCCGAAAATTTAGTCCTGACTTTTTCCAGCAAGTCCGTCGGCAAAACCTCCATAGGCCGGCTTGCGGCTATAGTTCAGATCCCAAAGTCCGATAGGTTCTCCCGGACGCCATCCTGAACCTTCAGGGCTGTCGGTCTGAGCCCACTGACAGATACCATACTGCTGTGAGAGCGGGACTATTTCGAAATATTTGTCGATTACGAACTTATAGAACTTGGCCATTGCCTGATGCTGTTCGAAAGTAACATCTTCTGTCTTGACAGTGTTGCCGTTCTCGTCACAGAGTCCCATGTCAAGTTCTGTGATACGCACAAGCTTGCCTGTTGCGGCCATAAGCTCAAGCATCTTGACCACATGTTGTTCATTGCTTGCCTGAGTCTCAGGATTCATATAGCATTTGATGTGCATCTGCGACCCGATGCCGTCAATCTTCGTCTCGCCGTCCGATTCCCATTGCTCAATCCACTGGATGAGGCTCTTGAGCTTCTGGTTGTCGTCCCAGTCTGATTCAAGGTTATAGTCGTTGATGAAAAGCTTGAGTTCTTCGGGGTTACCACCGTTCTCTGCAAAATACTTACGGGCAAACTTCACCGGAATGCGGACGAAATTATCTCCCAGATAATCCTGCCAGTAGAACTTGTTGGACTGGTCGCCAGATCCGGTAGCGGCATGCTGAAGATCGTAGCGCTGACCCCACGGACCGCCCGAGATAGCCTCGTTGACAACGTCCCAGGCCTTTACCTGACCGGCTGTAGCCTCCATCATACCCTTGATCCAGCGTTCCATCTCTGCAGTGAGGATTTCAGCCTTCTCTTCGGGAGTTACGGGAATCTTGTTGAGTTTCTCCACCTTGCATACTTTTACGGAACGAACATCAAGGGTAGCGTCGGTGGTCTGAGGCTTGAGAATCACGTCATAGTTGCCACCGGTGACGCCCGAGAATTTCAGACGGACAACATTGTCTCCGGCAGAAATGGGGACAGGTACAGAGAGTTTCTGAGCATCGTCGCCCCATCCGTTCTGCATTGTGAGCTCGACACCCTCGGCATTCTTGGATGCCGTGATATCGAGATAGAGCACATAGTCACCCTCGGTCAGAGGATTCTCACCACCAGGAAGGATAAAAAACTGCGACCAGTCGCCTGTCGGGACAAAGTGGATGCAACCATTGATTACCGGAGGCTCGCAACCCATCGCAAAGAAGGGGAAGGGACCGTCGGTATAGGTCTTGAAGGTGATCTCACTCTCCACCTCGACGGCAGGACTTTCATGATGTGACAGCTTAACCCACTCGATTTCAAGTTTGCCGTCGTAGGTGCCGGGCTGGAAAACCACAAAACTGCTCTCTGTCGTTACTCCGTCTATCGTGACCGAACATTCAGCCCAGTCATCAGAAAATTCCATTTGTTTCTCGAGCGTCGCACCCCAGTTACCTAATTGCACGTTCATAGAACCGGCCTTGCTACCCTTCACCTTTGCCGTAACCTTATATGTTCGGCCCGGCACAGTGGAGAGGCCGTCCATGACAAAAAACTGATACCATTCTCCCGGATATTCAGGGACAGTTAGAATTCCGTCGACAATCTGTGGTTCATAGCCCATCACATAGAAAGGGAATTTCGCATCATTCTTGAACTCGTGGATAGCGTCCTCCACTTCGAGTTTCTCATTGGGGTCGATATCAAGTTCCTTGTCGGCAATAAGGCTGTTGAGCCACTTGACATTCTGCTGCTCATGCCAGCAGAGAGTGTGGCCATAAACCTCGACACCTGCCTTTGAAGCCGCATCGACAAAGGCTGTGACAGTGCTGAAATCCATCGAACCGTCATCACCGACAATCGAGGCATACTTCATGGCATTTCCGGCGGTAATCTGATGGAAGTTAGCGTTGGTGATACGGTAGACCTGACCGAACTTATTATAATCGGACGCACTGACACCGACTCCGAGCTTGAAATCAGGATTTATTCCCGCTCTCTGACTCAGATAATCCTTTAGATTTCCGTAGGCATTCAGATATTCATATTGTGCGATGCTTGCAGGCTTCTCGACATAGAAGTTGTCGATGGTCTGGTCGGCACATCCCATGAGGGATGCACCGGCAAGAAGCGAAAGCCATATTTTATGGTTTGTTTTCATTTCAGTATCAAATATTGAGGTTGATTAACGGAGTGTGTAGCTGAAAGTCTCTAATCTGTTCTGACGGTCACGTGCGACGAGTGTCTCGGTCATGTTAGCCTTATATTCAGCCGTAGCACCGGTCTGCTCGTTAACGACGTAAGGAATCGTATAACTGTAAGTCACCTCGATCATGTCACGGTCTGTATTGTTCCACGCCTTTATCGCGCCATGATATGTATACTTTCCATTACCCGAGGCAGTGCAACCCGGAGTCTCGGTCGAAACAGAGACATTGCCATTGTCATCAACCTTGAGAATGAGATCGCATGAAATGTTTTTCTCTACAGTAGCACCTGAAGCATCGACACATGTAACTGCATGTGTGAAAGCATAGTGTGACTCCGAAAGCGATTTGGATGTCAGCTGTCGCAGGTCGGCTTTCTCCCAGTTTGAAGGCTTGCTTTCGTTAGAGAACGACACTCCGTTATTCTCGCCTGAACAGCTCCATTTGCTCATCCAGATTCCATGCCATTTATTCTTATATTTGATGGCATAGAGCGTAAAGTTTTTGGGCTGGACCGACCATTGGTCTTTATCCACGACACTCGGGGTAGTTCCGGCTACTTTCGGAGTTCCTTCGAGAATAGAATCGGAAGCCGTGGTGAGACGGACAGGTAACACATAGCACGTATTGACAGCCTCGGGATCGGCAAAAAAAGCGTCTTCAAGTTTCACATCAAGATAGCCAAGCACCTTGCCTTTCTTGATGGTCACGCGTTTGTCGGAAGGAAGAGTGTAGTATGACTGCGGAAGCAGCTTCACCTCCGAACCGTCAGAGAAACTCATGCCCTGAACCAGCGATGGATCGATTTCGAACTCAACCCAACGGTCTTTTTTGTTGGTATTCACACCTCCAAGCACCGGGCACACCTGAACTATGTGCTGATTGTCAAGTGTGGTGTCATATTCTCCATCCTCACCGAGAGTCACCGTGCGTATAGGTGTCTGCTGAGCGAAAGAGATAGTCTGATATATATAGTCGGGGAATTCCTGACTGTCATTTTTACATGAAGATAGCACAAGAGCCATGCCGACCAATGAAAATATTACTTTTTTCATGATTTCTGATTTGAGTGTTAGAATTGTTGCGTTACCAGCCCTTGTTCTGAATGAGTTCGCTGAATTTAAGCACCTCTGAATAAGGAATCGGGCCATAGAACATATAATCCTTGTAGTTACGGGTCTCGACATCGATGACGCTATAGGTGCTGCCGGAGATGCTCATGCCTTTTGCAGTTTCATTAAGCTCGGATTTCCAGCGGCGCAGATCCCAGAAACGGTGGCCTTCGAATGAGAGTTCGATACGGCGCTCGTTGCGGATAAGTTCACGCATCTTATCCTGATCACCCTTGATTGATTCGAGATATTCGTCGCCATTCTCGATGCCGATACCTGCACGCTGGCGGATTGCTTTAATCACGTCATAGGCAGAATAGCCGTGTGAACCGCTGCCGGTCGGCCCCCAAGCTTCGTTTGCTGCCTCAGCATAAAGAAGGAACATTTCAGTGTAGCGGATACGTGGAGTGTAGTGATACTCTTCGGTAGTTCCGTTTGGATCGAGGCTGATGTCCTGACGGAGCAGTTTGCGCAGATAATAGCCTGTACGTGTCGACGAGCCGGTCAGCTTGTTGAGCGCGTCATTGTTAGTTCCGTCGACGGCGGTTGTCACAGTGCCGTTTGAAAGGCCGGAGGTCATACCGTTGTAAGTAACGTATGCGGCCAGACGCGGATCGCGGTCGGCATAAGGATTCGCTGCGTCATATCCGCCCTTGCTCTCTGAGATAGGATAGCCGTTGGCCATCGGGAAGGCGTTGACAAAATTCTGAGTGGGGTTGATGCGGCCACTGCCATACAGCGAAGGGGGATAATTGTCTTTTTCAAGACTGTTGGACTTCAAACGCTCGCTCATCCAAAGCACTTCGGCGGGAATGAAGGATGACGAAATAGCATCGATGTCAGCCTTGTTGCAATACCATGTGTTGCCGGTCGGGTCAAGACCGTTGACTCCTCCGATACGGTCGAGCACTTTCGCGCCGGCATCAGCAGCCTCAGTCCAGCTTATACCTGAAGCCTCGGCATAAGCGGGGCTTGCACCAAGCAGATTGAGCTTTGCAAGAAAAGCCTCTACCACACGGCCGGAAATACGTCCGCAGAAATTGTTGCCGAACACACGGTTAATCTGGCTCATCGCAGCGCCTGAATAACGGGCCTGCAACTTGGTCATGGATTCCGAGTCACCGTATTCCCACGGAAGCACTTCAAGAGCGCGTTCCGCGTCCGCACGGATAGCCTCGACACACTCTACAAATGAATTGCGGGGCACATTGAAATTCGAAGCCTGAGTTTCGGCAGTCTCAAGGATAGGTACTCCGAGAAGCGTTCCATCAGAAGCATAACCTCCGTGTGCTTCAAGAAGATAATAGTTGAACATTGCACGGAGGGCGTAGGCCTCGGCCTTCTCGCGGTCACAGAACATCTGCGACACCAACTCATCGTCAGCCCAATGAACCTTGTCACATCTTTCAAGGAACATGTTGAGATACTGGATACCGGACTTGCAGTTTGTCCAACGGTCCAAGGGATTGTTGTCCGAAGTCCATGAACCGGCTGCGATCTTACGATAAGAATTGTCCACATCGTTTGACACAGCATCGTCTGTAGCAACCTCGCTGAAAGGATATGATGCGATAGGAATACGGGTATAACCGTTAGCAAGAATACCTTCGGCATAGTTGGCATTGTTATACATGTGGTCAATGCCAAGGTTATTTTCTATAGCCGGCTCGAAGAGGTCGTCGCAACTTGCGAGCATAGCGGCTAAAGGTATTATGAATAGAATTTTTTTCATGATTCCGTTGTTTTCAGGATTAGAAATCTACTTTGACGCCAAGGGTGTATACGCGACACTGCGGAGCAGCCCCGACAGCTCTTTCAAGCTGCTTGCGTTCCTTGGAAATGGTGGCGAGTGAGTTTCCGTTGACATAGACCTGAAGTCCCTTGACGAACTTGTCGCGGAAAAGCGAGCTTGGAAGATCGTAGGTGAGCTGTACTTTGTCAAGATAAAAGGCATCGGTCGAAAATGTCCAGAAATCGGATGTCACGAAGTTGAGTTCTCCACCTTGGGTTGTCAGACGCGGATATGTGGCTGTTGCAGCGGTCTCAGGAGTCCAGCGTCCGCGGACAACTTCCGAATATTTACGGTCGCCGTAAACCCAGTTATATGTGTCGTTCTTGACCCCCATGCCTCCGAAAGAACCTGTACCGGCCACGAAGAGAGTGAAGTTTTTCCACTTTGCAGTGAAGTTGACACCCATGCAGAAAGGCGCGCCCCATTTGCCGAGGACAACCTGATCTTTCGAGTCAATCACACCGTCGCCGTTCTGATCCTTATATTTGAGGTCGCCGGGACGTGTGTTGTTGTTGATTTTTGCTGAAGTGGCCACATCGTTCTCGTCAGCAAAAAATCCGAGACATTCATAACCGCGGAGAGCATCGACTGCAGCGCCGGTCTGACGGAGCCAGTCATATTCGACAGTTTCATTGATCCGCAGATTCTTGGTTTTGTTATACATGCCGTTTACACCAAGACCGAGGCCGAAATCACCAACCTCTTTAGCGATGTTGACACCAAAGTCGAAACCTGTGCGGCGCTGATTGTTATAGTTGATGTAGGGACGCAGGTCGGAAACAGGCCAATAGGTCTGGAAATAGTTTGGATAGGTGCTTGACGCAATGGTAAGCTGGTCATTGGTATCAATGTTAAAAAAGTTGGCATTGAGACGAATGAGACCGTTGAAAAGGACGGTATTGAGACCGGCATTGAATTCCTTGCGCTTCACGAATCCGAGATCCGGGTTTCCTCCGCGCTGCGAATCCGTGGTCTGCATCGAGTTGTTGGTCTCGCTCCATCCCCACCAAGTTCCTGTCGAGGTGAAGATGTCGGCATACATATAGTATTTCTCGATATCGATATCCTGATTGATAACGCCGTAGGATGCTGTAAGCTTCAGGTCGTTGAGCCAGTCGACATCGCTCAGCCAGTCTTCCTGCGAGATGCGCCATCCGAGAGTGGCTGTCGGTGAGAAAGCATTGCGGTGACCCGGTGCGAGCTTGGCCGAATGGATGGCCGCACCGCTGAGCTGGGCATAATACTTGTTCATGTAGTCATACTCCAGATTCAGACCGAGGTTCGCGTTGCTGACGCGATGATACTCACCGGATGTCGAAACCTGATACCCGTTAGCCAAAAGCATCGCATGGAAATTATGGGCATCACCGAAGGTACGGTTATAGTTGAAACTGGCATTGAATGCTATGGTCTGGATATCCTTACTGTCGGAAACTGTCTGAGTAGCTGTACTCTTGTCAAGATTATATTTCGTGATTCCCGAAATCATATCATAACCAAGTGCATTGTCCCATGTGGCTCTGTATGTCGCATAATCGTTGATGATGGCGGTATTGTAAGATGTCGCATAGTCGACAGCATACTGTGCGCGGAACGACAGACCCGGGAGCACACGTGCAAGGTCAATATCAAGACCAAGGTCAAACTGGAACTGACGGCTGGTGTAGGTGTTGTGACCGGCGGCATACATCCCGGCAAACGGATTGGTGGCGTATTGCTGTGTACCTCCAAGCAGATATTTGCCGTCGACAATATAGTTGCTGTTGTTGATGTAGGCCCATGCACTCTGGTCGGAAGGATCAATCGCCGATATCGGAATCAGCGGCACAAGTGGATCAGCACCGGGGTTGGTCGGACGTAACACCGCAGACTCGGCCCAGAAATTCGAACGGTCCTTACGGTCATCATAGAATGATGCGCTTGTGTTGACCCAGCCACTGATCCAGTCATTGAGCTTGAGGTCAATGTTACCGCGCACATGAAGGCGTGTCGTGTGATTGTCCTTTCCCTCGCCGAATTTAATCAGGTCTGAGTTGTTGTAAAGGCCGACGTTGGCATAATATCTGGCATACTTGCCACCTCCGCGAAACTCAGCAGTCGCATCATAACGCATATAGTTCTTCTTTAGATATTCGTCGGAGAAGAAGTTTATGTCGGGGTATCTGAACGGATTCGTGCCGGCGGAATAATTATAGATATCCTCCTGCGAGAAGGCCGGAATCTCGATGCCGTCGTTGACGAGCGCCTCATTGTAGAGAGTTGCATATTCTGCCGAACCGAGATATTTAGGATAGCTCTTGGGAACATAGAGCTGCGCATTGCCCCTGACACTCACCTGAAGGCCTTTCTCGTTGCCGCGCTTGGTGGTGATAAGGATGACACCGTGTGCGCCACGGCTACCGTAGAGCACCACTGCCTGCGCGCTCTTCAGGAATGTAATCTGGGCTATTTCAGAAGGAAGAATATTGGTCGCCTCACGAGGGACACCATCGACAAACACAAGCGCATTTCCCTGATTCCAGAGCTGACCGTTGTAACCTCCGACCAGCGCCTGCATGTCAGACAGACTATAGGTCGAATAGTCTTTCTCCATCAGTTTTTCTACATCCACAGCCGATACACCGCCAAGAAGATTCATATCCTCAACCGTGCGGAAAGCCACGTGGACTTTTGTGGAGTCGAGAAGCTCGTCGGCTTTCGAAATCCCGGCCGACAGCAACGCGAATGCTCCTATAGTTACAATTTTATATATCTGTTTCATGAGATTTTAATTATAAGGTTATTACCAACCGGGATTCTGCTTGAACTCTGCCGACATGTTGCAGTCAGACTTCTTGAGAGGCATCCAGTAGTGTTTCTCGGTATAGCTGCGTGTGACGATGACTTCTTCATGATAACCGCTGACAGCATTGTTTTCAGGATGAGCCGGATCAAAGTCTCCGCTACGGGTAAATTCAACCGAAGTCTTGTCGGCATACTCAGGTTTGTCAATGAGCATCCAACGGCGGAGATCGTTGAAGCGATGGCCTTCGTAGGAAAGCTCGACCGCACGCTCGCGGCGCAGCTCACTCATGAACGAATCAAGATTGCCTGTAAATTTGGCATTCACACCTTCTACGCCCGCACGCTCACGGATTTTGTTGACAGCATCAAGAGCTGAAAGCTGACATGCAGATACCTTACCCGAAGGAGTTCCGGTGGCCTGAGCGACAGCTTCCGCATACATCAGATAGACATCCGCGAGACGGAGGTAGCTGAGACCGATTGTGAACTGAGGTGAATAGCCCCAGCCGTCATCGTAGCGGTTACATGTGGGATGAAGGAACTTCTTGAGCGCATAACCTGTACGCGAAGCTGTGTTGATGTCGCGAGAAGCGCCCGAAGTAAACAGCTCGATATTGGGAAGAGGATTCTGATAATTGTCCGTAATCAGACAACCGTCGAACACGATGTCATTGTAGAAACGCGGGTCGCGGTCCTTCCACGGATGGGTCTTGTCCCAGCCTGACTGCGGGTCGTCAAGAGGAAGACCGTTGGCCATACCGTAGTTGTTGACATAATTGGCACAGGGGCTGAGATTATTGCCACCACCGTCTGGGTGATAAGGAGTCGGGACATACTGAAGAGCGAGACCATAGCGTGTGTTCTGCCAAGGATCCCACTCCGGCCCGCGGAAAATGACTTCGGTAAGACCGGGCATACGGCCATTCTGTCCGTAAGAGTAGAAGACCTCCCCGATCTTGTCATAGCTGACAAGTTCATACTGTGTCGCACCTCTCTCCACGAGATCAAGAAGTTCTCCGAAGGTGTCGGCCGCCTTCTGTGCGTACTCGCGGTTATACTCACGAGAGCCCGTCGACTCATAGTTCATGAGAGGTGAAGCTGCCCAAAGATAGTTCTTGCCTAAATAAGCGAGAGCCATCACCTTATTGATACGGCGCTGGTTGTTACCGTTGGTTATGACACTGATTGAGGTCTTGTCCCAGTCAATCGGGAGAAGATCAGCCGCACGGCGGAAATCAGCCGCTGCCTTGTCAGCGCATTCATGGTAAGAGAGACGCGGACGTGTCAGCTGACCACTGGCGTTCATCACCTCATCGATATAAGGAAGACCACCGAAATACTGCATCAGCATGAAGTGATACCATCCGCGGAAGAAGAGAAGCTGTCCTTCGATTGCCTTCTTCTGCTCAAGCGTAGCGTCTGTAAGCAGTTCGAGATTTTCAAGACCCATGTTACACTGGCGGATTCCCCACCATGCGCATGGCCACAAGCCCTTGTTGAAACGATCCTTTGCGTTTGGCTTGAAATCTTTGCGGTCGAGCCATCCGGTGCCCCAGCCGTCGAATTCCGACTGCCAGCCCCAGAAGTCACCCTGATCAATCTTATAGACCATGTGATAGTTGATATTGGCGCTGATAATCTCGTCGTCACCCCAGTTGAAGGAGTTGGACCAATAGCCTTTGTCAAAAAGAGGTATGTTGTTGTAGAGCAGCTCCACAAAACCTTGGAAGTTGGTAAAATTCTTGTAAGGTTCGGTAGCGGAGATGTCTGATTCTTCCGATTTGTCAAGATAATCGGAGCAAGCAGTCGCACCAAGCATAAGAGCCGTACTCAGACAGGCTGCCTTTATATATGTTACATATTTTTTCATGATAAGTCAGTCGGTTAGATGTCAAACTTAAAGCCAAGATTGAAACGGCGTACTGTCGGATAAGCTCCCTGCGAGGCAATACCTGTTCCGGCGAAGTTCGATTCGCGGTCGTCGGGCATGCGCGACCAGAGCCAGAGGTTGTTGCCGTTGAGATAGAGTTTGAACATGCTCATGCCAAGCTTCTTTACCCATCCGCCGGTCCATGTGTAGGCGATTTCCGCGTTCTTCAGACGGATATATGAACCGTCGTAGTGATAGCGGGTTCCTTCGTAGTAGGACGGAGTCGAACTCCAGCGTGGCAGCGGCACTGCAGAGTCAGGATTTGAGGCTGACCAGAAAGCTCCCTCATCGAAAACAGTGTTAAGGTGATTGTTCAGAGATGTGAACCCTACATAGCGGCTGACATTCGTCACACCATAGAACTGAACAAAAGCAGAGAAGCCTTTCCATTCAAAACCGATGGTGGCGTTATAGGTGTTTTGCGGAGCCCCGGTATATCCGTAAGGAGCATTGTCATTTGTATCGATGACACCGTCGCCATTGTAGTCCACGGAAATAAACTGTCCGGGCAACTTGTTATTGTCATTGGTGTTGTGCTGCGTCATGCCTATAACTTCATTCCAGTCTTTGGCAATGCCGGCGGTATAGATGGCATGGTCCTGACCGATTGCAAAACCGGTGCTCTTCTGATAGTCTGGAGTAAGCTCAGGATCATCGTATGAAAGCACCTTGTTGGTAGCATGGGTCATGTTGAAGTTACCCCAGAGATGGAAATTGTTTCCGAAAGTGTAGTTGAGACGGAGTTCAAGCTCAAAACCTGAAGTGCGCACACGTCCGAGGTTGGCTGTAGGAGCGGTCGTGCCATAATAGCTGGGGACAGCGCGGTTGTTGCCCGTAATGAGGATGTCGCTGCGCTTGTCGCGGAAGAACTCAAGGCTACCGGCTGCGAGGTGGTTGAAAAACGAGTAGTCGATACCGAGATTCTGCTTGATGGCCTTCTCCCAATGGACATCGGGATTTCCGACAGCAGATTCGTAATACCATACGTAGGGAGAATCAGTCTGACGGTTGATGCCTTGGAATGACTGACCACCATAACCGAGCTGAGTCGCATAGAGCCATCGTGCGGGCACATAGTCATCGCCTACCTCACCATAAGAATAGCGCACCTTGAGCAAATCAAGCCAGCCGCGCGAAAATTTCATGAAATTTTCCTGTGAGATCATCCAGCCGACCGCACCTGAATTGAAGAAGGCGAAACGGTGTTTCTTTCCAAAACGTTCCGAGCCGTTGTAAGCGCCGTTGTATTCGGCAAAATACTTATCGGCATAGTTATATGTGGCACGGAAAGCCCAGTCCTCGCGATAGTTGGTAAACTGTGAACCGTAAGTGTTTTCAGTGCGGTTAAACACACCCATAGCCGAAACTTCGTTTTCACCGAATTTTCCTGACCAGAAGAGTTGCCCCTGATAGAAAAGGTTTCGTACTGTCTGGTCATTGTCGACCGTACCGCCATTAGTGTTCCACTTGATGCCTTCATTGAAATCAAATCCGGTCTTTGTGTCGCCGACCTGTGAATAAGTGACCTCGCCAGTGAGTGGATTAATCCATTTCTGCTGATAAGAGTTGTAGAGGTCATTGATACCGCGTCCGGTCTCAACGAACACATTGTCCCACGACACGAGTGCCGATGCACGGAGACCTTTAAGAAGGAAGCTAAGATCCTGTTCAAGAGTGAAGTCTGTATTGATGCGTGTAGTGGTCACTTTCTCCGCACCGGCCAGAGCAAGATTCGTCACAGAGTTTGGCGAGCCCTGAGTGTCAATCGGATAGTAGCCCCATGTTCCGTCTGAGTAACGGGGAAGGAATGTGTCGTGAGGCGCGCTGTAGGCTGCCTGCCAGAGCTGAGATGTACCCCAGTCGGAGTCATTCATGCTCCACGGACGCTTTTTCTCACCGTTCATACCGAAAAGGTTGACCTTGAAAACGGTAGTCGGAGTAATCTGGAAGTCAAGATTCGAGCGGACATTCACACGGTTGTAACCATAACCCGACTTATATCCGCGTCCGTTATCCCATTCGCGGAAAAGGTCGCCTTCATGAAGGAAATCGACAGCTGCGAAATATTTGACGTTCTTCGTACCGCCGGCCACATTGATGTTTGGATTGTAGGCCATTGCATAATCCTTGAAGAGCTCTTTCTGCCAGTCAACGTCGACATAACGCTCCCATTCGTCACCCGGATTGATATATTTCTGAATCACCTCTTCGGGGTAAATATCACTCCATGAATCAGGATAGAGTCCAAGCTCGCGTTCGATAGCGCGGTTGCGCACACGGATAGCATCGGCAGAGCCTAATGTCTGTGGAAGTTTAGAAACCACCTTGGCAGTAACGTTCATTCCGACAGAAATCTTGGCGCGTCCCTCTTCACCTCGTTTGGTGGTGATAAGGATGACGCCGTTAGCACCTTTCACACCATAGACGGCGGTAGCCGATGCGTCTTTAAGTACGGAAATGGTCTTGACCGAACTGATGTCGACCGAGCTCATCGGACGCTCGATTCCATCGACAAGCACAAGAGGCTGTGAATTGTTCCAAGAACTTGCGCTTCGGATGATAATCTGCGGGTCTTCATCACCGGGCATACCCGTCGACGAAGAGGTCACGACACCCGGAAGATTACCAGTAAGGGCTGCACCGACATTGCTGACACCGCCGGCGCGTTCGAGAGTTTCGCCTGTAGTCTGTGTGATCGCGCCAACCACGGATGCTTTTTTCTGCTGACCGTAGCCGACCACAACTACTTCATCAAGCATCTCAGTGTCTGTCAAGAGTGTAACGTCAACGACATTGCGGCCGTTGACTTTCACGGTCTGGGAAACCATACCGACGTAGGAAAATTCCAGAACGGCGGTCTTTAGGTTGGGAACATTGAGTGAATACAGACCGTCGATGTCAGTAGCCACACCTTGTGAAGAGCCTTTGAGGATTACTGAAACCCCCACTAGTGGTTCACCTGTATCGTCAACCACCGTACCCCTGACCGTATCGGCATGTGCCCACGCCGGACCGAAGCCGACCAAGAGCATCAGGAGTGAAATGCATCGAAATAGTTTCTTTACATTTTCCATTGTTATTAATTTAAAGTAATATAATTGATAGGTTATCACTCAGTAGTGAATTTAGGTCAAATGCTGTTGGATGCGTATAGACCGATGGTAGTACCTGTAAAGCCACCGGCTTTTGCGGTTGATGTGAATCCGCCGTCAACGCCCGAAGCAACTTCCTCCCATGTCTTGCCTCCGTCGGCGGAATATGAGAAGCTCAGTTCGAGCCCTTTGGATTCGACTTTCAGATTCAAGGTATGGATGTCGTCGGCAATCGGTTTAGATGCAAGGTCTTCATGCCCGTTTTCCATAATCTTGCGCAGCACGACACTGTTTCCGTTTTCATCACGTGTCTTTGCAAGGAAATACTGGTGTGTCTCATCCTTCATCAGAAGCATGCCCGCACATTGTTTTTCATGTTCGGGAGCAAAAGTCACATTTGTGGTTGCAACGTAGTTGTGGTGATGGATACGGCGTCCGATATAAGGAATCACAGCCTTCTCAGCAGATGTCACGTCCGCACACTTGATTGTCAGATAGCCGGGATTGCGTGTAAGCGAATAAAGGTCGTCGGCTGTTCCACGCAGAGTCATCCAGTCCATGCCGAGTATCGAATCAGTGAAATCGTCTCTCCGGGCAAAGTTTCCGAACGTCACATCCGCTTCACGCTTCACTCCGTCGCGACGCAACTGCATCGGTACAGTCTCGCCTTCACGTGTCATGTATGGCCACCCGTCATCAGTCCATTTGACAGGCATCATGAAAGTTTCACGGCCAAGGTTTTCCATGTCACCGCTCACAGGGCGACACGCGAGAAACACACTCCACCAGTCACCTTCCTTGGTCTGAACGAGATCTGCATGTCCGGCACATGTAATCGGATTCTCACGTGATTTGTCGAGAGTGCGCTGTGTCAGAATCGGGTTGCCTTCCCACGGAGTAAACGGACCGAAAGGTGAGGGACCGCGGTAGATGACCTCGCTGTGCCATGTGCTTGTGCCACCCTCTGCAGTCATAAGATAATATTGTCCTTTCACCTTATATATATGCGGGCCTTCACACCAGATCGGTTTTTCTTCAGGACGGCAACCTTTGTTGACTACAATCTTGCGCTCACCGACACATTTGTCAGAAGCGGTGTCAAATTCAACGACGCGGACCGTGCGGTGGCCGGGATATTCGGGATTGCCGTCGGGCGCATCGTCATTGTTGACGATATAGGCTTTACCGTCCTCGTCAAAGAAGAATGCCGGATCTATGCCGTGTATATCTGGAAGCATGATCGGATCAGACCATTCGCCAAACGGATCCTGAGTCTTGACAAAGAAGTTTCCCGCACCTACATTTGTCGTAATCATGTAGTAGGTCTTGTTGGCCGGATTATAGGCAATATCCGGAGCGAAGATACCACCGCTGACATGCTGCTTCTCCATGTTCTGCAACTGGGAAGGACGCGAAAGAATGTGACCAACCTGCTTCCAGTTGACAAGATCGCGACTGTGGAACAGAGGAACACCGGGAAAATAGGTGAACGTAGATGTGGCGAGAAAATAGTCACCGTCACCATTGGTACAGATTGTAGGATCGGAATACCATCCGGGAAGAATCGGGTTGTAAAACGAACTTTCATCAGCAAGTGGATTCGCTGCATAATAGTCGTCATTACCCTCATAGGTGAATGAGTCAAAAATCGCTACAGATTTCTGTGGTTCTATGCTCTTGCCCGACGTTGCCGCACAACTGCCGAAAAGCGCCATAAATCCTGCCGAAACTGCCATTAAGGTTAGTTTTGTTTTCATGAACTTAGTTTTGATTCGGTAATGATTGTAATAAATGGTTAAACATTGCAAATTTATCTGATTACAACAAGACAGGCATTTCATGGTGACTCCAAGAGATTCATATTTATCACATGACGCACCCGCCCATGTCTCATTCTCGTTAATATTTGAATCATAAAATCAGCTATACATACTATTTATCAATCATTTATAAAAACAGGGAGCTACGCTCGACGCGCAACTCCCATAGACAGATAAGTGTGTTGAAACTTATTAATCAATTAAGACTAAAGGCGTGAAAAAAACCTGTTTTGATTGTAAAAAAAGAATAAAGAAATCTAAGTGCTTCCAAAAACCAAAAAACAATCCTTTAAAATAGCTCATGATACCTATTTACCTATTGTCATATTATCTAAAGGCATTAATCACCCTTGGTATATCTGAAAAAATCGACATCAACATGTCCGCCGACAGAAGCGGTGGCGTAGTTGTAGATTGCAAAACGTGTGCCCATGAAGAATCGGCGGTAGTCAAACACCATCTTGAATTCCGAACCGATCGGCGTCCAGTTCTGCCCGTCGGTGCTGTAGGCGAAAGTAGCTATATCGCGTCCGGGGTTAAAATCGGCATTTATCTTCAGATAAATATCATCGGTAGTCAGGGCGACCCGTTCCATCTCCCGGTCATCGACCGAGACAACTTCGTGATTATCCCCGAGGCTGACAGACGATGCCGAGGCCGACAGCCATCTGTTGTTACCTTCCCGCAACACAGACAGCAGACCCGAATCGCCGTTGATTGCCGCAAAACCTGCGACATCACCATCCCTCATATTTGAAATATCCATCTTCACGATGCCTTCACACACAGGCCCTTCCATACGTTGCGTAATAGTGTTTGGCGCTTCAAAAATATTGCCGACAACGCGCGATGTCGAGAGGCGCAGATGCCCCGGACGAGCCGTAAGCGACCAAGCCGAATCAACAGGGTTGTGATTCCATTCCCATAGCAACGATTTTTTTCCATCGGAGAACTCATCGGCAGCCACAACCCCTGCAAACTCAGTCGAAACAGTTTTTTTAGGCATAAAATCAGGGACTTTCCCGTTTTCGTCGCCAAGCAAAGGCCAGCCATCGACCCACCGGCATGGATTGAGTGTGAGGACACGACCCACACCACCGCGATCCTGAAATATCATCCCCCACCAGCTACCGTCGGAATCATCAACGATACAACCTTGTCCGACATACGGAAAACCTCCGAATTCAGATTCAAGTATCACTTTCTTTTCGTATGGTCCACATATATTATCGGCACGATAGCATAACTGACGGCGTGGCTGTCCGGCAGGCCATGAGATGACCAGCGCATAATACTTGCCGTTATGTTTCACGACGCGACTCCCTTCATGAAGTCCGGTTTCCGTCGCGTCAGGAAAGATTACAGTCGTGTCGATTCCGCCTTCCTTCACACCTGAGAGGTCGGGATTCAGTTCCCGCAGACGGATCTGACCTCCGCCATAGAACACATACACACGGCCATCATCATCAAACAGAAGCGATGAATCATGGAAATGATCGGTACGGCTGACAAGATCCCATTTCCCGGCCGGATTTTCCGTAGAATATATATATGATTTATATGGCGCGTCGTTAGGAGAAAAAAGCACGTAGAACCGTCCGTCATGATAACGGAGCGAAGTGGCCCACTGTCCCTTTCCGTAGACAGTACCGTCGACAAGATCGTAGCGGGGAGAATCCTCCAGACGGTCGAATACATAGCCTACCGTCTCCCAGTTGACAAGGTCTTTTGATTTCATCACCGGGCAACCGGGCATGAGGTGCATGGTTGTGCTCACCATGTAGAAATAATCACCCACGCGTATGACATCTGGATCGGGGACATCGGCCCAGATAACCGGATTGGAAAATCCATCATGAGCCTCCACACCGGCAACCGGTGATATGAAACCCATCGCGAATATTGCAAGCAATGTATTTCTGACTGTTCTGATCATGGTGTTGGTAAATCTTCGTTTTGATTGATTATAATTGTTATCCTTTCTATGGCAGCGACACTGTCCGCGCTGATTCTGAACAATTGCAAAATTACAAGAAAAAACCACAAATCATATTCCATAATATATCATCGAGATAAAACACTGGTGTATTATCGTACATATTCATCTTATTTTGATTCATATTTGTAACATCGCGTATTTTTACGTCTGAAAAAATTTGTCAGATATAGATTTTACGTACCTTTGTATATAGTAAGACAATACTACCATGAAGCTTTTTAACCGCCTTCTGATTCTATTCTTATTTATTATGGCACCCGTACGCCATGCGTACGCAATCCAGAGCACACGCCTCTTTGATTCGAGAGAAATCGTATCGTCAAACTACAGCAGTTTCTGTGTCGATAAGGACGGAAACCTGTGGATTGGCACTCAATACGGCCTCTTGCGGTTCGACGGTAATAATTTCGACAAATATCTCCATGACGAGAATTCCGAAACGTCGCTGAGCGACAACCGCATATTGAACATCCTGCGCGACTCATCCGACAGACTGTGGATCGGGACATGCGAGGGCCTTAATCTCTATAATCCGGACACCGACGATTTCAGCCGGGTCACACTGCCTAACAGTGAACTGTTGGGATACATATTCGACATCTGGCAACTGTCAGACGACAACATTGTTTTTATGGTATCAGGTGTCGGACTCCATATACTTGACTTCTCTTCAGGAGACCCGGCGGCGGTCAAATATATGTCGCAGATTGAAAACACAAGCACAATCAATACACTTTGTGAGACAGAAAAAGGAGAACTTGTCGGAGGAAATCACTATGGTGAGATTATAAAGATAGCCCCCAACGGGCAGTCAAAGACATATAATATAACGGACTCGTACATCCAGATACTTTTGCGCAATGACGAGGGGAATATTTTTGTCGCGACAACAAGCAAATGCTGGCTATGGAATCCTAAGAATGACATATTCCATCCAATAGCTATGCCTGAAGGAATGAACCCGGAACTCCACTGTGCCGAACTTGACGAGGATGGAAACATATTGGTCGGAACTATGGGCGACGGCCTTTTGCGACTTGAAAAGCACACACTGGAACTCAAGCCTTACAGAGAGCTGAATAATCCTATCGTAAATATGGATCGAAGCCGCATATCGATAATCCATCAGGAGTCATCGGGAAATCTCTGGCTTGGATGTTCTTATCAGGGCATCATCATGGTGCCGAAAAGAGAAATACCGTTTAATTTCGTAAATATCGCCAGAGCCCTACCGGAATATGCAGGCGGGAAAACCAATGTGGGAATGGCACACGACTCGAATATCATTTGGGTCGGTCTTGAAAACGGGGAGCTAATTACAATCGATGAAAGTGGTAACCTTCTGAAAAAATGGCATTTAGGGGGGGGATATCAGTTCACTCCACATTTCTGATACAAATAAAATATACGCCGGTATTGATAATCATGGGCTCTATGAGCTTGATCCTGTGAGCGGTGTCATCCGTCAGCTGGTTAATATCAAAGGCCATTACATCGCAGTGGCTATAACCGAAGACCATGCCGGAAACATTTATCTCGGAGTGCATGGTGAAGGTGTCATCAAGGTGAACCCCGACACTAAAGAGGCCCAATGGCTACACGACACTAATAAAAATGCCAGACACAGATGGATTTCCTCACTTTTCTGCGATTCGAAAGACAGAATATGGATAGGAATGTATGGTGGACTGGCCATATATGACATCGCCACAAACCGCCATACATCATTGGGAGAACTCAATCCTCAATTGGTAAAAGGCGTACACAACTCTATCAGGGAAGATGCCAATGGAAAGATATGGGACGCGACAAGCAACGGACTGTTTATAATTAATCCTGACGACAACTCCTACCGTCGGCTGACGCCGAACGACGGATTGTCTGACATCTATGTCTCGACAATTGTATTTGATAACGAAAACAATGCGTGGGTAGGCACACACGGCGGTCTCAATCGCGTAGATACCGACTTCAATGTCACCCCCTTCTATGGCCAAAACGATATGTCGGACAACGACTATTTCTCCGCCACTATCTCTCCTGATGGCAACAGACTGCTGTTCAGTGGAGAGAAAGGCATCACACTCCTCGAACCGGCAAAACTAAAAAAGCCGATGTTTGAAAACGATATTTTTATCTCAGGGATATATCTCAATGGGAATAAAGTAAACAATGCCACTCTTACATCGTCAGGCGAGAAGGTTCTTCCTGAAGGAAAATCCGACCCGGAAAGAATCCGTCTGTCATTCCGTGACAATTCTCTCGTTTTACGCATGTCGACCAAGGATTTCCGTGACACCGACAATCTTATGTTTCAGTGGCGCGTTCCGGGCATTATCGATGACTGGATATCAACCTCTCCTGGCAGCAGTGTCATAGCCCTCCCCCACTTCCAGACCGGTGACTACAGGCTCGAAATCAGAGCGGCCGAAAACGGACTGTATTCCAATATAAGAACTGTGGCAATCTCTGTCTCGTCGCCTTGGTATCTGTCATTCGTGGCCAGATTCGTCTATCTTCTGCTTCTTTGTTCTATTATAGTACTTGCATGGAGAGAGATAAAACATAAGAACACAGAGCGCGACAATGAAGAAAAAATTAAATTTTTCATCAATATATCACATGAGATCCGTTCGCCCCTGACACTGATTCTCAGCCCGCTCGAACAAATCATGAAAAAACAGCATGATCCGGAAACCACAAAAAATCTGAATGCAATACACCGCAACGCCAACAGGATTCTCGGCCTTATCAACCAGCTGCTTGATATACGCAAGATTGATAAGGGAAAAATGAAAATCAAGCATTCGGAAACGGAGTTTATCAGTTTCACAAGCGAACTTGTGGATATATTCAAGCCACAGGCTGAAGAAAAAGGGCTGAACCTTCAATTTGAGGTCGCCGACCCTACTCTCGATAGTCTTACGGTATGGATTGACCGCAACAATTTCGACAAGGTATTGGTCAACCTGATTTCAAATGCCATAAAATACACCCCTGCAGGTGGAGAAATAACAGTGTCAGTCGGTCACGGCTCAGACACGGGCATGGGGGACTATGCGGAGTTCAAGGTAACGGACACAGGCATCGGTCTCGATGAAAAAAACATCAGCCGCCTGTTTGACCGTTTCTATCAAGGTAAATTCAACCGAAGCGATATTCCTCTCGGGTTCGGCATCGGACTCGACCTATGCCGATTGCTTGTAGAACTCCATAACGGCACAATCACAGCGGCCAACAGGACGGACCGCAAAGGCAGCTGCTTCACAGTCAGGATTCCTGTCAGAAGCATGGAGAACGAAGAATCAGACGACAACATCGAATCAGTAGAGTCTGAACGTAATATCATGCCACCGACCGCTCCGCTCCTTCAGCCGGAATCAAAAAGAACTTCTAAAAATTCGTCATTAAAAATACTAATTGTCGATGACGATGCTGAAATACGCTCATTCCTCAACGACATTCTTTCTGGATTCGGGAAAGTAACAGAGGCAATCAACGGAGAGGAAGCGATGAGGAGCATTATGGAGTCAATGCCCGATCTCATAATATCAGATGTCGTGATGCCCTGCATGGATGGCCTCACACTATTGAAGACCCTCAAAAGCAATGTAGATACAAACCATATCCCTGTCATACTCCTAAGCTCGAAAAATGATGTCACCGACCGTATGGCCGGCTGGGATAAAGGTGCTGACGGATATATCGGCAAACCGTTTATCGTGGAGGAACTTCAGGCTATGGTCGACAATCTGATTGACAACCGTCTGAGGCTGAAAGGAAAATTCTCCGGCACGCAGCAACAGGAAGGCAGGATTGAAACGCCCGATCTCAAAGGCAACGACAAAATGCTTATTGATAAAATCGTCAGTGAGATCGACAATCATCTCGACGACCCGAACCTCAATGTTGAAAAACTCTGTCAGGAAGTTGGGCTAAGTCGCGCGCATCTCAACCGAAAAATGAAGGAGCTTTTCGGATTGACACCAAGCGAATTTATCCGGAATGTTCGTCTTCGCAAAGCCTGCGAACTTCTGCACCAACCCGATGTTGACATTTCACAGATAGCATATAGTGTAGGATTCTCGTCACAGCCACATTTCTCGACTGCTTTCAAACGTTTCACAGGAATATCCCCTACCGAATACCGCCAGAAAAATTCGAAAGAGACAGTCTAACCGTTTATGACTTGCCTACAATCATGTACTGACCGGTGGACATACGAAAAAAATTACATTCAGAAATCATAAAAATATTCATCTTTAAACGGCCATTGTCAATATATGGCCGTTTTTGCGTATATTTTCTCTAAGCCATGAGCTTTAGCGGACATAATTTTATATTGGTATATCCAAGAATCATATTATTGCTGTCTATCGAAAATTTCAGCCACTACCATAGCAAAACCAATCGAATTACGCCTTTTCAAATGCTCTACAAAGACTATCAATCTAATTTACAGAAACTTATAATATCTGTGTTTCCTCAACAGATCATTTAAACGGACATGAAACACATAAATCGGCAAAACAATCAACACATAATATATTGAAAATAAGCATAATTACTCAGCTTAAAAGCTAATTTTAAACCATTGAAATTTTATCAAAATCAAAAAAATACATTTTTATTAAAAATAATTATCCAAAAATTTGCATGATTCACAAAAAGTCTCTACCTTTGCATCGCTTTTCAAGGGAAAACAACTTGAAAGAGTCGCAAAAGCAACTACTTCAAGTCTCCCGCTAAAAAGCAAAAAGATTCGCTAGCTCAGCTGGTAGAGCACAACACTTTTAATGTTGGGGTCCTGGGTTCGAGCCCCAGGCGGATCACAAGAAATTAAACCCAAACATCTATATATCAGATGTTTGGGTTTTCTTATTTTTGAAGATTGTCCACAAATTGTCCACCAAATGAAGAGCTGCGCTGATGTGGACAAAAATTTTTCGATGTTGAGTGTTAAATTTTCTCAAACATTATGTCAGGGGTGCTTGTTTTGTATTTTGGTGCGAATTTTTCGTGCTGCAACAACTATCCCCCATTTATGAACAACGAGGAAAAAATTGAACACGCAAAAGGGCTTCTCCGCGAATGGAAAGCCACACACCACGAGGAATACTGCAACTTCACCGACTGGATGCATGACCGCGAGGGCCCCGGCTTCATCGCGGTATTCAACCATGCCAAGGCTTTCATGCCGCAATTTGAGACAGCCGTGCTGCTGCATCTTAAAGATGACAGCTCGAATGATGTGGGCCATCTGGAAAAGATGCTTGTCGAGGGAGGCATGGAGAACCATCTGCTGACAGGGCTGAATACTCCCCACATACCCGGCAACATTTTCCTGCCGATGTTGGCATGGATGTTCTACGGGCGCAGCTTCGAGTGTATGGTGGAGTATGGAGAAGACCTTATCAGAAATCCCAAGACTAATTTTCTTATACGCTTGGGAGCGAAACACCATATCAAGTGGATAATCAAGAGCAGCATAGCATTGAAAGGCCGAACAGAAGAGGACTGGGCTAACTTTGTCGAGGAACAGCGCGAGATGGGCAGCGAACCTAACGTTACCGCCAAGACCATCGCCAAGTTGAAGACAGCTTCGGAAGAAATACGGGAATTTGTAAAACCCGCAGGAAAGAAAGGTTCTCCGGGCAGAGCCGCCCGTCGTCGCCCGTTGACCGAGCTTTTGCCCAATGGCGACAATTATCTCTTTGACTGCATCGACAACCATGTGAAGATACGCAATAGCGGCAAGGATTTCGCCATGCTATTTATCGTGCTTAACGAGGGGCAGGCGTTGGCGAGAACCAATATCGTCGAGTTTCATTCCGCTCTCTCCGAAAGATACAAGGATAATCCCGGAATACCAATCCCAACCCCGCGCAGCATACAGGAGGGTCACAAGAGCTATATGGAGCTTACCGAGTACAAGGGCAACAAAATCCGAATGTTCGAGCGGCCGGAGTATATTTCCGAATACAATGACATCCGGGAGAAGCTGAGTGTAGCCGATTATATGTTTGCCGACTGACATAAGCGCTCGACCAAAACCATAATGCAGAAGCCATCTGACAATTTTGTCGGGTGGCTTTTGTCGTTTTTGGCAGTTTGGTTTACCCCTATTTCAGACAAATTTCTTCGTTTTATTTCGTTACGAACCAAAACGAACTTAACCAACTATTTATCAGTGTTATACATTTGCAAGGGCACGAGATTTGTGCTTTCTTTGCACCGCTGTAACGCTGAAAACGCATAGTGGTAACGAGGCTCAACGGGGAAAATAGACCGGTCGCCCCCAACGCCTCAATACGATTGCCGATGCGTCAGGCTGAACAGCCTTTGACTGCATTTAACTGTTGTCGGTGCGGTCAATGTCTTAACCCAGACGACGCGAATAAAATCAACATGACAGGTTTATCCGAACTTTTGCAGGAAGGATTGGCTGGGCTTACACTGGCCATCCCCCTGTGCGACCTCAAGGAATTTGCCGACTATATAGTAGCAAAGACCAAGGAGGAACTGCTGCCTACGTTGAAGGCGGCGGACACAGATCCGCTTATTCCCCGTTTGGAGGTGATGCGGATGCTTGGTGTATGCGCCAACACCCTTAGAAACTGGCGTAGGAGCAAATATCTTGAAGCCGTGCTTGTGGGCGCGAAAGTGTATTACCGCACGTCGGCTGTTAACAAAGTCCTTAATGAGTATGGAAAAGAGCGTATCTGACAGAAAAGGTATCGACCCGATGCTTGTACTCGGTAAAGCCGTGGATATGGGCATTAGCGTCAACGGCGGCGATTTTCCGTTAGGAGCGTTGCCGATGAAGATGCAGAGGATTGTACGTGAGGCCAACGACTGCTACGGCTATCCGGTGGATTATCTGGCAGGGGCTATGCTTGTGGCTGTCGGGCTGGGTATCGGCAATACCCATTTCGCCCGGCTCAAAGGGAAATGGGATGAGAGCGCGATTCTTTTCATGGCTCTTGTCGGCAGACCCGGTGCCTGTAAGTCGCATCCGCTGAATTTCGCCATACGTCCGTTCACGGAGCTGGACGGTAAGGCGACACGCGCATACGTCAAGGAGTGCGAGGAATACGAGCGTCAACGTGAACTGCCGATGAAGGAGCGTACAGACCCGCACCCTGTGGTCCCGGTATGCAAACGTTTTCTTATTTCTGACGCCACTCCGGAAGCCATGCTGCTTATTCACTCGCAGAATCTGCGTGGCATACTTATGTGGAATGACGAGCTTGCCGGATGGTTCAAGAACTTCAACCGCTACAACAAAGGTTCTGACGAGGAATATTGGCTCAAACTGTTCAATGCCAATCCGTCGTTCTCCGACCGCAAGGGCGTGAAAAACTCGGTTTATATCAGCCGTCCTTTTATCTCGGTTGTGGGAACTATACAGAACGGTATACTCAATGAGCTGGCTCAGGGAAGTCGCACCTCAAATGGTTTCATCGACCGTCTGCTGTTCGTTATGCCCGGCAATCAGGACAAGCAGCCGTGGAGCGACAGAGAACCATCGTTCGACATAGAAGCGGCATGGGCTGACATCATCGGCAGACTTGTGGCGATGCCCTACGAAACCGATGATGACGGCAATATCGTCGCCGGTATTCTGTCTTTCTCACCTGAGGCAAAATCGCGACTTTACGAATGGCAACGTCAGAACACTGAGGAATGTAACCGGGAGGAATGTGACGCACTGAAAGGTGTCTATAACAAGTTCGATTTCCATGCCATACGCTTTTGTCTAATAATGCAAATAGCGCGCTGGGCATGTGGTGAAGCTGACAAATCGGAAATAGAGCTTGTATCGGTTGAAAATGCCATATCACTTGTGGATTATTTCAAGACAACCGCCACAAGAGTGCAGGGCATTATCCGCGAGCTGTCGCTGTCGGAACTGCAAAGAGCCGTGATGTCGGCTCTACCCGATGAGTTCACAACTGAACAGGGTGTTGAAATCGCCGCCGACAATTCTATGCCGGAGCGTACTTTCAAGGATTTTATCAGGCGTTTCACCGGGATTCACTTTCAGAAAATACGTCATGGAGTTTATGGCAAGATATGACTGTAAACCTGCATTTTCTGCACTTTCGGCATTTTCAGCCTCCAAAATGCGGATAATGCAGATAGTGCGAACCGATTTTTTGAGAATCTATGAATAACACACACCGATTCATTCTCCAGCCATACAAAGGAGTGGCTACACGACATCCCTGCCCCGCCTGCCACAAGAAACGTTGTTTCAGCCGGTATATTGACACCGAGAAACAAATCTCGTTTCCCGACGATGTCGGCAGATGCGACCATGAACAGAGCTGCGGCTATCATCTTACGCCGAAGGAATATTTCGAGCGTAATCCTCAGGCGAAGCCCTTGCACTGCGATTTCACAACTCCGTCAGCATGGCGAGCCAAGCCGACCGAGCAGCGAAAGCCTACCTCCTTCATCACGGCAGAGACTGTTTCACAGACTCTGCACGGATATGAGAGGAACAATCTCTATCTGTTCCTCCGCTCCAAGTTCGGAGCCGAGGATGCGCTCCGTCTGATGGAGGATTACCGAGTAGGCACATCGAAGCACTGGCCGGGGTCATGCGTATTCTGGCAGACCGATGCCAATGGAGACACCCGCACAGGAAAGGTCATGCTCTACAATGCCGACAGCGGCAAGCGTGTCAAGGAGCCATTCAATCATGTGACATGGGTTCACTCGTTGCTGCGGTTGCCTGACTTCAATCTGCGTCAGTGCTTTTTCGGCGAACACCTCTTGCCGATGAACCGAGGCAAACCGGTTGCCATTGTCGAGAGCGAGAAGACCGCTCTTGTGGCGGCGTATTACCTGCCGGAATATGTGTGGCTGGCAACAGGTGGTAAAAACGGTTGCTTCAATGCCGACGCGCTCCGTGTTCTCCGTGGCTGTAAGGTTATCCTCTATCCAGATATTGGCGCGACCGACCAGTGGCGGCAGAAACTTAGTTTGTTACGCAGTCTCGGCATCGAAGCAATCCTATTCAACTTCCTTGAAGAAGTTGCCACTGATGACGAGCGAACAGCCGGACTCGACATAGCAGATTATCTGCTGCAAATCGAGCCTGACCAAGCGATACTGCAATCAATGATACGCTGCAATCCAATTTTGCAGAAACTCATAGATGATCTGCAACTCACTCTTGTGTCAGTTGAACGGTATAACCCGGATACTGATACTATTCACAAACCCTCAAAAACTGATAAATCATGACTGCAAAGAAATCTCCGTCAACAACCGCATCCAAGTCAACCGAGTTGACCGATGCAACCAAATCCAAAGTATCAACCCCTAATCCAGATTTTATTATGAAGTCAGATAACTCAACTACCCCTGTCAATCCTGTTAACACTGTTAACAGCGATAACGCTGTCAATAGCACTACTCCTGCCAACACGGATAATCTGTTTGACAACGAACAGACGGCAACCGAGGCAACTGTCATAACCGACACATCAGAATCGCCCAAGCAACAGCGTATCGGCAAACAACAGCGCAAGTCAGATTACGCTGACTTCAAGGCTACCTATCTCACTCCGTCCAAGCTGTTGAAGCGTCACCCGGTCAATATCGATGACGGAGTGTGGGCGAAGCTCGAACGCATCGCCCGCATCCTCGGAGACCGTGACACCACCGTCGGCAGCTACATCAATGCTGTCCTTTTGGAGCATCTCAATCTCTATGCCGACGACATCGAAATCTGGCGCAAGCTCTGAGATGATAATGTCGGGGTACCACTGCACCCGGTACACCGTGGGGCAGCTTCCCGATGAACGTAGTGAATTGGGAAGGCAAGGATATGTTTCGGGATTTCTTTTTCTCCGAAAACGACTCCCAAAACTGCGCAGCATAAGCCGCTCTTTGCCTCCCCAATCCACATAAACCACAACAAAGTCTACTATGAGTAAACCAACTGTCAGAAAGGGCGGTCGTCCCTCTAAACCGACCGACGTGAAGCGCACCCATGTGGTGACAATCAAACTGAACGATGCCGAATACTCCGACCTTCTGGAGCGGTCAAAAACCGCCGGAGTAAAGATGGCGGAGTATGTCAGGCATGGCGCGTTCCGTCTCACTATCGTCAGTCGCCTGAGCGAGATTGAAAAGGAAATTGCCAGAGGAATACTAAATCTCAGTTCCGATTTCAATCAGGCAATGACCTGTTTTCATCAGCTCAAACTACGCAGCGCGGCCAATAAATTAGCCGCCGTCGTCGATAAGATGTTTGACATTCTCAAAAAATTAAGACCCAATAAAGAGACTGATTATGTTTGCAAGAATACTTAAAAGCGGCACGTTTCACGATGTCGTGGGGTATGTGACGCGCCAATTCCACAACCCTGAAGAATATACGCCGGACACATGGCGCATCATCGGAAGCGATAATATCTTCACCTCCGACTATGCGAAAATGGTGCAGTCGTTTGAAGCGATACATGGATTTATGCCCGGCAAAGAGAATCCGGCAGGACATATTTCCATCAGTTTTGACAACGCCGATGCGCCTCGCCTGACCGATGAATTCATGGCTCAGCTCGCAAAAGAGTATATGGAAGGTATGGGAATCAAGAACACCCAGTATCTTGTCGTGCGCCATCTGGAAACCGAACATCCGCATTTTCATATCGTCTATAACCGTGTGGATATGTCAGGCAAGGCGGTCAACGAGCGCAACAATTTCAGGCGCAGCGACCGTGTTGTAAAGGCCATCAAGGACAAATACGGACTCACATACTCGCCGCTGAAACAGAAATATGAGGACAAAATTCCGGTATTCAAGGAGCGGATAAGTCAGGCGATTTATGGTTGTAAGTCGTGGGATGAGTTCTCGCGCCGACTCGCCTGTGCAGGAATTGAAGTGAAATTTCATGACGACCACAACACCGGCAAACACATCGGCGTGAAATTTACAGACGGAGATATAACGGTCAATGGGTCTAAAATCGACCGTGCTTTCACATATCGTCGCCTGAACAATCTCTTTGAGTTCAACCGCAGGCAGGGGCAACAACAGTCTGATTACGCTCAGACGCGCCCCAAGATAACCGTCGAATATACCCCGACGCAAAAGTCCTCACTTGTAGAAGATGTGATTGAAGCCACAGTCGGGGCAATCGGAAATCTGTTCACTCTCGGCCCCGGCTTCGACCCGGAGGAACAGGCGTTTCAAAACGCCATCAAGAAAGAAGAAGCCAGACGTAAACGCAAATCAAGAAGAATCTGAATATGTCAAAGCTATATGATGACGTCAAGAAACAAGGAGTGCAGATTGACGACCTGCAAAAGACAGTTACCAACCATGGCACTCGCATCGAGACCCTCGAAACCAAGGCGAAGGCAACGCCACCACCTGCGCAGCCAGTCAATCAAGGGCCGATAACGGTGAAATTGCCCGACAATATAGCGACCAATGAAAGCATCGGCAAACTGCTTGATGAAAAGCTATCGGCAACCTCAACCGATGGCACACTCAAAAAAGTTATGGAGCAACTGCCGGGCAGCCTGTCGAAGGGAGTTGCGGATGTACTGTCCGACAATCTGGGAGATAAGGTCAAGGACGCTCTTTATGAAGGATTCCGCAGGGAGTTTGCGGATGAGCGAAGAAAGCTCTATGACGTAGTGAACGACATGCGCTACAAAGCCCAGTCGATAATCTGGGGGCAATGGTGGCGTGCAACCCCACATTGGGTCTATGCCATCTTTGCAGTTCTACTTATCGCCGCCGGAGGTTTCGGCTATGGATTCTTCTATCAGCTCAACGAAAATTCCAAGCTGAGGGATGTCGAATGGCTCTATCGCAATCAGAGGACTGCGTATAAGACCGAAAAATCACGCCAATTTCTGATGAACACCGAGCGGGATTTTATAATGGGAACATGGCAGGTGCGCGACAGCATCAAAGACAATATCCGCTATTGGGAGAAAGAGCGAGGCTTGGACAAAACCTATCTCTATTTCAACCCGACCGAAAAATAACACCATTACTGACCGAACCGCCGAGAGAATAACCGTATTCTCTCGGCGGTTTTATAATTCAACGCAACTCAAATTATTCGTTTTTCGGCTCATTAGCTTGCTGTCTCAAAAAATTTCAGTAATTTTGCCGATATAGGAGTGGTATGTAAACTCCTACCGCAGCATGGTTAAGGCACGAGGAATAGACAATAAAATTGATTCTTTGGTGGCAATTCCTGTCACCAAGACACGCCGCACCCTCATCGTCCCGAATCAGGCTATCGCAACCTATGTCACCCAGTGGACCTATGACAGCCACAACCGACTTGTGGAGATGATCTATCCCGACGAGGAGAAGGTCACATACTCCTACAATCTCGGAGGTCTTCTTGAAAAAGTACGTGGCGAGAAGTCATACGGATATGACTACATCACCAAGTTGGGCTATGACAAGTTCGAGCAGCGCATCTACCTGAAATACTGCAACGGTGCGGAGACATTCTACACCTACGACAACCGCCGCAGACTCAGCAACCTTGCGGTCAACAGTGGAGGCACATCCATCATGGACAACGCCTATACTTTTGACGCGGTGAGCAATGTCCTTTCGGTGGCAAACAACGCTTCGCTACCGCAGAGCGGCAATGCCGGAGGTCAGATGGCTCACTCATACACCTACGACGGGCTGTATCGTCTTGCATCGGCAACGGGTACTTATACCGGGGTTGACAGCAAATCGGCATCCTACACCCTCGACATGGGCTATGACAATATGCACCGCATCACCTCCAAGCGCCAGCACCTGACGCAGGACAACGTGCAGTTCAACGGCACCCTCAATGTCGGCTACGACCTCTCCTACACCTACAGCTCGGAAGAAGGAAAGAAATTCCAGCTTGAAAGTGTAAAGGATGTTAATTACCGCACAGAGGAGACCCCGGAGGGGAACAATGTTGAGAACGGTCACGTTTACAGTTATGACAAGAATGGAAACCTTGTATATGTGAACACTAGCCGTATGATGAAGGATGGACATAGGGACAACAGCGTCGGTGAGCGCAAGCTCATCTGGGACGAGGAAAACCGTCTGCTCTCAGTGGACGACAATGGCTTCGTGTCCAACTACTGGTATGACGCCGACGGAGAACGCACTGTGAAAACCTCCGGCGAGAGCGATCAGGTCTATGTCAACGGAGTCTTCTCCGGAGGCTCGACCAACACCGCAAAATTCTCGCTATATGTGAGTCCCTATCTTGTCGCCAATCAGGGTGGCCGCTACACCAAGCATATCTACGCAGGTTCACAAAGGATTGTATCGAAGGTAGGCGATTTCGCCTCCTACGGCTCCGATCCGCGCCGTATAGAGTATGCCGGAAGCGAGACTGACGGACTCTCGGTTGACTACAAGTCCAAGTACACTGCGCAGCAGCAGATTATCAAGGATCACTACACGTTCTTTGATGTTCCCTACAACGGCACGGACAACAACAACTATGCCGACGGCGAAGGGTTCTGCTGCAACGACGGCACATTGGAGGCAGCACAGGCCAAGGCTATGAGGAAGGTCCAGAGCCGCGCAGTTGCCAAGTCTTTCAAAGACCCCGACAACTACGAGAATCTCCAGTTCTTCTATCATCCCGACCATCTGGGCAGCTCCAGCTTCATCACCAATCTTGATGGAGAGGTGGTACAGCACATTGAGTATGTTCCTTTCGGTGAGGTCTTCATCGAGGAGCGCAACAGCGTATGGAACACACCCTATCTCTTCAACGCAAAAGAGTTCGACGAGGAGACAGGCCTGTACTATTATGGTGCACGCTACTATGAGCCACGTCTGAGTCTTTGGCTGTCAACAGATCCAGCACAAGAGAAGACATTACACTTAACCACCTATAACTTTTCGCAAAACAATCCAATCAATTATATTGATGCCGATGGATTATGGTCTCTAAAAATTAAGTTCGGCTTTTCTTTAGATACTGGTTTTTTGGGCCTTAAGTTAATGGGTATTGGTGGTTCAATTGCTCCATTTGGCGGGGCCAAACAAGAGTTAAGTATCTATTTTACGATTGATACTGATAATCATGATTATGGATTCGGGGTATCTCATACTACAACTAATTATGAATACTCATATGATCTTAATGGAGGTTTTGTTGGAGTCAGTTCATCACGTGAAAAGAAAACTATCCTTGATTGGAATACCTATGACGGAGAATCATTTGTAAACGATTACATGTTCTCAAGTCCAGAGGAACAAGGTTATTTGAATTTTGGAGATTTTAAAGTGGATCCTTCTTTAAATGGCCTTGATGTAAACTACGAACAGTCTGTGGAGGCAATAATGGTCGGAGCTGGATTTAATCTTGGCGGTTCATTTAAATTACATGAACCCATCAAGAATAATAATGAAAAACCTGTTTCAACTCAGAATACTGAAACGACTAAGCAAAATCAGTCATCGACTAATTCAAATAATTAAGATTTTGAATAACCCACTGAGTCTGAACTCACATTCAGATTCAGTGGGTTACTCAAAAAGAAACGATAATCAACATCTCCTATATGACTATCAAAAAAATAATGTATATTATTGGCACGGGGTGTAATATAATACTATTTGTGTACATTCTAATATGTGCAATCATTGATTCATATCAGTTGTGGCCTTGGGGTCAATTGATGTCTATTTGGGTTTTAATTATCTTATTAATACCCACAAGCATTCTTTTACGGGTGAACTATTTAATCAGTATAAAAAAAGACACTATTAAATATTCTATACTTCTTATGACATTATTCATTACAATGATTCGGTAAAAATAACCGAAGTAGTTGAAACTTAAGTTAATATATCGAATTGTCAAATACAAATGAATCGCCAAAGCGTTCATTATAAAAACATTAAACAATATGAACGTATTGGCGATTCTCAAAGACTTCACCTTTCGGTGTAAGTCGGTATTTGAAAATACTACAACCAAAATGAGCAAAAGGTTCCTCAACTGGCTGATTTTAACAATACGCACTGTAGCGTTGATTCCGGGCAAAGTCAATTTTACCCGGCTGTCGCGCTATGGCGGTCGTACTGCCAAGACCTTTGCCTCCAATTTCAAGACACCCGTAGACTGGATGAAAGTCAACATAGGTATGGCGCAGGATTGTTTTGGACCGTCCGATGACATGGCAGTGGCAATCGATCCGTCGTTCATTTCAAAGTCAGGCAGCCTGACATATGGCATAGGCCGTTTCTGGTCAGGGGTGGCACAACGTGTCAAACGCGGTCTGGAGATAATGGCGATCGGGGCAATAAGTCTGAGTAAACATACATGTGTGATGCTCGGTGCTGTCCAGTCACCGAACTTCAGGACTCTTGAATCTGAGAAACAAATGTCAATGCTTGACTGGTATGTGGCACTTGTCAGGTCAAAGGCGGCAGAGCTGCTCTCACTGACGGATATTCTGGTTGCCGATGCCTTTTTCTCCAAATATGAGTTTGTAAATGAGGTGATTGGCATGGGATTCCGGTTTGTCGGGAGATTACGTGCCAATTCATATCTGAGGTATCTGGCCATACCGGATTCCTCCGCCCCGCGAAGACGCGGCAGAAAGAAAAAGTATGGAGAGAAAGTGGATTTCTCAACTCTTGATATGTCCGTGTTCACTTCATTCATATATGAGGATTCCAAAGGAATCAAAACCCGATGTCACACGGCGGTCGTACATTCTAGGGCATTGAAACGCGACATCCGTATCGTGGTCTGTCCGGTTGAAAACGCAGGGCCTCTTCTTTACTTCTCTACAGACACCAATATGAGGTCTGAAAAGATCATCGGTTTCTACCGCACACGCTTCCAGATCGAGTTCGGTATACGCGATGCCAAGCAGTTTACCGGACTTCAGTCACAGCAGCCCCGCGACAGGGAGCGGCTTGACTTTGCGTTCAATCTTTCCTTCACTGCCCTCAATGTCTGCAAAGAGGTCATAAGGAAGGATTATCCGGATCTTTCGGTAGCGCAGTTCAAACGGCTTATGTTTGAATCTTATCTCGCATCAACAATTATTTCGACTTGCGGAAAATCTCCGCATCTCAAAATAATTCAGAAAATAAATCATCGGTTGGCTCAGTTAGCGGCTTAGCCAAGGCTGAACAACCTCAAATTTTACCGAATCATTGTCATTATATATAGCCCATTATATTCAATTCGGGTGCTAAGGAATCGATGGATTTAATGTCAATACACCTCCAACAGCGGAAAGCACATCTCGGACTCCTGACGAATGTGACCGTGACAGGTGGCGACGGCACCATGTATCACAACGTGTCGGCGACATACAACACGAACTATCCCAACCATCTCACGCAGGTTTCACAGCAGCTCGGCAACGGCACTGCGGTGACAGACTACAAGTATGACCGTTACGGCAACATAACGCAGAAGACCCTCCCGGCAAATGCCACGGGCCAGCGTATGTGGTACAAGTACCGCTATGAGCCGGAGATGAACATGTATGTCGAGCGTATAGACGATGCGTGGGGCTACAGAAGCGAGGCCGGCAATTTCGACTACCGCTATGGCATCGCCCTTGAACGCCGCGATCTGAACAATTTCTACTACGAGACAGAGATTGACAACATGGGTCGTGTTACCAAGGTACGCGGACCGAATGAGCTTGCAACCGGTGTTCCCTATATCATCGCGTTTGAGTACAAGCCGAAGGCAGAGTTCGGAGAATCCGGCATATCCGCTCCGGCATACGCTGTGACCAAGCACTACGACATCCAGCATCCGGGTGACGACCTTGAGACTGTCACTTTCGTTGACGGTTTCGGGCGACCCGTGCAGGTCAAGAAAGACGGTGTCGTAACGACCGCATCCAAAGGCTCGGGCGCATCCGACCAGACGGTGATGATTGTCAGCGGACGGAATGTCTATGACGCTTTCGGTCGTGTTGCTAAGGCTTACTACCCGACAACCGAGGGTATGGGCGGCAAGACATCGTTCAGCACCACGTTTGATAATGTCAACCCCACAAGGACTGTTTATGACGTTCTCGACCGTGCGTTGAGCGTGAAACTTCCCGATGATTCGGAGACAACTACCGAATATTCTCTTGACAATAGTTCCAATGCTCTTGTAACGACAGTTACCGACGCGCTCGGCAACAAGCAGGCAACGCATACCAACGGTAGCGGCAAGACGGTCAAGTCCGTTCAGATGAGTGGACCTGACGGTGAGATTGCAACATCGTTTGAGTATGACGGCATCCAGCGTCTTGTTAAGGTTACTGACGCAGATGAGAATGTCACCACGTCGGTTTACGACATGGGAGACCGCCGCACGGAGGTCAACCACCCGGCAAGCGGCATCACGTCATTTACTTATGACCCGCTCGGCAATGTCCTGACCAAGCAGACTGCAAACATGGCGGAGGAAGGAAAGATGATAACCTACACCTACGACTACCACCGTCTGACAGGTATCAATTATCCTGACCACCCCGAAAACAATGTCAAGTATTACTATGGCGGTCGCAACGCCTCCTACAACCGCATCGGTCGTCTGATGATGCGCGAGGATGGAACTGGCGCGATAGAATACTTCTACGGCAAGATGGGTGAGGTCACCAAGACACGCCGCACTCTCATCGTGCCCAATCAGGCGATTGCAACCTACGTCACCCAGTGGACTTACGACAGCCACAACCGACTCATCGAGATGATCTATCCCGACGAGGAGAAGGTTACTTATTCCTACAACCTCGGAGGTCTCCTTGAAAAGGTTCGCGGCGAGAAGTCATACGGCTATGACTACATCACCAAGTTAGGCTACGACAAGTTCGAGCAGCGCAGCTACCTGAAGTACTGCAACGGCGCGGAGACATTCTACACCTACGACAACCGTTGCCGCCTGAGCAATCTCGCTGTCAACAGCGGAGGCACATCCATTATGGACAACGCCTATACGTTTGATGCGGTCAGCAATGTACTTTCGGTGGCAAATAATGCTTCTCTCCCTGCCAACGGCAATGCCGGCGGCCAGATGTCGCACACCTATACTTATGACGGTCTCTATCGTCTCGCCACCGCCAAAGGTACATACACCGGAGCAGACAACAAGTCCGCATCCTATACCCTCGCTATGGGCTATGACAATATGCACCGCATCACCTCCAAGCGCCAGCATCTGACGCAGGACAATGTGCAGTTCAACGGCACCCTCAATGTCGGCTATGACCTTTCCTATACCTACAGTTCGGAAGAAGGGAAGAAATTCCAGCTTGAAAGTGTAAAGGATGTTGATTACCGCACGGAAGAGACCCCGGAGGGGAACAAAGTGGAGAACGGTCACGTTTATACTTATGACAAGAATGGAAACCTTGTATATGTAAACACAAGCCGTATGATGAAGGATGGACATAAGGACAACAGCGTCGGTGAGCGCAAGCTCATCTGGGATGAGGAGAACCGTCTGCTTGCAGTTGACGACAATGGCTTCGTGTCCAACTACTGGTATGATGCCGACGGTGAGCGCACCGTCAAGACTTCCGGCGAGAGCGACCAGGTCTATGTCAACGGCGTATTCTCAGGCGGTTCTACCAACACCGCGAAGTTCTCGCTCTATGTGAGTCCCTATCTTGTCGCCAATCAGGGTGGCCGCTACACCAAGCATATCTACGCAGGTTCTCAGAGAATCGTGTCGAAGATAGGCGATTTCGCCTCCTACGGCTCTGATCCGCGCCGTATAGAGTATGCCGGAAGTGAGACCGACGGACTCTCTGTTGACTACAAGTCCAAGTACACCGCACAGCAACAGGTTATCAAGGATCACTACACTTTCTTTGATGTACCCTACAACGGCACGGACAACAACAACTATGCCGACGGCGAGGGATTCTGCTGCAACGATGGCTCTATGGAGGCTGCGGTGGCACAGGCACGGAAGGCTCAGACCCGCGCGGTTTCGCGGTCATTCAAAGACCCCGACAACTACGAGAATCTCCAGTTCTTCTATCATCCCGACCATTTGGGCAGTTCGAGCTTCATCACCAATCTTGACGGTGAGGTGGTGCAGCACATAGAGTATGTTCCTTTCGGTGAAGTGTTCATAGAGGAGCGCAACAGCGTATGGAACACTCCTTATCTCTTCAACGCAAAAGAGTTTGATGAGGAGACAGGCATGTACTACTATGGTGCCCGTTACTATGAACCACGCCTCAGCCTTTGGATGTCAACAGATCCGCTTCAAGAGAAATATCCGAATATATCTGCTTATGTATTTTGTGCCAATTCTCCTTTAGTATATTATGATAAAATTGGATTGTTATTAACATTAGTAGGTGAAGATGCTGATTTACAGACTACTCTTTCTTTTTATGAGAAAGGCATGGGGGGATTCTATTCACTGAATTTAGATGAAAATAAGCAAGTTCAAATAACTCAGATTGAAGATAAGAATCCTAGTGATATGACTCCTGAACAAGCGAACTATTATAAAGCGCTGAATAAAATTGTAACAGACGAAAGAGATACAAAGATTAACATTGTTGAATCTCTTTCAGTCCCAATTGGCGATGCTGCAATACAATCTGTTGCAATATCGGATATTCAGACACTTGGAGAAGGAGAATGGCTAAATGGAGCAAGTGCTCTCATGCATGAGACCTTTGAACAATATCAAGTACAGGTTAAGGGCATAAAATTGACTAAAGCTCATATTCAAGCAACAAGTATGGAGCAGCAAGTTACCGGAGCCTATATTCCTCCATTTGATAGATTTTTCGATAATGGACAAATGGTTCTTCCTGTTTTTAAGGATGCTAGCGATACCAGTTCAGAAAATCGAATTGGGACAGTTATTCTCCACTTGAATGATAAAAACAACGTATCGTCAGTAGAAAGAAAAAAATGGCAAAAATAACGACACTCCTATTATTCCTTGTTATTATTGCTTCCAATATTAATGCAAAGATTACTTCTGAAATAGACAACTATTTCAGAGGTAATCTCTGTTCATTAAGGCAGACAATCAAGGCAGCTCAAAGTCTATCTATAGATCAGAAAGAATTTTTAAATATCGTAGGATTGTTATCAGATGAAGACCAATTAACAATCCACAACTACAACGTCAGAAATCTCGATAAAGACCTGCGCACAATTGAACAATGGTATGAACTTAATCAAGATTTGCTTTCATGGGATTTAGTGGTTGATGCACGCAATATAGTGAATGAATTTTCAATCATTAATTCGCCATTGTCCGATGAGACGTCATTATTTGAATTGAAATACAATAATCTTCAAAAGAGATTGCAATATCGAGGCATTAGGAATATTAATTCAAATCAACTCATTTTCCCTACAAAATCTAAAAAAGAAGGCGATAAAGTTGTATTGAATTATATTCATAAAAACATGGAAATACTGGATTCATTATTTAACTGCGGAAATATTGGGTCGGGATTTGTAAATTCTGTGTTTTTATGTAATCGTGTTCGTGAATTTGTATTTGTTATAGGATGTTTCTGTGGTATAAGTCAATATCTAAATCCAGTAATTCCGACATTAGATTGGATTCAATTTAATGATATAAAAGATTATATATTCATGAACGAGAATAACATTCCGTTGAAAAAAATTGAGTTCTTAAAAAAACTGTGGCGGTCTAAAGTCCAATTTATGGATAAAAAAGAATATGATGAGGCTTTTAAATCAGGAATGTTTCTTTACGAATAGAAAATTTTGTTTTAATCATTAGTACCTGGGAATAATAAATGAACATATCTATAAATATCTTTTCAGATATACTGCACATTATCTCATCAGTAATGTTGAAGAATGCTGACAGAATTAAAATCGTATACCCACATATGCGTATTTTTGTTTGTAGGTACTTTGGGATTAATCAATAGTTTTGCGTAAACTCATAAAAGAAACATTTGCGGACAATTGAATAATACTGACATCGGCTGATTATAAGATTAGTCGATGTCTTGTTATTGAATTGTAATAATAGTGACAAATCAAAAGATTCAATAAACAAATTACCCACATTTTTAATGTAAACTCGGTTAATATCTATCAGCGTTGTCACACATCCCTCAACTATCTTGCTCATATACTCCTCTTCCAGTTTCATGGAATCATTAACACTCGTTGAGAACCCTTCATAATGCTTGGAGCCTTGAATGAATAGATTGAAGATTGCCTGTGACGGGTTTTCGACACCGTAGTTGTCCCGCAAATCATCGCGGACTCGCTCAAACGGGGTCTTGTATCTGTTATAGAAGTCGGAGACAGTAGCCTTGGATAGTTTCTCTCTCTCATCATCCGAGAGTGCGAACACCGGGAAGAACAGTTCGTCGAGGATATTTTCGAAAAGAGTCTTTTTGTTCTTGAAATAGTATGCGATAGCTCCCCTTGTCTGCTTGATTACCTTTTCAATATCGGAAATCGCGATAGCGTCCCAACTGCCGGTAGCAACCAGCGGATAACACTTTCTAAGTATATCCGACCTATTTCTTAACGATTGTTCCCGATGTTTCGACATTACGCAAAAAGGGTATGGAGAAGCGTCGTATCTAACACGAGGGTTGTTGTGGAAGACCTGTAAGAAAGATACGGCGCAACCCCATACCCGTATGACGTATGGACTCGCGTTTCATATCTATCCGTCTTCTTACTAAAAACTTCCACGCAAAATGCGGATAATGCAGAAAATGCAGAGGAAATTATGCTGTTATCAATTTTAGGTCGAAGAAGAAGATCCGGCTTTTCAAATCCTCATCGGCAGATATGCCAAACGCATCTTTCTCTCCTTGCTCGGTCTTATATAGAGGCTTAAAGCCGTTTTTCAGGTAGTAATGCAGAGTGGATTCGGTATTGTAGGCATCAACGAGCATATAGCGGCAAGCCGCCTTATTATTCTCGTCCACAAACCAGTATTTGAGGACATCCATGAGCTGAGTGCCTATATTCAATCCTTGACCTTGAAATGTCTTGTTCACACCGAGACGACCAATCAATACCGCAGGATAGCTGCGGTGGCGCTTTTGCTGGGGTATCTTTCGTTGGAGAGCATTTCGTGACGGATTGTCGAGTGTATAGGTCTTAATGCCATCGTAGGAGAGAGTGGCAATCGCCACAATTTCACGCTGATTCTCTCGGTTTATCCAACAATACGTTTTGCCGAGCAATTCATCCTCATAGAGAAAGACATCATGGCTGAAAAAATCGTCAAGGTCGTCATCTCCACAAGAAAAGGGGTCACAGTAATCTGCGACCTCCTTGGTATAAGGCACCATAAAGGTGTTTTCTACGAAAATAAATTCAGCCATTGTCAGTTTTTCCGTGGAGGAAATATGATGTTCTTGGCACTCTCCAACATTGTGGAAAGCACCTTACGCTGTGATTCCGAGAGTTTAGGCGTAGGCAATTTGCCATTGCGCTCCGCTTCCTCGGTGAAGATTCTTGCATCTTCGCCCCAAAGTTCGGGGGATGTTTTAATTGTCATTGCCATAGTTTTATCTCCTTTTACTAATTCAATTACAAAGGTACAACAAATTTCTCACATAATCAGCTTAATAGGCTGATAAAATAACATCAGTCGAGCAAGCTGACAAGTTCTTTTTTCATATCCTCGTCGATCTCCCTGTATCTGGCGAAAGCCTTGCTGCCCTCTTTATGCCCTGACAAAGCCCCAACAAGACTGGGATCCTTGACTTTCTTGTATAGATTGCCTATGAATGTACGCCGTGCCATGTGGCTGCTTGCAATCTCATTTATCGGGCGTTTCTCCTCTTCCCCGGTCTTTGGATTGCGGACAGTCACCATTCGGGTTATCTCGCAGAGAGTGAATATCTTTTTTATTGCCTCGTTGTATTTCTGTGCGCTGATGAAAGGAAACAGTTTCTCAGCTCCTTTGGCAGAATATTTCTCCACCAATTGCCGTGCGCGTGTATTTAGTGGCACTCGTACAACCTCCGGGCGTTCATTCTTGGTCTTGTTGGGGATGTACTCGATTGCACCGTTTATGATGCTTCCCGACGTCATTTCCAACAAGTCCGACACTCGGCAACCGATAAGGCACTGAAAAACAAATATGTCGCGTTGCACCTCCAAAGCCGGTTTATCCGACAGGTCGAAATCGGCTATCAAATCGCGCTCCTCTATTGTGATATAGTAAGGAGTGCCGTATTTCTCACTGCCTATACCTGTGAAAGTTGCGAACGGAGTGCGGTCGAGATAGCCACGTCTCACACACCAGTTGAAGAAAGCCCGAAGCCTTTTTAGTATCCCTATGACAGAATTCTCGCCGCGTTTCTCCGGGCGACGGGGCTTACGTGTAGTCTCAACGACATCAGAGGCGGTCTTGTATATTGAGGGATATTTGTCATAAATTTTCGGCTCATTGACCACAAATTCCTTGAACCGTTCTATCTCAGCGGAATCAAAGTCGTTGAGAATAAGCGTGAACTTTGTCCGGGTCGTTTTCTGCCTGTACAGCTCAAAGCGACGCAACAGTCGGGCAAGCACCTTATAGTGGCCTGACAGTGGTGCGCCGTCAAGATGCTTGTCGAGAAATTCATTGAACACATCGAAAAACGACATCTTCTTCAGAGCGGCCTCAAACAGTTCCGGGTGGTGGTGACGCAGAATAGCGTCCTCGAAAAATTCTTTGGAGAGAGACTTTTGTGGTGTGCTTACACAGAGTGAAATCAGTCGGCTCTCCAAAGATACGAGATTGTCATTTATTATTTGTAACTTTGCCAGTGTCTTTCGGTCTGCGCGTGGCATAATGATCTTACCGTCACGAAAACGTGTAGCCTCAACAAAGATGCCGCTTTTCAGGCGCAGACGCAGTTCGCGCGACACCGACAGTCGCAACATGATTTCAGCTTCGCCATTGGCGTTGACCTTAGAGGATAGAGAGCGTGTTATGGTTGCCATATTCAGAGAGATTATTTTGATGTGGTACAAAATTACGCAATTTTGTCCACATGGCAAAATTTCCGTCCACGCTTTGTCCACATCTTCTGCCTCTACTTGCGCCCCGATGATTTCCAAAGTTCAATGTCTCGAATGGCTTTGTTATGATAAGGCGCTGATAATCAATCAATACGTGATAATTAGCTTTGAATGCTAAAATTCATTACGATTCAATACGATTCACAAATGTCACTCCCAGGCGGATCACAGAAAGATTTATCAAGTCGAAGAAAACCTCTGAAAATCAACGATTTTCGGAGGTTTTGCTTTTTGCCTCCCACCCTAAATCAGCGCAATATATGGCAATATCCGGTGTGCAAAAAGGGAGCAAGGAATTTTATACTGAAATTGCTCCCTTTTTAGAGGTTATTGGATTGCTTTTCAGTATTTTGCGCCGATTGTGATTGCATTTCTCCTGCTCCCAGAGGGAGCTTCCGAGGGAACGGTTTGCAGACATTTCGGTACTTTTGTCAAAGTATGCCTTACTCTGTATTCGGCTTGTCAACCACATGTCCGCACTGACTTTTTTAAGAATATTCCATTTGAATAATTGTTAAAAAAGGGAGCAAAATCGGGAAGGCAAAAACTAGCGTGCAATTCACGCCATCTCTCTTGAAGGTTCTGGACTACCTATTGTCGAAAAGGTGTGTATGCACGCTATGCAGTAAGCATAGCATAAGCATCACGCCAAGCTCGTTCTTATAAATTGTCCAGATTTACAATAGAACTTATGCGGAAGTTATGTTATCCTATAAATTTGATGCGATTGACTCTACAACCGCAGTCTTTGCTATTTTAACACTGCAAAGTTAGTGATTTTTTACGAGCTGTCAAACCTCCGGCTCGCCCTTCTTGCCGATGCAGTGTTTCTTACGCTGTTCTATCAGAGCGCGTTCCGAGATTCCCAACAGCTTTGCAGCGCCTGTCCAAGAACCACTGCGACGGTACGCCTCAATGATTTTTTCCTTGTCTTTTTGCGGTTTGCGCAGAATAAGGCTGTCATCTGCATCAGGCTCCGACTGGCTGAAATTGAGGTCGGTTGCCGATATTATATCTGTCTTTGAATGGAATGCGGCATAAAGTACGGTATCTTTCAGTTCCCTTACATTGCCGGGCCACGGGTGCAGCTTCAACGCTTTGACTGCCGAGGCATCGAGCTTTTTCCTGTGCTGTTCTCTGCTGTGGGCAAAACGTGTCAGGAAATAGTCTGACAACGGCACGATGTCTTCGGTCACCTCCCGTAATGGCGGCACTGTGATGTCAACCGGCCGTAGAGTATAGAACAGATTTGGACGGAACGTCTTTTCAGACACCATACGACGCAGTTCGGGGTCTGCGGTGCATATAACCCTCACATTCGGATGCTCGTTTTCAAGTATATGCAGAAGCACCGACTGTTTCTCGAAGGTCAGCAACTGCACGTTCTTTATAATAATCGTACCGCCGTCAGCCTTCTTGAAGTATCCTTCCATACGGTTAAGCACTTCGCTGCGCAGATTCGCAGGGTCATGGTTGCCCACAAGTGCCGCGCCGCCGGCTTCTATGACGGTGCATGGCTTTTGTGACCGAGAACTGAGCCTGTAAATCTCTTTTGCAATCTGCTCTTTTCCAGAGCCGCATTCGCCGAAAATGACGGCATTGACATCCGTCGCGGCAATATTTCTTATTGCCCGTTCAATCACGGCAAACGCCTCGCTTTGGCGTGGGATAAGCTCGTCAGGGAGCAGGAGCATTGTTCTGCCCGGTCTTGCATACCTGCCCACTGTTTCGACAAGCTGCTTGTCCATTGCCGGACGCTGAATGATGTTGACGGCACCGCCGTCTTTCATCACATCGGCAATATCCAATGGGTTGAGATTGTCCACTATGGCGACTACGGGAAAACCGTATCCCTCCGCCTTCTGCCAGTTGATTAACTCCTGCGCTGTGCCACGGACGAATTTCATAGCCGCGACAATCACTGCACCGGGTGGCAGTTTTGCCACCTCGTCCTTTGCTGCCTCCATAGCCTCGACTGCAATCGGCTCATAGCCGGACTTGACAAGCAAGCCCGACATAAGCCGACGGTCAGATTCGGAGGCATCTACAATTAGAATTGTCTTCATCGTGTAGTAAATAATTAAGTTAAACAGATATGTAATATTTATTATTCTGTCATGTTTTCAATATTGCCAGCCATAATGAATGGGAGATTTCTTTTTATTCTATCCTTTGTCCAATCCCACCACCGAAGCGACAGCAGTTGCTCAATAATATCCGGGCTATACCGTTTGCGGATTACTTTTGCCGGTATGCCGCCAACGATAGAGTAAGGAGGAACATCCTTGGTTACGACTGCTCTTGTTCCTATAATGGCACCATCTCCGATTTTTACACCGGCAAGAATAACTGCCTCAAAACCGATCCATACATCATTGCCTATCACGATGTCACCTTTGTTATCCCAAGCGGAGGCAACATTTGACTTTTCCAATTCCCAATCTTCATAAAACAGAGGGAAGGTATAGGTTGACAAAGATTTTAGGGTATGGTTGGCACAGTTAAACAGAAACTTTACACCACAGGCAATGGAACAAAACTTGCCAATTATCAGTCGCTCATGATTAATTGGGTAATGATACAGCACATTATTCTGCACGAACTGACGAGGATCTGAGATAAAATCATTGTAAATCGTGTAATCACCTACCACAATCGACGGGTCTTTGACCACCGCGTTCAGATAAACGGTTTGTGTGTCACCCTTACGGGGATATATTTTATTCATCATATCCTGTTGTTTTTTGAATTGTATAATTTCAGATAAATATAAGATTGAATACCGAGCATTATCACATATAGATATTCCACGCTCCAATAAGTTGCCAATCGGACATTGAGATTACTCAATCCCCATAAGCAGAATAAATAGGCGATAGTAGTGATTACTTGAAAAAAGAATACGGTCTTTGTCGCACCGGTACCTGTAACAGCATTGAGATAAATATAACCCGGCAGTGCGAAGAAGTAATTCAGAAGCATAACCACATATGGTTGCCATGCGATTTGCTTAACAACCGGATTTTCAGTATATGCCCCGATAATTAATTGACGAAGTGACAACGCAATAATAATCAATGGGGTACCGATATAAAGCCCCAATCGGATTACCTTATGACAAAGCGGAAAAACAGCATTTCTCTCACCTGCGCCAATTGAATTGCTTACCAAAGAGCTTGTGACAGCCCCAATGCAGTTACTATAACAGAGAATAAAGCGGAAACACTTCTTACAATATTAGATACCGCCAATTCAATTTCTCCCAATCTCTCAATAGCGATAAAAAACAAGAACCAGATGGCTACGCTTGTAAAAAACTGGAGCATACTCCAGACAGAGACAGAAAACACCTCTTTTAGTATTTTTATGTCGATACGCCAAGATAAACCATACTTGTGTTTTCTTACGCAAAGAAACATATAAGCGACCAATATCAACAATGAGCACAACTCTGCAAATGAAGAGCCGATAGCGGCTCCTGATATACCCATATCATATCTGAAAATCAAAAGCCAGTTGAGAGGAATGTTCATCAATACGGCAGTTAAAGCGGCTAAATTCAGAGGTCTTGTTTCTGTAATGCCGACTAAAAACGAGCGGATGGCAAGAAACGGGAAAGAGAAGAACAATCCTATTATACGCCAATCCAGATACTTGACAACTGCATTATAGACTTCGGGAGAGGTAATCAGATACTTTAATAGTTGTGGAGAAAAGAACTTTGATAACAGACAAAGTAATGACGCAAGTATCAGCAAGAAACACAGGCCTTGAAAAAACGTTTTTCCAGTTTCTTCGTATTTTTGTTCTCCGTTGCGTCGTGCAATTACAACTTGCAGCCCTACACTGAACCCTAAGCCAAGCATATAGATTGCCAAGAACCATATTCCGGCAAGTGCGGATGCGCCAAGTTCGATTTCACCGACATGCCCCAAGAACAAGGCATCGGTTATATTTATCAGTTGTTCAATAAGAAAGCTCATCATCACAGGATATGTGATGAGCCATATTTGTTTATAGCTATAATTCACTTGTTCAAATCAATATGATAAGATGCAGTAAGCCACACCACATAATGCGGTGTAACGCTGCCTAATGTAAAATGAAATTGTAATATGGGGATATATGGCAAAGCAATAAAGGGCAGGCTTCGATAAGCCTACCTATTGCTGAATAGCATTGGTTGAGAGTGCTATTCGTTGAGCGTAGCTATATGCACAACTGCCATTTCATATTGTTGAACTGTGCTGTATTTTCGATTTATTCCACAAAGTTAATCATTATATATGAGTTTGCAAAATAATCCCTTTTTGAATGAGTGTTATGGCGGCTACGGTAAATCCGTATCCCTCAGTCTTCTAACAGTTGGTTAACTCCTGCGCTGTGCCACGGACGAATTTCATAGCCGCGACAATCACTGCTCCCGGTGGCAGTTTCACCACCTCGTCTTTTGCCGCCTCCATCGTCTAGACGGCTATCGGCTCGTAGCCGGCTCGCGTAAGCAAGCCAACCATGAGCCGACGGTCGGAGTCGGAGGCATCTACAATGAGGATTTTGTTCATTGTTAGATAAATTTAGATTATTAAAATACACAGTCAGATACGTTCCATGAAAGAGCATGAAACGTATCTGAGTTTTGTAGTTATTTGTCAGAATATCACATAAGCCATGTATTATTTGGTGCGGCTTACCACATGTATGGTTTTGCCTTCTTTATCGAGCAAATTCAGTTTAAGATTCTCTTTGTCGGCGGTCAGGACAGAGAATCCGGGAGAATTGTTGCAAAATACGGTGCCCTCGATTTCTTTCGGAGTCCGTGTGAGGGAGCCGGATGTGTTGACCACATAGTCGATTTTTGAATCCGGGCGGCGGATGTGCTGGTAATTGTGGATATGGCCGCAGATATACATGTCCACATTGTGCTTCCGCAGAATTGTGTCAACTTTCTTCTGCATATCTGTTCGCTCAGATTCCGACTTGTCGGTATAGGCATAGATGGGATGATGACCGACCACAACGATCCAGTCTTCCGTCGCCTCTGTCAAAGTCTTTTCGAGCCATTGCAACTGGGCTTCGGTATCCTGATTCACAGCATCGGGATATGTGTCGGTCTTTTTCCTGTATTTGTCAATCAAAGGAGTAGTGTCGAGAAATACCACCTTGACAGTTGTCCCGTCATCTTCAAAGGTCTTGGTGTAATATCTTGCCGGCATCTCCCAACGGCGGGATATGCCGGAATAGTCGATAACCGCTTGGGTGTTGCCGCGATATTCATGGTTGCCGCAGACGGGATACCAGTTCACCATAAGCTCCGGGTGGTCGTAGACAAGCTCATAGTTGGTCATCCACAAGGGATCTGTCACACTCTCCACTCCGCCGTAGTGATGTATGTCGCCAAGAGCAAGAATAGCATCGGGTCCTATTTGTTCTGCAATTCTACCCATCGTCGCGGCAACAGGCTTCTGGTCATAGTGACCATTACGTCCGAGGTCTGACACAACCATCAGATTCACATCGCCTTTGGCGATTTCAGTCTGGGCAATGGCTCCAAAAGAGGGGATGAGAGCCAAAGCCGCGATAAGTAATTTACGAATCATTGTTTTGTATATTTAGAATGTTACTTTTACACCTCCGTTGAGTTTCACTCCGTAATATTCCTGCTGCATCGTGTAGTCCTTGCTGCCTTGGTAATAGCGCAGAGGCTGGTTGAGAAGGTTGTTGCAGTCGGCATATACGGTTATTTTTGTTTTGCGCCCGAATGTGTAGCTGACGTTCAGGTCCAGATATTTCACGGCATCATAGTATCGGTCGTAGAACGAACTTGCGCCCATTTCGTCGATAAATGCCGAGGCATAGTTGAATGAGGCTCTTGCGGAGAAACCGCACTTATCGAAATATAGCGATAGATTGGCTGTATGCTCGGGAGAACCGGGCAAGCTAAGGCCTTTCTCGTTTTCACGACCCTCGAAGTTGAAGTCGGTAATGCGTGAGTGGGTATAGGTGTATGTAGCGTAAAGTCCGAGACACTTCATCGCCGGTGTTATAAAACTGAAATCACGCTGCCATGCCATTTCCACTCCGAAAAGATTAGCGTTGCCACCGTTTTTAGGTTGTGTGAACTTAGTCCAGACATTACCCTGATATTCTTTGTTATAAGCTACCTCATCAACGATGAATCCTTCTATTCTTTTATAGAAAATTCCGGTGGACACAAGTCCGATTGATTTCCAGTAATATTCAGCGTTGAGGTCGATATTGTGAGATGTCGTTGCTCTCAGACCGGGATTCCCGATCCTTATCTCATTGTCGCCACGTTTGATATTCATGCCGGGAACGAGTGCGGAATATTTTGGCCGGGATATGGACTGGTTATAACCGGCACGCAGCATGAAATCCTTGTTGATGTCCCATTTCAATAATAATGAGGGGAGGAAATTTATATAATTTGAAGTCTCAGGCTCGGTCTTGGAGACGCTGTTGGATTCATCATCGTAATTTCTGCCTATGTAACGCAGTGATGTGTTCTCGACACGCAGACCGCCCATAAAGTTAAGGTGGTCGGAAAGTCTGGAATCAATACGCACATAACCTGATGCCACATTCTCCCTCGCATGGAAATTGCCCGCAAGTTCCTCTGCAATTTGCTCTCGCTCAAACAAATTGGGATCGTCAAGATTGAGGGAGCCAAGAAATTTCTTGTCAACGAATGTGCCGGTCTGATATTTTGAGGAAGGCATAAATCTGTCGGTGCTTTGGTCTGTGGTATGTGCAAGCGCATCTGCGTTAAATGCCTTTTTGTCAAGCGGAGTGTATTCGTAATAGTCTATCTCCTTATCTTTTGTCTTGTTCACGAACTTGCATCCAAACTTGATTTTTGAGCGTTCGCTAAGTCGGGCCTTGAAATCCAGTGCCGCCTTGAAGTCCTGCTCCACAATATCCTCCTGCTGCTGTGTAAGCTCTTTGAGCGAAAAGTCATCATTCAAGGTCATTGTATATCCTTCGTCAGGAGTGGCAAATGGCTCTCTCGGATTACTCAAGTCGAAACTGAACCTCTGCGATTTGAGACGGTAGTCGATGTATCTCTCATTCGGGCGTTTCTCCGTAGCCCGTGCATATCCCAGTTTCCAGTCCATGCCAAGGATACCTAAACGGTTTTCACCTCCCAAAGTGAAATCCATTGTCCGTTGGCGTTCAAGACGGGCGTTTCGTTCGTCACCCGAACCTCCTTTTGTCTGGACACGCACATCGGCTTTCCCTTCGGACGTAATGTCTTTGAGTGTTGTCCTGTAACGGTTTTCCCAATCATTGCGGTTGTTGAAAATACCCTTGAACCAGACCTTGTTGAAGTCATTGAACTTCCAGTCGAGCGACAATGAGTAGCTCTGTCGCTCTCGTGTGACATAATACTGCCTTATCTGATAGTCGTTGACATAGATTTTGCCGTCGTCATCCTTTTCCCATATAAATTCTGTATTATATGATCCGGCTGGCGCATTATTATAGGAGGCCGCAAGCATCACTCCGAAGCGGTCATTGAAGAAACGGTTACCGAGAGTGAGCCCGAAATTCATCTGCGCCTTACGGCTTATCCAGTTGTAGCCTGTTCCCGCTACGGCTCCGACAGTAAATCTGTGTGGCGAATTTTTCGTAACGAGGTTGATAGAACCGCCGATAGCATCGCCGTCCTGATCTGGCATAAGTGTCTTGCTGACCTCTATTGTCTGAATCATATCGGACGGTATAAGGTCAAGCTGAACATTGCGAATGTCTCCCTCGGCCGATGGCAGTCTTGACCCGTTGATTGTCACTGAACTGAACTCAGCCGGAGTGCCGCGTACCTGACCGAAGCGGGCCTCGCCCTGATCATACTGCACATTGATACCGCTTATACGTTTCAGAGCGTCTCCGATATTCGAGTCGGGGAATTTGCCAATCTGGTCGGCAGACACCACATTGGTTATATTGATATTATTCTTCTGGGCATTTATGGCTCTCTGCTGCCCGGAGAAAACGCCGGTCACTACAACTTCATTCAGTTCCCGTGATGTATCCGACATTACAATGTCGTCAACCGTCGATTTTTCCGAAACCACGATTGTTTTACTGACCGGAAGAAAACCGATATAAGTTACTTTCAGATTATGATTCCCGGATGAAAGGTTGGCAAACGAGAAAAAGCCGTCGAGATCTGTAACCGCCGACAGCTTGTTGCCGTCGATGATAACCACCGCCCCGGCAGCGGGTTCTTCTCATTGTCAAGGATGCGGCCTTTAAGTTGTCCGTATTTCGGACTGTCAGCCGCCATAATGGTCAGACTTGAAGCAAGTGCGACCCAAAAAGTTGACATTACTTTTTTCATTGTGATTGTTGTTTTGTTTCTGATTCACGCTGCAAAATTCGCCAACTAATATTTCATGGGTTTATCAGATTTGTTTAGATTTTATGAAATAGATTGTGTCATTAAACTTTTATTAAACTTTTGAGCATTAGGATAGTATTTAACCGATTATTAGTAATTTTGCGGCATGGAAACAAAAAAGAAGATACTTGTTGTCGATGATGAGGAAGCCCTGTGTGACGGCCTCGGATTCAATCTTGAAGCGGAAGGCTATCAGGTCGACATGGCGTATAGTGCGGAGGAGGCTCTTGCCCTCAACCTTGCCGCCTATGACTTGATACTCCTCGATATTATGATGGGGGAAATATCCGGGACTCAACTGGCACGCATAATGAAGTCGAATCCGGCAACGGCCTCCGTTCCCATCATATTCTGCACAGCAAAAGACACGGAGGAGGATATGATTTCGGGACTCGATCTCGGGGCTGATGACTATATCATGAAGCCATATTCTCTTAATGCTGTGCTTGCCCGAATAAGGACTGTGCTTCGCCGTACGGCGGCTTCTGTCGCACTTGCCAAGACTGATTCTGACCTTGTTTCATACAAGGGGCTGGTTCTGTCTGCAAAAAACAGGACCTGCACGGTTGACGGGACGGAGGTGAAAATGCCCAAAAAGGAGTTTGAGATACTGCTCAAACTAATCTCCAACCGGGGCAGGTTTTCACCCGCGCGGATTTGCTCAACGAGATATGGCCCGACGAGGTTGTGGTGCTTGACAGGGTTGTAGATGTGAACATAACCCGTATACGCCAGAAAATCGGCATCTACGGCAAGAATATTGTAACTCGCTCGGGCTACGGTTATGGGTTTATTGAATAAGCTCTCCTATCCGCAGCGGCTGTTCGTGTGGCTTCTTGGATATTCCTTGCTGATGGTCGGTTGCTTTGTCGTGTTTCAGTATCACAGGGAAAAGGAATTCAAGGCGGATGAGATTGACAAGCAACTACAGCTTATCAACACATATATCCTTACCGAACTTGGTGAGGGACACGATGTGCCGGATATCAGACTCGACGATTTCAAACCGTTTGACGATATCCGTGTCAGCGTAATTTCCGACAAAGGACATATAATATATGACAACACACTTGATTCCCTGCCTAAAACCAACCACCTTGACCGTCAGGAAATACGGGATGCCGTACGGCATGGGGCGGGCTACGCTGTAAGACGGCACAGCGAGAGTACGGGCAACTACTATTTTTACTCGGCGAAAAAGAGCGATGACGGGAATATTGTCCGTACTGCGGTGCCATATTCGGTTTCATTCAGAGGACTGTTGCAGGCCGACTATGGCTTTCTGTGGATTATGGGGATTATCACAATGGTGATGTGCGTACTTGGCTATTTCGCAACCCGAAGGGTCGGCCTCCACATAATCAGGCTGAATAGATTTGCGGAAAACGTAGAAAACGGTGCCCAGATTTCCGACACCGAACCGTTCCCCCATGACGAGCTTGGCGAGATTTCAAACCACATTGTCCGCCTTTATGCCCGTTTGCAACAGGCTGTCGCTGACAGGGACAGCGAACATCGCGCAGCCCTCCATGAACAGCTTGAAAAGGAACGCATCAAAAAGCAACTCACGAATAACATAAACCACGAACTGAAAACCCCGGTCGCATCAATCAGGGTTAGTGTGGAGACGATGCTGGCACACAGGAATATGAGCGATGAAAAGCAGATATTGTTCCTGCAACGTTGTCTTACAAACACAGAAAGGCTCCAAAGGCTTCTGACCGATGTCTCGCTCCTGACACGCATGGACGACGGAAGCGCCTCTATATTGAAAGAACAGGTTAATCTCACGGATATAATAAATGACGTGGTTGAGGACCGACAGATAATCGCCGCCACAAAGGGCATAAGGATTGAGAATTTTGTTTCTCATAACGTAATCATGGCCGGTAATGCTTCTCTGCTTGAGGCCGTTTTCAACAACCTTATAGACAATGCGATTGTTTATAGTGGAGGAACCAGAATAAAAATAGAATTAATCAGTATCGACAACGATAAAGTTGTAATTGCATTGTCCGACAACGGATGCGGCGTTCCTCCCGAACACCTGCCAAGACTGTTTGAAAGGTTCTATCGCATTGACAAGGGACGGTCACGAGCGGCCGGTGGCACCGGACTCGGGCTTTCGATAGTGAAAAACGCCGTGATTCTTCATGGCGGTGAAATCTCCGCCGAAACTCAATGCTCAGGCGGATTATTGTTCAAAATAACATTTTCAAGAAACTCAAAATGAAGACAAAACTAAAAATCGCGCTTGTAGCTCACGACCAACGCAAAGCCGATATGGTCGATTGGGTAAAATTCAACGCCCAATACCTTTCACAGCATGAGCTGGTATGTACCGGCACGACTGGAGGGCTTATAAAGAATGCTTTCTCAGAAGCAGGAATAGATGCCCAAATCGAATGTATGAACTCCGGACCGATGGGCGGTGATGCCGAAATAGCGGCAATGGTGGTAAGAAACGAAATTGATCTTGCCATATTCCTGATAGACGACCTCAATGCGCAGCCCCACGAGGCGGACATTCAGATGCTTTTGCGTCAATGTCGTCTCCACAACGTGCCGATTGCCTGCAACCGAATAAGTGCGGACCTGATGATTTCAAGCCGTCTGTGGGATGACCCGACGTATAAACCCATCGAACAGAGCTATATAAGGTTTGACCGCAATTAAACACTCTGTCAGTCCGGCAGTTTTAATAAATAGTTAAGGATTTTGAAATAATCATGAAATGTTTTCTTAGTTACTTTGTGGCAGAATAAGTAATTGAGATAACAATGGAAATACTGTTTCTTTGCGTAGTAATTTTTCTTTTCCTGCTGGCTGTGTTCGACTTGTCAGTGGGTGTGAGTAACGATGCTGTCAACTTCCTGAACTCGGCTATCGGGTCTAAGGCGGCATCATTCAAAAGAGTCCTGATTGTCGCTTCCATCGGTGTGTTCATCGGTGCGGCAATGAGCAACGGAATGATGGAGATTGCCCGGCACGGAATTTTCCGTCCCGAGCATTTTTCATTTTATGACCTTATCTGCATCTTCATGGCGGTAATGGTCACGGACATCATCCTTCTCGACGTGTTCAACTCGCTGGGTATGCCTACCTCTACAACCGTGTCAATGGTTTTCGAGCTGCTTGGTGCCACCTTTGTCGTTGCATTGATTAAAATGGCAGGAGGCATCGGTCTCGGTTTCGATGACTTGCTTAACACGGAGAAAGCCCTGTCGGTGATTCTCGGAATATTCCTGTCGGTGGCGATAGCATTTTTCTTCGGAACGGTTGTGCAGTTCATATCCCGCATGGTGTTCTCGTTCAATTACCGTAGCAACCTGAAATGGAAGATAGGAATATTCGGTGGCATCTGCGCGACAGCTATTGTCTACTTCCTTCTGATCAAGGGGGCTAAAGATCTTTCTTTCATGACCCCTGAACTGAAAGCGTGGATAAAAAACAATACTGCGCTGATCATACTGTCCTGTTTCGCAGTTTTTACAGTGCTGATGCAACTGCTCCATGTCTGCAAAGTTAATGTGCTGAAAGTAATTGTGCTGATGGGTACATTCTCGCTTGCCGTGGCATTTGCAGGTAATGACCTTGTGAACTTCATAGGTGTTCCCTTGAGCGGTCTGGCTTCATATCAGGATTTTATGGCTAACGGCGGAGGGGACTCCAAAGGTTTCCTTATGGATTCACTTAACGGCCCGGCAAATACACCGATATATTTCCTCATCGGTGCCGGAGTCATAATGGTGGTGTCACTTGCAACGTCAAAAAAAGCCCGGAATGTGACCAAGACTGAAATCGGTCTCGGAAGCCAGCAGGGTGGCGATGAGATGTTTGGTTCTTCCCGCATTGCCCGGCGGCTGGTAAGATGGACCTTATCATTCCTTTCTTGGTTAAGGCGTGTCACACCCGCGAAAGTACGCCGTTGGTTCAACCGTCGTTTTAATGTGGATGAGACCATTATGGATCAAGGTGCGGCTTTCGACCTCATACGCGGCTCTGTCAATCTGGTGCTTGCCGGAGCACTCATTGCCCTCGGCACCTCGCTGAAACTGCCCCTGTCAACCACTTTCGTAACATTTATGGTCGCTATGGGTACTTCTCTTGCCGACAGGGCATGGGGGCGTGAAAGTGCTGTGTTCCGCATCACCGGCGTGATTTCCGTAATCGGCGGTTGGTTTCTTACTGCGGGTGCGGCGTTTATCGGCGCAGGACTGATTGTTGCAGCAATGCACTATGGTGGCCAGTGGGTGATGCTTCTGTTGGCGGCTTTGACGATATTCATAATCATCAACAGCAACCGGAGGTTCAGAAAGAAGACACAAGAAGATAACGGTGATGCACTGTTCCAGACTATAATATCCACTCAGGATAAAACACAGACATGGCCGTTGCTTATGATGTATATCACGGAACAACAAGAGAAGTTCATGATCTATGCCGAGGAAAAATACCGGGATATAACATCGGCTTTCATAACTGAAAGTTCCGGGGTGCTGAGCAAAACGGAGTCAAGCCTCGCCCGCCAGAAAACCACGCTTAAAAACGCCCGCCGTAAGGAAACTCTGTGCCTGCGTCATTTGACACGCGAGATGGCGATAGAAAAAAGCACTTGGTTCTATCTCAGCAACAACTGCTGTATGGGCATACTTTACAACCTGCGCCGCATCAACGAGGTCTGCAAAGAGCATGTCGACAACAATTTCCTTCCTCTGCCACCCAGATATACCACCGAATACGAGTTGATACGGACACAAATAAGTACACTGTTCAATGATACCGTCAAACTTATGGGGAGCGGGGATACAGATACGATAAGCACCCTCCGCCGACACTGTGACGAGATAAAGGATGCTGTTTCCGACACATATCATCGTGTGCATGACCAGCTCCGCGACGGAGACACATCGGCAATGGCTGTTCTGTATGTCTATGTCAATATGCTTCAGGAAACGCAGGAAATGGTATCGTCAATAAGGAAATATCTGCGGGCGTTTGCCAAGCTGCGTGACTCGGATTTCCGCACACGCCCTGCCAAAATCATGGTGCCCACAGTATAAAGTCTAAGGTAAAAAAGATTGTTCCTAAGGTTGAGATGGGAGTGCATATCTCCCATCTTTTTTATGTCGTAATTGACTGATAGATTTAATATTTATCTAATATTTCCGATATAAACGTGAAATAAAAATGCGGTTACTTTGTATCAAAGAAATACTATAAATCATGTACGTTACAGTTCTCTCGATAATGGCTCTGGCCGGAATCATCATTATGTTACGACGGCATATCCGCAGACATAAGGTCAAGGAAATGTATTGTTTTATCCCCGCCCGTCCTGTTGAAAAGTCTTGCTTGACTATGACGATGCAGTCATGCGGTCCGATTATCGACAAAGCGTTGGAATGTCTTTCAAACAATGATAATATTGCGGTATGCAAGAATCATCGAATCGGTTCGCAGACCATTGATATAATCAGCGATAAAGTCCGGAATAGTTCGGCAGACACTGACGATACTATCGGCAAGACTGCGCTATATTGTGAATATATGCTTGAGGCTACGGACAAGATTGCCGAAACCACACGTCATCTTGTCACGTCCCCGGATGGCTATATACCTATCTCTTACAAATGTGAGATCGAAACAATTCGTGGAGGGATTGTCCGACTGTCTCAATTAGCTGACAGCATACTCAGTTCAGATGTTGATACAGTGAAGATTAATGGAGATGCGGGCTTGGAGAAAGATTTTATCGAACACAGCATCGCCATACATTCCAAAGGGATGACCCATGAAGATTTTGATGAAGGAGCCCCCTCATATTCCTATCTGATGCTCTTGTATTATCTTCATTCCTTTATCAGTTCCTTTCTACAGGCAATCAAAAACATTAAAACAAGCAATAAACCAATGACAGCATGAGACGAATTTTAATTATGACGGCATTGTCTGTATTTGCATTGACTGCCGTGGCTCAGGATAAAAATCCATTCATCCCTGAAATACACGGGACTATCCGGGCCAAATATGAATATGAGCCTCAAATAGATAAGGGACGCTTTGAGATACGCAATGCGCGTCTGAGCGTGGAAGGCAGGGTGATTCCTATTGTAAGATACAAGGCCGAGATAGACCTTTCGGACGAGGGTACTATAAAGATGCTTGACGCATATATACGTCTGCAACCTAAAGACGTGTTAAAGTTCACCTTCGGTCAGATGAGAGTGCCGTTTACCATTGATGCCCATCGTTCACCTCATCTACAGTATTTCGCCAATCGTTCTTTCATAGCAAAGCAGGTCGGCAATGTGCGCGATGTAGGGGCATCAGCATCGTGGACATTCAACGACCGTATGCCCATTACGCTTGAAGGAGGTATATTCAACGGCTCAGGACTGACAAATCAAAAACATTTCTGGACCAACAACTATAATTTCTCGTTCAAGGCGCAGACAATGATTGCCCGGCAATTTAATATCACACTCAGTTGCCAGAAGGCAAATGCCGGGGATGTGAACGTGATGATGTACGATGCAGGAGTCTACTGGCAAAACCGAAGATGGCACATCGAGGCGGAATATCTCCGCAAACACTATGCCCACGGCTCTTTCACGCCTGTAAATGCGGTTGACGCATTTGCCGCATATCGACTTCCGATGAAAAAAGGTCTGACTTCCATATCATTCCTCGGAAGGTACGACTATATGTCAGATCACAGCAAAGGTACGAAAGATGAGTCCGGCAATCTCAAAGTAGATGATCCTGAAAGGCATAGACTGACTGGAGGTGTTACATTGAGTCTGGGAAAGAAATCATTACAGGCAGATATTCGCCTCAACTATGAACAATATTTTTATAACAAAGGAGTAACTCCGGCAATTTCAGAACAGAATAAGATAGTCATGGAATTTGTAGCCCATTTTTGACTTATGGCAAAAAAAGACAAAACCGACAGCATTTGATTATTTCATCTGCTGCCGGTTCAGTTTCTCTATCGTAATCCGGAGAAAGCACGACGTGAGGCATATATATGAACAGGTTGGAAAAGGCGCGTGAGTTTGACCCCTTCGGGCACGCGGGACTGACCCCTTCGGGCATAATAAGATTGACCCCTTCGGGCAAAATAAAAATGACCCCTGTCGATGATACGGCAGGGGAATTTTTTTGTAGTTTTGAGAATCCTTGTCCTGGCACGGCGGGGTTCAATGTCAAATACTACAAAATATGATTGCAAAATTAAAAAACATCCTGAGATGTTACGCAGTCGGAATGGGAATAAAAGAGACGGCCAATACGTTTCACATTTCCCGCAACACAGTGCGCAAGTACGTCCGGCTGTTCATTTCAAGCGGCAAGCCTACAGATCAGCTGCTTGAACTTACGGAGGAGCAACTCCGTGACATGTTCGGATGCACGGAGTTCCGTCATCGCGAGCCTTCGCAGCGTCAGCTCGAACTTGATGCGCTGATACCGGATTATGTCGCCCGTCTTTCACGCAAGGGAATGACCGTGCGCGAGCTCTTCAATGAGTATCGGGAAGGTCATCCCGATGGCTTTCAGGAATCTGTGTTCAAACGCACCGTCAGACAATACAGATTCCATACCACTGTCGTCGGTCATGTCGAGCACTACGCCGCCGACCAGATGTACATCGACTTCGCGGGCGACAGACTCGCGGTTGTCGACGAGATGACGGGCGAGGTCAAGAAGGCCGAAGTGTTCGTGGCCATACTTCCGTTCAGTCATTATACTTACTGCGAGGCCGTATGGTCCCAGCGCAAGGAAGACCTGATCAAGGCCTGTCAGAACGCCTTTCAGTACTTCGGGGGTGTTGTGGCGGCCATCGTTCCCGACAATCTCAAGGCGGCGGTGAAGACCAGCGACCGTAACGAACCGGTAATCAACGAGGAGTTTGCCGCCTTTGCCGAACATTACGGATGTGCCGTATACCCGGCGCGTGTACGCCATCCAAAGGACAAGGCACTTGTCGAGAACGCGGTCAAGCTCCTGTACCGTTCAGTCTATCTTGATATCGAGGGAATGGTTTTCAACTCTCTGGATGAGCTGAACACGGCGATACACATATCGCTGCTGGACTTCAACGAGAAGCCGATGGCCGGCCGTGAACTGTCGCGCCGTGACATCTTCCTTCGCGGGGAGAAGGACTTTCTCCGCCCCCTGCCCGAGAAACTGTTTGTCATGAAGGAACGCAAACTGATGACAGTCGGCAAGAACTGCTACGTATCCCTGTTCAAGCACCACTACAGCGTTCCCCGCGAACATGTGGGCAAGCGTGTTGTCATCCTCTACGATGCCGACACAGTGGAGATATATTGCGGTCTGAACCTCGTGGCGACGCACGACAGATGCGACATCCCTTACACATACTCGTGGAGGAAGGAGCACAACCTGCCCGGTCATTACGGCCCTTACGACAAGGATCTCGAGGAACTCTTCCAACGTGCGGCGGAGATTGACAATATCGTTCTGGATTACCTACGAGAAGTAGACAGACGGATGCAGTACCCGCCAAAATCCTTCAGCAGCTGTCGGGGGATACTGTCGCTCGAGAAGAAATATGGAACAGACCGGCTCATAGCGGCATGTGTATGCGCCTCGCAGAAATCTGAATACGGATATCAGGCGCTGCGTGAGGTCCTTGAACAGGGCGATGACGCCGACTTCCTTCCCGGCGAGGATGGAACAGTCCATACCCCGGCGCAATCATCCCCCGCGCCTGTGCACAAAAACATCCGGGGGCGCGAATACTACAGCATCAACAACAAAGAAAACGTAAACAACAATGACAACAAATGACAAGACAGCGCCGGTGAGCCAGCAGCCGGACCAGAACGCAATATCGCTGGATCTGATGAACCGCATGAAAATGCACGGAATGGCCGAGGCCTTCCGCGAGAGTCTGGCAGGAACCACTGCCCAGGCAATGACCCCGGACTCCTTCCTGTCCATGCTGCTCAGCCGCGAGTGGGACTACCGCGCGCAGGCAGCGGTGACAAGACTGACAAAGAACGCTTCGTTCCGTTACAAGGCATACCTCGAGGAAATCGACTATACGGTCAGCCGCGGTCTTGACCGCAACCAGATGGAACGTCTGGCTACCCTTGACTTCATCCGCAACGGACAGAATCTCTTCATAACAGGATCTGCCGGCACGGGCAAAAGCTTCCTCGCCTGTGCCCTGGGGCACGAGGCCTGCAAAAGAGGAATACGCACACTCTACGCCAACGCAGCCAAGCTTCTCGGACTGCTCAAGGTGGCCAAGGTCAAGAACTGTCTTGAGGCTGAACTCAAGAAAATCGAACGATGCCAGCTTCTGATACTCGACGACCTGTTCCTTGTCCAGCTCGACGCCAAGGAGCGTCCGATCCTGCTCGACATCATCGAGGACCGTCACGAGCGCAAATCCATCATAATAACCTCGCAGTATCCCTCATCCAGCTGGTATGACATGGTGGGAGACCCGACGGTGGCCGACGCAATCCTCGACCGGATAGTCCACTCAGCGCACTCAATCGAGCTTACAGGCGAAAGCATGCGCAAACTCAAGGCGAAAAAGGCCTGAAACAACAACTGAGGTAAAATAAAATTGACCCCCGCCGCCAGGACTTTTAAGGGGTCAATCTTATTATGCCCGAGGGGTCAAATCCCGCATGCCCGAAGGGGTCAAACTCACGCGCCTTTTCCACAGGTTCCGCAACCATTGTCTCCTTCGGGCCGGTAGCCTGAGATTGGTTATCACGTACTTCGACCCTTTGGGTGTCGGGCTGCTGTTTGTTTTCTTCGCCGTCCTGTTCCTCATTCTTGGCAGCAAGGGCAGCGGTGATTTTGCGGTCGAGGGCGGCAAGTTGGGATTTGAGGGCTTTCAGTTCGTTTTCCTTGCCCCATGTGCGTGACACGATAGCTTCAAGTGTCGGCACATCGACACGTTTTTTCTCGGCACGTTCACGGTGCTGACGGATTGTTTCAGGGAGTTTTTCAAGGGCGTTGACGAAGTTCATGCAGGCGGCATGGGCTCTATCTTTCGGAGGGAGTTCCATCGCCGCCTCGTAACGTTTCATCGCCTCGCCGAATATCGCCGCCTGTTCAGTATCGAAGTCGATGAGCGGTTGCACGGCGAAACTCAGCGGGTGACTCTTGTTGGTGCCGGGGCTTCCGACAAGAGCTGTGAAAAGAATGGCATACTCTTTCCAGCCGGGCATTATCTCGGCGGTGTGGGTGTTGCCGAAACTGCGGCCATAGCCGTCAGCATTGCCCCTGCGAGATAGTCTTTCGGGAATCCGAGGCAGATATTTGCCTCGTTTATGATTTCCTGCAATCTCGGAGGCAGGACATCAACGGGCAATACGCTGATATTCTGCGTTGAGGATTGCTGTGCAATCACGCTGTCAGACCCTGTCGGCACCTCCGGCTCCGCTTGCCCTGCCGACTGATTGGTCAATTGGTCAGGCTGGCGGTCAATAAACGGCTCGTCCTCTTTGGTAGAATTGTCAAGTGATCGAGGCTTGCTCATTGTTTCGTGGCTTTGGCATTAATAATTGCGTTGACTTCTCGCTGGCTGTAACGGGTACTGCCGTTCACCTTGAATGAGCGCAGTTTGCCAGCACGTGCCATGTTGAATACGGTGGTCTCGCACACTCCGAGCTGCTCGGCGACTTCCTTCCTTGTGAGGGGCCGCTCCTTTTCGGCATCCATATACAACGGGAGGATGCGCTCACGTGTGGCTTCGATTGTGTCCACAACAAGCTGATGGAGGTCAGAAAGATGTACGGTGAGGAGAATATTGGGAGAGTCAGGGTCGGACATCGACGCCTGAAGAAGGTCAAAAAGGTTCAGTTTCATCTGGGGGGAATGAATTTGAAAGATTGTATCGCCTGACTGTCTGGCATCATCACACCTCCGGCGACGGATAAAGAGGCACGATGACGGTCCCAAAAAGGACATAGGAGTGGCCGTCGGCTTCTTTCTCGCTGGAGCCGACAGTCGTTGCTGCCGAACAGTCATGTCCGGCATGGGCGCAGTTGTCCCTGTCCGCTGACGCCGATGATATAGGCCGACAGCAGGGGCTATCCGCCCGACAGTGGGATATGCGCCGTGTGTGCTGCCCGCTATGGGCATAGCGCACACTTTCTTCGTTGGTTTTCGGTAGTTTATACCCGTTTCCCTATGCTATCCTTTCTAATTTCTGCATCAGATACTTTGAGTCCGGCTGTAATCAGTCCTTGAACCATCGCCGCCACTAAATCCAAAAAATCCGGCGTGTCTCGGTTGATAACAGTCATCCTACTGTGCATGCGACGCGCACAGAGAACAGGTATGTCATGTGTCTCAGTTGCCGCTTACTGAGGGATTTAAGCCCGTTGAGCATCGCTTCCTTAGGGCGATAGTTGAGGGCTGGCGGTTCCGGCCGCCACCTACGGCTACATTTTCATAGTGTTCCCGGATGCCTTTCATCCGGCCTGAGATGTAAGTTGTTCATGCAACTCTTTCGGGCGCAGCATCGTCAAAGAGCATCGTTCCAAGCCCGGTAAATAATGTTGAACGTGCTTTGACTGAGGTGCGTTGCCTCCAATCGTTACATAAAGATACAAAAATTTCTTCGTATCTCCAAATTCGCATAATCCGCATGTGTGGATTTCCTATCTCGTCGCTTCATTGGTGTATGTATAACTGGTGTGTTATCGGGGTGCAACGAGAATGGTATGCCAATAACGGCGGTCGGAATTACGGCGTAATGTCGGGTCATATCCCGCACGCCCGATGCCTTCGCATCTTTTCCGGCTGCAAAGTTAGGTACACTTTTAGGGCTATGCAATAGTATTTCGACCCCGAATCCGAGGTCAAATGTTAAAAATGCCCTTTGTGAGCTTAATGTGGCTTTAGGTTAAACACAACCGTCACGGCAGAGCCTCCGCTCAGCTATGGTCGTGAGAAATGTCACCACAACATCTACAACTGACTTCCGCCTCTCTTTGTTCACTGTTCCGTAAATGATATGGCGTTAAAAATTGTGAAATCAATTTTTGTCGTTGAATAGGGGTGAACGACGAGGAATTTTGAGGGGAATTTTCAGATTCTGTTGTGCAAATTAAGCAAAAGAAAATTGCAGCTAACTGATAATCAGCTAACTGCAATTTCACTTTGTTGCCTTGGAAGGTTTGATTAAACAAAAATAAGATAAGAATATGGAACATAAATTTTGTCAAAGCTGCGGAATGCCGCTGACTACAGACAACAAAGGTACTAATGCTGATGGCAGTCGCAACGAGGATTACTGTATCTACTGCTATAAGGATGGCAGATTCACACAAGACTTCACTATGGAGCAGATGATTGAACATTGCGCTCAGTTTACCGACGAGATAAACAAGGAGTCAGGACAGACCTTGACACAGGAACAGGCAAAAGACATGATGCGTCAATTCTTTCCACAACTCAAACGCTGGAAAAACCGGACAGCCATGTTTATTGCAATTCTGACATATAAAAAACCGCTTGAAGAAGTCGACCGTTTCCTTCAGGCACATCGTGACTATCTTGCCGAGCACTATGCGGCTGGCGATTTCATCGCATCCGGTCCGCAGACTCCCCGCGTTGGCGGTGTGATAATGATAAAGTCTGACAATCGCGCGTTGGTAGACTCCATCATCGCTCAAGATCCGTTCAACATCAACGGAATTGCCGACTACCGGATTGTGGAGTTTACTCCGACAATGTTTGTAGAATCGAGCCTTTCCGACATACTAAAATAAGTATTATACTGATGGTTAATAAAAGAGCTATAATTATTTGGCTGGCAATCACAATCCTTGTGATGTTAGCATTGCCTTTTGCCGTTGCCCGGCTTGCGTCTGAATGTTCCGGAATGGCACTGTGCATGATGCTTTTCTTCATTGTTAATCCAATTTATTCTGCGATTCTTGGTTATCGCTGCGGGAAAGACATAAAGAAAATGTGGAATCTTCCATTGGTGTCAGCCGTAGCGTTTCTTGCCGGGACATGGATTTTCTTTAACATACATGAATTATGGTTTATCGTCTATGCAACAGTATATCTTGCAATAGGTTGGACTGCAATGGCTATAAGCAAGCATATAAACAGTTCCAATAAGGGTAATGATATTTTCCCGTTTTCAGACGCTCCAAATACGGCTGTTTTCATATGCAGTCATATTTTGGATGGTAGAGAAAAAATATTATTTGTTTCTCACGATGCGGATGACGGAGCATGGCAATTCCTTTGTGGTAAAGAACATAACGAAAGCGATGCAAGGATAGTTTCATTAAAGTATGTATTGGATTTAGACCCGACTATCGTCAACCTGAAAGATTTACTCTGGGCCATTGTGCAGAAAGAGAATCCAAGAATGACAAGTGGGTAATTGCAAAGAATTAAATCATGCCCTACATATCAATCGAAAGCATCAGACTGACTGATGAACATAAAAACAGCTAATTGAAAATGAGCAACGAATCACGCAGTATATTCCCGGGAATTAAAGCCCGCAAGCCGCAATATGTGCTGGGGACAGAGAATGGAACCAGGCGCACATCCAATGTGACCGAGGAGAAAATCCGTGATGCCATAGACGACATAGAGGACAATGTGGCGGTATACCTTGAAAAATGTGTGCCGGTGGTATTGGTCAGACATGCCGAGGCTTATTCTATTGACTACTTTAAAGATTGCAGTATTGCTGTGTGTTTAAGGGTTAAAGGATATTTATTCCGTATGTGGCGGTCTGACGTATATTGTGACGAGGCCGCTGATATTATGTGCGCTTTTTTCCGCACCGCATCGCTCCCCGACATGACCGATTGGCATTGTCAGAAAATCTATTCTGAGGATGAAGAAAAAGATGCCGACAAACTGACAGTGGATAATGAGGATTTCCGATATTTCAGTTGTGCCGATGTGATCGGTGCATTGGAAAATATCATAGAGGGCAAATCGCGAAGTATGCTTTATTGCTTTGCTAAAGATAACGGCGGGTACGTCGAGATACGTCGATGCGACAAGGATACAGGTCCTGAGCAGGCATACAAAGTTGAATATGTCAGATGGACAGAACAGACTCCAATAGGCTATAGAGGAAAAATGTCGGATTTCAGACTATTGCGAAGCTGGCTTTGGGATCTGATTGATGTGGATGGATTGCCTGAGCCTATTGCCGGCTGGGAGCAATTTGATGTCAACAACCACTTTGAAAGACTGATGTTCAGATTTTTAGACGAAGAAAAAGATGAAAGGTAAATATAGCAAGCCGGTGAAAACGGCTGTCAAACTGATTTGGTCGAGTTTCGACCGTGAGAAGATACGTCAGGGCTATGCGATGCTCATGCAGGCAGCGCAACAGGGCGATGCAGATGCGCTGGCATTCATAGCCCGCTGCTTCATGGGTGAGTCGTATGTGTGGCCGCAGGCAGGCTTCAAGGCTGACGATGAAAACGCATCGAAGCTGATGCAGAAGAGCGCGATGATGGGCAGTGCCACGGGCGTTCTTTGTGCTGCGCGAAGCGCAAACCTTACCCCTTCGGTGGAACGTGCAATGCCGTTCGCCTCGTTTAAGGAAGCGTTTGAGGAGATTCTCGGTCAGGCAGAGCGGGGCGACGCCTTCTGTTGCTACATGGTCGGCAATGTGTATTATTGGGGCGACTATCTGCGTGTCGAGCCAGACTATGCCAAGCAATTCAAAGACGAAAGCGACTATAACGCATGGGCCTGGCCGATAGCAAAGGCGTGGTACGAGCGCAGTTTCGACGGCGGGCTTTGTGCCGGATGGGGCAATTACTGCGACATACGCAAATCCGGCCTCTGCGAGATTGCGCGGGATGTTTATGAGAAATATTACTTGATGCTGGCGGATATTTCACCCGTAATCTGCAACAACTACGGCTATTATCTCCGCACCGAGAAGGGCGACTCATACGGTGGGCTGTTGCGATATGTGGAGGCTGCCCGCAGGGGCGACCCCAGGGAGCATACAATGCCGGGCATATCTACGAAGCCGGTGAAGAAGTGGATGAGAATATCGACCTTGCATATCAACTCTATGAAATGGCTGCCAAATGCGGACATCCCGCAGGACAATTTGAGGTAGGATATTATCTGTTTGAAGGCTTCGGTGATGTGGAGCAGGACTACGCCAAGGCTGTGGAATGGTTTGAAAAGGCATACCAAAACCCGAAATGCAGCGAGACCACCCGGACGCAGACCGCCGCCTACCTCGGTTTATGCTATCAGGAGGGGCTGGGAACAGTTCAAGACGACGATGTGGCATTCGAGTATCTTCATGAAGCCGGGGAAGACATCGACAATCTATGGGAGTCAATAACCGTCAAGGTGCTCACCGCACTCGGCGTGGCGTATGCCTTCGGTAGTGGCACCGAAACGGATATAGAACTGGGATACCAATATCTTGAGGATGCTGCAAAACTTGGTTCGGAAGAAGCTAAAGAGTATATCAGCTACATCAACTCACCGGACTATGAAGCCGACGAGCGGAAAAAAGAAGAACCGGCTACACCCGTGGCTCCGTACTGGCAGGACGTGGCAGCAAAAATCAGTGATGCGGTTGCCGCTGACCTGCGCGAAATTATTGGACGCATAGACGATGAGCGCATTTACACAGCCGCTTTGGTCACCGACAGGTATTGCTGCTCTCTTTTTCTCGCTGTGAACACGTTGGAGTACCTTCAAAGCGAAGACGAAGAACCCGATGACGAGAGCAAATGGCATCCGGATGAATGGGGATATTCCGACGGACATGGCAGCGAACTGGTGAAGCTCAGCAAATCGCTGTGGGAAAACCACGCCACTTTGCCGGGCGAAGCCTTTTTCTTCAGCGCAATGATATCAGCGATGGCGCAGGTCAAAGGCTCGGGAATATTCGGAGAGCGCACTGAAGAAATCACATTCTTCATTTCAATCTCGGATGATGAAGATGCTGAAAATCTCGAAGACGCATCAGCCATGACACTGAACAGCCCCGAACTGGCAGCAGCTTTTTTGAATAGAAACAAGTAACATCATATTATGGCATATTATACTGTTTACTGGCCTCAGGACTGGTTGGACGAACTAAGAAAATCAAATGACACAGGGCCTGTAAAAGTAGTGTTTGGCAGCATCCACTCAAGGATGCCGTCAATAGCATCAATAAAAGAGGGAGATGTCGTATTTCCGGTCTCATTGCTTGATAGGCATCTCTACATAATGGCAAGATTGGAAGTGACTCATAAGGAAAGAGCCTTCGACTATTGCATAAGAGAACTCGGAAATCCTTACAGGTCTCTTATTCCCGAAGGTGTTGTCGTTAAGGTCTCTGACGCATTCTTTTGTGCAAAAGACGTTTCTTATAAAAGTCTCCAGAGCGTGCCTGAGAATCTCACGATGATTATTCCCGGCGACAAACCCCATTGCAAGCATCAGGAACCGTTTAATTGCTGTGCCGAATGGGCAGTATGGGGAGAAAATGGCAGTGTTATCCAACCGCGCCTCATTCCTGATGAGGTTGTGCCACTTCTTAGATTCGGTTATCCGAAGAGTAAAGAGAAGCCATTACGAATCAGTTCAAAAGGAGTTGTGTTGGCTCAAAGTATAGCTGCAACCCGGCGTTTGTCGGAGGAATCTGCAATGTTTTTTGAAGGACTCTTTGAAAACAGCTAAATTCGTTTAACCTCAGGAGAATCATGAATATAAAGTTGGAACTACAACAACTCTGTGGGGATACCCAAAATCTACGGCTTAATGACGTAAATATTGAGCCGGAAACGATACGGGCAATCATGATAAACGAGGTTGTCCCGTCATGTCCGGAGGAGGATTTCTACGGGAAACAGGATTCCGCGTATATGTCAACGACAATTCCATTGTTCAGAAAAGCAGGGATAGAGGTAAATTCAATACAGGATATTCTGGATCATGGAATTTACATTACCAATGCTGTCAAGACACCTAAAAGCGAATATGCAGTTTCAAAGGAGAGCATAGAGGATAGCCTGCCCTATCTGGAAAAAGAGCTTGCTTTGTTTCCAAACGTCAAGGTTATCATGCTTATGGGTGATGTGGCAAAGAAAGCCTTTAATATGATATGCAAGAAGGCGACCAAGAAAAATGCCGTTCCAAGTATATCTACTTACAAGTTACGTAATACTGAGATTTTCTATAATGGAATACGCATTATGTCCTCTTACATTATGACCGGCCAGAACATTCTGATTGAAAAGTCAAAATTCGAGATGGCATCGAAGGATATAGAAACGATGTACAGGTTAATTAAATGTTTTGATTAAAGATGGCTATTGCACCTGATGATATTTTGAAATATTGCCTTGACAACCTTGAAGGGACGGTCGAAGTAAACAGTTGGGGCGAGCGTGGGATTTTCTATAATCCGGATGGAGTGTTGAAACGTGGGGTTTATATCTTGACGATAAAAGAAAAGGATGGCGACAATGATCGAGCTTCCCACCTTGACCGCAAGGATGTGTGGCGAATAAATATAGGAGTCAGAAAACAGACTTTCCGCACTTTATTCGGAGAACTGCCCAAACGTCCATGTAAAGGTTGCATTGTAGATATGCCGTATGAATTTACCGCAAAGGATGTCATTATGCCGCATCCGGTTTATGCGTGGATGGGCTGGATTTGCGCTTTAACCCCATCTGAAGCGACATTTGAATTATTAAAACCTTACATCCTTGAATCCTACGAATACGCAAAAGAGAAATTCAAAAAAAGATGACGGGATAGTGAACTGATTATTTGAAAACGATGATAGAACATATGGAACAAAGATTTTGTCAAAGCTGCGGTATGCCCCTTGTAGAGGGTAACATCGGCACAAATTCAGACGGCAGTAAAAGCGAGGACTATTGTGGCTACTGCTACAAAGGCGGTGCTTTCCTCCAAGATTTCAACATGAGCCAGATGATAGAGTTCTGCACTCAGTTTACCGACCAGATTAACAAGGAAACGGGTTGGAATCTGACGCCCCAACAGGCAAAGGCTCAAATGCAACAAATCTTCCCAACACTCAAACGCTGGAAAGAGAAAGATGAAAGAAGTTTGATTGAAAAAGCGATCCATCTTCTTTCCCAATGCAAAGAGGTTACGCTGGCATCGGTCAATGCGGAGGGTTTTCCTCGCCCTGTGCCATTGGATAAAATTCACTCGTTAGGATGCAATGAAGTTTGGGCAGTGACCGCAGCAGACTCCGAAAAGGTTGCCGATTTCAGGCTCAATCCCAAAGCCGGGCTTTCCTATTCATTTTACGGCGATAGTGTTGCTTTGCGCGGCACAGTCGAAATCATTACGGATGATGTAACCCGCAAACGGATGTGGCAGGAGTATTTTATAAATTATTTGAAGTAGTCAAGACTTAATCTGACAATCACGGATAAAAACATTACCTTTGTAAAAAGAAAAGATTAAGCCATGACCACATCAGAAAAAGTCATCAGGAACAAACTGGGACTGTTGGAACTGTCCCAGCAACTGGGCAACGTGTCGCGTGCCTGCAAGATAATGGGCTACAGCCGCGACAGCTTCTACCGCTTCAAGGAACTATACGAGCAGGGCGGAGAACTCGCGTTGCAGGAGATATCGCGCCGCAAGCCGGTGATAAAGAACCGCGTTGAGGAGCACATAGAGAACGCCGTCGTGCAGATGGCCTTCGAGAACCCGGCTCTCGGACAGGTGCGTGTCTCCAACGAACTGCGCAAGAGGGACATAATGGTCTCGCAGGGAGGGGTGCGCTCCATATGGCTGCGCCACGATCTGGAGACTTTTCAGAAACGCCTGAAAGCACTGTCGGCCAAAGTCGAGCAGGAAGGGATAATCCTTGACGAAACGCAGGTGGCGGATCTGGAGAAGGCAAAGGCCGAGAAACAGGCACACGGCGAGATCGAGACGTTCCACCCCGGCTTCCTTGTGGCACAGGACACATATTATGTGGGACATATCAAGGGCGTGGGAAACATCTACCAGCAGACCGTCATAGACACCTATTCCAAAATCGGATTCGCCAAGCTGTACGACCGAAAGAACGCTCTTGTGGCCGCAGACATGCTCAACGACCGCGTCGTACCCTTCTTCGAGCAGCACGACCTCAGGGTGATGCGGATGCTCACGGACCGGGGAACCGAGTATTGCGGCAACCGCGAGACCCACGAGTTCGAGTTGTACCTCGCCATCGAGGACATCGACCACTCGAAAATCAAGGCAAAGAGCCCGCAGACAAACGGTATCTGCGAGAGGTTCAACAGGACAGTGCAGAACGAGTTCTACGCCATCGCCTTCCGTAAGAAGATTTACACATCCATCGACCAGCTTCAGGCGGACCTTGACGCGTGGATGAACCACTATAACGCCGAGAGAACACACTCAGGGAAATACTGCTTCGGAAAAACGCCCATGCAGACTTTCATCGAGGGTATCGCCGTGGCAAGACGGTACGACATTCAGCAACAGGGGTTACACTCGCAAGAGGGGGAGACCCAAAATATCTCCACCTCTTGCGCAAATGACCCCAAATCACTAAATTTGTCAACACAATCTGACATTTTTTTCTCGGTGAAATAATTTATTTGTCAGATGAAGTCTTGTCTATTACAGTTGAGCAAACATGACCCTTGTCGTACCTGCATATCGTTCCAGATGTTGTAGTGCCAACTCATAGTTACGAGCATTCCTGACCTGCCCCCGGTCTCTCATGCGGTCAATGTGGAGTCGTGCATAATCCGAAAAACATAAGTCCTCGTCCTCCATGGCGAGGAAGTCAACAACCTGCTTTACCGTCCACTTCCCGATCTCCTTCCGGTTTAGACGTTGGGTAAACTCCAATATGCGCCGTGCGCAATACTCATTCACGAAAGGGTCATCGATGTCGCCATTCCTATCAAGCTGCTTATCGGTAACAAGTTTGTCGGTTTTGATATATCCCGGTTTCCGGTTATGTACACACCGGATATACACCTGATAGAATCCATCCTTACGTTTGGTTCTTACGATTGCTTTGAATATTGCCATAAATATTTGAATATTATAAAGAAATCTTTGTAAACATTTTGTAAACTCTTTGTAAGCGCACCTACTGAAATTTGCATCGGATTTTGTAAGCATTTCCTCCACATTCTGCACGATTATCGTGCAGACCTTGAAAGCGTCTTAAAAATACGATAGGCGATAACCCACGTTTTTACAGTGAGTTATCGCCTATCTTAGCGATTGTCAGTATCTTAGCCTTAGTCTTCGATAGCTGCCTGGGCCGCTGCTACGCGGGCGATGGGCACGCGATAGGGTGAACATGATACATAGTTCATGCCGAGGCGTGCGCAGAACTTGACAGATGAGGGTTCGCCACCATGCTCACCGCAGATGCCGACCTTGAGCTCGGGCTTGGTCGCACGGCCTTTTTCAACACCCATCTTGACGAGCTGGCCAACACCTTCCTGATCGAGCACTTCGAACGGATCGGTCTTGATGATGCCGTGTTCCTTGTAGAACTTGAGGAACTTGGGAGCGTCGTCGCGTGAGAATCCGAAGGTCATCTGAGTAAGGTCGTTTGTTCCGAACGAGAAGAAGTCGGCAACCTCTGCAATCTGATTTGCAACGAGGGCTGCACGAGGTACTTCAATCATGGTTCCTACCTTGTAAGGAACGCTGCATCCAGCTTCCTCAAATACCTTGGCAGCGGTAATATTGATTACGTCAGCCTGATTCTGGATTTCCTTGAGTGATCCAACGAGAGGAATCATGATTTCAGGATGAACGTCGATACCACGAGCTTTCACTGCAAGAGCAGCTTCAATAATAGCACGGGTCTGCATTTCGGTGATTTCCGGATATGTGATACCGAGACGGCAACCACGGTGACCGAGCATCGGGTTGAATTCTTCGAGTGAGTCAACCTTTGCCTTTACGTCTTCAAGGGTGATGCCCATTTCTTCGGCCATTACCTTCTGGGTCGCAGTCTGATGGGGTACAAATTCGTGCAGAGGGGGATCAAGGAGACGGATAGTCACACCGTAGCCGTCCATAGCCTCGAAGATGCCTTCGAAGTCACCACGCTGCATGGGGAGGAGTTTGGCGAGAGCGTGACGACGACCTTCTTCGTCAGCGGCAAGAATCATTTCGCGTACAGCCTTGATACGGTCGCCTTCGAAGAACATGTGTTCTGTACGGCAAAGGCCGATACCCTGAGCTCCGAAGTGGCGTGCCTGCTTTGCATCGCGAGGTGAGTCGGCATTTGTACGGACGAGTGTCTTGGTGTATTTGGATGCAAGATTCATGATTGCACCGAAGTCTCCACCAAGTTCAGGTTCGGTTGTGGGAACCTGACCGTCGTAAACTTCGCCTGTCGAGCCGTTAAGTGAAATCCAGTCACCTTCCTTGTAGACTTTTCCACCCATTTCAACGGTCTTTTCCTTGTAGTCGACACGGATTTCACCTGCGCCTGACACACAGCATTTACCCATGCCACGAGCAACGACGGCTGCGTGAGAAGTCATACCGCCACGCATGGTAAGGATACCCTGAGCAACGGCCATACCGCGGAGGTCCTCAGGTGAGGTCTCGATGCGTACAAGGACAACTTTACGCTTCTTTTCACTCCAAGCCTCAGCTTCGTCAGCAGAAAATACAATCTGGCCGGCAGCAGCACCGGGAGATGCGGGAAGGCCCTTGGCTACGACTTTAGCACGCTTGAGGGCTGCCTTGTCAAACACGGGGTGGAGAAGTTCGTCGAGCTTCTGCGGCTCCATGCGCATAAGGGTGGTCTTTTCATCAATTTCACCGGCGCGGAGAAGATCCATAGCGATTTTCACCATAGCAGCACCTGTGCGCTTGCCGTTACGGGTCTGGAGCATCCAGAGCTTGCCGTCCTGAATGGTGAATTCCATGTCCTGCATATCCTTGTAGTAGTCTTCGAGACGGCCTGCGATAGCGATAAGCTCAGCTGCGCAGGTAGGCATAGACTCTTCAAGTGAGGGATATTTCTCGGCACGCACGTCCTCACTGATGCCCTGAAGAGCGGCCCAGCGACGCGAACCTTCGATAGTAATCTGCTGAGGTGTACGGATACCGGCAACCACATCCTCACCCTGAGCGTTGATTAGATATTCGCCGTTGAAGATGTTTTCGCCAGTCGCTGCGTCACGGCTGAAAGCGACACCGGTAGCTGAATTCTCACCCATGTTACCGTAAACCATAGCCTGAACGTTGACTGCAGTACCCCATTCTTCAGGAATCTGGTTCATGCGGCGGTAGATGATAGCACGTTCGTTCATCCAGCTGTCAAACACAGCGCAGATGCCACCCCAAAGCTGTTCCCAAGCGTCGTTGGGGAAGTCTTTACCGGTGTATTCCTTTACAGCAGCCTTGAAAAGCTTGACAAGATTCTGGAGGTCTTCTACAGAAAGTTCTGTGTCAAGTTTGACACCTTTTTCTTCCTTGACCTTATCCATAATTTCCTCGAACGGATCAATGTCAGTCTTGCTCTTGGGCTTCATGCCGAGCACGACATCACCATACATCTGTACAAAACGACGGTAGCTGTCCCATGCGAAACGGGGATTGCCGCTCTTGGTTGCGAGCGATTCAACTGTCGCGTCGTTCATACCGAGGTTGAGGACAGTGTCCATCATACCGGGCATTGATGCGCGTGCACCCGAGCGCACAGATACGAGAAGGGGATTTTCGGGATCGTTGAATTTCTTGCCTGTAAGTTCTTCAACATGGGCAATTGCATCCTGCACTTCTTTCTTTAGGTCTTCGACTACTTTGTCACGACCATACTGGGTGTACTCGGTGCAGACCTCTGTAGTGATTGTGAAACCGGGAGGCACAGGCATGCCGAGAAGGTTCATTTCAGCGAGGTTAGCGCCCTTGCCACCGAGGAGATTACGCATTGAGGCATTGCCTTCTGCTTTGCCATCTCCGAAAGTATAAACTCTTTTCATTCTGTAATTAGATATTGATAATTTGAATTACGTTTTAAGATTAAATCATAGTTCCTGTCAAGGAGGTTTGTTAGAGGATGAGAGTCTGCCGCCCTATTCGTGCAAAAAGCGCGCACCGATGGGGGCATGGTTAAGGCTGCAACTTTATGCAAAGATATAAAAATTTTTATCCAATGCCAACCTTTTTGTCCTTCTTTTAGCAAAATTATGCTTGTTTTGCGCTGGAAAAGTCGACCTACAGTCAGTTTAATCATATTTTATGACTTTTGACGGAGGTATGGTCGTTATTATGGCCGACGGAAGTATCAGCACGAGAGCCGCAACGACAATGACCGACAGGTTGAGTACAATCAATGCCAGAACAGACAACAGCATAGGCACATGGTCAAGATAATAAGCCTCCGGATTCAGAGGTATCACGCCGGTTGCATCCTGAACAAGAATCACGCATACGCCAATAAGATTACCGATTACAAGCCCCGCGACAAGAATACGCATGGTCAGATAGACAAACGACCGCCGTATAAGAGAGTCTGGCGCTCCTAAAGCCTTCAGTATACCTATCATGTTTACACGCCGCAATATTAATATGTAGAGAGACGACACAAGCGTCAGACACGTCAACAGTGACATCAGTGTCAATATCACTATCACATTAGTGTCAAGCAATGCAAGCCAGTTGAAATATAATGCAGCCGAAGTATGGACATCTGTCACCGTATAGAACGTAGGCGTACGTCCTGTATACAGCTTCTCAAGCAGACCGGCGGAAAGTTGCTCGGCACACTCGGCTATCTCCTTGTCGCTTCCAAGCCCGTGGATTTCGATTTGTGTTCCAAGATTCTCCCCTACACCTGCAAGCGCGGAGAGCATAGGCAGCGTGGAGAAAATATAATTGTCGTCATACTCGCTGAAATGCGTGTCATATATAGCCGCGACTTTCAGTCTTCGCGTCCTGTAGCTGTCGCCGCCAAGAAAAAAAGCGTCTATTTTCTCGCCAAGTCCAACTGATAAATCCCGCGCGAGATTCCGTGATATGATAACATGGTAGAGCGTCGAATCGGCCTTGAAATCCGGGATTTCCCCTTCGATGAGATTCTGCCGGATGAATTCCCAGTCATAATCACGACTGATGCCCTTGACTATCGCCCCGGTAAAGTCTGCCGGAGTCTTCAATATCACAGGCTGCCGTATGGCAAGCACCGTCGTCGCTTTTTCAGGCAACATTTCAAGCACTGGCCTGACATCGTTGATGTCGACGAGCGGCACTTTGCTGTCATCAGGACTATAGACCGAAATCGACAATTGAGCGTCGAATCCCATTATTTTCTGACGGATCTCTTCTTTGAAACCCATCATGACAGCAATGGATATAAGCATCACCACCACCGAGAGAGCTATACCCGAGACGGCAATTACTATGCCCGACTGCATTTTCCCTGAAGGAGAACGCAGCGAGAGACGATTGGCTATGAATATGGCAAGTGACATGACGAGGGACAAAGTTAGAAAAATTTATCGACTTTTCCTCAATTTTTCAATCTCCTCTAAGCACCCCGGGACCATTATGCCGTCAGAACGACTGTTTAAAACAACAATGCTACCCTGTAGACAATAAATGCCACCATCCATGCCAGAAGCGTGTTGTAGACAACTGAAAACAGCCCGTAGCGCGGATTGCCTGTCTCCTTGATTATAGCTGTGACAGTCGCTATGCACGGACAATACAACAACACGAACACCATAAAACTCAATGCGGCAGCCGCAGTGAAATCCGGGTGCCCGGTAACCTCATTCGGAGTGGTCAGACGGGTCGAAAGTGTCTGGTCGCTCGCTTCCTCATCGCCGGTATAGAGCACACCGAGTGTCGACACCACGATTTCTTTTGCAGGGACACCGGCAAGAGCGGCCACTGAAGCACGCCAATGAAAACCTATCGGCTCAAGTATAGGATTGATTGCCTTGCCTGCCATTTCAAGATAGCTGTCACGCGACGGGTCAATCGCAGAGTCGTCAGCCACAGTCTCGGCTGATACCTCCTGCGCAGATTCGCCATCGTGTAGAGGAAAATAGTTGAGTGCCCAGACAACAATACTTGCCACAAGGATGATGCCTCCCATTTTTTTGAGATATTGCTCTCCTTTACCCCACATATGGCGTAATGTCGCCTTCAGTGTCGGCACGCGGTAAGGCGGCAGCTCCATGACAAACGGTGTCACATCCTCACCGAAGTAAAAACGTCGAAGCAGACGTGCGGTCACACCAGCCATGAGTATCCCGAGCAGATATATGCACATAAACACAAGCGTCGCATGATTCGGAAAGAACGTCCCGATAAGCAGTACATAGATCGGCAGTCGGGCCGAACAGCTGATAAAAGGATTGATCAGTATGGTTATAATCCTGCTTGAACGGCTTTCAATCGAGCGCGATGCCATTATGGACGGCACCGTACATCCGAACCCCATAACCAATGGTATGAAAGACTTGCCATGAAGTCCGAGCCGGTGCATCACCTTATCCATAATGAAGGCGGCACGTGCCATGTAACCTGAATCCTCCATAAAGGAAATACAAAGATACAGAATCAGGATGTTGGGCAGGAACACAATCACTCCACCGACACCACCGATGATTCCATCGGCTATCAGGTCTTTCACCGCTCCGTCCGGCAGATATTCGCGGGTAAGGTCACCGAGCCATCCCACAATCCCCTCAATCCATTCCATAGGATAGGAACCAAGCTCAAATGTGGCCCAGAAAATGAAAAACATTATTCCGAGAAATATCGGGAAACCAAACAATCGGTTGGTGACTATTGTGTCGATGATGCGAGTTGAGTTTATCTCCTCTTTCTTCGTTGTCTCCATAGTCTCGGCAAGCGCACCTGCGATGAAACCATACTTGGCGTTTGCAATCGACATATTGATGTCGTCGGCAGCAGTCGGCAGCCCCGCCAGCAATGAGTCCCGCAAATCGATAATCTCTTTTCCGGACGGGAGAGCCTTGATGGCTTTTTCAACCTCTGCATCCTTTTCAAGCAGCTTTATGGCAAGATAACGAGGCGAAAAATGCAGGCCGACATGCGGGTTCGCCTTGATAGTATCTTTTAGCACAGTCACAGCGTGTTCTATGTCCGTGCCGAGATTGACATGTATATGGCGTACAGCGGGATCAGTACCCTCATATACGCGGATCACAGTATCGAGTAGCTCATTGATGCCACGTCCCGTACGCGCAGCAATCGGAACAATCGGCACTCCGATCATTTCTCCAAGCATCTTGCAGTCGAGTTTCACCCCGGCTCGTTCGAGTTCGTCGACCATGTTAAGGGCAATGACCATGCTCCGGTCCATATCGATCAGCTCGGTTGTCAGATAGAGGTTACGCTCAAGATTTGAGCCGTCGACCACATTAATTATTACATCCGGAGTCTCGTCGCGAAGATACTGACGCACATACAGCTCTTCGGGAGAATAGGATGCAAGGGAATAAGTGCCGGGGAGATCGACGATATTGATACGGTAATTTTTATATCTCACACTTCCGGCCTTGGCATCGACAGTGACACCGCTATAGTTTCCGACATGTTCGCGTGCGCCGGAGACTATATTAAACAGCGAGGTCTTTCCACAGTTAGGATTGCCTATAAGAGCTACATTGATGGTACGCATCGCACTGCTGTGACCGTCATGTTCATGAGCGGCAGCATGGTGAACTTCTCCATGTTCTTCCAGAACAGGCGATTCATCAGTGTGACTGGACAGAGACGAATGTGTCGATCCAACCTCATCGGTCGACACTTCAACCAGTTCTGCTTCCGAGCGACGAAGCGACACTTCGTAGTCCATGATTTCATATTTCACCGGGTCGCGGAGAGGCGCGTCAAGCAGAACCCTGACCTTGCGTCCTGTCACAAATCCCATTTCCAACATTCGTTTCCTGAAGGCTCCGTGGCCCAATATTTTGACAACCGAGGCATCCTGACCCGGTTTTAAATCTGAAAGTCTTGTGAGCATAATTATACCGATATGCGTAATTCGGCTACAAACTTACATATTATTTATATCATAGGAAATACCTAAAAATAATGATTTTTTGTGGCAGAAGTCTGCATGGCGGGAATTTCTGCATCAACGGCGCAATAAACATTGAAAATTCAAGTTATAAGAATGAACGATCATACCTATTCAACTCAATTTTGTCCATGATTTCACTCAGACATATAGTAGCGGCGTCAGGCATCGCGATTTTCGGGTCGTTTGCCGCCTACTCCCAGAAAAATGAATTTAATCCGGTGCAGACCGGTGTCAATTCGCTCGGCATCGCTCCCGACGCACGCGGAGCATCAATGGGTGACCTCGGTGCCGCTACCGACCCCGATGCAAACAGCCAGTACTGGAATCCGTCGAAATATGCCTTTGCCTATTCACGCGGTGCTGTTTCGCTCAGCTATACACCTTGGCTTCGAAAACTTGTCAACGACATTTTTCTCGCCAACGTTGCAGGATACTGGAAAATCGGGACTGAAGACAACCAGGCTGTTTCAGCTTCGCTTCGCTATTTCTCACTCGGCGAGGTGACAGATGAAAATGGCGGGATGGGCATACAATCCGTAAACCCCTATGAAATGAGTTTCGACATAGGCTACTCACGCAAGCTGTCCGATAAATTTTCAATGGGCATAGTCTTCCGTTACATATACTCCGACCTGAGTTTCAGCGAGAGCTATGCCGACGATTCCTCGACAGGCGCATCTGCATTTTCAGCTGACATTTCAGGATACTACACCACTTATCCCATCATCGGACGCAATGAGTGCCAGTGGTCATGGGGCTTTGATATTTCGAACATCGGTTCTAAAGTCAACTATAACCACGGTGACAATCCGGCATTCCTACCCACTAATTTCCGTCTCGGCACATCGTTCACATTCCCTCTCGCCGACTACCATAACCTTTCGCTCAACCTCGACCTTAACAAACTCCTTGTCCCTGCCAAACCGCGCAGAGAAGACTATGCCGATGACACAGAGGGAGAGATTGATTTTGTAAAAGCCGAAGAAGACTGGCAAAATATGTCGCCGATAACAGGAATTTTCAAATCATTTTCCGATGCACCCGGAGGCATGAAGGAAGAGCTGCGCGAAATCTCATGGTCACTCGGTGCGGAATACAACTATAATGACCAGTTCTTCCTCCGTGGCGGCTATTTCTATCAGAATCCGACAAAAGGGAACCTACAGTATTTCGCACTCGGAGCGGGATTCGCTCTTAACGTCCTGAGACTTGATGCGAGCTATATGGTAGCCACTGCACAAAACTCGCCTCTCGACCAGACTCTTCGTTTCACACTGACGTTCGACATGGACGGACTGAAAGAGATTTTCGGCAAACGATAATTCATTTCCAATACATTCTTAACTCAAGAAATATGATACGAACCGGACTGGGATACGATGTCCATCGCCTCGTCGAAGACCGCCGACTGATACTCTGCGGAGTCGATATTCCTTATGAAAAAGGGCTTCTCGGACACAGCGATGCCGATGTCGCTCTTCATGCACTTTCCGATGCTCTGCTTGGCGCGGCAGCCATGCGCGACATCGGTTACCACTTTCCAGATACAGCGGCTGAATACAAAGGCGCAGACTCGCGTGTGCTCCTCCGCCGGGTTGTCGAACTCATCAAAGAGCAAGGCTTCTCTATAAATAATGTTGATATAACTATCATAGCCCAACGTCCGAAACTTCTTGATTTCATCCCTGTGATGATTCAGAACGTTGCTGATGATCTCGCCATTCCAGCCGACTGTGTATCAGTCAAGGCCACAACCACCGAGCGCCTTGGATTCGAAGGTCGTGGCGAAGGTATCTCCGCAATGGCCGTTGCAACGCTTTCCGACTCTCGACTTTAGAAAAATAAATCATGCTACGGAGAAATATACAACCGTCAGCAATCGGAATAAATCAGAAACCTCGTCAGGCATAAAAGTTACATGCCCGGCGAGGTTTCATCGTTTTTATATGCAAATTGTGGTTATCCGTTTTTCTTATCGTTCACCAGAAAATCATGAATTCCCTGCGCAGCCTTACGGCCGGAAGCTATACATCTTACAACGAGTGATGCACCGGTCGACACGTCACCTGCAGCAAACACTTTAGGATTGCTCGACTGCCCTTTTTCATTGACCTTGACATTTCCCCGCGGATCTTTTTCAAGTCCGAGAGCATCAATCACACCCTCCGGGATAGGATTTGTGAACCCCATTGCAAGGAGAACGAGATCGGCTTTGATTGTTTCAGTCTTTCCTGTATGCACAAGATTCATCCGGCCGGTTTCCGGATCCTTCTTCCACTCGACCGTTTCGACTTCCACTTCCCTGACTCGTCCGTCGGCATCAGGAATGAAACGGCGTGTGTCAAGAAGCCACCGACGGTCACAACCCTCAAGATGACTGCTCGAAGTCTTGAGTACGACCGGCCAGTAGGGCCACGGAGTATCGGGGTTCTCCCCTACCGGCGGCTTTGGCATAATCTCAATCTGGGTTACAGACAGAGCGCCTTGACGGTGAGCAGTACCGACACAGTCACTGCCGGTGTCACCGCCACCGATCACAAGCACATTTTTTTTCTTGGCCGAAATACGCTGTTCGCGGCTGATTTCCGCTCCGGCATTCACACGGTTCTGTTGCTGAAGCAGTTCGAGAGCAAAATGTACACCTTTGAGATCGCGGCCATCGACTTTAAGATCGCGTGGCACTTCCGCACCCATAGCCAGACACACCGCATCGAAATCTTTAAGCAGCTCATCAATACTTATATCAGTCCCGACACAGATGCCGCACTTGAACTCGATGCCTTCTTCTTTCAGCAAATCAAGACGACGGTCAATCACACTCTTATTAAGCTTGAAATCGGGAATGCCGAAACGCAACAATCCACCGGGAGCTTCATTTTTCTCGAACACGGTCACATTATGGCCACGACGGTTAAGCTGATTGGCACATGCGAGGCCGGCAGGACCTGAGCCGACAACCGCGACACGGTATTTTGTGCGTTTTTTCGGAGGGCGGGCGATGACATAACCCTCGCTGAACGCACGCTCGACTATTGCCGCCTCATTTTCACGTATGGTCACCGGCTCATGCTGCTTGTTGAGCACACAGCCTTTCTCACAGAGAGCGGGACAGACACGCCCGGTGAATTCGGGAAAGTCATCAGTCATGGTAAGAAGCTGATATGCCCCCTTGATATCGTTCCTGTAAAGATAATCCTGCCATTCAGGCTGACGGTTGCCGAGCGGGCAGCTCCAGTGGCAAAAAGGTACACCGCATTCCATGCAGCGCGAAGCCTGCAACCGGCGATCTTCGGTGTTGAGGGTCTGCTCGACCTCTCCATAGTCATTTACGCGGTCATGAATCGGACGATAGCCGGCTTCCTTACGCGGTATATTTAAAAATGCTGTGGGATTTCCCATATCATAAATTTTAAGCGTAATTACTAATTTAATAGGACTTATCAGTCGACCTGCATCGAAGCAATGCGCCGTTGGAGGTTAGCGACTTTCTCATCGTGAAGCACCTTTTTATACTCAATCGGTATAATCTTTATAAACTGCCCCACATAGTTGTCCCAATCATCAAGCATAGCGCCTGCGAGCGGACTGTGCGTATATCTGAAATGATTTCCGATAAGCCGGTAAAGCTCGCGATTGTCAGCCATTTCCTCAATCAGCGAAAGTTCAACCATCTCCATATTGCAGAAATAATCGAAATTTCCGTCTGGATTCCAGACATAAGCTATACCACCGCTCATACCTGCGGCAAAGTTACGTCCTGTAGAGCCGAGCACCACCGTACGGCCGCCGGTCATATATTCACAGCAATGGTCACCGACCCCTTCGACCACGGCTGTAGCGCCGGAGTTACGGACACAGAAACGTTCGCCGACACGGCCATTGATATAAATCTCACCTGCGGTAGCTCCATAGAGAATAGTGTTGCCGGCTATGATATTCGATTCAGGAGCGAATTTAGAGCCGACAGGCGGGACAATCACAATCTTACCGCCAGACAGACCTTTGCCTACATAGTCATTTGCATCTCCCTCAAGCCGGAAACTGATTCCATGGGCAAGGAATGCGCCGAAACTTTGACCTGCAGCTCCCTTGAAGGTACAGTTTATGGTATTGTCAGGGAGTCCGGCATCGCCGAATTTCTTCGCTATCACACCCGACAGCATAGCACCCACCGAGCGGTCTGTGTTACAGATAGGAAATTCAAGTTCGACAGGCATACATGACTCTATGGCCGGATATGCACGGCTGATAATCTCCCTGTCAAGCACATGGTCGATGTCATGTTTCTGACTGATGACATTTATTATCGCGTTGGTAGCCGCTTCAGCCGGGACATGCAGCATACGTGAGAAATCAAGGCCCGAAGTCTTTTGTCCTTCAAGCTCCTCGCGCACAAAGAGCAAATCGGCACGTCCGATGATATCATCAAGCCGCTTCACTCCCATTCCGGCAAGTGTCTCCCTGATTTCACGGGCGAGGAAACGGAAGAAATTCACCACATATTCCGAACGTCCGGTGAATCGTCTGCGTAACTCTTCATTCTGAGTTGCGACACCGACCGGGCAGGTGTTCTTGTGACATTTTCGCATCATGACACACCCGAGGACAATCAACGCGCTTGTGGCAAATCCATATTCTTCCGCCCCAAGCATGGCCATGATAATCACATCACGTGCACTCTTGAGCTGACCGTCAGCCTGAAGTTTCACCTGACCGCGAAGATTGTTGATGACAAGCGTCTGCTGAGTCTCCGCAAGCCCGATTTCCACCGGCACACCGGCATAACGTATCGAACTTGCCGGCGATGCACCCGTACCGCCGTCACTTCCACTGATTGTTATCAGATCGCTCTTTGCTTTTGCGACACCTGCGGCAATTGTGCCGACACCGCTTTCCGAGACAAGCTTTACGCTGACATTGGCCGATGGATTGACATTTTTAAGATCGAATATAAGCTGTGCAAGGTCTTCGATTGAATAGATGTCGTGATGTGGAGGAGGCGAGATAAGCGAGATTCCGGGAATGGAATGGCGCGTTTTAGCTATAATCTTGTCTACTTTAAATCCTGGCAGCTGACCGCCCTCGCCCGGCTTAGCTCCCTGCGCTACCTTAATCTGGATTTCGTCAGCGTTGACAAGATACTCTGTCGTCACACCGAAACGCCCGGATGCCACCTGTTTGATCGCGGATCTGGCTGATGAACCGTCGGGGCGCGGGGCAAAGCGTTCAGGATCTTCCCCACCCTCGCCGGTGTTGCTTCGGGCGCCGATGGCGTTCATGGCTATGCCAAGGGCTTCATGAGCCTCCCTGCTGATAGAGCCAAACGACATAGCTCCCGTGACGAAACGCTTCATGATGGCTTCCTCCGGCTCAACCTCATCAACAGAAATCGGTTCGCCCCTGCGGAAGTCAAGAAAATCGCGGATAAATATAGGTTTGGGCTTATTATCGACAAGCGATGTGTATTCCTTGAATTTCTTATAGCTGCCAAGACGAGTGGCAAGCTGGAGAGTGGCTATTGTCTCAGGATTCCAAGCATGCGACTCTCCGTCCTTGCGGAATGAATATTGGCCGATGAACGGCAGCGGAGATTCCGTGTCAAAATCCTCGTCAAACGCTTCGGCATGAGGGCCGATTATATCGGCAGCAAGATGCCTGATATCCACTCCTCCGATTTTACTTACCGTATGTCCGAAATATTCGCTGCACACGGATTCAGCAAGACCGATGGCCTCGAAAAGCTGAGCTCCCTTGTAGCTTGTGATAGTCGAAATACCCATTTTTGACATGACTTTAAGCAAGCCTTTGTCAATTGCCTTTATATAGTTTCTGGATGCAGTATCGAAGTCAAGCTGTATGTCATGACGTTTAACCAGATCATCTATCACCGCAAAAGCCAGATATGGATTTATCGCACTCGCGCCATAGCCGCTGAGCAGAGCAAAGTGCATCACCTCACGCGCATCGGCAGTCTCGATGATGAGTGCCGTCTGAGTTCGCTTCTTGCAGTCGATGAGATGATGATGGACAGCCGCAGTGGCAAGCAGCGACGGAATCGGTGCGTTCACGGCATTTACATCGCGGTCTGAAAGCACGACGTAGTTGCAACCTTCGTCAACAGCCTGTTCAGCTTCTCGACACAAGCGTCCGACGGCCTTTACCAGTCCTTCATGTCCTTCTGACGCAGGAAATGTCATCGACAGCTTGCGCGTGTTGAAACCCTTGTAACGCAAGTTACAAAGCAAATCGAGCTCGCGGTTTGTTATTATAGGCCGTTTGAGCAACACCATTTTGCAAAGCTCCGATGACGGGTCAAGCAGATTGAGTTTCACAGCTCCGATATAGCTGTCAAGACTCATCACCAGTTCCTCGCGCAGCGGGTCAATGGCCGGGTTGGTCACCTGAGCGAAATGCTGACGGAAATAATTGAACAATAATTGCGGCTCTTCCGACAGCACGGCTATCGGAGTGTCCTTACCCATAGAATTGACAGGCTCTTTTCCATCGGTAAGCATCGGAGTGATGATTTTCTCAACCTCTTCGCGATTATAGAGAAATGTATGGAGCAAACGGCGGAAATCACCAACCGTATTGTCGACCTTGCGTCCGCTGCTGATGCTGTCGAGGCTTATGCGGTTACGTGATAGCCAGTCGCGGTAAGGGAACTCATTAGCCAGAATTTCTTTCAATTCTGCATCCTGATAAATCTTACCTTCCTCCATATCGACCATCATCATCTTGCCGGGACGCAGACGGCCTTTCTCCTTGACTTCCGAAGCCTCAAACGGCAACACGCCCATTTCAGAAGCAAGCACAACCGTGTCGTTATTTGTGATGAGATAGCGAGCCGGACGCAGACCGTTACGGTCAAGCATACCTCCGGCATAGCGCCCGTCACTGAATAGGAGAGCCGCAGGGCCGTCCCACGCCTCCATCAGGATAGAATTATACTCGTAAAAAGCTTTCAGCTCAGGCGAAATCGGGTTCTTGTCATTGAACGACTCAGGAATAAGCATCGAGAGAGCTCGTGGAAGACTCATGCCGGACATGACAAAAAATTCAAGCACATTGTCAAGCGATGCCGAATCACTCATACCGGGTTGTACAATCGGAGTCATGTCGCGGTCACCGAATGCCAGAGGTTTAAGCATACATTCACGCGCTTTCATCCAAAGACGGTTTCCCTGAATGGTGTTGATCTCACCGTTATGCCCGAGCATTCTGAACGGCTGGGCAAGAGACCATGTAGGGAACGTATTGGTACTGAACCGCGAATGGACAAGAGCCATCGCGGTTGTAAAACGCGGATTCATCAGATCGGGGAAATAGTAACGCAGCTGAAGGCTCGACAGCATTCCCTTATAAATTATGATGCGCGATGACAATGAGACGATATAAAAATCATCTTTGCCATAAAGTGAAAGCGAACGCACTTTCTTCTCCACAGCCTTGCGCAGAAGATACAAGCGGATTTCAACCGGCTCATCGCTCTCTTCGTCAGAGACAAAAATCTGTTTTATGACAGGTTCTGCCTCCCGGGCCACCGAACCGAGCTGCTCGTTGTTTGTAGGCACATCGCGTACGGCAATAAGTTTCAGACCAAGTTCTATAGCCTCACGCTCTATAATCCCGAGAATAATCTGGACAGTGTCCTCATTGCGTGGAAAGAAAACGAGACCCGTGCCGTAGCGTCCCTTTTCGGGGACAGGAATACCTTGAAGCAGGATGAACTCATGAGGTATCTGAACCATGATTCCCGCACCGTCGCCGGTTTTCGGATCAGCGCCTTCAGCTCCACGGTGAACCATGTGCTCAAGAACCTGCAATCCTTTTTCCACAAGATGATGAGACTTGATTCCACGCACATTAACGAGAAGCCCGACTCCACAGGCATCATGTTCGAAGCGCGGATCATAGAGTCCTTGTTGTTTAGGTGTTGACATTTGCATATAAAAACTTTAATTCAAATAAATCCAAACTATATTATGATATATTGTATCTGTATTCAGGTGCTGATTTAATTTTCTTCGACACCTTTGAACCAGTCACTTTCCGACGGAAGCTCGAGAGACGTTTCATTGCCATATTCCTCTCCATGCTGCGATGAATCAAGACCGACACGCTCGTTCCAACCCGACACGCGCATCGGGATAATCTTGTCGGTCAGCCAATATAGTCCATAGCTCATGACGAAAGTGTATACAAAGACCATAGCAAGCACAAGTATGTGGTTCCAGAAAAATTCACCGCGTGAAATCATATCAGGATTGTTGCGGGCAAAAAAGTCGTAGGCGAAAATACCTGTCAGAACCGTTCCTATTATACCGCCGAGACCATGAGTTGGAAATACGTCGAGTGCATCGTCGAGCAGATTGCTGTAACCTTTCCAAGCAACAGCCATGTTGCAGCACACAGTAATGAAGAGAGCGATAAAGATACTTTCACCTGCCGACACCCAGCCTGCACATGGCGTAATCGCCACAAGTCCGACTACCGCACCTATTGCAGCACCCATAGCCGACGGCTTGTGTCCACGTATCGCATCCAGTGCGATCCAAGCCACCATAGCGGTAGCAGCGGCCGTGTTTGTGTTCAGGAAGGCAGAAACAGCTATCCCGTCGGCAGCCAGAGAACTTCCGCCGTTAAATCCGAACCATCCGAGCCAGAGCAATGCTGCGCCGAGCAGCACAAAAGGGACATTGGCCGGTTTGTTGTTCTCTCCTTTGACCGTACGACGGCGACCGAGAAACATAGCCCCTGCAAGAGCTGCAATTCCAGACGCGGCATGAACAACGATACCACCGGCATAGTCATGGACGTGCATCATACCGAAAAGTCCATCGGGATGCCATGTGCAATGGGCGAGCGGACAATAGACAACCACTGTCCAAAGAACCATGAACAGAAGATAACCTGAAAAGTGTACCCTCTCGGCAAAAGCGCCGGTTATAAGAGACGGGGTGATTATGGCAAATTTCATCTGAAAAAGAGCGAAAAGCGCCAACGGTATTGTCGTGGTGGCTATACCTATCTGTGAAAGGTCACTTTTATCTGTAACATTATTGACACCCACATTCTTCATCATGAAAAAATCAGCAGGATTACCTATGACGTGAGCGATATCGTCGCCAAAAGCAAGTCCGAAACCGAATATGACCCAGATAACACTTACAAATCCCATTACGATAAAACTCTGGAGCATGGTTGATATCACATTCTTCGGCCTTACCATGCCTCCATAGAAAAACGACAGACCGGGGGTCATCATCAACACAAAGATTGTCGCAGTAATCATCCATGCCACATTTGCCCATAGATGATCGCCGGGCAAATCAAACAGAGATTCGGAAACCTTCGTATGCAATCCAAGCACACTGAACACCATCAGCGCAACAAGCACCAACAGCCATCCCAAACTGATCTTTTTACCGTTAAAAGTCATACCTGAAAATTTATTATTAAAACAAAACGAACTGAAAACAATCTTAAAAATTCTTTTAAAACACCGCAAATGTAGAATTTTGTTCAGTTATATGCAAATTATTTATCATTTTTCTTTTAAAAAGCATACAACAATAGCATTTTTCCACAATTTCATCTGAATCTCTATGTTAAATCAATCGCGAACAGAAACCGGACACATAGTTTATATCCCTTATAGCGCTCTTGTGTCTTAAAAATTCCTTAATTACGGAGCCATATCTACAATAAAACCTTAAATCTCTTGCAAAATATTTCAAAATCTTCTACCTTTGAGCCAACTATTGTTTCATCTATTTGGTTTATCTAAATAAACCCGCTAAGCGTAATGGACGCAAATAATTTAGATTTCAGTGATATAGCTCCTTATGGCGACAGTCAGTTCAAGGAAGCGATTAATAAAATGGTTTCAGAACCCGGATTCGAACATGCAATCCGCTGGATTCTGCCTGATATAAATTATAAGGAATTCATAGCCCTGCTCACCAGCTGCAACACAAAACAAGAGTTTCAGACACGAGTCATGCAGAACTTCCTTAATGAACTCGAACGCAAAACTACTGCCGGCGTGACAGCTTCGGGCGTGGAAAACGTCAATCCCGACAAATCCTATACATTTATAACCAACCACCGAGACATCGTGCTTGACGCATCATTTATCAATCTGATATTCCTGCGCCACGACATGAAAACATCGGAAGTAGCCATCGGTGACAATCTACTTATTTACGATTGGATTACCCATCTCGTAAAGCTCAACGGCAGTTTCATCGTAAAACGCAATCTGCCCACACGTCAGGCACTTGATGCCGCACGTGAACTTTCAGGCTACATCCATCACGCCATATGCAACAAGAATGAAAGTATCTGGATTGCCCAGCGACAAGGAAGAGCGAAAGATTCAAGTGACCATACTCAGGAAAGCGTATTGAAAATGCTCGGACTGGCAGGCGGCGGTACAACAACCCAGAATCTTGCCGCAATCAACATATTCCCGGTAGCCATTTCATATGAATTTGACCCCAACGACTATCTGAAAGCACGGGAATATCTGTTGCGTCACCGTGACCCGGAATTCAAAAAATCGCAGCACGACGACCTTTTCTCGATGGAAACAGGTCTCATGCAATACAAGGGACGAGTCCACATATCATTCGCCAATTGCATAACACCGATGATTGAAGCCCTCCCCGCGACAATAGACAAGCAGGATGCCATTCACAGGATTTGTCATAATATCGACTGTGGAATACATAACCGATATAAGATTTATCCAATCAATTATGTAGCCTACGACCTTGCTTTTGATTCAGACATGTATCGCGACCGCTACACCGACGAAGAGTTCCGTAATGTGACAGAGTATATCGAAGGTCAGCTCGACAAGGTTGATATACCCGATATAAGCTCGCAGGAGCGCAGTTTCATGCGTACATACATGTATATGATGTATGCAAATCCACTACGCAATAAACTACTTGCCTCCGGAAGTTGTTGATAGTAATAACACAGATTAAACAAGGTCTGATTATAATTAATATCTCCGGCTGCAAAAATATCCCTGACAACTATGAGGCTCCCTTTAATTCCACTATTTGTCTGTCTGCTCTTAAATATATTTGTCGACGTATATATATACCGAGCTTTGAAACACAGATGCAGGAGTCTCTTGCCGTCAAGGATACAGCTATGGTCAGCAGTTGTTTTGTTTGCGCTCATTCTGGCTGTCATCTGTTTCCCAAAACGAAACTGTACCAACGGAATGCTGATGTCGGTCATGTGGATGCTCTACACTTACATCGCATTCTATATACCCAAATATCTTTTTGTCATAATCGACCTTATTGCTAAGATACCGTGCCTGTTTAAACGCCACCGACTGAAATGGATGTCGATAACAGGTGCTGTATTGAGCGTGGTTACTTTCGTTGCTTTATGGTGGGGAGCATTGGTCAACCGCTTCAACATTGATGTCAACGAAGTTGACATTGAAATTCCCGGTCTCCCGGAAGCTTTCGACGGATACCGTATTGTTCAATTCTCTGACATGCACGTTGGAACATTTGGCAACGACACCTCGTTTGTCTCCACATTCGTTGACCAGATAAACGCCCTACGCCCGGATCTCATAGTCTTTACCGGCGACATTGTCAATTCAAAGACAACCGAGCTTACGCCTTTCGTCGCGCCATTCTCCCGTCTTAACGCCCCAGACGGAGTGTATTCGATTCTTGGCAATCATGACTACGGCGACTATTCTGAATGGCCCTCATCTGAGGCCAAAAAGGATAATATGGAGCTGATGAAAAAGCTTCAGGCCGACATGGGCTGGCATCTCCTGCTCAACGAAACTGTCATGCTGCGTCAGGATGGCGATTCACTTGCCCTCATCGGTGTCGAAAACATAGGTGACCCTCCTTTCAAAGTGTATGGTTCACTTAACAAAGCCTATCCACAGCTGTCGGACAGTGTGAGCAAGATACTTCTCACTCACAATCCAGCCCATTGGGTAGACTCTATATCCGACCGTCCGGACATGAGAGTGCCTCTGTCTCTGTCAGGCCATACGCATGCAATGCAGATTGAAATGCTCGGATGGTCACCTGCAAAATACCGCTATCCTACTTGGGGTGGGCTTTACAACGACTCAGACAAACAACATCAGTTATATGTCAACATCGGAGGTGGCTCAGTAGGCTTCCCGGCTCGCGTAGGCGCCACACCCGAAATCACACTCATAACACTCAAAAAGCTAAAATAAAACACGCTCTAAATGGCAAACGTACACGCCAACGTAATCACCGCCGAACTCGGCACGTATCTACGCAAACATGTAGCCGCATGCCTCCGTCTGCTTGACGAAGGGGCGACAGTTCCATTCATCTCCCGCTACCGCAAAGAAGCAACCGGCGGGATGGACGAAGTGACAGTCCATACAATCCAGATGCGCCATCAGGAACTGACAGAACTCGACAAGCGTAAAGAGTATATCCTCGATGTAATACGCGAGCGCGACATGCTGACACCTGAACTTCAGGAAAGGATAACGGAAACGCTCGATCCGGTTGTGCTTGAAGACATCTATCTTCCTTATAAGCCAAAACGCAATACACGCGCACAGGCCGCACGCGCTCTTGGTCTTGAACCACTCGCCAAGATCATCATGTCGCAGACATCGTCCGATATCGAAAAGCAAGCCAAGAAATTTGCTAAAGAAGCCGGTAGCATTGACTCAGCAATCGCCGGAGCTTCAGACATCATATCCGAATGGGTAAGCGAAAGCGAAAAAGCACGCAACCTTGTGCGTTCTCGTTTCCAGCGTTCGGCCACAATCCGGTCAAAGGTTGTCGCCGGAAAGGAAGAGGAAGGCAAAAACTATCAGAACTACTTCGATTTTTCCGAACCGCTTCGCATGTGCAACTCACACCGCTATCTTGCCATACGCCGAGGCGAAGAAGAAGGAATCCTGAAAGTCGGAATAACGATAGAAGACGACGAGATGGTCGACCGCCTCAGCCGCATGTTTGTCAAGTCGACAGCGACACCTGAAACAGCCACGCTTGTAAAAAACGCCGTGAAAGACGGTTATAAGCGGCTCATGCGTCCGTCAATCGAAAATGAGATTGCATCAGCGACAAAGGAAAAAAGCGACGAAGGCGCTATACAGATGTTTGCCGACAACGTGCGTCAGCTTCTGATGTCAGCCCCGCTCGGACGCAAAAGAGTGCTTGCCATAGACCCCGGATTCCGCACAGGCTGCAAGTTAGCAGTTCTCGACGAACAGGGAAATCTCCTCCAGCATGATGTGATCTATCCCACTCCTCCTGCAAACGATTTTGTCGGTTCGGCTGACGCTCTATGCTTCTATGTCGACAGATACCGGATCGATGCAATAGCCATCGGAAACGGGACAGCGGGACGCGAGACCGAACGTTTCATTCGTGACGTCATGCTCCCGCGTAAAGTCCAGATTTTTTATGGTGAATGAAAATGGCGCATCAATATACTCCGCATCTGAAGTCGCGCGCGAAGAATTTCCCAACGAGGATGTGACGGTGCGCGGAGCAGTCTCAATCGGACGCCGGCTTCTTGACCCGCTGGCCGAACTTGTAAAAATTGATCCGAAGTCAATCGGTGTCGGCCAATACCAGCACGATGTAAACCAGACAAAGCTAAAAGAGGCACTCGATTATGTGGTTGAGAGCTGTGTGAACACTGTCGGAGTCAACATCAACACGGCTTCTAAACAATTGCTCTCTTATGTGTCAGGTATCGGTCCGGCGCTCGCCGCCAACATTGTCAAATATCGTGCGGAGAACGGCGATTTCACCACCCGTCAGCAACTTCTAGATGTCCCGCGCATGGGAGAAAAGGCATTCCAGCAATGCGCAGGCTTCCTGCGTATTCCCGGCGGAAAAAATCCGCTTGACAACACGGCCGTCCATCCGAGCGCTATGCACTCGTCGAGCAAATCGCAGCAGACGCAAAAGCCGACATTGCCCGTCTGTCAAAAGACAGAAACCTGCTTCATAGCATCGAACTTGACAAATATATCACTAAAGAGGTCGGATTGCCCACTCTTACGGATATAATACTTGAGCTTGAAAAGCCCGGACGCGATCCGCGCGAGACAGCCGAAGAAATTCCATTTGATGACTCGGTAAGAAAGATCGACGACCTGCACATCGGCCAGGAACTTACCGGAAAAGTCAACAACATTACAGCTTTCGGTGTGTTTGTTGACCTCGGTATGAAAGAAAACGGCCTTATACACATATCACAGTTAAGCGACCGTTTCATATCCTCACCGGCCGACGTGGTAAGCATCGGACAGAATATCCGCGTGAAAGTCATTGACATCGACACTGCCCGTGGACGCATCGCCCTCACGATAAAAGGAGTCGCACAATAACAGAGAGACATACAATGGACAAATCAATCTCCTGCACAATCGGGCTTGGCAGCAATACCACTGACCGCGAATATCAGATTACCAAGGCCATCGAACATATCTGTGCATATCTGCAAAAATGTTCGATTTCTTCCGTATATGAATCGGAAGCTTGCAATGGGAAAGACAAACCGTATCTCAACGCTGTGATTCATGGCTCGACCACACATGACTACGATACGGTAGTAAAATTTCTTAAGGATTGGGAGGCCGAATGCGGACGCACACAGGTCGACACTCTCAAAGGAATCATACCGATCGACCTTGACCTTGTCATCTGGGATGAACATATCAAACGTCCAAAGGATTTCGAGCGGCACTATTTCAATCTCGGATACCGTGAACTCCTTGCTAAAGGCGCATACGAAACAATGTGACACATACACCCTGCTCTCCGTTCATAATCCGAACGGAGAGTTTTTTATTGATCTTACAGGGATACCGGCTCTTGCCAGTTCATCCATATATCGGTTATGACGACGGTTGTTAAGGTCAGAAGAAAGCAATACGGAGTCTGGAGACATGGAAGCTACAGCCTTGACAATATCACCTCTGAACCCCGCACAAACGACAAGATAGTGGATCCGGCTTACCGACTCACCAAGAGTAAATGAATTGTTGCCACACAGCAGCATAAAACGTTTTCCGGCAACATCAACCACTTCAGCGACCGATGAAGAAACTGTCCTTATAAGAAGCGAATCGACATTGCGCTTCAGCATATATTTTCGATATCGGCGTGAATAGTCATCATGGATTTCTGAATGTCTGTGAGGCGGGAGAGTCGTAAAAACCTTCATCGTCCTATCCTCTCGCACTATAAGTGAGGTGTGGTGTAGCGAACGTGGTATATAAGCCTCAACACCGCTATCGTCCTGCGGTCCGGCATAGACAAATGTTACTGCCAAGAAACAAAAACACAACGCGGTAGCTACTGCATAGACCATGCGTCTGCGATAAAGCCACAATCCCAAAGGTATCAGCGCAAAAAACCACACAATGATGACAGATGGCCCGACATATACATCTCTGACCACCGCCCCGGACAGCCCGGACAGGAATTCGGCTGTATCGGTAATCACTCCGAACATCTTATCTGTCAGCCATGCGACCGGCATAAGCGTCAGGCCGAAAACTCCGGCTACCAACATTACTATTCCACATATAATCACCGGCGGTAGCAACAATGCTCCTATAATGTTAGCCGGAAGAAACATAAGCGGAACAATATTGAAATATGCCGCACTTACAACAGCCGTACCGACCATTGCGGCCAACGTAACCGCCGGATAAGCGGCAATACCGTGCAAAAAACGACTGCGACGCGGAAACGGGTTGAATTTCTCGGCAAAAACAAGTATCGAGGCCACTGCCAGAAATGACATCTGAAAGCTGACCGTATAAATAGAGCGAGGAGAAAATACAAGTATGACCAGAGCAGCCACACAAAGCGAATTAAACGGTGTGCGTGTACGCTGAAATGAATAGGCCAGAAGAAAAACAGTCGCCATTACAACCGAACGCACGACCGACGGAGGCAAGCCTGTCATCACTGCGAATCCCCAAAGTACAATCAGAAGAATCATGATGCGAAGCCATCGCAGACCGGCAATATAGAGCGGTAAAAGAGCCACGGATATTATCCATGCCAGAATGCCTGTATGCAGCCCGCTTAGCGCAAGGATGTGTGAAAGGCCTGTCGACGAAAAGAGCTCGCGCAGGTCGGCCGTCAACATCGAACGGTCACCTGCAATAGTGGCACATAGAAATTCCCTGACCGGGTCAGAAACAGGCAATCTGACAATGGCAAGTATCAGGTCAGAACGAAAACGACGTATGTCATTAATCAGCCCCGGTTCACCGCCAACGACCTCAAGACTGTCGGGGCGTACAAAGCCCTGCCCTACGACCCCCATACGCCTCAACGGCTCATCATAGTCAATCTCGTCAGGCAAATCCAGCCGGGCAACCGAAGGCTGAAGCGATGACGAAAACCGCAAACGCTCACATTCATCGACAGCAGGAAGCGAAGACGGCACCGTCAGTTTTGCCATGAACGGCATGACAGCGACTCCTTCACAACTATCGATTCTGGCTATTATAATCTGTGTCGGCTCATATGATTTCACTTCTAAAGCAACGGCCGAATAGTGTTTCGAAATGTCTGAAAAGGCCATCGGGAATGATGCGGGACGACTAACAAAGCCAACAGCGAATCCCGACAGCAGCCCACAACACATCAGCACTCCGTATGGCTGTCTGAACAGCCACAATACAATCGCGCCAATCAATGGCACGACCATAAACCAAGCGCCCACACCCCACCCTTCCAACAGAATACCAAGTATAAAAACTATGGTAAACGGAAGAAGCGGCATCAGTGAAAGGCGCATTATGAAGAGAGGTATTTATCAGCTGACTGACATACAAACTTCGGGAATCTATGGAAGCAGACACTGTTGTCTGGCATCCACCCCTCATAGTTCCCGATAATGACTTTTAAGTTGAAACGATCATAGATTCCAGATATTCCACGATTCAAACGCCTGCAGCAAGAGCATTTCAAGGCCGTTTTTCACCTCAGCTCCGTTTGCACGTGATTTCTTCATAAAGGTGGTCACATCAGGATTATAGATCAAATCATAACAGAGATGTTCGGATGTCAATAAATCATACGGGATATCAGGACAGCGATCGACATTGGGATACATCCCTAAAGGAGTGCAATTGACAATTACCTTATGCCTCTCCATCACCTCCGGAGTCAAATCGGAGTATGCAAGTTCGCCGGCCTCAGGATTGCGTGACACGAATACCGGTTCGACACCAAGATTGACCAATGCACGATAGACCGCCTTTGAAGCGCCGCCGGTGCCGAGAATAAGAGCACGGTTTCGTTTATTATTAATCAACGGAGCTATCGAATTCTGAAATCCCATTGCATCGCTGTTGTAACCTTTCAACCGTATATCGCCATTCTTGCCGCGAATAATCTTGATGACATTGACCGCTCCGATAAGCGCGGCCTCAGAATCCATTTCATCCATGTAGGGAATCACCTGTTCCTTGTAAGGAATGGTCACATTCAGTCCTGCAAGATTATGATTTTCGGAAACGACCTCCATGAGATCTCCGATATCAGGGATTTCAAAATTAACGTATTCAGCATCAATATTCTCAGATTCGAACATATTGTTAAAATAGCTCATCGAGAATGAATGGGTGAGCGGAAACCCAATCAGACCGTAAACTTTACTGCGAGGTGATGTCATGTCAATTTTTTATTTAGGGTTGGAGATTTATGATATCAATTATAATAACCGACGTGGTGAGATTGCAGTTCTATTTATGCGAATATAAATAATTCGGGCGGATGTTCAGCCTCTCTATTCTTCGCTGGCAATCGTTTTTTTTTCAACAGATTGAAACGCTGAATGAGGAATCAGCAGAAATGTCAGACGCGCTCCCCGCAGAAGATAGACCGTAAAACGTGAAGTATATTTTACGCCAATCACCTCTGACCAGTCAATCTTTTCCGGGTCAGGTATGGGAAGCGCAGGCATCTGTGGCTCAGCCTTATCATCCTTTGCGATGGGCAGAAGCATGCGCTTCGAACGATTATCCTCCCGTTTCTCATCAGGCAGATAGGTCAACCCTATGGAACGTCCCTCGTCAATCTCCACAGTCTTTCTGATGACAGCACGCCGTGCTTCGGGAGTAAGCATATAATAGGTATAAAGAAACGACATCAGCATCGGCACTACAATGAACAGAAGAATAAGAGCGACCAGCATAAGACGCCCGTCGAAAACAGCCCCTAATACACCGCAGACCAATATCGGCGTGATGACAAGCCAGCCATAGCGCGGAAGCCATAGCGAGAGAAGCACAGATAGATAGTCACCTGATGTGGTGACAAAAGGATTTGTCTTTTTCAATCGATGGTGAAACTGTTGAGGTCAGTCAATGAAACGGCGCGTCAAGTCGCCATAGTTATCTATACGACGGTCACGGAGGAAAGGCCACCAGCGACGCACCTGTTCAGAGCGCTTCATGTCGACATCCACTATGGTCACGGCCTCCTCGTCGTCAGGTGCAAGATAAATCATCTCGCCCTGAGGTCCGGCAACGAAACTTGAACCCCAGAATGTGATTCCGTTGGTAGCGCCTGAGGGATCCGGCTCATGACCGACACGGTTGACAGTCACGACAGGGAGGCCGTTGGCCACGGCATGTCCGCGCTGAACAGTGATCCAAGCCTCACGCTGACGGGTCTTCTCGTCGGGAGTATCACTGCTCTCCCAACCTATGGCCGTCGGATAAATGAGCATCTGCGCTCCGTTCATCGCCATAAGACGTGCGGCTTCAGGATACCATTGATCCCAGCACACGAGGACACCAAGCCGTCCAAGCGAAGTGTCAATCGGTTTAAATCCAAGGTCGCCGGGTGTAAAATAGAATTTCTCATAATATGCAGGGTCATCGGGAATGTGCATTTTACGATACTTTCCCGCAATCGATCCGTCAGTGTCAAAGACAAGGGATGTGTTGTGGTAAAGTCCGGCCGCCCGGCGCTCAAACAAAGATGACACAAGCACCACACCGCCCTGACGTGCGATTTCTGAATAAAAATCTACGGTCAGAGAGTCGAGCGGCACCGCAAGGTCGAAATTATCGACATTCTCGACCTGACAGAAATAGAGCGAATCGTGAAGCTCCTGAAGTACCACAAGCTCTGCGCCACGACGCGCAAGTTCAAGTACCTTTTCTCCAAGACGACGACGGTTATCGTCGATATCCGGAGTGTTATGCTGCTGTATTAATCCTATTTTCATTTTCAATCAAGAGTAGTTGTGTCTGTCCATTCATTATTTTCAATTCCGGCCACCGTACCCGCAGGAAACTGCATCGTCACACAATGGAGCGAGCCATGCTGCCTGATAAGTGGAACGCAGTCAATCGGAACAACCTCATGGTCGGGAAAAGCCACTTTCACTACCTGCGACGCAAGGAAGTCTTTCTGAGCCTGTCCATAAACAGGCAAAAGAATGCGTGTCGGCGTTATAAGAAAATTAGCATATGTAGCAGGGAGTATCTCGCCGTCCATCTCGATCGTGTCAGGCAAAGGAAGCTCTATGAGATTATATGGCATCCCGCCAGGAGTACGCAAAGTTGTCAGTTCCTCCTGCATTTTCACCAGCTCATCATGATTTGGATTGTCAGGCTCACCCGCACCGCAATAAAGAATGGTGTCGGATGGTGCAAGACGAGCAAGTGTGTCAATATGACTGTCGGTATCGTCGCCAAGCAACGCCCCGTGATGCAGGAAGAGCTGATGGGTAAAGCCGAATGCGCGTGAAAGATAGTCGGAAATTTCCTCTCGTCCCCATTCGCCGTTTCGGTTTGGAGACAAAAGGCATTCGGCAGTGGTCAGCAAAGTCCCGTCGCCGTCCGACTCGACAGAGCCGCCTTCGAGCACAAAATTAAGACGATTCTCGACATCACAGGCAAACATTCCAAGCCCGTCAAGTTTAGAAGTTATCAGATTGTCGCGGTCGGCTGCAAATTTCAATCCCCAGCCGTTGAATTTAAAATCAAGCAGATACAGAGAGCCGTCAACCTCGACAGTCAGCGCTCCAAAATCGCGCGCCCACGTATCGTTGGTTTCCATATCGACAAATCTGACACGTCTGGAGTCAAAACCTTGCTCCCGGATAGAGGGCAGACAGAGGTCGGCCGGACCGACAAGCATCACACATTCCTCCTGCGATATGACACGGACTATCTCACCGATACATCGGCGTGCATCGTCAAGGATATAGTTCCAGTCAGTATCCTCGTGCGGCCATGCGAGAAGCACACAGTCATGGCGTTCCCATTCGGCCGGAAAACGTCGGAGAGAGGAAACCGGAGTGTTGTCATTCATCTTCGTAGTCATCTTTTAGATTATCCCAGATCTGATCCTGAGATTCAAAGTATTCCTCGCAATAATCAAGAAATCCCTTTTTCTCCGAACTGCCGACTTCATCACACCATTCGCGATAAGCCGCCCTCAGGTCAGGGTCTTCATGAATAAGTTTTTTAAATTCCGCCTCAGCAATATCGGCACTCCCGCAATGCTGGAGAAGCCTGTCGAAAAGGTCGGTAATTTCGTCCATCATAAATTAGGTTTAGGGTATGAGAATGTTAGTATCTGCATGTAGGAATCAGACAAATCTTATTTTTTCGCTTTGTTAAGACTCGTATAAACAAATTAACAAATCATTAGTTTTATGGTTCAAAAATATATCATCGTGACGAATTAAACAAATTTAAAATGTTTAAAAACCAAAATATTCAACCATTTCAACACCTAAAATGTTCTATTAGTATCAATTATTTAAAATAACGCATTGTTTATGAAAAAGTTATTAGGGTTATTACTGCTTGTCGCAGCAGTCCTTACAGGATGTAGCCCGTTTAATCTTGTGACAAGCACCACTTACAACGATGCTAATCTGAGGGACTACCAGACATTCAGAATCGTGACTCCGAACGAAGGCAAGATTCCGCCGGGGATGACAATGGTGACATATTATAATATTGCCGCAGCCATACGCGAGCAGATGGCAGAGCGTGGATATACGGAAGATCCTTCATCACCTTTGCTCATCAACATCGGACTGACCGTCCGACACGAAATAGCGACAGAGCCGGCTATTCCGCCGGGAGCTTATCCATACGCATGGGGGCCTTTCTATGGAGGATACGCACCGTGGTTCATGTATCCGAGAGGATATTACTGGCCCGGATACTATTCCAATGCACAGGTCATCACCGGAATCTATCGTGAAGGCGTACTGACAATGGATATGGTCAATATCGACACAAAGACTCCATTGTTCTCAGCGTCAGTGGGCACTATCCTTGACAACGGTGATTCACAGTTCAGAAATCTCCAAGGAATAGCAGAAGCCGTGCAGACCCTGTTCTCAAAATTCCCGGTACCGCTACTGCCTCAATATAAAAAATAATCCACCGTTAATACATAGAAGTCAAAACCGGCCATAGACTGCTTGACTACGCATCTATGGCCGGTTTGATATTCTTTTAGCACTGTTCTCATCAACGGCGATGCAATGTCAGGAATGTATAATGAACTCCGCTCCTTGGATCTGTTTCTGTAAAAACAGGCGACGACGGAAGCGTCCAGTCCTGCGCGGAAAGTTCCGGGAAATAAGTATCGGCATCTGCCGGAGTGGCATCTATTAATGTAAGCTCGATTTTACCGGCCAGCGGAATAGCCTGACGGTAGATTTCTCCGCCTCCGATTATAAAGCATTCCTCCGAGGGGTCACACAAAGCGATAGCATCTTCAAGCGAGGCCGCTGTCTCCACGCCGGAGGCAGTGTAGGCCGGATTGCGTGTCACGACAATATTGCGTCTTCCGGGGAGCGCGCCCTTAGGGAATGACTCGAATGTCTTTCGCCCCATGATTATGGGATGCCCCATTGTCAATGCCTTGAAACGTTTCAAATCGTCACTGATATGAAACAACAGATCTCCGCCTCGTCCTATGGCAAAATTTCTCGTACATGCCACAATGATTGTCGGCTTCAGCGATGAAACATGCTCGGGGCGAGTGACCCGGTCTGATAATGAATTTGCGTCGGTCATACTGCAACGGTTGCTTTTATATGTGGCTGGGCTTCATAGTCACGAAGTTCGAAATCCTCGTATTTGAAATCAAAAATGTCTTTTATCTCAGGATTTATGTACATGACGGGGAGTTTTCCGGGAGTACGGGCAAGCTGCGTGGCCACCTGTTCGAAATGATTGTGGTAGATATGAGTATCTCCGAGCGTATGTATAAACTCTCCGGGCTTTAAGCCGGTCACCTGCGCAACCATCATCAGAAGCAGAGCGTAGGAGGCAATGTTGAAGGGCACTCCGAGGAAACAGTCGGCGCTACGCTGATAAAGCATCAATGACAGACGTCCGTCGGCCACATAGAACTGGAACAACAGATGACACGGAGGGAGCGCCATGTCGGGAAGGGCTGCGACATTCCATGCACTGACGATGATTCGACGCGATTCCGGGTTTTCCTTGATAGTTCTGATTACTTCTGAAATCTGGTCGATATGTCCACCGTTGTAATCAGGCCACGAACGCCATTGCGAACCATAGACCGGTCCGAGTTCGCCGTCAGGGCCGGCCCATTCGTTCCATATTCTGACACCATTGTCCTGAAGATATCTGACATTCGTGTCACCTTTCAGAAACCATAGAAGCTCATAGATGATTGATTTCAGATGCAGTTTCTTAGTGGTCAGCAAGGGGAAACCTTCGCTAAGGTCAAAACGCATCTGGTGGCCGAATATACTGCGCGTACCCGTGCCGGTACGGTCGCCACGGTCAACGCCCTCTTTCATGATCTTGTCGAGCAGTTCAAGATATTGTTTCATATCCGAAAGATGATTTGATAGTATTTTTAATGTACAACAGTTCGGTAATTTTTGAGCAGGCATAGCTGTATCGCACTGATACACAATAGTTTGCATCGATATTGAATTGTTGTTGTATCTTATTGATATTCAATTGAATATGCAAATTTTACCGAACTATTGAATGTAAGGATATTTATTCAAAAAGCATTCCATTCAAGCAAGCCCTCCGACCTTTATAGCCTTTGGCTGCGAGGGGCATACATACTGACACGCTCCGCATCCGATACACTTGTTAGCATCAACCACAGGATAAGGGCCTTGACCTGAATCACAGCTTGTCATCACAATCGCACCCGATGGGCAACGGCGCGAACAAGCTCCGCATTTAACGCCCTTTGTATGAGATATGCACAACGAACTGTCAGCGTATGCAAGTCCTGTACGCGAACGGTGCTTCTCTGCTACGGTAAGCGGATGCAACGCTCCTGTCGGACACAAATTCGAGCAAAGAGTACAGTTATATTCACACCATGATTCGTCGTAGTCCATCACAGGATGAAGCGCTCTGAGAAGGCCATATTCCGACACGGCCACTTTCAGCACTTTCTGCGGGCAACGGGAAATGCACAGTCCGCATGAAGTACACCTGTCAAGAAACTCCCGGCGAGACCTTAGCCCCGGAGGCGTGACAGGAAGAAGATTCCGATGCTGACGGGAAATCTGTATACCGTCAATTTTTGCTGCCACACCCGAAGCCTTAACCACAGCGGGGGTCGCAGCAGCAAGCAGTCCAAGCGACAGGAAACGACGGCGATCAATCGGATGGCGCTTCGTATCCGAAACTCCTACATGGCTGTCTGTAATTCCGGCCGCAGAGCCGGCCACTGAGTCCTTGACTCGCTGCATCAATGGAATCGAGAGCTGATGACGGTTATAAGTATAGGATATTGCATCGTTCGGACAATCCGAAAGGCAGTCGAAACAGACCACGCAACGCGACATGTCAACGACATGACTCGTAAGATCAATGCACGAAGCCTTACACAGATGCTCGCACTTGCGACACTGTATACATTTGTCAGTATTGATGTCAATACGGAATATCGAGTAGTGCGATATAAAGCTGAGAGTCGTACCTACAGGACAAACGGTGTTACAGAATGTACGCCCGTTTTTAAATGCAATCGCGCCGATTATAGCCATTGACGACACTGCCACCACAAATCCCGCAACCGAAGCTAAGGCAATCCTTATCTGGGGAGCGGAATCGACAGTACTCCACAGGTTTAGGACAAATGCCCATGCAGGCTTCAGAACATAGAGCGAAAAACGCCCATAGATACTGTAGGGATCAAGCAGGGAGGACACAGCCGAAATACCAAGTATGATTGAAAGCACAACTATAAAAAGTGCTATACGCCGCAGTCGTGTCATCGGAGCACTATAATGGTAAAACCATCCCGATTTACGCCGTCCGAGCCTCGGCAACCTCGCACATATATCCTGAAAAAAACCAAGCGGACAAAACGACGAGCAATAAATCCGGCCAAAAATCAGCGTGACAATCAGCCAGACAACAAAGGTGGTGATTGCGAATGACATGGCTGCCGGCAAGAACTGCACTTTTGCAAGCCAAGCAGCAAAAGCAGGCAGCTCCATGCCGAAATCGACAAACAATGCTGTAATCAGCGCAAAAATCACGACTGAAACCACAATTCGTGATACTCTTAAAACAGAAGCCATACCAATCACAATTGCTGACAACGTAAATCGCGCAAAACATCGGTAAGCGCGGTTATTTTAGACATCTGATCAGGAATATCTATCCCGACAGGACATGTGCCCAGACATTCCCCACATCCTATGCAGCGTTGCGTCTGAGCCTTATTCAGAATGCGATCTTCATATAACTCAAGGAATCGCTTGCCCTTAACAGCGAAATCCTCACCGTCAAGAGCGCCCGGCATGTAACCATCCTGAATAGCCCGGTCTGAGAAAATGAGATTTGAAGGTATATCTATACCATAAGGGCATGGCATGCAATTGTCGCAAGCCACACAATCGTTCGGTTTAAGCGGGACATAGGCTTGAGAAAGGCGCTCACCAACCTCATCGACATTACTCGAAATGCCGGGACGGCAAGATGAAAGCAACGACGGCACGACTACCGCACCGCCGACACGAAATAGCCATTGTCTGCGTGTCATGTTCTGCATACAGTTGCAAAATTAGACATTTTCCACGAAATAACATAACACAGACCGAATCAGACCTGTTAAAAATGCAGTTCACTTTTCAAGTCACCGCTATTAAAAAATCTTATCAAATACACTGAAAAGAGCGCCCCGGAGCGGAGCGCTCTTTAGAAATGAGAATGAGAATCATCTTCCTACGTATTTATTCACGTGACTGACCCCAACACATCATTTATAATTTTATGGTGTCGGAATTCTGATTATAGGCTTTTGCAACACATTTCCATTCACCGTCAAGTTTCAGAAGAAGGAGGAAATCAGTAAAATCAATGCGTCCGCCCCACCCTTCTTCGAGCACACGCACTACTGCTACAGTCTCTTCCACAGCAAGCACATCTACGCGGGCTTTGAAGCCTTCGCCTGCACCAACCGTATCGACATTGTGATAAAAACGCTCAATTGACCCACGTTCCATCACTCCGTCGAGCATTCCGAACAATACGGCATCTTCTGTGAATAGTTCCTTTGCATGAGAACTGTTTCCTTCGGCCACACTTCTGACGAATTTCAGCGCAGCAGCTTCGACTGCGGCATACTCTTTTATTTTATCTCTCATATCGTAGTGAATTATAAGTTATTTTTCAACTGCAAAATTATAACTGTATGTCGATGAAATCAAGTACCGAAAAATTTTTCGTATATGGAAAAATTTTTCGGTATTCTGATTATCAGCCATATTGTTTATCTTTGTATCCAAAATTAGAATGATATGGCATACGAGAGGAAGATACCCGTCGACCTTGATTGTCCACTCAGGCTCACAATAAGCCTGATTGAATCAAAGTGGAAATCATGTATTCTTGATGAATTGCGTTCAGGAGAGCCCATGCGTCCAAACGAAATACACAAACGTCTCCCTGAGGCTGCGCCCCGCGTCCTTGACATACAACTTAAGGAAATGGTCGGAGACGGTCTCATCTCTAAAACCATCTATCCTGAACTCCCGCCTCGCTCCGAATACAAAATAACAGAGCTTGGAGAATCCTTACTGCCAATAATCGACATGATGCTTAAATGGGGACAAGAACACCACCAGCTTTTCAAAGATAAGTACAGCGGTCAGAATAGCCGATAAATCAACGACCCGTCAAAAATATTTTTGACGGGTCGTTGATTTATCGGCAAGATATTTTGCAAAGGAATATTCTTATTTTAAACGTCATTCCTACCATTGGCTGCCGGAAGAAACCGAGCGAGTATAAAATACCCTATTCCACCTGCCAGAAGTGAGCCGACAACAATTCCGAGCTTTGCATCATTGAGCAATGCAAGCCCAGACGCATCTCCTCCTCCAAAGGACAGATTGGCAATGAACAGCGAAACTGTAAAACCTATGCCTCCGAGCATAGCAACTCCCGCAATCATCTTCCAGTCTGAACCTTCAGGCATAGGTGCAAGCCTAAATCTGACCGTCAACCATGAAAAAAGCAGAATGCCTACAAATTTACCGACCACAAGGCCGATGATGATAGCGAGACTTATCCCGGACACGAGCGTCATAGGATTCATGTCGAGCAGATAGATGCCGGCATTGGCAAACGCAAACAACGGTATGATAAGATAGTTGACTACAGGATGCAGCGAATCTTCAAGATCCTGAAGAGGAGAAATGACCTTGTCTGAAGCACTTTCTATTTCCTTAAGCCAGTCCATCTCTTCATGGTTTAACAATTTTCCGTTTCCAAGGTCCTCATCGTCGGCCTCATCGAAATTGCGGATGGAGCGTCGTATTATCTTGACATATTTACCCGGAGCATAGACAGGGACAGAAGGCACGCAGAATGCCACGAGGACACCGGCAATTGTCGGATGAATACCTGAATTGAGGACGAAAAACCATACTACACCTCCGACAAGCACATAGAAAATCTTGCTCTGAATCTTAAGCAAGCCTCCGCCTACGATGAGGATGGCAAGTCCGACTGCAGCATATCCGATGAATGCGAGGTCTATATGTGTCGAGTAAAAAGCGGCAATAACAATAATACCGCCGATATCATCGACCACTGCGAGTGTGGTCAGGAATATCTTGAGCGAAAGCGGAACACGCGAGCCAAGTATGGCCAGCACTCCAAGCGAGAACGCGATGTCGGTTGCCATTGGAATTGCCGCACCGTCAATATAGTCCGTGCCTGCCGAAAGAATAAGAAAGGATCCTACAGGAAAAACCATACCTCCGATCGCCCCCATTATAGGCAAAAGAGCCTGCCGGAACGACGAAAGTTCGCCAACAAGCACCTCTCGCTTGATTTCAAGACCTATCGTAAAGAAAAACAGCGCCATAAGCGCGTCGTTGATAAACTGTAGGACAGTCATCGGATGTCCTCCGTGAGAAAAAATGTTGAAATCACCAACTTGCAGACGCATCTCCTGATTCCAGAAGGACGAATAAAGACCGTTGATACCAGGAATATTAGCCACTATAAGCGCAAGCACAGTGGCCAGAATCAACACATTGCCGCCGGTGGCGTGATGACGGAGCGCCTGACGCGCCGAATAGAAAATATGATGGGCAAACCCGCCTGACTCGAAATCGACGGGATTCAAGTCCGGCTTGCCGTAAGATGAACCGTGAGCTGACATAATACTAACTTGATTTTATAGGCTGTAAATTAACGACGGATTGTCAAGAACGTTTTATGTTCTTAACAATCCGCCGGGGATTAAAGTTGCGTTTCGTCAGAATTTGGTTCTTTCCACCTGCGTTTGCTGCGACGGTGGTAGCGGATATGCCATGCAACCAAACGACCGCTGCGGTCAAGCACCATTATAATGAATATTATACCTGCAAACGTGATGGATAGCAGATAGAGATAATAGGTCGGTTCAGGATCAAGAACCGAAAGCAGTTCTCCGGCAGGAGTGCCGGTAACCGTCGGATAGGATATGGATGAAAGCGTCCGTTTCCACTCCACCACCCCATCTTTAAGGTAGACTATTGCCGCACGGCCACGGGCAAGCTCCTTGATCATCGTAGGCTCTGCGCTGTATATCGGATAGGAGGCCATCGAGACATCACGCCACCACTCGATGTCATCATCGTTACCGTTGACAATCGCCACCATCGAACCGCCACGGCCGGTTATAAACGTATTGAGTTCGTTGAGAAGATATGTATATGACAAATCGACTCCACGCATATCCGGGACTGTCACCAGAAACTGCTCCGAATCAGGCGAAATAATGTCAGCGGCGATATCCTCGCCATCCGCTATGACTGAAAATCCGTCGGAAAGCTCTTCAGATCCGCCACCGACCACTTTACGGTCAACGAAAGTCCATGTCGAGTCAGGAAGATTATCAATGCTGAAGCTCTGCTGTCTGCCATCCTTCTCATATATGAACTCATAGTTCACCTCAAAATCTGAATCATCCTCGCTGTCATTGTCGACAGGAATGAGCGAGACTTCCGGTCCAAAACGTCGGAAATCAATCAGAGGCTGCACATTGAAACCAATCATTGATATGATGACAATATAGAGCGTTACAAGTCCGCCGACAACCCACTGGACATAGGGGAAAAACAGTCCGTCGACACGGCTGTTGAACACCGCGAGATAGAGCAGAAACAGTGTTATGACGACATTTTTGAGAAACGTAGCCGTATTCGAGATAATCAGAAAGTCACCGAAACACCCACAGTCGGCAACCGGGTCGGCCACTACTATATAGAGTGTCAATGGCAACATGAATGCCATCATCAGCAGGAGAAGCCACACGGCCACACGGCGGTAACATCCCAACGCCAACAGACATCCCCACACAAATTCAAAGCTACCCAAGGCAAAGGCTGCAAGCACCACGAGCGCAGACGGAATATCCCATCCCCACACATCAAGATACTCACCTATTTTATAATAGCTGCCCCACGGGTCAATACCTTTGGCAAAACCCGAAACGATAAAGACCGCACCGATGACGACGCGGAACACCCAGACCAAAGCCGGGTGGTAAATAACGTTAAGCTTCCTGAATAAGCTTGATGATTGCGAAGACGGCATAGTTGATAATATCCATGTAGTTCGAGTCAATTCCTTCGGAGACAGTCGTAGCACCGCCATTGCCTTCGATTTCCTTGACACGCTGAAGTTTCGTGAGGATAAAATCCGTGTAGGAATTCACCCTCATTCCGCGCCAAGCGTCTCCATAGTCGTGGGTCTTGGCCGCCATTAAGCGACGCGCTTCTTCTGCATAACGGTCATAGAGGGCTGTGGCCTCGCCGGGATTGATGTCAGACTCGTCGGCATAACCGAGCTGGAGCTGTATCAAGCCTATGAGACCGTAATTGACGATAGCCATGAACTCTCCGAGTATTCCCTCGTCGACCATAGCCTCACCCTCTTCAAGCGTGCGGATGCGCTTGGCCTTGATGTAGAGCTGATCTGTTATCGAACGTGGACGCATGATGCGCCAAGATGCGCCGTAGTCGACAAGCTTGTTTACAAAAACCTCACGGCATTTGCCGAGGGCACTGTCAAACTGGCTGAGAGTCGACCGGACTGATGATGTGGTTGATGTCATTTTGTCTGTTAATGATGAATAAAAGCCGTGGCACTTTCCGGGACTTATTGTCAATCCGGAATCGTGCCACGGCTCAAGCGGTTATAATCAGCAGTCACAAAGTCAGACGGAGAGCCGGACACATCCGGGACATATCATCATGAACCTGACTGCAAAATTTGACAGAAAGATTACTTGCCGAGGAGACCTTCGACACGGAGGAGGTTGTCGCCGTCGTTGAGAACATAGTAGATGTTCTTAAGATAGCGGAGGGCATCGGTCTGCTCGTTGTCAAGCTGATAGGCTTTTTCAAGATACTTGACAGCCTCAAGGATGATGGGACGCATAGTCTCATAGTTATACTTGTTGTATTCCTGCTGTGACATATTTGCTGCTCCCTCGTCGAGATCATTGTATTCCTGCACGAGCATACGGCCAAAATAAAGGTTGTTGAGTGCTCCGTCAGGTTCAATAGTCACTGCCTTCTGATAGGCTTCCTTAGCGCCCTTGAAGTCATTCTGCTGTTCAAGAAGCACTCCGAGCGAAAGATAATAGGCTGCATTGTTAGGATCGGCTGCGATAGCATTGTTGAGCATAGTCTTGGCCTTATCGAAATCCTTGCTTTCGATATAGCTGTTGACTACACGCTGAAGGAATTTGGGATCAGATGTACCGAACTTGTCAAGAGCCTGCTGCGAATAGCGGAGCTTGCGGGGTTCGTCCTGCATCTGATATGCCACGCTGTAGGCATAGTCATACGCATTCGCATCGTCATACCCCTTTTCAAGAAGAGCGTCGAATGTTGCGGCAGCCTTGTCGAGCATCTCAGCCTGCCATGCGGCAAGCGCGCAGTTATACATAATCTGTGTAGCTGTCGAATCTGGAAGTGCTGCGGGTGCATTCTTGCCGAGACGCGGATTGGCGGGAATTTCAAGATAGTCGTTGAAAGCCTCATAAGCCTTCTTGTAGTCATGAGCTTCCCAGTAAGCAGCACCGGCGTTCAGGAAGTCATTTGCATGACCGGCAATCTGGCTTACGATATCCTTGGAAAATTTAGTCTTCTGCTTGCCTTTTGCATCAACAACAGTGTCGACATCCAGAGCTTTCATTCCATAGTTATAGCCGTCAAGAAGGGCGTTGCTCATGTCAATGATGTTTACATCCTGACCGAAAGTCTTCTTGGCGAAAAGATCGTCATAGAGTTTGAAACCGGCCTTACCGGGAATCCAATAGGTCTGGGCATCCTTGTCGGTTTCAGGATTTGAAAATGCAGGTGTGATAGCCTGAAGTGCTTTCTGATAGGCTGCATAGCTATCGGCGCTCTTGAATGCTTTCTCGGCTTCCTTAACCACGGCCACCTGTGCGGTCATGGAAGCTGCGGTGAGAAGTCCCACGGTTAAGACGCAGATTTTTTTCATAATAGATTTAATTAGTATTAGGGGATTAATTTATTAAATTCTGAATTGTTTTACCTGATTTTCCGATTTTGTTGCGGTTCAAGCTTCGTCGTCATTGACATCGGGCTCTTCCTCATCAATCTCGTCATCCTCGATAATCTCTTCATCATCCATGTCATCGAAAGCAAGGACTCCGTTGGCAGGAATTTCGGAAACCACTTCCTGTACCTCTACCTCCTCGACTTCCTCCTCGGGATCGGAATCGACACAGCATACGGATGCGATGGTATCGTTACGTTTCTCAAGATTAATGATACGCACACCCTGTGTAGCACGTCCCTGCACACGGATGTCGGCCACATGGATTCGGATAGTTATACCGCTCTTGTTGATAATCACAAGGTCATTATCGTCATTGACACTCTCAATAGCGACAAGACGTCCGGTCTTTTCCGTGATATTCATAGTGCGAACGCCCTTGCCGCCTCGGTTGGTCACGCGATAGACGGGAACTTTCTCGGTCACACCTGCTTCATTCGTCACTTCAGCATCAAGAGGAGTGCGTTTGCCATAGCCACGTTCACTCAGCACCATGACATCATTGGCAGTGCCCTCGGGCATACATATCATGCCGACAACCTCGTCGTCATCATTGTCAAGAGTCATGCCACGCACGCCGGCCGACATACGGCCCATCTCGCGGACCTTATTCTCGGGGAAACGGATGGCACGGCCATTACGGTTGGCAAGGAGAATCTCACTGTTGCCATCGGTCATCTCAACGGTAAGCAGTTCGTCACCCTCACGGATGATGATTGCGTTGACACCACGTGCACGCGGACGGGAATAAGCCTCAAGACGGGTCTTCTTGATCACACCCTTCTTGGTCGCGAACACGAGATTGTGTGTGCGCACGAAATCGGCATCACCAAGCGACTTGGTGCAGATGAATGCCTTGACTGAATCGTCAGGCTCGATGTTAAGCATGTTCTGGATGGCACGTCCCTTCGAGTTTTTCGCCCCCTCGGGTATTTCATAGACTTTAAGCCAGTAGCAGCGTCCCTTCTGAGTGAAGAAGAGCATATAATTGTGCATTGAAGCCGGATAGATATGCTCGATGAAATCTTCATTTCGCGTGTCTGATCCCTTTGCGCCTACACCGCCACGGTTCTGTGCGCGGAACTCGCTGAGCTGTGTGCGCTTGATATAGCCGAGATGCGAGATAGTGATGATCATGTCATCATCGGCATAGAAATCCTCTGCATTGAAGTCACCGGCGGTATAGTCGATATCCGTACGGCGTGCATCGCCATACTTGTCACGGATTTCTATAAGTTCGCTCTTGATAAGCTCACGGCAGGTGTGCTCGTCGGAAAGGATCAGTTCGAGGCGGGCAATCTCTTTCTCAAGAGCCTCGTATTCATTGCGAAGTTTATCCTGTTCGAGACCGGTGAGCTGGCGCAGACGCATCTCGACGATGGCAGCAGTCTGCGGGTCTGTCAGGCCGAAACGGGCTTTCAGCGACTCGCGGGCACTCTGGGTGTCGGATGCTCCACGGATAATCTTGATTACTTCGTCTATATTCTGTGAAGCGATGATGAGTCCTTCCAGAATGTGGGCGCGTTCCTGAGCCTTGTTAAGCTCAAACTTCGTGCGACGGATGACAACTTCATGACGGTGGCTGACAAATTCGCCGATAAGATCCTTTAGATTGAGCGTTTTCGGCCGGCCGTTGACAAGCGCGACATTATTGACACTGAATGAAGCCTGCATCTGGGTCATCTTATAGAGCTTGTTGAGCACGACACTTGCGTTTGCGTCGCTCTTGAGCTTGATGACTATGCGCATGCCCTTGTAGTTACTCTCGTCGTTGATGTCGGCAATGCCGTCGAGCTTCTTGTCGTTGACAAGCTGGGCTATGTAAGTGATGAGTTCGGCCTTGTTTACACCGTAAGGAATTTCAGTAACGATGATATTTTCATGATTGTCCTCGACCTCGATTTCAGCCTTCGAACGGATCACGACACGTCCGCGGCCTGTCTCATAAGCCTCTTTCACACCATTGTAGCCGTAAATCGTACCGCCGGTGGGGAAGTCGGGCGCGGGGATGAATTTCATGAGCCCCTCGATAGTAATCTCAGGGTCATCGATATACGCCACACAGGCATTGATTGATTCAGCGAGGTTGTGGGTCGGCATGTTTGTGGCCATACCGACGGCGATACCAGAAGCACCGTTTACAAGCAGATTCGGGAAACGGGTCGGAAGGACAACGGGCTCATCACGCGTATTGTCATAGTTGCGCTGGAAATCCACCGTATCACTGTCAATATCAGCGAGCATTTCTTCACCGAGCTTGTCAAGACGGACTTCGGTGTAACGCATGGCGGCAGCGCCGTCACCGTCCACAGAGCCGAAGTTACCGTGACCGTCGACAAGGGTGTAGCGCATGGCCCAAGGCTGCGCGAGACGAACGACCGTACCGTAGATTGATGAGTCGCCGTGAGGATGGTACTTACCCATAACCTCACCGACACAGTTGGCCGATTTCTTGTGAGCGCGGTCAGACGTATTGCCCATTTCGTTCATTCCGAAGAGCACACGGCGGTGTACAGGCTTCAAACCGTCTCTGACATCAGGGAGGGCTCGCGACACTATAACCGACATCGAGTAGTCGATGTAGGCGCTCTTCATCTCGTTTTCAATATTGATTTTAATGATGCGGTCTGCTTCAATCATAGCTTTTACAATGCGGAGGCCGATATTCCCCGGAGATAATTCAATGCGGAAAAGCGGCCTCGAAAAACTTTTTCTTCTTTATAATTAACGTGTAGTCGATGAAATCCTAAGGATTTTTCCCGACAAAGGTAAGAAATTTTTTGTAAAAATCGTATCTTTGCAGAGCAAGAAATGTTTTTTAATTGTTATTAGAATATAAAGGCTGACTTTGGCACAGTTTTTGTTATATCAATCATCGCCGGAGCCATCCCCCACAATATGACAACCATTCATATTTTACGCTTCAGTGGCCCGACACAAAAAAACGAATTAAACCAAAACCACATCTTCTCACACAAGCCGCCGACACACTGTAACCCCTGTCACGATGGCTTAAACAATTCACCACTTAACCAAGACAAGAAAGGTAAAAAACAATATGGACACCGTTTATTCAAGAAAATTCAAAGAAATAATCTCCGATGCTCCAAGGCAGGCGGCCCGCCACAACAGCCGCTATGTCATGCCAGAGCACATGCTGCTGTCACTTCTGACAGACATGGAGGGAGATCCCGCACGCCTTGTCGACCGTGCCGCCAAAGGAGTGTCAGCCTACGAGTTGCGCGAGAACCTTGACAAAGCCTTGTTCAATGCCGCAACCGAACAGGGCTATCAGGGGACGGTCGGCATAAACGAGGTGAGCCTCAGCGATCTTACAGGACGAATCATAAAGCTCAGTGTGCTTGAAGCAAGAATGCTGAAAAGCAACGAGGTTGACTCCACACACCTGCTGCTTGCCATATTCCACAATTCCGATGCCCAGAACTCGGAATTCATGGAAGCGTTCAACCGCGCAGGAATAACCTACGAGGCACTCTACAGACTCGTAGCCGCTGATGCCGACATCCCGACCGCACTCAATTCCGAGTTTGCCGGAGACGAGGACGATGATGACGAAATGCCTCCCCGTCAGTCGCCTGAAAGCCACAACTCACCTCAGTCAGACCGCAAACGTCAGGCATCCAACGCCCAGCGTCGCGGTAATGACACGCCTGTGCTTGACAAATATGGCAATGACATGACACTCGCCGCCGAGGAAAACCGTCTTGATCCGGTCGTTGGCCGTGACGTCGAGATCGAGCGTCTTGCCCAGATTCTCAGCCGACGCAAGAAAAACAACCCGGTGCTCATCGGCGAACCCGGTGTCGGTAAATCAGCAATAGTCGAAGGGCTCGCCCTCCGCATTGTCCAGCGTAAGGTGTCGCGCATTCTTTTCGGCAAGCGCGTGGTGTCGCTCGACATGGCATCAATCGTGGCCGGCACAAAGTATCGCGGTCAATTTGAAGAGCGCATCAAGGCTATACTCGACGAACTGTCGAAGAACAGAGATATCATCCTCTTTATCGACGAGCTCCACACGATAGTCGGCGCAGGCAATGCCGCCGGCTCGATGGATGCCGCCAATCTGCTGAAACCGGCACTCGCACGTGGCGAAATCCAGTGCATAGGCGCGACAACACTCGACGAATACCGCAAGAATATCGAAAACGACGGTGCTCTCGAACGCCGTTTCCAGAAAGTGATGGTCGAACCGACGACTTCGGAAGAAACACGCATCATTCTCGACAATATAAAAGACAAGTATGAGGAGCACCACAATGTGAACTATACCCCGAAGCTCTCGATGCCTGCGTACAGCTCACCGAACGCTATGTGTCTGACCGGAACTTCCCCGACAAAGCTATCGACGCAATGGACGAGGCCGGCAGCCGCGTACACGTGACAAACATAGCCGTTCCCAAGGAAATCGAACAGCTCGAACAGCACATCGAAGAGGTCTCGGCACAGAAGCTCCGCGCCGCACAGTCACAGAACTTCGAAAAAGCCGCATCTTACCGCGACAAGGAGCAGCAGCTAAAAGCGATGCTTCAGGATGCGAAGACAAAATGGGAAGAGCAGCTCAACTCAATGCGTGAGATTGTCGATGCCGACAAAGTGGCCGAAGTAGTAGCCATGATGACCGGCGTACCCGTCCAGAGAGTCGCTCAGGCAGAAGGCAAGCGACTTAAAGAGATGTCGCCGGCACTCAAAAGCATTATAATCGGACAGGATCCGGCTATCGACAAAGTGGTGAAGGCCATCCAGCGCAACCGCATCGGCCTCAAAGACCCAAATAAACCGATCGGTACATTCCTGTTCCTCGGCCCGACAGGTGTCGGCAAGACCCACCTTGCCAAAAAACTGGCCGAATACATGTTTGACTCAGCCGACACACTCATCCGTATCGACATGAGCGAATATATGGAAAAATTCACCGTCTCGCGTCTTGTCGGAGCGCCTCCGGGATATGTAGGTTATGAGGAAGGCGGCCAGCTGACTGAAAAAGTACGCCGTCACCCCTACTCTATCGTGCTTCTCGATGAAATCGAGAAAGCCCACCCCGATGTGTTCAACCTGCTTCTGCAGGTGATGGACGAAGGACGCCTGACCGACTCGCTCGGACGTCGTATAGATTTCAAGAACACCGTTGTCATCATGACATCCAACATCGGTTCGCGCCAGCTCAAGGACTTCGGTGGCGGCATCGGATTCACATCGCGTCCGGCCGACGACAAGGAATATAGCCAAGGTGTGCTGCGCAAAGCGCTCAACAAGGCTTTTGCGCCGGAATTCCTCAACCGTATCGACGACATAATCATGTTTGATCCCTTGTCGAAAGAAGCCATCTTCAAGATAATCGACATCGAGCTCTCCGGCTTCAACAAACGGGTAAAGGAACTCGGCTACACGCTCAACATATCCAACGAAGCCCGCGACTTCATCGCAGAGAAAGGCTACGACGCTCAATTCGGTGCCCGTCCATTGAAACGAGCCATCCAGAAATATCTTGAAGACAAGCTGGCTGAACTCATTATTGAAGCGGAGCTGCATTCCGGCGACGAAATCAGAGTGACATACAAGCCGGGCGACGATGAACTCACCACTGAAATCATCAAAGGCTGCTCCACGCACCCTGAACTCCCCGAAGCAGACACCGTGGGCAATACCGACAGCCCTGTGACTTCTGAAGACAACAAATAAGCCAACCTCCCCTACACATACAAGGCTGTGTCGAAATCAAACGTTCCGACACAGCCTTGCTTGTATCCTTATGTGTGTACAGCTGTCGTTATGAATCTGAAACCGCCGTTTAGGCTTAAGAGAACGACATCCGCATATCATATCAAGACACGCTGCGTTGCATAATAAATTTCAAAATGACACGTCCCTTACTTTTTCAGAATTTTCAAAATCTGCGAGAACAGCCATTTTATTAAGAACCAGAAAACCAAATATGATGCGGATATGACCAACAGTGCAGTCCAATAACCGGGACAAGCACAAGTAACGATAAAAAGTATCAGTATCGCCCAAAGAACTATTCCAATCATAGCAAGTATACTATTTATAGGTTAATTTTTTGCCTCTTTTTAATCTGTATTTTAATCGATATTCGCGCCATCTTTCAGAGCCTGTCCGAGCCATGTGGAAAAGGCGCGTGAGTTTGACCCCTTCGGGCATGCGGGATTTGACCCCTCGGGCATAATAAGATTGACCCCTTAAAAGTCCTGGCGGCGGGGGTCAATTTTATTTTACCTCAGTTGTTGTTTCAGGCCTTTTTCGCCTTGAGTTTGCGCATGCTTTCGCCTGTAAGCTCGATTGAGTGCGCTGAGTGGACTATCCGGTCGAGGATTGCGTCGGCCACCGTCGGGTCTCCCACCATGTCATACCAGCTGGATGAGGGATACTGCGAGGTTATTATGATGGATTTGCGCTCGTGACGGTCCTCGATGATGTCGAGCAGGATCGGACGCTCCTTGGCGTCGAGCTGGACAAGGAACAGGTCGTCGAGTATCAGAAGCTGGCATCGTTCGATTTTCTTGAGTTCAGCCTCAAGACAGTTCTTGACCTTGGCCACCTTGAGCAGTCCGAGAAGCTTGGCTGCGTTGGCGTAGAGTGTGCGTATTCCTCTTTTGCAGGCCTCGTGCCCCAGGGCACAGGCGAGGAAGCTTTTGCCCGTGCCGGCAGATCCTGTTATGAAGAGATTCTGTCCGTTGCGGATGAAGTCAAGGGTAGCCAGACGTTCCATCTGGTTGCGGTCAAGACCGCGGCTGACCGTATAGTCGATTTCCTCGAGGTATGCCTTGTAACGGAACGAAGCGTTCTTTGTCAGTCTTGTCACCGCTGCCTGCGCGCGGTAGTCCCACTCGCGGCTGAGCAGCATGGACAGGAAGGAGTCCGGGGTCATTGCCTGGGCAGTGGTTCCTGCCAGACTCTCGCGGAAGGCCTCGGCCATTCCGTGCATTTTCATGCGGTTCATCAGATCCAGCGATATTGCGTTCTGGTCCGGCTGCTGGCTCACCGGCGCTGTCTTGTCATTTGTTGTCATTGTTGTTTACGTTTTCTTTGTTGTTGATGCTGTAGTATTCGCGCCCCCGGATGTTTTTGTGCACAGGCGCGGGGATGATTGCGCCGGGGTATGGACTGTTCCATCCTCGCCGGGAAGGAAGTCGGCGTCATCGCCCTGTTCAAGGACCTCACGCAGCGCCTGATATCCGTATTCAGATTTCTGCGAGGCGCATACACATGCCGCTATGAGCCGGTCTGTTCCATATTTCTTCTCGAGCGACAGTATCCCCCGACAGCTGCTGAAGGATTTTGGCGGGTACTGCATCCGTCTGTCTACTTCTCGTAGGTAATCCAGAACGATATTGTCAATCTCCGCCGCACGTTGGAAGAGTTCCTCGAGATCCTTGTCGTAAGGGCCGTAATGACCGGGCAGGTTGTGCTCCTTCCTCCACGAGTATGTGTAAGGGATGTCGCATCTGTCGTGCGTCGCCACGAGGTTCAGACCGCAATATATCTCCACTGTGTCGGCATCGTAGAGGATGACAACACGCTTGCCCACATGTTCGCGGGGAACGCTGTAGTGGTGCTTGAACAGGGATACGTAGCAGTTCTTGCCGACTGTCATCAGTTTGCGTTCCTTCATGACAAACAGTTTCTCGGGCAGGGGGCGGAGAAAGTCCTTCTCCCCGCGAAGGAAGATGTCACGGCGCGACAGTTCACGGCCGGCCATCGGCTTCTCGTTGAAGTCCAGCAGCGATATGTGTATCGCCGTGTTCAGCTCATCCAGAGAGTTGAAAACCATTCCCTCGATATCAAGATAGACTGAACGGTACAGGAGCTTGACCGCGTTCTCGACAAGTGCCTTGTCCTTTGGATGGCGTACACGCGCCGGGTATACGGCACATCCGTAATGTTCGGCAAAGGCGGCAAACTCCTCGTTGATTACCGGTTCGTTACGGTCGCTGGTCTTCACCGCCGCCTTGAGATTGTCGGGAACGATGGCCGCCACAACACCCCCGAAGTACTGAAAGGCGTTCTGACAGGCCTTGATCAGGTCTTCCTTGCGCTGGGACCATACGGCCTCGCAGTAAGTATAATGACTGAACGGAAGTATGGCCACGAACACTTCGGCCTTCTTGACCTCGCCCGTCATCTCGTCGACAACCGCGAGTCTGTCGCCCGCGAAGTCGATGTACATCTGGTCGGCGGCGTAGTGCTCGACATGACCGACGACAGTGGTATGGAATCTGTATTGTCTGACGGTGCGTTTGAACACAGATTCCTGAAAGCCATCGGGATGACCTTCCCGATACTCATTGAAGAGCTCGCGCACGGTCATTCCCTTGCGTGAAAGACGGGCGACATAATCCGGTATCAGCGCATCAAGTTCGAGCTGACGCTGCGAAGGCTCGCGATGACGGAACTCCGTGCATCCGAACATGTCACGGAGTTGCTCCTCCGTAAGTTCAAGCAGCTGATCTGTAGGCTTGCCGCTTGAAATGAACAGCCGGACGTACTTGCGCACTGTGTTGCGGGAAATGTGAAACGTATTGGCCGTCTCTTTTATTCCCATTCCGACTGCGTAACATCTCAGGATGTTTTTTAATTTTGCAATCATATTTTGTAGTATTTGACATTGAACCCCGCCGTGCCAGGACAAGGATTCTCAAAACTACAAAAAAATTCCCCTGCCGTATCATCGACAGGGGTCATTTTTATTTTGCCCGAAGGGGTCAATCTTATTATGCCCGAAGGGGTCAGTCCCGCGTGCCCGAAGGGGTCAAACTCACGCGCCTTTTCCATATGGCTTATCCACACCCCGATGCAATTCATTCTTTGCAAATCGGCATCAAATCAAATCTATGCCTAGACATCGGTCTTTATGTTCAGACTGGCTACGCAATATGCCTGAGATTCTCAAGTGCCCACCGAAAAAATCCACTACCCCTGATTTCCTATGATACCGACCATTGTATGGGATTTGGATTCGCCTGTAATTTGTATGGATTTAAAAATTAAGCCCTATGTAAATATCTGATTTACGAAGGGCTCAATCTAACACTTGGCGGAGAGAGAGGCTCCAGAACCTACGCTTTCAGAAAATATCATAAAATTGCAAATCACTGATAATCATATATTATCTACAATGAAGAGTAAATCTAAATCTTTCTAAATGCCTTTTGCTATTTCAATTTTTGGGTGTATATTTGGGTGTAGAATTTCAAACGCACCCAATTATGAATATCAAACGTAACATCATTTTTGCATTGGAGAGCCGGAAGAAGAACGGTGTGCCAATCGTAGAGAACGTGCCTATCCGTATGCGTGTCATATACGCAAGCCAACGCATCGAGTTTACAACAGGCTACCGGATTGACGTAGCCAAATGGGATGCCGACAAACAACGGGTAAAGAACGGATGCACCAACAAGCTGAAACAAAGCGCATCCGAAATCAATGCAGACTTGCTGAAATACTATGCCGAAATGCAAAACGTGTTCAAGGAGTTTGAGGTGCAGGAAACCATACCCACCACCCAACAGCTAAAGGATGCGTTCAATCTGCGGATGAAAGACAGCAGTGAAGAACAACAGGAAGAAGCACAGATTAGTTTTTGGGAAGTATTTGATGAGTTTGTAAAAGAATGTGGCAACCAGAATAATTGGACGGCATCCACCTATGAGAAATTTGCAGCGGTAAGAAATCACATCAAAGAGTTCAAGGAGGATGTAACCTTTGAATACTTCAACGAGTTCGGGCTGAACGAGTATGTTAATTTCTTGCGTGATAAAAAGGACATGAGAAACAGCACTATTGGCAAACAGATGGGGTTTCTCAAATGGTTCCTGCGTTGGAGCTTCAAAAGAGGGCATCATCAGAACATTGCATACGACGCATTCAAACCCAAATTAAAAACAACCCCTAAAAAGGTAATATTCCTGACATGGGATGAACTGAACAAACTGAAAGATTATCATATACCGCATGACAAACAGTATTTGGAACGTGTCAGGGATGTCTTTCTGTTCTGCTGCTTCACGAGCTTACGATATTCGGATGTCCGTAACTTGAAAAGAAGTGATATTAAGCCCGACCACATTGAAGTCACCACAGTCAAGACTGCGGATAGCCTGATAATCGAACTGAACGACCACAGCAAAGCCATTCTTGAAAAATACAAGGATGTTCATTTCGAGAACCACATGGCATTGCCCGTCATCAGCAATCAGAAGATGAACGATTATCTGAAAGAACTGGGTGAACTGGCGGAAATCAACGAGCCTGTACGGGAAACCTACTACAAGGGAAATGAGCGCATAGATGAAGTCACACCCAAATACGCATTGTTAAGTACCCATGCAGGAAGAAAGACTTTCATCTGTAATGCGTTGGCACTCGGAATTCCGGCACCGGTGGTTATGAAATGGACAGGGCACAGCGACTATAAAGCAATGAAACCCTATATTGACATAGCGGATGACATCAGGGCAAACGCCATGAACAAGTTTAATCAACTATAAAAGTATCAATTAGTTTCATAGATTACCACCATTGAAGTATATTTGTATTCTGAAAATATCATAAGATGAGCAACAACGGACATAACATAGAAAAGACGAATTTTGATGCATTTATAAATGCTGTCGGTTCGGAAATACAACAGGCGCAAGTAAGGCTGATTACCGCTGCCAATGCGCAAATGTTGTTCCATTACTGGAAAATGGGCAACTATATTCTCTATCATCAGCAACTGCACGGATGGGGAAGCAAAACCATCAAACAATTGGCAAAGGCTATCCGATTCAATTATCCCGAAAAGAAAGGTTATTCGGAACGCAACCTTACCTATATGTGTCAGTTTGCAAGAACATATCCATTGAGAGCATTGCAGAATTTCATTGATACGGATGCAAAGCTGATAGCTCCAAGCGTGAAGAAAATTGAAGATGAAGTACACTACTTAAATGATTCGCAATTTACGCAAGAGCCTCTTGCGCAAATTCAATCCGTTGATAACAAAGAAATTATAATCACGCAAGAACCTCTTGCACAAATTCATAATGTTGCCAGAACCGTATCCGACATTTACCGTATGGAAATTAAGGATATAGAAAACGTATTTATGGCATCACCTGTTGCAAGAACCAATTGGGCAAGCCATGTGATTATGCTTAACAGTTCGCTTCCATTGGGCGTAAGCTATTGGTACATGAAACAGTCCGTGGAAATGGGCTGGAGCAGCAATGTTCTTAAAATACAAATTGAGACCAACTTATATAGCAGACAAATCAGCAACAACAAGGTTAATAATTTCACAGCCACGCTTCCTGCACCGCAAAGCGACCTTGCCAATTACCTTCTGAAAGACCCATACATCTTTGACTTGGCTGGAACTAAGGAAAAGGCAGACGAAAGGGACATAGAAGAACAACTGGTTAAGCACGTCACCCGTTACTTGCTGGAAATGGGGAATGGCTTTGCCTTTGTTGCCCGACAAAAACACTTTCAAATTGGTAACAGCGATTTCTATGCAGACTTGATTCTGTATTCCATCCCCTTACACGCATACATTGTAGTAGAATTAAAGGCTACCCCATTCAAACCGGAGTATGCAGGACAACTGAACTTCTACATCAATGTAGTGGATGACAAATTAAGGGGAGAGAATGACAACAAGACTATCGGATTGTTGCTGTGCAAGGGGAAAGACGAAGTTGTAGCGCAATACGCATTGACAGGCTACGACCAGCCGATAGGCATCAGCGATTACCAACTGAGCAAGGCTATACCTGAAAACTTAAAATCGGCTCTGCCAAGTATAGAAGAAGTGGAGGAAGAACTGACTTCCCTTCTTGATAAAGATAAGAATCCATAAACCAAGCGTATATGGCAGGAGAAATACAGATTATGATTCCCCAATATGGCGAACTCAACCGGATATACAGCGACTTTATAATCAGCCATGCTTTCTCTTTTGAAAGGCAGAAATTCATCACGGACTTCTATAAGCAATACAATGACACAAAAGCTTTTGAAGCCGCCATCCTTGAACTGGTGCTTGACAAACAGAAAGAAAAATATACTCTGATTCTCAACAGTCTGAGAACCGAGATAGAGAAAAACATATTGATTTACGAAAAACATCCATTGTTTGATGATGAGATAATTTCTCGTGTGTGCTACAACTTCGCTGGCAGATATGACGCTGATATAGAAGCACAGCTGAGAGTTACACAAAATTTAAGCAAGCCTTTGAATGAAGCATACAACAGGTATGATTCCATTGGCTACAGGGTACATACGGCAGCAGAAGAAAAGCAAGCCGAAAAGGAGTATGAACGCTGCAAGGCTGAATATGAGAAGGAAAAAGAAGAACTGGACAGGCTTTATGAATTGGAAAGGCAGGCAAGAAAGGAATCTCTCCAATATATTGAGAACTGTTGCGGAGATATTTATAAACTGAGTTTCCATTTTATGGAAATATTGGCAAAATATATTCCCGTAGAAAAAGACAAGCCGGATGAACCGAGCAAGCAAGAGAAACAGCAGGATGCGCCAAAGGAGCAATCCGAATATTTCGATGCAGAATTACTTTCGCTTATTCATAAAGTCTGTGTGGGGGAACAGTTTGAAGATATTGCAACGCAGGACTTCTATGCCAACATGAACCTATCCTCCTGTGAAAAGGGATTAAAAATCAAGGCAAGGGAAAAGATACGGGTGTGCTACCTGATATTTCTGATGAGTGAAAGACTGCCCAAACAAGACAGAGATAAATGGAAAAATATAATCCTGAAACAGTTGGATATTGACGAGAACTACTACAAGTCAAAGTACAAAGAACCGGTGTCGGATTTTCCAAGTGACAGTAACCAGAAGTTCGCTAAAGAAATGGACGCAATATTCCGATAATCCGTGATATGCCCTGATATTTTACGAAATTACCACTTTTACCACTCAAATTAATTTTTGAGTGGTATTTTTATTGTCTGATATTCAGAGAAATAATAAAATATTCTATTTATGCCAACCACATCCTTACCACTCACTCCCCTACCTAATTTTGCATCGTTCGAGAACAGAGATAACAGCCAGTGCGCAGGGCTGATTGTTTAACGGCTAAATAGATTGAACGATGACAAATCTTCAAGAGTTATTATTAAAACCCGTCTGGCAGATGACAGGCGAAGAGTTCATATTCCTGAGCAAACACGCTTCCGGTCAAACGGAAGTGCAACCACGACCCGTTACGGACACAGAAAGAAAGTATGTGTACGGAATACTGGGCATAGCCAAACTATTTGGGTGCAGCCTGCCAACCGCCAACCGCATCAAGAAAAGCGGAAAGATTGACAAAGCCATCACCCAGATAGGACGCAAGATTATCGTGGATGTGGAGCTTGCCCTTGAACTGGCAGGAAAGAAAACCGGAGGACGGAAATAATGGGAGGAATGGCTATGGACTATATGAAAGAGTTTAAGGACATATCGGCAGAAGAAGCCGTAATCCTTTGGCAAGCCTCACGTTTGAGTCTGTCGAAAAGTTATGAGAAAGCACCTGAAATCCTCAAAGTGCATGGTTCTGTCATTGGGACATTGGGCAACTTCAGCGCATCCATCGGCAAAGCCAAAAGTAAAAAAACATTCAATGTTTCGGCTATCGTAGCCGCCGCATTGAAGAATGGCACAGTGTTGCGGTATGTAGCGGAACTCTCCGACGGGAAGCGGAAAGTGCTTTATGTTGATACGGAGCAAAGTCCTTATCATTGCCTGAAAGTCATGAAACGTATTTTACGGATGGCTGACTTGCCTGATGACAGGGATAATGAGAACCTTGAGTTTCTCGCCTTGAGAAAATACACACCTGAACAGCGTATCAGGATTGTCGAACAGGCTATCTATAATACGCCCGACATTGGTCTTGTAATCATAGACGGCATCCGTGACATGGTATATGACATCAACAGCCCCGGCGAATCCACACGCATCATATCCAAACTGATGCAGTGGACGGACGACAGGCAGATACATATCCATACGATACTGCACCAGAACAAAGGGGATGAGAATGCGAGAGGGCATATCGGCACGGAGTTGAACAATAAGGCGGAAACCGTATTGCTGGTGGAAAAAGACAAAAGCAACGGAGATATAAGCAATGTTTCAGCCATGCACATCCGGGCAATGGATTTCGAGCCTTTTGCCTTTCGCATCAACGACAGTGCCTTGCCCGAACTCATAGAGGGTTACAAAACAGAAAGCAGGAAACCGGGAAGACCCGAGGAAGAAAAGTTCGACCCTTACAGGCATATTACCGAGCAGCAGCACCGTATCGCATTGGAAGCCGTTTTCGGGCTGAAAGAGGAATACGGTTACAAGGAACTGGAAGATGCCTTAATCAAAAGCTATACGTCAATAGGTGTAAAGCTGAACCATCAAAAGGCGGTGCCGCTCATCACCATGCTTCGCAACAAACGGATGATAGTGCAGGAGAACGGCAGAAAATACACATTCATGCCCGACTTCCACTATTAGCCCGTTACCTGCAATCGCTTCACTTTATTCTGTGGGTCTATATATTAAGGATAAAGCGAAGTGATGCAAGGAATGGATAAACCGCTTCACTTTATTACCGTACTCTATATATACGACAATTTAGTGAAGTGGTTATACAGACCGTACTTCTTAAAATGGTACGGGCGAAAAGAAAAACAAATCAATTCACCAACTACTAAAACAATCATTTTATGGATATACAGACAGCCAAGCAAATCAGGATAGCAGATTATCTGTACAGTTTGGGATATTCTCCCGTCAAGCAACAGGGTATCAACCTATGGTATAAATCACCGCTAAGGGAAGAAACCGAAGCCTCGTTCAAGGTAAATACCGAGCGCAACCAATGGTATGATTTTGCACTCGGCAAAGGCGGCGGCATCATCGAACTGGCACAGGAGCTTTATTGTTCCACCTGCATTTCCTACATCTTACAGAAAATTGAGGAACAGACACCACACATCCGCCCAGTGTCTTTCTCTTTTGGCAAGCAATCATTTTCCGAGCCAAGTTTCCAGCAACTGGAGATTGTACCGCTCTCTTCTCCTGCCCTGCTCTCCTATTTGCAGGAAAGGGGAATAAATACGGAACTGGCAAAAAGAGAATGCAGAGAAGCTCATTTCACCAACAACGGCAGGCGGTATTTCGCCATTGCCTTTCCTAATGTATCGGGCGGCTATGAGATTCGCAACCGCTATTTCAAAGGCTGTATAGCCCCTAAGGAAATCTCCCATATCAGACAGTCGGGAAAAGCGAGGGAAACGTGTTATGTGTTCGAGGGATTCATGGACTACCTCTCCTTTCTGACATTGAGACAGGAGAGCTGCCCGAATTATCCGGAGTTGGACGGACAGGACTACATTGTGCTGAACTCCGTATCGAATGTGAGCAAGGCTCTCTATCCGTTGGGTAGTTACGAGCGCATACATTGTTTCTTTGACAATGACCGTGCAGGGATGGAAGCACTCCGGCAAATCCGTATGGAATACGGCAGAGACTTATACATCCGTGACGCTTCGCAGACCTACAGCGGATGCAAGGACTTGAACGAATACCTACAGAAACAGGCTGAAAGAAACAGGCAAGTCCAGTCCGTAAGAGAGACGCACACCCAGCCACCGAAAAAGAAGAACGGCTTTCGGTTATAGCCCACTATAACTACACGCTCCGCTTCCGTAGTTGTGGGCTCTCCCGAGGGATTAGGGCTTTGCCCTAATGACCCACTCAGGGCGTTTCACCCCTGAGAACCCCGAGCAAAGAGTGACCCTCTCTTTGCAATCTCCGCTTATGGGTTACCCCTAAGAACCCCGTTACGGAAGCGGACAAAGTAATCTAATGTAAACAAAAAAAGAAGCTATGGCAACAAAATCAAGCATACACATAAAGCCTTGCAACATCGCATCGAGTGAGGCGCATAACCGAAGGACTGACGAGTATATACGAAACATCGGGACGTCCAAAATCTATGTTGTGTCCGAACTTTCTGCCGACAACGAACAATGGATAAACCCGAACTTCGGCACTCCCGAACTGCAAACGCACTACGACAATATCAAACGGATGGTCAAGGAAAAGACCGGACGTGCCATGCAGGAAAAAGAGCGGGAACGCAAAGGAAAGAATGGTAAAATAATCAAGGTGGCAGGATGTTCACCTATCCGTGAGGGAGTGTTGCTCATCAGAGCGGACACCACATTGGCAGATGTGCATAAATTTGGCGAGGAGTGCAAACAACGCTGGGGTATTACTCCGCTGCAAATCTTCCTGCACAAAGATGAAGGACATTGGCTGGGTGAAAAGCCTGACACAGAAGACAAGGAGAGTTTCCAAGTGGGTGGAAAATGGTTCAAGCCGAATTATCATGCCCATATTGTTTTTGACTGGATGAACCACGATACAGGAAAGAGCCGCAAACTCAATGACGAGGATATGGCAGCAATGCAGACTTTGGCATCAGACATTCTAATGATGGAACGTGGGCAATCAAAAAATGTTACTGGCAAAGAACATTTGGAACGAAACGATTTCATCATTGAGAAACAGAAAGCCGAACTGCAACGCATAGAAGCCATAAAGCGGCATAAGGAACAGCAGGTAAACCTTGCAGAACAGGAACTCAGACAGGTAAAATCGGAGATACGCACGGACAAGCTCAAAAGCGTGGCTACCGATGCTGCCACTGTCATAGCAAGCGGAGTGGGTTCTCTTTTCGGCAGCGGGAAAATGAAGAAACTGGAGCAATCCAATGACGAATTGCGTCAGGAAATTGCCAAACGGGACAAGGGCATTGATGACTTGAAAGCCCAAATGCAACGTATGCAGGAACAGCACGGCAAGCAGATACGCAATCTTCAAGGAATACACAATCAGGAACTTGAAGCCAAAGACAAGGAAATATCACGGCTGAATACCTTGCTTGAAAAGGCTTTCAAGTGGTTTCCGATGCTCAGGGAGATGTTGAGAATGGAAAAATTGTGTGCTGCCATCGGCTTCACCAAAGAAATGATAGAGAGCCTCCTGACCAAGAAAGAGGCTATCAGGTGCAATGGCAGGATTTATTCCGAAGAACACAGACGGAAGTTTGACATCAAGAATGATATTTTCAAGGTGGAAAAGAATCCAACCGATGATAGCAAACTGATACTGACCATAAACAAGCAGTCGATAGACGAATGGTTCAAAGAACAGTGGAATAAATTACGGCAAAGTTTACGACAGTCAGCGGAAGAGCCAAGAAAAAATAGAGGATTCAAGCTATAATTCCGCTCTATATAATCCAAAACATCAATAAAATAACTAATTTTGCATTCGGATAGGGGCAACTCTTTCCAAGAAATAAGAAAATAAGAAGCGTTATGCTCTCTTGTAAGTCGAGAACGTAGGAAATTCACCAGTGTACTGGGATTGCATAGTGGTTCTCACGCATACAGCATGGGCTGCTACCTCTACATCTGTACACAAGGTTTCCTACGACTTTCGACTTCGAGTGTTGCATCAGTAGTTTGTGCTTCTGCATTTATAAATCGCTCCATCGTGCTATGGAGCATTGTATTATTTTGTAGATGAAGAATATCGAAGCAGATAAAGAACTCATAGCGGCATCGGAATCAAGGATATAAAGGACTATGAAATTGAAATCAACATCGAAAATGGTATAGTAGTAAGATAAAAGTAATGGCAGAATCTTTTAAAAATATGTTTGATAAGCCATTCTTTGGAAGGTTTGTCAACGACTTGTCTCTTGTTCTCCAGAACATGAGTGTAGACAAGTTTGTAACTTTAGTTATGGATGAAGAATGGGAGAACAGAGGTTATAAGCAGCGGATTGCACACATAACTACTGTTCTGCACAAGTTTATGCCAACCGAGTATAAAGAAGCTGTTGCGAAAATCTTTAAATTATTAGACTGTGTAAAAGTTAGACTGCTCGATTTTTCAAAGATAGACGATAAAAATTTCAATTTGCTGACATTAGAATATGGGGTTATTTTGGACCATTATGTGGAGCGATATGGAATAGAGGACTATGAGACATCAGTGAAAGCCATTGAGCGAATTACGCAATTCACGACTTGCGAATTTGTGACCCATGCCTTTATTGTGAAATATCAAGATGAAATGATGAAACAGATGTTGGCTTGGTCAAAACATCCGCACTGGGGGGTAAGGAGGCTTGCATCGGAAGGGTGCAGACCTCGTCTGCCGTGGGCGATGTCATTGCCTAAATTAAAAGAAAATCCAGCTCCCATCATTCCGATTATGGAAAATCTGAAAAACGATCCATCCAGGTTTGTAAGGTTGAGTGTTGCCAATAACCTGAACGATATTTCAAAGGATAATCCACAAATCGTAATTGCTTTGGCTAAAAAATGGAAAGGGCAATCAGAGAATATTGATTGGGTTATCAAGCATGGATGCCGAACATTGCTTAAGCAGGGGAATCACGAGATATTGAACCTGTTTGGACTGAGTTTGAATGACAATATCAGCATAGGTGACTTTAAGATTCTTACAAAAAGAATAAAAATGGGTGATTCTGTTGAATTTTGTTTTAATCTAAACAATTATAATACGGAAAAACGGACAATAAGATTGGAATACGGAATCTATTATCGGAAAATGAATGGAGAGATGACGAGGAAAGTCTATAAAATCAGTGAGAAGGAATACAAAGGAAACTCCATTACGGAAGTCAATAGGAAACATTCGTTTCGCCCCATAACGACAAGAACTTTTTATCCCGGCATTCATCAGATTGCTGTTATATTCAATGGATGTGAATCGGGAAAATGTGAATTTGAACTTGTTGAATGACAGTTTTTAATAGTTGAGATTAATCCGTAAATTCCCCGTTATATCCAAGAAAAAACAAGTGGTTTGCACGTTAAAAGGGAGGTTTTCCACTTACCTTCCCATACTATCAATCTTAAAGAATACAAAAACACCCAATTTTACATTCTTGGGTGTAAAATTGGGTGTTTGCTTTGCAATTTGCTGATTTTCAGCGTTTATTGCGGAGAGAGAGGGATTCGAACCCCCGGAGGTGTGACCCTCAACGGTTTTCAAGACCGCCGCAATCGACCACTCTGCCATCTCTCCATTACGTCATCAAGGTTTCGAGCCGATGCCCTCGCTTGGTCATCTTTCGTGACTTATTTCCTTTTGACGTGTGCAAAGTTAGGGCGTTTTTTTGAACTGTGCAAATTATTTTGAAACTTTTTTATGTAAAATTTCAATACAACTATCGCACAAAGCAGGCAAATAGCAGCTAATCAAGCTTTTATATATTTATTAATTTCTGTTAATATCGGAATAGTAATTTATCATTATCTCCTATTTACCTTTTGGGGGATGACAATCATCAGCTGTCACACTGTCATGACCGATGACATATTCCCCGTAATATGATATAAGGAGAGTCGTAAGCGGGAGGGCTATGATCATTCCTATAAGTCCAAGCAACGTCCCCCACACTGACAACGACAGCAATATTATCGCCGGATTAAGCCCCATAGCCTTTCCCATGATCTTAGGAGTAAGCACATAGTCACATATAGTCTGGCTTATGACATAGACAAGCAGGCATTTGCTGAATTCAGTCCAGAAAGTTACCTCTCCTCCCATCGATGATATGAGACACACAAAAGCTACAGGGATAACAGTGATGTACTGAAAATATGGAATCATATACAGAACCCCGACAAGGATACCCAGCACAATAGCCAGAGGAATGCCGATAATCGAAAAACCTATACAGTAGAACACTGCCGCACACAGAGCCAACACGGCCTGCCCGCGAAAGTAGCGGTTCATACTGTTCTTTATATCATTACCAACTTTATTGGCTACCGGACGATATTTAGGTGGGATTATCAAGGCGAAGCCCTTCATCAACTGACGGTAGTCAAGTAGAATGAAAATAACATAGATAAATGTCAGAAACCACTCAAGTGTGTGGAGCAGAAAACTTATCGAAGCTGAAATAAACGATGTCCCTTTGGTAATCAATGTCTCGAAATGCTGGTTTTCAAGCAGACTCTGCATAGTAGAGTCGTCAAATAGGCTGACAAGATAATCGTGGATATTTTTCGGAAGCAAGGGTATAGGATCGCCACGTTTAGCATAGTCATTTATGAGAGTCCCCATCTGATGAATCTCTTTCACTATTGACGGAACAAACATGTAGGCCAGCCCGAATATAATCCCACCAACGGCAATCAATGTCATGAATATCGCCACGATACGCCAACGGATGTGCAGCCGGGTCATACAGAATTCGACAATCGGCTGCAGAATATATGAAATGAGGCATGCCAGAAAAAAAGGCAACAAAACATTGCGCAAAATATCTACGAGCCATATTATACCCGTAATGACGAGTGCAGCAAACAGGAAGCGCATCACCCGGTCAAATGTAATTGGACGTGAGGTCGACATAAACGTGATGATTTTACAATTATAATACCAATAAGAGCCAAATAGTTTACAATATCGTTAAAATTACCGCATGACAGAGTGTACGGTGTCCGCATCAATAATCAACAATCGGACAAAACCGTCCGTATTCGGACAATAATCAAATCAGCAACATATTATAAATCAGTTATATACCACTTTGGCACGATAAATGCTATATTATACACCATAACAAATAAAAAATCATTCACACATTATTTTTACTTCTGAAAAGATGGACAGAGAACTCACTAAAGCAGAACGGACCAAAGCACGGCGCAAAAAAATAATCCCTTATATAATAGGTATAGTCGCGGTGATAATAATCTTCGCGGTAATTATGATTTCGCTTAAGGCGAGCGTCAATCGCGACGACCTTATGACAACGACTGTCGACCGTGGAACAATCGAGACAACAGTCACGGGTTCAGGCAGTGTAGTCCCGGCATTTGAAGAAATCATCAATTCCCCGATCAGTACACGGATAATGGAAGTATATTGCAAGGCCGGCGACAGTGTCGACATGTGTACACCCCTACTCCGGCTCGACCTACAGAGCACCGAAACAGAGCTCAACAAGCTCAAAGACCAGATTGAGATGAAACGCTATGAACTTGAACAGCAGAAAGTCAACAACTCAACCCGCGTCAGCGATCTGGCCATGCAAGTCAAAGTAAAGGAAATGAGCGTCAACCGCCTTGAAGTCGAACTCCGCAACGAACGCTACCTCGACAGCCTCGGTTCAGGTACAGGCGACCGTGTGCATCAGGCAGAGCTTGCCTACAACACCGGCCGTCTTGAACTCGAACAGATGCGCCAACAGCTCGCCAACGAACACCGCGTAACTGATGCAGGACTTAATGTCAAGAATCTCGACATCAACATTGCTGAAAAAAACCTCGGTGAAATGAGCCGTACACTCAGTGATGCCCAGATACGTGCCCCACGCCGTGCGACACTCACATTCATCAACGACCAGATCGGCCAGAAAATCTCCGAAGGTGAAAAAATCGCCATCATTTCCGACCTGAGCCACTTCAAGGTCGACGGCGAACTGGCCGACTCTTACGGCGACCGCATACGTGTCGGTTCTAAAGCTGTTGTCCGCATAGGCCGGGAACGAATGCCGGGAATCGTCAGCAACGTAACGCCGCTCTCCCGCAATGGTGTCATATCGTTCACCGTGCGTCTCGACGATGACGCAAACCATCGGCTACGCTCAGGTCTGAAAACCGACGTATATATAATGTGTGATGTAATGGAAGATGTGAAGCGAATCAAAAACGGCTCTTTCTACACCGGCCCCGGCTCTTATGACCTATACGTCTTCAATGGAGACAATGAGCTGACGCGCCGTACCGTAAAGCTCGGCGACAGCAATTTTGAGTTTGTCGAAATCATCAGCGGACTTGAACCTGGCGACCGCGTGGTCATCAGCGACATGAAACGCTTCGGCAATTCCAACACAATCAAAGTGAAATAAATCTCTCACCTCTACATGACCATATCACATCAACAATAAGCCCCACTCCCATGCAGTTAAAATCGTCATTAAAACAGCTTCTGGTCGAATCCCGTGCAAATCCGGGCTTTACATCGCTCTATGTCGGCGGTGTGGCCTTCGCCGTGGCATTTACCATGATATTCGCCATTATCTACTATGTCCACCTCGCCCCGCTCTATCCTGAATATAACCGCTCGTCGACATATTATATCAACAATCTCACCGTCCGCAACGACAAGACAAGTAATATGAGTCAATCATCAGTCGGAATACCATTTGTACGCGAGTTTGTTGAAAACTCCAAGGATATCGAATATTCGACAATCGTCTTCCAAAAGCAAGGCTTCATCCAGCCTCCCGACCAGAGCGGCGACTTCAGTGTCAATATCATTGATACAAATCCTGATTTTTTCAAACTCTACTCCTATGAGTTCGTCGCCGGACGCCCGTTCAACGAAGCCGAGACCGAATCAGCCATCAATAACATAGTCGTCGACTCCTCGGTTGCCGACCGTCTGTTCGGGGTCTCCGAACAGGCCATAGGCAAAGAAATTTCAATAAGCTACAGACCCTACAGAATAGTCGGAATAGTGCGTAGCGGCAATCCTGTAGCCTATATGTCATACGCCAACGTATTCCGCCCTTATACAATCCGCACGAAATCAGCCAACACTTCATTAAAGGGCGACAAATGCGACTACCTCGGAGACTACTCTGTGCCCATCAAGTTCAAAGACAGCAGACAGGCCGAAAGATTCCGTGACGAACTGACCGAAAAAGTCCGGCGTATCAACGCGGCCGATTCCACAGGCCAGCGGCTCGATATACAGAGTGCTCCCATAAGCCATACCCTCCGAATCCTCTCCCAGCGCAGCAACGGCGAGAATCTTTCAATGACTGAATACCTGAAACCGTTGCTTATCACACTCCTCGTGTTGCTAATAATTCCCGCCATCAACATCAGCGGCATGATAGGCGGACAGATGGACCGGCGTCTTGCCGAAATCGGTGTGCGCCGCAGCTTCGGAGCTACACGCGGACACCTCACCCGGCAAGTGATGTTCGAAAACCTTATCCTAACCCTTTTCGGCGGTATTATCGGATTTGCAATCGCATGGATTATAATTGCGTTCGGACGCAATATGCTATTGAAGCTCATCATCCCGGCGTGGGAATGTATCGACGCTCCGGCCGAAATCAGCACTGAGATGATGTTTGCACCGCTCGTCTTCATCGCAGCGCTGCTCCTCTGCCTCGTGCTCAATCTTCTCTCGGCCTATATCCCGGTACGCCTGTCCCTCCGGCGTCCCATAATATCATCTCTTAACTCAAAACGCTGATTATCCGCCATGCTTAAACTGATTTATAAAAACCTTCTTGCCCGTCGCGGACGTTACTGCTGGATTTTCATTGAGCTTTGCCTTGTCGCACTCATATCATGGACTGTGCTCGACAAAGTTGTCGTCAACACATACAAGAAGACAATCCCGACAGGCTACGACCTCGACCGCCTCGTGTCATTCCAACTTTCCCAAAAGCCTCACGACGGCGAAAGCGACGAAACCGAAAATACTGACATTGACCGACGTGCGGAAATCGCCCTCGGCCATCTCAACCGCATCCTCGACCGTGTGCGTTCAGACGCGCGTGTCGAATCTGCGACATTTGTCAACGACCTCTCACCCCTGAGCGGGTCAGTCAATGTCAATTCCCTGCCGTCGGGACGTGAAAACGAAGACGGCTTCTATTTTGTCGTACAGTTCTGGCCAGAGACCGATTTCTTCAAGACCTTCGGCATCACTGATGCCAATACAGGTAAAATCTATGACGAGACTTCAATGTCAGGTCGCGATCTGATTATCTCAAAAAGCGTCGCTGACTATCTCTTTCCCGGTGAAAATGCCGTAGGCCGCTTTCTCGAAGAGAATGACAAAAAACACAAGCCGGAAAAACTCAGCGGAATCGTCGGAGTAGTCAACGATGTCATCTATCGCCCGGATCTTGCCATTACACCTATTGTCTATAAAACTCGTAAAACACGCGACATTGTCCGCAATGGCGGCATCACATCCATCCAGCCTGTCATCCGTCTCAAAGCGGGAGTCGATGTCAGCAAATTCATCGAGGATTTTTCCCCGGTAGTTGCCACGGAAATCCGTTCAGGCAACATATATTCCCACTCTTTGCAGAGCTTTAAAGAAAAGAATGAAATAATGTCGCGCGACATGAACAATCAGGATTTCATCTCCATGTCAATCGCGTTGTTCTTCTTTGTCAACATTCTTCTCTGCATGGTGGGCACATTCTACCTTCAGACCCGCAAACGTAGCGAGGAGACCGGTGTCATGCGCACCTTCGGAGCCTCACGCGGATTCATCGTGCGCGAAATGCTCGGCGAAGGCTTCGTCATCACGACCTTGGCATGGATTTTCGGATGTTTTCTCTACTGGCTATATATCAAAGACGAAAGTCTTGCGCAACTTGCCTATTCATTCAGCGATGCACCGTCATCCATCCTGAGACAGATGACACCGACATGGATAGATGATTTCACAATTCACTTCTCAGTCGTCTCTCTCATAATCTACTCCATAATGCTCACCTGTGTTCTCCTCGGCATCTATATCCCTGCCGGCAAAATAGCCCGCATAAACCCTGTCGACGCATTGCGCGATGAATAACCCATATCATCGTCGCAAGCTGAGCGGAACCCAGACTTCAATCTTAAAATCGATATTTTCAAACGCCCAAAATAATCAACATTCCCCATCCTCAATCAATTATTTAACCGCGTCATAATTCATGGCATAAGGAAGCCGAAAACCGTATAATCGAGCATTGTGCATTATGGATTATGAACTTAAACAAAAAAACTATGGCTATCATCGAACTGAATTCAGTAAACAAAATCTATCGTACCGACGAAATTGAGACTCTCGCACTCGAAAACGTAAACATCGCTATCGAAAAAGGCGAATTTGTCAGCGTAATGGGCCCTTCAGGCTGTGGAAAGTCAACACTGCTCAACATTGTCGGTCTACTCGACACCCCGACCAGCGGAACAGTCAGCATCGACGGAACAACCCTCAGGAAAATGAGCGACAATCGCCTTGCCGCATTCCGCAACGCAAAACTCGGTTTCGTCTTCCAGAGCTTCCACCTCATCAACTCGCTCAATGTTCTCGACAACGTAGAACTCCCGCTTATCTACCGTTCCATGAGCGCATCAGAACGTTCCCGTCGCGTCCGCGAGGTACTTGACCGCGTAGGTCTCAGCCACCGCATGCGCCACATGCCCTCGCAGCTCTCCGGCGGACAATGCCAGCGCGTGGCCATCGCCCGTGCTATTGTCGGAAATCCCGAAATCATCCTTGCCGACGAACCGACCGGTAACCTTGATTCCAAAATGGGAGCTGAGGTCATGGACCTTCTCCACTCGCTCAACAAGGACGACGGACGCACAATCATGATGGTGACCCACAATGAAGAACAAGCCAAACTGACCGATCGCATCATCCGCTTCTTTGACGGCCGTCAGGTTATGTAAAACACCGTGCATTATCACCTTCCACATATACACAAATGAAAACCAATTATATCAGACAGGCATGGGTCTCGATGCGCCAGCAGCCGGTGGTCAGCTCCGTTAGCGTAATCGGCACAGCCCTCGCCATATTCCTCATCATGATAGTGGTCATGATGCAGGAAATCAAAACTGCGCCCTATTCACCGGAAAGCAACCGCGACCGCTGGCTCGTGCAAAGGTACGGTTCAATAAAAAACAAGGCTTGGGGTGAAGACAATTCATCAAACGGACCTCTTGCCTACAACACCGTCAAAGCCGTATTCTATGAAATGGAAACACCTGAAGCCGTGACCGCATTTGTGGGAAGTCCGAGTGTAGCATCACTCTCCGTGTCCGGAAAGCCGGCTTTCGGAGCGGAAAAGCGTGATGTCGACAACGGTTTCTTCGATGTTATGGACTTCAATTTCATTTCAGGCAAACCATTCACCAAAGCCGATTTCGAATCAGCCATACCGATGGCAGTCATCAACGAGTCGACCGCCCGCCGTCTTTTCGGTTCGACAGATGTCACAGGTCGTGAATTCAACATAAACCATGCTCCTTACCGTGTCAGCGGAGTCGTCAGAGATGTCACCAATCTCGCCCTGCTTGCCTATGCCGAAGTCTGGGTGCCGTTTACCACCACAAACACAGCCAACAGCAGCTGGTGTAGCTACATGGGACTGCTTAGTGCGGTGATTCTTGCCAAAGACCCGTCCGATTTTCCTGCCATACGCGAGGAGTACAACCGCCTGTTTGCAAAACTCGGTGACGAAGCAAAAACAGACGGATGGGAATTCATACCGCGCGACCGTCCCTACACACAGGAAGTCACAGTCAACACACCGTGGGCAAACTCCACTCCGGATATGGGCAAAGTGTACCGCACACGGCTGATTGTCTACCTCATCCTCCTAATTGTCCCCGCTGTCAACCTCAGCAGCATGACCCATAGCCGTCTCCAGCGCAGACGCGAAGAAATAGGTGTCCGCCGCGCTTTCGGAGCAAAACGCCGGGAAATCGTGACTGACATATTTATCGAGAATCTTATCATAACACTGATTGCCGGCATCATCGGATTTGCCCTAAGTCTCGTATTCGCCACCATCTGGGGCGGAACGATCTTCATGCCATCTCACGGCTGTTCATCACTCTCTCTGACAGGAATAAACCTCGGGACACTCATCCATTGGTCTACATTGGGATGGGCCATGCTCTTCTGTTTCTTCCTAAACCTCCTCAGTGCAGGTCTTCCGGCATGGCAGGCCTCGCGCACGAATATCGTCAACGCCCTCTCCGGCAAATGATAGTCAACTATTGCATCCAAAACAATGAAACGAAAACTCCTAAAACAAATACGCAACGAATGGCGATCGAATCTATGGCTGGGCATCGAGCTGCTGATTGTCAGTGTGGTAATGTGGTATATCACAGACAATATTTTCTGCAAGACAGCCATACTCAACGAACCGCGCGGTTTCAATACCGATCACTGCTACCACATCGACTATTCACAGCTTTCAAGCCAAAGTCCCGACTTCATACCTGACAAGACATACGAGGAAGAGAATGCCGACCTGCTGACATTTATCGACCGTCTGGAAAAACGCCCTGAAATCGAATGTGTGGCAATGGGACAGAATGCCTATTTCTACAACAGTTCAAATTCCGGAACTTATATGGCCTGCGATACGTTCAACACCGCCGCAGCAGGCTATCTCGTCCGCCGCTACGTCTCTCCTGAGTTCCCAAAAGTGTTCCGCATACATGGCGCTAACGGGGAAAGCCCGGAGAAACTCGCTGAAATTCTTGAAGAACGCAACGGATTCATCATTTCGGACAATGCGTTCAAACGCGGCTACGGTATAGAACACATGAACGAGTTTTTCGGCAAAGATTTCTACAACGGTGCAAATAATGATACACTCGTGCTGAAAGCCTCCTACGTCCCGACACGCTATGATGACTACAGCGCTCTCGAATGGGCAGCCTCAATGATTATGCCATATCCAAAGGAATACTATAGGTCACTCAACGAGATGTTTGTCCGTGTGCGCGACAACATGGACAAAGATTTTATCGAAAATCTGATGAATGATGCCGACCGTCACTTCCGCATCGGCAACTACTACATCGCCTCAGTCAGATCGTTTGATGACATACGCACCATCCATCAGCGCAGCGAGAGTTCGGAAATGCGCAACTATTTAGTCGGAGCGCTCTTCCTTGCCATAAATATTTTCCTCGGGCTGCTCGGCTCTTTCTGGTTCCGCACCCGGCAGCGTGTCCCAGAAATAGCCATACGTAAAGCAAACGGTGCTACTCGCTCCGACATTTTCCGTCGTGTGATAGGCGAAGGGCTTCTGCTCCTGCTAATCGTGACACCGATTGCTGCTGTCATCGATTGGATTATCGCCCATTTCGAGCTCAACAGCTATTATAACGGAGCGTTTTTCGATCCTCTGCGCTTCATTGGCTGCATTCTGATTTCATCTGCATTCATGGCTCTGATGATAGTCCTCGGAATCATGATTCCGGCCAACCGGGCTATGAAAATCGCTCCGGCCAAAGCCCTTATGTCAGAATAACAGGCCGACATGCCATAACCATAGATATCATAACAGCTTTTAATACCTCTATATATGAAGATCTTCCGACAGTTAATGTTATCCCTCGCGCTCGCAGTCTCGATGACTGCGGGTGCAAGCGGAGAAACCACGCGGACCATAACACTCGACGAAGCCATACTCCGCGCCCGCAGCAGTAGCGTCGATGCCGCCGTTGCTCTCAACGAGCTGCGCACGGCCTACTGGACCTACCGTACATATCGCGCCGACCTTCTCCCTGAAATCAACTTTAACGCTACAGTCCCTTCCTATCGGAAGAGCTATAGCGCCTATCAGCTTGAAGACGGATCATATACCTTCGTCCGCAACAACAACCTCCAGATGTCGGGTGAAGTATCAATCGACCAGAATATATGGCTGACAGGCGGAATGCTGTCACTCAACACGTCGCTCGACTTTCTCAAACAGCTTGACGGAGCGAAATATAACCGCTTCATGTCCATCCCCGTCGCGCTGACACTCTCTCAGCCGATTTTCGGAGTAAACAATATCAAGTGGAACCGCCGCATCGAGCCGGTGCGCTATGCCGAGGCCAAGGCCAAATTCATCAGCGCGACCGAACAGGTGGCCATGACGGCCATCAACTACTACTTCTCGCTGCTGCTGTCAAAAGAAAACGTCAATATTGCCAATCAGAATCTCGCAAACGCCGAAAAGCTATATGAGGTTGCAAAAGCCAAACGTGACATGGGACAGATAAGCAAGAACGACCTACTGCAACTTGAGCTCAATCTGCTCAATGCACGTTCAAGCCTGACGGATTGCGAAAGCCAGTATAAGTCCGACATGTTCCAGCTCCGTGCATTCCTCGATATTGAAGCCGACGTTACGCTCGACCCGGTTGTCCCTGCCGAAATTCCATACGCACTTGTAAATTACGATGACGTGCTTGAAAAAGCACATGCCAACAACAGTTTTTCCAAAAATATCCGTCGCCGCCAGCTTGAGGCCGACTATGAGGTAGCCCGCGCCAAAGGCAGCCAGCGCCAGATAACACTCTACGCACAGATCGGTTATACAGGGACGGCTGATAAAATGGGACTTGCCTACGACCGTCTTAAAGACAACCAAGTGGTTGAAATGGGATTTAAAATACCGATTCTTGACTGGGGCAAACGGCGCGGACAGGTAAAAGTGAGCGAGAGCAACCGCGATGTGGTGACAAGCCGTCTGCGAAAAGAACAGATGGACTTCGACCAGAATATATTCATACTCGTCGAACGTTTCAACAACCAGCGCCAACAGCTTGAAAACGCTCTTCGTGCCGACACGATAGCTCAGCGTCGCTATGACACCAACGTCGAGACATTTCTCATCGGCAAGATATCCACTCTCGACCTCAACGACTCTCAGGTCAGCAAAGACGAAAGCCGGCAGGCATACATCAACCAGCTCTATCTCTACTGGAACTACTACTACCAGCTACGCAGCGTTGCTCTCTGGGATTTCTCGACCAACACCGGCATTGACCGCGACATCGATGCCATAGTCCGTAACTGACCTGAACCACCACGCCTCATAACCGGATTCTTTTCCGGCAATCCTGTTACTCTCCCATCTTCACGAAAACACACGCCATCGCTTAGTCACGGTATAAATCCAAGACAAAAAATCATTTTCTCATTATTACGTTAATATTAAATTGTAAATTTGCATCATGATTCTAATTGTAGATGATGACCCGGGCATTCGACTATCGTTGCGGTTATTGCTGACACGCAACGGCTATGAAGTAGTCATGGCTTCCAACCCTAAAGAAGCCATGACTGTCGTGCGCTCAGCTAAACCCGAGCTCGTATTGCTCGACATGAACTTCTCGCGCGCAACATCCGGCGACGAGGGGCTGACGCTGCTAAAACAGATGAAAGTCTTCCATCCCGATGTCCCGGTCATACTCATGACCGCATGGGGAAGTATCCCTCTCGCTGTCGAAGGAATCCATTCCGGAGCATTCGACTTCATCACCAAACCGTGGGACAACGCATCGCTCCTCCAGCGTATCTGTGTCGCGTTGGATCTGAACAGTAACAAACCGGCCGACAGTGAGTCAGACGCAGCCAGACCGAAGTTCGACCGTTCATTCATCATCGGGCGCTCTCCTGCACTCATGAACATCCTCAACACCATCGAACGGATAGCCGCTACCGATGCTCCTGTGCTCATCATGGGCGAAAACGGCACAGGTAAGGAACTGATTGCCGAAGCTATCCACCGCAACAGTCTGCGGCGCGAAGGCCCGATGGTCAAAGTCAACCTTGGAGGCATATCCTCGTCTCTTTTCGAAAGCGAGATGTTCGGCCATAAAAAAGGGGCGTTCACCGGTGCTGTGGCCGACCGTGAAGGCCGTTTCGGTGTAGCCAACGGAGGAACTATCTTTCTCGATGAGATCGGAGAACTTGATTTCAACTGTCAGGTGAAATTGCTCCGCGTATTGCAGGAACACACCTACGAGATGCTCGGCGACAGTCATCCAAAGCGCACCGACGTGCGCGTGATTTGTGCCACAAACGCCAATCTCCCTGCTATGGTCAACGACCGGACATTCCGCGAGGATCTTTTCTACCGTATCAACCTCATAACCGTCACACTCCCTCCGCTGCGCGAACGCAGCGATGACATTCCGTTGCTTGTTGACTATATGGTAGACCGTCACTGCAATATTTCCGGACGCGAAAGACCTGATATAACGCCAGAAGCGATGGACTATCTGTCATCACTTCCTTATCCGGGTAATATACGTGAGCTTAAAAACCTTGTGGAACGGACTCTGCTCGTTTCGCCGGCCACACATCTCGATGCCAGCGACTTCCGCGCTCAATACACGGGATTACCCCTCTCACCCTCAATCGGGATACAGGAATCATCGACACTCGAATCAAAAGAACGCATCGCGATTGAAAACGCTCTCGCGCAGTCGGGCGGTAACCTCACACGGACGGCCGCCTTGCTCGGCATCAGCCGTCAGGCGCTCTACCGGCGCATAGAAAAATACGGGATTACTCTATGAGAGTTCGATGGATTTTCATACTCATCATCATGATGCTTGTCGCCTCAATCGTGACAAGCTTCATGATTTCCGGCGAAAATAATTCAATCGTCGGCTGGATTGCACGCCTCTCATGCGTGCTCGCACTGATGCTGATGGTTATTTTCTACTGGAAAATCATGAAACCACTCCGCAGCATCACCAACGGTGTCAATCTACTGCGCGCCCAAGATTTCAGCAGTCGTCTTGCCCATGTCGGCCAACGCGAATCCGACATGATTATCGACATGTTCAACCGCATGATGGACTCTCTGAAAACCGAACGCCTCCGCATGCGCGAGCAAAACCATTTCCTTGACCTCCTCATATATGTCTCACCTATGGGTATTGTGATTCTCGATGACAACAACCGCATAACCGGTGTCAACCCATCGGCAAGAACTTTTCTTGAAATAAGTCCCGACAGCCCGATTCCCGGACTCAGACTGACCGACATCGACACCCAGCTTGCCCAATCACTGTCACGGCTTGCAAAAGGCGAGACAGTGACAGTCAGGCTCAGCGACTCCATGATTTACCGCTGTTCGCGGCTTTCGTTCATGGACAAAGGATTCGCCCATCCGTTCATCCTCATCGAAAAACTCACTGAAGAGGTGATGAAAGCCGAAAAGAAAAGCTACGAGAAGGTTATCCGCGTAATCGCACATGAAGTAAACAACACAATGGCCGGAGTCAATTCCATGCTCACCACCGCAGAAGCCATTCTGAATGAAAATCAGGAGAAAAACGCGGATATCCTTGAGGTCATAAACGTTTGCGAATGGCGTTGCCGCGACATGAGCAGTTTCATTACCGCATACGCTAATGTTGTCAAGATACCTGAAGCCGAGCTTATCTCCACCGATATCAACGAACAGCTGCGCCGATGGGAAATCATGCTTGAAAGTCTCTGCCTCGGACACCGGGTATCGCTTGAATTCCATCTGTCGTCAAATAACATCCCGGTACTTCTCGATCCGGTACTGATGGAACAGGTGATGATCAATATCATCAAAAATTCTGTCGAAAGCATCGACAGCAGACATGCCGGCGAATTTCAATCCGTTAGCGACACACCAGTCGGCTATAAAGGCAGAATAATCGTTGCGACATCATCAAATCCACCAATGATAACTGTCACTGACAACGGTGCCGGAATCTCGGACGAGACTGCCAGCATGCTCTTCAGTCCATTTTTCTCCACCAAGGTCAACGGACATGGCATCGGTCTGCTCTTTATCAGCGAAGTCCTCCACAAACACGGCTGCCGCTTCTCGCTCTCCACTGCCACCGACGGTCTGACACGATTCAAAATATCGTTCTCACCCCTCCTACGCTCCTGATGAATATACACAAACCGGGCTTGAATTAAGCCAAAAGCAGTTTAAACATGTCCGATTGATTGCATTATTCCATAAAAATTCCTACCTTTGCATCATCGAATTTTCGCCTTGGTAGTTCAACGGATAGAATGGGAAATTCCTAATTTTCAGATAGGGGTTCGATTCCCCTCCGAGGTACAAACAGCGGTAGACAAAAGACGCTAAAAGAAAATAACGAACGAAGAATCAGCAACTTAGCAATTGCTGGTCCTTCGTTTTGTTACTTATATTTACCTTTATTCTGTTGTCTAGGGCTACCTGAGGGCTACCTAATACATAAGTCCGGCAATTTGCCGCTTATTATTTCTCAATTCTGCTCGATCATCCGGCGGTATACACTCGGACTTTGCCCTACCACCCGCTTGAACAGGCGCGTGAAATGAGCCGGATACTCAAATCCGAGGTCGTAGGCCACTATACTAACATCGTCGCTGCTGACCGACAGACGATGTTTTGCCACAGAGATTACATGACGGGTGATTATCTCCTTTGCAGTAAGTCCGGTTTCCTTCTTGATCAGTTCGCCGAAATATCCCGGTGTCAGATTCGCAAGGTCAGCAAAATAGCCTACTGTCGGAGTGCCGTTTTTCTTCGCATCACTGTCGTAATACGTTTTCAGCGTCTGCTCGAACTGCGCGACCACATCTGAGTTAACCTTATGGCGCGTGATGAACTGGCGGTCATAAAAACGGTGAAGATATTCAAGCAGCAACTGTATGTTCGCAGAAAGCAACGCAGCCGAATGGTGGTCGACAGAATGTTGCAGCTCCCGGTCTATCTTGTGGAGACAATCGAGGAAGATTTCCCGTTCCTCCTCCGACAGATGAAGCGATTCCATCTCTGAGAAATCAAAGAAACTGAACGAAGAAATTTTCTCAGCAAGAGGAGTCCCGTAAATCAAATCGGGATGAAACATCAGTCCGACCACATCGGGAGCGATTTCTTCGACATCCATGTCGACATCTATTATCTGGCCCGGGGAAAAACTGACGACTGTCCCCTCCTGATAATCATATTTCTTACGGCCATATCTGATTGAACATGCCACACTGTTTTTAAGAAACAAGGCATACACACCATAATTCAGACGCACATGGTTGATACACCTATCGGCATTTTTCAAATCAATGACCGTGACAAGCGGATGGCGCGTGGTCAGGCCATAAAGTTTATTATAAGCGTCGATTGAATCGAGATTGATTGTTTTTCTTTCCATATCGCGAATTTACAGCTTATTTTTCAATAAATTATCATCCGGAAGAATAAAGGTAGAAATATCGGCAATAGTGTAAAAAACGGCGTAACACTACAAACCTTAGAGCTACATTTGTCACGGATAATGCTTACCTTTGTAAACGCGACACAATAATCACGTATAATACAGAGATGAAAGCCTATACCTACATTGACAAAGGTCGCTTCGAGCTGACCGACAAAACTGAAGCCTGAAATAGCCGCACCTGACGACGCGATAGTCCGCGTCACCCTTTCAAGCATCTGTTCCTCAGATCTGCATATCAGACACGGCAGTGTCCCGCGTGCGGTCAAAGGCATTACCGTGGGCCATGAAATGGTCGGCATAGTTGAATCCGTCGGCAGTGGGGTGACCTCGGTGAAACCCGGCGACAGAGTGACAGTAAACGTAGAGACCTTCTGCGGTGAGTGTTTTTTCTGCAAGAAGGGTTTTGTCAACAACTGCAGCGACCCTGACGGCGGATGGGCTCTCGGATGCAGGATCGACGGAGGACAGACATATTACGTCCGTGTTCCGCACGCCGACTGTGGACTTAACAAAATTCCTGACAATGTGACTGACGAACAGGTTCTGTTTGTCGGCGATATCCTTGCCACCGGCTACTGGGCTGCCAGAATTTCGGAAATATCGCCAGATGACACCGTTCTCATAATCGGTGCAGGCCCGACAGGACTTTGCACCCTCCAGTGCGTGCTCCTTCATAATCCTGCCAACATTGTCGTATGTGAAATTGACCGTACACGCCGTGATTTCATCAGACAGCACTACCCGCAGGTCACAGTCACCACCCCTGAAGACTGCCTGAAAACAGTCCAGACTCTCAGCTCCCACGGAGGCGCAGACAGGGTGATTGAGGTCGCAGGAACCGCCGAAACATTCCGTATGGCATGGGAATGCGCACGGCCTAATGCCATTGTAACCATCGTCGCCCTCTATGACACTCCACAGATGCTGCCGCTCCCCGACATGTATGGCAAGAATCTTACATTCAAGACCGGCGGTGTCGACGGGTGTGACTGCGAAGAGATTCTCCGGCTGATTGCCGGAGGCCAAATCGACACAACCGCGATGATAACCCACCGCTATCCACTCAGCCGGATTGAATCGGCCTACAGGACTTTTGAAAACAGACTTGACGGTGTGATAAAAGTCGCCGTCTATCCTGACTGAACCAATCAACCTGTCGACACATTGTTATATATAGCAATTACAAAAACCATCACGAACAGACCAATGAGCCAACATAAATTATTAGTAGTCGATGACGAAGACACCCTTTGCGAAGCGCTCAGATTCAATCTTGAAATTGAAGGCTATGATGTCGACGTGGCCCACAGCGCCGAAGAGGCATTGAAACTCAGCCTTGAAAACTACTCCCTCATACTCCTTGACGTTATGATGGGCGAAATCAGTGGTTTCAGAATGGCACAGATCATGAGAGCCAATCCCAAGACAGCTGACGTACCTATAATCTTTCTTACGGCAAAAGACAATGATGACGACATGATTGCCGGACTGAAACTCGGCGGTGACGACTACATCACAAAGCCTTATTCCATCCGCAACGTCCTCGCACGCATTGAAACAGTATTACGCCGCACAAGAAACATCTCCACCAACCACGACATTGTAAAATATCAGGGTATTGCCATCGACACAAATTCCAAACGGCTTGAAATCGACGGAAACGAAATCAGACTTCCTAAAAAGGAACTTGAAATTCTCCAGCTGCTCCTCACAAACCGCAACAGGGTCTTCTCGCGCGAAGAAATCCTGAACATAGTGTGGCACAACGAAGCCGTCGTAGTCGACCGCACGGTAGATGTCCACATCACACGGCTGCGCAAACGTCTGGGTGAATACGGCCATCATATAATAACCCGTTCTGGCTATGGATATGGTTTCAGTGAATAATTCTCTCCGTTACAGCCAAAAACTTTTCCTGCTGCTCGTTCTCTTTGCATGGGCACTTCTGGCATGCTTCCTCACGTTTCAGTACGAAAGAGAAAAATCATTTAAAGTCATTCAGCTAAATTCATCGCTCCAGCTATTCAACGCCAAGATGGCCGAAGCTATAAAGGACGGCATCACACCCGAAGAATTTCTTGCCGGGACGAAACTTCCGTTTGACAGCCTGCGCGTATCGGTCATCAGTCCTGACGGCAATGTGAAGTTCGACAACTCAGCCGCCACACTCCCCCACGACAGCCACCTGACACGCAGTGAAATCTCCAAGGCATTGAAAACCGGCAGTGGCTACACCCTCCGGCGACACTCAGAGTCAACCGACAGGACTTATTTCTACTCGGCCTTGTATGACGGCCATACGATTGTACGCTCCGCCATCCCCTATACATCGATTTCTCTTCTGGAACTTCTCAAAGCCGACAGGGGGTTCATCTACTTTATGTGTGTAGTCACGCTGATTCTCATCGTTGTAGCCTATTTCGCCACGAGAAAGCTCGGCACAAACATCACACGCCTGAATAATTTCGCAAAAAAAGCCGAACGCGGCGAGCGCATCTATGCCGACGAGTCATTCCCTGACGATGAACTCGGCGAGATTTCAAGCCATATCGTCATGCTCTATGCCAAGCTTCAGGAGGCAAATGCCGAATGTGACCGACAGCATCTTTTAGTGCTGAAGGAAGAAAAGGAGAAAATCCGCATCAAAAAACAGCTGACCAACAACATTAACCATGAGCTGAAAACACCGATTGCCTCCATACAGGTCTGTCTCGAAACCATTGAATCGCATCCCGACATGGACCGGTCGAAACGAGAAGAGTTCATCAGGCGTGCCCTTGAAAATTGCCATAGGCTCAGAAGCCTGCTGACAGATGTCGCAACAATCACACGTATGGAGGACGGATTTAACCACATAGAGAAATCTCCGGTCAATCTCTCAGCTATAATTCAAGAGTGTTTCGACGACGCACGCCACAAAGCCCCATACATGGAGTTTGAGATAGACATTCCCGCCAATATAATCATCAACGGGAATCACGACATACTTAAATCGATTTTCTCAAACCTGCTTGACAACGCAATGGCCTACAGTGGCGGCAATAAAGTCACTCTTTGTCTGACTTCCGAAAGTCCGGCTGACTATTCATTCTCTTTTGCTGACAATGGTTCAGGGGTCGAAAACAGGCATATACAACATTTGTTCGAGCGGTTCTACAGAGTGGATAAAGGACGCTCTCGCTCTGCGGGAGGGACAGGTCTCGGACTTGCAATTGTCAAAAACGCAGTCATATTCCATGACGGTCACATAACTGTCCGCAACCGCCACGGTGGCGGTCTTGAATTTGATTTCACACTTTCAAAATAATATTGACGCCCGTTGCCTTTATAATCTGCAACGGGCGTCGCGCGCTGAAAGTGATGGTTTATCTCATTCTTGGAGGGAGGTTGAGTTTCATTGAGGCTCTGAGAAGCTTACGCATGTTGGAAACAAGCTCCTGTGTTTCGTTCAGCAGATTGAGGTAGACATACATGACAGTCAGACTCCGTGTGTCGCCTTCACGCAGATGATCATACGTGCTACGCGACAGTTCCGATATGTGATCCTTGACACGGTCACATTCCTTTCGCAACGCAGTGGTGCGGTTTACATCGGGATGTTCAATCAACTCCACCGATTCATCGAATATCGCATCGACCCGTTCTCTCAGAGGAGTCAGATTCTCAACAAACTTTGCAGGAAGAAGCGGAAAATTATTATTGACATGTTCAAGACACATCTCGTTTATTCGCCGCAGGTTATATAGAATGGCCATGCAACAGTTGTTTGACAGGTGAAACCATGCGCTCTTTTCGATGGCGACATCAGGCGATGCCTTACGAAGACACAGTGTCTCTTTACGGCGTGCACTCTTCAACACATCTTTTTCTTTCATCAATGACTTCTCAAGTCTGTTAAGGGTCTTGGCCTCGTCACCGATAAATCCGGTTGCAACCTTGTCATATGAATCTTTGGCGAAATTCAGGAATTCGCTCTGCTGCCGTGCAAGATACTCCTTAAGCAATCCCCAGACGCGTGTCGAATCGTCTGTCTTGAGCATTGTCTGAAACAAAACGTCGTCAGCGGAATCCTTCTTCTTGCGCTTCGCAAGAATATTGCTTCTGATGAGCAACACCAATGCTGCTATAGCAACAATAACCATGACCGGCGTTCCGCCGAAGTGCATAAGCGTAACGATGATTCCGGCGGCTATGAATGCCACACCGGCTGTAATGAACCATCCGCCGATTACAGAGATGACACCTGTGATTCTGAACACCGCACTCTCTCGACCCCATGCACGGTCGGCAAGCGACGTACCCATAGCCACCATGAATGTTACGTATGTCGTTGAGAGTGGAAGTTTGAGCGATGTTCCTGCGGCAATCAAAGCTCCTGCGAGCACAAGATTCACCGATCCGCGCACGAGGTCAAACGCCGCTCCGTTTTCCATAATCACCTCCGAAGTGTTGAACCGTCGTCCTATCCACTGCCTTACTCCCTGCGGGATATATTCTTTGAGCCATGACACGAAACCGATAGTCCAGCGGACAAGATTGCGCGACAGCTTCGATGAACCGAACATTTCATCCCCGACATCCTGCCGGGTCAGATTGACTGAAGTCTCGACAACCTTACGGGCCTTCTTGGATGTCGCAAGCGAGACAACCATCACCACTCCTGCGCCAAGAAGGAAATAGACAGGAGTATTGGCCGATCCGTTGAGCGAATTCATCATAAATGCGCCCGGGTCGCCTGTTCCGTTGGCTATATAGTCGTTATAGGCCGACAAGCCTGACAAGGGCACACCGATAAAGTTTACAAGGTCATTGCCTGCAAAAGCCATCGCCAGAGAGAAAGTACCCATAAGCACCACCACCTTGAACACATTGACCTTCAACATGTGGAGAATCTGCATCAACACCGTGAAGAATACAAAACATCCACCAATGATGAGCGGAGTATTACCGTTGATCCATGCCTTCAGCTCCGGGGTCATGAATGCAAGATCCTTGATGCCCTTAATGAGAAGGAAATAGATTATTGCAGTCGAGGCGACTCCACCGAAAATACCGATTTTCCATCTCAGACGGCTACGGTAATTGAAAGTGAATATCGCGCGTGACAGCCATTGTACCACCATACCGAACACAAAAGCCACCGCAACTGAAAGAAATATACCGAGAATCACCGAAATAGCCTTTTCAGTATTCAATAAATCTCCCAATGTCAGGTCGCATGAATCTCCGGCCATCTTCAGAAGAGATATGGCAAACGCCGCCCCGAGAAGCTCAAACACCATCGACACCGTGGTCGAGGTTGGCATGCCGAGAGTATTGAAAACATCCAGCAGTATTATATCCGTGACCATAACGGCCATGAATATACATATCACATCATAAAACGTAAAATGCTCAGGTCTGAAAATACCGTGGCGTGCTATGTCCATCATGCCGTTACTCATCGAAGCACCGACAAAGACACCCACAGCAGCCACGGTGATGACGACTTTAAAAGTCGCGGCTCTCGAACCTATCGCTGAATTAAGAAAATTGACCGCATCGTTGCTTACTCCGACCGATAGATCGAATACTGCAAGCAGGAAAAGGAATATTACAATTCGAGAAAGACTATATCCATCTGATAAATGTCTGGTGAATAAAAAATACCTGTAGAATTATACCTGTTGTTGATTTTCAATGCGAAGGTAGAAATGAGATGTTAACAAAATATTAAATCCGGGTTAACTGTAGGTTAAGTCGATATATCTATCAATCATTTTTATTCATATAAGTCTCATTTATCATCCGTCGAGTGGATTTTAATAGTCTTTTTTACTAATTTTGTGGATATTCAACAGCAGTCAGACTGACATCAACACCCGATAATAAACCATGATTACTATTCTAAGAACTGTAATTTTCTCAGTGCTCACGACAACAATCGCGAGCAGTCTGGGCGCTATCACACCCGACTGGGAAAATCCATCGGTGTTTGCCGAAGGGCGCCTTGCACCACGAGCCACCTCCTATCCATATCCGACTCCGGCCGAAGCCCTCGCAGGCAACGGATATGGATCAGCCTACGTAATGCCGCTCAACGGAAAATGGAAATTCCATTTTTCTGCGACACCCGACAGCCGTCCTGCGAATTTCCATTCACCGAATTTCGATGATTCCGGCTGGGACGAGATTTCTGTACCTTCTAACTGGGAAATGCTCGGTTACGGGACTCCCATCTACACCAATATCACCTATCCTTTCCCAAAGAATCCTCCCTTCATCGACCATAGCGATAATCCTGTCGGCAGCTACAGACATACGTTCCGACTTCCCGATTCATGGAAAGGCCGACGTGTCATCCTCCACTTCGACGGCAGCACGGCCGGAATGTATGTCTGGGTCAATGGACAAAAAGCAGGATATGTCCAGAGCACTAAGAATCAGGCAGAATTCGATATCTCAAGCTTTGTATGCGAGGGCAACAACACTATTGCCTGCGAAGTATACCGATGGACCGACGGCTCATATCTCGAAGATCAGGATTTCTGGAGACTATCGGGCATTGACCGCGACGTGTATATCTACTCCACAGCCGACGAACGCATACTTGACTTCTTCGCCGATGCCGGACTTGACGTAAACTATCGCGACGGCGTGCTGCAACTCAACACGGTTCTGCAAAATCACTCGGATCTAACCAAAGACACACGTCTCGACATAAGGATTTATGATACCGCAAACCGTCAGGTGGCAAGCCAGTCGAAACAGGTCAGACTCAAAGGCAACTCATCTGAAACTGTCGACATCACCCATAAACTCCGCAATGTCAGAAAATGGAGCGCAGAAACGCCATACCTCTATACTCTCGTCCTCTCGCTAACCGACAACAAGGGAAATGTTATCGAATCGACCTCCTCACGCATCGGTTTCCGAAAGGTCGAAATCAAGGATAGCCGTCTTCTGGTCAACGGACAGCCAATAGAAGTTCACGGGGTCAATCTTCATGAACACCACCAGACAAACGGCCATGTGGTGGACCGCGAGACCATGCTCAGCGACATCCGCACGATGAAGCGCCACAATGTAAATGCCGTGCGCATGAGCCACTACCCTCAGTCACCGCTGTGGTATGACCTATGCGATGAATACGGGCTATATGTGGTGGATGAGGCTAATATCGAAATCCACGCTATGGGTGCCGAGCATCAGGGCGGCTTTGACAAATCAGTCCATCCTGCCTATCTCCCCCAATGGAAAGGAGCCATTCTCGACCGCCAGCGCACAATGGTCGAAAGAGACAAGAACCACCCCTGCGTCATCGTCTGGTCGATGGGCAACGAATGTGGCAACGGAGAAAACTTCTATGCCGCATACGACTGGATAAAATCGCGCGACACAAGCCGCCCCGTTCAGTTCGAACAGGCCGGAGAAGCGCCCGATACAGATATTGTGTGCCCGATGTATCCGTCCATAAACAGCATGAAGGACTATGCCTCGCGCACCGACGTGACACGTCCCTATATCATGTGTGAATATGCCCACGCAATGGGCAACAGTTCCGGGAATTTTCAGGAATATTTCGACATCATCCGCAGTTCCGCCCACATGCAGGGTGGCTTCATCTGGGATTGGGTCGATCAGGGACTTCTCACCAAAGACGAAAACGGCGAAGCTTATTGGGCATACGGAGGTGACTTCGGAGCATACAACTATCCCCACGATGAAAATTTCTGTATCAACGGACTTGTCCAGCCCGACCGCACCCCACACCCGGGACTGATGGAGGTCAAGAAAGTGTATCAGGACATACGCTTTGCGGCCATCGACCCGCAACGTGGCGAATTCGAAGTACAGAACCATTTTATAGCAACCGATCTCAGCGACTACGATTTTAGCTGGGAACTACTGCGCAACGGCGAAAAAATGGCAGATGGAACGTTTGAGCTAAATCTTCCACCCGGACAGAAAAAAGCTGTAAAAGCGCCTATCCCTTCTGTAGACATGAACGATGGCAACGATTACCATCTTTCAGTCTACGCCTACACCCGTAAGGGCGACGAAATCATTCCGGCTGCCCATGAAGTCGCCCGAGAACAATTCTCCCTCGCCACCGGCTCTATGACCATCCAAAAACCGGCGACAACAATCCCCGCCACATTCAATAAGGATGGAAACACATGGAGCTTCGATTGTCAAGGCAATGTAACAATAAAAGTCAACAGCCGTAACGGTGAAGTATATGCCTATGCGGTCAATGAACGTAATCTGCTCAACGGCTCGATCACACCGTCATTCTGGCGTGCGCCGACCGACAACGACTGGGGCAACAATGCACACCGCCGCCTGAACGCATGGCGCTATGCCGGCCATAACAGAAAGCTTACCGCCCTCACACACGACACCGACAAAGAGCGCCATATCATTACCGCTACCTATACCCTACCTGAAGTCAATGCAACCTATGTGTTGAGCTATACCATCCACCCTGACGGACGTCTGGGAGTAGAAAGCACTCTGCATGCCGACAGCGACCATATGCCAGAACTCATGAGGTTCGGACTCAGGCTGCCTCTTGACCGGTCAAAAGATAATTTTCGTTGGTATGGCCGCGGACCTTGGGAAAATTATTCCGACCGCAACACCGCATCATTCATGGGAATATGGGAAGGCAAGGTAGATGACCAATTCTATCCCTACATCCGCCCGCAGGAAACAGGCAACAAGACCGATGTCCGCTGGGCCACACTGACCGACGACACCGGTTTCGGCATAAAGGTCAGCGGCCGTCAGCCATTAAATGTAAGCGCACTCGATGTGACTCCCGACGACCTCGATCCCGGAATGAAAAAATCACAGATGCACACAAGCGATGTCCATCACAGCCGACATAATGTGTATCTTAACGTGGATCTCGCACAGCGTGGACTCGGAGGAGACAACAGCTGGGGGCGCGGACCTCACAAAGAATATCTCCTGAACGACAAATCTTATAATTATTCATTCATAATCTCACCTGTCATCCCCGACTGATAATCATGAAACTATTATCCGTTAAAAACTTCACTTTGGCAGCCGGTCTCCTTTCCGGCATGCCACTGCTTGCAGCCGAAAAGGCGACAGTCACACCTCTTTTCAGCAATGTTGCCGACAGCGTAACTATTCCAGCCGAAATCTATGGTCAGTTTGCCGAACACCTCGGCACTTGTATCTACGGCGGACTATGGGTCGGTGAAAATTCGCCCATTCCCAACACATCCGGCTATCGCAACGATGTTCTCAATGCCCTTAAAGAACTTAAAGTCCCCGTGATGCGCTGGCCCGGCGGATGTTTCGCCGATGAATATCACTGGACCGACGGCATCGGCCCTAAAGAGAACCGTCCCGTAATGGTAAATACCAACTGGGGAGGCACGGTCGAGGACAACAGTTTCGGAACTCATGAATTTTTCAATCTCTGTGAGCTAATCGGCTGCGAACCCTATCTAAGCGGAAATGTAGGGAGCGGCACGGTCGAGGAGCTTGCCAAATGGGTCGAATATATCACCGCCGAAAACGGTCCTATGGCCGACCAACGCAAGAAAAACGGTCGTGAAAAACCGTGGAAACTCAAATATCTCGGTGTCGGCAACGAAAGCTGGGGATGCGGCGGCAGTTTTACTCCCGAAGCATACGCCAACGAATATCGTCGCTATCAGACATATTGCCGCAACTTCAATGGAAACCGACTCTACAAAATCGCTTCGGGCGCAAGCGACTATGACTACAACTGGACTGACGTGCTGATGAAAAATGCCGGCAGACACATGAACGGCCTGTCGCTCCACTACTACACTGTCAAGGGGTGGAACGGAAGCAAGGGTGCAGCCACCAAGTTTGACAACGACGACTATTACTGGACATTGGGTAAATGTCTTGAGATAGAAGATGTGATTAACAATCACGATTCTATTATGGACAAGTATGATCCCGCCGGACACGTAGCGCTTATTGTCGATGAATGGGGCACATGGTGGGACGAAGAACCCGGGACGATCAGCGGACACCTCTATCAGCAGAACACCATGCGCGACGCTATGGTAGCCGCACTGAGTCTCAATGTATTCCACCGCCACACCGACCGTGTAAAAATGGCAAATATCGCCCAGATTGCCAACGTATTGCAATCGATGATTCTTACCAAGGACGGCGACATGGTGCTCACCCCGACCTACTACGTGTTCAAAATGTATATTCCTCATCAGAATGCCACTGTCATACCGCTCGACATCAAGACCTCGACACGCGCTGTGCGCGACGGACGCACAGTCCCGACAATAAGCGCGACAGCTTCTAAGAAAGATGGAGAAATGAACATCACACTGACCAACATCGACCTCGACAATCCGGCTGAAATCACAATACCTCTTGGCAACGATGTAAAAGCATCGGGCATCAAAGGTGAAATTCTGACAGCCGGCAATATCGACGATTACAACGACTTCGGCTCTGCCGAAAAAGTAACTCTCAAACAATTTGATAAAGTAAAATACTCAAAAGGCGCGCTCACACTCACTCTACCGGCAAAATCCATCGTCAGCCTCAGCATGAAAATCTGAACTGAAACAATACTTATTTGTAAATACCATCAGGGTAGATTCCGTGGGAAGGCCGGAATCTACCCTGATGGTATTTACCCGTTGCGGACAAGGCATTTCGAATCCCGTCCGACTGCAATCCACAGGCTGTCACTGGTGAGGATTGACATCCTTTAAATCCACGAGATGATGAAGTATGGCAAAAATCGTAAGTCCGGCCGGAGAATGTATGCCGAGTTTCGCACTGAGATTGCGCCGATGGGTAGTGACAGTATGTATCGACAGACACAGCCTGTCGGCAATCTCCTTGTTTGCCATCCCGAGAGCGACGAACCTTATTATATCTTTCTCGCGGTCACTGAGCGATTCGAGTTGCGGATCGCTCTCTTCATTTTTATTATCATCGGGCGAGTCCATTACCGCGAGCTTAGAGCGCAGACGTTTCTCAAGATTCTCGACCGCCGGAACAAACAGATTTGTCTCCACATCAAAATGCGCCATAAGGTCACGTTCACAGCCTATGATATCGGACAGCACACTGCTTAGCAAATCATTGTCGCGCTGATTGTATGAATAAATGAAGATATCCTTCAGCTCATTGAGTTTTGATGTCATGTGGTTATGGTTGACCGAGAACTGGGATATGCTGAAACACTCGTCAATAGTCCCTCCGAGCAATTTCTCCACGTATGTGAATATATGTTCGTTCTCATATTCCATGTGACGGCGCACCTCAACCACATAATCGTCATAGAATTTCATCAGCTGAAAAGCGACATCGTTTGTATCCGAATAGTTTATAGCCTCAATCAGCTTCCGGCGTATACCGGGCAATATGAAATCAATAAATGAACCGTGGGCGTGTTTAAGATAGCCCATCAGTGTCGGGAGATGTATGATGTAACGCCGATAGTTTTTACCGCTCAGAAGATTTGACACTGCAAGAAACGTGTCGGTATCAACACCGTGTTTTTCGCAAGCCTCCTTTATCTGACTGTCTCCGAACCCGAACGCGATGTCAAACCGGCTTATCGCCATAAGCAATAAGTTATTGTCCATTATTATCTCCCTCATCCGGTGATGAGGCCCATATTCCTGCTGCTTTTCCATTATAATTTCCCGGGCATAATCACCCATGCAAAGGTACGGTAAACCCCAAACCTCCACTATACCTAAAAATAATGAAAAAAAGACTATTTTACAGACGAATTACCGTTTTTTAAGTAAAAACCGTGTTAAATTAACCCAATTTCTGAGTATTGGCCACCCGGAATGTTAAATCTAATTTTGCATCGTGAAATTTTACAGCGAAAAAAATTAATCATTACATAACAAACCAATCTTCACAATGAAAAAATCAGGTTTCCTATTCCTTCTCCTCACCTCAGTAGCCTTTGCATCGTGCAGCGACAGCGACGACAGTGAAAAAGACCTTGCCAAAGAAATTGCCGGACAATATAACGGTTACACCGTGGCATCATGCGCTTATTTCAGCAATCAGGTGTCATCGAATCAGAAGCTCGCCATCTCTTCGACAGAAATAAATAAAGTGAATGTCGACTACGCATCCGATTCATGGGGAACAATCTCAATCCCTGACGCATCTGTGATCAAATCAGGGAATGAATATGTCATCACCGGCACAGGAACATCCGTGATGGGAATGCAGGGAAACGGAAGTAAGGAATATGTCTGCAACCTCAGCGGTAAAATCATTAACGGAACTGTCGACTTCACCTTCACTTGTCCCGCAGTTATGGGCGGTCTCAACATAGCCTTCATGCAAGGTGAAATTCCGGCAGAAACAGTCGTCCCCGGAACATACTCAGGCTATACCAAAGCAGACTGCGCATATTTTCAGGACATGTATGCCGATAATCAAAAAATCGAGATTGCTTCTAACGGCAACAATACTTATAAAGTAAGTCTGATATCGGACTCATGGGGCGAATTCACAATTGAAGAAGCGACTGTCACCACCGAAGGCAACCTGTTTAAACTTGAGGGCGCCGGCAAAACCCTCATGGGCATGGGAGGAAATGTGAGCGAGTATGCCTGCACGTTCTCCGGCGAGATTGATGCCGACAAGGAAAATCCGACATTCACTTTTAACGTTCCCGCCGTGATGGGAGGACTCACCGTGACTTTTAAGCCCGGTTCTGCACCACAGGTCTGACTTTCCTAAAATCCGATAAACCCGAAACACAATGGCAACTAACTTTATTTCATATCTTACAGCGGGAGCGGCAGCAATGCTGCTCTCCGCATGTAACGGAATATTGAGCAACATCTACGACGAACCTTCGACTGATGCTGTTTCAGAATACGGTTTCGTAAGCGAAGCCACCACAACATCTCCCGGCTCAATATATATCGACGCAACCGACTATACCGTCTGGACATATATCGACTTCAGGTCTATGACAACGACCGCTCTCGATGTCAACGCTCCTGTACCCGCGTCATGGGACATAGCCATACACCGCTACGATACCAAGACAAACGGCGCAGAGGTCATGGAGACCGGTGCGACAAGCTTCTATTCGCTCGCCAACGTCGTCACTCCGACCGAAAACGATTATGTCAGCGACATCTGGACAACCACAACCATAGTCACAGATATGTCGACCATGATGGACGGTTACCTCAGCTATGCCGAGTCGTCCTATAACCCGGAGCTGTCAAAATGGCTCAACGTCGACAAAAGCTCAATGCCTCCGATCTACACTCCGTCAAACAAAGTATATGTCATCCGGCTTTCCGACGGCACTCTCGCTGGAGTGCGTCTGGCAAACTACATGGACGGGCTCGGAGTCAAAGGCTATATGACTATTGAATACATGTATCCGCTTAACCTGTAATCAGCATGAGACGACAACTTCTGAGTCTTGTTCTCCTCTCTCCCTCACTCCTCTTAGCCCAGTCATCGTCCCTGACAAAAGCACAAATCGATTCCATCGAAAAAGCATGGGAAGTAGAGCTTAACACCGTAGTGGTCACCGGCACACGCACTCCCAAACTGCTCAAAGACTCCCCCATCCTCACGCGAATTATCTCGGAGTCAGATATCCGCAAGACCGATGCTACAAATATCAGCGATCTCCTGCAGCTCGAACTTCCCGGAATCGAGTTTTCCTATTCGATGAACCAGCAGGTTTCGCTCAACATGCAGGGATTCGGAGGCAATTCTGTGTTATTTCTCGTCGATGGCGAACGTCTTGCCGGCGAAACTCTCGACAATGTTGACTACAATCGTCTGAATCTCAACAATGTCGGTAGAATCGAGATTGTCAAGGGAGGCGCTTCATCTCTCTACGGCTCTAACGCTGTCGGAGGAGTGGTCAACATCATCAGCCGCGAAGAAAGCGAGCCGTGGAGAGTGAATGTCAACGCCCGTTATGGCGCGCACAACGAACAGCGCTATGGCGGGGCAATAAGCTTCAAGACCGGCCGTATCAGCAGTGCCACCACACTCCAGTACACCTCGATTGATTCGTATGACATGAAAAACGATGGTGACTACAACCGCTTCTATGGCGGATACAACTGGAACGTCAAAGAGCGTCTGACCGTCAATGTCACCGACCGGATGAAACTGATCGGACGTGCGGGATATTATTTCCGACAACGCAACGCCCAAGCAGCGTCGAGAGACAGATACCGCGACTTCTCCGGCGGTCTGCGCGGACTCTACACATTCTCTGACGCTGACAACCTTGAAGTGTCATATAATTTCGACCAGTATGACAAGAGCGATTATATCACCATCACATCGAAAGATGTCAGAAAATACAGCAACGTGCAGCACGGTGCGCGCGCCCTTTACAACCACACCTTTGCCGGACGCCATATCCTGACTCTGGGAGGAGATATGATGCGCGACTATCTCCAGACCTACCAGTTCACCGACAATGGCAACAAGCGCCAGATAACAGCCGACGGTTTCGCCCAGTTCGACATGAATTTCGTCCGAAACTTCAACATTATAGCCGGAATGCGCTACGACTACTTTTCGGAAGCGAGAATGAGTCATGCGTCATCGCGTCTGAGCATGATGTACAAGCTTCCCCGCGTAGCGCTCCGCGGGTCATATTCAGGAGGATTCCGCGCACCGACACTCAAGGAGATGTATATGGACTTCGATATGGCAGGCATATTCATGATTTACGGCAATCCGGATCTGAAGCCGGAGACGAGCCATAATTTCCAGCTATCCGCCGAATACACCCGCCGACTTCTCAATTTCAGCATCGGGACATTCTGTAATCTTGTCAGCGACCGTATAACCACCGGCTGGAGTCAGGCTCTCAAAGGGCAGGTCTACACCAACATCGACAAGGTTACAATTTCGGGTGTGGATGCAAACATGTCATGGCGGACAGCCTGCGGATTCGGCACACGACTCTCATATATGTTCACGTATGAACAGGTGAAAAAAGGACAGCCATACACATCGTCAACCCGCCCTCACACCGCCACGCTGCGCCTTGATTACACAAAACGGTGGAAAAACTATGAGCTGATGGCTGCGCTCAACGGACGTTTCCTCTCAAAAGTAAAGGTCGACGAATACACTTCAGTCTCATCCTACGAGGAAACACAGCGGGTCACCTATCCTTCCTATATGATATGGAAACTGAACATGTGCCACAGTTTCCGAAAAGGAATCGACCTGACAATGGCGGTGGACAATCTGCTCAACTATGTTCCCAAATACTACTATAACAACTCGCCGACCACCAACGGCACCACCTTCTCGGTGGGCATGTCGGTCGACATCGACGAGTTTTTTAAGAAATAAGCCGGTTTTAATAGCTTACATCAGAAATTATTGTTAAACGGACAATGAAAAATAAACGTAAAGTAATCATTATCACATCGGTCTGTGTGCTCATAGTAGCCACGGGCCTATTGCTTTGGAATATTTTTGCCTCGCCTACCAGAATCGCCTTTGTCAACTATCAGGCCATAAGCCTCGGTCTGATCTCAAAGGCAAACGACAATTCTTTCGTCACAATCAAGGAGCTTCCTGTCGAGGAACTCGACCATGCGTCGGACTACGACATGGTCTTTGTCAACGGCATGGGACTCAGAATCACCGACGAACAGCGACAGTCGCTGGCCACAGCAGCTGACAAAGGCACACCGGTGCTCACGACCGCTGCAACAAATCCGCAGAATCTCATTGTTTCAGTCGATTCGGTCGATCAGGCATTCCTGAAACAGTACCTGAACGGAGGAAAAAACAATTACCGTAATCTGCTACGCTACGTGCGCAAGTATATTGACGGAAAGAGTCTTTTCACCGCCGAGCCGGGCGATCCGCAGACATCAGTGTCATCACTACTATATTATCCATCTGAGAACGATGACCTCAACTTTTCGTCGGTCAGCGAGTATGAATCATTCCTGAAATCCAAAGGGCGGTTCAATGAGAATGCCCCAGCAATCATTCTCACCGGCCAGATGGGTGTCCCAGACAGCCTCATCGCAGCGCTCGAACACGCCGGCAACACAGTCTATCCGGTCAACACAATCCAGCTTTTCATAAAAAACGGCCATGCCGACTCCATCTCTCCGGCAGCCATAATCAACATGGCCCACGGACGCATGGGTGACATGGTGGTGAATTATCTGACTGCTAACAATATCCCGCTGTTCTCACCTCTCAACGTAAACCGCAGCTATGACGAATGGATGGCCGACAAGATGGTTATGAACGGTGGTTTCCTGTCACAGAGCGTGGTGACTCCCGAAATAGACGGAGCTGTGCGTCCGTTCTCTCTTTTCGCCCACTACGAAGGTAAAGACGGACTCCCTTACGTGGCGGCTATCCCCGGCAGGCTTGAAGAATTTGTCGAGACTGTCGGCAACTACATCTCACTCCAGAAATCCGATAACCGGGACAAGAAGATTGCAATATTCTATTTCAAAGGTCCGGGACAGAACGCACTTGTAGCCGAGGGAATGGAAGTCGGGCCGTCGCTGTTCAATCTGCTCACACGTCTAAAAAAGGAGGGCTACAGAGTCGAGAATCTGCCCTCGACAGCTGCGGAACTTGAACAACGCATCAACGACTATGGGAAAGTGTTCAACCAGTATGCCCTCGGGGCTAAGGACTCATTCGTGAAGACCCATTCGCCGGAAGTCATATCAAAGGAAGACTACGACCGTTGGTGTAATGATGCCTTTTCGAAAGAAATGCGTGCTGAAATCGACGCTGTTGACGGCGACTTCCCCGGCCACGGACTAAAAACCGACGACGGTCGCCTCGCGCTCGCACGCCTCCAATTCGGCAACGTGGTGCTCATTCCCCAGACAGCCGCCGGACTCGGCGACGATGAATTCAAGATTGTACACGGAACTGAAGTCGCTCCGCCCCACAACTATGTGGCCTCTTATCTATGGGCTCGTTACGGATTCGATGCCGACGCGCTCATCCACTTCGGCGCTCACGGCAGTCTCGAATTCACTCCACGCAAACAAGTGGCACTCGGCAGCCACGACTGGCCTGACAGACTCGTTGGCACAATGCCTCACTTCTATGTCTACTCGACAAGCAATGTCGGCGAGGCCATGATGGCGAAACGTCGGTCATACGCAGCTATAATCAACTATCTCACGCCTCCATTCATGGAAAGCGAAGTGCGTGGCATATATAAGAATCTCTCTGACGCAATCAACGACTATAACCGTCTCTCCGGCGCAGAACATCCCGACGAAAATGCCTTGCGCAGAGCATCGCTCCTCGTAAAGAGATACACTGTAGAGCTTGGCATACACCGCGAACTGCGCATGGACAGTACACTCTCGCAGCCTTACAGCGCAGACGATATTGTCCGCATCCAGAATTTCGCCGAAGAACTCGCCAACGAGAAAATCACCGGCGCACTTTACGTGATGGGCATACCTTACTCAGACGAACATATCAGATCGACAGTCTATGCAATGACGGTCGACCCCGTGGCCTACAGTCTCTACGGACTTGACAAGGAACGCGGACGCACCGCCATCGACTATGAAAAGAACCGGTCGCAATTCGCACGCACCTATCAGGCCAAGGCCCGCACTCTCGTCAGCTCGCTTCTCGCGTCAGGCCGACAGGAAATCACAGACCAGTATCTATGTCAGATTGCAGGCATAACGCAGGCCGAACTCGACAGCGCACGCACTATAACGGCGACAGTCAACGGCTCTAAAGACATGCTCTCGCGCATGATGGTTATGGGTGCTATGATGACTCCTCCAGCCGAACAGAATCTCAAGCTTTCAGACCGTCAGTCAACATCGGGCATGAAGCGGATGATGGCCCGGTCGGGGATGTCGCCTGAAAAAGCCATTGAAATGGCAAAGAAAATGGGTGCTGACGAGGAAGCCATCAAAAAAATGGAAGCAGCCATGAAGCGTAAGCAGCAGACCGGCCAGATTGAAAACGGGGGCAAAGGAGAAGCACATCCCGGAAATGTAAAAGCCAGCCATTCCAACACACATGGAAAGGCTCACGGAATGAAACGACCTGAATATTCCAAAAAGGAACTCGATTTCGCCAACGCCGTCTCGGAAGTCGAGCGGGCTGTCAAAAACGTCGGCAACTACCGTTCGGCTCTGACAGGAAGTCCCGAAGCGGAACTTTCATCCGTGGTCAACGCGCTTGCCGGAGGCTACATAGCCCCGACATCGGGAGGCGACCCTGTGCTTAACCCCGACATACTCCCGACCGGCCGCAACATGTTTGCGGTAAACGCCGAGGAAACACCGTCGGCCGTAGCTTGGGAGAAGGGCAAGAGCCTCGCCGACAACACGATTTCAATGTATCGTAAAATGCACGGCGATTCCATTCCCCGCAAAGTCAGCTACACTCTCTGGAGCAGTGAATTCATCGAGACCGAAGGCGCTACAATCGCACAGGTGCTCTATATGCTTGGAGTCGAACCAGTCCGCGACCCGTTCGGTCGAGTGACCGACCTGCGCCTCATCCCCTCGGCCGAACTCGGGCGTCCACGCATCGACGTTGTGGTCCAGACGAGCGGACAGCTGCGCGATCTCGCAGCATCGCGTCTCTTCCTCATCAGCCGTGCGGTCAAGATGGCTGCCGAAGCCGCCGACAAGGAATATCCCAACTACGTGGCAGAAGGCGTGGTTGAGTCAGAACGTCATCTTGTGGAGAAGGGCGTGACACCCAGAGAAGCCCGTGAACTTTCGACAGCCCGAGTATTCGGCGGTGTCAACGGAAACTATGGCAGCGGCATTCAGGGAATGGTCGAAGCCGGTGACCGTTGGGAAAATGAATCGGAAATAGCCGAAACCTATATCAACAATATGGGTGCTGTCTACGGCAGCGAGGAAGACTGGGAAAAAATGCACGACTATGCGTTTGAGGCCGCTCTCACACGCACAGATGTGGTGGTGCAGCCACGCCAGAGCAACACATGGGGAGCGCTCAGCCTCGACCATGTATATGAATTCATGGGAGGCATGAACCTTGCTGTCAAAAACGTGACCGGCAAAGACCCGGAAGCCTACCTGAGCGACTACCGCAACCGCAACAACGCACGCATGCAGGAAGTCAAGGAGGCAATAGGCATCGAAAGCCGCACCACCATCCTCAACCCGACATATATCAAAGAAAAGATGAAAGGCGGAGCAGGAGATGCCTCGGGATTTGCCGACATAATCCGCAACACCTACGGATGGAACGTCATGAAACCCGCCGCTATCGACGACGAGCTGTGGGATGACATCTATGACACATACGTGGCCGACAAACACGGCCTCGGCATCAAGGACTATTTCACATCGACCAATCCCGCCGCCATCGAGGAAATGACAGCCGTCATGCTGGAGACCGTCCGCAAAGGGATGTGGGAAGCTTCACCCGAACAGGTCGAGGCTCTTGCCAACCTTCACACGGAGATAGTCAATGAATATGCTCCGTCATGCTCCGGTTTCGTATGCGACAATGCGAAGCTCCGCGATTTCATCGCTTCTAAAGTTTCGAAAGAGACCGCAGGGAAATACAATCAGGCCATAGGGACTATCCGCGCCGAAGCCGTGGCCGGAAGCGACAATGACGGCATGGTGATGCAGAAAGAGGAACTCAACAACACCGAGAAGACAACAAGCCGTATCAACGGCGTGATTGTCGGCATAGCCGTAGCGGTGGTGCTCGTAATTGTGGCAGTGCTTCTGCGACGCCGGAAAAAACAACAGGCCGAGTGATGGAAACAGTCGTTCTCATAATAATGCTTATGGTCAGTTTCAATTTCGCATTGAAACTGACCTATCACAAGGCCACCGGTATGATCGCCACCTGCATGCTTGCCGCTCTATTCGCAGGGCTGGCATGGCCCTTTGCCGTCAGCCAGTCAAAAACCCAGATAGCCGACTGGCTCAATGCTCCCGACCTCATGCTCGACACCTCGGTCATCCTCACCGTCGATGTATTTTTCCAAGTCACATTCTGCGTGATGATGGCCAAGAAAATTGCCGGCGAAAAACTTTCGAAGGCGCAGGGAGCAATCTATACGGTGGCCTTTTGGTTTCCCGGACTGCTGATATTCCCGGTACTGTTTGCTTTGCTTGTAGAAATTATTTTCGCCTTCCCCGGCAATGATTTCTCCACTCTCGCGTGGGCTACAGGAGCCTTCGTGCTTGTCGCTGCTCCATCGCTCTCATATCTCATAAAATTCCTGCTGCCTGAAAGAGACCTCAGGCTTGAACTCATGTTTGTGGTCAATGCCATCACGGCTATCCTCGGAATAATCGCAACTGTAAACGGACGCACAGCCGTCAAAGGCACTAACAATGTCGAATGGGATGCCCTCGCAGGCTTCCTGCTTATCATGGCTGCCGGCGCTGTGGCGGGAATACTGATCCACAAACGCTCAACCAGAAAAATAATCTCAAAAATACAATAAACTTTATCACACGAAACATACTGCAATGAACATAATTTCCAACATTCTCTACTGGATTTCAACAGGGCTGCTCGTCCCGGTAATCGTACTCCTCATATTTTTCTTCATCCGCGCAATAATCCTCATCGGGACATTCTTCGGCCAGTATCTGCAGGTCAAGAAGCACTCGGAGTCATTCTATGCGCGCATCGTAAAACTCACACCGGCCACCCTCGACTCTTTCAGCGAAGCGCTCCCGGAGAAATCCGACACAGTCGTGACTGCTTACGCCAAGAAAATCATTGCCAGCCACGACAACCACGCACGCATCGACCTGCTGCTCTCGGAGTATGAGATCGAGGCCGACAAGGAACTGTCGACTTCAAAAGTGCTCACAAAGATGGGTCCGATTCTCGGATTGATGGGCACTCTTATCCCAATGGGACCTGCTCTTGTCGGACTGGCCACAGGCGACATCGCGTCGATGGCCTACAATATGCAGGTGGCTTTTGCAACGACAGTTGTCGGGCTCGTTGTCAGTGCGATCGGCTTCCTGACACAGCAGGTCAAGGAACGTTGGGCCGTAAAAAATATCACCATGCTTGAATATCTCGCCGAAGTGGTGAAATTGTCAGACTCTAAAACCGATAACCAATGAGACGCCGCCGACTTCTGACCCGCGCTGAAGACAGCGACCCTATGAGCGTTGTCAGCAACCTCTTTGATGTGGCAATGGTGTTTGCGGTCGCGCTAATGGTCGCACTCGTAAGCCGATACAATATGACCGAAATGTTCTCGCAGGAGGATTTCACTATGGTCAAGAATCCCGGAAAGGAAAATATGGAGATCATTACCAAGGAAGGTGAGAAAATCAACCGCTACACACCTTCCGACAACAATGATTCGTCCGGGAACAAAGGCAAACGCGTAGGCACTGCCTACGAACTCGAAAACGGAGACATAATCTACGTGCCCGAGTAACAGACACGACAGAAATGTGATAGCCAACGAGGGTGTATCAAATCCGAATGATGAATTTGATACACCCTCGAAATATCTTGCCTAAACTTAAAATTTGTCTGACTCTTAAATAAATGAATTATCTACTCTTGGGTGAGTTTATTTAATCGCATTACGATTGATGTTTGACTTCTTCCCATTTTTGCTGCAATATATTTCACACTCTTGCCTTCACTATACAGTTTTAATAGAAATTGGTCTGCCTTCATTGTCCATCTTTTATTTGCGTTAGGATGTTTTATATAATTTACCTCTGAAACCTTTTCCGGATGTAAAAACTCTTCTACAAACACAGATGGAAAATTCCTGTTATACAATATGATAGTCTTAATTTTTGCCCTTGTTATAGCGACATAAAACAATCTCCGTTCTTCTCCATACGGAAATTGATCACTCTTAGTCAGAACATGATTAAGTACAGGGTCATCACTTACAAGAGAGGGAAAGCCATAAATATCCTTATTACATTGCAGAAGTATCACATAATCTGCTTCAAGACCTTTTGATTTATGGACTGTCAAGAATTCTATTTTTCGTCCTCCTATTATATAATAAAATTTACTACCTTCTTTTATTCCTTGATACACAAAAGATATATAATAATCATCAAACGAATATCGGCCTAATAGAAATATTGATTTATCCAACGGAATAGAAGATATCAGTTCTTCTATCGTTTTACAATAATCACGTCTATCATACGGATAAAATTCCAATTCAGTTTTCATATCATAGCATGATGAATGTATATCCTTTTTTATTTGTGCGTTATTGCGTTGAATAAAAAGAGATGACAGAGAAACCAAAGGCTCTCCAAACCTATATGTGGTCTCAATTTTGTTTATTTCTGTCGGTCCAAAATATTTATGAAATTGATTAAAAAGAGCCATATCACTTCCCGAAAAACGATATATAGATTGCCAATCATCCCCTACACAATACAACTTTGCAGGATGCTTCCCTTCTCTCAATACTTTCAAGAAATTGTAACGGTCAACCGATATATCTTGAAACTCATCTACAAGGATATAATCATATTCAATTGGATGTGAAGTGCGACATATTTCTGTAGCTTGAATAATTGCATCTGTAAAATCAATCTTATTGCTATCTTTTAATATCTTGATATAACGTTCATAGACAGGTTGAAATATATTCTCTATAATAAATACACTTCGTTCATCAGAGTCATGTTTTGCTTGCTCTAAAACCTCTCTAACTGTTTTGAAACTTGATTTTACTAATGTCACGAAAGTAACGATAAGACGTATAAATGCTTTTTCTTGTTTGCTACCTTTAGGCAACACCATATTATATAATTCTTTATCGTTCTTTTCTTGAATTGGCACACCTGCATCCTCTAATATTTTTTTGATCTTATACTTTATATCTGAACAACGAAAATCCGCGCTTGATGTTACCAATAGTTGTGTGCCAAATTTTTTGTGAGCAGCTTTCTTCCATGTTATGCCATCATTATATTTTTGATTAGCTTCTTCATACGTTATATTTTTATCTTTCGCAAACCAAAGAGGCACCAGACTATGTTCATCAACACCAAAATGCTCCAAATAGATTCGTTTGGCTACTCCTGCCTGCTCAAAATATATTGAGAAATCAGGACAATACTGCGAGTGCATTTCATCTGCCAATGGATGTTCGTATGGCTCTTCATATCTGAAGTTTACTCCAAGAGATGATAACGCAAAACATATCTTCTGCTCTTGTTCACTTCTTACATATATTGCCTTACCATCCATATCAGGCAACATCGCTTTTAATTTTACACCTTTTTGTTCTGATAGTTTTTCTCGTATTTCATTCTTGCGTTGTTCCCAGTCAGATTCATTAATTTGATGATAAATAAAGTATTCCACCACACTTCTATTAAAATTATCATCCTTTAATAGTAGTGTGTGATAAATATCTATGAATAGGACATCTGTATTATCGCATATCGATGGTTTAACGCCTGTTTCTTTTCCGATAATATCAATGGCCAACTTATGAAATGTATAACCATTCAAACCTTGCGTAGCTATTCTCTCCGTAAGTTCAGCAGCAGCTTTATTCGTATAACTAATTAATAATATTCTATGCGGTGCAACGCCTTTTACTTCTGTTAGATACTTGACTTTGCCAACAATAGTAGAAGTTTTTCCACTTCCTGCACTACTAATCACTAAACAATTATTTTCCTCTGATACAATTGAGCGTCTTTGCTGCTTATCCAACGGATACTTCAAACAATGGTCAAAAAAGTCCTTATGTGTGTCAAGTAAAGAATCTATTATTGTATTATTATGATGTCTTATGAGCTTTTTAATATTACCAAAGTCATGAATTAGATTTGTGATTGTTGCTGATGGTGTAATATTAAAGGTTTTGAGTGTTTTAGCGAGTGAATATGCCTCTTTAAAATGTGATACATAATGATTTATGAAATCATCTTCTTCTGTTGCCGATACTATCTTACCATTAAAAGAATTATTTAAATCTGTTTGAATATCAACAAATACAGCATCATTACGTTTAGATAATCTCTCTTTAGCTTCCTCATAGCTGGATTTTTCACTATAAGAGGATATGCAATTAAATTTTTCTGATAATTTTTTAGATTTATTTTTTAGGTATATTCGTATTATAGCGATAACCACAATACTAATCAAAACTACGAATGGAATTAACTGCATATCCGAGATTAAATAGCTATTTAATTTTTCCAACCATCTATAATAATCACTCTTACCACTCCATATAGGTTTATCCTATAGTAATAAATGGAATAAAGCAGAAATGTCTGAATCCGGCTGCTGAACGTTTTTTATCACTTGGCAAAGCCGGTAATCCGGCTGCAAATTTAACCAAAATATCTGAGGACAAGGCCATAATCGTCAAAAAATAATAACTTTTGCTATCAAAGGACAAAAAATTATGTTTCTGAAAAATTTTTCGACTGCGGGAGATTCATTGATTTTTTCATGTCGGTTCCGTCTGTTTCCGTCATTATTTTATACAGCTTGACAGAAAAGGGCCGGAAAGGTGCGATAATGCAAAAGCTGCAAAAAAATTCCCGTTGAGATTTTTCAAAAAAATTCGTAACTTTGCACCCACGGTCACAAAGACCGCCGTCTATGAACAAAACTCCACATTTTACCGGCGAGAAGCCGGCCGCAGTCAGAAATTACGCGTACAAAGAGAGTTGGAAGAGTACGCAATAATCTGCATCATGTAGTGGCCTGACCCCACGTAGCTATCTCAAGGTCAGGTCACATGTCTTCGTCTATCCCATATCGGCCGCAAGACTCCAATCAAAATCACACATATATTTTTCATCACCAATCCACCTTATGAACAATTCCAGATTGCTCACAGGGTTGCTCCTTGCAACCTTGGCGGGCGGTGGACTGTGTGTCAAGGGCAGTCAGCCTCAGTGGTCACTCTCTATGAGTTATTCACTGTGGCCGAAACCAACAGCACAAGAACGCATCACTGCTTTCATCGGCGATAACCGACACCAATACGGCCATAGACTTCACACGTCTCGGTGAGGTCTATGGAATGGTGCAGCGTCATGCTCTTGTCGTGTCAATGAAGGAAATCTACGGCTGGCTTCTCATAGTAGCGCTTGTGACGCTACTCGTCATAATCGTCAGCTACAACCGTGTGCGCCCCTCGGCCTTCTTCCCGAAATGGAGCACCATCAGGAAGATTTTCCGCCACAATGTAAGAATGCTTGAGAAAACCGACGGTCAGACATCCATCTCATAGATGTCGTAGACCACCGAGCGACCGCCGAACTCCTCTTTGTGATGAATCATCCCTTCGTTGAGATAACGTCCGGCGTCCTCATTTGAAATTCCGAAATCGAAATAATTGTTTCCGGGAAGGATATGGAATATCAGGTCATGATAAATGACATCGGTAGCATACATATCCTTCCCTTTTTGCGTACATGCGGCATATTGGAGATGAATCACGCCACGGTCAAGGTAGATGACCGCTCCGCCGAGCACTTCGCCGGCCGGATCTGTAGCGATGTAAAACCTGATGTTTTCAGGGAAACGGCTTTTCAGATAGTTAAGCTCGGCAGCTGTGTGTACAGGACGTGTGTTGTGGCGCAGCCTGCGATCCTCGATGACTATATCCCAGAACTCATCCGACGTGTCAGTCTCGCTTACACGTATGTCCCACTTGCGACGGCGCTTTTCGGCTCTTTTCCCAAGACGCGACGACGGAATCGGGTCGCGCAGGTTTATCGCGGTCGAAAGATTGCGGATGCTGAGGCGCGCACGGTTTCTGAACAGCGCATAAAGGTCCTCTTCCGCACCCTGACGGTGATAGATATGGGGGATAGCCTTGTAGACGAGTTTTCTGATGCCTTCCTCGCGCAATCTCTCCCTCAGCAGACCAAACATCTCAAGAGGATCAACAGCCGAAGTGCGGACACTCATCACAAGACCGCCATAAGTCAGCCCCGCATGACTTGAAAGCACATCGCCTTCACGCAGTGTGGCCGGAAGAAGAGCGGCGACAGAGCCGTTGTCGTCAAGAAAAAGATAGGAATGATCGGGGAAACGGTCGGCATGATATTCCATGTAGTCACGTTTCAGCAGGAACGTGCCGTTTTTAGACATCTCCACAAAGTCATCCCACACCCCTTTCATCTCAGGGCTATATCTTACAATTTTCATTTCTCTCGCAAAAATAATGATTGACAGGATATTTTTCGTACTCAGCCCGGACTCTTACTGAAGTTCTCCGCACCCTTCTCGAATGATTTCAGGCGATGAACTGTCGGTAAGGTCTACCACGGTTGACGGATGGGGGTCAATGCCTCCGTCGCCGTTAGAGCCTCCGTCGTCAATAAGCAGCGAAGCTACCCCCTCGAAAGTAGCGGCAAGCTCGTGGGCATCGAACACCGGCACTTCGTCATCGACTTTAAGCGACGATGAGAGAATGGGATGTCCGAGTCTTTCGGCGATAGCGCGGCTTATCGGATTATCCGGAACACGGATACCAACCTCCTTGCGGCCTTTAAACACCTTCGGAAGCGACGTGGCAGCCGGCAATATAAAAGTAAACGGGCCGGGCAGATTCGTGCGGAGTATGCGGAACGCCTCATTGTCGATGCGGGCATATTCGCTCGCCATCGATATACCGTCGCAGACAACCGAGAGCACCTGTTTCTGAGGATTCACACCCTTGATTTTACAAAGGCGCTCGATAGCGGAATTGTTGAGCGCATCACAGCCGATGGCATAGAGCGTGTCGGTCGGATATATGATGACTCCTCCGTCGCGCAGACAATCGACCACTTCGTCAAGATACCTGTCGTTGATGCTTGTTGGATAAATTCTAAGTGTTTTCATGGCTCACTATTTTTTTCAGGTTTGTAAATATCGACTTTTATATCGCTTGCGTCGGCATATTTTTCAAGCAGCGAGAGTGTTAGCGCTACCGTATCGTCAATCGGCATTTCCTCGCCGTAGACATTTATACACATCAGCAGGTTAGTTGTATCGAGACTAAGTTTCGTGCGCTCGTTATCGCTTGTCGGAGTTCCCACGCCACCGACCGCATCACGATAGACCGGCATGTGGGCTATGTTAAGCTCACCGCGCCCGATTCCCTCAAAGGGCTCACCTTCACGTCCCACTCCGAGAGTCATGACTCCGCCTTCAATCCTGTCGGCATCGAAACCGCCTATCGAATAACCAGACTGCAGTGAAACAAGATTTATAAGATCGACAAGGGTATTGATACGGTAAAGCTCCAACCCCTTTACCGCACGGCGCGACAAAGCCTCCGACGACGGACGATAGCGGTTCGGTTCTTTTCCGCAGGCCTTGTATGCCTCGCGCGTAGCCCTGATTGCAGGACGCTTGTTGATGTCGGCAAGCTCGGTCACTTCCCGAAGGTCGGCGGCCGCGCGTTCGATCATGCTCCAAAGTTCATCTGTTGTCGGACTGTTTTTGACTGTCGCCTCAATGGTTACAACCTGAAGCGCAGTGGCAGCCTCGGCTATTATCGGTTCAAATTTTATTTCCATGTTCTTCCGGTAGGGGTTCCCATTGCAAAATTAGCCAAAAAATGTTGAATTAATTCAAACATTTATCGTAATTTTGTGGTCTTAAACAAGGCGTCTCCGGCATTTTCCATCGCGACATCCGGCGGAGAGCCACTCATTTTTTATCCCTACCGACCGGCTTAATGCTTGAGATATATGATTTAGGAATGAGATTAGGACGGCGTGCAATCTTCGCAATCGCGAAGACGGTGCGTAGCGCTGAGCCATCAAAATTTATCCGTTTCGCCCATGGACAGCGACAGGTGTCAGGCGAAGTGGACATCGTGGCAGAAAGGCTTGACTCCAAACGCCCTACGGTGTGGATTCATGCCGCATCGCTTGGTGAATTCGGAATAGCCCGTCCGATAATCAAACTCCTCAAAGACGAGTGTGACTGCAACATCGTATTGACATTTTTCTCTCCCACCGGCTACGAGGCGCTTACGAAAAATATGCCAGAAGGCATTGACGGAGTGCTCTATCTTCCGTTTGACACATCGGCCAATGTAAGGCATTTTCTCGACACCATCCGTCCGGCATGCGCGGTGTTCATGGTGTCGGAATACTGGCACAATTATCTGACGGAGCTGCACAGACGCGGCATCCCGGCCTATCTCGTATCGTCGGTAATCCGTGAAAACGGGCCTTTTTTCAAATGGTATGGTCATCTCTTCCGTAAAAGCATCAGCTATTTCGATGAAATCTTCACTCTTAATGAGGAATCACGACAGCTGTTAGGCAAAATCGGAGTCAGCGATGTCACAGTCAACGGCGACCCGCTGTTTGACAATGTAATTCTTGTCGCCTCCACTCCGTGGGAAGACAAGATCATCGAACGTTTCACGGATGGACGAAAGGTGTTCATCTCAGGAAGCCTTCACGATGACGAGGATCTCAGACTGGTGACAACACTCGCAAACAGACATCGCGACACCCGTTTCATCATTGTCCCCCATGAAATCAGTCCGTCGATATTGCGCCACCTTGAAGAAAATCTCCAAGGGAAAACCGAGCTTTATTCACGCTGCACACCAGAGTCGGATCTGAGCGACACCCAGACTTTGATCATCGACTTTGTCGGGGCTTTAGCCTACATCTACCGCTATGCGACATGGGCGTATGTCGGCGGTGGCTTTACCCGTCTGCTCCACAGCGTGATTGAACCCGCCGTCTATGGCCTGCCGGTTGCATTCGGACCGAATGTGAACCGCAAGGCTGTCACACGCCGCATGATAGAACTTGGTATAGGTCGGATAACCGCAACTCCCGAAGCTCTCGATGAATGGTTCCGTGGCCTGAAGGACGATGACGAGGGCTTGCGTGAGATTGCCGACAAAGCAGTCGTCTATGTAAGCAAAAATGCCGGAGCTACGCGAAGGGTTGTCAATAAAATCAGACAGAATCTATGCGCGAAAAATTAAGATATGCACTTTACAGGGGAGCTTTCGGAGCGCTTTCGCTACTTCCGTTCCCGCTGCTATACGGACTGAGCGACCTGCTCTATCTCGTAATGGCGAAGGGTGTGAAGTATCGCCGCAAAGTCATACGTGAAAACCTTCGGAATTCATTTCCCGAAAAAAGCGAGCGCGAACTGCTTGATATCGAAAAAGATTTCTATCATCAGTTCACCGACAATATCGTAGAGACAATAAAACTGCTCAACATGTCGGACCGTCAGGCCGACAAACGCATCACAGTCACCGGCGGAGAGATTGTCGACAGATACATCAACGATAGTCATCCCGTGGTGCTTTATCTCGGCCACTATGCCAACTGGGAGTGGGTGCCGTCGGTCGTGCGCCACTTCAAAGCCCCCGAATTCTGCGCACAGGTCTACAAGCCTCAGCACGACAAGGCTTTCGACCGCCTCATGCTAAAAGTGCGCTCGCGCTTCAATCCGGTTTCCGTCCCGCAGAAACAGGTGTTCCGCTCGCTCGTCCGCTGGCGCAACGAAGGCCGTAAATTCATTGTCGGTTTCATTTCTGACCACAGGTCAAATCTCAACGTGTCGCACCACCGCACCACTTTCCTCAACCAGATGACACCTTTCAGCCCCGGCGGAGAGGAAATCGGCAACCGAATCAATGCTGCCTACCTCTATCTGGATGTCGAAAAGACCGGACGCGGACACTACCATTTCACAGTGAAGGAAATCTGCCCTGAATCCACAGAGGGCGATTCGCCCTACACGCGCCGCTATCTTGAGATGCTTGAGGACACCATACGCCGCCGTCCGGGACTCTGGCTGTGGTCACACAGACGCTGGCGCTATAAATAAGGTAAAGAAATTTCTGAAAAAACAACATACTAACCCGTAAACCTTGTCAAATGAAAATAATTTGTGTGATTCCGGCACGTGCCGAATCAAGCCGATTCTTCGAAAAACCCCTCGCCCTTATCTGTGGCAAGCCCATGATCCAATGGGTATATGACCATTGTAAAGAAGTCGAACTTTTCGAAGAGGTCTATGTAGCCACTGACAGTGAAAAAATCAAGGTCGCAGCTGAAAAATTCGGTGCCAAAGTCGTGATGACACGTTCCGACCACGACACAGCCACTGAACGCCTCTACGAAGTATCGACCCGCATCGCAGCCGACCTCTACGTAATGGTCAACGGCGACGAGCCTCTTCTCACACGCGAGGCCATCATTCAGTGTATTCCCGACGGACTCAAGGCTGATGACTTCTTCGTGTCAAACCTCATGACCGACTTCAGCAATCCTGTCGAGGTGGTCGATGCCACCAACCTCAAGATTGTGACAGCCAAAGACGACCGTTGCCTTTTCATCTCTCGTAGCCCTATCCCCTATCCCAAGGGTGCGATGGACTATGTGTTCCATAAGTTTGTCGGTGTCGGCGCTTTCACTCGCAAAGCACTCGATTTCTACCACAACACCCCCCGTGGCCCGATTGAGAAAATCGAGGAAAACGACTCGTTCCGCTTCCTTGAGAACCACATGCCGATCTACTACTACAATTGTCACTGCAAGTCGCTCTCCGTCGACAACCGCAAGGACATTGACGGCGTTGAAGCATATCTACGGGAACTAAACAAGCAAGCATAATACGAAAACTTACGCGCAGATGAGAATCCGCACCGATTTCCGCTCACTCATTAAGGGCTATCAGCGCATATCGTACTACACGAAGAATTTCTCACGCTACATCCTTCCGGATGCACTTTTCAGAACCATGTATGGTCTGAAGCTGAAACATCTGTCACAGGAGGAGCTTGACGAAATCGGCCATCGTGTGGACTACTATGCACGTTGCGCAGAGGGTTCGGAGGTCGACAGCAGGAATTCCGTGACTGTCGGCGGCTTCCGTTTTCCATGGAAGGCAAAGAAAAAACACACCACATATTTCTTTGACCTCTATGAATGCGTGAGATGTTTTCCCCAAAAACTGCGGTTCTCGTATCTGATGGGCGATGTGGCGTGGGACTTGCCTACACCGACATTCGCAAAGACCCGTCCTATCACGCAGGGCAAAAGCAACACGGTGATTCTGCCGCTCAACAAAGTGCGCCATTTCCGTTTCATCAACGACACGCGCAGTTTCCGCGAGAAGCGTGACATGATTGTGTTTCGCAACGTCGTGCGCAAGCAGCTCCACCGCGAGCTTTTCCTTGAGAAATACATCGACCATCCGATGGTAGATGCCGGACAGATTAACCGTGACACTAAAAATCCACGGTTCGTCAAGCCCTATATCCCTATGGAGGATCAGCTCGATTTCAAATTCATCGCGACAATAGAAGGAAACGATGTCGCGACGAATCTCAAATGGGTGATGTCGTCAAACTCTGTAGCCGTTATGCCACGTCCCCGCATCGAATCTTGGTTCATGGAGGGAAAACTCATCCCCGACTACCATTACATCGAAATCAAGCCCGACTACTCAGACCTCATCGAGAAGCTTGAATTCTATATTGCCAATCCTGAAAAGGCCGAAGCGATAATCCGACATGCCCATGAGTATGTCGACCGCTTCCGTGACCCGGACCGCGAGCTGCTGATTGCCCGGCTTACAGCCGGACGCTATTTCAGGCTCACAGGCCAGCTTCCACTTCACCCTTAATCCTATTCACCTCTAACACTTTACAAAGAATGGTATCCAAGCGCATGTTGATTATTCGGTTTTCAGCCCTCGGAGACGTGGCCATGACCGTGCCGGCCATATATTCACTGGCCACACGCTATCCTGACCTTAATATCGATGTGGTCACACGTCCATTCTTTGCGAGACTGTTCATCAACGCGCCGGACAACGTCAATGTAATAGGCGTGGATTTCAATAAGGATTACAAAGGGGTCGGAGGGACACTCCGTCTTCTACGCCGACTTGGCAAATTGAGGCCGGACTATGTTGCGGATCTCCACAATGTCTTGCGATCATGGATAATTGACCGATACTTCCGTCTTCGCGGAGTCAAGGTTGTCATGGTCGACAAGATGCGCGGGAAACGCTCGGAACTGTTCCGGACAGGACAACCGCAGCCTTCGTTCATCGACCGCTACGCAAAGGTGTTTGCCGAACTCGGCTATCCTGTCAGCCTGACGTTCAAGAGCCTGTATCAGAACCACTCCCCGGCTCTGCCGTTTGAGCCTAAGCACCCTGCAATCGGAGTAGCTCCCTTTGCCCGCTATTCAAACAAGACCTATCCCGAAAGTCAGATGCGCGAAGTCATCTCAAAACTGACAGCAGGAGGATATAACGTCTACCTGTTCGGCGGGAGAGGAGCTGAAGCGACCCGGCTGAAAGAATGGGCGGCGGCGACATCCGGCTGCACATCGCTCGCCGGAGAATATCCGCTCGAAGACGAGATAGCCCTCATGGGAGCGATGGATGCGATGGTCAGCATGGATTCATCCAACCAGCACATGGCGGCGCTTGCAGGCACACCTGTCATCAGCATCTGGGGAAGCACCACTCCGGCATGCGGATTCATGGGCTACGGACAGGAGGCCGGAAGGGTGGTCTGCCTTAACATCGAATGTCAGCCTTGTTCTGTCGGCGGAGCTCCCGATTGCCCCAAGAGACATTTCGACTGCATGCGCAAACTGGCAGCCGACACCATAGTTGAAAAAATCCGTCAGACCGTAGAAGCCGCTTCGGCGACATCAGTTCCGAAACATTCATAAACTGACCGATATCATGACTGGATTCGTCTTATTCGCACTGATATATTTCATCTTCTGCACACTTTTTTTCGAGGTGATACAGAAGCCGTTTTTCGGATTGTACAACAGGCATGTCAATGCCGAAAAAACAACGGCCAAGGATATTGCGCAGGTGTACTCCCACGGACTTGTCTCCGACTTCATAATAGCGTCATATCTAACCGCACTTCCTCTGATTGTGAGCGCGATTCATACACTTCTGCCATGCTTCAACGTGGCTATAGTCCTGACAGTCTATAATATAATCATATCACTGGCAGTCGGGCTGATATGCGTGTCGGACACACTGCTATATAAATTCTGGAACTACAAACTTGATTCGTCGGTCTTTGTCTATCTCCATTCACTCAAAGGCGCTTTTGCCAGTGTATCGGCCGGTTATCTCGTCGCGGCATTCTCGGTGGCGTTCATAATCGCAGGGATATTTTTCGCAGGGACACAGATAATCACGGTCAAATGTTCGGCAACGCTGCTTGACGGCTCATGGATGGTGTGGTGGAAATGTCTGCTGACATTCTGCATATTCATCGTAGCCGCAGGCTGTCTGTTCGCAATAATACGCGGACTGAAAATCAGGCCCAACAATCCGAGCGTCGTCTACTACAGCAAAAATCCGTTTTTCAACCATTTGGCGCTCAATCCGGCCTACAATCTCATCTATTCGTTAGGCACAAAAGATGAATTCAAAGGCAAATTCCGATTTTTCGATGACAAGGAGTGTGAGGAAATAACATCACGCCTATTTCCGACATCCGGCCGTCCAAAAAGGAAGCTGCTCCGAACCGACAGGCCGAACATCCTGTTTGTCATCTGGGAAAGCCTCGGGGCGGAATTCGTACCCTCGCTCGGAGGCAAGGAGAATGTCGCTGTCAATGTCGACCGCATAGCCGCCGATGAAGGGATACTCTTCACCCGCTGCACCGCTGGAAGTTTCCGCACCGACCGAGGCCTTGTCTGTCTGCTAAGTGGCTATCTCGGGCAGCCAACCACGAGCGTAATCCGCTATACCCGAAAACTCCCTAATCTCCCCGCACTCCCGCGCAGACTGAAAAAGGAAGGCTATGTCACCACAGCCGTTCACGGCGGCGAACTGACCATCATGCACAAGTCGGACTATTATCTCGCCGCCGGCCACGACACTCTTGTCAGCCAAAAGGATTTTCCATCGTCAGCCCCGACATGCAAATGGGGCATACAGGACGGATACATGTTCGACTATATTTTAAATGACATCAAAGAGAAAACCGAAAGAGGCGAACGGTGGTTCACCACCTTCCAGACACTAAGCTCCCATGAACCTTTCACCGTCCCTTACAACCGTCTGCCTGACGATGAAGTAGGAAATTCGTTTGCCTATACCGACCACTGTTTCGGCGAATTTATCGACCGGCTCAAAACCACTCCGGCATGGGACAATACCCTTGTCGTATGCGTGGCAGACCACGGGTATAACGCTTCGCATAACCCTGTCTCACGTCAGAAATACGCCCACATTCCTATTTTGCTCACGGGAGGCGCTCTTGCCGAAAGCGGACGCATCGACACTCTGATGAGCCAGACTGACCTCGCGGCAACACTGCTCGGACAGATGAACCTCCCTCACGACGAATTCTTGTTCAGCCGCGACGTCCTTGCCGACTCCTACAGCGAACCGTTTTCGTTTCACACATACACCAACGGCTTCATGTTTACCGACGAGCGCGGTGTAACGATAGTCGACAACGTTTCCGGCGATGCTATCGAAGGATCTGATCCCGGACGTGAAAAGAAAGGACGTGCGATACTTCAGAAACTTTATGAGGATTTAGCCAACAGATAAAAAATAATCTTAACACATAGAACCAATGCAAACATATTACAGCTACAACTATAGAAGTGAACGATACAGATGGTTTGACTCAAACCCTGTCAGACTGATATCGAATCTTCTGTGGGTATATATATGTTACGAAATATGCCGTCTGGCATTCATCTTCGAGAACTGGAGTCTATATAGCGCGAATCTTTCGTGGCATACATTCTGGACTCTTTCGCTGGGAGGCTGGCGTTTCGACACTTCAGCCATATTCTATACCAATTCGCTTGTAATACTTCTCTATCTTTTTCCTCTCCACTTCAAAGAGAAAAAATGGTTCTGGATGCTGACCAAATTGCTCTATGTCATCATCAATACGGCGTGTATAATAATGAATTTCGCTGATTCAGTCTTCTTCGAGTTCAGAAAGCACCGCACTTCGATGGCGATATTTCAGGAATTCAAGGGCGACAACAATCTCGGAGGAATAGTCGGCAGTGAAATCGCCGGACACTGGTATCTTGTGATACTCACCATCCTCATGACCATCTTTCTATGGAAGTGTTACCGAAAACCCGGCACACCTATGAAGCCGCTCAAACGATACTATCTGACACAGGTCATATCACTCATCGTAATGACTCCGTTAGCGATTTTCGGCATGCGCGGAAACACATTCTTCACTGCCACCCGACCGATTTCGGTCAACTATGCACACAAGTATGCCAGTGAACCCATCCAGACAGGCATCGTCCTCAACACGCCTTTCTCAATAATCCGCACAGTCAACCAGATGGCTGAGAAAACGCCTATACTCTTCAAGGATGAAGCCGCTCTTTCAGCCGTCTACTCCCCGGTCCATGTGCCCGCCGACTCCATAGTAAAGCGCGAGAAGAACATCGTGATACTCATAGTCGAAAGTTTCGCGCAGGAATTTGTCGGAGCGCTAAACAAGGATCTCGACAACGGAACTTACAAGGGATATACACCGTTTACCGACTCACTCTTGCAACACAGCATGTATTTCGAGCAGTCTTTTGCGAACGGAGGTTTCAGCATTGACGCGCTTCCGGCTGTCATCGCCTCAATCCCACGCATGGACCGCCCGTTTGTATTATCGCCCCACTCCCTCAACCACATCAACTCGCTTGCGAGCGAGGTGAAAAAAATGGGCTACTCCACAGCGTTTTTTCATGGCGCTGACAACGAGTCGCTTGGATTCAACGCATTCATAAAACAGGCCGGAGTCGACAGATATTTCGGCAAAAACGAGTTTGTCGCCGACCCGCGTTTCGGCGGCATGAAGGAGTTTGACGGTAAATGGGGCATTTGGGACGAACCGTTCCTTCAGTTCTTCTGCGCCGAGCTCAGCGAGATGCCACAGCCATTTATGGCAAGCATATTCACACTTTCCTCGCATCATCCGTTTGCTGTTCCTGAAAAATACAAAGATGTTTTTGTTGACGAAGGTCTCCACAAGCTCCACAAGTGCATCAGATATGCCGATTATTCCATCAAAAGATTCTTCGAGAGCGCACGCAAACAGCCGTGGTTCGACAACACAATCTTTATCATCACAGCCGACCATGCAAGCAGCAAACGCACCCACGAAGTATATTTCGGTGAGGTCGGAGGATTCCGCATACCCATCATATTCTACGATCCATCAGGAGAACTACCCCAAGGCAGTCAGCCCGGCATCGTCCAGCAGATGGACATAATGCCGACAATGCTCAACTATCTCGGCTACGACAAACCGTATATAGCATTTGGCAAAGATGTATTAAACACGCCGGTGGAAGACATGTGGGCTTTCAACTGGGATTTCTACCCTCAATATTTCAAGGGTGACTATGTCATGCGCATGGAAAACCAGCAGATTTCAGAAATCTACAATTACAAGAAAGATCCACTTCTCAAAGAAAACCTCAAAGGAAAAATGCCAAAGGACATCGAGCAGGATATGTTCAACCACATGTGTGCCCTAATCCAAAGCTATATGCAGCGCATGGATAAGGATGAAGTTAGTATCAAACATGAATAAAATTCTGTAATTATTATGCGTATCGCTCTTATTATGACCACATACAATAGACCGGATGCTTTAGATGTAGTTTTGGACAGTATCAAAAATCAGACTATACTACCTGATGAAATCCTTATTGCAGACGATGGTTCTGGAAATGATACAACCAATGCTATAGAACATTGGAAAGAAGATTCCACAATCGGATCGAAAATCAGACATATATGGCAACCAGATGAAGGTTTTAGACCGGGAGCTATACGGAATAAGGCTATAGCAAAAAGCACATGTGATTATATCATAATGATAGATGGAGACATGATGCTACATCCAAAATTCATTGAAGATCATAAAAAAGTTATTCGTAAAGGCTATGTCGTAAATGGATGTCGCGTACGTTTAGACGAGAAATTGACAAACAAAATCTGTGCGACCCATAAGCATAAGAATATTAATATTATGACAAGAGGTATTTTGAAAGATAGGATAAAGTGTATTAGATTTCGTCCGCTTTCAAAATTGTTTTTAGATAATTTCAAACCTCATAGTTATTATGGGATAGGATGCAATATGGCATTCTGGCGCAACGATGCAATAGCCGTAAACGGATTTGATGAAACATTCACAGGCTGGGGACACGAAGATTCCGATTTCTTATTCAGGTTAAGTCGCATAGGAGTAAAAAAATGTGATTTACGTTTTGCAGCTGTCCAATATCACCTATACCACACACAGAGAGGTAATGGTTCGGATAATCATATCATATTAAAAAACCGAAATTCAGAGGGAATAATAAAAGCAATCAAAGGTATTGACCAATATCTTGATTGAATCTATGATCATGTTTTTAGCGGACATCTTCGATGCCCGTTGTGAAATGGCCACGTATTCCCCGCGCCTCGCGGTTATTAAATCATCTTCCTATAGGATTTACCGTATATCAATCACAGCTTGGCCATCACGCGGCAGACGGGCTGGTTGACTGCTCCCATCTGCTGCTTGTAGGGTTCTTCGCCACGGCAGAGGTCGAAATCTCGGACTCTGCGGTCGTAGCACCACTTCATTATTTCCTTGAGCATAAGAATGCCCGGAGCGTGGGCGCGCTGTTCGGTGTCAATGGCAAGTTTGGGCACGACGATATAACCGTCAGACAGATAAAGGAAGGCAAAGGCCGCAGGCTCTCCGTTGATCTCGAATACGAATAGCACTGTCTCGTCGAGTTCGCTGAAACTCCGTGTTTTCATTCCGCCTGAACACTCTTTTCGGGTTTCCCATGAGCATACAAGTCTGCGGAAAAGCGTGATGTCACGCCTTCGCCATACGTTCTTACGCATGAAAAACAGACGCCAGATCTTTTTCCAATAATCATTGGAAGGAGGATTTTCGCGCGTGAACACTTTTAGTTCAGATGTCAGATCGCCGTGGGTGAAATGGTTGCTGCGGGTCTTGATGTTGTGGCGCAGTTTCTTGTTGAGCGACATATAGTAGGCATCGAAATCCTCAAAATCGGAAAGGGGTATGTGGTAGCTGCCCCGCTCGGTGTAAGATGCGCCGGGAATGGCCGAAAGCTCCACAGTGAACGGCGTAGAGGGCGGAAGCTCAAACAGGCGCAGCTTTTTGCCGTGATAGCGCCCGCGGATATAGCCGATAAGAGCTTTGAACACATCGGCATGACGCTCATTGTTGTAGACCGAGACAACGTTGTTTATACCTGACGTACGCCATGAAGTCATCTCTACCTTGCCTGATTTATAGACCATCAGCGGCAGAATCGCCATAGCCTTTCCGTCCTTCCTGACAAGAATGTATTCTATATGTTTCAGTCCAAGCCTGACAGCCGGCTGGCTAGAATAATAACGTTCGACAAATTCGTTCCACCGAAAAGTCTGATAGAACGTATATTCAATCCTTGGCAGCCTTCCATCGGCAATCATAGCGGAGGCCAGTGCATCTGACTCCTTCCAGAACGACTCCAAATGCTTTATTGTGTCAAAAACTTCAAATGTAATTTCAAGCATAGACAAATAGAAATTATCACCGGCAGCAACATTGCAACCGAACAATGGCAATGACGCCGGTTAATTGACCACAAATTTAGATTAATTCTCCCACTTTGCCAAATCACATGGTAACGGACAGTAGCTAAAAATCAGTGGCCGGTCTTGACACAGACAGGCCACTGAAAATAGAAACTATACCTAATATAACTTAACGGATTGCCTTTAATCAGGAGTCAGCGTGGCTGAAATCTCCGAAACTTCATTTCACGCATTTGCAGCTGAAACGGTCGAGGATGCAGGTGCAATACTGTTGGCCATCTCGACAGCCTTGGTGATATGAGAGCAGATGTGGTCCTCACCTATGAGACGGTTGATTCCGGCATTGACAAGAGCGGTACGCACATTCTCCTTGACACCGGAGAGAACCACGTGGATTCCTTCCTCCTGCGAGGATTTAATGAGAGTCTCAAGGTTATGGATACCTGTTGAGTCGATGAAAGGCACTTTACGCATGCGGATGATTCTGACAAGAGGTTTGCGACCCATGCTGCTGCGCATAAGCTCATCGAACTTGGTAGCCACGCCGAAGAAGAACGGGCCGTCGATTTCATAGACCTCAACCCCCGGATTGACATCAAGCACCTCGTGGTGTGCCATCTCAGAACCTTCGTCGATGTCAAGCTGACCGGAGTAAGCCTTGATTTCCGTATTTTCCATGACACGGCGCAGGAAGAGTATTACAGCCAGCAGCAAACCCATCTCAATCGCAATCGTCAGGTCGAAGATTACGGTCAGAAGGAATGTTACCGCGAGCACGGAGATGTCGCTCTTGGGGTTGTGGAAAATCGAGCGGATCGTACGCCAGCCACTCATATTGTAGCTCACGACAATGAGCACGGCGGCGAGACATGCCATCGGAATTAGATTGATAAGTGGCATGAGGAAAAGGAAAATAAGGAAAAGCACGATAGCGTGGACAACTCCTGCGACAGGTGTACGGCCACCGTTTGTGATGTTTGTCATTGTGCGTGCGATTGCACCGGTGACAGGGATTCCGCCGAAGAACGGCACGATAATATTAGCCATACCCTGCCCTATCAGTTCTGTGTTGCTGTTAGTGCGTGTACCTGTCACACCGTCGGCGACTGTAGCTGAAAGAAGCGACTCGATAGCTCCGAGAATGGCAATTGTAAATGCCGACGGGAGAAGACGGTTGATAGTCGCCATGTTGAGTTCAAATCCATGAGGCTGCGGGATGTCGGTTGACAACGAACCGAACCGGTCGCCGATGGTCTCGACGCTGATACCCGGCACAACAGCTACGACAGCTGTGACGATTATGATTGCGATAAGCGCTCCCGGCAGACGGCGCGACACCTTCGGAGTTACAATGATGATGGCAAGAGCAGCCAGTCCTACACAAAGGGTAACCCAGTCGATATTACCGAAATTGGAAATATACGCACCCCATTTCGGAATAAATTCGCTCGGGACGTTTTTCAGTCCGAGACCGAAAAAATCGTTTATCTGTGTCGAAAATATTGTGAGTGCAATACCTGCGGTAAAACCGACCACTATAGGATAAGGGATAAACTTGATGACCGTTCCGAGGCGGAAAAATCCGAGAGCCACCAATATCAGACCTGCCATAAACGTAGCCACGGCAAGACCTTCGAGTCCGAAAGAGGCTATAATGTTATAGACAATGACGATGAACGCACCTGTAGGACCACCTATCTGAACCGTACATCCGCCGGCAGCAGAAACAATAAAACCACCGATTATAGCCGTAATCAGACCTACTGTAGGGCTTACACCGCTTGCAATACCAAACGCAATTGCAAGAGGAAGAGCGACGATACCCACGACAATACCGGCCACAAGGTCATTCTTGAACTTGTCTGCCGAATAATTTTTCAAGGCCGAAAACAGTTTCGGCCTGAAATCAATTGAACCGTTAAAATTCATTTGTATACTTAATCTTTATGGAATAACCAAGTTACTATATCAGCGGATGCGGAGAACAGTGGACAAGAAAGCCGGTCGGATACAATGCTACTCAACACTGTTTTTTAACATATCTCGCGATAAGAATCAATTAAGGCGCAAAATTACATAAAAATTCTTAATTCCGATTAAAAAAATTCGCCATTATAGATAATAACGGCGAATAATTAACAGAAAAAGACTCCGACAGCATTGGCCGTGGAGTCTGAATTATCATTTTTTCAGTTCAAGCACCAGATAAGACCATCTGTCAAGCGTGTGGTGTTCCTTATAAACGAGACCCAACGGTTCAGCCACAGCAAGAATCACAGGAATATCCTCTTCATAGAATCCGCTCAGAAGCATTGTCGCACCGGGAGCAAGAGTGGCAGTATAGGCCGGAAGGTCGGCTGTGATTATATTGCGGTTGATATTGGCGATGAACAGCCCGACATTCCCTATGAGCCTGAGAGCCGAGGCATCGCCAAGATGCAGATATATGTTTTCGGCAAAATTAAGACGGACATTATCGACAGCATTGTTGAAGGCGAATTCATCGATTTCAATCGCTTCAATACGTGCCGCACCGCGCATGGAAGCGAGAATGGCAAGGATTCCTGTGCCGGTTCCCATGTCGACAATCTTCATTCCCGACAGGTCCATCGAAAGCAGTTGTCGGAGAATCAGCGACGTGGTGGCATGGTGGCCTGTTCCAAACGCCATTTTCGGATCAATCACAATGTCGTAACGGCATTCGGGGATATCTTTATGAAATGAACTGTGGATGACACACTGGTTGTCAATCACAATAGGCTGGAAATAGTTTTTCTCCCATTCGCTGTTCCAGTCGCGGCCTTCGACAGTGGTTGCGCCGATTTCAAACGCCGTCTCCATCGGAAAATCGGCAATCAGCTCTCTGACGGCATCGGCATTGTATGACTCGGCCTTTATATAAGCTGTCAAGCCCTCAGAATCAGCGACAAAACTTTCAAAGCCGCCATCGGCAAGGACAGCGGCAAGTATATCTGTACGCGTCTCGTCGCACGGTGTCAGATCAAGACGCACTTCAACATAATCGTTCACTTGTTAATATATGCACTATTTTGGGTTATACATTTGATGGTATGGCGGAGTGAGACATCACCAATCAGCGTTTTCCACGCAGGAAACGCATTGTGCGCAGTGCACGGCTGCCGATACGGTAGGTGATGATGGCAATGTCGATATAGCTGAGCGTACCAAGCACCTTGCCAAGAAGACCGGTTTTCGATACAGGACCATAGTCCTTCAGATTTCCGAAATTACGCTGAAGACGGTCGCGCGTTATTTCCATACGGGCGGCCGTATAAGCGCGCATATAGCGGATTTCCTCAAGTGTATAGCCATTCCACTCCGATTTTTCGTGAGGAAGTTGTTTTGTCGTAGTATTACTCATTTTATCGATGTCAGGATGATTGATAAATCAGGGATTGAAAAACAGACGGGAGATAAAGCGTGCAATCGGATTTATGACCAATTGCTTACGGAATGCAATGACAATACCAAGCAAAAATACATAGAACCCACACATTATAAAATAAGCCCATATCAACCCCGTTCCTGTCGCAATGCAACGCACGATGGCAATCGACAGGAAAAACATAAACAATGAGATAAGCACAAAGCCGATCAGGGCAAATGTGACAGTCGTCAGAAGAAGTGTCAGCTTTTCGGCTGCGGTAAACTTCGCATAGTTGACATTCAACTTGAGCGCGTCCTTGATTTCGGCCCAGAAAGCATGGATTTGATTTTGTTTATCAGACATATAACTAATAAGAACGTGTGAATTATATAATCCCGACTTCAGGCCCGCGCCACATCCGACCAAACGAAAGGCATGGGGATGCGACACGAGCCTGTAAGCTAAATATTCGGGTCGGTATTATACCTTTATATATCAGTCGTCAATTTCAGTTGTAAGCTGCTCGACGAGGGCATCGATTTCGTTGTCGGAACAGATGATACCCTTCTTGCGGAGAAGTTCGGTGATGCGCGCACGCACATCCTCACCCTTTTCAGGAGCGAAAAGGACTGCGGCACCCGCGCCTACGATAGCACCGCCGATAAAGGCATAAAGCAATGACAGATTTGACATATCGGTAAAGAATGTTAATTATGTGTTACAAATTGAGCGTTTATGATTCAGTTGCCGTATGCCGGAAAAACCGGGGGCAACAATCGGTGGAGCGGATTACTTCTTGATTTCCTCGGCGATTTCGTCGGCAAGTTCTTCAAGTTTGCTCTTCTGCAGCTTGATACCCTTGCTTTCGAGATACTTCACGATGTTGTCACGAGTCTTTTCGCCCTTTTCGGGAGCAAGAAGGAGACCAACTGTTGCGCCGGCTACAGCGCCGCCGATAACTGCGAGAACGATGTTTAAAGCTTTCATTCTTTTTATAATTTTTAAGGTTGTTATGAATTTACAATGTTAAAACACTGTAAACAGGAAAAAGTTCACGGGTTGATGGCCTAAAGATACGATGTTTTATCGGTCTTTCCAAGAATCATGCAAAAATGAGGTCTTTATAAGACAAATTTCAGGAATTTCGGACTAATAGCCCCTTAACCTTCGATAGCTGAAATACGCTTCAGATTTCCGACCACCCACACTGTATCGCCTGCGGTGAACACAATCGACACATCAGGCTGCAGATACTCGTCGCCACGCTGGACAGCAACCAGAAGCGCTTCCCATGTGTTGCGGAAATCAGAGCTGACTATTGTCTTGCCAATGAGCGGCGATGTCGGTTTAAGAAGTATGCCTGTGAGCTTCACATCTGTCGAAGTCGCGGATGCGGTTTCATCCTCGCTATTGGCTTCTACCACAGGAAGAAGTCTCTGTATCTCCTCGTCAGTTCCTATCACTCCGAGCACGTCTCCGGGAAAAACTCGTTCGGTAGCACCGGGCACCATAATCATGCGTCCACCACGCTGAATCGACGACACCGAGACTCCATAGCGGCTGCGAAGTCCGGAATTTTTCAGCTGCTCGCCGACAAAAGGACACTGGTAGCCGACGGTCATGTAGGCAAGGTGCATATTGGGGACAAGACGGTTTTTCGCTCCGCTACGGCGCAGCTCACGCTCATTGAGATTGTCGATAAAGCGAGATTCGATTCTGACCATACGCCTGTGGGCTGATTTTGAAAACGAGAGTGCGAGAATAAAGAAGAGCCCCACACCGATAGTCCAGCCGACGGCCATAGAATAGATCGAGCTTAGAAGATAGACCACCAGAATCATAGCAATCAGCAACCTGACGATAGTCATTATGATAAGTGGTACGTCGTAGCGTGCGTTGGCAGCCACAAGACGCTCGCGCTCAGTTTTCTTCGAGGCCGGATAGGTCATGGCCAGCAGAAACGGCGACATTAATATTAGAGCCACTATAGTGGTCACGAAGCGTCCCCACGAAGGGAAAATACCAGTAAAAAGTGGCTGAAGATAGTCGAGTGATATTATACAGAGCGCGATAAGCACCATCGAGTAAAGCACGACGCGCCACAGATAGCGCTTGAAAAGAGACATCCAAAGCTGTTTTGTCGCGCTTGCCGAAGTCGTCGCGTCCTCTGTATATCTGTCAATGAGGAAATGGAGACGCTTTGGCAGATGCGCCTCGACAAAATCACATGCCGGTCCCGCCATACGGATGAAATACGGAGTGGTGAATGTAGTCACCACCGACACTGCAACCACTATAGGATAGATCTGCGGGTCAAGGACTCCGAGCGACATGCCAAGCGATGCGATAATGAAAGCGAACTCTCCGATCTGCGTCAACGAGAACCCCGACTCTATGGCAACCCGAAGAGACTGTCCGGTCAGCAGCATGCCGGTCGTGCCGAAAAATATCATGCCGACAATCACGACCGCCGACAGGAAAAGAATCGGCCCCCAGTATTCGACAATTATATGCGGATTGACCATCATGCCGACCGAGAGGAAAAAGACTGAGCCAAAAAGATCCTTGACAGGAAGTGTGACCTTCTCGATACGCTCGGCAAAGCTCGTCCCGGCAAGAATCGAGCCCATGACGAACGCTCCGAGAGCCAGAGAGAAGCCACACGCCACGGAAAAAACCGCCATACCGAGACACAGTCCCATCGACACGATGAGAAGAGTCTCGGAATTGAGAAATCTCCGCTGGGAGTTGAGAAGCGATGGAAGCACAAACACTCCCACGACAAACCATATTATAAGGAAGAAAGCAAGCTTGCTGACACTGTAGAGCATTTCACCGCCTTCCACACTGTTGTTTATCGCGATTGACGACAGTATGACCATCATTAACACAGCAAAAAGGTCTTCGACAATCAGGACGGCAAACACAAGCGACGCAAATTTGCGGTGACGCAGGTTCAGATCGGTAAAAGCCTTTATAATAATGGTGGTAGACGACATGGATAGCATGCCACCGAGAAAAAGACTGTTGATATGGGAAAAGCCAAGCACATGACCGACCGCAAAACCTGCACCCATCATTCCACAGACGATAAAAAGAGCCGTGACGACAGCCGAACCTCCGGCATTGACAAGTTTCTTGAAACTGAATTCAAGCCCGAGCGAAAACAGCAGAACCACGATGCCTATCTGTGCCCAGAACTCGATATTGTCTTCCGTACTTACCGACGGAAGATATTCGAAATGAGGACTGGCAAGGAAACCGGCGACAATATAGCCGAGGACAACCGGCTGTTTAAGCCATTTGAACACCAGAGTCGTTACGGCCCCGAGAATCAGTATGAATGCGAGGTCACGGATAAGTCCCTCGACATTGAACGTCTCTGATGCGACGGCGGCGTTTGCGAGAATCAGGTTGAGTATCATGATAGAAAGCGTAATTCATTATAGTGTGTTTCTCCGCTCAGGAGAGATCAGCCTGATTGGAGAGCGAGATTGAGATTGTAGGATGCACATCGTGGAGAGCTGAGAAGACCTCTATGAAATCGGAATGCTCACGGATCAGAATCAGAAGATTGAGCCGCGTGGAATCAGCCTCGTAATCATATTCCACATAGACCCTTGAAAGATGGATATTGTAGCGTTCGAGAACATCGCGATATGGCTTTATGGTCTTCACTATCCCCTTTACCTTGAGCCTGATTGTGCGCGCCTCATTCCCGACATTGACACGATGTTCAATCTGTTCGAGAATGGTAAGCACTACAAGCACCAGTATTGTCGCCACCACTGCAATAAGATAGAGCCCACAGCCCACGGCCATGCCTATGGTCGCGATTATCCAGATGCCGGCGGCCGTCGTCAGACCGCGGACCGACCCTTTCATCTGGATTATAGTTCCCGCACCGAGAAAACCGATACCCGACAGAACCTGAGCGGCTATTCGGCTCGGGTCACCTCGAAGAAGCCCCACTGTCTCCTGACACACATAAATCGAAAGCATCATCGCGATGCAGGCACCCATCGAAATCAGCGAGAACGTGCGCAGTCCGGCCATCTGCCCTTTGCGCTTGCGTTCTATACCTATCACACTGCCGAGAAGCAGACTGAGTGTTATACGAAAAATTGCCGATGTCGTGTTGAGCTCGACATTGTTGACTATGTGCCAGAATTGTTCCATTGTTGTTCAGGAGACTTTTAGGAGAAAACCGGCCGACGGCACGAAGGCCATCGGCCTGAAAGCTCCTGATGTTTATTTTTTCATCGTAAAGTGACGTGATGTCAGACGGTAGCCGTCGGTGAAAAGCTCGACAGTATAGTCACCGGGGGTGAGAGTAGTGTTGACATCCCAATAGATTTTCACTCCGGGAATCTCCTCGCCGGCATATTCGATGGATTTACGGGCTGTACACGGAATCGACTTACCCTCGAAACTGAACGAGCCCACGCCGCCGAGCAACTGCCCCTCAGGATTGACGAGGCGGAGATAGATGGTCTTTTCACCGACAGGAGTCGAATTGTTCTGGGGGATAGTGAACGTCACCATCAGCTGTTTTGCCTTGGTGATATTTTTTTCTGTCTTGCCGTTTTTCTTGAGTCCTGTCAGTGACACGCCTGTGACATTGAGCTTCTCAGCCAGAGTCATTCGCTCGCTCAGAGTCTCTGCTGTACGGGTAACTTCCTGCACTCGGGATGAAAGGCGTTCATTCTGACTCTTTATTTCCTCATTTTCGGCTCTAAGACCGGCATTTTCCTTATTGAGAGAGTCAATCTGCGCGATATAGTGGCGAAGAAGGCTTTTGAGTGTGGCGATTTCTTTCTGAAGTTCGTTGATGCGAGCCTGTGATTTCACCTTCTCGCTCTTCAATTCCTGCATAAGCTGCTCGACCTTGGCCTTTGCAGCTGTATATTTTGCAAGGATAGTGTCGTTTGCGAGTCGCTGAGCCTGATCCTCATATTGCTGGAACTCGGCATTGAGCACATCAAATTCGTTTGACAGCTGGAGCTGTTCGTTCGAAAGTTTCAATTCCTCATTTTCAAGCTGAGCTTCCTGCACCTGAGATTTCAACGACGCAACCTGCGTCACACCGAAACCGACCGCGATAAGCAATAGGGCTGCCAGAACAATGGTCAAAATGACCATGGGTGACATTTTTCCTTTCATAATTCTATTCAGATATGTTCAATTGATGAAAATTTAGACAAAAATCGGCTGGAAGACATCCCCCCTCAGCCAAGCTGCAAAATTACGAAACCGTCCACTATAATCCAAATCCACGAGCTTAAACTTTGTAACCCACGCATCGAAAAGCTTCTGTTTTCTCTCTGTCTGCTTTTTTGCGACAGGGAACTTGGTTATTTGACAGAGGAAATGTAACTTTGCAAATAATTATGTGTAAATTCACGCATTTTATTGTCGCATTTCTATCAGTGGCCTGTGTTCTGCTCATGTCGGGATGCAGTTCGACGCGTCATGTCCCCCAAGGTTCCTACCTGCTCGACAAGGTGAAAATCGACATCGAGGGAGACAAGGAGGTCACAGGAGATGAACTTGACAACTATCTAAAACAAAGCCCCAACCATAAAGTGCTCGGATTCTGGAAACTGCAGCTCGGGACTTATAACCTTTCGGGTAAAGACTCGACGAAATGGTATAACCGCTGGGTCAGAAGAATGGGACAGCCACCGGTCATATACTCGCAATCACTCACCGACGCATCAGCCCGACAGTTGCGTCAGGCGCTTGTCAATCGTGGCTACCTCGAAGCAAGAATCGATGTCGACACAATAATACAGACAGGCAAGAAAAAAATCGATGTCACATACAATGTCTTTACAGGCGAGCCACGACGCATATCGTCTATCGCCTACGAAATCCCAGACACCCTCATCGAACGTATCGTACTTGAAGACTCCGCACTATTTACACTACGCCCCGGCAACCGCTTTGACCGTGACATGCTCGATACCGAACGGACGCTGATAACCCAACGTCTGCGTAACCACGGCTACTATTCGTTCAACAAAGAGTATATCACATTTTACGCCGACACGGCAGAATTTTCAAAAGAAGTATATCTTACCCTGAATGTCATGCCTCCGCGCACCTTGCATGGAGGAAAAATCGTGGCCGACTCACTTTCGCGCCATCAGCAATATTACATCAATAAAATCTATTTCGTCACTAACGGCTCATCCCCGACTGCAAACACCGTTCAGACAGATGCCGATACAGTAATATATCATGACATAGAAGTAATCTACGGGAAAGACCGTTACATCAACCCCGGCATACTGCAACAAAAGTGTTATCTTACCCCCGGAAAAATCTATCGTGCGGCAGATGTCGACAGAACCTACGAGGCGCTCGCTCGTCTCGGCATCCTCAAAACAATCAATATTGAACTTGTGCCTGTCGGGGATATAGACGGAAAACGCTGGCTAAACGCCTATATACAGCTATCACGCAACAAAAAACAGTCGATAACGTTTGATGTCGAGGGTACAAACTCTGAAGGCGACCTCGGTTTCGGCATCGGCGCCACATATCAGCACAGGAATCTTGCAAAAAGTTCCCAACTCCTCACCGCCAGACTGCGAGTGAACTACGAAAGTCTGTCGGGATCGTTCAACGGTCTCATAAACGACCGCTACACAGAATATGCAGGCGAAGTCGGAATTACTTTCCCTAAATTCGAATTCCCGTTCGCATCACAACGGCTCAGGGAACGGCTCAATGTAAGCACCGAATTCGCACTGTCGTTCAACTATCAGGAACGACCTGAATACACACGAATAATAGCCGGAGCGGCATGGAAATACAAGTGGGGCAACCGCAGCAACACACGTCGCCACTATTTCGACCTCATAGACATCAACTATGTCTATCTGCCGGAAAGCACCAACAACTTTCTCGACCTTATAGCCCCTGACAACCCACTGCTCCGCTACAGCTACGAAGACCATTTCATAATGAGCATGGGCTACAGGTATTATGACACCAACAAGCGAATCCCCTCTTCGCTGACAAAGACATATACACTGCAACCGACAGTCTACACCCTGCGAGCATCTATCGAGACCGCCGGCAATCTGCTCTATGCCATCTCGTCGCTCACCAACAGCAAACGCCGAAACGGAGCTTACCGGGTGTTCGGCATAAACTACTCGCAGTATGTCAAATCAGAAATCGATTACTCCATCACCCGGAACATCAACCAGCGCCACTCACTTGCATTCCATGTCGGCGGCGGCATAGGAGTACCCTATGGCAACTCGACTGTGCTTCCTTTCGAAAAGCGTTTCTATGCCGGAGGCGCAAACGGCGTACGCGGCTGGGGCGTGCGCACTCTCGGCCCGGGCAGATATGACTCCCACAACTCCGTAAGCGATTTTATCAACCAGTGCGGCGACATCCGTCTGGACATGAGCCTTGAGTACAGGACAAAACTGTTCTGGGTCCTTGAAGCCGGAGCATTTGTCGACGCTGGAAACATATGGACAATCCACAACTACGAAAATCAGCCCGGAGGCATGTTTAAATTCAACACCTTCTGGAAAGAGATAGCTGTCGCCTACGGACTTGGCCTGCGATTTGACTTCTCCTATTTCCTGCTCCGACTCGATCTCGGTCTGAAAGCCCACAATCCGGCGATGGGACAGGAACAATGGCCAATCATCCATCCCGACTGGCACCGTGACGCAACATTTCACTTTGCAGTCGGCTATCCATTCTAATCCGCCGCACATATCTATTATGTAATTCATACATATTATATTAATATTATTCTGAATTGACATATTAAATCAAAGTAACAGATGAAACAGCTCATAATATTCGATCTTGACGGGACTCTACTCAACACCATCGCAGACCTCGGCACAGCAACAAACCACGCACTGCGTGCATGCGGATTCCCGCAACACAATCTCGCGTCATATCCGAAAATGGTCGGCAACGGAATCACCCGCCTCATCGAGCGAGCACTACCCGAAGACGAACGCACTCCGGAAACCATAGACAAGGTGCGCACCCACTTCAAAGAATATTATGACATGCATCAGACGGATCTCACTCAGCCATATCCGGGTATCAATGATATGCTGCGCGAACTGTCGGAAATGGGAGTAAAACTTGCGGTAGCATCCAACAAATATCAGGCAGCAGTCGAAGCTCTTATCAAGCATTATTTCCCATTTGTGAACTGGCAGGCAGTCGAGGGACAGAAAGAAGGAGTCCCGACCAAACCCGATCCGTCAATCGTGTTTGAAATCCTTGCAAAATGTCCCGCCAGAAAATCCAAGGTGCTCTACGTAGGGGATTCAGGCGTAGACATGGAGACAGCCCGCAGGGCATGCGTGGACTCATGTGGCGTGACATGGGGATTCCGTTCAATCAAAGAGCTTAAAGACCACCATGCCGACAACATCGTCAACACACCCGACGAAATAATACAAGTTGTAAAACGCCCCGGACTTGAACTTGATGTCTAAAGCAACTCCTTGACCGATACGCAATTTGTCAGACAGCACCAACTAAGAAAACAACCGGCTCACCATACCAGCAATCTAAAAACTAACATACAATCATGAAACACGTATATTACGCACTAATCATAGTGCTCAACATAATCTCAGCCATCACTGCCGGAGCGGTCTCACGCAATGACACCAAGGTGCTGACCGACACATTTTATGAGCGTCTCGCCGTCGCGACCACACAGGAAGACTCATTGAGAATCATGAGCAATCTCTTTGACCTCCTGCCACGTGACGAAGGAACGGCCATCGGACTACAGATGTTTGACGTGGCCGACAGAGCAAACGATGTCAGCACGGCTCTGGAGACACTGCGTAACCTTACAAACCGTTACATCCGCAACGACTCTATGCTCGTTGAGCTTTACAACCGCACACTGCGCTACTCCAAACTCGGCAATGAAGAGCAGTATGAAAACAAGCTCGACGAACTCCGCGAGACCCGCACACTGATAAAACTCACCCGCAACATCTGTCAGGCACGGTATTCAGATCCGAAGGAACAGAGGGAAATCCTGATGGATCTGCTGCAGACCACCACGCTCAATCCTCCGACTAATCTTTATGACAGAATCGTACTCAACCATTCAATCTGCATGCTGTTGTGGCAGATTGGCGCGAGCGACATCCTCTCCCATAAACTCGACGAGCTCGGGGCTCTGATAAGTCAGTTGCCCCCTGCTACCATATCAATCCGCAACGCCTACAACGTCCATGCGGCACTGATTTACAGGGATAATATGGAATATGAAAAATCCATGCAGGCCGACATGAAGACGCTTGAAGGCATCGAATCTCTTGAAAAACATTATCGTGAAATCGGACGAATATATCACTCTTTCGATGCCAACCGCTACATTATCTACACGCGTCTTCTTTCCAATTTCCCGATGCTCGCGCCACATGAAGTTGAAAAATACTATAAGCTTGCAATGGATCTTGCCGCCAGCGACTATACCTCGGCCGAAACAAACAAGGTCTCTCCCACCCCGCAGATATATTACAATCTTGCATATAAAAATTATGACAAGGCTCTCGGCTACATCAAAAGCTGCATCGACCATCCTTACAACATTCAGGACCGCCGACGGCTGCTGAAACACGAGATCGAATGCGCCGAAGCCGTAGGCGATAACGCAACGCTGCTGAAAGCCGCATGCGAATACAACAAACTGCTTGAGGACAATCTGAGCCAGCGTCTCGATGAGAAATACCGCGAACTGCAGGTGCTTTCCGACAATTCGGAACTGATCAACAACTACAACCAGCTCCATATAGAGAAGCAACGCGCCGAAGCACGCGCACTGCGGCTCACTGTACTAATCGCCATACTCGCCGCTGTCATACTCCTTATCTCCATCATCGTGCTTTTCCGTCTGAACCGGCGAAACCGTTCTCTCGTCATGACACTCGACAAATCCAACCGTGAACTGCTCGAGAAAAGCGAGAACCTCGAACAATCGCGACAGGAACTCGTCAAAGCCCGCGATATGGCCCAGAAAGCCAACAACATGAAGACCGATTTCATCAAGAATATGAGCTATGAGGTGAACGCTCCTCTCAAGGCAATCAATGAATACAGCAAACTGATTGTCGACTGTGCTGACGCGTCAAACCGCAAATACCTCGAACGCTTTACCGCGCTCGTAGAGCTTAACAGCGAGCTGCTCAATACGATAGTCAACGACGTGCTCCACATATCGGAAATCGACAGCAATTCTGTTCCCATCCACAACCGTTCAACCGATCTGAGGTCTATGTGCACAATGGTGCTTGACGGTGTGCGTCAAAGATTATCGCCACATGTAGTCCTGCTATTCGATGCGGAATCACCGGCCATAAGCCTCTTCACAGACCCTCAGAGACTTCATCAGATATTGCTAAACCTTCTGACAAATGCCGCCAAGTTCACCGCAAAAGGCTCTATCACTCTCTCTTATCGGATTGATGCGGACAACGGGACTGTGGTATTTAGCGTCACGGACACAGGAATCGGAATAAAACCCGACAAAAAAGATGCGATATTTGACAGGTTCGTCAAGCTCGACAAGGATACACAGGGCGCAGGGCTCGGCCTTACCATCTCCCGCATGCTTGCCCGTATAATGGGCGGAGACGTGCAGCTTGACACGAGCTATACCAAAGGGGCTCGGTTTATAGTCATATTGCCTCAGAAATAAACCGATAACCATATCTGATATACGAAAACCGGCAATCATCCCGAAAAAGCCGGGAGCCGGGAAGCCTGAAATCTCTAAGTTTTTTCGTATCTTTGCGCTCATTATGGCAGAATTCAAAAAACAGCCCCAGTTTCACACCGTCATCGCCCCCTCGCTGATCGATACAATCAAGCAGTATGTGCTGGTGTCGCGCGACATCGTCATAACATGCCATGTCAGTCCTGACGGCGACGCGCTCGGCTCATCGTTCGCCTTATGGTATGTATTGAAAGCACTTGGCAAATCAGTCAATGTGGTGACTGCCGACTGTGCGCCTAAAGCGCTTCTGTTTCTACCCGGCGTGCGCGAGCTTGTCGCCGCGACCCGGCAGAATGAACGTGCGCATGAGCTTATAGCCAAGGCCGACCTTATTTTCTGCATGGACTTCAACGACCCTGCACGTGTCGACAGGCTCACCGCTCCGCTACTGAGCTCAAAAGCAAGAAAAATAGTAATTGACCATCATCTCGAACCGCGTATCGAGGCAGATGTGATAATCTCACGCCCCGAGGTATCGTCGACATGCGCGCTCCTATATATAACGCTCTGGCAGGCACAGTGGGCAAGATACCTCAACCGCAGTTCGGCCGCATGTATCTACACGGGAATGATGACCGATACCGGCAATTTCTCATACAATTCCAATGACCCGGATCTCTATCTCATCATCTACGATCTGATGCGCAAAGGTATTGACAAAGACAACATCTATAAACTTGTCATGAATACCTCGTCAGAATCTCGTGTGAGAATCATGGGCTACGGACAGTATCGCATGCAGCTCCTTTCTGAGCATCGCGCAGCAATCATCACACTGAGCGAAGAGGAACTGAAAGAGTTCGACTATAGCAAAGGCGACACCGAAGGTCTGGTCAATATACCGCTTTCAATTCCGGAAATAACCTATTCTATCTTTCTTCGTGAAGATGCCAAAGACTGCGTAAAAGTGTCCATGAGAAGTAAAGGCGATTTCTCTGTCAGCAGGATTTGCGAAGAAAACTTCGATGGCGGAGGCCACACAAATGCAGCCGGAGGAGAATTTCACGGACCGCTCGACAAAGCTTTGGAAAAACTTCTTGAAGTAATACCGTCATACGACATTTACCTCTGACCATCACTACAATCAAGACAAGAATATTTAAAAATCACGATAATAATCCATCAATGAAGAAACTTCTTTCTCCAATAATCATGCTTCTCGGGCTCGCACTGGGCTTCACCTCATGCGACGACTCAAAGAGCTACGCCGAACTCCTTCAGGACGAAAATCAGGCAGTCAATAAATTTCTGGTTCAATATCGCGTTGTCGAGACTATCCCCGCTGACGGAAAATTTGAAATCGGGCCGGATGCACCCTTCTACAGGCTTGATGAGGAAAACAACGTCTATATGCAGGTGCTTTCAGCCGGCACGGATGAAAAACCTGAAAAGAATGACCGCGTGTATTTCCGTTTCACACGCTACAACATGTTCTACTATGTGGTCGGTGGCGACAACACCCTTCTTGGCACAGGTAACGCCGACGGCATGAACAATGCTTCGACCTATTTCCTGTTCGACAACCTAACGGTATCGGAATCGACGCAATACGGCACCGGCATCCAGCTGCCTATGAAATATCTTGGATATAATGCAGAAGTGAACCTCGTCATCAAGTCGCAGAACGGCCCTACAGATGAGATTTCATACGTTGTACCCTATCTCTACCACATCCGCTATTTCAAATCAATGATATAAAATAACCAAGCCATGTCACTTATCAAGAGTATTTCGGGCATCCGCGGAACAATCGGCGGTGCTCCCGGCGACGGACTCTCGCCTCTCGACATTGTAAAGTTCACGGCAGCCTACGCCACATTCATAGCTGCCAACACGACACGCGAAAACCGCACTATTGTTGTGGGTCGCGATGCCCGTCTCAGCGGAAAAATGGTCAATGATATCGTTGTCGGCACACTGACGGCTATGGGCTTCGATGTAATCAACATCGGACCTGCATCGACTCCGACTACTGAAATCGCGGTGGTAGCCGAAAAGGCATGCGGAGGCATCATCCTCACAGCAAGCCACAATCCCAAACAGTGGAATGCGCTCAAACTACTGAATGAAGAGGGTGAATTCCTCAACGACGCACAGGGTAAAGAAGTGCTCCGCATCGCAGAAGAGGAGGCTTACAAGTTTGCAGAAGTCGACGAACTTGGTCATGAATACACCAACAACACATACAATCTCCGTCACATAGAGCAGGTGCTCGCACTTGACCTCGTTGACACCGAAGCTATCCGTAAAGCCAATTTCACAGTGGCAGTCGATGCGGTAAACTCCGTTGGCGGGGTTGTCATCCCCCAGTTGCTGCGTGCACTTGGTGTGAAGAACATCATCGAACTGAATTGTGAGCCTAACGGCAAATTCGCCCATACACCAGAACCAATCCCCCAAAATCTGACCCAGATTTCATCGCTCATGGCCGACGGACGCGCTGATGTAGGTTTCGTTGTCGATCCCGACGTTGACCGTCTTGCAATCGTGATGGAAAACGGAGAGATGTTTGTCGAGGAATACACTCTTGTATCCATCGCCGACTATGTACTCGCCCATACACCCGGATCGACAGTATCGAACCTCAGTTCTTCACGTTCGCTCCGCGATGTCACCCGCCGTCACGGCTGCGAATACTCGGCAGCAGCAGTCGGCGAGGTAAATGTGACCACAAAAATGAAGGAAACCGGCGCTATCATCGGTGGCGAAGGTAACGGCGGTGTCATCTATCCCGCCGCACACTATGGCCGCGACGCACTTGTAGGTGTGGCACTGTTCCTTTCTCTGCTTGCCAAGAGCGGAAAGAAAGTCAGCGAGCTCAAGAAGACCTATCCGGCTTATGAAATCGCCAAGAACAAGATGGAACTTACACCTGAGATTGATGTCGATGCAATCCTCGCTGCCGTAAAGGAAAAATTTGCAGGAGAACAGATTACAGACATTGACGGAGTGAAAATTGATTTCGAGGATTCGTGGGTTCACCTTCGCAAATCAAACACAGAGCCGATCATCCGCATCTACAGCGAAGCTGCGACAATGGCCGAAGCCGACGCACTCGCACAGCGAATCAAAGATATTATCGCCGAGATGATCTGAGCTTCTTGACATAATGAGACTAAAAAAGGACGTTCACCGCATGACTTCCAGCAAATCATAAGGTGAACGTCTTTTATATTTCTGGCTTATATTACTGTAGAATCCTTATCAGGACTCCTTGACATCATAGAAATATTCACAATTCTGTTCTTTGACAGTCACGCCTTCCCATGTGCCATATCTTACTGTCGAAACATTCAGGCCAAGTTTTGCCGAATTGAGCGAACCGGGCGTATTATCTATTTCCATCTTTATCACAGGCGACGACTTATCAGTTTTATTCCATTGAAGCCTTGACACTGTTGCCTCAAGAGTCGAATTAACCGATGAAGCATGAGCCGAAGCGGTTATAGTCAGATCAAGGGTCGAAGCAGTGCCGGAAGCAGGAGTCCAATAAATCTCCGACTGCGGTACGGCAATCGTGAAATGATCGAGCGAACTGACCTGAAATGTCCTATCGAGTTCTTCACCAGTAGAAGAACGGCCCTTGACATTAATATCGAGCGTCACCATGCAGTCAAATTCAGGCATTTCAGCAAAGACAATATGCTGTATGTTATCAGCGATTATAATCTGGGCATCGCGACTATCCTTTTGAATCAAGTTTCCATAGAGAGCGAAGTTTACCCTGCCTTTGGTTATGTAATTGTCAAGCGAGACTTTAAACTCAAGCGTCTCCCCTGAGAAGGGTTTCTGCATGATTCCTTGACCATTGGCAATAAGATCGACAGACCTCAGCACAACTCCCTTCGGCGCTGTCATTCTGACATCCGACAGGCGGATTGTCACTTCTCCGGTAGTAGTCATCCACGAGCCGGCAGCAGGATTCGAGGTCACGTCGGATATGATTTTTACCTTAGATGTATCAATCGGAGAGAGTTCCGGACTGTCATGGTCGTTCTTACAGCCTATGGCAAGAATGCCGACAAGAAAAATGATTGGTAAAAGCTCTTTTTTCATAGCAAAGTATCGATATTTGTCACCAATGACTCGTTGGAGAGAATTTTAAGTTAGCATTTATAATATATAGAATGAAACGTGAGTCAACTATGTTACTTTTCTGTTTGAATACCGAAGGCGAATCATTTGAATGCATCTGTAACAATAGCAGCCCACACTCTATAAGCGCTAAAATCACCTTATGCCTGACCATGATTTTTTACAACCTCTTAATCAAACCATCATGCGAACATAACGTTTCGCGTCTATTTCAACCAGACAAAACTCTCATGTCTTGCCACAAATGTAATTAAAATATAGGACTAATCCTAACATTCACAGCAAATCCACAGAATAAGGACAAAAAATAATTGAAAAAATATTTATCCTCAATGAACCATCTGTCGACAGCTGCGTTATAATGATATAGAAAAATTACTTTTTCCATTGCAAGAAATGTGATAATGATTGGTTTATTAACGAACTAAGGCTGTCGGGATGACAGCCTTTTTCGTTGTAAGGGCTACTGCTTTGCGAAGACGCAGCCGCATACCACCTATTATAATATAATAGCCCTATATTATAAGGGTATTACGGACGCGTCTGTCCGTTGCCGTTTATGAAATAACGGTAGGTGGTTATTTCACGAAGCCCCATCGGACCTCGTGGACCGAGTTTCTGGGTGCTGATACCGATTTCCGCGCCAAGTCCGAACTGAGCACCGTCAGTAAAACTTGTCGGAGCGTTGACATAGACACAGGCCGCATCGACCGACTGCTGGAAACGGTCGGCAGTTTCGTGATTCTCAGTAATGATACATTCGCTATGTCCCGAGCCATAGTGTGCGATATGCTCAATAGCATCGTCAACAGACCCGACTGTACGGATTCCCATTTTATAGTCCATCCACTCTGTCGAGTAAGTCTCCGCATCGGCATCGTGGAGCAATGCAGCAGGATAATGTCCGGCCAAAGCATTACCGGAGACTTCATCGGCAAATATCTCGACATTTTTTTCAGACAATCGCTCACACAGCAGAGGTAAGTCAGCCAGACGGTTATGATGAATGAGCAAAGTGTCGAGCGCATTACACACACTCACCCTACGAGTCTTGGCATTTGTGATTATATCACGTCCCATGTCAATATCGCCGTCTTTGTCAAAATAAGCGCTCACGACACCAGCCCCGGTCTCTATGACAGGAACCCGGGCATTGTCACGTACAAAATCTATCAGCCGACGGCCACCGCGAGGTATGCAGACATCCACATAGCCCACCGCACCCAGCATGGCAGCTGTGGCTTCATGAGAGGAAGGCAGAAGACAGACACAATCAGTGTCAACGCCACATTCATCCAGCACCTTATGAATCAGCGATACTATGGCTTCATTGGAAGCAGACGCATCAGATCCGCCCTTGAGCACACAGGCATTTCCACTGCGGAAACAAAGAGAAAACACATCGAACGTCACGTTGGGGCGCGCTTCATAAATCACACCTATCACACCAAAAGGCACTCTGACTCGACGTAGACGCAGACCGTTGGGCAAAGTGCGGTCTTCAATCACCTCGCCGACGGGCGAAGGCAACTCCGCAACATGACGAATATCTCCGGCGATTGCAGTCAGACGCTTTGGCGACAGCAGCAAGCGATCGTAAAGAGGATTTGACCTCTCCATACGGGAAAGGTCTTCAGCGTTTGCCCGGAGAATGACCTCATGAGATGAATCAACGGCATCGGCCAGACGCATGAGGATTTCAGCCCTGCGGGCATCAGTCAACGACATAAGCGAGCGGGAAGCTCTCTTGACATTCGATAAAAGAAGTTTTATATCAGACATTTCTATAATTCAAATTAAAGTACACAGACCAAACCTTCCGATTGGAATAAGCCCGGCGCCCATCATTAACGAACGGTCAATGATGCTCACTCGATAAACAAATAATCATAATGGACCACAGGATGGCCTCCACGCTTTCCGATAAGATCAGCGACAGCAGCACTTGAAAGCGAAGCGCGACCGACACCTATCACATCACCACTGTCAGTGGTAAGCGTCACAATGTCGCCTTCTTCCCACTCACCGTCAATAGCTGTCACACCAACCGGGAGCAGGCTGACAGCCCGGTCGCTACGAAGAGCCGATGCGGCGTTGTCGTTAACCCGGACAATGCCTTTGGCAAAACTTCCGCTGTGCGCAATCCACCGTTTGATATTGCTCAACGGTTCGGGACGCGGCTCAAACAGAGTGTGGGGAATCGATTCTGGGTTCATAATCACATCGACCAGCACTCCGGGACGGTCGCCACGGGCTATGCAGACACTCACCCCCTCTTCGGAAAGTTTGCCGGCTATCCCACATTTAGTTCCCATGCCGCCGCGACCGAATCCGCTTTTGGATGAAACGACATTTGAACTCACATCCTCGCCGGGTCTTACCACAGGAATCAGGCGCGAATCCGGGTCGGCAGGATTTCCGTCATAGATTCCGTCGACATTCGAAAGAATCACGAGAATATCGGCATCCATCATGGCTGCTATAAGTCCTGACAGCTCGTCGTTGTCTGTAAACATCAGTTCTGTCAGACTCGCCGTATCGTTTTCGTTGACAATAGGAATCACGCCATTTTCGAGCATGGTCTGCATACATGCCCGCTGATTGAGATAGGATGTGCGCGACGAGAAATTTTCTTTCTGCGTCAGCACCTGCCCCACAACATATCCATATTCGGCAAAGAGCGAGTTATAAAGATTTATGAGCCGTATCTGGCCTATGGATGAGAAAAGCTGTCGTTGGGCTACGGCATCAAGCTGCTTCGACGGCTTCAGTACACCGCGTCCGCATGCCACCGCTCCGCTCGACACGAGTATCAGTTCATGTCCAAGCGAACGAAGAGCTGCAATCTGGTCGACAAGGGCCGACATGTTGGTGACATTAGGCTTCCCGTCAGGGCGCGTCAGCACATTGCTGCCGACTTTGACCACAATTCGCAGACAGTCTGAAACAGAGTTTTTTTTATTTTTTTCGTCATTCATAACAGATAGCTATTTTACAGAGGCTTTAAGTCCACGTATTACCGCAGACGAAAATCCGGCATGCTCCATTTCGTTAAGGCCACGTATAGTAATGCCTCCGGGGGTTGTCACTTTGTCAATCTCACGTTCAGGATGCGCGCCTTCGACAGAAAGCAAAGCAGCCGCACCACGAATGGTCTGCACCACCATCCTCTGGGCTGCATCAGCCTTGAATCCTAGTTCAACTCCCCCCTCGACTGCCGCGCGGACATAGCGCATCGCGTAAGCTATGCCACACGAAGCGAGCGCAGTGGCGGCTGGCAAATGCGGCTCGTCGATAACCATAGTTTCACCAAGGCAACCGAACGCATCTACCACTTCAGAAGTAAGCTTGTCGTTGGAGTTTACCGGGACAATAAAAGTCATCGACTGCGCTGCGGAAACGGCCGTATTAGGCATTGCAATCAAAAGACGCGCATCGCAAGATTCTGACCGAGACAGCCATTGTGACATCTGAGCTCCCGTCAGACCAGCAGCTATCACGACGACACTCTGACGTTCATAATCAAGAGACTCCTTGATTTCGGTCAGTACTTTTTCGACAATCCACGGTTTGACCGCAACTATTATCAACTCTGCATCCCGACACGCTTCTATATTGTCGGAAGTCACACGCGCACCTGATTGCGAAAGAATCTCAAGCGGTGCCGAAGAGGGATTCGAGACTGAAATCCGATATTTATCCTTGCCATACTTAAGCAAGCCTGAAGCGACAGCACCACCCATGGCACCTGCTCCGATAATCGCTATTTTCATATCTATAGATGACAACTGAACATTTGCATTTTACACAAAGGTAGCGATATTTATGTGAATATCCGAAGATAATATAGCCAAAAATAAAACCAGCCAATCAGCGCATAGCGCTAACCGGCTGGTATACATCATAAATAGCCCCTAATTGGCTGATGTCACTTTATTATTACCTTGCTCACTTTAGAGCCTTGACGGCGGATGAAAAGTCCGTTTGCAGGATTATCGACACGAACACCCTGAAGATTGAAATACTCAACAGGAAGGCCCGAATTATCAGTTTCAATGCTTTCGATTGCCGACTGGCTGCCATCATAAGCCACGAGCCAGCGAGGAGCCCCGGTCTGATACTGAGCCTGCTGTGTGGACGCACCGATTGTAAAATTACCGGCTGCCGCATCAGCAAATTCAGGATTCGAAGTCAGAATTGTCTCGCTCTTGTCATAACCTGACTCACTTGCCGATAGATCCTCCCCATCGTTGAAATAAGTATTGTAGGCAAATTCCATCGGATTGCTGCCATTGAAACGGCCACCGGCCATACGGCGGATTATGTCCTTCCCGCAATCAAACCATATATTTTTCTGAACATTAAACTTGGAATATTTCATACCGGCAATTCCGTTATAGTTACCCCACTGACCATCTGACTTAAGCAGATTATAGAAGGTATTGTCGAGGTAGGTCATTGTCTGGAAATCAGTAGCGGTATCAAAACCATAACGGTCAAGACGGGCATTGTTATTATAGCGGATAAAATATTTTGCCACATCTCCGTTGCCATATATAGTCGAATTCCGCACTGTAAAATCCTTAGCGCCACCGGCCTTAAAGGATATGAGCGCCTCATTTTCCACGGCTGTTGTAGCGAGCGACAAGGTCGTATTGTCAAGAGTGAGGTCAACCACACAATACTTGACATTATTGTCGTAGAAGATTGAATTCTTCATATTGTTGACCGTAATATTGCTGACAGCGACACTATCAACACGATAAAAATCGTTTACAATTTCCACCGAAGGAGTGGCGCTCATTAGAATAAAAGGAGCGTCAAGAGCAGTGGCATCAATAGTCGCGCCGTTTCCGTTGATTATAAGACCGGCAGACGGCTCAATGGAAGCACTAAGCGTGTAAGACGCATCAGGAGCGAGATTGACGGTGATACGGCCTACGCTCTCGTGAGCGGCCTTGGCCTCGGAAATGGCAGCCGCGATATCAGAACCGGCTGCAGGAGCGACAACAATATCGTCGGCAGCCGAGAGCCCTCCGAAAGTAAGGAAAAACGCACTGAAAAGGAGTAGTTGCTGATGTTTCATGTAATTGACGGGATTAGTTAAGTTACAATAGTTCGGTAAAATTTGCATATTCAATTGAATATCAATAAGATACAACAACAATTCAATATCCATGCAAACTATTGTGTATCAGTGCGATACAGCTATGCCTGCTCAAAAATTACCGAACTGTTGTTTAAACAAGCTCTAAATAATAGTGTTTAAATCCATATGAAGCCATGAAAAGCCTCGGTTTCATAACAAAAGACAAAGATATGTAAAAATCATGAATCCAAAAAGCCCTTACCTCTCAATTTGTTTCACATATTTAAATCAGGTGGCAGCTAAGCATTGAACCAAGTTGCCTATCAGCGTCAAGCAGAGTGGAGACATGTGAAAAAGTTCGAAGCCGTCTTAAAAATAGATGAAATATCCACATCCGATTTTCTGTAAATGTGAAAAAAAATGATTAACTTTGCACGCAATAAATTCTAATCGTTATATGTCATTTATTGCTGATCGAGTAAAAATGGACGGACTCACATTTGATGACGTCCTCCTTATTCCGGCTTATTCGGAAGTTCTTCCCCGTGAAGTCAACCTTAGCACCAAATTTTCCCGCAACATCACGCTCAACGTTCCCCTTGTCTCAGCCGCTATGGATACAGTGACAGAGGCGGCATTGGCTATCGCTATAGCCCGTGAAGGCGGCATCGGCGTAATTCACAAAAACATGCCGATTGCAGAGCAGGCTCGTCAGGTACATGCGGTTAAACGTGCTGAAAACGGCATGATTTATGACCCGGTAACAATCAAACGCGGAAGCACCGTGGCGGATGCCCTCAACATGATGAAGGAATATCACATCGGTGGCATTCCAGTTGTCGATGAAGACCGTAAGCTCGTCGGCATTGTGACCAACCGCGACCTTCGTTTCGAACAGAACCCGATGCGCCTCATCGACGATGTGATGACCAAAGAAAATCTCATTGTCACCAATCAGTCGACAAATCTTGACGAAGCGGCACAAATTCTTCAGCAACATAAGATTGAAAAGCTACCGGTCGTTGACAATGACAACCGTCTCGTCGGACTCGTAACCTATAAAGATATAACCAAGGCAAAGGACAAGCCATACGCATGCAAGGACAAGCTCGGTCGTCTGCGTGTTGCCGCTGGAGTCGGTGTCACAGGCGACTCGATGGATCGCGTTGACGCTCTTGTCGAAGCAGGTGTGGACGCAATCGTTATCGACACAGCCCACGGACATTCAAGAGGCGTGATCGGCGTACTGAAAGCCATTAAAGAAAAATATCCCCATATTGATGTCGTTGTAGGAAACATTGCCACCGGCGAAGCTGCCAAGTTCCTTGTCGAGAACGGAGCAGACGGTGTAAAGGTCGGCATCGGTCCGGGTTCAATCTGCACCACACGTGTCATCGCAGGCGTAGGCGTACCTCAGCTCAGCGCAGTCTACGATGTTGCGAAGGCACTCAAAGGCACAGGCGTTCCCCTAATTGCCGACGGAGGTATCCGTTATTCAGGCGACATCGTGAAGGCTCTCGCAGCCGGTGCATACTCAGTGATGCTCGGCGGAATGCTCGCAGGTGTTGAAGAATCTCCCGGCGATACCATCATCTATAACGGACGTAAATACAAGTCATATCGCGGCATGGGTTCTCTCGAAGCTATGGAAAAAGGCTCCAAGGACCGCTATTTCCAAGCCAACGAAACCGATGCGAAAAAACTCGTGCCGGAAGGCATCGCAGCCCGCGTTCCCTACAAAGGACTACTCTACGAGGTTGTCTACCAGATGCTCGGAGGTCTCCGCGCAGGCATGGGCTATTGCGGCGCACCTGATATCGAACACCTCCACGAAGCCAAATTCACCCGCATCACAAATGCCGGTGTGGCTGAAAGCCATCCACACGACGTTGCAATCACGTCCGAAGCTCCCAACTACAGCGCTTCAGCACGATAAGCAGAATCAAAATCAACTTGAGATAATACATGAGATGACAGACGTGGCTACGCCCATGCCTGTCATCTCTGTCTTTTACTGCCCGACAAAGCCAAGTCGCAAGATGCGGAGGCAATAAAGAGCGACACTCCACGTTAGATATATGTAACTATCCTAAAACCAATCACGGTCATACGTCACATATTCCCATGAAGAAAAAAACGTTTATCATGTCTGCCATGGCAGCCACGGCTATTCTCTCGGCCACAGCAGCCAAGACCTCCGACCCTGTAGTGATGACAGTCAACGGCAAGGACATCAGACAAAGCGAATTTGAATACCTCTATCAGAAGAACAACCTTCAACAATTAGCCCCGCAGACGCTCGACGAATATGTCGACATGTTTGTGGTCTATAAACTCAAAGTAGCAGAAGCAGAAGCGGCCGGTCTTCACCTGACCGATGATTTCCGCAAGGAGTTTGACAGCTACTGCGCAGAATTGTCAAAACCCTATCTGAGCGATTCGCTTGTCAGAAAACGACTTATAGACGAAGCTTATGGCCGAATGGCAACCTCTCGAAAAGTAAGCCATATCATGTTGCCCATCGGCGCTACCTATGATGAAAGCGAGGCGAACCGTCAGCGACTCGACAGCATAAGGAATGCTATTGTCAACGAAGGTGCGGATTTCGGAGAAATGGCCGTAAAGTATTCATCGGACCGCTCCGCACTGCGCAACAATGGCTCAATGGGCTATATCAGCCCCAACCGCTACCCTTATCCGTTTGAACTCGCCGCATATACCACACCCGTAGGCCAAATATCTCAGGTGATTGACGATGCACCATTCGGCTACCATATAATAAAAGTGGAGGATGAACGTCCGAACCCCGGAAAAGTCGAGGCACGCCACATACTGAAACTCACACAGGGCCTTTCACCGGAGGACGCAGCAGTGAAAAAAGCACAGATCGACTCCATTCATACCCTCCTTGTCAACGGAGCTGATTTTGAGACGATCGCACGTCAGGAAAGTGAAGATCCGGGATCGGCCGCGCTCGGTGGCCGTCTCGGAGCATTCGGTCCGGGAGAAATGGTCAAGGAATTTGAAGACACCTCGTTCGGTCTTAAAGACGGGGAGATTTCCGAGCCGTTCCGCACTGCATACGGATATCACATCGTGCAGACTCTCGCCCACCGTGGAATAGGTAGTCTTGAAGAGGAACTCCAGTCAATCCAGACAGCAATCAACCGCGACATGCGTTCATCGCTACCCGAAAAAGAACGTCTCAGCCAGTTAAAAAACAGCTATGGCGTAAAAGTCGACACCACAGCACTGATGGCTGTAAAGGTTAAAATGGCAGGAAGCAACGACGCTGCGTCTGGTCTTGACACTGCCAAGGATGCCGGCAACGTAATCGCGACCGTAGGCGGTAAGACGATTACTGTAGCACAAGTCTACGAATCAATTCCAGACAATGTAAAAAGTGGTGCAAAGGACGCATTCACAGTCTTCAACCAAAGTCTTAACCATCTGATTGACGAAACGACAGTGAACATCACGCGCGAACGTCTCGCTCAGGAAAACCCTGAATATCGCAATATAGTCAATGAATACCGCGACGGAATACTCCTATTCGAGATAAGCAACCGCAACGTGTGGGAACGTTCGACAACCGACACCGAAGGACTTGCCAGCTATTTTGCGGCCAACCGCTCAAAATATAACTGGGATGCGCCTCACTACAAAGGATATGTCGTGTTCGCGACATCCGACTCAATAGCAGGTCTTGCAAAAGACTATCTTGCGTCGAACCAGATTGAAAAGGATTCACTTGTCAGCAAGCTTGGGAAAAATTTCGGACGCGAGATAAAACTCGAACGCGTGGTGACAGGCAAAGGCGAGAATGCAATTGTCGACAATGTGGCATTCAATGGTGAACGTCCGGAAGCTCCGGGAAAATGGGTAGCTTGGTTCAGCTATGACGGACGAGTAATCAATGCTCCCGAAGAAGTTGCCGACGTGCGCGGTGCTGTCACGAGCGACTATCAGTCTGAACTTGAAAAGAACTGGGTCAGCGCACTCAGAAAGAAATATAAAGTAAAAATCAATAAAGGCACGCTTAAGAAAATAAGCAAATAATATAAGCAGCATACATGCAATCAGCGGGTGACCTAAAATTAGGACACCCGCTGATTGCATACCGTTACCTGTAGGTTATTTCCGATATGTGTGGGACTATTGAATCAAGCGATGGAAGTTTACGGAAATCACCATAAATCCGCTCCAGATAATGCTCGGCATTTACAGGAACCGGCAGTTCTGCATCCTCAAATTTTATCAGGCGCGTAGAAATGACATCTTTTTTAAAACGAGGACGACTGAAGGCTGTGCCCGGCAGATGCCTGTACTGACCATCACTGCCAATCCTATCTATTAACGAGATTAGACGCAAAAGCCCGTTAGTCACAAACAAACGTGAAAAAGCAATCGTAGCCCTGCGCAGAAGTCGATTTTCAATATATTGAGGACGATACAGGAAAAACGTCTGAAACTTTCCACCAAGCTTATATAAATTTAACGAAGCGCTCGGCCTGATTGCAAATATGTCAATAAAAACGCCCCTATACCTATAATTTCTGTCTGTATCGGGAATCTCATGAATCACAGTGCGAGTATCGCGAATTTTAGCGAATGGCTGTACGTATTCAAAATCCGTATGCGAATCCTGCCATACGAGGTCATCGCCATTATAACAGCGCATCACACGGCGGAGTTTTTTAAAATCTTCCTCCAGCATCTCCAAATCAACATCGTCGTCCCAAGGTATAAATCCTCCGTGACGAAGCGCACCGATACATGTGCCGGAACTTAACCAGTATTTTATATTATTCTCGACACAGATGCGATTAATCTTTTTGAGCATGTCAAGCATTAGCAACTGGTGACGCCTTAACGGAGAGCCGTCAGGATTAAAACGACTGCGCAATTCCTGCTGTAAAAGTGGATCTATCATTGAGGTTGAAATCATGAGACAGTAATTTCTTGTTTTTTTAAGAAACGCATAATCACCATCTTTATTTCACCCACGACCTTTAAATTAAAAGAATATGCAAGCGCAATGTAAATCGCCACAAAAATGAGAACTGTGACAACAAAGTGACACGACAGCAGATTTTCAAGTATATAAGTCGATAAAAAAGTGACAATAGTCAACGAGAGCAAAGGCAGAATATCGCCGATCTGCATGGAGAATTTGTATCCCGTATGACGAGAAGCGAGCAATGCGTTGACCATAAATATATTGAAATTACTTAATGTCATACCCCAAAGCAACCCGTAGATTCCAAAATTCATGCCGACAAACAAACAGAGCAACAGAAAGCTCCATTTATATATGCTCCAATAGAACAGAAGCCTGCTCTTGCCTTTGGCCGCAACTGCAAAAAAGTTTGTGTTTTGCAGACATATAAACAGACCTCCCACACACAAGATCTGAAAATACGGGGCACAAGCGCTCCACGCATCGCCCCACAGACATACGATGAGCGGGTGAGCAACGAGTATCAACACAGCCATCAGGGGAAATATCACCGACGATATAAGACGGGTGTTCAGTCCAAGCATATTGACGAGTCTTTCATCGTCGTCCTGAACCGAAGCATAAACAGGATACATTACCTGCACCAGAATATTCGGCAATGTATACGAAGCTATCCTGTCAAGTTTCGAAGCCTGAGAATAGAGACCCATTGCAGTGGCCGAGAACCGCTTTCCGATAATAACCCCTGAAGATTCTTGCAGATTTCCTGTAGAAGTGTCGCAGCAAGAAGATAGCCTCCAAAACCGAACAATTCCCGCATAGATTCGCGGGAAAAAACGGCTGACGGCATCCATCCTGTAATCACCCACAGAATAACAGCAAGAAGAGTGCTATATCCAAGCTGAAGCACAACAAGACTCCAGACACCAAAACCGAAATAAGCCGTCGCAACAGCAAGAATTCCGCTTATCGTATAGGCACAGAGATTGGCACATGCGAGCTTATTAAGTTCAAGCTTCTTGCGTAATCTATTTGTCTGAATAAGTGAAAATGCGTTAGTAATCAGAATCAATCCTATGACTCTCAGCAGATTCCTGAGAAGTGGCAGATTAAAGAATTCGGCGACAAAAGGCGCACATAAAAAAATCGCGCCATAAAGAATTACTGCTATAAATATATTCCAGTAAAAAATAGTGGAATAATCAGTCTGAGTCGGATTTTTTTTCTGAATCAAAGCAGCTGCAAAGCCACCATCTATAAGGACCTGAGATACAACAATAAAAATCTCAAGCATACCTATCGCACCGAACTCACGAGGCAACAAGAGACGTGCCAGAACAAGATTAACCCCGAACTGGAGACACATGTTGCCTATCCGGTCGACAGTCGCCCAGACGGTACCTTTCATCGCCTTATGACCAAGCGAATCAGACATCAAATGTAGATATAAGTTTCTTTATAATCCGGCTGTTAAGACATCGGATTGCAGCCGTATCCTCACTCTCAGCAATTTCCGACCCGCTGAGCAAATTTTTTCCGGCCAACCCCTCATACCATCGGAGTATCATGTCAATCATCGGGGTGGGAATATGATTGATCTGCGCCATATATTTTATAAGCATCAGACCCAAGGGGATATCCTCTTGAAAATACCGATTGTCATAGTCCGGAACATACATTCCGCCTGATACAGGTTTAGTCGGGGCATATATGCCTTTGAACGCCACAATCGAACGTATTTTTCTTGTCAGCGAGCACGCATCGGTGGATTCATAGTACTCCAACAACGACGGAATCACAGATTCCTTTATCCCTATCGATTTCACAAGCGACTGAAATTCATTGTCGCACGCTATAAGGATTTCAGAACTTTCATCAGTCCAGTCCTCATAAAAGAGAGGAGGAGCGACAAACGGATGCTCCGGATTAAAATCCTTGAACAACGTGTAGAGCCGCGCAGGATGAAGAATCGGGTTGCTGTTTGTCAGCATGGCCTCAAGCGGATGATTAAGACCGACTATCCGGGTATGCAACATATCCTCAAACAGCATAGTGTAGCGAGAGGCATCGCTTACGTTCCAATATGCTATATTCAACGATTTTTTATAACCCAGCAGATAGGCGGAATGTCCGTAATCCTTCAGGCGCGAAATGTAAGGAACCCGCTGAAATCCAAACAGCCTTGCGCCTTCACCAAGCACATCAATGCCGGTGATAAAAAAGCCTGTAGACGAAAACACACTGCCAACGACAGCCGAATCAGTGACATAAGGCTTTATTTTTATAAACTCATCATAGAAAGCTGTCCCCGGAAGACAGAAGAATATTATATCGGATTCCGGAATAACATCCCCGGCTTTATCAGAGACCTTATTAAGCTTTCCAACAAATATCTTTCCGGCCGGATCAATCACTGTCATCTCCTCGCCCCATTTTTCAGGCCGACGAGTCAGAATATTGACACGATATCCGCCTGAGGCAGCGATCCCGGCTATAACCGAGCCAAGTCCACCTCCGCCACAGATACATATTGTTTTCTCTTCGATCATCTTCCTAAAGTTTTAAGAGCCTCAATCAACAGAGCGTTGTCCTTACGGTCGCGAATCGCAATGCGTACATACTGCCGTCCATCGACAAAACCTTTTTTGTTTGAACAATCCTTAATCAGAATGTTAAAATCAGCGAGCAGACGCAATGTCAACTGAGAGGATGTAAACCTGTCTGTGACTTCACACAAGAAGTAGTTAGCTTGCGAAGGGATTACTCTCATATATGGTATCTCCGCCAACTCTGCAAAAAATATCTCACGCTCCCGACGGAACATATCACAAGAGGCAGCATAATCATTCTCATACTTACCATAAATCTGCATGTAATATTCTCCAAAAGAATTTATGTTCCAGATGGCTACGTCTTTCTTCATACGGCCAATAAGTGACTCATCGGAAGATGCAAGCACCCCGAGACGGAGACCGGGTACTCCGTAGGACTTCGAAATGCTTTTCATCACACACAGATGCGGATAGCGTCCAAGAATCTCGTTATCAAGAAGAGTGTTGGCAAATCCTTCATCGGAGAAATCAACGAACGACTCATCGACAATCAGCCTAATATTTCTGTTGCCACACCATTCAGCAAGTCTGACAAGTTCCGGCTTTCCAATAAAGTTGCCTGACGGATTATCGGGATTAACAACCAGCAACGCAGATATATCTTTATCACTGAAATATACCATCAGATTGTCGGCAGAATATGAAAAATCGTCATTCCCGGGATAATACACCACTCTTTCCGACTCACCTATCCTGTTGGGATATTCCTCGAATGTAGGATAAGTGACACCAAGATTACCTTCAAGATTTTCCATCAGGCTTTTGATAAGCTCGGCTGCACCGTTGCCGACACAGATATATTCCTGACGAACACCGAAATACTTACCCGCGAGCATTGAATTTACCCCCATGCCGGAAGGATATTGACGGAGCAGAGTCTCGAAATTTGCCTTCATTTCATAGACCATCTTCTGAGTCGGGAAATACGGATTCACAAGATAACAAAAATCGAGCATTCCTGAATAGCGCCAATATCCTCCAAAGCTGTGCTGCATTTTTTGGAGGCGAAGGGAAGCGTCTGCAAAAATGGTCTCGGCTATCCGAAGATCCTGCACATCGTCAATCTCATACCATTTCCTGTCTGCTATATCAACAGCCTTTATATCGCAGTTGTCAATCAGAGTCATCACGCGCAACACCTGCTCGTAGTATTCATTATTACCCATAGCCTTGATATATGCTTCAAGGAAGGGCAGATAGCGCTTTGTTGAAAATTCACGGCTGAACTTATAGATGTTGACGGTCTTATAATAGCTGTCAGTATCGTCATATTCAAACGCAGACTTGGGTATGAAAGTGACGATATTGTCATTTGAATCCTTACATATCATAGTCCCGTCCATCCACGGCTGGTATTTGGCAACCAATGCAATATTTTGATATGGTGAATGTACAGCACAGTCGATCACACTGTCTTCAAAGATGAGATCCGATTCAAGAAGGAGGGTATCATCCTCCATAAGATAGTCTTTAGCAAGCCAAAGTGAGTATATATTGTTTGTCTTGTCATATATCGGATTTTCCACAAACTCAATATCCAAAGCAGGATAGGCAGTCCGCAGATAAGCCATCAGATTTGCGCGTTCGTATCCGACGACAATGACTATCCTTTTCAGGTCAAGCGCAAAAAGACGACGAATCACCCTGTCTATGAGTTTTTCGCCATTAACTTCAAGCATACATTTCGTATTACCTTTCGTCAACTCTCCGAGGCGACGCCCCATACCGGCAGCCAGAATTATAGCTTGCATATAACTATGAATGAAATGGTCAAACGATGTGGTTCTTGCATGGTAGTCTTCGGTAGACTATGTATGTGTTTTCGATTGACGTGTGAATAAATTTTTATTTTATCGTGCGTTCATGTCCAATGAATGCGCTGTGAATGCAAAGTTAGCAAAAACGATTATATTTTGCAACAATCGCCTCTTCTATCCTATACCAAGCGGCCGAATCTATTTTTTCCATATCATCCTAAGTTTTGTCACAAAATAACTTAACCAAAAATGACGATTTGTGTGGAGATAAAATGCAACACGTTGCATGAACGGAAGTCGTTCGAGCGGATAACACCGTTGAATCTCACTGACATATCCATTCTGCAAGGTCCTCATGAACACGGCCTTTTTCTGCCGATAAGGGATTTTAGAAAAAAAAGCTCTCAAGTTGGCACTTCTCATCTCTCCTATCGCATAGCCCATTGCGTAGATTTCTGAGTCCTCATAACCATAATTTTTCATTTTACCGGCAAGAAACGCTGCGAAATGGACTGCCCGGTCAAATCTGTCGAGGCGAGGGATAGAAGAGAGCGAAGAAGGATTATGTCTATAATAATAGAACTCATATGGAGTGTAGACGATTTTCCGGCACACCATACCAAAATCTATACTAAAAATATAGTCCTCACTCATCAGTTCCCGTTCGGAATGAAACCTTATCCCATGCCTTTCAATCAGGTCACGACGATAAAGCGCCGTGCAACTACTTGCAGTTGTCGTAGCAAAAAAATGACGTTTTGAAATCAGTGGAGAAATAATATCGAGAACAGGCTCTATGCCGTCGCGACCTATACCTATTACATAGCCATCATCAACAGACAACGGCTGCATGTTGACAGCATCGCGGTCAGTGATACGGCTAAACATATAACGGACCTGATCAGCAGCTTCTCTTTCTGCTATCCGATAGCAATATTCAAATGTATTGGATGCAAGATAGTCGTCGGAATCGAGAAAACATACATATTTCCCAGATGCAGCATCAAGGCCTGAATTCCTTGCATAGCCCAGTCCCGCATTCTGTTTGTGAACCACTCTAATGCGCGAATCAGCCTGCGCGTATCTATCACATATAGCAGGACACGTGTCAGGAGAGCCATCATCGACAAGAATCATCTCCCAGTCGCTGAAAGTCTGACGTAGAACGCTTTCAATACAGATATGTATGTAACATTCAACCTTATATACCGGGACTATGACTGAGATTGCAGGAATATCATTCATGGTCAAATTATTTTATCATATCTTGGCATGCTTTTCAGTAACATTGACATAGCCAAACAAAATAATATAAAATATTATGGCACAGAAGGGGAAAAATCTTAACGAATCATTGTAAAACATCATCAAAGCCAGTATAAGCCATACAAAAATCTTGATATTCCTTCCAAGAGGCATTGGGCTTTGAGGCAACATGACAGTAAACAGATTATAAAACAGCCATGCCGCCCCCAACACACCGAGCTGAATTACAATGAAAAATATGTAAGGGACTGAACCGCCCAACAACCATGCCCAAGTATCTGCATAAGGAGTCAGACTCAGAGTCGTACCTCCCTTGAACTGCCCCAGCCCTGCACCGAACAGACTTCCTCCGGCAGCATCCTTCAAAGCCTCAGGAATAAAAATAAGCTTGGAAAAACGCGGTATGTCCACCTGTCCGATATCTTCGCGTTCATATATCCCATCCTGAATAGCCATGCCAAGCTCCACAAGTTCCTCAGGATCTTCTCCTACCATATAGTCATCCATAGCGGATTGTGAGAACACAGATTCAAAGGTCTGTCCTGTGACCGTAAGATAGGCATATCCCGCTACAATCATTGCAACAATAATAAGCGGTATGGAAATCAACACCTTAAACACCGTTTTCCACTCTACGCGCAACAACAGCAGGAAATAGGCCAACAAAAAGAGGAAACCGATTTTGGTTTCATTCAGAAATGTCGGGAACAGAAGAAAAACGTACACTTTATTTTTCCACAGCTCCATCCAATAATTACCATAGTTCCATTTTTTTGACAAAAGATAGAATGATATGATATAAATCAGCGTGGTGACGATTCCCGAAAAACCGTTACCCATTGATCCGCCGCCATGATCGCCCGGACCATATCTGAAAAACTGCCATGTCACACAGAAGGTCTGCAGGATAAGAAATATCCACAGCTGTTTATCAAATGATTCAATGAATCTATCGCGGAATCTTGACTTTAACAGAAACCTGCATATAGGTATTGCGAACAACATTCCGAAAAAGTCACGAGCGCCGTTTACGATAAAAACCACACCGAGGTTATTAAGGTATGACGAGACGCATCCAAGCACGACAAACGAACCAAATACAATCTGATCACGTCTGTCGCGTAAAGAATACAGACCGAGAATGAGAAATACAGCATCGCAAAGCAGCATCACGATACTTCGCAACGGAATCAACGGAGGCATGAGTTCCTCTGAGATGAAACCGAAGGTCAGAAGAACCCAAAATGCCCCGAAAAACAAGCCGGTGAAAACTTTGTATTTCTCTAACATAGCGACGAAAAGACTTTACTTTTTCGAGGTTTTCGCAGCGTAGCCGTAGCCATATCCCTTCTTCGAGGATGTGCCGTTGACAACAACAGAAAGCTTTTTCAAGCGCTTGTCAGTATAGATTTCCTCGACAAAACGCAGATCTGAGAATGTACTGTAATTGATGCGTGTCACATAGATCGTTGCATCCGAGATGCGGTCAAGCGCAAACGTATCGCTGACCATTCCGACCGGAGCACTGTCGACAATAATATAATCATACATCGTGCGAAGTTTCGCAAACAGCTCATCCACCTTGCTTGATGCGAGAAGCTCAGCGGGATTCGGCGGTATAGGTCCGGCAACAATCACATCGCAGTTCTTAATACCGGCCATAGGCTGGATAATGGAATCAAGTGTCACATTGGATGCCGACAGATAGTTTGTCAGACCAAGCGGAGGATTGATGCCCAGATAGTTTGCCAGCTGCGGGTTGCGGATATCCATTCCGACGAGCAACACCCTCTTGCCTTCAAGAAGAGACAATGTGGCAGCGAGGTTGAGAGAAATAAACGACTTGCCTTCGCCTGAACGGGTCGAGGTCATCAGTACAACCTTGTCGCCCTCACCACCAAGCATAAACTGGAGATTGGTACGCATGAGACGGAACAGTTCCGTAGCTGATGAAGTATCGGTGGGTGACACCACAAGGCTGCGGCCTGAGCGGTCGATACACATTTCACCGAGCACTGGAGCTGAAAGATGGCGCTGAACCTCTTCCTTGCTCTCAAACTTGCTGCGCAGGAGACGGTGGACATATATAATTGTGACAGGGAGCAGTATGCCTAACAGAAATGCGATAAGAAGTATAACCTTTTTCGACATACCAAGAGGCTCGCTGAACGAGAAAGCATCGTCGATAATCAAGCCTTTCGGGACAGCATTGGCAAGGAGCATGGCATTCTCTTCCTGTTTCTGAAGAAGGAACAGATAGATCTGCTGCTTGATTTCCTGCTGGCGCTTCATGTTGATATATTCGCGCTCCTGCGTAGGGATATTGCTAAGCTTGCCCGTAATCTCGTTTTTCTCCAACATGAGTTTATTGAGATTGACAGTAGCGTTTTCAAGAGCCTTCTCGCTTGAAGTGAGAAGATTTGCCCTCATCAAGTCCATCTGCTTTGTCAGCTGACGGATTGCATAGCTGTTCTGCTTGGCATTCTGACTAAGCTCAAGACGTTTGAACACCAAGGCGTTATATGAATTGATACCCCCTTGGACAGCACCGCTCGCTACAGTAGTAGGAATCAGGTCGGAGTAGTTTAAAGAATCGGCGAGGAATTCGCGTGTAAGCTTGAGAAGCTCGATTTCTTTCTCGACGTTGAAAAGGGCATTTTCAGTCTGTCCCTTCTTTCCGGTCTGATAGGAAGCCTCGGCGTTGACATCTATGATACCGTTACGCTCCTTATACTGCTGTATCGCAGATTCCGACTCATTCAGGTCGCTGGCCAACAACTGAATACGGTCTCTCAAGAAAGCTTCGGTCTTTTCACCCTGAAGATTCTTTTCGACAATGCCTCGTTCGTTGTATTTCTCTATGATTTTGTCGAGCACAGCTACTCCATATTCCACGTTCGGCGTATCGAATGTCAGACAGATGACATTGCTCTTCTTGCTGCCTCTGAACGCCCTTATCTCCGTGTCGAGTTCCTCTGCGGCAACACCATAGCCGGAAAAAGACACCGTGGTCTTCAATTCCCTACCTTTCACATAGTCAGGTGTGGTCAGCACGGTAAAGTCGCCATAGATGGTCTTGACCTGAGCAGGCAGCTTCACATCCTCTACATCGGCAATCACATCTCTCTTTACCTTTGCTTTTATATCGGCAAGACCGTTTTCATCGACCTTGATTTTAAATACTATGGTCGACATAAGAGTGTCGGCAATTCCGGGTGCGACCACATCGACAGGATACTCTGGGAAAGCCAGATGGCTCTTAAGGAAACCGTCGCGGACATAATGAAGTCTGTTTATACCGAGCTCTTTTGCAACGCTGCTGAACAGCGAATGAGACGCGATGACGAAAACCTCATCCTCTACATATCCTTTCGATCCGAACAGGCTGCCCATTCCGCCAAGATCGGCCATAGGATTAGAATCATCCTGCTGGATGAGCACATGCGCCCTTATAGCCATGGGCCGCTGATGAACCCTGCAATACAGGAATCCTATGCCTACGCATAATATCACAGATATAACAAACCAATACCATTTAGACAGATATGTCTTGATCAAGGCGTGAACGTCGATAAAATCCGACATATTGTTTTTAGCCATATTTTCCGGGAGCTACTTAATAAGTTTAAATGCCGAGTGATTGTGAGAAAGTTATTTTACAGCCAGTGCTATCACAAGCGACGCAATGACAGAAGCCGCGCTTACGACTGTCGAAATGACGGAAAGCTTGAACGCGTTGTCCTGATTGTATTTCGAGTTAGCCTGACGCACCTTGTTTGGTTCGACGTAGATATAATCGTTCTGCTGCAGGTAGTAGTAAGGAGACGTGAGGATGTCTGATGAATTCATGTCGATATGGACATATTCCTTCTTCCCGTTGTTCTCACGGATAAGAAGCACATTCGAACGCTCGCCATACGGAGTCATGTCACCGGCGGCAGAAAGAGCGTCGAGAATTGAGAACCGGTTACGTCTCACTTTCACCGGTCCGGGATGGTTGACTTCGCCCGCGACATTGACCTGAAAGTTCACAAGGTCGACCACTACAATAGGATTGTCGACATCTTTGCTGATTTTGGCTGTAAGCTCGGCCTGAAGCTGCTCGACAGTCATACCTGCAACATGAATGCGGCCAAGTTCCGGAAATTCGATATCTCCATTGCTCGTGACGATATAAGTCTGCGGAGTCGGGGTGATTGTCTGTCCAAAAAGTTCACGGGTCGAGGGATTGGTCGTAGCGATGTTGTAGATGGCTGTTGCTTCAGGATTGGCCGAAGTCACTGCTATATAAAGTTCATCGTCGGGTTTTATCTCCGGCAAATAGTTATCAGCCGGCAATGTTCCCTCTTTTATTGTGGATATATCGGTAAAATAAGGCAAGACGGTTTTATTGCTACTGCACGATGCGAATGCACCGGCCACAACAATGCTCAGGAATAATGATTTGGTTTTCATAAAGGAGTTTTTTCACAAAATTACAATGCCTGTGGCATTATAATAATTTAACGAAAACGGAGTGACAATATTATATATGGGCCATAATTCTTGTGTTCAATGCCGCTTCTATCTGCGGGAGCAACGGTTCAACGCCATCGTTGACAATCCCACGGACACACCGGTGAGGCGAATCAGGGATAAAACGATCCTGCGAGGCGATTCTCGACAAAACCTGACTACGGTCAAATCCGTTACGGACCATCACACGCTCCACACGCAAATCAAGCGGAGCGTCGACTTCCCATACCTCGTCGACCATCTTGTCGAGACCACTCTGATAGAGTATGGCCGTCTCCACAAAGCAGTCGACTTTCCCATTGCACTCATACCATGAAGCAAGATCACGTCTGACAGCAGAATGAACTATAGCATTAAGTCTTTGAAGAGCTTCATAATCGCCGAAGACAACTTCACTCAGGCGACGGCGATCTATGCGTCCGTCATCCGTAATGCACCCGGAATGAACTTTCACGGCAATATCCCATTTGATTGAAGAATCTGTATCCATTATGACAGCAGCACGGCTGTCACAGTCATAAACAGGATAGCCCATAGCCATGACAATATGGCTTACAACGGTCTTACCACATCCGATTCCTCCGGATATTGCTGTTAACATAGGCTTAGATTTTTACACAGTAAGAGACTTCGGCAAATGCATCGAGGGATCTGTCAGCCAAACGTAAGACGACCACTCGGCCTACTTTGCATTTTCAATTATATATTCTACGCTGTCGGGCGAAAAGCTTACATTATGATATACGCCGGGAAGTGATGACAATGTGACCGGCAGTTTCTTTTTAGACGGCTTTGCGGCCTTGAAATCGACATAAGCTTTGACAGGATAGTCGTCGTTATACGCGCTCATCGGAACGAGATAACTCATCTCTATTTTCGAAGGGAAAGTAATTAGATTAGACCCTTCCGGGATGTTCTCGACCTCAATTCCGACAGAACGCTTGCGCATAATCAGAGGCTCGACGGGCACTGTAACCGTCACGACATCCGGAATGATGCGCACACCGGCAATCGGCTTGACCTTTACCTCATAACGGGTCGTATCCTTTAGCTCTGATTTGACGATTGGCTCTGTCGCGACAAATTTGAGCGAATGAGGAAGGTCTGTCACCGAATAGAGTGTCACCGAGTCGAAATCAGCCGTAATAGGTCCTGAAATTATATATTGCAGATTCGGTCTGATATCAGCCTGAATCACAAGCTTCACCCTGACACCCGGCTGTGTGGTGAAAGGCAGACGCAATGAGTCGGGACGGCACGACACGATCTGCACCCCGTTTCCGAAATATTCCCTCATGCGCGAATCAAGTTTCTGATGGTTGACAACAAAAGCATTGCCTTCCACATTGTCGTGCCATTTAAGCTTTACAGGCGACATCTTTCCCCAAAGGAAACGCAAAAGCTGAGCATCCTTGCCCTTGACACTGACTCCGAACGAATGCGGCAGCTGCCCCACTATAGTCACACTGTCAGGAATATCCTGTAATTCCACGGGGACATCAAAATCGCGCTGCACCTCGGTGTCGAGCGACAAAAAGACCCAGAAGACGAAAGCTACCGCCACAAAAAGGAGATAGAGCAAGACGTTTTGGCCGCGACTCGATTTAAGAGCCGCGGTCACTTTCGTCTGTATTTTCCGAGCCTTCTCGTTCATCGGAGAAGCCGATTATTTGTTTTCCTTCTCGGCGGCATCACGGGCAGCCTGCTGAGCTGAAGGATAAACAGACCCTTTGTCAACGGTTATACGGACATCCTTGGCAATTTCAATTGAGAACGTAGTGTCATCAATACTCTTTATCTTGCCATAGATACCTCCGGCTGTTACGACCGGGTCATTGACACGAAGACCTTCACGGAACTTCTTGATTTCGTTCTGACGCTTCTGCTGCGGACGGATCATCATGAAATAAAAGACTGCGATGAGTGCTACAATCATGAGGATATTGGCCCAGCTTGAGTCGATGCTCTGGAGGAGAATTGTGTTAAGCATAATTTTTTAGTTATTAGGAATGAGTAATTAATATCTATTTATAACAACCGGACAGGACTATGCGATGTTCTATCCATGTAATTTATTACGCCTTGAGAAGTTTTCCTTCTTCTTTAAGGCTGTTTATTACAGAATAAAGGATACCGTTGATAAACGCGCCGCTCTTCGGTGTGCTGTAGGCGTTGGCTATCTCGATATACTCGTTCAGACTGACGGCAATAGGAATAGCGGGGAAATTAAGGATTTCGGCCATCGCTGTAACCATAATCACAGTGTCCATGAACGCAAGGCGCTCGGCATCCCAACGGTGACGGTTGACAAACGAGTCGATTTTCTCACGATACTGCTGGTAGTTCTTGACAGCAAATTCAAACAGTTCGCCACCGAAACGACTGTCCTCGTCATCTTTATATTGAGGAAGCAATCTCACATCCGCACCGTCGTTCTTGCTTTGGCCGAAACGACGGATTGTTTTAAGAACAAATGTGCCAATCACATGCAGATCGTCATTCCAATACACAGACTTCGATTCGAGAGCCTCAGCGAGCTCATCGCCGGGAAGAATTATTGTCTTGTATATCTGACGCCAGAAATCTGCATCTTCTTCAAGGGTTGTTTCTTCGGTGCGGCTCATATACTCCTTGTAACACTCGCTTTCGACGATCTGGTCAAGCAAAGCTTTCAGAAGCATAGCATCCGAATCCCAGCTGATTTTTGTTTCGTCGACATAAGCCTGAAAATCCGGATTCTCAGTGAGCGCCTTTATATATTTATTGTCGACAAAACGCATATTGGGATGCAAATCCTCGTCAGTGGGGAGAAACTTATGTTTAGCCGCGTCGAGACGCTGATCCTGCAGCCGGGTTATCTCGACAGCAAGCAAGAGCAGGCTGTGATAAAGTTCATGAGCCTTGTCAAGGGAGTAGTCGAGGGCATTGCGGGCGTGATTGAAAAGCCCCCGGTTGTCATTATACTCGTTGAGTGTGTGCATGAGAGAATTCACGCCACGGGTAAACCCTGCGACAGTAAAGGCAGGATTTTTACGGGCCGCTGCCACAAACACAGGATTGTTAGCCACAAGATTGGTAATTATGGATGCCCACAGAGCCACATCGTCTTTCAGTTCCGGCTTCTTTAAGCGGATATAGCTTTTATAGGCAGGAAGTGAAGGAATGGCCTCGTAGATTTCAGGGATAACATCATCGAACTGTGAGATGCCTGAACGGTCGCGCAGTATAATCGTACGGATTTCATCAAGACCGTTGAGTGAACGGGCAAGCGCATTACGCTCGATATGTTTGTTGAGTGCCATGCCCCGCAACGGTGACTGGCGACGACCGGACGACACGTCAAAACCTGACATCTCCAGAACCATCATCAGCAAATCAAGATAAAGTTCATGTCCATACTTTTTATCGCGGGATGGATTTTCAGCCGGCGGCTCAATCTTGAATTCACTCTGTGTCAACAGGTAAGAATAGAGGAGCTGCACTACTTTGATACGTATCAAAACTCGATTTATCATGATTATAAAGACCTATTTGTATCTTGCTACTGATTTTAACGCTGCAAATTTACGACTTTTTTCTTTTATTCTCCCATAATTGACCGACGAAAACTTCACTCAAAACATTTTTCCTGTTTTATTTGTTAAAACACAAAAATAGTTGTAACTTTGCACTGACTAATACTCCGTCTCTGATTTTCAATCCGATTTTCCATTAGCAGGATGCAATAGTCCGCCACAATGACGCGACATCAACAATCAGAACGATAATAATTTTAACTGCAGATTTGCCGCCTCAAGGCACAAAGCCCTACAGCGGATGCACATGGACTACAATCCTCACCATTATCACCCTTAGTCTAAAAAACAGTTTCGACTATTTTTTTCTCCATTATATTTTTCTTAGGGCCTCATTGCCATTTAAGAAAAAGCAACTCTCAATTACCCCCATTAACCCCGGAAAATCCGTTATTTCACACGACTCCAAAAACAATCCAGTTGTTATCGGTTAAGATGTTTCGGAATGAAATACCTGAAACATGATTCAGGATCAAATATCTTCGCTAAAAAGCAATATATTAAAAACTACAATAATCCCCCCCACCAAGCCGGCAAGTTCCGCTTGCCGCACACATATATTAATATGTATAACTACAACGAACTTGAAGCCATGGACGACTCGCAGTTGCGGGAAATCGGAAAATCACATGGCATAAAGAAATTTGAGACATCAGATAAGGAAAATCTTATCTACGACATTCTCGAGCAGCAGGCACGCGATGTGGCTGCCACTTCAACGGCCAATATATCCAAGGGACGCCGACCGAAAAAAGAGGTCAAGGACGACAAGTCACAGGCAACCACAAAACAAAAGAAAAACAATGCTGACGACAATCAGCAGCCTCAAGAGGCAGCTGTAGAGACAAACGTCACTGCAGCTCAGCCGGCCAAGCGTCGCGGACGCAAGCCTAAAGCTGATTCTCCTCAGGCAGAGACGGCTGAACTCGAGCAACAGGCTGACGACAATCAGCCGGCCGAAGCTCAGCAACCGGATGGCGAACAGCAGCCTAAAAAACGTCGCGGCCGTCCTCCACGCAACCCGCGTCCACAGGAAGCTGACAATCTTGGCGAACAACAGCCGGCCGAAACCACGATTCAGGCTGAAAATACTCAGGCTGAAACCATAAGTAAAGAAGAACCACGTCTTCTGCCCGCCCCTCAGCAGTCGTCAATGGTCCTTCAGCCCGTCCAGAACGGCAATGAGGCTTTTCCGGACAACAATCGGGATGCCGTTGCAAATTCCGAGCAGCCTAACGATGAACGCCCTCGTCACGGAGTATTCATCCGCCCCGGCCAGTCACCCGACATGCTCTCACAGAATGCCGACAGCACCCCCGCGCAGGAAACACAGCAACAGCCTAAACGCGATTTCCGTCCTAAAGACAGTTCTTTCGGATCATTTTTCCCACGTTCAGGCGGACGTACATTCGCTCCGCGTTCACAGCAGGAAAAAGAACAGGCCGCACAGATTCCACAGCCGGTTGCCCCGATTGTACTTGGCGAACCGGGAATGGAAAAAATGCAGCCACAAGGAAAGAAAAACAAAAAGAACCGCAACAAGAACCAGCAGGCTGAACAGCAGAAGAACCAGCACATGGCTCCCTACAATTTCGATGGTATAATCGAAACCACCGGAGTCCTCGAAATTGATCCTGCCGGACATGGTTTCCTCCGTTCAAGCGACTACAACTACCTGCCCTCTCCCGACGATGTACTTGTCACCAAAGAGCAGATCAAACAATATGCGCTTCGTACAGGCGACGTTGTCGACGCGACACTGCGTGCCCCGCGCGAAGGCGACAAATACTATCCTCTCAGCTCCGTACGCAGCATTAATGGTCGCAGTCCCGAATATATCCGTGACCGCGTGGCTTTTGAGCACCTTACCCCTCTCTTCCCTAATGAAAAATTTGATCTGACATCAGGCCGTTCGAGCAACATATCAACCCGTGTCGTCGACATGTTCTCACCGATCGGCAAAGGTCAGCGCGGTCTCATCGTCGCTCCGCCGAAGACCGGTAAGACCCTTCTGCTTAAAGATATCGCAAATGCAATTGCCGAGAATCATCCTGAAACCTACATCATGATTCTCCTAATTGACGAACGTCCTGAAGAAGTCACTGACATGAGCCGCAGTGTCAATGCGGAAGTAATCGCATCAACTTTCGACGAACCCGCCGACCGACATGTCAAGATAGCGTCAATCGTACTCGAAAAAGCCAAACGCATGGTTGAATGTGGCCACGACGTAGTGATTCTGCTTGATTCAATCACCCGTCTCGCGCGTGCCTACAACACTTGTGCGCCCGCATCAGGCAAGATTCTTTCGGGTGGCGTGGATGCCAATGCCCTCCAGAAACCAAAGCGCTTTTTCGGTGCAGCACGAAACATCGAAAACGGAGGTTCGCTGACAATCATCGCGACAGCCCTTACAGAGACCAGCTCGAAGATGGACGAAGTTATCTTCGAGGAATTCAAGGGTACAGGCAACATGGAACTTCAGCTCGACCGCAAGCTCTCCAATAAGCGCATCTTCCCCGCAGTCGACATCATGGCCTCTTCAACCCGTCGCGACGACCTTCTATTACGCAACGAGACACTCAACCGCATGTGGATTCTACGCCGCTTCCTGAGCGACCGCAACTCAATCGAAGCGATGGAATTCATCAAAGACCGTATGGAGCGCACATCCGACAACGACGAGCTTCTACGGACTATGGGTGACTGATCTACATAAAAAGTTTCCCTCAGTAATAATAAATAACACTTCGGGCTGCCACATTTCTGTGGCAGCCCGAAGTGTTTATCATTCTACAAGCTTATAGCTGCGGAACAGGAATTTTTTCGACACGGCGCTCATGACGGCCGCCATCGAACGGTGTATTTAAAAACTTCTCAACTATATTTATAGCTGTTACGTTGTCAATGAAACGGGCAGGAAGCACAAGCACATTGGCATTGTTATGACGGCGAGCAAGTTCAGCCAGTTCTTCATTCCAGCACAGAGCAGCACGTACGCCCTGATGCTTGTTGAGAGTCATGCCGATACCATTGCCAGAACCGCAAAGAGCGATAGCGGGATATACCTCACCGTTCTCGACTGCAAATGCACATGGATGAGCGAAATCGGCGTAGTCACAGCTATCCGAAGAATATGTTCCGAAATCCTTATAAGCGATATTCATAGAATCGAAATATCCCTCAAGAACCATTTTCATTTCATATCCTGCATGATCGCTGCAGAAACCGACAAGTACGTTTTCCTTTAAAATAGACATAAGTATTGATTGTTATGTTTCGGATTATTATATGATTCCTATATATTGTCATCGTCATCATTGTCCGATGAATAGAACAGATGATTCAGCGGACGCATCAGATTGCAAACGCGCTGGCTCCAGTATGAACCGAAATCATCTCTGACAGCCGTAAGAGCGGCATTGACGACCTCGGACGGAGCATCCTTAACGGTCACGATAAAATTGTAGAGCACCTGAAACACGTCGCATATTCCTTCGGCCACGCTCATGCCTATCGGAGTGTCGGAATATTTCATATCCTCTTCAAAGACTTCGAGATACACATCGTCCGCCCCAAGAAGATTTTCAATCTGCCTGCGCATCGACTCGTAATAATCCTCATCAAGAAAACTCTCGATGTAGGCATCGTCCTCGTCAATCAGAGGCTCAGGCTTCAAATCGGATGCTGAAATATAGATGCGAGGAAGCAACCTTAGCATCGAAGCGACAAAGGCATTCCGGGTCGACTCGCGCGCATTCTCTACCGCGTAACAAAATTCATTGCAAAGCGCAATGAAAGCCAGAGAATTAGGACTTAGCTCCATATAGTTTATTCTGTTTGATATAATCAAATACACCGTTCGGGAGGAAATATGTCATATCCTTCCCTCGGGCAATCGCTTTTCTCAGAAACGTGCTCGACACATCGGCCATAGGCGCATTGATAACGTCAACGCCATCTTCATATATCGTCCCTACCGGATAGCCCGGACGAGGATAGACCACAACACCGAAATCCGAAAGGATTGACTCATGGTCTTTCCACTGGTCAAAGATTTTCCAATTGTCACTGCCGATAATCAGCTTGAATGTGTGACGCGGATAACGTTTCTCCAGATATCGGAGCGTGTTGATCGTATATGACGGCTTCGGCATCGTAAGTTCATAGTCACAGACATTCAACCCTTTGCTTGTGCCGGTAGCTATTTCAAGCATCTTTAACCGCATGAGGTCAGGAATCAGCTCATCGGATCCGGCCTTCAGCGGATTGAGAGGTGAAAGTGTCAGCCATACTTCATCAAAGCCACCGAACTGCTGCATGTAGCTTGCAAGCATCAGATGGCCGATATGCACAGGATTAAACGAACCGCCTAAAATTCCGATTGTCATTGCAGGTATAATAAATCACTGAATTTATAACTTTTCCGGGGAAACGAATGTTCAGTCTGAAAGAAGACTGGATCTTGCTTCTGCTTGTTTTTCAGGCTATGAATTCCTTGATTCTGCAATCGACTTCATTTATAGCCTTTTCAAGATTGTCGTTTACAACAATACAATCAAATTCTGGCGCGAACGATATTTCATATTCTGCTTTTGCCAGCCGCTGCTCTATAGCCTCCGGGCTGTCAGTCGCACGCCCTGTGAGACGGCTGCGAAGCGCCTCGGTACTTGGCGGCTGGATGAAAATACTGATGGCTTTGTCGCCATACATTCTCTTCACATTCACGCCTCCTTTGACATCAATGTCGAGTATCACATTGTGCCCGGCATCCGTGATACGTGCGATCTCACTCCTGAGCGTGCCGTAAAACCGGCCCGGATAGACCTCCTCAAACTCAACGAACGCATCGTTTTCTATCGAAGACCGAAACTCATCGTCGCTAAGGAAGTAATAATTCACACCATGCTTTTCCTCACCACGGGGCTGACGGTTGGTCGCTGAAATCGAAAACTGCATGTCCATCTCGCCTCTTTCAAGAAGCGCATTGATAATTGTAGACTTCCCTGAGCCCGACGGGGCTGATAATATTATGATTTTACCTGTCATAAACTCTTTTTAGCGGATTACATGACATTTAGCACCTGTTCCTTTATCTGTTCCAGCACATCTTTCATCTGCACCACGAGCTTTTGCATGGCCGCATGATTGCTTTTAGAGCCGAGGGTGTTGATTTCACGTCCCATTTCCTGACTTATGAAACCGAGCTTTTTGCCCTGTCCTTTCGGACCTTCCATAGTTTCCATAAAATAGGTAAGATGCTGGGCAAGACGCTGTTTTTCCTCATTTACATCAAGCTTCTCTATGTAGAAAAACAGTTCCTGCTCCAGACGGCTTTTATCGTAATCCACCCCGTGGATTTTCGCAAGCCCTTCTTCCATACGGAGACGGATTTTGGCGACGCGCTCTTCTTCGAACTGGGGCACAAGCGCAAGTAGCTCGCGAAGACGCTCTATGCGCTTCTTAAAAAACACTTCAAGTTTCTCACCTTCCGCACGTCTGTAGTCCATAAGCTGTGCCGCTGCTCTACGAAGAGCGTCAAGGACGCCTTCTATTTCTTTATCGTCAGCCTCGGCAGGAGTCTCGCTCTTCATGACATCCGGGAAACGCATCAGCACATTGTACCAGTCCTGAGGGACAGGTATACCGATTGCCTTTGCCGTAGCCTCGACATCATCTTTATAAGCTTTCAGAGCGGCCGCGTTGAGCTTCACCGAAGCATCACCGGCCACATTCTCCACATAGACAGTCATATCCACCTTACCTCGTTCGAGAAGGGCTGCTATATGATTTCTCATTTCAAGTTCCTGAGCGCGCAGCGATGACGGCACTCGAGCAGCAATGTCAATCTGCTTGCTGTTTAGCGACTTGATTTCTACCGTAATCTTTTTACCGGGAAACTCTGTGACGGCCTTCCCGAATCCCGTCATTGAATATAACATGATAAGGCTTGGTTTTTATACTTCGGATTTCCGCTACATACAAATCGAATCACGGGTTTACCGAAATTATTTTTCTCACAAAATTACAATTTTCTCACGATAAACAAGTAACTTTGCCTTAAAATTTGATGCTTAGAGCGTGATTAAAATTTATTGTTAAAATAATTGGCAGGGGTTTATAGCATCATAGAAATCATGCCTGACCATACCCCTGATGATAGATTATGGCTGTAATACTTAATATCGACACTTCGACCGACCATTGTTCAGTAGCACTCACTGCCGAAGGAATGGTGCTCGCACATCAGGAAGAGGGTGGCGGACGCAACCATGCGGCGCTGCTGAGCGACTACATCAAATATTGTCTTGATTTCGCCCGCGAAAAGGAACTGCAACTCGAAGCAGTGGCAGTCTCCACCGGCCCGGGCAGCTATACAGGACTCCGCATAGGCCTTTCCGAAGCCAAGGGTCTTGCATACTCCCTCGACATACCGCTGATAGGCATAGACACCCTGCGCATCATGGCATGCAACGTGATGTTCACACAGGAACTTGAAGGTGACGAGATATTCGTCCCGATGATTGATGCACGACGGATGGAGGTCTACACGGCCGCATTCGATTTCGCACTTGAACCCGTGATGGAGCAGCAGGCACTGATACTGACTCCTGACAGTTATGCCGATGTCATCGCTGACAACCGTCGCATTCTCATGTTCGGCAATGGTTCTGACAAGGCCCGCGAGATTATAACCGCGCCAAATGTCACATTCATACCTGACATCCATCCGCTTGCAATCGATATGATTGCCCTTGCCGAACGAGCCTACTCACGTCGCGAATTCATGGATATAGCCTACAGTGTGCCCAACTACATCAAGGATTTTCAGGCTTCAACTCCCAAAAAGAATATTTTAGGGTGAAGGAGGATTTCAACAGACTCCGGCTCAAATATCACGGGAATCCGGCCATGATGGACGAAATCCTGCAACGTGAATGCCGCTACAAGACATCCGCGAAATTGCCGGAGACACTAATTTGTGAAGATTTCAGGTTTCCTTCGCTTGCAGTTGCCGAAATGGCGACTTCCGATGCTGTCGCAAAACTCCATTCCGAAATGATTAACGACGGCGCACGGGTACTTGACATGACCTGCGGACTCGGCATTGACACTTTTCATTTTGCAAAAAAAGCCAAGAGTGTCACGGCCATTGAGCTTGACCATCATGCCTACACAGTAGCTCTTGGGAATGCCAAAGCCCTGAAACTTGAGAACGTAGATATAGTCGAAGGCAACAGTCTCGACTATATTGCCGGCAGTAACGACATATTCGACGTGATATTCGTTGACCCGGCTCGTCGCGACTCCACGGGCCGACATTTCGCTTTACGAGATTGCTCTCCTGACATCATCCCCGCACTTCCGCTCATTCTATCACACTGCGCCACACTGATTATAAAGGCCTCACCCATGATTGATATCAAAAGTGCGGTCAGAGAACTCGGACACGACTGCGTGGTGACAGTAATCGGGACAAAAAAGGAATGTAAGGAAGTCATATTTAAAATATCATCCGGCTCAGAGCATCTATCGAATCCTAAGCCGATAAAATTTGAAGCTCTTACTACCCAAGGGACAAATTTCAGTTTCACCCCTGAAATGGAAACGGATGCAATTGTCAGTTATTCCACTCCTAAGGATGGCGCTTATCTCTACGAGCCCTACCCTGCCGTCATGAAGGCAGGAGGCATGAAGCTACTTTCTGCGACATACGACATAGGGAAACTCCATCCAAATACGCATCTGTTTACCTCCGAAAAGAAACTCGCCTCCTTCCCCGGCGAAGTCTTCGAAATCGTCAAAGTCCTACCCTTTTCAAAGCAGACTATAAAACTAATTTCCAAAGAGTATCCGGCCATCAATGTTGCCACCCGCAATTTCCCGCTGTCAGCGCCACAACTTGCAGCAAAGCTTAAAATAAAAGAAGGTGGCGACAGAATGATTTTCGGGACAACCGGCCATGACGGCTCCCGGCTGCTGATAATGACAAAAATGGGGACTCCCCTATGAGAGCGGATATGTAGATTAACCCGGTCTGACAATAAAAAGCGCGCGTGATTCCTAATCAACATGCTATCAGGAATCACGCGCGTTGCTCGTCTAAAACCTAAACGGTCATTTATATTATCTCCAGATTTGAAGCCAGACGCTGGCGCACGACTTCATATATCATCACGCCGGCAGCCACTGATACATTCAGCGAACCGATGTTGCCAAACATCGGAATGCCGACACGTGTGTCACACTGTTTCATGACTTCGGGTGAAATACCCACATCCTCTGCGCCCATGACAATAGCCACAGGATCGGAATATTTGCCTTCAGTGTAGTTCATATCTGATTTTTCGGTCACTGCTACTACATTATAGCCATTTTCTCTGAGAAATTTAGCGGCCCAAGCGGTCGACGAAACCCTGCATACAGGAATATGGTGCAACGCGCCGGCCGAAGTCTTGACAGCATCACCGCCAACCGAAACACTACCATGCTCGGGTATGACAATAGCATCAACTCCGGCACATTCACATGTCCTTGCGATAGCACCAAAGTTCCTCACATCCTTAATACCGTCAAGTATCACTATAAAAGGAAGTATTCCTGCCTCATAAAGCTCCGGGACAAGATGATCGAGGCGATGGTAGGTTATGGCCGACATCATAGCAAGCACACCCTGATGATTCTTGCGGGTTATGCGGTTTATACGCTCGACAGGAACCCGCTGCATTACCACACGGTTAGCTCTGGCAAGCGCTATTAGTTCAGACGCAAGATCTCCCTGAAGATCCTTTGCCATAAAAATCTTATCAATCTCTTTTCCGGCCTCAATAGCCTCTATTACAGCTCGAAGACCGTAAATATAATCGCTTTTTTCCACGTTTTCTTATTTCTTGTTGATGATTAGTAATCAATTATTTAAAATTCACCGATGCGCCAACAGACTTTTCGCGGCGGCTATCGCGGCATCGTCAATCTCAGAACCGCCGAGCATAGCGGCAATCGACCTGATTCTCTCCTCTTCGCTAAGAAGAGCGATACGGGTATGTGTCGAATTCTCATCATCCTCCTTATAGACCCGATACTGGTGAGCGCCCTTTGAAGCGACCTGCGGAAGATGGGTTATGGTCGTTACCTGAATATTCTTGGAAATGTCGAGCATCATCGCACCCATCCTGTTTGCGACATCACCCGAAACACCCGTGTCTATTTCATCAAATATTATGCTCGGCAACTGCATGCTTGACGCTATGATGGACTTTATCGACAACATCAGACGGGAGATTTCACCACCGGAAGCCGTAGCGCCGACAGGCATAAGAGGCTGATTCTTGTTGAACGCCACCATAAACTCGACCTCATCCATGCCGGTAGCACTCATGTCGGCAGGAGATACACGGATTTCACACCTGAGATTCTTCATACCGAGAGGCATCGCCACTTCCGCAAGGCGCTTGCCGAACTTTTCGGCCGCCTCTTTGCGTGCCGCAGAAATCTCCATTGCACTCTCCTTGGCAAGAGCCTTGGCCCTCCGCGCATCGCGTTCAAGTTCCTCAATCGCATCACCCGAACTGTCAAGCGCCCTGAGCTTATCACGCAATCCATCGCGAAATTCAATCAGAGCATCCGCGTCAGGAAGATGATGCTTGTGGCAGAGTGAATAAATCGAGCTGAGACGTTCCTCTATAGCATCAAGAGTCGAAGGGTCAGCCCCAAGATTCTCATCTATCGCCGACAGGGTCGATGCGATATCGGAAATCTCGATTCGCACCGATTCCAGACGCCCGGAAATATCGTCGGACGCATCAAGGACTTCATCCAGATCCTCGCAGGCTTCAGAGGCAAGCTCTACCATGCGCAAAGCGCCGCCCTCATCACTGTCAAGGGTGGAAATCGCTTTTGACAACGCCGATTTTATAGCTCCAAGATTATTGAGCACATCACGTTCACGTTCAAGCTCAGGCTGCTCGCCCGGCTGAAGATTAAGGTCGTCGAGCTGTTCGAGCTGATAGCGTGTAAATTCTTCATCCTCACGTGCGCGCTCGATTTTGGCTTTCATGATCTTAAGCCGCTTCACAGCCTCACGGAACGCATTGAAGCGCAGGCGGTATTCACGGAGGCGCACAGAGTTTGAAGCAAGAGTGTCAATCACATCAAGCTGAAACTCAGGAGTGGCCAGAAGCTGATTCTGATGCTGGGAATGAATGTCGATCAGATGCAGACTCACCTCCCGCAGCTTTGCCAGCGGGACAGGCGAGTCATTGACAAACGCGCGCGAACGACCAGCCGGCGAAATCTCACGCCGAAGTATACAACGTTCGTCATCCCACTCGATATCCTCACGAATACAGAAGTCCTTGAGCGATGGATAATCGTCGACTGTAAACACGGCTTCTATAACGCTCTTTGCGTCAGGATTGGTCACCACACGGGTGTCGGCCCTACTGCCAAGCAAAAGGGAAAGAGCACCGAGGATAATCGACTTTCCGGCACCGGTCTCGCCTGTAATGACATTAAACCCTTCATGAAATCTGATGTCTATCAGGTCTATGAGGGCGTAGTTTGATATATGGAGTGATTCAAGCACGATAATATCTGATTTTTGAGTGAGAGAATCTGTGGTCTTTATGTCTGCTTAGTTCTAAGGATTGTCCGCACCGCGTTTGATTTTCTCAAGGCGTGTCTGTTCGGTGGGGAACATGGCCGATAATAGTCCGTAGGCATGCTCGCGTTCGTCGGCAGGAGCTTTACTGTAGATATTGACAAGCTCATCGAGCTTCGCATCCTTAAACATTGAAAGGCCGACCGACATGGGTGCTACCTTGAACACTTCGCCAAGTATATCAAGAGAAGTATCGATTGTCTTACGTCCTTTATCGGGACTTACCGACATCTGGTCAAGCCCCTGAAGATGATAGCTGTAATAAAGGTCTCTTATAGCGCGTGTTGACGGGTCGGTGAACGACGCAAGCACAGCGGCTCTGTTTCTTGTATCTTCAAACGCTTTCCATCCGCTTTCACCCGATGACTGTCCCTGCTGGACAATGGTTTCAAGACGCTCGAAGAACGGGTCTCCGCCACGAGGTGAGAATGAATCGAAATCTACAGCGAGAATCAGATATATATAAAAATTCAATATCTGTGTCAGCTGGCTTTCCATGCTCGTCTCTGAGTAAAGGAGCGGTTCTCCTTCGGTATAGGTAAACGAGATATTGTTATCCTTAAAATTTATCAGCGTCGACGTATATGAAGAATTGTAGACAGGACGGACAGACTGCACCTGAAGTGTCCCTTCCATCTTGCCGGTCGATTCATCATAAGTACCGATAGTGAACAGCAAGGTGCATTCAATCTTTTCATTTGGCGAAAACTGAGCCGGAGACCATCTCGTAGTGTTCACATACTCGTTAATCGCACTCTGAAGAGTCTCGAAAATGCTTTTGTTCGTGCCTTCAAGCAGAGATGAATTGACTTCGACACGACAGTTCAACTCCTGTGCCGTGATAATTACAGGCGAGAGAAGGATGAAGAACAGGAGGGAGAGGATTTTTTTCATATCGACATAATCGCGTCGACTATATCGGCCGCGACTTCTCTTTTTGGTTTCAGGCCGAACTCCTCACGCGCGCCATCGGCTTTAAAAATAGTAACCTTATTTGTGTCAGTACCGAATCCGGCCCCTTTGTCGCGCATGGAGTTAAGCACAATCATGTCAAGATTCTTGCGCTGGAGTTTTTCGCAGGCATTATCGGCCTCATTGTCGGTTTCAAGGGCAAAGCCAACAAGCAGTTGTCCCGACCGCTTCATTTTCCCAAGCGTCGCAGCAATATCCGGATTCTTCACAAGCTCGATAACAGGCACATCAGAATGCTCGCGTTTGATTTTATGGTCGGCGACATTCCGTGGCGCATAGTCGGCGACAGCGGCACACATCACTGCAACATCGCTTGAAGGAAAAACGTCCTCACAGGCAGCCAGCATTTCCCGGGCAGATTCAACTCTGACAAGTTTCACCGCCGGATTATGAAGCGACAGCGAAACAGGGCCGCTGACAAGCGTCACTTCAGCTCCGCGCGAAGCACATTCCTCGGCGAGAGCATAGCCCATTTTACCTGACGAATAATTTCCTATAAATCTGACCGGGTCAATTTTTTCGTGAGTCGGGCCGGCGGTAACAAGCACTTTCTTCCCTTTCATGTCGGCCTTCGAACTGAAGTAGCGTTCGAGTATTTCAGCAATCTTTTCTGGTTCTTCCATGCGGCCTTTGCCAACCAGTCCGCTTGCAAGCTCTCCGCTTTCCGGCTCGATTATGATATTGCCGTAACTACGGAGAAGATTGATATTGGCTGTTGTCGATGGATGTGCCATCATGTCAAGATCCATCGCAGGCGCGACAAATACCTGAGACTTGGCTGAAAGATATGTGGTCACAAGCATATTATCGGCAATCCCGTGAGCCATCTTGCCTATGGTTGATGCCGTGGCCGGAGCTATGACCATACAATCGGCCCAAAGCCCCAGATCGACATGCGAATGCCATTCGCCGGTGTTGGCGGTAAAAAACTCGCTGACAACCGGCTTCTGGCTTAACGATGAAAAGGTGACCGGGGTTATGAATTCTTTCCCAGCAGGTGTCATGACCACCTGCACCTCCGCACCGGCTTTGACAAGCAGCCGCAGAAGTGTCACTGACTTATAGGCGGCGATTCCGCCACAAATGCCTAAAATAATATGTTTTCCTGAAAGAGAACTCATTTCATGCGAAGTTTTATGCGCGTGAAGCAGTCTTTGGTATTCTGAGCGAAATCGCCCTTCATAATCCAGTCATAGTAACCGGAATCTTTCTTGAACACCTCGTCGACCGGACGGCCCTTATACTTACCGAAATTTATGATCTCACGATCGTTATCATCGAGGATGATACGCCCCATGAAATCCACATTACGGCTGTTGCGGGCATATTTGCTCAGTTCCTCCATGTCATTCGGGAGATCTTCGTAGCGGTCAAGCTGCGCTTTCAGCACCTCGTAAGTGGCACGGGTATCGGCATTGGCCGAATGTGCGCCGTCAAGCTCCTTGCCGCAGTAAAAACGGTAGGCTGCCACAAGCGTGCGCTGTTCCTTCTTGTGGAATATGGTCTGAACATCAATAAACCTTGCTTTCGAAAAATCGAATTTCACGCCGGCCCGCTGAAACTCCTGATCCAGCATCGGTATGTCAAAACGGTTTGAATTGAATCCGGCAATATCGCAGCCTGTCATTTCATTGGCCAGCGAACGTGCAATCTGACGGAAAGTAGGCTCACCGGCCACATCCTCGTCTGTAATATGATGGACAGCGGTGGCTTCCTCCGGGATGTGCATTTCAGGGTTCACACGACGGGTCTTTTCGATTTCCTCCCCATTAGGGAGCACCTTTATAAGCGAAATCTCAACGATACGGTCATGGATGATATCCACGCCGGTGGTCTCAAGGTCAAAAAAGACTATCGGTTTCTTGAGGTTCAGTTGCATTTCCTGATAAAACTTTGCTTAATTGCTTAATACGTCAAAGAATAATTAGAAATCGGTAACGTTCATCGGCATGAGGAGCATTGTCAGACGGGTGTCGGCCTTGTCCTCTGTCGGGATTATGACAGCAGGTTTAGACGGGTCAGCAAGCTTGAACACAATGTCCTCAGTCCAAAGCACTCCAGCCAATTCCGAAAGATATGACGAACTGAAGCCTACAATCATATTCTTGCCCGTGAAATCAGCTGCAAGAGTCTCGACACCCGATGTGTTGTATTCGTTGTCGGATGCCTTGATCGTCATGCGCTCTGGCATGATATTAAACTTGATAAGTCCGTGGCCTTCGTCGACAAAAAGACTTACACGACGCACTGCAGTCGTGAACGAATGACGGTTTACTGTAAGGGTAAATGGATTGTTTTCCGGGATGACACGTGTGTAATCCGGGAAACGGCCCTTGACGAGACGGCTCTCAAAAGTAAATGTATCTGTCTCAAAAGTCACGCCGGTCTGCGGTTCAAGTTTCACAGTCACTTCTTCGTCCTTGTTGAACACACTGCGAAATACATTCGTAGACTTGTTAGGCAGAATGAACGCTCCTTCGATTTCAGGCGACAGGCTTGCGTCCTCGAAACGCACGAGCTTATGGGTGTCGGTAGCGACAAAAATCAGTTTGTCAGGCTTAATGTCCCAATACACACCCATCATCTGCGGACGTAGCATATCGGTGCCGGCTGCAAATGAAGTGTATTCCAGACCACGGAGCAGAGCAGAGCCGGGAGCTTTGAACACCAGCATGTTGTCTGACTTGGCAGCACGGTCGGGGTGCGGATATTCAGAGCCTTTGAGTCCCATGAATTTATAAGAGCCGTTCGGATGCGACATTTCGATCGCAAGCGTAACGTCGTCGATTTCAAAATTCAGTTCCTGTTCGGGCATCACTCGAAGGAGTTCAACGATACGGCGAGCGTCGATACAGAACTCACCTTCGCCATCCACATCCATGATGGGAATTCGTCCACAAAGCATATTTTCGCCGTCGCAGGCTGTGATAGTCAACACATTCCCTTCAATTGAGAAAAGGAAATTATTGAGTATGGTCAGAGCATTTTTGGCGTTGATAACCTTGCTGACCGATGAGGCAAAATTATGAAGCGTCTTGCTTGGAACTGTGAATTTCATTGCTGATTTACTTTATAGTTTTTATCCCACAAAGTTAAAACAAAATTCCACAATATACAATATGGCGATTAAATTTGGCATTATTTGACATTGTTCAGTCCCGGTAGCCATCCATACCTCCAAACAAGCCCAAAGCCATAGGACAAACCGTCGGCACAAACCGCCATGATTGCCGATTGGAAACTTTTTCGTAACTTCGCGGTCGCAAAAACAACTCATTCGCAATGATAAAAGCTATATTTTTCGATATTGACGGCACATTGGTCCCATTCGGCTCACATGGTATCCCTAAAGAGGTGACTGACGCTATCGCTCATGTGCGCAGAAACGGAATCAAGGTTTTTATTTCAACAGGACGACACCTGAACTGGATCGACAATCTCGGAGAAACTGAATTTGACGGCTATGTGACTGTTAACGGAGCTATATGCCTCCTCTCGGATAAAAGCACCTGCATATACCGCCGGACTATTCCCCGGACTGACGTAGAACGTATGATTTCCTTCTCTCACCAATCTGAAATACCGATAGTGGTAATTCCGGATGACGGAAAAATATTCATCAACAAGATTGATGACGGCGTGCGCCATGTCATGGGGCTTTTACGGGTCGCTCACATCGACGAACGCGACCTTGACACCATAGGTGGCCGGGATGTGGTGCAGATGATGGCATTCGGGACGGAGGAAGAACGCGTCGAGAGCCGTATTTTCGGTGAAGTGCTGACCGAATGCGAGCCGACAAGCTGGAATCCATACTTCTGCGATATAATCCCGCGCGGGAGCGACAAGAGTGTCGGCATCGACAAAATAATCCAACATTTCGGGATTCCACTCTCCGAAACAATGGCTTTTGGCGACGGTGGAAATGACATAGGGATGCTGCGTCATGTAGCAATAGGCGTAGCAATGGGCAATGCCGATGACAGCGTCAAGGAAGCAGCCGATTATGTGACCACAGAAGACACAAACCACGGAATTGTAAATGCCTTCCGCCATTTCGGACTTCTCTGACAGGTTTCATTCTAAAAAATAATCACAGACTTTTTCAATGGTTGAAATCCATAAAAAAGCCTGTGATTTTTTTCGTATCAATATCATCCCTGTCAGACAGAATGCCTGACAAGGAATAGTGACAAACTCTTATACAAGATGAGCGACGAGTTCTTCACGATCGCCGGGGAGAAGGTCAATGACAGGAATCTCAATCATCGTATATGCTCCGGGGGCAAGACGCATAGAAGCACGGGCCACACATACAAGAAGCTGGGCTGTGAGCGCTGGATTGTTGATCGACATGTTGAACTCAAAACGCTGGTTCTGGGTCTTGCCTGAAACGCCTTTACGCACCATGTGTACGCCATGTCCCATATCCTTCACGGCATCAACGCTCTCGACAGCCATGACGTGGGTTTCGTCGGATGCGAAATAAGGATCTTCCTTAACAGCCTTTGCGACATCTTCGAGACGTGCTCCTGGTTCAAGCTCCACGTACACCATGCGGCGATGCACACCATCGCCTAAAGGCATTGTCATTGAAAGTGCATTCTTTACTCCGGGCTTTGACTTCACACATACTGTATGTCCCATGCTCATGCCCGGACCAAAATTAGTAAATGTCAGACCTTTCGGTGCGGCGGCTTCCATCAGCGTGCGGACAATCGAGTCACTGCCCGGATCCCATCCGGCTGAAATCACAGCAACACGTCCGGCCTTACGCGCAGCCTCGCCGAGAGAACGACGGAGGTCTACAATAGAAGTATGAATGTCGAAGCTGTCGACTGTGTTGATGCCCATTGCGAGATATTCGAGGGCATATTTCTCAACTTCACGGGTAGGAGTCGCAAGGACAGCCACATCAACATGGTCAAGTTCACGGATATCAGTTACCACTTTGTAGCCTGCAAGCTCGGCAGGAATCTCGCTGATGTTACGGCGCACTACACCTGCAATCTCAAAATCGGGGGCAGCCTCAAGGGCTTCAACGGTGAAACGGCCGATGTTTCCATAGCCTACCACCGCAGCTCTAATTTTTGTCATATTTGCATTATTATTGATTGTAAATATATTTTCATTCCCTCCATCACATCAATACAGCCTTTTAATCAAAAAAAGCTTAATTGGCTAATGGCGAATTTATGAGTCATGCACAAGTCTCCAAGATGGAGGCAAACTAAAACAAAACAGTGCCAAAAACATCAAAGTTCCCGGCACTGTTTTATTATTTCTTAGAAACAATTGATTCGGTATCGCGGGCAATCATGAGTTCCTCGTCTGTAGGTATCACGACAACCTGCACTTTAGAGGCCGGTGTTGAAATGACAGCCTCCTTGCCACGCACGCCGGAATTGACTTCCTTGTCAAGCTCTACGCCGATGAAAGCAAGCGGAGCGCAGACAGAAGCACGAAGCGAAGTCTGGTTCTCGCCTACACCACCGGTGAAAACGATGATGTCCACGCCGCCCATCTCAGCTGCGTATGCACCGATATATTTGATGATACGCTGCTCATACATATCCTGAGCAAGGCGGGCACGTTCGTCGCCGGCTTTGATAGCGGCCTCGATTTCACGCATATCGCTTGAAATGCCTGTAATGCCGAGCATTCCGCTCTCCTTGTTGATGATTTTCTGAAGTTCGGTAGCCGACAGATTGTGCTTGAGCATGAGGAAAACAAGAGCACCGGGATCAACATCGCCGACACGTGTACCCATCATGAGACCTTCGGTCGGAGTCAGACCCATCGAAGTGTCAACACTCTTGCCACCGTCGACAGCTGTAATCGAACCACCGTTGCCGATATGGCATGTGATGATCTTCTTGTCTTTGATATCCACGCCAAGAAATTCGCATACACGCTGAGACACGTAACGATGACTTGTGCCGTGGAAACCGTAGCGACGCACACCGTCTTCCTCATAATACTTGTAGGGAAGCGCATAGAGGTATGACTTCGCAGGCATTGTCTGATGGAACGCAGTGTCAAAGACTGCAACCTGAGGAGCCGACGGCATCAGGGTGGTGATAGCGTCGATACCGGTCATGTTTGCAGGATTGTGGAGAGGAGCGATGTCGTAGCATTGCTTGATCATATCCTTGACCTCATCATTGATAAGCACACTTTCACTGAACTTTTCAGCACCGTGCACCACGCGATGTCCGACAGCATCAATCTCATCATAAGTCTTGATACAACCATCAACCGGATCTGTCAGGATGTTGAGAATAGCCTGCACCGCTCCATTGTGGTCAACGAGCCCAAGCTCAACAACCGCCTTCGAGCCATCATTTTTTTTATATTTAAGAAATCCGTCGGGAAGTCCAATCTTTTCAACGCCACCTTCGGCAAGGACAGCATCGGTTGAAGTATCAATAAGTTTATATTTCACTGAACTGCTACCACAGTTCAACACGAGAATTTTCATTTCTTAATTCTAATTAATTGTTTATCGTTATTCCGACAGAATTCTGTTTACTTGTTCTCTTTAAGACCGATTGCCTGATTGCAAGTGATAATGATGGTCTTGTAGATATCTTCGGGGAAACATCCGCGCGAAAGGTCATTGACAGGAGCGGCCAGACCCTGAAGCACAGGACCGACAGCTTCTACGCCACCAAGACGCTGCACAAGCTTGTAAGCGATATTTCCGACTTCGAGTGACGGAAAGACAAGGACATTGGCACGGCCTGAAAGCGGGCTGTTGGGGGCTTTGCTGTTAGCCACGCCGGGGACGAGGGCTGCATCGGCCTGAAGCTCACCGTCGAGCACAAGTTCCGGATCAAGTTCGTGGGCGATACGTGTAGCCTCGATGACCTTATCGACACGTTCGCTCTTGGCACTACCCTTGGTAGAGAAGCTGAGTATAGCGACACGCGGTTCGATGCCGGCGATGTCACGCGCGGTCTTGCCGGCCGAAACAGCGATTTGTGCGAGCTGAGCGGCATCCGGCTCAGGAACAACCGCACAGTCGGCAAATATGAGGAGACCGTTGGTGCCATAGTTCATGCCTTCGGGAAGAACCATTACGAAAGCTCCTGAAACCACGTCAATGCCGGGCATAGTCTTGATGATCTGGAACGCTGCACGGAGCACATTGCCGGTCGTATTGAGCGCACCTGCCACCTGACCGTCGGCATCGCCGGCCTTTACCATAAGACAGCCGAGATACAGAGGGTTGGCAGAAGTCATGCGGGCTTCCTCCATCGTGATACCCTTCTTTTTACGAAGTTCGAAATAGAGGGGGGCATACTTATCAATCACCTTTTCATCTGCCGGATTGACAATTGTTGCTTTGCCTATATTCTCAAGCTTGAGATCCTTGGCCATCGCCATGATTTCATTGGGATCGCCGATGAGGATTATATCGGCTACGCCATCGGCGATAATACGGTCGGCGGCTGTTAGAGTACGAGATTCTGTGCCTTCGGGAAGGACGATACGCTGACGGTCGGCTTTGGCCTTAGCGGTAAGTTTTTCAAAAAGACCCATAACGGTATGTTGATTTAAATTAAAGATTTGACAATTATATCTGCACTCGCGCTTGTCATCTTGTCAGGTCAATTGGCCGTGCGGAGGGGTGCGTAATAACTACGCAAAGATACAATCATTTCCCCTCTTTTCCAAAATAAAATATTCCCAACTTTTTATCGTTAACAATATATAATCACATCTCAGCCTATGGCAACTCGACATCACCTTTATTATATATGTATAACTCTCTGCCTTCTGATCCTCGCTTCCTGCTCAGGCGCGAAGATGAGTGTGGCCGACGAGCAACTGGCTCGCGGAGAATATTTCGACGCCCAGAAAACCTATCGCAAAATCTACAATAAGCTCAATCCGCGTGAAGAGCGTAAACTCCGTGGCGAGGTCGCAGCCAAGCTTGGAGAGTGCTACACGCAATTAGGCCAGAACGCACGCGCCGCTGCCGCTTATCAGAACGCTTTGCGTTATGGATATCCTGACTCCACACTGCTTCTCCAGCTCGCCAAGGCACATCACGGACAAGGCAGCTATCCTCAGGCGATAAAAGCCTATGAAGACTATCTGAATCTATGGCCGGATGACAAAAATGCAATTCAAGGTCTGTCAGGCGCACGCAAAAGCGCTGAAATCAAGCGCAACAAGACCCGTCATATAGTCCGGAATGCCAAGCTCTTCAATTCACGCCGAGCTGATTTCGCCCCAATGTTCAACAGCGATGTGCTTTACTTCACCACCACCAATGAAAAGGTGACAGGGACTAAGCGCAGCGAAATCACCGGCATGAAACGCAGCGATATATGGATGGTCCGCAAAAATGAGCGTGGCGAATGGCAGCGCCCCGAGCCGGTTGAAGGAGAACTGAACACCGAATGGGACGAAGGTATAGCGTCTTTCTCGCCTGACGGATCGACCATGTACCTGACGCGTGCCATGCGCGTGCCAGACAGGGATACCGGTGTAGACATCTATACATCCACCCGTTCGGACGCACAATGGAGCAGCCCGGTGAAGTTCGAAATCACACATGACACAATTTCAAGCTACGGCCACCCGGCAGTCAGCCCGTCAGGCGAGTATCTCTATTTCACGTCCGACATGCCGGGTCAAGGAGGAAAAGACATCTGGCGCATCAATCTCAGAGAACGCGCAGGAAGCCTTGAAAATCTCGGAGAAGCAATCAATACTCCCGGTGACGAGGTGTTTCCCTACATGCTGACCGACTCGATTATGTATTTCTCGTCAGACGGACATCCCGGCCTCGGCGGACTTGACCTGTTCAAAGCCACCCTCACCCCTTCGGGCGGATGGCTTGTCGAAAACATGGGAAGCCCGATGAACTCCGAAGGAGACGATTTCGGAATCACCTTCGCGACACCGGCAAAAGAAGCCGGATATTTCAGTTCAAACCGTGGCGACGGCCGCGGATATGACCATCTCTACTCCTTTGAACTTCCCGACCTAAAGATTCTCATTTCCGGGTGGGTATTGGATAAGGACGAAGAGCCTGTCCCCAACGCTATCATCCGCATAGTAGGCAACGACGGTTCAAACCAGAAAGCTGTGGCCCGCAACGACGGTTCATTTTCATTTCCTCTGGAGCGTGGAGTGAAATACGTGATGCTTGCCGGAGCGAAAGGCTATCTAAATGCAAAACAGGAATTCACATCCGACAGCGCTGAAGAGGATGCCGAATACGGGATAGATTTTATCCTTGCCTCAGTCACAAAGCCAAATATCGTCGATAATATTTTCTATGACTTCGACAAGGCGACACTACGCCCGGAGTCAAAAGAAGCGCTTGACGGTGTGGTGCAGATGCTGCGCGACAATCCCAACATCACAATAGAAATGGCATCGCACACTGACCGCAAGGGCTCTGACGAATACAATATCGCTCTGTCTGAACGCAGAGCCAAAAGTGTGGTCGACTATCTTATTACAGCCGGCATCCCAGAAGGGCGTCTGCAGTATCAGGGCTACGGCGAATCACGCCCCATGACAATCACGAAACGCCTCGCACGCGAATTCCCGCAGTTCGCCGAAGGACAGACACTCAGCGAGGACTTCATTGTGACACTTTCCCCCGAGGATCAGGACTCCGCCGACCAAATCAACCGCCGGACTGAATTTCAGGTTCTCTCAGTCGACTATCAGATGTATTAGAGTTATATTTTATTCAAGACAGGATGGATATAGAATCAATACGCAACTATTGTCTGTCGCTGCCGTTGACAAGCGAAGACACGGCTTTCGGAGAAGATTATCTGCTTTTCCGCGTATACGGAAAAATTTTTGCCTGCTACGGATTTAACCTTGAGGATTATTTCGTGGCCAAGTGCGATCCGGACTATGCTCTTGATTTGAGAGACCGTCACGATGAAATCACGCCTGCATGGCACTGGAACAAGAGATACTGGAATCAGATAAGTCTTCACGGCAATCTTTCAGACGACACCATAATATCACTCATACGCCACAGCTATTCGGAGGTGGTCAAAAAACTGCCTAAACGCATCAAATCCGACTGCCCGGAAATATGCGACATCCAATAGAAAACGCCTTTTCGGTCCGGTCGTAAAGACCGTCAGAATATATTTTCACAGCCATTTAAGCGACGATGCTTAGTTTACAATGTTTTTTCAGCACCAACACAGCGACGTTTGCAAAAAATTGAGTAACTTTGCAGCCGAAAATTTTTAAGGACAATGCAGAAGATTAGAAATATTGCCATCATCGCACACGTCGACCATGGCAAAACGACCCTCGTAGACAAAATGCTCTTGGCAGGAAAGCTTTTCCGCGATAACCAGTCGACGGGCGAACTCATACTTGACAATAATGACCTTGAGCGCGAACGAGGCATAACAATCCTCTCGAAAAACGTCTCCATCAATTATAACGGATACAAAATCAACATCATCGACACTCCGGGACACGCCGACTTCGGCGGCGAGGTAGAGCGTGTGCTCAACATGGCCGACGGCTGTCTGCTTCTTGTCGACGCATTCGAAGGCCCTATGCCACAGACACGCTTTGTGCTCCAAAAGGCTATCCAGATGGGTCTCAAACCTGTAGTGGTAATCAATAAGGTCGACAAACCCAACTGCCGTCCCGACGAAGTGCAGGAAATGGTGTTTGACCTCATGTGCAATCTTGACGCGACTGAAGACCAGCTCGATTTCCCGACCATATACGGTTCAGCAAAACAGGGCTGGATGAGCACTGACTATAATCAGCCGACCGACAACATCACCCCCGTACTTGATGCCATCATAGAATATATCCCCGAGCCCAAAGTGCTTGAAGGCGATGCACAGATGCTGATTACGTCGCTCGATTTCAGCAGCTATGTAGGACGCATCGCCATCGGACGCGTGCACCGTGGAGAACTTCGCGAAGGTATGGACATCGCCCTGTGCAAGAAAGACGGCACAACTGTACGTCAGCGCATCAAGGAGCTTCATACATTCGAAGGCATGGGTCGTAAGAAGGTGGAATCCGTGAAGAGTGGCGACATTTGCGCACTCGTTGGAATCGAAGGCTTTGAAATCGGCGATACAGTAGCCGACCTCAACAACCCGGAGCCACTACCACGAATCGCCATCGACGAACCGACAATGTCAATGACCTTCACCATCAACGACAGTCCCTTCTTCGGAAAAGACGGCAAATTCGTGACATCGCGCCATATCCACGACCGTCTTACCAAAGAACTCGACCGCAATCTCGCACTCCGCATCAAGAAAGCCGATCATGAAGACTCTTGGACCGTGTTCGGTCGCGGTGTGCTTCACCTTTCGGTTCTTATCGAGACCATGCGTCGCGAAGGCTTTGAACTTCAGGTCGGCCAGCCACAGGTAATCATCCGTGAAATCGACGGAAAGAAATGTGAACCTGTAGAAATGCTCACCATCAACGTACCCGAGGATTACTCATCGAAGATCATTGATATGGTGACACGTCGCAAGGGCGAGATGGTCTCAATGACAACTCAAAACGATCGCCTCCACATTGAATTCATCATTCCGTCAAGAGGCATAATCGGTCTGCGTAACAATGTGCTCACCGCATCAGCTGGTGAAGCCATTATGGCTCACCGATTCCATGAATATCAGCCGTGGAAAGGCGATATCGAACGCCGTACCAATGGTTCGCTCATTGCAATGGAAGGCGGAACGGCATATGCCTACGCCATTGACAAGCTTCAGGACCGCGGACGCTTCTTCATCTTCCCGCAGGAAGAAGTCTATGCCGGACAGGTTGTCGGCGAAAATGCAAAAGACAACGATATCGTGGTCAACGTCACCAAATCAAAAAAACTTACCAACATGCGTGCGAGCGGCGCCGACGACAAGGCCAGAATCATACCTCCGGTAGTATTCTCGCTTGAAGAAGCCCTTGAATACATCAAGGAAGACGAGTATGTCGAGGTTACCCCCCATCACCTCCGCATCCGTAAAATCATTCTTGACGAAATCGAGCGCAAACGCGCCAATAAAGCTTAAACAAAGCATAAATTAACGGATCAGAAGCTATGCCCCCAAACAAGGCATAGTTTCTTTTATTCTGTAAGCAAGATCAATTTAGACCAGAGCCGACATACAAAAACAGTTCCGAGTTGTTCTAACACAAACAACCCCATTCTAACCCTTAAGACATGAATAATATCATAAACGACAAAAAAGATATACCTTCACTGGACAGCATAATCGAATGTGCCCGTAATGCCGGGAAAACAGCAATGAGATATTTCCGGCACAATGACCGTATGGAGATGCACAACAAACTTAACGACAGCGATATCGTCACCACAGCCGACAATGAATGTGAATCATATATCAAAGAATTCATAAAATCACACTATCCCTCCCACTCTATCCTATCTGAAGAATCCGGCGAGACCCAAGGAATAGCTACATACAGATGGGTAATTGATCCGATTGACGGCACGACAAATTTTTTCTCAGGCATCCCCCTATGGGGCATAAGTATCGGTGTAGAGCTAAACGGTGAAACCGTCATTGGTGTTGTCTATCTGCCGGCTACCGACGAACTTTTCTATGCCGAAAAAGGCAAAGGGGCATTTCTTAACGGTAAAAGAATCCACGTGTCTGACCAATCCAAGCTTTCCCGTTCTGTAATCTCGACCGGCTTCCCGGTGGACAAAGACTCTAATCCCGACAATAATCTCGACAATCTCGCAGCCGTACTTCCCCTCGTCAGGGACATACGCCGTCTCGGCGCCGCCACAGCCGATATATGCTATACCGCAGCAGGATTCCTCGGTGGATACTGGGAACTCAACCTTCACGAATGGGACGTCAATGCAGGGTTGCTGATACTAACCGAAGCAGGAGGCAGATATACGCGCTTCCGCGACGACCGCAACATATCCATTGTCTGCGGCTCGCCTGAAATACACGACCAACTTCTTCCTTTGTTAAACACGTCTCCGCGTAAAGTCTGACAGCCCTTATTGCAAAGCTATCGGTAAGAGGTTGCCTACCGGCATTCACAGACTGCAGAAAAGGCTGACGAGCAGAGGGACACTCAAATCAACGACAAAGCCATGATAGACCGACAGAACTGCAAACTTATTGCCGGAAACGGCTGTGATTATCGGCAGAGTCGTGTCCATAGATGTAGCCCCGCCGGATGAAATCGGAGCAAGCGGTCCGAACAACCTGCACAACAGAGGCGCTCCGAGCAGCGTTATAATCTCCCTGCATATATTGGCAAGTAGAGCTATGACACCCAATTCAGCGCCCTTGGTGTCTGTTATCAGAATGCTTGATAGCGAATAGTACCCGAAGCCAGAACCGACAGCGAGAACTTCGGAAATGCTCCGCGACGGAATGAAAAAAGAAACAGCCAGAACCCCTGCCAATGTCCCGATAATAGTAACAAACGGCAAAAAGAGCATGCCCGGGCTTAGTGTCCGCAGATTTTTTTTAAGTCCGGAGATATTATGCCCGATTCCTATGCCCACAATAAAAATCAGCATTGCAAGAGCCACAAAGCTGATATCAAAACCGAAGCTACCGATGTCAACCAGACCTGTATAGCCGCATAGAATTCCTATGACAAAAAATCCGACTATTATAAGACTCCCCTTCATCGATCGTCTCCTTTCCCACAGCCATTTTTACTTGTGAATCTCCAGAGGATCAACGACAGGACAGAGCTACCTGCCACACCTCCGAGGCTTATGGTAAATGCCTCCATACCCAACGATGCGATCCATCTGACAATCCTCTCGTCGCTTCCGGCTTCGACCCCAAGAAGAAACAGGAGCAGCCAGATGATACCCATCACAATATTGTCAAGATATCTCAATTTTCTCCGTCTTAGAAAATACCCGGCCACAATACCGAGCAATATCATACTTATAATAACCACCATATATGAGTAACCGTGTTACAGATTATAATTCTACTGAATATATCAGCCAATTCACAGTAGAGTCAGGCGACTGCAAAATTAAGCAAAATTTATGAGATGTAAGCATAAGACATATACGGCTGACACATGGCTGCAGCTTGTATTTCTAACGGATTTTTTATAACTTTGTATGTTACAATTGAAGGAATCCTAAAAATGCAGAAAGAAAACCACATATCTCCTCAGGAACAAAATATCATCGTCTTAGGAGCAAAGGTCAACAACCTCAAAGACGTTGATGTTGAGATTCCGCGCGGAAAGCTTGTCGTTATTACCGGTGTCTCCGGCTCTGGAAAATCATCGCTTGCTTTCGACACCCTTTATGCAGAAGGGCAGCGACGCTATGTCGAAAGCCTGAGCAGCTACGCACGTCAGTTCATGGGCAAGATGCCCAAACCCGAATGCAAGGCTATTCTCGGACTTCCACCGGCAATCGCCATCGAGCAGAAAGTCAACACCCGCAATCCGCGAAGCACCGTAGGCACATCTACTGAAATATATGACTATATGCGCCTGCTTTTCGGTCGTGTTGGCCATACATTCTCCCCCATAAGCGGTGAAGAAGTAAAGAAGCATACCATAAACGATGTTGTCAACTACGTCACCTCTTATCCCGAAGGCACACGCGCAGCTATCGTCGCGCCTATAATTCTTCCCGAAGGACGAAAATTTGCATCCCAGCTTGATGTCTACCTTAAAGCGGGCTACTCGCGTGTGGTCAAAGACAACGAATTTATCGACATTGAAGATTTTCTCCCATCTGTCAGAGATGCCGGGGATTCCGACACCTTTAACCCTGCCGACTATAGTCTTCTCATCGACCGTCTGGTAATCTCGACAGAAGCTGATGAAATCAGCCGTCTTAATGATTCGATTGAAGCTGCATTTTTCGAAGGACGTGACAGTCTCAAAACGCTTTTATGGACTAAGGACGGAATCATAGAGAAAGAATTTTCAAAAATCTTCGAGGCCGACGGTATCCGTTTCGAAACTCCGACCGACATGATGTTTAACTTCAACAATCCTGTCGGCGCGTGTCCCACATGCGGCGGTTTCGGAAAAGTGCTCGGTGTAGACGAGCGGCTTGTCGTCCCCAACAACACTCTTTCGGTCTACGACAATGCCGTGGCTTGCTGGCGCGGAGACAAGATGAGCGAATGGAAACGAATTTTCATCGCAGACTCTGCCCAATTCAAATTCCCCATCCACAAACCGTATCTCGACCTCACTCAAGAGGAAAGAGACCTTCTGTGGCATGGTCCGGCCGATATGTCAGGAGTCACTACGACTTACGGCGAATTCCCGTCTATCGACAATTTTTTCAAAATGCTTGACGAGAATCAGTACAAGATACAATATCGCGTCATGAAAGCGCGATATCAAGGCAAAACCGTCTGCCCGGAATGTCATGGCTCGCGTCTGAAAAAATCTGCGTCTTATGTAAAAGTAGGAGGAAAGACGATAGGGGAACTCGTGAGTATGCCAGTCAGCGAGCTGATCACTTTTTTCCGTAACCTTACCCTTGATGAAAACGATTCGAAGATAGCCGGTCGTCTGATGCGTGAGATAAACAACCGCATCTCCTATCTCGAAGAAGTCGGTCTCGGCTATCTGTCATTAGACCGTCTGTCGTCATCACTCTCAGGAGGCGAAAGCCAGCGCATAAACCTCGCGACATCACTTGGAAGCAGTCTGGTCGGCTCGCTCTACATTCTTGACGAGCCATCAATCGGACTTCACTCCCGCGATACCGACCGCCTGATTGCTGTCCTCAAAAAACTCCGCGACCTCGGGAACACAGTCGTTGTGGTCGAACACGATGAAGAAATCATGCGAGCCGCAGACTATCTGATTGATGTCGGTCCGGATGCCGGGCGGCTTGGCGGCAAAATAATCTTTCAGGGCGAACCGTCCCATCTGATTCCTAAAGAAAAATCCGGCACAGAGACAAACGGCAGCTATACCGCCCGCTATCTCACCGGCGAGCTCTCGATTCCTGTTCCTAAACAACGGCGCAAGTGGAGAGATTCAATAAATGTAATCGGTGCGATGGAACACAACCTCAAGGACATTGATGTCAGATTTCCTCTCGGGGTCATGACAGTCGTGACAGGTGTCAGCGGTTCAGGAAAATCCACCCTCGTCCGCGACATTCTCTTCCGTGCGCTCAACCGTCACCTCGGAAATCCGGGAGATGCCCCGGGAACATTCCGAAGACTTGAGGGCGATCTACACCGAATTAAAAATGTTGAGTTTGTCGACCAGAATCCAATCGGCAAATCGACACGTTCCAATCCCGCCACTTACCTTAAGGCATTCGATGAAATCCGCAAGCTCTACGCTTCCACTCAAGGAGCGAAACAGATGGGCTACACTGCTTCGGACTTCTCGTTCAATTCCGACGGAGGACGGTGTGAGGAATGTAAAGGCGACGGTTACATAACTATCGAGATGCAGTTCATGGCCGACATTACAGTGCCATGTGAGTCATGTCACGGCAAACGTTATCAGAAAGAGATTCTCGAAGTCGAATATCGAGGTAAGAACATCTACGATATTCTCGAAATGACCATTGATCAGGCAATCGAATTTTTCAGTGAAAGTGACGGTTCGCAGGAAAAACGGATTGTCAAACGTCTGCGTCCCCTGAGTGATGTCGGACTCGGTTATATAAAGATAGGACAAAACTCCTCGTCTCTTTCAGGCGGTGAAAATCAGCGAGTGAAACTTGCATCATTTTTTGCCGATGAGAAAGCCGAGCCGACTTTGTATATATTTGACGAACCTACGACCGGTCTGCATTTCCACGACATAGCGACCCTGATGAAATCATTCGACCGTCTCATATCATTGGGACACACAGTCCTTATCATCGAACACAACATGGACGTGATAAAGTGTGCCGACCATATAATTGATATAGGCCCGGAAGGCGGCGATGCAGGAGGCAACCTCGTCGCGACAGGTACTCCCGAAGAAATCACGGTCTGTGAGACTTCGTATACAGGCAAATTTCTAAAAGATAAATTGTAATCTACAAGTAACAAACTACCATAATCGAAATTATCATGGCAAAAATAGGTGATCGTGTCCGCTTCCTGAACTCCGTCGGTGGCGGTATCATCAAAAAAATAGAAGGCAATATCGCATACGTCGACGACGACGGCTTCGAGACCCCTACTCTTCTCCGCGAATGCGTAGTGGTAGCTCCGGCTGAAGTCACAGAGAAGAAAGTGGCGGTCTCCCAAGATGAAATCTCAGCGAAAGTACAGACCGCTCCAAAACAGACCTCGTCCACACCTGCCAAAGAGGATCTGCCAATCGAGGAAACGCCGGAAGGTGAGAAACTCAATATCGTACTTGCCTACGAACCGGCCGACATAAAGCATCTGAATACATCGACTTTTGACACCTATCTTGTCAACGATTCCAACTACTATATTTATTTCACGTATCTCTCACGCTCTGATGAATCCAATGGCTGGACAACACGCTATGCGGGTGTCGTCGAACCCAATATTCAGGTATTTCTCGAAGAAATTACCGGCACTGATCTCCCATCGATGGATCGGATTGCATTCCAGATGATTGCATTCAAATCGGATCGTGAATTCAAGTTAAAATCACCTGTTGCAATTGAGACAGCGCTCGATACCACTAAATTCTTCAAACTACATTGCTTCCGTTCCAACCCATACTTCGACAAGGAAGTTATTGCCATTGACCTTGTAACGAACGACAAGCCCCGCCAACGCATGGTTCTTGACTCGTCTCAGCTTGAAAAAGGTTTAAAGGCCAAGAAAGCCATAGACCGTCAGGTGAAGCGCCCTGTGCAGAAATCGCATCCAAAACGCGGCGAACGCATTGAAGTAGACCTCCATATAAATGAACTGGTCGACACTACTGCAGGTCTGTCACCGGCCGATATCCTCAACCTCCAGATTGACGAATTCCGCAAGGTAATGGACGAAAATCTGAAAAACAAAGGTCAGAAGATTGTCTTTATCCACGGCAAGGGTGAAGGAGTGCTCCGGGCAGCACTGATGAAAGAACTTAACCATCGCTACAAAGGACACGACGTTCAGGATGCCTCATTCCGGGAATTTGGCTTTGGTGCTACACAGGTCACGATTTAGAGACAGATACACGCGAAATCTTAATAAATTTCCACATCGAATGATCCTTTGGTTTTCAGGCACCGGCAATTCTCGTTTCGTAGCTGAATCCCTGTCTTCGAGACTTGGTCAGAAACTCATGGAATTAAGGCCGGCAATCATATCCTCACCCGTCACTCTTGACAAGGATGACAGAACTGTCGTCTGGGTATGCCCCGTCTACTCATGGGGCATACCACCATATATACGTACCATTATCAAAAGAATAGAATTTAACGTATCAGGCAAAGATGATGTTGTGCATCATCTTGTTCTTACCTGTGGCGACGACTGCGGGCTGGCACCTGAAATGTGGCGCAAGGACATTTCCGCCCGTGGATGGAAAAGCACGAACGCATACTCCCTCACAATGCCAAACAACTACGTATGTATGAGCGGATTTGATGTCGACTCAAAATCCGTCGAACAACAAAAGCTTGACTCCGCTCCGAAACGCATCTCTGAAATTGCCGATGAAATCCGGGAAGTCTCTGACGACATAAAATGGCACACAGACGTAATCCGAGGAAAATTCGCATGGATAAAGACTAAGATCATCTATCCTTGGTTTGTACGTAATGCCATGTCACCGAAACCTTTCCATTACACTCCTGAATGTATTTCATGCGGGAAATGCAGTGCTGTGTGTCCATTGCGCAACATCAAGATGCGGCCTGCTACAACAGCAGACCGCACAGGCCGTGTACGCAAGCACCCGCAATGGGGAGATAATTGTGCCGGATGTCTGGCATGCTATCATATCTGTCCACGTCATGCGGTCATGTATGGAAAAACGACAAGAAACAAGGGGCAATATTTCAATCCTTCAGTGCGAACTCTTTAGGCTGGCCGGATGTTAATATTACGCAAACTATTTTGCCCGAATTTAACAACACACACTGAATCCTATGGAGAAAAAATCAATCAAAGGAACAAAGACCGAACATAATCTTCTCGCATCGTTCGCAGGTGAAAGCCAAGCCCGTTCACGCTACACACTGTTTGCAAAGAAGGCACGTGAGGAAGGCTACGAACAAATCGCACGCATCTTCCTAATTACTGCCGAACAGGAACTCAGCCATGCAGAGCTTTTCTTCTCGCGCCTTGAAGGCGGAGTCGTACAGATTGCCGCAGGTTACCCTGCCGGAGTTGTGGCCGACACAATGACAAACCTTCGCGAAGCTGCCGCCGGAGAACGCGAGGAATGGAGTGACCTCTACGCTTCGTTTGCAGGGACAGCCGAAGAAGAAGGTTTTCCCGACATTGCAGCCCTGTTCAAGATGGTGGCTAAAGTCGAGATTCAGCACGAGCAACGCTATCTTCGTCTGCTCGAACGCCTGACCAACGGACAGGAATTCTCAGGCGAAGAGGAAGAAGAATGGCAGTGCATGCACTGTGGCTACGTCCACAAAGGCAAGTCTGCTCCCAAACGCTGCCCCGTCTGCGGCAAGGAACAAGGCTACTTCGAACGCAAAGCCGACAACTACTAATCTCTCTCAACAAACAATCCCTCCCGAATAAGGTAAATTGATTTTCAGGACCTGCACACCGCAGGTCCTTTTTTGTGCGCCGGACAGAGATACAAAAAAATTTCCGGTCGCGATTTTTAGTCGCGGCCGGAAATTTCGAAGAGTCTTTTCTGTCACTTCCGCGCCTCTCGGGCTGCTTCGGCAAGAAAATGGTCAAGAGCGTCTTTGGCAGACATCGTGTAGACTGAGCCGTCATCATGAGCATAGACGACAGACTGTCCCTTAACGACTTTGTCGATAAGACACTTCTCTACGGCCAGTTCCATGCCTCGTGCAAGTCTTTCAGAAATATTGTCAGTCAATTTTATATTCTCCATCTTTTTTAATTCGGTCATACAATTCTGGTGCTAAGGTCAATGTGTCATTGGCCACCACACGGGGGCGGCAGCAGGTATTGTCGATGATAGTCCAACTGTCGACAATAGGCATGAAAAGATTAAATAAGTTACTTATACCGTGGTGATAACGACGGATAATTACATCCGTCGGGATGTTATGGCCGCCCTCGCTCACACGCTGAGCCACACGTTTTATGGCAAGCTGTGGCGAAGATAGCCATATATAGAGTAGGTGTACGAGATACCCGAGCTTATGGGCTTTGGAAATCAGAGCGTGATAGCTTCGCGTGGCGAGAGTCGTTTCAATCGCAAAAGTGATGCCGTTATGCAACAGTTTCTCAATACGGTGAAGCATAATGCGCCCCGCCTCAAGGGAGACGCTTTCCGGGTGGAAAGGCGACAGTCCTTTAGCAATCTCATCGGCATTGACAAACTGCTGGCAGTCAAGGACGTCAGGCAATATCGTGAACGAAGCTGTTGTCTTACCTGCTCCGTTGCAACCTGCGATGATGTATAAACTGGGCGATTTCATAATAATATTGGTTTTTAATTGTCAATTGTTTTTTTGACGGGGTGTGTTTTGTAAAGATTATAATTTTGAGTCATCATTCCCTGTAATAGACGCGTTTGACACGGCTGGAAACAGAGGTCAGCACTTCGTAAGGTATAGTTCCCAAGGTCTCGGCAAGAGTATCTACGGGAATGCTCTCGCCGAAGACCTCTACCCTGTCTCCGACACTCACATGCTCCACGTCTGTGACATCAATCATGCAGGCATCCATACAGATTGTACCGACAGTCGGACATTTGACACCTCTGACAACCATACACGCGTTGCCATAACCGAGATGCCTGTTGATACCGTCGGCATAACCGACAGGGACTGTAGCTATCACAGAGTCACGCTTCAGGACTCCCCGGCGGTTATAGCCTATGGTAGTCCCGGCAGGCCAGTACTTAAGAGACAGGATTACCGTATGGAGCGACGACACCGGCCGGAGGTCGTCCTGCGAGCCGTCATGTAGCGTTTTTATGCCATAAAGCCCGATGCCGAGACGCACCATGTCAAGCTGATGGTCCGGGAAACGTGTGATTCCTGTCGAATTCAGTATGTGTCGCAGAATCTTTTGTCCGGGAAAAGCAGAAAGGACAATCCGGCAGCACTCATCAAAATATTCGAACTGGGATTTCGTGTAGTCATCCTCCATAGGATCATCGGCGGCACAGAGATGCGAGAAAATCGAACGTGGCGTCACACAGTCAGTGCTCTTCAGCATGTCGATGAGCCGAGGAAGATCCTCCTTCAGAAATCCGAGACGGTGCATGCCGGAATCAATCTTAATATGGATTGGAAAGTTCTTTACGCCATAGTGGCCTGCTTCCCTGATCAGAGCTTCAAGAAAATCAAAGCTGTATATCTCCGGTTCGAGTCGGTCAGTGAAAATCGCATGGAAATTCTCGACGGTCGGATTGAGCACGAGTATGGGCATTGTTATTCCTGCACGTCGCAGTTCCGCACCCTCGTCGTGAACGGCCACGGCAAGATATGTCGCGCCCTGAGCCTGAAGCGTTCGGGCGAGTTCATGGGATCCTGCTCCGTAGCCGGATGCCTTTATCATACAGGCAATACCGGTAGTCGGCCTGATGCGCGAACGGAAGGCATTGAAATTATCAACCACTGCATCAAGATTGATTTCGAGCACGGTTTCATGCTGACGTGCCTCAAGAAGCTCACATATACGTGCGAACCCGAAGCGTGGAGCGCCCTTGACAAGAATCAGCTCCCGATTAAAATCGCGTACCGACATCTTTTCAAGAAACTCCTCTGTCGTATCGAAAAATTCTTTTTCAAGATTGAAACATCCGGCATGGCGTTTCAATTCCGGACCGACTCCAATCAACCGACTGACTCCAGCCATAGCAAGAAGTTCGGCCATCCTCGCGTAATCCTCGTCCGTAGTACCTTCGCCACAGCTGAGATCGCTTATGACAGCCGTTAACGAACGGTCTGCCACTGCCCTACGGCGCATAAAATCAAGCGCCGGAGAGAGAGAATTGAAATCGCTCGTATAGCTGTCATGGATAAGCAGACAACCGTTGACACCTTCTATCACCTCAAGGCGTGTCCCGACAGGTGTCAGACGGGCCATACGCTCTGCAATCACATCGGCAGGAATATCAAGATAAAGCATTGTGGCAAGACAGTGGATAGCATTCTCAATATCATGCTCATTGGCAAAAGGAATCTCTACCGTCTGCTGCTCTCCGCCGAGATAGCAGAATGTCAGGCGCGACATTCCGCCTCCGCTCTCGACTTTTTCAACGAAAAGGGGCGAAGTGCTGTCTATGCGAGACCATCCAAGTTTTACAGGAACATCAGGCATGCAGCGATTGATAAGCTCGTCATCGCTGTTATATATGACACATCTGCAATCACTGAGCAAAGATGCTTTCTCACGACACTTATCCTCTATTGACAGGAAACCGCTGCTGTGGGCAGTTCCTATATTTGTAAAAATTCCAATTTCCGGCCGGATTATATCCTTGAGCCTCGCCATCTCGCCGGGCATTGATATTCCTGCCTCAAAGATAGCGAGTTGCGTTCTCTCGTTCAATTCCCAGACCGAAAGAGGGACACCAATCTGCGAATTATAGCTTCGAGGACTGCGTGTTATGACTATATCGTCCTGAAGCAGACTGTTGAGCCACTCTTTGACTATCGTCTTTCCACGGCTGCCGGTAATAGCGATGACCGGCACATCGAAACGATTGCGATGATATCCGGCAAGAGCGTGTAGAGCGACAAGAGGATTATCGGTAACTATGAAATTGGCATCTTCAAGGCTCTTCATATCGTCGGGAACAGCCGACACAACAAAATTCTTCACTCCCTTGTCGTAGAGCTGGCGCAGATAGCGGTGGCCATCACCCGACTGTGTGGTAAGAGCGAAAAACAAGGTTTCGGAAGGATATGTCAGCGACCGGCTGTCGGTCAGCAACCTCGATATTTTCAAATTGCCATCCCCGATCAGACTTCTATTTCCGGAGCCTATGATCTTTAATATTTCAGAAATATTATATTCCATCATTAAATAAGCTATTTAAATAACGCATTGAAGCGTGTTTGAGTTCTGGAAAACGGCTGATAAATGCCTCGGCAACTGATATTTTTTCAGCCATCTCATCTTTTTGTGACACATCTGCCCCATTCAGTCTCCGATGGGCAAGCCTACGCGTAAAGGCAGCACCTTCTGAAGCAAGTGCGAGCGTATCACTGTCAAAATATGTATCCTTAAAAAGTTGATAGATATATCTTACGGCCTGCATTGACGGGTGTTTCATGTCATCGGCATAGAAACGGTAGTCGCGAAGGTCGTCCATCATCACTTCGTATGCCGGGAAATAAGATGTCAGGCCGGATGAATCATTCCTTATTACACGGTCGACTGCAAGCATCAGCGTTGATTTGGACAGCTGATTACCGTGAGCGCCCTGTTCATTATAGCGCAACGGACTGACAGTAAAGATAATCCGGCCACGCTGATTAACACTCCTTATAGTGGCGACAGTCCGTGTCAAAGCGTCCTCGACCTCATCGAGCGTCAGATAGCGTACATCAAACGCTGAACCGGGGAGTTTATGGCAGTTTGCCACGACATCGCCTGTCGCTCGGAGTGTGAACACACGCGTCGTTCCCAATGTGATAATAACGACAGATGCGTTTCTCAGATTGATGGCAGCTGCTTCAATCCGGCGGTTCATCCTTTCGGCGGCATCCTCTCGGTTTACAGCCGAATAGCGCGAATGAAAAAGGAAGCTATGCCATAAACCGCCGTTTTCTATGAGACTTTCCGACTTAACAACTGTATTATCCTTCAACACTTCAAAAGCCCTCTGTATCGACAAAGGATTGTAGATCGGACCGAACGGATTCACGTCGGCATCAAACAGTTCGTCTCTCAGACAAGCTCCGATATTGTCTGAAAAACAAGAGCCGACAAGCACAATGGGCTTGCCATGACTGACAAGTCCTCTCATCCCTGACTCGGGACGTATGACCGTGCGAAATTCCATGCTTACTCCATTTTGAAGAACTGATGATTGAGACAAAATTACTAATAATCTCAATACACCTGTATGCAAAATCGCAACAAAAAAATATGCCTCATGCCAATTTGGAACATTTGTCACATCCATTATCGATTATTTTCATTAAATTTGCGATATTACAGATTATAGACTCCATGGAGAAGCAGCTGGCAAAGATCATCGGCATTGCGCGGCATCGCCTCTCGACTGATGGCGATGGCGTGACTACGCTTGTGGCTTTTCACGGCTGTACGCTCCGTTGCCGCTATTGTCTTAATCCGCAGTCGCTTGGCGACAGCGGTCGTTTCCGCGAGTATTCGCCGGAACAGCTCTATGCCGAGACCCGCATTGACGAGCTTTATTTCATTGCCACAAACGGTGGCGTGACTTTCGGCGGCGGAGAGCCGTGCCTGCGCCAGCAGTTTATCCATGAGTTCCGCGAGTTATGCGGTCCGGCATGGCAGCTCAATCTTGAAACGTCGCTCAATGTGCCGACCTCCAACATCAAGGCGTTGCTCCCGGTGGTCAACGCTCTGATTATCGACATCAAGGACATGAACCCCGATATTTACCGTGACTACACGGGGCAAAGCAACGCTCTTGTTCTCGAAAATCTCCGCCTGATTGCGGAAGCCGGACGGCAAAGCGACTGCATAGTCCGCATACCGCTGATACCCGGCTACAACACCGACACTGACCGTGAGAACAGCTGCAAGGCTCTTGAAGCCCTCAGCGTCACCCGATTCGATTTATTCACCTACCAACTCCGCAAACACTGACACTATGGCACGAGGAAAGCAGACCTGCAAGATATTGAAAGAGATACGTCGGCAGATTGCCGAGGCAAACGGCATCGAGTTCGCCACGTCGGAATGTCGCTACAAGAGCGACTGCCTCGGCACATGCCCCAAATGCGAAGCCGAGGTGCGCTACCTTGAGCAGCAGCTTCACGCCCGCTTCCTCGCCGGAAAAGCCGTAGCCTTCGCCGGTATCTCGGCGGGTATGATTCTCATGTCGGGATGCAGCGGTACATCAACAAATCAATCGAGCGATACATTGCAGGGCGAACCTGAGACATCAGTCGAGCAGGTTGAGGCAACAGACACAATCGAGGAGGGCGAATTGCCCGCAATTGAAGATACTGTTGTCTTAAAAAAGGGAGAAATCAATGATACTGAACTTGTTGTTGTGGGGGAAATTATTGACCCTGAACAAGAAGATAAAGTGTATGAAGCTATTGTAGATGTTCGCCCAACATTCCCCGGCGGCGATGGAAAACTAATGGAATGGATATCGCAGCATATCGTCTATCCTCCTGGGTGCTGGGAGTCGCACATACAAGGTCGCGTTATAATTCGGTTCATGATAAAAGCAGACGGCTCCGTAGGGGAAGCTGAAATTATACGTGGAGTTTATCCGGAACTTGACAAAGAAGCCTTACGTGTAGTCAAATCCCTGCCAAAATTCAACCCGGCAACCCTGAATGGCAAAGCGGTCGAATATTGGTTTACCTTACCGATTACATTCAAATTAGATTGACTATGGCACGAGGAAAGCAGACCTGCAAGATACTGAAAGAGATACGCCGGCAGATTGCCGAGGCGAACGGCATCGAGTTCACCACATCGGAATGTCGCTACAAAGGCGATTGCCTCGGCACATGCCCCAAATGCAAAGCAGAGGTGCGCTACTTGGAGCTGCAACTCCGCGCCCGCTCCATCGCCGGAAAAGCCGTAGCCCTCGCCGGTATCTCGGCGGGTATGATTCTCATGTCAGGGTGCAGCGGTACATCAACAAAAAATCAGACCAATGATGATTATCTTGGCGAATTTATTGAATCGCCCGAAATGATTGAAGAAATAGAAGATACAGAGGAGGGCGAATTGCCCTTGCTTGAAGATTCAATCTCATGTTTGACTCCTGAGATTAACGGTGTTAAAGAAGGCGAGATTATCAACGAACCGGAGGTCGTTGTAACTCAAGGCGAAATCCCAATGGAACCGGAATATGATACTGATGAGAACAAAATATATAATGTAGTGGAGCAAATGCCGGAGTATCCGGGAGGGCAGGCTGCATTGTTGAAATTCATAGGAGACAATCTCAAATATCCGCAAGAAATGGTTGGTTGTTTTCAAGGAAGTGTCAGAGTAAGGTTTTATATTGACACATTAGGCCATGTATGCGACCCACAGATAGTACGAGGTCTGGATTCCGCTCTTGACAGAGAAGTCCTGAGAGTTGTGAGGCTGTTTCCTGATTTCATCCCGGGACAGCACGAGGGCAAGAAAGTTAATGTATATATGAATTTGCCAATAAGTTTTGACCCTAATCGCTATTGATTATGGCACGAGGAAAGCAGACCTGCAAGATACTGAAAGAGATCCGCCGGCAGATAGCTGAGGCGAACGGCATAGAATTTATCACATCGGAATGTCGCTACAAGGGCGACTGCCTCGGCACATGCCCCAAATGCGAAGCCGAGGTGCGCTATCTTGAGCAGCAGCTCCGCGCCCGATCCCTCGCCGGAAAAGCCGTAGCCCTCGCCGGCATCTCGGCGGCATCCCTCGCCATGCTCATGCCTATCAGCACGGAGGCAAAAACGCAGCAAAAGTGTCAAGCCTTTATGAAAGGGAACATACCGGCAATGACTGATACAATCACAGTCAAAGGCATAGTGCTGAGTGGCGACACATTGCCTGACGGCGGTATATCAAAAGAGCCGTTAATCGGAGCAACGATATCTAAAACGATATCTAACAAGCGTACAGCGTTAGAAGCCATAACCAATTTGGACGGTCATTTCGGACTGCCCGCCTGTGTCGGAGATACATTGAAGGTTGAATATGTCGGTTATGAACCGCAAATGATTGTCGTGACCGAGGATATGAGAAATGTGGAAATCACACTTGCTCCGTACCAAGCTTTGATGGGAGAAGTTGTAGTATTGGATGCGAGACAAGAAGAGAATCATTATCTTGACCTCAATGTGACAGACGAGCATGGTAATCTGATGGATAGTGATAATTTAGACATTTCGAGAATTTGGATTGATGAGGACGGAGAGGAGGATTATGAATATCTTAATCCAAAATACTTTGACGAGAATCATCCATGCCGCATTTATTGGGATTATGACTTGGCACTCCAAGACGAAGATGACAAGCCTCTAAAAGAAGCCACACTCCGAATCGAAGCCGATGGCTACGACGACCCTGTGATAATCAAGGTCAAATATCCCAAGCGCAACGCCAAGAAAACCATCAAGTTCAAACACAAAAAGAAATAGCCTATGGATCAGATTGGCAAATTCATAGCATCGGCGGCGGTCATGTTCTTATTCATGTTCAGCCTGATATTCTGTTTCGACTCCCCCGACACACTGACCAATATCCTGCTGGTCTGTGCAAACGTGCTGTTTTGTGGCGGACTCCTCTGGCTCATCAATCGGAAAGGAGGCAAGCGATGAAAGAGAATAAGATGCTCCTACGATATGTTAAAATCCTGATTTTGTGCGGTATTGGATTAACCATACTGCCATCTATATTTATATCTGTGATAGTACTTATAATGTCAAAAGGTTTTATAATGTTATCCATACTACAAATAGCATTAATATATATCTGCAATGTTGTCATATACCTTATAAGCGGCTCGATTGCATGGGTAATATGTGAAAGATATAAACAAAGCAATTATCTTTTTACAATTATTTTGACATGGCTTATATATTATGTTTTATTTTCAGTATTAGCCTATTGCGCTGATACATATTCTTCATGGTGGCCTTTGGCTGTTATCGGGTGCTTTATAGCCTCATTTTTGCCACAAATTGTTTTAATTCCCTTTATCAATAAATGGCTTGTTAAGCAAAAGATCAACGACATTATGAAGATTCTATTGAATATGATAATTCGCAAGAATCGCCCAACGCAAAAATCAATCATAATGACTTTTGGTAACAGCCTCTAATATCAAAACAACACAACATGGATAATAATTCAACCGTTCCGCCTCCATATATCCACAAGTATCATGCAGTGTTTCGATGCAAGGTAGATAATAGAATGTTCAAATGGCCGATAATAATATGGTGCATATTTGACACCATTGTATTTATCATGTCCCCTACTATCTTATGGGGATTATTTGCCGTGCTTTGGGGAGCAATCCCGCTCCTGATAGTCGGCTCCTTAGCCCGATATCTATGGATGAAAACGACTTATGCCATAGAATCCAATGGATTACGCATATCAACACCTTTAAAATCATTGGTCATAAGCATTGACAACATCAAGAAAATACGACGTGGAAAATTCTGGGTTGAAAGTGGCCGAAATTACTCGGCGACTTACATCAAGCTCCGTATTATATACGACAGAAACAGTTACATTTACGTGTCGCCTGAAGATGAGGAATTATTCGTTGACACGCTGCAAGCTATAAATTCCAATATCGAATATAGCAGCGAACGCGGCTTGTAGTCGTAGGCAATACGGACGAAATGCGATAAATAGAACCGTAATACCCTCCAATGTTTTTATCCCGATTTTTGACGGTTTGTAGGGAATTTATTACTTTTGTGGTGACTGAAGGATTATTGCCTGATGTCACCGCTTATTGATTGGAGCATGGCTCACAAGGCCATTCCGATTCAAGAAATTGAAATGTAATCAATCAACCATGAAACAAGTTAAAGATTTCATCATTATTGATAACTGCAAGTCAGGCGACTCATACTGCAGGATGGTTCTTTCACCAGCCGACGGCAGCCGGCTCCCCGAGATGCTTCCGGGGCAGTTTGTCGAAGTCGGAGTAGAAACGCCCGGAGTGCTTCTCCGTCGCCCAATCTCAATCAACGATGTCGATTACGAAGCCAATACACTTACACTCCTTGTCCGAAATGCCGGACGAGGGACTTCGGCTCTGATGGACATGAAATCAGGCGACAGAATCAACCTTCTGCTGCCATTAGGCAAGGGGTTTTCCACAGAAGCTCCACAAGGAGCGAAACTGCTCCTCATCGGAGGAGGTGTCGGTGTCGCTCCGCTTCTATATCTCGGAAAGGTGCTGAAGTCTGAAGGCTTCGCGCCTGAATTCCTGCTCGGAGCACGCACTGCCGCCGATCTCCTCTCACTCGACGAGTTCAAAAACGTCGGAACAGTACACGTATGCACCGAAGACGGCTCTGACGGAGTAGAGGGATTCGTGACCGCCCATCCGTGTCTTTCGGAATCCTATCACCGTTACTATTGTTGCGGCCCCGCCCCGATGATGAAAGCTGTTGCAGCCATGGCTCGACGCAACGGCACTGATTGCGAGGTGTCTCTCGAAAACATGATGGCTTGTGGACTTGGCGCATGTCTGTGTTGCGTCGAGAAGACGGTGAAAGGCAATGTGTGTGTCTGCACCGAAGGCCCTGTATTTAACATTAACGAATTAACTTGGGAGTAATGGCAAATCTTTCAGTCAACATAGGCGGTCTGGAACTCTGCAATCCGGTGATGACCGCATCGGGAACTTTCGGTTATGGCGAAGAGTTTACACCCTTCATCGACATCGACCGGTTAGGCGCATATATAATAAAAGGTACTACCCTCAATCCTCGTCAGGGCAACGACTATCCGCGCATGGTCGAGACACCGGCCGGCATGCTTAACGCCGTCGGACTCCAGAACAAAGGAGTGGATTACTTCATCGAACGCATCTATCCCCGCATCAAGGACTACAAGTCACGGCTTATCGTGAATGTATCCGGTGCAAACGTCGACGATTATGCCGAGACCGCACGCCGTCTCCACCCTCTCGACGGAGTAAAGGCCATCGAGGTCAATATTTCGTGTCCCAACGTCAAGGAGGGAGGAATGGCATTCGGCACGACAACCAACGGAGCGGCATCCGTCACCCGGGCAGTCCGTCAGGCATACCCCGACAAGACCCTGATTGTAAAACTCTCTCCCAACGTGACATCAATTGCCGACATCGCACGAGCCGTCGAAGCCGAAGGCGCAGACTCCGTTTCGCTTATCAACACACTCATGGGCATGTCGATTGATGTGGAAAAACGCCGTCCTCATCTGTCGACCGTCACAGGAGGCCTTTCCGGACCTGCGGTGCGCCCCGTCGCAGTCCGTATGGTTTGGCAAGTGGCAAAAGCCGTAAAAATCCCGGTCATCGGACTTGGAGGCATCATGAACGGCCGCGACGCCATCGAATTCATGCTCGCCGGCGCACGAGCCATCGAGATAGGCACTGCCAATTTCGTAGACCCCGCAGTGACAATGAAAGTCATCGACTTCATGGAAGACTACTGCCGGCGACACGGCATAAACGACATCAATGAGATTGTAGGCTGTATCTAACATGAGACAGCCTGCAATTAAATCAGAATGACACATCATTTTAACGCAATGAAATCAGCCCGCACCGCAATCCGCCTCTCCGTCATCACAGCCTGTGCGATGAATCTGTGTGCATGCTCACATCTGAGCAAAGAGGCCAAAGAAATCATCGGTACATATTACAATACCGAGCTATCGCAGACCGACCCCGTCATGGAGCTGCACAAAGATGCGAAATGTATAATCCGGGCAATAAAACCGGGAATCCTGACGTATAGCGTAGACGGAAAGTGGAATGTGGAAAATGATTCATTGATTGTTACGCTCGACCCCGAAAGCATGACTTTTGAAGGTGACAGCACTCTTATCGGACGAATACCGACACGCATTGCCCAGAAAGTTGTCAGCTATAATGATTTCTCACTACAGCTTGAGACCGACGGCATCACCTATCTATATCAGAGGCGTAAATAACGTGCCTGCTTCCTCCGAAAAGTTTAGTATCCCGATGTGTTTTTCCATTTATCCTCTTTTTAAACATTTATGAAACACGCATTTTTATTTAGTTGTATAATCTGCGGAGCGTTGTCTTTCAATTCATGCGATGGCTCTGATTCTATAGCGGAGCGCATTTCGGCAGCCGAACTTGCATTGGCCAATGAAAACGTCGACGCAACACGCCAACTGTGCGGTGAAATCATCGGACAAAAAGACCGCCAGTCAGTTGAAGCCAAGCAGATGGCACGGCTGTCCATACTCTATATGCAGCTCAACGAACGGACTGACGATCCGGAAGATGTGGAGTATGCCGTCCAATGCTTCCGCGAGGCATTCAAGATAAATGCCGATTCTGCAAAAGCCTATTATTCGTCACTGCCGGTCGAACAGGACAAATATGCCATGACTCTTGCAACAATAGTCCATACTCTTGACAATCCTCGCGAGATACCTGCCGACCATGACTGTGACCCGGCAACGACCGATGCCGACGAACTTCAGCAAATGAATGCTGAGACTGATAATTCTCAGCCGGAATAAGACGTGGCGGAGTCTAAACACTGTACACACTGAAAACAAATCTATGGACTGGAAAGATATTTTAGCGCAGAAAGTGAATGACGGAGAACTTGCCCGCGAAGAATTCGTCATTGAAGAAAAAAACGACAAGAAAACACCCGACGTTATCGATGTGTGCATTGACCGCAAAGGTCGCAACGGGAAAACAGCCACAATAGCCAGCGGATTTACATGTGACGATGACGAACTTAAGAAAATCGCATCGAAGCTGAAAATCTGCCTCTCGACCGGAGGTTCGGCACGTGGAGGAGAAATCCTGATTCAAGGCGAACGCCTCGACGAGACAAAAAAAATATTATCGGAACTCGGATTCAAGATAAAAGGCTACCGCAAATAGCAGACTGTCCATCATGATTAACATCTACAAGGCTTCAGCCGGTTCAGGCAAAACCTATACCCTTGCCCGCGAATACATAAAACTGATTCTCGGATATAAAGACGAGGAAGGTCGCTACCGCCTCAACCGTCGCGGAGGTCTTGCCCACCGCTCAGTACTCGCAATTACCTTTACGAACAAGGCCACCGAGGAAATGAAGACCCGTATCATACACGAACTGGCGGTGATTGCAGGTCTCGAAAAAGGATGGACAAAGGAGAGTCCGTATGCCGACGAACTTTGCACAACATTCGGCTGCTCGCGCGGAGAACTGAAGTCCGTAGCGGCAAGAGCTCTTCGCGATCTGCTCTACGATTTCAATTTTTTCAGCGTCTCGACAATCGACTCTTTTTTCCAGACAATACTCCGCTCTTTTGCACGCGAGGCCGAAGTCGCAGGCAATTATGAACTTGAGCTTAACGACGAAGCCATAATCGGCATGAGCGTCGACAAACTCCTGCAGGATCTTAACCACGGCGAAGATAACAAACGCACACGCTATCTCATAAACTGGCTGTCAAGCTACATGACACAGCTCATCGAAGATGGCATGCCGTTCAATGTATTCAACCGCTCACTTCCGATACATCGCAATCTTATCCAGTTCATCAACAAGATAACCGATGATTTCTATCGCGAAAACGAAGCCCGGCTGTTGGACTATCTCTCCGACGAGACAAAATTCAATGATTTCAAAAACAGAGTCTATTCACAGCTAAAATCCATAAAGCACCAGACGGCCGAAGCCTGCACTGAAGCGCTCGACATGATTTCCACATGTGGCATGAGCGATATGGTCAAGACTCACGTCTCAAACGGACTGCGTAAATGGGCATCCAAAGGTTATGTGTCTGACGGCTATTCGCAGAGCATGGCAAATGCGATGGACGACATCACAACAGCATATAAAAAGCCTAAAAAAGGACAGCCCGCACCCTCCGACGAGCTTAACGGAATCATTGCCAAAGCCCTCGACATGGTAAGATTCTGTGACGGACAGGTAGGGACACTCCAGCTTATTGCAGCCAATCTATATCAGCTCGGTCTGTTATCGTCACTTGCGGAATATATCGACAAATACCGGCGTGAGAATTCAACAATATTATTGAGCGATACCAACGCTCTGATTTCAAGGATTATCGGCACTGAAGACGCTCCGTTTCTCTATGAACGCGTAGGCGTATGGTTCAGACACTATCTCATTGATGAGTTTCAGGATACATCATTCAGCCAGTGGAGCAATATCCGTCCGCTTATAAACGAAAGTCTTGCTTACGAATATGACAATCTCGTCATCGGCGATGAAAAACAATGTATCTACCGTTTCCGTAACAGCGACCCCTCGCTCCTCCACAACCTGCACACCGACAGCATGGCAGAAGGACGGTGTGAAGTGCGTGGTGACAGCATATCGGAAAACACAAACTGGCGTTCATCATCAGATGTCATAAGATTTAACAATACATTCTTCTCCGCCCTTGTCAGGAATCTCGGCTATGAGGAAATCTATTCCAACGTAGCGCAACAGATTTCAAAAAAACACGCCGATCATCGCGGCTATGTCAGAGTCAGAATGTATGACGGTGATAAGAAATCTGACTGGTTGCCGGAAGCACTTGAAAATCTGACTCACGAACTGCGCCGGCAACTTGAATCAGGCTATCGCCCCGGTGACATAGCGATTCTGGTCAGGAAACGCGACGAGGGCAATATAATCATCAGGCATCTTGAGGACACGGTAAAATCCGACCCGCAGTTTCCTCCTTTCCGCATCGTATCCGACGCCTCATTGTTTCTTGGAAATTCACCGACGGTCGGACTCATCGTCAGCCGTCTCAAGCTTATCAGTGCTACGGATTTTGCCTCCGGCCCGCGAAAAAAGACAAAACGTGAGATTGCAACCCTGATTAACAGCTTCGAAAATGAAAAGAGCCGTGGAGCAAGTTCTTCGGAGTCTCTGCTGAAGGCTATCGCGATTCTTGAGTCCGGCTCAAAAGATGCCGGACATGAGGATGCTCCGGTAGCAGATGGTCAGGATAGCCGGACATCATCCGTGTCTTCCGCATCGGAAACTTCAGTCGATCTCATATCTCTTGTCGAAGAAATCGTCTCGACATACATCCCCGAAGCAAACCTGAAAGAAGAAAATCTATATATCAACGCGTTTCAGGACCTTGTGACGGAATTTGTCGGCAGAGGCCACGGAGACATCCGCTCATTCCTGTCATGGTGGGATGAAAAAGGCTATGCCACGCCGGTAGCAGGCGCTCAGGACGATTCGGCGCTGAATATACTCACCATACATAAATCAAAAGGTCTGGAATATCCCTGTGTCCACATTCCTTTTGCAGAAATGACCGAAAGCAATCGGCCTGAACCAGCATGGTTCGAACTCAAGTCGATACCCGGAATACCCGACGAACTCCTTCCCCCTATGCTTCCTCTTGAACTGTCATCAGCCATGAGGAGGACACCTTTTGAGGATCGATACGATGAAGTCTGCCGGCAAAAGAAACTTGACACTGTAAACCTCCTCTACGTAGCATTCACACGTGCCGTTAACGAACTTTGCATAGGATTCCCCAAACCAAACCCGAGAGCAAAAAATATTGCATCCGATCTGATAGATGCGATAGACATGTGCACACCCGAATTCTGCCATGAGCTTGAAAGCGGCGACAACCTGTCAGGCAGCATGTCACCCTACACCTATTTCTCTTTTGCAGATGAAACAATAACCATCGGCTCTCCGACAATTCCACAAGCTAAAGAAAAAAGCGAAAAGACAGCCCTGACTCCGGATGAGTTATGGGATATGGGCGAATACTACACCAACACCCAACGCAATATCTGGGACAATACCACCCTCGAAGATAAATACTACAACATCGAGGATGCACGCGACCGAGGCATAATGCTCCACGACACGATGGCAAACATTCTGACCGTAAAGGACGTTGAAGTCGCAATCAACAGCCTGCGTCATTCTAAAAAAGCCAAGGAACTGACAGCGTCCGACATTTCTGAAATCCATGCCATAATCATGGACCGCGTAAATGATCCAAAAGCGGCCGGATGGTTTGAAGGATATAAGAAAGTGATGATTGAACGTCCGATTGCAATCGGAGGCGACGACTCGCGCCGACCTGACAGAGTCGTATGGACTGCTGACGGGTATATCGATGTAATCGACTTCAAAAGTGGAAATCAAAAACCTCAGCGCTACATCAAACAGGTCAAGGAATACGTCGGACTACTGTCAATGCTCGGCTATAAAAACGTCAGAGGCTTCCTCTACTACCTTGACACCGGACAGATTGTGAAGATAACGGATTAAGTAGCCGTTTATCCGCCATTGATACCGCCACTCAATGCAGGATAGAGGTTGAAATATTCTTCCCGCCGTTCAGTTCTCCCGTCTGACTCACTTTTTTACCATAATTGATAGTGTAGGTCACATTCAGTGATATTCGGCGATGGAAGTCCGAGCCAAACCGGGTCATTTCACAGCCATACCAACGGGCTGTCAACGAATCTTTGCTGATTTTCCAAGACGATTGCAACAGATTGACAACCGATAGCTGGATATTCCATCCGCGAGAGGCCCATCCCGCACCTGCTGAATATGACATCGGCATCTTTCGAAGATAGGCCGTCTCCCCGTCAACATAACTGCTTCCTGAATCCCAGTAAGCGTTAAAGAAAAATTTTCCGAGATAGTAGTCAATATTTACACTGGCGTTAAACGGACTGTGAGAAATACTGTTGCTACCCGTCGTCTTGTAAAGCAATAGTCTTGGAGAAACGGATAACGAGAGTTTACCATTGATAAACTTTCCTGTCAGACTTCCTCCAATCTGTCCGTGATTATAGTCTCCGTCATTCTGATATTTTTTCAACATCATGCCGTCCGGTCCGTCGGGAGTATAGACAGGTATCTGGCGATTGATAATCCTGAACAGAACCGCGTATGCCGACATTTGCCAAGTGTTGCCGGGCAGAAAAGTATAGCTTATATTGGCTGCCACATGACGTGAACAATCCAGATCCGGGTTACCGCTTACATACATAAGTTCCGATTGCTGAATGACATTGGGATTCTTCATCGTTGCATCCGGCGACATTGTAGCATATTGGAACCACAGACTCAGCGAATTTTTATGATTAGGAGCATACTGCAAATTGATATGTGTAAACGGATAGCGTTCGTCCATCGTTTTACCGTTTATGAAGTTTGACTCGAAGGCATAACCGCCGTCAATACTACCGGAAACATGCCGGCAATTTAAAGATAGCCCCAGAGACACACCCGTGAATGTCTGGCGGAAACGATTGACTGCGATACTTGAACCGGAATAGTCAATCTTTGTACGCCCTCCACCTGACGACACACTTGAAAACAGTGTGATCTTATCAGTCAAGTATTTGTTAGCCTGAACCGTAGTACGCAGCCACCAAGAATCTTCGTCCGCATGATTTTCAATCGATTCGTCTCCTGCCGAATAATTGGACATTGTGTTATTACCTATGAATTCGGCTTGGAAATTACCATTGACCGACCATCCATTGCCAAGAGCGGCATAAAGTTCGCTGTCCCAACCGAGAGCATTATTTGCAGAAGGAGATTCTGTGTGAAATGCCTCCGACGGATAGAGACTTGAGAAATTTACATATCCCGAAGTACTATATTCCGGGGTTTGGATTCGACGATATGAGACAAGATTTCTAAATGAGAATTTATCGTTTCTGTTCCATGATGCCCTGAAAGCGGAATAGAAACCTCTCTGGCGGTATCGTGCCGCTTCCGTCTCGTGCTCACGTCGGACAGTCTGTGACTCCAACCTGAATGTTTCATACGCGGCTGAGCCTGTATGGGAATTATAGTCATAATCACCGGATACCATAAGGTCATACTCCATCTTTCGGCAAGCGAACTTTGAATACACTGAAGCCTCTCCACTGTGTACCAGAAATCGTTCTTTACCATTTAATTTAGTATAACCTCCGTATGTATATGAGTGTGTGATGAAGTTTACAACATGTTGCGAACGCTGAAATCTCGGATCGACAGGAAAATCAAGATATTCAACTCGTTTTACATCTACAGGATTAAGTCCGCTAATATCCTCGTCGGTGGCGGGATGATAATTTATAAACAAACGTACCCCTTGATTATCAACTGTCTTCACAGTTTCTGCAATAGGATTTACACTCAATTGCGGAATATTCATATGGGAAAGCAGCGAAATTCCGCCGGATGCTGTTGACTTCTGGTTTACAGACGGGATATAGACCGTCTTGGTTGCGCTTGTGCGCTGTGCATCGGCGACAACGGTTACTTCTCCAAGTTCTTTTACGGTCACAGTATCCGGCTCGGTGATCTGTCCATGTGCCACAAGAGGGAGCACTATCAATGGTAATATATAATGTTTCATGTCGCGAAATTACCCTGTTATGTCTTAATCAATCCTTATGCTCCCTTATTTAGTCTTAATCTTTCAGTAAGAGTGAATCGGGATTGGCTGAATTTTAATAAATTTGCACTGAGATGAAACACTTTAAGCTAATACTGGCCTCAATCCGTATACTTGTTTCGCTGCTCTTTGCGGCCAACGTTATTTTTATGGTGCAGTTATACGATTCAATAAAAGAGCGATATATAAATGATGTGGAGCAATGCCTCGGAAGGGCAGACCAGATAGAAATGGTCGACCGCATAATTGGAGCCGGACTTGGAGAGGATGATGACGTGGTATGGATTAAGCTCGGTTTGCAGAAATCGGATATCGGCTCGACAATGAGTGCAGAAAAATTACGTGAAATGGACTACTCTCAGGGATTCCGCCGTTTCGACAAGCAGATACTATCAATAATTGCACAATATCTTCATGCCAATTACGACGACTGGATTGGAAAACCAAATATATCAAAAATAGAAGAAGCATTTCGCCGCGACCTGAATTTCTCGGGATACTATCCGGAATACGTCCATATCACATGCCCGGGCGATACATTCGAATATCCTTCCGGCTTATGGAAAATAGAATATAGAATTAATGGAGAAATGACATATTATGCCTACATAACTCCGTTGACAGAAAACATATTGAGCGAAATGAGGGGAGTCATCGTGACTTCCGCCCTGATTGCTCTTGTCCTGACCTTCGGATTCTGGTATCTCCTTCATGTCATAAAACGTCTTCGCACTATAGAGGAGATGAAAGATGACTTCACCAACAATATGACTCACGAACTAAAGACACCAATCGCAATAGCCTATGCGGCAAATGATTCATTGCTGCAGTTTCCAGACCCGCATGATGAAGAACGGACAAAAAAATACCTCTCAGCATCTCTTGAACAGTTGTCAAAACTTGCAGGATTGGTCGAGAGTATCCTTGCCATGAGTATGGAGCGGAGAAAGCACCTTGTCATGGCAAAGGAAAAGATTGAACTTCGGTCCTTTCTGAGCTCTATAATCGAGCAGCAGAAGCTAAGAGCCGAAAAGAATTGTGAAATAACTTTTATTTGCCCGAAGGATGCCTATGTCGATGCTGATCCGACCCATTTTTCGAATGTAATCAGCAATCTGATTGATAACAGCATAAAATACTCCGGCACGAATGTAAGAATAACGATAAATGCCGATTCAACCGATGTGTCTGTCTCCGACAACGGAATCGGCATTCCTGAAAAATCTTTACCTGACATATTCAATAAATTCTACCGTGTGCCTCATGGCAACACGGTAGAAGTCCGTGGATATGGCATCGGCCTGTTCTATGTCAAATCAATTGTCGAGAAACATGGTTGGCAGATAAGTGTGGAAAGCAGAATAGGAAAAGGAAGCAAGTTTAATATTAAATTCAACAAACAATGAGCAATGTTAATCGGACAGCCGTTTGCACAGCAAGAATTTTATTGGTGGAGGACGACTCCACTCTGTCGATGATAATCTCTGAAACGTTGCAACGCGATGGTTTTGAGGTTGTGACAGCATGCAATGGAGTGGAAGGTCTGCAAAAATTCACAAAGTACGGAGCCGACCTTATAGTAGCCGATGTCATGATGCCTCGTATGGATGGCTTTGAAATGGGGCGGAAAATCCGACAGATCAGCCGGACTGTGCCGTTATTGTTTCTCACAGCCAAATCAGGAATAGACGACATTGTTGAGGGATTCGAACTGGGCGGTAACGACTATCTCAAGAAACCGTTCAAAATGCTGGAGCTGATAGTAAGAATCAAAGCATTGTTGCGTAGAAACATCAATGAAGAAGACCATAAATTTGAAATCGGCAGATATGTTCTGGATTTATCCACGCAGACACTGTCATATCCAGACAAAGACAACATAGAGCTTTCACTGATCGAAGCAAAACTGCTAAAGGAACTCGCGGTAAACGTCGGACAAACAGTGGAAGCCTCAACAATGATGCAACTTATATGGCAGCGTGATGACCCTTACAGCCGAAACTCCCTTCATGGATTTATCCACAAACTCCGCTTCTATCTCCGCCACGACACATCCATATCTCTGTTGAATCAGCGAGGCATAGGGTATATGCTCACGAAAAGAACATGAAATTTTCGTTCCGTTGCGCTGTCAATGCAGCACAATATCCATCAAACTAAGTCCAACGCTGTCATAAGTCATTGCAAACCATCAACTATCATAATAAACCTACTCAAAATACATTATATTTTCGACGGCATTTATTTGAATAGTTTTAATACAAAAAAGTCTTATAAACTTAAGTTTATAAGACTTTTTTGCTCCTCTGCGGAGAGAACGAGATTCGAACTCGTGGTAGGATTGCTCCTACGTCAGTTTAGCAAACTGGTGGTTTCAGCCACTCACCCATCTCTCCAATATTTTCGGACTTTAACTCTTCAAATCCGAACTTTCAAGATTCTGTCACAATCAACAATGCGTTTCTCTCAAAAGCACTGCAAAGTTAGTGCTTTAATTGGAATTTACCAAATGTTTTTACTATTTTTTATCACACAAAAATATCATTTTTCAACAACAATGACTAAACATGTTGATTACCAATCAAATCTACACATTGCTTTTTTTATAATATTATAATTTGGCAAAATATGCTAACATTTCTTGCAGAAAGACCAATTTATCAACTCCTCTGAATTGATAGACACATATAACCAATAAGTTTTTTTATTTCAATAGTTCGGTAAAATTTGCATATTCAATTGAATATCAATAAGATGCAACAACAATTCAATATCAATGCAAACTATTGTGTATCAGTGCGATACAGCTATGCCTGCTCAAAAATTACCGAACTGTTGTGCATAAAAAATCGCTGTTTTTGTTTACCTTTGCACAATCTTATTTCTAAATGAAGACTTATGAATTTAAAGACCAAGGCTATCGCCCTTACATTATTCTCGCTGTTTGCCGTTAACTCACGTGCTGAATTCAAGACATTTCCCGACGGAAGCGCTGTGCCCGCATGGTTTAACAATGCGGAAATTCCCCAGATTGATAAATTAGGCAAAAAATATGTAGTAACTGATCATGGAGTGATAAATGACAGCACTGTCATCCAGACTCCGGCTTTACAAGCTGTCATCGACAAAGCCGCCGGCGAAGGAGGCGGAGTGATTGTCATTCCTGAAGGAACATTCCTAAGCGGATCACTATTCTTCAAACCCGGAACCCATCTTCACATTCAAAAAGGCGGTAAACTCAAAGGCAGCGATGCGATTACCAACTATGAGATTGTCAAGACCCGCCTCGAAGGACAGACAATCGACTATTTCGCCGCTCTTGTCAACGCCGACAGATGTGACGGCTTCACAATTTCAGGCGAGGGGACGATAGACGGAAACGGTCATCGCTTTTATGACGAATTCTGGCTTCGACGCAAAGTCAACCGCAAATGCACTAATCTTGAAGCCCTGCGTCCGCGAATGGCCTATATTTCTAATTCAAAGGATGTGACTGTCAGCGGAATCCACATGGTCAATTCCGGATTTTGGACAAACCACCTGTATAATTGCGAGCGAATCAAATATCTCGGAGTCACCATACTTGCCCCGACCGACGGCTATCCCAAAGGCCCGAGCACCGATGCAATCGACCTTGACGTCTGCAACGATGTGCTCGTCAGCAATTGTTATATGAACGTAAACGACGACGGAGTCTGTCTGAAAGGCGGCAAGGGCACATACGTCGACACGATTGCAGGAAACGGCCCTGTCGGACGTGTGATAATCGACCGCTGCACATTCGGCAAGACAAATGCAGGTGTGACCTTCGGAAGCGAGGCATGGGACTGCTCAAATGTCATTATGAAAGACTGCAAGTTTGAAGACACCTACCATGTGCTGCTATTCAAAATGCGCCCCGACACCCCGCAGCAATATCGCAATGTATTAATCGACGGAGCGACAGGTCGCGTGCGCAATGCTGTCGAAGTCCAAACGTGGAAACAATTCTTCAATAAAGTAGACCGCGATCCGATGCCGGCATCAGGGGTCGACAATGTGACTTTCAGAAACGGCAAACTCGAATGCACCCGCGATTTCTATAAGGATAAGAAAATTGACGAATACACTCTTACCAATTTTACATTCAAAGATATCTGGGCCATAGACCCGTCGAAGTCATTCGACACCAAAAACATCGAAAACTGTGTGATTGAAAACGTGGTTCTCAAATAATCACATCTCTATACTATCCAAGAATAGGATATTCTTTCCGACCGCAAATGCTCAGGATTCAGGAATCTGCCTACAGATACCAGATCCTGAGCATTTTGTAAATCATAAGCCAGACTGACACATTACAATGAAAAGCACAATAAAAATTTATAGTATCTCACCGACGGCATTAGAAAAAGAATCCTTATCTTTGCGACATTGTAAAAATTTAATTTGGACGTGTAGCCACACATGGGTTCAACCACACTCAAATGTCTAACTTGCAAAGTTTAAAACATGACTGAAAAACGCGCACAGTTTGCAACCCGTCTCGGAGTCATAGCGACGACCGTCGGTTCGGCCGTGGGGCTCGGCAACATATGGCGCTTCCCTTTCGAGGCGGGAGTCCACGGAGGAGGCGCATTCCTCCTCATTGACCTATTTTTCATATTTATAATAGGTGTGCCGGTAGTCTGCGCCGAATTCATTATCGGACGTCATACAGGGCTGAATATCCGCGGAGCATTCCGCAAACTCGCGCCCGGAAAATCGTGGGGAATCGTCGGCTATCTCGGACTGCTGGCCTCGATGCTTATTCTAAGTTTCTATTCCGTCGTTGCCGGATGGACTCTTGAATACATCATTCAGTCAATGTCAGGCTTCGGTGGAATCACGTCTGTAGCCGGACTACACGGGCAGTTCGACTCATTTGCCACATCCGACATCCGCCCTGTCATCTGGACACTCGCCTTCCTTACCATAAACTATTTCATCCTTGCCCGCGGAGTCCAGAAAGGCATTGAAAAGATGTCAAACATCATGATGCCAATGCTTTTTGTAATACTAATCGTATTCTGCATAAACTCGCTGCGCATGGATGCCGCCACCGAAGGCCTTAGCTTCCTTTTCAAACCGGATTTCTCGCAGGTGACACCGTCGATTATGCTTGGTGCAATGGGACAAGCCTTCTTCTCGCTAAGTCTCGGTCTCGGATGCCTTATCACCTATTCAAGCTATTTTAAGAAAGAAACCCTGTTGCTGCGCACCGCAGGGATAATGGCTTCGCTTGACACTCTCGTGGCCATACTCGCAGGAATAATAATTTTTCCTGCGGTATTTTCATTCGGTTTAGAGCCTGCCGCCGGGCCAAAACTCGTCTTCGAGATACTCCCTTCCATATTCATGCAGATGCCCGGAGCAATGCTCTGGTCCACGCTCTTTTTCATACTTCTGTTCCTCGCATCGCTGTCATCAACCATCTCGATGAGCGAAATAACCATAGCCTACATGACAGATGAGTTCGGTTTCTCACGTCGGAAAGCGACTGCAATCAACATCTCCGTCGCGATGTTGTTCGGCACACTGTGTGCCCTCTCCTTTGGCTCGCTCTCTGAGTGGACTATATGCGGGATGACAATATTCAACCTGTTTGACTATGTTTCGTCCAACATTCTTCTGCCGGTGGGAGGCATGATTATATCCATTTTTGTCGGATGGGTGCTTGACCGCAACGTGGTCCGTGAGGAGTTAATCACCCCGGACAGCAGTGTCAGGCCGTGGATGGTGACAGCTGTCATCACATGTCTGCGTTATATAGCCCCGCTCTGCATAGGTCTCGTTTTTATTTACGGATTAATCTGACCACCCCGGAAAGAGGCTGTCATCAGCCAATCGGAATAAAAATTCGACTATTATAGCTGACTATTCGAAAATTATTGTTAAGTTTGTAGAAACAAACCAAGCGATGAGCAGGTTTTGTTTATTGGTAAAGCATATTCAATTCCGACGTGCCTGAGACTCTGACACAACGCCACTTGCAACAGGCATTCAGAAATAATCTCTATTTTCTCCCCCATGAAAAAGAAGACTCTCAACATCATTAAAAACGATCCTTGGCTTGAACCATATACCGATGCCATCGTCGGACGTCACAATGAAGCCCTAAACAAAGAAGCTGAGCTCTGCGGGCCGGAAGGCACTCTTGAAAGCTTTGCAAACGCCCATAACTTCTTCGGTCTTCACCACACAGCCGACGGAGGATGGGTGTTCCGCGAATGGGCACCGAATGCCACTGCAATCACTCTTATCGGCGATTTTTCCAAATGGAAGATCATGAAGAAATATGCCCTTAAGCCAAAGAAAAATGGTGTCTGGGAAATAAAGCTGAAGCCTAACGACATCCACCACGGCGACCTCTACAAGATGATGGTCAGCTGGGACGGCGGACAGGGCGAACGAATTCCCGCCTACGCGACCCGCGTGGTTCAGGACGAACAGACCAAAGTTTTCTCGGCTCAGGTATGGTCGCCGGAACCTTACAAATGGAAAGTGCGCCGTTTCCGCCCCGACACTCGTCCGCTCATGATCTATGAATGCCATATCGGCATGGCACAGGAAAGAGAAGGTGTCGGCACATACACCGAATTCCGCGACCTCATCCTGCCGCGTATAGCAGCCGACGGTTATAATGCAATCCAGATTATGGCCATTCAGGAACATCCCTACTACGGCTCGTTCGGCTATCATGTGTCGAGCTTTTTTGCTCCATCAAGCCGCTTCGGAACTGCCGAGGAACTGAAAAGCCTCATTGACCGCGCCCATGAACTTGGCATTGCAGTCATTATGGACATCGTACACTCTCATGCCGTAAAGAATGAAGTCGAAGGTCTCGGCCGCCTTGATGGCAGCTATAACCAATACTTCTACGGAGACTCGCGTCGCGAACATCCGGCGTGGGATTCGCTCTGCTTCGACTATGGAAAAAACGATGTGCTCAACTTCCTTCTTTCCAACTGTAAATATTGGCTTCAGGAATTCCGTTTTGACGGTTTCCGTTTTGACGGAGTGACCTCGATGCTCTACTACAGCCACGGACTCGGACAGGCATTCAACGGCTATGACGACTACTATAACGGCGGACAGGACACAAACGCAATCACCTATCTTACCCTCGCCAACAAGCTCATCCATAAAATAAACCCCAACGCTATCACCATCGCCGAAGAAATGAGCGGCATGCCGGGTCTCGCTGTACCCATCAAGGATGGCGGCATCGGATTTGACTACCGCATGGCGATGGGCATACCCGACTACTGGATCAAGACTCTCAAGGAGAAAAAAGACGAGGACTGGCATCCGACCTCTATTTTCTGGGAGCTGACCAACCGCCGTGCCGACGAAAAGACCATATCGTATGTCGAAAGCCATGATCAGGCTCTTGTCGGTGATAAGACTGTCATCTTCCGTCTTATTGACAAAGAAATGTACTGGCACATGATGCGCGACGATGACAATATGGTCGTTGCTCGTGGCATGGCTCTCCACAAGATGATTCGTCTTGTGACAGCATCGACCATCAACGGTGGCTACCTTAACTTCATGGGTAATGAATTCGGCCATCCCGAATGGATCGACTTCCCGCGCGAAGGCAATGGATGGAGCTATAAATATGCACGCCGTCAATGGGATCTCGTTGACCGAAAGGAATTAAAATACATGCTGCTCAACGCATTTGACAATGCAATGGTACATCTAATTTCAAGTGTCTACAACTTCCAGTCGCTTCCTGTAGTGAAACTTTGGGAGAAAGACGATGACCAAGTGCTTGCCTACATGCGCGGAGACCTCGCGTTTGTGTTCAACTTCAACCCGTCAAAGGCATTTACCGGCTATGGCATCCTCGCTCCGGCAGGTGAATACGACGTCGTTCTTTCAACCGACAATCCTGACTTCGGAGGATATGGCAACATTGACGAAAATGTCAGCCATCTGACACAGAACGATCCGCTCTTCGCGCCTTCAGGCAAAGAATGGCTTCGCCTTTACCTGCCACCGCGTTCGGCTCAGGTATTGCGTCTGCGTCGTGCGACACCGCCTAAACCCTCCAAAAAAGGATCAAAAGCATAAAAACGGTACGTACATTCAACCACACCACCGGGGAGCATCCGACATTGAAATTGCCGGAAACTCTCCGGAATTTTTTCAGGTCTCTGTAATCCGATGAAAGCCACAATAACGCAGCTCAAATGCGATTTGCTTTATTCATGGCATTTCACTAATTTTGCAATCAGTTGCAACTAACCCGCGCAACATTGTTTCAACTCCATAAATCATCAACAACCATGTCAACAGAAAAAATTATGACTCCTGAAGAGGCCCGCGAGTGGATGGAAACCCGCGAATGGGCAAACGGATGGAACGTCAACCCCGACGCGACCATCGACGCTGTTGAATTCGCAACACAGTATCAACGTAACAAACCGCTATGGGACAAGCTCTTCAAATTTCTTGCCGAGCATGATCCGATGACACTCGAACCCGGAAAAATAGAGCTTGAAAAAGACCGTGTATGGATCAATGTGCCGGCTGAATACACCCCGAAATCGATTGAAGAAACACGTACAGAAAACCACCGTAAGTATATCGATCTCCAGTACACTTTTGTAGGCGATGAACTCTATGGCCTCGCCGACCCTGACAAAGTGACTCCGACGATGGAATATGATCCGGTGAAAGACCGCACATTCTATACACTCGACGCTCCAGCATCATACGTCCCCGCAGGCGCTGACCGCTTCTTCCTCTATTTCCCGAAAGACCTTCATCAGCCTTCGGTAAAGGCTTCGGAAAATCCCGGTATTTCACGCAAACTCGTAGGCAAGATAGAATACGCTGAATAATCCGCCTGAAAATCACAATAAAAAGACAGATGACACATGAATTTTTGCTTTCTGTGTCATCTGTCTTTTTATTAATACGCTTTTTCGTGAATTTACTTCTTCACGTAACGGATTGCATTGGCAGGCATTTTGTCACCGTCATGGCCAAAACTCTTCATTGCATCGTGTGGCTCTATCGTCACCTTTGACTCATCAAGTTTTGAACGGTCAAGCCCGAAGACCTCAATAAAAAAGTCATAGACAGCATTGCGCTTGCTCGGCCCGAAGTCATGACCTTCGTTCGGGAGATGAACGTTCGAAACCTTATCCTTTGCGCCATAAAATCCATAGACACGCTGAAGATAGGGATATTCATTTTCAGGCACAATATTGGTCCAGTCCTTGCCGTCGGAAACAATGCGCATCGGACGTGGAGCGAAAGCGGCTGCAAGCTCGGCATTGGTAGTACCACCGCCGGCACGCATTATAGGCATACCGCTTTCACACGGACAGCCGCCATCAAAATAAGATGACAGGCTCACCACCGGACATAAAGCTGTATAGCGCGGGTCAATCACCGACAGGAGCACAGACTGCGAACCGCCGCCTGAACCGCCGTTGACACCGACACGGGTCGAATCAACATCCTTACGGGCAATCATGAAATCAAGTATAGAGATTCCATTGAGAGCCTGTATGACATGAGCTTCAGGTTTGTGATGACCTTCGCCACCAACCTGCAAAGCGGATTCACCCCATCCATAAAGGTCATAATCCACACATATAGCTCCCATACGCGCAAGTGAGGCAAGGCGCTGCTGCTGAGCGTCGTTGTAACGGCCGTTGCCGAAATGTCCGTTCGGACAGATAATCAGCGGGTGCTTGCCTTTTGAATCAGGAGCATAAATCGAACCGCACACATAGAGACCCGGAAGAGTTTCAAGATAGAAATTCTGAACGGTATATCCGTCAAATTTACGCACTTTCGAAAAGACCGGTCTTGCTTCGACACGCTTTGCAAGCGCATCGTCAATGGTCAGAAGCTCACGGACTTCCTGACGGATAGAGTCTCGTCTCGCTTCCCAAGAATCCTTGTCGGAATAGAGCGAATTGAGCCATGCAACCATCTTGCGACCATCGGCCTCGGTGCGACGCGGATATTCATAACGTTTCAGTTTATAAGTCTTTTCATTCTGCTTCACGAACTTAAAGTCAAACGGCATAAGCACATTGGCCAGAGATTCCTCTACTGAATACGGACGGATACGAGAGTCGGCATACGGTAGTACAAGACCGGTAGTATCAATGTCATATTTCAATTTGACCTGAAAACGTTCGCTTATCTCTGTGAGCACTTCTCCCAAAGGACGGCGGAACTGGTTTTCATAATTATTCTGAGCCATTGCCGGCATGGCTGCAAGCGCCATGCCGAAAATGATAGTTGCTGATTTCATCTGTTACTTTATTTTTGAAGAAAAGGTATATTTACCGGATTTGACAGTCTTTGCCTGAGTTTCACCCGGAATAATCACGTCTGCCGACACATTGGCCGGAAGAGTCAAATCCAAAGTAAAATCGTCGCCATTGCGTCGCCAATCGACCTCAACGTCGCCGTAGAGGGTAGCGGTACGTCCTCTGACACTCGTCAGGTCACCCACAACCGAAGGTTCGATTATGAGATGCTGCATTCCGGGACGACTCTCGTCAATCCTGATTCCTGCGAGCGAACGGAAAAGCCATTCGTCAATCTGCCCCATCATGAAGTGGTTCCATGACGAACCCTGACGCGGATCCCACTGCTCGGTGAGCGTCGTAGCTCCGAACTGAAGCTGGAAACCATAGCCCGGAGCGTCGTAATGGTTGTGCATTCCATACATGATTGAGTCAAGGCCGTTGTCGGCAAGAGCACGGAAGAGATAGCGGTTACCGACGTCGCCTGTGGTAAGGCGCACGCCGTGCTCACGGATGTCGCCGACAAGATTATCAAGCACAGCCTGTTTCTTGTCTTCAGGAATCATGCCGAGGAAAAGCGGAAGGGCGTTTGAGGTCTGGCTACCCGTACCATAGTCGGATGTAGCCGGATCAAAATATTTCTTGTTAAACGCATCGTGCACCTTGTCAGCAATGGCCTGATAGCGCGCTGCATCATCCTTCTTGCCAAGCAGCTCGGCAGCCTTTATGACGTGGAGAAGATCCATGTAATAATGAGCCGATGCGACAAGTCCGACAGGCGTGTTGCGCGAGAAGCCTGCACGGAAATCACCATAGTCATACCAGTCGCCGAGACCGAAGTCTATCAGATTGCCGTCTGCACGAGTGCCGAGATAGTCGACATAGGCAAGCATATTGGGATAGTATTCACGTATAAGACTGTCGTCGCCATAAGCTTCGTAGTACATCCACGGAGCAATAATCAATGTAGCTCCCCATTCGGGTGACTCGGCGAAATCATCCATACCCGGGCCTTCAAACACGACATATTGCGGGGCGACAGTCGGCACTATGCCGTCGGCTCTCTGGCTGTCCGCTATATCGCGGAGCACCTTCGGATAATACGACGTGAGGTCGTAGTTATACAAAAGCCCCGGGCCGTTTAGATGAACCTGCTCAAGCCATCCGAGCTTCTCGCGGTGCGGACAGTCGGTAAACACTGACTGCATATTACTCCTGACGGCATTGCGGATAAGACGGTGAGCGGCTGTCAACACTTCGCTTGAACATTCAAACTCTCCGCCTTCAGATGCTGAGTTATAGATGAAACATGATTTGATATCCTCGATGACAGGCAACCCTTCAGGATTCGGTTCTCCGGCAAAGACCGCACCCTCAACCTGTATGTAGCGGAAACCGTAGTATGAGAAACGTGGATGCCACGTCTCCGGCTTGTCGCTGCGGAGTGTGTACGTGTAGTAATGCTGACGGCCGGTCTGTCGCTGATTGGCGGCATTATCGTCAGTGATACTTTCACCTACGACCATCGTAACTTTCTGACCCGGCTTGCCCTTGAGCGTGATTTCTGGGAATCCGGCAAGATTCTGTCCCATATCAAGAAGAATGGCAGAAGGATCGATGGTCCGCTTTGTAGCCTTGTTTCCCTTCTCAATTTCATCGGCAGTCAGCTTATGACGGCTTTTGACCGGAAAACGTTCCATAATCTTCACAGGAGGCGCAAGCTGAGGAGTCAGTTTGCCTTTAGGTGACTGCTGCACTACTACAGGATGCCATTTGCTGTCATCGAAACCGGCTCTATCCCATCCCGGCTGTTCAAGACGCGCGTCATAGTCCTCTCCGCCATAGATTGAATGGAAAGTAATCGGGCTTAGGTCATATTTCCAATTGTCGCCTGTCTCTATGATTTCTGTCGAGCCGTCGGTATAGCGTACAAGCATCTTCACCCATAAGGTCTCAGGGCCGAACCCAATCTGAAGTTTGCTGTAACGGTTACCGCGCACCACATTATAGAAACCGTTGCCGAGCAAAACACCCATAGCGTTCTCGCCGGAATGGAGCATGTCGGTAACATCATAGGTGTTGAAATAGACAGTCTTGTCATAATCGCTCCAAAGCGGAGTGAACTCACCATCACCGACTTTCTCGCCATTGAGTGAAAGTTCATAGTGTCCGAGACCGCAGACATAGACTGTCGCATCAGCAATCTTTTTCGGCAAATCGAATTCTGTGCGGAGTATGATGCTGCGCGATGCCATTGAGTCGACACGCTCCCAAGCTTCCTTCACTTCAGGTTTCTTCCATTTGTCGTAGGTATAATTGCGACCTTCAGGTAGATTTGACTGCTCATAGCTGACAGCGCCGATCCATTTCCCATCAAGAAACTTGCTGTCGGGGGCTATGCGGAACTCAGCAGGATTGCTCCATGCCGATGCCTTGCCCTTCTCGTCCCAGACCTTCACACGCCAGTAGTAGCGTGTCATCGGTTCGAGACGCGGACCGAAATAGGCCACAAGCTGGCTCTGTGGAGATTTAATTTTGCCAGAATTCCATACCTTGGAAGTTTTCTTACCGTCACGCGTGAAGAGCTCAATCTGATAGGCTGACTGCATCGTCCCATTGTCGCCTTTAAGCTGCCAACCGAAACGTGGGGTATCGGTGTCGACTGCTAAAGGAGTGTCGGTCATTTCGCATGTCATCCTGCCGACCTCGATTGCCCTTAACGGGAGCGAGGCCAGCAGAAGAATTGCCATATAAAGTATTCGCTTCATATAATTCTGTATTGATGATTAGAGGACATCCTTGCAGACAAGACGCTCAAGCGACGGCGCATGACCGACTTCCTTGCCATCGACATAGACACGCAGACCGCTGCCTTTGTGGTAGCGCTGACCGTCCTTATCCCAGAGGATAGTGACATTACAGCCATGATAGGGGACATTGTCAAGGCAGAACCAGTCCCATTCGCCTTCGGGGACAAGGGGATTGACCTCAATGGTATTGTCGTTGCGCGGGCGCAGACCGACGAGACCGGTTATGACGAGGTCGTTGAATGTCGAGTGATTATAGTAGCGGCTACGCTCCTGATCACCCTTCAGCCAATAGCCTGTAACCTCGTCGAGATACTCGCCTATATAGGGACGGCCACGATGGTGCTGCGACTCGACGTAGCGTTTCATCTGAGCGAAATAAGTGCTGTCGGTGACGACCGGATTCTCTTCGGTATTCAGATAGTTGGCAAGTGCGGTCAGAGTTTGGGCAGAGGCAAATGGCCAGATTGCACCGTCCCATTCGCATTTACCCACACCGCGCGTGCGGAATTCAGGGTGACGGCGCTCGGCAGTCGTAAGACCATAAGGAGCTGAGAAGCCATTCTCATCATTGAGCTGAAGCCAAGCCTCATCATATTTACCCTTGTCGGGAAGATTGAAATACCAAGGAATATAGCCGATGGCCTCGCGTGCCTGTGCGCAAGTGTCGCCTCTGACTGTCTCAAAGAAGGCGTGATCCTTATTCCAGAGACGTGACTGCACAAGGTTTTTGATTTCTTCAGCTTTCTTCTCGTAAAGTTCCTGTTCATCCTTCTTGCCAAGCTTTCCGGCAATTGCGGCGAGAGCCTTGGCGTTGCCATACATATAGGAGTTGATGGTCGGGCGGGCATATTTCTTTTTGCGACCGCCGCTGATGCTTTCCTCCATACCGTCCTGCACATCGCCCTGCCAGTACAGTCCGTTTGGCAGACGGTGTTGCTCTTCCCATCGGGCATATTCGGCCTTCAGGTCAGGATACATCTTGGCGAGTGCGTCAAGATCACTATCGACAAGGTAACGGTTATAGACTGCATCAGGATTCCACGAGCTGAACTTCATCATCTTGGCCATAGGCTGACCGTCGTTGCCATGATACCATGTGTTGATGATGCCGTCGAGATATTTCGGGTCGCGCAGCCAGCGGCTTTCATAAATATGGTGGCCGATGGCACATGCGATCAGGTTGTATTTGTCAGCATAGCTACGATCAACGAGGAATTCCGTCATTCCATAGCCTACAGGAGTATTCTTGATGTGCTTGCGCAGAGTCCACCAACGGTAATAATACATCTCTTCCATATCCTTGTCGGGACATTCGAACAGAGGTATGTTTTCCTTCATCCACTCCGACGATTCCGAATTGGGAATTGCCTGTGCGATGTTCTCATCCTCCATGTCATTGAAATAATCGGCATGATGTGAAAAATCATCGTATTTCAAGACAGATGCAGTGCCGTCAATGTCACGCGACGAGCTCTTGAAGTTTGCGATACGGTAGACGGCCTCCTTGTCTACGTCATTGGCACGGAGCATGTCGTTGTGCTGGTCGGCCTCAGTATCGACATTGGGGAAATTAGAGTGTGGACCTGTGCGGAATACCACGCGCTCAACCTCCTTGACAGGAGCGAAAAGCATTCGTGTAGTCTTCTTTTCTCCGTTGATGTAAACTGTCGAATTACGGTTATCGAGCGAAAGGTCGACTTTCACATGATATGGTTTTCCGGGTTCGTAGTTGAGGATTTTGCCGTAGCGCGCTCCACCCTTCGAACGGAATTCTCCTTCCGGCGTGAGGTCAAGACGTGCGCAGGCTGTTCCCTCGTCATCAACGAACTCGATTAGCAGGTTGCCATAATCGTTTTGATCGGCCATAAGGTCAAACTCGACAGAAAGCTCACGTGTCGGCGGAATCTTTCGTTCCACTTTCGATATGTCAAACGGATCTTTGTCCGCAAGAGTCAGCCATGTTTTCCCATCTTTCTCCTGAAGCGAAACGGGAGCCCATACGGGTGAATAGATGTTCCACATCGTGAGATCGGAAAGCGACTTGAAATTGCCGAAATTCTCATCGGCATGTCCCGTAGCCACAAGCTCGACAGGGACAGGCACGCGTGCCACCCACATGTCTTCTTTACCGACGCTGTATGTCACCCAAAGGTCACCGTCGGGAGGATTCCCGTTGCCTTCCTGAATGCCTCTCACATATTGCGGACCGAACGACTTGTATTGGCCGGCATAGCGCATAGGCGGCACTTCACCGTGAACAAGATTAAGCGTAGTGTAGTCAAGACCGTCGGAACTGAGGGAGATTGCGAGCGGCCAACGGAATTCCGATGGATTATATACGGTGGCATAAGTGCCGTCGCTCAGTTTCTGTCCCCAGATTTTCGCGTTGCTGTTGACAAATCCTTTGGCGCGCTCCACAGGCTCGGCCCATGTATTGCCTCCGTCTTTGCTCACAGAAGTCAACGCATGTTTCCAGAGTGATGCTATGTCACCGTTGGGGAGCGTGTACCAGCAGAATGCCTTGTATGGTTTTGCAAGAGGAATCATCGGATCGTTGCGGTCGGCCTCCTCGACCCACTGCATGCGGTAAAGCGGATTGGCGATGATTTCCTCACAAGCTTCACGAAAACCCTTGTCCTTACTTTTCTTATAGTTGGGATAATTTGTATTCTTCTCGTTGAAGTCGTGATTGTAGTAGATAAAATATATCGGGCCGAACGAGCCGTCCTTATAGATCTCACGTACCACGCGTCCGATTCCGTTGCCGTCGTTTGGATCATCCTTGTGATGAAGGGCGATACCATAGTTGCCGATTGCAAGCAGACGGCCTGATTTCGACACATAGAATCCGACACGCTGGTGCATAACTGCGTCCTGACCAGAAGCTACGGCATCGATTCCTTCCTTCTTAAAACCGTCGGGACGGGGTAGACAGGGAAAAGAATCTGAGGAGCACTCCAGTTGTAACCGTCTTCGGAGGTCTGGAGCAGAGTGCGGCCTCCGCCTACGTGTTCGTCGACCGGATTGGAAAGATAGTGCATGTAGAACTTGCCGTTCCAGTATGCCATCATCGGTTGATGATTGTAGGTCCAGCCGTTATCGTTCGGCGAATAGAGGTCATAGCGACGGTTGGCACGCATAGTCTGGATATTGTGCACTCCGACAGCCGGAGAAAGTGCTCCGTCGTGACGGTTGGGATTCGAAAGTTTTGTCCCTGTATAATGTATGCGTTCCTCGGCAGTAAGCCCGAAGGCTGTCAGACAGGCTGCCGATACGAGGACTAATTTTGTCAGCTTCATTTTTTATTGCTTGCTTCAATAAGGTTTTTGACTACCGAACGCGGAGCGCGGAATATAGTACCGTGCTTGTGGTCCTTTGGTACGCTCACACTGTCTGTAACATCAGTGAATGTCACAAAGTCCTTTGTCTTGTGGGCGCTGTAGATGAATTTTCTGTAAGTATCATAATAGATATAGTAGTCATCTCCGACTTTGGCTACCGACGGGCCTTCGGTGAAAGACTCTGTGAACGGCTCTGAAGCAGGAGAGTAAGGACCTTCGGCCGACTTTGCAAAAGCCACCTTGATGTTGCGGTTGGGACGAGTATTGTCCTTGACCACCATCACATAGTCATCAGTGCCACGCTTCACGAGTGTAGCGTCGATGCAGCTGAATCCCGGATCATAGAAAAGTTTCGGCTCGGAGAATGTATTGAAATCTTTTGTGGTGACGTAGTAGAGACGATGGTTGTTTTTCTCATCCTCGATGCCAACATCAAATCCGGCATCAACGACACATGAGGCGTATATGATCATGAACTGATCCTTAACATCGTCATAGAAAAGTTCGGGCGCCCACAGATTCTGGGTAGATGCAATCGAATCCATTGCCGGAATGCGACGCTGCTCGCTCCAATTGATAAGATCCTTGGAGCTTGCGTAACCGAATCCTGTATCACCCTTCCACGCAATTGTCCACACAAGGTGATAAGTGCTGTCAGGACCGACAACAATCGAAGGGTCGCGCATGATGTTCATGCCGATTTCTGGCTTGAGCCATGTGCCGGCGATACTGTCCCAGTGAATACCGTCCTCACTGTAAAGGAAGCGCAAACCTTCGTCGGCTGGTTCGTGGAACGATGTGAACATATATAAATCGTTTTCGGGCTGCGTTTCAGTCTTGTTAGCACCCGAACTACACGAATAGAGGCCAAGACCAAGCCCGACTGTCGCTATAGCTGCTGCAAATATTTTCATGATGGTTAAATTCTGTAGGGACACGGCGACACCGCATCCCTACTGTTGTTTATTGTTGTTATGAGTTTTTATAAATCAAGTCTCGCGTATTTCACACGCTGTCGACGCCACGTATATATTGCATGCAACTTGCCGTCTTTACCCTGTATGATACTCGGATAAGAATACTGACTGACAGGGCTGTCTTCAAGCGTCATGACATTCTCCAATGGATTCCATCGTCTGAAACGGCCACACAAAGAGGATTGCGGACACCTTTAGGTGTTCCCGGAAGAGTTGCGAAATCATTGTAGATAAGCACATGGCGACCGTCTTTGAGAGTCACGGCATCAGTTCCCGAATTATTGTTGGGCATATCGATGAGCGTGACGGGAGTCCAAGTGTCACCGTTGTCACTGCTCCAGCTTGTCGCAATCTTTGAGTTGCGTGTGCGGCAAAGAATCTGCAGACGGCCGTCGGAATGACGCAGGATGCTCGGCTGAATCGCATAGATTGGTTCGGGCTCTGTACGGTCGGTGCGTATTGCCGAATCCGAGGGAAGCGCTCCGGCTGTGTGCCACGTCTTGCCTTTGTCATCGCTGATTTCAATCCATGCACGCCAGCCGTTGCCTTCACGGCTGCTCGGCGAAATGATACGTCCGTTGATATATTCTGGCTTATTCTTGATCGGACCAAGGATGCCTTCGGGGAGAGGCTCGCGGTCACTCCACGTTTTTCCCCCATCGGTCGACCGGACTACCCATCCGGTCCAGTCACCTACGCTTGAACCTATCTTATAGAACAGCATCAGTTCCTTTTCACCGGGAATCTGGAAAAGCACCGGATTCCAGCATGCCTTGCGGCGCGCATTGTTGATATCGCCCTTGAAATGCGGACCGACAGGTCCGGCTGTCGCCGGGGTTGTCTCGGCGTTGATGCCTGAAAGACCTGCAAGCTTGATATTGGGGTCATTGAGGTCGAATACGCCATCGGCTGCGATCACAGGCTCGCTCCATTCGGTAGCACCCTTTGGTTTACGGCATACCCAGATCACGCAATCGGGATTGCGCTCCTTTGTTCCGCCAAAAAACGAAGCCACAAGATCGCCGTTGTCAAGCTCGACGATGGTAGCGCCATGACATTCAGGGAATGAGGCGGTTTCATAGAGGAACTCGTCATTGAGAATACCTTTGCGCTTGTCGCCCAAGGAGGGATCAACCTTTATGTCAAGATTATATACTCCAGAGCCTACACTCCAGTATGAATTCAGACCTTCAGAACGCATATATTTCGCTCCCGGGGCTTTCACAGCCTTTTTGTCGGGAGTCGGGACACAAAGCACAGCCGTGGTGTTGCACGGAATCTCGACACGCCATTCTATGTGCATAGGTGTCTTGACCCAACGGCTTGCAAGTAGGCCGTAAGGTGTGCGGTAGGATGCGTTCACACTGTCGAGCTGCTGAATCGAGAAGTCGGGTTTGAGAAGAATCTCCTTGTAGCCCGGCTTAGCAGGATTGAAACCTGCGAGATCCTGATAATACCAGTTCAGATGGTCTCCGAGCATCATGACGTGGTTGTTGCTGTTCATCTTCCGGCTGGCGGTATCACCGTTCCAAAGTTCCCAGATAGTAGTAGCACCCTTTGAAATCTCGTAGCCGTAGCTCGGATAAGAAGTGTTGGAGGCAAGCATCGCCGCGACATCGCCGCGTCCGATGCGCGACAGTTCACGCATGAGCCAGTTGACTCCGATGACACCAGTAGATATATGCCCTTTGTTGGTTTCGATTATTGTCTTTATCAGATTATCGGCCACCGGCTGGCGATATTCTTCGGGCACCATGTCAAATGCGAGCGGCAGCACATTGGCCGTAGCAGTATTGTTGCCATAGAAAATGCTGTCGGGATACAGGATATGTGGAGTCTTAACAGGCGAAGTCCCTTTCTTGACAGTCAGGAACTGCTTGTTGAAAGCATTCTTTACCTTGTCGGCATCGCTTTCCCATGCTGAAGCCTCGGCATCGAGCCCCTGTATGCGGGCAAACTTGGCCATCAGCTGACACATCTTATAATAATAAGCGGAAGCTATCAGAGTTCCGTCTGTCTTGCGGGCCGGATCCTGACTGTGGATCATATCAGGCTTTTCAGGCGGGACACACCAGTCGCCATATTTGTCAGCAGTGATAAGACCGTCCTTGTTTGTAAAATCAGTCCTGATATGGCTCATCCACTTCTTCATCGCTTCATAATTGCGGATGATTGGCTGCGGATTGCCGGTCTGTTCATAAATCATATCTGACACGACGGGAAGGGTTGATGACCATGTCATGTCAGAAGTATAGTAGTTGTAGAATGCCGGAGCGATGTCGGGCAGACAACCGTCCTCACGCTGCGACTCGCGCATGTCGTCCATCCACTTGGCATACATAGTGGCATTGTCGAAAAGGAAGTTTTCGCCCCATGTTCCCATGTTGTGGTCGCCTGTCCACGGCTGACGCTCGTCGCGCTGGGGACAGTCCACGGGCACACCTTTATAATTGCTGGCTATACCCCACCATGCGTTACGATGGATAGCATTCATGGTCTTGTTTGAGCTGGCAAAAGAACCGTTGTCAGGAAGAGCGTCGTAAACAAACTCTGCCACAATGTCTTTCGGTTTAAGATCCTTGACACCTGTAACCTCAACGAACTGGAAACCGTGATATGAGAACTTCGGACTCCACTTCGCTCCATTTTCAGTGCCGTTGGCTATGTAGCGGTCGGTGCTCTGCGCATGACGGAGATTCTCGACATCAAGCCGGGTGCTGTCAGGCGAGATACGCTCGGAGTAGCGAATAACGACAGTGTCGCCTTTGGCAACATCTGACACTGCAATCTTGACCCATCCTGCCATATTCTGGCCGAAATCCACCATAAAACGGTCACCGAGCTTGCGGACACTCTTGGGAGTGAGAGTTTTCATGACCTTCATGTTGGGGCAGTATTGCCACGGAGCGTACCGAAAGGAAGCTCCGCACGCTGTGCCTTCAGCCATTTCGAATCATCGTAGCCCGGCTTTGTCCAGTCGCCGAGATCGAGGCGGGCATCATAGATTTCGCCGTCATACTCATTGTTGCTGCGAATAGGCCCTTCGGCTGTGAGACTCCACTTTTCATCTGAGTTGACACGCTGCTTTGTCCCGTCGGTGTACTCGATAATCATGTTCATGCGCATCTTCGGATAGCCGAACGTAGGAATCTTGTAGGGCTTATAATTCTGGCGCATTGTATAGAAACGGCCATTGCCAAGAGTCACGCCGACGGCATTAGCCTCACCGTTGCCTTTGAGAAGGTCAGTGACATCGTAGGAATTATAGAGTGTTGTCCGGCGATAGTCAGTCGGAGCGGGCGCAAGCACGTCGTCGCCAACTTTCTGTCCGTTGATATAGAGCTCATATAGACCGAGACCTGAAATATGGGCGGTTGCACGCTTGATTTCTTTTTTCTCACTGTTGAACTCCTTGCGGAGATAACGGGAACTCATGCGGCTGTGGGAGTCTTCGATGTCCCACTCGAACGGGCCTTCCCATCCTATCCAGCGTCCGCCCCAATGTCCTTCGCCGACAATACCCATCCCCCACTCTGCCTGAGGGCTCCAAGACGAGTCACCACGTGTGGTCGATACTTTCACTTTCCAGTAGCAGCGGGTATTGTCAGCAAGTTTCGGGCCTGTATATTCGACCCACACCGAACGGTCGGAAAAAACTTTTCCCGAATCCCAGATGTCACCCTGACCGGCTGCGAGCTTTTCGGGCGACGAGGCAACGAGAATATGGTAGGCTGTCTGCATCACATCTCGGTCAGACGATGTGATTATCCAGCTCAGGCGCGGATTAGGCGTCTCGACATTGAGAGGACTGACAAGCCCCTCTGTCGTCAGCGAACCGACATTCACACCTGCGCTGACACCTGTGACGATGAGCAATGCAAGAAGCAGGGTTGAAATCCGATACATCATAATGAAAATGTATTGTTAATAGCGTGAATATGCTAGGGATTAGTTCTTGGAAGGAAGATTTTTCCAATCTTTTCCGATGTAGTCCTTGGCGGAATCCACCGCTATGAGCACACGGTCATTACCCGCACCGTGGCCACCGTCATACTGGAAAGGTGTAACCTTGCTGTCAAATTCACCGATATACTCAAGATTCCCGTCTTTCGGGTCATACCACCATGCGTTTTTCTTTTTTCCTGAAATTTTGGTGAGATCAATCTCCATCGGACGGTTTGTATAGTTGTAGACAAGCAGATAGTCATTGCCACGGGTGGCAATGAGACGGTCGTAGCGAGTGCCGTTCTCACCTGCGATTATGCTCTGGTCGGGGACACGCTCAAAAAACGGGAAAGCAAGGATAAGATTCTTAAGGTGCTTCATCTGATTGAAACCGGGATCTTTCATACCTTCATACCATGTCTTGACAGCTCCGTAACCACCGACGTTGGCCGGTTTGAGCATCTGCATGATTGAATTGTGTCCGTAGGTATGGCCGAAAGCTCCTGCAAAAACAGCCCAGTATGCGTAGCGACGCACATCGGGAGCTTTCCACCAAGGCTGCGAAGGATCATGCAGACCCTGAGGGATTTCCTCGTAGCTCGGTTCGGCATCAAATATAGGCTTGCGGGGCTTCATGGCAAGACCGGCTTCAACATAACGCCAGTTGTCCTCAGCCTGTGCGGCCTGTGCGGTGTCGTCGCCGTCGCCACGCACTTGGTCATAGCGGCGATGACCGCTCTGGAACATATTGAAGTCAAGCCACTCTGCATTGTGAAACCAGTTGATTGACGATGTGCGGCCGAAAGGATGGTAGCTCATGAGATGGTTCTTGTCAATCGACTTGATTGTACGTGCCATCGCATTCCACTGGTCAGGATTTATGTCGCCCTTGACATCACCGCCCATGACCCAGATGATATTTGGAGAATCCTTGTAGCGCTCGGCAAGGAACTTGCCGTATGCCTTGGCATCGTCTACGCTCATGAGTCCGGCTTTCACAAGGCCACCCCAGATAGGGACCATCGCGATGTATATACCCTGATTTTCAGCCTGCTTGATGATATAGTCCATGTGATCCCAGTAACCGTAGACTCCTTTTTTGTTGATTTCAGAGAAGTCCCAGCCGTCGGAATTTGAAAGCTGTCCATAGAAATTGATGGCCGGTACACCGTTGATGGTCTGCACCTGCACCACATTGTAGCCGGCCTCGCGGCAACCATTCAGATAGTAGGAAGCCTCGGAGCGGTCAAGACGTTCAGGCAGGAGCCAGCCTGTCTCACCCATCCAGAAGAATGGAGTGCCGTTTTCATGCTGAAGATAAGTTCCGTTGTCGGAGACACGCAATTTTCCATTGTCCCAAGGCTTATAAACTTTCTTCACAGGGTCCTGTGCGTAGATGCCTGACATCGCCGCAATGAAGAGACAGATGAATAAGCTTAATTTTTTCATGATTCGCTGGTTTATTATTCGTTGATTTTAGATTATTCGTTGATGATTCATGCCGGATTCTTACCGACGAAATTGCAGGGACAGCCTTCAAAACGCCTCCATCCCATTGGCCTCAGCCTCTGAGATGGGATTGACGTTGATTTTGATTGACGCAACTGATTGACGTAATTGAGCCTGATTGACGCTTCGGCATTTTAAAGCGTCCCTGCAAAGCCGTCGTTATTTCACTTTCCGAACAGCGTATAGGTTTCCCCGGCTTTTGTGGGGAGATCGTAGAGATAGGTTTTCTTCAGTTCGACAGGATTGAGCTTTGCTTCCGGGCTGATAATAGGCGCGAGACCTTCGTTGACCGCAAACATAGCATTGCTGTTCCCACCTTTGGCAGCCTTAAGCCCCTTGCCCTTGAGTGGAGTGAGCGTGCGCAGACGGCAGTTTCCTCCAAGAGTCGATTTGACGGTTACTTTTTCGATACGGCCGTTTTTCCATGACATGTCTATAACAAATCCGCCACGGGCTACGAGACCGGTAATCTCGCCGTCGGGCCACACGGAAGGAAGAGCGGGAAGAAGATAGATGAATCCGTCATGGCTCTGCATCAGCATCTCGGCGATACCTGCCACACAACCGAAGTTTCCGTCAATCTGGAACGGCGGATGCGCGTCAAAGAAGTTGGGATATGTTCCTCCCTTTTTCTTTTCATTACGCACGAGAGTCAGCTGGTCGGTGATCAGTTTATAGGCATGATCGCCGTCAAGCATGCGTGCCCACAGACAAACCTTCCAGCCCATACTCCATCCTGTCGAGGGGTCTCCACGATGAATGAGCGATGTGCGGGCCGCATCAAAGAGTTCGGGAGTACGGAAGGGAGAAATCTGATTCGAGGGGAACATGCCATAGAGGTGTGAGACATGACGGTGGTTGTCCTCGGGATTATCCCAGTCGCCCATCCATTCCTGAATCTGACCCCACTTGCCTATGCGCATCGGCGAGATTTCGTTGACACGCTTTTTAAGATGATCGGCAAATTCCTTGTCTGTGCCAAGGATAGTAGAAGCCGTAATGATATTGTTCCATAGCTCGGTCACAAGCTGATTGTCCATCGTAGCGCCTGCGGTCGTTGTCGCGTTGTGACCCTTGGGCGCATTTTCCGGCGAATTGCTCGGAGCTACGACAAGCATTCCGCTCTGTGGCTCGTAGACCATAGTCGCATCAAAAAATTCACCGGCACCCTTCATGATAGGATATGCCTCACGGAGAAATTCAATATCGCCGGTGTGGAGATAATGTTCCCAAAGGTGACGGCAGAGCCATGCGCCTCCACTCATCCACATGCCCGAAGGAGCATTGTCAATCGCACCGGTGACGCGCCAGATGTCAGTGTTGTGGTGGAGCACCCAGCCCGGAGCGCCATACATGATTTTAGCAGTCTCTGCACCGGTCTTGCTCACTTCCTTGATGAGACGGAACAGCGGTTCGTTTAGCTCTGTAAGATTGGTGACCTCCGCTGGCCAGTAATTCATTTCGAGGTTGATGTTGCAGGTATATTTGCTGTCCCACGACGGGAACATCTTGTCGTTCCATATACCCTGAAGGTTCGCGGCCTGACCGCCCGGCTGAGAACTGCTGACAAGCAGATAACGGCCAAATTTGTAATAGTTGGCCACAAGTTGGTTGTCATGGGTATCCTTGAATCGTTCGATGCGGATGTCGGTCGGAACATCGGCATACTTGTCAGGACCGAGGTCGAGAGTCGAAGTGCCTATCTGCTTCTGATAGAAATCGACATGCTCTTTCTTCGCCTGTGAGAAAGGCTTGGTGACAGCCTTGGCAAGATAAGCCTTGCTGCGTGCTTCCTCATCTCCTGTGATGTCAGTATAATCGTTAAAATTTGTAGCGATTGAGGTATAGATGACAGCCTCATCGGCGTTCTCGACTGAGATCACACCGTCGCTTGTCGACATGCGGCCGCCTTTGGGGACAGCAGTCACACGCCCCTGAAACTCCACTTTACCTTTGAGGCCCTCGTGGTTCGAGCTGACTCCGCTAAGAGTGATATCGTTGCCTTCGGAGGCAATCATCACATCGGGATGGGGTGAAGTGAGTGAGGCGTTGAATGTCACACTGCCGGGCTTGTCGGCAGTAATGCGGGTAATCACGACCTGATCAGGGAAAGACGTAAAGGTTTCACGGGTGAAATTCACACCGTCGACCTTATATTTCACAACCGTGCGGGCCGAGTCAAGGCTCAGTTCACGGTAGTAGTCTTCATAACGCGTATGACCGGGGAAAGTTATGCGAAGGTCACCGAAAGGCTGATATGGCATGCCTTGATTTTTATGTGACTTCACATGAGCTGTAGCCATGTCCTGAGCCTCACGATACTTACCTTCAAACACAAGCTGGCGAATCTTTGGAATCCACTCCAGTGCATCGGGATTGGCATTGTTGTTCGGCTGGCCGGCCCAGATTGTCTCTTCGTTGAGCTGAATCTGCTCTGCTCCCGGATTACCATAGACCATGGCTCCGAGACGACCGTTGCCAAGAGGCAATGCCTCGGTCCAGACCTGAGCCGGTTTGTCGTACCATAACTTGTGTTCCTGCGACGCTGAAGCATCCAGCGCCATCATTGCGATTGCGGTGATGATTAGTTGTTTCGAAAGTACTTTCATGGAAGATAATTTTGGGTAAACAAAGATAGTGTTTTTCATTCATTCCTACAAATCTTATTGTAAAATCATTTCGCTGTAATATCCAAGATTATAAGGCAGAAGCAAATTTCAATAGGGTAGCGACACGACCTTTCGAAACTGATCTCGGAGCTAAAAGCATTGATTTTAAGTGTATATTTTACACTTTTTACATTACAATAGTTCGGTAAAATTTGCATATTCAATTGAATATCAATAAGATGCAATAATAATTCAATATCAATGCAAACTATTGTGTATCAGTGCGATACAGCTATGTCTACTCAAAAATTACCGAACTGTTGACATTACATACACTGCAATATTCCACATGATGACAAAAAATTCAGCCCACTACAACTTCGTTTATGTCGATTTATTATTTGAATATTTTTAAACTTTTTCACGATTATCATTGTTTATTTACTATCAAGAACTAATAAAAAATCAAAATTATGAAAAATTTATTCGTCACACTAATCTCTATTACATGCAGCATCTCACTGCTAGTAAGTTGTTCTAATAATGAATACTTTGAACGAAACGACCAAGATTCACATCTTAAAGAAATATATGAAAGCATTAAACAAGTACCATTAGTATCTCTTTTTAATGTAACCAACACAAATAGTCGCTCTCTGACAAATTCCTCTCCTCTACTATATGGACTTACAGCAGAGGATATTGAATATTTAAACTCTCTGTCTAAATCCGAAATGGAATCTGAGCGAATCAAATTAATCTCACAATTTAATCCTTCCGGAGATGAAAAAATAGATTCATTATTTTTACATAATTATGAATATGTGTTTAATCTAATCGGTGGCCATCAAAATATGGATAAACTTATTGATTTCGCTTGTCATTATATTGAAGTCGATGGTGGATGGAACGATATTAAAGATTTAATGCCAAGCAATTTAACAGATGACCAATCTAAATTATATATATACACTGCTATATGCATTGATAATATTTCTCGACCTTTTTTTCAATTTGTACTTACAGCCTCTGAAAAAAATGGGATTTCTATTTCAAGGACTAAAACCATTTGTGATGCCGAATTAGCTGCTGAATTAGCCATTTCAGGTGTTGGTCTTTCTGCAGAAATGTTTTTAGATGTAGTATCTGGTGGAACAATGACTGGAATAGAAGCAATTGCAAGTAGCGCCGAATTAATGGATATTTGGTTCCGTTATGAAGCATGCAACGGTAGATTTCATTGATAATTCACAAAAATCAAAATGCTATGAAAAAAATCGAGAATCCGACTTTAAATCAGCTGTGCTTGCTGTTGATACCCGTATTAATCGCCTATGCTGTCATGATAATACAAAAATCTTATCTGACATGGGCTATTGTAATGGCTATTGCGTCAGTGGCAGTCTTTGTCATAGCTTCAGTCTATTTTTGCATCCGCCAGAAATGCTACCAACAACTGGCCATAACATTATTCGTACTTCTAATATGGGGATTAGTATTCCTGTCAAACCATGCAATATCCTCCATTTGACAGGAAGAAGAGACATCATATAAAAAAATACTCCGCCATAATAGATTCTATTACGACGGAGTATTTTTCATTATAATTCCTATGACTTATTTAGCAAGCTCATTGGCATATACCTCAATCCATGTGTAGCCGTTGCCCGAATCCTTTGCTGAGTCAGTCGGGTCGTTGGGATTGAGACCATGTTTCTTCTCCCATGCGTCGGGCAGACCGTCGTTGTCGCTGTCAACGCGGGGTTTACCCTTGTATTCGGGAAGTCCGCCAACCTGACGCGGATCGGTGATAATACCGTTTTTATAAGAGTCGGAAGGCAGACGGCGCTTCACGTAGGGAGTGGAGCTGGTGTACTTGTCGGCATCCTTCTCATAAATAGCCTTGCCGGTCTTCACGGTCTTGATGACACGCGCGTCGACGGCATCGCGCTTGGGCTTGGTAGCTCCGGCATTCTTAAGCACATATTCATAGGCGGGAGCGGTCTCCATAATGGTCACATCGGCCATAGGGAAAGGAGCGTCGGCCTTAAGCTCTGCAATGCGTTCGGCGGGCACTGGACCATTGTAGATCTGCACACCTCCGGCCCAGTTGTCGGCAGTCACCTTGTCGTTGCCCCACACCTTGTTGCCGCTGACATAGGCCTTGCCAAACTTGTCTTTGAAAGCCTTGTCGCGTCCGGCTTCCATCTTGACAATGCGGTAGCGGATGGGAGCGTCAGCCGAATTGGTTTCGGTGATAGGTCCGGGCTTGAAATTGTTGTTGATGATGTTGAGCCGGCTCGTGTGGTCACCGCCGTCAACCGAACGATTCCACCAGTTGTAGGTCACGTTGTTGATGAAGTTGAAATCTTCATCCATGCCGATTGAGCAGTTACGCGAGATGTTCGATGCGAAAAGGTTGCGTGCAAAGGTGCTGTTATGGCCGCCGATAGTCGCACCGAAGGCGTGATTATAGAGGTCAAGCGCTTCTGAGAAAATCGAATTCTGGATGGTGATATTGACAGTCGGGAGCTTCTCTCCTTTGCCTGTCTCGGGATTACGGTTGTAGACATGACGGTAAATCGACATGTTCTCATCAAGCCCCCAAGAACCTGACACATGGTCGATGATTATGTTACCGACGGCATTACCTCCGAGAGCATCGTCACGGAAAGCGACATCCTGTGCGCCTCGACGGAAACGCATGTGACGGATAATAACATCATGAGTATCAATAAGGAATGACGCACCTGTCACGCATACACCGTCGCCCGGAGCAGTCTGACCGAGGATGGTGATATAGGGCGCGCGGACAGTGATTGGCGAATTCAGTTTGATGACACCTGCGACATTGAACACGATTGTGCGCGCACCACCCTTCTCACATGCCTCACGAAGAGTGCCGGGGCCACTGTCGGCAAGGGATGTAACCACATATACCTTGCCACCACGACCGCCGGGAGTATATGAGCCTCCACCTTCAGCCCCGGGGAATGCCACGATGTCAGCCTTTATCAGATCTTCGGGTTTCGAGGCCCACGGACGGTATGGACGGCCGTTTTCAGCCTCTTCTTTCATCACTATGGGATATGCTTCTGCCCAAGCCTTGTCGGAATGAGCGTCCCATTCTGCCTCCTGACGAGCCGCACGAGCCTTGATTGAATCAGGAATTGTGGGATACTGGGCAGCTATGTCCATCGTAGCCATAGCTGCAAGCACTAACACTGCTGTTTTCTTCATATTAATATATGTTTCTATAAGATTTTTATTTCTGAATACCGAATTCCTGCTGCTGGAGGTCGACTTCCTCAAGGATTTTGCGCTTCTCTTCTTCCGACAGCGACGGAGCATTCACATCGGCATTCTGACGCTTTGCAGACGAACCGATTTTGCGCTGATCGCTATAGAGCGCCGGGATTGTGGAAGGAACGCTCTCTATTTCAATCTCAGCAGGTGTTGGAGCATGAGTACCGGGAGCTTCAACACGGGCCTTTATCTTGATTTTGCCGGGAGTACGGGTCGAACGGATAAGCACAGGAGCTGATCCCCATTCAACGGGACAGGGATTGGCATGGATAGAGGCATCGCCGATTATCTCACCTTCACCCTCGACCTCAAACACGATGTTTTCCTTGGCAAGACGGCGCACATTGCCGTTATCGTCGGTTACCTCGGCAACAACAACGATGAAATCAGAACCGTCGGCAACAAGGGGCTTGCCATCCCAATCAGCATAAAGACGAAGTTTGGTCGAACGACGCGATGGCATCTTCTTTTCAGTAGCGACTACCTTACCGTCGACAATACCCTCGGCAACCATATTGACAGCCTGCCAGTTCTTGTTGGTATAGCTATAGTTGCGGGCTTCCCAGAAATCCCACACATTTTCAAAGACAACAGGAGCGGACGGCATGCCTCCTTCGCGGTGAACGACGGGAAGTGTCCATGACTTGGCACCGTCATAAATTGAAAGACGGACTGAATCACAGTTACTGAACACGACAACATCAGGATCGGAGAACTGTGTCATTTCGTGCATGATATAGACCATCGGGCCTGACTCGGCTGTAGGATGATTAAGGTCGTGGGCTGTCTGACTGCGGAACATGTGGTAGGCATACTTGGGCTGACGGAACGCGTCGTAGATACCGCCCCAGTATGGATCGGGATGATAACCGCGCTGATGGTCAAAAGGATGCCATTGTGCACCGCCAATAAACTTACCCGTAGTGCGATAGAGCCCGTCGTAAGTCTTGGCAAGCGAAAGAGCCTGTACCTTCATCGGGCGTTCACCCCAGCTGCGCGATGCACGGTTGTCGTTGTTATGCGCATACCAGTCGTCGACATTCTCACCAAATTCGCGGGTAAAGATATTCTGACGCGGAGCATCTGCCTTCTCATCGTCGCCGGGCCATCCGTAGACAAGATCATAGTTTTTCTTCACCCCTGCCGAGTGCATGTCGGCTGCGGCAATCGGTCGGCCCGGATAGGGATATTCATCCTTTGTAATCTGAAGGGCCTCAAGTGAAAAATTCTCAGGATAGCGGGTCTCGTTAAGAATCGGTTCCCACATAAGCACTGAAGGATGATTGCGGTCGCGACGGATAATCTCACGGGTGTTCTGATGGACTTTTTCGGCAAACTTCGGATCTTTGTTCCAGAACTGCCAACCGGGAGTAGCGACAATCACAAACATTCCAAGTTCGTCGCAAGCATCCATAAACGAAGGGTCTTGAGGATAGTGAGCCACTCGGATGATACGGCATCCTGCATCACGCAGACGCTTTGCATCGCGCCACTGCTGCGAATTAGGGACTGCATTGCCGACATAGGCGAAATCCTGATGACGGTTAGCGCCGACAAGCTGACCGAAAGGCTTGCCATTGAGTATGAATCCTTTGTCGCCGTCAAACTCGAAATAGCGTATGCCTACACGTGTCTCACCACCGTCGACAGTTTCTTTACCGTCCTTTACACGCGACTCTATGCGATAGAGCGTCGGGCTGTCAGGACTCCACAGCTGCGGATTTTTCACATGGAAAGTCTGCATCACAGTTTTTGTATGGCCGGGCTTGAGTGTGATGGCCGAAGCACTGCTTTTCTGTATGAGCTTACCTTCAGGGTCAATCAGCGAGGTCTCGACATAGACCTTGCGCGATTTGTCGCCATTGTTGGCAACATCGGTATTGACTATGACTTCGGCACTTTTGTCGGAAACCTTGTCGAAATGCACAAATACACCGCCGCCGGCCACGCGGTTGGCCTCGACGGCATCAGTGATGGCTACAGGTGATTTGACAATCATCCACACATCACGGTAGATGCCTCCATGATAGGCAAAGTCGAGTGAATGCTGTGGCTTGCCGGGAGGGAAACTCTTGTCATCGCTGTTATCTGCCATGACTGCTACGACACAGCTGTCGCCTGGCTGCACACCGGCTTCTGAAAGTGAAATGGTTATAGGAAGATAACCACCAAAATTCGCCTTGACTTCCTTGCCGTTGACAAAAAATTTCTGTTTGCCCATCACAGCCTCAAAATGTAGCGAGACATCCTTACCTTTTGTGTCGGAAGGCATCACGAAATGTTTGCGATACCAGGCCACACCCTGATAGTTGCGACATCCGCTTCCTTCGGCCGGAAGAAGTTCAACCGTGTGGGGTGTAGACACGACTTCCCACTTGGAATCGTCAAGTCCTACGGCCTGGCCATCGGTCACGTCGCCGAGATGATAACGCCAGCCATTGTTAAAGTCATAGACCTGTCGGCCGGAATCCTCGATTGGGAAAAATCCGGCGACAGAGATTTCCTGCGGAGTCACTTTTCCCGTGTTCTCAGTAGCGATAGCCACTGTCGGAAGGAGCAGGAATGATAGGATAGTTGCAAGTATTTTCATGTTAATAGTCAATTTTTATTTCAGTTCGGTTGGCAACACGATGTCGGATGCTCGTGTGGCCGGAGTCACGACAAGCTTTGTCAGCTTCCCTTCCTTCAGCTCTGCCTCGACCGTCGTATTTGCCGGGGCATGGAGCTTGAAGCTTATATCACGGCCGAGCGGCCACGCAGGGAAAAGATAAATCTTATCGCCATCTGTCTGCATCAGCATTTCCTGCAAGCCGATCATTGCACTGCCGCCCCAGTTGTGGTCGGGAGTCCAGTCGTAACCCGGTCCGAGGAAGGCCGGGAAGCGGTGAGAACCGTCGGCCCACTTCTGCGAGTTGAGTTCAAACGCCTCGTCTGTCAGCCCGAGACATGCAGCCCAGATGTTATCCTGCTTCCAGCCCATAGTGGAACGGAATCGCAGTGCATCCGGATCATACAGATATGTATTTCTGGCAATATCGAGCATAGCAGTGTCGCCGACAGTCGCACCATAGAAGCGCCAAGGCCACACGGGATATAGCTGCGGTGTCTCCACATTGTTGATGCGCTCCCACGTCTTAGCCGGAGCAATCATCATACGTCCGTCGAGATAACGGTGAGGAATTTCAGGAATACGGGAAAGGATATCATTCCATTTTGACACAGCCGTATCGCCCTGAGTCTTCATGTAATTGATATAGTCGCCGGTGACACGACGGAGTGCTGCCACAGTCGAGGCGGCATTGTTAGTCATTTTGTATGTCTCGCAGCCCGAACCGGGAAAAAGAATCAGTTTCCCATCGCCATCAAGGCTCTTGCTGCCACGGCGCGAGGCAAGATAACGGTAATGCTCATCAAAAAAGGTGAGCGAACTTTCGATGAGGGGCCGGTAGGCAGAAATGTCAGTCCCGTCATAACGGGCGCTTTCAAGCATCATCTGGCAGAATTCAAGCACCGTGTCCCATTCATATTCAAGCCATGCGTTGTATTCGACACCGGGATCGGCATACGCAGGACGTTTAGTGCCATATTCCATCATGTTAGGCAGACCGAACAGCTCGATTTGCTCGGCGAAGCATGCCCCGTCGTGATTCCAATAGACGCGCGACCTCAGTTCTGCGTTTGATAACATGCGGTTATAGAAATCAAACTGAGGCTTCATCATGTCAAAATCACCGCTTTTAAGCATCGGCCAGTATACCAGACGCTGATTCTGCGCAGTCATCGTGCCACCTCCCCAGTTACGGTAGTCAGGGGTAAAAGTCTCGGTGGCCTTGACATGGTGGGGATCAAAGGTGAAAAGGCCGCCGTTGAACTTTGTCGGTTCTTTTCCATAGGCATTACACCCTAACATATAGCGGAAAAGCGTATAGTTGCGCGCCATCCGGCTGACTACGCTGTCTGCATCAGTCGGCGAGGCGATGTAGCTACGCTTCCAGTAATCACGCCACCAGTCGCGGGAGGCTTTACGGTCTCGGCTGAGGCTGACTGTGCGCTCAAGACTGTCAAGACCATTCTGCCATTCAGCGGCTTCAGTGGTCTGACGGTTATGGAGGGCTATTGTATAGTGGTGTTTTTTTGACGGTCTTACACTTTCGAAATTCCATGCGCGGAAATCCGTACCGTCATATTCACCGTCTGAAGTGCCTTTGAAACGCAGATTATCACCATGAAGACGGCCACCTGAAATCAGATTGGCAAGCGGATTCCACAGCTTGTGTTTCACCGAATCAAGCCCTTCGCGCGCTACTGTCACATCAAAAACCGTCGACTGTGGATTCCGATGGAAAAATGTCACCTTGTTTCCATCGGCCATAATCGAATCGCGTGTCGTCACCAGATTCTTGGGTGATGACCATTTCCATGAGTTCTGCCGTCCCTCCCCTTTCTTGAAAGGACGGTCGGCATATCGCCAACTCTCATAGCTAAGCTCAGGCGAGACAGCCTTGGGGCTCTCAACCTCAACATGGATCACAGGCCGGAACACATCAGCCCATACCTCAACCTTCGAGCCGTTCACCAATAGTTCACAGTATCCCTCATTAAGCTTAAGACGCTGTGAAAAAGGCGAAGACTTGTCGCCGGGAATGTGAAGGCGCAGACGCCCCTGCTTCAAAAGAGTATTATTTTCGTCGTATGCGCCGCTACGGCTTATATAAAAAAGCACATCCCCGTCCTCGGCCCACACATTCATTCCGATGTCGCCACCACCCACCGGCATGGAAGCCGATGAGTCGTGACTCATGCTGTCCCACACATAATCGGCAGGAACATTGGCAGTCATCGTTATGGCCGCGGCCAAAATGACAGGCAGTAGCACTCGTCTTTTCATAATTAAGTTATTTTTAAAGGCTGTTGTTAAGGCTGATAAACCGGATAGAAAGACCATGCGCTATTCTTTAATCGGTCTCTCATCAGGCCAGTCATCGGAACGGAATGAGGAGACAGGGAGTCCGTCGGTGCTGAACAAGTCTCCTTCCGAAGCATTCTCAAACGCATAGCGCACAGCGACAGGATGAGGAACCTTGTCACTCTTCACCATGACCTTGCTACGCGATATCCAAGCCTTTGCAGGATAGAACACACGGTCCTCGCCCGCAAGCTTAAACTGTTTCGACTCGAAGCTCTGCTTTCCGGCAATCCATTCGGGAGCACGGTCAAAACTTACAATCACGGTATCGCCTTTCACCTCCATCGATTTGTAGACGGGGCTTTCGGCACCTATGCCCTTTATGCCGTATGTCTTGTTGAGAGCAAGAAGCGCGAGGCGTTCGCCGGGTATCTGTTTTTTCGGAGGATGGATTCCCTCAGGCCAGCCGGCATCCATCAGCACTGCCATACCTGTGTTCGGTACGATATGCTCCACACGAGCCTGTGCCTCGCGAAGATAGGCGGAGTTGATAATCTCTTTTCCCGATTCGGTGATAATTGCATAATCATACGGGGCTATCTGGCAATAGTAGAACGGAAATTCGCCCTGTCCCCAAAGATTGCGCCAACCCTTGATCATGGTCGAAAGCATGTCGGTGTAGGAATGGGCACGGTTCCAGTTGTCCTCGCCCTGATACCAGATGACACCACGCATCGCCATGCCGATAAGCGGATTGAGCATGCCTTTGAAAAGCACACTCGGAGTTCGGTTCTTGGATGGAATCTCGCCGTTGACAGCAGGTATCTTGGCAGCAGCTTCGGGGAAAGCCTGAAGCATCTCGTCGTTCATCCATGCCTCGCAGGCCGAACCACCCCACGACACAACTACAAGTCCGACAGGGACATCGAGAAGCTCTTCAATCTCACGTCCGAAAAAGTAGGCGGTAGCACTGAAGTTTCTCACGCTTTCGGGCGAAGCCTCAGACCATGAGCCGGTCACATCGTCGACAGGGACAGTGGATGAATTACGCTTGACGGTAAAAAGACGGATATTAGGGTTACGGCTTTTCAGTGTGGCCATGTTCGCACCCTCTACCGGCTGGTTCTTATATCCTTTCATCGGCATCTCCATGTTGCTCTGTCCTGAACAGAGCCACACTTCGCCAAGCATCACATTGTTGAGCGTCAGTGGAGTGCCGTCGCTGACAGTGACAGTGTAAGGCCCTCCGGCCGCAGGGGTCGGGATAGAGATTTTCCATTTTCCATCTTTTCCGGCTTTTGTCTTGTAGACTTCCGATGTCCATCCGGGTGTGACAGTTACGGTTGACGAAGCTTTGGCAGTGCCCCACATATTTGCATCCGTATTCTGCTGCATCACCATGTTGTCGCCAAAAAACGCAGGCATCTTGACCTCTGCCTCTGCCATCAAACCAAAGGTCAGAAAAGCAGCGAGGCTTAAACCTTTATACAAGGAACGATTATTATTTTTCATCTGTGAAATATCTATTTGTTTTATTTTTCTGAAATCACACTCACCGAGACAGGACCGGTCAGACCGGCAGGAATCAGCGTCGTGTCAGGCCGACGATACTTACCGTTTGTCCAAATACCATCGAAAGGAGCTTTGCCGTTATCCGCACCAAGGAGTGCGTTGGCCCATGTGTTGGTGACATCGATGGTCAGTGTATTCCGGCCTTTCTTAACCGCATCGGTGATATCTACGGTATATGGCGCAGTCCAGACTATGCCACATTCCTTACCGTTGACCTTGACTGTAGCGACATCGCGGAGACCGTCAAGATTAAGCACCACACGGTCACCCTTGGAAAATTTCTGGGCTTTAAATGTGGTTGAATAGACAGCTGTGCCAGAATAATATCGGATGTCATCATCCGACGCTGAAGTCCAGTCAAATAATTCCGTGTTCTCAATCTTACGCCCTGTGGTTTTGAACTCGACAGTCCATTTTGAACCGTCGAGCATCCAGTCAGTATTTCTGACTGCCGGAGCTTTCCCGGAAGTAGTCTGTGTCGGCTCGCGGAACACAATGAAGGCGGATTCCGCTCCGTCAAGATTCATTTTTACATCAGTGCGGCCATTGTCGCTAGTCCAGTCAAGATTTCTGTCAATACGGCCGGTCATAGGATTCCATAGCTCGGGGACACGGCCCGACACACGGAATGAGGCAGTAAATTCACGAGGCTGTTCCTCCTGATTCGAAATGAAATAGAGATCTACGTTGTCACCATCATGACGACGGTGAGTCCACGCAACATTTTCCGGCACTTTTACGTCACGTTCAAGTCCGTAAGCCGAGAAATCATCATTCACATAAGGCAGCTGCGGAACGACGACACCCGCCTTGACAAGCTCGTCGACTTTTGCTCTCACCTCAGGACTGAGCGTAGTGTCCGGCATAAGCGGATGTGCCATCGGGAGCACCAGCACACGGTAAGACGCGCCACCCGGGAGAGTCAGACATCCGTTTTCAGCCTTCGCAAGACGCAGAAGCGCATCCTTGTTCATTGAATCATAGTTGTAGCCACGCATCGGGTTAACCCATTTTTCAGGATCGGCCATATTTGCCGAATGCGACACGCCTACAGGCTTGGTGCGCAGCGGTTGTCCAACGTTGGCCAGACGCACACGCTCTGATTCGACACGTTCAGCGCCAAAAATTCCCGGTAGCGACGGCACAAGACGGTCGGGCAACACGGCTCGGCGCGGAATCTCCTCACCCGTAAACACGGCTATGTCAGTCACCGGCGTTCCATATTGTAAAAGAGCCTGCGCACGGCGCATATAGTCTGTAAGCCCCTTTCCTCCGTCGGCAAACCATGTGTTGTCACGCTGGAAAAAGAGACCGATACCATCGAGGGTCATGCCCGGCTTCTTGTCAAGATAAGGATTATGTGTGTTGACGTGATAGAAAATTCTATTGATTCCGAGTGCATAATTCCTGTCAAGCAGAGTTTTAAGAGTGGCCGGAGTCTCATCCCATGTCCCGCGCAACTCGGTGAAACCTTCGGCCTGAATGATATTCTTGCCATACACATGACCTCCGTGAATAGCGTCGATCATATCGTTCGGCTTGTCGTGGGTAGGACTGTTAAGCCAGAATTCACCCATAGGAAAGTCTACAGCCTGATAATGGAGCATACCGTCGCTCACCATCGTAGGCGACACACACTCGGCAGAAAAAAGACAGTCGTGTTCCTTGGCTTTCCCGGCAAGAACTTCGTAGAACACATCAACCACAAGTTCGGCAATGGTAGTGCGAACATCACGGAGCACTTTCTCGGAAGTCTCAACGTTGTCGACAGGCACACCGGCAAACAAAGGCAGATAAGGCATGATATCGTAGCCGCGACGACGCTTGAACTCGTCAGCGAAATTATCGCTCCAGTTCTGGCTTCCGCATTCCCAGCTGTCGACGTGCATGTATTTCAACACCTTCCGGGCGATTTCAGGATTGACCTTTTCAAATGCCTTGCCAAACCAGTTGTCAAACTGCTTGGCGACAGCCGCACGGCTGAATTTATCGGCTTCAAGCCCCTGCCCTGCTCCGCCGGTGGCATTGGTATGGCCGGTGGCGGTGTGGCCTATACGCATAATTCTCCATTCTCCTTCAGGCAGTGAGGCCGACAGAGAGCCGTTGCGAAGTTGTGAAGTCAGGTCGATAATTTCCTCCTTTTTAACACACAGCTCTGCAGGAATCTCTGTCGAGGTGGTCTCGGGAGCTACACGCCAAACAAGTCCTGCCTTTCCTTCCCATTGGTTGAGTTTTGGCTCTCCGCTGAGCACTATGTCCTTTATCTTCAGATTGGGTTTCCATTTTGCAGCATCCATGTCCTCGCTTCCGGGCTCACTTCCGGCCGGAGTCCAGTCAAAACGGAAATACTTCGCTTTTGTCGGAGGAATCGCATGCGTGCTCTGGGCATCTGTATTCTGCCAGCCCTGACGTGCAGGCTGCAACTGCTTTACTTCCTGAAAATATTTCCCGTCGTTGCTCGCGTATATTTTCAGACGGTGAGCCTGATAATTGTTGCCGGAAAGAGTTATTTCCACATTATCGACATCAACCGGCTCTGAATACTCATATTGTATGCAGCATGGCACCGACGAACGTATCACTCCCTTGTCGTCAATGTTGACACCCTTGCCTTCAGGGAGAGAAGCATCGACATTCCCGACTGTGATTTTCGGTCTTTCAGTAATCTTACGGCCTTTGACCGGCATCGCAAGAATCGCTATATCCTCATAATATCCTTTATAATTTTCAGGTATCGGAAGGATGAGATTTTCGACTTTCCCACCTTTAATAATAGTATCGGCAGTCACAACTTTCTGCATTGACTCAGCCGGACTGATCCACGGACCGCCGGCAAGTGCAAAACCGTCGCAGATGTGCATGCCGAGCTTCAGTCCGAGACTGTCGGCAATCTCCATGCTGCGCCCGACCAGACGCCACCATTCTGGCGAAAGCTGAGGGGCTTTTCCTTCATACTGCGCACCGGCCTCTACCGATTTGATAGGCATGAGATACGTTCCACCCAGCCCGACCTGTTTCATGGCCTCAAGGTCAGCCTTTATGCCTTCATCTGTAACCGCACCATACATCCAGTACCAGAAACACCACGGATTGGCCTCGAAAGGAGGATTGGCAAAAGCCCGCTCAAGTGTCGGACCGGCCGACACATTGAGAGCGAGCATTGCGGTTACAGATAATAATATGCTGCGTAATTTCATCTGTCTATATTTTAGCTGCGACTATTCGAAATTAAGAAGGATGCGGCCGGTGCGCTGTCCGGCGACCCATTTGGGCTGAGATGACGGGCCGATAAGGTCAGTCGTGTTGACCTTGTTGCGGACGGGAGGAATCACCTCCATGATTGCGATGCCTGTCTTTGGAAGTTCATAGAGGATGTGGTCACGTCCGTCACGTGGTTCATAGACACCGACATAGCTTTCAGGAGTCTCGTTGACGATGCTGATAGTTCCATCCTGAGTCTTGATGTCCATCCAATCGACATTTGCAAAATAACCCTTGAATTCCGGATATGTGAAACTTTCGGCAGGGATGGGGTCGTTATAGTCATTCTCCCATACACCATACTGCGGACCGTGGAGACGGTTTTGCCATACGCGATAAGGACCGTCGCCTACCCAACGCTTGCTGATGACCTTATTTTCAGGAAAGTCAAACTTTACACCCATAAGGTCAATGACACCGTTGAAATTATAGGCGAAGTCAAGTGCCGCGCTGCCGTCGGGAGCGATCGTCCACTTGGCGTTGTCGAAGTTTCCGAGTTTATAGTCGGCGGTCACGACAACATCATTGCCAATCTTCTCGGCCTTAATGCCGGTGAACTGGCCGGCGTCATCAAATTCTGTATATTGGGTTTTCTTCTTCTCGGCTTCCTTATCGTCATGATTGTAGAAACCGTCCATCGAGCGGTCAGAACGTTTTGCCACGATCACACGTGGACCGTCGGTCAGTTCGATGCGACGTCCGTTGACATCGACCCCCATGAGTCGGCCATTCTTCTTGCTGAAATGATATGTACGACCATTGGCGCTGACTATTAGCTCATCGGCTGTCTCGTTCCAAGAAGGAGCGACACCTGATTTAACCGTCTGAGCGGCCTTTGCCTTACCCTCCACCGGGTGAGACCATGTGAAGAGGTCTTCGCCATTGTTATCGGTTACAGTAAGTTCGAGCGCATCAGTTTCAGGTTTAAGAGCGGGAATTTTTACCGATCCGTTGCTACGGGCAGGTATATCCGGGAATGCAACCTTGCCTTCAGCTACAACCCGCGCATCGCCCTTTGTTCCGGCAGCAGGCATGGCAAGCTGACGCCATGTGAGCGAACAATCCCTGAGGTTGGTGAAGTCATAGCGGTTCTCAACGTTGAGCACTCCGTCAAAATCGGGAGTAAACGTATCGTTCATTATCTGGATAGGGTTCCAGACCTCCTTGACTGTCCAGTAGCTACCCTCCTTCTCGTGGTGAGGACCGACGATGCCGTCCGCACCATAGTTTCCGCAGTTGTCGATAAAGCCGTCCATGTCCACTCGCTTGACTCCCTCGTCGGCCAGAACCCAGAGGAAACCACCGGCACAGCGCGGATGATTGCGCATCATTTCCCAATAGTCATACAGACCTGCACCGTGACCGCCGTCATAAAGACCGTGGAGAAATTCGGTAGGCATAAAGATTTCGGGGAGACGCATGTAGTTCTGGCTTTCACCATACGAACGGTAGTGCATTGTCTCGAATCCGCCGAAATTGCCCTGCGGATGAAGCACCGGGCGCTTCTGCGGGTCATATTTGTGGAATTCACCGTTGAGTTCGTCGTTCCAGCCCTTTTCGTTGCCGTTACTCCACCAGATGATTGAAGGATGGTTGACATCGCGTTCCACCATCTCCTTGACAAGCTTCTGACCGTTGATGGTCTCATGCTTGCCGTGCCAGCCTGTAAGCTCATCCATCACATAAAGGCCGAGCGAGTCACAGATTTCATAGAACTCAGGGTCTGCAGGATAGTGCGACAGACGGACGGCGTTCATATTCATAGACTTGATAAGCTTCACATCTTCCAGATTCATCTGTCGGCTGAGAGTACGGCCGCTTTCAGGACGGAAGCTGTGACGGTTGACACCACGGATGTTGATTTTCTTACCGTTGATATAAAGACCGTCGCTTTCACGGACCTCGATAGTACGGAAGCCGAATTTCTTGTTTTCCTTGTGCAATACTTTGCCTGAAGCGTCGGCAAGGGTGAATTCAGCCTTATAAAGCTCAGGAGTTTCCGCGCTCCAAGTCTTGGGAGTATCGACCTTTACCTCAACCTGAGTGTCGCCCGCACCTGGACGCAGCGCCGTCACCGACTCTCCTACCTTCTTTCCATTTCTATCGGTAATGACAGTTGTTATTTTTCCACCCTCGACAGGCATGCTCAAAGTGCAGTCAGCCGTAAATTTTCCATCGGCCTTAGCGTCAATGGCTATATGCTTGAGATTGAGAGCCGGACGCGCCTGCATGAAAACAGGACGCCAGATTCCACCGAAATTCCAGTAGTCGGCACGACGTTCGGCAAGATTGACACCAGCATTCTCGCTCTCTTTTTCGACCGTCACCTCAATGCGGTTTTTCTTCTTCGGGCCGAAGAACACACGGTCGCTCACGTCATAGATGAAACGATAGAAACCGCCTTGATGCTTCGAGCCGGCCTTACGTCCGTTGATAAGCACATAGGTGTCGGTCATTGCCGCTTCAAACACGAGTTCAATCTGCTTGCCGCGCCACGACTCCGGAAGTTCGAATTCATATTTATAAATACCTTTTTCGTCGGCAACCCCTTCGGGGAAAGCTTTGCCGTAAAATTTCATTCCATACTGATATGTGCCGAATCCCTGCAATTCCCAGCACGACGGCACTCCGATTTTAGACCATTTGCCTGAATTGTTACCGTCGGTACACATGAAGTCCCATTCGACCATATCGTCTGCACCAGTTCCTGAAAGGTACTGACGCTCGGTGTTGACAGACTGTCCCATCAGCGTCATACCTGCAAACAATGAGCAGATAGTTACTACAGATTTTTTCATTGTATCGTTAGATTTATTTTCATTAGACTGTGTTTCGGATTGTATATTATGTCAATTCAACGGAGTAAAACGTACTTTCAGTGTATGTGCTCCATGAGGAATGGCATATTTCTTCAACACACCCGGGCCGCAACTGCTGTTGCCAAGCCCCATCACGGCTGCATCAAGATTTAGATAGGTTTTACCGCTATTTGTCAAATCGCAATCGTGAGAAACCGCATAGATGTCACTGACAGAGTAAGGAAGTGCCGATGCTGAAATTGTCGAACCTATGGAATTGACCCTAAGACCTCGTCCGGCCTTGTCGGTTATCGAAATTTCAGCTACCGATTCCAGATTTCCTGAATCCTGCGGACGCGGATAGTGGACATATTGGTCGCCGACCTTACCCTTCCATCTGCCTATCGAAGAGGCTTCAAGACGGTCGGGATAATTTTCTGTCGGGCCATAGCCATACCATTCGACATTATCGAATGTCTTATCGGCAACAAACACACTTCCAAGACGAGGAAGTTCCGGCAGATTCCCTTCCGGCGTATATGTCTGGGCGAGATCTATTGTCCCGTCAGGATATACCGTATAGTCGCTCTTGACATCTATCGAACCATCGGCGTAAGAGTATTTCTGAGTTGAAGTAACGATTACTGTTCCATTCGCCTCACGACTGTCAAAAGACACACATTTCACGCTCGGTGAATCAATCTTGTTCTTTGTCCAGTCCTTTGCCAGCCAATTGCCGAAACTCTTGTCGTTGTCGGTCGGGGCACGGAAGGCTTGGAAATAGGAATCTTCAATTATTTTCTTACCATTATACGTGAGAGCCACGAGATTTCCTGAGCTGCGGTCCCATTCAGCCGAGAATTTTTTGCCTGCGACTTCGAACATTCCTGCGGACTCGGTTACGTCAAGACCCTTTCCTGATTTCGGTTGAACATTGCCGCTTCCAAGGAGATTTTCATGAAGCGCAAGCTGACGGCTGACAATTTCATGGCCGGCAGAAGCCCAGTCTGTGTCATGACGAAGTGTGACACAGACATTGAGACGCAAATCGGCATTGTCGGCCACTTTAAGTTTTTTCAGATTGACTGTCACATCACCGCTCTTGCCCGGTGCGAGCGAGGGAAGAGTGAGAGCCATTGGTTTACCGGCCACCCCGTCGACAACAGGTGTCCACGTGCATTCATAGCCCGAAAGGTCGACATGGTGGTTGCGGTTTATGAATTCAATTACAGCATCGCCTGTTGCAGCGTCGTATGATTTGAGTCTGACAGCAACGGGGCTGTAGACTGTCTTGACCTCATAATATTTCGGATTGAGCGAACGGTCGGCAAACACCACACCGTTCATGCAGAAAGCTTTCAGATTTGGCTTGTCGCCGAAATCACCGCCGTATGACATTTCTGTCTTCCCGTCAGGACGGACACGGCTGATTCCTTGGTCAACCCAATCCCAGATGAATCCACCGGCTATACGCGGATTACTGTAGATTTCATCCCAATATTCTCCGAAATTGCCCATAGCATTACCCATAGCATGAGCATATTCGCTCGTAAGCACAGGACGATTGTCGTTTGTGCGCTGCGCGATTGACAGCAGACGTTCCCATCGTGCATTTTCGGCTCGCTCTTTATCGTCGCCCTCTTTTATACTGGGGTTGAGATACTCATCCATCACGCGCGGATAAAATCGGCTGATAATATCGACTGTGGCAGGATCTGGATTTCCATCTACACCCTGAGCGCCCTCGTAGTGAACCGGACGTGTGGGATCAAAATCATGAAGCCACGCCGAGATAGCAGCGAAATTAGGCCCGTAACCGCTTTCGTTGCCCATGCTCCAGAACACGACTGAAGGATGGTTCTTGTCGCGCTCGGCCATTCTTACAGCCCTGTCAAGGAAAGCCGCATGCCAGTCGGGAGTGCTGGCGAGAGTCCCTCGCAATCCGTGTTCTTCTATGTCGGCTTCATCCATGACGTAGAGTCCGAGCGAATCGCAAAGTTCATACCATCGTGGAGTATTCGGATAGTGGCTCGTACGCACGGCATTCACATTGGCCTGCTTCATGAGCTTGATATCCTTTATCATAAGTTCGTCGGTCATAACGCGGGCGGTCTTCGGATCGTGCTCGTGGCGGTTCACACCACGGAAACGAATCGGCCTACCGTTGACCAGCACTTGCCCGTCCTTGACCTCAACGCTCCGGAAGCCGACCTTGCTGTCAGCACGCTCAATGACCTTCCCGTCAGCGTCGCATAATTCGAGTTCGAGATTATAAAGCACCGGGGTTTCGGCAGTCCAGAGATTCGGAAGACGTACAAGACTTGAGATTCGTCCCATCTTGCGCGGGCCGCGTTGCGGATACCATTCGTTCATCACCGAAGCCTTGTGGTCAAGGTCAAGGATTTCATTGATGACAACTGTAGTGTCGACAACCGGGGCAAGATTCTTTTGACCGAGCTTTACATGAAGCTTATAGTCAGTCCCGCGCTCACCGTCGTAGACCGAAAATTGCGGGTCGAGCTGAAAGACAAAGTTACGGTAATGCTCGTCGGGAAGTGTGCGCACTGCAAAATCCCGCAATCTTACATCGGGTGTATGGAAAAGCGTCACATCGCGATGTATTCCGGCAAAACGCCAGAAATCCTGATCTTCGAGATATGAACCGTCACTATACTTATAGACTTCGACTGCGATTTCGTTATTTCCGGCATGAAGATAGGGAGTCACATTGAATTCCGACGGTTCCATGCTTCCCTGCGAATAACCGACGCGCTTACCGTTGATCCAAACATAGAACGCGCTCATCGCGCCGTCGAAGCGCAGGAACGTCTGCCCGTCTTTCAGCCATGTTGCCGGAACTTCAAACGTGCGGCGGTATTGACCTGTAGGATTGCGTTCGACATATGCCGTATAGTTCTCCTTAGGAGTGTCCGTCACGAAAGGAGGATTGATTTTGAACGTATATCCGGCGGAGGCATATATAGGCGTACCATAACCGTTGACCTCCCAGACGGCGGGGACAGCAAGCTGCTTCCACGACGAGTCGTCGAAGCCGGTCTTTTCAAAACCGTCTACCCTGCCCTCAGGCGTAGGCGACCAATGGAAACGCCATTCGCCATTAAGCGTCATGGCTCTGTCTCCCTTGGTGTCGCCGTAGGGAATGAACGCCGCACGGGCAGGTTCGCGGTTGATCTGCAATATGTGGTGGTTCTCCCAGTCATGAGCCGGACGGGTGTCGGCCATTGCTGTGGCCGATGCCATCAGAAGGAGAGCGCCTGTCAGTTTTATCTGCATGTCTTTTTTGTCTTACTGTATTTCCAATGAGTCGAAAGCCACTCCGCTGAGATCAGGGGCGGAAACTATCACTTTATATGTTCCGGCATTGATATATCCGCCGGTGGTGGTGCTCAGCATACGCCATTTTTCCGGTGTATCGGGAAGATTTATGGTGTCATCCTTCAGCACAGCACCGTTGGGAGCGATAAGCTTGAGGTTGACGGCCACAGGCTGCTTGTTGGTGTTCATGAACTTGAATCGAAGCGCATAGACCTGCGCGAGACCTGTCGAGATAGTCCATTCAATGCTGCCTTTGCCCGAGAAGAACACACCGTTCTGCTTCTTAAATTCCTTGACCTGATATTTGCCTTCATACTTTGCATCCTCGGCCTCGTATGTCACGGCAGCACGGGCATTTTCATCTTTTGGAAGCATCTCGGCCGGCATTTTCTCAATCACATCCTTGTCGGCAGCCTTCCAGCTCCAGTCTGAAGCCTGAAGAGTGACCGGGACGTTGACTGTCTGGTCAAGCGTCGCAACTGCGATAGCCGACAAGACAGCCTGACCTGCCTTGACCTCCGGGAAATCGATTGTCAGTTTTCCGCCTTTCACATTGCAGTCAACCACCTTTTTCAGCAGCCTGTCATGACCGGCCTCGGCCCAGATGTCGAGATCGTCAATCACGGTCGAGTCATTGACTGCGACGTCGAAGATGCGGAGACCTTCACAGTCAGTGCCTTCACCACCGCCTGTTCCGTGCCAAGGTTCGATGAAATAGAGTTCCACTCGATAGCGTCCATCAGGCAACGGCAGATTGTACGATAGTTTATGGCGACCGAAACGGAAGCTCTGCAAAAGCTCCCAGTCATTTGTTCCGGCAATGGGGTCGTAGGTGACACGCTGGCTTGCAAGATAGGGAGACAAGCCCTTGAAATCCTGCGCCCACGAACGTGAATAGGTCGTATCGTCGGCAAGCCAGTTCTGACCGAATTCGTCAGTATATCCGTCTCCGCCACAGTTGATGCGATATACATAATTATATCCTTCCGCACCTTTCAATGCTGTCGAACCGGGCGAACGGAGCGACGCGAAACCGGGAGCGACCTCAAGATTATCAAGTACAATCACATCCTCAGCCACTTTTTCACCATTGTGATAACCTACTGCGCGGAGCACGTTGCAACGCACATCTACATTTTCCCAACGGTGATGAGTGCCGATGCCACCCTTTGAGCGAGCCCCGAGATAATTAGCGTCGAGCGCATCGTTATACAACAGGACTGAATCACAGTTGCTGTAGACATCGATAGTCGCCTTGCGGGGCGATTTGAAACGGTCGGGCCAAGTATGTGACGCAATGTAGACAAACGGATCAGTCGCCGCATCCACATAGTTTGCCTTATACATATAATATACGTCGGACGGTTCTTCCCACGGGCTGACGAGTCCCTTGTAGTTAAACGGACCAACCTTGTCAATCTTCCTGTATGCTTCGTCCGGCTGACGGCGACCGGGATTGTCATGACTGCTGAAAATCCACTGATAGTGACCGCTGACACTGTCGCGCGCCTGTTCGGCCAGACGGATTTTAGTCTCCATAAGCTGTGTCATACGCTCCTCGCTCCACGGACCGTTAGGCTCAAACGCACCCGGTTCGGTGTGGAAGCCAAGAGTACGCCATGCACCATACTCGCCATTGAGAAGCTGGTTCGGACGCGCAAGTTCCTCGTTATACTTGAAGACATCGCCGCCATACGTACCGCTCCAATTCTGAATCACATTCCAGTCCGTACCCTCACCGCCGTTGCAGGTGGTAATCACACGCATGTCGCGTGCCATCGGATCCATTTCGCGTATAATGTCGGCACACTCCTGTGCGAAATCGCGCGGAAGAGTGCTTTCATTCTGCAGCCCCCACATCACTACCGAAGGTGAGTTTCTGCGTTCCTTGACCCATTGGCGAAGCAACTTTTTGAAATTCTCACGGAATTCCGGGGTGTCATACCATATATGTGCCGAGAACTGAGGCCAGAAGAGTATGCCTTCCTTGTCCCAATACTCCTGATAGCGAAGATTGTGAGGCTGATGTGCATCGCGCACAGAGTTGAAGCCGGCATTCTTGATCTGCTTGACACGCGCCTCAATCTGTTCGTCGGAGAAGGCATGCGAAGCGCCAAACTGGTGCTCATATTCACAGACTCCGTTGATAAATACAGGCTTGCCGTTGATAAAGAAGCGCCCGTCGCCGTCATTTCGCTTGACAAGCCACGAGAAACTGAGGATACCGTAGGGAGTGGTCACCTCTTCGGTTGTCTTGCCGTTGCGCTTGACCATTGTGGCGAGTTTATAGAGATACGGGCTGTCGGGACTCCAAAGACTCGGATTCTCAATGGCTGAAGCCTGTTTCACGACTTTGCTTTCACCCGGGGCAAGTGTCATTTTGTCGGTAAGACGGAATATCTGACGGCCATCAGCATTGCTGAATTTGCTTATGAAATCAAATTCGGCCGACTTCGAGCCATAGTTTTTCAATTCGGTCTCGATAAACACCGAGTCACACGCGGCATTGTTCCAGATGTGGACACCGAAAGGTTCGACACGCACTTCGTCGGTAATCTCAACCTCTACGGGTCGGAAAATGCCGAGAGGCTGCGAGCCCTCGCTGAAACCCCACTCAGACGAGCAACCGCCACATACCCAAGGCATGTCGGCAATCATCTCGGGATGCTCCGCTATGACTTCGAGTGTGTTCTTGCCGTCAAAATTCAGATAGTCGGTCACATCAAACGTAAGCGATGTGCGTCCCGAAGGATGGCGGCCGAAATCATGACCGTTGAGTTTTATACCGGCATAAGTCCCCACTCCCTCAAAGTTGATGAAGTAGCGCTTGCCGTCGACACGCCCGGCCATGTCGAACTCCTTGACATAACCTGCATTGCCGTGGAGATTGCCGTGGGTCAGCTGGCGATAGCCATAGTAATCATCCCAGTTGTGGGGCACATCGACTGTCTTTGCAGAATCCTTGTCATCGTTAAGCCATGTTGTCCAGCCCTTGTTGAGACTGATGTGACCGCGACGGCCGGTGGCCGGACGTTCGGGGAAACGGACTGCCGAGCGCCCCATCGGTTTGCTTGTAGCCACTGCGATGCCACGCTGATCCGCATTGTTGACAGCACAATAGAAATGATACACCACTCCGTCATGCTTCACAAGGTAGCTCTTGTGGGCAAACAGTTCGTCGAACTGTTTGGTCGGATAAATCAGATCATCCCCTTCCCAGTCATCCCATGTAACAAGATCATAGCTGCATGCGAAAGTATTGAAAGCCTTATAGGGACGCAACGGGTTGAAAGCGGAGAAATAGAACATCACATAGACGTCGCCCATCTTGACAATCTGTGCGTCGCCTGTGATTGTACCTTGCGCCTCGTGTGTGAACACAGGATTCCCGGCATAACGACGCCATTTTGTCATGTTGTCAGATAAAGCTATTCCGATACGCTCACCCTTCATGCCGGTTTCGGGATTGACACCTCCGGCATTGTAATACATGATGAAACGCGAACCGAGTGTCTTGTGCGAGTCTTCATAGACCGTGCTTTTATATTCAGTAAGAGCTTCCCACCACTGCACGTCCTTATCGTTTATCGATAGAATCGGACGGTCGAGCGTATTCCATTCATGAGCAGTGGCCGGACTTCCCTTGGTCCATGCCAGACCTACAGCAAGCGGAGCATTGACAGCTTCATAGCCCGTCCCTTCGCCTCCGATGTAGGTCATCCAGCATTTTCCTTTGTAACGGTTGATATTGTAGCTGCCACCCCACTCCATGTCTATCAGACCGGGGAAACCACCACGCTGATTGCGGTCCCAGCCCGTGTCTGAATAGGCCAGAATGCGTCCGAGTGTCTTCCATTCGAGCAGATTATCGCTCTCGGCAATCCATGTTTCATATCCGCGACCGTCCTGTCCGCTACGTCCGTTGTAGACAACATACGTCATGTACCACTTCTCTCCTTCGCGGAACACTGTCGGGCAGTCGATTTTATGATTATTGTCGGTCGGAGCTACGACAAGTCCGTACTTATATGGAGTGCGTGCCTCGCGATACACGTCGGCCATACGCTCCTGACTGACATGGCGCTGAGCGCTTATGCCCGACCAGCAAGCGATGGCTGCGGTGATTATTAAAAACAGTCGTTTCATGTAAGGGGATTGAGTTTCAATTATCCGTATTATTAATTTTAATAGAACAGCCAGTCCATAGCCTCGTCAGCTCCTGCGAGAGCGACATTTCTCGGACTGATTTTATCGGATGTCATACCGAGAACAAGCGCATAGCCCTTCGGAAGATTCAGCGAATGGCTGCCGGCCTCGAAATTATAGGCATGCACATTGGCCAGAGGCATCTTATCGAGATGAATGGCATTGGTAAGCACAGGTTCTGCCTGACCATATTCGTTTGCGGTTGCGTCGGTTTCAAGTTTTGGAGCCTTGGCATACTTTTTCTGGTCATCCTTGAAATATGCAACGAGAAGTTTCACCGGCTCTGCACACTCGAAATCAATAGTAGTTCCTTCCTTGCGCTGCACGTCTCCGTTGACAGTGAAGGCTGTCAGCCCCTTGAGCTCAGGAGCAAGCCCGACAATCTTTGCTTCAGGCATGTTTGCGAGCAGCACCGCACCTTCATCGAGGCGTGTGCGGTTCCACTGTCCCTTAAACTTGACAGCAGCATTGTTCAGTGATTTTATGGCAACATCTTCTGTCGAAATCTTGCCGGCAGCCTTGTCTTTAAGCATGGCTATGTTATTCTTGAAATTCTCAAGCTCAGCCTGATAGTGGACGAGCAGCTCGCCCCAAGTCTTGTTCTTTCCATCGTCTCCGGCAATAGGAATACGGCGCATGGTCGTCTGCATACTGTTGGCATACAGATAAGTTCCTTCTGTCAGACCGACAAGCTTTTTGTAATGTTCGAGACTTTCCTCAAGCAGAGGCACAGCCTCATCAAGATACTTCAGATCCTTTGTCCACTGATAGTTCAGAACCTGCTGCGCAGCCTTTACCTTACAGTCAAAGAAGTATGCGAAGGTGCGGTAGCAGTTCATGTCGTTGACAAGACGCTCGAATTCGGCGCTGTTCGACTTGACCTTGCCCACTGTTTCGATGGCAGCTACAGCCTTGTCGCCATGTTCGACACATTCCGCAGTGATGTCAAGAGGAAGTTCACCGACATGAGCCTCACCCTTGTGCTCACGCTCTACAAATTCAATCAGTTTCTCGCCTTCCGGTCCACAGCTTTCATAGAAACCGGGATAGATGGTGTATTTGTAAGGATTGACAAGCTGGCTCATAAACATTCCGAGCAGAAGTGTCTGGCGGTTACCCTCCGTGATGCCGAAACGGCGAAGCAGTTTTGGTGCGATTTCACCCGACTCCTCGAATGCAGTGCGGATTGCCCCGCCCTTGTCGTCACTGAGACCGTAAGTGCGGGCAAAACGGTGATTCCAATACTTGATTTCATCTTCACGGTCACGACGGCAGTTCCAAGCATAGCGTCCCCAGCCTTCATACCACGTACTGTCGCGCACGAGCTGAAGCTGACGCTCGCCTCCTGCTATGCTGTCGGCCGAATAAGGCCAGTCCCAGTAAGATGCTTGAGGATAGAGATGAAGTGCGTTCGCTCCATGTACATCGTGCATGGCAGTCACGGCTTTCTGAGTGAAATCGGGCGAACTCCAGCGCCACGGTTCAAGATTGGCAAGAATATGGACATTGCTGATATGCACACTTCCGAGTGAGCTAAGGCCACGATGGATTTCTGTCCACGGTCCGCGAGGCTCGTATGTGGTGAGCGACTCTCCGTTATACTTGTGCATGGTGTAGAGATTCTTATAGAGCGGAAGCGCCGCATCCATAACGGCCTTGCAGTCTGTGTCGTGGGCACGGAGAAGTACCGGCGGCTCGTCATCACGGCCGAGTTTGGCAAGACCGTCCTTGACTCCGGGAATAATAGTCTTTGTAAACCATTCAACATCATCCTCGTAGGTATCCATAGCCTCGCCAAGACACACGAGCAGACCGACATTGGGATATTTTTCAATAAAAGCGGCCACGCTCTTGCGCGTATAGTCGCTCACGAGAGGAGTGATGGGACGGTTGCGGTCCTGAGTCTTCATGCCGTAGTGTTCGGCGAAAGGCTTTGAAAGCAAAATGTTGTAGAACATCTGAATCACGAATATACCGCGCTTGTCGGCTTCAGCTGTCAGAAATGAGAACATCTCTTCATTTTTCTTAAACGTCTCGTCATCGACCTCTACAGCAAACGGATAGTCCTCAAGCTTTACAAGAGAGGCAAACGGGTGACCGTTCCATAGATATAGTGAGTTCATGCGGTTGGCCACCAGCATGTCAAGATACTTTACCCACAGCTCCTTGTCATAGAACCACGGAAAATTCTCCGGAGTATAGGGATATTCGTAGACACTGCGCCCGGGAAGCAGGTAAGGTTTCTGCACACCGACACAAGCACCGCGAAGCACCATTTCGGGGGCATCCGTGAATTCAGCAGGCAGATTGTCAAGATTGCCGTCCATTTCCAGACGGTCGGCGAGTTCACGGCAACCGTAGATCACGCCTGACCCGTCATTTCCCTTGACATCAATAATATTGTCTGCCGAGCTGATTGTGAATCCCTCTTTCGGTCCTACACTGTCAGTAGCCTCCGACAGACGGATTATTTTGTCACCTTCAGCCGCTTCACTGACATCAATGACACGGTAGCCCTTGCCTTCAAGCACTCCTGTCAGATGTTCGGCAGCAAACTTAACACGGTTTGAGGCATCATCGGGATATTGCAGGGCTATATTTTCGCGACCGGCGCAACTCCAGACCATAGTGGCTACCAATGCCACAAATACATGTCTCAGCAATCTCTTCATCCTATTTCCTTATATTTAATTGTGATTTCCTTATCTGTATCTATATAGAGACGATAGCTTTTATCGCCCGTCTTCTCGACTGTGCCGTAATCAGACTTAGGCTGCGATTTCGACTTGAAGTTGATATATCCCTTCCCTTCGGTAGCCTTCACCTTGATTTCCTTGTCGTTGACATAGAGAGTGATTTCTCCGTTAGGAGTCGGGACTGTACCCTCCATCCATTTCAGTCCGCCAAGATCCGGTGTGATTGAAAATTCCTTGTAGCCGGGTTCGAGAGGCTTGACACCGAGATAGTATTTGCCTATGAGATAAATCGGACTTGCACCCCATGCGTGACAGAGGCTCTTGCCGAACGGACGTCCGTACATGGCAAGATGCTGTGTTCCCGAATCAGATGGATTATATTTTTCCCAGAAAGAAGTCGCACCCTCGCGGAGCATTCCTCCCCAATAATCCTTCATTTCCTTGAGCACCTGTTTCTGAAGTCCTTGGTCACAGAGCGATTCAAGTTCATAGAAACGCATATAAGGAGTGGTGATTGCCGGAACTTCAGGATTGAGCATCACGTTTTCCATCACCGATTTTGTAGTCGGCTCGTCAAAGTAGCCGTAGTTTATGGCAAACATGTTGGCGAATTTATTGACCTGTTCGCTCTTCTTGCCATTCTCGACATTATGGACAAGTGCCTGACGCTCCTCATCCCAGAATGTCGGGAGAAGTTTGTCACGTAGCTCCTTTGCAAGACGGCCATATTTCACTGCATCAGCCGAGTCACCGACAATATCCGCACAGAGTTTCATCGTTTCAAGGCTCTTACAGAACAACACCTGCTCGAATGAAAGTGCGCCCTGTTTGCTCATCGGAAAATCAGCCCAGTCGACAAATACCCAGTCGCCAGTCATGCCCTCAAGCATTCCGTCCTTGTTGGTACGGCCGAGAACATAATCCATGAGACTCTGCATCTTGGGATAGATTTCCTTGACAAACTCCTTGTCTCCCGTATAGAGATAGTAGTCATAGATACCGTTGAACCAATAGAGCGTATAGTCCATGATGGTGTTGATGTGAGCGGTAACTGGGTCTTTTCCACGCAGCAGACGGGTCGTGCGCTTCACCGTAGGGCTGTCGAAGAAGAGATAGTAGTTCATGAGGTAACTCTGAACCGCATCACCGCTCCATACCCAACGGTCGCGCTTGATACCGTCGATAAAAAACTCACGTGTAGTCAGGTGCATAGTATAGGCACCGACATCCCAGATTTTATTCAGTTCGGGATCGCTGCATTTGAACTTGCCGCGATATTCCACAGGCGCATACTCATAAAGCATAGCCACATCTCCAAAATTCACTCCGGCTTCAGGAGCTACATAGACATAGCGGAACGCCTTGGTGTTGTCAAGCGTGTAGTCGCCCTCGTTCTTACGGACAGCGTTAGTTGCAAGGTCTGTGACCTTATCGCCGTCAAACAAGATTTTGTCAAGCGTTTCGCAATGTTCGAGGTCAAGAGCTTCTTCGGGGCTTTCACCATAATATATATTCACCACACCGTCACCGACAGGCTGTTTCAGCACTATACGACCGAAAGTTTCCTTTCCGAAATCATAAAGTCTGCCTCCATCAGCGGTTTTCTGCTCCACTGCGACATAGTTCTTCGGCTCAAGGTTGAGACTATAGGCCGACGGCGGATTATTCATGTCGTCGAAGTCCCAGTATCCGGCCAAGGCATAGACCGTAGCCGAAGTGTCGCTTGCCTTACCGCTCTCGTCAATCCACTCCTTGTCCTCGTTGGTGACCTTCCATGTCGGATCAGAGTTGACCGTCTTGCCTTTGACATAGATTGCGGGAGGAGTCGACTGATTCCACACCTTTATATTAAGCTTATGCTTTCCGGCCGGAATAAGGAATGTCGATGGCTGTCCGAACTGAAGCTTACCGTCAAGTTTCACGTTGTATTTTCCTTCTGCCTTGATGACAATCTCCTCGGCTTCGGACAAATCGAGATCTTTACTGAACTCGACAGTAACAAAATGGCTGTCCGTCTTCCAGAACGGAGGAAAGAACGCCCCTCGTTCGGTGCGGTTGTTGTTCATTCGGTTTCCAAGCCATATCTCGTAATCGCCGGGATACCATATCCATGTCTGAGCCGAAGCGGCAAGGCCGAAAGCCGCTGCGGCAAGGAGGGTAGACACTCTCTTTTTCATTTATGCTTAATGTGATTTAAGGTGCTACGGTTTATAGCAACCTGTGTAATGATGGATGATATTTAAGTGTTAAAACGTTGGTGAGGAGGATTCGCGTCAGAGCGATTTCAGATATAGGAAGTCTTTTGTCAGGCCGGCGTTCTGACGAATTGATTCGTCTACATTCGGGCCGTTGTTTTCCCATACATTACCCGGGCCGTTGGCATTCTGGAGATACTTTTCTCCCTCAGTCCAGTTATCCTTGACGTTGATGAACGACGAGCCCTCGTCAGTGTAAAGATAGAACCAATGGTTTGGATCATGTGCATAGCCGGGGACATAGATGTCACGCACACAGTTTTCAGTTACCCAGCTGTGAGGCTGAGAACCAAGGGTATATACACCTGCCACGTCATACATGTGCTTGGCGTAGTGGTGGATAAGATTAGCATGCACCCGGTTGTTGCGCATGCAGTTGACGGTGCGCGTCCATCCCCAGCCGAGATTGATGCCGCTATATGACACATCGTTGATTTCATTGTGCTCGATGTTGATTCCTTTGACATATCCTGCACAGATGCCGAGAGTGCCCCAATCCTCATTGGTCACATCAGTTATGAGATTGTTAGCAATCGTAAGATCGGCACATACCTCACGTCCGTCAGCCGGATCGTATGGCAAATGGGTTTCATGGGAAGCAGGGCTGAAACTGCCGACAACGATTCCATTTCCGGCGATGTCGCGGAACAGGCATCCCTCAATCAGTCCTCCTTCGGTTCCCCACTCGTAGTCAAGACCTGAAGAACCGAGATGTTCGAAACGGCATTTTAGGAAATCGACATCATTCGCTCCCTTTACCGTCACGGCAGCCTCGGGGCGGCCAAGCCATCCCTGATTGTCAAGTTTATGGTTCTGCGGACGCTCCATTTTAGGATTTATCTTGTAGCCGTCGGTCATATACATGCCGGCCTGGAGAGGGACATGCCCTTTAAGCGACGGACGCATCCATGTGGTGTATTCAAAACCGATATTTTCGATTCTGACATTTTCCACTCTGCGGTCAAGAGTTCCTTCGATATTCATAAGCGTCTCCACTGCAGGGACAACGGCTTCAGCCACCGTCTCTCCGGGAAGAGGATAATAATACAGTTTACGTGTATCGATGTCATGATACCATTCACCCGGCACATCAAGCAGTTCTTTGGCATTGGTGAGGTAGAAAGCTGAATTGTGTCCGTCGGTAGTCACCATCGGGCGTGGCCACGGATGTTCAAACTGAATCCGGCTTTCAGGATTGTGAAATCTCAAAGCGGCGCTGTCGCCTTGGATATCAATTGATTTAATACGCAGATTGGCTACACACCACATTTCGTGAAGCACCATTTCCGCGTATGGCGACTTTACAATTTTCTTTACCGCTTCAGCAGGCACCCAGAGCACTTCGTTTGCAGGGTCGTTGTTCAGAATACGATACATCTTTTCAAAATCCTCGACATCGCGGGCCCGCACGGCCTTCTTTCCGTTGACATAGAGCTGACGGAAATCGAGCGGACGGCCGTTGAACTGAGGGACATCGGCCACAAGCAGTTTGCCTTGACGCTTCCAGCCATCAATCTTAACACCACCGCTCAGCCATGCGCCGCCCTCGGAGGTGATTACAGTCGGCGACGACGGAGTACCGCTGTCCTCAGGACGGATGAACACCGGCTCATATACATCGTAGACACCCGAAGCCATATGAATAGAGATTCCAGACTCCACTCCTTCGACTGCCTGCCGGCGCATTTCGCGAGCCTGACGCAGTGCGGAAGTCAAAGTCGCCTTCGGTGAGTTTTTGCTTCCGTCGTTGGCATCGTTACCGTTAGGCGACACATAGACATCGGCCGCTGAAAGTGAGAATGCAGTGAGGACAAGCCCCACTGCCATTATTTTTTTTCTCATGATGTTGATTCGAAATATTGGAAAAAATGAAAGTTCAGACCGCTTTATCAGCGTGCGAGAGGAAGCCATACACTCATTTCAGACTTGTCGCGGTTACCCCATGCGAAATACGGGATGAGTGTCACTTTGACTTTCTTGTCTGCGCTTCCGACCTCACGATAGAGCTTGCCGGTCCAGTCTCCGCCGTCGACAAGACGTGCTTCAGTCTCAAGGGCAGTCATGCGGCTGCCGTCGATGGTGATGTCCTTGGTTGTGAATTTGGCATCGGCCGGAATGAGTATATCGTCAAGAGCGTTGCCACCTTCAATGTCGATACCTTCGAGGCAATATACGAGCGGACCGCGCTTGACGGCTGTATGATTACGGGTTTCCTCGACAAGAGGATTCGATTCAAGAAGCTTGGTCTTCATTTCCATGTCGAATGTCACCTCATCGCCCGGCTTCCAAGTGCGGTCGAGAGTGATATAGCTGTCGGGGGTTACTTTCACATCTTCCTTAACCCCATTTACAGCCACTGTCGCATTATCGCACCATGAAGGAACGCGGAGTTTGAGAGCGAGTTTCTGTTTCTTGGGAACTTCGACAAGATTTATGACCACCTTTCCGTCGTAGGGATAGCCGGTGTGCTGTGTCACCACAAGGGGACGCTTCTTGCCGAGCGACGTGCGGAGTTCGCAGTCACCGTAAAGATTGAACCAGAGAGTGCTGTCATTTACAGTATAGGCATAGTTCTGAGCCTCGCAGATTGTACGGAGAGTGTTTGGCGGGCAGCAGAAACAACTGATATATTCCTCGCGTGTCTTCGGCCAACGGAGAGTATATGGCAAATCATCGCTCATACGGAGCGGATTGGTGTAGAAGTAACGTTTGCCGTCAAGACTGACACCACTGAGCACACTGTTGTAGAGAGCTGTCTCCACTATGTCGGCATACTTGGCATCGCCGGTGGCTTCGAGCATTCTCCAGTTGAAAAGCATATTGCCGATATTGGCACATGTTTCGTTGTGAGCGGTGCTGTTGGGGAGCTGATAGGGACGGCCATAGCTCTGATGAACCTTCTGGATGCTGTCAGGCTCATAGCATGTGCCGTCGGGGGAAGTGCCGTCGTAGAGAGCGCCACATGCGCCGGTGACATACATTTTGCGGTTAACGATGTCGTTCCAGATGCTTGTGAGATTTTCATCAGCTGCTCTTCGCCTGTCTCTGCATAGAGGTCGGCCACACCGGCATACAGATAGTTGGCGCGGACAGCATGTCCCATCGCATTATACTGGTCGCGGAAAGGTATGCGGTCCTGATTGTCGTCAGTTCCGTTCTCCACGAGACCGCGGATGTTGATGAGATTGTTTGCAAGGTCGAGATAACGCGGATTGCCTGTTTCACGATACATTTCCACCACACCCATATAGTGTGACGGACAGATTGCATTGCGTGCAAGCTCGGCAGAAGCTGTCTCATAGAAATTACACAGGAAGTCTGTGGCCTTTACGGCAGCATCAAACAGAGTCGTCTTCCCGGTGGCTCTCTTGTGGATGATACCGGCCATCATGAGGTGGCCGAGATTATAGGTCTCGAAATTCAGACGGTTTGCAAACGCCCCCTTCTCGTCCTCGCTTCCGACCTTAGTGCCGATGACGGTCTGTTCCTTGTGATGGGCATGGGTATCCACCCCACGGTTGCGCTCGTCGATGATGACAGGCGTATGGATATATCCGTCGGCACGCTGTGCTTTGACAACCTGCTCGATAAACTTATCCATCAGAGCATCGAGCTTGGGGTCTTTGTTGACCGCATAGACAGCAGCCACAGCCTCAAGCCACTTATACATGTCACCGTCATGGAAAGGAGGGCCCCAGTGCTCACCTTCGCATGTGCCGGCTGCTATTTCGAAATTACGGAAACCGTGTGAAACATCAGGATTGGCCCATGTCTCCCACATGCTTTGCAGGGATGTCCCGCTATAGACATCGAAACGCTCACCCCAGAATCCGCCGGTCCATTTTACAGAACCGATAGGTGTATTTACCATAACTGCATGCTTGCTTTCTGACATGTCAGTAAGTCCACCACCTTGGGCAAATGCGCTCAATGAAATCGCTGCACAGGAAACAATGGCATTAAATCTATGAAACATAAGTAGTTGGATTAGATGTAAGAATTTAGATTACAAAGTTAAAGAAATAATATCATACTTACAACTTTCGACCTCTTTTAATTTGAATTTTACAATAAGTACCGCCTTTTTACTGTCAAAAATCCATTGTTTTGCCATATTCGCTTGCCAATAAGCTGTAAATTTCAAAAATTATGCGTAAATTTACCCGTCGACCTGATTACATCACAAACTTAAACCAAGGCCATGAATCTAAAAATCAAAATAATCTCATGTCTGCTGTCGGCGCTAAGCCCGATAATGATGACTGCCGCCACGACCGACAGCCACTACACTCCTTCGCCTGAAGTTATAAGTTCACAGAAGGAATTCGAGACCGACCGTTTCGGCATTTTTATTCACTGGGGTATTTACAGTATGTTCGCCCGTGGCGAATGGTATCTTAACTACGGACCGAAAGCCGATGAGTATGCCAAAGCGGCCAAGGGTTTCTATCCTGCCGACTTCGATGCGTCAGCATGGGTTTCGGCCATCAAAGATTCCGGGGCACGCTATATATGTTTCACAACCCGTCACCACGACGGCTTTTCAATGTTTCACACTGCCGAATCGGACTATAATATAGTAGACGCGACACCATTCAAGCGCGATGTGCTAAAAGAGCTGTCCGACGAATGCCGGAGGCAGGACGTGAAACTACACCTATATTATTCACATATCGACTGGACACGCGACGACTATCCGTGGGGACGCACCGGAAGGACAACAGGCAAAGATTCGCTCAAAGCCGACTGGCCTCATTACTATGCGTTCATGAACCGCCAGCTCCGCGAACTCCTGACCAACTACGGTCCGATACGTGCTGTGTGGTTCGACGGATGGTGGGACCATGACGAGGACAAGACACCTTTCGACTGGGAACTGCCGGAACAATACCGGATGATCCACGAACTCCAGCCGGCATGTATGATAGGCAACAACCACCATCAGACGCCGTTTGAAGGTGAAGACCTACAGATTTTCGAACGCGATCTGCCGGGCGAAAACACCGCCGGACTTTCAGGACAGGCCATCAGCCGTCTGCCTCTCGAAACCTGCAACACGATGAACGGCATGTGGGGCTACAAAATAGAAGACACGGATTATAAAGATACGCGCACGCTCATCCACTATCTCGTAAAGACAGCAGGCATGGGCGCGAATCTGCTCCTGAACATCGGCCCGCAACCAAACGGCGAACTTCCGGCTGCCGCACTCGAACGTCTGAAAGAAATGGGTAAATGGATGCGCGAAAACGGCGAGACCATCTATGGAACGTCAGCAGGCCCGTTTCCGGCGCAGGAATGGGGCACCTGCACACGCAAAGGCTCACGCCTGTTCGTCCACCTGCTGACACCGAAGTCAACCGACATATTTCTTCCGGCAAAGCTGAATATCAGAAAAGCGACAGTCCTCGCCGACGGATCAAAAGTCAGGTTTTCAAAAAATGACAACGGTGTGACACTACATCTCGATGCCATCCCCGACTGCATAGACCATATCATAGAACTCGAAATCAACCAGCCCGTCAAATAGTCCGGCCATCATGACAACCGAATTTCAACACCCAAAACCGATTCTTGAAGTCTGCTGCGGGGACATACAAAGCATATATGCTGCAAAAACAGGTGGCGCACACCGCATAGAGCTGTGCAGCGCATTGTCGGAAGGAGGAGTGACACCCTCAGCCGGACTCATACGTGAGGCCGTCAGCTCAGGCATCCCGGCCGTTCATATACTCATCCGTCCGCGCGGAGGAGATTTTCTATACAGCGAAGACGAAATACGCCTGATGGAAACCGATATCCGTTGCGCCGTCAGCTCAGGAGTTGACGGGGTGGTAATCGGAGCATTGACATCAGACGGCGATATAGACATGACAACATGCCGACGGCTTATCGAAACTGCCGGAGATTGCTCAGTCACTTTCCATCGTGCGTTTGATCTCTGCCGAAATCCTCAGAAAGCCCTTGAAGACATTATCAGCCTCGGATGTGACCGCATACTCACCTCCGGGCTTGCCCGGTCGGCTATGGAAGGAGCCGAAACACTCCGACGGCTCAACCGCCAGGCTGCCGGACGCATAACCCTGCTGGCCGGAGGCGGTGTCACACCAGATAACGCACGCGAAATCCTCTCGTCAACCGGGTTAAACGAACTTCATGCCTCGGCGAAAACATCAGTAGCCAGCGCCATGACATTCCGTCGGCAATCAGTCTGCATGGGCATACCTGATAAAGACGAATATATCCGCACAATGACCGATGCCGCTACCGTAGCGGCTATAATATCTGCCATTTCCGGCTGAGCGCAGCAATGAAAAGAGAACCATAATGACCACCGCCATCATAACACATCATGAATCACAACAAACTTTTCAGCATAATATTTTCAGCCACTGCCGTTTGCCTCCCAATAGCGGCAAACGGCACCGCTATTGGGCATGACACCGTAACTGAGACAGATTTCAAAACCAAGGAAGCCTATACAGGTGACAGTCTCGCAACCGCCTGGCTCAACGCTCAGACAGGACTCACGCCTGAAGAAAGGGATGCGATAAAATTCCTTTACGCCTACATGCCTCTTGCCGACGGCAACGGCTACGCGCCGGAGTTTTTTCTTGCCAATGTCCGCTCGTCACTGCGAGCTGCCGAAGAAATGCCGTGGGGAAAGACTGTCCCCCACCGCGAATTCCGCCACTTCGTGTTGCCGGTGCGTGTCAACAATGAGAGTCTTGACCTGTCGCGTCCCGTTTTCTACAAAGAGCTGAAAGACCGCGTAAAGGGTATGAGTATGGAGGACGCAATTCTCGAAGTGAACCACTGGTGTCATGAAAAAGCTACTTACCAGCCGTCAGACGCACGCACAAGCAGCCCGCTGAGCACAGTCAGTCAGGCCATAGGCCGCTGTGGAGAGGAATCTACTTTTACTGTAGCAGCCCTGCGTGCGGTAGGCATCCCGGCACGTCAGGTCTACACTCCGCGATGGGCGCACACCGACGACAACCACGCTTGGGTAGAGGCTTGGGCCAACGGAAAATGGTATTTTATAGGAGCTTGCGAACCTGAACCGATATTAAATCTCGCGTGGTTCAACTCTCCTGCATCACGCGGTATGTTGATGAATACCAAAGTTTTCGGACGCTATGACGGCCCGGAGGAAGTGCTCGAACGCAAACCGACCACCACAATCATAAATGTAACTGAAAACTATGCCCCCACACGCACAGTCGAAGTTGTAGTAAAAGACATCAATGGAAATCCTGTAGAAAACGCGACTGTCAATTTCTCGCTTTATAATTATGCCGAATTCTATCCCGTAGCAGTCAAGAAATCCGGCCACAACGGGCACGCAAGTCTCAAAGGCGGCATAGGCGACTTCATAATATGGGCTTCCGACGGCAAAAACTTCGGCATAGTCAAAGCCGGAGGTTCAGACACAAATGTGCAGGAGATAATACTTGACAAGGCTTCCGACTGGACCGGCACTCTTGAGTTTGACATCACTCCGCCGGCCGCATCGGCCTCACTCACCTCTCCGACTCCTGAACAACGCAGACTCAACGACCTACTCACAGCACGCGAAGACTCTATCCGAATGGCCTATGTAGTCACCTTTGCAACCCCGGAAAGCGCGTCAGCTCTGGCCAAAAGTCTCGGAACAGACGAAGGCAAGACCAAAGAAGTTCTTATCCAATCACGCGGCAACCACTCAGGCATAAGTAAATTTCTAACCAACATTCCGGCAGATCAACGCGACAAAGCCCTCCGTCTGCTTCTCGCCGTTTCAGAAAAAGACCGCCGTGACATATCGGCCGAAGTACTCACCGACCATCTTGCGACCCCGGAAACTGAGAGTCCTCTTTTTGACCGATACATAATGAACCCACGAATCGAGAACGAGCCTCTGACAGCCTACAAGGCATTTTTCCGCTCAAAAATCCCGCAGGAAGATGCCCAGCGCTACCGTTCCAACCCTAAAGAATGGGTCAGTTGGTGTCGCGACAACATTGCTGCCGATACAGTCTGGAATCAACCCGGCATACCGATGTCGCCTGAGGCAGTCTGGAACCTCCGTATGGCCGACAGCCGTTCACTCGGCATATTTTTTGTTGCCTCAGCCCGTAGCATGGGTATCGCCTCGCGCATTGATCCGGTGACGGGGAAGACGCAATACGCCGACGAAAACGGCAACTGGAACGATGTGAAGTTCACTGACGAAACACTCTCTCCGTCATCGCCAAAAGGTCGGCTTAATCTCTCATTCGCCCCCTTCGGCAGAACCGTCGACCCGAAATATTACTCACAGTTCACATTGTCAAAAATTGAAAACGGACTGCCAAGACTGCTCGAATATGAAGAAAGCGACACGTACAAATCGATAACCGGACGCGGCCCGGAACTTGACGAGGGGCGCTACGTCCTCATCACCGGCCAGCGTATGGCCGACGGTGGCGTGCTCGCGAGGGCAGATTTCTTCAACATAACAGCCGGAACGACTACTGAACGCCCCCTTAAAATCCGACAGGACAGCACAGAAATTCAGGTAATAGGCTCATTCAATTCCGAAAACATGTATCACGATCTCGAAACCGGCACTGACAAGAGCCTGCTTTCTACGACAGGACGAGGCTACTATATCGTCGGACTCATCCAGCCGAATCATGAGCCGACAGCCCATAATCTAAACGACATATCTGCAACAGCAGCCGAATTCGAGAAACGCGGCAATAAAATGATACTGCTGTTCGCTGACGAAAATGAGGCACGAAGGTTTGACCGAGGCCGTTTTCCGTCACTTCCGGCAAACGTGGTGTTCGGCACAGACATCAATTCGACAAATCTCAATGAAATCACTACCAATCTGAACCTTACGACATCAGAACGCCCGATTTTCATCGTGGCCGACACATTCAACCGCGTCGTTTTCGTCTCTCAGGGCTACACAATCGGCCTTGGCGAAACCCTGACCGACATCCTCCACCGCATAGACTGACTGCACTGAAATCCATGTAAAGATATAAATCCGGCAATCACCCGAATGGGAGATTGCCGGATTTATATGTATCTACTTGTTTTTACACCTAAGTTTCCCGGAGGGAGCTTACTTTTTCTTCTTTGCCGGATCGCAGGTAAGACCTACGCCGAGTTTTTTGAATATCTTATGGTCGACCTCGCCAAGCATCACAGTAGAGTGTACCTGACAACCGTTGAGTTCAGGGAGTTTTTCAAGCGCGCGACGGCAATTCTCGTCATCGGTGCTCAACACAGAGAGAGCCACGAGCACCTCGTCGGTGTGGAGACGCGGATTGCGGCTGCGCAGATAGTTGATTTTCGTATTCTGTATCGGTTCGATCATTGCCTGCGGAATAAGTTTGACCGAATGATCTATACCGGCGAGATATTTCACGGCATTGAGTATGAGAGCTGCGCTCGGTCCGAGCAGAGAGCTTGTCTCAGCTGTGATAATAGTTCCGTCGGCAAGTTCGATGGCCGAACACGGCACACCGCTACGCTCGGCTCTTTCGCGGGCAACAACCGTCGGGCGGCGATAAGAGGTGTCGATCTTGGCCTGCTTGAAAAGAAGGGCAATCTTGTTGACCTCACCTTCATTGTCGTCCCCCTGCGCGAAACGATTGAGCGCAGTGTAGTAGCGACGGATAATCTCATCTTTCGAAGCACGGCAGCAGACCTCATCATCATTGATACAGAACCCGACCATATTTACTCCCATATCGGTAGGCGACTTGTAGGGATTTTCGCCATAGATGCCTTCGAAAAGAGCGTTAAGGACAGGGAATATCTCAATGTCTCTGTTATAGTTGATAGCAGTCTTGCCATACGCCTCAAGATGGAAGGGGTCTATCATATTGACATCATTGAGGTCGGCCGTAGCAGCCTCATAGGCAATGTTCACAGGATGCTTGAGCGGGAGACTCCACACCGGGAAGGTTTCAAACTTCGCATAACCGGCCTCTATGCCACGCTTGTGCTCATTGTAAAGCTGACTGAGACATACTGCCATCTTACCGCTGCCGGGACCGGGGGCGGTGACGATGACAAGCGGACGCGAAGTCTCCACATAGTCATTGCGTCCGAAACCATCGTCAGAATCAATGAGATCGACATTGGTCGGATAACCCTCGATGGTGTAGTGATAATAAGTAGTGATGCCGAGGCGTTCGAGTCGCTGGCGGAAAGCATCGGCACTGCTCTGGCCGTTGTAGTGGGTAACCACTACCGACCCGACAAGGAATCCGCGTTTCTGAAACTCCTCGCGCAGACGCAACACATCCATGTCATAGGTGATGCCAAGGTCATTGCGCACCTTGTTTTTTTCGATGTCAAGCGCGCTGATCACAATCACGATTTCTGCCTGATCGCTGAGCTGGCTGAGCATACGGAGCTTGCTGTCAGGCTGAAAACCCGGAAGCACACGGCTCGCATGGTGGTCATCAAACAATTTACCTCCGAGTTCGAGATAAAGCTTGTTGCCGAACTGGGCTATACGCTCCTTAATGTGTTCGGACTGAATTTTGAGATATTTCTCGTTGTCAAAACCGTATTTCATAACGGATTACAAAAGTACGACATTTCCACGAACCGACAAAATTCCGACCGCTCAAAATTATCCTAATCAATTTCCGTCCTCGTTCGCAGACGTGCCGCCTGTTTTGACTTTCGGCGAGCCAAACGCCTGTCTTCACGCTCGATACGGCGTCGCTCGCTGCGGTTGAGCGTATTGAGAGCCAAGCCTTCATTCTTATCGGCACTACCAGTCTGACTCGACATTTTTCCGGCTTTTTCATTGCGGTCGCCTTTCGACATCCTACGCTTGCGTGCCGCAGCCGAACGCGACATCGCCTTGTCGATTTCAGAATGCAACAATGTGAAAATCAACATCACTTCTGTTTCACAAGCCTTTACGGGAAACTTATTTTCAAGAATATACCCGTCAATCACAGCCATCGCCCGGACGAACAGTAACGGTTTACCGATAAGACCACACGTATCCGCTACCCTTGTCCGCAAATCTTCATAAAACTTTTTCGATACCGGGAGGATATTATCTGATCTCTTCGAAGGATTGAGATGGCTTTTCATAGTTTGTGGAGTTCTGTATGTTATGTTTGACATTAATTTTCGCCTGAAGCTATTTTAATGCAAAGATAATAGCCACAACACCACAAAAAGTGCGATAATACAAAACTCCTCCCCGACAAAAAAGAAAACCAGACAGCCAGAGTATATACTAACTATCTGATTTTCAACAAGAGCGGCAAACGAGGCTCGAGCTCGCGACCCTCAGCTTGAGAAGAGCTTCCTTTCTACAGTCTCAGACCTCTATGCAGCCTGTTACAATATACTGAAGATGCACTTAGTCCCACTTCTCAATTTCAAAGGACACTTGTTTTAAAGAATCTCCCTGTAATTCGTATGTAGCGATATGTGTTTCCTGCATATTCGGATAGTAGTCGGTTTCAACTCGTTTTGTAACCTTTAAAGATGGATGCTCGTATGGACTCTCCACCATCGAAACCCAAATTTGGACGATTGAGCTAGCTCCGGTCTGCCTAGAAATGTATATTGATTTATTCTCATAATCAAACTTAGTCTCGCCATATTCTCCCGCGACAAAATTTATAAAAGGTTCTTTATCCATTGGAGCAAGGAAACCTATGCACGGTTCATTCCAATTGCCGTTGACTAAATCAAAACATGCAAATAAAGTGGTGTTATAGCCTATATATGGCACGATAAAATCAGGCTCGCCATCAAAATTGACATCCATAAAGAAACATTCACCGAAACGTCCTGTCAGTTCAGTTTTTGTCGGCAGGTCAATTTCCATAGAGCAGGTATCTGCTGTAAGCTCTATATCTGACGGAAGTCCGTGCAATGCCAAATATCGGTTAATGCTGTCGCCTCTCTCAAAATGCCACAGACACAAGTCTTTGGTCTTTAAAATCGAAATGTCATATCCGTTTGGATGATTCGTCAGATTAATTACATTGCTGCCCTCTCCAAAAAATTCAGAGATTCCATCGTTTGCGATTCTATCATTCTGACAGGCAGTAAGCACCAATAAGCTTAATAATAACTTTTTCATTTAATAAAATTATAAATCAATCAATAGCATCTTAATTCTTGCAAGCAACTCTCTTGATATATTTCTGACTCGTTTTCGGATTGATTTAGGAGTCTTAGCGTTATAAGCAATCGCATTGAGATTATAGTGCCTCAAGAGATACAATGCACGTGCATTATGATATTCCTGAGGATTCGGTAAATTCATATTTACTGATGTTTCTGTGTTTTAAGAGAATGTTTAATTTTTACTTATCCCATAGGTAATACAATCAAATTTCCCGGTAGAATTATTTTCTCCATTCTTCATCATGCATGCTTAATAAAATTCTCGCATTTGGCTCGATATTCCTTTTCATTGTATAGATTTTCGACATAATAGGTCGGAATATTCTTATAGCCGAACTTTGCACCAAGTATCGAGCAGGCAATTGCGGCGTTGGTGTCGGCATCTCCTCCCTCATTGACTACTGCAAGCAATCCATCTTCAAATGACGTGGAGTGCCAGTAGCACCACAAGGCACAGGCGAGTGTTCTTAACGTATAGCCTATTCCATGCGGTTCATCAAGACACAAGTCATCCAAACTGCCATTTTTAGCAAGTTCAATCCACTCACCAATGCGTGAATCATATCTGTCTGCGATTTTCAGAATTTCATCATAAGACAACTCTCTGTTATGCCAAACCAAATGATTGATAACTTGCGATGCGATTACACATGAACCAATGCAACGTGGATCATAATGAGTAACCATGCACGCAGTTGCAGCATTACTGTCAATATCATCTTTCCACAGCCCAATCACAGAAGTTCTCATTATTGCGCCATTGGGCGCAGATTCACGATGAGATAATTCCCAATGTTCTTTAGCGACTTCAATAGGCTTGGCCGTATAATCTTGATGAGTAAGCACCTGATAGACAAGATTGCCACAACCGAAACCATCGGTTTCAAGCCAATTTAAGAGACGTCGCGCCAAACTTTTATGTTCAATTTTACCGTTGGCAATCAGCTCATCCAAAAGACATAGCATCTGTTTGGTGTCATCATCCTGCCAGACTCCTAAGCCCGACGGATAAAACTGATTGTAATAACGCAACATTGGAGAAAAACGCTCTGTGACTTCCTTCTTGCTCATAAATTCGCTACATAATCCCAACGCATCTCCGATAGCCTGTCCATAAAGACAACCAATCATTCGGTCGTATATCTCTTCTTTGCTCATAATCCTATTATAAAATTGCAGATAAAGATACCACTTTTATTTAAAAGGTAAAACGGTTATCGGCTGGTATTTTTGTGATTCTTGGCTCTGTGGGTTGATCTATGGTTTGATAACCACTGTTCGGCTTCCTCGTCAGAGGGCAATGAGACATAATAATCCTGTTCTTCATTAGTGAGTCCGTAGCAAACAACATAATTCAAATCTTCCCACATTTGGGCGATTCCATTGTCATATTACTCATTCTGTCGCTCGTATTCCTGAGAGCCCTCTTTAGGAAGTTCCACTTCAGGGCGATGCTCACGAATCCAACGATTCATTTGTTTAAATGATACTGACATAAATTTTTCATAAAAAACGTACCTTTTCCTGATTGACACTATAAAGTTGAATTTTTCAAGAAAAGGTACGTCGAATCTTATTCAGCAAAAGTCGTTATAATATTTACGAATTGCGGTTTTAAACATTACATCAAAATCATTGACAAGGCCAGCCTTAAGCATGGCGCGAATGTATTTGCCCAAAAACCATGTCACACCCTCAATATCATTAATCTCCCACTCCATCTGTTTCACACTATCCAAAACTCCATTAATGGTTACATTAACGAGTTCATTGAATGTATATCCATGTAATGAAACGGAAATATTGGCAGCAATTGAATTAATCGATTCCACTACACTAGCCTTGTGGTATTGAGGTGTAATTTTTGCAGACTGGCAATAAACGTTAATTTCAGATTCGCTAATTATCATTTTAATATTTTTTTAAATAAACATCTACAAACGGCTCAATTCCGTAATCCATCTCGACACTTTCAACCAGCAGCCCGAAAATAGTCATGGAAGATTTGATTGCTCGTAAATGACCTTCAAGTGAAGCACCATAGATTGCTATAGAATTAATTTCACCCTCACTTCCCGGATAAAACAGGAATAAACTCACAGGAGAATTATTACTAAGCAACATGATTGCATGTACTCCTCCTTTGGCATCATATAGATATGAATTTATTTCATATTTTTGATACATTGGTATCGCTTTAAAGCCTCGGACAATATTGTTGATTTTTGTTAAGCTATCTTGATTTAATGAATTATGATACATGAGAAATAAATATTTTAAGTTAAAATAAAGAACAATCGATTATATACAGACTTGAGATGCTCATTTTGAATATCCAAAATCTTTTGAATATTGCTCTAAATCTAAATAAACTTGTTCAGCTATTCGTTGATGTATTTCTCTACAAGCAAGCATTATGTCTATCTCACTCATATCATTATATTTATTGCGTATCCAATTACAATCTTCACATGCGTTTCTCCACCATTCATCTTGGCAGGAAAACCCGATAGATTTTAATTTCAAGATATCCCCTAATATGGCTATATCCACAGCCTTTTGTGCTGGCATGTCTGCAATCACATATACTCTGTCTTTTAGTAGATGACAAAATTTAAATTTATGCTGTTAAACATCTAATTTTCAAGTGATTAAATTTGCAAAAAATCCCTGAAATTTAGTAATTTAAAGGAAAAGTTTGGTCGCTTTTTCTCATGAAAACTACTAATTTCAAGGACTCGGTCAAAGTTAACCAAATCCTCCCGATTATGCAAGAGCATTTTGGACAAAGTATGAATCTGGCACGCATAAAACTTATGGCGCTGCTGCTCCATGCACTCTGTGTGGTGCAGACTGTCAGCCTTCACAAACTGGCTGATGCGATGCCTACGGCTGTCGACAAGGATTCCAACCTCAGACGGCTCCAAAGATTCTTTGCCAGGTATGTTCTTGACCTTGATATCATTGCCCGTATGATTTTCTCGCTGATTCCTGTCAAGACCGGCCTTGTGCTCAGCATGGATCGCACCAACTGGAAGTTCGGGGAGTTCAATATCAACATTCTTATGTTGGGCATCACCTATAAAGGGATTGCCTTCCCTTTGATATTCAGTCTTCTCTCTAAACGTGGCAACTCCAACTGGGAAGAACGCAAGAAGATTATGGAACGTTTTATCCGTCTTTTCGGAGCGGAATGCATCGACTGCCTTGTGGCAGACCGCGAGTTCATCGGAAAGGAATGGACAGGATGGCTCAACAGCCGTCGCATACGGTATTACATCAGAATACGTCAGAACTTCCGGATTGTCAAGCCATCCACCGGTGAAAGAATCCGTGCATGGTGGCTGTTCAATGACTTGAAGGTCGGCCAGGAGAAATTCTTCCATAAGCTCTTTCTTCACAAAGGGGAGTATGTCTATCTTGCCGGAAGCCGGATCAAAAACTCCGATGGTGTTCCGGAATTGCAGATTCTCATATGCTTCAACCGGCCCGAGGAGGCGATTTTGACATACAAAAAACGATGGGAGATAGAAACGGCCTTCAGAGCCATGAAATCCTCCGGTTTCAATATCGAGGACACCCATATGCGTGATATGGAGCGCATCGCAAGACTTCTCGCGATGGTCTGCATGGCTCTTGTATGGGCATATCTCGTTGGTGAACATAAAGATATAAATATTAAACCGATAAGGATTCTGAAACATGGAAGAAAGGCAAAGTCGCTTGTCAAGTATGGTTTGGAGGAGATTTCAACAATACTTCTGCGTCCGACTTATACCCCAAAATTCGATGTTTTCAAATTTTTGTCATGTACAATGACTCTGTCTATAACCATTTTTAGGCCACCATTTAATAGTAATTTTACTCTTTCTTCTATTGAATGATTTTGGTTTTCAATACAAATGTTAAAATCAGCAATAGGTTGCATAACTAAGGCGCCCTGAGTTAGGCAATAATAAGCTATATTCGGAATTCTTGAAAGTCCTGGAATTTTTTCATAAGCTATTATTGAAAAAATAGTCCCAGTTAATTGATAAAGTTTAATTTGCTTCAGCTCATATACATTTGATAATACATATTTATATAAATCTCTAAATGTTTGATAACTCCCTGAAATGCCATATTGACGGATATGGTCCACTGTTTCTTTAAATTTTTGATTTATCATAATTCAATGATTCGGTAAAATTTGAGGTTGTTCAGCCTAGGCTAAGCCGCTAACTGAGCCAACCGATGATTTATTTTCTGAATTATTTTGAGATGCGGAGATTTTCCGCAAGTCGAAATAATTGTTGAGGCGAGATAAGATTCAAACATAAGCCGTTTGAACTGTGCTAACGAAAGATCCGGATAATCTTTCCTTATGACCTCCTTGCAGACATTGAGTGCAGTGAAGGAAAGATTGAATGCGAAGTCAAGCCGGTCTTTGTCGCGTGTCTGTTGCGACTGGAGTCCTGTAAACTGTTTGGCATCGCGTATGCCGAACTCAATCTGAAAGCGGGTGCGGTAGAAACCGATGATCTTTTCAGACCTCATGTTGGTGTCTGTAGAGAAGTAAAGAAGAGGCCCTGCGTTTTCAACCGGACAGACCACGATACGGATGTCGCGTTTCAATGCCCTCGAATGTACGACCGCCGTGTGACATCGGTTTTTGTTTCCTTTTGAATCCTCATATATGAATGAAGTGAACACGGACATATCAAGGTTGGAGAAATCCAATTTCTCTCCATACTTTTTCTTTCTGCCGCGTCTTCGCGGGGCGGAGGAATCCGGTATGGCCAGATACCTCAGATATGAGTTGGCACGTAATCTCCCGACAAATCGGAATCCCATGCCAATCACTTCATTTACAAACTCATATTTGGAGAAAAAGGCATCGGCAACCAGAATATCCGTCAGTGAGAGCAGCTCTGTCGCCTTTGACCTGACAAGTGCCACATACCAGTCAAGCATTGACATTTGTTTCTCGGATTCAAGAGTCCTGAAGTTCGGTGACTGGACAGCACCGAGCATCACGCATGTATGTTTACTCAGACTTATTGCCCCGATCGCCAGACCGCGTTTGACACGTTGTGCCACCCCTGACCAGAAACGGCCTATGCCATACGTCAGTCTGCCTGCTTTTGAAATGAACGACGGATCGATTGCCACTGCCATGTCATCGGCCGGCCCAAAACAATCCTGCGCCATACCTATGTTGACTTTCATCCAGTCTACGGATGTCTTGAAATTGGAAGCAAAGGTCTTGGCTGTACGACCGCCATAGCGCGACAGCCGGGTAAAATTGACTTTGCCCGGAATCAACGCTACAGTGCGTATTGTTAAAATCAGCCAGTTGAGGAACCTTTTGCTCATCTTGGTTGTAGTATTTTCAAATACCGACTTACACCGAAAGGTGAAGTCTTTGAGAATCGCCAATACGTTCATGGTATAAGTGTTTTATAATGAACGCTTTGGCGATTCATTTGTATTTGACAATTCGACATATTAACTTAAGTTTCAACTACTTCGGTAATTTTTACCGAATCATTGATAATTATTATTTGTATTATAGTCTGTTTGGGCTATTCTATGATTGTTAACAGTTTAGCTTCATGAAATGATGGTCAAATTAATATTCTAACTATCCTAAAAGCAATGCAACGAGATGATCTGGTATTATAAAAATTATGAACCATCCAGAAACATCATTGTTTACCATCCATAATTAAGAAAATTTTAGTTGCTAATTTTTACGATATAAAAACTTATAATGATTCGGTAAAAATTGGTCTCTTCAACTTGTTTTCTTATTTCTTTTTCGGAATCACCAAAGCATCTCGTTTTTAAGGATAATCTCCTTATGAGTATTCAGCAATTGATACAATTCTTTTTTGTTTTAATATTCTTTTAAATATACATCTACATATTGTTCTCTGCCAAAATCCATGAAAGCACTCTCTACAGGCAAGCCAAATATTGTCATTGAAGATTGGATAGCTCGAAGGTGTCCTTCTAACGATAATCCATAAATGGCAATATTATTAATCTCACCCTTATCACCAGCTAAGAAATAGAACGAGTTTACTGACATTTCATTTTTATAAACAATCATTAAATCAATAGTTCGGTAAAATTTGCATATTCAATTGAATATCAATAAGATGCAATAATAATTCAATATCAATGCAAACTATTGTGTATCAGTGCGATACAGCTATGCCTGCTCAAAAATTACCGAACTGTTGTTAAATATACTCCATCTCTATATAATTGTGCCTTAGCAATATATTTTGAAGTTAATGTCGTTTGATTTCTAACATTCTGCACAATGTTTACAATTTTTTGAAGGCTGTCTTGGTTAAAGAATTTAGACATAATAGATTTATATTCTCTCATCCTCCATTGAGATTTAAGGTACAGACATAAAAAAAGGTGTGAGGAATGTATCTTGTTTTATCTCATTATCAGGTCTTGGCGTACCTATGCAGTGGATAAAACAATAGCCCCACACCGATAGAGCTATATAAACTGTCAGTCACGACAGGGTATATGCTACCGATGCAGGTGCTATTGCCAACTTTATCTTCACTGCATTATAAAACCGCCAAGTTTGATAATGATAGATAAAATTTCAATAACACCTTTTATTAAAAATAAAATGTTGAACCGTCGGTGACTCTTCACTCTGATTCTCCGCAAAGATAATAAAAAAATGTTATTGTCGGGGGCTTTTCATAAAAAATTTAAACAACTAATATTTTTCAGAATCTTCCCTATTCTAACATTTGATTAAACACAAACACAAAATCTGAAAATTATAGACAGATTTCACTATCTCATGAACACACCACCAATCACGATATCAAAATTCCTCCCCGACAAAAAGAAAAATCAGACAGTCAGAATCTACTAACTATCTGATTTTCAACATGAGCGGCAAACGAGGCTCGAACTCGCGACCCTCAGCTTGGGAAGCTGATGCTCTACCAACTGAGCTACTGCCGCATGTATTTTTTCCAGCCTTATTCATGAGGATTGCATCACGATACCCAGTGTCCCGAACCAAATCAATGGCGAAACCGGCTTTTGGCTGTTTTTGTGAGTGCAAATTTAAGTGTTTTTTCTGTTTTATGAAAATTATTTCCAACTTTATTTTCAATTATCCTACTCAAATTATATCCGCGAATTATATCCATTGTTTCCTCCAAATAACTTAACTTTGCACTACAATCAACAGGCGTGCATGGCAGGATCACCCATTCCAGACATGCCTTGACAATAAATGGAACTATTTGTAAAACAACAAATCATGAACCGAAGACACTTTTGCAAGATAGCATCGCTCGCAGTCGGGGCTTTAGGCATGAACGGCGTTTCAGCTTTCGCAGCCGGAAGGTCTGACTCCAAGCACACAGCCATGACGATGCCTCTCGTCAACGGATGTCGTGTGACGGTTTTGCGACGCGAATGCCATCTTGACCTTCAGGCTCTATTTCTCGACGACCCGGACTCCGGCCCTTGTGAATTGTTCAAATCAGGTGACGATTTTACATTTTCAGCCGGCGAGAGATGCCCTGCCGGATTCTGTCCTCGCCTGTGGGAAATGATATGCTCGGCAATGGCAAGCCACCTCAAATGCGCCACGCCCAACGATCAGTCGACTGTCATATTATCATGCCCCGATGGAACACGGCCTGTAATAGTCCGTGTCGACAGCTTTCATGAACATCCATAAAAATCCGGACTGCAAAAACGCTTAAACCAACTAATTTCAGCTATATCATCAAACATGAAAAAAATCTCAATCCTCGCAGCTTCAGCTGCACTGTCAGTAATGGCCGTTACCTCGTGTACAAACAATAAGACATGTCAGCCGACCTCATCGGGCACCGATGAAGCAATCGCCAACATCATGACACGCACGAGTGTCCGCGACTACACCACCACCCCTATCTCTGAAGCAACCATCGACACACTCCTCCGTGCCGGCATGGCCGCGCCAACAGCCCGCAACAAACAGCCATGGAAATTCATTGTCGTCAACCAGCGCGAACTGCTCGACAGCCTCGCCAAAGGCAACTGGCGACCTGCAGCCAAAGCTCAGGCCGCCATTGTGGTATGCGGCGATGTCACTGACCCTCTGCCCGGCGAAGGCAAGGACTATTGGGTGCAGGACTGCTCGGCTGCCACCGAAAACATTCTTCTCGCCGCCCATGCGGTAGGACTTGGCGCTGTATGGTGTGGTTGCTATCCTATCAGCGAACGCGTGGAGATGGTCAGATCGGCCTTTGCCATCCCCGACTCAATCATTCCGCTCAGCGTCGTGATGCTCGGATATCCCACAGGTCAGCAGGAGCCGAAAGACAAATATAAGCCTGAAAACGTCCACTATAACAAATGGTGACACCACTCTGACTGATACATCTCAGGAATCATTGTTATGCCCGGCTGCCACAGACAACAGCCGGGCATAATCATTGCAATCTATTGCAGACTGTAATGTTAGGTTTTTCGGGAAATATTTACTACTTTTGCAAAAATTTTTGCCAACCATACCTACAATTAATAAATACCGTCTCGAAATGTCAAAGAGATTCCCTGAATATAACGGCTTAAAGCTGCCAGAAATCAATGATTCAGTCCTTGAACAGTGGGGAAACGAAAACGTGTTTGCCCGCACGATGTCCGAACGTGAAGGCCGTCCCTCGTTCGTGTTTTTCGAAGGACCACCATCCGCAAACGGCAAACCGGGCATACACCATGTGCTTGCCCGCACCATCAAGGATATTTTCTGCCGCTACAAGACTATGCAGGGTTTTCAGGTGAAGCGCAAAGCCGGATGGGACACCCACGGTCTCCCCGTCGAGCTTGGCGTCGAAAAAAATCTTGGTATCACCAAGGAAGACATCGGCAAGAAAATCTCGGTTGACGAATATAACGCCGCATGCCGTCGCGAAGTGATGAAATATACAGGCGAATGGGAAAACCTCACCCGTCGCATGGGCTACTGGGTCGACATGCCAAACGCCTACATCACATACGACAACCGATATATCGAGACTGTATGGTGGCTGCTCGGCCAGCTCTATGAAAAAGGCTATCTCTACAAGGGTTACACCATCCAGCCTTATTCTCCGGCAGCAGGTACGGGTCTCAGCTCCCACGAACTTAACCAGCCGGGATGTTACCGAGACGTGAAGGACACTACATGTGTCGCACAGTTCCGTGTGCTCGACAACGACAATCCCTCGCTCGCTCCCTACCGCGAACTTCTGTTCAAATGGGGTACACCCTATTTCCTCGCATGGACCACTACACCGTGGACACTCCCTTCAAACACAGCTCTTGCCGTAGGCCCGGAAATTACCTATAACATCGTCCGTACCTACAATCCATATTCAGGCAAACCCATCACGGTTGTCGCCGCCGATGCTCTCATGGGCTCGCTCTTCAATCCAAAGGCCAAAGACCTGCCTCTCGACAGCTATTCGAAAGGCGACAAACTGATTCCATATGAAGTAGCCGCACAGGTGAAAGGCCTCGATCTCGTAGGCATCGACTACGAACAGCTGCTCCCGTGGGTCAATCCCGGAGAGGGCGCGTTCCGCGTAATCCCGGGCGACTATGTGACTACAGAAGACGGTACGGGTATCGTACACATCGCCGGTACATTCGGTGCTGACGACCTCCGTGTGTCTCGTCAGAACAACATTCCCCCGCTCCACCTCATCGACCGTGACGGCAATATCCGCCCGATGGTCGACCTGACAGGCCGTTTCTACCTTCTATCTGACCTCGACCCGAAATTTGTCGAGGAAATGGTCGACGTAGAAGCCTATACCCCTTGGCAGGGACAATATGTCAAGAACGCCTACGATCCAGAAGCCACAGCAGAGACCGAGACTCTCGATGTGAAAATCTGCATGGAGCTGAAGGCCACCGACAAGGTGTTTAAAATCGAAAAGCATACCCACAATTATCCCCACTGCTGGCGTACTGACAAGCCCGTGCTTTACTATCCGCTCGACTCTTGGTTCATAAAGACCACAGCCGTGCGCGAACGCCTTATGGAACTCAATGAAGGCATTAAATGGAAACCCGCCTCTACCGGAAGCGGACGTTTCGGCAAATGGCTTGAAAACCTTCAGGATTGGAATCTCTCGCGCAGCCGCTATTGGGGCACACCGCTTCCGATATGGCGTACGGAAGATGCTAAAGAAGAACTCTGTATCTCGTCTGTCGAACAGCTCTTCAATGAAATAGAGCGTGCGGTCGAAGCCGGAGCCATGACTGAGAACCCATATCGCAAAGCCGGCTTCGAGCCCGGCAAGTTCGACAAGGAAAACTACGAGAAAATCGATCTCCACCGTCCTTATGTCGACGATATAATCCTTGTGTCGCCTTCAGGCAAACCGATGCGCCGCGAAAAAGACCTCATCGATGTGTGGTTTGATTCCGGCTCTATGCCCTACGCACAGATCCACTACCCGTTTGAAAACAAGGAAGCGTTTGACAACCGCGAAGTATATCCCGCCGATTTCATAGCAGAAGGCGTGGACCAGACACGCGGGTGGTTCTTCACCCTCCATGCAATCGCCGGAATGGTATTTGACTCAATATCTTATAAGACCGTCATATCCAACGGGCTTGTCCTCGACAAATATGGCAACAAGATGTCAAAGCGTCTCGGCAACGCCGTCGATCCCTTCAGCCAGATCAGCCAGTATGGCGCAGATCCTGTACGCTGGTACATGATTTCAAACTCATCTCCTTGGGACAATCTTAAATATGACGAAAAGGGCGTGCTCGAAACCTCACGCAAACTTTTCTCTACCTTATATAATACATACAGCTTCTTCGCTCTCTATGCCAACGTCGACGGCTTCGATCCTGAAGCGCCCCAAGTGCCTGTGAGCGAACGTCCCGAAATCGACCGCTGGATTCTCTCGCTTCTCAACTCGCTCGTCAAGGAAGTTTCTGAAGCGCTTGATGACTACGAGCCGACACGCGCAGCCCGTGCTATCGGTGATTTCGTCGGTGACAATCTCTCGAACTGGTATGTACGCCTTAACCGCAAACGCTTCTGGGGCGGCGAAATGACCACCGACAAGCTTGCGGCCTACCAGACACTCTACACCTGTCTGAAAACCGTAGCTCTCCTTATGGCCCCCTTCGCCCCCTTCTATGCCGACCGTCTCTACCGCGACCTCACCGGCTCGACAGAGTCAGTCCACCTCGACCGCTTCCCCGTGGCCGACGACACTCTCATCGACAACGAGCTTGAAGCGCGCCAGAAACTCGCTCAGGACATTACTTCAATGGCACTCGCACTCCGCCGCAAAGTCAATCTCAAAGTGCGCCAGCCACTGCAGACCATCATGGTTCCTGTGGCCGATGAAAGCCGTCGCAAAGCACTCGAAGCCATCATGGAACTCGTCAAGAGCGAAATCAATGTTAAGGACCTTAAAATCGTAGGCAACGACGAAGGCATTCTCGTGAAGAGTGTCAAACCCGACTTCAAGAAACTCGGCCCGAAGTTTGGAAAACAGATGAAGGCCGCAGCCGAAATCATCAAGAACCTTGATGCCAAGGCCATAGCCACTCTCGAGCGTGACGGTAAGCTGACCTTCGACCTCAACGGCACACCCGCAGACCTCGATATTGCCGATGTCGAAATCATCTCCGAGGATATCCCCGGATGGCTCGTGGCCAACGAAGGCAACCTCACCATAGCCCTCGACGTGACAGTCACTCCCGAACTGCGACGCGAAGGCATCGCCCGCGATATCGTAAACCGTATTCAGAATATACGCAAGTCGCGTGACTATGACATCACCGACCGCATCTCGCTCACTTTCGCTCCTGCCGATGCGACCGACGATGCAATCCGTGACTTCGCCGACTACATCTCGCGTCAGGTACTCGCGACTTCACTTGAAATCGCACCGATAGCCGACGGCGACGAGAGCGTAGAGGAACTGAACATGGACGATATTACAGCCAAAGTCCGAATCTCACTTGCTACATCTTGAACACAAAACCTAAATAGAAACTATCACCATGAGCGACAAGACCCGCTATTCCGACGAGGAACTCCAGGAATTCAAGGAGCTTATCCTCCAGAAACTTGATAAAGCCCAAAAGGAGTACGACTCTCTCCGTGGCCTTATCAACAACACCGACGGTAACGACACCGCCGACACATCGCCGACTTTCAAAATTCTCGAAGAGGGAGCAAGCACTCTTTCAAAAGAGGAAGCCGGCCAGCTCGCACAGCGTCAGAAAAAGTTCATCCAGCATCTGCAGAACGCCCTTATCCGTATCGAGAACAAGACCTACGGCATCTGCTGCGAGACAGGTGAGCTGATTCCGAAAGAACGTCTGCGCGCTGTCCCCCACGCCACCCGCAGTGTCGAAGCTAAAAACGCTCAGAAAAAGAAGTAACAGACAATTCCCGCTGTCAGACGACAGCAAAAACATATCACAACCGACTGAACAATGCGTAGCAGAGCTACACTCGTCCTCGTCATCACAATCCTCGTGGTGATTCTCGACCAAGCATCGAAGATCTGGATCAAGACCCATTTCTATCTCGGGGAAGATGTCAAAATCTTCTCATGGTTCTATCTGTATTTCATCGAAAACAACGGAATGGCCTTCGGAATGGAGCTTGGAAGCAAACTGGCGCTGACTCTATTCAGGATCGTAGCCGTAGGATTCCTTATATGGTACGTAGTCAAAATCTACGCACTGCGCACAATCCCGCGCGGCTATCTCGTCTGCTTGGCATTCATCATCGCAGGCGCAGCGGGCAACATATTCGATTGCGTCTTCTACGGACTCATTTTCGATAATCCCGCGCCTCCGCAGGTGGCCTCTCTTTTTCCTGCCGGCGGAGGCTACGCCCCGATTTTCCTCGGACGTGTGGTCGACATGCTCTATTTTCCTCTTTTCAGTTTCATCTGGCCTTCATGGATACCATTTGTCGGCGGACAGCAATTCCTTTTCTTTCAGCCGATTTTCAACCTTGCCGATGCAGCCATTTCGTGTGGAATAATAGTTCTGATAATCTTCTATCACAGCTATATTCTTCCGCCAAAGGCTCTTGCGGAACTTCCTGAAAGATGACATCAGTCCAAACGGAATACTATTATCACTTTAAACGTTCTGATATTTCACCATATGCGCCGTCTTTTCCCTGTCGTAGCCTCGATGATGGTTCTTGCCGCCTGCAGCAAGACACCCGGCTATGTCATTTCAGAAGGCAAGATGGCTGAAATCATGGCCGACCTCCACACAGGCGAAGCCGTGGTGGATGCCAACAGCTCGACGTTTCGTAAGGACTCCGTAAAACAAGCTTTCATGCAGTCTATATGTATGCGCCACGGTGTCACCACTCAGCAGCTCGATACATCCCTCTATTGGTACGGTCAGAATATACAGGAGTATATAAAGGTATATGACAAGACCATATCCATACTCGAATCTCGCATAGCCGAAGCCGAAAAAGCCGGAGGAAAGAGCAACGACCGTCCGCGCAGCATCAGTCTCGACGGAGACTCCGTCAATCTATGGCACGGACCGGCCTCACTCCGCAACAGCTCCAACAATCCGTCGGAATTTCTCACTTTCACCTTCAACACTGACAAGAACTGGGAACGCGGCGACCGCTACACAGTCTCGGTGACACCCATCAATCCCCGTTCGGCTGTTTTCATGACCATTGTAGCAACCTACAACGACGGCACAGCCGAATATGTCACGCTCAATGAAGGATCTGAAGGCAAGAAGAGCCTCACGCTCGTGCTCGATTCCGCAAAGGCAGCCACAACGGTCTACGGCACGATACACTATGCGCCGAAACCGGGTGAAGTCTCATATCTCGACTCAATATCGGTCGTAAGGACTCGTGGACGCAATGATAACGCAGCAGCCCGCCGAGGTCAGCAGACAACAAGGATGCGATAAGCCATATAAACTATTCACCCAATCTCCTCAGCACTGTTTTAACTATTTGACACAACACACACTTTCATACCTTTATAAGCTGTAAAAACAATGGAAACCAAAGTCTCCGTGCGTGCTCACGCCGTGATTTTCGACAAACAGGTCTACCGAAACTGCATCGTCAGCTACTCTCCCGAAGACAATACTGTCGTTCCACATATCATCCCATTCTCTACCGAGGTACATTCAACCACTTCCTACAACGGCATCATCATCTTCGCTCCGCTCGGCTTCACACTTCCTCCCGACCTCGACATGCCGCATGCCATTGCCGCTCCGGGGGGCTACACCGCATTTCTCAACCATCTTGCCGAAGCTACCCCTGCCTGTGGACAGTCTCCACATTCAGTCATCCTTCTTCCGCTCTGAAACAGTAAACCACACAATTTTTAACGGCCTAATGACGTTATTATATCGTAGAATAAGATAATAACCGAATCACATGCAAGGCCGTAGCCACCGTCATATATCCCTTCTTTTCTTTCTGTCGCCTCTGTTTGCCTTAATTGGCTACTCACAGGTGAAAATCCACGGTAAAATAACCGATGCACAAGGCGAACCAGTCGAGTTTGCAACCGTGCGTATAGCCGGAACTGCCATAGGGACAACCTCAGGACTCGAAGGCGACTATTCGCTCTCATGTCCGGCATCTGACACAATCACCATCCATTTTTCGTGTATCGGCTTCCGGGAAGAGACCCGCAGGCTGATAGACGCATCAGGCGATGTGACACTCAACATGCGCCTGCAGCTCACCACCGAAATGCTACAGCAGGTCGAAGTCACTGAACTAAAAAAACAGACCGGCTCAATCGCGACAATCGATGCCTCCGAACTGCGTAAGAATCCGGATGCGTCTGGAGGAAGTGTCGAGTCGCTTATCACAACGATGGCAGGTGTGACAGGCTCAAATGAAATGTCGTCACAATATTCTGTCCGCGGCGGCTCTTATGATGAAAACTCCGTCTACATCAATGGTATAGAAGTCTATCGTCCGCTCCTCGTATCCTCAGGACAGCAGGAAGGGCTCAGTATCATCAACCCTGATCTTGTAGGAGCTATCGGATTCTCGACCGGCGGTTTTCCGGCCGAGTATGGCGACAAAATGTCGTCAGTCCTTGACATTACCTACCGTCAGCCTGAATCATTCGAAGGCTCACTGTCGGCAAGCCTCATGGGAGCGTCCCTCTCCATCGGTCAAGGCTCTAAAAAATTCTCTCAACTCCACGGCATACGCTACAAACGCAACTCATCACTCCTGAGTTCAATGGACACAAAGGGAGAATATGACCCAACATTTTTTGACTACCAGACCAGCCTCAACTGGCAACTCTCGCCGAAATTCAAGCTGTCGTTTCTCGGCAACATAGCCCTCAACGACTACAAATTCACACCTCAAAACCGCACAACGACTTTCGGCACATCAATGGATGCGAAGCAGTTTACCGTATATTTTGACGGACACGAAAAGGACCGCTTCGACACATACTTCGGTGCGGTTTCGCTCGACTACCGTGCAAGCCGCTCGACCAATCTCGGTCTTGTCGCCTCGGCCTATCTGACAGACGAACTCGTTGCCTACGATATTTCAGGCGAATACTGGCTTGATCAGGCGGGCGACTCAAACGTCGGCGGCGAACTTGGCGTAGGACGCTATCACGAACATGCCCGTAACCGACTAAAAGCATCCGTGCTATCTCTTGCATTCAAAGGTCAGACAGCCATAAACCAGCGCCACACACTCACATACGGACTTTCCGTACAAGGTGAAAACATAATGGACCGTTCACGCGAATGGGAACTGCGTGATTCAGCCGGCTTCTCGCTACCGTCCGACGGAATAAACCTGCGGATGATCTACAATCTCGATTCTCATCATGACCTTTCGTCAACACGCCTTGCCGCGTTCGCACAGGACGCATGGAAAATCAACACCTCGGCCGGATTCCTGACACTTAATGCCGGACTCCGCCTAAGCTACTGGAGTTTCAACAAGGAACTGCTTCTCAGTCCGCGCATGACCGTAGGTTTCATCCCTGAAAAATATCCATCGTGGGCATTGCGCTTTGCCACCGGCCTCTACTATCAAAGCCCCTTCTACAAAGAATACCGCATGCCCGTAAGCGATAAAAACGGCAACCAGACCATAAATCTCAACAGCGACATCAAATCGCAGCGCAGTTTTCACCTCATAGCGGGTACGGACTATACATTCCGTGCCCTCAACCGCCCGTTCAAACTGTCGGGCGAGATTTACTATAAGGCTCTTTCCGATCTCGTCCCTTACGAAATCGACAATCTGAAAATCGTCTATTCAGGGCTCAATGAAAGTTCGGGCTACGCGACAGGAATCGACCTGAAACTGTTCGGACAGTTCGTACCGGGAAGTGATTCGTGGGTCAGCTTCTCATTGATGAAAACCAGCGAGACCCTCCACGGAGTCAAAGTGCCGCGTCCGACTGACCGAGGCTACAGCCTTGGGCTTTTCTTTACGGATTACTTTCCGAAATTCCCCAAACTGAAATTCGCCCTCAGAGGCATATTCATGGACGGACTCCCAGCCACAGCCCCGCGATCGACACGCGACAAAGGCTATTTCCGCATGCCTCCCTACAAGCGAGTCGACATAGGGCTTTCCTACGCACTCCTATCACCTCTCAAAGAGGGCGAAAGCCGGAGCGGTTTTGCAAGACACCTAAAAAGTGTGTGGCTCGGTTTTGACGTGTTCAACCTCCTTGACATCTCAAACGTAGCTTCATATTACTGGGTGACAGATGTCAACGACATCCAGTATGCCGTACCCAACTACCTGACCCGTCGTCAGCTCAACGTCCGTCTGACAGTCGATTTCTAATCCGACAATATTCCGCCCCATCTTCCATCATGTTTGCCGAACAATGAAAATCATCAGCCCACGTTTACTTTCGCAAGTGACACTTATGCTCCTGCTCTTCATGTCGCTCTCTACAACAGCCTCAGCACAGACACAGGATATAGAAGAGCGTATAGAATACATTAATTCCTATGTCAACACCAATCCCGACAGCGCACTGATACTCTGCGAAAAAGCCCTTGCCGGAAAACTCGGCAAAGACAACGAGGCTCGTACAGCACTCCTCACCATAAGCGGCAACGCATATTTCACCCTCGGCGACAATGCTAACGCCATCCGTTATTTCAAGCGGGCTGTCGATACGGCCATAGGTGGAAACGATACGATCGGCTGTGTCAACGCACTTTCGGATCTTGGTGTGGCCTATCGGGTCAACCAGCAACCTGATTCAGCACTCATCTGCTACAACCGCGCACTCTCTCTGCTCGCAAACAGCGACGACCCTTTTCTCGAATCAAACATTCTGATATCCATTTCAATCCTCTTCGGCAACCAGCGCCGTTATGGCGAAGCAATCTCGTTTGCTGAAAAAGGCGTGGCCAAAGCCATGATGACCGACGATATCGAAACCCAGATATATGCCGTCTCTACTCTGGGGACAGTACTGTTTCTCGACGGGCAGAAAAACCGCGGGCTCGCCGAACAGCGCAAAATCATACAGGTTGCCGAGCGCAAAGGAGTCCCGCGCTACATACTCAAGACATATGCGTCAATCATATCCATGCACCACAGGCTCGGCAACCAAGATTCGGTCAGATATTATATCAGACGCGGCGAGGCGCTGATGCCTAAAGTCCCGGCGGCCTCGGTCGAATCAATCGGATTCATGGAACAGAGTTTCATGCTCCTGACATCTATGGGAAGATACAAGGAGAGCCTTGACATACAGAAAAAGATTCTTGAGATGAACGATTCGAGGCCGTTCCTTCCGCTAAACCGCCTATGGCAACGCATAGCGCTCAACTACAAGGGACTCGGCGACATCGAAAACACGGCCGATGCCTATGAACGATCCATAGCCTTTACCGACAGCATCTACGACACACGTCTCGACGAGCAGATGGCAGAATTCAATGTCAAATATCAGACGGCCGAGAAAGAAATTCAGATTTCGCGTCTGGAAACAGCAAAAGCACGTCGCGACACCATTCTCACAATCATAGCCGCGATCCTGACGATAGGCGCAATCGCGTTCTACGTATGGTCGCGCAACCGCCGTCGCAAAATCGAACTCCAGACTGTCCGCGCACAGCTCGACGGCATCGAGCAGGAACGCGCACGGCTTGCCCACGAGCTGCACGACGGTGTATGCAACGACCTTCTCGGCCTTGAGCTGATGACAGCCGCAAAGAACTATGACCATGACGAGTTCACATCTATGCTCAAAGCTGTGCGCAAGGAAGTAAGATCGATTTCCCACGAACTGCTCCCGCCGCGCTTCAACGGACTGTCACTCTCACAGTTGCTCTATGCCTACGTCCGGCAGAGCGACGGGCTGATGACATTGGAGACATCAGCCGGAGACACCGAACTGTCACCGCTTCAGTCTGTCAATCTCTACCGTATCGTACAGGAATGGACAGGCAATCTACGGACACACAACAATCCGACATCCATCGAAATCAAACTCTACAGCGACCAAAACCTGACCACACTTGAAATCACCGACAATGGAACACCGTTTGACCCGGATTGCAGCCAAAGCAGAGGACTCGGAATTGAAAACATCAAACACCGAATAAAAGCACTGAACGGCATCTGGACAGTCCGACATGAGGGTTCAACCAATGTAATGACCGTAAAAATATCGACAAATCAAAGCTAAAAACACACCGCATCACGGAAATCCGTGATTTATATCTCATCATCATTGCCTAATTTTGTGGTGTGAATCCTCATTCCCCCGACCAATGGCTAAATCTGATTTAAAAATCCTCCTTGTCGATGACCACGAAATAGTGCTTCGAGGCATGCGCCACCTCATTGAGGACATTCTGGATTCAGAATGCCGGGTCGATTGTGCGAAGACCGCGGCCGAAGCGCTGTCGGCCACCTCAGCGCAACACTATGATCTCTGCCTGCTCGACATCGAGCTTCCTGACTCGCCGGGCATAGAACTGCTGCATAAAATCAGGGAAAAATCACCCGGCATCAAGGTTATAGTCAACACAATCCATGAAGAATTGTGGGTTATGAAGGATTATTTTGATGCCAACGTCGAAGGCATACTATTCAAAGATGTCCTTTCATCTGAAATCGCACAGGCAATCCACGTCGTCACCGACGGTGGAACCTATTTCTGCAACCGTGCCAACCGTCTCAAGCTTTCTCTCGACAGGAGCGATTTACCCACTCCGAAGGAGCTTGAGGTACTCCACATGCTCGCCAACGGCAAAAAGACCGACGATATCGCTGCCGAAATGCACCTTAGCACCAATACTATCGAAACACACCGTCGCCACCTCCTGAGCAAGCTAAATGCAAGGAATTCAGCCGAACTGGTGCTGAAAGCAGTGAAACAGGGACTGATACAAACTACACGAAAATAAAAAATAGCACACCGGCTTGGGAATAAACGCCTGTGCAACAAACCATTTATATATATTTACAACCATTATAACACAGCAGGAATCTTTGAAAACGGATTTCTTTTCACACCCGGAGGACAGCTCTTTACCGACGATGACTCCGAGTGGGGCATCTGACAACCTCTTTCAGGCATAATCACTCCCGGTGTCTGAAACATTCACCTCATCCATTTCCTAACTTTTATAGGGTCGTACATTTGTACGGATAAATTAGGACCCTCTTTGTTGCTTTTTCCGTGATTCTTCCATGCCGGCTTGGAGGCATGGAAGAATTTTTTTGTGCAAACACCAACCCGGAAAACCAATAAGTCTAAATGGGTGTTGTGATTTATAGATACGTGTTGCGATTATATCACAGAGCTTCTGATTTTTTCTTATTTTTGCAGCGTGAAGTTACGAAAAGAGTGTAATTTATTGGAAATGAGCGTAGGTTAATTGCTCATGATAGTAATAGGTTACGAATTAGTTAGTTATCTACTGCATTATCCTTCTGCGCGTTGCGTAACCTTCAAAGAACTCTTCGTATGCAAAAATAGAAATTAAACGGGAGATTTAGAAATAAATCTCCTGATTTTTTATCCTCACATATAAGTTTTTCCGTAAAAGCGGTTTTGTCCGTCGGCACACCATCGCCCAAAGAGATTTTGGACGAACGTATGCCGACTACCGCATAAGCGGAGAAAAGGGCTTTGCCTCACGCCTAAACAGAAGTTTAGACTGATGATGCAAGGCCCATTTCTTTTGCGCTTATGCCAGAGAGGTGCTTTTACGGATTTCTGACTGTTTTTCTTTTTCGCTGTCCATTTGAGCCGGAAGCGGAAAGCCGTGCAAGACCGCCAGCTCCATGAATGGAACAAGCCGTCACCCACGGCAGGCAAACCTGAAAGAATGATTTTATATGTCCGACCGGACACGTCCTGCCGGACATATAAAACCATACTTTCCACACGGTGGTTTGCCCGGTTCCACGCTTCCGGCTGTTTCCCTTTTTCTTTTGTGGACTTCTTTTTTACGGATTTCTCTTTTGAAGTTTTCCTGTCTAATCTGCCTCCACTTCCGTTTACCTCCATTTTCGCGTCTTTCAGTGAGCCGCATCAGGCAGTCATTTCCGTTCTGGGCGCAAAGGTAATTCCGGGATTGGACGGGAATGCAAGGTCAAGCCTCCTGTTTTCTGCGGAAATCTCCAGCCCTGCGGGTAGTATTTCCGCGAAAAACCTTGCATCCCCTAATCCCTGCCTTTTTAAGCACCCGAAACGAAAACGACCGATGCGACAGAAAGACGCATAAAAAAAATGTCGGATAAACGAGAGGCAGATAAGATAGTTTGAAACTCAACTCCCTCAGCTCTTGAATCCGCATTAAAACAAAAAAATCAAAACAGCGAAGATATGACGGCAACGGCAGATTTCAGACAAATGGCACAGTACATAGGGCTTGCGATATGCGGCTTAATGGTGCGCACCGCCTTCGGGGTGTTCGGCATCCTTTGGGGTATCATCAGAGAAATTGTAAACGGAGTGTTCCGAGTAACGATAGGCGTAATCATGGCTATCCTTTCCACAATCGTCTTCTTCGGCTTCATCCTTTGGTTATTCACCCTTTAATCCTTACCGATATGGCAAAGAGAAACAGCAAGACAGCAGCGCAGCAGTGCAGATACTACGAGGTGGACAACATCTTCGAGTACATGGTGGAAACGTACATCAACGGCAACATATCCGTGTTCCGTGAACTCTACCGAGAACTGAACAAGGACGCACGGAGGGACTTTACAGACTTCCTTTTGAGCGAAGTGCAGCCGACCTATTGGAGAGAGATACTGAAACAGACCATCTAAAACGACAGCGATATGAGAACGATAACAAGGACATACGACCTTTTCCAATTAGCCGAACTCTCCGCAGCAGCGAGAGATACCGCATACAATGAATGGCTGCGCACCTTTGAATACGGTTGGGAGAGTGACAACCGCAACACGCTGGAAGCATTTGAGAGTGTGTTCAAGGTCAAAGTTAACGATTGGAGTTACGACACGTGCCGTTATTCCTACCGCTTCACCTCACGTTACAGCGGAGAGGAAGAGGAACTCTGCGGCATACGGCTTCTGAAATACATCGTCAATAACTATTGGCATACCCTATTCAAGCCGAGAACCTACTACCTAAAAGGCAATTACAAGAAAAGGCGCAAAAGCCGTGTATTCACGGATAATTGTTGCGTACTGACAGGCTATTGCGCAGACGAGGACATCCTGCGACCCATCTACGACTTTCTGAAAGCCCCCGATACCCGAACCACTCTGTACGACCTTATGGACAAGTGCCTTAACAGCTTCTTCAAGTCGTGCCGTGACGATATGGAATTTCAGTGCAGCGAGGAGAGTTTCGAGGAGAGTTGCGCAGCCAACGACTACGAGTTTTTGGGAAACGGAAAAATGTATAACTGATAAAACGACAGCGATATGAAAGGAACAGAACATTTCAAAAGAACGATACAGATGTACTTGGAGCAGCGTGCAGCGGAAGATGCGCTCTTTGCGAAGAACTACCGCAACCCAGCCAAGAACATAGACGATTGCGTGACCTACATTCTGAACTATGTGCAGAAAAGCGGTTGCAACGGCTTCACGGACGGAGAGATATACGGACAAGCCGTCCACTACTATGACGAGAACGAGGTAGAGGTGGGCGAACCTATCCAATGCAAGGTAGCCGTGAACCATGTGGTGGAACTCACAGCGGAGGAAAAGGCGGAAGCACGGCAGAACGCTATCCGACAATACCAAGACGAGGAACTCCGCAAGTTGCAGAACCGCAACAAGCCAACAGCGAAGAAAGAAACCAAAGTTGAACCATCACTATTTGACTTCTGATTATGAAACCGAGAACACGCATACAGCAGGAAGTCGCACGTTTGAGCAAGCGACTACCGGGATTGACCGAAGAACAAAGGGCATACGCTTTCCGCCATTGCTTCAAGCATTACGCCATCAAAAGGGCAGACGGCACGAACATCTGCACCGAGTGCGGACATTCGTGGAAAAGCGACCACGACCTTGCAGATACCATTTGCGGATGCACCTGCCCCCGTTGCGGCATGGAGTTGGAAACATTACGCACCCGAAAGAGTGTTTTCAGCGATATGGAGTATTTCTCCATCGTCACCACCTGCAAGCAATACCAAGTGATACGCTTCTTTTCCGTCAAGTCACGATACAAGGCAGGGCAGACAGCCGAATATTCCATCTTTGAAGTGGTGCAGAGGTGGATTGCCCCCGACGGCAAGACAACGACCGTTGCCCGATTGCGTGGCATGTCCTTGTTCTATTACGACCTATGGAATGAATACAGCGACATGGAGGTACGCAAGAATGGAGAATTTCGGGCATACGACATAAATCCGGTATGCACCTACCCCCGACAGCGTTTCATACCCGAAGTGAAACGCAACGGCTTCAAGGGTGATTATCACAACATCCTGCCTTACGACCTTTTCAAAGCCATACTTTCCGACTGCCGAGCCGAAACGCTGTTGAAGGCAGGGCAATATCCCATGTTGCGTTACTATATATACCACTCTTTCAATATCGTAGAGTATTGGGCATCCTTGAAGATATGTATCCGAAATGGCTACACCATTGCCAACGGCTCTATGTGGCGTGACACGATAGACCTCCTGCGTCATTTCGGCAAGGACACGAACAGCCCGAAGTACGTTTGCCCTGCCGACCTCAAAGCCGAACACGACAAGTTGGTGGCGAAGCGTAACCGACAAAGGGAACGTGAGCGGACGGAACAGCAACGGCAAAAGGCGATTGAGGACGAGAAGAACTATCTAAAAGCCAAAGGTATCTTCTTCGGACTTGTGTTCTCCGACAACCTTATCCGTATCAAGGTCATAGAGAGCGTGGAGGAAATGATAGAGGAAGGACGTATGATGCACCATTGCGTGGGTGGCTACCACAATCGGGAAAATTCTCTTATCCTTTCAGCGACCATTGACGGCAGACGCATAGAAACGATAGAGGTATCACTGAAAACTTTGGAGGTGGTGCAGTGCCATGGCTTATGCAACGAGAACACCGAATACCACGACCGCATTGTAAACCTTGTGAACAGCAACGTGAACCTTATCCGCCAACGAATGGAAGCGGCATAGTATAAACCTATAATACCCAATAGTATGGAAGTAAGAATTGAAAGCATGATTTGTCTGTGGGACGATAAAATCCCCACAATGTTCCTTGAATTTGTAAACCTCCTCACTCTGGCAACGAGTGAGGAGCAGTTAAGGGCAAGCGTCAAGGACTTTGCCGAGAAGCACGAACTTGACAGGTTTTTCCTTTACGGCTTCGGCTCCCACCATTTCTACCTGCACCAACGCTATACGAGTGACCCCGAAATGGTGATGCGCAACAGAGTTTTGTCAGTACATTTTTAACCACTCTAAAATCAACGATTATGGCAACACGAATGACCATCAACGGAATAAGCACCTGCACCAAAGCAGGTACGGAGAAATACGAGCGTTTCCAATTAGGTATCGGCAGACGCAAGCGGACACTTGTGCAGTACGACTACCGCCATCCCACAAACGGAGAGTTGTTCTCTTGTGTCAAACCCACGTTGGACGAGTGCCGAGCCGCACGGGACAAGTGGCTCACGGCAAAGGGAGGAAAGGAGGACAGACGATGAACGCAGCCTACCAAACGCTGATAGTGAAGTTCAGCGAGCCTATCAAAGTATTGGACGGCATCTTTGACGATGCCGAAGCGTGGGGAGTTGATACCCTAAAAAAGTGGATAGATGACTATGAAAGTAGCAGGTTTACCGCCATTGACAGCCATACGGCAGTCATCACAAGCGAGTACAATATGGAGTGCCTGATGGAATGGTTGAAACGAAACACACCCATTGCCGAGATAACAGAATGTTGAACAAGTTGGCGGTGTCCGCACCGCCAACCTAAAACCAAGAAAAGCATGATAGCAAAGACTATTTTACAGCAGATAGGCGGCAGACGCTTTGCCGCCATGACGGGAAGCAAGGACTTCATAGACATGGGAAACGGCTTGCGTATGAGCCTTGCGAGGAACAAGACAAGCGCAAACCGCCTTGACATCATCTACGATGCAGGATTAGACCTCTACAATATGCGTTTCTACCGCAAGACGTTCAGTAAAAAGACATTCGAGTGCAAGACAAAGGACATCGAAACGCACAAGGGGATATATTGCGATATGCTGGAAGAAATGTTCACGATGGTAACGGGGCTTTACACCCGATTTTGAGGGGTGGGCGGCAAAAGCCGCCCTACTTTCTTTCGGTGAGCATGATGGCGGACAAAGAAAGTAGCAAAGAAACCTTTGTCCAATCTGCGATAACTAAAAAATCCGCAAGTAAAACTTGCGGAGGCTATATATTGGGTCGTTATTTTTTGGTGGAGGGGAATGATAATCTCGAACCGTTGAACTACACATTTCTGCTTCGTCTCCATTTCCCCAACGATTTGATACGTTCAATCATTTTTGTTGTTCCTTTCTGAATTTTCCTAAATACTTTCTTCATAATTTCGCTATACTTTTTATGGTTAATAACTATGTTTTGTATTGCTCTCACAACACTTACAACTTGAAGTGTTATTTGGAAACCGATAGGCAAAAATGGCTCAACGATGTCAATTAACGAGAAAATCCTACGATAATCTATCAAGTGATAGAGCAAAAGACGTGCCAAGTTAAATATGGCACGTCTTTTGCCAGTTTTGTCAGTCCTTTTATGGGATATACAACAGCGCAAACTCCGCCTTTCTCCGTTTGAGCAGCATGGCGTGGCGTTTTCCTTTGTAGTTGCAGAAGGCTATATACTCACGGTAGATGTTCCTGTCACCAGCTTCCAGCTTCTTGATTAAGGTGCTTTTGGGGATTGTTTTGCTGCCTAACAGCTTCGCCGGTCCCACATTGTAAGCTAACGTGCCAAGCAAAATCGAATCAACCCCGAATTTACGGAACATGGCGACAAATTTGCGCAGGTCTTTCCGCAAAAGTTCATCCGCATCCCGTTTTGTCATGGTTCGTGCCGAATACTTCTCGTTTGGCAAAAGTTTGTGACCCCAACCGACGTATGGGTAGTGTTTTTCTGAGTGCCAGCCTTCAAAGTAGCGGCAGCATAAAAAAGCACGTTCCATAAGCGGCAGTCGGTAGATTGCCGCCTGCCCGTCCGTTCCCTCTTGGCGGCTGATCTGCGCGGACACAGAACAGACCGTCAGAAGTGAACAGAGCATTGTCATGAATACACGCATCATTTCAACAAGGGGCTGAAGTTGCCGATGGGAACGATGGTAAGATCGTCGTCCTTTACATTCCTGTTGTTGAAGTCAAATTCCAGTTCGTAGGAGTTGCTAAAGTTATCCTCCACCACCACGATGAAATTATGCGCCTCATCACCCGCCGCCGTGTAGTACAGGCGGAATTTTTCGTTCTCCAGCAGGTAGCGGTCGTTAGGCAGGAAGGTGATGCCGTTATCCATTTTGAGCGAGCCTTCCCCCTCGAACTGGAAATAGCGGATGGTATAGAGCGTACCCGAAAAGTCGCCCTCCTTTTTCAGTTCACAGCGGATTTCCACTGTCTGCCCCTTTACTACCTTGTTCGGCACGGGCATGACCTCCACCGTGAAGGGATAGGACTGCTGGATGTCCATGTCATCGTCACATGACACGAGGGTGAATGACATGGCGGCTATCAGGCATAACGCCACTGCCTTGAATATTGATGTTCTCTTGTTTCTGTTGTTCAGTATGTTCATTGTTCTTCGATTTTTAGATGGTTGTTTTTCTGTTTTTTCGTTGTCAGTTGCAGGTACTCGTTCAAGTCCTTGCAACCGTCATAGAGGGAGGAACGGTCGGTGACACGTTCCCCGTATCGCATGGTAAGTGCGGCAAGCGTCCGCCGTCCGGCTTCGTCACGGTCGAGGAAGCAGCCGATGCGCCCGTATCCGTCCAGCAATCCCGCCGCCTTCTCCACGTTGGCGACTGAGTTCAGCACAAGACAGTCAGCGTTACCGGTTACACCAAGCGTCACGGCAGAGAGAAAGTCCATGAAGCCCTCGAACACGAGGCACTCGTCAGCCGGGATGTCATTCGCCTTTACCAGTGATACAGACTTCGGAGGTATGCAACCCTTGAAATATCGGCTTCTGACTTCATAGCCACCTGCCATGTTCGGAAAGCCAACGGCAAAATACCGTTTCCCACGCACACCGTAGTTCAAGCGGCAGCAGTGACGGGATGCGATGGCGTAAGGGATGCCCCGTTCCTCTAAATACTCCGTCAGCAGTGAGCGGAGCAGCGGAGCGACCTCCACATCCTCAAAAACGGATTCGGTCGGCTTCGAGAGATAGACGGGCTTTTCCCATCCGGCAACCGTCATATTGGCGGCTTCCGCTATGAACTTCGCTTGCTTCATGAAGTCATCGCTTTGCAGAAACTCCCCGGCAAGCGTGAAGATGTCGCCGCCCTTGCCCAAACCGAAGTCGTACCAGAGCTGTTTCGCCACGTTCACACGGAAAGAGGATGTGCGCTCGCCCCTGTACGGGGCAAGATACCACAGCTCGTTACCGCTCCTTCTGACAGGCTCATGCCCCAGCCGTGCGAGAAAATCCGCAAGCGGCATCCTTCTGACAGCATCTATTTCCGTCCTTTCCATGCCCGTGTCAGTTGATGATGAACTTGATACCGACCCCGAACTGCGTGTGGAACTTCCGTGTGTCGCCACCCCAAAGGCAACGCTCCCGCAGGTTGGCAAGCAGGGCGATACGGTCTGCCACGTAACACTCCACATCGAGCGTCAGCGCACCGCCGTAGATGAAGGCGTCCCGGTCGTGCAGCGTGGAGCCGTCATGCAGCACCTTCTTCCCCCAATTTACCGCCTCATATCCGGCGAGAGCCGAAGCCCCGGCATAGACGAAAACAATCTTTCGGGCGTCCGACAGTATCTTGAAGTAATAGCCGCCCTCCGCCGTGAACTGCGCCACGGGTATCTTGGTGTCCTTGTAGGGATTGTTCTTCAACAGGTATTCGCCACCGAACACCCACTTGTTCCCCTTCTTCGTGTAGGTGGAGAGAGCCGCCCCGAAGCTGTACCCGCCGTCCTTGCCGCCGAGATTGAAGCCGTCCGCCATGTCCGCCCTCACCTCGATGCCCTGCATCTTCGGCAGACACCGCTGGGCGTGCGCCTGCCCTGTAAAAAGGGCAAGCGACGCGATGATTATTGCGATGTACTTTCTCATGGTCAGCGTACTTGAAGTTCGTTGATGGTACCCGCGCGTACCAAATCCTCGTTCTCAATCACGAAGGACTGGTGACGGCCGCCGTTCTTCTCGTTCAATTCCACCACGAGGCACTTGTCATCGGGGATGGTGAACTTCGCCATCGTGAAGACCGTGCGCTCGCTCTTTTTGCCCGGCACGAGGGTGGCGTAGTTCTGCGCGCGGAGCGGCAGAATAATCTGCTCCTGCACGGCAGTACGCTTCGCTACCTTCTTGTCTACGATTTTCCACGTTATGTAGTCCACGTCGAAAGGAATGTTGCTCTGGTTCTTGATTTCCGTGTGGAAATAGAGCAAACCGTTATGCGTGTAGATGCCTTTCAACAGGTATTGGATGCCGAAACGCTTGCAGCCGATATGCTTCACCTCGCGCTTGTTCTGTTTGTGGATGGACTTCATGATAAGGCGCACCAGCATCGGGCTTTCGCTGCCCAGCTCTTTCAGATAGATTTCCTGCGCGTTGTTCGGGCGGTTCACCGTGCTGCCGTCATGGATGAAGTCGCACATCTCCACGTTGAGCAACAGCGGTTCGGCGGCGTACTTCACGTTGAAGGTGTAGAAACTGCCGTCCTCCGTGATGACGGACATATTCGTTTCGTTGGGAAAATTCCTTACGGTAGCCTTCACACGGATGATGTTCTCCGCTCCGTCGGCTTTCCCGGCAATCAGGTCGGGCGAGCCTAAATCGACATAGCGCACCTCCGCCGGAAAAATGACGTGGACGGTCTTGTCGTAGGTCACTTCCAGACCGTGCGGCGGTATCATGCGGTCGAAGGTCAGCTTGCGTGACAGCCCGTGATATAGGTCGCCGTCCGCCTCCTTCTGCGGATAGACCTCCTTCGTCAAGGTCGGTTGTTCACTTCCGTTGGTCGTTTCAACGGTTACATTCTCCTGCGCGTTGGCAGTTATGATGCCCATAGCGAGGGCAAACATGATGATTACTTTTCTCATTACTTTTGGATTTTAGTGGTAATTTTTATTGTTTTCAATATTTTTCTTGGTAAAGCATGACCCTGTACCCGGCTTTCAGATGCACCTTGACGGTTCGCATCTTTTTGGCGATGTACTGGCTCGTGCCTTGTATCAGCCCCTTGCCCAAGTCGGAGGCGAGCTGCGCCCCGGCATTGGTGGAGATGTTGATGCTGCTTCCCAGCGAGCCGCCCATGTTGGCGGCGACCTCCCGGACGGCGTTCATCTCCATCGAGTTCGGGATGAAGATGCCGGGCTGTCCGTCCGTGTCATAGACCGCAAGCTCCACGGGGATAATCGTGCCGTCGTATTCCAGCGAGGTAATCTCGATGTCGAGCCGCTCACCCTGTATCTTGCCCGTGCCGACCACCACCGCACCCCGGGTATTGTCCTGCCTGCCACCGCCATAGGCTCCAGCAGGCGCAGCCTTACCGTCTGCCCGTCCGTCACGCTCTGCGCCCCATGCACGCACGCCGGTATGGTGTTCCTGTCCAATACCTCCGCCGTGCCGACAGCCGTGTTGAAACCCCGGTTGCGTTCCTGCGATAAGGCGGCGACAAACTCCGCGTTACTCATAGGCTGTGAGAGTGAAGAAACTACTTGATGCTCCACCTGTCTGATAGGCATTGCCTTGTTCTTCTTCCCTTTCTGCACGGTAGTTGGCTCTGCCCTCTGTTCCGCCGATGGCTGTCCTCCGTTCTGACCGCCCATGTACTTTGCCGCCAGCTCGTAGGACTTCTCCATAAGAGCCACCTGCTCGTCCATAGAGGAAGCCTTGCCCCTCTCGCTTTCCAGTTCCGACTCCAGCGATGCGATGCGCTCCAACAATTCGTCCATCTCCGCATTGTCGTTTTTCGGCTGGTCGTAGAAGTTTCCGAGCGTGGCGTTCAGGTCACGGTAGGCGGCTGCGGAGGACTGGATGGTCTGCGGCGTGGCTGGCTTTGCCCTTTCTTCCTTGCCGCCCGGATTGGCGAGGTCGAAGTCCACTCCGTTCTCCGTTCCCGCTATCTCGCGGTCGAACATGTCGCCCAGCTGCCCGATGGCACGGTTGCGGCTCTCCTGACGCTCTTCCATCTCCCCATGCTCGTAGGCTTTCAGCTTGTCGCCGATAATCTGCCGGTTCGCCTTGTCAGCGTCGGGCATCTCGGTGTTGTATCCGTCCGTTCCCGGCGGTTGCTCCTTGCCGGAGGACGGGGCGAATATCAGCCACATCGCCCCGATGAACACCAACACCATAGCGGGCAGCACGATCATCTTCTGCCGTTTCAGCCGTTGCGCCTCTGTCAGCGGTTCGCGCTCCTTTTTCGGTTTCCCCGTTTCGGGAGCAGCTTTGTTCTCTTTCGTCGGTTCATTCTTTGTCTGTTCCATATAAATAAGGTGTTAAGTGATTGCCTGTTTCCGCCGGGGTCGGCAGTTCCACCCGTCCGGCGTGTCCCGTTTCCATATGTGAGCCGTCGTTCCTGCCGATGTCATAGACGGCTCTGCCGAAGGTGTAAAGGGCAAGCACCGCGAAGGCGGCGAGCATTGCCAGCACGATGCGCCTGCGTGTCTTCGGCGGCAAACCGTCCAGATAGCCTTTGAGCCTTGTCCTTAATTGCTTCCGTTTGTCGTGGAGCTTCCAGTACGCGCCCCACATTGTCTTTTTGATACTCTTCATTCCTTGTTACCTTTTGATTGTCTGTAAATCCTTGTTTTCGATGATGGTGAACCCCTCGATGGTGAACCCGTTGGGGTTGTCGTCCGAACGGGATGAGTTCAAGAGGCGGCACGTTGTCACGAGGCTGCGCTCGGTGACGTTGCTCTGCCGGATGATCTTCTGCGTGGCGTAGGTCACGGCACGGTAAGGATAGCCGTTGAAGTCGCACACCACGCTGTCCACCTTCAGCACTTGGTTGATGTTCCCGGCGATGATGCGGTTGTAGTACCCCTTCTCGGCGAAGTCCGAATAGTAGTTGTACACGCTCTTGTCCGCTAATAGCAGGGCACGCTTCACGTTGTGTTCTATCGCGCTCTTTTCGGGCGAGAGCGTGAAAAACAGTTCGTGGAAGCGGCGCACATGCTCCCTTGCCTCTGCCGGACGGTTCTGCGACAGGTCCTGCGAGAGTGCCAGCATCAGCGACTTGCCGTTGTCCAGCACGTAAATCTTCTCCCGCTGCCGCTCCGCGAAGCGGTAGGAACTCCACACGCTCCATACCGTTATCACGGCGCACAGCGAGAGGAAGACGATACCGAACAGGCGTATCTGCCTGAACGATGATTCGATGTTTTTGAGTGACTTGAATTCCATTGTTGTTTATTCGTTTTTAATTGTCAGTTGATTATTTCAGCAGCTTGCCGGCACGTCCGACCATGTTGCCTGCGGCTGCACCCGCCACGCTGCCCGCCATGCTTCCGGCTCGTCCTGCCGTCTGGTTCACGTTGCGACCGTAGCTTCCCATGCCCCCGGCTTGGATGATCCAGCCCGCAACGGTGGGTATCGTGAAGTAGCCGATGATGCCGATTATCATGAACACGATGTACACCCCGTCGCTGGAATCCAGCGAGAAGTTGGGGTCGGTCTGCATACGCTCGATGTCGCTCTGGAGCATCAACACCTGAATCTTGGCGAGTATCGTGCTGAATATGTCCGACACGGGAAGCCACAGATAGACCTGTATGTAGCGGCAGAACCACTGCGTGAGCGTGCTTTGGAAGCCGTCCCACACCGAGATGGCGAAGGCTATCGGACCGAGTATCGCCAGCACCACGAGGAAGAAGGTGCGGATGGTGTCTATCACGAGGGCGGCGGCTTGGAACATCAGTTCCAGTATCTCGCGGAAGAAGTCGCGGATGCCTTTCTTTATTTCGTACATCTTCCGGTCGAGGTACATTTTCGCCATCGTCACCATGTCGGCGGGCGACCAGCCCAGTTCCTCCAGCTGCTTGTCGTACTCCTCGTTTGACACGAGGTAGGCGGTTTCGGGGTTGCGCACCATCGCCTCGTATTCCAGCCTGTCCTTCTGCTCACGGTACCGGTTCATGTCCAGCGTCTGCGTTTCCAGCAGTTTCGCCGTGCCCTGCACCACGGGAGAGAGGACGCTGTTCACCGTGCCAAGCACCACCGTGGGGAAGAACATGATGCACAGACCGATGGCGAACGGGCGGAGCATGGGGAACACGTCTATCGGTTCGGCTCTCGCCAGTGATTGCCATACACGATATGCCACGTAGAACAGCGCGCCCAGCCCGGCTATCCCTTTCGCCACGCCCGCCATGTCACCGCACAGGGGCATCATCTGCCCGTAGAGCGAGCGCAGGATCTGATGAAGGTTGTCGAACTCCATAGGCTACCAGTATCTTTCGTTCATACTGCCGTACAGCCCCATGATGCGGTCGAGGTCGTTCCTCTTCTTTGCCCGCAGGTAGCTCACGCCGATGTTCTTGTTGGTGTAGTAGCTCACGAGGTTGCGGTAACGCTTCATCTTGGAATGGCAGCGTTCCACCACGTCCATACGCTCCTTGTCGGTCATGGAGAGCGTGGTGATGTTCACCACATTTTTCAACTCCGTCAGCACGTCGTTGCTCTCCTCCAAGAGCTTCGTGTAGCCGAAGGCGATGGCTCCCAGCTCCTCCACCGTGAAGCTGTCGTCGCGCAGCATCTTCTGGAAGCTGGTCACGTAGATGTCGGTGATGTCGCCCACCATCAGGATGGTCTGCTGCACCTTGCGGGCATCCTTGACGAGGTTGTTCACGGATTTGAGGGCATCGTAATACTTCTTGCCCTGCTCATAGATTTTCACCGTTTCCTGAAAGTTCTTCACCATATTCTGGGCGGTGGTCGAGGTATGCACCACGTTCTTCGAGGTGTTCACGATGCTCTGCGCGATGTTGGACGGGTCTATCACCGCCCACTGTGCGCTTGCCCTGCCGGCTGCAAACAGGCACAGGCAGATAATAAGTGTCATTCTTGTTCTCATGTTACTTTGGATTTTAGTGGGTTTCATTATTTATTCTCCGCTTGTCGGATGGTCCGGTTTCGGGGTCACACGCACGTAGTCCCCGTTCGGCGAGAAGGTCAGGACGTCCGTCGCCTCGTTGTAGGACACGTCGATGCGGAAGCCGGTGTTCATGAAAAGGTTGCCGTTCTCCTCCTGCAAGAGGTAGGTTTCCGGCTTCAGTCTGCGGCGGATGCCGCTCCGCTTGAACACCGTCACCTTGTAGGCTTCACCCTCCTTGTAGATAAGCACGTCGGGCTTCCCCTCCACGCTCTCCCAGTTCCCGCAAAGCAGGTCGCGGCGGTTGTCCACGGTTTCGCAGGATTGCAGCACCATGACCGCCAGCCCGATCAGACACTTGCTGACTTGCAGCATTTTCGTTCTTGATATACTCATACGCATTTTCTGTTTTTAGTTGATGAATCTGTTTTACTTATTGCCTATTCCTTGTTTCTCCGTCTTTCGGCAAGCTGCCGGATGGCGGCTTCGATGTCGCCGCCCAGCTGCTCTGCCAAACGGTACACCTCTACTTTTTCCGTTTCCTCGGTGGTGTACGCCAGATACTCTTCAGCACTAACTTCGGTGGCATAGACCGCCGACTGCGTGCCGCCCAAGCCTATCCACACCTCCTTGTAGAGCCGTGAGGGGTTGTTCGCCATGTTGATGGAAAGTATCTGCGACTTCTCCTTCTCCGTCAGACCTAAAAGGGACTGTATGGCATCAAACTTGTTCATATATTTCCTTTGGTCGAGGAGTATCTTGCAGTCGGAGTTGTTGATGATGCTCTCCTTGACCACGGGCGAGGAAATGATGTCGTCCACCTCCTGCGTCACCACGATCGCCTCGCCGAAATACTTGCGCACGGTCTTGTACATATAGCGCAGGTACTCAGCCATGTTCGCTGAAGAGAGAGCCTTCCAAGCCTCTTCCACTATCAGCAATTTACGCACGCCTTTCAGACGGCGCATCTTGTTAATGAAGGCTTCCATGATGATTATGGTCACCACCGGGAAAAGCTCGCGATTTTCCTTAATACTGTCAATCTCGAAGACGATGAACCGCTTGCCGAGCAGGTCGATGTTCTCCGTGGAGTTGAGCAGGAAGTCGTAGCGTCCGCCCCGGTAATACTGCCGCATGGTGGTGAGCATGTTGTCGATGTTGAAGTCGGACTTCTCCACCTTGATGTCACGCTGTGCCAGCTCGCGGCGGTAGTCGTCGCGCATGTACTCGTAGAAGGTGTTGAACGAGGGGACGATGCTCCGGTCAGCCCTGATGCGTTCGATGTAGGCGTTCACCGCGCTGCCCAGCTCGCCGCTCTCGGTCTTCGTCACCTTGTCGTCCTCCGACTTCCAGAGCGTCAGCAGCAGCGTCTTGATGCTGTCCTTCTTCTCCACGTCGTACACGTAGTCGTCGGTGTAGAACGGGTTGAACGAAATCGGTTTCTCCTCCGTATAGGTGAAATACACGCCGTCCGCGCCGTTTGTCTTGCGCCGGATCATTTCGCACAAGCCCTGATAGGAGTTTCCCGTGTCCACCAGCACCACGTGCGCGCCCTGTTCCCAATACTGCCTCACGAGGTGGTTCATGAAGAACGACTTGCCGCTGCCCGAAGGACCCAATACGAACTTGTTGCGGTTGGTGGTGATGCCGCGCTTCATCGGCAGGTCGCTGATGTCGAGGTGCAGGGGCTTCCCCGTGAGCCTGTCCACCATCTTGATGCCGAAGGGCGAGAGCGAGCTGCGGTAGTTGGTTTCCTCCGTGAACAGGCACACCGCCTGCTCGATGAACGTATGGAAACTTTCCTCGGCTGGAAAGTCCGCCGCGTTGCCGGGCATCGCCGCCCAGTAGAGCGTCGGGCAGTCGATGGTGTTGTGGCGCGGCACGCACTCCATGCTTGCCAGCTGGCTGCCCACGTCGTTCTTGATATGCTTCAGTTCCTCCGCGTCGTCGCTCCACGCCATGACGTTGAAGTGCGCCCGCACCGAGGTCAGCCCGTAGGAATGGGCTTCGTTCAGGTAGCGGTCCGTCCACTCGCGGTTGATGCTGTTGCTCCTCGAATAGCGGGAGAGCGACTGCATGTTCCTTGCGGACTTCTCGAACTTCTGCAAATTTTCCTCGCTGTTGTCTATTAGCACATACTGGTTGTAGATGTGGTTGCAGGAGAGCAGCAGCCCAACCGGGGATGCGAAGGAGAGGCGGCAGTCGCTTCTGTCCGTGGAGAGTTTCTCGTAGCGGATGTCGGTAGCCACCTTTCCGGGCATGTCCTCCGCGTCGGAGAGGGTATGCAGGCACAGGCGGTTGTCGCCGATGCGCATTTCCCTTGCCGAGAGGTCGATGTCCTGCAAGGTCGCATTCCCTTCGGGCATAAGCGAGAAGTAACGCTCTATCAGCCCGGCGGACTTCTCCGTGCCGACAATCTCGTCGGTGGAGAGCCGGCGCAGCCTGACAAAGCCGCTGTCGTTCATGATGCGCTCGAACTGTTCGGCGGCCTCCATAAACTTCCCGGCGGTTTCCTTGTCCAGTTCCTTCGGGATGATATGCCCCCGGCACAGCGTGCTGAAGTTGCTCTGCATCCGGTTGCGCTCCTTCGTCGTCTTGGTCAGGTAGAGGTAGCAGGTGTGCTTCAGGTACGGACGCTCGTTGAAGTGACGCTCGTTGGAGCGGCTCAGAAAGCTCATGTCCTCCTTTTGCAGTTCCGGCTTGTAGCGTTCCTTGATGAACCAGTCCTGCTTGTGGACGACGCAGAAGTCCGGCAGCACCTTGATAGCCTTGCACCAGCAGCCGTGTATCGCCTCGTACTCCGCGCCCGTCACGGTGTAAAGCTCCGGCAGCTCCACCTCGAAAGCCACCGTGATGTCGGCGTCTTTGGAGATGATGCAGCCATGCTCCACCGCCAATAGCGGGAACCTGTTTTCCAGTGTCGTCATTTTGGATGTATTTCTCATGTCGTTTCTTCCTTTCGTTGCCGTTTGAATAATCGGGTGATCCGCCGCCGGTTGATAAGGTATCGGGGATGGTTCCGTGCCGCTCCCAGCTTCATAAGCCCGTGTTCGCCGTACCGTGCGTTCAGCGCGAAGGTCTGCCATACGAGGACGGAGGACGATGCCGCGCCGAAGCCGATACATACCCACTGGTCGATGCCGACCATGTAGAGGATGACGAACAGGATGAAGAGAGCCAGCAGACCTCCGCAGAAAATGAAGAGGTATTGTGCCTTCAGACCCTTGAACTCGACCGGACGGCCGATACCCTTGTTTATCGGGTATTCAGCCATACATTGTTTATTAAAGGAAGAATGAACGCAGGATAGTCGCGGCGACAATCAGGAAAATGCACGCTCCGAACCAGCTTGCGGCGGTCTTCGAGGTGTCGGGGTCGCCGGACGAGAATTTTCCGTACACTTTTACGCCTCCGATAAGACCGATTACAGCACCGACGGCGTAAATCAGTTTCACTCCCGGATCGAAATAGGAACTCACCATAGAGGTGGCTTCGTTGATGCCCGCCATGCCGTTTCCCTGCGCGAAGGCGGAGGCGGTTGCGGCAACCAGAAGTGCCGCAGAGATGATGAACTTTTGTCTGATGTTCTTGTTCATAAACTGTTCTTGTTTTGTGCCGTCCAAAGGGTGGATGGTCCTTTTTCGGGCGGTTGATACTTGATTACTTTACTTTGGTTTAGTGGATTCTCCCTTTGTTTCCACGGACTTGGGAGGGTCCGTTGCGGACGGGCCGTACCTTGTACCGCCGTGCCGCGTGGTGTGATGTTGTCTTACGTTTTCATTTTTTCTATCGTCTTTCGTTACACATACTTCCGGATGTCGAACTCCTCGATATTGTCGGGGACGGTAAATTCCTTGTCCGGTTTCTTCAGCCGGATTTCAATAAGCCCCTTGATGCGGATGCTCAGTTCTGTCGAGCCTGCCATCAGTTTCTCGTACAGTTCCGTCCCTTCCATGTCGGTGAAGACCTTTGCTGCCCGGTCCTGTTCCGCCGTTGTCGCCTGCGGATTCTTGGCGGTCTTGACGGCATCGTCTATCTCGTCGAAGCTGTTGCCTGAAGCCCGTGGCAGATCCGGACCATTCTCTTCCGGTTCGTCCTCTCCGAACTCCAGTTCCGAAGGCTGCATGCTCGTGAAGGTTTCGTCGAGCTTCTCTTCCGGGACTTGTGCCGGACGGTACACGGCTTCCGCGTTTCCGTCGTCAAAAGTAGCGTCTTCTTCCGCCAGCCCAATGCCTTTTTCCGAAGTGGCAGCTTCTTGCGCCGGTATGGCAGCGGTTGTCCGGGTCGATGCCATCCTGAAACGGCTCTTGCCGATGATGTCCGGTTTTTCTGCGGGTGGTGTTTCCCGTACTGTTTCCTGCTTTACCGTCGTGCCGCCCAACGACCTCCACAGTCCGGCAATGCCTCTAAGGAAGCGGACGAGCTTCGTTTCCATGATGCGGTCGTAGAGCAGCAGGAACAGGAACCACAGGTTACAGCCCACCGATACAGTCAGGAGAATCATCGTCATGCTCATAGCTCTACTTTGGGGACTGAGTCCAACATACGGTTGATTTCGGCACGGTGTGTCTGGAAATGTTCGTTAAGCACATTGTCCAGATAGTCGGCGATGGTCAGATTTCCTTTACCTAATAAATAGGTGATTTCGGTTATCACGCTGTGGTTTGCCAAACTGATGTACACTTGCTTTCCCTCTCTCGCCTTGATGCCTGATTTTTTCAGGAAGGCGCGATAGTCATTCTTTTTTCTTTTCATGTCTGTTTCTTTTTGACGGTTAAAATACTGAATTGTAATTCCGGGCGTAAAGGCTCTTTATCGCCTCCTCGCACTGGTTGAAGTGGTGCGTAAGCACATGGTCGATGTAGGCGGACAGCGACAGCCGGTCATGCCCGATCACACGGGTGATGCGCATGATGCGGTCGTGGTACTCCGGGCGCACATACGCCATCTTCCCCTCCCGCGCCTTCACTTCGGGTTCACGGATGAAAAGCCGTTCATAGTCCTTTTCGCCGCATTTGCAGCCTACCGGCACGGGCGACAGGATTTCCACACTCGCCTGCACTTGGGCAAGCATACTTCCGCCGTCATGATGCGGATTTCTGTTTTTCTGGTTCTTTTCCTGATTCATATCCATATTCATATTAAGTCTTCACGTTGTTTCCTGTACAGTTCGTTTATTTTCTCCTTGTGCTGTTCCAGATGCTGGCGCAGCACGGTGTCCACGTAGCCGCCTACCGAGATTTCCCGCCCGGCGATGTCGTTAACGATTTTAAGAATCTTGCTGTGTACGTCGCGGCTGATATAGACGCACTGACGTGTCTTTATCTCGTTGCGGCGCAGGAACAGTCCGGTGTAGTCGTCCTCCTGCCGTTTGCGGCGTCCGCTGTCTTTCAGCGGTTTCTCCTTTGCCGGTGACGGTGCGGACGGCTGTTCCGATTCGGGAACGCTTTCTTCTTCGGGGGCCGGCGCGGGCGGCTCCTGCGCGCGGTACAGGGTTCCGTCCTGCTTGCGCCTGCCGATAGAGGCTATCAACAGTTCCTCGTCGATGCCTTCGGTGTTCACTTTCCTGCTGCCCATGTTCATCGCGGTTTGATGATGCTGACAATCTCTTCCGAGAACTCACGGATGCCGCTCCCTTTCAGCAGGGACGTGTCCATCGGGAAGATGGTCGAGCGGAAAACGCCCTTGCGTTCTTCCGAGAGGTCGCGCCGGAATTTCTTGCTGTCGGGCAGGCGTGTGGACAAGACCGACAGTCCCATTTCGGCAATCACATCTTCATACAGGTCGTACAGCCCGTTCTTCTCCCTGCCGTCCACCATCGTCCAGAACAGGTGAAGACCTTTTGTTTTCGCCTGTCCCGTCGTCATTAGGTTGTCACGGAACATCGCGGCGAATTGCAGGGTACTTTCCACGACGAAGCGGTCGGCACTCATGGGCGTGAAGATGTAGTCCATCTGGGAGAGCGTCTTGACAACGCCGTCGCTACGGAGCGTGCCCGGCATGTCGAAGAACACGATGTCGGGTTTCACCTCCTCGCTGACGAGCATCCTGTCGGCATCGTCGAGGGCGTCCTGTGAGTTACTCTTGATGACCGGGTAGGCGTTCTTCCTGACCTTGCGGAAGTGGTCGCACGCGAGTGCCTTGAAATAGAGGCTCTCGTCAATAAGTTTCGTTTCACGTTCACGCAGACCGTGGATGCTGTGTTGCGGGTCGTCGCAGTCTATGACGGCGACATTGTAGCCCTTCACGTTGTGGAGGTAGTTGGCGGCAAGAGCCGTGACGGTGGATTTGCCGATGCCTCCCTTTTGTGTTGCGAATGCAACGAAGATTTCATTACTCATGGTTCTATTGCTTTTAATGGTTGATGAATTGTTTTCCTGTTCCTGTACGGAAGCGGTGACGTATATATCCGCGTCCGCGAATCATTATCCGGGCGGTCCGTCACGTATCCGTTTCAACGGTGAAGCCGGGATTCGGATAACCGGTGAATGACGGCATTGCGTCATGAAGTCATTGAATCCGTGAATCACCGCGTTGTTGTAAAACCGGGTATCCGGCAGTGCGGATATTCGGTTTTGCAAATGTCCGCCTAAGCGGTTTGCCGGGTATCTGAAAGTTCCTTTTTCCATATCTTCAAATCGTTCGTTTCTTGAATCATGCTGCAAATAAACAAGTATATTCCGGAACTTGTATCACTTCTCCGGCAAGTGGCAGCATGTTGCGCCGGTTGGTAGCCATTGACCGGGTCAAGCCTCTGTCCGATACCGCTTTAAGGGCGTAACTTTGCCCCTGAACGGCAGGGTTCGCCGCAGGTGGCGCAGCCCGGAGTTTGAAAGGCATTCCCCCAATCCGTCCCCGACGGATTTTTATGTTCACCTGAACATAGCAAGGTATGTTTTCAGCCGCTCAAAACATTTTGAGCAGCCACGAAAACGCCTTGCCCTTGCAGGGGGCGGGCTTACCCTCCGAAGTCGGGAAGCCTCTCAAACCTGCGGTGTCTGTGACCCCAAGCGGCGGCTTATGCCGCCAATCCGCTAAATCCAAAGTAATATGAGTGAAAAAAGAAGAAACAAAGGCGGGAGAAATCCCAAACTCGATCCGGCGGTGTTCCGCTACACCGTCCGTTTCAGCGAGGAGGAACACAACCGTTTCCTCTCCATGTTCGAGAAGTCGGGCGTTTACGCCAAGTCGGTTTTCCTGAAGGCGCACTTCTTCGGGCAGCCGTTCAAGGTGCTGAAAGTGGACAAGACGCTGGTGGATTACTACACCAAACTGTCCGATTTTCACGCGCAGTTCCGCGCAATAGGTACAAATTACAACCAAGTCGTGAAGGAACTGAGGCTGCATTTTTCCGAGAAAAAGGCGATGGCGTTGCTCTACAAGCTGGAGCAACAGACCGTCGAACTCGTGAAACTGAGCCGCCGGATTGTGGAACTTTCAAGGGAAATGGAGGCGAAATGGTCGCAAAAATCAGTGTAGGCAGCTCGTTGTACGGCGCGATTGCCTACAACGGGGAGAGTGCGTCCGTAATGGTCGCATAACAAATACCTCTTTGGCAAGAGGTTAGATAAGTGTTCCAAATAACATATTGGGGTAAAATCACCCCAACAAACAGTTGTTAACAACCAAATAACAAAGTTTAACTATGTTATATTATCTATTCCCATCCGACTTACCCTGCGGAGAAATCCTTAGGGGGAACATAGCACTTCGGAGAAGCGGCAAGTCAACTAACTACCATGTTGCGACTGAGCTGCAAGGGAAAAAGACTGACATAAGGATGAAGCCTGAATGGTTGAACGATAATCTATCGGTATCAGTTGTGACGGTGGCGGAAGGTAGCTATTTACGCCATCCCGTGGCACCGTGTCTATCTTCTCGCGTTGACACGGCTGGAACTTACCACGGCGAGACCGCAATAAGCGGAGAAAAAGGTGAAAGTCGCATCCGACAGTCAGTCGTGCCAATAGTTGTTATGCGTGCTAAACGGAGATTGCCTAAATCGGAATGCCGCAAGGCTATGGACTTCGGTTCTGAATATCCGACATGGCAACGGAGCGTCCATAGTAGTCCGAGCAGGGTAACGCCCTGTACATGGCAAAGGGACGCAGTTGGTATCTTCAATGTAATCAACGGATAACGTGAGAGACGTATGAGAAATCCAGAGATAATATTGAACACTCTATGCTCACACAGTAGCGATGCTGACTACAAGTATGAGCGGCTTTACCGATTGTTCTTCAACGAAGAACTGTTTATGGTAGCGTATGAGCGCATAAAATCCAAGCCTGGCAACATGACACCCGGCTCGGACGGAAAGACCATAGATGGAATGTCGCTGGAGAGAATCAACGCTCTTATCTCTTCGCTAAAAGATGAGAGTTACATTCCTAACCCTGCAAAGAGGGTCTATATTCCTAAGAAAAACGGAAAACTCCGACCTCTCGGCATACCTACAATCGAAGATAAACTGGTGCAAGAGGTGGCAAGGATGATTTTGGAAGCTATCTATGAGGGATACTTTGAGGATACCTCACATGGCTTCAGACCATCCCGAAGCTGCCACACCGCACTGAACAGTCTTCAGAAACGGTTCACGGGTAGCAGGTGGTTTATCGAAGGGGACATAAAAGGCTTCTTCGACAACATTGACCACTCTGTACTTGTGGACATACTCCGTAAGCGTATTGCCGACGAGCGGTTTATCCGTCTGATATGGAAATTTCTCCGTGCAGGTTATCTTGAGATTTGGCACTATCACAACACCTATTCGGGAGCACCGCAAGGTGGTATTGTGAGCCCTATTCTCGCCAATATTTACCTCGACCAATTCGATAAATACATGGCAGAATACGCTGAAAATTTCAAGAAAGGGAATAAACGTAAGGTAAATCCCGAATACGACAGTCTTAACAAGAAACTCGCGAAAGTGCGCAAGAAATGGAAATCCGAAACAGATGAGACGGTGAAAGCCTGCTTGTTTGAACGGATTAAGGAATTGCAGGCAAAATGTCTTTCAGTACCCGCAGGGCTACAGATGGATGCGAACTATCGCAGACTTCAATATGTCAGATATGCGGATGACTTCTTGATTGGGGTCATCGGGTCGAAAGCCGACAGCGAAAGTATAAAGGCAGACATCACACAATATATGAGTGAAAAACTGCTCCTTGAACTATCCGCTGAAAAGACCTTGATAACCCATGCGTCAGAGAACGCAAAATTTCTTGGCTTTGACATCACCGTCCAAACATTGGATGATACAAAAAGAAACAAGCGAGGTGTCATCCAACGTATGTTTGTAGGTGTAGTCAAAGTAAATCTATCGTCCGAAACTGTCAGAAAGAAACTGATTGAACTCGGAGCGGTAAAATTTACCCAAGAAAAAGGCAAAGAAGTTTGGAAACCGAAAGCAAGAACCCCGATGATAGGAATGAAACCACATGAAATGGTCGCTCAATATGACCTTGAAATCAGAGGTTTCTACAACTATTACGGTTTTGCCAACAACTCCTCCGAAGCCTGCGCAGGTTTTGGCTACATAATGTCGTATAGCCTTTACAAGACACTTGCTCAGAAACTTAACAGTACTGTGCAGGGCATCCTTGCCAAATATAAAAAAGACAAGGTGTTCACAGTGTCTTATAAAGACGAGAAAGGGAAAGACCGAACTCGTACACTATACAACGGAGGTTTCAAAAGACGAAAACCGTCAGAATTCGATTTCTGTGACCGTCTCCCATGCACAATGTATCTTCCAAAAGCCACCCTTGCGGATAGGCTAAGGTCTTGCATATGTGAAGTCTGTGGGACCAAGGGACCTCTCATTATGCACCATGTTCGCACATTAAAGACAGTTAATGGCGATACCCCTTGGGGGCGACAGATGCTGTATCGGCACCGTAAAACGGTAGCCGTATGTGCGGAGTGTTATGCCAAAATCAAAGAAAGTGAGCGTTAGAGTATATACCAATGGAGAGCCGGATACGCTGAAAGGTGTAAGTCCGGTTCGGGGGCAGACTCGGGGAAACCTACCGCAGAAATGCGGCAAGGCGCCCCGGTGTCGAGCCTACAGATCAACGAGGCGAAAGGGCGGCTGCTCACTACCAACCGTATCTATAATGACGGTTCGGGAACGGTGGACATCAACAAGGCAATGGAGTGCTTCCACACCTTTCTGCCGCCACAGATGAAAGTGGAGAAGCCGGTGGTGCATATCTCGCTCAACCCACATCCCGATGACGTGCTGACCGATGCGGAATTGCAGGATATAGCCCGCGAGTATCTGGAAAAACTCGGTTTCGGCAACCAGCCTTACCTTGTTTTCAAGCACGAGGACATTGACCGCCACCACCTGCACATCGTGACCGTGCGGGTGGACGAGAACGGGAAATGTATCAGTGACAAGAACAACTACTATCGTAGCAAGCAGATCACCCGTGAGTTGGAGAAGAAATACGGACTGCACGATGCGGAGCGCAGGACCCGCCGTCTTGACACGCCGCTGTGCAAGGTGGACGCCTCTGCGGGCGACGTGAAGAAGCAGGCAGGGAATATTGTCAAGGTTCTGAACGGGCAGTACCGTTTTCAGACGATGGGCGAATACCGCGCACTCCTTTCCTTATATAATATGACGGTGGAGGAAACGCACGGCAATGTGCGCGGACGCGAGTATCACGGGCTGGTCTATTCCGTCACGGATGACATGGGCAAAAAAGTCGGTAATCCGTTCAAATCCTCGCTCTTCGGGAAATCCGTCGGCTATGAAGCCGTGCAGAGGAAGTTTGCCCGTTCCAAGCAGGAGATCAAGGACAGGAAACTCGCCGGAATGACGAAACGCACTGTCCTTTCCGTGCTGGAAGGCACATATGACAAGGATAAGTTCGTTGCCACACTCAAAGGGAAAGGCATCGACACCGTGCTGCGCTACACGGAGGAAGGGCGCATCTACGGAGCCACGTTCATCGACCACCGCACGGGCTGCGTGCTGAACGGCTCGCGCATGGCCAAGGAACTTTCCGCCAACGCCTTGCAGGAACACTTCACGCTGCCTTACGCCGGACTGCCGCCCGTTCCGCTTTCCGTTCCGATGGAAGCCGGGAAGGATATGCGCGGACAGAGCGCATCCGACGATGAAAGCATGGCGGGCGGTGTCGGTCTGCTCACTTCCGAAGGTCCGGCGGTGGACGCCGAGGAGGAAGCCTTCATCCGTGCGATGCGGCGCAAGAAGAAAAAGAAGAAGCGCAAGGGCTTGGGAATGTAACCGGAAGTATCAACAATAAATATTTTTCAATCTATGTCACAACAAGAAGACGATTTGAGGGCATTGGCGAAAATCATGGATTTTCTGCGTGCCGTGAGTATTATTTTAGTGGTCATGAACGTGTACTGGTTCTGCTATGAAGCCATACGGCTCTGGGGAGTGGATATCGGCGTAGTGGACAGAATCCTGATGAACTTCAACCGCACGGCAGGGCTGTTCCGTTCCATACTCTACACGAAACTGTTTGCCGTCCTCCTGCTTGCCCTGTCATGTCTGGGGACGAAGGGCGTGAAGGGTGAGAAAATCACTTGGGGACGAATTTGGACGGCTCTTGCCGTTGGCTTCGTGCTGTTCTTCCTCAACTGGTGGATACTGGCTTTGCCGCTGCCGATAGAGGCGGTTACGGGACTGTATATCCTGACCATTGGCGCAGGTTATGTTTGTCTGCTGATGGGCGGTCTGTGGATGAGCCGCTTGTTGAAGCACAACCTCATGGATGACGTGTTCAACAACGAGAACGAGAGCTTCATGCAAGAAACGCGGCTTATCGAAAGCGAGTATTCGGTCAATCTGCCGACACGGTTCTACTACAAAAAGCGTTGGAACAACGGCTGGATCAATGTCGTGAATCCCTTCAGGGCTTCCATCGTATTAGGTACGCCGGGCAGTGGAAAATCATACGCAGTGGTAAACAATTTCATCAAGCAGCAGATAGAAAAGGGCTTTTCGATGTATGTGTACGGTGCGCCAGTCAAGGTAGTGTCTTAATAGTCCCTTTGGCAAGGATTAGGCAAGTGTTCTTTGAAAATGACCTATCATCACCGACTTATCTGTCCAACGAAAGACGGCAGGGAGTGTAGCACGTCGGTACAACTATAAGTCAGTTAGTTACCAAACTGCGACTGAATAGCGATGATAAGACAAGTATGAGGGTAAAGCCCGAATTGGTTGAATGATAATCTAAGTGGTCCGTGTAGTAGGCTATGACGTAAGGTAACTATGGAAACAACCACAAGAAGTTTCTAATCGTCATACTGCATCACTCTCTTTGCAGTCGTAGCGTAGGGAGAGCAGGAACTTGGTGCAGCGCAACTGTAATATACAGGAACAGGTGGAAGTCATACCCGACAACTTGTCAAGCCAATAGTTAAGGCACTATAAACTGGGATTGCCTAAACTGTCAGCATCCGCTGACAGCATGGTAACGGAGTCTCCGCAGTAGTCCGAGCGAGGGAAAGCCTCGTACATGGCGAAGGGAGACAGTGGAGATTTTTAATACAATTAATGAATGAAGTGTGAGACTTTATGAGAAATTCAACAAACGTATTAAACAGTCTATACAAACATTGCAAGGACTTGGATTACAAGTACGAGCGTCTGTATCGTATTCTTTACAACAAGGATATGTATGCTGTCGCGTACCAACGTATTGCCCCTAAGCAGGGTAATATGACGGCAGGCACTGACGGCAAAACCATTGACGGAATGAGCATCGAGCGCATTGACAGACTGATAGAGTCATTGAAAGATGAAAGCTATCAGCCAAAACCGTCAAGGAGGGAATATATTCCCAAGAAAAACGGTAAAATGCGTCCACTCGGCATACCATCTATAGAGGACAAACTGTTGCAGGAAGTGGTGAGGATGATTCTTGAGGCAATCTACGAGGGACAGTTTTCTGATTGTTCCCACGGCTTCAGACCTCAAAGAAGTTGCCATACCGCAATGGAACAGATTTCAAAGTCTTTCTGTGGAGCCAAATGGTATATCGAGGGCGATATTAAAGGATTTTTTGACAACATTAATCACGATGTCATGATTAAAATCCTTGAAAAACGCATTGGCGACTGCCGTTTCATCCGATTAATCCGTAAGTTTCTCAACGCAGGTTACATTGAGGATTGGCAATACTTCAAATCTTATGACGGAACACCGCAGGGTGGAATCATAAGCCCGATACTTGCCAACATATATCTTGACCAGCTTGACAAATATATGGAGGAGTATGCCTCAAAATTCGACAAAGGTGTACGCAAGGAGGTGAGCAAACTATACAGACACTACCAACGTAAGAAAGGACGTGCAAAAGTAGCTCTTAAGAAAGCCACGACCGCAGAGGAACGAAACGAGGCTCTTCGCCTCGTCAAGATGTATGACAGTCTCATGATGGTGACTCCTGCGAAAAACGAGGGAGACACCAATTACAAACGATTGAAATACGTTAGATACGCAGATGATTTCCTATGTGGCGTGATAGGCTCTCGTGAGGATGCAATCAAGATTAAAGCGGACATAAAAGAATACCTTGAATCCAAATTAAGATTGGAATTATCCGAAGAGAAGACCCTTGTCACCTACTCAAATAATCCTGCGAAGTTTCTCGGCTTTGAAATCCGAAACAGAAAATGTGCGGAAACACGCAGAGACACACTCGGTAGAAAGAAAAGGTCTCGGAATAAAACGGTTGAGATTCGTATCCCTAAAGATACGGTCAAGAAAAAGCTTCTCGATTATGACGTTGTGGAAATAAAGAAACACAACGGTAAAGAAATCTGGAAGCCGAAAGCAAGACCCGAACTCAACTTTAACGATGACCTTGAAATTCTTCAAAGATACAATTCTGAAATAAGGGGTTTCTACAACTATTTCGGAATTGGTGTCAACTGCGCTAAGCAGATGAACAATTTCGGATACATTATGGAATACAGCATGTATAAGACTTTTGCCGCAAAATATCGTAGCAAGGTTACAAAGATATGTCGCAAATACAAGAAAGACGGCATTTTCACCGTGAGCTACCAAGGCAAGAAAGGAAATACTATCGAAGCTAAATTCTATAATGGTGGCTTCAAAAGGCTAAAGCCATCAAAGGACAGTAGAATTTCAACTCTGCCGAACTTCATAATGCACACAAGCACCACAAGCCTGATGGACAGGCTTAAAGCACAAAAGTGTGAATTATGCGGGGCAACCGACAGACTCGAAATGCATCATGTAAGAAAACTCAAAGGACTCAAAGGAAAAGAGCCTTGGGAAAGAATGATGATTGCACGTAGAAGAAAAACGATTGCACTGTGCAGTAGTTGTCATAAGAAAGTTCACAATGGCAAGGCATAGACTGAATATCAAAACGGAGAGCCGGATACGCTGGAAGGTGTACGTCCGGTTCGGAGGCGAGTATTTGGAAACCGGTCATGATTATATGACACGGCGCCGGGTGCTTAGCCTACACTTCAAATTCAGCGACTTGTCCACGATAGCCTACAACCATCTGCTGAACCATCCGGATGGCTACAAGGTGAAGCCGAAGTTCTATGTGATAAACTTCGACGACCCGCGACGTTCGCATCGTTGTAATCCTATCCACCCGGATTTCATGGAGGATATCACGGACGCTTACGAAAGCGCGTACACCATAATGCTCAACTTGAATAAGTCGTGGGTGCAAAAGCAGGGTGACTTCTTCGTAGAATCACCTATCATTCTGTTTGCCAGCATTATATGGTATTTGAAAATTTATCAGAACGGCAAGTATTGCACGTTCCCCCATGCAATCGAGTTCCTGAACCGCCGTTACGAGGATATTTTCCCTATTCTGACCTCTTATCCCGAACTGGAAAACTACCTCTCGCCATTCATGGACGCATGGCTCGGAGGGGCTGCGGAGCAGTTGATGGGGCAGATAGCATCGGCGAAAATACCGCTTTCAAGGATGATTTCCCCGCAGCTCTACTGGGTGATGTCGGACAGCGAGTTCACGCTGGACATCAACAATCCCGAAGAGCCGAAAATCCTCTGCGTTGGCAACAACCCCGACCGTCAGAATATCTACGGTGCGGCTCTCGGTCTGTATAACTCCCGTATCGTGAAACTCATAAACAAGAAAGGTATGCTGAAGTCGTCGGTCATTATAGATGAACTACCGACGATTTACTTCAAGGGGTTGGACAACCTTATCGCCACCGCACGAAGCAATAAGGTTGCCGTGTGTCTGGGCTTTCAGGATTTCAGCCAGCTGGTGCGCGACTATGGCGATAAGGAAGCCAAAGTCGTGATGAACACCGTCGGAAATATCTTCTCCGGGCAGGTGGTAGGCGAAACCGCCAAGACGCTATCCGAACGCTTCGGAAAGGTATTGCAGAAACGGCAGTCCATTTCCATTAACCGGCAGGACGTTTCCACCTCCATCAACACGCAGATGGACGCGCTTATCCCGCCGAGCAAGATTTCCGGCTTGACGCAGGGAATGTTTGTCGGTTCGGTGTCCGACAACTTCAACGAGCGTATCGAGCAGAAGATTTTTCACTGCGAGATTGTCGTGGACGCCGAGAAGGTGAAGCGCGAGGAGAAAGCCTACAAGAAGATACCCGTCATTACCGACTTCACTGACGGGGACGGCAACGACTGCATGAAGGAAACGGTGCAGGCGAATTACAGGCGCATCAAGGAGGAGGTGAAACAGATTGTTCAGGAAGAGTTGGAACGCATCGCTAATGACGAAAATCTGAAACATCTGTTGCAGCAGAAATAGCCGGCAGGCGGTAACGAAAACGGGCGGGGCAAGTTTGACACCTTGTTCCGCCCGTTTTCGTTACCCTTCGTTTTCCGGATTTTCCTCTTTCAGCAATTTGTTTATGGTCGTTACCATATGTGTCTGAAAGTAGGTCTTCAGTTCCGCGTCATCTTTCAGGAGTATGCCGCATTCCTCATCATAAGTTCCGATGATATATTTTTTAAGTTCGGAAAAACTTTCCGCAAACGGTATCTGCCTGTTTTCCTGCCAGTATTCGGTTACCACTTCGGAGATAAACGCTTTAAGCACGGCTTTTTCCTCTTTACCCAGTTTCTTGAAACGTGTCGTTTCACGGTTCACGGGCAACGGTTCCGGCAGAATATCCTCCGGATTCTTGCCGCTGCGCATGGCGGACATGCAGCTTTTACAGATATGTTGTGCGTGTCCTTTGCCGGAGAACTTCTCATTCGCCTTGTAGTCACCGCAAATCCGGCAGTAGTGCCCGTTCTGTTTCTTCTTCTTTTTTGCCATTTCTTTATCCTGCTTCTGTTCCGGCTGCAAATATCGGCATTTATTTCCATGATTGTCAATATGATGCAACAAAAAAAAGACGGAAAACAGATGATTGCCCCTTATTTTCCGTCTTTCCTGTCCGGATGGTGGTTCATCTTCTCATGCGTTCCAATTCCTCGTCACGTTGCATCTTCTCGTTGAGTTTCTCCTGCATCCTGTCAAGGAAGTAGGTGCGGCTTTCGTTCTTCCGGCGTTTGATGTCGATATAGAAGCGGTAGCAGTCCTTTGATTCGACCCCGAAAATCTTGTAGAGAAGCGGGGCGAGCTGTTTGAGCGGCATGTTGCCGTTGTTGATGCAGCCCATCTCGTTGATGCCGTAGATAAGTTCCACGAGGTCGATGGCGTTGCCCGTCCATTGCAGGGGTGAGGCGGGATTTTCGCTTGTGTTGTCGGAGGATGTACGGATGGGGATTAGTGGTGGCACTTGGGGAGCGGCAAGGAACTTCTGCATCTTCCTCACGAAAGAGAGTGCCTTGCTGATGTAGGCTGCAACCTCCCTCTTTTCTTCGGGGAGATTGCGCACGGGATGGTGCTGCAACTCGATTTCGATGTAAGCCAGCGCGATGATGGTGCGGTTGGTGTCCACATTGCCGCTGCATAGCTCGATCACTTGCGTGGCGAAAGCCGTGTATGCCGTTTCCATATTGCAGTCACCGGCTTCGTTTATACGGCGGAAGAACTCGGTTTCCGCCAATAAAAAATAATTCATGTCCTGTCAATTTTGAAATTTTACACTCTGTTTTTCTGTATGCGCACATGGACTGTAGTGGCAAAAAGCGCGTCCAAAAACAGAAAATCCGGCACTTCGTCTGCAAAGTGCTGGATTTCAAAGTGATAAAATTCGATATTTTTTGTCAGGCACGGATTATGCCCTTCTCAAAATGTTTGTTATCAGAACATTGTCTTATCAGGTGAAACCTGATAATGTATGATGCCGGAACATTCCGGTCATCTTATGGCTTCCACGCGCGTGTAGATGCTGCGGCACACGCCATCGGGATAGTTTTTTTGAGAGGAGAGCGTCCAATGTGCTTCGGGCAGGGCGGACTGGAAGAAGTGCCGTCCCGTTCCCGATATGAAAGGCACGGTATATAGGATTATCTCGTCCACCACCCGCATGCGCAGCAGTCCGTTGATATAGTCCGTGTTGTCGGGAGTGGCTTCCGCGAGATAGCGGATGTCCGTGCCGTCCTTCCGCCATTCGTCCAGCATGGAGATGGAGTAGTCGGGCGTGATGTGGTAAAGGGCGTTTTCCCTTATTTCATTGATGCCGCACTTGTCAAGGCGCAGTTCCTTGTACGCCTTGCAATACAACCCGGAAGAATGACACCCGTCCAGCGTGAGGACGGCAAGAATCTGAACTTTACCCATACATCGTTTCATTTCGTTAGGCAAGGGCAAAAAAGTAGCGTGCAATTCACACAACTTTCAAGCGACGGCTCTGGTAAAGCCTTTACGGAGAGTACGTGAATGCACGCTATGCGTAAGCATAGCATAAGCATCACGCAATCATCTCCGTAGTGTCAATTTACCAGATTTTCGCTCGAAACGCCTTGCGGTCTTATGTCTATATATCGACGGCAAAAGGCTCTGCCAGTCGCCGTTTTTTCTCAAATATTATGCAAAGATAGCCAAATCCGACGAATTACCGGCTATGGTTGCTGAAATTTATACTTCAATCCATATTCTTCCAGTTTGCTGTACAGTGTCGTACGTCCTATTCCGAGCAGTTCGGCGGCAACCTTGCGGTTCCCGTTCGCCTGCTTCAACGCGCGTAAGACACGCTCCTTGTCTTCCGCATCGCTGCGCAGGGCGAAGCTGACTGGTGAGGTCGCCCTCGTCACGGCAAGTTCCAAATGCTCTTTCGTGACAAGACCCGTCTGCGCCTGCAACACCGCACCCATGATTTTCTGCCGAAGCTCGCGGACATTGCCCGGCCAAGCATGGATCAGCAATGTCTTGCGGGCTTCTCCGTCAAAGCCGATGACATCACACTCCAGTTCCCGGTTCGCAATTTCACGGAAGAACTCAGCCAGCGGCATGACGTCCTCCTGACAATCGCGCAACGGCGTGACGGTTATCTCGAAGTCATGCAGACGGTACAACAAGTCCTGCCGGAAACGCTTTTCATTGACCGCCTTCTCCAGATCCTCGTTGGTGGCGGCGATGATGCGGACATTGAAACTACGGTCAGATTTGTCACCTACCGGACGGTATCTCCGTTCCTGTATGGCGCGGAGTAGCATCTGTTGGGTTTCCGGTGCGAGGTTGCCCACTTCGTCCAAAAACAGCGTGCCGCCTTCGGCTTCATGGAAATACCCTTTCTTGGCACTGTCCGCACCGGTGAACGCCCCTCTGACGTGTCCGAAGAATGCCGACGGTGCAAGCTCTTTGGTGAGTGAACCGCAGTCCACAGCCACAAACGGTTTTCCTGCCCGCTTGCTCTTGTCGTGCAGCAGATGGGCGATATGCTCTTTGCCCGTACCGTTCTCCCCGAATATCAGCACGCTCATGTCGGTGGGGGCTACCAGCCTTATCCGGTGCATGATTTTCTGAAAGGCGGAACCGTCACGGGCAAAGACAGGCATACGACTTCGCCCGATATTCCGCTCTTTCAGTATGGTACGGAGCAGAGGCACAAGTTTGTCCTCCACGAGTTGTTTGGGTATGTAGTCCAGCGAACCGAGTTTCATACTTTCGACCGCCGTATGCACTTCGGCATAGTCGGTCATGATAATGAACGGCTGCATCATGCCTTCCTTGCGCATCCAGCGCAACAGGTCGATACCGTTGCCGTCGGGCAGACGCAGGTCTGAAACCACGATGTCCCCGTCTGCGGCTTGTTGCAGATATTTCTTCGCGGTCGAGAGGTGGAACGCCTGCACGGTGCGGAATCCCTCCCGCACCAGCAGGTTGCAGACAAACTCGCAATACACGATGTTGTCCTCCACCACGATGATTTTTGTCTTATCCATTGTTATATTTCTTCTTTTCTTCTTTTGCCAGCCGGATTATCTCCGAACCCTTATCCAGCACAGCTTTTATAGCATTACCAATTGTTTTATCGTCAGGCGTGCCATCGCTATGAAGCAATTTGTATAGTTCCCTTAACGGCTGGTCGGCACGGAGTATCTCCCACGAGCTGCGCAGGTGGTGTGTAAGGGCGTCCAGCTCCTGAAGGTCTTTCCGTTGTTTCGCCTCCCGAACCGCCTGCATTTCCTTCTCGGTTTCCGTAATCAGTTTCTCCAGCATGACGGATTCATTGCCGTAGGATAGCAGGGATGTGAAATCCGGCTTTTCATTTTGTGCCGCATTCATGGCACATTTATTTGAAATCTCCATCAGTTCAGATATAGAGAACGGCTTGAACAGGCATTCTGTGAATCCATGTTCTATAAGTTCCTCTTTGCCGCAACTGCCCGAAGCGGTTGTCACGACTACCGGGATATCCCTTGAATTGCCAACGTTGGAAGTGCGCAACAGTTCCAGCAACTCGAAACCGTTTATATCCGGCATATTCAGATCCGTCAGAAGAAGGCTGTATTCCTTTTTTCGTATCAGTTCCATCAGTTCCGCAGCATCGGTACAGGTATCGCAGTGTATCCCTTCCTGTGCATACATTTCTTTCAGCATCAGTAGTAGCACCTCGTCATTGTCGATGGCAATGACATCATGGAATGTACGGTCATGATGAATCCGTGTCTGATTTATCCTTTCCGGCAGTTCTTCGGCTGTCTGCATGGGTATTTTTACCGTGAAACGGCTGCCTTTGCCTTTCTCGCTCTCCAACTGTATCGTGCCGCCGAGCATTGACACGATACGCTGAACGATGGAAAGTCCCAGTCCGAAGCCGTCTTTTGCGGCGGCGTTTGACAGACGTTCAAATGCACCGAATATACGTTGTTGCTCCTCTTCGGTCATGCCCGTCCCCGTATCTTCGACGATAAGTGTCAGCATCCCGTTAGTGTAATCCGTTGTCAGAGATACGCTGCCGTTCTCCGTGAACTTGATGGCGTTGGACAACAGATTATTTCCGATTTGCAGGATGCGTTCCTTATCAGTCAAAACAACCGTATCAGTTTGATTAATTATGGTAAGAGCCAGCCCCTTGTTCATAGCGGTTGGCATAAACTCCGTTTCAAGGATGTGCGTGATTGCCGAAATTTGGCAAGGAGAGAAATTCGTCTGCTCCTTGCCGTTGTCCAAGCGGAAGAAACTTAGCAGCGTATTGAGCATTTCACGCATACGCTCAGAAGATTGCCGGATGTTTTGGATATACGCCCCGATTTTATCAACATCGCAATCTTTTTGCATCAGTCCGGCATAACCCGTTATTGCCGTCAGAGGCGTGCGCAATTCATGGGTGATGGTATGAACGGCTTTCTTGCGGGAAGCAATCAGTGCCTCGTTCTGTTCAACAGACTGTTGAAGTTGTCCGATTAAATCCGATGTTTTCAGTCGGTATCGTTTGATTCGGATGGCATCCCTATGTATAATTATGAACAATACGAGCAATAACAGAAGTATGGATAATGCCAGACTGCCAATTTGCCTGAACGACTTCTTACGCATGGTGGCTATCTCGGTTTCTCGTTCTTTCAGGTCGGTCTGAACATTGTTGTCGATATGACGGATAAGCCTACGTAATCGGGCGTTGAGGGCTGTATTACGTGCGGCAAGGCTGTCTGTCTGTTCGGCAAGTATCCGGTTCTGGGCTTTTTGTTTGGCAATCACATCGTTGTTAAGAGAACAGAGCATCGAGGTTGTTGCCGACGGTTTTGTTTCCTCCTTTTTGCCGAAGATGCCCAAGAACCCCTTGCGTTTAGTCTTGCGGGGGCTTTCATTTGCGCTTTGACGGACTATGAACGGCACTTTATCGGCTATACGCCTATTGAGTGTCCTCTGACGGGAATGTATATCCGCCAGCTCCCTCATCTGTACTTCTTTGCTTGCCAATATGTCACGGATGCTGTCTATCCCGACACGTTCCGAACTGAACACCTCGCAGAAGACACACAGTGTACTGTCAATTACCATTCTTTGCTGATGGTATTGTTCTGCATCGCCCTCTTTCCATTCCGATACGGTTTCTCCCAGCAATGACAGCCCTGTAATCCGTATGTTCAGGCCGTTTATGTTTTTTCGCAACTCGCTTGCCTTACGGTTTTCCTCCTCGGACAGAGCCAATGTGTTTTGTTCGTTATGGTAGGTATAGGCTACCAGCAGTGACAGGATGAATATGGAAATGTAGCCTGCGGCTACTAATATGCGGTAGGATTTCATAAGCCGTATATATAATGATTGCGAAACTTCTCATTTGTCAGGAATATGCGTGCCGCTATAGCCGCACCTTCCAAATCTTGCCGGAAACGTGCTCATGATTCACTGTTCCAGTATTTCATCCTTCTCTCGCACCATTCCTCATATCCCTCTTTTTTCAGTTCTCCAGGTGTCTTGAGAACCTGCTGGTTGCAGAAGTCGGAAAAATTACTTGCAGAGAGGAACCGGTTGCGTTCAGCCACTTCCTTCAGGGCAAGTTCCGGACGGTACGAAAGATCTTCTTTTATACGGCTTATGCGCTCCTGCCGGAGCCAGTCGGTCGCGGAACAGCCGTAATATTCTTCAAAACGGCTTCGGAAATGGGAATAGCTCATGCCACACATCCCTGCCAGCTCCTCTGCTGTAAAGGTGTGCCACTTATACATCTTCACTTTCAGGCGGAAAACCGCTTTTTCCAGTTCTTTCAGACGGCTTTCCGCATATTGCATTTCAGATTCCTTCAGAGGGCTGGAGATATGGCGGAGGGTGTCACGGCGCGCCCTGAAAAAGTAGTCGCACACCCGGTTGGTCACGCAGTTAAGATAGGAGCGTCCCCTCATGCAGCGGAGCAGGTCGCAGAAAAACATCAGTTCCGGTGTCCGGTACTCCGTTTCATAGACGGCTACGAGGTCATTGCACAGGTAGCAGAATGCAAAGTCTTTAGGCGAGCATGCCACAAGAGCCATGTAAGGCTTGTAGTCACGCATTTTCAATGTAGGCTGGACAGGAACGGATTTGAACGTGCCGACAATCAGGCGCAGCACCTCTGCATCATGGGCGAAACTCTCCATTTCGCGTACCATACGGCTTACGGAGTAACGTTTCTTTACAAGTTCTTCCGCCTTGTCTGCTATGCTGTGCAGGCTTACGGAGTGTATGGGATATATATCGGCTGTGTGCCGTAGCAGGGCTGTCAATCTCATTATGTTGTTTTTGCGGCAAATATCGGGTTTATGAAGTAACAAGCAGTTCCAAATCTTGCCGAAAATCCCAACACGGTCATATTTTTCCTTGCCGTTGCAACGCTTCCAAGAAAAAAACGGCAATGGTAGACACTACATACAGCGCAAGAACCCATGCACCGGATTTGCGTTGCACCGGACTTTCATCGTCATACCTGGCTATAATCCTGTCATAACGTTTCCTGAAAAAGAACCGCCAGCTCAACAAGGCAATAATGCCGCCCTCGATAATATAATACTGAATATCGGAGGGATATGCGACAATGCCGTATCGGGTCAGCATCCCCCATACGGTCAATACGTTGGTACTCAGTATGACCGAGAACATAAGCATCCCCATAAACACGGCTCCTTCCGCCAGAGAGGAATGGAGCCATAGTCTATAAAACCGATAATACAGATAATCTATCATATCCTTCGGGTAACTATATCATGTTGAATATCACTTGGTCATTCCTGTAAGAAACTCCTGCGGATGCTGTTTGATGTATGTACCGATCATCGTGTAGAGTTGCCGGTCATTCTTCATCAAGGCATAGTACTCATCATCGAAGGCATCAAAGAACTTCTCTTTATACCCGTGGGCGAATCCTTCCTTCGTTCCGTCCCATACCGATTGCAGTTCATCCCGGTTGGCAGCATATTGGTTGTTGGCTCGTTTCACGACATCAGCAATCCGGTCTGCTCCGAGCTTGACAAAGGTGTCCTCGGCTTTTTGCGCACGTTCGCCTCCTGAATTGTAGTAGTATTGGTTGAAACCTCCGTTGATGACCTCCGCATGCAGTTCCACCGCACACATTATGCTGTCGAATACTTCGCTCTCCATATCGCTTGCCAGTTCTCCGTCGATATATTTCCGGCAGAGTTTATCGGCAGGAAGACGCTCAATCAATTCTTTTGTTATCCGTTCGGGACATCTTATCCTAAACAGTTTCTTTATCCATTGCATCATTGATTTCGGTTTTTATTATTACTTGAACATATTTTTTTCATTACCGTGTAAAACATATTCTGGCCTTTTATCAAGCAGTATGAACTGCGGCAACTGTTGCGCCCGCTTCCACATTGCCGGATTGTAGGACCATAACACGGGAAGTTCCACTGGAGAATGCTGGAAGAAGTAACGCTTTGTTTCAAGACTTGGTAATATGGATATTATTGCTCCGTTGCCTTCCATACTCGGATGATAGCAGAAACGGAAACTCATATAGGCATATCCGGGGCTTCCTTTCCGGGCGTCAATTTCAAGAGACTCCACAATCGTGTCCTCTTGTGTTTCCTCACTGTCGCTACGCTCGTCTGCTTCGGGAAGACCGCTGTCGTTGTCAAGATTTAGTTCCGGGAAATTCAATATCCCATCCACGGTTGAAAGCATGACACAGGCATTATACCGCTCATGCTTCCTTATGGATTGATCCGGTACTGTGACGCGGAGCAGAACCCAGCAGGAATCCTCCTCAATCAAAGCTTTCTCTATAGCAAATCTGACCTGCGGACGTTCCAACGGACGCAATTTTCCGTGAATGATTCGATAAGCCCTGTCACAGCCTGAATTGTTCACTTCACTCAGACAAATCCGTGAATCCTGAGCAGCACCGGTTTTGCGGATTGTGGCACATCCCGCAAATGCCAACGATAATGCCGACATCATGGTCAGCAATATTATATTTCTAAAATGATTGTTATTCATTGTTTAATGGTTTGGTGAGAAACAGCATTAGCTGTTATCTCGACCTTGTTAGTTGCTTACTATATATTCTTAATGATTTCAATGTCTTGAATAGGTATATAACCTATATGGGCATTAAAAATGGAATTTATTCTACACCAGCCATTTACTATTTTACTTATAACAACAGGCATTCCAAAACTAACTGCTATGCCATCTTCTCCTTCGGTAATTTTTTCTCCATCAGGTAAAGAATAAATGTAGGAGCTGCATAGTATGGCACTATCTCCAACTTGTGGCGTAAAATTCGTCCTTTTAGCATTCGGGGGGCTCTGTAATATTATATTATACTGAGCTTCCATACATTTCGTAGATAGGAATAGGTATGCTTCAAAACAGTCATTACATTCATTCTCTTCAGGAAAATGCTCTATATGAAAACCCGGAGTGTCAGCATACAACTTTCCGTGAGTTTCATCTCCTCTATTATATACCCCATATATCAATCGCCCATTAGAATTATAATATGCGATACTGTGCAATGCACCCCCGTCAGCCCATCGCTTAAATACTTTCCTGATATTGTTATCGCTATCGAAATACATAGTGATCAATATATTGGCATTCTTAATATGACCATCATCTAAGATTTTGTATGAATGGATTTGATCAAATTCCATATATTCATCCTCTATTACTTTTCCTAAACTATCTAAAGGAACAAGGTATGCAATTCTCAAAGGCATTTTGTTTATTGCATCAATCTCTGTTTGAATAGTTTCCTTATAGTTTTGTGCAAAAGCAAAAGGTGAAAGCAAGAATAAAATATAAAGTATAATTACTCTTTTCATATTGCAACTAATGGTTAGCAGGGAACGGCTCGTCCGTTATCCTGCGTTGTTAGCTGTATTTTAGTCAAAAGTCATGTAACACAAACAGACTTTTAACAAGATAATTTTCTACTGTCCATACGGCATAATATCCGCCTGCACCGTCACTGTTCTGCGTGCTGATGAACAGTGAGTTTCCTTTACCCAATGCCACGACAACATTGTTTCGGCTCGGTTCGTATAGATGTGCTATATATGCTGTTGGAAATTCCAATATTCCGGCAGGGTGCTTGACGGTGACAGATGCGTATTCTTCATGCGGAATATTGTCATCTATGCCTGTCAAGTCAGAACAACCGTCAATACTCCGAACAAAACCTGCTTCCAAATCATAAACAATGGCATGTTTTTGTGGATTAAAATTTTGGAAGTCTATCTTTACGGTTAATGTGTCGTTGGCATATACAAGGCATTTATCCGTACTTTGCGGCTGTTTCTTCAACTGTGGCAAATCTGCCAAATAACGGATGCGGCTTTTATGGATATCTCCTGTATGGGTATTTCCATTCGGGCAAGTCTTGGTTATGCCCGTTTCTGCTCCATATTCTACGCTATGCCATTCTTTATGGCTCTTTTGTGCATCCCAATCGGCAAATACATGATTATCCAATAATTTGCCTATCACTGTTCCACTTGTATCACGTACATTTACATATCCGTCCGCATCCTGAATGACACCGAAGAAACGCTGTTGTGCTTGTATAGGCAAGCAAAACAGAATTGCCGATATGTAGAAAATAATCTTTTTCATGCTTCTATTACAGCTAATGTTTAGCGGGGAACGCTGTGAAGCGTTATCACGCTTTGTTAGTTGCATCGTTATTGTTATTATCTACCCATGCTTTGATTTCATTTGGAAAATGTTTATGAAACATTCTTATCCACAACTCATCGTTACACTTGTCGGGAATACAAGCATGAATGCACTCAAACCACTGGTCCCACATCCAATCAAAATCATCTTTCGGCATCATCATCCAAAGCAGAAAATCTTTCGGTTCCCAATCAGATAATTTCATAATATCCTTTTGCAGAACCTTACGCATGGATTGAAGTTGCTCTGTTGCTTCTTGACTGGTTATTTTTCCTTTCCAAAAATCAACAGCCGAGTGTGCAAAGTCATTTATCTGTTGGATAGTAGCATTAGGAAAATATTGTTTATCCAAATGCTCTACCATATCTTGCATAAAACATATTCGACGTTGATGCCATTGATGTTGGTCGTCATCTTCTATTTCATCTAAGATATACTTTGCCAACACTATAATTGCATCAATTCCATGATTTTCTATTTTACCCCATTCGGTAGTATTCCAATCTGCTTGTGTTTTCACTTTATCATAGCAGACAGGGCATACTCCGTTTGGTAGAGTTATGGAATGTTTTCTGCAAATAGGGCATATTTTATCAACATTTTCCATTCTATTTGATTTTTAATTTGCAACTAATGGTTAGAAAGGAGCATCGTCAGATGCTATCTTTCGTTGTTACTAACTTATTAAATCTTTATTGTATAATTTTTAGCCAATGACGATGTGTTATTATAAAATAAGTAATTCAGAAAAATAAATGAACATATCAGGCTCTTTTGGAGAAGTTGATAAAGTGGGATTTGCCCAGCCCCGCCAGGCCTCGATTGACAGCGTAGAACAGATTGTCAGTCGAGACATAATCCGCAGGCTGTATCCACTGCCCTTTAAGCATTCTCCAAAGAGTCTCGGCAATGTTGAGATGAGGGGAATAAGGAGGCAGGAAGAAAAGGAAAAGACCCCTTTTCTCCCATATCTTTCTCATTTCCTTCATATACTTGCTTCTGTGCACCTTGGCATTGTCAAGCACGATGAATGTGTCCTTCCTTATTGTAAGGGAGAACTTGTCAAGGAAATCAGCGATGCGTTCGGATGTCATGCTTTCCGTGGAACAGAAGCCATGATACCGGCTGTTGTAGTCAATCATTCCCCAGATATTGAGCCTTGCGCCTCTGTCCGATGGAATGGTTATGCTTTCACCGGGGAACTGCCAGCCGTATGGCACATATCCTTCGGTACAAGTGAAGCTCCCGTCTCCGAAATAGAGGCCAATAAGACCTTCCCGGTACTGTTGTTCAAGCTCTTGCAGCTTCTCCTTCTTATAATCGTAGAGCTGCGGCGAGGGTGTCCCTTTGGTCGTTTTCCTTATACGTCCAAATCTTGCGCCAAGGCTGATAAAAAAGCCCTGTACGTGTCGCGACACGCCTCCTTGCCTGTTGCCTGCTGCCATCTCTCCTTGGCCTTCATGACACTGAGCCGGTCTTTCTCGATGGCATGTCTTACAGCTTCCTCGTCCGATGAGTCCATTATTGGCTTGGCTCCTTGTCCCGGTTTGTTTCGCAGACCATCGATACCTTGTTCGAGATACCGTCTGACCCAGCGGTTGACCTTGTGTTCCGAGCACGACAGCCTTTCCGCTATCTTCTTTGAGGGCATGCCATCGGCTTTGTCCAATATTATACGGCTTCGTTTCTGCATAAACGGCCTGGAATCGAAGTGCTCTATGTACTCCAACTCCACACGTTGTTTCTTGGTAAGTTTTACTTCTGTGATTCTCATAGCTGTATCTTACCTTGGTATTATGCAAAAACCGTGCCAACATATGTACATTAATTTTTAGTAGCTACTTAAAGTAATACAACCAAAATGGGATAAATCATCCATGATATGAAGGAAGAAATCTTTTGGCTATTAAATATTAGCGGTTTACTCCTTATAATTTCCATACCTTTTTTCCTTTTGATATAATACGAACAGAATGTCTTGTATAGTAAAACATAGATTATGATAAAAAACACAAAAGGGGTTTTATAATTGAAATTCTCCTTTATCAGTAGATACGTCAATACTATAACAGGAAGAAATAATATTCCACATATTATCTGTATCGTCCGCTCATGTGGATTTTCCAATATAAATTTATCCCTATTAAATATGAATATCTGATAATACATCGCATCTAAAATGAATTTTGTCATAAAGAGTTATTCGTATTGTTAGTAATGGGATGCAGCTTGCCGCCGTAGGCGGAACAGGTGCTTGTTATTCGCATATTATTCAGGTCGCCAATATGGATGTAATGCCGTTTCAATATTAAACTTTGGAATATTAAACTCATTTATCCATTCAAGGCGAGTCCAAACGCCAGAGTTTTCACCAACCATAAGCATCTTTTCATTACAAAAAACAGCTTCCATTTCATAAGGACGATGACCAATTTCAAAGTTCATTACAATGAATCTAACTGGTGCTTTATCTTGTAACGGCACAACAACCGAACTGCATTTTAAGGTGGATTTTGCCATTTTTCCTAATGGTCTTTCACTATGCTTAATGACTTCAACAGAGCGTTTGACATTTCTTGAAATTACTATTGGCTTATATATTGGACCATACTCCAGTTCTACATCATTGGGCAGAGCATCCATTTTATCTGCCAATTTTTTACAATGATTCGGTAAAAATAACCGAAGTAGTTGAAACTTAAGTTAATATATCGAATTGTCAAATACAAATGAATCGCCAAAGCGTTCATTATAAAAACATTAAACAATATGAACGTATTGGCGATTCTCAAAGACTTCACCTTTCGGTGTAAGTCGGTATTTGAAAATACTACAACCAAAATGAGCAAAAGGTTCCTCAACTGGCTGATTTTAACAATACGCACTGTAGCGTTGATTCCGGGCAAAGTCAATTTTACCCGGCTGTCGCGCTATGGCGGTCGTACTGCCAAGACCTTTGCCTCCAATTTCAAGACACCCGTAGACTGGATGAAAGTCAACATAGGTATGGCGCAGGATTGTTTTGGACCGTCCGATGACATGGCAGTGGCAATCGATCCGTCGTTCATTTCAAAGTCAGGCAGCCTGACATATGGCATAGGCCGTTTCTGGTCAGGGGTGGCACAACGTGTCAAACGCGGTCTGGAGATAATGGCGATCGGGGCAATAAGTCTGAGTAAACATACATGTGTGATGCTCGGTGCTGTCCAGTCACCGAACTTCAGGACTCTTGAATCTGAGAAACAAATGTCAATGCTTGACTGGTATGTGGCACTTGTCAGGTCAAAGGCGGCAGAGCTGCTCTCACTGACGGATATTCTGGTTGCCGATGCCTTTTTCTCCAAATATGAGTTTGTAAATGAGGTGATTGGCATGGGATTCCGGTTTGTCGGGAGATTACGTGCCAATTCATATCTGAGGTATCTGGCCATACCGGATTCCTCCGCCCCGCGAAGACGCGGCAGAAAGAAAAAGTATGGAGAGAAAGTGGATTTCTCAACTCTTGATATGTCCGTGTTCACTTCATTCATATATGAGGATTCCAAAGGAATCAAAACCCGATGTCACACGGCGGTCGTACATTCTAGGGCATTGAAACGCGACATCCGTATCGTGGTCTGTCCGGTTGAAAACGCAGGGCCTCTTCTTTACTTCTCTACAGACACCAATATGAGGTCTGAAAAGATCATCGGTTTCTACCGCACACGCTTCCAGATCGAGTTCGGTATACGCGATGCCAAGCAGTTTACCGGACTTCAGTCACAGCAGCCCCGCGACAGGGAGCGGCTTGACTTTGCGTTCAATCTTTCCTTCACTGCCCTCAATGTCTGCAAAGAGGTCATAAGGAAGGATTATCCGGATCTTTCGGTAGCGCAGTTCAAACGGCTTATGTTTGAATCTTATCTCGCATCAACAATTATTTCGACTTGCGGAAAATCTCCGCATCTCAAAATAATTCAGAAAATAAATCATCGGTTGGCTCAGTTAGCGGCTTAGCCAAGGCTGAACAACCTCAAATTTTACCGAATCATTGTTTTTAAGTACATGACAAAAATTTGAAAACATCGAATTTTGGGGTATAAGTCGGACGCATAAGTATGGTCGAAATCTCTTCCAATCCATATTTGACAAGCGACTTTGCCTTTCTTCCATGTTTCAGAATCCTTATCGGTTTAATATTTATATCTTTATGTTCACCAACGAGATACGCCCATACAAGAGCCATGCAGACCATCGCGACAAGTCTTGCGATGCGGTCCATATCACGCATATGGGTATCCTCGATGTTGAAGCCGGAAGATTTCATGGCTCTAAAGGCCGTTTCTATCTCCCATCGTTTTTTGTATGTCAAAATCGCCTCCTCGGGCCGATTGAAGCATATGAGAATCTGCAATTCCGGAACACCATCGGAGTTTTTGATCCGGCTGCCGGCAAGATAGACATACTCACCTTTGTGAAGAAAGAGCGTATGGAAGAATTTCTCCTGACCGACCTTCAAATCATTGAACAGCCACCAGGCTCGGATTCTCTCACCGGTGGAAGGCTTGACAATCCAGAAGTTCTGACGTATTCGGATGTAATACCGTATGCGACGGCTGTTGAGCCATCCTGTCCATTCCTTTCCGATGAACTCGCGGTCTGCCACAAGGCAGTCGATGCATTCCGCTCCGAAAAGACGGATAAAACGTTCCATAATTTTCTTGCGTTCTTCCCAGTTGGAGTTGCCACGTTTCGGAAGAAGGCTGAATATCAAAGGGAAGGCAATCCCTTTATAGGTTATGCCCAACATAAGGATGTTTATATTGAACTCCCCGAACTTCCAGTTGGTCCGGTCCATGCTCAGCACAAGACCGGTCTTGACAGGAAGCAGCGAGAAAATCATACGGGCTATGATGTCAAGGTCAAGTACATACTTGGCAAAGAATCTTTGGAGCCGTCTGAGGTTGGAATCCTTGTCTACAGCCGTAGGCATCGCATCAGCCAGTTTGTGGAGGCTGACAGTCTGCACCACACAGAGTGCATGGAGCAGCAACGCCATGAGTTTTATGCGTGCCAAATTCATACTTTGACCAAAGTGCTCTTGCATAATCGGGAGGATTTGGTTAACTTTGACCGAGTCCTTGAAATTAGTAGTTTTCATGAGAAAAAGCGTCCAAACTTTTCCTTTAAATTACTAATTTTCAGGGACTTTTGCAAATTTAATCGACTAAAAATTAAGTGTTTAACAGCATAAATTTAATTTTTGTCATCTACTAAAGCCAATTTTATAAGACCATTCATTATTATTTCTTTCATATCCATTGGATTTACATTGCAAAATTCCGTCCATGCAGTAAGCTGTTTGTCGGTAGGAAAACTCTCGCCATCCATATCAAACCACGCATCGAAGTTACCGCCCAAAGAATTGATATGGATAGGGGATTTGGCGGCATATAGCCCCAAATCATCAACTCGCCAAAGCGAGCAATCAAGATTTGATATGTAGTTTTCTTCTTTCTCCATTTGTTATTGCGAATAATGGCTTGGCGGGGAACGGCGTTAGTCCGTTATCCCGGCTTGTTACCAATATTTTTTTAAGTATTAGCCAAAGATTTCTATTCCTAATTATTAAGAGCAATCTCTTTACCAACAAATATGGCATCACCACATTTCATATAGAAACCATTTTGACCGTTGTATTTCCTAAGAGCATAGGGATATGCAACAATTCCTTTTTGTGGCTTTATACTAATTTCACAACATCCATATGATGTTTGGTAAAGCAAAAAAACTTTTTCCCCATGCCTTTTTAAAATGTCATATACCTTATTCTTCCATTCTTTTTCATCCTTATCTTCAATGTTATATGAATCAGCAATACGACCATTTCTTAAAAAATGGGAATCATTAACATCCGGCTTAGAGCGTAAGAACTGCATTTGTTCCCTTGCAATACTACCAAAATGGTAATATTCGCCATATTTTTTGTATCTCGTTTTTAATTCTTCCATTGTCATCAAATCAAAATTTACGATAGAGAAGAAAGAACTTGATGAATTTACAACAGACGTATATAGTCTTTTGCTAATGTCAGCTTCCGAAGAAGGAGAAATATCTAAAAAGAATATATTAGGATTGTACCCTCGTAATTCCTCACAAAATTGCTGCTCATCATTTTGAGTCATAAAAAACTGAAAATCTCTACTTTTCTCCATTGTATTTAATTTTGATGATGATAAAATCTTTGGCTTACCTTATCGCACTGTTATTGGTAATGGTTAGCAGGGAACGGCTTGTCCGTTATCCTGCGTTGTTAGCATTATTTTTTTGTTGTTTTACCCATTGCAAAAGTAAATTTTCAATCTCTTTTGCACCTGTTTCCTTAGCCAAAGCAAGAGGGGTGCTGCCGTTACTATCTTTTATATCAAGGTCTGCATGATATTCTAAAAGCAACTTCACCAGTTCGATGTTATTATTGGCAATGGCTTCCATAATCGGATATACTTTGTAGGTATCGTATGGACTTTGACAACCATTTACGTTAATGCCATACTCCAGTAAAATACGGGCTAACTTTACGTTAGACAGCTTGCAGGCGTATGTCAGGAGCGTAAGCCCGTATTCATCACTATATACTCTATCGTTAATGTCCTTATATCGGGTAAGGGCATATTTTAGTACATCTTCTTTGTCAAAGTAGATTGCCGTATAGAGTATGTCAAACTCGTAACAATCGTTAGCCATTGCCATAGGTTCGTCTTTTCCTGCCAGCAATCGTTTTATGGTTGCCATATCATTGTTACGGCAAGCAATCCCCAACGGATAAAGCTGGTAGGTTTCATCCCGAATAGTATCTTGGAGCAATGAACTTGCTTTCACACTATCCAAACAACAAAAAAGCGTTGCAAGAAAAAGTAATGTCCTATTTACTATCTTCATATTTACTTTTTAAGTCGCACGTTAATGCTAATGGGATAGCAGGGAACGGCTTGCCGTTACCCTGCTTCGTTAACATCATATTGTACGCATTATTCAGCTTCGTTTGGGTTACCGACCTGTCTTTTCTCTACGACCCGAACAAGCTGATATTTGTATATGCTACCGTCTGCTGGTGGATTTGCCAAAGTTGTCTTATTGACACGCAAATCGTATTCATAGCCTTTCTCATATTCGAAGCCCTGAATACCGCAGAATGCCAAAGGACGATATTCATCCTCTCCCTGCTCCTTGACGAGCATACATTCTATCGGAAAATCTCCTTCCGAATCAAATAAATCATACATAATTCCAGTTTCAGAAGAAACATACATCGTTACTTCTTTTGTGATGTCCTTTGGCTCATCTTCATTCATGCAAGCTGTCAGCCCCAATATGGTAACAAAGGCTATCAGCAGCGTTCTTAAATAAATTTTCGTTCTCATACTTATTAGTGTTATTGATGTTAATGGATAGCAGGAAACGGCTTGTCCGTTATCCTGCGTTGTTATCAACCTGTTTTAACCTCAAAGTTTATCAGCACTCTTAAATCTGCCGATTGTTTGGGTGTTAATATCAATATATGGAAGTGTCTTGACTATCTTAATATTTTCAAGGTTCTCACTTCCGCCCATTGTCAGTAGTGGGGAATAGCCGAAACACTCGTCAAAGTCCGGCGTTCCAAGTTTCTCTTGCATTACGGAATAATTTTCTAAATCAAACCAGCCCTTTAAGAAACTCTGATTGAAAATTATCTTATTAAGAAGCGCAGCGAGATTATCAGGGAGTATTAAATATGTTCCGTATCTGATATTCAAATAAACAATGTAGTTATTCAGTTTCGGGTTCTTTACATAAGCAAAGACATCACCGAAAGCCGTACACATGAATGGCAGAAACGATTTATCATAGTCCATGACATAGCAAGAGTTCAACACATCTTGGTAATCGGACGGATTTATGATTTTAAGCATTCCGTTACAATAACTACCCAATCCGGCTTCTTGCCATAAAGTAGTCAGTTCGGCATAAGACATATCGGCATATTTAGCAATAAAGGTATCATCTACTGCTTGCCTGATACTATTGAGGTTTTTAACTAAAAATTTTTCGTACATATTTGTGCGCTTTATGGTTGATAATGGCTAAGCGGGGAACGCTGTCAAGCGTTAGCACGCTTTGTTACCGATGGTTTAACTTTCAAAGTCTTTTGAATTAACAAGCCCACGAATAAACTCCTCAAAACATGCTGCAAGCGTAGTAATCTTATAATCGTTTTCTTCATCAATATGGACAACACTTGGTTCTCCTGCTAAACCACATTTGCGATAATCCAAGAATATCATATCATGTCCGGCAGAAGGAGTGGTGCATATCGCTATTCCAATGGTTGGATAGCCCCATTCTTCAATCCAAAAACGATTTCCCATTTCTCCGCAAAGAGAATAAGGTTTATCTTTATCTATTCCCATAATTCCACTTATTGTTATATGGTTATTTGCCCAAGAAGTCGGGATTTGAGTTGGAAAACATGTATTGACAGGTTCTCCACCATTACATTGTTTTATCAGCGCAATATAAGATTGGGGCAATTTATATCCCAATTCATTTTCAATATCTTTAACTTGTTCATCAGTAGGTGTTGTCCCTATATAATATTTTTGGGCATATTCATTATTATCCCAAAAACTGGAAAAGTCAAAATCTTTAAAAGGAGTTTTATTCATGACTGTATATTTTCTGTTTTATCGGTAATGGCTTGGAAAGGAACTCCGTTTAGGGGTTATCTTTCCTTGTTATGAACTTCTTCCAAATATTCTTCTATGCTAAAAATGTGAGTATCATTATCACACCGCTCTAAATTCTCGTTGCTGTCGTTATTGTCTTTTCGGAAAGCAAATAGATAGGCATAATTTTTATTGCAGTTTTCTCTGTCTGTTTCCGAGTAAGGGTGTTTTCGTTTTAACCCGTAAATGTCAAAGCGATAATTACCTTTGGGCATTTGTATTTCATCAGAATGATAAAACGAATGTGGGTTATCATTTATATCAAATACTTCTCCCATAAACACACATTGACTTTTAGCTATCAAATTACGGTGTTCTTCAAAAAACTCAAAGGAAGAAAAGCAAAGTTTATCATCTGTTCCGATTGTAATAAACCAATCTTTATAAAGATAAACCTGTTCCCAATCCTCTGGAATATTCACATCTTTTTCTGTTGTGATATAGATTGAATATTGATACGTTGGTATTTGATAGATAGGCAATGCTATCCCTTTGGCAATCATTTCCAAAAACATATCCTTATGCTTATCAAGATACGACAGCATTTTCTTTGCTCGGCATTTCTTCTCTTGCATCCATTCATTGAATGTACCGGGCGAATATATGAATAGCCCATAACCGAAAGCATAAATGCTATTTAGTTCTTTCATACTCATATTTTTGCGCTTTAATTGTTCATAATGGTTAGCAGGGAACGGCTTGCCGTTATCCTGCGTTGTTAGCAACCTCTTTAATTCTCACCTGATATTTTTGTAATTGCCATTTTTTATCAATCAACAAATATGTTGCGGACAATTCGTTTTTAGAATCGTCTATTATCCAAGTTAAATCTTGAACTTTAATACCTTGCTCATTGTCTGCAAATCTTTTCTCTTTCGGATTGCCAAATAACTTTATACAATGTTCATAAGATGAAGTTTCTATTACAGATAGTTTATATTGTCCGTTTTCGTTTGGTAGCCATAAATTTTCGATAAGGAATAACCGCATATCCTCTACTAATTCTTTTTCTACTGATTTGAGAACGGGGAGTTTATATATGTATTTATGTATATTAGCAGAGAAAAATGGGAAGAAGTGTTTTCCCATTATTCTTCGCTGCATAGATACATTATCTTTGTATGGATTAAATTCATCCAGTGGCATTATTAAATCCATACCCAACCAATTTACATCTTTTTCATATCTCACTTTCGACCTAATACCTACTGTGGAATATAATGCCCTAAAACAAAACAAGAAAACAAAGTCTATTTCACTATATTTCGTTTCTATAATTCCCGAAAAATCTTTCAAATCATTGCTTATGTCTGAGACCTTGATGTATCCCGGAGAATCCGATGTTATTCTTATTCGTTCCATATTTGTTGATTATATAGTTGCTAATGGTTAGAAAGGAGCATCGTCAGATGCTATCTTTCGTCGTTATATGTATTTCTTGAATATCACTGGCTACTATCATTCCATTCATACCAACAGATGAATCTATATGAATGAACTTCAAAGTATCTTTTGATTGATAATTCTTCACCCAACTATACTCGCCAATCAGATAGGCTGGTATGTTGGTGTTCGTGAAGATATTGAGTTCAAATATGACATTTTGAATATCAAAAGAAGATAACTCCCACCATTCAACACCTTTACAAACCAAACGAATGTTTGATATAGTAAAGGTTAGTGTTGCATCTTCTTTTTGGTATGCTATTGATGTTATTTCTTTATCGTGATATTCCATACTGTTACATATAATGGGTTGCAGCTTGCCGCCGTTTAGGAGGCATAGGTGCATGTTATCAATCTCTTTAATCACAATCTACATAGAGAATGTATTTTTTACAATTTAGGCAACGGAATAAATACCCCTGGCATGAACCGCCATTTACAATGTATTCCTTATGTTCTGAATAACCTTCTGCTTCAGTAGCGAATTCAACGGAATTTTCTAATCCCATTTCTACGATTTCTTTCCAGCCGACGTAAGCTATAAACTCACAAAAATCCCCACAGTGTGCCGGCCAATATTCCTGTTGCCAACCTCGATAGCAAGGAGTCTTTTTGCATAACTCTGTTACATTGGCTTTCGGTATATCTGGCAACAAAAGCGCAAGCGCACTGTCAACAAACTCTCCGTGAAACTTTTTAGCCGCTTTACCTGATGCTATACATTGGGGGCATAGCACATCCGGATTTTCTTTACTGTAGAACGGACCGGAATAAATCAGATTCGTCCCTTTACCGCAACAGTCACATTTCTCCGGCATGTCGGTTTCCTCAAACAATCCGGCTTCCAGTGGCTTAGAACAATACTTGAAATTTGGCATCTTGACCGAGCCACAGACTTTTGTTTTACGGGGGCGTTTTACAGCAAAGCGATCACCTTCTTGTTCCATCCTGTCTTTAAGGTGATATAGCTTTTTAGCATCCTTTGCGTTACTGGGGTTGGCAACTTCCGATAAATATTTATAGGCTTTTGTATAATAGTCCAAATGACTATATACATCGCTCAATATGCGATAATTTTCTTCCGTCTTTTCAAAAGATTCCAGATCATCTGCAAGTCGGAACAATTCGGCAATCTTTGACCTTTCCGACAACCTCATTGCCGCAATATATCGTTGTCTAAATTCGGATATTTCCATATTCTATATGATTGATAATGGCTTGGCGGGGAACGGCGTTAGTCCGTTATCCCGGCTTGTTATGAACTTACTTTACCTCTTGTGCCTTTTTATAATTTGCAAAGCGAGCATTTAGAGTGTCCCGCCATTCTTGGCTTGGGCAAGAGTTTATTAACTGAATATACTTATTCTCATCATCAACGCAAACAGACTCTACAAGTTTTAATAAACTCCACTGCAAATCATAAAAAGCATTTTCAGGAAAGATTTGTACCAACACCATAGCTTCATCAAATGATATGGGAAGTTGTATTTGTTCTAATAAGGCATCATAAGTATTTACTAATTCATCAATACTCTCTGTATCATTGATGCTTTCATTAGGCATACGACCCAAATCTTTCATCTGTAAAATTTCATTTCTCATATCGTGTACTCTAATTGTTCATAATGGCTTGGCGGGGAACGGCGTTAGTCCGTTATCCCGGCTTGTTACCAATATTTTTTTAAGTATTAGCCAAAGATTTCTATTCCTAATTATTAAGAGCAATCTCTTTACCAACAAATATGGCATCACCACATTTCATATAGAAACCATTTTGACCGTTGTATTTCCTAAGAGCATAGGGATATGCAACAATTCCTTTTTGTGGCTTTATACTAATTTCACAACATCCATATGATGTTTGGTAAAGCAAAAAAACTTTTTTCCCCATGCCTTTTTAAAATGTCATATACCTTATTCTTCCATTCTTTTTCATCCTTATCTTCAATGTTATATGAATCAGCAATACGACCATTTCTTAAAAAATGGGAATCATTAACATCCGGCTTAGAGCGTAAGAACTGCATTTGTTCCCTTGCAATACTACCAAAATGGTAATATTCGCCATATTTTTTGTATCTCGTTTTTAATTCTTCCATTGTCATCAAATCAAAATTTACGATAGAGAAGAAAGAACTTGATGAATTTACAACAGACGTATATAGTCTTTTGCTAATGTCAGCTTCCGAAGAAGGAGAAATATCTAAAAAGAATATATTAGGATTGTACCCTCGTAATTCCTCACAAAATTGCTGCTCATCATTTTGAGTCATAAAAAACTGAAAATCTCTACTTTTCTCCATTGTATTTAATTTTGATGATGATAAAATCTTTGGCTTACCTTATCGCACTGTTATTGGTAATGGCTTGGCGGGGAACGGCGTTAGTCCGTTATCCCGGCTTGTTACCAATATTTTTTTAAGTATTAGCCAAAGATTTCTATTCCTAATTATTAAGAGCAATCTCTTTACCAACAAATATGGCATCACCACATTTCATATAGAAACCATTTTGACCGTTGTATTTCCTAAGAGCATAGGGATATGCAACAATTCCTTTTTGTGGCTTTATACTAATTTCACAACATCCATGTGATGTTTGGTAAAGCAAAAAAAACTTTTTCCCCATGCCTTTTTAAAATGTCATATACCTTATTCTTCCATTCTTTTTCATCCTTATCTTCAATGTTATATGAATCAGCAATACGACCATTTCTTAAAAAATGGGAATCATTAACATCCGGCTTAGAGCGTAAGAACTGCATTTGTTCCCTTGCAATACTACCAAAATGGTAATATTCGCCATATTTTTTGTATCTCGTTTTTAATTCTTCCATTGTCATCAAATCAAAATTTACGATAGAGAAGAAAGAACTTGATGAATTTACAACAGACGTATATAGTCTTTTGCTAATGTCAGCTTCCAAAGAAGGAGAAATATCTAAAAAGAATATATTAGGATTGTACCCTCGTAATTCCTCACAAAATTGCTGCTCATCATTTTGAGTCATAAATAACTGAAAATCTCTACTTTTCTCCATTGTATTTAATTTTGATGATGATAAAATCTTTGGCTTACCTTATCGCACTGTTATTGGTAATGGTTTGGAAAGGAACGCCGTTTAGGGGTTATCTTTCCTTGTTATAAACTTTTTTATTTTTCCAATGGATATATAATTCTCCATTCTTTAGTCTTTTCTCTCCAACTATTGCACATAAAAGATTATTTTCATAGGCAAAATTATATTCCTCTGCTGGCATATTGCCCCAACGAGAAGCATACCTATGTATTTTACTAATTCTTTCTTTATCATATTCATATAAATACACCGACCAATCTTTATATGAATTTATACCCTGAAAGATATTCATTTCATGGTATGGATAAAAATAGCTTATTGAGATTATGGTTGTATATTGATTGGGTATATATTTAACATGATATACATAATATGAAAAGGCATTATCATACTCATATATATCAGTTATGATGCCATTTTCTATATTATCCGGAGCTTCTTGCGAACAAAGTATTTTTCCTTCTGCATTAAAGCCAAAAGAATACAGACCAGCTATTTTTAGACGGTCTTTTTCTTCAATATTTTTTCGTATTCTTCCGTTTGGTAAACCCGATAATTCATTCTTATAAGGAGTTGGCACATAAAATTCATGTGTAGCATACTTCCATGAAGAGATTTGCCGTAAAACATTTTCAACTTTGGCATGAATGACATGCGCTGACTTTTTTAACCGTTGATACAGTTTGTCATTCATTTCCATGATATGTATATCACTCTTTATATCCATTGGCTTTATTGTTTATAATGGGTTGCAGCTTGCCGCCGTTAGGCGGAACAGGTGCTTGTTAGCATCATTTTTAATCCAATTCTGCTCTTGAAAATAAATCCTGTATCAAAGTTTCATTTTCACAGGCGTTTTTGAAGGCTATGATAAATGTTTTCAATGCTTCTTTATCGTCAGAATATGCGCAAAACATATCGGCTTCGGGGTCAAACTGAACAATATCTATTAATTTAGGCTCCAATTCGTCTAAAAAAACTCGTGCCAAAGAAGCCCAGTCATAACCCGTTCCTTCAAAGCCTTCGTTTTCTCTTGTTTGAAAAATCTCATCCTTATACTCGCCAACATTCAAACAAACAGATACGCTGTTTTCATGCTCTACCCAAAAGAACGGTTTTATTTGTTCCTCAAAATTATTAGTGCCCATATTGTTCTAACTCATTAAAAAGCTCATCTCCATTTGCTTTAATGCCATCTCTAAATTTAGCAGGAATTTTACTGCCACAACGCTCAAACCAATCGTTAAAAACATTCTTCCATTCCTGAACTTTCTCTTTTTTGATTAGCAAATTAGCATCAACCGTAAATCTTTTAGCTAACATAACTAATATATCTATATGAGTTAAGACTGCTTGAGTTGGCTTATTAGCCGTTTTTAGCCATTCAATATTTTCGTCAATCTGCTTTAATGCCAAATTGATGTATCGAGCATTTTCTAATTCTGCCATTTCATTACCTTCTGGCGCTGTACTAAATATTTTCATTGTAATCCTATTTGTTTTTCGATGCTAATGTATTTGTAAGATCACCCGTAGGTGCTGTTTATTGTGGTAAACGTCACCCGGCAGGTGTGTTTCCTAATCTCTAATAGCTGCACCTTTTGTTAATGCCTCTTTTTGCACTTTCGTGGTCGGAGTTTATATGCTTTCCCTCCAAAGGTCAGTTTCTCGCAAGCTACTTTATAGCAATAGTTCGGTAAAATTTGCATATTCAATTGAATATCAATAAGATGCAATAATAATTCAATATCAATGCAAACTATTGTGTATCAGTGCGATACAGCTATGTCTACTCAAAAATTACCGAACTGTTGTTATAGCCTTCGCTGTTAAAATAATACCGGTAAACATATTCTTCCTTGCCTTCTGAACCTGAATAGGATGTGCTGCTTGGACGGGTTGTTTCCCCGTTAATTGACAACAACGGCGGATTCTGATCGGGACGAGTATTGCAGGTAAGGGTGGCACAGTATCTCACGTAATCTCCGACCAGTTGCTCCACATTCAAACTGCATTTCAATCTTTTTCTGTCCACTCCGGCAGGATTTACATGCACACGACATTCAGGAGTGGTATAGGTACGGTTCCCTACCGTTACAGATGCGGCAGGGAGCTGAATCTCGCCGCTTTTCCTGAACCGCACAAGATAGCTGAAACAGGTTTCATCACTCTTGCTTCCCACTCCGTTCACAAGTGTGTAACTGCTACATTTATGTTGTTTCGGACCACTCACCACTTCAATGTTGTCATTGAATACCGGATAAGAAGCCGTGTCGAACTGGGAATTGACCAAAGCATACGTCAGTTCCACCACTTGTCCCGCACGGATCTCCCGTATTGTGTCTGCCTTTATGTGGAAATACACGGAGTCTGCGGTAGTCGAGGCGTACACTCGAACTCCCGAAAAAAATACATACATCCATATACAACAGATCTGTATGTTCCTGATTGACTTTCTTGTTATGTATCTGACCTCTTTTTTCATTTATTGATGTATCATATCAAACATTGCCGTAATCTATTCTTTCTTGCTCTCACTATAATAATGACGGAACAACATTCATGAATCGTCCAATGAATCAAGCGGATTCGGTATGCTCGACTTGTGGGCACTCGTAACATGAAGGTAGATGCTCGTAGTCTTGATGTCGTTGTGTCCCAAAAGCTCCTGTATGGTTCTCAGGTCCGTACCCTGCTCCAGTAAATGGGTGGCGAAAGAGTGCCGCAGCATGTGTACGTGTACCCGGTGCTTGATGCCGGCTCGATCGGCGGCTTCCTTCAACACTTTAACCAATGCACTTGCCGAATATTGCTCTCCGGGTGTTTCTCCCTCGAACAGCCATTTTTGCGGGCGATATTCCTTGAAATATTCCCGAAGTTCGCACAATACCTTCTCCGACAGCAGCGAGTAGCGGCATTTTTTGCCCTTGCCCATAATGCGAATCAGCATACGTTCGCTCATAATATCCTGCGGAGTGAGGTTAAGCAACTCGCTCCTTCTCAATCCTGCGGAATAAATCAACGAAATCATACAGCGATGCTTGCGGTTTGCAAGGCATGAAAGAATGCGCCGCACCTCGTTGCGGCTCAACACTTCGGGCAGGCTCTTGTACTCTTTGGCACGGGTGATACCGCCGTAGTATTGCCGTTTGCCGCCTTTCACCTGCTCGTAGTAGAACTTGATGGCGTTGATGCGCATATTCTGTTGCGACACCGAGATTTTCTTCTCGTTCACAAGGTAGAGTATGTAGCGGTTGATGTCGGCAACCTTCAGACGGTCGATGTTCCGTCCCTTGTGATATTCCATGAAGTCACTGAAATAGGCACGGTATGTTTTGACGGTCGAGGGGCTGTAACGCTTTTGTTCCAGCAGTTCGAGGTAGCCTTTCGGCAGTGTGTATTCACGCTTAGGTTTGGGATGCCGCACGTAAACCCGGCTGTAATCGATGTAGGCGTGCGGTGAATAGCGGTCATAGAAGGCGGGAAGGCGGAAAACGGTGGCTGGAATGTAGCCGGAGCCGTCAACGACCGCAGCCACGTCGGTGTCCTGTGCCAGCAGCAGGGTTATGGCTTGGCTGTCCGCGTAGTCCACCCGGATGCACTCCTCACCGTTGTACCTGTCTTTATGCAGAACGATGCTGCCACGTTGTTTTAGTATCTTATCCATAATTTCCCGGCTATAGATTCCATGACCCCAAAATTAGCGAAATAATCCGAAAAAACAAACCGATTGGTTTGTTTTTAACACATAAAAAAAGCGGCTGAAAACACAAAACCGCTCGAATTTTAACATTTCAGGCTTTTAACAGCGAATAGACGAAGTGCAGTTCCCTTGCAAGCCGTTGTATGTCAAGCCCCCTCAAAAAAGACTGCTCAAAGGACAGACCGAAAAACACCTGCCGGAACAGCATGGCTGTGTCCTCGATGTCCACATCCTGCCGTATCTCCCCTGTGTCCTTTGCCGACTGTATGGCGGCTCTCCAAAACTCGTAGTCCTGCCGGAACATGCCTGCTATCTTTTCCTCCACATCCGGATAATAAAGCCGTACCTGCATCATAAGATGGTAATAATAGAAATTGAAGCTGCATCCTGCCGGATTGTTGCCGTCATCAAGAAGCGATATGAGTTTCCGCATGGTCTGTTCCACACCTTTTATATATTGTTCGATAAATTCCGACAGGGTGGCAGCCTTGAACCGGAACTTGTTTGCCACCGACTGCATCCCGAACACATATTTATCTATAACCGCCACGAAAAGGTCCAGCTTTATCGGATAATAATACACAAGCCCGGCTTTCGTCAGCCCGCAGGCTTTTCCGATCTCTACCTGACTTGCCTTCTCATAATTCATCTTGGCGAAAACGCGCAGTGCGTTTTCAAGCACTTCTTCACGGTTGGTTATCATGATAAAATTAAATTGATTTATATTTATCTTCCAAAGATAGGACATTATCTTGAGATACAGGTAAGAAACGCTGAAGAATCTTCCATATTCAGATAGACCGACCGCGTCTGCATAACAGTGCGGTCGGTCTGTAATGGCATGGGTCATATCTTTATCCCTTTCGGGCGGTTTTCATTCTTTAACTGAAAACCCGGACGTCCGATGATGACATGGTCGGCAATTTCATTGCCCGATGGACTTCGTTCATTCATTGGGTTGCGAATCCGGGGAGCTTCCTCGGTATGCTGTGACGGCAAGTTCCGTACACCTTCCGCATCCGGTCTGACCTCCTGCCCGTCGTTTTCCTTTTCGGCGACTTCGGGCGTAGGCGGCGCAAGCTCCAACTGTATCTTACGGTCAAGCGCGGCAAGTTCGGACTTCAGCTGTTTCAGCTCGTCCTCCTTTTTCCACACCTTGCCCGCTATCTCCTGCAACTGCGGAATCTCCTTTTCCAGCACCTCGTTCTTTGCCTTGTACTGGTCGATGGTGGAGGGTATCTTCTCCAGCGCGTTCAGAAAATTGCGTGCGGCGGCTACCGGGTCAGCCATCGCCAGATGCCCGTTGTTGTAGGTGTACTTGTAGTTTCCCTCCACCACAAAGCGGTTGTCGGTAAACTCCAGCCCCTCTTTGAGCATCCTTTCGCTGACCACCTTTATCGGGAATCCGTACAGCTCCCCGACAGCCTTGTACAGCCCGCCCGTCGTGGCGTTCTTGGCTATCTCCTGCAAACGCTTTCCGAGAACCTTCTCGTCCATTGAATCCACGCCGTCCAGCTTGACAAGATTAAGGCGGCTACCATCCTTATCTGTCTGCACAACGGAAAGAAAACGGTTCCAGTCTTCCGTCATGGCTTCGATGACAGCCGTGTTGTTACGCAGCTCTCCCGTCTTGGCTTCCAGCTTGAACTCCGAATCGCGCTTGCCCTTGTTGAACGACTTGCGTTCCCCTTCGAGCGAGGCGATGCGCTTCTCTAATTTCGCTTTGTCGAGCAGATCGGTATTGCCGGAGAGCAGTGCCATGTATTCCGAGAAGTTCATGCCCGATTTCTCGTCCATAGCTCCCTCGTCGATGGTACGTGCGCCCATAGCCCCGCTTTTGAGCTGCGATATGAACGTCTGCTTGCAGTGCAGCAGGTTGAACTTGTAGCTGTCCAACGACTTCTCCACGGCGTAGATGATGACATCCACGTTGTTCCCGGCAAAATGCTTGGCAATCTCGTTCCCGGCTCTAACTCCTCGTCCGTCACGCTGTTGCAGGTCGGACGGACGCCACGGTGTATCGAGGTGATGGATTGCAACACACCTTTTTTGCGCATTTACGCCCGTTCCGAGCATAGAGGTGGAACCGAACAATACACGCACCGTCCCGGCGTTCATCGCATCTATCACCGCCTTGCGAGCCTTGTCGGTCTTGCACTCCTGAATGAAGCGCACCTCGCTTGCCGGTATGCCGTAGTCCTCCGTCAGTTTCCGCTTTATCTCGCTGTACACGTTCCACCCGTCGCCCGGCTGGTATGTCCCCAAATCCGAGAAAACGAACTGCGTTCCCTTGTGCGCGTCGTATTTGTGGTAATATTCTGCAATCATCTTGGCACAGTGGGAAGCCTTGTTGTCGGGATGGTCATCGTAATGCGGGTCTATCATGCGCATGTCCAATGCCATCTTCCGTGCGTAATCGGTGGCGATAAGCATCTTTGCCTTCTCCTCCGTTTCAGACAGCGGCATTCGGCCCAGCAACGTCGCGTCGCCCGTCTTCGCAAATTCCATCAGTTGTTTGATGAAATATTCTTGGTCGGGCGTAGGCGGTATATTGTGAAGTATCTCGTTCTTGTGCGGACGGTCCACGCCAACGTCTTCCGCCGTGCGGTAATCGGTGATCTCGTTGTAGAAGGCCGCAAGCTCCGGAACTTTGATAAAATAGCGGAAACGCTCCTTCTGCACCACGTTGTTCGTCACGTTGAACTCGAAGTCGGTCGTCTTCTTGGCGAAAATCGCCGCCCATGCGTCGAAGCACCGGATATCCTGCCGTTCCAATTCCTTCGGACGCAGATATTTGAAGAGCAGGTACAGTTCCGTCAGACTGTTGGAAATGGTCGTGCCGGACAGGAACGTAGCCCCCAAGTCCTTGCCCGTGCGCTCCTGTATGGTTCGGATGGCAAAGAGCATATTCAGGGCTTTCTGGCTTCCTTCACTATTACCCAATCCCGCCACGCGGTCATGCCGGGTATTGAAAGTCAAGTTCTTGAATTGATGGCTCTCGTCAATGAAGATATGGTCGATGCCCATCTGCTTGAAGTCCACTACGTCATCTGTACGCGATTGGATGGCGTGTTCCACCTTCTCCAGTTTCGCCACAAGGTTGTGCTTGCGCTTCTCCAGTCCTTTCAGCATCGCCCGCGACACGTTCTTGCCCTGCTGCCGCAGGACTTCGAGGTTTTCCTCCACCGTGTCAAGCTCCGCTTGCAGGATGCGCTGCTGCAACTCCGGTGACTGCGGAATCTTGCCGAACTGGTCGTGCGACATGATGACGCAATCGTAGTCGTTGTTCTTGATGTTGTTGAAGAAGCGCACGCGGTTGGCGGTCGAGAAGTCCTTTTCCGAAGCGTAGAGGATGCGGGCATTCGGATAGGCAGCCTGATAGGTGGCGGCAATCTCCGCGACATTGGCTTTCAGCCCGATAATCATAGGCTTGTGCGCCAGATTCAGACGCTTCATCTCATGCGCTGCAATGCACATTATCAGCGTTTTACCGGTTCCCACCTCGTGGTCGCAGATCCCGCCGCCGTTCTGTTTGAGCATCCAGACGCAATCCATCTGCGACGGGTAAACACTTTGAATACCCCGGCTTGCCAATCCTTTCAGATTGAGGTCGGGAAAGGTCTGGTGCGAGCCGTCGTACTTCGGGCGCACGAAACAGTTGAACTTGCGGTTATACATCGTCGTGAGCCGTTCCTTGAACTGCGGCGACTGCTCTTCCAGCCATTCCGAGAACCCGTTGCGGATTTCGTCAATCTTGGCGTTGGCGAGCTGTATGCCCTCGCTGTCGCGCACCTTGATGTCATTGCCATGCTCGTCCTTGCCGATGGACTTCATCATGTCGGGACAGGTATTGTGCAGGGCGTGTTTCAACAGGTGCATACCGTCATAGTTCCGGTAATAGCCCTTCACTAAAAACTCGTCCGTGATTTTCATGGTGCGGTAGCCGCACGCCACCGAAAACTCATCCATGCTTGCGGAGTAGGCGATTTTCACGTCCGTGTCGAAAAGATGGCTCATGTAGGCGGCATACACGCCCGTCGGAATCCAGCGTTCCCCGAAGTTGAAGTCGAGGTCCTCAAAGGCGATACGCTGCGGCTCGGCTTCCTTCAAAGCCTCCAACGCCTCCTTAACCTCCGGCAGCCGTTCACTTTCGGGATTGCCGCCCATCCATGCCTCAATCCGTTCCGCCTTCTCTATCACGTTCCCCGCGATGAACCTGTCCTTTATCTCGTAACCGGTTACGAGCGGGTTGTAGAAGACCCGCCCTTTGAGGGCGTCAAGCAATCCCTCCTCCGTGCTGTCGGTGATCTCCCGCATATAGTCGAGATTGACCGTGCCGAACTTGTTGAGCGATGCGGAGAGTGCCTCTTCGGGAGAGCTTACGTTGGCATAGCTCTCCACAGAGAAGGAAACGGGACGCTCGAAAATGTCCGCCTTGACGAACCTGCCGTCCTCCGCACGTTCCAGCGAAAGGATGTCGCGCCCTCCGGCATCCATCATCACCAGTTTCACGTTCTGTCTGGCGTTGAGGTTGCCGTAGCGCATGACAAACTCGTCGTAGCAGGTGTTCAGGTGTTCACGCCACACGGGATTTGCCTCGCGCCTGTTCGTTTCATAGCGGTACAGCCGCTCGTATGCGTCACGGAGCGACACATACAGCAACGCCTTCTCCTTCTGGAAGCCCGTTAGTCCGAGTGGATGGAATGTCGCGCCGTAGGGCGTGATGTCCTTCAGATAACCGATGTCGCGTGCCCTGCTTGCCACCAGCGAGCCTTCACGCAGGTGCATTTCCGGCGTGCGGTGGTAGGGGCGCGGCATAAGGTCAGGGGCTTCCTCCTTCGGCTTTTCCGGTTCAATTTCAGGGAAAAGTGAAGTGGCTGCCTGCTCACTTGGGCTATTGTCCGTAACGGGAATGGGAGTTGCCTCCGGCTGTGCTTCAGTCTGTTGTGCCGTTTCCTTCTCCGGTTTGTTATCAAACGAAGGCACAAAGGCAGGATTCAGCGTGTCCTTGACACCCGACTTTTTCAGTTGTTCCTGTCTGTGCCGTTCCGCTTCAAGACGTAGAGCCTTGCGCCGCTCCGGCGTCAGGCTCATCATCGTTTCGTAGAAGCCGTTGATGGGCGGATTGGTGTCCCAGTCCAGCGTGGCGTAAATATCATCAGGGTCGCTTTGTTTGACGATATTATCCGGCTTTGCCTCCTTGCTTCCGGTTGCAGGCTTGACGGTTTCAATGGGAGGCGCGGCGGTAACCTGCGGTTTCGGTTTGGGGACGGCGCGTTTTGCCGTGCTTTCCTTTTTCGACGCCTTTTTCTTCTTGGGGGATTCCGGCTTGCGGACTTCCTCCGTCATTCCCCAGAGGTCGAGCAGGGAGAGCTGCACGCCCGCCTGATAATTCGGTTTGCGGGGCTCTATCTCCGGCTTTTCCTCTATCAGTTGCGGTTTTTCGGTTCGGGCTTCTTCCGTCCGTGCCGTAATTGTCGCTTCCGGCTTCATGGCAGGCTGTTCCGGCTTGGTTTCAACGGCAACCGCTTTTCGCTCCCCCGCTTGCCCGATTGCGCCCGAATACAGGCGCATGGCAAGCCTCATGTGGCAGTCCTCGTCAAGCATACGGCGCAGGTCCTCCGCGATGCCTGCCGTCTTGCCATCGTGCGTATAGACCATAGCGGGCTTGCCGTAAGGGTCGGTGTCGAGTTTTGCGGTCGTATGCACGATACGTTCGGGATGGCTGATGAAATAGGCGTTGTCCGTCAGGTTTGTCTTCGTGTCCGTCTGTATCACGGTCATCAGCCGTTCGTCCTGCGACAGTTCCGTCTTGCGCAGGTTCTTTTGCAGTACGATAAGGTCGCTGCCCACCTCTGTCCCCGCATTGTCCGAAAACAGGTTGTTGGGCAGGCGTATCGCCGATACCAGATTCGCCTGACGGAACAGCTCGTCGCGCACGGAGGTCTTGGAACTGTTCAATACCCCCTGCGAGGTGATGAACGCCACGATGCCGCCGTCGCGCACTGTGTCCAGCCCTTTCAGGAAAAAATAGTTGTGGATGGCTTTTTGCGCCGAACGCCTGCCGAAAGATTCGCTCCTTTGAAACCCGGCGTCGAACACGGCTATGTCACCGAACGGGATGTTGGACACCGCCAAGTCGAAATAGTTGTTGAACGGCTTTTCGATTTTCTCAAAACCGTCTATGCGCATCTTTTTGTCGGGGTGGAGCTGCCGCAGGATAGTACCCGTGAGGAGGTCTTTCTCAAACGCCATCACATCCGCATCGGGACTGTGCCGCAGCACGGCGTCCACGAACACGCCGACACCCGCCGACGGTTCCAGCACGCGGGCTGGGCGGACGCTGTAATCCGCCAGCACATCGGCTATGGTGTCGGTTATCTCTTTCGGGGTGTAGAAGGCTGTCAGCACGGACGCTTTCAGCGAGTCCACATACCGCTTGTACTGCGTATCGTCCTTGCTGTTCCCGCGTACCAGCCTGTGCAGTTCCGCAGTAGGGGCAAACAGTTCGAGGTCGGATTTCGCCCAGTGGACGGCGTCCGTCAGTTCCCTTGCCGGGTTCAGGATACATTTCAGCCCGCCGAAACCGCAATACTTTTGAAGTACCGCACGTTCTTCGGGGGTTGCCGCTCTCCGTTCCCTGTCAAGGATGAATGCCGTCCGTATCGCCTCGATATTGTCCCGCAGCCGTTGTTTGCGGTTAAACGCCATACTCGTCGATATAAAGGACGATGGCCCCCGTCAGCTCCGTGTAGAGCAGGTCGTAATCGGGCGACAGGGCGAAATTGTCGTCCGCAAGGTCATAAATGGAGAATACGTTTCCGACAAGCGGAAGCAGTTTCCGGGTAAAGGATTCATGCTCCGCTTCCGGCACATCGTCGGCAAACTCGTTTTCCACGACTTCGCGCAGGATGGCGTACTTGGAGTAGCGAAGTCCCTCCGTCAGCGTGCGCATCGCCAGTTCCTGCGCACCGGCAGCAGGATAGCCTTCGAGCATTGCCCGTTCATACGTTCCGGCGGCACGGTCGGCGCGTTCACGGATGAAGGCTTCGTCGGTTGCCTGTTCAAACCTGTTTGTTCTGAGATAGTCCAGCAGGTACAGACCGTAGTAGGAGAAGTCGGTCTGACCCTCGTTTTTCTTCTTGTTGTTCATTACTTTGGAATTTAGTGGATTGATAATGACATGGATAATCGTCTGAAAAGGAGAAAGAAAAGGCACTCGGTATCCCTCCGAGTGCCACCACTAAATCCAAAGTATGAGTGTAATCCGGTATCGAAGAACAATTCATTACTCTGAACCAGTGGCAAAGTTACTCATTATTTTCTTCTTTTCGTAGGAGTAGGCTTACTTTTCCTTTCGGGGAACACCAAAGTCGTGTTGTAGTCCCCGTCAAAGGCTACTATGGCATCGAAGCTCTTTCCCTGCTTGCTTTTGAAGCCTTTGAGCAGCTTCGTGTGCCCGTCGGTGAGCAGGTCTTTGATCTCGTCATCGGTGAGGGTGCGGTTCGCCTTCAGCCTGAAGACGGGCAGCCCGCACTCCGCGTTGTCGCAGCGGACAACCTTGCCGTAGAAGCGCATCCTGCCCGTGCCACACTTGGGACACGCGCAGCCGGAGTCACGGCTGCCGAAGAGCTTGTCGCACGAGATCAGTTCGGAGGTTATCTCACGTGTGTACGCCTCTATCTCCTTGCGGAAGGTGTCGTCGGACAGTTCCCCGCGCTCGATACGCGCCAGCTCCTTTTCCCATTCGCCCGTCATGGCAACATCGGCGATGCGCATCGTCTTGACGACGGAATTGAGGGCAAGTCCTTTTTCGGTGGGAACAAGCGACTTCTTGCAGCGTTCCATGTAACCGCGCTTGAAAAGCGTTTCGATGATGGAGGCGCGTGTGGCGGGAGTACCGATGCCACAGTCCTTCATCGCCTGCCGCAGTGCGTCGTCCTCAATTTCCTTGCCCGCCGTTTCCATTGCCGAGAGCAGGGTGGCTTCGGTATGCAGCGGCTTGGGTTTGGTCTTTCCTTCGGTAATGGACGAGCCTTTCGGTGTCAGCGTGTCGCCTTCCTGCCAGCCGGGGATGGTAATTTCCTCTTTTTCCTCGCCATAGACGGCACGCCATCCGGTTTGCTTCACGACGCTGCCTTTTACGGTAAACTCCACTCCGGCACATTCCGCCGTGACAGTGGTCACATCCTTGACGCATTTCTCAGAGAATGCCTCGACCATGCGCCCGGCAATCATCTGATAGATGGTATTGTCCTCTTTGGAGAGGAAGAGCGGTTTCTCACCCGTGACGAGCAGGGCATGGTGGTCTGTCACCTTGCCGTCGTCCACGCTGCGGCGTGTCGGGGCGGCTTTTGCCCGCACCTTGTCTTTCCATTCGGGCTGTGTGCCGATGAAAGCGAGCAGTTTGGGAATTTCGGCAAACACGTCTTCGGGGATGTAGCGGCTTCCCGTTCTCGGATAGGTTATCAACTTCTTTTCGTAGAGTTTCTGCGCGATTTCAAGCGTCTGTTCCGCCGTGAAGCCGTGCTTGGCGTTGGCTTCTTTCTGGAGCGTGGTCAGGTCGTAGAGCAAGGGAGTTTCCTCCGTCTTCTCCTTGCGCTCGGCTTTCGTGACAGTGGCGCAACCTGCCGCCTTTACCTTATTATATAGTTCCATCGCCGGTTCTTTCTCTTTCCATTTCTCGGAGGATGAGAATTTCACGACTTCGCCGTCGCAACCGTCCGTTGCGATATGGAGCTGCCAGAATGCTTCGGACGTAAAGCGGCGGTTCTCCCAGTAGCGTTCACATACCATAGCCAACGTTGGTGTCTGCACCCGCCCCACGGAATACGTGCCGTGTCCGGCGGCGATGGATAACGCCTGTGTGCCGTTGATGCCCACGAGCCAGTCGGATTCGCTCCGCGCTTTGGCGGCGAGGTAGAGGTTGTCGTATTTGCTGCCGTCTTCGAGTTTCCGCAGTCCCTCGCGGATAGCTTTGTCGGTGAGAGAGCTGATCCACAGGCGCACGAAAGGCGTGGTGCATCCGGTGTAATGGTAGAGGTAGCGGAAGATAAGCTCCCCTTCGCGTCCGGCATCGGTCGCCACGATGATCTGTTCGCTTTCCTTGAATAGCCGGGTGACGGTCTTGATCTGCGACACCACGCCGCTGTCGGGCTTGTAGCCCTTGTCCGTCTTTACCTGACGGGGGACGAGCGTGAAGGTGTCGGGGATGACGGGCAGGTTGTCGCGGACGAAGCCGCGTATGCCGTAGCCGTCGGGCATGGCAAGCTGGACGAGGTGTCCGAACGCCCATGTCACGGCGTAGCCGCCTCCCTCGAAATATCCTTCCTCTCTCTTTGTAGCTCCGACGATGCGGGCGATCTCACGTGCCACGGATGGCTTTTCAGCAATGATTGTCTTCATATTTTTCTGTCGTTTTGAATTTTACAAATGTTACTTCGGATTTAGTGGCGGACACCGGATTACATCTTCATGCCCTTATTGTTTCTTTTCTGCTGCTGTTGCTGCGCGGTGTCCTTCGGGGCGGTCTGTCCCTTCCGCAACGGCTCTTTCAGTTTTTTGGTCGCCTCGTTGGTCTTGCCCTCGCTGTTCACCGCCACCTGCGTGCGGCTCTCGTTGGAGGGTGCGACCTTCTGCGCGTTGTCGGGGTCGGTGTCGTAGCGGTACGGGCGTCCCTTCTCCGGGTTGAACCTGATGTACATCGTGGCGTGGAAGCCCTGCTTGTCGGTCACGTTCTCCAGTTTCACGGCTTTGCCCGCCACGTAGTCGGCTTTCTGCTGCTCGGTGAACTCCACGCCGCTCCATTTGCTGATGGGGCGGATGCTGCCGTCGGCGTTCGTCCACGAGTTGCGGCGTTGCCCATTCTGTATGGCTGCGGCGTTCTCCGCGTCCTGTGCCTGTCCCTGTATGGGATTGTTCTTGGCTTCCTGTGCCTGTGCGGCACGGGGCGACCTGCCGGTTCCCGGCACGAACTCCACGCCGCGCTGCTCCACGTTCACTTGCAGGGTGGTGACGAACTTCCTGCCGTCCTTGCGTTCGATAAGTTTGTCGCGCACGGGCAGCCCGGCGCGGAGCATGTCCTGCTCCTGCTTGGTGATTTCCGTCTTGCCGATGCGCTCCGGTATGCGCACCTTGTTTGCCGGAATGTCGGTAATCTCGTTCGTCTTGCGGTCTATGCTGATGAACGAGGGGATGATCTCGCCCGTTTCCCTGTCCACGATGTCCACGACCCTGCCGAGGTTGCCCGTTTCGCGCAGGTTCTTACGGTCTTCGTCCGAGAACTTGTGTTCCTTGTACTCGTCGAGCTTCTGCTCCTTGCGTATGAAGTGCGGCACAAGGCTGACATTACCCTCGCTGTCTTTCTTGAAGGAGAGGCGCGCGTCCAGCTCGAAAGCCTCGCCGCCGAAATTGGGCGACACTCTCACCAAATCGGACTTGCCGTAGTTGAGCATCTTGGTCAGGTCGCCGGACTTCTCAAGGTCGTCGCGTCTTACACCCCATTTCTCTTCCAGCTCCTGCCAGTTGATCTTGCTCTCGTCGATGGGCTGGTAGCCCCGGTTGCCCTGCGTCTGCTGCGGGCTTTCCTGATTCTGTTCATTTTTCTGTTCCATTTCTTCCTGTTTTTTAGGTTCTTCCTGTTTCTGTTCCGTTTGTTCCGGCTTTTCAGCCGCCTGTTCCTCCTGCACTTTCTTCTCGTAGCCGGAGGTGTCCACCTTGTGGGGCGCAAGCATCTCCTTGTTGCCGTCGGGGTCTTTCAGCAAGTCCTTGATAACCTCCAGCAGTTTGTCGGCTTGGTCTGCCGCGACACGGTAGAAACCGAAGCGGCTGGGTTCCTTGCACTGCCGGAAGAAGTTCTTGAAGAAGTTGTCCAGCACATCGCCGTGGCGGTCAAATTGTAGGAAACTCCGCGCGTTCTCCACTTTCGCGGGGGTGCGCTTGGGGGAGCCGTCGGCATTAAGCCCGGCTACCACGCTGATCTCGCCCGTCTTCTCGTCGCGGACTATCAGCACGTCCTTTTCGTCTTTTTTCTTTGCCATCTGAAAAATGTTTTAATGGTTATTTTTGAAAGAAATTATGGATACGAGCCTTGTAGAAGGCTATATCTTCTTTTTTGAAGTCCTTTACGTGTCCGGAAAGGAACGTCAGCACGTCCTCCTCGCTGTAATAGGTCTTTTTGCCGAGCGTCTTGTACGGCAACGCGCCGGTGCTGCGGTAGCGTTGCAGGGTGCGCTTGCTGATCTGGAGCAGCATGCAGAGGTCCTGGTTGTCGAACATCCTGATACGGTCCATCGGGTCCGGGGCTTTGCCGGACGGCTGCAAGGAAAGCAGCAGTTCGTCCTGACGGTCGAGCCGTTCCGTCAGTTTCCGCATCCAGTCCTCGAAATTGTTTCGGGTAAGCAGTTCCATACGTCACGTCCTCCTTCCTCTGGGTTTGCCGCCGCCCGTGCGCAGCGTGTGGTTGCGTTTCAGTTCCGTCGGTGTCGCCGCGTCCTCCACCACGGTGCAGTCCGCAAGCAGGCGGTCGATTTCAGACTGCCGGTAGCGGCACTTGCCGCGCAGCACGACATAGGCGATGCGCTGTTCGCTGCGCATACGCTGGAGGGTGCGGCAACTCACGTTAAGCAGGTGCGCCGCCTCGCGGGTGGTGAGCAGCCTGTCGGGGGATTCACCCTTGCTTTCGCCCGAAACGGCACGCACGTGTGCCGCTATTTCGGCTATCTGTTCCGTCAATGCGGTGAAGGCGGAACTTTCCATCGTTATCACTTTCATATTCAGTCCTTTCTTTTGGTTTCTGTGGCAAAATTCGGCAATAAACCAAAGGGGCTTTAACAGCTCACTACGTGTCTCACGTAAGATTTTTATGGGAAATGGCTCCGTAACCCGGACAGACGGCGCAACATACAGCCTTTTAGCGTGAAACGGCACGTGTTCATGGCGGCTTCGTTACCTTTGCGGCAAACTCTGAAATGTTTTGCTTATGGAAATAGTATCTATCGAGAAAAGGACCTTCGAGATGATGGTGGCGTCCTTCAACGCCCTCTCGGAGAAGGTTGCCGCCCTGAGGCGCAAGAGCGACGGAGGGCGGCTGGAAAGGTGGCTCACGGGCGAGGAGGTCTGCGGGCAGTTGAGGATCAGCCCGCGCACGTTGCAGACCTTGCGCGACAGGCGGCTTATCGGCTACTCGCAGATTAACCGCAGGTTCTATTACAAGCCGGAGGAGGTCAGACGACTGATTCCGCTTATCGGCACGCTCTATCCCGGCAGAAGATGATTTGATTTTTATTATTCACAACCCACTGAATCCGAAGTTATGATGAACGAGAACAATGAAGTGTTTACGATGGAGGACGAGCCGCTTGCCACCGTGGTGCAGAATATGCGCAAAGGCTCCAAATGGCTCTCCGCTTTTCTGGAGAGTTACCGCCCGCCGCTGGACGGGGAGCGTTACCTGACGGACAGGGAGGTGGCGGAACTGCTTCGTGTCAGCCGCCGCACCTTGCAGGAGTACCGCAACAACAGGGTGCTGCCCTTTATCCTTTTAGGCGGGAAGGTGCTTTACCCCGAATCGGGGCTGCGTGAACTGTTGGAAGCGAATTACCGCAAGCCGCTGGAATAAAAGAAGCCTGAAAACGAAAAAAGGAAACGGACAACTCAAATTGGGCTGTCCGTTTCCTTTTTGTTGGCACGTATGCGTGTTCAGCAATACCCGGCTTTTCCGTTCTGTATGAACATCACGTATGCCTGCCGCTTCTCCTTCGAGAGTGCCTTGCCCACCAGCCACGTGCGGAACATGTGTGTGCAGTAAGTGTTCAGCCGGAAGGCGACGGGGATGATGATTTCAAGCGAGTAAACATCCGCGTACAGCCCGTTTTCAAGTTGTATGTAGCGGCACACTTTGTAATCGCTCAGTACGTCCGTCTTTAGAACGGCCCTGATGGCGGCGTTCACTGCCGGGACGCCCGTGTGGAACAGCCCGGCGATTTCTCCGGCGGTCATCCATACCTCGTTACCGGTTACGCGGACCGCCTTGTCCTCTATGATGATTATGTCACGTTTCATGGCTTTTCTTTTTTAGATGGTGCAACCTGCAAATTCCTCAATCGTGTTCAATCTCGCGGCAAGGTTCTCCATGTCTTGGTTGAGCTTCTCCTTGGTTATTTTCGCGTATATCTGCGTTGTCTTTATGCTCTTGTGTCCCAACATGGAACTTACCGTTTCAATGGGCACGCCGTTGGATAGGAACACCGTCGTGGCTGCCGTGTGGCGGCTCTGATGCCACGTGATATGCTTGGTGATGCCGCAACGCTTGGCGACGGCACGGATTCCGTACAGGCAGGTCATGTAGTGCGGCACGGGGAATATCCTCCCGTCCCCGCACAGACCCCGGTATTTGTCGATGATGCGCTTGGCTATGTCAAGCAGCCGGATATTGGAAACGACACCTGTTTTCTGGCGGTTGATGTTTATCCACTCGTGTTCGTCGAAATAGGTGCGGATATTCTCTTCCGTCAGGTTGCGCATGTCGGCGAACGACAGGCCCGTGAAAGCGCAGAACAGGTATAAATCACGGTATAGCTCCTGCTTGGCGTTCTTCAGTTTGCCCTCCATCAGCAGCCGGATTTCATCTTTCGTCAGGAAGCTGCGGGTCGTTTCTTCCTTCTTGATTTCATACTCCCTGAACGGGTCGCGCGTGAGCCACTCGTTGTTGATGGCGATGAACACCATCGTCCGGAGCGGGCAGACATACAGCCACACGGTGTTGGTGCAGCAGTGTTTGTCAGTGCGCAGGAACATCTCGAAGTCGGAGATGAAAGCGGGCGTAAGCTCTTTCAGGGCGATGTCCTTCACGCGGTAGCGGATGGTGAGGAACTCTTGCAGGTGCTTGTAAACGGTCTTGTACTTCAAGAGCGTGCCTTTGGCTTTCATGCCGGCCTCCACCTGTTTCTCGTAGTCCTCGTTGTGCTGCCGGAACACCTGCATCAGCGTGTGGTAGCGGTGTTCCAGTCCGAGAAAGGCGTTCTTGACCTTTTCCGCAGTGACGAAGTTGTCACGCTCCATGATTTCCTGATAATGTTTGTTGATGCGCACACGCATCTTATCGAGCATGCGGTTCGTTTCGAGTGCCGCCGAACTTCTGCCAGTGACACGTCCTCCTTTGGTGTCCCACAACTTGGGATCGACGGTCAGTTTGCAACTGAACTGCGTTTGGCTGCCGTCCACCGTGATGCGTCCCATGACGGGCACTGTCCCGTCCTTTTTCACTACCTGACGCTTGAGGTAGTAGATAACTGAAAATGTACTCTTCATCGTCCTTAATTTTTTTAGGTTCAAAATTAGTTGGTGAAGAGTCCGGTGTCAGTACGCAAAACGGGGAGGAACGGCGCAATCTTTTTCCGTAACCGGATTTGTTGCGTGACTTGTCAATAACTCATTAATCCTTAACGTCTTGTTTCGCTATCCGTGTCCGTTTGTCGCCCTTTCGGGCATGGTTACGGACAAGTAACGTAGCGGCGTCCTGATTTGGCTTCAGCGGTGATTGCGATGGCTTCACGAATAATCGGAAGCACGACTGAAACCCCTGTAACTCAATTCTATCACTATATCTTTCCGCATTTCACTTTTTTGTAGTAACTTTGCAGCGTAGAAACGAAAATGTCATAATGAAAATCATAATTGCAGGCGATGGAGAGACAGGCACACACCTTGCCAACACCCTCTCGGTCGAAAATCAGGATATCGTATTGATGGGCACTGACAGGGAGCATCTTTCAGAGCTTGATGCAGTGAGCAACTTCATCACGTTCGAAGGCAGCCCGATGTCAGTAACAAATCTCATGCAATGCGGAGTCGACAGCGCCGACCTGTTTGTGGCTGTCACACCCGATGAGACGGTCAACCTTATATCCTGCGAACTGGCAAAAGATTGTGGAGCACGGAAGTGCGTCGCGCGAGTCGACAATCCCGAATTCGACTCCGATAAAGTCAAAAGGATGTTCCGCGACAGAGGCATCGACATGACTATTTTCCCGGAGAAACTCGCAGCAGCCGAGATAGCGGGCTTTATCGACCATAACTGGGTGAGCGAATGGTCAAAGTTCAACAAGGGTGAGTTATTTGTGGTCGGTGTGCGCATGGAATCCGGCGGAGAGCTCTGCGGAAAATACCTGAGCGAGGTGCCAAACACACCTCGAATGTTTCACGTATCCGCAATCAAACGAGGCAATGAAATCATAATCCCGCGAGGAAGCGACAGACTCCTCGAAGGTGATACGATCTACTTTTCAGTACTGCCACAGAATCTCGACCTGCTCCCTGCGCTTTGCGGCAAAAAGGTCACGCATGTGAAGCGTATCATGATTTCAGGAGCCGGCCGAGTGACCGAACATCTTCTCGAACTCATCGAGTCGAAGTATGACATCACTGTGATTGACCCCGACAAGGAAAGATGCCGTATCATAGCTTCACGCTTCCCGAAGACAGTGGTGATAAACGCCACTGCCAACGATGTCGTCACGCTTAAGGAAGAAGGCATAGACGGCTGCAATATGTTTCTCGCACTTACAGGCAGTTCCGAGAAGAATATCGTTTCGTGTATGGTCGCACGCGAACACAAGGTAGCCAAGACCCTTGCAAGAATCGAAGAACTACAGTATGTCCCTGAAGCCAAAAGTCTTTCAATCGACAAGATAATCAACAAGAAACTCCTTAACGCCGGCAGGATTCTCAGTCTGCTCCTTGATGCCAATGCCAACACGACTCAAAGCTTTGCGTTTGACAATGCAGAGATCGCCTGCATGACAGCACCGGCGGATTCTAAAATAGTATCACGCCCATCTATCAGCTCTCACTCCCACGGGAACTTACCATAGGCGGAGTCATACGCAACGGAGAGGGGATGCTCGTCGAGGGGCGCACTCAGATTCTTCCGGGCGACAACGTGGTGGTGTTTTTCGTTACTGGTGCACTCGGCAAAGTGGAACGTCTGTTCAGATAAAACGGCACACTCATGAAAAATACGTTAAAAATCAAGCCTATCATCCGAATCATGGGCCGTCTGGTGCTGATTGAATCGCTCATGCTCCTTATTCCGCTGGCAGTCTGTCTGTGCTATGGAGAGGGCGAATGGAAAGGTTTCGCTATCGCAGCCGTAGCCGCAGCCACAGCAGGAGGAATCGCAGAACTTGCCACACGCCACGTATCAACAGCCATCCATGCACGCGAAGGCTTCATCATCACCGCGCTAATCTGGATTGTGTTCGGTCTGTTCGGCCTTATTCCGTTCATGACCGGCTCACATCCGATTGGATTCACCGACGCGATGTTCGAGACTATTTCCGGCTTCACGACCACAGGTGCAAGCATGATCACTGATGTCGAACAACAGTCACACGGCATACTTTTCTGGCGTGCATTCACACAATGGATAGGCGGCCTCGGTATCATATTGTTCATGCTCGCGGTGCTGCCTGAGCTCAACAAGGCTGTAGGCATCTCGATGTTCAACGCAGAAGCCACCGGCATCACACACAGCAAACTTCACCCGCGCATCCGCCAGACAGCGTTGTCGCTATGGGGCATCTACGTGATACTCACCGTAGTCTCCATACTCCTGCTGTGGTGCGGACCGATGAACTTCTTCGACAGCGTATGCCAGACATTCGCGGCCGTTGCAACAGGCGGCTTCACCACACGAAACGCCGGGCTGGCCTACTGGGACTCCGACTATGTGCTTGTGGTGCTTACCGTAGTGATGTTCATCGCAGGAATAAATTTCATGCTGCTATATACCACATGGAAGAACGGCATCCGTGAACTCCTCTCAAACGATGTTCTGAAAGCATTCGTCGCAATAGTGTTTATCTCCTATCTGCTACTCCTGCTTTCATCACTACTGCAAGGCGGTAACACCGGCATCGACCGGCTGCTTGTCTATCCGCTTTTCCACATAATGTCGGCCATCACTTCGACAGGCTTTTCAATCACCGGCGCAGAGGACTGGGGTTCATTTTCGCTGTTCCTGACAATCATGCTCATGCTGTGTGGTGCTTGCACAGGCTCTACGTCAGGCGGAATAAAAATCGACAGACTCATCGTGTTGCACCGTAACTTCCGCAATGAAATCAACAAAACAGTATTCCCGAAACGCACCTATGTTGTAAACCTCAACGGCAGCTCGCTTCAAAGCAGCCTTGTTTCCCGCATATCTGCCTTCGTGACCCTATACATACTTACGGTCGTGATTTCGACAGCCGTCATAACGCTTTTCGGCTACACATTCACCGATTCCCTTTTCATGACATGTTCCTGCATCGGATGCAACGGTCTGGGCTACGGAGCGACAGGAGCCGAGGGTTCGTTCACAATGCTCCCCGAAGCCGTCAAATGGCTGCTGATTCTCAATATGCTCGTCGGACGACTCGAACTTTTCACCTTCCTCGTCTTCCTTCTGCCGTCATTCTGGAAACGCTGATCCAACGGTTCGCCAACGCCCTCTGAATTATCGTTAAATATGCCGTTTGACCTTGTGTCTACCCATAGCAAAATGAAAGCATTTTAGAGTCGCCAACGGAATATTGCCATTAAAATTCAGCGGTTTAAGTTTTTTTAACCCATGATTGATTTTCTTGTCAATTTTAGTTGGTAAATTTGCATGCTATATAACATAGTTGCACGGCACAGGTCATGATTAAAAGTACAATTGACAAAATCCTTACCGAAGAACTCACGGAAATCTGGGCGCTCCTCTCCAACGAGGAAAAGCGCCAGATTATTGATAATTTCACAATCCATAAATACAAGAAAAACAAGATTGTCTATGCCGAAGGCGACGAGCCTGAATTCCTATGGGCTCTGATTGAAGGCAAGGTAAAGAAATTCAAAGACGGAGTCGGTGGCCGTGTGCAGATTCTCCGCCTTATCAATCCGGGACAATATTTCGGTTACCGCGCACATTTTGCAGGCGAACGCTACGTGTCGAGTGCCGCGACTCTTGAAGAATCCGTACTCGGAACCATACCGATGACTCTGGTCGACGAGATGATTACAAAAAATAACCGTCTCGCCATGTTCTTCATCCATGAGCTTTCTCACAACCTCGGAAATTCCGATACAAAAATCGTCAATCTTACCCAGAAACATATCCGTGCCCGTCTCGCAGAGGCTCTGCTCGTACTTCGCGACAACTATGGTTATGAGGAAGACGACAACATGACGCTCAAAATCTACATGGCACGCGAAGACCTCGCAAATCTCTCCAACATGACCACTTCAAACGCCATACGCACACTATCAAACTTCGGCAGTGAAAAAATCATCGTCGTCGACGGACGAAAAATAAAAATCCTCAACGAACCGCTGCTGCGCAAAATTTCAAAATTCGGATAAACATACAGACCTGCGACACTCACATTCGGTATAATTATATCTTACACTATATAATCTGCCGAATTTTTTATTTATCATCAATTCTTGCATCACCCGAACAAAGACTATTTCAAGTTTGTTCACATTTTGGCCTGACAGTCGCATCTCTCTTTCAACTGACGTACATAATGTAATGGATTTTAATACATGTCACAAAAAGTAAAATTCGGATCCAAGATAGGATTGATTGCCGCGACAGTCGGTTCGGCTGTCGGACTCGGCAACATATGGCGTTTCCCGGCTGAAACCCAAGCCAACGGAGGCGCGGTCTTTTTACTACTCTACATTGCCTGTGTATTCATCCTCGGCATACCGGTGATGACAGCTGAATTTTCGCTCGGACGCGGAGGCAATTCCGATGCGACAGGGGCATTCCGCAATGTCACTCCTGACAAAAAAGGCTGGTGGCTTGTCGGAGCGCTCGCAATCCTCGCATCCTATCTCATACTTTCGTTCTACATGGTAGTCTCAGGATGGACGCTTGAATATATGATCCAGTCGCTCACAGGCAATCTCTACGCGCCGACACCTGAGGCCAGCATAGCGACTGTCGCCGGCGAGGAAGCTCTTTTCAGTCAGAAAATGGCATCGTATGTCACCGGTACCTACCGACCGCTGGTGATGACATTCATAATGATTGCAGCCAACCTTGTCGTCCTGCTTAAAGGCGTACAGAAAGGGATTGAAAAAATGTCAAACATAATGATGCCTCTGCTGTTCGTGCTCCTGCTCGTGTTCTGCATCGTATCTCTCACTCTACCTAAAGCAGCCGACGGGATAGCATTCTTCCTCAAGCCTGACTTTTCGGCTATGACACCGAAAACAGTTGTCAACGCACTCGGTCAGGCATTCTTCTCGCTCAGCCTCGCAATGGGCATTCTCGTCACATATTCAAGCTACTATCCGGCCGACACCAAACTGACCCGTACCGCCGTCACTGTCTCTCTTCTCGACTTAGGCACAGCCATCCTGATGGGACTCATAATCTTTCCTGCCGTGATGACATTCGGTCTCGCCGACCACAACCTTGCAGGGTCGGCGCTCGTCTTCATCACTCTTCCTGAAATTTTCGCACAGATGGGTGGCACGCTGTTCTGGTCGACTCTGTTCTTCCTGCTGCTTTCGGTGGCCGCTTTTACCTCTACAATCTCGCTTGCCGAAGTGTCTGTAGCATTCATGGAATGTCACTTCCGCATGTCGCGCAAGCATGCGGTAGTTACCGTTGTGACACCTCTTTTCCTTCTAAGTTCAATCTGTTCGCTGTCAGTCGGACCGTGGAGCGATTTCAAAATAATGGGCATGACAATCTTCGATTTTCTTGACACGATGGCCACAAATATCATGCTTCCAGTAGGCGGAATTCTGCTCTGCATCTACATGGGTTGGGTAGCGCCACGGTCGTTCTTCCGCAACGAGCTGACCAACAACGGCACATTGACCTCTCATGCGTTCTGGCTCATAGCCTTCATTGTAAAATGGGTCGCACCCGCACTAATCGCTCTGGTGCTTATCGGGCAGTTTATCTGAGCTAAAGCCGTTGGAAGCGAATACATGTCGCCATCAATATAGGCAGCAACAACTGACAATAGACAGACTCGGCGTCATCCACTTGTCGTGAGAACGCCGAGTCTGTCTATTGCAGCACTCTGGCTGCTGCTTTTATAACAATATTCGGGGGCTAAAATGTCAGCCTATTTCTCTGATATGAACGAGTCCTTGAATCCGAGGAAGTAGAGCACCCCGTCGAGACCGATTGTCGAGATTGACTGCTCGGCAGTAGCCTTCACTTTAGGTTTGGCATGGAAAGCTATGCCAAGTCCGGCTGTAGAAAGCATCGGAAGGTCATTCGCACCGTCGCCCACTGCTATTGTCTGGGCGATATTGACATTTTCAACCTGTGCGATAAGGCGCAGCAATTCCGCCTTGCGCCGTCCGTCGACAATCTCACCGAGATAGCGTCCTGTCAGTTTCCCGTCGACTATTTCAAGTTCATTGGCATAAACGTAGTCAAAGCCGTATTTCTGTTTCAGGTAATTTCCGAAATAGGTGAATCCGCCCGAGAGAATCGCAGTCTTATAGCCTACACGTTTCAGCACCTGCATCATGCGGTCGAGACCTTCGGTTATTGGAAGACTTTCGGCAATCTCCTTCATCACACTCTCGTCAAGTCCTTTGAGAAGCTCCACACGCTCTTTGAAACTTTCGTTGAAATCAATCTCACCACGCATCGCACGTTCGGTGATAGCCTTTACCTCATCGCCGACTCCGGCCCTTACGGCAAGCTCGTCGATTACCTCCGTTTCGATAAGCGTCGAATCCATATCGAAACAGATCAGACGGCGACAGCGGCGATAGAGAGTGTCCTCCTGCATGGAGATGTCGAAATCCTCCTCCTGCGAAAGCTGCATGAACCGTTCCTGCATGGCAGAAGCGTCGCGCGGCATGCCTCGCACCGAAAACTCCACACATGACTTTGACAGCGGCTGTTCCTCCATGTCGAGAGGCATGCGGCCGGTCAATCGCTGGATCGAATCGATATTCATACCCTGCGAAGATATTTCAGCGGTCACGTGTGCTATCTGACGCGCGGTCAGACGACGGCCGAGAATCGTGATTATCCAGCGGTCTTTACCCTGCATCCCGACCCACTGCTCATATTCACCGATGCTGACAGGAGAAAAACGAATGGTCACATTAAGTTCCGTGGCCTTAAACAACAGCTCCTTCATTATATTACCCGACACTGACGAATCAGTGCGGATAAGTATTCCGAGCGATAGAGTGTGATGGATGTCGGCCTGACCGATGTCAAGTATTCCGGCATTGTATTTCGCAAGAATCTCAGACAAAGCAGAAGTGACACCGGGATGATCCTGACCGGATATATTGATCAGGATAAGTTCGAGCTGCGCTTTTTCCATGACAAAAAGAACTATTTATACTATTTTGATTTCTTATTTTCCAAGACAAAGTTAAAATATTTATACGTAAACCACAATAAGAGGTTGTTTAAAAACAAATGTGAAAGCCGGAGTCCATTCTCTTGAGATGGATTTTGTGATGAATTGAAGGAACAATGCTGTAGCATTGTGACTGAAATTCATCACGAAAGACGTCCAAGAGAATGGATGCGAACAAGCATTTTTTCAACTTCAATAACGCAAATTTAATATATAACAATATTAATATAAGTTACTATCGCCTGCATGGATGTCTTTTTGGCTCCTCTGTTCCTAATCTTCAGTCACCATGCTACAGCATGGCTCCATCAGATTATGAACAGATTAGCTCAAAAATACATCCACTCTGGCTTCACATTTGTTATTAAACAACCTCTAAAACATATTGACATTAATTCCCGAAGCCCTGCTTATCATACTATCCTGTCTGCAATTATTCAAGCGATTTTTTTAGATACGCTGAAACTTATCTGCCGAATCAGCGTCTAATGCTATATAACATGACATCATCCTTAATTCCTAATAAATATGCTAAGTAACCGTGTAAAAAGAAATATCTGGCTGGCATTATCAATCATGTCATCAGTTGTAATCATCGACCGGGCGATCAGATTTGCCGACGGCTCTGTCGAATGGTGGTCTCTGCTTTCATCCGTGATTATTTGCATAGCTTGTGTGAGATTCTATCTGATTTTCCGGCGCGAGGTTAAAGAGGGAAAACTTTTCGGCAGACAAAATCCGTTTAAATGATTCGTGATTCGGATTGTGCTTCTCTGATTTTTCATTAATTTTGTGGACAGAAAACAATCCTAAAATCATTATTCCACGATGAAAAGAGAATGGAAACCAATCAAAAAGTATGAGGACATACTTTTCGAACAATATGGCCGAATAGCCAAAATCACAATCAACCGTCCGCGCGTCTACAACGCATTCCGTCCACAGACCAACAAGGAAATGCTTGATGCAATGGCCTATTGCCGCGACGCTTCCGACATAGGTGTCATCATTCTTACCGGGGCTGGCGACAAGGCGTTCTGCTCAGGCGGCGACCAGAACGTGAAGGGAATCGGAGGCTATATCGACGAGCAGGGAGTTCCCCGCCTCAATGTGCTTGACCTCCACAAAGCCATCCGCTCGATCCCAAAGCCTGTCATAGCAATGGTCAACGGCTACGCAATCGGGGGCGGAAACGTGCTCAACGTGGTCTGCGACCTCTCGATAGCATCCGACAACGCCCGTTTTGGACAGATAGGCCCGAAGGTCGGCAGTTTTGATGCAGGATTCGGTTCGAGCTATCTCGCGCGTTGCGTCGGTCAGAAAAAGGCACGCGAAATCTGGTTTCTCTGCCGTCAGTATACAGCCGAAGAGGCCGAACGCATGGGCATGATCAACAAAGTTGTCCCCCTTGACCGTCTTGAAGACGAGACCGTAGAATGGTGTGAGACAATACTTAGCCGTTCACCTATGGCCATCAGAATGATCAAGCGCGCTCTGAATGCCGAACTCGACGGACAGCGGGGTATGATGGAATTTGCAGGCGATGCAACCCTTATGTACTATCTCATGGCCGAGGCTCAGGAGGGTAAAAACGCATTCCTCGAAAAACGTGACCCGAATTTCGAACAATTCCCCAAATTCCCGGGATAAACCACGCTCAGCCATAATCCACTCTCCTCATAATCCAATGTTTTTCCATCATTCCATACTCCATTGAAAGCAACATGGTGTAAATATCGTCTCGATTTCTGGTTCACCGCAATCACGTCGCGGGAACAGATGAGACAGAAAGACACTTATTATATACGCCTTGCCGACTCCGAGTCCGACAACATCTGCGGACTCGGAGAGGCAGGTTTGTTTCGCGGACTGAGCTGCGACGACCGCCCGGATTATGAACAGAAACTTGCGGAGGTATGTGAAAACATCGACCGCTATGCAGCCCGTCCGTCGCTGCTTGCCGACTGGCCGTCGATACGTTTTGCTGTAGAAACCGCCGTGCGCGACCTCTCAAACGGAGGACGCCGCATCATCTGCCCGTCACCTTGGACTGCCGGCAAAGAAACAATCGTTATCAACGGGCTGGTGTGGATGGGTGACAGCAATCTGATGCGCGAGCGCATCGCCACAAAGCTTGCCGAGGGATTCGGCTGCGTGAAAATCAAAATCGGCGGAATAAATTTCGACGATGAAGTCGGCCTGCTGCGGTTCATACGCCAAGAAGCTCCCGGCATACAGCTAAGGCTCGATGCCAACGGCGCATTCACTCCGGCCAATGCACTCGACAGACTCAACCGGCTTGCCGAATTTGACATCCACTCGCTCGAACAGCCAATCAAAGCCGGCCAATGGACGGAAATGCGCAACATCTGCCAGTCGTCACCAATACCGATCGCTCTTGACGAGGAACTGATAGGAATAACGACCAAGGCACGAAAAGAAATGATGCTCGATGAAATCCGTCCGCAATTCATTGTCCTGAAACCAACGCTCACTGGTGGCATAGAATCGTCGGAGGAATGGATAAGGCTTGCCGGAGAACGCGGTTGCAGCTGGTGGGTCACATCGGCTCTTGAATCAAACATCGGACTGAACGCAATAGCCCAGTGGACTGCTACCCTTGACAGCAAAATGGCTCAGGGACTCGGCACAGGGCAACTTTATGACAACAATATCCCTTCACCATTGACACTGCATGGCGAACGTCTCTCTTATTCGCCCGAAGATGAATGGGAGATTCCACCACTGCAATGGCACTGATTCTCACACCCCAAGCTGAAGATTTTATTAACGAGTGGACCAATCCCCTCCCCTATGTCATAGCCCATACCTCCGGGTCGACAGGAACACCAAAGGAAATCAGGCTGCTGAAATCGGATATGCGGGCATCGGCACGCGCAACAATCGACTTTTTCGGTTTATCGTCAAAATCAACTCTCTATCTGCCTCTATCACCCGGCTATATCGCCGGGAAAATGCAGATTGTCAGGGCGCTTGAGGCTTCTTGTGACCTTATTGTCGAAAACCCGTCAAGCCGACCGGCACTTCAGCCGCTCACCGACGGGACTGAAATTGATCTGCTCCCCATAGTGCCATCACAGTGTGAAGCCATACTCTCCTCTCCTTACCGCCGTCAGATAAAGAATATTATCATCGGAGGAGCGCCATTACAGCCAAATGCTGAAACCGATATAATCGGCGCAGGACTGACCGCCTATGCCACATACGGCATGACCGAAACGTGCAGCCATGTGGCTCTCCGCCGACTCGGCGAAGAACAGTTCTCGGCTCTGCCCGGTTTCTCCTTCTCACTCGACGACAGAGGATGTCTGACCATCGGCAGCCGTACACTATCGTTCGGCACACTTGTCACAAACGACATGGTCTCACTCACTTCCGACCATTCCTTCCGCTGGCTCGGCCGCTATGACAACGTGATAAACTCCGGCGGGATAAAAATCTTCCCGGAAGAAATAGAAAAGCTCATCGCTCCGCTATTTCCGCCTGAATCACTTTTTTATGTCACATCACGGCCATCGGAGAAATGGGGCGAAGAGGCCGTAATCGTATCTGATTCACCCTCATTGCCTTCCGACATTCTCGACCGGATCAAACTGCTTGCCGGACATCGGAAAACCCCAAAAGCAATCATTTTCGAGCCGGAAATAAAATTGACACAATCCAATAAGATAATAAGGCATAAATTTTTCAGTTGATTCAACCGATAGTACGTCCTAAAACGTTATATTTGCATCAATCAAGCCATTTGTGCCATATTCTCACGTCAACTATTCATCTATGAATCCTGATTCTGAAGGAAAAAAATACTACGGATTGTTCAACGACAGCTTTACGCCTGTTCTTGACGGAGTGACACTCACAGTCGAGAACTACTGCAAATGGCTTAAGCAAAGCGGACGCGAAGTTTGTGTCGTCACACCTTGGGCGCCTAAATTCACCGGGACTGAAGACCTGAAGCTTTTTCGCTATTTTTCTCTACCTATCTACAACCGTCATCCCTACCGTTACGGTTATCCGCGTTTCGATCCATTCATCTGGCGACACATGCGCAACACCCGGTTCCGTCTTGTCCATGCCCACTGCCCGTTTTCGTCCGGACGGCTTGCCGCCTATGCCGCACGCAAACAGAATATCCCGCTAATAGCCACATTCCATTCAAAATACCGCACAGACCTCGAACGGTCACTACCAGCACCGATGGTCGCCTACCAGATGAACCGCCTCCGCAAGTTCTACAGTTCGGCAACCGAAGTATGGATTCCACAGGCAGCTGTCGAGGAAACCATACGAGAATACGGCTACAAAGGGAAAGTCGTTGTGGTTGAAAACGGTAACGACTTCTCAGAGGACATCGCCGACATAGCCGACTATAAACAGAAGGCCCGCGAGGCTGTCGGACTCGCCGATGATGAAACAGGACTGCTATTCGTCGGTCAGCATATCCTCGAAAAAGGAATCGAGATCATAATCAGGACACTTCCTCTGCTCGACGGGATGAAATATCGAATGAACTTCATCGGGACAGGCTATGCGCTCGATGACATGAAGGCACTCGTCAAGGAACTCGGACTGACAGACAGAGTGACATTCCACGGAGTCATCAACGATAGGGAAAAACTCCGGCAATACTACGCCGCCTCCGACCTGTTCCTGTTTCCATCGTTCTACGACAACGCACCACTCGTGGTGCGCGAGGCGGCCGCTGTCGATACCCCGGCTATACTGCTTGAAGGCTCTACAGCCGCCGAACTTGTCAGAGACGGCGAAAACGGTTTTCTGACACAACGCAGCCCTGAGGACTACGCGCGCACAATCCGACATATCGCAGCTAATCCATCACTGAAAACAAAAGCCGGAAAAGGAGCAAGCGTTACGCTGGCCCGTCCGTGGTCAGACATAATTGACGAAGTTATCCAACGCTACGACGAAATCATTGCCCGACATGAACACTCAACAAAAAAATAAGAAACAGCAGTCACCACGGCGACAGACCCTGAGCCTCGCATGGAAAATCTTTCTGCCTATCGCCATAGGACTCGCAGTAGTGGTGTGGCTGTTCAAACGCGAGTTCAACCCTGAGGTATGGCATTCGATACACTTCGACGGAAGGGTTATCGGATGTATTCTCCTTGCATGGCTTTTCATGCTCGGCCGCGATTTCGGGCTGACATGGCGTTTCCGTACACTCACCGACAGGCAGCTGTCGTGGACAAAAGCTTGGAAAGTCGACATGCTGTGTGAGTTCACATCATGCGTGACCCCCTCGGCTGTCGGAGGCAGTGCCCTCGGTATGATATATCTCAACCGCGAGGGCATCGAGCTTGGACGGGCGACCACGCTGATGATGACAACACTGTTTCTCGACGAACTTTTTTTCGTGGTCTCGCTTCCTATAATCATGCTGATAGTCCCCTATCACGAACTTTTCGACTTCGGACACGGCGGATTCACAGTCGGACTGCAATCTGTTTTCTGGGGAGTCTATGCCGTGATTTTCGTCTGGACCACAATTCTTTTTCTCGGAATCATTGTGCGTCCGCATGCCATCCACCGCTTCCTCAACTGGCTCTTCCACTTCCGTCTGCTCAACAAATGGGCCAAGCAGGTCGACAGCCTCGGCACAAATATGGAGACTACAGGCAAGGAACTCCGCACACGGCCATTCATCTGGTGGCTTGAGACTTTCGGCGGCACTGCCCTCTCATGGTCTTCACGCTATCTCGTGGTCAACGCACTTTTCCTCGGCTTTGCACCGGCAGCCAGCCAGATTGTGGTGTTCGCACGCCAATTCATCGTGTGGGTGTGTCTGATGGTCAGTCCTACCCCCGGAAGCGCAGGCATAAGCGAATGGCTTTTCACAACATACTACGGTGACCTCATCCACTCGACGGGCATGGCTCTCGTAATAGCCCTATTCTGGCGTATCATAAGCTATTACGTTTATCTTCTCGTCGGCGCTTGTATCATGCCCGGCTGGATTCAGCAGGGCATACGCAACAAAGAGCAAGACAAACATTGATAAAAAATCACACAGGCATAATCACCATTCATTATCTCCCTTCAAATGTTTCCACTCCACCGCACAATCATCATGTTGCTGCTCCTGACTATTTCAGGAGCGTTATTTCCGGCAAACGCCGAAAAACTCCACAACATATACATGCTACGGCTTGACGATGAAATTGGATCAAGCTCTTGGCGCTACACACGACAAGCTCTCAACGAAGCCGACCGTCTTGGCAGTGACATGCTCATTGTCCACCTCAACACCTACGGCGGTTCGGTGGTGCATGCAGACTCCATACGCACCGCACTGCTCAACTATCCCGGACCGACAGTGGCTTTCGTCGACAACAACGCCGCCTCGGCAGGCGCGCTCATAGCGCTCGCATGCGATTCTGTCTATATGCGCAGGGGTGCTACTATGGGAGCTGTGACAATGGTCAACGGTGCAAACGGGATGGCGATGCCTGACAAATATCAGTCATACATGCGCGCCATGATGCGCGCCACGGCAGAAAACCACGGTAAATATGTCGACTCGACCGGCAACGAACAATGGAGACGCAATCCGCTCATAGCCGAAGCGATGGTCGACAGCCGCGTAACAGTCCCCGGACTCGTCGACTCGACACGTGTCGTCTCGTTCACGACAGACGAAGCCGTCAAGTGGGGCTATGCGGACGGCAGAGCCGAATCGGTCGACGAGCTGATGAAGCAGCTCGATTATAGACCCGAATCATATTCAATAGAGGAATATCGTCCCGACTGGCTTGACCACCTAATCGGTTTCTTCACCAATCCGGCGGTACAGGCCGTGCTCATAATGATAATCGTAGGCGGAATCTACATGGAGCTTCACTCGCCCGGAGTCGGATTCCCGGCAGCGGCATCCATCATGGCCGCAGTGCTCTATTTCCTTCCCCTCTATATCACAGGAATCGCAAGTTCATGGATAATACTCCTTTTTGTGCTCGGTGTGATGCTCGTGGTACTTGAAATGTTTGTTGTTCCCGGATTCGGTATCACCGGCATCACAGGCATATCCTGTATGTGTGCGGCTGTTATCCTCGGGCTTATCGAACACTACACTTTCTCACTCTCCCACCTCAATGCGGAGGCCGTTTGGAGTTCGATGGTCATCTTCCTCGCTGGAATAACGCTTGCAGTAGCCGTCGTCTGGTATCTGACATCAATACATGGTCCGAAATGGGTGCGCCGACACACTGAACTTATGCTCACACAGCAGGTCAAAGACGGCTATATCGGTGTCGATATGTCACCGGTCGGCTACATCGGTCTTGAAGGCGCAGCCGTAACCGACATGCGTCCTGCCGGCAAAGTCGAAATCAACGGCGAGACTCTCGATGCCGTCGCCACACAAGGTTTCATCCATGCAGGCGCACGCGTCAGAGTCATGAAATATGAAAACGCCCAGATTTACGTAAAAGAAGTCTGAGACAATCAACCGTGTCGGATAACACCTGTTGTCTTACCTGCTCAATACGACAATCCCATAAACCGTCTAAAAAGCATCCCCTGCCCGGACTTCACAGCCCGACAGGGGATTAATAATTGTGTATCAAAGCGTTTATTGTAATTACAGCTAAAGCTGAAAAGAGTTTTCAGATGAGTTTCTTCCCTGATTGGGAAAGAGTGACTTTAGAGGATGCCCTGAGCCATCATCGCACGGGCAACCTTCATGAAACCGGCCACGTTAGCTCCACGCACATAGTTGATATATCCGTCGGGCTCTGTGCCATACTTGACACACTGCTTGTGGATTTCGGCCATGATGCCTTTGAGCTTTTCGTCAACCTCTTCGGCATTCCATGAAAGCTTCTGGGAGTTCTGAGCCATTTCCAGACCGGAAACCGACACACCACCCGCATTGGCAGCCTTGCCGGGAGCATAGAGGATGCGCGCTTTCTGGAATTCACGGATTGCATCGGGAGTCGAAGGCATGTTCGCACCTTCACTCACTGCGATACAGCCGTTGGCAATAAGTGCGCGGGCATCATCGCCGTCAATTTCATTCTGTGTTGCAGATGGCATAGCGATGTCGCATGAAACGTGATGCCAAGGACGTTCGCCTTCGAAATACTGACATTCGTATTCCTCAGCAAATTCACGGATACGTCCACGGTATATATTTTTAAGTTTGAAGATATAGTCAAGCTGCTCACGTGAGATTCCGTCTGGCACGTAGATCGATCCGTCGCTGTCGCTCATTGACACCACCTTTGCTCCGAGATCAAGGAGCTTCTGTGCGGTATAGGTCGCAACATTACCTGAACCTGAAATCGCGACACGCTTGCCTTCGATATCGAGACCACGGGTCTTGAGCATCTCAAGGAGGAAGTATACGTTACCATAGCCGGTTGCTTCGGGACGGATGAGCGAACCACCGAATTCAATACCTTTGCCGGTAAATGTACCTGTGAATTCACGGGCCATCTTCTTGTATTCACCGAACATATATCCGACCTCGCGACCACCGACACCTATGTCACCGGCAGGCACATCGGTATCAGGACCGATCTGACGCCAGAGTTCCTGAATGAATGCCTGACAGAAACGCATCACTTCCATATCGCTCTTGCCTCTGGGCGAGAAGTCGCTGCCACCCTTCGCACCACCCATAGCGAGCGTGGTGAGTGAGTTTTTGAATGTCTGCTCAAACGCAAGGAACTTGAGAATAGACAGGTTTACCGACGAGTGGAAACGGATGCCACCCTTGTAAGGGCCGATGGCATTGTTGTGCTGCACACGGTAACCCATGTTATTGTGAACCTTACCCTTGTCATCAACCCACGAAACACGGAATGCGAAAATACGGTCGGGGATGCAAAGACGCTCGACGAGGTTATAACGTTCAAATTCAGGATTTTCATTATAGACATCTTCAATAGAGGTCAAAACCTCTTCCACTGCCTGAATATACTCCGGCTCATTCGGGAAACGACGTTTCAGTTCGTCGATAACTGCTACTGCATTCATACCTTGGAAATTGGATATATAAATTTTACTATGATTATTATCTAATACCTATTGATTCCACAACAATTTGAAAGCAAAATCAATCTTTTCGCTACAAAGTTATACGTTTTACACGAAAATTCAAATTTTTTGCCACAAATCGGCAATATTTTTTATTATTAGTAATTTTGCACCACCAATCAGCATCAATTCAGAATAACCTTTATGAAACTTTACAACATCAGCTTTTCCCCGACAGGAACATCAGCTAAAGTCGCGACTGCAATAATACATGGAATCATGGCGAATATTGACTGCCGGACAATCACGCTCGATGCGACACATCAGAGCGTGACATGCGAACCAATCTCAAAAGACGATCTGGCCATAATCTCAGCTCCTGTCTATGGCGGTAAAATGGCATCTTTGGCCAAAGAGCGGATGAAAACACTCACCGCCGACGGCACACCGTGCATACTCGTAGCCGTCTATGGCAACAGGGCTTTTGAAAACGCACTCAACGATATGTCGTTTTTTACAAGCACGCTCGGCTTTGTCACGACAGGAGCTGCCGCCTTTATCGGCGAACACTCCTACTCCACTGCCGCGACACCTATCGCCGTGGGGCGCCCGGACGACAGCGATCTTGAGTATGCAAAGGCATTCGGACTGGAAATCGCCCGGAAAATCTCACTGAAATCCCTATCGGCAATCGACACAACCAAAATTATCGACGAAGAGTCGCCGGCCGAATATCTTGCAAACTTCAAGTCATTTGTAGCCGACTATATGCGCAGTCAGAAGGAATCGCCACGCAAACTTGTGCCTGAAGTGAACACGGCAATCTGCAACACGTGTGGAATCTGCCTGTCAGTCTGCCCGACAGAAGCCATAGCAAACGACTGTGCCACTATAGACAGCTCCAAATGTATAAAATGCTGCGCATGCGTGAAGTCGTGTCCTGAAGGTGCGCGCTCACTCTCGTCGCCATTCGCCCCGGTGCTGTCTGCAAACTTCAGCCTCCGAAAATCACCTATCATGAAAGTATAATCTGAAACGATTCAGAGCGTGACGGAAATTTCCACTCCCGGCACGCTCTGAACAGTATGAATTTACGGGCGTAGCACCGCCCTATAGGATATAAGCAATCATAAACTTACGCCTTACTCAGTTCACTCAAGGATTATATCGCCAAACGATTCCGGACGCAGAAAGTCAGGTTTTTTTGACTTGACAGGCGACCAGCTGAGAAAATGAGGCTGTGAAGTTCCCGAAGCACATTTGAAAAAATTTCCTTTCAACTTCAACGGGCAACCGTTGTATTCTGCACCTATAAGCTTCAGCGGGACAGCCACAAGAATATCCCATGTGAACAGCCCCTCGATCTCGCGGAACGGTCTGCGCCCACATGACGGGAGCAAGGATATGCTCGCTATTTCCTCGTCGGTAAATATTTCGGAATCACCTGATCCAAACTGTCTTACAGCCTTGACAGTGCCTATACAGTTGAATTCAAAACGAGAATAATCCTGAGAATCAAAAGGCTGCACGTAGAACATCACGCATGAATCCTCATAGACAGGTGAATTGTTTTCATAGTTCACCGCACGGAGATAATTGCAGCGCACAAAAAAGTTCACATATATGTATCTGGCCGAATGCGCGATTGTAAATGTGGTCAGAGGATGATATGGATATTGTTCCTTCCAGTTCAGCTCGCCGATGCTGTGGCGCACGCCCGACGATTCAATACGATTGAATATAGCGTCAGTATTCAGGAAATCGAGATCTGCAATGAAAGGCACATTTAGTGTCTGTGGCATGGAGAAATAGTATAGATGATTTGATGTTAGTTATTCAAAAAACAGATCCATGATACCAGTCACGAATCCTACCGCGCCCATTATCATGATCACGCCCGCAAGAATGCGGTTAAGAAGCCACATCGAACGGATGTTGAAATGGCGTCTCACCTTGTTGACAAAATATGTCACTCCGAACCACCAGAGGACAGCTCCAAGAAAGATGGAGATATATCCCGCAACATAGTGATAGGCCATGAACTCAGGCGCGAGGAAATTGAAGCGCGCGAAAAGTCCTATTATAAAGAACAGAATGAGCGGATTGGAAAAGGTGAACAGGAATCCTGTTCCGAAATCCTTCCAATAGCTGCTTGGCTGCATCGCCGAAGGCTGAAGCGCCCTCGATGGATTTGACATGAAAAGATAGGCGGCATAGACTATCAGCACTACCGACCCGATAATCTGAAGCTCACTCTGGTTAGACTGGATAAAGTCTGTCACAAACGACAAGCCAAGTCCTGTCAGCAGACAGTAGGCCAGATCACTCACTCCAGCTCCTACACCGGTAAAAAACGCAGGCCAACGCCCTCGGTTAAGCGTCCGCTGTATACACAGCATGCCGATCGGTCCCATAGGGGCTGACACAAGGATGCCGATAAGCAATCCGCGAAACATTATGACAGGTAGGTGTATCACAATCTGCAAAATTACAAAAACACTTCGATGCCACAAAATTTCTCAGTCACGAAACACGAAACCAAGCATGAATGAATCAAAAAAACAATCGGCAGGAGACATGGAGGAATGAAAACGTCCCGGAGACATCAAGGGTGACTCCGGGACGGCCAAATGTGTATTGTGGCGGATTTTGACTATAGTCTTTAAATCCGCAAATCGTTTTCAGTTCATGAATTTACCGGAGTCGCTTCCTTTGCGGGAGTTGCAGCAGGTGAGGCAGGTTGGGCAGCAGGCGTTACTACAGGTGAGACGCCAGCAGGAACTTGAGCAGGATTGGTTGCGGTTGTCGTAGTCGTGTCTGCAGGAAGCGCCTGAGGTTGATATTCGGGTGTCCCGTCAAGAATAAAGGCAGGGACTCCGGGCACCTGTCTGACAGGACTGACAGTAACGTCAACCGATTTTTTGTTTGACTTCGGCTCAGGCTTTTCGAAAAGCATCTCGAAGGGGTATTCTATCGAAGGACAGCCGACTTCAGTGATGCGCACTACAAAAGCAAGTTTCTCGCGGTCGATGCCACCGATACGGAAGCCGTAATGGTTCTCGGTAATCTTGTTGAGCGGAATGGCATTAGCCTCGTTGGTGATAAGCTCGACGGTCTTGAAATAGTTGGTCTCGTCGTTGCGGGCCACATCGGTTTTGACAAGATCGAATTCCACGCTGATAGTGTCGTTGGGCGCAAGTGTGAATCTGTTGTTCGACAGAGCTACTTCATAATACTTCACATACCACTGTGGAATCTGCACCTTATAGTCTATCGATGTAAAGCCGTTATATTTCAGCGCATACGTATATTCCTGAGTCGAAAGAGTGTCAGTCAGATGGGGAGGTATCGACAAGCGGCAATCATAGGTCAGGGTGTTGCGCTCGATGTTGTCATTTTCGTGACGGCTCTCAATCTGAATCTCACAATCGTCTGATTTGGAAACAATAGTGGCGTTGTTACACTTGATATAGGATGGCATCGAGGCAGCAAGCTTGGCCGTATAATAACGATGATTGAATCCGATATGCTCGTTGTTGTTGAGACGGAGTTTGATCTGGTTGTCGGTATCGAGATGGATGATACCCCATTTGTCCTGAGGTTTTACCGCAGCAAACTGGCCTCCGAGAGGAATCACCTCGGCAAACTGCTGTGGGAGCACAACTTCACCTTTATATTTCACCCCGACCGAACCGTTTTCGCCGAAAGCGGAAAGGTCGTTCGGTTTATCGACTGTCTCTACTTTAGGTGCATTATAGACAAAGAGGTTGACACCTGCATTCTCTATTTTGTCGAGCTGCACCTGTCTGTTAAAGTAGAAATAGCCTGTTTTCGACCGAAGCAGATAGCCGCCTTCAACCGGATCAAGAGTGCTGTTCTTTTCAAACTGCACTATCGTCTTTTTGCTTGCGAGACTATCGGAGGCTACAGGGATAGAAGTCAGTGAATCAGTAAGGATGTAGGCTTTACGTTTGTAGACATACATGGCTCTCCCGTCGCGGAACGACGATATAAACGCCAAGTCATCCTTTTTCAATTCATCCTTCTTGTCATACTCCCTTATATGTACAAGGATCTGGTTTCTGTTGATATAGGCATTATAGGTGTCTTCGGGTTTCTTTTCGACATCCTCATAGCATACCACTGCCGCATAACCGCCGGAATATGGCCTGAGACCTGCAAACGGGCCTGCGACTGAATTTCCGTCGGCGTCAAGGAAATAGTAGTGAGTACCCTTTTTCACGGTCAGGAATCCTTCGGAGAAAAATTCCATGTCAGGCACGAGAATATAGTTGGGATCAACCTCTACTTTTTTCCCTTCGGGATTTACAAAACCAACGAATTTAGATTCGTTGAAAAGCAACGCCTGCCCGGAGTTAAAAGCGCCGATGCTGTCGTAGGCAACAGGAAGTAACTGAGCCCCTTCGCTGTCAAGCAGACCATGTTTGCCATTCTGGCTCACTTCCACCAGTCCGTTGTCACGCAGACGGATGGAGTCATACTCGGGCATAACCTTCCAGTTTGCAATCTGAGCACTCGACGTCACTGCCGTCGTCAGGAACAGAGCGGTTAGGATGTCGAATTTTTTCATTTTTATAACTTTATGTGTAAATTTTGTTTTTCGTTGAACGCGTGAGCCCTCTTTAATGTGAGAACTAAAGGTCTATACATATTATAATGTTCGTAGTCAACTATTTGTTTTCAGGGTAGTCAAATTTCTTGCGATAGAACATAAAGTCACGTCCGAGGTATTTTTCGCGGACAGTAGGATTTTCGGCAAGCTCCTCTGATGTGCCTTGGAAAAGAATCTTACCTTCAAACAGCAGATAGGCTCGGTCGGTGATTCGAAGCGTCTCCTGCGCATTGTGGTCAGTGATAAGGATGCCGATGTTTTTCTCCTTGAGATGATAGACCACAGACTGGATATCCTCGACTGCAATGGGGTCGACACCGGCAAAAGGTTCGTCGAGCATTATGAACTTAGGGTCTATGGCCAGACAGCGGGCAATCTCCGTGCGTCGGCGCTCGCCACCCGACAACTGGTCGCCGAGATTGTGGCGCACTTTTTCAAGGCTGAACTCCGCGATAAGGCTTTCAAGCTTGTCGCGCTGATATTCTGCCGAGGTATTGGTCATCTGAAGGACTGCCTTGATATTGTTCTCGACAGAGAGTTTACGGAATACGCTCGGCTCTTGGGCAAGATAGCCGATGCCGTTCTGGGCACGCTTATAGACGGGGTATTTCGTGATGTTTAGATCATTGAGGAATATCTGTCCTTCGTTAGGGGTGATAAGCCCCACGGTCATATAGAAAGTCGTGGTCTTCCCGGCGCCGTTAGGGCCGAGGAGACCGACGATTTCACCTTGTGTAACGTTAATCGATACGTGGTTGGCCACGGTTCGCTTGCCGTACTTCTTGACAAGATTGTCGGTGCGGAGCACCATTTTGTCAGGAGTGCCGACAGGATAATCGCGCACAGGCTCCGAGTGGGCTGTTTCTTGTTGCTTTTCTTCCATAAATGGGACTTGGCTTAGAGACTGTGGATGTTTTTAAAGACTGTTAAACATTTTATTGTACCCGGCGCAGACGCGACTCTATATAGTCGGTCAGCAGCTGTATGGCAACAACATTGCTTCCACCTTGAGGCACAATCAGATCCGCATAGCGTTTGGACGGCTCGATATACATTTCGTGCATCGGCTTCAGAACATCCTGATAGCGGTTGAGAACCATTATCGGCGTGCGGCCACGCTCCACACAGTCTCTTGCAATGACACGGATGAGACGCTCGTCGGCATCGGCATCGACAAACACCTTCACGTCCATCATCTCACGCAAAACGGGGTCGGTCAACACAAGAATGCCTTCGACAATCACCACCTCGCGCGGAGCTACAGTCACCGTTTCCTCCTGACGGGTACAAGTCAGATAGGAATAAGTCGGCATTTCGATGTCGCGTCCCTCCTTAAGCTGACGGATGTGTTCGACCAGCAGACTCCACTCGATGGCCGCCGGTTCGTCAAAATTTATCTTACTGCGCTCCTCAACGGGGACATGACTGGAATCCTTGTAATAGGAATCCTGCGGTAGCACCGCAACCTCTCCGGCAGGGAGACTGTTGATAATCTTGTTGACGACGGTGGTCTTTCCTGAGCCGGTCCCACCGGCTATGCCTATTATTAACATATATAATTAATCTATTTTCTGCAAAGTTAACAGCCTTAGCGCGATTATCCAAATCGAGCCATGAAAAAATTTGTCATCCGATAGTGTCGATGCACCTGAATTTTATTGTCGGACAGGTCTAAAACACGCTCTTGATTATAACGCTGTTGGCCCTGTCGACCACTGATGTGTCAAGCGATGCGAGATAAATACGTGTGGTCGATTCGGAAGCATGTCCCATTCCGGCACTTATGACCGAAATCGGGATGTTTTTAGTCTGGGCTATTGAAGCCCACGAATGGCGGGCGCAATAGAGAGTGATGGCCGACCGGCTTCCGATCATTACTGAAATCTGTTTCAGACTCCGGTTGATCCTATAAGATACGTTACGGTAGGCCGCATAGGAATCAGAGCCACCGCTACGGAAGACAGGCAGCAGATATGGACTTGTGGCAGAGGGATATTTGTCGACTATAGACTGCATCTCATGAGTCCATGCGACACATAGTTTCTGTCCGGTTTTACGGCGGCGATAAGCCACATAACCGTCACGAAGATCGGACTTGCGAAGATAGGCCATGTCGATCAGACTCATACCGCGCATATAGAAACTCAGCATGAAAATATCGCGTGCATATTCAAGATGTGGCGTTGATGCGAGCGACAGACGGCTGATACGACGTATGTCGACCAGAGGAAGGGCACGTTTGCGTGTGTGGTCAACCCCGGTATAGACCTTTCGGAACGGTGATTTCTGCTCTATTCCACCACGCTCGACCGCACGGTTGTAGACGGCGCGGAGTATACGCATATAAAATGATGTGGTGTTGGGTGTCAGCCCCCGGTCACGCAGATAATCCTCATAGCCCATCACCACTTCCTGCGTAAGCGCGTCGAGCATAATGTCACGCCCTCCGCGAAAGCGGCTGAAACTCCTGAGCGCGGCCACATAAGTCTCCGCCGTCCGCATGCGACGGCGATGTCGCAGCAACGATATCTGGGAGGTCATGAATGAAAACAGCGAGTAGTCAAGCATGAAAATCCTGTAAGCGTCAAATATCTCATCGACCGTATAGTCAGGTGACGACGCTTCAAGAACGGTGATGATTCTTTTAATTCGTGACAGATCAAGCATAATTGTCTCCCGGCATGCGGCAACAGTCGCAAAGCGCGACGGATCGTCGGGAATCACCGGGCGTTCACGCCGTCTGTCCCATTCGTCAGGGAGCAGACCATATCCTGTATTTATTGTCCTTGTACGTGACTTATGTGTTATCTGGATTGAGATACGGCCTTCAGCCTGATTGTCTGATGCGCCTTTAGGTTGCTGATATCTGAGTCTTATTGAAGCCATGATTTCTATAGATTTTTTTTGCCCCAAGTTACTAACAACTTCACATTATTAATGCGCATGAATCATGTCAATCCCTATCCCGATTGCATGCCGGGCGTTTGTTTATCCTGATACAAATCGCTACCTTTGCGAAGGTAAGCAAACTTCATGACAATGATTTTGTCATGACATTTTTACGGAACATGACTTTTTATGAAGCCTATCCACCAAATAAAAAAGTCCAATCTTCCTCCATTTTCCACCCCGCTCTCATGCTTTACAAACTTACACGACACTCACTTCTGCTGATATTCCTCCTGTCATCATCGGTCAGACTCTATGCTTCATCCCCTGCCGACTCAACAGCAACCGAGACACGCAACGCCTTGGAAATATCCGTTTCGGCGGCATCATCACTTGTCGTCAACGCAGCTCTTACAGAACTGGTGAAACGGTCGGTTGACAGGACACGTCCCAACGGTGAGGACAACCATTCCTTTCCTTCGCGCCATACATCGTGGGCATTCACAGCATCGACAATAGTGTCAAACGAGCTTTACAGCCATTCTCCGTGGTGGGCTGTCGGCGCTCAGGCCGCGGCATCGGCCGTGGGCTTCCAACGAGTGGTAACGCGCCATCACTACGGTTCGGATGTCATTGCCGGAGCAGGACTTGGCATTGTCTCCACGCAATTCTCCTACTGGCTTTGCAACCGGCTGTTAAACCCAAAAGATAAAATGACATTGCCTTCATCCGATAATGATTTCAGACCATCCATCGCAATGACAAGTGAAGCGGTCTTCAACATCAGTTCTGATATTGCCACCGCATTCGGGGTATCGCTCAAAGGTCAGTTGCCACTAACCCAACGCTGGGGACTTGCAATGACACTTCGGGGAATCACAGCGCCGGTCATCGTCAACGACACATATATAAATCCCATCAACGCCTATGGAGCATCAGTCGGTGGTGTCGGACATTTTCGGCTGCCGGTCAAAGCATTGGCAATAGAGACATCGCTTCATGCCGGCTTCATGCGCCTTCTGCCGACCAAGGGATGGTCACACAACAGCTATGGATTTGAAGGCGACATTGAAACTGCGCTCAGCTGGCGTCTGACTCCGTCATTCGCCTTCGCTACGAGACTCGGTTATCGGGTAATGACTACACCGTCAGCTGTCTCAGCAATAACATTCGGCCTAAGCTCCATCGCCATATTCTGATTAAAACCGCCAACATCCACAAAACCATAAAAGCGTAAGTCCAACTTCTGCCTTTCAAGAAGTTGGACTTACGCTTTTATGGTTTAGCAAACAGTAATAATTTATTATCGTCACATGTCATCTTCAATTTTGGCATTTCGGTGATAACCATGACGGATGAATGGATCTACAAAAATAAGTTCCTTATACCATTCTCCATCAGAATTTTTCTTATTCTGCATTCGAAAGAATCCTCTGACAGGAATGTCATTGTCATTAATTATTTTCTTAAACCATTTGGAATCCATAACTATAACTTCCTGTCCACTTTGATTTATAACCTTCTTTTTTTCGACATATTCGAGCGGAGTTCCCTCAACAGCAGTAAATGTGCCCTGAGGAACTATTACGGTTTCGACTTTTATGTACTTCTTAACGGCTAAATATATAGCAATATATTCAACCCTTTTTGTAATTTCATCTATGCGATTCTGAATTGTACCAATAAACAAATTATCATCATAAAGAATAGAGTCAGCAATCAAAAGTTTAGGTTCGCCATTGGTGAATTCATATTCAGCATAAAAATGGAACAAACTATGCCCATTTCGCTCTATAAAGAACCAAGTTTGCAATTGACCATCACCAAAACCATAGACAAACGTTCCATTATCCCGATGTATGAGAATACCGCATTCATCCGATTCGCTGAATTCCCTAAATAAGTCAGGCATGATTTTGTCAAAGGCGGGCACACTTTTTTCCATGACTCTTTCAAAGGAAGGCATTACAAGTTCTGGCAATCCCCATTTTGGTCGCATCGCTCGTATTTCCTTTAAACGCTCCAAATCAGTATTTAAAATTTCATGGTTCTTTATGTTTTGTGATGCAATGATAGTCAAACCCGGCTGAAATCCGGGAGTTTCGGGATTAAGTAACCAAGTAATAATAGGGCGTTTCTTGATTATCATAACTTTAATATGCAATTAGTAAATTTCTTCTTGTACCGCCTCAATCATCTCGGCAATATCGTCAGATGATGATATCGCGGTAATAACTTTGACGATTGCATCATAATCTTCTTTTGGATATGCAGACCCCTCATTAAAGTCTTCATCACAAAAAAATACATATTCTCCGAATAAATCAAGAGTTCCTGCCCCATTAAGGCTTTTAAATTTATGATATACCTTCCAACCGTTGAAATCCCTTATCTTTGACAAAGCCTCTGCCTCTAAATAGGATTGCCGGCTTTTAATCTTGGAAAATTGATTTTGAATTCGGTCTTTTGTCTTATCCAAAAGTCGTTGATTGTTATCTCGTTCTTCTTTTGCTTTACGGTATTCTCCTTTATCATACTCCGATGAGTATCCATTTGGAGACCAAAGTTTCATCGAACGTTCAGCCATTTCGATTGCCTCTACATATTCATTGGCTGATTGAAAGAGTTTCAACATGTCCAATGTGAGTTCAATTGCTTCCTTATCTGTTGATAGCGCAACAAAAGAACTATCAACTTTTGTTTGCAATGGTTCATAACTATCAAAATGATATAAAACACCTTTAAGATAATTAGCCGCCATTTCTTGTGCTTTTTCTTCTTTGGATTTTCCACAAGAACATAATCCTAAAATAGCGATAAGAGTGATGATTAAAGATTTTGTTTTCATATAGTAAGTTTTCGGTTAAACGCGATTGTTCTACTTACAATTCCTTAAGTAGACTAAATAAGACACAAAGCGTGGAACTGCAATGCCACGTCTTAGAATGGAGGCCCTGAGAAAGCCTGTGAGCAGATGTAACAATAGCAGCCCACGCCATAGCGTGAGAACCACTATGCCACTCTTGCTCTGTCGAAGTTTCTCAGGTTTCCACTCTCAAGAGATAAGCATAACGCTTCTTATTTTTTCAAAATGTCATGATGGGACTTATCCCAATCAATCGCAAAGTTACAACTTTTTGCATTGCAAATCAATAGGCTGGACAAAAATAATTTTGTAAAGTTTCCAGTAAGACGTGCAACGGCGTTCCACCTCATGCCCTTAAGGAGAAGGCCATGCGCCAAGGTAGCTAAGCAGGTTCCCTTGAGCGCATCGAATCATTGGTAATTCTTCATCGAATTCAACCTGCAATACAAAAAAGTGACCGAAGTCTCCCTGAGATTAAGCAACTTTGTATTACCAAAATGGAATATCATCAGGCGCAGCCAAAGACCTACGACCGAGAATAAAACTCGGTTTTTCATCCTCGGGCGCTGACTCATTCAAATTTATTGCCTAATTTTGCATGCGCAGGTAATATCTTATATTAAACATATTAGGTCTTGCAAGCTATATGAACAAAGTCTTAGTAATCGGATGTCCCGGCGCTGGAAAAAGTACATTTTCACGTAAGCTGGCACAAAAAACAGGTCTACAACTCCACTATCTTGACATGCTCTGGCACAGACCCGACCGCACGACAGTAGGCCGCGAGGAGTTTGATGAGAATCTCCAAAAGATACTTACAACCGATCAGTGGATTATCGACGGCAACTATCTCCGGACCTTAAAAATGCGTATTGAAGAATGCGACACCGTGTTTTTCTTCGATCTACCGGTCGAGGTATGTCTTGCAGGCGTTGAAGCACGCATGGGCAAACCACGCGAAGACATGCCTTGGACTGAAACAGAATGTGACGAAGAGTTCCGTCAATGGATTCTGGAGTTCCCGAAATATCAGCTACCGGTCATCGAACTGCTCCTTGAATCTTACAAATCAGACTGCCGCATCATCCGATTCACTTCCAGAAAAGAAGCCGATGATTTTATAAACACCTTGTAGGATGGCCTCATTTACAAGATTTTCAAGACAGTGTTTCCGTTATAAGTCATCCTGACTTCCTTATTTACAAGTATCCTATCTTTTCCCTGAAAAATACACCTTTCATAATCAACTAATAATCGGACATTTACAGCAGCAGACAGCCTAAAATGCGTATTTATTCAAAAATTTTTTACTTTTTTTGTTACAATCCGAAGCATGCTCCGTTAAGATAAGTGAAAGCCACTTAAAACAAGGTTTAAATCCGACATCGACGAGTGGCATTTTTACCAAGCTGAGATATCAGCAGGGATTATTTAACAGTTTAAATTCATCAGCAAAGACAAGTGCCTACAGATATTCTGACATCAACCTTCATGGCGTTCCGGGCAAAACTCCGCAGTATGGCTGCGGGTATTGCAGGCTCAGAGGAAGCTGACGACATCATTCATGATGCGTTCTGTCGTCTGTGGTCACGACATCCAATCATTGAAGATGAAACAGAAGCACTCAAACTAAGCTACACGGCTGTCCGCAACTCTGCTATCGACTCCTACCGACGCTCGACAAGCCGGCCGACAGTCTCAATCGAAGATTCATGCCATATAATCGAGCAGGAAGATGAAACGGAAACAACAAAGGAAAGACAACAGACATACGAAGCCGTTGTCAGTCTCAGCCGACGGGTTCTCAACAAACGGCAATTCGAGGTGTTCGAGCTCCACGACATCAAAGGACTCGGATATGAAGAAGTGGCTGAAACACTCGGCATGACACAGGAAAATGTTCGTGTGACCCTCAGCAGGGCACGCAAATCAATCAGAGAAATCTACCGTAAAACCCAGACAGTATGAAACAGCATGAAATAACTCTCCCGGAGCTACTCGAACTCATCGAACGCTTCTATGACTGCTCGCTTTCAGACGAGGAGGAGAGACAATTGCGCCTCACCATATCGTCGACCACATACTCTCATCCGTCAATTGACGAGGCTAAAGCATTGATGGGATTCCGCCGGCCGGATGCGTCCACCCGGACAACCGCAATACCTACCCGACAGACCGACCGCCACAGCAACCGCCCGAACATCCGCATCACTCTCAGCATAGCGGCGGCGTTGGCTCTCCTGCTCACACTCGGCATCAACCTTGCCGACCGACCTCTTCCAAATTCCGGCAGCGATGGAAAATGTATCGCATACACCAACGGAAAATGTATCACAGACGAAAGCGATGTCATCAGGCTACTCACCGAAGACCTGCGCGAATTTGACGATGCCGTCGATGACTCCGACCGCTCATTTGCCGACGAACTCGGCGACATAGCCCCTATCATCGAGACATACGAGTCACCAATCGATTTTTCCGACATCTGAGTCAGCGACCATCATTTTAACGTACACAATAAAATTCACTTTTCAATATGAAACGACTATTTATAATAATGGCAGCCTTATTAGCTCTCCGGCTGTGTGCCGCAGCGCAGTCGGGACTTGAAATCAGCCGGCTTTTCGGAGGAAAATACAGCTCGGATCCTACCGTAACCGAAACAATGATGAGCGGCGACCAAAACTTCCTTCGCAGCCACAAACTCAGCACATTCGCCACATTCAAGGGTAATGCAGAAAAATATGAACCTATAGTCCAGCCTCTTGTCGTGGCTGACGGATCGCATGCCACAGCCCGAAACGTGCGTTATCGCGACGGCAAACTGCACTATGCGTTCTTCGTGCTTCCACAGATAAACTCCGACGGTAAAAAGCTTAACCGCTATCTCTATTACCTCAACAATGACAGAGCCAAGAAACCGACGGTCATGGTCATTTATTTCGACGGGCCTATCAGCAACACAAAAGCTGAAGCACTTATAAAATCCATCGCGAAACAATAATCAGGACATCCGTCAATCCAAGACTCACATTCTATAATCTTAGTATCGACAGTGAAACGTCGTAAAATCACAATCCATAATAATTCATACACCAAACTGAATCACGATATGCTACGCAAACTCCTATTCACAGCCACAATCATCGCTGCAACATTCTCGGCAAACGCACAGACCGACACAACGCAGAGTGTGCCGTGCGACACTCTTCTCAATGCCTCTACCGCAAGCAGCATATATGTCATATCATCGGCATCTTCGACCGCAATAACAGTCAAAAACCTCAACGGCGGTCAGGATACATTTTTCTATAACTCGGGCAACCAGAAAAAAACATACGGTTCAATAACCCAGACACAAATAAATTACCCGGATATCAGCGACATTGTTGTGTGCGAAACGCCCAACGACGTTAAAATCCGATTCACCAGTTCGGAAGGCGAACCACTCTCCTACACCTTTACATTCGCCGACCCGGACAACCGCTCGATAAAATCATATATCGGTACCAAAGGAAGTGATTTCGGGTTTACGATTTCACATAAAAAATCGACAAAATGGGATGTCATTTCAGACGGCATCGGATTCGGATGGGGAACTCCGATAAATACCAATACTGACATGAATGTATCGATGTGGAAAAGCAGTGAATTCATATTCAACATGATTCTCGGTATCAAGATGACACACCGCAGGCATTCGCTTTCAATGGGTTTCGGTATCCATTGGCAGGAACTCACCACAAAAGGGCCGAACTACTTCAGCAAGAACAATGACGGCAAGATATCACTCATACCCTACGCCGACGGGCAGACAAACGGAGAATCACGTATCAATCTTTTCAGCCTGCAGATACCGTTGCTCTATGGAATAAAGTTCGGACATAAAAACTATTGCGGATTCAAGCTTGGACCGGTGCTCAATTTCAACACAGGTGCGCACATCGAGACAAAATATTCATTTGAAGGAAGCGACTACAAGATAAAGACAGGCGACATCAACCAGCGAAGAGTGACTTTGGACGGAATGGCAATATTCAACTACCGTTGCATCGGAGTCTACGCCCGCTATGCCCCAATGAAACGCCTCAACACATCTACAGGACTGGAGTTCGGAACATTCTCGACAGGTGTCATGCTTAGCTTCTGATACATCAGCAATCAGATTTCCATACAAACACAAACATCACCGGGACGGCTGCATCGCGCAGTCGTCCCGGCTTCATTCTTATTTCGAACTTAACTTTACTTTATTCAAGACTGATTCACAGTCCCGCTGAATAACAGGTATATAATGTTTCACATTTCAATCCATTGTAATAATGGCAAAAGCTACATTCCTGCTCAATAATTCTGAGTGAGCGATGAATTGTAGAGCGTAGCGGTCTTTGGAAATGGGGTAATCCATAAGGGAGAATCGGGGCTGACAGTAAATTTACCGTCCTCTCCACAATCATGGACAACCGTCTTGCGATAGGCATCCTCGGTGTTCCAGCGCTTACGGTCAAGGAAATTATAAATTGTGGTAAACATTTCCTGACGTTTGTTGCGCTGAAGAATCTCCATAGCCTGTGCCTCGGTTGAGATATCAGTACGGTCAAAATAGTGAGGATTGTCTCCATATATGCGACGGTCGCGCACCTCATCGACAAAACGGAGACCTTCGCGGTACTGACCGGCACGTATCATACACTCGGCAATCGTATAGTACATGTTTTCGGTACGCAGGCCATAGGAGTTATAGTGCACATCCCAGCTACCACACATATAAGAGTCAGCAGGTCCATAGCCCGATGTATCGCCCCAGCCGTCCTGAGTAAACTGACCGAGCACCATAAGCACGTCATCAGGGTCTATCTCAGAGGCATAATCCGGTGTACAGATGACACCACCCCATTCACCTATATTTGAATTGTTGTGGTAGCAGAGCAGATAGTTGTTTGGAGAAGCATGAGGAATAGTCCATGCGCCGACCTCAAGCGCGGCGAGACGGTCTTCAAGCGTGCTGTTGAACCTGACTGCCTCACGGGCATACTTGAGCGCCTCGTCATAACGTTTCATCTGCATCAGCACCATAGCCCGCACACCGTTGCCGAAATCAGCACCGATACGAAACGGGTTATTGACAGAACTTTGCGTAAGATCAGCGATTACATCGTCGCTACAATCGTTCAATATGCACTCATAGACTTCCTTGATGGTGCGTTTGGTCTTCTGTTCCTGAACATTAGTGTTATCCACATAGGCCACACCTCCGAGTCGGGCTGCCGTGGTTTCGTCATATTGCGCAGCGTAAAGATTGACCATCAGGAAGTGAAACCATGCACGCATAATCTGAGCTTCGGCCTTTACACGCTTCTTAGTGCCGGTATCGCCGGAAACCTCATCGACTTTCGAAATGATGACATTCATGTAGTTGATATAGCTGTATGCCGATTCATAACTGCCGTCGGAGGTGGCAAGCTCGACACGGTCTACAGACTCATCACCGGCAAGAGCGGCATATTCAGCCGTACTGCGGTCTGCGAGTATAGAGGCCGGCGTTTTCCACAATTCAGGATAAGTGTTGCCACACATTGTCTCGTAGTAGGCGGTCGACGAAAGCGTGTAGCGCTGTTCGAGCAGAGTTTCAAGGTCAGAGATATTGTCGAGTGTGGTCTTCCCTTTCGGTACGATGTCAAGCTTATCGTCACACGACACAAAAAGCAGCAACATCGCTATGAATCCATATATTTTTTTCATTACAGACTGATTTTAGAGGTTAAAGAAGAGACTGAAAGTATAGCTGCGCGGCACTTTGTCGATGTGTCGTCCGCCTGAGATTGCTTCCGGGTCGATATTGCGGGAATTACGTGCCCATGTCCCGAGATTGTTGACCTGAAAACGCAGACGGATATCATTGAGACCTATCTTCCGGCAAAGCTTAGGATCAAAATTATAGCTGAGCATCACGTTGCGGAATTTCAGATAATCGGCATGGACAACGTTGGTGTTGCGGTATGACGCATAGTTCAGATATTTGTAGTCTTTCTGAAAATATCCGTTGGCGGGATATGATGTATCGCCGTGCCAGTAGCGGAGTGCGCTGGAGGAGACTGCACCGTTGCCGAATGTATTGCCGTAGCCGTAACCACCGCCGGCACTTTCCGACCATTCATCGTTTCCGACACGCATGTAGTGGCCGCCGTAATAGTTGAACATAGCAGAGAGCGAAAATCCATTCCAAGTGATTGTCGGGGTAATCGCCCCTGTGAATTTAGGAGTAGCAGGACCTGAATAAATAACATCGTCAATGGTAAACTCACTGTTGGAGATCGAAGTGGTATGCTCTTCGCCATTATGGTCACGCCATCCCATATACCAAAGACCGTCAACCTCTTTCAGACCGGTATAGTCGAACGAGAACAGAGAATTGATCGGATAACCTTCGTGGAGCAAAGCAGAGCTAAGATATTCCACACCACTGTTCACATGGTGTGAGACCGATGTCACCTCATTGTGGTTGTAGGCGAAATTGAATCCGAGACGGATTCCGAGACTGCGACGTCCATGCGACGGGAGTATCACACCGTCGAGCTGGAGTTCGACACCACGGTTAATCATGTTGCCGCTGTTGATTGTCAGGCTCGACCAGCCGGTCGTGCGGTCAAGGTCTGTGATTGTAAGCAGGTCAGAACCACTCTTGTGATAGTAGTCAAGCGAACCGTTGAGACGATAGCCGAGAAAAGCGAAATCGATACCGGCATTCCATGTCGCAGTCTTTTCCCAGCGGAGCTGGTCGTTGGGAGGAGTCTGAAGATTACCTTGCTTGCCACCCGTAATAGAGTTAGTGGATATTGTGGCGGTCAGATAGCTCGTAGAATTCGGGTCTATATTGCCTGTCAGGCCATAACTTGCACGGAGTTTCAGAGCGTTGAGCCAATTATAGTCACGAAGGAATGTCTCGTTGTGCGCATTCCAGCTGCCACCCACCGACCACAGCGGACGACCACGGAATTTAGGGTCAGCGCCGAAAAGGTCTGTCTTGTCTACGCGGTAGCTTGCCGAAACCGAATAACGGTTATCATAGACATAGCTTCCTGTGACATAAAGCGAATAGTAGCGATGAAGGATATTGGTGGTTTTGAACGTTGACGGTGCGCCATATACAGGATTGTCCGCGCCGAAAACATTTGTTGTCGGATTGTTTATATAGTCCCAGTCGGTCTTGAGATTAAGATTGGTCTGGGTAGCCTCGTCATAGCCGAGCATCACACTGCTTTCGCTTGTTGTCTTGGTCTGACGATATTCCATACCGGCCACAGCATCAATGAAATGTTTTCCGGCAAAAGTGTTTCGATAGCCGGTCTGTGCCCTGAATGTATAGTATTTTGCCTCCTGTGTATAGGTTTCAAGACTACCACCGTCGGGAACATGGTGTTTCGCCTCGGTTTTGGCAACCTGAGTCATGCCGTAATGCTCCGGATCAGCCATCCACGCATCGAAATCCATATCCGCACCCCACCAGTCTTTGCTCGTGTCGTCGACCCATTCCATCACTGATGAAGCTGTTGTGTAGAGATTATATATATTTCTCATCATATATGAATCAGCCTCGTGAACGGTGCGTGTACGGGCGAAAATATCCTCATACTGGAACTGGCCTGAGGCAGTCCAGCCGGGAAGTATGTTGAAATTCGCGTGAATGAATGTACGGGTGTTTGTGTAACGCCGTTTTGAGAAATTACGGTCCATCTCATCGGCGAGATTGAAAGTCGGATTTTTCAGTTCGTAGACAGGGTTGTCAAACGCATTGTGACCGGTATAGATCGCAGCTTCCATCCCGCGACGTGTACCGTCGGCATCATACATTGATTCGTAGGGAAGGAATGAGTTGATTGAGCCATACTCGCCAAGACTATGAGTCTTGCTGCGCGTATTAAGCACATTTACCCCGAATGAGAGGTCAAGCCATTTACAAGCCTTAAGATCACCACGATATTTGAAAGAAAGAGAATTCTGGTTCTCGTTCCGGACTCCCATATTGTCACTCGAATAGTTGACATTGAAGCTTGAACTGAGTGAATTGCCCTGCATTCTCATGGAAAGATTATAGAGCTGGGTGATTTGTGTGCGGTCATGCACGTCCATATATTCCTTTCGGTAGTCATTGAGTGCCCAGTCACTGAGAGTCGCATTCAAATCCGCATCGCTCAATTCACCTTTGCGGTTCTGAAGCAGCATACGCATCACCTTCGAGATGTTTCCGCGACGGTTATTGTCATAGTCGGTCATGACACTGTTGAGACCGGCCTGCCCAGGCTCGGCAAGCATGGCATTGAAATTGTAGCGTTCAAGCTCGATCATCTCTGCTGCCGAAGCCCAGCCATAGTTGCCATAGTCCTGTTTCTCGCTGATGGTCAGGTCTGTGTTGAAGTCGATGGTCATGCGCTGCTGGCTTGCTCGCTTGGTAGTGATGACTATCACACCATTCGAAGCGCGAGCACCGTAGATTGATGCGGCAGCCGCATCCTTCAGCACAGTTATATTCTCTATATCGTAGGGATTGACCGTAGAGATGCCACCTTCAATCGGCAGACCGTCAACCACAATCAGCGGGCTTGACTTAGCCTGAAACGTGCCTACACCACGGATTGTAAAGGCATCCTCATCGGTCGAATTTTTCTTAGGATCCATCACAAGCCCCGGAACAGTACCCTCAAGGCGCGATGCAAGGTCAGTTGTCGAACGTTTGTCAAGATCATCGGATGTCAGAACCTGATATGAACCGGTGGCACTTTCACGCTTGATGTTCTGATAGCCCGTTACGACAACCTCGTTCATCATGTTCGGTGCCGGCTGCATTCGGATTCTGATATATCGTCCTCCATTGTCGACCTTGATTCTCGCTGTTTTCATTCCGACATACGAAATCACCAGCGTAGGATTTTTCTTGCCCGACATAAGAGTGAAATTTCCATCAACATCAGTCGATGTCCCTTCCTTGGAATCCTCCACCAATACCGTAGCTCCCGGCAGAGGGTCTCCGTCTTCGTCAAATATAGTTCCCGAGATAGTTTTTTTCTCGATTTTCTCCATAGATGTCCTGACATTATCTTTTCCCGCCTGAGCGCTGACGCCGACCGGCAATGTCATGGCCATTGTCCCGGTCAATAAATATAAGATTGGTTTATACATGTGATAAATGGGGATTGATTGGTTAGTAAGACCTTCTTATTTATAACTCTATTCCTTGCCTATGGCAGCATTCAATATCTCCGCTATTTTTTCATTTGACGGACGCTCCGCATCAACTGAGATGAATTTGCGGTCTTTGCCGATGAGCAGGAAACGGGGAATTCCCATTATGCCCATAGCATTCATGAATTCATCACCCGAACTCTTGTCAAATATATATTGTGGCCATTCCGGTTTGTCACGGTCAAGTTTCTTAAGCCATGCCTGACGGCTGTCATCTCGCGAAATGCTTATGAAAGTTATACCTTCGTTACCTTTGAACTGCTCCACAACCTTTTCCATATATGGAATCTCACGGCAACACGGACCACACCATGTAGCCCAGATGTCGATATAGACAACACTTTCTCCGAGAAGGTCGGAAAGATGACATTTCGAACCGTCGGGAGAGATGATGACAGGATCAGTCGGCACGACATCGCCGTTGCTGACTTTAGGCTTCATGCTTTCATAAACCTCCATGATGCGTTCTTTTACCATAGGGGCACGTGATAGCTGTGGCTCGACTGCAGCAAAAAAATCCTGCACATCATTTTCAGACGGACTATACATCATGAACATCGATCCCAACGTCATCCACAGGCTTTTCTTGTTTCCCTCATTTGTCAGCACGCTGTCGATTCCTGCAAACTGATCTTTCATGTAGTCAATAATAGAAGCGGCATTTCCTTTGCGATGGATATCAGACCGGTTATACCAATAGTTTATAATGCCGGTCAGACGCGATTCGTCAGCATTCGGATCTATCGTCGCTATTATTGAATCCATCTGAGCTTTATGATCGGTTTTCGAATATGATGAGTCCATGCCGAGAAGTCTGAGCAGCACTTCATTATAATAAGCATCTGTCATGCGTGAGTAGCGAGACTTACGAGGCTCTTTGACTGAGGCAAGGAGTCTTCTTGCCTCACCTGCATTCTTCTCAAGACGGTCAAGATAGTCGGAAAGGACAAATGGAAGATCGGGGCTCGGCTTATACTGCATGGGGTAGAAGCCACGGGTATAGGCGTTGAGAAATTTGTTTTCCGCCAGATTGTCACCACTGAATGCCACATCACCACCTTTGTCTATATCCATAACAGTGGTCTCTCCTCGTTTAAGATATGCTCCGAACGGTTCACTCTCGACATAGACCAATACATCCACAGCCTCGGCAGGAAGATCGAAATCAAAGACGAAACTACCATCAGCAGCGGTCTTGACAGTCTGGACATAATTGTCTCCGTCGTAATCATAGACGACTGCAACCTCCGTAGGCTCGCTGACATTTATTTTGCCTTTGAGCAACGGGGAACCATCAGAAGCAAAAAGGATATTCGAGAAAAAGCCGGATAAAAGAATTAAGGATAAAAACCTCAAGCACAAATTAAACATAGGAATGATATATTGAATGGTTACTGATTATATTTGCATTTTGTACTCGCAAATATAGAATTACAGCATAAAAACCACAAAATTATTGTTTTCGGAATCGTAAAATTGAGATTTATGGAATTGAATTTAACTCTATTATTTAAATTTTCATAACAGTATAAAAATTTTAAGACACCGTAGTCAGGCATAATGCTTAACTGCGGTGTCTTTATAAAATCGGGGAAATAAAGCTTTCGGAATCGCGGGTCAGCCATTCATATCCCTAAGCTGCGCACGGTAGCGGGCAGGAGTCATGCCTGTCGTCGCCTGAAAAGTTGTATAGAATGTCGATAGAGAACTGAAGCCGACTTCCGCACAGACTTGTTTCAGCGGCATATTCGCGTCCAGATCGGAAATCAAAGATATTGCCTCACGAATGCGGTAATCATTGATGACCTGCGTAAAGGTCTTGCCCATCGAATCATTGATCGCTCTCGATAGATATGTCCTGTTGGTCGAAAGTTTCTCGGCCACAGCCCCGACCGTGATTGACGGATCTGTGAAAAGTTTATGCTCCGACATCAGAACAGTAAAACGCGACATCAGGTCATCGGCCTTGTCGCCGGAAAGACCGGAACTTCCCGGGCTCTTTGTTTTATCGGCTTTTTCAATCCGTTCGAGCAGTAATTGTTCCCGTGACATATATTCACGGTTCTGCGACACGATTGCCCGATAGAGTCTGTCCTTTTTTCTATAATTGAAATATGTAAGTCCAAGCAGCATAAGGATGCCTGCCACACAAACCGCCAGCAGCATAATCCGATGGCGTGTCTCCATAAGCTCAATGCGCTGCTCATCTATGATCCGTTCATTGTTATATACTTCATGACGGATACGGTTTTCATGCAACGCCCGTTCGCGGCTGAGCTTAAACATGCTGTCCTGACGAGCCTGATAGTCAAGACTGCAGTCAAGAGCTTTCTGATAATATCCGGCATTACGGTAGGCATATACAAGCTCTTTTATAATCTCCGGCAAATGAATTTTCATTTCCGATGATTTTACATAGCCAAGCCCATGTTCCAACACCTCTATAGCGGCCTTGACATTATTGTCACGTCTCAGCAGACTGGCGTATGAGAGATATGTAGCCGAAATTGACGAGCCATCGACATTGCCGAAGTTTTCCATCGCATTGGCATAGTTGCTGTATGCTGTCGATATGTCACCACGCTTCTCTGCAAGCTGCGCTTTAAGAAGATACAGCTCAGGTTCTCCTCCAAAACCGCCCTCTTTATGAAGCTCCTCAATCTCTCCGAGCAATTTTTCCACACGGTCGAGACTGTCTGACATAATATAGAAATGCGCCAACGCCTCTTTGGCATAATATAAAGGTATAGGCTCACCTCTTTTCTCAGCGATTTCATGAGCCTGTTCGGCAAGTTTCTGTCCCGACACATCGTTCATTGTCAGATATGCGCCCGAAAGGTTGGAAAGGACTATTCCGTAACGTCGCTCATCATTTATGGCCTTGGCATCTTCAAGAGCCTTATAGTAATAAGATGTGGCGGTATACATGTCATTATGCACAAACATATAGTACATGGCCATGCTGTTGTTGATTGAAAGCAGCGCGTCATGGTTATCGGAATTGTCGGCGATTATCCTCGCCTTTTCCAGATTACGGAAACAGCTGTCAGCATCCGTATCAAAATCTGACGATCCGAGCACTATCAGGCCGTAAAGCTCACAAAAATCCCTGTCGCCCGTAAGCTTTCCGACCGCCATAAGCCTTTCGGCATATTCCTTTGACCGTTCCCTGTCGCCTATATTCATATAATAAAATGCTATGGTCTTCAACAGTTCCTTGTCATTCGGATTGTTTTCAAGGGCTGAAAGGTAGGCTTTGATTGTATCTTTTCCGCCTATGGCTTCGGCACGAAGCATGAAAGGCGATGCCAGAGACATCGCCAATATCAAAATATGAATCAATATTTTAATTTTCATGCAGGAAATGCTATCGTGTGGAGAGAAGGAGAGAATTTGAGATGACAGGAATGACTGTTTCCCCGCATCAGTCAAGTTTCAGCACTGCAAGGAAAGCTTTCTGCGGAACTTCGACCGAACCGATCTGCTTCATGCGCTTCTTGCCCTTCTTCTGTTTTTCAAGAAGTTTCCGTTTACGCGATATGTCACCGCCATAACACTTTGCTGTCACATCCTTACGCACTGCTTTTATGGTCTCACGGGCAATAATCTTTGCTCCGATGGCAGCCTGAATAGCGATGTCAAACTGCTGACGTGGGATAAGTTCCTTGAGCTTCTCGCACATACGGCGTCCGAAAGTGACGGCATTGTCGACATGGGTGAGAGTCGACAGCGCATCGACACTCTCTCCGTTAAGAAGAATGTCGAGCTTGACAAGCTTTGACTCGCGGAAATCGTGCAGATGGTAGTCAAACGATGCGTAACCCTTCGAGATACTCTTGAGTTTGTCATAGAAATCAATCACAATCTCACCGAGCGGCATGTCAAAAATCAGTTCCATGCGGTTGCCGGAGATATATTCCTGCTTCACAAGCTCTCCGCGCTTGGCAAGACAAAGGGTCATTATCGGCCCTATGTAATCGGCCGCCGTGATGATGGACGCACGGATATAAGGCTCTTCAATGTGGTCGATAAGCGTCGGTTCGGGCAGACCGGAAGGATTATGGACTTCGGTCATGTTTCCGTGTTTGTCAAAGACTCGGTATGAAACGTTCGGCACAGTGGTAATCACGTCCATGTCAAACTCACGGCCGAGACGCTCCTGAATGATTTCCATGTGGAGGAGTCCGAGGAATCCGCAACGGAATCCGAATCCGAGAGCCATCGACGATTCCGGCTGGAAAGTCAGAGATGCGTCATTGAGCTGAAGTTTTTCAAGCGACGAACGAAGGTTTTCAAAATCTTCGGTCTCTATGGGATAGACACCTGCGAAGACCATCGGCTTCACTTCCTCAAAACCGTCGATTGCATTCTCACAAGGAGTGTTGACATGAGTTATCGTATCACCTACCTTTACTTCACGCGAAGTCTTGATACCTGAAATGATATACCCTACATTACCGGCCGAAAGTTCCTGACACGGTTGCATGTCGAGCTTCAACACACCTATCTCATCGGCATTATACTCCTTGCCGGTGGCGACAAACTTCACGAAGTCATTTTTACGTATCGTGCCGTTGACAATCTTGAAATATGCGATAATGCCTCTGAACGGATTGAATACAGAGTCGAAAATCAAAGCCTGAAGAGGCTCTGCGGGATCACCTTTCGGAGCAGGGACTCTCTCGATGATGGCCTGAAGAATTTCAGGCACACCGATGCCGGTCTTGCCACTGGCACGGATTACTTCCTCCGGATCACATCCGAGAAGATCCACAATCTGATCCTCGACCTCCTCGGGCTTCGCACTGTCGAGATCCACTTTATTAATTACGGGGATAATCTCAAGATTGTTGTCAATGGCCATATAGAGGTTCGAGATGGTCTGAGCCTGAATGCCCTGCGAAGCGTCGACGATAAGAAGAGCACCCTCGCAGGCTGCAATCGAGCGCGACACCTCGTATGAGAAGTCCACGTGTCCCGGAGTGTCAATCAGGTTTAACACGTAGTCATCACCGTTCAGACGATAATTCATCTGGATAGCGTGGCTCTTGATTGTGATGCCTCGTTCGCGCTCCAGATCCATATCGTCAAGCACCTGTGCCTGCAGATCCTTTCCTGCAACAGTGTTGGTATACTCAAGAAGACGGTCGGCAAGCGTACTCTTGCCGTGGTCGATATGGGCTATAATACAGAAATTGCGGATATTTTTCATACTGACTGCAAAGTTAGCAAATATTTTCCTCCTATTATTATATATAGTATATGAATTTTATAATCGACCCCTATGCGAACAACTATTTTCAGACTTAGCCCCCCGTTTCACATAGTCAAATTGATAGATTTTGGATAATTTTTACATTTTATCAAAAAAAGTTTGCAAGAAATTTGGCAGTTTCAAAAAAACGTCCTACCTTTGCAGCGCAAAACCAAGAAACATGGTGAGCATAGCTCAGTTGGTTAGAGCGTCGGATTGTGGTTCCGAAGGTCGTGGGTTCGACCCCCACTGTTCACCCTAAGTAATTTTGCCCAATAAAGGTGGCCCGGAAATTCCGAGCCACCTTTATTATTTTCACTTCTCAGTTTGTAAGATTAGGCAGATTGGACATTTATTTCAGATATCTGTCAGATTTCACTTCGAGCCTGCCTGTTAGTTCGAGGACTCGCGGAGCGCCGGTCGGGATCTCCTCTGCGACAATCTCCTCCGGGGTTTTCCCGAGCAGCATCATGACCAAGGCACGGAGCGAATTGCCGTGGGCGGCGACAAAAACCGTATCATATAAACCAAGCGCAGGAGCAATAAGCTCCTCCCAACACGGTTTTACACGAGCCACCGTGTCTTTCAACGACTCTGTCAGCGGGAGAGAATCCTTTGCAAGCAGAGCATAGCGCTCCTCGATTCCGGGAAAACGTTCATCGTCGGCCTGAAATGCAGGCGGAGCGACATCATAGCTGCGCCGCCATATATGAACCTGTTCATCTCCATATTTTTCGGCCGTCGCAGCTTTGTTCAGCCCTTGTAGCGCGCCGTAGTGACGTTCGTTCAGATGCCAGTCTTTCACTACAGGCAACCACATCCTGTCCATAGCGTCAAGAGCAATGTCGAGTGTCTGGATTGCACGCCTAAGATAAGAAGTGAAACAATAACGAGGTTTCAAGCCTGACGCAGCAATCAGCTCGCCGGCATGACGGGCTTCTTCCCTCCCTTTTGGCGAAAGCTCAACGTCAGTCCAGCCTGTAAAACGGTTTTCAAGATTCCACTCACTTTGTCCGTGGCGCAGAAGTATGAGATTTTTCATAATCGAATATGTTTATTGTAATACCATAGAAACACTGGCATTCCTTTTATAGTTCAAAAAAAGAATGGTTTTTATTCACCTTCGTTAACATTTAAAGAGTCATTTTGACACCAAACAGTTAACAACAGTTAAATATACTGGAAATATTTGCACGGTACAGAATAAGTGCATACCTTTGCAACGCAAAACGGAAATGACACCGTTTAAAGCTTACCAAAAACGCGAAAATAGCTCAGTTGGTAGAGCACAACCTTGCCAAGGTTGGGGTCGCGGGTTCGAGTCCCGTTTTTCGCTCTAAAAGAGAACATTAACATAATTTCTGTCAAAGCGCAACAAACGCGAAAATAGCTCAGTTGGTAGAGCACAACCTTGCCAAGGTTGGGGTCGCGGGTTCGAGTCCCGTTTTTCGCTCTAATATTATCTTCAAGTCGCTTTTGACAGTTTATTGTCCGGGTGGTGGAATTGGTAGACACGCTACTTTGAGGGGGTAGTGGCCGTAGGGCTGTGTGAGTTCGAATCTCATCTCGGACACCTCGAAAATCCTGATTAAGATTTTCTTAGTCAGGATTTTTTATGAAAAATTACAGAAAGAGCGATGCTTTTTTAGCATAGCAAGATAGCAACGGCGGTTTCTAATCTTATTCTGTAATAAAAATACAATAGTCAGACTTCTGACAGATTTATCGTCCGGGTGGTGGAATTGGTAGACACGCTACTTTGAGGGGGTAGTGGCCGTAAGGCTGTGTGAGTTCGAATCTCATCTCGGACACTTCGAAAAAATCCTGAATGCTTAAATTTAAGCATTCAGGATTTTTTCTTTTTATATCTGTCAACCGCATGTCAGCACGCATGCGCCTACAGTGTTTCTTCAAAACAAATGCGACTTGGGCTCATTGTAATAAACTTGTCCTAAATTTTAGGACAACGAATGGCATATTTATCCTAATTTTCAGGACAGCATTAACACTCGCGCATTGGTTTATTTATTGCTGGCGGTTCAGGTTTTCAGGGAATAATTCGTATATTTGCCAATAGTTTCTCAATGACGTAACAAAACTTCCGATTAGCCGTATGGAATTTTAGACATCCGACATGCCATATAAGGAAGTCCACGACATCAGGGCAAACGTTAATCCAGATATACAACCGACATACGATATGAAAGGAATAGTATTGGCAGGCGGCTCAGGTTCAAGGCTCTACCCTATCACCAAAGGTGTGAGCAAACAGATGCTTCCCATCTATGACAAACCGATGATTTATTATCCGATATCGACCCTTATGCTTGCCGGCATCAGGGATATACTTATCATCTCCACCCCTCACGATCTCCCGGGGTTCAGACGGCTGCTTGGCGACGGTTCGGATTTCGGTGTAAGATTCGAATATGCCGAACAGCCATCGCCCGACGGCCTTGCCCAAGCTTTCATTATCGGAAAGGATTTCATCGGAGACGATTCGGTATGCCTTGTGCTTGGCGACAATATTTTCCATGGAGCAGGATTTTCAAAAATCTTGTGTGACTCTGTCACAGCAGTTGAAAATGAAGGAAAAGCCAGCGTGTTCGGTTACTGGGTAAACGACCCCGAACGCTACGGAGTAGCAGAGTTCGACAAAAACGGCAACTGCCTCTCTATTGAAGAAAAGCCACAAAATCCGAAATCGAACTATGCCGTGGTCGGACTTTACTTCTATCCCAACAAAGTTGTGGGAATAGCAGAGACAATCAGCCCGTCGGAACGCGGAGAACTTGAAATCACGACTGTAAACCAGACTTTCCTTGACAACAACGAATTAAAAGTCACCACCCTGCCACGCGGATTTGCATGGCTTGACACAGGCACTCACGATTCGCTTGCCGAGGCATCTATATATATTGAAGTGCTTGAAAAGCGTCAGGGACTTAAAATAGCCTGTCTTGAGGGTATAGCCTACCGCCGTGGATGGATTTCACGCGAAAAAATGATAGAAATGGCCATGTCAATGAGCAAGAACCAGTATGGTCAGTATCTCATGAAGGTCATAGAAGAACTTGACGGCGATAATATCTGATATAAAACGGTAACATGAAAGTAATCGAGACCGACATAGAAGGATTAGTCATAATCGAACCGAAGATTTTCACCGACTCGCGCGGATATTTCTTCGAAAGCTATTCAAAGCAGGAGTTCGATAAAAACATATGCCCGATAGACTTCGTGCAGGACAACGAAAGTTGTTCGACATACGGTGTGATGCGCGGACTGCACTTCCAGCGGCCACCTTTCACTCAATCCAAACTGGTGCGCTGCGTTAAAGGAGCTGTGCTCGATGTCGCAGTCGATATCAGGAAGGGATCGCCGACCTACGGCCAGCACGTTGCCGTCGAGCTGACCGACGAAAACCATAGGCAGTTCTTCATACCACGCGGGTTCGCTCATGGATTCGCAGTATTGAGCCGGACAGCCGTATTTCAATACAAATGCGACAATTTCTATGCACCTCAGGCCGATGGCGGAATCTCCATACTCGACTCAAGCCTCGGTATAGACTGGCGTATCGACCCGGCTAATGCGATACTTTCGGAAAAGGATACCCGACATCCTATGCTTGCCGATTTCGACAGCTCGTTTGATATTGATATTAACCTCTACAGCTAACAATAATCTCTACCTTAAATTACCAAATTCTTTAATAAACTTTAAAATGGTACACAGATTTATTCTCAATGAAGTTTCATACTTCGGCCCCGGAGCTCGCAAGGAGCTGCCTGAAGTTATCAAACGCCTCGGCAAATCAAAAGCTCTCATCGTCACTGATGCCGGCCTCGTAAAATTCGGCGTTGCAAAAATGGTAACCGACGTGCTTGACGAAGCTGCCATCCCCTATGAAATTTTCAGCGATGTCAAGCCCAACCCCACTGTAACAAATGTAAAGAACGGCATCGAGGCTTACAAGAAATCTGGTGCTGACTTCATCATTGCAATCGGCGGCGGTTCGTCAATCGACACAGCAAAAGCTGTCGGAATTGTCATCAACAATCCTGAATTCTCAGACATAGTTTCGCTTGAAGGCTGCGCCCCCACTAAAAACAAGAGTGTACCCATCGTTGCGCTCCCGACCACTGCAGGAACAGCCGCTGAAACAACCATCAACTATGTGATTATCGACGAAGTCAATCAAAAAAAGATGGTATGCGTAGACCCCAACGACATCCCTGCCGTAGCTATCGTCGATGCAGAGCTTATGTATTCACTTCCCGCATCGCTCACAGCCGCTACCGGCATGGACGCTCTAACCCACGCAATCGAAGGCTACATCACCAAGGGGGCATGGGCGCTCAGCGACATGTTTGAAATCGAAGCCATCCGTATGATAAGCCGCAATCTCCCGACAGCTGTCGCCGAGCCTTCAAACGCGGTTGCACGCGATGCAATGGCTGTTGCACAATATGTTGCCGGAATGGCATTCTCAAACGTAGGTCTCGGCCTTGTCCACGGAATGGCTCATCCTCTCGGTTCACTCTTCGACATTCCCCACGGTGTGGCAAACGCACTCCTGCTCCCCACCATCATGGAATGGAACATGCCTGCATGTCTCGACAAATATCCTGCAATCGCTGAAGCGATGGGTGTCGACATCAGCGACATGACCCGCGAAGAAGCGGCACAGGCTGCATGCGACGCAGTGAAAGCACTCTCTATCAAGGTAGGCATTCCGCAGCATCTGTCGGAAATCGGCATCAAGGAATCTGACATAGATACCCTTTCCGAACAGGCTATCGCCGATGTCTGCACTCCGGGCAATCCACGTGACGTCGCCATCGAGGACATCAAGGCGCTCTATGCAAAAGTGCTCTAAACAACGTATCCAAGAACCATATCCCTTTCTATGAGAATACTCGTAACAGGAGGAGAAGGTCAACTTGGCAACTGCCTGCAAATGGCAGTTGCCAAGTCTTCTAACGAATATATATTCACTGATGTCGATGACATCGACATCACCGATCCCGAAGCTGTCGAACTCGGAGTCAAGGTAAACGACTTTCAACTAATTGTCAATTGTGCGGCCTTTACTGATGTGGACCGCGCCGAGCGTCAGGAAGATATTGCAGAGATGATCAATGCCACTGCTGCAGGCTACCTCGCAAAAGCGGCAAAAGACAACGGCATACCAATGATATGTATCTCCACCGACTACGTGTTCGGAGGCAATCTCGGCAACACTCCACGCAGAGAGGATGAACCTGTCAACCCGACAGGAGCCTACGGACGTACCAAGCTCCACGGCGAAGAGGCCATCATGGCAAGCGGCTGCAGCTATATGATAATCCGCACTGCATGGCTTTACTCGGAGTATGGCCGTAACTTTGTCAAAACAATGCTCCGTCTGATAAACGACCGTAAGGAACTTAATGTCGTGTTCGACCAGATAGGGACTCCGACCTACGCCCAAGACCTTGCCGACGCGATTGTCGACATCATCGACAACGGGAAATATATCGGTAATGACGGCATCTACCACTACTCGAACGAAGGTGTCTGCTCTTGGTATGATTTCAGCAAGATGATTCAGGAAATCTCACAGCCGGATGCCGACGGAAAATCTAAATGCGACATCCGTCCGTGTCACAGCAATGAATTTCCCTCCGATGCCGTGCGCCCATCGTTCTCAGTCCTTGACAAGACAAAATTCAAAGACACTTTCGGCCTCAGCATCCCCTTCTGGGTCGACTCTCTCAGAAAGTGTATTGAAAACATACAAAACCAGAATCATGAAGAAGCCTGAACGCAGCATTCTTATCACCGGTGGAGCAGGATTCATAGGCAACCACGTGGTTAGACTCTTTGTCAACAAATATCCCGACTATCTGATAGTCAACCTCGACAAGCTGACCTACGCAGGAAATCTTGCCAATCTCAAAGACATCGAGAACAGACCTAACTACCGTTTCGTCAAGGCCGACATAGCAGATCTTGACGAGATGCGCCGTGTGTTTAACGAATATGGGATAGACGGAGTGATACATCTTGCGGCTGAAAGCCACGTCGACCGATCAATCAAAGATCCTTTCACCTTCGCACGCACGAATGTGATGGGCACATTAGCTCTTCTTCAGGCCGCACGCGAACGATGGGAATCTCTGCCCGAACGCTATGAAGGAAAACTTTTCTATCACATCTCGACCGACGAAGTATATGGCGCACTCGAACTGACTCACCCCGAAGGAGTCGAATCTCCGTTTACGACCGCAGCCTCTTCGGAACACCATCACGCCTACGGTACAGAATTTTTTCTTGAAACCACCGGCTACAATCCGCATTCCCCCTACTCTGCCTCAAAAGCTTCGAGCGACCATTTCGTTCGCTCCTATCACGACACATACGGAATGCCGACACTCGTTACAAATTGCTCGAACAATTACGGACCTTACCAGTTCCCCGAAAAACTCATTCCGCTTTTCATCAACAATATCCGCAAAGGCAAACCACTCCCCGTCTACGGTAAAGGCGAGAACGTGCGCGACTGGCTCTTTGTCGAAGACCATGCACGCGCCATTGACCTGATATTCCACCGTGGGACTGTAGCAGAGACATATAATATAGGTGGCTTCAACGAATGGAAAAATATCGACCTCATAAAAGTCATCATACGCACAGTCGACCGTCTGCTCGGCAATCCGGAAGGCACAAGCGACAATCTGATTAACTATGTCACCGACCGCCCCGGCCATGACATGCGCTATGCCATCGATTCGCGCAAACTACAGCGTGAGCTCGGCTGGGAACCGTCATTGCAATTCGAGGAAGGTATAGAGAAGACCGTCAGATGGTATCTTGACAATGAAGAGTGGATGGACAACATTACCTCCGGCGACTATCAGCGCTACTACGACTATATGTATTCCAACCGTTAAGACACACTTCCCCACAACACATACAATCGCCTGACGGATAAATCCAAAATCCTGTGGCGATTGTTTTTATTCATAATCACTATTTCCGACACTATTTTCATGACTGACGTGATGACACCCTACGAACGCAGTCGTTGTATGGCAGCGATAAAGGGCAGGAATACAAAACCGGAGATGCTGGTAAGAAAATTCCTGTTCGCCAAAGGGCTGCGCTATCGCGTCAATTCACGAAAACTACCCGGTTCGCCCGACATTGTTTTCAGGAAATATAAAACCGTTGTGTTTGTCGACGGTTGTTTCTGGCACGGACATCAGGATTGCAGACTTTCAAGACTTCCCAAAAGCAATATCGATTTCTGGCGACATAAAATCAACCTCAATATAGCCCGTGACTATCGCGCCGATGTCGAATTGCGGTTGCTCGGGTGGAGAGTGATACGCGTATGGGAATGTTCATTGCGCGACAGCGCCTCACGCGAAGCCACGCTCACAGCCATCTACGAACAGATTGTCAGTCCTCACAAATGCGCCTCCTACACAATGATAGAGACCGAAAACGGGGTTGTAGCAGAGCCGACCGAAAGCTATGGCAAAAGATAAAATTTCCGAATTATATCATCAAAAAACGGGCAAGCACCATGTCTGACCAAAGTTTTACTTTCTATCGGCCATCACCGCAATTAGCTCCTTATATCAGATATTACTGGGCGCTGCGATTGCCCCGGTTCTCAAGCACGCTTACGTTTCCCATAGGATGTCCGCAAATAATCTTCCATCGCAAGACATCTTTCTTCATCCCTGAACTTTCGGCCTCGCAACCACGCTTCACAATCAGCGGACAGGTAAATTTTCCATCACATATCCTGAGTGAAGGCGAACTTGACACAATCGTAGCCGTCTTCCATCCACATGCCCTGAGCATGTTCATCGGCCCTGTGCTTCACGATTTCTACAACATGGAGATTTCGGGTCATGACCTTTCAGACCGGCATCTTGACTCTCTTGCTTACGATGTAGGAAATTGCGAGGACATACCGACATGCGTATCCATGATTGACAGCCGGTTGCTCGCACGCTTGAAAAGCATGCAAAGCCGGAAATACAGTGCAATGAAAGCCCTTAACTTCCGACGGCTCGACGCAGCTCTAAAACAGATTATGAATACGCATGATACACGTATGGACAAACTTTGTGAGTTGTCATGTCTCGGCAAAAAGCAGTTCGAATGACTGTTCAGGTCTCACATTGGCATGAATCCTAAGGAATATTCCCGCATCGTCCGTTTTCAAAAGACACTATGGCTCATGCAACGCCACGAACATTCCGTTGACTATGCAGAAATTGTATACTCTTGCGGATATGCCGACCAGTCACACTTCATCCGTGAATTCAAGCTGTTCACAGCTCATACACCAACATCACTTCTGACAGTTACAAAACCTTATTCAGACCTTTTCTCAAATCCATTTTATAGCACATCGTGAAATGTCCCTTTTGTTCTATCAGATTATTTCTGCCGGATGTAACTTTGCGGGAAAAACTGAAGAATATGGACATAACACAACCTAAAGTAACAGAAATCAATCCGGCAAACACAACCCGGGCCTACGCATTCGAAATGTGGATGAAAGCTCCAATGCCGATGGTCACTTTATTCAAAACCCTTGATGTCACACGGTTGCTGAAAGTAAGCCGCAATAGAGGGTTGAAATTCAACATGCTGATGTGCTGGTGTATCGGTAAAGCCGCGAGTGGCATCAAGGAATTCTACATGCTCCCTGTCGGAGAGTCGCTTCTGCACTACGATTCAATTGCAGTCAATACCATAGTTGCAAACAGCAAAGGTGAGGTCAGTTCGTGTGATGTTCCTTTCAGTGAAAACATCGAGACATTCAATGACGATTACATCAACCTGACACGTCGGGTTGCAGAATCATGCGTCAACCACGACATTGCCGACCGTATGGTAATAGGCACATCAGCACTTGCCGCCTACGATATAGACGGCGCGGTGGGGATGTATAGCGGAATCTTCAACAATCCGTTTCTGATATGGGGAAAATACCGCCGGAAATTCTTTAAAACAACACTGACAGTCTCTTTCCAATTCCATCATACACAAATGGATGGCGCTCACGCAGCCCGGTTCCTCACCGAACTGCAGAACACCACCCATCGGATTTGCTAATTATTTCCTATTGCCTGTTATTCGGGAAGCACATCGTAGGAGATTGCTTCAAGATAATAGTATGAAAGGTAGGGCTTGCCTTCCTTTTCCTGACGAGCAGCAATCTTGGCACGGAAATCGTTGATACGGTCTTCGAATGTCACGAGATTGCGCTGACCTTTGGCCGTACGCTCTGTCGCGCATCCACTTTCAGCCTTGGTCGCAGTCGAGTCGGCAGCGAGATCGCCGTTCTCAGCGGCTTTGGCTGCTGCAGCGGCCTGAGCTTCTTCGTTACGACGGATCATCTCCTGAATAGCAGCCTCATCGACACGTTCCTCACGAAGAATGCCCTTGACCTGCATCGGACGACGGACAACACTCTTCGGGAACGGCTCACCCATCAGAGGGAAAGCCTCACAACGAAGCATTATGCTGTCGGCAGCCCCGGCGATGAATGCTTTCTTACCACCATGTGCGCAGAGATGTGAGCACACACCTTCAACAACTATAGTGTCGCCAAGCATATTGTCGGCATTGGCAAGCACTTCGTCAACACTGACCGCATTGTCGGCCGACGCTTCGGCGGCCGACTTTGACGAACCGCCACATGAAATCATAATCATGCAGAAAACTGCAAGAATGGAAAAGATTGATGTTTTTTTCATTTGTTTATTGTTTTATAATTGTTTTGTTGACTATAGGAATTCAATCTTTAATAATAATCAGAGGTATGAACGAGAAAATCCCGCAGACCAATGTCACTACCGACGCAAGCGCAATATTCCTCCCTGACGACCTGCGACGGCGGTAAACCACAAGTATGATCAGTGTAAGAACAACATTGAGAAAAACGGCACGCCACGAGACATCACTTATGCGCGGGAAGGCATAGCAGTCGCTAATGGCTGTAAACGAAAGCTCAAAGGGGAATATGTAAGATGCGATTACTTGAGAAACGGAGTGTGAATACGATATATTATAATCAGCAAGCTTTGAATAATCGTCAGAATCAAGAACTGTCCAACGCGCCCCGTCGGAATTGGAAATCTTCACTACCCAGTTAAACATATTCTTTACGACCGAGATACGGTCTTTCGTCGGGTCTACTTTACCGACCGCGAGCGGACAGATGCGATAACCCTCACGCTCGATAACATAAAGATTATCGTTGGCATCGGTCATAAGGCCAAGATGACGGGTATCGACATTCTCCATGATAAACACATGCTGAGCATCGATTGAATCAGGCTTACGGATTTTCATCATGTACGGACGTCCGGCCTGCATCTTCAGATGAAATATGTCACCACGGTCATCGACCATCAGATAGCCTTCATCGTATGGCTTACGGCTTGTGACGTTTGCCGAAGCACTTCTTACCGGCAACCGGAAATCACGCTCTGTAAATATGTCGGTGAAACGACGTGTACGTCCTTCGACAATCCCGTTTGTTTCCATGTCGATAAACTCCACACGACCGTTTCTGAATCTGAACACTTCTTTCGGATCTTCAAGGTCGATTCGTGCCGGCATCGACTCCATCATCAGATAAACTTCAGGCTGCACTTTGTTGATGTCGCGAGGCAAAGAGGTAAAGACCCATTGTCCATGTTTCAGGGCAGGCACTGTGAGTTCGATGCCGTCAATAGAGTCAGGCATTTGCTCACGGGCCATGAGCTGAGTGAAATATATCTGTGGCAGAAGCGAGTCGCGCTGCTCTTTGCTGTAGAGACCCGGTATCCGCTTGCCTTCCGCATCAAGGGCATAGATGGCAGGATTCTTTTCCTGACCGGTCTCAGAGACTATCATCTGTCTGCTGACAGGCGAATAGGCGATAAACGGATCCGAGACTCCGACAGGAAAGATGATTGAATAAAGCCATGGCAAGAACCACGACAAAACTATGACGCTTAGAGCGACAAGTATAACTATATATGCTTTCTTCATGATTTTGAGGCTGTAAAAAAATTTATTTTTTTAATTCCTGATTGCAGGAGTTTGAGATAAAACGACAATTGTCGTCATCCATTCTCAAGGCTGTATCTTTATTAATCCATCTATCGAAAGATCAAAGAAAGACTATCAGCCTCTTAATCCTGCCGTCCCTCCTTAAACCTGATGACCGATCCAAACGAAAGAACGGTGAGGAGCAATGTCGAAACGATGACAATAGGCATCATGCCGTTGTAAGCCTCAAGAGCGGGTTGCAGAAAATAAATCATCAGCACGGCAATACCGAGAAGCGACAGAACCATCCGTCGACGCCATGTCCCCTCAAGACATATTGCGGTCACAAACAGATAGGCTGTGAAACCGGCAAAATACCACGGAAGGGTGGTCAGCATTACACGTTTCACCAGTTCGACAGGAAGAATACCGGCATCAAAGACCGCTATAATCAGAGCCTGCACAACAAAGATTACAAGCAGCTCGACTAACCCGGTGAGAAGCATCAGAGAGATGAGCCGTCCTTGTGGATATGGCAGATGCAAAGTCAGTTTCAACCGTTTCTGAGCCATTTCAGGTGCCATCTGGGCGACACCAAGAGCAACGCCGACAACGAGCGGTATATATTTGATTATATCAATAAATGTGTTGTCCTTCAGCAACAATATGAGCCACAGGTGATCCACACCTTTTAACTCGATAAGTCGTTTCATCATCAGCACGGCATAGAGAGCCACACAGATTGCAAGCGCGAGCGAAATAAAAAACACCATCCGTGTTTTCACCCATTCCTTAAATATGAGAGCTTTTTCCATGAGAGCAGATTAATATTTACCTGTTAGACCTATGAACGCATCCTCAAGAGACATTTCTCGACGTTCGAGTCCTCTGTAACCGATGCCAAGTTCCGAGAGGTGTGACTTCACTTCATCAAAAGGCCGGAAGGTATAGAACTCAAGTTCGTTTTTGATTTTTCCGGGATTTACAAATACAGAGTCTGCCTCAAATCTATCGACAGAAGCATCGGTCTCAAGTGTGTAACGTGAGAAATCTCGCAACAGCTCGTCGACCGGCATCTGGGTCAGAATCTTGCCGTAATCAAGGATTATGCAATCGTCAATAAGACGCTCAAGATCCTGAATAATGTGTGACGTCATGAACACTGTTTTCTCCTCTGCTTTAGCAAATTCACGGAGATAGTCGATAAACAGACGGCGATAACCGGGATCAAGGCCGAGCGAAAAGTCGTCAAGCACAAGCAGGTCGGCATTCTGGGCAAGAATCAGCCCCAACGCCACCTGTGAACGCTGACCGCACGACATTGACGAAATTTTCTGTCCGGGCGAAACATGAAGTTTTGCCATAAGTTCATAGTATGCGTCGCGATTCCACTTAGGATAGAATTTCGAATAGAAACGCTCTATCTGAGCGATGGTCATGAAGGCATACTGCACATGGCCTTCAATGAGCAATGCAATGCGTGCCCGTGTTGCCGGAGTGATTTCAGTGATTTTCTCACCAAAAATCCGACACTCGCCCCCCTGAGGCCGCAGATAGCCCATCAGAATGTTGATGGTGGTGGTTTTGCCTGTTCCGTTTTTACCAAGCAGACCAAGTATGCGGCCTTTGGGCACTTCGAAACTCAGGTCGCTGTAAATCACTCGTCCCGTGCCATAGCGTTGGGTCAAGTTTTTTACAGATATTACAGATTCAGAGTCTTGGTTCATTATACTAACTCTTAAAATTAAACGTAATCTATTTTTTGCAACTCTATTTCTTTACTTATACTCTCAGGAATAAGTGGCATGAGTCACCTATATTCATTATGATATTGTAAATCAAAATTTAGCTGAAAGCGTCACTACCGCACAATGGCAGACACCTTCATTGCAATAATCCGTAAAGCCATAGGATGCTGAAAGCGACAATATGAAGCTGCTGACCGGACGTGATATTCCGATCATAGCTCCAAGCGATGTCCTGTCGGCACACAACATCGAATAGTTGGATAAGACACATTGTCCAAGAGCGGTATCCGTTTCGAGATCTGTCAATACCGGTGTTTCGGCCGACGCTTTAGCAAAAGAACCTTCAAGAGCAAAGTTCCAAAGCCATATACCAGACGAAACAGCCGACAAATCAGCTTTCAAACCCGGAATCAGGTGACTTACCTGCAAATGACGGTATGGCTCGGAATAGCCTTCGGTTTCGTTCTCGAACGAGAGATTCGGATTCAGAGTGACGTATGTCGTACGGCCGAAAGCAATCTGCAACGGCAACGACAATCCGAAACGAGCATTGTCACAGGAATACGGCGAACGGCTGCCGATTTTATCGTAACTTGCTCCTGCCGATGTCCCAAACAGATTTTCAGTTCCCCTCCGTCGATGAATCATACCTTCAATGGAAGGACGGATAAGCAGTGTACGGGATAAACCGGCTGAATAACCGACGCAGAAATCAATCAGATCGTTGTCTGTGAATCCGAGTGTTAGATTATTGAAATTGCGCAGCTGCTGTTCCATGCGGTAGTGTCCGTATTTAACAGTAGCGCTCAATCCACGCTCGCCTTTAATCGGCAGGAACTGCAACCCTATCGCGTAGCCAAGTGAACTGTAACCGCTATTCTTATTGGTGTTACCCATGAAACGGCGATAATATGTTCCAAGCCCGGTAAGGGTATAAGTGTTGATTTCATTTACAGGACTATAGAAATCAAGGTCGCAATTCTGATTATAGACATTAAGGTCAGCGTCAAGTCCGATAACATGACCCGAATTCACCTCGTAGGATGCTCCAAGAGAAATATCCAGATCGGAGACTACAGTTTTGACACGCGGATCCCGATTGCGATAAGCAATTTCAGCACGATACCCGGCTTCAACACCCGCCGACCATCGTCCAATGTTCTTCGCATATCCGCCCGAAAAGCTGTAGCAGCGTGTACTCAGATTACCACCGGCCTCATCTCCAAGGACGTATGGTGCGATGCGACGATAGTCAATGCAATCAGACCAACGGACATCGCGATAAGAACCTGTCGTGAAGGCAGCATCGCCCCATACGACGCTGGATTGTCCGAGACGAGAGTATGAACCGGCAGAAAGTCCGAAAAGCAAATGCCCGTCGCCAAGCTGCTCCATTACAGTTTTTTCTTCATCCGTCCAGTCAGCAGAAAATGAAAGAGCCGACAGCGAGACAGAATCGCGATAGAACATGGCAGACGGATTCAGTTCGAAATCTGCCAGACGCATAGATTCGACCGGCAAAGCCAGCCTTTGCAATTCATGGAGCAAAGATGCCGACTGCGCCATGACTCCTGTTGAAAGAGTCACGGCCACAGCCAGAATCATATAGCGGTTATGTCGCAGTAGTCCGGACATCAATAGACATTACAGTTTCTTAGTGTCGTTTAATTCGCTGAAACCACATTGAAATCGTTTGCCGAATCGTTGGTATCCATCAAGACTGTGTTACCGGCAGCCGACACACCTGCGACTTTGCGGACAAATTTCTTACCGAAACGAGTCTTGTCAACCTTTGCATCGGCAATGGCAGCATAGCTTGCATCAACCGAAGTGCTCAACGCACCAAGCGTCCAGCCTTCTTTGGGAGAAAGATTTATACCGTCAAGAATCCATTCATACTTGATCAGATAGCATTTTGTTCCGGCCATTTCCTTGCCTGTCGCCGCATTGATGTAGGAATACTCTCCATTCTGCTCGGAAAGGAACTTCTCAGCAGTCATACCTTCAGGGAAACGAACAATAGCATACGAACGGTTGCACTGGTTTGACGGAAGCCAGATGGTGTTCGAATAGCTGAACCACTTTTCAAGATTGGGGACTGCGGGGTTATCGGTGTCACGTATAGTGCCGGTAGTCACTTCATCATACCACTCGAAATCTGCATCGGTATGATTGAGTGCGCCTGCAACCTGATTGCTCCAGTCTATAGCCTGATCGACAATCTTGATAGATTCACCCGGATTGATGGCCACATCCTTGCCACTTCCGGGAATGACATAGACTGTCTGGACAGTGAAATTTGCATCGCGCTGGTTGGCCGCTGTGAGAATCCGGTCGGTAGAAGCATTGGTTAACTTACTCTCGACAATAGCAATTCCGTCGGCATACTGCACTTCGTCAGTATTATTATAAATCGTGAGATAAGTATCGTAGAGACCGTTTGTACCTGCAGCATTGGGAGAACCTGCAAAGTAAACCTCACCGAAGACGAGTGTATTTTCAGGATTGTAGAAGAACCACTTGAGAGTCGCCGACTGAGATGTCGCACTGATTACCTGCTGTGAGACGACAGCACGCAATGCCTGCTCCACTTCCGCTCCGTTGGCATCGGTATATGTCACGACCATTGTTCCGTCAATGTCATAAGTCCCGGCAGGAAGCACATCAGCAACAGTCATCGGAAGATCAAATGTGGTCACGCGGCCTGTATTCAGCTCAGTATATGTCACAGAGCCGGACTTCATTACATAAGATGAAGGAAGTTCAGAGGGCAGATTCTCGATAATGGTCACAGGATAAGTGACTTCCGGTGTATTGTCGTCGTTGGAACATGAAGTTGTCACTGTCGAAAGTCCGGCTGTCAGCACTGCGCACATCAGCAGATGTTTGACCTGAATTCTGTTGAATGTCATAATTAGATTTTATGTTTGATTATAATATTATATCTTAAGATTTAATTCCATACCGAAATATGGAATAGAGTATCTTCGCATCGTAATTCCATAGCGCTCATAGTCCGGCTCAATAGCTATCAGCCTGTTTACATACAAAGCCAGCCCTATACAGTTATGCCAGAAATTTTTTGTGGCTTTGAAATTCACTGTGGTCGACGATGGAACTGTATACCGTGCAAACGAACCTTCGGTATAGGTCCTTATCAGCTGTTTGAGATAAGGATCTGCCATACTCTCGGCTGTGTAAGGGTGGATATCGCCATTCACATCCATATATTCGACCGGTACACCGTCGCGACGCAGAGTGCGGCGAGATGTGAACCACAGATTCTGTATACCGATTGAAAAATTCAAACCAAGACGTTTTATGTCTGTATCAAAAAGGATATTGGTGTTGAAACTGCGATATTCACTTCCGTCAAGGTCATCGTATAGCCCGACGTACTGAAGTTCGCGGTTATTGACTATGATGGTGGGTTTATACCAGAGAGGCTGACTGTTGCTGTTGGTGGTTTTGAAAAACGCACCTGTAACAGTCACACGGGTATGAATCCGAGGCAGACGGCGCGACTGAACCGTGTACTCCACACCTTCTTTATATGTACGGCTGCCATTGGTGGTCTTGCTTCTGACCGCAAGATATGTTTCTGACGTGTAAGGCAACTCTTCAATGACAGGTGCACGGCCTACGCTTTCAGGATCAAAGCCCGAAGCGTCGTAACGGTTATATGTGTATGAATTTACAAAACCACTGCTGCGAAAACCGTCTTTCATATTCTCACGGAAATAAGTGAGTGACAATCTATTGCCTCTATAGCTAACATCCGCCCTCACCTCCCACTTGAAGTTACGGGCCGGACGCAGGGAATAGTTTGTCATATCCTCTATGTAGGTTCTCACATTCATCACCCTATAGGCTTCGACATTGTGGTAGTAGTTGAGCTGTTCAAAGTCCGAGTAAAGTTTATCAGGATAAAGATAGGCTGCCACCGGCATCTTTGTGTGCCAGCCCGCTCCTCCTGCAACCTCAAAACTTAAAGGATATGTAGCCACATAGACCGGAGGTAGATTCCACACACAGTTGAAACGTGGGTCTATATAGGGCTTACCACTCAGTTCATAACGCTTGTCGAGGTGCAGGAGCTGAGTCTCACGCAAACCGGCTGTAAGGGTCACCGTATTGCGTCCGGCATAGAGTTTTGTCTCGCTTTCAAGATAGGCGGAGAGAAGATGTATCGCAGGAATATCACTGAAAGCGCGAGGACGGGAATTGTTTCCGGCCACAAGCGGACGTGACAAATCATAGACAGCTCCACGGCCATAGTTCTTGCTCATATTCCATTCGATACCTGCTTTCAGGGTTGACGAAAGCTTATTGCCGTCAAACCGAAGACGACCCGCACCCTTGAGCGACGCTGTAAACGGACGTCCTTCAACCTTGTAATCGGCAAGATAGAGCATAGGCAGATACCCTGTGTAATTACTGCCTTCTGTGAGGGATACAGGCAATGGCATCACACGCGAGGAAGCCACATGTTTCTGCTGCGTCAGTTGCTCGTGTGAATAGCTTAATCCTGAAACAAGACTCAGTTCCTGAAGAGGAGAAGGATTTGCAGGCGAATAGGCCAGACGGTTATCCCAACGGAAAGCATGCTTATCGTTCTGATAGAAATCAATTGTATTGTTGACGGCAAGGTCGGGATCATTGTCGTCTTTCTCGAAAGTGGCGCTGTAACTGAGATTCGAATTCCAACTGATGCGCGCCGATGTGTTGTCCCAACGCTTTACACTCCTGACCGAGCCGGTGACACGTTTGAAGTTCTCGCGATTATTGCGCGGATCAATCTTTGAATCAAGATAATCGACACCTGTATTGATTACCCAAGACCTGTCGCCACCCACATCAAAACCTTTTCCGGCATAGAACAGCTGGCTTTGCGTATCGGCCTTGAAGCGGGCTTCAAAACGGCTCACTCCGCTTTTGCGCTTGATATTAACCAATCCCGAGGTAAGTTCGCCATATTCAACAGAAGGAATACCTCGCACGACCTCCACACTCTCGACATCATCAGTCGAAATCGACCGCATATCGACACCTTTACCTGATGAAATCCGGTCAGTACGGTTAGCGTCAGGAGTTGTCTGCATGTCGGCATCGGTGTTAAGACGTATTCCGTCGACAACGAAAGCCGTGCCAAGAGCCGAGGTCATATAGTCGGTCCCGGTCGAACTGATTCCATTAGCCTCACGCAGAGCTATCGTATTGACAGCCCCCATTTCAGGGTCTTTGGTGACACCTCCGGGAATCAACGACATGAGATCGGAAAAGCTCGACGGCTGCAGGTGGCGCATCGCAGTGGTGTCGATCAGTGAAGCAGATGTTGCATTACGGGCCTCGCGTGCAGTCACAACCACCTCAGCCAATGATTCCGCAGGTTCAAGGCGTATGGTCAGAGCCATGTCGCCTCTGACATCAACTGTACGCCTGACCGGCTTATAACCAACCATAGACACATCGACCAACCAAGAGGAAGGTAAGAGTGTTATGGCAAACACCCCGTCGGCATCCGTATATCCCCCCTTGATTTCGCCCCGCTCATTTTCACGCAGGCTTACGGCGACAAATTCGACAGGCGAGGAAGATTCTGCATCGACGACTTTTATTCTAAGTCCATTGCCATTAACCGATGCGAAAGCAGCTGTCGCACTTAATGCGACAGATACCAATACAAGAAACAGCGTAATTATCGGTGTAGTGTCAAAGGGCTTTTTTGCCATATATTTCGGATGTAATTCGCTCTGATTTTTTCAGCATGCAAAATTACTGTCTCCAAACTAAAGACAAAATACCCAATTTTGATGATAAAACCGACAAGCAGAACCTACCTCCTACCTACTTGCAGTTATTCAGCCTTGGACAACGCCCAGATATGAGGCTACAGCATCGGCCGCACGGTCACCGTCGATGGCAGCCGAGACTATTCCTCCGGCATAGCCTGCACCCTCTCCACATGGATAAAGCCCCCTGAGACTCACATGTGAAAGTGTTTCCGCATCACGCGGAATACGCAACGGCGACGAAGTTCGGGTCTCAGCTCCGATAAGTACGGCATCATTTGTCAGAAATCCACGGTTCTTACGGTCAAAGTCACGGAATCCCTGCTGAAGTCTGCGGGCTATCCCTTTAGGAAGCAGACGGTCGATGCGTGCGGAATGGATTCCGGGTGCATAGGATGTCGCCGGAAGATCCGATGACTGACGCGAGGTCACAAAATCGGCCATCCGCTGTGCCGGAGCATTCTGTGTACGGCCGGCCTCTTCCCAGAATGCCTTTTCAATCATCTCCTGATAGCGCATCATCTTTAAGGTAGCATCGTCACCATCGGGCACATCTTCAGGCAAAATCTCGACAACCATGCCGGAATTTGCCCAGCGAGTTCCTCGGTTTGAAGGCGACATGCCGTTGACAACCAGCTGCCCTTCTTCACTCGCGGCAGGAATTATGAATCCACCGGGGCACATGCAAAACGAGTAGACCGCACGGTCATCCACACGGGTCAGCATCGTATATTCCGCAGCCGGAAGATATTTGCCTCTTCCATCCTTCGAATGATAACGCAGACAGTCAATTAGCTTCTGCGGATGTTCGAGACGCACTCCGATTGCAAGTCCTTTGGGCTCCATAGTCACATCGCGGTTGCGGAGCATCCGGTAGACATCGCGTGCCGAATGGCCTGTAGCCAGAATGACAGGACCTCTGAGTTCAGAACCGTCGGCCGTCACGACACCCTTCACCTCATCGCTGTCAATCAGCAAATCGGTCACCCGAGTATTGAAGCGTACCTCTCCGCCACATTCAATGATGGTATTACGCATCGCTTTAATGACTTCTGGAAGTTTATCAGTCCCGATGTGGGGATGGGCATCAACCAATATATCCTCCGAAGCTCCATGCTGTGCGAAGATATGAAGTATCTTTTCGACAGACCCTCGTTTTTTTGAACGGGTATAAAGCTTTCCGTCAGAATATGCTCCTGCACCACCCTCGCCGAAACAATAGTTTGAATCAGCATCGACAACGCCTTCGCGTGCAATAGCCGCCATGTCCTTACGGCGCGAATCGACATCCTTGCCACGTTCAAGCACCACCGGCTTTATGCCAAGCTCAATCAGACGGAGAGCAGCAAAAAAGCCCTGCGGGTCCTGCCCCGACTATCACAACACTCTTGTCGGCAGAAAGTCTGCGATAGTCCACTGGTTTGATGAGAGAAGCGTTGTCGGGAATCTCGTCAATATAGACTTTCAATGTCAGATTGACCATCACCTGACGCTGGCGGGCATCAATCGAACGCCTCACGACAGTGACATGCCTGATGGAATTGGCATCAACGCCGAGACGGCCTGACAGCTCGACTTTCAGCAACATCGGTTCTCCCGCAACTTTCGGGGTTACTCTCACTTCTATTGTTTCCTGCATTTTGATTAGGCTAAAATTATTAATATTCAAGGTCAGTCGCGGCTACTTGTTTCCTGTCTGTTCAGTCACAGCTCCGGCTGAAGCACCAAGCACCCCTGCATTCTCTTCCATGCGACGCATAGTGTGTCGCATCCACCACCAGAGAGTGACTATAGCGACAACAAAAGCGATAATATCTGATCCGGCCATAGATGCCCATACCCCCGGCACACCCCAGAAACGAGGGAATATTATAAGGAAGGGTATAAGGAACAACAGCTGGCGCGTCAGCGACAGGAAGATTGACATATGCGGTTTACCGACACTCTGGAAAAAATTCTGAATCACAATCTGACATCCGACAACCGGATATACCACGAAATATATCCTGAATCCTTCGCGTGCTATACGGATAAGGGTCTCATCGGTGGTGAACAGAGCCGACACCTTGTCGGGGAATCCTTCGCTCACAATCCATCCGAGCGACGTTATGGCAACGCCTATCCAGATGCCGAGACGAAGAACCCTTTTCACCCTGTCAAAATGATTCGCACCTATATTATATCCGAGGATAGGCTGCATTCCCTGTGTGACACCAAAGACAATCATCACGAAAAACATTGTGGTACGGTTAAGAATACCGTAGGCACCCACTGCAAGATTTCCGTCCGCACCGCCATAGTCAAGCAGCGCACGGTTGATGAAGATAACGACCACACACGCGCACACATTCATCAGGAAGGGCGACAGACCAATCGCGTAGATACGCTTTACGATTGTCCATGACAGCCATGTATTGCCCCGTTGAAAATGGATAGAACTTTTCTTGGACAGAAAATGTGACATCACCCATACAAAAGCTGAGAACTGACCGCACACAGTGGCACAAGCCGCTCCCCTGATGCCCCAGTCAAGAACAAAAATAAACAGCGGTGCAAGCAGAAGATTGACCGCCACTGAAATCAGAGCCGAGGTCATTGCCTTGCGCGGATAACCCGTGGCTCGCATAAGATTGTTCAATCCGATAAATACAAAACCGATAGGTGTGCCGTAGAGAATCACCTCCATAAATTCCATCGCATAACCGACCGTGTCAGCCGTAGCACCGAAAAACAGCAATATCGGCTCAAGAAATATCAGCGTCAATCCACCGAACACAATCGAATGGATGAGACACAGAGCGAAAACATTGTTGACCACGTCTGTGGCTCGGTTATAATTCTTCTGCCCTAAAAAAATCGAGACTATAGTAGCGCCACCGGCTGCAATTAGCATACAGAAGGCTGCGACGAGGTTCATCAGCGGGAAAGTGATGGCCAGACCGGCAATAGCCATAGGTCCGACACCACGCCCTATGAATATACTGTCTATGATATTGTAGAGCGAAGTCGCAACACTTGCGATGATTGCCGGTACGGAATACTGGACGAGAAGTTTGCCGACGGACTTGACTCCGAGATCTTCTGTCGAGGTGCTTGCATTTACTGCCATCTGATTTTCCCTTTTTTGACTAACCTACGATGAAACGCGACGCAAAATTACACTGTTTGCGCTATAGGCTTATGATATTAAAAACTATTTAACTATATTATTGTTAATTACTGTCGGTCTTCCTCAGAAAGCTTACGTTCAAGAAAGAACCGACGTGTCATAAAAACAAGCAGAAGCGTCCCGGCAATCTGCGAGATTGAAGCCGACCAGAATGAAGCGGAAAAATCTATGTATTCGGCCAGCACTCCTCCTGCCAATATCCCCAGTCCCATACCGCAGTCCCATGAAGTGAGAATCGACGAATTGGCCGTCCCTCTCTGGTCACGCCTTGCAACGGAAATAAACATATTGAGAAACGCCGGATACATACGGCCATTGCCAAGTCCGATGAGAACGGCCGAACAATAGTAGGCCCATTGCCCCGGAGAGAGAGAGAACAATGTGAACCCGACGCAGCTTATCAATGCTCCCTGCAGCGCATTTTCCGTCAGCTTACCCTCTCGAAGAGACTTTGCCCCATAGAGACGGGAGATAAACAGACCTGTCGACAAAAGGGCGAAAAAGAGACCGGTCCCGTCAGTAATACCAAGTTCCTCCTTGCCATAAATAGCCACGTAATTACTCATGACACCCCAACAGAAGCCGAATAGCAATATGTTTATAGCCATAAGCCATGCCCGTCCAAGGAAAAAATGGTCAAGACTGAACTTCGGTTTATTTTCGACTATTGGTCGCGGAGGCTGTTTTATGGAACACGCCATGCAGAATCCGACAAAAGCCACAATGAGTGAAATCCAGAACAGCAATTGAAAATTACCGGTGACAGAGTAGACATAGATGCCGGCCGATGGAGCGATGGCCATAGCCAGATTGTTACTTAGACCGTAGAATCCGACACCCTCATTCCGTCGCGAAGAAGGCAGGACATCTATCGCAACAGTACTGTTGGCTACCGTCGTCGCTCCGAACGGCAATCCATGAAGGGTGCGGACTATAGCAAACATCAGGATTGTACCTGCCCCTATATATCCGGTGAAACATATGAAAAAAGTAAAAAAGCACAACATCAGAACCTTCTTGCGGTTAAAACTATCCACAATAAATCCGCTGAACGGACGTACAATCAACGCCGCGACGACATAGCCTGAAAGTACGAGCCCGATAAGATCCTTGTCGGCATGAAACTGTGCGTCAAGATAGATAGGAAGCAACGGAGTCAGGAGATAGAACGAAAAGAACATCATGAAATTTCCTGCCATTGCCTTGCAGTAATTTGAATTCCACAGCTTTTCCTTTACGGAACCTGATGCAGCCTCACATACTGCCGTATGCTTTGATTCACTCATATTTTCAATCCTTATTACCTCTATATACCTGAAACCCGGTGACGTTTTAAACAATCAGCGACACGCATCCTATGCGAATATAAACGACACCGCCATGAAAACGGCTGCAAAGTTAGCAAGTTTTTTTGTCAACAGAACAATAATACCTGTTAATTGATGGCTACGACAACTTTTATGGCCCGTTTCATGTTATGCTTTAAAGAATGCGACATGACATTCAGAAAATGCCAGTCTCTACAAAACCGATGATCAATATATGCACATCTATAATGTATAATAAATTGTTGTTTTAATTAAATATACAAGCAAACATGAAATTTTTAACTGATGAGAAGCTGACCATCGTCGGCGCAGCCGGCATGATCGGATCAAACATGGCACAGACAGCAGTGATGATGCACCTTACTCCCAACATCTGCCTCTACGATCCCTACGGACCTGCACTTGAGGGAGTAGCAGAAGAACTCTTCCATTGTGGCTTCGAGGGTGTCAATATCACCTATACAACTGATATCAAGGAGGCTCTTAGCGGTGCGAAATACGTCGTATCGTCTGGTGGCGCAGCCCGTAAGGCAGGAATGACACGTGAAGACCTCCTTAAAGGAAACGCCCAGATTGCAGCCCAGTTCGGCAAGGATGTCAAGCAATATTGCCCCGATGTAAAACATATCGTCGTTGTGTTCAATCCGGCTGATATCACCGGTCTTATCACCCTCCTTTATTCCGGAGTAGAACCGTCAAAGGTAAGCACGCTTGCCGCACTCGACAGCACGCGCCTCAGAAGCGAACTCTCGAAATATTTCAAGATTCCAGCCGACGAAATCACCAACAGCCGTACTTATGGCGGCCACGGCGAACAGATGGCTGTATTCGCATCAACTACCTTGGTAGACGGCAAACCCCTCGTAGATATAATCGGCACACCCAAACTTCCGTTGGAAGACTGGATTGCAATAAAAGAACGTGTCGTACAAGGTGGAAAGAACATCATTGAACTTCGCGGACGTTCGTCATTCCAGAGCCCGGCTTACCTGTCAATCGAAATGATCGCAGCTGCAATGGGTGGTGCTCCTTTCCGCTGGCCGGCCGGTACGTATGTCAACAACGACCGTTTCAAACATATCATGATGGCCATGGAAACCGTCATCAGCAAAAACGGCGTGGAATGCAAACCGATTGCAGGAACTCCCGAAGAAGAAAAAGAGCTTGAAAAGAGCTATCAGCACCTTTGCAAGCTTCGCGATGAAGTGATTGAGATGGGAGTGATGCCTCCTATCGCCGACTGGCACAAACTCAATCCTTATATGGAACGTAAGACCTGTTGAGAACTTGCCCCGATATAAAATCGGGGCAAAAAAAATTACTCGTCATCCCGACGAATAACTTTTTTACCTTAAATCTAATACCATGAAAAACTTGTCACAAAGGTATAACCTTTAGTCGTAGCTGCCAAATAAAACGGCATAAAAATTCATTATTTTAACAAGATTTAACCAAATATTTCCTTTTTCACCATTTTTCTCCCTCTTCGGGAGGTGATTGTTGTGGATTAAGAAATAATTGGTTAAATTTGCATTTGCATAAGCCTTGACTTATGCCCTCACAGCATTAACAATCAATGTATGGGACAAATGATAGCCATCGTGGGACGCCCTAATGTAGGCAAATCCACACTCTTCAACAGACTCACCCAATCACGCACGGCCATCACAAACGATGAAGCCGGCACAACCCGTGACCGCCAGTATGGAAAAGTCGACTGGAACGGGAAGGAGTTTTCAATCGTGGACACGGGCGGCTGGGTAGTAAACAGTGAAGACATTTTCGAAAATGAAATCAACAAGCAGGTCTATCTCGCAATCGAGCAGGCCGACGAGATACTTTTTGTAGTAGACGCAGCCAACGGTGTCACTGACCTTGACGATAAGGTGGCACAGATTTTGCGCCGATCAACCAAACCTGTCATCCTCGTTGCAAACAAAGTCGATACAGGTGACTCGCTCTACAACATAGCCGAATTCTACAGTCTGGGTCTCGGTGATCCGATGGGTGTTTCAGCTGTCAGCGGTTACGGCACAGGAGACCTTCTTGACGAAGTAGTGAAAAAAATGCCGGAGAAGGATGATGACGAGTCAGAGCAGCTCGACGATATTCCCAAGATTGCAATCGTCGGCCGCCCGAACGCTGGCAAGTCGTCAATCATCAATGCTTTCATTGATGAAGAGCGCCATATCGTCACCGACATAGCAGGAACGACACGCGACTCAATCTATACACGATATAACAAATTCGGTTTCGATTTCTATCTTGTCGACACTGCCGGCATACGCAAAAAGACAAAAGTCACCGAAGACATCGAATACTACTCGGTAATCCGTTCAATACGTGCGATTGAAGCATCGGATGTCTGCATCCTTATGATTGATGCAACACGTGGCATCGAAGCTCAGGACGTTGCAATTTTCTCGCTTATCCAGCGCAACAAGAAGGGACTTGTCGTGGTGGTAAACAAATGGGATCTTGTTCAGGACAAATCAAAGGAAGCCATCAAGCATTACGAGGACTCGATACGTTCACGCTTCGCCCCGTTTGTCGACTTCCCGATTATTTTTGCCTCGGCTCTCACAAAGCAACGCATATTCAAGGTGCTTGAAACCGCCCTTCAGGTGTGCGAGAACCGACGACGCATAGTCCCGACCTCCCAGCTAAACACCGTCATGCTTGAAGCGATTTCGGCTTATCCGCCACCGGCAAACAAGGGTAAGTTCATCAAAATCAAGTATGTCACAATGCTAAAGGGTTCTCCTATCCCGACATTCATATTTTTCTGTAATCTCCCACAGTGGGTCAAAGAGCCATACCGGCGCTATCTTGAAAACAAGATCAGAGAGAATTGGGATTTCCACGGAACGCCAATCAACGTATTCATGCGCGAAAAATAATCGCACTTTCACGGCCATTACAGATGCTCTTGCAAGTGCATCCTGATTACTATTTATGAAAATTCTCTCTAATACCATAATAATAATATTATTGGTCACATGCCTCTGCGACTCCGCCTTCGGGCGAAGCGTGGAGTCATGGAATTTTGGATGGAAATTCAAATCAGGAAATACCCCTGCGGCAGAAGCAGTGTCGACCGATGACAGTTCATGGGCTGATATCAATCTTCCGCATGACTTTCAGATTTCACAAGAATGGGTAGAACCGTCGCCGGACGAACGTCACGACATGACAAACCAGATGGCAAACGTAAAAAGCCGTCTTAGTCCCCGTGGATTCAAGGAAATGGGCATCGGATGGTATCGCAAGTCATTCGTACCCGATTCTGCGTGGATCGGGAAAAGAGTATTGCTCGATTTTGAAGGGATAATGCTTACCGGCGATGTCTATCTCAACGGGACCATAGTCGGCGGCACCGACTATGGCTATCTCGGAACAGAAATCGACCTGAGCGCAGGCCTGAAATACGGACAAAAGAATACCGTAGCCGTCAAAGCTGATACCGGCAAGCCCGAAAATTCGCGCTGGTATACCGGCGGAGGGCTCTACCGCGACGTGAATCTCATAGTCACGGACAAAAACCACTATTTCACCCGCAATCCGCTAAGGATTACTACACCTGTGGTCAGCGACACACTGTCGACTGTAAAAATCGAAGCTGAAATAGCATCACGTCACCGCCCTGACAGTCTCACGGTAAAAATTGAAATAGAATCACCCGACGGAATCACTGTATATGACTCAACAAAAAAACTGCGCAACTACCGCAGCCAGCGCATACGTGAATTCCTGATTGACAGTATAGCCGTCACATCACCGCAACTCTGGGACACCGGGCATCCGGATCTCTACACTCTTCATCTTTCGCTCATAAATAAAGACGGTTCTGTTGCCGACACCTACAGCGAACATTTCGGTATACGCAGTGTGGAATTCTCTCCTGAGTTTGGAATGAAGCTCAACGGACGCAAAGTGCTGCTAAAAGGCATCGCCAACCATCACACACTCGGCGCACTCGGCGCAGCTGCCTACCCGCGCGCTATGGAAAAACGTATACAGCTGCTGAAAGAGTTCGGCTTCAACCACATCCGCACATCCCACAATCCATACAGCAAATCATTCCTTGACCTCTGCGACCGCTACGGCATACTTGTGGTCGACGAACTGTATGACAAATGGAAACGCCAGTATTCAGGCGACCGCAAAGACTGGAGCGAACAATGGCAGCACGATGTGGAGGAATGGGTCAGACGCGACCGCAGCCACCCGTCGGTCGTCATGTGGAGTCTCGGCAACGAACTGCAGATGATCAGCGACCTTCCGTTCAACGACTGGGGTGTCACACCATACCGTCTGCAAAAAATGCTGCTTGACCGTCTGGACGGCACACGACTGTCAACAGTCGCCATGCACCCGCGCGGACGAAACCACTTTACCGACAGCCTTCCCGCACCTCTCGCACTCGTCACCGACATCGCATCCTATAATTACAGGTATATGTATTTTCCCGGCGATTCGCGTCGATTTCCCGGAATGATATTCTATCAGAGCGAGGCCAACACATCGGGCATGGGGCCAAATTACTTCGACATGGACCTTAACCGCGTGGTCGGGCTGGCATACTGGGGCATGATCGACTATCTCGGCGAATCACAGGGATGGCCGGCCAAGGGATGGTCGCAAGGTGTGTTCGACATATCACTCGAACCAAAACCGATGGCCTATTTCCTGCGCAGTTTCTTCAAACCTGACGAGCCGGTGGTGCGCATAGCAATAGCCGATGCCGACGACAACTCCGAATGGAACGGAGTTACAGTCGGGACAACCAAATTTTCATCACACTGGAATCGTAAACCCGGTGAAAGCCTTAATCTCTGCACTTTCACCAATGCCGACGAGGTTGAACTGCGGATAAACGGCAAAAGCATCGGCAGAAAGCCAAACAATGTCAGCGACTCCAAGACACGAAACCGCATCCTGTGGGAAAACATACCCTATACCAAAGGCTATATCGAGGCGATAGCATACCGCAATGGAGAAAAGACGCCTGTCGCACGGCATAGACTCGACACCACCGGAAAAGCGACAAAACTAAAAATAGAAGGCGATAATCCGAAGTGGAAAGCAGACGGAACGGATCTCATCCATGTCAGAATCAGTGCCCGCGATTCAAAAGACCGCCAAGTTCCCGACGACTCCACTCCGCTGAAATTCCATGTTGACGGACCGGCAGAGATCGCAGGTGTAATCAACGGTGACATAACATCCGAAGAACTGACCACAGGTAACTCCCGACGGCTGTTTAACGGAACTGCGACAGTGATACTCCGTTCTAAGCGAGAGGCCGGAGATGTAAAACTCACCGTTACCCCCCAAGGAGCCATGAAGCCGGTGACCGCCACATTCAGCACCTACTGATTATCCACAACCAAGAACATTCATAACAAAACAAAAGACATACTATCCCATGAAAGCAGACGAAAAAAACTATTATATCGCTGTCGACCTTGGTGCGACAAGCGGTCGAGTCATCCTCGCGTCATTCGACGGCGAAAAAGTGGAGACTGAAGAAATCCACCGATTCAAGCATCCGATGCTCCCCATCGGCGGCCATATCTTCTGGAATCTACCGGGTCTATACAACGAAGTGCTCACCGGTCTGCGCAACGCATCTGTCAAACTCGGAGAAATCGGTGCGGAAGCACGTTCGATCGGTATCGACACTTGGGGATGCGACGTGGCCTATTTCCACGCCGACGGGACTATCGCAGGTCTCCCCTACTGCTACCGTGATCCACACACAACCGGTGCGGTCGACAAATTCTGCGAGGAGATGCCCCGCGAGAAAGTCTATGAAAAGACCGGCATCCAGTTCATGGACTTCAACACATTGTTCCAGCTCCATACCCTCAGCAAAAAGAACGGCAACGCTCTTAAAATCGCCGATAAAATCCTCTTCATGCCAGATGCTCTCAGCTATATGCTCACAGGCAACGCCGTGACTGAACGTACCGTAGCATCGACATCTCAGATTCTCAACCCGACCACAGGTGAACTTGACGCGGAACTGCTCGAAAAAGCAGGTCTGACTCCCGACCGTTTCGGAAAACTTGTAAATCCGGGATATGTAATCGGCACACTCACTCCCGGCGTTCAGCAAGCCACAGGTCTCGGCGCTGTCCCTGTCGTAGCCGTAGCCGGCCACGATACAGCTTCGGCTGTAATCGGTGTTCCGGCAAAAGATGAAAGATTCGCATATCTGAGCTGTGGCACATGGTCACTGCTCGGCGTCGAATCACCCAAGCCTATTATCAACGACAAAGCCTTTGGCTATAACTTCACGAATGAAGGCGGAATCGACGGCTCAATCCGGTTCCTGAAAAATATCTGCGGACTATGGCTTCTTGAACGCTCTCGCACTGAACTCAAAGACGCACCCGAAAACATCGCTGACCTCTGTGCACTCTATACCACAACCGACATCGAAAGCACCATCAATCCTGACGATCCGGCATTTGCAAATCCGAAATCAATGACAGAGGCCATCAAGGAATATTGCAAGCGCACGGGACAGCAAGTACCTGAAACGGCAGCTGAATTCATGCGTGTGATTTTCCGCAGTCTCGCTCTTCGCTACAAGGAAGTACTCGGTTGGCTGCGCGAACTTTCGCCCAATGAAATCAACACGCTGCATGTCATCGGAGGAGGCTGCCAGAATGCCCACCTCATGCAGCTCACGGCCGATGCAATCGGCCTCCCTGTCGTAGCCGGGCCGTCAGAATCCACAGCCCTCGGCAATGTACTCGTACAACTCCGCGCCGACAACCGAGTTAAAGATATCGCAGATATGCGCCGTGTAGCTGTCAACTCGACTGAGACCAAAACGTATCTGCCCAAATGACAGAGACGACAATATCTCATGACCAATCCATATCTCAAACAGAACAGATAAACAAATTTATTAATACCACAAACCAAAATTTACCTTACATCATGAAAGAAGAATCAGTAAAAAAGGCTTATGAAATCGCCAAAGAACGCTATGCAGCAGTGGGAATAGATACCGACAAGGTGCTTGACCAGATGCAGGATTTCCACCTCAGCATGCACTGCTGGCAGGCAGACGACGTTGCAGGTTTTGAAAACCAAGGCGGCTCGCTCACCGGCGGAATCCAAGTCAACGGCAACTATCCCGGGAAGGCTCGCAATATCGACGAACTCCGCGCGGATATCCTCTATGCAATGAGCCTCATCCCCGGCAAACACCGTCTCAACCTCCACGAAATCTACGGTGACTTCGGCGACAAGTTCGTTGACCGCGACCAGTGCTCGGTAGAGCATTTCCAGAGCTGGATTGACTGGGGTAAGGCAAACGATATCAAACTTGACTTCAACTCAACCTCATTCTCTCATCCCAAGAGCGGCGACCTCAGCCTCTCGAATCCCGACAAGGGTATCCGTGATTTCTGGATCGAACACTCAAAGCGCTGCCGCGCCATCGCACAGGCAATGGGTGAGGCCCAGCAGGATCCCTGTATCATGAACACATGGGTTCACGACGGCTCGAAAGACATCACAGTGAACCGCTACATGTATCGCGAGCTCCTCAAGGATTCTCTCGACCAGATTTTCGAGCACAAGTATGACTGGATGAAGGACTGTGTTGAATCGAAAGTATTCGGCATCGGCCTTGAAAGCTACACTGTAGGTTCTAACGACTTCTATACTTCATATGCCGCCAAGAACGACATGATGATCACCCTTGATACCGGCCACTTCCACCCGACCGAAAGTGTAGCCGACAAGGTGTCAGCCATGCTGCTTTTCGTTCCCGAACTCATGCTCCATGTATCACGCCCCATCCGCTGGGACTCAGACCACGTGACAATCATGGACGATCCCACTATGGATCTCTTCAGCGAAATCGTACGTGCCGGCGCTCTCAACCGCGTTCACTATGGTCTCGACTATTTCGATGGAACTCTCAACCGCATCGGTGCTTACGTAATCGGTAGCCGCGCAGCACAGAAGTGCATGCTTCGCGCGCTCCTCGAACCGACCGAAACCCTCCGCAAATATGAGCTTGCCGACAAGAGGTTCCAGCGTCTCGCCCTCCTCGAAGAATGCAAGAACCTCCCGTGGAATGCTGTCTACGATATGTTCTGCCTCAAGAACAATGTGCCCGTCGGTGAAAGCTATATCGCCGAAGTCGAAGGCTACGAACGCGACGTGACATCCAAGCGCTAATAATCAGTCCAAAAGCTTAAGGTTTAAAGTTTAGATGGATGAATCTCACCCATATCTAAATTTTAAACTTTAATCCATAAACTGCAAACCAATCACTATCATGCTATTAATAGGTTTATTAATCATAGCCGTAGGAGCTTTCTGTCAGTCGAGCTGCTATGTCCCCATCAACAAGATAAAGTCTTGGAGCTGGGAAAGCTACTGGATTGTACAGGGAGTATTCGCATGGCTGATTCTTCCGTTTCTCGGCGCACTTCTCGCCGTACCGGCCGGACATTCGCTCTGCGAGCTTTTCACATCTGACCAGTCGTTCAACATCTGGATGACCATACTTTTCGGAGCGTTGTGGGGAGTAGGCGGTCTGACGTTCGGACTTTCAATGCGCTACCTTGGCGTGGCTCTCGGCCAGTCAATCGCCCTCGGAACTTGCGCCGGACTCGGTACAATCATGGGACCGGTGCTGCTCAACATCTTCTTCCCTGAAAATGACCCGCTGTCACAGCTTACATTTGCGGTAATACTTGGAGTTGTCGTAACTCTCATCGGTATTGCAATCATCGGCGTAGCAGGTTCGATGAAAGCATCATCGCTTAGCGAAGAGGAAAAGAAAGCAGCCGTAAAAGATTTCAACTTCCCCAAAGGCATAACCATAGCCCTTCTTGCCGGTTTCATGAGCGGATGTTTCAACGTCGGCCTTGAATTCGGAAGCGGCATCAATTTCGGTGACCTCACACCTGATATCTACAAGACTCTTCCTGCCACATTCCTTGTGACGCTCGGTGGTTTTGTGACAAACGCCATCTATTGCTTCTATCAGAATCATAAAAATCACACATGGAGTGATTATGGCAAAACCGGTGTACTCGCCAACAATATCATTTTCTGTCTGCTCGCCGGCGCACTCTGGTACAGCCAGTTCTTCGGACTTGCACTCGGCAAAGGCTTCCTGACAGACTACCCGACACTCATGACCCTCTCGTTCTGTATACTCATGGCCCTCAATGTCGTGTTCTCGAACGTGTGGGGCATCATCCTCAAAGAATGGAAAGGCTGCTCGTCAAAGACCATCTCGGTTCTCATCATCGGCATCGTGGTTCTCATCGTGTCATGTTTCCTTCCCCAATTAATCGGATAATCCAATCTCACATACACAATCAACTATGTCATCTATCTTAGAAAATCGTCCCGCACTGCGCGAGGAAGTGGAAAAAGTGGCCGAAGTGGCCGGTTATCTCTGGCAAAAAGGCTGGGCTGAACGCAACGGCGGCAACATCACCGTCAACATCACCGAACACATCGACGATGAAATCCGCAACATGCCCGCCATCTCTCCCGTGACACCTATCGGTCTCACCCTCCCCGAACTCAAGGGCTGTTATTTCTATTGCAAAGGCACAAACATGCGCATGCGTGACCTCGCACGCCGTCCGATGGACAATGGCTCGATCATCCGCATCACTGACGACTGTGCACACTACGAAATCATCGCTGACAAGCCTGTGAAGCCCACATCGGAACTTCCGTCACATCTCGCAGTCCACAACTATCTTATCTCCAAGGGTTCTGACTACAAGGCATCGGTTCACACCCATCCGATTGAACTCGTGGCAATGAGCCACTGCAAGAAGTTCCTTGAGAAAGACGTGGCAACCAATCTCCTTTGGAGCATGATTCCTGAGACAAAAGCTTTCTGCCCCCGTGGTCTCGGCATTATCCCCTACAAGCTCCCCAGTTCAAACGAGCTCGCAGAAGCGACAATCAAGGAACTCGGCGACTACGATGTGACCCTCTGGGAGAAGCACGGTGTGTTTGCAGTAGAGAAAGATGTAATGGCGGCTTTCGACCAGATTGACGTACTTAACAAGTCGGCTCTTATCTATATCGCAGCCAAAAACATGGGCTTCGAACCTGACGGCATGAGCAACGAGCAAATGCGCGAAATGACCGTCGCTTTCAACCTTCCCAAGTAATTGTCCGCAGATACTCCTGAAGCTGTCAAATGACAGCAAAAAATAAACGGCCATCGGAAAGAGACTTGCTTTAAATCTCGCCCGATGGCCGTTTTATTAAAAAGGGTCATACATTTGACACTCTTAAACTCACTTGAGCAGTCGCTTGATAGCCTTCACCCACGAAAATGGTATGATTCTCATTGTTCGGTGGCCGGCAGTTGTCACGAGTCGTGACAACTGATAGGAAGCAGACGCAGGGAAAGAATGGAAATGGCAGACTGTAGCCTGAAGTATATCCATTGCCGAGACAGCCGTAGACTCCGGCGAGCATAGCGAGCGTGACACCGGGCCGGTCTTTCGTATGACCGCCACGATAAAATCATCCTTCGTAACCGAACACTCCACCTCAGCGAAGTTTTTCAGAGCCTCAGCGACATCGATGCGCGTGTGACGATTCCAGATTACGAGCTTCCCCGCCTCTTCGGTAATGTTATATTGGTGAAAACCGCGATAAGCCTCGCGGACAGCCTCGTCCCGATGATGATTCAGATAGACAATCCCGCCGGTCTTTGCTACCGTCAGAGCCTGCAGGATACCCGTCATCGGATCTGTGCAATGGTCAAGAGCGTTGCGTATATGGATGAAATCGGCCGAATCAGGGGCATAGGATGCGGAAAGCTGCTCAATCATGCCGAATCTGATGCGCGGACGATCTATGAATACGGTTGTAAAACATAGCCAGCGGGTCGATGTAGTCAATCTTCACCAATATATTGCCGAACATATAACTGAGCGCACACCCGACATCGAGAATGAGCGGCTCGTCAGCTTCGGCAGTCAGTGACCTTACAAAGGTCTGTATGTCGAAATTATCAAGACTGCACGGCTTGCCGTAGAGCGACCACTCGAAAAGGCGCTTCCTGCGCTTCCGGCTCGAATAGTAACTGCGCCAGAAAGCCACCTCATAGGGAATACCCTTGAGCCACCGGCGGGTTTGTTCGGTTGAATTCTCCATATCCGCAAATTTACAAACAAATCACGAGATTCCTACACCGCCAGAATAAAAAGTCAGGACCGACGCAATTATATGTAATTAATCTATGATTCAATAGTTCGGTAAAATTTGCATATTCAATTGAATATCAATAAGATGCAACAACAATTCAATATCAATGCAAACTATTGTGTATCAGTGCGATACAGCTATGCCTGCTCAAAAATTACCGAACTGTTGTATGATTGATACAGTGGTTTATAAACATTCATGGCGCATTGAGAAAACAGACAGCCGCCGCGAAGGAAAAACCTTCACGGCGGCTGATGATTATTTTGCAAAAAATAGCCGTCAGGCTATGTTAGCGACAACGATTAGCCATACTGGATTGTACCGTCAGAGTTGCGGTAATCGTCAAAGCTCTTTTCGTACTGATCCATAGCACGGAGACTCATACCCATGCTTGAGAAACCGCCGTCATGGAAGAGATTCTGCATTGTCACCTTACGTGTAAGATCGCTAAACATCACGATGCAATAGTCGGCACATTCGTCGGCTGTAGCGTTACCAAGAGGCGACATGCGGTTAGCGAAGTCCATGAGCGACGACATTCCCTTGACACCGCTTCCGGCAGTGGTCTGCGTGGGAGACTGAGAGATTGTGTTGATACGCACTGATTTCTCACGTCCGTAGATATATCCGAAGCTACGTGCTATTGATTCAAGGAGTGCCTTAGCATCGGCCATGTCATTGTAGCCGAACATGGTGCGCTGGGCTGCGATATAGCTTAGTGCAACGATGCTGCCGTGGTCGGCGATTGCGTCGAGCTTTTTGGCTGCCTGAATCATCTTGTGGAATGAGATAGCCGAAATGTCAAGTGTCTTGTTGAGCAGATCGTAGTCGATATCATCGTAAAGACGTTTTTTACGGACATTGGGCGACATACCTATCGAGTGGAGCACGAAATCAATCTTACCGCCGAGGATTTCCATTGATTTCTGAAACACCATTTCAAGGTCTTCGACATTAGTGGCATCAGCCGGGATGACTTCAGCACCGAGCTGTTCGCCCAGCTTGCTGACATCACCCATACGTACGGCCACAGGAGTGTTTGACAGAGTGATTGTTGCGCCTTCCTCTACGGCTTTCTCAGCCACTTTCCAGGCAATACTCATGTCATTAAGCGCGCCGAAAATAATACCGCGCTTTCCTTTCAAAAGATTATAAGCCATTTTATAAGGTAATTGGTTCTTATGAATGATTCTCGGGCGCAAAGATACGCAGATTTCGCGTGAAAAAGGCTATTAAGAGTCGTTTTTACACTCATTTTGTTGGATTATCGGCCTTTGTGACTTAATTTTGTACTGTTTTAAACCAACTGGCCATCACTTTTAACAATTGAAATCATCATGCCGGTAATCCATATCGACAATCTCGACCACCCCGGAGTAAAGCCTTACTGGTCGCTCACCGAAGCTCAGCTACGTAACCGTCTCGAACCGGAAAAAGGGATTTTCATAGCCGAAAGCCCAAAGGTCATACGAGTGGCGCTTGCCGCCGGCTATGAACCGCTGTCGCTGTTATGCGAGAAAAGACACATTGATGGCGATGCTTCCGATATCATAGCCGCGTGTCCCGGACTTACTGTCTACACCGCCTCCCGGCCTATGCTTGCCCAACTGACCGGCTACACTCTCACACGCGGAGTCCTCGCCGCAATGAAGCGCAAGAAATTTGAACCGATGTCTGAGATGCTGAAAGATGCCCGGCGCATCGTGGTGATCGACAGCGTGGTCGACACGACAAATATCGGAGCTATTTTTCGTTCGGCGGCCGCACTCGATATTGATGCCGTAGTTCTGACCCGTTCATCATGCGACCCTCTCAACCGCAGGGCCGTAAGAGTTTCTATGGGCACTATATTCCAAGTCTCGTGGGGATGGCTCGATGGTCCTGTAAACTCATTGAAAGAATATGGATTCAAGACTGTCGCAATGGCCCTCACCGACAAGTCTGTCCCACTTGACCATCCGGCCCTAAAAGCAGAGGAGCGTCTGGCAATAGTCATGGGAACAGAGGGCGACGGTCTTTCGTCAACTACCATCGAGGAAGCTGACTATACCGTCCGCATCCCGATGGCTCATGGTGTTGATTCACTAAATGTTGCCGCAGCCGCAGCCGTTGCGTTCTGGGAACTGAGAAAATAAACTGTGGATCAGACAAATGCAGTCATTCCGCATAGTCTGTCTCGATATAGTCTACTTTCTCCTTGAATTTCGGATCATTTATATTGACATTGCCACCTGTCAATCCGCTTATGAACTGCGACCTGTTATCCCGTGAATAAGCCTTGGCTTTTAACACCGACTTGCGTGTCGACTTGAAATATTTGTCATCTTCAAACGGTTCTTTCAATGCTTCGTCACACTTTTGGAGACCGGTAACAATAAAGCCGTATTCACCGTCTGAAGTCGTTGCTTCCATTATCAGTCCCGGAAGTCCGCAAAGCTGCCAAGGGCCATCCTGAACAGCCACATCAGGCGCAAACCATGCCGTCCACTTCCGACCATGATAGTCGGCTGTTGCTGACTGACATTCATATCCAAGGACATTCTTTATTGAATCGCCGATTTCCCACGAGAGCTCTTCCATGTCGACATCATAGCGGAACTTATCACCTCCGGCCGTGTCCCAGACGGTTATTTTTCCGAAATTGAAATCTTTAAGAGCTTTATAGGCTCCCTTGCGGAGAAATCCTTTTTCGCCTAAAATCTCAAACGGTTTTGCTCCTGTACGACTAAACTCTTCGAAAGCATCTGTCCATGCCTGACGACAAATCTGACTCCCAACCGGATCATTCTCCAAGGAATCGATATAATAAGTCTGCGGATCATAATAATAAGACAGTTTTCCGGCAACCTGAAGAACATAGTTGCCACTATTGGATATCATCTCGCCATCGGCGCGATTAGTCAAAAGACTTGATGTCTGATACTGAACCTTAAGATATACATTCGGCTTTGTTTCAGACTTCAACGCCGAAACTGCGACTAATGCCGCACAAATGAGGAGAATAAATTTCATAACAAATGGATTATATAATTGGTATTTATACTCTTTTATGCCATCATTCCGCGAAAAGAACAAGGGAGGCGACTATTTACACCCGCAAATATACTAATTATTTCGTAATGGTTAACCCTTTTTCATAAAAAAATCACACTTATATTCACCAGACATCTCTCCATCTAATAAAACAACAAGCCCCTCGGCCTGTTTGACCAAGGGGTTTGTCTGAGCCGCGAGTGGGACTCGAACCCACGACCTTTTCGTTACGAATGAAATGCTCTAACCAACTGAGCTATTGCGGCTTAAATCAAGGGAATCGGTCAATAAGACCGTTTCCTCATTTATTTCGACTGCAAAGTTAATGATTTTTTCGTGATTTAGCACCAATCATTGATAAAAATATAGTCTCCTCATACGTCAAATCACGACCGGAAAACAATCAGTTTCCCAATGTCTGCTTTGTAAAGGTAAAGACTATTTTTGCATTCTCAAAATCAAGCTTACCCATGACAGGCTCCGTCACGTAAGGTGTAATCGAGCTAACCTGTGTAGAGGTCGTATTATAACCATAATAATAGCTATAATAGTTTGATGATGAATTTACAAAGAACGAAACAAGAGCAGGACATATCACGAACTCCTCATCTTCAGCAGTAACCTCGCCACGGTCAATGATGTCCATAAGATAGTCACGCATCGAAGATACGGTGTATGACTTTGTAGTTGTATTGTAGGCAGCATAGAATGATGATATGTCATCATTAATCTGCGTACCTGAGAAAAATTTAGATTTATCTTTCTTCTTGACAACAAGTATGTAAGGTGGAGGAGTAAGCCCGTAGTTGTTTTCAATCTCCTCGACAGGAATTGAGAGCGAGAGAGAATTGATAACCGAAAGGGCATTGCTCTGCTCCTTGTAGCGCTCTATAATCTGGCGCGCCGGGAAGGTAAACTCCACATCGTAGCCTGTCGGACCTACAAGGATAGCTTCACCCGATGTGGCACGCTGACGCAAACGCTCCGACATCTTGTAGGCAATATTGTTATTAGTGATAATCTCAGGGGTAACAGCCATATACGTGCCTGTCCCGTTGAGAATTGTGTCGCGCTGCGGATCTGTGTCCGGAATCGGCTGGACAGAACGATAGTAGACATTAATCATATTGCTGACCACACGGGTGACACGACCCGAACCGAACGAGTTGGTGATATACAATCCGGGAAACCATTCGGCAAAAGCCTGAGGAGTGCTGAATGTCGATTCTTTGGTCTTGAACTCGTTGTAGAGGCTGACACCGATTTCACGAGGCAAAGTAACAAATATATCCTTGTAGATACTTCCGGAGTTATCAGCTCCTACCCCGTCTGCACCGTCAATAAGGCCAGAATATGTCGTAGATCCCAGAAGCTTCGACGAGTCATAATAATCCTTCGGATCAAAATTACTGTATATCGGAGACTGAAGCTGGCGTGTGAGAGGATAGACAGAGACACCCATCGGGACGATGGAGTCACCGGCAAAGCCATCCTTGAACATCGTAAGGACAAGTTTCACAGAGTCAATCGTCTCGGGAGATACGCCTATCGTATCGACATAGGCTGTAGGCATATACTGACACACGATGTCGCTTGAGAGCGAACCGTAGCCGTCGGCGTCAATCTTTCCAAGCAACTGAAGCACGGTGCGCGACTGCACAAAATCATTGTCTACCGCACGCCCTGACACTGTAAAAGCAGAATCGACTATAATCTCAACCTCATCCTGAACCAGACTACTACCGGCTGTGGAAGATGTCTCGTCGCATGAGGCGACTGCCATTGCGGCCACAAGGCCAGCTGAAAGCAGAGCTAATTTTTTCATTTAATAATCAATGTGATGAAAACAAATTCAATCTTCTTCCTCACCGAGAAGAGTACGGTAGAAATCTGTATAGGATTCCACACGGCTGTCGTCGTCCTTGTAAGGCAGGAACGGTTTTCCCGACTGGCGTGCATATTCCACGAGTGCCGGATCGACATCGGGTGTAACCTGAATCACCGCATCGGCATAATCAATCGCAATACGATTGAGAGTGGCGAAATCGACAGGTTCTTTACCGAGAGCGGCAATCTCCTCCTCGGTAAAATCGTTCATCAGAAGCTTCTCTACAAAACGCGGGTCAAGAGTACCTTCGAATTTTTCAGGCTGCAGAGCATAGACAATCTTCGAATCGCGGAACGTCGGGTCATCCCCGTATTTACGGCGGAGATAGAGTGGCGCAAGCGCAGAAACCCATCCGCTACAATGGATCACAGCAGGCTGCCAACGAAGCTTTTTGACAGTCTCAGCCACGCCCATAGTAAAGAACATAATGCGTTCATCATTATCGGCAGCCAGCAGGTCGGTCTCAAGCCCCTTTTCGGGCATAGGCTGAAAATAATCGTCGTTGTCAATGAAATAGACCTGCATTCGAGACGGCAGAAGGGTGGCCACCTTGATAATGAGCGGATGGTCCGTATCATCAATAATCAGATTCATACCCGACAGGCGTATGACCTCGTGAAGCTGATTGCGACGCTCGTTGATGCAACCGTATTTAGGCGTAAATGTTCTTACTTCAAATTCTTTGCCATGAATTCCTTGAGGGATGTCACGGCCAAGCACCGACATTGAGGTGTCAGGGAGATAAGGTGATACTTCCTGAGAGATGAAAAGTACTTTTTTTGACTCCATGCAGGGTTAGATAGACTTATTAATCGAACCGGCGACAGCTCATCGAAGGCACTAAGCTTTATGATTCCGAACCCTGAGCGCCGGTTCTTTGTTATGAGATTCGGATTGCAAAGTTACGAATAAATTTTCATTTTTCCCACTACAACCTCGGTTTAGGAGCAACTTTTCGACCAAAGCTACAAAAAAACCGTCTTAGCCAGCGTGCATTTAGCGTTTTTTATTTTGACATCAGCCGAAAAATTACTACCTTTGCACGAATTATCTGCTATCAGTAGAACATGAGACAATTAAAAATCACTAAATCAATCACCAACCGTGAAAGCGCCTCGCTCGACAAGTTCCTTCAGGAAATCGGACGAGAGGAGCTTATCTCCGTCGAAGAGGAGGTAGAGCTCGCCCAGCGTATTCACCAGGGAGATCAAAGAGCACTCGACAAGCTCGTGCGTGCCAACCTCCGCTTCGTTGTGTCAGTAGCAAAGCAATATCAGAACCAGGGACTAAGTCTCCCTGACCTTATCAACGAAGGCAATCTCGGCTTGATTAAAGCGGCACAAAAGTTTGACGAGACCCGTGGTTTCAAGTTTATCTCCTACGCCGTATGGTGGATTCGCCAGTCGATCCTCCAGGCACTCGCCGAACAGAGCCGAATCGTCAGACTCCCGCTCAACCAAGTCGGCTCTCTCAACAAAATCAGCAAGGCTCTCTCGAAATTCGAACAGGAGAACGAACGCCGTCCTTCGCCTGAAGAACTCGCTGAGAAGCTTGATGTGCCGGTCGACAAAATCGCCGACACTCTTAAGGTATCAGGCAGACACATCTCGGTGGATGCCCCGTTTGTCGAAGGTGAGGACAACAGCCTCCTTGATGTGCTGACCAACGACGACTCTCCAATGGCCGACTCGACGCTCACACAGGAATCGCTGTCGAAAGAGGTGGAACGTGCATTGAAGCAGCTCCACGACCGCGAACGCGAGATCCTCAAAATGTTCTTTGGAATCGGCTGCCAGGAAATGACGCTTGAAGAAATCGGCGCGAAATTCGACCTTACGCGCGAACGTGTGCGCCAGATCAAGGAAAAGGCCATCCGCCGGCTGAAAGGCCAGAAAAGCCATCTGCTCAAAGCCTATCTCGGGCAATAAGAAAGCGACGGCATAGCGTAAAAACTTCGAAGCGTTTTGCCAGAATGCTCCTGAACCCTACAAAGGCCGTGTGGATTAAATCACGCGGCCTTAAATTTTAAATCCATTACGATAATATATCACCTTAATTATATTATTACAAAAATACCATGCTCGCGCTTTCTCTATTGCTTTCGCTCACTGTCACTGTGAGCAACCCCATCGGACAGGAACGCACAGCCGTGCCTGTCACAATCCCGGTCGGGAAAAATGGCAAAGAAATAAACTCAGTAACAATCAAAGGCCATCCTGAAATCAAATGGCAGCTCGACGACCTCAACGACGACGGCCACGCCGACGAACTCGTGTTTCTCGTCGACCTGAAACCAAACGCTACGGAAACATATAAAATTGACCTTTCGTCAGAACCGGCAGACAAGAAATTTGAAGCCGGGACATATGCCTACATACGCCTGAATGATAAAAACAAAAAGCATCCGAAGATACAGGCTATCGCTTTTCCCGGCGATGCCGACAACCGCCAGATGTATAGCAGCATCTACGGACACGGCGCAGTGCTCGAAGGGCTTTACAACGCCATACGCGTATATATGGACAACCGCCAGAGCATAGACCTCTATGCCAAGAACACTCCCCGTCTTGAACTGGAAGAAACAGGATTCTACACGACACGCCAGCAGCTTGAAGAAGGCTACGGACGCGACGTCCTATGGGCCGGGACTTCAGTTGCCCTCGGGTCATTCAGAGGATACCAGAATGAAACACCTGTCACGATAGACACCGTGACGACACGTTCTCAGCGCATTGTCACCACCGGACCTGTACGATCAATCATAGAAGTCTCTGACCGAGGCTGGATCTACAATGGAAAGCCGGTAGAAATGCATCAGCGCTACACCGTCTACGACAGACACCGCGACTACTACGTGGAAATAAAACTCACAGGCGCGGATGACAATTCGACATTCTGTACGGGCGTGCAGAAGCTCGCGGTCGACAATCAGGGATTCATCACCAAGTCGGGGCTTGCCGGAAGCTGGGGGACTAATACTCCCGACAAAAACATGGCAGACATTACCGATACCATCGGTCTCGGCGTATGGGTTCCGGGCACCAACCTCAAATCGGTCAAGGAAGATGACATCAACTATCTCATGTTGCTGAAACCTGATAAAAACGGAATAATCCGCTACAGTTTCACTTCAGGGGGGATGCGCGACTCCGCCTCTCCACATTCGGCAGACACATGGTTCGACTCCCTCAAATCATGGGAAAACCTGAAGAACAATCCTGTAACCGTAAAAATTAAGTAATATAGACATAGCCTCAATAGCGCCGGACCGGAAAGTCATCTATAATTGACGAATCCGTCCCGGCGCTTCATTATATACACATGTACATTATCACAAAAACCTTAACGCAACAAAAGCCGTTATTATCTAAAACAAACTTTTCATAACACACAGATCTAATCTACTCATGGAGATTGAAAGCACCAACGCTTCTTCCGGGGAAAACACTCATCCTGAAAGAGCCAAAATAAAATCGACAGCCAAAGGCACTATTACCATGTGGGCGATGGCCATACTCATTATCACGTCGATTCTGAGTCTGCGCGGACTCCCGTCGGAAGCAAAGTTTGGCGTACAATCCATATTCTACTATATTTTTGCAGCGGTTGTATTCCTGTTGCCATTCTCACTCGTATGTGCGGAACTTGCTTCTACCTATACGAAATCCGGCGGACTCTACCGTTGGGTTTCCGAAGCTTTCGGACCGCGGTGGGGATGGACGGCAATGTTTCTCGAATGGATGACAATCATAATCTGGTTTCCGACTGTACTGATGTTCGGTGCGGCATCGCTCGCCTATATATTCTGGCCTGAAAGTTTCGACCAACAGCTCGCTTCCAATAAAATCTACACACTTGTAATCGCATTCATACTCTACTGGGGCGCGACCTTCAACACATTTCGCGGCACCCGCTCGGCAAACCGTCTAAGTACCTACGGAGGACTCTTCGGAACAATAATCCCAACCGTCATTCTGATTGTCCTCGGAATAGTATATTTTGCAAGCGGAAAGACGATAGAACTTTCCGACGAATCATTTTTCCCTGATTTCGGCAATCTTAGCACAATAGTGCTCGCGGCATCGATATTCCTATTTTATGGAGGCATGGAAATTCAGGCGGTGCACTTTAGTAGATGACAAAAATTAAATTTATGCTGTTAAACACTTAATTTTTAGTCGATTAAATTTGCAAAAGTCCCTGAAAATTAGTAATTTAAAGGAAAAGTTTGGACGCTTTTTCTCATGAAAACTACTAATTTCAAGGACTCGGTCAAAGTTAACCAAATCCTCCCGATTATGCAAGAGCACTTTGGTCAAAGTATGAATTTGGCACGCATAAAACTCATGGCGTTGCTGCTCCATGCACTCTGTGTGGTGCAGACTGTCAGCCTCCACAAACTGGCTGATGCGATGCCTACGGCTGTAGACAAGGATTCCAACCTCAGACGGCTCCAAAGATTCTTTGCCAAGTATGTACTTGACCTTGACATCATAGCCCGTATGATTTTCTCGCTGCTTCCTGTCAAGACCGGTCTTGTGCTGAGCATGGACCGGACCAACTGGAAGTTCGGGGAGTTCAATATAAACATCCTTATGTTGGGCATAACCTATAAAGGGATTGCCTTCCCTTTGATATTCAGCCTTCTTCCGAAACGTGGCAACTCCAACTGGGAAGAACGCAAGAAAATTATGGAACGTTTTATCCGTCTTTTCGGAGCGGAATGCATCGACTGCCTTGTGGCAGACCGCGAGTTCATCGGAAAGGAATGGACAGGATGGCTCAACAGCCGTCGCATACGGTATTACATCCGAATACGTCAGAACTTCTGGATTGTCAAGCCTTCCACCGGTGAGAGAATCCGAGCCTGGTGGCTGTTCAATGATTTGAAGGTCGGTCAGGAGAAATTCTTCCATACGCTCTTTCTTCACAAAGGTGAGTATGTCTATCTTGCCGGCAGCCGGATCAAAAACTCCGATGGTGTTCCGGAATTGCAGATTCTCATATGCTTCAATCGGCCCGAGGAGGCGATTTTGACATACAAAAAACGATGGGAGATAGAAACGGCCTTTAGAGCCATGAAATCTTCCGGCTTCAACATCGAGGATACCCATATGCGTGATATGGACCGCATCGCAAGACTTGTCGCGATGGTCTGCATGGCTCTTGTATGGGCGTATCTCGTTGGTGAACATAAAGATATAAATATTAAACCGATAAGGATTCTGAAACATGGAAGAAAGGCAAAGTCGCTTGTCAAATATGGATTGGAAGAGATTTCGACCATACTTATGCGTCCGACTTATACCCCAAAATTCGATGTTTTCAAATTTTTGTCATGTACTTAAGCGGTGCACATCAACGACATGAAAAATCCGGCGCGTGATTTTCCAAAGGCAATATTCCTCGCAATTGCGGTCATTGTCATCGGCTATGCGCTCGGCACACTCGTCATCGGCATCGTCATACCGACCGAGAACATCGACCTGCTGCAAGCACTCCTCGTCGCATACAATAAACTGTGGGATAGCTTCGGCCTGTCGTGGCTCGGGAATATAATGGCCGCATTTATAATGTTTGGCGTACTCGGACAGGTAAGCGCCCTTGTCAACGGCCCTTCAGTCGGAGTTATGGCTGTAGCGCAGTCCGGCTATCTCCCACGCAGCCTTCAGAGTGTAAACAAAAACGGTTTAAACCAAAATATCCTCTATATTTCCGGAGCGGTCGTATCGCTTCTCAGTCTCGTCATAATCGTACTCCCGACGGTGGAATCGGCCTACCAGATAATGTCGCAACTCGCCACCATAATATATCTCGTCATGGTGCTCATCATATATGGTGCGTTTATCCGTCTGCGCCGTACAGAGCCATATAAAAAACGTGGCTTCCGAGTGCCCGGAGGAAAGGTCGGCGAATGGACCGTCTGTAGTATCGGTATTTTCGGAGCTCTTGCGGCACTGCTCCTGAGCTTCCTGCCACCATCACAGATTTCAACAGGTAATCCGATTGTCTATGTTGGCATATTGCTCGTAGGAAGTGCCATTTTCATAGGCTTACCTCTGATTGTCTACGCCTGCCGGAAGCCGTCGTGGCGAAATCCGAACGCTCATTTCGATCCGTTTGACTGGCAAATCGAGGGTCGCGAACCATCGCAAGTGTCAAAATGGGCTTCCGGATATGAACCGGATGAAGATGAGAGCGAAAAAGGACAGGCTAAGGCCATCGCCAACCATGCCAAAGGAAAACATTAGACATTTCGTGCGATATGTGTCGTATTCAAGCGACATATATCGCACGATTTGCCATGTAGCGCCATAAATCCGGACGACTTATTTTTATGAACGATCTCTTATTTCATCGCTGTTTCACTCACGCCAAATAAAAAAGTTGCTGGTTTCGCACATTTTTATTACTTTTGCGACTGAATTGCAAGCCGCCCCTTCGGGGTGACAATTGCTGAATTGTGGGAAGCATCAGCTGCCCACTACATTTAATCTTTTTAGTTCGACATTGTAACTGCTTGTTTACCAATCCAATGCAATAACAAGCAGGAATAGAAACTATTTCTAAAAGTGTCCGACTCTCATCCCCAAACCACATCTTTATCACCCTTAAACCCCGTTTCTGACATGCCGGTTGAAGAAGCGCAATGGTTTGCCATGCGCGATCTGACACGTCCGAATGCCAAAATGCCGGCATTCCGCATGTTGTCCGAGCGGGGATTTGAAGTCTTTACCCCGATGGTGACAAAGCTGAGTGTAAGCCCAGCCGGAAAAAAGCTACGCCTTCACGTGCCGGCCATCCACGACCTGCTTTTTGTCCACTCCACTGCCGAGGCTCTCGATCCACTTGTCGAACACACCCCTACCCTTCAATATCGCTATGCAAAAGGCCTCGGCTACCGCGTCCCGATGACAGTGCGCACAGCCGAAATGGCTCGTTTCATATTTGCTGCCTCCCTCACGGAGAATCCGCAATACTATCAGCCTTCGGAAATCACGCCCGACATGTATGGACGGCGTGTCAGAATAATCGGAGGCCCGATGGACGGCTACGAAGGATTTCTGCTCAAAGCACGAGGCACACGGAAACGCCGTCTGATAGTCAATCTCGACACTTTTCTTGCGCTCGCAGTCGAAGTGGCTCCTGAATTCATAGCCCTTCTTCCCGACTGACGCACCACAGTCGACGCATAGCGACCCAATAATATCTCTTATTTATCTCCGACACCTCAATGACGGGCGACAACTGCCCGTCAGGTTAGCATACGTTCTTGATTCAAGGGAGGTCCTACTGACAGACCCCTCGAAAAAGATCTCGTTCAAACAAGCTATATGGGAAGTTATAACATCGCCATAGCCGGGACAGGCTATGTCGGCATGAGTATCGCAACTCTACTCGCCCAGCACAACCATGTGACAGCAGTCGATATATTACCTGAAAAAATCGACCTCATCAATCAGCGACGATCGCCCGTCAAAGACGAATACATAGAGCTTTATCTATCCGAAAAGAATCTTGATCTGACCGCAACAGCCAATCCTTCTGACGGTTATCGAAACGCAGATTTTATTATCATAGCGACACCGACAAACTACGACCCTGTCAAAAACTATTTCGACACATCGCATGTCGAAGAAGTGATTGACATTGCCCTTGAAATAGCCCCTGAGGCAGTAATCATCATAAAATCCACGATTCCGGTCGGCTACTGTCGCTCTCTATATCTGAAATATTATCGACGGGGAATAAAAAGGCTCAATCTCCTATTTTCGCCCGAATTTCTCAGAGAAAGTAAGGCATTATACGACAATCTCTATCCCTCGCGAATAATAGTAGGTATACCAAAGCTCATTGACAACGCCGAATATATAAGTGAGAATGAAGCGATTAATGCAATAGCCGACATTCCGATTCTCAATCAGGCGGCCCGCACATTCGCATCGCTTCTTCAGCAGGGTGCGATCAAGCAGGACATCCCCACGCTGTTCATGGGCATGAAGGAGGCCGAGGCCGTGAAGCTATTCGCCAACACCTACCTCGCCCTCCGCGTCAGCTATTTCAACGAGCTTGACACATACGCCGAGGTCAAGGGTCTCGACTCGCAGGCAATAATCGAAGGAATCGGTCTCGATCCGCGAATCGGCATTCACTACAATAACCCCTCCTTCGGCTACGGTGGCTACTGTCTGCCCAAGGATACAAAACAGCTCCTTGCTAACTACGCCGATGTGCCACAGAACATGATGACGGCCATTGTCGAGTCAAACCGTACCCGTAAGGATTTCATAGCTGACCAAGTGTTGAAAATGGCCGGATGGTATGACTACTACGACAATAACACCTTCCGTCCGGCATCTAAAGGCTCACAGCTTAATCCCCCAAGTGAATCTGAAGGAAAAGAACTTAATACTTCATCCTTAAACCTTGATACTTCACGCAATTCCGAAGGAAATTGCGTGATTGGCGTCTACCGCCTGACGATGAAGTCGAATTCCGACAACTTCCGCCAATCGTCGATACAAGGTGTGATGAAGCGCATCAAGGCCAAGGGCGCGACCGTAATCATCTACGAACCGACCCTTGAGGACGGCTCAACTTTCTTCGGATCGCGCGTGGTCAACGACCTCGCCGAATTCAAACGCCTCTCCCGTGCCATCCTCGCCAACCGCACCTCCCCCGACCTCACCGACGTCGAGGAGAGGGTATATACGCGAGATTTATTTAGTCGAGACTAAGAATTATTTATATGACTCAAAAGCGTAAAACTATCCATCTAGATTTTGAAAAAGGAGTGTACCAGGATCTTACTAAGAATCTGATACCTTTTGAACATGGAATTTATTTAGCTTATACGGGTAATTTTAATGGTAAAAATGTGTCTCTTAATAAATTACTTTATATTGGTATGGCAGATGACACGACAATAGCCAAGCGCGTGCATAATCATACAATCGATGATCATACAGATTGGAAGCTACGCTATTGTAAAAAGGGTGAAGATATATATTATTTAGTCGCACCATTGGAAGATGACATTAGAAATGTTGAGGCAAATATGATCTTCCGTTATAAGCCTCCCTGTAACACTAATGATATAGATAAATATAATGGGAAACTTCCTGCCCCAAACATAACAACAAATACTTTATTAGAAGACATTGATGGTCATGTGACAGATATGCTGAGATTGATGTAAAATTCATTAATCTAATTCACGGTTAGTAAGTTTAACTTATTTTATAGGACTTAAATTCTATGGGACATAGTTCACGAATCATATATATTGATATTTTAAGATCTCTGTGTATTTTGCTCTTACTTACCTACCACTCCTTCGCTATATATACTGGAGGATGGATAAAACCTGATAATGTACCTGATATTCCATTATATGGTTGGATAGGCAAGCTGTCATATAGCTTTATGCTTCCTATGTGGGTATTTATTAGTGGTCATATTTGGGGACATCAGGTATATACAACTAAAAAGGTTATAACATTAAAAGGATTAATTATAAAAAAACTAAAAAAACTAATTATACCTACTTTCGTTTTTGGCATACTATATATTCTGGCATTTGGTTCCATATTAGAATTGATAAAACCAATTGGCTTATTTCTATTCTTTTGTGGCGAAGGTCATCTTTGGTTTTTACCAATGCTATTTTGGGTATTCGTATTTTCTTATTTCTTAATTAGAATTCCACTTCCTGAACATATTCTATTTCCTATAGTGGTAATTATATCAATCTGTTCATGGAATTTACCCTCATTAGGTATCGGTAATGGAATATATTATCTAATGTTCTTTTATTTTGGATTAATTACCGCGAAAAATAACTGTATGTCAATAAGATTAATAAATTTAGTTGTATTTTTAATTAGTTTTATACTTTTATTCATTATTTTGAATCCTATTTTGGATAATGTCTGGCATTCGGATAGGTATAGTAGACCAATTTTCCAAATTTTGATTCATCTTATACCGTTACCGTATCAATTTGTAGGAATCATGTTTTTTTATGGATTAGCTTTGAGATTTGAGAAATATTTTCAGGATAATAGTATTATTACTTTTATTGCTGGATATAGTTTCGGTATATACATAGCACATCAATTTATACTTTTTTGGTTGTACTATCATACATCGTTATCAGAACATATAGATCCTATGTTCTTACCATGGTTTGCCTTGATTACCACTACAATTCTATCAGTTTTATTCGTTAATATATGTTTCCGATTTAAGATCGGACGAAAGTTCCTTTCTTGATCACAAATGAAAACTATATTATAAGGTTCTGCTTAATTATTGGGAATTATTCTATGTTATCATTTAAAACCTTTTTTAAGGGAGATCAACGTAGTATCAAAGCGAAAAAAAATATAATTGCCTCTTTTCTGATAAGAGGTATCGATGCTTTGATTTATCTGCTATTAGTACCTATTACTCTTGGATATTTAAATCCATACGAATATGGGGTATGGTTGACTTTAAATTCTATATTAGTGTGGTTTAATTCATTTGATATTGGGCTGGGAAATGGTCTTAGAAATAAGTTGACAATAGCGCTTGCAGAGAATGATTTAAAAAAAGGTCAATGTTATGTCAGCACGACTTTTTTCATGCTTTCAATCATTATAGGAGGGGTAATGATATTGGGATTTGTTAGTTATAATTTTTTTGATTGGTATGAGATCTTGGGGACTTCACCAGATGTGATTAAGGGTCTTAATGGTATTATGTTGATTTCGTTTACCTTATTTTGCCTGACTCTTATTTTTAAATTTATCGGTAATATTTTTTTGGCACTTCAAATGCCGGCTCTAAGTAGCACCCTGACTACAGGTGGACATTTTTTATCGTTGTTGATTATATATTTCCTTACTAAATTGACAACCGGAGATTTACTAATTGTGGCTATTGTGTATACTTTATCTCCGCTGATTGTCTATCTGGTAGCGTATCCAATTATGTTTTTTGGTAAATATTCATATTTACGTCCTAAAATAACAATGTTTAAAAGACAAGAGATAAGGGGGCTTATGGGGTTAGGGATTAGATTTTTTATGATTCAGATTGGTGGAGTAGTTTTAATGTCGATATCTAATATTATTATTTCACATCAATTTGGACCGCAAGAAGTCACTCCATATAATATTACTTATAGATATTTTAGTACTGTTTTGTTGATCTTTGGAATCATAATAACACCAGTTTGGTCTGCGACAACAGATGCTTACCATAGAAAGGATATTGAATGGATTAGATCATGTTCAAAACGAATCTCTAAGATTAACATTTTGTTCCTCGTAGGATTAGTATTTATGGTGCTTATTTCCAAATGGATATATTCTCTATGGATAGGAAATGAAGTCTTTATTCCATTAAGTATGTCAGTCCTCATGGCTTGTTTCACTTATTCCTCGATATGGAATTGGACTTATTCAAATTTCTTATGCGGACTAGGAAAACTAAACATTATATCCGGATATGTCACGATAATCTTAATTTTATACTATCCTTTAAGTATTTATCTAAGTAACTTATGCGGAATAAATGGTGTAATTACAAGTATTTTAATTTTAAATAGTATAGGTGCAGTTCTATACTTTACCCAATTTCATCAGATTATTAAGAATATTTCTAATTAGCCAAAATTTTAGTAGAGAATATATGTTTTTAATAAATAATAGATTTTACAATCTTATTTATTCATTATTTCTTCCATTGCAGATATTGAATGCTTGGAGTATCGGGCCGATAAAATTATTTTATATACCTGTTGGTGTTATGGGAATAATTGGATTGTGTTATTTTAATAATTTGATTAAGTATGATAGATACCTTAAATATATTGCTGGATTTGCATTTTTATTAATGCTCTCTGTAGTAATGGGCGGATTTAAAGTCTTTTTCCCATTGCTCTCATTGTATGCGATATTGAGTTCTTTTATCATTTTTTCAGCTCTTGAGAAAATACTATTTTTTCGACTATCCCCGTATATTTATTTTATTTCTTTGATACTTAGTTTCATATTTGCTCCATGGCCTGGCCTTCCTTATCGTTTTACCGGTTTATACAATGATCCTAACTATTTTGTAATGGCCATGATTGTGGGGATTTATATATGTGTGAAATCTTATAGTTTAGGAGGTTTTTATCATAAATTGATTTGTATTTTAAGTATATTACTTTCATTATATTTTACAATTTTGACCCAATCTAGAGGAGGTATAGTATCATTACTGGTTTTTGGCCTATTTTATCTGTATGTACTATATAAGAACAATAGAAAAGCAGCTTATACAGTCATTGTACTGAGCGGAATTTTTTCAGGTATATTGATCAATAATTATGGTGAAGGGCTTACCTTGGTTGTTGAACGATTTGCACAAAAAAAATCAACGGATAAGGGTAGTTCTGAAAGTAGACTTCGAGAGGCTTCAGGAGCAATAGCTTCTATTTCTTTTAGACCTGAGTATCTGTTGTTCGGAGCTGGATATGCAATAACGAATCATGCTAGAATTTCTGGGGATAATAAGAGAGAAAGTTCTGCAATTCTTAAAAAAAAAGAACTTATTGATAATCATTATTTGACAAATATAAGAATACATGTCACTCCGATTGCAATTATATATGAAAATGGATTGCTCCCTTTTATTACTCTGACGATTATAGTTTTAATGTTATTATATAGTTTATATCGAAGTCGTGATTGGTTGACGCTAGGATTCTTTCTTGCTCTACTAATGCAATCATTGACTTTTTTCGCTATACCATTTTTGCCTTTCTGGGAAGGCTTTTTCTTGGTGATTAGTGAGTGTCACACCAGTAAAAATATTCATTCAAATATACGAGAGTTCTAGTCAAATCTCATCTAATAGAAGAAAAAATGAAAATTATTCATATCGCCAACTTAGGTCAGGAGAATTATAATGGGATAACAGAAGTAGTAAAGAATCTATCTATTGCACAAATGCAGTTGGGACATGATGTGTTTGTTTATCATTTATTTCCACGTTGTGTCATTCCAATAGAATCTCACATTAAGGTAATTGAAACGTATAATAAGTTTAAAATAAATATTTCTACTTTTAGTCCTGACATAGTGATTTTTCATTCAATATATAAGCCTCAATATTTTAAATTTATGAGGTATTGTCGAAAAAATCATATTCCATATTTGATAACTTTCCACGGAGCTGCCAATAAAGTGTCGTTAGATAAGGGTAAATTAAAGAAGTGGCTTGCAAATATCTTATTTGTTAATAGGTTTATTAAGAATTCCTGTGGGATCATATATCTTAATGAGAATGAAAAATTAAATGATTATCAATTTTCTCATTTAGCTCCAGGATATATTCTTAATAACGGTATCACTATACCGCAAAAAATTCCCTATGAACCAAAATTAGGAACTAAAATACGGTTTCTATTTATGGGACGATATGATTATCTCCAGAAGGGATTGGATATATTGATAAATGCTTTAGATATGATTTATGAAAAAATATCAGATAAAGCAGTGTTTAATTTTTATGGGCAAGGTCTAACTCAACAATTGGAGCAAGATACAGCTAAGTTTGGAGATATGATTTCAATAAATGGACCAGTATTCGGGAAAGATAAAGAAAAAGCCTTTAAAGATTCAGATGTGTTTATATTACCGTCAAGATTTGAAGGTATGCCTATCGGGATTTTAGAAGCGTTAAGCTACGCTATGCCATGTATAATTACTAAAGAGACAAATATGGCAGAGATAGTAAAAGATTCAGGTTTAGTTATTAATTGTAATGCTAATTCTTTAGCAGAGGCTATTCTCACAATGATTAATATGTACCCTGATGATTTAAAGGTCATGAGTTCTAGGGCTTTTAACTATATCCAGCCATTTACATGGGATAATATTGCCAAACAATCAATTGACTTATATTCTTGTGCTATTGATAAGATATCCACTAATAATACAGATTACAAATGATTAAACTTTGTCAAGAAAATTTATGTACAGGATGTTGGGGATGTTATGATGTATGTCCCAAAGATGCTATCTCAATGGTACCAAGGAGTCCTATGGGAGATCGTCATCCTGTCATAGATCGAAAAAAGTGTATTGAATGTCATCTGTGTGAGAATGTATGTCCTATCTTAAATCCACCAAAGTGCAAGTCGCCTGAGAATTCATTTGCATCATGGGCAAATAACTCACAGATTCATATCAAGTCGGCATCAGGTGGCATAGGTAGTGTATTGGCAAAACACTTTTTAAATCAAGGAGGAGTAGTGTATGGATGTACATCTGAGGGTGCAGAAATAAGACATATTCGAATAGCGGATTTGGATGAATATGTAAGAATTCAAGGATCGAAATATGTGCAAAGTTCAATTGGGAAAATCTATTGCCAGATTAAACAGGATTTGATAGCTGGTCGCCGTGTGCTGTTTATCGGTACTCCTTGTCAGGTAGCCGCATTAAGAAAGTATCTTAAGAAGGATTATGAACAGCTCCTGATGGTAGATCTTATTTGTCATGGAGTTCCTTCCCAGTATTTATTTGAGTCGCATATAAGACACATTGCTGGTAATAAGCCTGTGACAACAGTGAAATTTAGGAGCGAAGATGGCTTTTGTCTTAATATAATTAGTGGAAGCCAGTCTATTTATAAGAATTATGTCTGGAAAGATAGATATACTGATGTGTACTTTACAGCCTTCCTGAAATCATATACATTCCGTGAAAGTTGTTATACTTGTCCTTATGCTAAATCCGAACGCGTATCAGACATTACAATAGGTGATTTCTGGGGACTTGATAAAGATATTATTAAAAACTACGATATAAAAGACGGTGTTTCTGTAATCTTACCTATAACACCAAAGGGGAACGGTATTATAGAGGAGTTAAATTCTGAAATATCATTAGTTGCTCGTCCGGTCGAAGAAGCTATTACAGGAAATTCTCAACTTAGACATCCGTCACGGAAAAGTTTTGGTTGTAAGATATTTCGTTTTTTTATGAGTAAAGGATTATCCTTGAAACAGTCTCTTTATTTATCGGATAGTCTCTTAATTCCAGCATATAAACTTTACAATCGAATCAAAAAATGAAAAACATTGGAATAATTACATTTCATGCTGCCCATAACTATGGATCAATGCTTCAGAATTATGCACTTCAGCAAGCAATAATGAAATTATCAGATAAATACTATGTGGAGACTATAAATATGCGTAGTATACGACAAATAGAGCAGTATAATTATTTTAAGGCTCCATGGAAATATCAAGATAAAAAAAGAATTTTGTTATCTATTTTGTATGCTCCCTTTTTTAAAGCCTTAAAAATGAAATATAGGCTTTTTGAGGAATTCCTTGCCAATAATATATCTCTGTCGATGCAAGTTGATGAGTTGAGTGAGAATACTGCTTTAAGTAAGAAATATGATGCAATTATTGCCGGAAGTGATCAAATATGGAATATAACAGCATATGATTTTTCATGGAACTACTTTTTAGATTTTATCCATGGTGATATTCGTAAGATTTCTTATGCAGCAAGTATGGGAACCGCTCCAGCATCACAAATGCAACTCTACATGCAAAAAAAAGAATTTTTAAGGGAGTTGCTAAATTCATTTTATGCGATTTCAGTTAGGGAGCAGAAGACTGCAAGTGCAATCAGCTCTTTGACAGACGGTAAGATTAGACCAGAAGTTGTCCCCGATCCGACGCTATTACTTTCATCAAAGGAATGGGAGAGTCTTGTTCCTTCAGAATCTATTGTGAGAGGGGAATATATATTTCTTTATAATCCTTACTACTTGTCGGAAGTCTATACTCAGGCCATGGAGTTAAAAAAAGCAACCGGCTTACCCGTAGTCGTTAGCAATATAAATACACGATCTATAATTCCATCCATAAGATTTAATTTGAAGTTGTGTAGTGGACCAATTGAATTCTTGAATCTAGTAAAAAATGCTAAATACGTAATAGGAAAATCATTTCATTTAGCTGTATTCAGTACTCTTTTCTCAAAGAATTTTATCGCAGTGAATGGAATGAACGACAGTCGACTTAATAACTACCTATCAAAACTTGATATTTGTAACATTGCAAGTAACGGCAAGATTACTTCTGAATTGATAGATGCATCTATGTCAATAGACTATACAGAAGTAAAAAGGCGTATAGCATTTGAGAAGGAAAAGGGTGTTAGGTTCTTACAAGAAAGTCTCAAAGGATTATGAAGGTCTTATATTTTTTAATTATTTACAAAAATCCTGAAATAGTGGAGAGAATAGTTACTTCTCTACAATCAGAGAGGTCTTTGTTCCTCATACATGTAGATAAAAATTCAAAACTTGATTTCAGTAGACTCAGGAGATATTCAAATGTTCACTTTACTTCATTTCGCTTCCCTACACCGTGGGGAGGTCCTGAATTAGCCTTGGCGGTGTACGAAGGATTGAAAGAAATACAATCGTGTAATTGGGATTATGTATGTTTATTGAGTGAGTCTGATTATCCTGTAAAAAGACCTGAATATATTGCTGATTTTTTGAATGTGTCTCAAAAGGATCATATTTTAATAAATCCACTTCCATGTAATAATCCATTAGAAATTCCTGGGGGCATTGGCTGGAAGGTGGTAGGAGGCGGACAGAATGTTATGCTTTGAGATTGACACCAAAACAGATTGCGACTATTGAACCAAAACGTTTTGATATAGGTAACCTCCGACAGATAGCCAAGACATTAAGATATAAGCCAAATAAAATATTCAATGCATTGAATATTTTATTTGCTTATCCCAAACGGCTAAAAACCACAGATGTCCTCTGTGGAGGACATCAGTGGTTTTTCTTAACAAGAAAAACCACTGATGTAATCATTAAATATTGTGACTCCCATCCTGAGTTTTTAGAAGATTCAAAGAATACACAATGTCTTGATGAAATATTCTTTCCGACTATAGTTAATCAGGTCGTAGAGGATAAAAGTCTAATATCCCGAAATATATTACGCTACATATCATGGGAAAATAATGGGAGCAGTTCTCCCAAGGATATTACTTTGGAAGAATCTGACATAATTGATCAATGTATCGAAAATCCCGGAATTTTATTTATCAGGAAAATATCAGATGAACAAATATGTGACTATGTGGATGAACGTCTAGGTCATCACAATATTAGCTTCTAATAATAATGGATAATAATTTTTCTGTCTTGATGTCGCTCTACTATAAGGAACGACCCGATTATCTACGTCAAAGTCTTGACAGTGTATTCAATCAGACGCTTCCTCCGGATGAAGTGGTGATGGTGGAAGATGGACCTCTTACTGATGAACTCTATCATGTTCTTGATGAGTATGAAACCAAATATCCGCAATTCAAGAGAATTCCTTTGGCGGTTAATGGAGGACTTGGAAAAGCTTTGAATGAAGGTTTAAAGCACTGCTCCAATGAGTTGGTGGCAAGAATGGATACGGATGATATATGTTTTCCTGAAAGGTTTGAGAAACAAATTCAATTCATGACAATCAATCCCAAAACAGATATTTCAAGTGGATGGATAGCTGAATTTCAGGATGATATTTCCAACATAAAAAGTATAAAAAAAGTTCCTCAATCGCATGAAGAAGTTGCCCGGTATATTAAATCTCGTAATCCATTAAACCATCCGTGCGTAATTTTTCGAAAAAAGGCTGTTGAAAGAGCAAATGGATATCAACATTTTCCACTCTTTGAAGACTGGTATCTTTGGGCAAGAATGATAAAAAATGGAGCTTCATTCGCCAACTTACAAATCCCTTTATTATACTTTAGGACATCACCAGAAATGTTCAAACGCAGAGGAGGATTTAAATATGCTAAGGACAGCGCACGCTTTCAATGGAAGCTGCATAATTTAGGATTAATTTCCACTTTCGGTGCAATAAAGGCCAGTTTAATTCGAGGAGCTGTGTATATAATGCCGAACAACATGCGAGCGCTAATATATTCTAAATTTCTACGCTCATAAATAATATTTTAATTATGAAAATCGCAATGATCGGTGGCAGCGGATTCGTTGGCACAAGACTTATCGACCTCTTGAAAGAGGACTCTAAAAACTATGAATGTAAGAACATCGACCTTCTTCCGAGCCATTTTTTCAATGACATCACGGTTATCGGTGATGTCCGCGAGCAAGCCCAGATGGACCGCGAGCTCAAAGGAGCTGATGTCATAATCCTCCTTGCCGCGCAGCACCGCGACGACGTAACGCCCGTATCGCTTTATTACGATACGAATGTCGGCGGTATGGAAGTGACACTCAGGGCTATGGAAAAGAACGGCTGCAGGCGCATCATCTTCTTTTCATCCGTGGCTGTCTATGGACTTAACAAAAAGAATCCTGACGAGAACCATCCAAAAGATCCGTTCAACCACTACGGCAAATCGAAATGGCAGGCCGAACAGGTACTGGAAAAATGGTATGCCTCACATCCAGACTGGAACATCGACATCATCCGTCCGACAGTCATCTTCGGAGAACGTAACAGAGGAAATGTCTACAACCTACTCAAACAGATCTCGTCGGGCAAGTTCCTCATGGTAGGAAAGGGCGAGAACAAGAAGTCAATGGCCTACGTCGGCAACATCGTTGCATTCGTAAAATATCTGATAGACAATGTCACCAAAGGCTACAATGTGTTCAACTACATCGATAAACCCGACAACAACATGAACCAGCTCGTGGCACATGTGTCGAAAGTGTTGAACAAACACATCCCTGCGACGCATTTCCCCTACTGGCTCGGCATGCTCGGCGGTTACGGTTTCGATGTGCTTGCAAAAATTACAGGCAAAAAACTCACTGTATCTTCGGTCCGTGTGAAAAAATTCTGTGCCACAACAGAGTTCGATGCCAAGAAAGCCCACTCATGCGGATTTAAGGCACCGTTCACTCTTGACGAAGGTCTCGCCCGCACGCTGGAATTCGAGTTTGTCCATCCGCGTACGGACGACATACAGTTTATAAGTGAATAAATTCCCCAAAATAAAGACATACACCAATTAACGTTGGCTTTGCTAAATCAATGATTCGGTAAAAATTACCGAAGTAGTTGAAACTTAAGTTAATATGTCGAATTGTCAAATACAAATGAATCGCCAAAGCGTTCATTATAAAACACTTATACCATGAACGGATTGGCGATTCTCAAAGACTTCACCTTTCGGTGTAAGTCGGTATTTGAAAATACTACAACCAAGATGAGCAAAAGGTTCCTCAACTGGCTGATTTTAACAATACGCACTGTAGCATTGATTCCGGGCAAAGTCAATTTTACCCGGCTGTCGCGCTATGGCGGTCGTACAGCCAAGACCTTTGCTTCCAATTTCAAGACATCCGTAGACTGGATGAAAGTCAACATAGGTATGGCGCAGGATTGTTTTGGGCCGGCCGATGACATGGCAGTGGCAATCGATCCGTCGTTCATTTCAAAAGCAGGCAGACTGACGTATGGCATAGGCCGTTTCTGGTCAGGGGTGGCACAACGTGTCAAACGCGGTCTGGAGATAATGGCGATCGGGGCAATAAGTCTGAGTAAACATACATGCGTGATGCTCGGTGCTGTCCAGTCACCGAACTTCAGGACTCTTGAATCCGAGAAACAAATGTCAATGCTTGACTGGTATGTGGCACTTGTCAGGTCAAAGGCGACAGAGCTGCTCTCACTGACGGATATTCTGGTTGCCGATGCCTTTTTCTCCAAATATGAGTTTGTAAATGAAGTGATTGGCATGGGATTCCGATTTGTCGGGAGATTACGTGCCAACTCATATCTGAGGTATCTGGCCATACCGGATTCCTCCGCCCCGCGAAGACGCGGCAGAAAGAAAAAGTATGGAGAGAAAGTGGATTTCTCCAACCTTGATATGTCCGTGTTCACTTCATTCATATATGAGGATTCCAAAGGAAACAAAAACCGATGTCACACGGCGGTCGTACATTCGAGGGCATTGAAACGCGACATCCGTATCGTGGTCTGTCCGGTTGAAAACGCAGGGCCTCTTCTTTACTTCTCTACAGACACCAATATGAGGTCTGAAAAGATCATCGGTTTCTACCGCACCCGCTTTCAGATTGAGTTCGGCATACGCGATGCCAAACAGTTTACAGGACTCCAGTCGCAACAGACACGCGACAAAGACCGGCTTGACTTCGCATTCAATCTTTCCTTCACTGCACTCAATGTCTGCAAGGAGGTCATAAGGAAAGATTATCCGGATCTTTCGTTAGCACAGTTCAAACGGCTTATGTTTGAATCTTATCTCGCCTCAACAATTATTTCGACTTGCGGAAAATCTCCGCATCTCAAAATAATTCAGAAAATAAATCATCGGTTGGCTCAGTTAGCGGCTTAGCCTAGGCTGAACAACCTCAAATTTTACCGAATCATTGTAAATATTGAGTTTCTATTATATAACAATTCTGAAAACCGCATTAATCACAGGCATCACCGGTCAGGATGGTTCGTTTCTGGCCGAGTTTCTTCTCGAAAAAGGCTATGACGTGCACGGCACGATCCGCCGCTCGTCGGTAGACTTCCGCGAGCGCATCGCCCACCTCGAGGGACACCCCAACTTCCACCTCCATTACGCCGACCTCGGCGACTCGATGTCGATCATGCAGGTCGTCTCAAAGGTGCGCCCCAACGAGATCTACAACCTCGCCGCACAGAGCCACGTGCAGGTGTCGTTCGACTCCCCCGAGTTCACAGCCGATGTCGACGCAACAGGCGTCCTCCGCATCCTTGAGGCCGTACGCCTCTGCGGACTCGCCGCGACCTGCCGCATCTATCAGGCATCTACCTCAGAGCTCTACGGCAAGGTCGAGGAAGTGCCCCAGAACGAAAAGACACCCTTCCACCCATATTCGCCATACGCCGTCGCCAAGCTCTACGGCTTCTGGATCGTGAAGGAATACCGCGAGGCATACGGCATGTACTGCTGCTCCGGCATCCTCTTCAACCACGAGTCAGAGCGCCGCGGCGAGACATTCGTCACCCGCAAGATAACCCTCGCCGCCGCACGCATCGCTCAGGGCAAGCAGGAGAAGCTCTGCCTTGGCAATCTCTCGTCGCTCCGCGACTGGGGCTACGCACGCGACTACGTGGAGTGCATGTGGCTCATCCTCCAGCAGCCCGAGCCTGAGGACTACGTGATCGCCACCGGCGAGCAGCACTCTGTCCGTGAGTTCTGCCAGCTCGCATTCCGCCGCGCCGGCATCGAGCTGCGCTTCGAGGGCGAGGGCGAGAACGAGAAGGGCATCGATGTCAACACCGGCAAGGTGCTGATCGAGGTGTCGCCCGACTTCTACCGCCCGACCGACGTGGTCAACCTCTGGGGCGACCCCACGAAGGCGAAGCAGAAACTCGGCTGGGACCCCACGAAGAAGACATCGTTCGAGCAGCTCGTCAACCTTATGGTGGACGCCGACATGGCCAAGGTCGCCGTCGAGCGCGCCGGAGAACAGGTGAAACTCAACCTCGCCGAATACCTCGAGAAAGGGATCGTGAAGTAAAGCCTACGCTGAAATTGAGGGGTACAGAAATTCATAAATAACATAAATATTGGAGGGGTTAATTCCTGAATACGGAAGGATTGGAACAAGCCCTCTATGAATTATCATTAAAATAATCTGTTATTCGTGTTATTTCTGAATTTCTGTGCCTTACCCACATAATATTCAAACCAGACAGTAATGGAAAAAGATTCCAAGATCTACGTTGCGGGTCACCGCGGGATGGTCGGGTCGGCCATCGTCCGCGAGCTGCAGCGTCAGGGATACACCAATATCATAACACGCACCCACGCCGAGCTCGACCTCATCAGCCAGCAGGCGGTCAACGACTTCTTCGCCACAGAGAAGCCCGACTACGTGTTCCTCGCCGCCGCCAAGGTAGGGGGCATCGAGGCGAACTCATCGGCTCTCGCCGACTTCATGTACGACAACATGATGCTCGAGATGAACGTCATCCACGCCGCATGGCGGAACGGATGCAAAAAACTCGAATTCCTCGGCTCGTCGTGCATCTACCCCCGCATGGCCCCGCAGCCCATGCCCGAGTCATGCCTGCTCACCTCAGAGCTGGAGAAGACCAATGAGGCGTATGCGCTCGCAAAGATCTCCGGACTGAAGTACTGCGAGTTCCTCAACCGGCAGTACGGCACGGACTACATCTCCGTCATGCCCACCAACCTCTACGGCCCGAACGACAACTACCACCCCACGCACTCCCATGTCCTCCCCGCGCTCATCCGCCGTTTCCATGAAGCGAAACTCGCGGGCGAGCCAGTCGTGACATGCTGGGGCGACGGCTCGCCGCTGCGTGAGTTCCTCTATGTCGACGACCTCGCCGAGCTTTGCGTGTTCCTCATGAACGGCTACTCCGGCAACGAGACCGTCAACGCCGGCACTGGCAAGGAACTCACTATCCGTGAGCTGGCGGAGCTTGTCGCGTCAACCGTCGGCTACGAAGGCCGCATCGAGTGGGACACCACCAAGCCCAACGGCACTCCCCGCAAGCTCCTCGACGTGAGCAAGGCCACCCGCCTCGGCTGGACCGCCTCGACCCCTCTCGCCGAAGGCATCCGCCTCGCCTACGAAGACTTCCTCAACAACCCGATGCGCGCCGAGCGCTGACCTCTTCCATCAGACATCAACTAACAGATAATACAGATTACAATTCGTCTCATCCAACACCGATTGTTCGGAAGCGGATGGGACGAATTTTTTATCCCTTATTCATAACTCTCACTTTAATATTCCAAATCTTTCCACCTTTATTATTATATTATAGGTACTATCACATCCATAAGCCGGCATGTAGGCATCGTATCATTCCACTCAGCCTGAAACTCATTATAAACGCAGTTTGACCATTCTGTCAAAATTCACTACTTTTGCATGTGGTTAACATCCAAACAAAAACAAGACAGGAATTATATGGCAAAACCGGAATATATTCAGAAAAACAAAGCTTGGCTTGAGGCCAAATCACACGAAGACGGAGTTCATCCGCTCGACAAAGGAATATTTTATAAAGTAATCAAACGAGGACGCACTGACGGACCGAGCCCAAACCGCAGCAGTGTCGTCGTGGCACACTATACAGGCAAAACAATCAACGGCAAAACCTTTGACAACAGCCGTGGAGGTGTCGCACCGGCTTTCCGTCTGCGCGAACTGATACCCGGATGGATTATTGCCCTCCAACAAATGCACGTCGGCGACAAATGGGAAATATACATCCCGGCCGAACAGGCATACGGTAAATTAAACCAGCCCGGAATACCCGGCGGCTCGACACTGATTTTTGAAATCGAACTTCTCGGAATCTCATAATCCGTATCTGAACTACCACCACATATCATAACATAAAAGAAATGCCACAAGATAACGCCTCTGAACTTTTCCCACTCGTCGATGAAACAGGAAAGACAATCGGTTCTGCCACACGCGGACGCTGCCATGACGGAAGCAAACTGCTTCATCCCGTAGTCCACCTTCACGTTTTTAATCGCGAAGGGGCTCTTTTTCTCCAAAAACGACCAGAATGGAAAGATATACAACCGGGGAAATGGGACACCGCTGTGGGCGGACACATTGATTTCGGAGAAGATACCATGTCGGCACTCCGTCGTGAAGCCCGCGAGGAACTTGGCATCGAAAACTTTCAGCCTGAATTTATAACAAGCTATATTTTTGAATCCACGCGCGAACGCGAGTTTGTCAACGCCTTCAAAACGACCGTCGACACGATTCCTATCCCTTCCGACGAACTTGACGGAGGCCATTTCTGGACACATGACGAAATTCGAGCCAACATTGGCAAAAATGTCTTCACACCCAACTTTGAAAGCGAATATCAGCGCCTTTTCATCGAAAAAACCGAAACAACTGACAGTCAAAGCCAAATCATAAGTCAAGATAATATCTTATAACAAAATCAAAGCCTAATTAACGAAATTTTTCAGCAATGATGACTACGGCTGTAAAATTTTTCTTATCTTTGTGCCAAACAATTCTAATTACATTATTAATTAAACCTCTTAACTAAAAATGACAAGTTACAAGGAATTAGGTCTCGTAAACACCAAGGAAATGTTTGCCAAGGCCATCAAGGGTGGTTATGCGATTCCCGCTTTCAACTTCAACAACATGGAGCAGCTTCAGGCAATCATCAAGGCTGCTGCCGAGGAAAAATCACCCGTTATCCTTCAGGTTTCCAAAGGTGCACGCAACTATGCAAATCCCCTTCTTCTCCGCTACATGGCTCAGGGAGCTGTAGAATATGCCAAGAGCCTCGGCTGGGAACACCCGCAGATTGTACTTCACCTCGACCACGGTGACAGCTTCGAACTCTGCAAGGACTGCATCGAACACGGCTTCTCGTCAGTGATGATCGACGGCTCTCACCTCCCCTACGAGGAAAACGTTGCCCTCACAAAGAAAGTATGCGACTACGCACATCAGTATGACGTGACTGTCGAAGGTGAGCTTGGTGTACTCGCCGGCGTTGAAGACGAAGTTTCTTCCGACCACCACACCTATACCGACCCCGAAGAAGTTATCGACTTCGCTACCCGTACAGGAGTTGACTCACTCGCAATCTCAATCGGCACATCACACGGTGCTTACAAGTTCAAGCCCGAACAGTGCACCCGCGATGCCAACGGTCGTCTCGTACCTCCCCCATTGGCATTCAACGTACTCGATGCCGTTATGGAAAAACTCCCCGGTTTCCCCATCGTACTCCACGGATCAAGCTCCGTTCCTCAGGAATACGTTGAAGAAATCAACGAATACGGCGGCAAGCTCCCCGACGCAATCGGTATCCCCGAAGAAGAACTCCGCAAGGCAGCCAAGAGCGCAGTCTGCAAGATTAATATCGACTCTGACAGCCGTCTCGCAATGACAGCTGCAGTCCGCAAGGTACTCGCTACCAAGCTTGCCGAATTCGATCCCCGCAAATACCTCGGGCCGGCCCGCGACGAAATGGAAAAACTCTACAAGCACAAAATCGTTGCCGTCCTCGGCTCAAACGGCAAGGCTGAATAATCAGTCCCCGCTGTATCATACACGCACAATCGCCCGGCATTCCCGACAATGCCGGGCGATTTTACTAACAATCATTTATCAAGACCACCATACTCGCGACCAACAAATCTGCAATATAATGCGTAAGCTGATTTTACTTCTTTCGACATTTATCATATCATTCAGCCTGTATGCGCAAACCGGAACACTCGAGGTTGGATATACTTACATGCACCCCGTCCAGACAATGAGAAGTGCAGAGCCAGATGTGACAAACAGATATATTCTACATACCGACGGCCATAAATCAAAGTTCTATTCGCCCAACACAGAATATATCGATTCGATTGAATCAACCCCTGAAGGTTTCGAGATGTTCAATACACTTAAAAGAGAATTATGGCAAAAAAGAGAACAGGACAAAATACCGAGAGATGACGGATCTTTCTACGTAACCAAGTTTTTATCTGACAACGAACTCCATACATACGACATAGCCAACGGTACGAAATTCCATGTAAAGGAATCCTTGCCTGAACCACTATGGACGATAGAAGACTCTTGCCGGACAATCCTCGGATATGAATGCACCAAGGCTTCCGCTGATTTCTACGGAAGAAAATGGACTGTATGGTTCACCCCTGACATACCTGTCAACGATGGGCCGTGGAAACTCAGGGGACTTCCGGGATTAATCCTTGAGGCCAGCTGTGAGGGTGGGCAATACAGTTTCATCGTCGGCGACATCAGGCACTCGAATAATCCTGTGACAAATGTCTACGGGCGCGATAAACGGGAAGATATCAGACACAAGGATTTCTGGAATTTACGCAGATTATGTCTTGACAACCCATCGCGTAACATCAGGTCACAATCAGGGACGAACATAATTGTCTATCAAAACGTAACCTATCAAAATTACCTGCCCACAGATATTGTCGATTATATCGAAACCGACTATCGGTGATATATGCTCTTAATGATTTTTAGGCTGCTATATTCAAAGCTTGTCATCATTTTTCATTAATTTCGCGTTATAGAATATAACAGACTATTATACACTACCATTATGCACCGAATGTCATGGGACAGGCTTATTAACGACAAGCGCTTCGGGCTTGAACACTACCACGATCCAAAACGAGGGTCGAGGAGCGACTTCCAGCGTGATTTCGACCGTCTTGTCTTCTCGTCCCCTTTCCGCAGACTCCAGAATAAAACTCAGGTATTCCCACTCCCGGGCAGCATCTTTGTGCACAACCGTCTCACCCACAGCATTGAAGTAGCATGTGTCGGTCGGTCGTTGGCTGCTGAGATAGCCTCTGAACTACGAAAGAAATATGCCTCAGAACCGTGGATCGGCAAACTCGACTCTATCGGAGAAATCGTCGCAGCCGCATGTCTCACCCACGACCTCGGCAACCCACCGTTCGGACATTCGGGCGAAAAGGCTATCGCCACCTACTTCAGTGAAGGCGAAGGCCGAGAACTGGAAAGCGAACTCACCACAAGACAATGGAGCGACCTCACACATTTTGAAGGCAATGCCAACGCATTCCGTCTGCTGACCCACAGCTTCAACGGCCGACGGCCCGGAGGTTTCGCCATGACCTACTCCACCCTCGCCTCCATTGTCAAATATCCTTTTGACTCATCGCTTGCTGGCAGCCATGGCAAATTCGGATTCTTCACATCCGAACAGTCCGACTTCATGAAAGTGGCCGACGAACTCGGAATGCTACCTCTGAAAGAAAACGAGGGACAGTTACGCTACGCACGCCATCCACTTGTATATATCGTCGAGGCGGCCGACGATATTTGCTATGAAATCATGGACATCGAGGATGCACACAAACTAAAGATACTCTCTACCGAAGAGGTAATTCCCCTATTCCTTGGATATTTCGACGAAGCGCGCCGCACACATATCGAACGTATCATGGCAGGAGTCGACGACCCCAACGAAAAAATAGCCTATCTCCGCTCTTGTATAATCGGGACTCTCGTCAACCGATGCGCCGAAGCATTCGTTTCTCATGAAGAAGAGATAATGCACGGCGAATTTCGCGGCTCACTGCTCGACCACATCTCACAGCTTGAGCGTCAAGGCTACCGGGACTGTGAGGCATTGTCTTGGAAAAAAATATACTGTTCCGGCGATGTTGTCGATATCGAACTGGCCGGAACACGAATCATCTCGTTTCTTATCCACGAACTCATAAAAGCAGTCCGCAACCCCGACCTAAACTACTCCCGGCTGTTGCTTGCAAAAGTACCGCAGCAATATGAAATCAACTCTCCGACACTCTACGGCAAAATACAGGCCGTTCTCGATCACATTTCAGGCATGACAGATGTCTACGCTCTCGACCTCTACAGAAGCCTGAACGCAATGAGCCTGAAAATCAACAACTAATTTTTCGATATCCTCATATCCTATTCCCAGCATGAAATATCTCAATTCACGTCTGACACTTCTGCTTGTCCTCTTCTTCACGACAGTGCTTCCCCTTGCAGCGATAACAGTCGATGAAGTACCCAACGTTCATGTGGCTGACCGCACACAATATGTCTCAAATCCATCAGGCATACTTTCGAGTGCAGCCGTAAGCAACCTGAACGCCCAAATCGGCGCTCTATGGGCCAATACCTCGGCTGAACTCGTGGTGGTAGCCGTCGATCAGGTCGACCCGTCAATGACTCCTGAAGAATTCGCGACAAAACTGTTCGAGAAATGGAAAATCGGTAAAAAGGACAAAGACAACGGAGTCCTCGTCCTGCTGTCGCGTGACGACCATGCAGCCATCATACGCACCGGCTACGGGGTCGAAGGCACACTCCCCGACATCGTTGCCGGACGAATAATCCGCAACACAATGTTCCCCCTATACCGCGAGGGAAAGTTTGACGAGGGAACTGTCGCAGGGGTAAGCACTATCATCAAAGCACTGAGCGACCCGGCAGTCGCCGACGAACTAAAATCAAAATATGCCAATGACTCGCGCCGAGGCACTGACGACGATATTTCAGGTTCGGAACTCTTCAATCTCTACCTTGGATTCGCCGCTGTAATCGGAGCAGGTCTGCTGCTTCTCGTAATCTATTCCATATATTCGACAAAAAAACTCGACGATGTGCAGCGCTACCGCACTCTCGACCAATACAAGACACTAACCCTGTTCGGTTCATTCCTCACGCTTGGAATCGGCCTACCGGCCTATCTGATATTGATAACAAAAATGAAACGTGTCCGACGTCATAGACGCAATTGCACCCATTGCGGGACACGAATGGAACTCATTGATGAAGAACACGACAACGACTACCTGACACCAGCGCAGGACACTGAAGAGCGCATCAACTCAATTGACTACGACGTGTGGCATTGTCCGAAATGCCACCAGACCGAAGTGCTACCCTACATAAACCGTACCACAAACTATACTCAATGCGAGCGTTGCGGAGCGCGCGCCATGTCGCTCGTCGACCGCCGGACACTACGCCAACCGACCGTCAACACCGAAGGTGAAGGCGTTGACATATACATCTGTAAAAACTGCGGAAACCAGCATAACAAACGTTTCCGCATCCCCAAGAAACCAGATCCGGCGGCAGCAGTCGCCGCTGGTGCAATCCTCGGAAGCGCACTGGGCGGACGCGGCGGTGGTGGCGGCGGATTCTCAGGCGGATCATTCGGAGGCGGTATGACAGGAGGCGGCGGAGCCGGAGGACGATGGTAAGCACATTCATCACATCATTGGCCGACTTCCTGTGCGGATATCCACTTTTCATACTTCTCATCGGAGGCGGATTTTTCCTGTTTTTCTACTCGGGAATGGTCTCATTACGTAAACTACCGGCCGCATTCCATGAACTACGCAGCAAGCAGTCGCGTGACTCAGGTTCACAAATTTCCTCCGTACAGGCCCTCGCGTCAGTGGTCGCCGCCACCGTAGGAATGGGCAATATCGCAGGCGTGGCCATAGCATTAGTAATGGGAGGGCCGGGAGCAATATTCTGGATGTGGGTCAGCGCTCTCGTCGGCATGTCGACAAAATTCCATGAAGGAGTGCTTACCACACGCCACAAACAGACTCTTACTGACGGCCGCAGCGCAGGTGGTACAATGTATATAATCGACAGAGGGCTCGGCCCCCGATGGCACTGGCTTGCCGTCACATTTGCCATAGCCGGAATGCTCGGCACTCTTTGCATCATGAACGCCAACCAACTCACAGAGGCAATGGTCAGCGCTTTTACCACACCCGAATGGCTGAGTGGAAACAAATTGATCGCCAGCCTGTCGTCGACCCTCGGATGGAGTCATGAAAGTGCCTTCCGGCTTCTGATAGGAATCGGCATAGCCCTTACGGTGACGCTCGTAGTCATCGGCGGTATCAAACGCATAGCCCGCGTGGCCCAATGGCTTGTACCGTTTATGGTGGGACTCTACTTCATCCTCGTACTTTATATAATCGTCACAAATATTTCGGAAGTCCCTGTGGTATTCAAGAGTATCTTTAGTGAAGCATTCAATCTGCGGGCGGGCTGGGGTGCACTTGTCGGCATAGCCATCATCGGCGCGAGACGGGCAGCTCTCGTAAACGATGCAGGAGTCGGAACTGCAACCATCATGCACGGTGCGTCAGCCAACAATTCGCCGGTGCGTGAAGGACTCATCGCAATGCTCGGTCCAAGCATTGATTCCGGCCTCGTGTGTACACTTACGGCAATCGCCCTGCTTCTATGTGGCGACATAGGAACTGTCGAAGGGGTAAAGGGACTCGACGTAGCCATGAAAGCGTTCGGCAACGCAATCCCGATGGGCGAATATCTTCTAATGGTCATAGTCCTTTGCTTCTCGTTGTCGTCAATGTTCAGCTACAGTTTCTATGGCAACCGTTGTGCAGCCTATCTTTTTGGCGAGCGCAAAGCAAAATTCTATACGTGGTTCTTCATTGCCACTTTAGTTATATTTGCCGTCATGCCACTGGGTGTCGCCATCGGCTTCTGCGATCTGTTCTATGCGCTCATGGCCTTCCCGACTATGATTACAATCCTGCTTCTCCGCAAAGAAGTCCGCGAGGAAGTAGAAAAATTTGATTCTTCCGCCAGATAATTTATTCACATACAAAAAATCACCCTTCCCGAAAATCAATCGGGAAGGGTGACATCAGTTATTTAAGAAGATATTGTTTCTTCGGAATTGATTAGCCGTTTACCTTCTTCATGTGAGCGATAAGATCGAGCACCTTGTTAGAGTAGCCGATTTCGTTGTCATACCAAGAAACGACCTTAACGAAGGTAGGAGTAAGCTGGATACCAGCCTTAGCGTCGAAGATAGAAGTGAGGGGGCAACCAAGGAAGTCGCTTGAAACGACTGCATCTTCAGTGTAGCCGAGGATACCCTTGAGTTCGCCTTCAGCAGCTTCCTTCATGGCAGCGCAGATTTCTTCGTAAGAAGTCGGCTTCGCAAGATTTACAGTGAGGTCAACAACAGATACATCGAGAGTGGGGACACGCATTGACATACCGGTAAGCTTACCGTTGAGTTCGGGGATAACTTTACCTACAGCCTTAGCAGCACCGGTAGAAGAAGGAATGATGTTGCCTGAAGCTGCACGGCCACCGCGCCAGTCCTTCATTGAGGGACCGTCAACAGTCTTCTGAGTTGCAGTTGTAGAGTGAACAGTAGTCATGAGACCTTCAACAACGCCAAACTTGTCATTGAGCACCTTAGTGATAGGAGCGAGACAGTTAGTGGTGCAAGAAGCGTTAGAAACGAACTGAGTTCCCTTCACATAGCTGTCCTGGTTTACACCGCAAACAAACATGGGGGTATCGTCCTTTGAAGGAGCAGACATAACTACATATTTTGCACCAGCTTCGATGTGAGCCTGAGCTTTTTCCTTAGTAAGGAAGAGACCGGTTGACTCAACAACGTATTCAGCACCTACAGCACCCCAGCCGATTTCAGCGGGATTCTTGCATGCGGTTACGCGGATGGGCTTGCCATTTACGATAAGGAGGCTCTTTTCGAGATCATAATCAACTGTTCCGTCGAAACGACCGTGCATGGTGTCATACTTAAGCATGTAAGCCATGTAGTCAACGGGAAGAAGGTCGTTGATTGCTACTACCTCGATATCATCGCGCTTGGTTGAAGCACGGAACACGAACCGACCGATGCGGCCAAATCCATTAATACCTATTTTTGTCATAGTTTTATAAAAATTGGGTTGTTAAATCTAAAATTCCTATTGAAAATGTTGAAATCATGAGGGAGAGATTCCGAAGAGCAGGACGCATGCCACGCGCCCTTGCTGCCACCCTCTCAAAAGCGCTACAAAGGTAGCACTTTTTTTTGGATTTCAACTGTTATCCATCGAAATAAAATTGGCGTTTTTTACTCGATTTTGTATAAAAAAGCTAAATAAAGCGCACCGATAATGTTAATACGTCATTTTTTCTCTATTTTTGTGTCATATAAACAATTCCACGTTTATAATGGTTTAATGTGCATAGGAATTTTTTATCACGAACAAAACAACTATTTTCAAATAACATCAAACGATACCATATGTCTATCATCAAAGAATTTAAAGAATTCGCTATGCGCGGCAATGTCATCGACATGGCTGTCGGCGTTGTCATCGGTGCTGCTTTCGGAAAAATTATCTCGTCGCTTGTCGACGACATAATAATGCCTCTTGTCGGGGTCGCAACAGGCGGCATGAACTTTACTGACTACAAGTGGGTAATCCAGCAAGCCGTGGTTGACGGTGCGACAAAAGAAGTGCTCAAGCCTGAAGTCACATTGAACTGGGGCACATGGATTCAGACAATCGTTGATTTCCTCATCGTGGCCTTCTGTATATTTGTAGCAATAAAAGCCATCAATCAGCTGAAACGCAAAGAAAAAGACGCTCCCGAGCCTGAAGCCGCCCCCGAGCCAACTAAGGAAGAAGCCCTCCTCACTGAAATCCGCGACATCCTTAAAGAAAAAGAGGCGAAATAAGCCACGATATATCCGAGGATTTTGTCTTCATCCTGATATATTGCTAAAACAGACAGGAGACCCGATAAATTTGCGGGTCTCCTGTCTGTTTTGGTTACACGTGCAATCTGACACCGTAATGCCGGATTGACGGGTCAATGATTCTATCAATATGCAAACATAGGATAGTGCTGCATCGTAGCATTGACCTTGGCACGCACCGCAGCGATGTTTTCAGCGCTTTCAGGATTACGGAGCACCGTGTCGATCATCTCGGCTATTTCAAGCATCAGAGGCTCTTTCGCTCCACGGGTGGTGATGGCAGGAGTTCCGAGGCGGATACCCGATGTCTGGAACGGGCTGCGCGAATCAAACGGCACCATATTCTTGTTTGCAGTGATGTCGGCAAGAACGAGAGCCTTCTCCGCAACCTTACCTGTAAGTTCGGGGAACTTAGTGCGAAGATCGACGAGGATACAGTGGTTGTCAGTACCGCCGGAGACGATATTGTAGCCCATATCGGCGAGAGCCTGCGCAAGCACAGCGGCATTCTTCTGCACCTGAAGCTGATATTCACGGAATTCGGGTTGAAGAGCTTCGCCGAATGCGACAGCCTTGGCTGCGATGACATGTTCGAGCGGTCCACCCTGCACACCGGGGAACACCGCTGAATCAAGCAACTGAGACATCATTTTGACAACACCCTTCGGTGTGGTCTTGCCCCAAGGATTCTCGAAATCCTCGCCCATCATGATCACGCCACCGCGCGGACCACGGAGTGTCTTGTGGGTAGTCGTGGTAACTATGTGAGCATATTTCACAGGGTTGTCAAGAAGACCTGCGGCGATAAGACCTGCGGGGTGAGCCATGTCTACCATGAATATGGCACCGATTTCGTCGGCGAGACGGCGCATGCGTGCATAGTCCCATTCGCGGCTATAGGCGCTCGCCCCACCGATAATCAGACGGGGACGTTCGCGACGTGCCACTTCCTCCATCTGCTCATAGTCCACGCGACCGGTCTCGCGGTCTACGTTGTATTCGAGCGCATTGAACATCAGACCTGAGAAGTTGACAGGGCTACCATGAGAAAGGTGACCGCCGTGGCTCAGATTGAGTCCGAGGAATTTGTCGCCCGGATTAAGACAGGCCATGAACACAGCCATGTTGGCCTGTGCACCCGAATGGGGCTGCACATTTGCCCATTTAGCGCCGAAAAGTTCTTTCAGACGCTCGATAGCGATGCTTTCGGCCTCGTCAACAACCTCACAACCGCCATAGTAACGGTGGCCGGGATAGCCTTCGGCATATTTGTTTGTGAGACACGAACCCATAGCGCGCATCACCTGCTCGCTTACGAAGTTTTCGGAAGCGATAAGTTCGATTCCCTTTTTCTGGCGCTGATGCTCGCGCTCAATGATGTCGAAGATAACGTTGTCTTCTTTCATACCTTATAAATATATTATATGTGTGATGAGTTTATTCATTATGTAGTCTGACTCCTCTGTGTCGTCATTTCTTCTTGACACTCCAGCCGAACCGTCCGATTTCTTCCCCTTGTCTGAAATAGTGTCCGTGGGAATAATTGATAAGGCCGGCAGCTCCGAGGTCAAACGCACCGGTCTCCGGATCAATCAGAGAATCCTCGGCAAGCACGTTGACCACATCGGCGATGAACATGTCATGGCTGCCGAGACGCATGATTTCCTTTACCCGGCATTCAATACACATCGGGGATTCGGCTATATAGGGAGAGGAAACCTTGACACCCTTGACAGGTGTCAGCCCGGTTTCTTTCCATTTGTCATAGTCCAGTCCCGAACGCACTCCGGCCCAATCCGTAGCACGCGCCATCGGCTCGGTGGTCAGATTGATGGTGAATTCCATCTGCTCCTTTATAAGCGGATAGGAAAAACGTTCAGGCCGAACCGAAATGTAACACATCGGAGGGTTTGTGCATACAGTTCCGACCCATGCCACCGTGAATATGTTGCTGTGATTCTCGTCACCACAGCTTACAAGCACCGCCGGCAGAGGATAGATCATCGTGCCCGGCTTCCACGAAACCTTCATAGTCAGATAATCTTTGCGTCGATGCTGCGGACAGCCTGCGAACAGTAATGGCAGCTTATGGTCACATCCTCGCGGTCAATGACATGGAAGCGGGTGCGCATCGGCTCATTGTTGGTGATACATTTGGGATTACCGCACTTGACGATGCCAACAATCGTGTCGGGAAGCGTCACAGGGAACTTCTCGACTACTTCATAGTCGCGGATTATGTTGACCACAGCCGACGGAGCGATAAGAGCGATGCGGTTGAGTGTCGATTCCGGGAAAAAGACATCAGCTACCTTGATGATGCCCTTCTTGCCAAGTTTTTTGCTGTCAAGATTGTTTCCGATGGTGACAGCGCCACCGAGATTCTCTATGCCGAGAATCTTTACAGCCTTGAAAAGAGCGGCCGACGGTATATGGTCAATCACAGTGCCGTCACGCAGGGCGGCTACAGCGAGTTCTTGTTTTGAGACAGTCATACTCCGTAAAAGGATTAATTGTTGTGGATTGAATATTTTAAGGAGATAATCGACGTTCAAGCGTCGATGCCGAGCGCACGGCAGATAATCGCCTGACGGGCATAGAGTCCGTTGCGGGCCTGCTCGAAATAATAGGCATGTGGATTGTCGTCGACATCCTGTGCAATCTCGTTGACACGCGGCAGCGGATGGAGTATACGCATGTTCTCGCGTGCGTCACCGAGCATCGAGCTGTTAAGATTATAGAGATCCTTGACACGTTCATACTCCATGATGTCGGCAAAACGTTCGCGCTGGACTCGTGTCATGTAGATGATGTCGCTGCTGTTGATGACTTCGGGTGAAAAATCTGTATGCTCGGTGTAGCGGATATTGTTTTCGTCGCAGAAAGCCTTGTATTCGGCCGGCATTCCGAGCTCATTGCATGCGACAAAACGGAATGTCGGATTGAAATGACGCATAGCCATGATGAGCGAATGGACAGTACGGCCATATTTCAGATCACCCACAAGCGTTATTGTAAGATTCTCAAGAGTGCCCTGAGTCTTGTAGATAGAGTAGAGATCGAGCATTGTCTGCGAAGGATGCTGATTCGCTCCGTCACCGGCATTGATAATGGGGACATCGGTCACTTCAGAGGCATAGCGTGCGGCGCCTTCGAGATAGTGACGCATGACGATGAGATCCACATAGTTGCTCACCATCTTTATCGTGTCCTTAAGAGTCTCGCCCTTCGACGAGCTGGTGGTGTTGGCATCGGAAAATCCGATGATACGGCCTCCGAGACGGTTGACTGCTGTCTCGAAACTCAGACGTGTGCGGGTGGACGGTTCGAAAAACAGAGTTGCGACCACACGCCCTTCAAGCAGACGGCGGTTGGGATTTTCCTCAAAACGACGGGCCATGTCGAGGAGCGAAAGAATCTCGTCGCGCCCTATGTCGCTTATTGATACAAGACTATTGGTATTCATTGCAGTGAAATGTTGAAATGCTTCATGAGTTCACTGCAAATTTACTCACTTTTCAGCAAAAAACACTCACTTCTGTTAGAAATTATTATTGTCTATTATCATATAGCGGACCTTGGCCGACATCACGGCCTTATTCCTCCTGACTGAGCTGGCTGCGCATATTACGAAGTATGGAAGTGGCCCGGTAGTTTATGATCAGACCTATCACTGCTCCGATGACAACTCCGGCCAAACAGCCGTAGAGATAATAATCGCCAAAAAGATCTGTGATCGTGAAACACATATAGAGCGCCAACGGAATGCCGAGCGCCATACCGATGGCTCTCAGCTTTATGCGCTCGCTTTCAATCCTGCCGACCGTCATGATGGCATCACGCACACTCATCTCCGAAAAATTCAGATTGCGGATTTTTCGGTAATTCTGCATGTGGCATACACCCATAAATGCAAAAAAGCAGTCGGCAAGGATGGCCAATGTCGGGGCATCATGAAAATAAGGTATCATAATCAGAATACCTGTGATACAAAGCAGCGAGAGGTTGCGGCTTATCAGCCCCAGACGGTCGCGGAGAGTCGAGACGCTTCCCCGCTCCACCCTCGACAGCAGTTCGCGAGTGTCCTCGTGACGGTAGTCAGGTGGAATGTTCATGGAATTCCAGCTATTTTTGATATCGTTTATGTCCATAATGTCGGTAGGTGTTTCTTCGATGGTGTTACAATTCTATAAATAATGCGTCAATTGTCGCTGTTGCCGTTGTCTACAAGACGCTGCTTGATACGCCTGAGACGCGTCGCGACATTGTTGCGGGTGAATCCTGTCACCTCGGCTATTTCATCATAGCTCCGCTCGTCAAGCCACATCAGGATTATCGCCTTGTCGATTTTCGACAATTGAGAAATGAGTCTGTACATCTCGCGCAGCTGTTCCGCCCGCCGACCGTCATCGGCCATAAGTTCCGCCGCCATATCGAGCGATGTCATTTCCGACGAATGGCGGTTATGACGGCGATAAAAAGTCACACATGTGTTGAGAGCCGTCCTGTAGAGCCATGTCGACACTGCCGAATCGCCACGGAACGACCCAAGACCTTCCCAGATGTTGGCGAGCACCTCTTGATATAAATCCTGAAAATGATCGCGGTCTGTAGCATACATATAGCATACTTTATACAGGAGCTGACGGTTGTCGTTGACAATCGTCATGAATCGTGATTCCCGTTCAGTTAATGCCATATCTTAATATGCGAGTTAGTCTATATGTGTTGACGTTCTTACTCCGTTAGACGCGAATTTATGGAAAAAGTTTCACATGGCTGAAACTTTTTCCATAAATTCGCGTCTAACAAGATAAAAACAAACTCCAGTCAATTTATATCACAGAACACTAATCACAATGGACATACTCCAAGTTGAAAACGTCAGCAAATCCTATTCCTCCCATCTTGCGCTCGACAATGTGTCGGTCAATGTGCCCGAAGGAAAGGTTTACGGTCTGTTAGGTCCGAACGGCGCTGGAAAGACCACGCTGATACGAATCATCAACCATATCACCGCTCCCGACAGCGGACAAGTGCTGTTCAACGGACACCGGCTCACTCAGGCCGATGTCGAACACATCGGCTATCTTCCTGAAGAACGCGGACTCTACAAGAAAATGAAAGTCGGTGAACAGGCCGTCTTTTTCGCACGTCTCAAAGGGCTGTCGAAACAGGATGCAGTAAGGGAACTCAGGCGGTGGTTCGAAAAATTCGACATTCTATCGTGGTGGGACAAAAAGGTTGAAGAGCTGTCAAAAGGCATGGCCCAGAAGGTGCAGTTTATCATCACGGTGCTCCACAGACCGCAACTGCTGATTTTTGACGAACCATTCTCAGGCTTCGACCCAATCAACGCCGCACTTCTAAAAGAAGAGATACTCAAACTTAAAGACGAGGGGTCAACCGTGATTTTCTCGACCCACAACATGTCGTCAGTCGAAGAAATATGCGACAACATCACCCTTATCAACAAAAGCCGCAACATCTTAAGCGGAAATGTAGAGGAGATACGCCGTCAGTATTTCGGAAACCGCTATGACCTCACCTTCACAGGCGACCCACGTGTGCTTATGGAGCGGCTGCAGCCGATTGCAAGCGAATTTGCCATCCTCGACCCTGACGCTCAGGGTCGCCCACGCATCAACTTCCACCTCAACGGAGACTCGACGCTCCGCGAAGCCATTTCAATCGCCAACGAAAGCGTCATGCTTGCCGGCATAAACGAAAGCATCGCCTCGATGAATGATATTTTCATCCGTGCCGTCAATGATGACAGCAGAATCAATCCATAACCAATATAAAACAAAACACCCATGTCTAAAATAGGTATAGTAATCGAGCGCGAGTACATGGAGCGCGTCAAGAAAAAAAGCTTCATCATCACGACCATACTGATGCCCATGCTCATGCTTGTGCTAATGGCTCTTCCTGCCATTATCATGAACTACGTCGACTCATCGGCGACAACCGTCTCGGTTATCGACAACAGCAGCATGATTCTCCCGCAGCTCAAAAACACAGAGTCGCTTACCTTCCGCCCTGCAACCGATGCGACAGTTGATTCGGCTCTTACACGCGATGGCATCGACGCAGTTCTCGTTATCCCGGAAAACATCCTGACAGGTAATCGTTCAGGCTTGAAATATTACGCCAACGGTCCGTCATCGGTAGGGACTGAAACCGGCATTGTCGACCAGATCAACAGCATTATCGAGACCGAACGACTCAAGGGCTACAACATAGCCAATCTTGACGACATACTCGAAAGCGTAAAAAGCAATGTCAGCCTCACGACCGTCCGTGCCGACAAAGACAGTGAAGAAAGCAACTCTTCGATGTTCAGCTACGGTGTTGGCATCGGTATGACATTCGTCCTCTACATGTTCCTTCTCATATATGGGCAGATGGTCATGACCTCAATCATAGAGGAAAAAGGCAATCGAGTGCTTGAAGTTGTCGTGTCGTCCGTAAAGCCCGCCCAGCTCATGATGGGCAAGATTGTCGGGGTGGCACTCGTCGCTGTGACACAGATGGTGATATGGGGTATACTGCTCGCTCTCATGTCGGCCTACCTACTCCCCGCCCTCATGCCGGCTGATGCCATGGCTGATGTCGCAGCAGTGCAAAGCGGAAACTTCGACAGCATAAGCGACCAGTCCTCTATAGAAATCATACAGGCTGTCGGAATGCTCGGAAACGTAAGCCATATCCTATCGCTGATCGCACTGATGACCGTCTTCCTCGTATTCGGCTTCCTGCTCTACTCGTCGATTTTCGCGGCTGTCGGATCGTCGGTCGACAATATTCAGGACGCAAGCCAGCTCACATCGTTCGCTGTTTTCCCGATTATCTTCGGTCTCATTTTTGCAATGGTAGCGGCAACAGACCCTATGGGAAGTGTCGCGTTCTGGATGTCGATGTTCCCCCTCACCTCTCCTATGGTGATGGTCGCACGAATTCCCTTCGGCATTCCGGCATGGGAAATTGCCCTTTCTCTTGTTCTGCTCGCTATCGGATTTATAGCAATGGTATGGCTCGCAGGCAAAATCTATCGTGTCGGCATCTTCATGTATGGCAAAAAGCCATCGATAAAGGAACTGATCCGCTGGGTCAACTACAAATAAATATCCGCCAACTATATAATATCAACAGAAAAGTCTTGCCACGCGATTTACGTGGCAAGACTTTTCTGCTATACATAGATATATTGAATTAAATTCTAGGTCGCCTGAAAGTCATCACTCTGTAATCCACCAATCGAAATCGAACAGTTCACCGTCTCCTCCGCGAAACAGCATGTAGACATCATGAACGCCGCTTACCGAATTGGCAACAGCAGCCTCAACGATCCCGTCGTTATCCACCTGAACAACGGCAAACGGTTTGTTACCGAGTCGGTCGACAGTAAATTCAATCACCGCATCTTTGTCCTTTGAATTTAACACGGCAGCTTTTATCCGGGTCTGTAACCTCTCGCCAAAATCCACAGCACGCATCCGCATCCAGTCACCGTTGTGAATCGAAGTGACATAATGCTCACTTCCAGCCATTCGGTCTGTCTTGAGTCCGTAGCTCTCGGCCATTGTCTCGGCTTCCACCCGTCTGTAGGGGTCGATGTGGCCTATGGGCATCACCACACCATCTTTAGTGAACGGGATAAACGGAATTTTGCCGTCTTCGGCAAACTCGAATTCCTCGACTGCGGTCGAGCGCCGGAATCCGCCTCCGTTGACACCTCTTCCGTTATGGTAAAACATAAAATTGCGTCCTTTAAATTCAATGTTTCCGCCGTGGATCGTGAAGCTACCTTCCGCCTCATCCATAATACGCCCTTCATATTTCCACGGACCATTGATATTATCAGAGGTGGAATAAGCCATATGTTCCGGCACACCACCCGCAGCATAAGCCAAATAGTAAAGGCCGTTACGTTTCGTAACCCACGGGCCTTCCTCGTAACCGGTCTTCATTTTCCTGCGGTTTTCCTGATAGTCCATCTTCATGACCATCGGTCCGAATGCCTCGGGATTATCCAGCCCTTCGACCGGCATCACCTCACTGCCAAGCGAAATCATATCTTCATTTAGCTTCGCATACCACAGCCCGTTATTGCCCCAGAACAGATAGCCTTGACCGTCATCGTCAATAAATACCGACGGATCGATATATCCCCAGTTTCCCGGCACAAGAGGCTTTCCTATGGCATCGCGATAAGGACCTTCCGGTCTGTCGGCAACAGCCACACCTATTCCATGAAGCCCCACGGCAGTGTCCTCCGCACAGATATACCAATACCATTTTCCATTACGCTCAATGGCCTGCGATGCCCATGCGTTGTCTCCCTGCTTGGCCCACTTGAACGTGGCGGTTGAAACAGGCGCTCCGCGATATGTCCAGTTGACCATATCTGTGGTGCTATAGAGCAGCCAATCCTTCATCTTAAAATATTGTGCGTCATCCTCATCATGATCTGTAAACAGATATACCGTATCGCCATGCACATAAGGAGCCGGATCGGGAGTGAACATGGTGTGGATTACTGGATTTTGCGCGGCAAGAACGACCGGCAGCAGAGCCAACGCAGCAAGCGGAATTACAGACAGAGTTTTCATTACTTTTTCCTTTTTCAGTCAAAATGTTTGTTTTAACCATTGTTAAACAAATGATTGCTTTTATCGGTCACAAATTTAACAATCATTCTTAAATATCCACGTTTCAATATGCCTCAATCCATTCTGTTTTCTAAAGGCCGGCGTATGACCATGTCGCAAAACCATACGTGATTGAATCATCCTTCTTGTGGTTTTGCCGGAAAATCGCTATTTTTGCGCTATTTATATTATAATACGCGCGTGAATGATTAAACTTTTAATCTTCTCATGTGTCTAAACTATAAGATAGCAGTCAATAGAATCTCTCACTTCTAAGCATATCTATCAAAATGAACTTTAAACAACTTACACTTTTTGTGGCAACCGCATTTGCAGCCGTCGGATTTATGTCAGCCCAGTCATATTTTGACGATGACATCTACTACAATGCGTCAAAAGCCACCAAGCCTGCCAAAACGCAGACAAAGAATTCATCATCCAACTGTAAAGCCGTGGTTGTTTATGACTATCCGTCGGCCGACACCTATACTGTCAACGGGACTCGCTCCATAAGCGTCGACGAATACAACCGCCGTGGCATCTTCGCGACAGATTCACTGAGCGCCGACACAACGGCTACCGATTTCGCATATACACGCCGAATCGAGCAATTCTATAACCCGGACATCGTAAATGCTTCCGGCGACAAGGAACTTGCCAACATCTATTATATGGAACCCGACGAGGTCAACATATATGTCAATACGCCGTCAGGTTATTGGGGCTATGATTATTTCTATCCCTACAGCGCATGGAACACACCCTATTGGGCGAGCAACTACTGGCGCTGGAACTCCAGCTGGTACTGGGGTTCATGGTATGACCCCTACTGGTCATGGAACTGGGGATGGGGACCCGGATGGGGACCGTCTTGGGCATGGGGCCCTGCATGGGGTCCGTCATGGGGATGGGGGCCTGCATGGGGTCCGTCATGGGATGGGGGCCCTCGTGGGGTGGTGGACGACCATACAATCCACGCCACCCGGGAGCGTTCGGCCATTTGCCCAATGGATCCGGAACTCCGGCAACAAGCGTACGGCCTGGAATCTCCAACCGCCATCATGGCGCTTCCAACCGTGATTTCATTGTCAACAGACCATCAACAAACAGTCGTCCCGGTGTTTCAACCAGACCCGGCATAAGCACCCGACCCGGAATAAACTCCAACACGACGACTAATAACCGTCGACCGACAACGACTACCCGTCCATCCAACAATAACAACTATACACGACCGAATTATAATAATAACAACTCTAACTACAATCGTCCATCAACAACAAACGGCGGACGATACAACGGCGGTAGCTATACCGGCGGTGGAAACCGTGGAGGTTTTGGAGGCGGTTCACGCACGTCGGGCGGAGGCCGTGGCCGTCACTAATCGATAATCCATCTCATAGAGCACCGTACATCATATAATATGTTCGGAATGTACGGTGCTTATAATCTTTTTGTCTATTAAAAAACTCACAAACTTCAGCTTATGAACAAGAATGTATTGGCAGGGATGCTTGTAGCTCTCCCGGGAGCTATCATGGCGCAGACAGCTATTGATGCCTACTCAATATCCCAAAATGACCTAAGAGGATCTGCCCGCTTCATGTCGATGGGCGGCGCGTTCACAGCTCTTGGAGGCGACATATCCACCCTCAACCAGAACCCCGGCGGTATCGGAGTCTATCGCAGCAGCGACCTTTCAGCGACTCTCGATATAACCATGCAGTCGTCGAAATTTCGTGCCGGAGGGTTTTCGAATACCGAAAACCATACTAATGTCGGATGTAATAGTTTCGGCTACGTCGGTGCTGTCAACCTCGGTTCAAACTCCGCCATGCCATTCTTCAACTGGGGTGCAAGCTATTCGCGTCTTGCGTCATTTGACCGCCGCTATAGTGGCAGTATGGGCGCGATAGCTACATCTCTCACTAACCTTGTGGCGGATTTCACCAATGCCGACAGCTGGCATCAGAACGAGCTCTACAGCAACGACTACAATGTCTTCAACCCCTATCTTGACGGTGGAGCTCCTTGGACAAGTATCCTCATGTACAGCGCCTACGGTATCAACCCGGTTTCTCCCGATGCCAACTCCTATATCGGCCTTTATGACTATAACCGCTCGGTAGGGTCAGCAGCCGTCAGCGTAGAGGAAAAAGGTCATGTGGATGAATACTCCATCAACTTCGGCGGAAACGTTTCAGACGTAGTGTACTGGGGCATCGGTTTTGGAATCACAGACATTGATTACCGTTCACGCACATTCTACAGCGAGAGCATCGATAACGCGAATGTACCTGCTCCGAACGGTTCAACAGACTCCTACACATCGGGAACAGCCGACTATACTCTCGGAAACTACAAACACATCTGGGGTAGCGGATTCAACTTCAAGGCGGGTCTTATTTTCAAGCCTATCAATGAATTCCGTCTCGGTATCGCAGTGCATACTCCGACCTACTATAACCTCTCTTATGAAGGCAGCGGTTCTATGACCTACGCATATCAGTCGGGCGCCTATGGTCAGGGCCAAACTCTCAAAGGCACTGAGGTTACTGACGAAGGATATCTTGACGAATTTGACTGGAAAAGCCGCACACCCTGGCGTCTGATGGTCGGAGCAGCCGGAGTCATCGGCGGTCGCGCAATCATAAGCGCCGACTATGAATATCGTGCCTCCAACGACATTAAAGTGCAGGACTTCAACGGCAATGACTACGCAGACATTAATTCTGATGTAAAGACCTACTACAAAGCTCAAAACATAATGCGCCTCGGTCTCGAATACCGTCTGACACCTCAGTTCAGCCTTCGTGCCGGCTATGTCTACGAAACATCGCCTGTCACCACCGAAGCAATGGATGGATACAGCATCACTCCAAACGGACCTGCCGCCACCTATATATATACAAGTGGTCCGCATGATACCGAAACCCTGCCATCCTACACTTTCGACAAAACGACACAGTATATCACCTGTGGTCTCGGCTATCGCTACAAGAATTTCTATGCTGACGCTGCCTATGTGCATCGTTCACGCAAAAGCAAATTCAGCGCATTCACAGATTATAACGAAAATGCCACCGGCGACCTCATCATTGCTCCGACAGGAACTGTCAGCGACAATAACAACTCAATCGTACTGACCGTGGGATTCCGTTTCTAACCCACAGTAAACCTCATCATGAAGATGCGTCTAAGGACGCAGACTTATCAACTCAAATCCCATCTCACAAATGGCAAAAAAGGCTTCGAGAAATCCGAAACGTAAAGCAGCTGACGAAAACATTGACCTTAACAACCCGGAATTCATCAAAGCCTGGGAACTTATCCAACATACCAGACAGTCGATTTTCCTGACCGGCAAAGCCGGGACGGGAAAATCGACTTTTCTGCGCTACATAACTTCCCACACCCATAAGAAGCATGTGGTTCTCGCTCCTACGGGAATAGCGGCAGTCAATGTCGGCGGAGTCACGCTGCACTCTTTTTTCCGTATTCCGTTCAAGCCAATCGTCCCCGATGACCCTGACTTCCTTCCTGACCGCATCAAGCAGCGAATGAAATACCCCGGAAGTCTCGTCAAACTTATCCGCGAAGTAGAGCTTATAATAATCGACGAAATATCAATGGTGCGCGCGGATATAATAGACTTCGTTGATCTTCTCCTGCGCACCTATTCCGGCAACCAGCGAGAACCGTTCGGCGGAAAACAGCTACTCTTCGTAGGCGACATTTTCCAGCTTGAACCGGTTCTTTCAGGCGACATGCGCGACATCCTGCGAAAATTCTATCGCGACCCGTTCTTCTTCTCAGCCCGCGTGTTTGAGCGGATGCGTCTTGTCCCGATTGAACTACGCAAAATCTACCGTCAGAGCGAGGGTGATTTCGTAGAGCTTCTTGATCGGATTCGCACTGGTTCGGTAACCCGTGAAGATCTCATACATCTTAACACACGATACCTCACCATCCCATCGCTGCTTGACCAAGCCGAGACCAAGCCGACAATGACCCTTGCATCGCGTCGCGATATGGTCGACCACATCAATGAAACCCGGCTTGAAGCCATCGAACGCCCCCTTGTGGTATTCACGGGCACAATACGAGGCGATTTCCCTGAAAACTCCCTGCCAACCGACCTTGAACTCTCACTCAAAGAAGGAGCACAGGTGGTGTTCATCAAAAATTCGCCCGACAGACTGTGGGTCAACGGCACAATCGGGACGGTGGAGACACTCACGAAAGATCTGATAGAAGTCAGGCTTGAAAACGGTTCTATACACGCAGTCGAACCTGAAAAATGGTCCAACATAAGATATATCTACGACTCCCAGACTCGTAAAATCTACGAAGAAGAGCTCGGAAGCTTTACACAATATCCCATAAAACTTGCATGGGCGCTCACAATCCATAAAAGTCAGGGACTTACGTTCAATAATGTCATAATCGACATAGGCCGTGGAGCATTCACCGGCGGACAAACATACGTAGCGTTGTCACGCTGCCGCAGTTTTGAGGGAATGACTCTGCGCTCGACGGTTGCAGACCGCGATATCTTTGTCAATCCGGCCATAATAAATTTCAGCCGCTCATTCAACGACCCGATAATCATCGACGAGGCCATGCGTAAGGCACATGCCGACGAATGTTATCTCAACGCCATCGCCAACGCCGACAAAGGTGATCTTGCCCGAGCATTCGAACTGTTTGTCGAAGGAAACAAGTCATGGCCAATACTTGAGAATGCAAGCGCAATGCGTCTTGCCCGAAGGAAACTTGGTGTTGTCGATTCACTCAGACAGCGCGTAGCCGAACTTGAGGCTCGAATCGAGTCTGATACACGACGTTTCACAGACATGGCACACGAATATACATCGCTTGGCGACGATTGCCGTCTTGACGATATGCCACTGCCTGCAATCGCCAATTACGACAAAGCATTGACCCTGCTTCCTGACCATGTACCAGCCCTATACGGACGCGCACTTGCCAACATGGCACTCGAAGACTACACGGCGGCCATAAGCGATTTCGACAAAGTGATCACACTCCAACCTGACCATTTCGACTCACTTGTACGCATGGGACTGGCATATCATAATCTCTCGGACCAACACAACGCGATGGACCGCTGTCTCATCGCCCTTGACCTCAGCGAGACCCACGACTATCCGCGACCTCTGCTATCGACACTTCACTCACTCCTCGCCGACATCTACGATTCGATCGGCGACGCATCCTCTGCCCAACACCACCGCCAGATAGCCAAACGGCTTAAACGATAGCTGCCGTTATAACCGATACAATTATATATGTATAAATATCGAACGGTCCGCAGGTGAAATCACCTGCGGATCGTTCGATATTACTATCTATACAGTTAGCGATAATGCTATGATACCGTCTTTATCTACTGAAAAAGATTGAAAATAATTTCTTTACTAGAAATGTTAATTCTAATTTCTTTGTAAGAGATAATAATGCAGTGCAAAGATACGGAAAATCCCTATAAATCTGATAGTTTTCTGTAAAAATTTAATCATGGCATCGTGGTATATATGTTAAATCGTGAGTATCTTTATTTTAATTGTGATTGTAATATAATGATTGATAGGCTGTTGTGTATTGTGCAAATCTCTTACAAAGAGATGATACCTATGAAAACAAGTTGCTTGCATAGTCTTTCAATGCCGAATACTACTGACATGCCACATCTTAAACCGCTATCAGTCAACACAAAAGCTACACTGACGGCGGGAAGGAAAGAAGTAGCAGACGGAATCGAAAATATTCGCGCAACGCAAATTTGCATCCCCTCTGAGACTCAATTGGTTTCAGCATTATCCTTTACGGACTATGTCAAATCTGCGACAGGATTCATACTGAAAGACGACTACATTGCCGAGCGGACGGTAATCTCATTCAACTCCATCCGAAAGGTCACATCGGAAGTCTCGTTTGATGCAGACGAACGCAATATCCTAAACTGGCTTGCCATAATGCTCCGAAAAGGGACTTCGCCTGTGACGCTCCGGCGATACCTTGGCAAGCTCCACAAGCTGTACTCAGACTTCAGAGGCGTGACTATACAAGGAGAGGCACTATTCTCCTCTCTCCGGGAGACAATCTCAGACCAATCGCTCTATGGCAGCCGTCAGGACAGTGAGACATTGAACAAGATAAAAAATCTGCCTTCGAGATTGCAGTCTATGCCAACGGCTCAGGCATCCATCGCAAAAGCGATGATGTATATGTTCTATCTCGGAGGTGCGCCCTATTCTGTGGTAAGCGATTTGCGTTTCAACGACGATATTCCTGAAATAGACCAGCTTAGAGAGATTGTCGAATCAATGCCGAGGGAACGGCGGACCTACGTTTTCCCGTTCAAGCACGGTTCAGTCCGCCAGCGACAACTTCACCGTGAAATGACTGCCGGATTCACGACGCTGCTTTCTGACCTTGCCATACGTCCGGGGGACGCATTCTCGGCGGAGACAATCTGCGGATGGTGGATTGACGCAGCAATTGAATGCGGATTGAATCCCGAAGAAATCGCCGGTGTTGTCAGGCATATACCCACGACTCATGCGTGGTTGAGAGCGGTCAATCCCCTGCCATTGTCAGAAGACGAAAAGACAGCGAGGCTACGAATTGTTGCAGACATGATTGCCGATACAACGCCAAGATGGTATGCAATGTTCATGCGCGACAATAATACCCCCGATGATATCCGCGACACCATCGGCAATGCCGGTTCTACACTCATGAAAGAAATACAGTTCTTCTATCCCACACGGAAGATACTGAAACAGAAAAATGATAAGAAAGTATGGGAACAAGTGCCATTCATCCCCCATATCCTTTTTTTCAAATCACGTCCTGATAAGGTGAAACCTCTTTTCAATCTTATCGGAGACCTTGCATGGTGTTTCAGGACCGTCAATCGTCCGCAAGCGCCATACGCGGTCATATCAGGGAAGGAGATGGACTGTTTCCAGAAAGTGATCGGGGTCCTTGACGAATCTATAAAGATGGAATTCGTACAAAACCCTGATTTGATCCCCGACCGTAAAGTCCGCATAACCGGTGGCGAGTTCAACGGCTATGAGGGCACCATCTACAGACAGAAAGGCACGGTCGAAGACTCCGACATGAGATACTTCATCCTGCGTATAAACGACAGTAACAACATCGTCTGGCAGGTGAAAATCGAGGAAATTTTCATCGAACCTCTCGACACCGACAATTAAACATGGAAATGAGACCGGGAAACAACTTCCAGCCGACAGCACCGCGCGACAACCGCAGTACTGCCACGATTACGCCCGTCATGCCGGCCGAAGAACTTGCCTCGAAGATGGAGTCGTTCATCACTCGGGCACAGGAGCTTGGCATGCTCACAGACATCGGCCATATTTCATCGCAGTCCGAACGGAGGCTGACCACAGAGCTGCGCGAGTTCCTGCCATACGTAGAAAATGTGCTCGACAATGGCTCCGCGAAACACATTGTCCTACTCTACTCTCTCTATGATTTCGCATATCGACTTGGCTACAAGCGGTCTCCATCCAAGCAACTCCTTCCCCGGCTTTTTACCCGCGCCATCACCCTTTGGCTCAAAGGCGATAAGAGCGTCGGCAAGGAAGATCTGATTGCAATGCTACGTAACATCGATCCTCGGTTTGTGGATTTCAAATACATTGACTGGAGCATAAGCGTTCAGGACAAATGGATAAGGGAACTAGAGGCCAACAACGGTCGTTTCCCCGCAACAATCACCCCCACCCTCGCCCAAAAACGCCTCCAAATCCTCCTCCACGCCAACCTCTGGACCTACTTCGGAGATAAGGAAAAGGAGGTCAAACAGAAGTGGGCAAATGACGTTAGTAGTTAGCCTTCCACGGACTTAAGGTTGTTACATTCTGAATTATTTTAATTAATATACTTATCGTAGCAACTACTTTATCACCTATCATAGCTATTATCTTTTATCCCCTGTAACTGATGAACGTAAAAGATATTATTAAGCGTAATAAGATTTTATTGGAGAATTTTTCGTATCTAAGTATTCTTCAAATTTTCTCATTAGTTTTCCCATTAATAACATATCCCTATTTACTGCGGTTATTTGGATTAGATCTATACGGTGTTATAGTATTCGCTCAAGCGATTGTAATGAACATTTCCATTTTAATAAACTATGGTTTCAACTTGAGCGGAACTCAATTAATTGCGACTAAAAGGGAAGAAACAGAGACAATTAATGAAGCCGTTTCAACTATCTACATAATAAAAGGTATTATTTGGTTAGGATGCTTTTTGATATATTCCATAGTTGTCTATAGTTTTAACTATTTTGCTCAATATCGTTTGCTATATATTACAACTTATTTTCTGACAATAAATGAAGTGCTTTTGCCCATATGGTATTTTCAGGGAATAGAAAAGATGAAGTATATCACATTTATTAATCTTGGAGTAAGAAGTATTTTTGTTATATTAATCTTTGTCTTTGTACATAATGCCTCGCAGTATTTTTACGTACCATTACTAAATTCCATCGGAGCAGTCGCTGGTGGCATATCAGCATTATTTATTGTTTTTAAAGTGCACAAAGTCAGCTTTAAATTTCCAAGTAGAAAACTTATCAATCTCTATTTTCACAATTCGACTCCTTTTTTTATTTCATCCCTTTCAGTTAATATATATGCATATCTCGGAAAATTGGTTGTTGGAAGTTTTCTCGGAATGAAGGAAATTGCAATCTATGACATGGCTGAAAAGGCAACTTCACTTCTAAAAATTCCGGCATCTCTTTCGACTCAAGCAACATTTCCACGCATTTGTCGAATGAAAAGTATAAGATTTGTAAATCGAATAATGTTTATAACAGTCTCATTCGTCGCTATTTGTTATATAGTGCTATTTATTTTTACAGGGAAAGTTGTAGAATTTCTTTCAGGAGAAAACATACCCGTAGCCGTCACAACTATTCGTATTTTAACATTTACCGCTATTTGTGCGTGTATCAATGGATTTTTCGGGTCTAACCGATTAGTCGTTTGGGGATATAAAACGGTATATATGAAAGTTGCCGTAAGCGGTTGTTTTATTTATCTCCTTACTCTCGCAGGCTTCTATATAACAAATCATATATCAATATATTCCATCGCTTCAATTCCACTTCTGACAGAGTCGACTATTGTATTGGCTTATATTTGGTTAGCTAAAAGATTTAATATATTGGCATAAATGGAATCAATTTGAAAATTATATTTATCCGATATGTAAGAACATGTAAAAATGAAGATTACTATACCAAGATTAATTAAATTCTTTTACAGAAAGCGAGAACTTTGTATTAGCAAAATTCTTAGAATTCTTTACAACGCTTCTCCCTTTATTAGCGTAGGAAAAGGGACATTAATTAATAGAAACATTACATTAAATGTCACTTATCCAGGACGCATAAAAATAGGAAAGAACTGCGAATTACGTAAGGGATGTCAGCTTTGGACATACGGTGGAGATATAACTATTGGCGACCATAGTTCAGTAAACGCATATACAATGATATATGGACAGGGATCCGTTAAAATCGGGAATTATGTACGCATTGCAACTCAGTGTGTTATAATACCATCAAATCATATTTTTTCTGATAGAAATGTTCCTATTACATATCAGGATTTAGAAAATAAAGGCATTATTATCGAAGATGATGTGTGGATAGGAGCTGGGGTGAGAATACTCGACGGGGTTACCATTGCCCGAGGTTGTGTCATAGGTGCTGGCAGCGTTGTTACTAAATCTACAGAAGAATTCGGTGTTTATGTTGGAGTTCCTGCACGCTTAATAAAAAAAAGATGAATAAAAATAAATATGTAATATATACATCCTTAACCGGTGGATACGATGAGTTACCTCAGTACGAAGCTTTGGATGACCGTTTCGATTATATATGCTTTAGTAACGATTATCCTGAAGGTTCGAAGGTTGGACAATGGACAATATGTCAGATTCCATTAAAGGACGGAAATAATATTGAATTATCTCGGTATGCTAAATTATTACCACATCGAGTACTACAACAATATGAAGTGAGTATATGGCTAGACTCTAATTTGATCATTAGAGATACAATTCTATATGAGCAATTAATAAAAAAGATTGGCGAAGGGTATAAATGGTATGGAATTAAACATCCTATATTAGACTGCATTTATGATGATGCACGAAAATGTCTACTCACAGCAAAAGCCAGATATAAAGATGTTAAACCACAAATATACTTTTTAAAGACTGAGGGTTATCCTCATCATTTCGGATTATTTGAAAATAATTTCATTGTTCGTCGGCATAATGACCATATTATAAAAAAAATTGACGAAAATTGGTGGCAACTTTTTAGCACTTATAGTAAACGTGACCAACTTAGTTTATTTTATTTATTTTGGAAACATGGCTTTTCCCCAAAACTTATTTTTCCAAATGGAGAATCAACTCATAATAGTAGGTTTCTAAAATTTATTCCCCATAAGCAACTATCAATAAAAAAGAAGATAAAAAATAAGCTCATTGAGTATCAAAATAGATTAATGTTAAAAATCTTGGATTGATAAGATTAATTTCTAAAAAGGACTAATCATATTTCAATAAACAATACGTTTAGAATGGTTCTACCAATCATATGTTGCTGGGTGTGTTTTGGTGTATTAAGCATCACAAACTTTTCAAAATTTAAAGGCTATCAAATATTATTATTATTTTTCGGGATAGTTCTAATAATCATCGCAACATTACGTCCGTCAGATATGCCTGATTGGCGAAATTACTACCATTTTTTCAATTCAACACAGCCAGGAAGATTTGAGGCTGGATTTTTAGCTATCAGAAATTTCGTTAAATCTAATACTAATAATTTTTTAGTCCTTTTATTTTTAATGGCCTCGCTGAGTATCAGTGTAAAAATATGGTGTATTTCAAAAATGACACCATTAATTTGGTTGAGTATGATGGTTTACATTTCAAATATTTTTGTATTGCACGATATGATTCAAATAAGAGCTGCGGTTGCTTCCGGTATGCTTTTATTAGCAGTATTCTATAAACAATGATTCGGTAAAATTTGAGGTTGTTCAGTCTTGGCTAAGCCGCTAACTGAGCCAACCGATGATTTATTTTCTGAATTATTTTGAGATGCGGAGATTTTCCGCAAGTCGAAATAATTGTTGAGGCGAGATAAGATTCAAACATAAGCCGTTTGAACTGCGCTACCGAAAGATCTGGATAATCCTTCCTTATGACCTCTTTGCAGACATTGAGGGCTGTGAAGGAAAGATTGAACGCAAAGTCAAGCCGCTCCCTGTCGCGGGTCTGCTGTGACTGAAGTCCGGTAAACTGCTTGGCATCGCGTATGCCGAACTCAATCTGAAAGCGGGTGCGGTAGAAACCGATGATCTTTTCAGACCTCATGTCGGTGTCGGTAGAGAAGTAAAGAAGAGGCTCTGCGTTTTCAACCGGACAGACCACGATACGGATGTCGCGTTTCAATGCCCTCGAATGTACGACCGCCGTGTGACATCGGGTTTTGTTTCCTTTGGAATCCTCATATATGAATGAAGTGAACACGGACATATCAAGGTTGGAGAAATCCACTTTCTCTCCATACTTTTTCTTTCTGCCGCGTCTTCGCGGGGCGGAGGAATCCGGTATGGCCAGATACCTCAGATATGAGTTGGCACGTAATCTTCCGACAAATCGAAATCCCATGCCAATCACTTCATTTACAAACTCATATTTGGAGAAAAAGGTATCGGCAACCAGAATATCCGTCAGTGAGAGCAGCTCTGTCGCCTTTGACCTGACAAGTGCCACATACCAGTCAAGCATTGACATTTGTTTCTCAGATTCAAGAGTCTTGAAGTTCGGTGACTGGACAGCACCGAGCATCACGCATGTATGTTTACTCAGACTTATTGCCCCAATCGCCATTATCTCCAGACCGCGTTTGACACGTTGTGCCACCCCAGACCAGAAACGGCCTATGCCATACGTCAGTCTGCCTGCTTTTGAAATGAACGACGGATCGATTGCCACTGCCATGTCATCGGCCGGCCCAAAACAATCCTGCGCCATACCTATGTTGACTTTCATCCAGTCTACGGATGTCTTGAAATTGGAGGCAAAGGTCTTGGCTGTACGACCGCCATAGCGCGACAGCCGGGTAAAATTGACTTTGCCCGGAATCAACGCCACAGTGCGTATTGTTAAAATCAGCCAGTTGAGGAACCTTTTGCTCATCTTGGTTGTAGTATTTTCAAATACCGACTTACACCGAAAGGTGAAGTCTTTGAGAATCGCCAATACGTTCATACGCTAAGATTTTTATAATGAACGCTTTGGCGATTCATTTGTATTTGACAATTCGATATATTAACTTAAGTTTCAACTACTTCGGTAATTTTTACCGAATCATTGTATAAAGTACGATCTCAATTTATTCCTTTCATTGTAACTACAATCATAGCATTCCTTTTCCACTATTCAGCTATTTTAATATTACCTATTTGGTTTCTATCCAACACTAGGCGAGATTATTTCTACTTATGGTTGATACCTATAGGATATACCTGTGCAATGTGCGATATTTACCTAACACAATTATTGACTTTACTCCGGTTGGATTTTATCGAGAATACACTACAGATGTATGGAACATTAATCGATTCAGAAATGAATATTTTTAATATTGTTCAACTCCTCCGATGTGTACTGTGTTTTTGGTTTTGGTATAAAATAAATATAATAAGCAGCAGAAGCGAATATGCAATAATATTGTTGAAAATATATACCATCGGAATTGCAGCGATTCCATTTTTTTCGAATTTACCTGTAGCCGCATTTCGAATAAGTGAACTATATTTGGTAGTAGAGATACTGCTATTACCACTATTATTATATAGTGTTAATCCACAAAAAAGGATTGTCGGAAAATTCAGCATTTTAAGTCTGTCTAGCATGTTTTTATTCCTCAATATTTTATATTTAAATATTCTCAAATAAATAATTTGATAGATGGAAAAATTAACAGCAATTATCATAGTTCAATATCTTAACAATTCGATAAATTTTGAACAATTAAAGGATAATCCCAAATATAAGATAATAGTTGTAGATAATTCACCCAAAAGAGATTTAGCTCTTAGTTGTTCAAATATAATCTACGTTCCACTGAAAGTAAATAAAGGAATAGCCGCTGCTCAAAACATCGGAATTTTAAAAGCAAAGGAACTTGGGTGCTTTAAAATTTTATTTTTTGATCAAGACAGTTTAATAAATAGAACCCTCGTTGATATGTTATCCCAAGCTTATGATAATATTGCATTAAAGGGTGAATTAATTGGTGCTGTTGGTCCATTAGTAATAAATAAAGTTACCAAAAAAAAATACAAAGTAAAAGCATCTTGTCACAATGAATATTCAGAAGTTTCTACATTAATTAGTTCAGGTACATGTACTACAATAAATGTTTTAGATAATGTAGGTCTGTTCGAAGAAGATTTATTCATAGACTTAGTTGATCATGAATGGTGTTGGCGAGCATCTCAAAAGGGATTCAAATTATATAGTTGTAATATTATTCATATGAGCCATCGTGTAGGAGAGGGTGATTATAGTTTTTTGGGATTTCCAATAATAAAATCTAGCCCTTTTAGATACTATTTCATATTCAGAAATACTTTAAGATTATTGAAAAGGAATTATGTGCCATTTGATTGGAAACTTAAACGTACGATAAGATGTGTCGGAACAGTCATATACATTGGATTATCGACTAATTTTAAAGGTGTAAAAAGAGAAATAATGAAAAATGTGTTACGAGGATTAAAAGATGGAATTCTAAGCCCCAAACAAATAAAATTTAAATAACACTGACCGTGAAGCGAAAAATCTCTCTATATACTAAAACTGGGAAAAGGGCGGCAACTGCATATTATAGACTTTATCAATATATCTCTGAAGAAAGATATGATATCAGGTATCGTAAAATGCTCTCAGATGAGATGTATATGCATGTCATGCCCATATACACTAAACCTATAGTTGTCAAAATTTTCATATTTATCTACTGTTATTTCAGAGTATTATTTCAGTTACTAAAGGATTGTATTTGGAAACCTGAGGTTGTAATATTATCAAGAAGATTCTTAAATAGATTTTTTCCTATATCATATAAACTTCTATTGAAATATATAATTAGCCAAGGGGCAACACTAATTTGGGATTACGATGACGAAATAATTGAGACGAAAGAAGTATCTCGCAAGAGCTTTGATTATCTGTCAGAAAAAGCATATAAGATAATTGTTGCATCTCCACATAACATAGAAATGATAGATGAGAAATTTTAGTAGATGACAAAAATTAAATTTATGCTGTTAAACACTTAATTTTTAGTCGATTAAATTTGCAAAAGTCCCTGAAAATTAGTAATTTAAAGGAAAAGTTTGGACGCTTTTTCTCATGAAAACTACTAATTTCAAGGACTCGGTCAAAGTTAACCAAATCCTCCCGATTATGCAAGAGCACTTTGGTCAAAGTATGAATTTGGCACGCATAAAACTCATGGCGTTGCTGCTCCATGCACTCTGTGTGGTGCAGACTGTCAGCCTCCACAAACTGGCTGATGCGATGCCTACGGCTGTAGACAAGGATTCCAACCTCAGACGGCTCCAAAGATTCTTTGCCAAGTATGTACTTGACCTTGACATCATAGCCCGTATGATTTTCTCGCTGCTTCCTGTCAAGACCGGTCTTGTGCTGAGCATGGACCGGACCAACTGGAAGTTCGGGGAGTTCAATATAAACATCCTTATGTTGGGCATAACCTATAAAGGGATTGCCTTCCCTTTGATATTCAGCCTTCTTCCGAAACGTGGCAACTCCAACTGGGAAGAACGCAAGAAAATTATGGAACGTTTTATCCGTCTTTTCGGAGCGGAATGCATCGACTGCCTTGTGGCAGACCGCGAGTTCATCGGAAAGGAATGGACAGGATGGCTCAACAGCCGTCGCATACGGTATTACATCCGAATACGTCAGAACTTCTGGATTGTCAAGCCTTCCACCGGTGAGAGAATCCGAGCCTGGTGGCTGTTCAATGATTTGAAGGTCGGTCAGGAGAAATTCTTCCATACGCTCTTTCTTCACAAAGGTGAGTATGTCTATCTTGCCGGCAGCCGGATCAAAAACTCCGATGGTGTTCCGGAATTGCAGATTCTCATATGCTTCAATCGGCCCGAGGAGGCGATTTTGACATACAAAAAACGATGGGAGATAGAAACGGCCTTTAGAGCCATGAAATCTTCCGGCTTCAACATCGAGGATACCCATATGCGTGATATGGACCGCATCGCAAGACTTGTCGCGATGGTCTGCATGGCTCTTGTATGGGCGTATCTCGTTGGTGAACATAAAGATATAAATATTAAACCGATAAGGATTCTGAAACATGGAAGAAAGGCAAAGTCGCTTGTCAAATATGGATTGGAAGAGATTTCGACCATACTTATGCGTCCGACTTATACCCCAAAATTCGATGTTTTCAAATTTTTGTCATGTACTTAAATGAGAAATATAAACATAAGGTACATTTATTACCAACTACAGATGGCAGCATGTATTTCAGGTTGAATGATTCGATTAGAAAGGATCGAATCGAATTATATAAAAGAGAATTTAGAATTATTTGGGTCGGGACATCTGTTAGCCTTAATTATGTTGAAAAAATTTGTTCAGGTATAGAGAACGCAGCCAGTCGTATTCAAACGCCTATTATCCTTACAGTTATTTCTAATAAACCGCTTGAGTATTCTGCAAAAAATTTTTTATTACAGAATATTACATGGGAACGTGAAATTGCGATTTCTGAAATGCTAAAAAGCCATATTGGTATAATGCCACTTGAAAATAATCAAATGACACAAGGTAAAGGTGGCTTCAAGCTAATACAGTATTTATCTGTTGGTCTTCCAGTTATCTCATCTGCAGTAGGAATAAATACTTTAATAGTTAATTCGGATGTAGGTTTCTTATGTGATAATTTAGACACTTATCAGTGGTCAGACGCTATAATTAAACTAGCAGACAATTCATGTAAATGGGAAAATATGAGTGTAAATGCATATAATTTATGGCTCGAAAAATTTTCGTTCAACAATAATCTGAGAATCTGGAGAAGTTTAATTGAATAATGATTAAGTCTGAGCTAACATAAACCATGATTGGGCTAAATTAGTGTATTGTAGGCAGAAAAAATTATCATATATTTAGACTAATGAAAAAACTTTTTATGGTGGTAAACGAAGATAGATTTTTTCTATCTCATCGTAAACCAATTGCGCTAGCTGCGAGAGAAGCGGGATATGACACGGTGATTATCACTAAAGAAACCGGCCATCTACAAGAGATTGAAAAATTAGGGTTTAAAGTTATAAATCTCCCTATTAATCCAACAGGAATGAATCTATGGGAAGATATGAGAACTCTAAAATTCTTAATAGGATTGTATCAAAATGAAAAGCCGGATATTGTACATCATGTTGGTCTTAAGAATATTCTTTGGGGAGGAATAGCGGCAAAATTAACACGTATCAAAGGAGTTGTTAACGCGGTAAGTGGACTTGGTGGTCTATTCAACAAAGAGAAACTATCTATGACTACACGCGGAATACTTTCTGCCATGAAATTTTCTAATCACCGAAGCGGGGTTAAAGTTATATTCCAAAATAATGATGACCAAGATATATTTTTAGCTAATAACGTAGTACGACCAGAACAGATTGAATTTACCAAAGGGTCAGGAATAAACTTGGAAGAATATTCTTATGTTGATGAACCTACTGACGGAACAATCAATATAATTTTTACTGCAAGAATGGTAAAAGAGAAAGGGATTATTGATTTGATAGAAGCAGCTAAGATATTAAGAACACAATATGAGGGGAATATAAAATTTCTACTTTGTGGCCGGCTTACACCAAACAAGAGTGGAATTACAGAGGAATATCTTCATAAGCATTGTGATGGTAAATACATATGTTGGCTCGGTGAGCGTAACGATGTGAAACAACTACTCGAAAAGAGTCATATTATGGCATTCCCATCCTATTACAGAGAAGGTGTTCCTAAATCATTAATAGAAGCATCTGCTATCGGCAGGCCGATTATTACTTGCGATTCTGTAGGCTGTCGTGATGTAGTTGATGATGGCATAAACGGATTTTTAATTAAGCCTAAAAATCCGCAAATACTTGCAGATAAATTAGAAATCCTGATAAACGACAAGGCTTTACGGAGAAAAATGGGTGAAAAAGCGAGAGAGAAAGCAGAACATGAATTCTCAATCCAAACAGTAATTGATACTCATCTAAAAATATATAATCAATTATCAAAATAATGAAAGGAATCGTACTTGCCGGTGGGTCGGGCACACGCCTCTACCCCATCACCAAGGGGGTATCGAAACAGATGCTCCCAATCTATGACAAACCAATGGTCTACTATCCCATTTCGACCCTCATGCTGGCCGGAATCAGGGATATACTGATCATCTCGACCCCGACTGACCTCCCCGGATTCAAGCGACTGCTTGGCGACGGCAGCGACTACGGAGTCAGGTTCACCTACGCCGAACAGCCATCGCCCGACGGCCTCGCACAGGCATTCATCATCGGCAGGGACTTCATCGGCGATGACTCCGCATGCCTTGTCCTCGGCGACAACATCTTCCACGGAGCAGGATTCTCCGGCGTGCTGAAGGACGCAGTGAAGACAGCCGAGGAGGATGGCAAGGCAACGGTGTTCGGTTACTGGGTCGACGACCCCGAACGCTACGGCGTGGCCGAGTTTGACAAGAACGGCAACTGCCTGTCAATCGAGGAAAAGCCCGAGCATCCGAAGAGCAATTATGCAGTCGTAGGCCTCTATTTCTACCCAAACAAGGTGGTGGACGTGGCCGCAAACATCAAGCCGTCAGCACGTGGCGAGCTCGAGATCACAACCGTAAATCAGGAATTCCTCAAGGACGGCGGACTGAAGGTCCAGACCCTTCCACGCGGATTTGCATGGCTCGACACCGGCACACACGATTCACTCGCCGAAGCCTCGATATATGTCGAGGTGCTCGAAAAACGGCAGGGGCTCAAGATCGCATGCCTCGAGGGCATAGCCTACCGTCAGGGATGGATCTCACGCGAGCGCATGGTTGAAATCGCCCGTCCCATGCTCAAGAACCAGTACGGACAGTACCTCATGAAAGTGGTTGACGAGATCGACCGTACCGAAACACCTAACCTTGACTGAATATGAACGTAATAGAGACATCAATCCCCGGAGTTGTCATCATCGAACCGCGCATCTTCAAGGATGCCCGTGGCTATTTCTTCGAGAGCTATTCGAAAAAGGAGTTCGACGAAAAGGTGCGTCCGGTCGACTTTGTGCAGGACAACGAATCATGCTCGACCTACGGCGTGATGCGCGGTCTCCATTTTCAGCGTCCACCGTTCGCCCAGTCAAAACTTGTGCGTTGCGTTAAAGGCCGTGTGCTCGATGTAGCCGTCGACATCCGCAAGGGCTCTCCCACCTACGGCAAGCACGTGGCCGTTGAACTCACGGAGGACAATCACCGCCAGTTCTTCATCCCCCGCGGATTCGCCCACGGATTTGCCGTCCTCAGCGACATTGCGGTGTTCCAGTACAAATGCGACAACTATTACCACCCGGAAGCCGACGGCGGAATCTCGATACAGGATGAATCGCTTGGAATAGACTGGCTGATTGACCCCACGAAAGCTATCCTGTCCGAAAAGGATCTGAGGCATTCAGTCCTTGCCGATTTCGATTCTCCATTTGATTTCAACATAGACCAGTACAAAAAATGAACATACTTGTAACAGGAGGCAACGGACAGCTTGGAAACTGCCTCCAAAATGCTGTCAGAGGTTCAAAAGACAATTACATCTTCACCGATGTCGCCGAACTCGACATCACGGATGCCAAGTCTGTCAGACAGATGGTTATGGATAACGACGTAAAGGTAATTGTCAACTGCGCCGCCTACACCAACGTGGACAAGGCCGAGGACGATACCGAGCTCGCAGAACTGCTCAACGCAACAGCCGTCCGCAATCTCGCGGAGGCCGTAAAAGAAAACGGTGGGATCCTGATCCAGATTTCAACGGACTATGTCTTCGGCAAGGAGCCATACAACGTCCCCTGCCGGGAAGACCAGAAGGGCACACCAACAGGAGTCTACGGTCTCACAAAACTGCACGGTGAGCAGGAAATCGCAAAATCAGGCGTTAAATCACTCATATTCCGTACCGCCTGGCTATACAGCGAATATGGCAGGAACTTTGTAAAGACAATGCTAACCCTGACATCGACCAAACCGCAACTGAAGGTCGTGTTCGACCAGGCCGGTACGCCAACATATGCTCAGGACCTTGCCGATGCAATCTTCTTCATTATTGAAAACCGAAAGATGGAAGGAAACGAAGGCATATACCACTACTCAAATGAAGGTGTATGCTCATGGTTCGATTTCACAAAGACAATCGCGGAAGTTGCCGGCAACACCTCGTGCGATATACAGCCATGCCACTCCGACGAGTTCCCTTCAAAGGTGGTCCGTCCTTCCTACTCTGTCCTCGACAAAACAAAATTCAAGCAGACATTCGGTCTGAAAGTCCCCTACTGGACCGATTCACTCAAAACCTGTATCAAAAATCTCAAAGAAAATGAAGCGTAATATACTAATAACCGGCGGAGCCGGTTTCATCGGCTCACACGTGGTGCGCCTTTTCGTAAACAAGTACCCCGACTACCGCATCGTCAACCTCGACAAGCTCACATACGCCGGCAATCTCGCAAACCTCAAGGACATAGAGGACATGCCAAACTACACATTCGTCCGGGCTGACATCTCCGACCTTGAAGAAATGCGACGTATCATCAGGGAATACGAGATTGACGGCATCATACATCTCGCCGCCGAGAGCCATGTCGACCGCTCGATTAAAGACCCGTTCACTTTCGCCCGCACAAATGTCATGGGCACTCTTGCCTTGCTACAGGCCGCCAAGGAATACTGGGAGTCACTTCCTGAAAGATATGAAGGCAAAATGTTCTACCACATATCCACCGACGAAGTCTATGGCGCTCTTGAGCTGACAAACCCCGAGGGTATCGAATCGCCTTTTACAACCACAGCATCCTCCTCTGAACACCACCACGCTTACGGCACAGAGTTCTTCCTCGAAACAACAAAATACAACCCGCATTCACCCTATTCGGCATCGAAGGCCTCTTCTGACCACTTTGTACGCGCCTACCACGACACATACGGAATGCCAACGCTCGTTACAAACTGCTCCAACAACTACGGCCCTTATCAGTTCCCTGAAAAGCTGATACCGCTGTTTATCAACAACATCCGTCATCGCAAGCCACTTCCGGTATACGGAAAGGGCGAGAACGTACGCGACTGGCTCTATGTCGTCGACCACGCCCGAGCAATTGACACCATATTCCACAATGGCAAGGTTGCCGAGACATACAACATTGGCGGCTTCAACGAGTGGAAAAACATCGACATCATCAAGGTAGTAATCCGCACAGTCGACCGTCTGTTAGGCAATCCCGAAGGCTACTCCGACGAACTCATCACCTACGTCACCGACCGCCTCGGCCACGATATGCGCTACGCCATCGACTCCCGCAAACTCCAGCGAGAACTCGGCTGGGAACCATCCCTGCAGTTCGAGGAAGGAATCGAAAAAACCGTCAGCTGGTATCTCGACAATCAGGAATGGATGGACAACATAACCTCCGGAGAATACGAAAAATATTATGAGGAGATGTATAAAAACAGATAACTCTCCAAAATTCCAATATTAAATGTACAATAATGATCTTCACCAAGCGTATCGCACTTTCTTTGGGAAGGGCGATGCGCTTTATCAGTTATTTGCGCCTTACCGTATATGTCCATTGGGGGCGCATGTCGACCATCAGCACGGTCTTGTAAGCGGGTTCGCTTTCGATTCGGGAATAGAGTTTCTGTTCTCGGCAACCGACAACGGAAAAGTCGAGATGGCCTCTCTGTCATTCGAAGGTCTGATGACGTTCAATGTACAGCGACCAGTCGATGAGAAACAAGGCAACTGGGGCGACTATCTGCGGGGAGCCGTCTGGGCGCTGCAACAGGATTTCAGGCTTGACAAAGGAATACGTGGAATTGTCAAAGGTTCTATGCCTATAGGTGGGCTGTCGTCGTCGGCAGCCCTTCTTTGTGGCTTTGTGATGGCCATTGATAAGGTAAACCACCTCGAACTGACCCGCCAGCAGGTCATCGACTACGCCTCTATAGCCGAGCGGAAATATGTCGGACTCAACAACGGAATTCTCGATCAAGCATGCGTAGTGCTATGCGAAGCCGACAAACTTCTGTTTCTCGACACAGAGACAGGCGAACACCGCCTTATCCCCTTCGGAGGCGACAATCCCAGACCACTACCCTTCAAGCTTGGCATCTTCTTCTCCGGTGTCACCCGCAAACTGACCGGCACAGACTATAACCTGCGCGTCTCGGAATGCAAGACCGCAGCGTGGATTATGCAGGCATATGAAGGAGAGCACCTTAAGGAACTTGCCGACACGCGTCTGCGCGACGTGCCTGAAGAAAATCTTGAAAAATATGCCGAACGTATGCCTGCACGGTTCGCACGCCGTGCGCGCCACTTCTTCACCGAGTGCGAACGTGTCCGAAAAGGAATCGAGGCATGGGAAGCCGGTGACATCGCACGGTTCGGACAATATGTCTTTGACAGCTGCGAAAGTTCGATGAATAATTACGAATGCGGCTCGCCGGAACTCATATCACTCCATAAGATAATGAGAAAGACCGACGGAATATTCGGCGGACGTTTCAGCGGAGCTGGATTCAAAGGAGCATGTATAGCCCTCGTCGATCCTGAAAAAATAGATTCAATCCGTGAGTCCGTGACAACTGAATACCTGAAAGAATATCCGCAGTACAAGGATTCATTCGAAATCTTCTTCTGCGACCCGGCAAACGGAGTCGATTTCCTCTGACCAATGCCATCACTACAATTATAATCCACTGAAGTCTATGAAAAATATAATAATAGCGGCCGGTTATGCCACACGTCTCTATCCTCTGACTGAAAACTTTCCAAAACCATTGCTAAAAGTCGGTGACCGAAATATCCTCGAACGCATGCTCGATGACATCGACCCGTTCCCTGAAATAGATTCACACATTATCGTGACAAACCATAAGTTCACACCAATATTCCAGGAATGGCTGAAAACAACCTCATATGAAAAACCGGTGACCATAATTGATGACGGGACTACATCAAACGACAAACGTCTCGGTGCGGTCCGCGATCTTCTTCTTGTCATCAAAGACTGTAACATCAATGACGACATAATGGTACTTGCAGCCGACAACATCCTTGAATTCTCACTCCGAGGATTTATCGACTATTTCAATGAAAAAGGGACATCAGTGATCATGTGCCATCACGAACCGGAACTGAAACGCCTTCAGCGCACCGGCGTAATAGCCGTCAACGACGAAATGAAAGTTCTCGAAATGCAGGAAAAACCCGAGACACCTGTTTCAAACTGGGCTGTACCTCCCTTCTACATATATTCAAAAAACGATCTACCTCTTATAAAAGAATGTCTTGACCACGGATGCGGGTTCGATGCCCCCGGAAATCTTGCCCACTACCTTACCGAGACCTCTGCCCTCCACGCATGGCCCATGCCGGCCGGACGCTTCGACATAGGCTCACTCGACTCCTATAAAGAAGCACAAATACGTTTCAGCTAACTTTTATCCCCAATTAAACACACATACACTTTTTATGAACATTCTAGTAACAGGCGCAGCGGGATTTATCGGTTCATACGTAGTCAGACGCTTTGCCGAACTCGGACATAATGTCACAGGTCTTGACAATATCAATACATATTACGACCCCAGTCTGAAATATGCACGTCTCTCGGAAGCAGGAATAGCCCGGGAAGAGGCTGAAAAATGGTATAAATTCACCAAATCTTCAATGTATGGCGAGCATTACCGCTTCATCCGCATGAACCTCGAAGACACCGAGGCTATGAAAATGCTTTTTGCCAACGGAAATTTTGACACAGTAATCAACCTCGGGGCACAAGCCGGAGTAAGATATTCCATAACAAACCCGCATGCCTATATCGAAAGTAATGTCGATGGGTTCATAAACATTCTTGAGGGATGCCGTGACAACGGCGTAGGTCATCTGGTATATGCGTCATCCTCAAGCGTATATGGTCTTAACGGCAAAATTCCTTTCTCGGAACATGATGGTATCGCACACCCGGTGTCACTTTATGCCGCCACAAATAAATCAAACGAGCTTATGGCTCATGCCTATTCAAAACTCTACGGACTCCCGACCACCGGTCTGCGATTTTTCACCGTCTATGGACCATGGGGACGCCCCGACATGTCGCCATTCCTGTTTATCGACGCAATTCTCCACGACAGACCGATAAAAGTGTTCAACAACGGCGACATGTGGCGCGACTTTACTTATATCGACGACATCGTTGAAGGAATCGTCCGTATAACCTCCGTAATTCCGCAGGGTAATAAAGACTGGGACGAGACTAATCCTGATCCGGCAACATCATCCGCTCCATACCGCATATATAACATCGGCAATTCCCAGCCAACACGCCTAATGGACTACATCCATTGCATCGAAAATTCAATCGGGCACGAGGCTCAAAAAGACTTCCTCCCCATGCAGCAGGGGGATGTCTATCAGACATACGCCGACTCGTCAGCCCTTGCCGAAGCCACAGGCTTCCGTCCGTCGACACCACTACAATCAGGTATCGACAGAACTGTTGCATGGTTCAAGGAATTCTATAATCTCTGAAACATTTAATCAAGCCCTATGAAAAAATACAATATTGCAGTCGCCGGTACAGGATATGTCGGTCTGAGCGTGGCGATACTACTCGCACAGCACAACCACGTGACCGCCGTAGATGTCATCCCTGAAAAAGTCGAAAAAATCAACAACCGCATTTCCCCGATTCAGGATGACTACATTGAAAAATATCTCGCTGAAAAGGCTCTTGACCTGACCGCCACACTCTATGGTGCAGAAGCATATCGCAACGCAGACTTCGTTGTCATAGCCGCACCGACGAACTATGATCCTGTAACAAACTATTTCGACACCCACCATATCGAAGATGTCATTGACCTTGTGCTTTCTGTCAATCCCAAAGCAGTGATGATCATAAAATCGACAATCCCGGTGGGATATTGCCGAAATCTCTATGTCAGATATGCGGCCAAGGGTGTCAAGATATTAAATCTGCTATTTTTCCCTGAGTTCCTTCGCGAATCAAAGGCGCTCTACGACAATCTCTACCCTTCCCGCATAATAGCAGGAATCCCCAAGCTAATAAACCAACCACTGTTTGCCGAAGAGAACGAAGCAATCGAAAAGGTCGCTGATATCGAAAAACTCGACAAAGCTGCTCGCATATTTGTCGAACTGTTACAACAAGGCGCGTTAAAGCCTGACATCGATACTCTCTACATGGGGCTGAAAGAGGCGGAAGCGGTCAAGCTTTTTGCCAATACCTACCTTGCCCTGCGTGTGAGCTACTTCAACGAGCTTGATACATACGCCGAAGTAAAGGGCCTTGACTCCAAAGCTATTATCAATGGAATCGGATTAGACCCGCGCATCGGCAACCACTACAACAACCCGTCATTCGGCTACGGCGGTTACTGTCTTCCCAAAGACACTAAACAGCTCCTCGCTAACTATGCCAACGTTCCTCAGAACATGATGAGCGCCATAGTTGAAAGCAACCGCACCCGCAAAGACTTCATCGCTGACCAAGTACTTCACTTGGCAGGCTATTACTCTTCAAACAGTCAGTATAATGCAGAATACGAACAACCATGCACCATCGGTGTATATCGCCTGACAATGAAGTCTAACTCCGACAATTTCCGCCAGTCTTCAATACAGGGAGTCATGAAACGCATCAAGGCAAAGGGTGCGAAAGTCATAATCTACGAGCCAACCCTTGAGGATGGTTCTACATTTTTTGGTTCGATTATTGTTAACGACTTGGCTTCATTCAAACAGATGTCACAGTCAATCTTGGCAAACCGCTATGATGCCTGTCTTGATGACGTAATCGACAAAGTATATACAAGAGATATATTCCGTTGCGACTAACAGCAATGTAAACTGGCAAAAGCTCATTACCGGGCTAACGAGAAAATCGCTGAAAGTGCAGTTTTATCTGACTTTCAGCGATTTTAATTTTGCGGAGTGAGCGAGATTCGAACTCGCGATACGCTTTTGACGTATACACGCTTTCCAGGCGTGCCTCTTCAGCCACTCGAGCATCACTCCATAGCTGTTATTCTCAACCGACGGCAATCGCAAATAGCCGGAAACTATTTTGCGGACGTGTGCAGGACTTCCTACATAATGCCGTAGCTTTTTAACGAGTGCAAAGATAGCTATTAAATTCGGATTATGCAAATTTTATCCGTTTCAAAAGCAAACCTCAAAACAAACAAAACCCACGGAAAAACACCGTGGGTTTATGCTGTCACAGACTCTGAGTCTGCAATTTTGCCGATAATTATTCAGCAGCGGAAGCTTCCTCTGCAGGAGCTTCTGCAGCCTCAGCTTCAGCAGCGGCGGCAGCGGCTTCAGCTTTCTTCTTTGCCACTTCCTCGGCCTTAGCCTTGTTCTTTGCCACTTCTGCTTCAAAGCGGTTCTTAGCGTCAAGCTCCTGCTTGTCGGCCATAGAGGCGCGGAGTTTGTCTACGCTCTGCTGCTTCTGAGCCTTCCATGCATCGAAACGACGCTGAGCTTCAGCTTCGTCAAACGCACCCTTCTTCACGCCACCCTGAAGGTGCTTCATGAGAAGTACGCCCTCGTTTGAGAGGATAGTGCGGACAGTGTCGGTGGGCTGTGCACCAACGTTCACCCAATACAAAGCACGCTCGAAGTTCAAAGTTACTGTAGCAGGATTAGTGTTCGGATTATATGAACCTATCCTTTCAATAAATTTACCATCTCGTGGTGCCCTGCTATCGGCGATTACAATAGGATAGAACGCATAGTTCTTACGACCATGGCGTTGCAGTCTGATTTTAGTTGCCATTAATTAGTTTGTGATTTGTATTGATTCGATTTTGGGTGCAAAGTTAGGTATTTTGCCTCAATCGGCCAAACAGTCCACAGGCGTGAACAGTCCGACAAAAGCATGTTTAACTATTTTTAATATTTCACATTTCAAAATTCAAACTATTGATAGTAGTGAAAGGGGATGGCCCGAAGCCTTTTTATAATGACGACTATTTACAATTGGGAGCTAACATTTGCCGGAGACGAGACCTCGCCTGCGACTCCAAGACCCGAGACCATCCCGCGGGTGCATCTGTCACAGATGTCACTATCGGTGTGTCATAGCAGCCTCTCCTTCTTGGTTCGGCCGTTTTTCAGTCAGTTCGAATGCGGATTGCGCGGATGATAAAGCCATCCTCTGTATTTGTGACCCATCGCACGGACAATCTTATGCCAATAAGCATCCTCCTCTCCCTCAAGCAACCGGCCAATCGAAGGTATTTCTGTCACAGCCCAGACGTTTTTCAAAAGCTCTCCGTCAAGCTGCTCCATATCCCAACCGCTATAACCGAGGAAAAACCGAATATGTCCATCAACGGCATAACCGTCATTGACTATTGAGAGAACCGTATCAAAATCACCACCTATATATAATCCCGGTATTATTTCACGCGAATCAGGAATCAGGCATCCGAGCGTGTGCATGAAATAAAGCCGGTCGCACGACATCGGGCCACCACAATAGACGGGGATGGCATCCGTAGCAGTCACAGAGGGCAATATATCCTGAAGAGTATAGGTAGTACGGTTATTTAGCACTATACCCATAGCCGACCCCTTCGGTTCATAATCGACAAGGCAGATGACAGCATGATGAAAATATCTTTCCCGCAGGAAAGGCTCGGCGACAAGAAGCGAACCGGGACGCGGAATACACCTCGTGTCTATGTCTATATTAAATATTAATGATTCAAAATCAATCATGGTTAAAATTCGCCTCCAGTCTTTATTCTAATGGATATTTTATTTGTTGCTGATTGTGCGTGTAAGCCTTCGGATTTTCCACCAATAAACTTATGCACCTCTAATTTAGTACATTTTAGCAGGAAAAACCAAGAAAAAGTGTTAAAATTATCAGTTGTACCCACAATCGCAACACAAATGTTCCGATTGTGGGTACAACTGATATGCTTTAGTAACCTGACGGCTCACGCAAGCTCTCCGATGAGAGTCGCCGACGATGAATCCACCACCTTGACTTTTACGGTATCTCCGACACGGTAGTCACCACGGGGAAACACAAGAGTTTTGTTTTGCTGGTTTCGTCCGACAAACTGCTCCTTAGAGCGTTTTGACACACCTTCGACAAGCACATCAAATGTTTTGCCGACATCTTTTGCATTGCTTTCACGCGACAGCTCGTTTTGTAGTGCTATCATTCGGTTCAGGCGGTCGATTTTCACTTCCTCAGCCACATTGTCGGGCATTGTGCGTGCCGCAAGTGTCCCCGGACGTTCGGAATATTTGAACATGAACGATGAATCAAACCCTACCTCGCGCATAAGCGAAAGCGTCTCTTGAAAATCCTCTTCCGTCTCATCATGGAAACCGGTGAACAGGTCAGTCGAAATACCGCAGTCAGGAATCGCCCGGCGGATTGCTGCTATACGCCCGAGATACCATTCGCGCGTATATTTTCTGTTCATTGCCTTGAGCACCTTGTCTGACCCTGATTGGACGGGGAGATGGATGTGGTTACAGAGATTTTCGTAAGACGCTATCACAGCAATGGTCTCGTCGCTCATATCCTTTGGATGTGATGTCGTAAAACGTATACGCATATCCGGAGCAGCCTCAGCCACCATTGCAAGAAGAGCCTGGAAATCAATCTCGCGACCGTCGGGAGCAACGTAGCGATAGCTGTTGACGTTCTGACCAAGCAGAGTAGCCTCCTTAAATCCACGCGCACGGAGATCCGCAAGCTCTGCAAGAATGCTCTCGGCACTGCGCGAACGCTCACGTCCTCGCGTATAGGGGACGATGCAGTAGGAACAGAAATTATTGCATCCACGCATTATGCTGATAAATCCGGAGACAGGATTGCCTGTGATACGGGCCGGAATGATGTCACGATAGGTTTCTGTGGTGCTCAGTTCGACGTTGACAGCCTTCTCTCCGGCTTCGACAGAAGCAAACAGGTTTGGAAGGTCGAGATATGAATCAGGCCCTGCTACAAGATCAACCCCGTGACGGCTTACAAGCTCTTCGCGGACACGCTCGGCCATGCAGCCTATCACACCGATAATCAGTCTTGGAGCGTCTTTCGGCCGTTTGCGTCGGAGTGATGCAAGATAGGCGAGACGCGAAATGATTTTCTGTTCCGCATTGTCGCGGATCGAACATGTATTGATAAGCACCGCGTCAGCTTCTTCGACCGTAGGCACAATGTCATATCCCACCGTCTCCATGACGGAAGCCACGACTTCACTGTCGGCCACATTCATCTGGCAGCCGTAGGTTTCTATGTTTAATTTGCGTGATATGCTCATAATTAATCTGTAGATTCTTTGGCAATAAGCTCAAGATTCCTTAATTTTGTGTGCAAAATTACGAAAAACCGCGTAATGGTAAAAATTATATTATTACTGTTTTTTATCGGCGCCAGCTCTCTCTTCGAATATCTCAAGAAAAGGAGACAAGAGAGAGAAGAGTCGTCACATCCGTCTGATTCGTCTGATTCGTCAGACATGATGACCATAAAGGCCAATCCGTTTGCGCAGTTTTTCAAAGCCGGAGCCATAGCTGCCGCCAACCAACAGCCCGGTAGGAGACCTCATGTCAGGCCAAACCAATCCCCGGATCTCGATCAGGAAGTTCCGGATTACAAATCCACGACAAAAAATCGTAAGACACCGCAGCCGTTTCTTCCCGGCGAACTTCATCAGTCACCGTTCGAGATGCCGCCAATGCCTGAGAAGACGCTCACTGATCTTGACGAAATAAATGACACCACGGTCTCTGCACAGAATAATCCGAATGACGACACCGAAAGGCACTATGCCCGATGGCGACAGGCAATAATTGACAGTGCGATCATAACGCCTAAATTCCGAACGCCGGACTGACGGAGACCGACCGCTCCCCTACTCTCCACATTAATCCACACTTATAGACAGAATTAATACATCAATAAACTCGCTCCTCCACTTAAATTCAGAAAAAGAGAAAAAATTATGAAATTCCCCATCCTGACTCCCGAAGAGGCAGCTGAATTGTTCTTCAACGATGCCAAATGCGGATTTTCCGGTTTTACCGCTCCCGGTTCGCCAAAAGTTGTCACACAAGCCATAGCCGCGAAGGCTGAAAAGCTACACGCTCAAGGCGAGCCATTCAAAATCAACATTATCACCGGAGCTTCTACGAGCGACAATTGCGACGGTGTGCTTGCTCGCGCCAATGCAATCGGCAAACGCACACCCTATCAGAACCATCCTGACCTGCGTAAACGAATCAACGCCCACGACGCTCATTATTTCGATCTTCACCTTTCAGAAGCCGCACAGAAACTCCGCTACGGATTCTTCGGCGACAAACTCGACCTGGCCATCATCGAAGTCAGCGACATTCAGGATGACGGAACAGTGGTTGTCGGGACAGGTGTCGGCAACGTCCCCACCATCGCAGAGAAGGCCGACAAAATCATCATCGAGCTTAACGAAAAACTTCGCCATGCACTCTATGGCCTCCATGACATATATCTCCCCCTCGATCCTCCTCACCGCACCGAAATACCTATCTTCAAGCCGAGCGACCGCATCGGCTCTCCGGTGTTGAAAATCAACCCCGACAAGATTATCGGAGTAGTCATGAGCGACCACTACGAAGGTGTAAAGGCATTCACGCCCCTTGACGACACCACCAAACAAATCGGTGCGAATGTCTGCAAGTTCCTCATGTCCGAACTCCACGCCGGACGCATCCCCTCGTCTTTCCTTCCTCTCCAGTCCGGTGTTGGCAACGTGGCAAATGCCGTTCTCTACGGCCTTGCAGACGCCAAGGAAATTCCTCCGTTCGAAATGTACACCGAAGTGATGCAGGACGCTGTCATCGACCTTATGAAAAAAGGCCGTTGCAAATTCGGTTCGTCATGCTCACTCACCGTCAGCAACGAAGTTGAGGACGAGGTAATCGACAATATCGAATTCTTCAAGGAACATCTTGTGCTTCGCCCCTCTGAAATATCAAATAACCCCGAAGTAATCCGCCGACTCGGTGTCATCGCAATGAACACCGCTCTCGAAGCCGACATATTCGGCAACATCAACTCGACCCATGTGACAGGCACAAAGATGATGAACGGCATCGGTGGTTCAGGCGACTTCACCCGCAACGCTTACATCTCAATCTTCTCCTGCCCCTCTATCACAAAGGAAGGAAAGATTTCAAATATCGTCCCGATGGTGTCGCATGTCGACCACACCGAACATTCGGTAGACATCATCGTAACTGACCAAGGCATAGCCGACCTCCGAGGTCTTGACCCGGTGGAACGCGCACACGTGATCATCGATAACTGTGCACATCCGATTTACCGCGAACCGCTCCGCGACTACCTCAAGCTGAGCACTCACGGAGGCCAGACCCCCCACACTCTCCACGCATCGCTCGCATTCCACACAGAGTTCCTCTCGTCGGGCGACATGCGTAACGTCGACTGGTCAAAATTCGCATAAAAAAACAAAATTAGTTTCATACGAACCATAAAAACAAATCACTCCGGCGACAGTCCATTTCGCCGGAGTGATTTGTTTTTTATATTCCAAAGCGGATCACTTATATTTCGACTCGGCCAAGGCTGTAGAAGACTCGTAAAACGATGGAGACAGAAGCTCGGAGAGAGCCACGGCACGGTTATCGAGAAGCGACGCTATGATACGGTGACCGATGAACCGGCCTGCCGCCCCCGGGACTTCCGGCCCGACTGCAGAAGTGAAAGGAGCGGGAGATATCAGTGACGACGCAAGTTGCCGGTCACTGCTGAAAAGATATTTACGACCCACAATTTCTTCCCACAGCTTATGCTCGTTTTTGTTAAGCCATTCCATCTGCTGATCGTCATAGCCGAGTGCCGTCTGCTCGCTGACCCCGGCAATCTGCATAACGGCCTCGACAAGCACCCCTTCATATAGAATCCGGGACAGCACAGTCGGATAATCACATTCCGGCGCGTATGGGAAATCACGATGCAGCAATGTCTCGACAATATCCGGAATGACACGCGCAGGAATCTTGCGCACACGCAGGTAGTCCGGGAAATATCCATACGGAGGATAATTCTCTCCAAGATAGTGATTGAGACCTACATACAAAAAAGTATCGACCGTAAAAACCGACTGTCTGAACGGAGATATGACGGCATAGACCGACGGAAAACTCTTATCATGAAAAAGCCTTGCATAGTGAGCTTTCACCGTCCCGAGCTGCGATTCAAGCCTGTCTGTATTTTCCCACAGTGAATCTACGGCAGTCTCATGTATTCTCACTGACGGATTCGACATATATGCAGTATATGTCGAATCATTCAGACTGCCATAGCCCGACACTTTGAATAACGCTTCGGCCGGAGCAATAAATCCGTCGGCCAAAGGCCATCCATCGCGGAACGCATGGTCAAGACGTCCGACCTTGACGGATGGGTCAGAACCGGCAGATGAACAACCGGTCAATACTGACGCTCCTGCCAGCCCGGCAAGAATAAACAGACATAACAGTGGCATATATATTATATAGGTGGAGACTTGCTGTTTCTTCATAAAATTAAATTTTGAATCGGAATACACCGGTTTAAGCTTAAAAATAATTATTTAACACATCCATTATTGAACAAAAGGTAGGGGTATGATTGTTCAAAAGTAGCTATTTTTTGGCATTTACTCACAAAATTCAGTCCAATAAGAGGCATTTAGGGATAGTTTTGCTAACTTTGCCCAAAATTTGGCTAAGATTTTCACTTATGTCACTGACACGTATCATACGACTATTTATCATCATTATGCTCCTGCCTGTTGTCTCCCGCGCCGAGACCGACAGGGAATTTATCGTAATGATTGATCCGGGCCACGGAGGCAAGGATGCCGGAGCGCTCGGCCGACGGACCAACGAAAAGACCGTCAACCTTGCGGTAGCAAAGAAACTGCGCAAACTCATCGAATCAGACATGAAAAATGCCAGAGTCGAAATGACCCGCGACGGCGATTTCTTCGTTCCGCTAAAAGGCCGCTCGGAAATGGCCAACCGTAAACACGCCGACATCTTCGTGTCAATCCACGCCAATTCCATTGACAAGAAATCGCCCCTACACAACACAATCAACGGTGCGGCCGTCTATACTCTCGGATTACGCAAAAGCGACACTAACCTGAGCCTTGCCATGCGAGAGAATGAAGTGATAAAGCTCGAGCCTGACTACACTACCACCTATGAAGGCTTCGATCCTTCATCGGCCGAAAGCTATATAGCCTTCGAGATGATGCAGCTCACCAACATGGACCAGAGCATTGCACTCGCCGAGGCGGTTCAGAATGAGCTTGTGCGCACAGCCGGTCGCAAGAACAACGGTGTACGCCAAGAACCGTTCTGGGTGCTTGTCGGCACAACCATGCCTGCAATTCTTGTCGAGCTTGATTTTATCTGCAACCCTGCCATGGAAAAATTCATGGCTTCCGAAAGCGGACAGCAGAAACTTGCCCTTGCAATCTTCCGTGGCATCGAACGCTACCGCAAAAACACCGTCAAGTCTGTCGACAAGGCATCGCCTACCACAAGCGACATACGCAAGGCCGAGCGCCAGACAGCCCAACGAGAAATCGAAGCCTACAAAAAAGCTGCCACTGTTGAAAAGAAGACACGGACAGACATCACTCCGACCAAAGGGCAGATAATATATAAAATCCAGTTTCTCACCTCTCCGACCAAACTCAGAAACAAGGATTCAAGACTCAAAGGACTGTCTCCGGTTGATTTCTATAAAGACGGAGGGTCGTTCAAATACACCTACGGCACATACCGCACGCAACCCGACGCGGCTTCCGACCTAAAAAAAATAAAGAAGCGCTTCCCCGACGCGTTCATCATCAGGACCCGCGACGGCAAACGAATCAAATAGCTGTCAACATAAACCATAAGAACAAACAACAGTCAAGTAACTCCAAACTCTCATCCGAATCAGCCACAAGGCCATAGAACCATACCAAACCGATTATGAAAAAACTACTATCTAAGGAACTGATCATCGGAGCAAGCGTATTGATATCGCTGCTAATCCTCTTCTTCGGAATTGACTATCTGAAGGGAATCAACGTGTTCAAGTCGGCTAACTACTACTACGCATCCTACACCAATGTGGCCGGCCTTACACAGTCTGCCCCCGTGACGCTCAATGGCTACAAAATCGGCCTCGTCCGCGAAATAAACTATGAGTATGACAATCCGGGTCATGTACTCGTGGAAATCAGCCTCGACAAGCAGCTTAAAGTACCCGTAGGGACAAAGGCCGCCATTGTCACCGACATGCTCGGAACCTCAAGCATCGAACTGCGCATGGCTCCCGGAACTCAATATTATGAAGTCGGCGCTAAGCTCGAAGGCGAGACCACAGGCGGAATGGTCGACAAACTCAGCTCGGAACTGATACCGTCGATCATGACCATCGCTCCTCACATCGACTCACTTGTCGTGGCTCTCACAGCAGTCACTACTGATCCCGCTCTTATCAGTTCAATCAAGCGCCTCGACAATATCATGGCTAATCTTGAGGTGTCGACAAACAATCTCAACTCAGCCATGAAGGGTGTCCCAATGCTAATCAACAATGCTAATGGAACAATGTCGAATGTCAAGGAGATTTCGGCCAATCTGACACAGATTTCATCGGCCCTCGCCGTGCTATCCGAAGACCTGAAGGATATGCCCCTCGACTCGACCATGCGCAACATCAACCGCATCACTTCGCATCTCGATCTCGCGACCGAACAGCTTAACTCAACCAATTCGACCCTCGGTCTGCTTCTCAACGACCCGTCGCTCTACCACAACCTCAACAATTGTGCTGCGGATGTCGACACTCTCCTTCTCGACATCAAAAAGCAGCCCAAACGCTACATCCCACCGATTAAAATATTTTAAATCATAGTATAGTCTTAAATATCAAAGGCTACACAGCCCTCCTAAACTTATCATCCGCACCATGCCGTCCGGCTCATTCCGGACGGCATGGTGCATTTTTATAACATATTCAACCATGATTAAGAGTAACGACTATTCAGCGAATAGCTACTATAAAACAGCTTAAATCAACAATAATTCAACACATCATGTTAAATTTCAGACCTATGCGCAATTTTATCATCATAACAGAATAGGAAATCTCAATTTTTTCGTTATCTTTGTGCGATTAGTTACACGACTAAAGTATCGGCAAGACAAACCTACAATTATCACAGTTAACTATCGAAAAACGAGAAAAACTTTAACCTGTCTGCTAATGCACGAGAACTTCAATACATATTATGACAACATCGACCATTCCTTCTGGCGTAATCTTTGCGTAGAAGAAGGTGCGATATGTCAATTCTCAAAAGGAGAAGAATTCATATCAGCCGGCGAAGTGGCCCGGTATATCGGATATATCAAAAGCGGAGCGTTAAAATATGTCGCATATTCAGCCGATGGTACTGAGCATGTTGTCGGTCTTGAATTTGCCGGAGGATTCGTCGCTGACTTCCCCTTTTCATTGCTCGGCGAAAAGTCGCGCATATCAATTGTTGCAGTCACAAACTGTGAGATATTCTGCATACCGACCAAGGATGTTGAAACACGGTTGGAGACCGACGAATCACTGCGCGACATTGTAGCAGCCACAAATGTTGCTCTTTTCGACACTCTCTATGACCGCTATATAAGCCTTCACACAAAGAATGCGCAGAAACGATACGACGAACTCATCACAAAACATTCCGATCTATTCGCGATATTCCCTCTCAAGGACATCGCATCATTCCTCAACATCACTCCAACCCATTTAAGTCGTCTCAGAAAATCAGACTAATTAAGCAGCCAATTAACTTATCTATTTGCGTAATTTCAACATTTGTTGAGAGATTTTTCATTTTTTATTGCGAAGTTTGTGATATTATTCCAACCAAAATGAACCATCGTATCATCATATCCTACCTGTTCGGCATAATTGCCCTTTCAGCAATAGCCGAGACGGTTATCAGCGGAAAGATAAAAACCGCCGATGGCAGCCCTGCGGATTTGGTCACAATCGTCGCTTATCCATCAAACTCTCCAAAAAACATACTGACCTCGGCTTTCACTGATGAAAACGGCTGCTTTGAAATAACCGTCAACCACGGTTGCGACAGTCTCCTTCTGAAAGCGTCGGGGATTGAAATCGCACCCATCCAGATTACAGTCCCCAACCGCAGCGGCAGCCATGACATCAAAGTCGAAAAACGCACCGTAGAGCTTAAGGAAGTGGTCGTGAGATCAAAGAAAGTCTATTCGCAAGGCGACACTATCAACTATAACGTAGCGTCGTTCCTCTCTCAGACCGACCAATCGGTTGCCGATGTGCTTCGAAAAATGCCGGGCATCACCGTTTCGGATGCCGGACAGGTGTCCTATCAGGGCAAGCCTATCAAAAATTTTTATATAGAAGGACTAGACCTAATGAAAGGACACTATGGGATTGCGACAAACAACATTGACCCCAACAACATCGCAACCGTGCAAGTGCTTGAAAACCATCAGGACATAAAGGCACTCAAAGGACTGCGTCCTGAAGAGCAGGCATCCATCAACCTGCGGCTCAAAGAAGGAGTGAAGGGTGTGTTCAACCTCATCGCTACAGCCGGAGGTGGCTACGGCGACAAAGGACTATGGAACAACTCCGCGATAACCACTTATTTCCGTCGCAACAGTCAGTTTCTCGCAACATACAAGGGCAACAACACCGGCGAGGATTTATCGCAGGAACTCTATTCCTTCGATAATGATTATTCACGCACAAACAACATTTCGTCGATATCCATGCCGTCAGCTCCCGGTATCGACAAGCGATTCTACTATTTCAACCGCTCGCACAACGCCACATTCAACAATGTATATCGTGTAGGCGAGTCCGGCGAGTTCGGTATTAACGCCGCTTATCTGAACGACCGCGACACGAGACAAAGCTATTCATCGACTACCAATTATCTGCCTGACGGCGGAATGAACACCGTTGACGAAACAATGTATGGAATCGCACGAATGCAGAAAGCATACGGTGATTTTACATATATGAACAACGGAAACGAAAACTATCTCAAAGAGCAGCTGAAATTTGACTGGAGCACAACCGATGCCGACAGCAGAATTCTTGCCGAAGGCGACAAAATCAGTCAGACAGGAAAAACTGATACATACCGCCTTCTGAACAAATTCCATGCAACACACCGCAATTACGCCGACCGTGGATTTGAGATCTCATCGCTTATCAACGTGGAAAAACGTTCCCACAGTCTTTCGGTATCGCCCAATCTGTTCACAGAATTGATACTCGGAGGTATGCTGTATCAGCACGTGGATTTCAGAAACATATCCACGGAAAACAGTGCCGGATTACTTTCGGCCTTCAAAATCGGCAATTTCACCCTCCACCCGTCAGCGATAGTCAACTACCACCACAATTCACTCGAAAGCCGTCTTGATGCCGTCGGCAACAATCTCGCTCTCGATCATCTCGATGCAGGCATGGGGGCTGAAATAATGTTCAGCGCTCGAAAAATCCATGCCTCGCTATATATGCCGATGAAATACAGACTATTCCGTTTGAACAACAGACTTGACGACAACATTACCGACAAAAATCGTTTACGCGTCGAGCCGTCGCTCAACTTCTCCTACAAATTAAACAGCAGCCATAACCTCAAAGCATCGGCAATGCTGAACTATATGACACCATCGATTGAAACTCTATATTCGGGTCACATACTGACATCTTACCGTCAGTTGTCGGCTTACGATGTGGGAGGGCTTTACGAGGGTATGAATCAGCACTACTCTTTAGGATATGATTTCAAAAATATTCTTTCAATGAGCTTTGCCGGAGCGGAGGTTTCTTGGAACAGACAATCGCCCGAAGTGCTTTACGGTTCGTACTATGACTGGATGGTCCAGCATACCATCAGCAGACGTACAAAAGAAACGGGCGATATGCTTTCGGCTAAAATCCATGCAAGTCAGGGATTTGACTGGCGACGGCTGAAAATCGGAGCCTCGGTTACATACTCCTATTACGACAGTCCGTTGCTCGTTCAGGACGAGGTGTTGCGCTACTACGGCAACAGCATAGGAGTGAACGCCGACCTCAGCCTGACACCGTTCAAATGGCTGGGTGTGACTTATCAAGGCAATTATTCACAGTCGGCGACACAGCAGAAAGGCTACGACAGATTTCCGTGGCTGCGCACTGTAACGAACAAGGCTTCTCTCGACTTTACGATTCCCGGAGGTGTTACACTGACCACATCGCTCTACCATTACTACAACAATTTCAACGACGGCGACAAGTCTTTCCTTCTGCTCAACACCGAGGCGAAGTATACCATAAAGCGTTTCAGTTTTACGCTGTCGTGCGACAACCTGCTAAACCGGAAATCGTATATCTACTCTAACCTGTCAGCTCTAACTGAGTCAAAGGCAATCTACAACATACGCGCTCGCAGTGTGTTACTCAAAATCCGATGCAGAATATTCTAAAATACACCGTTATGAAATATCTTTTATCACTACTTTTTGTTTTCATGTGGATAACAAGTGCTGCACAGGAAACCTGCTCACGAATTATCGACCGGGCTACGCCTGTAGATACCGCCCGATATAAGGTGACATATTCGTTAAAATACAAATTCCACCCTGACCAAAAGGACATCTTCAACGACACGCGAATCGTACAGATTGGCAAACGCAATGTCAAAGATTACAGCGACATAATCAATCACTTCGATTCGTTGGCTACTGAGCAAATCCGTCGTGGAGCTGATTCATATTCCAATGTGTCGGGTAATCCGTGGCCTTTGGAAATCATCAGACCCATACGCGGTACTACTGCGGATTTGAAATATCGCCTCTCCATATTGACATTTCTTGACTATTCCGATTCCGTCCCTGTAATCAAATGGGAGTTCTTACCTGATGAAATCGAGTCTATTCTCGATTATGAATGCAGTAAAGCCTCCTGTGAGTTTGCCGGACGAAAATACACGGCGTGGTTCACATCTGATATACCTTTGCCATTCGGACCTTATAAATTCGGAGGGCTACCCGGTCTTATCCTGAAAATCGAGGATTCAGAACATCAATATGTCTGGGAGGCAATAGGTTTCGAGAATACAAACGTTCCGATAATGAAATATACTTATCAGGACGGCAACGACAAACGGTGTTCCGTTTCCGATATTGAAAAAACACTTGCCCGCTATTTCAACTCACCAATAGGCTTCTTGATTGCATCAATGGGTGGAGATGGCAACAGGATACATGTTGTAGGCAAAGACGGTAAACGAATGAACAACGCCGATGCTGCCAAACAGTCAATCCCATATAAGCCCCTTGAAATAAAATGAATATATTATATGTCCACATTTGCAGGATCAAGAATGACTTTTCAGGAATAGAGCATCCATCACAAACCAGCACTATTGATATATAAAAATCTAAAAATCGAACAACTGACATAACAATGAAAACAATCAGAATCATCACGATTTTCCTTGCTCTTTGCATAGCGCTCGGAGCGTGTGCAAAAGCATCGCCAAAAGCACCACGCCGTGCAAAGAATAAAAAAGAATATCCCCACGCTGAAATCATGGTCAGCTATCTCTGCCACGAAGAGCATCTGAAGACCGATGCCAAAGCCTACACGGCCGAGTATCAGATGATATTGCTGGCTAACGGGACGGAATCGAAATTCTACAATGCAAAATGTGAATATATCGACTCACTCCGCTCGACACCCTCAGGCAAGAGAATGTATCGCGAGATATTTAGTAATATATCAAGAAAGTATGCTGAAACCGGAGTTTTTGACGACAGTGCACTACCTGAAAATAAGATGTTTATCTTCAAATCCCGAAATGATTCGATTACGTCGCTGTTTGACAAAAACGGCAGTTCAAGTGCCCATTATTACACAGAACCTCTCGGCGGAATGCAATGGCAGATAGGCGACTCCACGAGAATGATACTCGGATATGAATGCGTCATGGCCGAGACCGATTTCCGTGGTCGGCACTGGACGGCATGGTTCGCTCCGGAAATACCCTTGCAGGACGGTCCGTGGAAACTATGCGGACTCCCGGGTCTGATTTTAGAAGCCGCGGATTCAACAGGACAACATTCTTTCACGGCCGACGGAATTGAAACATCCAATATGGAAATGACTCCTGTATATAATATGGAAAGTTATGAAAAAGTATCGCGAATTGAAATGCTCGCCGCTCAGAGAGAGTTTTTGCTGAAAGGCGACACTATGTCGCGAATGCTTATACAAAACACTCCCGACGGCAGCAAAATCGACATGCCAGAACCTGAATACGAGAAAAATCCCGACTTGCACATTGATTTCCTCGAAACCGATTATCATTAAAATTTTGAGAACCAACCTAAAAATCCCTGACGGCAAATTCAATAGTCCCGACAGGAACAGACCGACCACTCTTAACAAACGTCTCAAGATAAGATGAAAATATTAAAGACAATGGCACTGTCGCTGTTAATGCCAGTATGTGCCAACGCCCAATCAACCGCATTACATGCGAAGTTTGATGTCGCCGGAAATGCGCTGCCGGCTATACGCCACATGACAGACATGAAAATGACAGGCGACACACTGCTGTTTGTTTACGAAGGCCATGAAAACAACGGACAGCGATGTCTTCGCCGTGCGGTCGTTGACCGTGACAGTAATACGATTAAGGTAAGTCCCGATATGGGCAAGCGCGATGACGGTTACTATGTCTCGTATATGCCTCTTCCTTTTATTGCCGACAATGGCTCGATTCGCGTCATCGGACAGGATGACTGCGAAATCTATTCCGTTGAGAATGATACCGCGTTTGTCAGGACACGGCAGTATCTGATGGACGGCAACAGTTCTGTTCCCTTCCCGCTCTCGCTATATGCACAGGATGTCTTTATGACCGATCCTGATAAATATGTATTCATAGGCCGTGAGCCAAAAGGAGGACGTCAGTATGCGATGAAGGCCGACCTTACATGCTCAAAGATTGACACAATAAGACAAATCAACATCTCGCCGGAATTACAGGCATGGATGCCGAATATGGGCGAGATGGCATATTCAGGCAAACACGACCGCCTCGCGTTTGCCTATATGTTTCATCCTATTGTCGAAATATTCGACACCGACGGAAATATCATCAGTTCCGTCAGAGTCGGAAAAGACACCTTCAACCCCAAGACCCTTGAAGAAGCGGATTTTCATGAATTGAATCATCTACATTTCATCGATATTACAACAACCGACGATTATATCTACGCTCTGCATAACGGATACTCCGAATCAAGCCGGTCAATCTACAAAATTGACTGGAACGGAAATATTATCAGCTGTGAGGCCGTAAAAGTAAGTCTGCAAAAGATAGCCGTCGGCAAAGACAATTCGGTGACAGGGTGGACAGGGAATGACTTCATCGCAATGTAGTCTCCGCTATACCCCATCTAAAAATAAGCACAGGACATAACAATGAAAACAATCAAAATTATCACAATTTTACTTATTCTATCTGTCGCACTCTGTGTCAATGCGAAGAAGAAGCCGGAATACCACCGCGCAGAAATCAAAGTGAGCTACAATTATCATTATCATGCCTTGCGTCATGATGGAGAAGCCGTAACTAACGACCATGACTATCTGCTGCTTGCCAATTCCGATTACTCAAAATATTATAATTATAACAATGAATATCTCGACTCGCTTAATTCGACTCCACAGGGGATGGAAAAGGCGCGTGAGTTTGCCCCCTTCGGGCACGCGGGATTTGACCCCACGGGCATAATAAGATTGACCCCTTAAAAGTCCTGGCGGCGGGGGTCAATTTTATTTTACCTCAGTTGTTGTTTCAGGCCTTTTTCGCCTTGAGTTTGCGCATGCTTTCGCCTGTAAGCTCGATGGAGTGGGCTGAGTGGACTATCCGGTCGAGGATTGCGTCGGCCACCGTCGGGTCTCCCACCATGTCATACCAGCTGGATGAGGGATACTGCGAGGTTATTATGATGGATTTGCGCTCGTGACGGTCCTCGATGATGTCGAGCAGGATCGGACGCTCCTTGGCGTCGAGCTGGACAAGGAACAGGTCGTCGAGTATCAGAAGCTGGCATCGTTCGATTTTCTTGAGTTCAGCCTCAAGACAGTTCTTGACCTTGGCCACCTTGAGCAGTCCGAGAAGCTTGGCTGCGTTGGCGTAGAGTGTGCGTATTCCTCTTTTGCAGGCCTCGTGCCCCAGGGCACAGGCGAGGAAGCTTTTGCCCGTGCCGGCAGATCCTGTTATGAAGAGATTCTGTCCGTTGCGGATGAAGTCAAGGGTAGCCAGACGTTCCATCTGGTTGCGGTCAAGACCGCGGCTGACCGTATAGTCGATTTCCTCGAGGTATGCCTTGTAACGGAACGAAGCGTTCTTTGTCAGTCTTGTCACCGCTGCCTGCGCGCGGTAGTCCCACTCGCGGCTGAGCAGCATGGACAGGAAGGAGTCCGGGGTCATTGCCTGGGCAGTGGTTCCTGCCAGACTCTCGCGGAAGGCCTCGGCCATTCCGTGCATTTTCATGCGGTTCATCAGATCCAGCGATATTGCGTTCTGGTCCGGCTGCTGGCTCACCGGCGCTGTCTTGTCATTTGTTGTCATTGTTGTTTACGTTTTCTTTGTTGTTGATGCTGTAGTATTCGCGCCCCCGGATGTTTTTGTGCACAGGCGCGGGGGATGATTGCGCCGGGGTATGGACTGTTCCATCCTCGCCGGGAAGGAAGTCGGCGTCATCGCCCTGTTCAAGGACCTCACGCAGCGCCTGATATCCGTATTCAGATTTCTGCGAGGCGCATACACATGCCGCTATGAGCCGGTCTGTTCCATATTTCTTCTCGAGCGACAGTATCCCCCGACAGCTGCTGAAGGATTTTGGCGGGTACTGCATCCGTCTGTCTACTTCTCGTAGGTAATCCAGAACGATATTGTCAATCTCCGCCGCACGTTGGAAGAGTTCCTCGAGATCCTTGTCGTAAGGGCCGTAATGACCGGGCAGGTTGTGCTCCTTCCTCCACGAGTATGTGTAAGGGATGTCGCATCTGTCGTGCGTCGCCACGAGGTTCAGACCGCAATATATCTCCACTGTGTCGGCATCGTAGAGGATGACAACACGCTTGCCCACATGTTCGCGGGGAACGCTGTAGTGGTGCTTGAACAGGGATACGTAGCAGTTCTTGCCGACTGTCATCAGTTTGCGTTCCTTCATGACAAACAGTTTCTCGGGCAGGGGGCGGAGAAAGTCCTTCTCCCCGCGAAGGAAGATGTCACGGCGCGACAGTTCACGGCCGGCCATCGGCTTCTCGTTGAAGTCCAGCAGCGATATGTGTATCGCCGTGTTCAGCTCATCCAGAGAGTTGAAAACCATTCCCTCGATGTCAAGATAGACTGAACGGTACAGGAGCTTGACCGCGTTCTCGACAAGTGCCTTGTCCTTTGGATGGCGTACACGCGCCGGGTATACGGCACATCCGTAATGTTCGGCAAAGGCGGCAAACTCCTCGTTGATTACCGGTTCGTTACGGTCGCTGGTCTTCACCGCCGCCTTGAGATTGTCGGGAACGATGGCCGCCACAACACCCCCGAAGTACTGAAAGGCGTTCTGACAGGCCTTGATCAGGTCTTCCTTGCGCTGGGACCATACGGCCTCGCAGTAAGTATAATGACTGAACGGAAGTATGGCCACGAACACTTCGGCCTTCTTGACCTCGCCCGTCATCTCGTCGACAACCGCGAGTCTGTCGCCCGCGAAGTCGATGTACATCTGGTCGGCGGCGTAGTGCTCGACATGACCGACGACAGTGGTATGGAATCTGTATTGTCTGACGGTGCGTTTGAACACAGATTCCTGAAAGCCATCGGGATGACCTTCCCGATACTCATTGAAGAGCTTGCGCACGGTCATTCCCTTGCGTGAAAGACGGGCGACATAATCCGGTATCAGCGCATCAAGTTCGAGCTGACGCTGCGAAGGCTCGCGATGACGGAACTCCGTGCATCCGAACATGTCACGGAGTTGCTCCTCCGTAAGTTCAAGCAGCTGATCTGTAGGCTTGCCGCTTGAAATGAACAGCCGGACGTACTTGCGCACTGTGTTGCGGGAAATGTGAAACGTATTGGCCGTCTCTTTTATTCCCATTCCGACTGCGTAACATCTCAGGATGTTTTTTAATTTTGCAATCATATTTTGTAGTATTTGACATTGAACCCCGCCGTGCCAGGACAAGGATTCTCAAAACTACAAAAAAATTCCCCTGCCGTATCATCGACAGGGGTCATTTTTATTTTGCCCGAAGGGGTCAATCTTATTATGCCCGAAGGGGTCAGTCCCGCGTGCCCGAAGGGGTCAAACTCACGCGCCTTTTCCAGGGGAGGAAGCTACATGATAATCTTATTACTATAGGTATTGACAAAGCCCTTAAGGATGGCGATTATTCAGCCATTCCACACTACAAGGGAGCATTATATGTTTTTAAATCACTACAAAACAGGACTACAACAGTCTATGATAAATACGGTCTTGGCGAGTATGGGCGTTACGACGAGCCATTCACTGAATTTGTCTGGACAATCTCAGATTCAACAAAAAATGTAATCGGTTATGACTGCTTTATGGCCGAAACCGACTACCACGGACGCCACTGGACGGTATGGTTCACACCTGAAATACCTCTTCAGGATGGTCCGTGGAAACTTTGCGGGTTGCCGGGACTGATTCTTGAAGCGACAGATTCTACTGACCAGCATAGTTTCATCGCCACAGGTATAGAAAACAGCAATCAGGAAATATATCCGATCTATGAGCCGCGCAAATACGACAAGATGAAACGTATCGATATGCTAAAAGCCTACTCCGACTACCAAAAAAATGCCGGAGCGACTTCAAGAATCCTGATAATGGATACACCCGACGGAAGCAAAGTCAACATGGATGCGCCCAAACAGCGAAAGGCAAACTCTCAAAACATAGACTTCCTCGAAACCGATTATCATTAAAAGCCAGCAGGATATGAAACATATTGTAAGATTGTTGACTACCTTTAATTTATTGCTAATCGCATTAGCAATAAAGGCCAATGACAAGGGGCAAGTCTATCGTGCTGTCTATGAACTCAACGAAATATACACTTATATAGGTAATAATCGGGAGCCGGATATCTCCGACGAAAGATCTGAAGCAAAATTCCGGAAGGATATACTACGCCTTGAACTGTATCCTGAATCATCATTCTGCTACAGTTACCACACGTGGATGACTGATTCATTGAAAATGGAGCCGAACGGTGATAAGATATGGGATGAAATGTTTTTTGCATGGTATCGCAGCGGACGTTCCGGTGAAAGGACATATCCCCACAAACGCAGCAATTGGCTAATTGAGAAAAACCGTTTGACAAACTCCATGACAGTATATGATTTCTTTGATAGTCAATTCTATCAGTATGCGGACTCTCTTTTATCGCCGGTAGACTGGATTATCACTGATTCAGTATCAACTATAAATGGTTATGATTGCATGCTTGCGACATGCTCCTATCATGGACGCGACTGGCATGTCTGGTTTTCTCCTGATTTACCGTGGCATGACGGACCGTGGAAATTCAGTGGATTGCCCGGGCTTGTAGTGTCAGCGTCAGATGCCGAAGGATTATACCGGTTTGAACTGAAAGAGATATATCCTGTTTCGCAACCTGTAAAGCCTTGGGTCAGGAAACCGAAAAAAACGACAAGGCAGAAATTCCTGAAGGAGAATTTTGAATACCTGAAACAATTAGACGGCGGTGCTCTTTCGGCAGAATTTGATATTAAGATTGATTCTTCTCCTGATAAACCGAAACGTTACCGTATAGGTATCGAAAAAGACTATGATTATAAATAAACAATACAGATTTCCATGCTTTCGATCTCGGCAGTTACAACCGCTAAGGCCACCAACCGGTTTATAAAAAAATGATTAACAAATAATATCCACGTTAGACACTTGTTTTACAGCTATTTAAATAAAACACGCAAAAAAATTTTAAGTCTTATGAAACTATCCGGCTAATTCATGCACCTTACAGAGCAAAACCACAATAAAATGAACGGTCCACCAATAACAGAAAGGGATTTTGCCCGCTTGGTAAAGGAGCATTCCCGCATCATCAACAAAATCTGCTATTTCTATAGTTCGGAAAAACTGCCGTTTGATGACCTCAGGCAAGAAATCTATGTCAATATCTGGCAGGGATTGAGTCAGTTCAGAGGAGAAAGCAAGATGTCGACATGGATATATCGTGTGGCAGTCAACTCAGCACTGATGGCAATAAGGTCTTCAAAAGTCAGACCGGAGACAGTCTCTATCGACTTCTCAGCTCTTGCTCTGACTACGGAAATAGACGATGCCCAGAAAGAGAATCTTCAAATGCTATATGATTTGATCAACAGGCTTGAAGATATCGAAAAAGCCATTATCCTGCTTTGGCTTGACGAGTATTCCTACGACGAGATAGCTGACACAATCGGCTTAAAACGAAATACGGTAGCGACTAAAATCCACCGTATCAAAGATAAACTCTCAAAACAGATATGATATGCAACTCGACGAACTCAAAAAAAATATGTCAAAGCTTGATAAGGTCCTCGACAAGACCGGCTCCGACATCAAGATAAACGTGGCCGCATCAGAAACCGCACAGACCAAGATACTCAAAAAATTTCGTCAGGTAATGACAAACTGTGCTATGCTCGCAGTCGTTTTCACTGCAATGATAATCGGAGGCTTCAGTCCGCAAAAATTCACCCTTCAATTTAAAATATATCTTGTCATATATCTTCTGATCTGTGCTATCTGGTACGGATATCTGTATTTCACACTCAAAAAAATCAACATCGCGACTCTAACTCCGGCAAAACTGTTCTACAAGACTGCAAAAATAAAGAGGCTGATGATTTCCGGCGAAATATTCTTTGGAGTTGTCATCGGATTGATTCTTATTAACGGATTGTATAACAACCCGACGGCACTATGGGCACTGTCTGTCTCGTTTGTGGTATGGATAGTTTTAGGCGTGTCACACTATTGGCCACAATATATCAGACTATTCCGCGACCTTAACTCCATCAAGGATTAATCTTACACGTAATACGAAAAAATATGAACAGACTTATTTTAACCTTACTTATGTGCCTTGCCGCATCAGGGGCTTTCGCACAGATTGCAGATATTAAAGTCAGTTATGACTACAACCATCATGATCCGACCGGCAAAGCTGTCAACAGCAAAATGATTCTCCTTGCCGACAGAAATCAATCAAAATTTTTCAGCATTGTCAACGAGCAAGTGGATTCAATGATGACAACCGCGGAGGGACGAATGGCTTACAGCCAGATGGTTCAGGCTGCTATGGCAAAGGGGGATGTTGCCAACCTTCCCATAAAAAAAGAGCCGATGTATGTTCTGAAATCCACAAAAGACAGCGTCACTTCGGTATATGATCTCGTAGGAGCTGACTTCTGGGTCTATGATGAACCACTCATTGCACAACAATGGGAAATAACCGATTCAACAAAGAAAATTCTTGACTACGAATGCGTGAAAGCGACATGTAATTTCAGAGGCCGTAACTGGGCCGTCTGGTTTACTCCTGAGATTCCACTGCAGGACGGTCCTTGGAAACTTTGTGGACTTCCCGGACTTATACTGAGCGCTGAAGACTCGACCGGTCAATATTCGTTCATTGCAGACGGTGTCCAGAATACTTCTGAAATAATACGCCCTGTCTTTGGAAAAGAAAATTATGAAAAAACAGACAGAATAAAGTATCTTCAGTCAAAAAGATCGTTTACCGACAATGCTTTAGAATATATACGGGCAGCCACAGGCTCAAATGTAACAGACATGCCAAGAATAGAGATTGACGAATCTTACGACTTTCTCGAAACCGATTATAGGAAATGAAAAAATTAATGTTACATCTTCTGTGCCTATTAGCCACTGCAAATGCAATAGCTCAGACAGATGTCACGGGAATGGTTGTTGACAAGGAAAGCAACGAACCGATTACCAGGGCTTCAGTTATTGTCAAGGGGGCTGACGGCAAGATAAAGAAATACACCACGTCGAAGAGTGATGGTGGTTTCACTATGTCGTTGCCGTCAGTTGCCGGTTGTCGATTAGAGGTGTCGATGATGAGTTTCGCCAAGAAGACCATCTTTCTTGACAGCGTTTCTTTCCCGCTTACCGTCAGACTCGAACCGGGCTCTACATTGCTCAAAGAGGTTACGGTCAAGGCTGACCGTATCCGTGAACAAGGAGATACCATTACTTATAATGTCGGAAGTTTTGCCCAACAGCAGGACCGCTCAATCGGCGACGTGCTCAAACGTATGCCGGGTATCAACGTCGAGAGTTCAGGCAAGATCCAGTATCAGGGCGAGGACATCAACAAGTTCTATATCGAAGGCTCTGACCTGCTCGGTGGTAAATACGGCATAGCCACCAATGGCATAAGCCATGAGGATGTGGGTGCGGTCGAGGTCATGGAGAACCACCAGCCGATGCAGGTGCTTTCTGGCATATCCTTCTCCGACAAGGCTGCTATCAACCTCAAACTAAAGAACAAGGCAAAAGCAACATTGACTTTTCACGGTGATGCCGGAGGTGGTTACTCATGGCATCCAGAAGGCGCGATATGGGATGGCGAGTTGTTTGCAATGGCGGTAATGCCGAACTTCCAGAATATAACCACATTCAAGACCAACAACATCGGTGAAGACCTCTCGGCTCAGGCAACAGACTTTTTCGCTGCGCGACGGGGAACAGACCTTCACCGATATGTAGGCGTATCTCTCCCCGGTGTGCCTAACCTCAGCCGGAAACGCACGCTGTTCAACCGCTCGGCTCTTGTATCCACCAATTCACTCTGGAAACTCGGACGGGGCGAATTCAAGACTCAGATTGATTACTCTTTCAACCGCGTGAAGGCAGAAGCAGCCAACATTACGACATACTATCTCAATGAAGGCAACCGTGTCGTTACCGAAGACCGCAACGGCGTTGACCGTTCACACTCACTGTCCGGCAAGCTCATCTATGAACTGAACCAAAAGACCGCGTTCATCAACAACACTCTGAAAACAAATATCGACTGGGATGATATAAGCCTCGGTGTCTCTGGTTCACTGTCCAATAACCAGACTGCATCGCTCCCCGACTACTATGCAGGCAACGATTTCAAACTTATCAAGCGTTTCAACGGCCGTCACCTTATCACGTTTATCAGTAAGAACGAATGGGAGTCATTGCCACAGACGCTTTCCGTGTCGATGAATGACGGATTTATGCGTCAACAAGTCAAAGACCATGCTTTCTATACCAACGAGAGTGCGACATACGCTTTCTCCATCAAAGGTATAACAGTCAGTCTTGAAGGAGGTGTCAAGGGGTATTTCCGCACTCTGAATACGGAATTACCCGATATGCCGGAGGAGATTTCTGGCACAACCACGAATGTGCTGAACACAAACTATCTTACAGTATATGCTACCCCGAAATTAGAGTATTGGGTAAGGCGAGTGAATTTCTCGCTTAACGCCCCCGTCAGCTTCGCTCATTATACTTTCGACAAGGCTCTCGCCAACCGCAGTGAGGTCTATTTCTCGCCGTCGCTGAGTATGAACTGGAAACCAAACAACCGATTTTCAATGGACATGCGTGGTGGCACAGGACGTTCGCCGATGAATCTGAACCTTATCCAGCCAGGATATGTGATGACAAACTACCGATCTTTCCGCCGGGGTGTGGATGATTTCTACAACTCAACATCGCAGAACGTATCGGTCAATCTATCCTATAAGCATACACGGCGCGGAGTGTTCGCCAACGTTTTTGCGATACAGTCATGGAGTCATAATCCATATACACTCGCCCAACAGCTTTACGGTGATTATGTGGTCTATTCCTACACATCGGCAAAGAGTGACGGAAAAATGCTTATGGCGAGCGGAAACATAGGCAAGACACTTGACTTCATGAGAGGCAGTGCAAACATAAACGGCTCATTCAGCCGTAATGAATCATATCTTATCTCTGAAAACAATTCGGTAAATTCAGTCGGCACGTCGTGGTCTGCAGGAGCTAAAATCAACGGTGCACTGCTCCGATGGCTCAGTTTCGACTACAGGTTCGATTTTTCTTCAAGCCGACTCGCAATGAACGGCTCGAACGCCTCATGGCTCGGCAGCATGGAGAACGAGTTTCTTCTCAACATCATGCCACACAAGAAATGGGAGTGGCACATCAGCGGCGAGTACTACCGCAACGAACTGAGCAACGACAACTTCAAAAACGTATTCCTGCTCGACACAAAGTTAATCTTTAAGCTCAGCAAGCGACTGGAATTATCCTCATCATTGAGCAATATTTTCAATCAGCGCACATACAATTACATAACATACAACCAGCTCACGTCATTTGAGAGCCAGCGTTGGCTCAGAGGCCGCGAGCTGCTAATCTCAATATCACTCAGTAAATAATCAAAATTACAATAGTTATGAATCTTCTAATTTTTCTCCCGCTTGTCGGAACTGTAATCGGAACCATAATAGGCATCCGCACACATAAGAATTACAAACGCAAACACAAGAAATAGAAATTATGAAAAAGATACTTGCATCAACCATCATGTGCTTTGCGGCGATGGCTGCAATGGCGCAGACCGCTGACATCGAGGTCAGCTATACGACGCGTTCATTGTACCGGAACGGGGTGGAACGAATCAACAAATATCATCTCTTGGCAAATTCGACCTTATCAAAATTCTATAGTCCACGTTCGGAAGAAATAGACTCATTGATATCAACTCCGGAAGGACTTGCCGCCTTCAAGAAGACACAGGAAGCAGCTTTGAAAGCCATGATTGGACAAGGAATGATTGACATGAAGAATCTTCCTCGAAAGAAAGAGAACGTTTATGTAATCAAATCCGTCAGAGATTCGATGATAACCGTATATGACATGCTCGACAATGAACCGGTTTATTACACTGAGCCTTTCGCTGAATTGACATGGGAAACCGGCGACAGCACTAAAAACATACTTGGATATGAATGTATCCAAGCGCAGACCGACTATCACGGCCGCCATTGGACGGTCTGGTTTACGCCGGAAATACCTGTTCATGATGGACCTTGGAAGTTCAGAGGTTTGCCCGGACTTATCCTTGAAGCCACCACGGGAGACGGAATAGGATTTTTTGCAGACGGAATCCAGCAGTCTTCCAAAGATATTGGAAGTGTCTATGACGCAGAAAAATATGAACGATATAACCGAAAGGATATTCTACGTGCACGTCGTGCCGTAATCGATAATCCAAAAGGAACGCTGACCGCAAAAGGGTTGCTTGATGGAGTCGAAATAGATCCTGATCTGCTGAAACCGAAATCAGATGGTGGTGACTTTATCGAAACTGACTATAGGTGACAATGTATATGAAAAAGTTATATCTGATAATTCTTAGCTTCGTATTTTCACTTGTCACCTTTGCCATTACCAAGGATACACCTGAAATAGAGATGATCGATGTGAAAGGAGGCACTTTTTCAATGGGATTTAATCCCGATGAAACCGAGCATGCCTATGAAACACCACGCCACGAGGTCACATTACATAACTACAGGATAGGGAAATACGAAGTGACACAAGAACTATGGGAAACCGTCATGGGTGACAATCCCAGTGTCTTTAAAGGAAAGAGCCGCCCTGTAGAGAATGTTTCATGGAATGATGTGAGTCTATTCATAAAGAAACTCAACAAGGTTACAGGCAGACATTACCGTCTGCCGACAGAAGCAGAATGGGAATTTGCAGCAAGAGGGGGCAATGAATCTAATGATTTTGTTTTTATCGGAGGCAATGAAATCGATAAAATCGCATGGCACTTCGGCAATTCTGAAAAACAGACTCATCAGGTCGGATTGTTAGCGCCAAATGAACTGGGCATCTATGATATGGCCGGAAATGTCAGCGAATGGACTCAGGACTGGTTCGGACATTATAAAGCCAAAAGTCAGACAAATCCAAAAGGGCCGAAATCATCTGATATTGGAAAAATATTCAGAGGCGGCCACTATTCAATTCTTTCAGAATATAATCGTCCGGCATGGCGTGCTGTAAGCAATCCGAATTTCAGATCTTCAACCATCGGTTTCAGATTAGCAGAATAAGTCTCACCTGACTACAAGGCCTCAAAGTAAAACAATGACGGCTCTGCCTGTGGAATCATATCCGACATGCAGAGCCGTTATAAAATTTGACCGCAGACTCGCGGGTCGCTAAATCAGATCAATCATGCTTTGGCATAGAGCTTCTCGCGTGTAGCCATCACCTTTTCGTCCGAAATATAGTCGTCATAGTCCATAAGCTTGTCGATAGTGCCGTTGGGGGTGAGCTCGATTATACGGTTGCAGACAGTCTGTATGAACTCGTGGTCATGGCTCGACAGCAACACATTGCCTTTGAATGCCTGAAGAGTGTTGTTGAACGCCTGAATCGATTCGAGGTCGAGGTGGTTGGTCGGCGAATCAAGCACAAGAGTGTTGGCATCGGTCATCATCATACGGGCTATCATACAACGCATTTTCTCACCACCTGAAAGCACCGAAGCTTTTTTAAGAACCTCTTCGCCGGAGAACAGCATCTTGCCGAGGAAGCCTTTGAGATAGATTTCGGAGCTGTCGTTGGAGAACTGCGAGAGCCAGTCGACAAGATTGAGGTCACAGTTGAAGAAAGCCGAGTTGTCGAGAGGCAGATAGGCGGTGGTGATGGTCTGTCCCCACTCGTAAGTACCCTCGTCAGCCTTGCGGTTGCCGGTGATGATTTCAAAAAGTGCAGTCATGGCACGCGGGTCATGGCTAAGGAAAGCAATCTTATCGCCTTTCTCGACCTGAAAGTTCACGTCCTTGAAAAGCACCTCGCCGTCAACAGAAGCAGTCAGACCCTTGACCTCAAGAATCTTGTTGCCCGGTTCACGCTGTGGAGTGAAGATAATGCCCGGATAGCGGCGCGACGACGGCTGAATCTCCTCGACATTGAGTTTTTCAAGCATCTTTTTGCGCGAAGTGGTCTGCTTTGACTTTGCCACGTTGGCGCTGAAGCGCTGGATGAATTCAAGAAGCTCCTTGCGCTTCTCCTCAGCCTTCTTGTTGGCCTGCTGCTGCTGACGGAGAGCAAGCTGCGAAGATTCGTACCAGAAGCTATAGTTGCCGGCAAAAAGAGTGAGCTTGTTGTAGTCGATGTCAAGAGTATGCGTACACACAGAGTCGAGGAAGTGACGGTCGTGGCTGACGACGAGCACCGTATTCTCAAACTTCGATAGATAATCTTCGAGCCATGCCACTGTTTCAAGGTCAAGGTCGTTGGTAGGCTCGTCGAGTAGAAGATTGTCGGGATTGCCGAACAGAGCCTTTGCGAGAAGCACACGCACCTTTTCGTTACCGCTCATGTCGCGCATCAGCGTGTAGTGTTTATCTTCCTTGATGCCAAGACCGCTCAGGAGGGCGGCTGCGTCGCTTTCGGCATTCCAGCCTTCAAGCTCGGCGAACTTCTCTTCGAGTTCCGAAGCGCGGATACCGTCTTCATCAGAGAAATCTTCCTTGGCATAGAGCGCGTCTTTCTCCTGCATTATATCCCAGAGCACGGAGTGTCCACGCAACACGGTCTCCATCACCGTGCAGTCGTCAAATTTGAAGTGGTCCTGTTCAAGCACGCTCATACGCTCGCCCGGTCCCTGCATCACAGAGCCGTGCGTGGGCGAAAGCTGGTCGCTGAGTATGCGCATGAGAGTCGACTTTCCGGCACCGTTCGCGCCGATTATACCATAGCAGTTGCCCGGAGTAAACTTGAGGTTCACGTCCTGAAAGAGCACCCGCTTGCCAAATTGCATTCCTAAATTGTTAACAGCTATCATTCTAAAATTCTTGTCATTGTTTTTCTTTCGGGGTGCAAAGGTACGAAAAATCTCACGATATGACTCCGTTCACAGAATAAAAAGATACTTATTGATGATACTTTTCTATCAGATATTTAAACTCATCAGGTAGTTTTTCCTTGTCAAAATCCATACCGTGATATTCCCTCCGTCGATCACTTCTGAATTGCACGAATGTCTTGTTTCGTTTGTCAAACGTATAAAGATACTTTGGCTCATCCTCACTTCCGTTGTAATCATTATATGCCTGTTGCAGCAACCATTCTGCATAAGTCTTATCGTATTTATCGTAAGCAGAAAAAGGTGAGACATGCCCCATTGCTCCCATTCTGGCGACATGGGTATGTTTCAGTTGATTGAGTACAGGCCGAAGTGACTGCATAAACGAATCGAAAGAACTGTCCTCCCTGACCAATAAGTGATGAATTTGACTCCGATGGTCTACAATCGTCTCAATCTCTTTGTCACTGGATGGTACTCTGGAAACTGACGAAATAAAAACCGTAGATTTTTCGGTTCTTTTAATGTGTAGGAAGTATAATAAACCTTTGGTCTGACTATCAGTTGTCGCATCCCAGGGAATCAGATGTGGATTGGATTTGAGATAATTTGATTTCGGATATAAAACAATAGTCTCAAGGGCTTTTTCAGCGAGACCTAATAATTCATATTTAATATCTGACTCAATAAGTTTGACCCAAAAATCGTCATAACCGATTAAAATAACCGATTTGCTGTATTCAGAAGAAAAAATGTCATCTATGCAACCGACACAGATAGAGCTATCAAGAAGCATGGGCGGGTCAATCGCTACAACGTATCTCATTTTTTCTTGCTTTGATTATGGCTCTGAAATCTTCGTCCTGCGAATCACAAAAACCGGGAGGAAGGTCTCCTTCAAATCTTCCGTTTGGCGTTACGGTAATAGAGGTATAGGAACTTCCACTATCGAAATGTTCCACAAAAATAATGTCAATATACTTACTATAAATTGCTTGTTCGGCAATCCTGCGGCGCAGCCGCGTCACAAAATGATCGCTATGAGTCTCAATCAGGCTACATACTTTACGTTCTTTCTTTAAGAAAATAAAAAAATCGGCGATTGCAGCCTGAATACCCGGGTGCATGTGGACATCCGGATCTTCAACTATAAAAATGCTCCCCGGCTTTGAAATCAGACCTTGAGTTATGATGGGGAGTATCTGAGATAGTCCGAGTCCCATTTGAACGAGATCGACTTTCAGTCCTTCCCTGACCTCTACGATGACACGGTATTCCTTATTCGAAGTTTTTATGACATCAATATCCTTAGACAAACCAAATCTATCGCACACCCATTTTCTTAGATCAGCCATTATTCTGTCAGACTGATGGTTGTTTAGGATAAATCTCGTATTCTCTCCATCAGGAAGAACCACATCGTCCGGGACATTAGTATTGTAGCTCCGTCGCAAGACAGGCTTGACTCTCAATGGTCCGATATACGAAATCCTTTTAAAAAACAGACCGAGAGTCTCCCTCATAACCTTTACGACAGGAAATGAATGAATGACCCCGTTCCTCTCTGCAAAAACCGGGAAAAATTTTCTGAATGAATCTGCGTCAATAATTGCTTTACCAAGTTTCTTAGAGGAAACAGGCCGTTCAGGGGCTGGAAGTATTAGAGAAGGATGACTGTATTCGACACTATATGCGTCTTTTTCTCTTGATTTAGTAAAAGAGATGTTAAAAAACCTCTCGTACCCTCTGACATCAAGGCTAAATTTATTCAGCAATACTCCGCTTTCCGAGAGCTTAAAATCAATGTTCAGATCAAGCCGCTCGATTTTTTGCAGTTGTGCGACTCCCTCCCAATCTTCCTGATTCAAGATCTCCGTTTCGTCAAGCGACAGCGAAAATAAAATGTTGCCGGGAAGTTTCTTGTCTTTCATGATGTCGGCATAAGACGCGGCATAAAATAGAGGCCCATCGAGTTTCAGCATAGAATTACTGTCTTCCTCCAACGTTTGTTTGAGAAGAAGAATCGCCTGAATATAGCTACTTTTGCCACTACTGTTTGTACCGGCAAGCACAGTCAATCGGGCAAGGTCTAAAGGTGCCAAATGACCAATAGATTTAAATCCATCAATACCAAATTTCATGTTCACAAAGTTAGTAAATAATTCCTAATTGCAAGGAGTCATTAAAATAACCACTAACGAATATTCAACAGTTCGGTAATTTTTGAGTAGACATAGCTGTATCGCACTGATACACAATAGTTTGCATTGATATTGAATTATTATTGCATCTTATTGATATTCAATTGAATATGCAAATTTTACCGAACTATTGAATATTATCCCATCCATATAATTATCGTAGATTTAGAAAAACGCCATAGTTATATTTTGTAGGTTATTCAAATTCTATCTTTTCATGCTAGTTAAACCGAGTTGGTAATACTTATTTTTTATAAAATAGGCGACAGGTTCCCATAACGAAATATTACCATATTCATCCTCTGAAAAAACCTTAGCATGATTTTTTTCAGCAACATTTTTCATTTGAACATAGTTACGGTCAAATTTGTCATCATTAAATTTGTTCAAATACTCTTCCCTAAGCCTATCATAAGAAATTGACCTCGAACCATTTTTACTCAATAACATATATAGCCCAAGGATTCGACTGTTGATTTGTGTCGGATTATTAATCCACTTTGGAATCTTCCTTTCAACCTTATCAATTTCAATACTTTCTTTATCCCGGCTGTACTCTTCCTTTTCTACTTTTTGGCCCAAAGATGTAGCATCCTTTTCATAAATGTCGAGTGATTCATTTTCTATGAACGAACGCCAACATTCAGGATAATAGACTGGACGTTCTGGGATGGCTTCTTCATCAGGATGCCACCCATATAACTCCCATGAACGATACTTAAGAACGTTAATTACTGAAAAATAACAATCTGATAAATTTGCTAATATACGTGGGATAAGCACTAAATTAGGTAGTAATGTGTGGTATCTCGCATCATAGGTAGTACCAGGCCAAATATGGCAAACGAGATAGTTTTTGAATTCGGCTGTACCAGAAATAGCTTTTTTTATCGCACGATTAGCATAGGTATTATCATCAATACGAACTCCCTCAATAATACGCCCTCTATCTTGGGGCATACCTCTCCTAACATCAGGATAAATGGGCTGCAAAGATATACTGGATGGATTAACCCAGATTGAAGTCTCCGCAATAAGATCAATTAAAGGCTTTTCTATAAATTGAAATGAAGATAAATTGACTATATTATCTCCGTTCAATATCTGCTTTATTTTTTCATTTTTCATTTTAAGTAATTTTATGAGTTAGTTCATATTAACTTGGTCTTTCATGAATAAGTTTAGAACCATACAAAGATATAGCATTTATAATTTATTAAGAAATATATTTCAATTTTTAAATAAAAATATTATGGTTGGAAATAAAATCATATGGAAGCATCGGGTTTCATTCCTTTTTCATCTATTTTCGTTTTTTTAGCCTCCGACGGTTGCGGATGTGTTTTAGAATAACTACATTTGCAAGTAAAGAAACAAAATGCCGTTCACGGCACTTAAATTCGACAGACATGAAAATCCAGACCAAGACATCTCATTCTCCGGCCGGAGAAATCACCCTCTATACATTGACTAACTCATCAGGCGCGTCGGTCACTCTTTCGAGTCTCGGCGCAGGCATTGTGGCCGTATACGTTCCTGACGCATACGGCAAACTCGCAGATGTGGCGCTCGGATACAAAGATCCAGCGTCATATCTCGGCGACGGGCCGTGTGCCGGAAAGATTCCCGGCCGTTTCGCCAACCGCATAGCTTTCGGAAAATTCACTCTCGACGGCAAAGAATACAGTCTTGCCATCAACAACGGTCCTAACGCCCTCCACGGCGGTCCGACAGGATTCATGAACCGTATCTGGGAAAGCAATGCCGAAGACAATAAAGTCACATTCACCTATCATGCAGCCGACGGCGAGGAAGGTTATCCCGGAGCACTTGACGTGAAGGCTGAATACACATGGAGCGAAGATAACGAACTGACTCTGCGCATCACTGCCGAAACCGATTCGGCAACCGTTGTCAATCTCACAAACCACGCATATTTCAACCTTGACGGAGAAAACGCGGGAAGCGTACTCGACCATGAGATGCGTCTCAATGCCTCACGCTATCTCCCGACCGACGACACCCAGATTCCTACCGGCGAACTCGCACCCGTAGCCGGTACTCCGATGGATTTTACCCAGTTCAAGGCCATAGGCCACGACATTGAAGCCGACTTCCATCCCCTCAAAGTCGGAAAGGGCTACGATCACTGCTGGGTCATCGACAACTACGAGAAAGGAACGATGAAAGAAGTAGCCGAACTCCGATCATCAAAGTCGGGACGCGCACTCATAATCTCCACCACTCAGCCCGGCATGCAGATTTACACCGGCAACTGGCTTGCAGGATGCCCCGAAAGCATCTCCGGCGGTGCCTATAGCGACTATGACGGTGTTGCCATTGAATGTCAGGGATTCCCCGATGCTCCAAATAAACCCTGTTTCCCCTCCCCGGTGTTGCGCAAAGGCGAAAAATATGACGAGACTATAAAATTTAAATTCACCACATTATAAAAAATACAGTTTCTATACAGCAATGAAACCAACTCTATTTGTACTTGCTGCCGGCATGGGCAGCCGCTACGGCGGTCTCAAACAGCTCGATCCATTAGGACCTCAGGGACAGACCATCATGGACTATTCAATCTATGATGCAATCCAAGCCGGCTTCGGCAAAGTAGTCTTCGTCATCCGCAAGGATTTCGAAAAAGATTTCCGCGAAAAAATCCTCTCCAAATACGAAGGCCATATTCCAGTCGAAGTGGTATTTCAGGCTACCGACAAACTTCCCGAAGGCTATACCTGTCCGGCAGACCGCACCAAACCGTGGGGTACAAACCATGCCGTCATGATGGGAAGCGAGGTCATCAATGAACCGTTTGCCGTAATCAATGCCGACGACTTTTATGGACGTGACGCATTCCGTGTGATGGCCGAAGACCTCATGCGTCCGCGCGAACGCAAGGGCGACTATTCGATGGTCGGTTTCCGTGTAGGCAACACAATGACCGAAAACGGCTCTGTGGCACGTGGCGTCTGCTCAAAGGGTGAAGACGGCAACCTCACAGGAGTCGTTGAACGCACTGCCATCTCCTACGCCCCCAACGGAGATATCGTGTTCACCGATGAAAACGGAGTAGAACAGACACTTGACCCGATGACACCGGTATCAATGAACCTCTGGGGCTTCACTCCTGACTATTTCGACTATTCCGAACGCGAATTCCGCACCTTCCTCAACAAAGATCTTAACACTCCGAAGGCTGAATTCTTCATTCCGCTTGTCATAGACACTCTCATCCACTCAGGCGAAGCGACAGTCAAGGTTCTTGACACCGACTCACGCTGGTTTGGCGTGACATACGCAGCGGACCGCCCCGGAGTTGTCGAAAAATTCGCACAGCTCCACGCCGACGGCATCTATCCCGACAAGATGTTCTAACCTAACGGCCACGCCACACATTCAAACGCACATCTACATTACCTTACCCATGGAATTAAAAAATAAAATCAGCGAAGCATTCGCATCGCACTTCGGAGGCGAAGGCACATTCTATACTTCAGCCGGACGAATCAACCTCATCGGCGAGCACACCGACTACAACGGCGGCTTCGTGTTTCCCGGAGCTATCGACAAAGTAATCATGGCCGAAATCCGTCCAAACGGAACGGAGAAAGTCAATCTCTACTCGGTTGACCTCAACGACAGTGCCTCGTTCGGACTCAACGAAGCAGACGCACCCTCGCAGCAGTGGGCTCGCTACATCTTCGGAGTCTGCCGCGAGACCATCAAGCGTGGAGGCTCTGTCAAAGGCTTTGATGCAGTGTTCGCCGGCAATGTTCCTCTCGGCGCAGGACTGTCATCGTCGGCCGCACTCGAATCATGTTTTGCATTCGCGGTCAACGACCTGTTCAATGACAACACAATCGACAAATTCGAGCTCGCAAAAATAGGTCAGTCTACCGAACACAACTACTGTGGTGTCAACTGCGGCATCATGGACCAGTTCGCATCCGTTTTCGGAAAGAAAGACTGCCTCATCCGTCTCGACTGCCGTTCGCTTGAATATGAATACTTCCCCTTCAAGATCGACGGTTACAAGCTCGTGCTTGTCGACTCAGTGGTGAAGCACGAACTTGTCGACTCTCCCTACAACAAGCGCCGTGAATCATGTGAGCGCGTGGCAAAACGCCTCGGACTCGAAACACTCCGCGATGCCGACATGGAAATGCTTGATGCTGTCAAAGCCGATATTTCGGCCGAGGACTACATGCGTGCACGCTTCGTCATCGGTGAGAAGGAACGTGTGCTCGGAGTGTGTGACTCTCTTAACCGTGGCGACATCGCCACGGTGGGACGTCTTATGTACGAGACCCACGAAGGTCTCTCAAAAGACTACGAGGTGTCGTGCGAAGAGCTTGACTTCCTCAACGACGTAGCCAAGGAATGCGGCGTGACCGGCTCACGTATCATGGGAGGCGGTTTCGGAGGCTGCACAATCAACCTTGTGCCCAACGAAATCCACGACAAGTTTATCGAGACTGTGACAGCCAAGTTCAACGAACGCTATGGTCATGAACCCAAAATCTACGACGTTGTCATCTCTGACGGAGCACGTCGTCTCGATGACTGATTCGAACTAATCCGGATATTTTAACCGTTTTCCGCAGAAACACCACTTTTTATTATCATCCTGTAATTATCATATTGGTGTAAAGATAACACCCGCACTACGACAAAATTTCTATTGTCAGTAGTACGGGTGTATTTTTTTGCGATATATATATATTTCAGACAAGAAGCACAGTCACCATTCCCCAGACGACAAGAAGAATATTGCTGACAGCATAAGTCACCGTATAGCCGATTGCCGGAACCGTACTTCCGATAGCATCCTGCACAGCGCCGAGAGAGGCGGTGCAAGTTCTTGTGCCGGCACAGCACCCGAGAGTAATCGCCGGATTGAATTTGAAAACTTTATGCCCCATCCACATCCCGATTAAAAGCGGAATTGTAGTTCCCACCGCTCCGGCGACAAAGAGCATCCAGCCTACATCGCGCAACCCGGAGACAAACGATGGAGCCGCCTCTATCCCGACAACAGCAATAAACATATTGAGACCCAGATTATTCATTAACCACAATGCTGATGCCGGAATATAGCCGAATGTCGGGCGTCGCGAACGCAGCCATCCGAACACTATACCTGCGACAAGCGCACCTCCGCTCGTCCCGAAACTGACCGGGACATTCCCGATCCATACACTCAGACTGCCGACAAGACCTCCGATAAAGATGGCAAGCCCGACAAACATCAGATCGCTTGAATTAGTCATGCGGTCGGCATAGCCAATCATACGTGCAGCCGCCGCCACTGCTCCACTGTCGCCGACAAGCCGCATCGTGTCGCCACGTTCGATAGTCTCTGCCGGATCAAGCGCAATCTCTTTTCCTCGACGCATCACTCTCCTGACCGAAACGCCACGCATCACAGGCGATGACAAAAGATTGCTGAATGGACAACCGACGATGTCAGGCGATGCGACAAGAACCGACACACGTTCCACAGGATATGTGAGAAGTTCACGGTTGTCATCCTCCGGCCCGGTATAGTCGCCGACCTTTACCATGAATTTTCGCGGGCCGCAGACGACCACACTGTCACCGCGATGAAGCATATCGGAAAGTCCGGGCGTAAAAATCCTGTCATCGCGCTGCACACGCCCGACATAGACATGAATACCGCGCACTTCGAAAAACGACTCCAGTTCAGCCACACTCATTCCATTCTCAAAAATCCGGTTTGTCAGCCGATACGAACGGAACGAGACTCCACGGTGGGCATTGAACTTGGCCGGATCTGAATCCCACGACATATTGTCGAGACTTTTTTCAAGATCATGAGCCTGCCGCGCCACTCGCTCCACCCCTCCCAACAGTTTCGGGCCGAAATTACCGAGGATGATGACTGTCCCGAGTGTGCCGAATATATATGTCACAGCATAGCAGACTGGTATAATTGAAATCTGCTCATCTTTTATTTCCTGACCGACAGGTAGCTTGCCTATAGCCTCTGTCCCCACCCCTATAAGTGACGAACATGTCTGAGAGCCGGCGAAAAGTCCGACCGTCTCACCTTTAGTATATCCGAACAGAAATGCAAGTCCGACAGTGACCGCAAAGCAACACATGCTCATCAGCACTGCAAAAAGTACCTGCCGGAGTCCCATGCCACGTAACGACTTGAAAAACTCAGGCCCGACACTGTAGCCTATCGAAAAAAGAAACATCAGGAAGAATACAGTCTTAAGCGGCCCGGAAACAGTTATACCGAACTGCCCGACAACCACTCCGACCAGCAGCACCGCCGTCACGCTGCCAAGCGTGAACGAACCGATGCGGAGTCTCCCCAACAAAAATCCCATGCCTACGGTCAGAAAGACCGCCAAAGCCGGATAATTTCGCAATATATCTCCAAAAGAGTCTATAATCTCCATAACATTATAAATAAGTAGAGACGTGATACTTAACAAGACATCCCGGACCTGATATGTATATTATCTAAACATAACTCCTTCCTATTTGTTTCAACGCAAATGCAAAACAGCTTTTTTTAAGTAATAACATGACTACATTTTCACAGACAACAATATATTTGTAAAATATCACGGCAATGACTATATTTGTGTAAAAATATTTGACATCAAACAACTTCAGCGAGTCAATGATATCAACAATTCCCAATTAAATACAAATGACATCTGACAATGATTCGGTAAAAATTACCGAAGTAGTTGAAACTTAAGTTAATATATCGAATTGTCAAATACAAATGAATCGCCAAAGCGTTCATTATAAAAATCTTAGCGTATGAACGTATTGGCGATTCTCAAAGACTTCACCTTTCGGTGTAAGTCGGTATTTGAAAATACTACAACCAAGATGAGCAAAAGGTTCCTCAACTGGCTGATTTTAACAATACGCACTGTGGCGTTGATTCCGGGCAAAGTCAATTTTACCCGGCTGTCGCGCTATGGCGGTCGTACAGCCAAGACCTTTGCCTCCAATTTCAAGACATCCGTAGACTGGATGAAAGTCAACATAGGTATGGCGCAGGATTGTTTTGGGCCGGCCGATGACATGGCAGTGGCAATCGATCCGTCGTTCATTTCAAAAGCAGGCAGACTGACGTATGGCATAGGCCGTTTCTGGTCTGGGGTGGCACAACGTGTCAAACGCGGTCTGGAGATAATGGCGATTGGGGCAATAAGTCTGAGTAAACATACATGCGTGATGCTCGGTGCTGTCCAGTCACCGAACTTCAAGACTCTTGAATCTGAGAAACAAATGTCAATGCTTGACTGGTATGTGGCACTTGTCAGGTCAAAGGCGACAGAGCTGCTCTCACTGACGGATATTCTGGTTGCCGATACCTTTTTCTCCAAATATGAGTTTGTAAATGAAGTGATTGGCATGGGATTTCGATTTGTCGGAAGATTACGTGCCAACTCATATCTGAGGTATCTGGCCATACCGGATTCCTCCGCCCCGCGAAGACGCGGCAGAAAGAAAAAGTATGGAGAGAAAGTGGATTTCTCCAACCTTGATATGTCCGTGTTCACTTCATTCATATATGAGGATTCCAAAGGAAACAAAACCCGATGTCACACGGCGGTCGTACATTCGAGGGCATTGAAACGCGACATCCGTATCGTGGTCTGTCCGGTTGAAAACGCAGAGCCTCTTCTTTACTTCTCTACCGACACCGACATGAGGTCTGAAAAGATCATCGGTTTCTACCGCACCCGCTTTCAGATTGAGTTCGGCATACGCGATGCCAAGCAGTTTACCGGACTTCAGTCACAGCAGACCCGCGACAGGGAGCGGCTTGACTTTGCGTTCAATCTTTCCTTCACAGCCCTCAATGTCTGCAAAGAGGTCATAAGGAAGGATTATCCAGATCTTTCGGTAGCGCAGTTCAAACGGCTTATGTTTGAATCTTATCTCGCCTCAACAATTATTTCGACTTGCGGAAAATCTCCGCATCTCAAAATAATTCAGAAAATAAATCATCGGTTGGCTCAGTTAGCGGCTTAGCCAAGACTGAACAACCTCAAATTTTACCGAATCATTGATCTGAGACAAACAACATAATTGAACGAAAAGCAATATCAGACCTCCTTAATGGCGGCTATTTCTACATACCACCCTACCAGCGTGGCTACAGATGGACTCCGACGCAGGTAACACAGCTTCTTCACGACCTTTTTTCATACGCTAATGAAACTCACGGTTCAAACCACCAGAATATCGAAGGTGACTACTACTGTCTTCAACCGGTCGTAGCTCGCCCTGTCACTAATGACAATATTATAAAACCAATCTTATCGGAGGGAGCTGTGGTAAATGAAGACAACCCGGTGTGGGAGATTATCGACGGTCAGCAGCGACTGACCACGATATATATTCTCTACAAATACCTGATGACAAAAGAAGGAATTTCTGACGAAGAGCTGGAAGAGGATTACGGAGGGAAAAAACTGTATCATCTTGTATATGCCACACGAAAAGATTCAGCACAGTTTCTGGAGGATTTAGGGAAGTCTGACAAAGATACAGCAAGCAATATCGATTATTTCCACATGCAACAGGCTTATGACACCATTGACCAATGGATACGTGGAAAAGGTGAATACGCAGAAACCGGAGGTATAGCCCTGTGCAGACGCTACCAACTTGACGAGACTGTCAAAAACGTACGTACGACATTATTCAACTTATTGAACGCCGGCAAAGGGAAGAAAAATACCACCGGTTCAGTCCAGATATTGTGGTATGAGCTGTCGAAATGGTCTGATGCCATCAACGAGTTCCGTAAGATAAACACAGGCAAGATATATCTGACGGATGCAGAACTCATCAAGGCATTATTTTTAAAAAGGCAAACCGAAGGACTTGAGCACATCCAGATGCAAAGAGCGCTGGAGTGGGAAAATATTGAAAATACGCTGCATAACGATTCTTTCTGGTATTTTCTCAACAGGCGAAAAAACGAAATGCCCAACCGCATCGACATCATATTTCAGCTTGCCTACAAAGCGGAATACATGAAAGACGTTCCGGATGATAAGATAGACGAGAAGTTAAAAGAATGCGAGACCAAACTTCAAGACAAGAACAGAATCTTTAATTTCTACTACGACAAGTTTGACGGTCTCAACGGCGAGGCACTGACTACGAAAATAGAGAAAGAATGGGATGCCGTATCGAAAGTGTTTCATGTACTTGAAGACTGGTATGAGGATGTGGTCTGCTACAATCTCATCGGTATGCTTTGCCAGTATAATGGAAATCTACTGCCTAAAAGCTACATCCACTTCATTGGGATGGAAGAAAATCAATCAAGGGAGGATTTTAAGAAATGGCTAAAAAACGAGATAAGGAAGCAGGTAGCTGACATATCAGCTAGAAGCGGACAGATAAATATAAGCTACGGTGATCCAAAAGTGTTCAACCTCTTGCTTTTGCTCAACGTGAATCACCTCAACCGCCAGGTCGAACAAACCAAGGACGACCTAAATAAAATCGGCGCAATCTACAAATTCCCTTTTGCCGTCCTGACCTCGCAGGACTGGGACATCGAGCACATAGACTCCTTCACCAAAAACGGACTGAAGCGAGTCGACGACCAAAAAAAATGGATAGATACCGCGATGGACGATCTCAAAAACAAGCTCGAAGAAAATGAGGAAGCTAAAAATGAGATTAACCGTTTGAGAGATAACGAAAAGCTGATGGATGCCATCAACAAACTCCGTCAGCTGGCCGAAGAGACAGATGCCGGAGAAGAAATCAAGAACAACATCGGCAATCTTACGCTCCTTGACTCGACCACAAATCGGTCGTATGGCAACAGCCTGTTTATCACAAAACGCAAGACCATCATCGAAAGGATGAAAAACGGAGTGTTCGTACCGGTTTCGACATCCTACGTGTTCATGAAACTCTTTGACGAGGAAGGGACACGCCGGACACAGTGGACAGAGGGCGATATGAAATCATATCAGAAATACATCTGCGAAGAATTAAGGGATTATCTAAACACCGAAGAAAATTAAGCATGAGCCAGACATATTCATTTACCGGGATATTCAGTAAACCAGTGCCCTACTCGTCAGAAAACAACCTCGTGACAATCTCAAAAATCATCGTCCCCCGCATCCAGCGCAATTATGCACAGGGGCGCAATGGCGAAAACGAGACGAAAATCCGAGAGAACTTTCTGAGAGAAATATTCAAAAACCTTGCCGTGAACACGGTCATGGGCATGAACTTCATGTATGGAGCAGTCAAGAAAAACAAGGAGAATGACAAAGAGGAATATGTGATGGAACTTCTTGACGGCCAGCAACGTTTCACTACCCTCTATCTGCTCCACTGGTATCTACTCAACAAAGAGAAGAAGCAGAATGACCCGGCTTTTAAACCGGTACGCGACGCTCTGAAGTCATTTTTATATGAAACCCGAACCACCGCCACGAAGTTTTGCAAATCATTGGCGGACTATACATGTGATTTCGGAGAAGACAAGCCAAGCGAACACATCACAAGGGCGAGATGGTATTACCGCACCTATGATAAAGACTCGACAGTCGCGGGCATGCTGGTGATGCTTGACGCAATCGACTCATATTATAAGAAATATGATATTAAAAATGCGCTCGAACGGACGGATAATCTCCAGTTCTATGTGTTGCCACTGATGCAATTCAGCAAATCGGAAGAACTGTATATGAAAATGAACGCGCGAGGACTTCCGCTTTCAGTGTTCGACAGTTTCAAGGCGGATTTCACAGGGGCCATGAGAAAAGTGGAACAGCTAAACAACGAAAAGGTACAACTCGAAGGCGGCATGGAAGGTGAAGAGGTCACTCATATCGAAAACATTTCCATAAAACTTGATGCCAAGTGGATAGACCTCTTCTGGGACAGCAGCAGGAAAAAGGACTCTGACATATCATACATGAGATTCTTCAGCCGCTTATTCGCGTGCCGCTATCTCATCGACAATCAGCGTGCCCCAAAAGAGATGCGCGACACTGAAGCTGCCGTGAATCTATTTTATACACAAACTGAGAAAAGTAAAGACCAGTATCTCGGCTTTGATAAGTATGCCGAAGAGCTTCAGGCACATCCGGAATATTTTACCGCAGCAGAAAAGGTGCTCGATACCTTACAGGAACATCAGGGTCTCATCAAGGAATCGCTTACCCCTGTGTGGGATAAAGACAAAGAGGAAAAAGGAAATTTCTTTGTAGACGCGGACATAACATTCACCCAGACGTTGCTGACAGTCATGGGAGCAATTGAGGAGTTCATACTGACATTCGAAACCTTTGACAAAGAGCTCTACAAAAAGTGGATGCGCGTGGTCTGGAATATCGTGGAGAACACCGACATCGACAATCTGGAACGCGTGGCCACCACTCTCCGCAGCTTCGGACGAATGATTCGTCACATAGCCGCTGAGCTTGGTGTCGAAAGCAAATTCGGAGCGGAGAGAGGACATGCTTCCAAAATAACAAATACCGATTCTTTTTATCAGGCCATGGCGAATTGTGCTGACATGCCCTCAACTGATGACGACAACCGCTGGGCGCGTCCATTTAAAGAAGAAATGGAAAAAGCCAAGCGCATCAGCGAAAACGGGGAATGGCTGGAGCAATTCTTGAAGATGGAAAGACACCCTTACTTCAAGGGCACTACAAATTTCTATTACACCGAAGGCATGACTCTTGACTCTTTCAAGCATCGCTGCGAGTTCGTCGCGGAGATGTTTGATGCAAAAGGCATCACTAAGCAGTACCGGAAGAGACACGTGCTGCTCCGTGCGATAATGTCAAAAATGTCAATGTGGAAAGACATAGAACGTCAGTATTTGACCGAGAACAACGAGACTCACAAATATCTTAAACTCCTGCTGATCAGTGACCAGAGAATCCATGACATGCTTGCCGACATTCTCGACAATAGCCACGACGAGAAAGAGATAATCAGAGCTCTTGAAGGAGAAACAAAGAGCCTGATTCCCTACGATGACAAAATCGGGTCAGAACTTCAGACCGCGATTGCATGCAACGCACTCCGCTGGGATGTGAAACTATATGACTGGATTACAGAACAGCCATCGCCTGTATATGTCCACTGGAAGAACGGGCACATCGCGGTAGCAATCCCAGGCAAGTGGTTTGACCGCTATTTCATCGACTCCGAGCGCGACAAAATGGCGCAGAGATTCATTGAAAAATATGGCATGGAATATTATGCTGACGAAGAGGTCCACACGAGCCCGGATGACTATACAACCTATGGAAGATATAAGGGCGAAGACGCAATATTTTATTTCAACTATGATGAAAACGATGATTATTCATTCAACATAAATTTCAGCAACAACCACCGCTTCAGGATATTCGTGGAGTTACCTAAAAAAACAAGAGCTAAAAAATTCCATGAAATAGCCAAAGCCGGACATATTTATAAAGACGATCCGTATTGTGTCTATTTTGATTGCAATAATGACGGAAATCCTCTTTTTCGATACTATCTGGACTGCGAATTCGATGAACTGGATGCGTATGTCGAGAAAGCGATGAAAACCACTCACGACACACTAGTCAAAATGGGAATAATCAGTGCATAAACCACTGATATCAACGCACATATCCCTATACCTACACGAAGTCTGCACCACATTTCCCGGATAATTTGGTAGCGCAGATGCTGAAATTCGATCGAGCATCCGACCGAGGTTTCATTATTTCAGGGAAAATGCGTAAATTTGCAGCTTGGTAAGTGTGCGGAGAAGGCTTTTGTTCAAAAGACAGTTTAAACCAAATCTCCACATCACCGTCAAACCCAATAAACCCCGATCTCTCCAACAATCAATTTCCACTGTCAATCCAATATGCCACAGCAAGGATATAATCATCAGACAAACGGCGGACAATCAAAGAACCCCACCAGACAAAATTCCTCGAAACAGGCTTCACGCAGTCGTGGACAAAAAGGCAAGAAACCGCGCCGACACCGCGGCATCATAGCCACATTGTGGATTTTATTCGCATCTGTAATAATCGGAATTTTTGTATTCCTGTTCCTTATATACAATGGCGTAATCGGCTACATGCCACCGGTCGAGGAGCTTAAAAATCCGACCGACCGCTTCGCCTCTGTGCTTTATTCGTCAGACGGCAAGGAAATCGGCCGCTACTTCGTCGGTACGGGCAACCGTGTCTATGCCGATTTCGACGAAGTGTCGCCACACGTAATCGACGCACTGATTTCAACAGAAGACGTACGCTTCGAGGACCATTCCGGTATCGACATGCGTGGTCTCGGACGTGTGCTCGTCAAAACCGTCCTTATGGGAAACAAGAATGCAGGTGGCGGCTCAACTCTCACCCAGCAGCTCGCCAAGCAGCTCTATTCGCCCAACAGTTCCGGTCTTCTTTCGCGAGCAATGCAGAAGCCCATCGAATGGATGATAGCCGTCAAGCTCGAACGCTACTATTCGAAGGAGGAAATCATAAAAATGTATCTCAACCAGTTTGACTTCCTCTATAATGCCGTCGGCATCAAGTCGGCCGCACATGTATATTTCGGCAAGGCACCTAAGGACCTCAAGATTGAAGAGGCAGCGACTCTCGTCGGAATGGTAAAGAACCCGGCCTACTACAATCCGGTGCGCCAGAACGAACGCACCCGCCAGCGCCGCAACGTGGTGCTCGCACAGATGGAAAAGAACGGCAAAATCACCAAAGCCGAGCTTGATTCTCTCTCTGCATTGCCGCTGACTCTGAACTTCAACCGTGTCGACGCCAAAGACGGCATCGCACCCTATTTCCGCGAAGAGTTGCGCAGGATGCTCAGAGCACAGAAACCCGTACGCGAAAACTACCGCGGATGGGAAGCCCAGAAATTCATCGACGATTCAATCGCATGGGAAACCAATCCGCTCTACGGCTGGATTGAAAAAAATCCCAAGCCAGACGGCTCTAAGTATGACATATATTCCGACGGTCTTAAAATTTATACGACCATCGACTCCCGCATGCAGAAATATGCAGAGGAAGCTGTGGCCGAACACCTCGGCGGCTATCTCCAGCCGGCTTTTTTCCGCGAGAAACGCGGGACAAAGGGAGCACCCTACACGACTGACCGCGCAGAGCTGTCAGAGATACGCCGAAACCATCTCGTACGTAATGCGATGAAAAATACCGACCGCTACCGCATGATGGTCAAGGCCGGCGCATCGAAAGACGAAATCAACCGTGCGTTCCACACCCCGCGAGAGATGAAAGTGTTCACCTACAACGGTTCTGTCGACACGGTTATGACCCCTCTCGACTCCGTTCTTTACAATAAACACTTCCTCCGCACCGGATTCATGGCAATGGATCCGCTCAACGGCCACATCAAAGCATATGTCGGAGGTCCGAATTTCTCCTATTTCCAATATGACATGGTTTCGACCGGCCGCCGTCAGGTCGGTTCGACTGTGAAACCCTTCCTCTATACCTATGCCATGGAAGAGGGCTACACGCCATGTGACGAATTTTCCAACACCCAGCCGGTGCTCACCGACGAGACCGGCAAGGTATGGGCACCGCGTAATGCCGGATCGGCAAGAGTCGGCGAGATGGTCGACCTCCGCTGGGCACTCACCAACTCCAACAACTGGATTTCAGCACGCCTTATCTCGCAGCTTTCTCCCCCATCCCTTGTCAGAACGATGCACAATTTCGGCATCACGGCCGAACTGCCTCCCGTCATGTCGCTCTGCCTCGGCCCGGCCGACGTATCGGTCAAAGAGATGGTCACAGCCTACTCGGCCTTCGCCAACAACGGCATGAGAGTCGATCCTATGTTTGTTACAGCCATTGCCGACAATAACGGCAACATCATTTCCGAATTCTCACCTCGCCACACTGAGGTCATCAGTGAAAAAGCCTACTACCGTATCCTCTCGATGCTGCTCAATGTGGTCAATGAAGGCACTGCCCACAGGGTGCGCTCGCGTTTCGGCCTCACAGCCGAAATGGGAGGCAAGACCGGTACGACAAACTACAACGCCGACGGCTGGTTCATGGGATTCACCCCTAACCTTGTGGCCGGAACATGGGTAGGAGGCGACGAGCGCTTCATTCACTTCAACACGATGGCCTATGGTCAGGGTGCATCTATGGCTCTCCCTATCTATGGACGCTTTATGAAGAAGGTTTACGGTGACCCCTCGCTAAACTATTCGCAAAGCGCCAAGTTTGACTTCCCTGCCGATGTCAATCTCTGCGAAAAGGAATTCTACGGCTACTATGACGAAGAGGTCAACGCAGACAATAATGCCGAAGACACCACTATGGATGGCGTTTTTGACTGATAAATCGAACAAAAACGGTTGATTTTATCAAATTTTCTTTAAGTACATGACAAAAATTTGAAAACATCGAATTTTGGGGTATAAGTCGGACGCATAAGTATGGTCGAAATCTCTTCCAATCCATATTTGACAAGCGACTTTGCCTTTCTTCCATGTTTCAGAATCCTTATCGGTTTAATATTTATATCTTTATGTTCACCAACGAGATACGCCCATACAAGAGCCATGCAGACCATCGCGACAAGTCTTGCGATGCGGTCCATATCACGCATATGGGTATCCTCGATGTTGAAGCCGGAAGATTTCATGGCTCTAAAGGCCGTTTCTATCTCCCATCGTTTTTTGTATGTCAAAATCGCCTCCTCGGGCCGATTGAAGCATATGAGAATCTGCAATTCCGGAACACCATCGGAGTTTTTGATCCGGCTGCCGGCAAGATAGACATACTCACCTTTGTGAAGAAAGAGCGTATGGAAGAATTTCTCCTGACCGACCTTCAAATCATTGAACAGCCACCAGGCTCGGATTCTCTCACCGGTGGAAGGCTTGACAATCCAGAAGTTCTGACGTATTCGGATGTAATACCGTATGCGACGGCTGTTGAGCCATCCTGTCCATTCCTTTCCGATGAACTCGCGGTCTGCCACAAGGCAGTCGATGCATTCCGCTCCGAAAAGACGGATAAAACGTTCCATAATTTTCTTGCGTTCTTCCCAGTTGGAGTTGCCACGTTTCGGAAGAAGGCTGAATATCAAAGGGAAGGCAATCCCTTTATAGGTTATGCCCAACATAAGGATGTTTATATTGAACTCCCCGAACTTCCAGTTGGTCCGGTCCATGCTCAGCACAAGACCGGTCTTGACAGGAAGCAGCGAGAAAATCATACGGGCTATGATGTCAAGGTCAAGTACATACTTGGCAAAGAATCTTTGGAGCCGTCTGAGGTTGGAATCCTTGTCTACAGCCGTAGGCATCGCATCAGCCAGTTTGTGGAGGCTGACAGTCTGCACCACACAGAGTGCATGGAGCAGCAACGCCATGAGTTTTATGCGTGCCAAATTCATACTTTGACCAAAGTGCTCTTGCATAATCGGGAGGATTTGGTTAACTTTGACCGAGTCCTTGAAATTAGTAGTTTTCATGAGAAAAAGCGTCCAAACTTTTCCTTTAAATTACTAATTTTCAGGGACTTTTGCAAATTTAATCGACTAAAAATTAAGTGTTTAACAGCATAAATTTAATTTTTGTCATCTACTAAAAAATTTTCTACTTATCTTTGCAATTGAAAATGGTTGCTCAGAATCAGAAGAGTCTGATTCATCATGAGCCGAAGAGGGAATCCGGTGTGAATCCGGGACAGTACCCGCTGCTGTAAGTTTCATCTCTACTACAGCTTCCACCATCAGGCCACTGGCTTATTACAAAATAGACCGGGAAGGCGTGGAAGCAGGAAATAAGTCAGAAGACCTGCCATTTTCAACAAAAGCCTCTTGTCTGCGGGACTTTACGGACATCTGTTGCAGAAATCATTACCGGCTCTCGCTCCGGCATTGAAGGTAATGGCTACTGTAACCACCACACAACGGAATTTATACAATCGTATAAAAACTAATCCGTATCTGTCCATCGTCCTTATTGAATAAAGGCGCAGGAAGATACGGATTTTTCTTTGTAAACTGCTATATCGTGTTTTAACTTTTTCTATCTATCGTCAGTATTAGTCCTTCTTTTTCGGCCATTTGCGTAGTGATTTCCTAAATCCGAAAGCTTTATTTCCCGCAAACCGAAGGATATGGCAATTAAACTATCAGCAAACAATTTTTCTAACTTTGGCATTGCTTCCGTAGTGGTGACGGGAGCAATGTCTGTTTTTATCCATTTTTACCCAGACAAATAAATGCTCATGAAACAAGCAAAGGCTGTCGTCCGACAGCCTTTGAAAAGAGCTTTTAAGCTCTTCAAATAAAAATATAATTTAGAAATAATAGGTAAGTCTTACGTCCCAAGTTCGGTTTCTGGCGCTGTAGTCGGTAAGGACTTTCGCCTTAAGAGCGTATGTCATTCCCCACGTATATGAAGCAGACAGCTGCCAGCGTCTGAAAATCTCTGCTCCCGCGCCGACTGTCAGGCCGAGATCTCCACCCGAAAATTTCAGTGCGTCACATTTGCTGTGCGCAGCCTGAATGTTGAACACAGGACCACCGAAAACAAATGGAGCGAGATAGTCTTCAAAACCCTGCAGACGGGTATATTTGAATTTCAGATTGAATGGAATCTGGATATTGTGGATATAGATACGTTCGTCAGTCGAATAGCCCTGCGACTCCCATAGAGGAAAATCGCCGAGATTCAGCTTCGCACCGAGCTGCTCATAGCGGAGACCTATGTCAATACCGAATCCGATTCCCGGAAACATCATTTCACCATTGATTCCTGCTGACTCGCCAAAGCCTTTGCCGACAGAAAGGATTCCTGACTGCTTGAACTTTAAATCATTGAAATTAGCTCCGACCGTAGCACCCCAGCGAAACTGAGCGTTGGCCTGATGAACGCCGCAAAGGGCTGCAAGAATTATAATGAACGTAAGAAATTTTCTTTTCATGCGGAATATATGAGTTTATTTTTATGCACAAACAAGCACACAAAGTTACAACTTTTTCTTTAAAAACCTTGAATTGCCATAAATTTATAATAACTTTGCATGTGCCTTATGACAATATCAAGATCATTAAAATTGAAAACCATAAACCAATCAACCACATCATGAATAAGTATTTATTCGGAGCGATGGCTCTCTGTCTGGCATTAGGCGCTCAGGCTAAAGACAAGAAAACCAGCGAAAACGACAGCACCGGCGGTTTCAAGTTCACAGACGTGACAGTCGTGAAGACCACACCTGTCAAGGATCAGAACAAGTCAGGAACATGCTGGAGTTTTTCAGGCATTTCTTTCCTTGAAGACGAAATCCTCCGCAAGACTGGCAAGGAAGTAGACCTCAGCGAAATGTATGTCGTCCGCCATTGCTACAATGACAAAGCCGATAAATTTATCAGAATGAACGGCACGATCAATTTCGCTCAGGGCGGAAGCACACTCGACGTTCCCTACGTAATGGTAAATTACGGTCTCGTCCCCGAAGAAGCATATCGCGGACTTGAATACGGCGAGGAGAAGCATGACCACGCAGAACTGAGCGACGCATTCACTTCATTTGTAAATTCCATAAACAAGGCCAAGAAAAAATCTCCGGCTTGGAAAAAGGCCTTCAGCGGAATGCTCGACGCTTACTTCGGCGAGCTCCCCGAATCATTTGAATATGAAGGAAAGACCTACACTCCTCAGTCGTTCGCTCAGTCGCTCGGCATTAATGCCGCCGACTATGTTCCTGTGACTTCTTTCACTCACCATCCTTTCTATGAGTCGTTTGCAATTGAAGTTGCCGACAACTGGCTTTGGGAAAAGTATCATAACGTGCCTCTGGAAGAAATGAAGGCTATTGTTGACAACGCTCTTGACAACGGCTACTCGATTGCATGGGCAGCCGATGTCAGCGAACCGGGTTTCAACTGGAAGAAAGGCTACGCGCTAATCCCCAAGAAGAAGACTGCCAACGATCTCTCGGGCACAGAACTTTCGCGTTGGGTGAAACTCAGCGACAAAGACCGTGAGGCAGAAGCCAACAAAATCACCGGCCCCACACAGGAAATCACAGTCACTCAGGAACTCCGTCAGCAAATGTTTGACAATCAGGAAACCACTGACGACCACGGTATGGTAATCGTCGGCAAAGCCGTTGACCAGAAAGGCAACAAATATTATAAGGTCAAGAATTCATGGGACACAAACCAAATTTATGATGGTTTCTTCTATGTCTCAGAGCCTTACTTCCTTGCCAAGACTCTCGACATCCTTGTCAACCGCGAAGCAATCCCGAGGATATCGCTAAGAAGATGAAACTTTAAGACAAAGCCACATAACTGAAAATGTCCGTGACAGCCATCACACAGCCGTCACGGACATTTTTCATTTCATAAAATTCCACGTAGTCCGATAGCTACTCTTTGCGTGTCTGCTTGCGTTTGGCCCGGTTTGTTATAAGCATACCGGCTATTATGACAATCATCGCAAGAATCTGAATCCAATGTATCTTGGCGATGCCCATAATGACCGAAGCGATGGTCGCGACTACCGGCAGGAAATACTGGTAGATCGACACCAGCTCGCTACCAATCAGCTTCTCGGCCGGATTTATAAGGAAATAAGACAGGAAAGTCGGACAGATAAGCACAAAAGCTATACAGGCCCACGGCTGCCAGTCAGTGATATGGAAAATCTCAGCTTTCGGCAATGACGGCAACAAGACGAGCATCGGTAGACATGACATCAGGAATACCCAACGCAACATCGAAACCGGACGATAGCGGTGCATCGGTCCTTCAAGAATCACAAGATAAAAAGCATAGCAGAGAGTCGAGGCAAGCGCGAGGCAGTCGCCAAGCATATTGTCAGAGCCTTTCTCGCCTGAATGCTGGGTTATGATAACAAGAAATGCGCCGATAAATCCGACGGCTATACCGCATATTTCAAGCCATGAGGTGCGTTTATGCTGAAAAATAATTCCTATCAGAATGACAAATATCGGGGGGAAGGTCATGATGATGGAAACGTCAATCGGATCGGCATAGCGAAGCGACAGATTGAACAGATACATGAAAAGAAAAAGCCCGACAGCCCCGCCAAGAAATATGCGGAGATAGTCGTGACGCTGAATCTTGTCGGTCTTGATAAAAATCGAGGCAAGCCACATCAATATGCAACCGCCTCCAAGGCGGAATATGGTGACATCGACCGAACTCATCCATTCAGGTATCAGAATCTTGACCACAGGAATATTGACACCGAAAAATATTGTGGCGATAAGGACAAACAGATTCCCCTTGATTATGTCACCCACACTATGCGACTGAGGTGGAGAGGCTTTGAAAGTTTTTATGTCAGACATTTCTTCGTTTTTATTTATATGTTCATGTTTTCAAAGATGTACAGAATATTAACATCAAAGCGTCACATTCAGTTTCGCATACATGAAACCGAATGATGTAATATTTCAAAAATCACTGCGAAATCTGTAAATTTGCATTCTAATGACAGAAATCCATCCCCCCACAAAGTGACACTTCACCTCTTCAATCCTGAAAACGACCTTGCATTGGCGCTCGGATGCCGCCACTATACTCCCCCGCCCCATGCCGTGGCCATACATAACGCCGGAGCACTTCTGCCTATGTGGTGGGCAGAGAAAGAAGACCGAGTAATCGCCCCTGAAATCATGCAGACCGAAGCCTCGCGTCTCGCCAGACGTTTCGGGCTTAACGGAGTCATTGCGGGCGATGTCTGCGGAGTGACATCGCTATCTCCGTGGGGATGGAGTCTTGATGCGAAACGCCAGTTTCTCCGGGCTGGAGTAGATGGCGGCATACTGCCTGACGATGCCTCCATAGAGCGAATCCGGCAGTTGAGCCACAGACGTATGTCGGTCGAAATCCTCACACGGCTTGACTCAGACAATCCTATTGCAATCGAAACGACCGATCCGGACGTGGTGGTTGAAGCCGAACGCAACAATCCCGGATGCTATGTGAAATCCCCATGGTCAAGCAGCGGTCGCGGTGTGTTCTGTGCTCGCTCACTCGACGAAAACGCACTCCGCCGGCGTGCCGCAGGGATTATCCACCGTCAGGGAAGTGTGATGGTAGAACGCGGGCTTGACAAAGTAGCCGATTTCGCAGCTCTGTTCCACTCCGACGGCCATCGCGTCAGCTTCCGTGGTCTGTCTTTGTTCTCAACCGAAACACGAGGGATGTATAGCGGTAATGTTGTCGCGCCACAGTCCTACATTGAATCAAGGCTGTCGGAAATGATTGATCCCGAAATACTGATGACACTGATAAACCGCGAAGAGGAAATACTGACAGAACTTACAGCCTCTGCCTATCAAGGCTGGATGGGAATAGACATGATGGTCTACAATGATGGCGGCCGATTGCGCGTCATGCCATGCGTGGAACTCAATCTGCGCATGACGATGGGAGTCGTAGCTATGAAAGTCTGCGAACGGCTCGGAGTCGAGACTCCTCATTTCCTTGCGTGGGAACACAAGGAAAACAACAGTCTGGAAAGCTCCGAAAGTCTTATCATGCTTCCTCCGACCGATGGCTTCACTCTCCGACTGACTAAAATCTAAAAGACATGCGCATCCACATTTGCTATCTTGGCCTATATTGACTTCAGATGTGAATACAGACGCTGGACAGGTAGCCCCATGACATTATAGAAACTGCCTGTTATACCCTTGATTCCGGCTGCGCCGATCCACTCCTGTATGCCATAAGCCCCCGCTTTGTCAAACGGACGATACTTGCCGACATAATATGCAATCTCTTCCTCTGTCAGCGTGGCAAACTCCACCTCCGACAAGGCGCTGAACGTAGTCATACCCTTTGCCGTCCTGACTGTCACACCTGTAATTACCTTCTGAGTTCTGCCCTGAAGACATCCAAGCATCCTGCGGGCATCAGCCTCATCTACAGGCTTGCCAAGAACCTCTCCGTCTATTATAACGACGGTATCTGCCGTTATCACGAGCTTCTTTTCGTCTGCCGACAGCGGATAAGCCTCGGCTTTAAGCCGCGACAGATAAGGGGCGACTTCTTCTGCCTGAAGTCCTGCCGTAACAGTCTCATCGACAGGATGTGAAGTGTCGACACGGAAATCAATGTCAAGCATACCGAGCAGTTCACGACGGCGTGGCGAGCCACTCGCCAGAATCACATCATAGTCTTTTATATTTTCAAGCGGATGGAACATAGTCAATCAAAACGATAAATAACTGTTTGTTAATCTGTTGTCTTTTTAGCGTAGAAATCATCTGCACTCTATCCGACAAATTTACAATAATCCATGAAATATTGCCTTATTTTTCGACGTTAAACCCGGACATACATCGCCCGGAACGGATTCATTGAGATAATAAATGTAAAAAACGAAACTTTTAACCGTGAGCACAGGTTATAACTTGAAAAAACACTTTGCATCCGAACGAATGCCGGATTTCAAATCTTAAAAACCTTAATATTATGTTGAAAGAAATAAAGACACACCCGGTAATCGCTCCACTGCCGGTACTTATTGTTGGCACATACGATAATAATGGTGTTGCCGATGCCATGAATGTCGCTTGGGGCGGACAATGCTGGGACAATCACATAGCCCTGAATATATCATCGAACCATAAGACTACGGAAAACATGCGGCAAAAAAAAGCGTTTACCGTACACATAGCCACCGCCGAGCGGGTTGAGCTTGCCGATTATTTAGGAATTGTTTCAGGACATAGCGAACCTAAACTTGTCCACGTTCACGCATCAGTCGTCAAAGGCAAGACAGTGGATGCCCCGATTATCGAGGATTTCGTTCTGGCGATGGAGTGCAAGATAGTCTCCATGACAGATAATGGCGACGGAGGCACACGTGTGGTAGGTGAAGTCATGAGAACCGTCGCAGACGACACCATACTCGATTCTGACGGAAAAGTCGATTTCAGTATGCTCCATCCAATATGCTTCGATCAGGAAAAGAAAGTGTACCGTCCGCTGGGAGAACCTATTGCTGAGGCTTTCCTTGTCGGTAAAAAGCTCATGGCATAGACAGCTGTAAATAAAGATATAGATACTTAGACCGGGGTTGATGTAGAAACACTCAATTAACATCCGATCTTCGACGACCGCCGTTACAGGTATGGCAACCATACCTGTAACGGCGGTCGGGTTTTATATTAATAAATACAATGCTCTATAGGATATTAAATCTCTTTTTGGAATGACAATGAATAGAACAGGCAAAAAAATTTCATCAGTCACATGCAGTATTCAGTAAAAAATACGCTCTTATTATAGAGCGGGGGCTACATAACGGCCTCCCTGTGCATTTTCACCGACATGAATATGACCAATCTTATAAGGCGATGCGAAAATGGTGATAAGGATGCGATGGCCGAGCTTTATCGTATCTATTCGCCATGTATGCTCCGGCTCGTGAAACGCTATGTCACGGATCTGTCAGCAGCCGAAGATGTGCTCCACGATGGATTTATCATAGTGTTTGCCAATATAGGCAAACTCAAAAATACTGATAAACTTGAATTTTGGATAAGAACAATCATGAAAAATCTGTCCCTGCAATATCTGAAGCATCTCGAAGCGACACAACTTATTGACGAAGAAGAGGAAATTACAGATACTCCATATACTGAAAACAAACTGAGCTACGAGGAACTTGATGAAATCATCGGAAAACTTCCAACCGGGTATCAGAAAATATTCAGACTTGCTGTATTTGAAAACAAGTCTCACAAAGAGATTGGCGAAATTCTCGGCATAGCCCCGAATTCGTCATCATCACAACTTGCAAGAGCCAAAGCGATGTTGCGACGACTTATTAACGACCGAGAAGCGAAACTGTATATGCTGGTGTCGGTCTCGATGCTCACATTCTCAGCTCTGTACCTAAAAAATCGACCTGAACCACCCGTTTTATCCAATTCTGATATCCCTGACCAGCAATCAAAATCAACAACAGACTTTGATTTGAATTATGGAAATATAATTGTGGCTGAAGTCACGCGGAACGGTGTAGATGAGACAACGGCAGAACCTGCTGTTTCGAAGAAAAGTTCAAGCCAACAGGCTACTATCGGGGGAAATTCATCATGCACTCCATCCGGCCATGATACAGCGACAGAAGACATTTCACCAAACAAACATGACCGCCATCAAGAAGAAATGGCAGAAAATATGCAGCCACATGCACCGACTGACACCGTCATACGCGATATGACAGATTCATCAGCCGACTTATCAGACATTCCGTCATATATCGCTGTTGCAAAAAACAAATCCGGATGGCAGAAATATAGCATTGGTGCGACCATGCGTTATACTTGTATTAAAGCAACAACAGAATCTGATATTCTTCAGCCGGGTCTGCCATCAAACGTGAAATTTGTTGAACGAAAAGTCCATCATTATTTCCCAATGATATTTGGTATAACTTTCTCACGCAGCCTCTCACCAAGGCTCGCACTCGAAACAGGTGTGACATACACCTGTCTTAGAAGCAAACTGGAATATGAGAGCGACAATGATTATGCAGAAATGAAAACTACAGCCCATTTCGTCGGAATACCGCTTAAACTGAATTACAGTCTATTTTCTCATGACGGTTTATCAGCCTATACAACAATCGGATGTAAAATAGATTTACCAGTCAACACACACTGCGAGACAATTCATAACACGACCGACACCCCTTTACCGATGCTTAAACCGAGTCTGCAATTTTCAATCGAAGGCGGAATCGGCATTGAGTACCGACTGACACGCGGTATTAACATTTATACCGAACCATCAGTGACATATCATCCTGATAACCATTCTTCATTACCGACTACATGGCAGGAACGACCTCTGATGTTCAACATCCCCATAGGCATACGTTTCTGTCTGCAAAATGAGATATGATTATTTTTGAATCAGGCAGACGCAGTATATGTCCGTTTCCGACATCATTAGAGTGAACGCTAAAAAACCAGCTTAACCATAATCATGCAACATAGACACAAAGACCGAAGCCAATATTTTTCAGAACTCGCGTATACCAGCGAAAAATATTTCATGCCTTATATCGCCGGTAATATGAATCTTGACCGACAGCTGGAAATACTCGAAATCGGATGTGGAGACGGAGGAAATCTTCTGCCTTTCGCAAAATCAGGACATTTAGTGACAGGCGTAGACATTTCGACCAACCGTATAAAAGATGCAACATCTTTTTTTCAAAAAGAGCGTGCCAACGGAAAATTTATATGTTCCGACATATTTGAAACGAAATTTGACAAGCATTTCGATTTAGTCATTTGCCATGATGTCATCGAGCATATAGCCGACAAACAAAGACTACTCTCAAGAGTTTCAGAACTGCTGAGACCGGAAGGAATGGCATTCATCGGTTTCCCTGCATGGCAAATGCCATTCGGAGGCCACCAGCAGATATGTCACAACAAATATATCTCGAAAATGCCCTTCATCCATTTATTGCCGGCAGCAATCTACAGATTCATACTCAAAATCGGAAACGAAAAAGCCAACTGCATCTCTGAGATATTGGCCATAAAAGAACATAGAATCAGTATCGAACAATTTGAAAGATTTGTCTTCTCTTCCGGCCTCAGAATCAAGAACCGCAGTCTCTATTTTATAAACCCGCACTATGAGATAAAATTCGGTTTGAAACCACGCTTATTACCTCATGGCATATCTGGCTTGCGTTATCTACGCAACTATTTTTCTACAAGCTGTTTTTACCTCCTACAACGATAATACAGTCCTCACCCACATGGCTTATGGGCGGGAGCGGGTAAGCTCTATCGACTCTTTTCCTGTCATCCCGGTGATTTCGAGCCGCAGGACGGCAACATTGTTTATGAACCGTGAGATTTCCGCCTCGCTGTCAATGCCCGGTGAATATTTTTCGGCGAGCAGGAGGAGACCTTTTTCCAATTCTTCGCGGTCGCTGACAATAGTAACACGACCGAAGCAGACGACACAGCGGAAATAGGTAGTGAACTCTTCGGGCACGATAAGATCCTGAGCGACCACACAGAAAGAGCACGATGCGTTGGCCGATATACAGTCAATCTTATGACCCGCACATGCACAATGGAAATAGATTATATCTCCACCGTCATAGACAAAACTCAGAGGCACACCATAAGGCATTCCGTCGGCATCGACAAGTGACAGGACACCGTGAGTGGCCATCCGCAGAATCTCTTTTGTTTCCGCTTCGGGAAGAAGCTGTTTGAAACGTCGCATTTTATGTTGCATAGCGGTTATAACATTTTAAGTCCGACAATAGATATTATAAGGGTAGTTATTAAAGAATATGCGCCAGAATGTCACCGGCTCGTTGAAAAACAAGATTCCAACGATAACCGCGCCGACAGCACCGATACCCGTCCACACGGGATAGACCGTACCAAGCGGAATCGTGCGCGCGGCCCGAGCCATGAGATACATGCTTAGAGTGAGAGCGACAAGAAATCCTCCCCACCAATAATAGAGCCCCGGAGCCGAGGCTGTCTTTGTCTTGCCGAGACAGAAGGTAAAAGCAACTTCCATTAGCCCGGCTATAATAAGAGTAATCCAGTTCATCAATATAACAGAGTCATAAATCAGACTGCAAAATTATTACTTCATTCAGCATATTTTCTTATCATTTGATAAATCCGTATCTTTGCCGTGCTATGGAACTACGAGAAATTCTCACCAAAATATATCCCTTGCCAGAAGATTCGCTTGACAGAATCGTATGCGAAGCTGATGAAATAGCCTTCGACCGGAATACAGTCATAATCGAGGCGGATAGAATAGAAAAATATATCTATTTTGTAAAATCCGGACTGTTGAGAGCCTATGTCCTGACCGACGGACGCGAGATAACTTTCTGGATAGGTCAGGAAGGTGCGGTAGCATTATCAATGGAGAGCTATATCAACCATCAGCCCGGTTACGAATCAATCGCCACCCTCGAACCGACAGCGCTCTACCGCATTCCGTCGGAAAAACTGGCCGGACTCTACAAGACAGACATACACATAGCCAACTGGGGCAGGAAATTTGCTGAGACAGAAATTATACGAGCCGAGAGAAGCCTGATACCTCATCTCTCGACCACAGCCTCAGACCGCTACGAAAATCTGCTCAATCAAAACCCTGCGCTGCTAAACCGCATCCCACTCGAAAAGCTCGCGTCATACCTCGGCATAACGCCGCCGTATTAGAGGGAAATTAGGACGGAAGCAAGGCTAATGGGATTCGGAAATATTAGGATTATTGAATCTTTTGATGTCTTCATTACTGGGCCGGGAATGACAGGCAATCCGTCGTATCTTTGACGACCTTTTTTATTCTACCGATGTATAAATCTCGTGATTTATCACTAATTTTGCATCATGTCGAAAAAGATAGGCCACCGGACTTGCAAGGCTATCATAGAAATCGGTAGGTTTATGGTAAAGAAAACAGTTGTTTTAGGTTTATGTCTGACAGGCTCAATGGGAACTGCCATTGCGGAAGTCGTAGGCGACAGCATAGCTTCCGAGCAGCTCAAAGAAGTTATCGTCGTCGGTAACTCTGCGCGCCAGCGTATCGGCAACACACGACTTGGCTCAGAACGGCTCGAAATGTCAAAAATAATGCAGGTTCCAGCCTTTGGTGGTGAAGCTGATATCATAAGGTCAATCACTTTGCTTCCCGGCGTGCGCAGCGAGAGAGACGGTGGTGGCGGATTCGAGGTCAGAGGCGGCAACGCCTACCAGAATCTTGTCCTGCTTGACGGTATATCACTCTACAACCCGGCTCACGTAATGGGCATATTCTCCACATTCAACGAAAATGCCCTCGGTGGCGCAACGCTCCACAAAGGGCCGCTACCGGCAATGTATGGCAACGCCACTTCCTCTGTGCTTGAAACTACCCTCGCCCCCGGTGACATGGAAAAATATCACTGTTCAGCAACTATCGGCATACTTGTAGCAAAGATTATGGCCGAAGGACCAATCGTAAAAGACAAACTATCTTTTGCGGTCAATGCACGGCGCTCATACGTGGATGCCTTCTTAAAGATGATTCCCCAATACAGCAGCACCGTCATGAACTTCTATGATGTGTCAGCAAAACTGCGTTACCGCATTTCTTCGGATCATTTGCTTGACGGCTCGTTTTTCATCAGCCGCGACAACATGGCGGTCGCCGACCTGATGGGAATGTACTGGGGCAATCTCGGAGGTTCACTAAACTGGACAGCCATGAAGGGTGATAATCTTTCGTTCAAGACAACAGTAGCGCTGACCCACTTCAACCCGAAAATGGGCGCTGATATAATGGACATGAACGAGACAATGTGGACCTATATCCATAATTATTCGTTAAACGAGAAGATAAACTGCCGTATTGCTGAAGGTCAAGGACTGGAGTTTGGACTCCGGTCTGAGCTTCTGAAAGTAAAATCTGCCGAATGGGAGCTAATGGCCTCTCGCGAACGGGAAATACGGTCGCTCTGGGAAAACTCCGCTTGGACTGAATACTCAGGCTCGTTTGCCGAAAAATTTGATGTCACCGCAGGTCTACGTCTCAACGTTTCATCCACACTTTCGCAAAGCCGGTTTCATAAGTTACAGACCACAAGCCAAACCACCGATCAATCTGACGACGGCAAAACCTACATAGAAGTCGAACCCCGTATAAATCTGAAATACGACATCACGCACCTCCACAACGTTAAGGCGGGGTTCGGCGTATCGACGCAGAATCTTCACGCTATACGCTCAAGCGCAACGTCGTTCCCTTTTGACAGATATGCCTTGACATCGGCCACTGTAAAGCCGGAACGGTCACAGCAATACGGCATCGGCTATAGCGGCATGACGGGCAACGGAGCTTTTGACTGGTCGGTCGAAAGCTATTACCGCACTATAGATAATGTCTACGACTACAAGGATGGAAAAAGCTCATTCTCCGATATAATGATTGAAAACATCATACTTGGCGGACGTGGCCGGAGCTATGGTGTCGAGTTCATGTTACGTAAGAATACAGGACGACTCACAGGATGGGTGTCATACACCATTTCCCGTACCGAGACCAAAATACCGGGCATCAATGACGACCGATGGTATAATGCCACCAACGACCGACGCCATGACTTTTCCCTAACGGCTATCTACCGGCTGACCGACCGATGGAATCTCTCTTCTTCATGGATTTTCATGTCAGGGCAGCCGTTGACAGCCCCCGATGTAAAGTATGAGATAGGAGGAGAGACCTGTTATTACTACTCAAGGAGGAACGCATACATGACACCTCCGACCCACCGGCTCGACCTTTCCGCAAAATATACCCATATCGGAAAGAATCTCACATATGAATGGGCTTTCGGTATCTATAACACATATTGCCGCTACAATCCGTATGTGGTCTATTTCGAAGACGACTCCTCCAAGCCCTCCGGCACACGTGCGGTGCTTCATGCCATGTATGGTCTCGTACCATCCGTATCCTACACACTTAAATTCTGACACTTATGAAACTACATAGCATTATATCAGCTCTGTGCGTTACACTCCTTCTTGTGTCATGCGAGAAGGAACTCGACTTCAAATATCATGATATAGCCCCACTGACAGTCATTGAGGCGCAACTGACTCCTGACGGCGCGAAAGTAGGTATCACCTACACTACTCCGATGGACGAGCCTATGAATCGGACACTGCTCACAGACGCGGTGGTAACTCTGACTGATCTGACTGACGGAACGGTTTATGATCTCCACACTGATTCCGAAGGATTTTTCGTCGACCCGACACCGGGTATAACAGGCCATGACTACCGTCTGGCAGTGGAGCGTGCCGGCTGCCATTACGAGGCCGACGCAACAATGTATCCTCCCACAGAAATCAAAAGCCTCGAATTCAACTGGATAAAGATGCCTTACGACGACGTGTCTGTATTAAAGGGTGAGTTCTATGACAACGATACCTACGATAGCGAATGTTATTGGATAAAACTCTATCGCAACGGGGAGATTTATATGTGGGGGAGATGGATGATCGAAACGCTATAGATGGTGTGAGCACGTTCATAACGATGACCACCCGCAGGGATACGGATGAAGAAGATGACGATACGGTGCTCTTTGACGGCGATATCATCACTGTCACCGTATCGCCGATTTCACTTGCCATGCACGACTATCTCGAAGCATTGCAGAATGGCAGTAACGGTCCGGCAATGTTCAGTGGCGACAAATGCCTCGGCTATTTTATGGCTACCTCTCCTGTTTCTGACTCCATTGTGTTTCACCCCGACGAAATCCCGGAATACAAGTAAAATGCAGAAAATAATAAACTAAAATATATGAAAACGTTTCTCTCTCTTATGCTTATTGCCGGATACGGACTGTCGGGAACGACAGCCGTCGGCCAGAATGCGTTACCGGATATTCCGGTCAAAGCTATCCCGGACTCCATTGTGAATGGAAATGAAGCCGTCGGAAACGGCAAAACACCAGACTCTCCATCCCTACCGTCGATTGCCGAACAGGAATTATCGCCCAAAGACAGTCTTATAGACAGAGGTATATCGGGCACACAGCCGTCACTGCCCTCTCCCTATCCGACTCAACTGCAACCGTTCACCATGAGCGTCCCTACCGACGGCCGGATTGCCGTCTGGAACAGCGGTGGACTGTTCGCCAGCGGAGGTTCTGCATCGCTGCCCGGAATGATGGGCGTTGAAAGCGGCTCACTGATATTTATGCAACAGGCAGGACGATTCACATTCACAGCCCACGGAGATGCGATGAAATACGGCTATTTCGGTGGCTTGCAGACCATATTCGGATTCGGGGGATCAATTTCCTACCGATTCAGTGACCGCGTCAGCATGACACTGTTCGGAAGTTACTACACATCACTCAACAATGCGACCACTTTCCGCCATGCCGGCATGACACCCGGAATGATGGGCTACACGGCGATACCGAATTTCGGAGGATATGTCGATTACAGCATCGGAGATCGATGGGGTGTGAAAGTCGGTGCTCAGGCATATCGTTCGTCAATGACCAATCGTTACGAGGCACAACCGATAGTCATTCCCTACTACCGTCTGTCGAAACACGCAGAACTCGGTCTTGATGTAGGTGGCATACTCTATCAGCTGATAAAATCCAATCAAGGGAAGTCTCACGGCAATATGAATCCGACAATCGCACCTCCCGTCTCAGGACCACCACCGGTAAGATAAATTATTTACAACATGGAGAAGATTCACAAAACCCGCTTATTGCTATCAAGCATTCTTATAATCTGTTTAATAGCCATTTCAGTGAGATTGACACACCGGTCCGCAAGCAGCGCCGGCCACGTATCGGACTATATGGGTATGGCTGATTCAATCACTAAAATCGTAGATGACTATCCCGGCGAAATCGGAGTAGCCGTGATAATCAATAACACGGATACAATCACTGTCAATAACGAAAACATCTATCCCATGATGAGTGTGTTTAAGACTCATCAGGCATTAGCCGTATGCGATGATCTCGACAACAAAGGAATATCTCTCGATTCATTGATGACCATACAAAGAGATGAACTTGACGCTAATACGTGGAGTCCTATGCTGAAGGAGCACCATGAAAATGTAATTTCTTTGCCGGTCAGAGATTTATTGCGCTATGCGCTAAGCCAAAGCGATAACAACGCAAGCAATCTCATGTTCAAAAAACTGGTTGATGTGGCTGCCACCGACTGTTTCATTGCCACTATCATTCCACGTTCAAGTTTTAAGATAGCTTACACGGAAGAGGAAATGTCGGCTGATCATGACAAGGCTTATGCCAACAGCACCTCTCCACTCGGCGCGGCAATACTGATGAACCGATTGTTTACAGACAGTCTGGTCAGTCACGAAAAACAAAGTTTCATCACCGCCACATTGAAAGAGTGTGTGACCGGTGTTGACAGAATCTCCGCTCCGTTGCTTGACAAAGCCGGTGTTACCATCGGGCATAAAACAGGGTCGGGCTATACCAACGAACACGGTGTGCTGGCAGCCCACAACGATGTTGCCTATATCAGTTTGCCCGATAATACATGCTACTCATTAGCCGTCTTTGTAAAAGACTTCAAAGGAAATGAATCAGAAGCTGCAAAGGCAATCGCACGCATATCAGCAACGGTGTACTCGCTACTGGAACAGTCGAGAAATAATCATTAAAATGAAAGTTGAGTGGAATCTATTCACTCAACTATTTCTTTTAATGTAGCAGGAGCTACTTCTACCTCTATGGTCTTGCCGGATTTAGAACCGTTGTATTTATAAAGCAGTCCACGGCCTGTTGTCACAAGAGCCTGCATTTCAGACAACATTGTCGAATCGGATTTATTTACACGCAATGCTTCAATTATCCCTTGATAAAGGGCATCTTTTGACACCTTCGGATCGTCAAGTTCCAATCCAAGCTTCTTCTCGTCAATTGAAAACGTATGGACCATATTTTCCGGGAGGACTTCGACTGCGGTCTGCGATGTGAAATCATCAATCACCAGAGGAAACTGGGCGTTTGCTTTAACGCATCGCGCCTCAAGAAGAGCGTCGGCCTGAGCGGAAACTGCCGCTATTGAGTCCTGCCGGGCCATCACACTGTCACTGCCTGACTTATCGCCCGAAGAACTTCCGCATGAAACTGAAATCAGACCAAGGCAGAATGTCGCACAGATTGCAAATGTGTGTTTATGAAAGACGGTTGAAAATTTCATTGTAACGTGATATTTATAAGCTGTTGAATAGTTTGCCAAAGTTAATGAAAAGCAACTGTCTCCACAATATATTCACCATAGCTTTTTCAAAAAATTAAAAATTTTCATGCAAAAATTTTGTGAATTGCGACAAGTAACATACCTTTGCAGTGTGTTAGTCATGTACAACACCTAAACACCATATCACTGCAAATATAAAAATTCACCACAATAACATCTGAAACAATGAAAAAGCTTCTCCTTTCAATCCTCGTAGCGTCAATAGGCACATTTGTCAGCAACGCCCAACTCTTGTGGGAGGTGACAGGCAACGGACTGTCGAAACCTTCATATCTTTTCGGCACACACCACATAGCTCCTGTCTCCGTCATGGACAGCGTCCCCGGATTTGCATCGGCTCTCGCTTCGGCCGACAAGGTATATGGCGAAATGGTCATGAGCGAGGCACAGACACCAAAATCACAGCAGGTGATGCTCACATACGCAATGGCTCCTCAGGACAGCACACTGACTTCTGTTCTTTCAGCCGCCCAGCTCGACTCTCTCGACAAAGTTCTCAAGCACTACATGGGCCCGATGGCCTCTGCTTCACAGATGGCAACACTCAAACCCGGCATGGTAAACATGGTGCTCGCCCTCGCACAAAGTCAGGCAGCATTTCCCAATTTTGATCCAACAAAACAGCTTGATGGGGAAATCCAGAAGCGCGGAGCTGCCGCAGGCAAGGAAATCGGAGGTTTCGAGACCATTGAAGATCAATGCAAGGCAATGTTCGGGACATCCATATTGACTCAGGCCGATGAACTGATGGATATGGTGCGCAATGATGAAAAGGCAAGCGGAATAGCAATCAAGCTCGCTAAAGCCTATCTTTCAGGCGATCTGAATGCAATGCTCGCTATCATGGAAGAACCGGAATCGGGAAACAGCGGCGAATGGAGCGAACGCATGCTTAACAAGCGTAATGCCAACTGGATGCGTATCATAGCCGGACTCCTCCCAACTGCATCTGTGTTCATTGCAGTAGGAGCTGGACATCTTCCGGGCGACAAGGGGCTCATCAGTCTGCTTAGAAAAGAAGGTTATACTGTAAAACCGGTCGAAAAATGATTGAACTGAAAAATCTTACATACGCATATCGCCGTGGCCTTGTCGCCATTGACAACGTCACGGCCGATGTGCCGTCAGGCATACATCTGCTACTCGGCGAAAACGGAGCCGGAAAAACAACACTTCTGCGTCTGATAGCCGGATTGCTCATCCCGACTGAAGGATGCTGCATGATTGACGGAACGACTATGACCCGACGCGAGCCGTCAACACTGAAGAGGGTGTTCATGATGCCCGACACAATGGAAATCCCGACTAAGTCAATCCGCGAATTCGCAAAAATCCACAGCAAGTTCTATCCGGGATACTCGCAAGAGGCTTTCGAAGAGAATCTACGTGAATTTGAATTAAACGGTTCGGAGACATTCAATCATCTATCGCTCGGTCTGCGCCACAAGACTCTTTTAGCCTACATTATCGCGCTCGGAGTTGATGTATTGTTACTTGACGAACCGGCAAACGGCCTTGACATAAATTCAAAAAAAGCATTGCGCCACATACTCGCCCGCTGCATCTCGCCGGAACAGACAGTAATCATCTCGACACATACCGTGTCAGACCTACGGGAACTATATGACGGAGTGCTTGTGCTTTCACGCAGCAAACTCATACTGGCAAAACCCACATGGGAGATTTCTGAACGAATTTCATGTGTAGCCACTCCTATCCCACCCTACGGAAGTCTGTTCATGGAACAAGGCGCGGGTCTTTTCCACTCTATCATCGTCAACAAAAGCGGTGAACCGTCAGACCTCAACTATGGACTGCTCTATTCGGCACTTATGTCCGATTCACGTACAAAAATTCTTGAAATCATAAACGGACAAACTCAAAACATTGGCTGATAAAATGGAAATATCCACGCTTTCTGATAAATTCTCATGGAGACGCATGTTTGCATTCGGCATGATTTTCAAGAATTCCATGCGTGTCTACCTTGTTGTAAGCGCACTGACATCGTTGGTGTGCTATTTGCTGGTCCAGTTAACCATCTATCTCGGGGGTAATGAAATAGGAATCTACACCCTGTTGAGTTTCATCGTCGGACTCACACTCTATCTCAGCCCGCTGACATTCGCACGCCGCGACGATACGCTTCTGGCTCTTATCCCGGCAAAACCGGTTGAAAAATGGCTTGTATACATTCTATATTCATTAATTGCCGTCCCGTTGGTTGTCGAAGGCGTATGGTATAGCCTTGAATTCATATTCTGGATACTCAATTCAGGATATACCATACAAGATATAATGTGGGCGCGTGTCAAATTGGATTCAGACATGATGGATCTTCCGGAACGGAGTCTAATTATAGCGTTGAGCTTGGTTCAGAGCTACGCCATCATAGCCACAGTGCTCTATGTCGTGCTCAAAGCAGTGCGCAACCGTGTGGTAAAAGGTCTTCTCGGTTTGCTCGGCATATTGTTTGCCACCAGCATACTCGCAGCCATAATCGGTGGCACGGTCGCTTATTTTAATATTTCGGCCGATCCAAAAATGATTGACAATCCCGCAGTTCTTATCAAAAACATGATATCCGTTTTTGGTATTATCTATGTGTTGCTTGCGGTCTATTCAATCATACTCACTGTGATGATTTACCGCCACGTAAAGGCGGGTGAAATCAAAGCATGAAAGCACCTTTATGGTCAATTAATAAATTTTTAAGATGGATTTCAATTCAAATAAACCCATATACAAACAGATTATTGACTATAGTTTCGGGCAGATTCTGACGGGAATGTGGGCGGCTGGCGAACGAGTCCCTTCAGTCAGGGAACTGTCTGTCCAACTGTCAGTCAACAGCCATACGGTGCTTAAAGCCTATGAATTTTTACAGACAGAAGGAATTATAGTTCCCAAACGTGGCATGGGCTTCTATCTGACCGCCGACGCACTCGAACATGTAAACGATGTGCGCCGTAAAGAATTTTTCGAAACTTCGCTTAAAGAACTGTTCAAGGAAATGCGTCTGCTCGACATTCCGATTGAGGAAATCGTGAAGCGCTATAAGGAATCAGAAGATTAATTACAAACCGAAATAAAAAACTCCGGCCGGGAGTCCTTTGTGGGCTACCGGCCGGAGAGTGTTTTATGTTTAGTGCGTCAATCAGTCCTTGATTGGGGATCGAGATCGGGTGTCAGGCATTGCTGAGGTCTGTTATCAGTAGTTCCACTGGCATGCCACCATGCGGAGGTTGTTGCAGGCTACGGTGCGCAGGTCGGTGATCGTGTTGAAACGGCAGTTGATGTAGGTGAGCGCCTGGTCGAATGAGACATCAAGCATTGTCAGCTGGTTGTTGTTGCATAGCAGACGCTGCAGGAATGTCTGGTTGGAGAGGTCGAGCGAGGTCAGGTCGTTGTAGGAGCAGTCGACATACTGGATGTTGGGGCAGCCTTCGACAGAGAGGGTTGTGAGGTCGTTGTAGGAGCAGACGAGGTCGAGGAGCGCGTTGCAGTTGCGTACGCCGAGGGTGGTCATGTTGTTGTCGGAGCAGATGAGCGTCGCGAGCGAGGGCAGACCCGAGACGATGAAGTTCGTGATCTCGTTGTCGTCGACGTTGAGGTTCTGTAGGTTCTCGACTCCGGCGAGTGTCACGGATGACAGTTTGTTGTAGCCGCAGTAGAGGTTCTTGAGGTTGGTGCATCCGCTGACGTTGAGTACCTCGAGGTGGCAGCCCTGACAGTTGAGTGTCTTGAGGCTTGTGGTGTTGGCGAGGCTCAGCTCGACGAAGAGGTTGTTGGAGACGTTGAGGTTCTCGAGCATCGGGGTGTCGGAGAGACTGATGTCGGTCAGGCGGTTCTTATAGACGGCCACTTTCTGGAGGCTTTCGCAGCCGTTGAGATCGATTTCGGAAATCTTGTTGCGTCCGGCGTTGAGTTCGGTCAGCTGGGCGCATCCCTCGACGCTGAGCGAAGTCAGGTCGTTGCGCGACACGTCGACTTTCTTAAGAGCCTTGAAACCGGAAAGGTCGAGAGCGCCGCTGAGCTTCTTGTCCTTCCATTCGATGGCTGTCACATGGCCGTTCTCGACGGTGACACCTTCGATAGAGCCGAATGAACCGATATTGGATACCTTGAGCGCCGAGGCGTTGGTCCCGTCGCGGGAGGGTTCTGACAGGAACGCCTTAAGCTGCTTGGCTTCGTTCTTGTCTAGATTCTGTGCTGATGATGCAGCCACGCTTCCAAGCATGAGTGCAATGATTAATAACGCTTTTTTCATAAAACAATAGTTGATTTGTTAATTTTAATTATCTAACAAACCTTGTTTGTAAATAGTTTTGTAAAAGTTTGAAAAATAAGGACAAACTAATCTCAAACCCTGCCCTGGATAAGCCAGATTCATGTTTTCCGTGAAAATAAATTTCCAACGGACGGCAATAAAAAATCAGTGGCACGTCTACTGCAGACATGCCACTGATTTTTTATCTGAAGCCGGATAGACCTGACTTAGATTTCTTATTCGAAGATATGTTTCAGCTTGCTGAAGATACGGGTCTTGGTCGACTCATTCGGTGTCATATTGGGCTTACCCTGAAGAGACTCGATGGTCTTCTTTTCATCGTCAGTAAGATTTTCCGGAATATAGACCATCACATTGATAAGTTCGTCACCTGTTCCATAGCCTTCAGTCGACGGGAGTCCTTTGCCTCTCAGACGAAGCACCTTGCCGGGCTGAGTTCCGGCAGGAATCTTAAGACGTGCGCGTCCGTTGATGGTCGGCACTTCCACAGAACCACCGAGAGCTGCAGTCGGAATATCGAGCATGAGGTTATAGATCACATCATTGCCGTCGCGTATAAGTTCCGGATTCTTTATTTCCTCTATGACAACGAGCAGGTCGCCGTTGACACCGCCATGAATGGCAGCATTACCTTGACCCTTGACAGTAAGAGTCTGGCCGTCTGCAACGCCGGCAGGGATTGTAAATGTTACTGTACGGTCTTCGCGGACTACGCCTTCTCCATGACAATATTGACATTTGTCAGTGATAATCTTGCCTTCACCCTTACATTGCGGACATTCCACAGCTGATTGTGAAAGGCCGAACAGAGTCTGCTGTTGGCGCAGCACTGTTCCCGAACCGCCACAAGTCGGACATGTAGTGAAAGCCGTGCCGTCTTTCGCACCTGTGCCGTCGCAGTGGGTATCCTTTACAAGAGTAGGAATCTTGAGTGTCTTTGTAACGCCTGTAGCTATCTCGGCAAGAGTCATCTTGACCTTGATTCTCAGGTCGGAACCTCTGCGCTGACGACGACGGGTGCGTCCGCCGGCCGTCTCGAATCCACCCATGTTTCCGAAGCCTCCTCCGAAGATGTCGCCGAACTGCGAGAAGATGTCTTCCATCGAGAAACCTCCAGCATGGAATCCGCCACCTCCGCCCGGGAATCCCTGCGGGCCCATGTTGTGGCCGAACTGGTCGTATTTCGCACGCTTTTCCGGATTGGAGAGGACATCGTAAGCCTCAGCGGCTTCCTTGAACTTCTCCTCAGCCTCCTTGTCGCCCGGATTCTTGTCGGGGTGATACTGGATGGCTTTTTTACGGTAAGCGCTTTTTATGGTCTTTTCATCGGCATTCTTGTCGACTCCAAGCACTTCGTAGTAATCTCTTTTAGTAGCCATGAATAGTGTGTGGTGTATTATTGGCCCACGGCCACTTTTGCATGGCGGAGCACTTTATCGTTGATAGTATAGCCTTTTGACGGGGTGTCTATGACAATTCCCTTTTGCGACTCATCTGTCACGGGAACCATAGCAATGGCTTCGTGATATTCCGCATCAAAGGGTTTGCCGTTACTCTCGATCGGTTTCACTCCGTTTGCAGCAAGGAATTTGACAAGTTTCTGATAAATCAGTTCCATGCCCTGACGTACAGATGCGGGATCATCGCTTTTGGCGCTTGCTTCGAGACCACGTTCGAAATCATCAACAATAGGCAGAAGACCCTTGAGGACATTTTCAGCCGCATTCTTGATGAGTTCTGATTTTTCTTTGACAGTACGTTTGCGGAAGTTGTCAAATTCAGCCATTAGGAAAAGATATTCCTTCTTCTCCTTAGCAAGTTTGTCTTCCGCGTCCTGAAGTTGCTTGTTGAGGGCATCGATATCAGACAGCTGCTTATTAATCAGATCGTTTTCCTCGTCTTCTATGGAATTTTGTTCGTCGAAAGCCTCCTGAACGTCATCAAGAACAGCTTCTTCCTGCTGTGGAGCTTCTTTCTTGTCTTTCGGATTATTTGGTTTGTGGCTCATAATGCTTCTTATATCTTTATCTATATTTACTAATTATAATATCACTATCAAAAATGTTGCCAAAGCCTTTGACAGACATCTTTTTTTGTCTGCAAAAGCCAAAGGTGACACAACAATGATTTTAAATTACAACAACCGGCAGTGGATAACGTTCAATCATCCAATAAAAAGGAGTGCATTGAGCTATCATTCAAACCTGTCGGAAAAGACAGTGCAGCCAGGGAAACAATCTGTCAGTCTTTCTGACAAAATGTCACTTTCAAAAATTCCGTAGACCGCCGAGCCAGAGCCAGACATAGCGGCATATACCGCTCCAAGCTCTATGAGGCAGTCCTTGATTTTACTGACAGACGGATAGGCCGGGAAAACCGATGCCTCGAAATCATTTTTAACCTGTCCCTGCCATTGCGTAGGCGGAGCTGAAATTTTATCTGCAAGCCTTACTGTCGGTTCAGCAGGTGTCACACGGCTGTAGGCCAATGCGGTCGGAACGCTTACTCCCGGCTTCACAATGACAATGCCATAACCTTTAAGATTCAGGTCGACCGGGGTGAACTCAGTTCCGATACCTGTACAAAGCATCGGACGGTTATAGACAAAAAACGGACAGTCCGCTCCCAGCCCGGCAGCGACATCGGCAAGATTCCTGTCGCTCAGACCAAGAGCAAAAAGCTGATTGAGCCCGACAAGTGTGAAGGCTGCATCGGCCGAACCTCCTCCAAGACCGGCACCGTCAGGAATTATTTTCCGCAGATATATGTCGACAGGCGGTAATCCGATTCGTGAGGAAAGAGCATTATAAGCCTTCATTACGAGATTTTTTTCCGGAGGACAGTTTACCTCACGTCCGGTGACTGTCAATGTCGTTTCGCTCCCTTTGGCCGGGACTATCTCAAGGACATCACGCCACGGAACAGGATACATGACTGTTTCGATGTTATGATAACCGTCGGGACGCTTGCTAACGATGTCAAGCCCGATATTGATTTTGGCATTTGGAAATAAAATCATGACAACAAGTAAAAAAACTCTTTATAAATTCGTTTAAATTCTGAAGTACATATATTTCCCACGAGGCAACGCCAGTCTTTATAATATACTTTTATTTTAAGGTAAAACCAAAGCACTTTTGGCGGTTTACATCTAAACCGCCATCTTTTATCAGTCGCATTACCATAAATAAAATCTTAAGGTTGCCAATGTATATGGATAATATGTAGCGCAAATTTACATATAAACCGTGAGCTTTCTACTCCGAGAGAATAAAAATGTCAAAGCATTCACGGATAACGACTCGAATCCTCAGTAATCAGTCAGGTCATGAACTACGTTCACTAAAACAAAACGACAATTATTTTATTAGTAATCTTCTGCGACGTTGCTTGGCTTTGTCAGACACTTAATAAGTGAGGAGCTACCAATCTCTGAGAGTTGTACACACAGCGGAGCGACACCACCGGGAATGTATAATTTCTATTGACAAATCTCACCGAAATTCAAAATATTTTAGTACCTTAGCGAACACTTAAATATGCAACCATGATAGGAATAATTCTTTGGGCAATACTTATCATATTCATCGTCATTTGCTCCTGTCCGGGTTTCTTGACGTTCTTCTTTTGCGTGGCTCTTCCTGTGGGTGTCGCCGTGTTTTTTCTGGCGAGCTGGGTTAAAGACAAACTTTCAATGTAAATAAATATAATTCAGCCGACTATTCATCCAAGGCAGGAAAACCAGTAACAACGATAGCGGATTTATAATCTGTCGAAAATCTTGACAAGATAACAACTGAGACCGTTAGGTGGGGAGGAGATTCAGAGGCTGTTTAACAGTAAAATATTGGTTTTAGCTGGCATCGTGTTGTAGCAAAACGATTTTGAGTTTGACGAGCAAGAAAAAGGAATAATCAATTTCCACATAATCAGCCAAATAGGCCGTCAAACTCCATGATTTTTTAAAGCAAAACGACAGATTTTAGCAGTTAATTTTGCATGACCGCACCATTTCGGAGCTAAAAAATCCTTAACTTTGCAACTGAAAACATTCTCCACTCTCACAACCCTCACCTCCACACACTACAGTTAAACTCAAATCCCCATAGACATCAATCATGCCACAGGACTCCAACAGTTACACCTCCCGCTCTGGCCGACAGAAACCGCAACATGTCTCAGTCTTTGATCATGGAGGACGCATCCCTCCGCGCGACAACGATCTTGAAGAAGCCGTGCTCGGAGCATTGATGCTTGAAAAGGATGCCTATACTGTGGTGTGTGATATTCTTAAGCCCGAATCATTCTACGAACCGGCCAATCAGAAGATATATGCTGCCATTCAGAGTCTCGGTGCTTCCCAGCAAAGCATCGACATGCTGACTGTCACCGAGAAACTTCGACTGATGGGCGAACTTGAAGGAGCCGGCGGCCCTCTACGCATTTCAGAACTTACATCGCGTGTGGCGTCGGGCGCTCACGTTGAATTCCATGCCCGAATCGTGGCGCAGAAATATCTCGCGCGCGAACTTATTAAATTCGCTTCTCAGATTGAAGCTCAGGCTTTCGACGAAAGCTACGATGTCGACGACCTGTTGCAGGAAGCCGAAGGCAAACTGTTTGAAATCTCGCAGCGCAACGTAAAGAAAGATGTCACACAGATTGACCCTGTCATCAATGCAGCGATTGAGCAAATCCAGACTGCTGCCAACCGTACTTCTGGTCTTTCCGGTCTTGAATCAGGCTATCATGAACTTGACAAGCTTACATCGGGATGGCAAAGGAGCGACCTTATAATCATCGCTGCGCGTCCTGCGATGGGTAAGACAGCGTTTGTATTGTCAATGGCCAAGAATATGGCGGTTGACTATAATATCCCGGTTGCTATATTCTCGTTGGAAATGTCGAATGTGCAGCTTGTCAACCGTCTGATTCAGAACACCTGCGAAATCGAAGGTGAAAAAATCAAGAGCGGACAGCTCTCACAGATGGAATGGGACCAGCTGATGTCGCGTGTAAAGAATCTCTACAGCGCTCCGCTCTACATTGACGACACTGCATCACTGTCGATATTTGAACTCCGCACCAAAGCCCGTCGCCTTGTGCGCGAACACAATGTGTCTTTCATCATCATCGACTACCTTCAGCTCATGAATGCCTCAGGCATGAAATTCGGCTCGCGCGAACAGGAAGTCTCCATGATCTCACGTTCGCTAAAACAGCTCGCCAAGGAACTCAACATCCCGATTGTTGCCCTTTCGCAGCTCAACCGAAGCGTTGAGTCTCGTGGCGCTGACAGCAAGGACGGCAAGCGTCCGCAGCTTAGCGACCTCCGTGAATCGGGTGCGATCGAACAGGATGCCGACATCGTATGTTTCATCCACCGTCCGGAATACTACTTGCGCTCTGGTGTCGACGCTGCCGGTAACGACATTCGCGGACTTGCCGAATTCATAGTTGCGAAACACCGTAGCGGCCGCGTGGACGATGTCAAGATGCGCTTCAAATCGCGCTATGCGCGTTTCGAAAACTGGGAGGGCGAACTCGAAATGACAAGCGGAAGCAAAGTGTCGCGCCTGAATTCCGGCGACGATGGCTCGTCAGATTCATTTGCCTCCTCAAGCCCCTTTACGGGTGGTTCTGCCGACATACTCGGTGCGACATCCGACGATGTTGCACCGTTCTGACAGTCAGCACCTCATCCTCGATTTTAGTGCCTTCGTCCATAAATAACGCATTCTTAAAACTTTTTTTAACTACGGTTTGTTAGATAATTAAAATTAACAAATCAACTATTGTTTTATGAAAAAAGCGTTATTAATCATTGCACTCATGCTTGGAAGCGTGGCTGCATCATCAGCACAGAATCTAGACAAGAACGAAGCCAAGCAGCTTAAGGCGTTCCTGTCAGAACCCTCCCGCGACGGGACCAACGCCTCGGCGCTCAAGGTTTCCAATATCAGTTCATTCGGTTCAATCGAAGGTGTCACCGTCGAGAACGGCCATGTGACAGCCATCGAATGGAAGGACAAGAAACTCAGCGGCGCTCTCGACCTTTCCGGTTTTAAGGCTCTTAAGAAAGTCGACGTGTCGCGCAACGACCTGACTTCGCTCAGCGTCGAGGGATGCGCCCAGCTGACCGAACTCAACGCCGGACGCAACAAGATTTCCGAAATCGATCTCAACGGCTGCGAGAGCCTCCAGAAAGTGGCCGTCTATAAGAACCGCCTGACCGACATCAGCCTTTCCGACACCCCGATGCTCGAGAACCTCAACGTCTCCAACAACCTCTTCGTCGAGCTGAGCCTCGCCAACACCACAAGCCTCAAGACACTCAACTGTCAGGGCTGCCACCTCGAGGTACTCAACGTCAGCGGATGCACCAACCTCAAGAACCTCTACTGCGGCTACAACAAACTGTCATCCGTGACACTCGCCGGAGTCGAGAACCTACAGAACCTCAACGTCGACGACAACGAGATCACGAACTTCATCGTCTCGGGTCTGCCCTCGCTCGCGACGCTCATCTGCTCCGACAACAACATGACAACCCTCGGCGTACGCAACTGCAACGCGCTCCTCGACCTCGTCTGCTCCTACAACGACCTCACAACCCTCTCTGTCGAAGGCTGCCCCAACATCCAGTATGTCGACTGCTCCTACAACGACCTGACCTCGCTCGACCTCTCCAACCAGACATTCCTGCAGCGTCTGCTATGCAACAACAACCAGCTGACAATGCTCGATGTCTCATTCGACCAGGCGCTCACCTACATCAACTGCCGCTTCAACACGATCACCGACCTGCGCACCGTAGCATGCAACAACCTCCGTATGGTGGCATGCCAGTGGAACTACTGATCGCAGCCGTCAGCAAAGCCTGACACCCGATCTCGATCCCCAATCAAGGACTGATTGACGCACTAAACATAAAACACTCTCCGGCCGGGAGTCCTTTTGGGGCTACCGGCCGGAGTTTTTTATTTCAACCGTATGTTGGATATACCTCTTTGTTTTCGTACCTTTGTGCATCAAGTAACTCCTTATCCGTAACTGTAGATTCATTACGAAACAGAGTGTTCGTCTAATCTAGCCGATATCCAACTCGATTCCAACCGTAATTAAGCCTCACGGAGTTACGAAAAAACATATACATCAGAAATTAAACTTGTAACGCTAAGAATCAACCATGCATACACGCGAAGAAAAAATAGAAGCGCTCGGACGTGTGATCGACACTCTTGACATCCTGCGCGTCAAATGTCCTTGGGACGCTAAACAGACCAATGAATCACTGCGCCCGAACACAATCGAGGAAGTCTATGAACTCTGCGACGCACTCATAAATTCAGATGACACCAATATCCGCAAGGAACTTGGCGACGTGTTGCTCCACGTGCTTTTCTATGCGAAAATCGGAGAAGAAAAAGAAGCTTTCGACATCGCCGATGTCTGCGATGCGCTTAACACAAAATTAATCTTCCGCCATCCACATGTGTTTGGCGACACAGATGTAAATTCAACTGACGATGTGCTCCGCAATTGGGAAGAATTGAAGCTAAAGGAAAAAGGTGGCAACAAAACCGTACTGTCAGGTGTCCCCGCAGCGCTACCGGCAATGATCAAGGCTGACCGTATTCAGGAAAAAGCATCAAACGTCGGTTTCGACTGGGAGCGTCCCGAGCAGGTATGGGACAAAGTAAGGGAAGAAATGGCCGAGTTTGAAGAGACCGTAGCCGAAAAATCGCCCGAACGGATGGAGGAAGAGATGGGCGACCTGCTTTTCAGCGTCATAAACGCCGCACGCCTCTATAAAATCAATCCCGAAAACGCACTTGAAAAAACGAACAAAAAATTCATTGCCCGTTTCAATCATCTCGAAAAGCGAGCTCATGAAATGGGAAAAGAACTCCGCGACATGACACTTGCCGAGATGGATTCAATCTGGGAAGAGGCCAAAAATCTATAATCTCACCTCTTTTCAAAGACCAGACTGATGAACTACAACGAACTCAACGCTCACCCGCGCGACCCCTATCTCGATTTTGATGCCGAGAGCCATACCTACACCCTCGGCAACCGCACTCTCGTCTCGGTGACCAACATTGTCGAAGACTGCTTCCCGAAATTCGATGCCGACTACTGGGCGCTGCGCAAAGCTCCGGCTATGGGACTCACACCAGAAGAACTCAAAGCGAAATGGGAGGACAACGCGCGCCGCTCACGGACACTCGGCACTGAAATGCACGAGAAAATCGAACGATATTATCTCGGTGATGATGCCGGAGATGACGGAGATGCCTATACCCTGTTCCGTCACTTCGCAGCAGCCGAACGCCTCTACCCCTATCGCAGCGAATGGCGCATATATATGGAAGAATATGGAGTCGCCGGTACTCTCGACTTTCTTGAACGCCGTCCTGACGGGACTTTCAATATCTATGACTGGAAACGGTCTAAGAAACTCATCGCAGCCGATGGCTCTGTCGAACAGACCAACCGTTACGGAAAGCGAGGCTTCTATCCCGTCAATCATCTCCACGACTGTTCATTCCACCACTATGCCCTACAGTTGAGCATCTACCGCTACATCCTTGAACACTGTTACGGAATACAGGTCAGCCATCTGAAACTCGGAGTATTCCATCCTGACTATTCGATGGCCTACATTGTCCCAGTCCCTTATCTTGCCAATGAAGCGGAAGCCGTCTTGCGCAACCATGTGGCCATTATGGCAAGAATCCCTGAATTGAGCGCCGCGACAGAGTATTAAATTTAGTTAAAACAATTTTAATTGCGTAACTTTTAATAATATGCTTACGTCTAATATACCATAATAACTATTAAACCATTCATTTTTTTATCCATTCATCATTATGAAAGCTACATCCAGACTGATGTCGGTGCTCGTGCTCCTTGCGTGTGTGCTCTTCCCCGGCATAGTCAGAGCTCAGGGTCAGAACCCAATGCTCCAACCGCTTCCCGTTGACACAGCAGTGCGCATCGGCAAACTGCCAAACGGCCTGACCTATTATATCCGCCACAACGAATACCCCAAGGGACAGGCTGATTTCTACATCGCACAGAATGTAGGTTCGATTCTCGAAGAGGACAACCAGCGCGGTCTCGCACACTTCCTCGAACACATGTGTTTCAACGGCACCACCAATTTCCCCGACAACCAGCTTCGCGAATGGCTCGAATCGATCGGCGTGAAATTCGGTGCGAACCTAAACGCCTATACCGGTGTCGATGAAACCGTCTATAACATCAACAACGTCCCCGTCGCACGCGAAAGTGTACAGGACTCTTGTCTCCTCATTCTCCACGACTGGGCCAATGACCTGACTCTCGATCCGAAAGAAATCGACAAGGAGCGTGGTGTCATCCATGAAGAATGGCGTCGTTCGATGCAGGGACAGATGCGTATCATCGAAAAACTCCTCCCGATTGTCTATCCCACATCTAAATATGGCCATCGTCTTCCTATCGGAACAATGGAGGTTGTCGATAATTTCGCTCCGCAGGCTCTCCGCGACTACTATGAAAAATGGTATCGTCCCGACCAGCAGGCAGTTGTTGTCGTAGGCGACATCGACGTTGACCGCATCGAAGGTAAAATAAAAGAAATGTTCTCGTCAATCGAGATGCCTGAAAATGCGGCAGAACGTAAATACGAACCTGTCCCCGACCATAAGGGCACTATTTATGCCATCGGAAGCGACCCCGAGCAGAAGACTCTCATTGGCCAGCTCATGTTCATTTCCAATCCTCTCCCTAAAGAGATGAAAAACACCCCCATGTACTATGCGCAAAGCTACATCGAGGGCATGATTGGCGCTATGATCAACAACCGCCTCTCTGAAATCTCATCCAAGCCTGACGCTCCGTTTGCCGGGGCCGGTGTCAATTTCGGAGGCTTTTTCCTCTCGTCGAAAGTAAAGGATGCTCTTACCGCCTCAGCTGTCGCCAAGGGCAACGATATCATTGAACCTCTGAAGGCCGTCTACCGCGAGGTGCTCCGCGCACAGCGCGGAGGTTTCACTCAGAGTGAATACGAACGCGCACGCAACGAATACATCTCATCAATCGAACGTGTCTACAACAACCGCAACACCCGTGAAAACGGCACATTTGTAAGCGAATATGTCGGCAACTTCAAGGATGGCGATCCTATTCCCGGAATCGAGGCTGAATGGCCGCTGATCCAGCAGATAGCAATGAGCATCCCCGTACAGGTCATCAACCAGACAATGTCACAGGCCATCACGCCCGACAACCGCGTTCTCATGGTGCTGTGTCCTGAAGCCGAAGGAATGACCAATCCGACCGAACAGCAGCTGGCTGACGCACTTGCTTCGGTTGATGCAGAATCTATCGAAGCATTTGTCGACGAAGTGAAATCCGAACCTCTCATTCCCTCCGACCCGGTAGCCGGTACTGTTACCTCAACCGTGAATAATGAAAAGTGGGGAACTACCGAATGGACTCTTTCAAACGGTGCTAAAGTCATCATCAAATCAACCAAATTCAAGGAAGACGAAATTCTTTTCACAGCCTATGCCAACGGTGGATATGCCGACTATTCAGCGGACTACGACAACTCGCTCATGTTCCTTCCTGTTGCAATGCAAGCTTATGGCCTCGGTTCCTACACCAACACCGATCTCAGCAAATATACTGCCGGTAAGCAGGCATCGCTCTATATAAGCTTCAGCAACTACAGCCGTTCAATGGGCGGTTCGGCAACACCAAAGGACCTCCCCACTCTTATGGAAATGGTCTACATGGGCTTCAAGGACATAGAATTTACAGAAGATGAATTCGCAGCTCTCCAGAAAGCCTACAGCGGTATCCTCGCAAATCAGGAAAAGAGCCCTGAATATATTTTCCAGAAATCACTGCTCTCTACCCTCTATGACTCTCCGCGCAATCAGGCCATCAATTCATCCATCATTGAGAAAGCATCGCGCAATCAGATTCTTGAAGTTGCTCACGCGATGACTGCCAACGCTGCTGACTGGACATTCATTTTTGTCGGCAATGTCGATCCGGCAACACTCCGTCCGATGGTTGAAAAATATATCGCCTCGCTCCCCGGCGACGAAAAGACAGCTGTAAAGGAAGTGAAATCCTACAATCCCGCCTTCTTCATGAAGGGCGGCGACAAGACTGATACATTCTCGACTCCGATGTCGACACCTCAGACCCACGTTGCGATCATCGAAAAAGGCGATATGGAATTCACTCCAAAAAATTCGCTGCTCGCCTCTATCGCAGGTCAGATTCTGACAAACCGTCTTATAAAGACAGTCCGTGAGGATATGGGCGCCGTCTACTCTATCAGTGCAAGCGGACAGCTCGACCGTACAGGACTCTCACCGGCCTCCCTCATGACATCATTCCCGATGAAGCCTGAAATGAAAGACGAAGTCCTCCCCTTCATCAAAGGCGAATTCAAAGCCATGGAGACCAACGTGACCCCGATGAACTAAATCCGATCAAGGAATATATGGTAAAAGTGTTCACCGAAAACAGAGAGAAGAACCCTGCATGGCGTTCTGCAATCCTCGGCACACTGGCCAATGGCGTTGACACGTTCAACGGAAATGTCGACACAGTAAACTCTATCACGGTTCAGGATGTGATGGACTTCATGAAAGCCCTTAATGCCCAGAACAATTACCGCGTCGTTATCCTTGCCCCCGAAAAATAAACGCAAATAACCGACTTCACCAATCACGGAGCATGACACCTCATACGTCATGCTCCGTTTTTTGTTTTTTTAGCTAAAAATATACTTCGGTTCAAGCATTTTGCTTTTCAATATTTAGGCTTTTTTAGTTTGAAAATATTAACTTTGCCTCTTATTAGGAAATATCATTATTATATCATACTTATGAAACTTACCTTTAATGTCAATTACCGTACCGAATGGGGCGAATCTCTGTTCCTGACCGGCTCGGCCGAAGCTCTTGGAGGCAGTGATCTGTCAAAAGCCGTCCCCATGACACTCTCCGGGACTGAGACATGGAAAGCCGAGGTGGAGATTCCTGATTCAGTAGAGGAATTCTCTTATGGCTACATTGTCCGCCACGACAACGGCTACGTCCGCCATGAATGGGGCAAACCGCGCCGCTTCACACACGCACCTGAAGCTCATTCATTCAGAATCTTTGACCGTTGGCAGGACCAGCCGATGGATAAACCCTACTACAGCAGCGCATTCACCGACTGTATCTGCCACCGTGGACAACGCGACGAACCCGTCGTCCCTTCATCGGGAATGCTTACTCTTTCGGTTGACGCACCGATGATTGCTCCTGACGAAGCTGTAGCTGTAAGTGGCGAGGCCAAGGCTTTCGGAGAATGGGATACAGAGAAAGTTCTCCGCATGAGCGATGCAGCCTATCCTACTTGGACTGTCAACATACCGACTGCCGGATTAGAACCGGGAAGCGATTATAAATTCCTGATCATAAAGAAATCGACTGGAGAAATCGTCACTTGGGAAGGCCGTGACAACCGTCACATCGACATTAAACTCACCCGTTCTAACGAATCGGTTATAAGCGCCGGCGAACGCTTCGTCAATCCTCTTGCTCCGTGGCGCGGTGCAGGTGTCGCGATTCCAGTGTTCTCGCTCCGCAGTGAAGAAGATTTCGGTGTCGGCGATTTCATGGATTTGAAACTAATGATTGACTGGGCGGCGCAGACCGGTCAGAATTTTGTCCAGCTCCTGCCGATAAACGACACTACAATGACCGGCTCGTGGACCGACTCCTATCCCTATAACGCCAATTCGACATTCGCGCTCCATCCGATGTACCTGCGCCTTTCAGCAATGGGACGACTGGACAACGAGGAGCGTCAGCATTATTTCGAAGAACTTGGCCGCGAACTCAACCGACTCCCTCAGGTTGACTACGAACGCGTCAACAACGCCAAAAATGAATTTACTCGCGAACTGTTTGCTCAAAACGGCGAAGCAATCCTCGCTTCTGACGAATTCAAGGCTTTTTTCAATAAGAACGAATCTTGGCTTAAACCCTACGCGGCCTTCTGCGTGCTTCGCGACAAGAACGGCACTCCTGACATGTCGAAGTGGGGCGATTATGCCGTTTATGACGAAGCAAAAGTCAAAGACTTCATCACGCTCCATCAGCTCGACATCAACTACGTATATTATATCCAGTTCTATCTTGACAGACAGATGCGTGAGGTCCGTGACTATGCACATTCACATGGAGTAGCCATCAAGGGAGACATTCCTATCGGGATTTCGCGCACCAGCGCCGACGCATGGATTTCGCCACGCCTTTTCAATCTCGACTGTCAGGCCGGAGCTCCGCCGGACGACTTCTCGGTGCTCGGACAGAACTGGGGATTACCGACCTACAACTGGGACGAAATGGCCAAAGACGGTTTCGCATGGTGGAAAGCCCGTTTCCGTAAAATGGCCGAATACTTTGATGCCTACCGTATAGACCACGTGCTCGGATTTTTCCGCATCTGGCAGATTCCGATGGATGCCGTACACGGACTGCTCGGAGTATTTAACCGCGCCCTGCCCTATTCGCCTGACGAACTTCGCAACAGTTACGACTTCTGGATTGATGTCGACCGGCAGACACGCCCATATATCATGGACTATATGCTCAACGCCTTCTTCGGCGACTATACCGATGAATGCCGTGACCGCTTCCTCATCGACGAAGGCTATGGTCGATACCGTCTGCGCGACGAATTCAACACCCAGCGAAAAGTCGCCGATTACTTTGCCGGACTGGAAAAAGACGACAAGAACAACCGCATCTGCAACGCTCTTCTCGGCCTGATCGACGAAGTGCTCTTCGTGGAAGACCCATACGAAAAAGGCAAATACCATCCCCGCATCTCGGCTCAGTTCACCTTCGCATATCAGGCTCTCAACGATTATGAGAAATGGTGCTACAACCGCATGTATAACGACTTTTTCTACCGTCGCAACAACGACTTCTGGTATGGCAAGGCCATGTGGAAACTACCACCGCTCACCGATGCGACCGACATGCTCGTCTGTGCCGAGGACCTTGGTATGATTCCTGCATGTGTCCCTGCGGTGATGAACAATCTTCAGATTCTCGTCCTTGAAATCCAGCGCATGCCTAAAGATCCCAATTCCACATTCGGCAACACATGGAGTTATCCTTACCGTTCGGTATGTACAACCTCCACACACGACATGGACGGTATCCGCCGCTGGTGGGAAAGTGACCGCGATGCAACCCAGCGCTATTACAACGAAGTTCTCGGCGAACCCGGCCCTGCACCCCAGTATGCCGAACCGTGGATTTGCGAGCGTATCATCCGCATGCACCTGCAGTCGCCTTCAATGCTCTGCATTCTCCCGCTTCAGGACTGGCTGTCAATCGACGGAGTGCTGCGCCGTCAGGATCCACGCGAGGAACTCATCAACATTCCGGCAAACCCGCGTCACTACTGGCGCTACCGCATGCACCTGACCCTCGAAGACCTCAACGGACAAAAAGAATTCAACAACCGTCTCCGTGACGAAATCACCAACTCCGGCCGATGAATAGAATAATAATAAACATCATCGCGTGACAATATGATTTAAAGGCGTGAACCAGCAGCGGTTTCACGCCTTTAAACTTATTTAACGTATAATCGCTTGCTTCTGAGTATTCAGGATATGACTGATAAGCGGAATATAAATCTGTTATTTTTTTATCAAGTGAGAAAACAATTACAGCTTCATGCCGATTCCGAAAAGGGCGAAGTCGTAAATTGTCGGGTCGGCGGGGTTGAAACGGCGGAGATGGGCAGTTACCTCATCGACCGAACGGCGGTCGTTGGCCTTGCGGGTGAGCAGTCCGAGCTCACGCGAAATGTCGCCGACGTGGACATCAAGAGGTATATAGAGCTGGGAAGGGTTGATTACGTCCCATACCCCATGTCGACAATACCGTCGTTTCTGACAAGCCAGCGCAAAGCCATATTCACACGTTTGAGGGCTGTTGTCGATAGATTCTGTGGCAGACATCGGGATGCAAACTCATTGTTTGCCGGATCGGTCACCTCCAGAACACGGTTTATACCCTCGACCAGTCTCCACGCCGGAGCTTCTGATGCAGCAATCCCCTCGCTCCGTCCAAATTCCTGAAGCGAACCGTGGCGCGAGTAAATTACGCGCAGCCCACGGAGGTAGTGTTTGAGATGCTGCGTGAAAAAAGTGCGGTGGATATTCTGTCCGTCAGGCAAATCCTCGTAGCCCTCGTCCATAACATAGGCATACGGTTTGTTATCCATGAGCGCGAGCAGACGGTCGCAGTCACGGCATATCATCTTTCGGTTTCCCCATGCGATGCCGGAAGTCAGCAGAGCGGCTATCTCTATATCGCGGAGATCTTCGAATCGCCGTGGAAACTGAACTGGATCGTCCTCAATAAAAGACGGCGAGTTGATTCTCGCCGCCTCTGTATCAAGGAGATTTTTTAGATCTATTTCTGTCATAGTCTATGTTTCTTCAGTCTTTTGGATCAATCTGTTTCAGAAAATCACATTTGTATCCGTATTCACTGCAGCAGTATCGTTGGCTGATGTCGTGGCTGGGATTACGAGAGCCTGCGGCTCGTAGGTAGACATTGCTTTGTCAACATCGTCGATGAGAGCCTGACTCTGCTTGTCGCGCGACACTATGATGCCCTCAGGATTGATGAGTATGATGCAAGGTATGCCGGTGATACCGTAGAGGTCTGTCGGGACATTCTGGGCATTGATGATGCAGGGCCAGTCAAGACCGTGGCTCTTGATGGCTTTAAGGGTGTTGTCAGGTTCATCCCACACGGCTACACCGAGGACATCAAGGCCCTTATCTTTGTATTTTGCATAAAGTTCCTTTATGACCTTTGTCTGACGGATGCACGGACCGCACCAGCTTGCCCAGAAATCGACGAGCGTATAGCGCCCGGGCTTCACATAATCGCTGAGTTTCTCAGTCTTTCCGTTGTAGGTCACCGAAAAGTCCTTGTAGTGTTTGCCTTCGGAAGTTTCTGCACGGGCAAGAAGCGAGTTGCGGAGAGTCTGCACACGTCCTGACGAAGCGAGATTCGCATCTGCTGCGATAGCAGCGTCAATCTGAGCAAGATCCATTTCATACGCCATCTGGAGGAAATAGTAGAGACCGAGAGCATTGCCTTTGTTTTCAGAATAGGCCTTTGATGGCACTGCCTCATATTCTGCCTGCAGAGCCTTGGCCTTCGGCATCTGAGTGGAATCATTCTGGTCTATGTTCTGGTACTCACCGACAATTTCTTTCATACGTTTGGCATATGTCTCCATTTTGGCGTTTAGCGGAGTGCCTGACGCAACTCCTTCAGGAGAAAGCGCCACATTTCCCTCTTCTACAATGAAAATCGGGCCACGCGCACCGTCGACCACCAGACGTCCGATAAAAGGTGACTGAGAGTTGCCTGAAAACTTAGCCTGACCGTCGGCAACAATTACTGAATCAACTTTCTGACCGTTGTCCCAATTGAGAAGATAGGCCATTGTATTGTTTTTCTCAGCCGGCACATTCGCTGTCACAGAATAGTTTGACTGCGCGTTGAGAGTGCAGGCGCTCACTGCAAGCATTCCGGCAGACAGCGCAAAAATAATTTTTTTATCCATAAATAACAATGTAGTTTATTGAGACAAAAGTACGTAAAATCCATCAAACAGCCAAACCGTCCATACGTAATAAAAGCTCCCGACTGATATATGCCGGGAGCTGATATAGAGCTGAATGTCTTTATAGTGGACTATCCTTACTTCACAACGACTTTTGTAGTGACGGTGCGGCCGGATTCGAGAGTATCAACCTTGATAAGAACACCCTGAGAGCCTTCGTTCACGCGGATGCCCTGAAGATTATAGTAGACGGTGGAAACGACAGCCTCTTCAGCCGAGATGCCGTCAATGGCAGATGTCGCGCCTCCGACGGCAACAGCCTCTCCGAGACCACCCATTTCGTTGGCTGCACGGACAGAATAAACTTCACCCGCACGGCCTACCTCTACCTCAAACTGAGGCTCGATTGTAAAGGCGATAACCTTGCCGTCCTTGCACACTGCCCAACAAGACACGTAATCGCTATTATCCCATGAAAGCAGACCGTTTTCAAGAGTGACATTGGCCGGGGCCGGAGCCTGCTCAGTGTAGCTTGCGGGATCCCAGTCGTCGTCCGAACCCATGACGGCCTCATAGCTCATAGCATCGGCTTCTTCCTTAGTCAGCACAGGATTGTTTTCGTGTGAATCGGCAAAAATCTTCTTGCGCTGGCTGAGATCAATCACTGTTCCGGTAGAAGTCATCGAATTGTACTCGGCAAAGCGTGCAGGCCAGCCTCCGCTCATTTCGTTCCATCCGATTGCCGAAGGCTTGACTGTCATTTTGGTGTCGATATAGAGAGCAGTCGGCGTACCCTTGCCCCAAGGACGGCCGAGAGTATAGTTGCCGTCGATGTCATCTTTCTCTCCTACAATCTCGCAATCCTTGAATACATAACCATACTTTTTAGGATTGGAAGGAACAGCAAGGTAGCCACCCTTCTCACACATCTGTAGAGTAACGGCATTGTAATAAACGTCGCCCTTGCCGCAGAGGAAGTCAGTGCGTCCACGGAGGAGACCGCCTTCAAAGTAGAAACGACCCTGATCGTTGTTCGACACATAGGTATCCTGATAAGCCCATAGACAAACATCCTTCATCATTGTCTTGTCAGAACCATCGTTGAGCACGATGTCTCGGCCACGCGAATCACCCATAGAGCTCTTCATCGTCAGATTCTGGAAATAGGTAGATGTAGCGGCCTTGTCGAGACGAAGAACATCGCCCTTACCTATACCTTCAAGAAGATTTGCCGTACCGGAACCATTGTTGCCCTCACCTTCAGGCACTGTATTGGTTATGACCACTCCTTCCATGCTTTCGCCGATTAACGAGATATTAGGTGTATTGATATATGTGGTGGGATCGGGATAAGCCTTGCCGTCGCTGCCGGTCTTGGTAGCTGTAGTGCTTGCGGGAATCTTATAGAAACCGTCGTGGATGAAGATGCGGAAACGCTTGGTCTTGTCTTCACGCGCACCTGCAGCCTTTATGGCAGCCACAAGTTCGTCGACATTGCTGACCTCTGCATCATAGAGAGCCTTGGCCACGACCGGACGCGTCTTGGTGGTGAAGCGGATCTTAATCTCGTCACTGATTGAATTGTCAGTAAGGTCCATCACACTGTTGGCGGGAAGTGTGAACGTGTAGTTGGTAGCGTAGGCAAGATTTTTGTACTGGAAAAGTATGGTCTTGCCTGACACCGAAGGCGTGAGCACCTTGTCGCCGAGAGTAGCCGTCGTTCCCTCCTTGACCTTCACCTTCTCGTCGAATGTAAGCACTATCTTGCCGTTGATCGAGGCCGACGAAGATCCATCCTCGGGAATAAACGAAACAAGCACAGGTGCCGTCCCGTCGTCAATAAGCTTGCTTGTTCCGAGGATGTAGCTTGCTCCGATACAAGCGCCGTCATTGTCAGACTTAGTTCCGTCAATTTCGGAATCACGGTCGGCAATCCAGCGGATATATACGGCTTTCTGATTGTTTGCCTCAGCGGGGAGATCAAACTCTCCGTCGGTCCAGTTCTTTGCTCCCTGCATGAAGAGAGTGCCCACAGTCTGCCAGTTTTCACCGTCAAGCGAATACTGCACATTGTATTTCTGATAGGCATTGTAGTTGTAGACCATAGCGGTGATTACCTTAAGGTCTGTGAAAGCCTCGGCATTGACCATAGTCTGCCAATAGTATTTTCCAAGACCGTCGGTGCGCCAGTTCACACCACCGGGACGCCCCTCATAGCCACCGGCCGAAGCACTCTTGTCGAGCCAGCCCTGAGAATTGCCCGCCTCATCGCGAAGCACGAGAGCAGCAGCGTCATTGTCGGCCGCAGCGAAGTCAGCGACGCGTCCGTTGTTGCCCGCACGGTGGAAATCCCATCCGGCAACGAAGTCAATCGACGAGTAGCTTGCGGTAAACGACTTGTCGGCATCCATTACAAACTGTATTTCGCTCGATGACTGACCATCGTTCCAGTTAGTGAACGTTAGAATCGGGTTACTGCTTGCAGTGAGGGTCACGGTCGTGCCTTCCTCATACATGTTCTTTCCATCGACAACAGTCGGAGCAGGAGTCGGAGCGACCATGTAACTGTTAGCTCCACCCTCGACATTATAGTCAAGCGCGAATGTGCGGAGCGCTTCGAAATTAGCAATGATTTCCGAATTAGCGTCGACGACGTATGTGAACGAAGTTTCAGCCGACAGTTCCTTGCCTGCACCATCTGTCCAGTTGATAAATCTGTAACCGAAATTGCGGGCAGCCGTAAGAGTCACTTCCGTGCCGGCCTCATATTCCTCTGCCGAGGGATAGGCTGTCACCTTGCCTGCGCTCTCAATGTTCTGAGAAAGTTTGAGAGTGTATTTATCAACAGCCTCGACTGTTCCGTCAAGAATACCGTTGATACGGACATCGGAAACAAGAAGACCCTTGTTGTTGGCATAGCCATTGTTCATGACGAGACTAAAACCATCGCCTGAAGCAAGAGCCTTCTGCTGCTCGGGAGTCAGAGCGTATTCAAACTTGACTGTATATGAATCGAGAGAGCCTTTGGCATCCTCAGCCTGAGTCTTGTTGTTGCGGTGAGGAGTAATCGAGGCAAATTCGACAGATTCCCCGCCGGTGACCTCGCCACGGACAGTCACATCATTGCCTGTGCCATCAGTGCCGTCACGTCCGACATAGAAGCTGACGCTTACAGGAGTAAAGGTCAGCCCCTTGGCAGGCTTAACCGTCCACTTGATTATGTCAGACGGACCGTTGGCCGACGTAATGTCGACAAACTGTATGTCAGGGCACATAGTTGTGCTGATAACCTTTTTGAAAGTACAAACACCGATATCGAAATTAGCTATCGAGAAAGCTCCCTCAGGCATAGCCACGACATCTTCCATGAAACTTGATGAATTGAAGGCCCATACGACCGACGCATCCTGATTTTCGAAAGTAGTGCCGGCAAGGTCCTTGGGGACTACAGGCAGAAGCACCTGAATGTAGCGATAGTAAGATCCGTCGCCGATGACGAGATCAACGAACTCTGCCTTGCCCTGACAGGTGAAGGACGGATTCTTAGTGCCGTCGGCAATAGAAACGCCGTCGACAGTCGTTGTTGTCGGCGAATTGTATGCCTCGGTCGAAACTACAGCGCCTTTGCATGACGGAACTTTAAACGTAGTTCCGGCATTCATCTGCGCCCAGTCATTCCAGTTGCCGTTGGCAATCTTGCCACCGTTGTTTGTGTCAAAGTCAAGTTTCACATCAATGATTTCAGTACCGATTTTGGCCTGAGCTACCCAGAAACCTGTGACATTCTGAAATCCCACTGTGGGTGCTCCGTTCTGACGCTGGAAATCCCACTTGATTGTGACGGGATCTTTGCGGTCAGCGAGCGCGACGGCGTTATCGACAAAAACAGGAGTCAGTGAGACAGGGGCGGTGACTGTCATAATCTCACCGATTTCATAGTTCTTGCTTCCGTCGGTCCAGCCAACGAGAGTCTTGCCATCCTGATACATGGTGAAGTTTGCCGGAATGGTGAAAGTCTTGCCAGATTCAACCTTCGCAGACTCGGGAAGGATGCCGGAATCGGCATAGTCACCAAAACCGAATGAAACCTCATACTCGTCAAGGAGCTCAGAGGGATCGACCTTTTCAACTGCAATGTAGGGAGTGTAGCTTCCACCTGCTATCGTAAGGGTGGAGGCATTACCTTTATAGACAGCCGAAGCGATGTTTCCGGTCTTGTCATTGTGATAGCAGGCACCGGTGTTTGTATTGAAGGTGGCAACAGTTTCACCGTCGGCATTTTTGACAGTCACATCTCCACCCCAAGCGCATGTGCCCATAGAAATCCTCACAGGACCTTCGACAGTCACAGTAGAGCTGAAATTACCCCAGCCGTGCTCATTTGAATGAAATTTGCCTGATACCACAATTGCAGCGGAAGCATCGTCAGCTGCAACACGCGAAACAGCACCGTCGGCAGCGACGGCAACTCCGAATGTGGTCGATGACTTATCGGCAATCTCGCTATCGGTAAGCATGTTGCCATTGGTCAGATCCACTCTGATATCCTTAAACCCGGCACGCGCCGACTGGAATCCCAACAGGCACGCCAGAACAAGGACAACATTCCAAATTCTTTTTGTCATGAGTAGAAATTAATAATAATTGGTATTAAATTTATTGATAATAAAATAGTGATGTCACATCAAGCCACTTATTGTAATAAGCCATAAATCAGCTACTAAGCGAAAATGTCTCTGAATGCAAAACTACAACTTAATTCGCTAATATACAAGCGTTGAGCAAAGAAATATTAAAATATTTTAAAAATTCATGTCTGAATATATTTTACCGACATAAAAACTTTTGAAGACGGAAATAACTACTCAAAGTTAATCATACACAAAAGCGTTCAAGGCATTGCAAAGCATAAAAAACCGGTCCGTTCAATCTATCTAAGAAAGAACGAACCGATTTTTGAATTTTATTTTATCTTCCTTGGTTCAGGAAGAGTCAGGTCGACTGTTATGGAACAATTACATCATGCCGCCCATGCCACCCATACCGGGTGCGGGCATTGCGGGTGCAGGATTTTCTTCCTTCTTGTCTGCGATAACGCAAGATGTGGTGAGGAACATACCTGCAATCGAAGCGGCGTTCTCAAGAGCCACTCGTGTAACCTTTGCAGGGTCGATGACACCCGCAGCGAGAAGGTTTTCATAATTTCCAGTGCGGGCGTTGTAGCCGAAATCTGCGTTTCCGTCCTTGACTTTCTGAACGACCACAGCACCTTCCTCACCGGCATTGGCAACAATCTGGCGAAGCGGCTCTTCGATGGCACGGAGGACGATATTGATACCTGTGGTTTCGTCATCGTTAGCACCTTTCAGATTTTCGAGCGACTTCACGCAACGGATGTAGGCCACACCACCACCGGGAACGATACCTTCGGCGATAGCCGCACGGGTTGCAGAGAGAGCATCGTCAACACGGTCTTTCTTCTCCTTCATCTCAACCTCGCTGGGAGCACCGATGTGGAGGACGGCAACACCGCCTGCGAGCTTGGCGAGACGTTCCTGAAGTTTCTCGCGGTCATAGTCGCTTGTGGTCTGTTCGATCTGAGTCTTGATCATAGCGATGCGCGATGCGATAGCCTCCTTGTTGCCGGCACCATTGACGATTGTGGTGTTCTCCTTGTTGACAGTGATTTTCTCAGCACGTCCGAGCATGTCAACAGTAGCTGTAGTGAGCTGCATGCCCTTTTCTTCCGAGATGACTACACCGCCGGTAAGCACTGCAATGTCCTCAAGCATTTCCTTGCGACGGTCACCAAAACCGGGAGCTTTCACAGCACAAACCTTGAGCGAACCGCGGAGACGGTTGACAACAAGAGTTGCGAGCGCTTCCTGATCGACATCCTCAGAGATGATGAGAAGGCCACGGCCAGACTGTGCGGTCTGTTCGAGTACGGGAAGGATATCCTTGATGTTAGAGATTTTCTTGTCATAGATGAGAATGTAGGGGCTTTCCATCACACACTCCATCTTTTCTGTATTGGTCACGAAATAGGGTGAGATGTAGCCACGGTCAAACTGCATACCTTCAACGATATCGACAGTAGTTTCAGTACCCTTGGCTTCGTCAACAGTGATGACACCCTCTTTCTTCACCTTCTTCATAGCCTCGGCGATGAGATGGCCGATAGCCTCGTCATTGTTGGCAGAAATACGGGCAACGTCCTCGATTTTCTTGAAATCGTCGCCGACTTCCTCGCTCTGAGCCTTGATGCCTTCAACGACAACGGCAACCGCACGGTCGATACCACGCTTGATATCCATCGGGTTTGCTCCGGCAGCAACATTCTTGAGACCAACGTTGATAATAGCCTGAGCGAGCACGGTAGCAGTGGTTGTTCCGTCGCCGGCATCGTCGCCGGTCTTGGATGCCACTTCCTTCACGAGCTGTGCGCCCATGTTCTGGAATGCATCTTCAAGTTCGATTTCGCGAGCCACGCTGACACCGTCCTTGGTGATATGGGGTGCGCCAAACTTCTTCTCAATGATTACATTGCGGCCCTTAGGACCGAGTGTCACTTTCACGGCATCGGCGAGAGCGTCGACACCCTTCTTGAGCTCTTCGCGAGCCTTTATATCGAATTTAATTTCTTTTGCCATTTTATTCTTAAAATCTAAGAGTTATCGTTTATAAAAATCCTCAAGGGATTACTGTTTATCTTTCTGTCCTGATAATTCCTGAACGCAGAGAATTACTTTTCAAGAACGGCAAGGATATCGCTCTGACGCATGATGAGATATTTAGTGCCGTCAAGCTCGATTTCAGAACCTGCATATTTGCCGAAAAGGACTTCGTCGCCGGCCTTAACGACCATTTCCTCGTCTTTTGTACCGTTGCCGGTAGCCACGACTGTTCCACGAAGGGGTTTTTCCTTTGCCGTATCGGGAATGATGATACCGGCGGCTGTTACTTCTTCGGCAGGAGTGGGGCTAATCAGCACTCTGTCAGCTAATGGCTTGATATTCATAGTTTCTGATATTATAAATGATTATTATTGATTAATTTTTCAATTACTTTAAGGTCGTCGGGTCACGCGGCCCGTCGCCTCTGCTTCATGATATCGCATAAATCGTGCCAAAGGCAAGGATTGTCAGTCGCGACTGACAAAATGTCAATCAGGCAGACATGTGGACTCATGGCATAATGACAAGACCGGCACACAGCGCCGGCTATCTATATTCAGAAACATTTTAAAAGGCACGAAAGTTCAGGCTCTCAGTAAAAAGCCATCAGTTGTTGCCGACAACAACACAATGACATCACATCGACTCTTATATATACATATTTATAATATGGTGTCAGTATCCCGATCAGAGCACTGAAGCAATTGAAGAACGAGACTCTTCCATTAGCCTTGAAAGATCATGACCGTCAGTTGAAGGGTGAATTGGTTTATGTATTGTCAGATGGATATGCCCCGGGACAGGCAGTTTCTTGAATCGCGGAAGCACCTTAAATGCGCCGTCGATGGTCAGTGGTACGACCGGGAGATTAAATTCCACGGCAAGGCGGTAGGCCCCGCGCTTGAACGGGCGCATCTCGCCGGTCCATGTCCTCGCACCTTCGGGAAAAACCACAAGCGACATTCCTCCACTCAGCAGGCGCTCGGCCCGCTCCATTGTGCGGCGAGTGGCGGCAGGCGATGAATTGTCGACAAAAATCTGCTTTGCCCAGCGGCATGCCCACCCGACAAATGGAATTTTCTGAAGACTCTGCTTCATCATCCAGCGGAAATTATGGCCGAGATAGCCGTAGACAGTAAAAATGTCGTAAGCCCCCTGATGGTTGGCTACGAACATATAGCTGACCTTTGAGTCGATGTTCTCGCGGCCACTGACGGTCACCCTGACAAACGCCAGCCAGCAAAACAGACGCGACCAGAGGATTTCAGGATAATATCCCCACCATCCGCCGAAACCGAGGGCCGAACCAATGACTGTAGCGACGGCGGTGAGAATAGTCGCCACTATCAGAAGCGGACACATGATGACCACCTGATAGATGCGATAGAATATGAGCAAGATTGCTGGCATGTGCGTATGTTTTTAGAACGTCCTTAAAAGGTTTACATGGCGCTTGGGCCGTTTATTGCTCACAAAAATACACATAATTTCTAAAAGAGTCAAAAAATGTGTGGAATATCTCAGAAACACATCTGTCACGAAACAAAGAGGTTGATATTAGTTAAAGAAATTTTTCTTTAATTCTTGTAAAGACCGATGTTTTGACGTAACTTTGCACTATCAAGAGCACAATGCGCATCTTTGGCAATGCCGAACATAGAATTCCGGCCTTCGGGTCTCGGGAATCTCTCATTTTCCCATAGCACAATTTCATAAATCCAATCTAATAATTTCTAATTTCATTTCCAAACTACTATGTGGTTAACATGCTCATCTATAGGAAGGAAGTTCGTGATGGCACTCACGGGCATTTGCCTTGTCCTATTTGTCACGTTTCACTGTCTGATGAACGGAGTGGCTATTTTCTCGCCTGATGGCTACAACGCTATCTGTGCATTCCTCGGAGCCAACTGGTATGCTCTCGTAGCATCAATCGGCCTCGCAGTCCTCGCTATCATCCACATCTGCTATGCAGTGTGGCTCACCATCCAGAACCGCAAGGCCCGTGGCAATGACCGCTATGCAGTCGTTGCAAAACCCGCACAGGTTGAATGGGCTTCGCAAAACATGCTCGTGCTCGGCATCGTGATTCTCGCCTTCCTCGTGGTCCACATGATTCAATTCTGGGCCAAGATGCAGCTGGCAGAAATCCTCGGCGAGCACTTCCCCGATCCACAAAACGGCATCTACTTCATCAACGAAGCCTTCAAGCTCGTGTGGACACCCATTGTCTACATCATCGGCTTCATCGCCCTCTGGTTCCACATGAACCACGGTTTCTGGTCAATGTTCCAGAGCTGCGGATGGGACAACGACACATGGCTTCCGCGCCTCAAAAGCATCGGCTTCTGGTGGACAACCATCGTGGTTCTTCTCTTCATTGCCGAAGCTATCGTGTTCACAGTCCGTGCCCATAGCGGATGTTTCTAATCTCATCGTTAACAATCCCACATCACAGATATGGCAGACAACAAGAACCTTGAGGGTATGATCGACTCTACCCCCATCATGAAGGATTACGCCGACATCGAATCCTCCAAGCTTCCTGAATATCAGATTGATTCAAAGATTCCCGAAGGCCCTCTCGCCCAGAAGTGGACCAACTATAAGGCTCATCAGAAGCTCGTGAACCCCGCCAACAAGCGCAATCTCGACGTGATTGTCGTAGGTACAGGTCTCGCAGGTGCGTCAGCAGCCTCGACTCTCGGCGAACTCGGCTTCAACGTGCTCAACTTCTGCATACAGGACTCACCCCGCCGCGCGCACTCAATCGCAGCTCAGGGCGGTATCAATGCAGCAAAGGATTATCAGAACGACGGCGACTCTGTTTACCGCCTCTTCTACGACACCATCAAGGGCGGTGACTTCCGCTCGCGCGAGGCAAACGTCTATCGTCTCGCAGAGGTGTCAAACAATATCATCGACCAGTGCGTGGCTCAGGGTGTACCTTTCGCACGCGAATACGGCGGCCTCCTCGCCAACCGTTCGTTCGGTGGCGCACAGGTATCGCGTACATTCTATGCTAAAGGCCAGACAGGCCAGCAGCTTCTCCTCGGCGCTTACGCTTCGCTCAACCGCCAGATCAAGAAAGGCACTGTGAAGTCGTTCAACCGTCGCGAGATGCTCGACGTAGTAATCATCGACGGCCGCGCACGCGGTATCATCGTCCGCAACCTCGTCACCGGTGAAATCGAGCGCTACGCCGCTCACGCAGTGGTGCTCGCTACCGGCGGTTATGGCCGTGCATTCTTCCTCTCGACCAACGCAATGGGCTGCAACGGTTCGGCCGCAGTTCAGGCATTCAAGAAGGGAGCTTATCTTGCCAACCTCGCTTTTACACAGATTCACCCCACTTGTATCCCCGTCCACGGCGAAGACCAGTCGAAGCTCACACTCATGAGTGAATCGCTCCGTAATGACGGCCGCATCTGGGTACCCAAAAAGAAAGAAGACGCCGAGGCTATCCGCGCCGGCAAGAAGAAGCCGACCGATATCCCCGACGAGGACCGCGACTTCTATCTCGAACGCCGCTATCCCGCCTTCGGTAACCTCTGCCCCCGTGACATCGCCAGCCGTGCAGCCAAGGAGCGCTGCGACGCAGGCTTTGGCGTAGGTACAGGCAACGCCGTTTACCTCGACTTCAAGTATGCGATAAACCGTCTTGGCGAAGATGTCGTGCGCGATCGCTACGGCAACCTCTTCGACATGTATCAGATGATCTCTGACGATAACCCCTATGAAACTCCGATGATGATCTTCCCCGCAAGCCACTACACAATGGGCGGCATCTGGGTTGACTACGAGCTCCAGACTTCAATCAAGGGTCTCTTCGCCATCGGTGAATGTAACTTCTCCGACCACGGAGCAAACCGCCTCGGTGCGTCGGCTCTCATGCAGGGTCTCGCCGACGGTTATTTCGTGATTCCCTACACAATGCAGAACTACCTCAGCGACCAGATCAAGGTTCCCCACTTCACAACCGATGCCAAGGAGTTTGACGAAGCAGAGAAGGCCGTACGCGCCCGCATCGAAAAGCTCATGAATATCAAGGGAACAAAGTCGCCTGACCAGATCCACAAGCGTCTCGGCCATGTGATGTGGGATCTCGTTGGTATGGGCCGCACACTTCAGAGTCTCGTCAAGGCTCTCGACGAAATCGAAGAAGTACGCAAGGAATTCTACACTGACCTCCGTGTCGTAGGCCGCGCCGACGACCTCAACACCGAGCTTGAAAAGGCACTCCGCCTCGAAGACTTCCTCGTGATCGCCAAGATGATGGCCATCGACGCCCTCAACCGCAACGAATCATGCGGCGCACACTTCCGCGAAGAATATCAGCTCGCCGACGGCGAAGCCGCACGTAACGACAAGGACTACATGTATGTTTCCTGCTGGAAATATACAGGCGACAACGAAAAGCCCGTCCTTCTCAAAGAACCCCTCAATTACACCGAAATCAAGGTTCAAACACGTAACTACAAATCATAAGCAAATTTCGAAGACAAATGGAACATACTATAAATGTAAACCTCAAGATTTGGCGTCAACGTGGCCCAAAAGAACCGGGTTCATTCCAGACCTATCGTGTTGAGAATGTTTCGACCGGCAGCTCATTCCTTGAAATGCTCGACATGCTCAACCAGCAGCTCGTCGACCGCAACGAAGAGCCTGTGGTATTCGACAGCGACTGTCGTGAAGGCATCTGCGGTATGTGCTCACTCTATATCAACGGACACCCCCACGGTCCTGTACAGGGCATCACTACCTGCCAGCTCCACATGCGTAAGTTCAACAACGAGGACACCATCACTATCGAGCCTTGGCGTTCGGCAGCCTTCCCGTGATCCGCGACCTCATGGTCAACCGTAACGCCTTCGACCAGATTCAGCAGGCCGGTGGTTATGTGTCGTTCAACTGTGGTGGCGCTCCCGATGCCAACAACCTTCCCATCTCAAAGGAAGTGGCCGACGTGGCTATGGACTCGGCAACATGTATCGGTTGCGGCGCTTGCGTGGCAGCCTGCAAAAACGGCTCGGCAATGCTTTTTGTCAGCGCCAAGGTAAGCCAGTTCGCACTCCTGCCGCAAGGTCAGGTGGAACGCGCACGCCGTGCCCGCGCAATGGTCAGGAAGATGGACGAACTCGGATTTGGTAACTGCACAAACACAGGCGCATGCGCAGCCGAATGTCCCAAGAACATTCCTCTGAGCAACATTGCCCGCCTCAACCGTGAATTTGTCAAAGCCAAATTCGCTGACTAAAAGCCGACCGCGCATAAGCGTATCAATAACAACACCGCCGTCATCACCTTAAAAGGTAATGACGGCGGTGTCGTTTTTATGTCCTCTTTTCAATCTTCAGCATCGCTTTCATATAGCCTCTCGCAAACCTTAACTGCAAAATTTAGTTAAAACATCCGTCAGACAAAACCAGATCTGTAATCAGATGTATTAAAAGTATGCAAGCGAATCCAAAAATCAAAGTCATTGAGGATTTTATTGCAAAGCACACTAAATTGTAACATTTTCGCAATAATTATGAATCCAAATTAATCCTCTATAATTCAGAATACTATCTTATTTTGTAATATATTTGCCATCAATTTAACAAAATTTTATATTAAATATATTTATCACGCTAAGATTTTGTTGTAATTTTGAATTGTCAAATGTGTCCGTGGATTTCCCGGAGGCATATTGAGGACAAAAAAGGAACACAACAACAATCCTCGATTCTTTTTGATACGTTCAACTCTCTAAATTTTCAATTATGGGAACTCAGGAATTTCAAAACAAGCTTATGAGTCTTCAAGGCAATCTTCTAAACTTTGCCTACATGCTCACCTCAAACAGAGACAACGCTTACGACCTGCTGCAGGATACCACCCTGAAAGCCCTTGATAATGAGAGCAAATATGTTGACAACACCAACTTCAAAGGTTGGGTTTTCACCATTATGCGCAACATCTTTATCAATAATTACCGCCGCGTCGTTCGTTCCTCTACCGTTATTGACCAGACTGAAGATCTCTATCACCTTAATCTCTCGCAGGATTCAGGACTTGAAACACCGGAAGGATCTTTCGGAGCAAACGAGATTTCAGATGCAATCAACGAATTTCCCGACGAATACCGTATTCCTTTCTCCATGCACATCGCCGGGTACAAGTACAATGAAATCGCCGAAAAGATGAACCTCCCTCTCGGCACTGTCAAGAGCCGCATCTTCTTCGCTCGTAAAAAACTTCAGGTGCGTTTTGCCGACTATCGCTGATAATCGGATAAGGCCCGCATCTTGAAAGAGAAAAACATGCACGACCAAAGCTAAACATAAAAAACTATTTTGTAGAGATTAAATTTTTCCTGTATAACTAACTGTTGGTTTCCATTAGGCAGACCGGTAAAATAAGATTGTTTTACGATTCACGTTATCGAAATTTATCATGGTATTGATTCGACAGAAACATACATAGAGATAAATATGTCATTACTTTTCTTTAAGATGCTAATTTTATCCTTACTGCTATAGGAACATTACACACACTGATAACAGATCCGGAACGCCTGCGAAGTTGATTCGCGGGCGTTTGTTTTTAGGAATTCTGTAATAAAAATATACATTGCAACAATTCCGCAACATTAACAAAAAGCAAATAACAAACTAATATCCAACAAATTACCCACAATTCACGACATCACGTCCTCATATTAACATTCTTTTACAACAAGAGTGATTCATTACACGATTTTGGCGATAACTTTGAAGCGTAAACAAAAAACAACATTGTGAAAAGCCCGCTTTTCACAAAACCAACACTCCGTTCAACCGCATAAAAACGATAAATTTATGGGAACTCAGGAATTTCAAAACAAGCTGATGAGCCTGCAGAGCAATCTTCTTAATTTTGCCTACATGCTCACCTCAAACAGAGACAACGCTTACGACCTGCTGCAGGACACCACCCTGAAAGCCCTCGACAACGAAAGCAAATATGTTGACAACACCAACTTCAAAGGCTGGGTTTTCACCATCATGCGCAACATTTTCATCAACAACTATCGTCGGGTGTCACGCTCGGCGACAATCATCGACCAGACCGACGACCTCTATCATCTCAATCTGTCACAGGATTCAGGACTCGAAACCCCGGAAGGCTCTTTCGGTGCAAACGAGATTTCAGATGCCATCAACGAATTTCCCGACGAATACCGCATTCCTTTCTCCATGCACGTTGCCGGCTATAAATACAATGAAATCGCCGACCACATGAATCTCCCCCTCGGCACAGTCAAGAGTCGCATCTTCTTCGCCCGCAAGAAACTCCAGACTCGCTTCGCGGATTATCGCTAAACGTCATCTTTGGATTGTCAGTTCTGCTAAAAGCCCCCTACGGACAACTACGACTTACACATCTAACATATATCAATTCTAAAAAAACAGACTTCCCGCCTGATTTTGAATCATTCGGCGGGAAGTCTGTTTTTTCAATTTCTTATTCAGATTGCACGCTTCTTACTTGGAAGAGTCAACCTTATTGTAACGGGCGTTGAGCCCATCGATGATATCACGTGTGATATCGAGCGACGGATTGAAATAAATGCCCGCAGCTTTGAAAAGGATAGCATCATATCCCTTGGAAGCATTATAGACCTTTACATAATTCTCAATCGAGTCATTCAGCTGAAGCTGCTGCTGGCCAAGCTCGTTTTCAGTGTTGCGGCTAAGGTTAGCAAGATAATTCTCGGCATCCTGCTGCATCTTCTGGAGCTTCTGCATATCTGCATTGTAGCTGGCCTCGGAAAGATAGCCGTTGCTGCGCGCCTTCTGCTCGATGGCTGCGGCAAACTTCTGAATCTCGCCGGCTTTAGCCTGACGTGCGCTTTCAATCTTCGACACAGCTCTCATTGAAGCCTCCTGAAAATCCTTTGCAAGATTGTAGTGGGTCATGAGAGAATCTGAATCGATATAACGTATATTAAGTGCGGAAGAGGTTGCGCCATCGGCTGTTGCTGCTTGAGCCGGAGCTCCGGCTGCAGGATCGCTTGACGTTGAACCGCCGCACGAGGTAGCAGTGAGGGCAAAAAGACTTAGAAGCAGCGTCGAAGCTGATATTGCTAACTTGTTCATGTGTTAAAGATGTGAGATAATATTGAATTTTGTGATGTTTATATTCTTGATGTTCACACTGAAAATCCGATGTTTCATGGTTCTTTATGACGGTGCGCGCACCCTATGCCACGGCGCTTTAGCTCCGGGATGTCGTGCGCATGCCCTGTCGGAAATTTGCCTCCTTTGACAAAGAGCGCTTTCACTCCCATAATCACTACAGCCAACCCGATAAGGACAACGGCCGCAACTACTGTCAGAAGTACAATTTTCATAGACAATCGGGGTTTTCAGATGCAAAAGTAGCAATTTAGCGCAAATTATAGCGTCTATCTCAATTTTATTTTATAATTTAGTGGTGCAAATGTGAGATATTTAACAATTGTTTCACACTTGCGCTAATATTTCCTAAAAGATGCGTCTGCAGATACCATCTGCCGCACATATTTTTAACATGTCCGTAAAAATTTCAATTACGTCCATAAATCCTTAAATATTTCTATATGGAAATCAAAGATCTTCAACCGCGTGAGGTTTTCTCTATCTTCGATGAGATCACCAAAATCCCCCGGCCTTCCAAGAAGGAAGAAAAAATCCGTGAATACCTTCTTGAATTTGCCAAAAAGCACAATCTGACAGCAAAGACAGACAAGGTTGGCAACGTGGTCATCTCCAAACCGGCTACACCCGGCCATGAAAACGCCCCGACCGTTATCATGCAAGGCCACATGGACATGGTATGCGAGTCTAACGACAAGCACTTCGACTTTGCCAACAGTCCGATTCCTGCTGTGATTGACGGCGAATGGATCCGCACAAACGGCACGACTCTCGGCGCTGACAACGGCATCGGAATGGCTGCATCGCTCGCAGCCCTCATCGATGACTCCTTTGAACACGGACCGCTCGAGGCTCTCTTCACAGTAGACGAAGAAACAGGCATGACCGGAGCAAACAACCTCGGTCCTGACATGATCACCGGCTCTATGCTCCTCAACCTCGACTCTGAGGACGACGCTGAAATCTTTGTCGGATGCGCAGGCGGAGTCGACACTCAGGCCTTCTTCACCTACAACCGGTCATTCGCTCCATCCGATTTCCTTTACTTCAAGATAAATGTCGAGGGACTCAACGGCGGCCATTCAGGCGGTGACATCCACCTCGGACGCGCCAACGCCAACAAGCTCCTCGCCCGTTTCCTCTTCCTCCTTTCAGGAAAGCACGAAGTTGTGCTTTCAGAAATCGACGGCGGCAACCTGCGCAACGCCATTCCCCGCGCAAGCCATGCGGTCATCGGTGTCCACACATCGCGCAAAGAAGATGTCCGCGTCGCCCTCAACCACTACATCGCCGATCTCGAAAACGAATACCAAGGCATCGAACCGAATCTCAAGATTACGATGGAAAGTGTTGATGCGCCTGACTTTACAATTGACCAGGCCACATCAACCAACATCATCCGCGCCCTATACTGCGCACCTCACGGAGTTGTTTCCATGAGTCGCGAACTCGAAGGTCTTGTCGAGACTTCGACAAATCTTGCATCTGTCAAGATGGCTCCCGACAACACTATCGTTGTCACCACCAGCCAGCGCAGCTCTGTCGAATCGCGCAAATGGGACATCGCCCGTCAGGTAGAGGCCGTCTTCCTCCTCGCAGGCGCACATGTCGAACATGGTGACGGCTATCCCGGATGGCAGCCCAACCTTGAATCACCCATCATGAAGATTACCCGTGATGCCTATCAGGAACTTTATGGCGTGACTCCTGCCATAAAGGCAATCCACGCCGGCCTTGAGTGTGGCCTTTTCCTGACAAAATACCCGCACCTCGACATGGTTTCATTCGGCCCGACCCTCCGCGACGTCCACTCTCCTTCAGAGCGCATGCACATTCCGGCTGTCGAACGTTTCTGGTGTCAGCTCAAACGCACACTCGAAAAGGTAGGCGAGCTTAAGAAATAAAACAACTTAAATACTCACGTGTCACATCTGCGCGCATGCAGATGTGACACGGATTATTGGAAAAACATACTCCGGATCATACACTTATCCCGGAGATAATCCCATCACCAGCTCCGGGTTTTCAGAGGAAAAACCGATCGAAAAACAACATTGAGATTAAACCTCAACGCCGATATGGCGTCTTATTGTCAGGTGTAATGCCGAGCCAATGCAGCGAAAGGTATGGACTCTGCATGAAACCCTGAGTAAAATCATCACTTCTGAGATAGTTATCCCCTCCGCACCGTGCGGTGCACAAGGGAATTGTTTTACTAAAGTAAATTTTTATGTACAGACGTTTCGCTCTGCTCATGCTTGCTGCTCTCTTCTCGGCGGTGCTTTTCTCTAAAAACGAAGAATCTTCGTTGAACTCAAGCCCCGACAACCTCTCCCAAGTATTGGCAGAATGTGAAAATCTTCTCTCCGACACGATCATCAAGCTTACAGAGGAAGATTTTGAAGAGGTGGCCCAGCGACTTGGAGTCGAGGTAGCTGCCATTAAAGCCGTTGTCGAAATTGAAGCCGGTCATTCACACGAAGGCTTCGCTTCGCCCGGCAAACCGCTTATCAATTTTGATCTGACTATGTTTCGCCGGTTTGCCACCCGCCGCGGTGTCAATCTCTCGAAATACAGCAAATCACACTCCGTTGTCTTCACCTCATCGCGAGGCTCACAGACAAGGGCTTACCGTCGTCTCGACGCTGCTATGTCAATAAACCCGCATGCGGCCATTGAAGGCACATTCTGGGGCATGTTCCAGATTGGCGGATTCAACTGGAAGAAATGTGGAGCTAAGAATCTCGACGATTTCGTAGAACGCATGTCGACCTCCGAACGCGAACAGCTCGAAATGTTTGCTGAATTCATCGTAAACTCCAACCTTCTCAAACCGCTTCAGGACAAAAACTGGACTACGTTTGCCCGAGGCTACAACGGCCCCGGATATGCACGCCGAAACTACCATACCCGCATGGCAAAAGCCTATAACCGCTACTCACAGGCTGCCTCCGCAGCAGAAAAAGCCGAGGAAGAGCCGAAAGTCTGAAAAACCGGGCGTATGCCGACATTCTAAAAATCAGACATATCTCTCAGACGACAGCGATGACAGCTTCCTTTTTATGGGACGCTGTCATCGCTGTTTAATTTCCGACGGTTTTACCGTCTGTTACATGGATGGAAATTTCAATGAAAAAAATTTGGAACTAATCGGAAACAAAGCTATCTTTGCGATATAAAATAATATCATTTTAATATCACAACCAACTCGTTTAATATTTCAACATACTCTAAAATCCATCGCCATGACTAATCCTGACACCAACAAAGAATTCAACTATGAAGGCCGTGTCTACAATGGCTTCTTCATGCTTTTCGTCAACATCATTCTGATTCCGGCAATCATAGCCGCGATGTTTTTCCTTACCTCCGACATGGAATCCATCCTGTTGTGGCTGGGCTCTCTTATACTCGTATTTCTGTTTTTCATCTGTCTTGGAGGATTTTTCATCCAGCAGCCCAATCAGGCACGGGTTATGATATTTTTCGGAAACTACCGTGGCACATGCCGCCAGACAGGCTTCTATTGGGTAAACCCCTTCATGACCCTAAAGAAAATCTCGCTCCGCATACGCAACATGGACATTGCTCCAATAAAGGTCAACGATAAAATCGGCAACCCGGTGATGATCGGCATGGTGCTCGTATGGAAAGTAAGAGACACCTACCGCGCAGTGTTTGATGTCGACGCCGACTCCGGCGCTCCCGCGACTACGTCAAGCGCAGCTTCCCGTGCGACATCCAACGCTCTCGAAAACTTTGTCAGCATTCAGAGCGATGCCGCTCTCCGCGAAGTCACCGGACGTTTCGCATATGACGAGGAAGACTCATCGTCAACTGAAATCACACTCCGTGGCGGCAGTCAGGAAATTGTCGAACTCCTCGAAAACAAACTTAATGAACGCCTGTCAATGGCTGGTATCGAAGTTGTCGAAGCCCGTCTCAACTACCTTGCCTATGCTCCTGAAATTGCAGCCGTCATGCTGCGCCGTCAACAGGCATCTGCAATCATTGCCGCCCGCGAAAAAATCGTCGAAGGAGCGGTCTCAATGGTTAAAATGGCGCTCCATCAGCTCAAGGAAGAAGATGTGGTCGAGCTTGACGAAGAACGTAAGGCTGCTATGGTCAGCAACCTGCTTGTGGTACTCTGTGCCGACGAGCCTGCACAGCCGGTGGTAAATACCGGGACTCTTTACAACTAACCGCCTGCACCGGGCTGTGCCGTCGCCGGGACGGTGACACAGTCCGGTGCAACCATCAATCCCCTTATTACCTATTATATATAGAATATTATATAGAATGGCAAAGAAAGAAACAGGCAAAAGCTTCCTGCTGCGACTCGACGCCACCACAATGGAAAAAGTTGAGGCATGGGCGGCGCAGGAATTCCGTTCTGTCAACGGACAGATTCAATGGATTATCGCAGACTCACTCCGTCGCCACAACCGGAATACCCATCCTAAACCATCGGCTGACCACAACGAATCTGAATAGCATCAACTCCCGCTAAACAGACAGCCACATCACAACCGAAATCTGAAAAACCACATTTTCCGGTTGCTTTCAGCGAAAAGTCACCGGCTTCAGTTGCCGGGTACTTCACTGTTAATAAGCTCAGAGATCTTATTTCAATATCGCTGATGAGCCGCCGGCTTGTTCACCTACTTCATTGCTCCTTTGCACCTTCTTGCCATATCCGAATGTATAGGTGACCGAAAAATTAATCCTTCGATGATAATAAGTTCCACCCTGCAACATCGTTTCCGAGTATATCGGAGCATGCAATGTCTGAGTTGCCGCAAGCCAATCGCCCCTGAACATATTGATGGCAGAGAGGCGTATATTCCAGTTCGAATTACCCCAACCGGCCTGTAACTGATAGAAATCTCTGGACCTGTACCATGTGCCCAAATTACCGTTGATGGTTTTATCCTTACTTTGATAAGATGCCTGAACGAAAAAACGTTTTATATAATATGTCGCAGAAGCATTGACCACGAAAGGATTTTCTGACATATTGTAGTAACCATTATATCGAAACATGGAAATTGACGGCTGCGCAGCCAACTGCATGCTTCCATCGAATAATTTAAGGTTAAGTGACAAACCAATTTGAGTTCGATTATAATCCTGATCCGAAGAATATGTCTTCAATATGGCATGACCATTTTTGTATGGCTCGAATATCGGAACATATAAATCATATTCACCGAAATACTGACCAAAGAGTGACATGGAAAATCTATTATCCGCAATCCAGTTATACTTCATATTAAACGTGACCTGACGGGAAAGGGACAGATTCGGATTGCCGGTCTTATACATTAGCTCATTATCCTGCAAAATGTTAGGGGTCTTGACACTCTCCCCGGGATAGTTCGCACCATAATGGATAAAAGCCTGTAGCGAATGATGATCTGAAGGAGAGTATGTACCTGAAACATTTATCAATGGATATGTCTCACTTGCGTATACCCCATTGATGCCGTTGCGTTCCCATTGCAAGGCTACATTCGAATTGAACCGCCATCTACGGTTATTAAAATTATATCCGATTCGCAAACCCGCGTAGCTATCTGAAAATTTATTTTCATAAGGTGAAGAGCCCCTGTATTCCACGTCATTCCGATTTGTCCCCGTATAGATAGCGGCAAAAGCGCTATGATTGGCCGTGAAACCTTTATACAGTGTGGCACTCCCGCTTACCTTATAATAATTTTCACGCGAAGTATTGTCAATCGCTTCACTTCCCGGCAACGAAGCAACATAGGAATAAGCGTAGTCGGTATGTCCGTAATTTACCCTCGTGCTCAGGCTTAACTGAAAATTATCAGGGAGAATAAAATAATACGCTCCTGACCATATAAAATGTCGGGTAGTATAGGGCTGATTATTTTTGTAGGAATAAGCAGTGGCGTTACTCTGTGAATAAGAAAGATGACCTTGGGTTTCAGCCAAAGGACTCTGGTCGAAATTGAAACCGATCGTATTGCCAATCTGTGTTTTGTCACTGTCATACACTGCACGCAGTGTGACAGGATACTGATTGTATTTGAAATGCGAGTTGTCAAATTTCTCCTTTCGTATTATCGTATTGTCATTCCTGTCATCGGCAGTCAGTCTGTATTCCCCAATCCGGGATGTACCGGCATGATGAAAATCATGATTTGACGCACCGGCATATAAATCAAAAATCATATTCTTATATATAAACTTTGAATATAGGGAAGTTCTGCTTGACAGACCGACCATAACATTCTCGCTCGCGGATAACTTTGTATATCCGCCATATTCATACTTATGCATTATAAAGTTTATGACATGCTCATGACCATTAAACCGGGGATCTGTAGGAAAATCGAGATACTCCACCCTTTTCACATCCGCAGTCCTCATCCCCTGCAGTTCTTCGGATGAAGCCGGCAAGCCGTTTACATATATGGCCACCGCGCCACCTGTCAGAGTCCTTACGGATTCATCCACAAGATTTATGCTTATTTGTGGTATTGCAAGATTCCTTAGTAAATCAACCCCGGTCTGCGACGCATTTTTTTGACGCTGAGTCGGGCGATAAACCGTTTTATCAGTGTATGTCCGTGAATATTCGGCTTCAACATTTACATTCCGTAGGCGAACCGGCAATTCTGTCATGATTATGTTACCCAATGAGAATGATTCACATTTCCTGTATGTCGGCTTATATCCGAGACAAATAATTTTTGCTGTCACTCCTTCTCTGTCGCATGGAATGGAGAAACATCCCTCATAATCAGTCATACCACACGTGACGACAGTGGAATCTTTATGGGTAAGCAACATAACCGTTGCTGCAACGACAGCTTCTCCATCCGTACCGATTGTACGGCCTGAATACATAAACCTGCCATGCTGAAGCGCCTCGATATAATAACGTCCATCCCGTTTTATCACGGAAACAGGATTAAGGCCGACAATCTGTCTCAATGCTTCGTGCGCATCATCCGTATCCACATTTGCTGTCACTTTGTAGTTGCCAAGTTCGTTATAGATAAAATTGACCTGAAGATCAGGATGCTCCTCAGCAATACGGACAAGAACATCCGACAGGCGTACCGAATGGAGGGCATAACTAAACCTGTTTGCGTATGTTGTGATGACACACAGCATAGCTACAAGGACAAAACATAACTTTCTCATCGTTATTCTATGGTCAAAGTGTTACCGGCAAGTTTTATATTGATTTGCTCGAAATTGTTGAGTTGCTCAACGATTTCTTTTAGAGAAAGTGTCTGATTCCATTTAAAATACAGATGAAGATCCTTTGATTTATCGCTGTCGTAAGCCACTGTCGCACCATAATACTCTGCAATCGTCCGTATCACGGCAATGAATGGTTCATCTTTGAAAATCAACGTCTTTGGTTCTATAGGCATAATGTCTGAATCATACACCGTATCACTCTTTTCATTACAATCTGACATGGCGACAACGGAAATCACATCTCCACTATGCTGATGCTGCAATTCTTTCCGGGGATGTGTAATCGAATATTTAATTCCAATTGTAGCTGCCACGACCGCAAGAGAGCCAACCATACATATCAGTATGGCAGCAGCATTTCGAGAAAAAAAGGCTTTTATCGAACTGTATGACCCGCTTGGAAGCGGAACCGTCTTACCGTGTCTCTCGACAAAACATTCCCATTCTATATCTATGTCCGGGTCTTTTGTTTCGGTCAGAACATCGGAAGTTTTGTTGATGATCTTATAAAGCTCTTGGATTTCACTGTCTTCGAGCATTCTTCGAAGTTCTTCATCTGAAAAACGGTCGGGATATTCGATTGCCTCTAAAAGCCGGTCGGTATTATCTTTCATGTTCATTGAAATATTGGCGTAAAACATTCATCGCATGACGCAGGTGCTTATAGACACTGACCTCACTGATGGAGAGAAGTTTCGATATTTCCTTATAAGTCATTAGCTCGCAGAATCTAAGACGGACAATCCTCCTCGTCTGTTCAGGAAGATGGCTGTCAACTATATCATTTAGCTTTGCGATGTCCTCATCATCAGGCCACTTATCATCTTCGATTTCTTGGCAATCAACAGCATACAGACTATTGAGGCGTTCCCTGACTGATAAATGCCTGATATGTTTCAGACAGGCAAAACGCACCCCGTTTAGAAGATAAGCGGTTGTAGCGGTCTTTACATTTCCCGACAGCAATGAGGCAAAGACATCGTGCACTATGTCTCTTGCACTTTCCTCGTCGTGCAGAAGCCGCTTAGCGAGAATAAGCATTTCCTTATAATTGCTCCGGAAGAGTTGTTCTATGTCATCTGTTGTCATCATACATATATATAAACCGTAACTTTCAATTTCCCTAACCTTACATCTCGTTTTCCATAGTTTTTCTTACAAAGTTATACAATAATCAAAAATAGCGCTTATTAAAATTTTTTCTATTTTTTTGTTACACTCCGCAGCATGCTTCGTTAAGATAAGTGAAAGCTACTACAAATAGGTTTAAGTTTATTTGTACACTTTTAGGTATGGCAAGGAATTTTAATAGGCCATAACTTTGCATCGTAGTAATTCAAATTATAGAACAACATGAAAACTGCTTTACCAATCATCTGCGCATTGTTCCCGTTGACAACCTTGGCTCAGTCAGCGCAAAACGACAGCATTGAGACCCAGCAACTCAACGAAGTCGTGGTCGAAGGACAGATGCAGAATGTCAAACCCGGAATATCGACATATTACCCTGAAAGCAATCAGAAAAAATCAGCTCAGGATGCAATTGACCTGCTCTCGCAGATGGGTATGGCACAGATCAGTGTGAATCCCGTATCAAACTCGGTTCTCACCCTTAACGGAAATACTGTCTCAATTTATATCGACAAGCAACCCGCCTCACAAGCCCAGCTGGATGCTTTAAAGCCGGAGGACGTAAAGAAAGTGGAATATCTTGTCTACCCTACCGACCCTCGCTACCAGCATAAACCCTATGTCGTAAACTTCACCATGCGCAGATACGAAATCGGAGGCTATGCCAAATTTACAGGGAAAGACAATATTATGACCGGCTCGGGCAGCGGGATGGCCTATGGCAAGATGGCCTATAAGAGCATGACTTACGACCTCGTGGTTTCCGACAGATACACCGACCGTCACAATCAGGGCTCTGACCGGAAACAGATATTCCGTTACCCCGAAGCCGACGGCTCTCTGAAAGAGATTACGCGGGAAAACGTCATGGACTACAGCCGGTTGCAGCGGAACAATCTCGGCATATCTTTCCGTGCCGTCTACGGGACTGAAAAAATCTCCATATCCAACACAGTCTCTCTGGATGCCACAAACCGTCCACGCCTCAACACTGAGGGTTCAGTGATTTTCACTTCCGATATTTACAGTCAGTCAGACTACAGCTCAACGGCAAGCTCTAATGTTATATATCCCACTTGGACCGGCAACTTTTATTTTGACATCGGCCACGGTTATCAGTTAAACGCCGTGACACAGTTGCAGTATCAGCACACGACAAGCAACAGCACCTATCGTGGCGCTGGTGAGACCGCCATTGTCAATAATGCCCGCGACAAGGCGATGTTGGGTCAGCTGATGGTGCAGCTCAACAAGAATATCAATGACCGGAATACGGTAGACGTGCAGGCATACTATGTAGTCAACCACGACAAAGTAGACTACTTAGGCTCAACCCGCTCGACCGACCGTTTCAGGCAGATTGCCTACGGTGCTCTCGCCGGATACTCATATAATGCGGAAAAATTCTACGGACGCTTTGAAGGTGGCATAATCGGCGAACAAAACAAAATCGACAACACGACGATGTCTGACATTCTCCCTCTCTTCAATCTCAACATGCAATATGTCTTCAACGATAAAAATTCGCTCAATTTTTCCGCAAACTATAACTGCAATTTCGTTGACCAGTCCGACAAGACATCTACAATCCTACAGGAGAATGAACTTCTCTACAAGACAGGCAACCCCGACCTCAAAAACACGCGGTGGGGAGCGGCTGACCTCCAATACACTTGGCTTCCGAATAATCGATTTCAAATTGCAGCCTCAGGCGGCTGGAGTCAGTATTTTGACAGACCTGTCCCGATGTTCACACCCACAGGGCCCGACGGCATGATGCTCCGCTCCATAGTAAACAGCGGCGACTGCCGGAATTTTGATGTCGGCGTCTCGTTTACGGCACGTCTGTTCAAACGATCACTTGTCTTACAGCTACAGCCACGCATGTGGTTCGGCAAACTGACAGGAATATACAACGACTCTTACAACTACCTCATGGTCTCGGCCAGCGCCACATACTACTTTAAACCGTTCTATGCCTCACTGTATTATTCGACAGCAGACCGTGGACTTGTGCAGTATTCACTCAATGAAACCTTCACCCGAGGCAAGTCGCTATATCAGTTTAAACTCGGCTGGCGAAATAAAAACTGGAACATCAGCGTCGCAGCCGTAAATATCTTCCGCAAAAGCTGGATAGACCAGACGTCCAGTCTCAAAAGCGAGTACTTTGACCAGTATAACACTGTATACAATTCCGGCAGTCACAGATGCATTCGTCTTACGGCAAGCTACACCTTTAGCTTCGGCAAGAAAATCAAAAGAGGCGACGAAATTCAAACCATAACCTCATCCGGCTCAGCCATAATGAAATAAAGACAATAAATAATCTGGATTGTGTCGGGATTCCGGCGTCACCGCCGGTGGAGTCCTGACACCATTATTATCTTCTCGTCAAACAATCATGCAACTCAAAAAGTTTTTTGGTTAATCGGCGGAAGTTATGTAGATTTGCATAGATAAAAAATCCATGTAAACCGGTTGAATAATGAAACGCAGTTTTATATCTATTTTTATGTCCGTGGCTGCGATCTCTGCCTTCGGATGGGGGCAAAAAGGTCACGATGTGACAGCTTTTATAGCCGAAAATCATCTTACGCCCACAACCCGGGCGGCTGTCGATTCGCTGCTCGAAGGCCGTTCGATGGTCTATTGGGCAAACTGGCTTGACAATGCAAGCCATACACCAAAGTATGCCTACACTAAAACTTGGCACTACAAAAACGTCGATGAAGGCGAACGCTATGAAGAAGCCCAAGCCAACCCATCGGGAGATGCAGTCACTGCCATCAAGACCCAGATTGAAACCCTCACCGGCAAAGATACTCCTTTGAATGATTCACAGCTCGCCCTTAAAATACTCGTCCATGTGATGGGCGACCTCCACCAGCCACTCCACATGGGCCATGCCACAGATCTCGGGGGCAACCGAACGCAAGTCAAATATTTCGGCCGCGACACAAACCTTCATTCCGTATGGGACTCTTCAATCCCAGAATCGGCTCACAAATGGAGCTATACGGAATGGCAGAACCAGATTGACCGCGCGCCCGAAACCGTAGAAGCAGAAATCATTTCCGGCACAATCGACGACTGGGCCAAACAGACAATAGAAATATGCGACGACGTTTACAAAGCATTTCCCGTCGGCTCTAAGATCTCATACAATGAAGTAGCGGAGTGGACACCTGTCGTCGAGAATCAATTCCTCAACGGCGGCCTTCGCCTCGCCCACGTCCTGAATCTGATTTTCGACCCCGCCTACCGCTCGTCGTCCACATCGACAATCGTCAGATAAACATCCATTTTGAAAGCATAAAACCCGGCAACAAGGGGGCTGAATCCTGAAAAACGGAATCAGTCCCTGTTTTTTCATCCCGCCCCCACATCCGACCATACAGCATTGTTATGTCGGTTATGTCATTTCCTATATTATGCGGATCAAAAGCCATTATTACAGCCAAGCCATTGTTACTTCACAGAAAGGATATATCCTCTTTTCTTAATCGACGCAATTGAAACTGACGGGTCTGTCAGCATACGGCGGATATACGTTATCTGCACGTTAAGAGCGAGAGAGTTTGAATAGCTTGAATCGCCCCATATCCTGTCGAGTATCACATCACGCTCTACCGTATTACCCAAATTGTCGGCAAGCATCTGGAGAATTTCTGTCTGGCGTACTGAAAGTGAGTGGGTTTCTCCACGGTAGGTCAGCGAAGAGAGATTTGGACGGAAAATTGTATCACCCAACTGATACTCTACATCCTGATTCACCGTCATGCTTTCAAACCGTTCATTGATCTTGGCAATCAGCTCTTCAGGATAAAACGGTTTTGGTATATAGTCGTTCCCTTTGAGAGAGAAACCGTGCAGACGGTCTACCTTGTCTGTCCTGTCCGTAAGAAAGAAAATAATCACCCTCTTGTCATTCTGCCTGATAATACGTGCCATTTCAAATCCGTCGAGTTCAGGCATATTTATATCAAGCAGAATCAAATCGGGGCGGATTTCACGATACATCTCCAACCCAACCCTCCCGTTGTTGGCATAGGTTACCTCATAGCCTTCCGACTCGATAAAGCGCTTGAGAAGCATCGAGTTTTTTATGTCATCATCAACCAATAAAATTTTAATCGCTTTCATCATTGCGGTAATCTTATTGTGAAACATGTCCCCTTGCCTTCGTCGCTCTCAGCGGATATAGATCCGCCATGAGCATCGACCAGCAATTTCACATACGCAAGTCCAAGTCCCATTCCGGGTTGCTCTCCGGCTAAAGCCTTTCCGCGATAGAAACGCTGGAATATATGCTTAAGATCGCCTGACGAAATGCCATTGCCCGTATCGCTTATGTGAAGCTTGACATTTCCGTTGTTCTCAATTGCATCTGCTTTGATTTCAACCGAATCACCTGAATACTTCACGGCATTTTCAAAGAGATTATTCAATATATTATATAAATGTGACCGGTCGGCTGACACCTCAACAGATTTATCAATATTGTTGCTGATTCTTACAGTCTTACCGGGAGGCAACACCGTCGCCGACGCCACGGTCTCAAACAGCTCATGCAGATTGACACATTGAATATTCAAGGGTATTTGCTCCACATTGTTGAAGGTTATGTCCCTCAGTTTCGAGAAATAGGCCGAAAGATTGTCAAGGGCATTTCTTGTTTCAGACAACAATTCTTTCTTTACATCCCTGTCCTCCATCATCCGTGGGTTCTCCAACCCTGACACACACATTTTTAGCGTGGAAATCGGTCGTTTAAGCTCATGAATCATCGTAGTGACAAAACTGTTGCGCATCCTGTCGAGCCGCGACAGCTTCAACACTGTGGAAAATTGCAAAACAAGACAGATGATGAGCATACACGACGCCAGCAGGGTTATGATAAGTGCCTGCCACATCTCCGGCAAAACATCGAAGGGATTGATCTGGCTTGTTATACATACGGTTTTCCCTTGCAACTCAGAATAAGGAATTGTCATTGTCAGGGCCGGCGAGAAAACTGAAATGTGGTCTGTTACCGTCGTATTCCATACCATACTGTCGGCTTCAATCAGTCGTATGCGGGCTTTTATTCCGGATTTATGCAAAATTGAGTCAATGCCTTCCACGGCAAACGGGCATTTTCTTTCAATCTGGACATTACTTGTGGCAAGCCACGCCTGACTTTCATCTCTGGCGCCCGATGCGTCGAAAACCATCGAATCAACCGGTGTCGCCATCTGAACCTGAGCAAGATCCATCGCCCGCTGTTTCTGCCCCTCGGAAAGAGGCGTTCCCGGTTCTAATCCGAGGAGTTCGTGGGCAGAAAAGAGATATGTATAAATTTTAGAAGTACGCGTCGTCTTTACCGTATCGCCATACTCCTGTTTCAAGGAAAATGTCGGGACAGAGAATACTTCGGCGTTGTTTCCATTTTGCTTCAAAGAATCAGCGCTTTTATCAGGTCTTTTTGCCCTGATTGCATTATAATCGTCCACACATGCCGTGATTCTTTCACTCAAATTCCTGTCATATTCCTTGAGCGAAAACTCATAGCGGCCATACAGCCAATACATCTGCATTCCGAGGAAAGCGATGATAGCAATGATTGTGATTATATAAAGAGTCTTTATCCGTTTTTCCATGATGCAAAATTAAACAATTTTAATTTGTCGGAGTGACTGTATATCAAGCCTTTTGCCTGACAGTAATAATTTAGTAACAATTCCATAATGTTTGAGTAATAATTATTTTCAGCTCTAAGACCGGCTCACAAGTAACTTTGCAGCAAGAAAATCAATCAACAAAAGACAACAGACATGAAAAAATCTTTTTTATTTCTCACCATCGTTCTTACCATCTTGGCTACAGTATCAGGAAAAGTCGTGCGCCGTCAACTCAGCATCTTTCCAAACACTGTCCCCGAAACAGAAACACTTGCCAATGAGACAATGGAGTTTGTCTATGACTACCGCTGCTGCGTAGATACCACAGGCTTGCTTGACGACAACATATCAAGCGACAATATGCTCCTTCAGATAGGGCCGAACGGACTCTCGAAGTTCTCAAGCTACAAGAACCTCACTGTTGATTCCATTCTCATGCGCTCTACTTCCGAACAGATAGCCGACGCAGCAACGGAAGGAAAGCTCAGCAACGGTGAGTTCATGACCATCTACAAAAATTATCCGTCAGGAAAACTCACACACACTGAAAAAATATGTCAGGACTGGTTTCGCTACGACGAGGAGATGCCGAAGTTCGACTGGGTACTAACCGATTCGGTCACAACCGTACTCGGTTACGAATGCCGGAGCGCACGCTGCAAGTTCCGCGGACGCGAGTGGACTGTATTCTACACCGAGGATATTCCCCTGATGGACGGTCCTTGGAAACTCCACGGTCTTCCCGGTCTCATCATGAAGGCTTCGGATGAGAACGGACACTACTCTTTCGAGTGCATAGGTATCCGATCGAAAGCCGACCGCCCCATCACCATCTACAAAGTGCCCTTCAACAAAACAGACCGCAAGGGATATTATGACACCAAACATCGTTACGAAATAAATCCTTACGCCTATTATGAAGCGACGACAGGTGGTCATATCACAGTCACCGACATGGAAGGAAATCCATCACTCGACGCATACGACCCCATAGAACTGCCATACGATTACCTCGAACTTGACTGGAAGAAATGAACAGATACAGCTTTTTTATACTTTGCGTTTTCCTCGGTCTGCTGTCGGTTTCGGCAGCAGACCCGGGTGAACTGCGTGGAAAAGTCGTTAATGCCGACGCAGATGAACCGGTAACCGGATGTATTGTGAAATCCAAAGGTGCGTTTACCTCAACCGACAAAGAAGGCCGCTTCGTAATCACCCCCAAATCCGGTGCTGACTCCATATCTTTCCGCTTCATGGGCTACGAATCCTTGTCTCTACCCGTAACTGCCGACTTTTCTTGTGTACGTCTTAGTCCCAGAGCCACGCAACTGAACGACGTGATAGTCAAAGCTCCCGATATATATGCCAAAGGTGACACACTTGTGTTCAATGTGGCTAAATATGCAAATGCAAAGGACAATGCCATCATTGATGTCATCAAGCGACTGCCCGGTATAAAAGTGAAGGATGACGGCACTATAGAATATCAAGGAAAGCCAATCAATAAATTCTATCTCGATGGCAACGACTTCATAGGTGGCCAATACGGTCTTGCCACCAACAACATCTCGCATAAGGATGTTGCATCAGTCGAAGTGATGGAAAACCATCAGCCTGTCAAGGCTCTTGAAGGCATAGAGTTCCCGGAGGAGGCAGGCATCAATCTCAAACTGAAGGATGATGCCCGCAGCCGATGGGTAGGCGTTGCTCAGGCGGTGGCCGGAGTTCAGCCATTACTCTACGACGGTTCGCTGTTCACAATGCGCATGGCTTCAAAAATTCAGAATATGTTTACATTGAAAGCCGACAATACAGGATGGAATCCGGCAAATGAGATACGGGAGCATGATTTTGACGATATGTTCTCTTCGGACTATACCGCCTCCCTTTGGCCTGAGTACATTTCCGCCGACATTATCAACGCACCACTGACTGAGAAGCGCACCCGCGACAACCTGTCATGGCTGGCCAACGCGATAACGGCATGGAAAAAGAATGAGACTTCAATGCGCTTAAAACTCAATTATATGGGCGACCGCCTTGACTACAATTCCGGGATGACCACCGATTATTTCAGCTCGCAGATTCCTCAGTTCATCCAGAATAATGCACAGCGGACTCAGACACATGATATGTCGGCTCAGTTCTATAGCCAGACTAACAAGCGCGATTATTTCCTTAAGGAAAAATTTACGGTAGCGGGAATATGGGACAAGTCCAACTCGACAGTGACCGGGTCTTATGGCCTTGCCCAGCGTGTTGACCGAAAGAGTTTCTCTGCCTCAAACGACCTGAAACTTGTGAAGCGCAATGAGAAAAAACTCTTCACTCTTATATCGCGAAACACTTTCGGGCATAATCCGGACCTATTGACAGTGGCCGGTGACGAAGATGCTGTGCAGAGTCTTGGGACTACTGATTTCCGAAGCACCACGGAAACCAGATTCGGAAAGATGACACGTTTCTGGAAATATTATTTAACTGCCGGACTTGATCTTGACTGGCACCGTATGAACAGTTCTCTTGCCGGACTTGGCGAATTTGACAACAACGGAATCCATGAAGCATTTCTGTCTAATCTATATGCCACTCCACAGATTGATTACGAACGTAACGGCTGGCGCGCATCGCTTCGGATACCGCTGAAATGGCTGCATCACTCCGTGGCCGGCCGGCATGATTATGTCAATACATCACCGCGTCTATATGTCAGACGGCAACTGACTTCCAAATCAGACGTTTCCGGTTCGGTGGCCTATAGTCTCGGTTCTCCGCAGCCATATATGAATATCACTACCCCGGTGCTTTCCGACTACCGTAACCTCTTCATTGCGGATAACCCCGACAAATATTCACAGAAGATCGCGGCCACGCTCTCTTATCGTTATCGTAATCCGTTGAAGTCTCTGTTTTTCAACCTTTCGGCAACATATAACCACAGTCGTACATCAATAATGTCAAACCAGTTATTTATAGACGACTTCATAGTGTCGACCTATGCGCAACGTCTGAATAACAGCAATTCATGGTATGTCAACGGCGGTTTCAGCAAGGGACTTGGACACAGCAGGATAGTGGTAGGTTGCGATATCAATGCCTCTGTGTCGTCCGCTTCCTCCATGCGCGATTACGATGTGATACCATACCGCCAGATGACAGCCGGTGTAAAACCCTACTTCAAAGGAAGTCTGTTGAAATGGCTCTCGGCCAATTATGAAGCAGACTATGGATTCTCAGAGCTGAAAATCAACGGCGAAACTAATGACTATCATACCTTCAGGCAGAATATTTTTACAACTATAATCCCCAGCGATATTGTGCAGTTTACCATAGGAGCCGAGCATTTTCTGACCCGTTTCCCCGAAGGGAACACTGCAAATCTCCTACTCCTTGACGCCTCAGCCGTATGGCGTCTTAACAACAAAGTACGGCTATCGCTTACAGCCGACAACCTGCTCAACCAGCGCAGCTACGAATATGTAAACTACGGTACACTATCCCGTTCCGAACACCACTTCCTGATACGCCGGCGCAGCATCCTCGCCTCTGTCCAATACCGCTTCTGACAAGTCAAGTCCCCGACATCACTGCCGAGGACTTGACTGTCAGTATGATTAAGCTGTTTTTATTTCAGAATACCTGATGACGCACCTGCCTGTCTGGTTATATCATCGCCTTGTTTCACTTTCTTACCAAAACCGAGTGTATATGTTACTGAAAGCTGAACAAACGCATGACCTGACACATTGCTGATCCATTTATTGACAGAATAATTCTCGCTGCGCATCGTTTCGTATGATGATCTCCAGTTCCACCTTTGAAGATTCTGAGCTGTCAGCCGAATATTCCACGACGCATTGCTCCATCCAGCCTGCAAGACAAAGGCATCCTTGTTTTTTGTCCATATCCCTGACATGGAATTATAATTGTCGGTTGCATTTTCCGAATTATATGATATGGCAAAATTAAAATTGCCCAGATAATATAGCGCCTGTAGATAGAAGCTGACACAGGAGTGGTTTATGCTGTATGGCAATCCATTGTGGACATAAAGCTGAGCCAGTTGCCCTGACAGATAGAGCTTGCCATCAAGAAAATTGGAAGAAGCATTTATCCCGTAGTTGTAATGACCGAACTTGCCTACAGGCTGTTGAATCGTTCTGACTATACCTTCCGAAGTCGCCTCATAGACAAACGCCGCCCGGTTACCCACAAGCCATGAATTAGCGAAAACGGTCATGTTGAATCTGTTTGATGGAATGAATGTGTAGTTGATGCCTATATCATAACTTCTGTGAGACTTCAATAGCGGATTGCCCGTATGCCAGAGAAATGGAGACACCTGAATGATATTGTCGCTTTTATAGTTGGATGAGGGTGGCCATACTGAATAATGGAACACCGCACCAAATGAGTTCTTTCTGTCAGGCACAAATCTGAATGAGGCATCGATATATGGATAGTCTGAGATTGCCTTGTTGTCATTAAGGTCTGTTGCCAGCCAGTTCCACCCGAAGCCTAAAGATGTGGAGACTTTCTTCTCGGCAAAACTATAGGTAGCGCCAATCTGTCCGAATTTAGTTGTTGAATTGTCAAGAGCATTGACCGAACCTGAATAGTCGGTGCGGTTATGTTCATATAGTCCTCTGATATGTGTCATTATAGAATGTTTCTCACCGAAGGTCTGACTGTAATTCAATCCAATGTTTCCCTTATGGGTATTATCTCCAGCATTGTTATATATTGAAGCGATATCAGTCTCTGAATATTGTGAGCTTTGATTGGTGTGGGAATATGAATAACCAAGTGACGCTGTAAGAGAATTATCCTCAGGGAGACTGAAAAAATAATATCCATTGTAATTAAGATATTTTGCTTTTGAGTCTGCAATGGATTCATAATATGACCGGCCTAAAAGATTGTCTGTATATTTTACCTCTCCTGTATTGTAGTCATGTGGTGTGGCGTCAAGTCCAATGGAAATCTGACTGTTGGCCGTAATCTTATCTCCTGAGTACAAGGCTCTGAAACTTGTCTCATAATTACGTCTGCGGTATCTGGAGGTCTCCGTCCGAGACTCACGCTGAAAACTTTTTATTTCGCCGTCATCCTGAGGCAGCCGGAACGTCTCGGTCTGATCCACTCCGAAATGGTTGTTAGACATATAATAACCATAGCACATTATATCGTATGTCATCTTGTTTTTCACAAATCGGACATTGCCTTGCAGAAATCCGGAATTTGCAATGAAATTCTCTGTCCCCAAAGCTTTCACATATCCGCCATATTCATATTGTGTCATTCTGAAATTGATGACGTATCTATTACCCTGAAATCTTGGATCTGATGGATATTCGAGGTATTCCACGCATCTGACATCCGACATTCTCATCATTTTAAGATCATTCTCCGATGCCGGAACATAGTCTATGTAGATAGCTACCGGCTGATTGGAGGCTGTAGTTAAAACGGATGAACCTAACTTTACATTAAGTTGAGGAATTGCCATCCTGACAAGCAAATCAGTCGCGGTCTGGGAAGCGTCCTTCTGTCGTTGGGTAGGTCTGTAGATACTTTTATCAGACAATAACAAGGCATTATCTCCTTCTACTTTAACGGCTTGCAGATTGATAGGCAACTCCTTCATTAGAATTGTGCCCATATCAAACGTACTGGACTCTTTATAGGTCGTTTCATAACCGAGGCATGACAATTTGCCGACTACTCCTTGTTTGTCACAAGGTATCGAGAATCTTCCTGCCTCATCGGTTATGCCGTATGTGATGACAGTCGAATCTTTGGGCGCCAGCAGCATCACTGTCGCCGCAACCACAGGCTCGTTGTCGCTACCGATGGCTCGGCCCGTATAACAGAATTTTCCATGTTGCAGTGCCTCGATATAGTAATTATGGTCTTTTTTGATAATTGATATTGGATTAAGTCCAATTGTCAGACGCAAGGCTTCATAGGCATCATCAGTATGTATTCTTGCTGACGTTTTGTAGTTATCGAGTTCCTTGTATATAAATGTGATATTTACATCGGGATGGTCTTTGCAGATTCTGATGATAGCTTCTGATATGGGCGTGTTGTCAAATGAATAGTCGTATTCGTATGCACCGGCTGAAATGCAGGTCATCGCAACCATTATCAGGGTCAGGATAGTTTTCTTGCTGCGCAAGCGATAGGTCGATAACATTTTCAGTCGATGTTTAGGATATTTCCGTTTTGCCTGATACTAATCTGCTCAAATGTGTTGAGTTGCCCAACAACCTCGTCAAGCGTCAACGACGGATCGAGTTTGTAGTAAAGATGCAGTGATGCCGCTTCCTTGTTGTTGAACCTGACCTCTACACCGTATGTGTCGGCGACCTCTTTCATTATCTTTTCAAGAGGCTCATTCTCAAACAATACAGGAGTCAGACTAACTTTTACAGTATCGCTATATACGGTAATGCTATCTGTTGAAACGGCAACAACTGATGGCGCTACAGCCCCATCCTCAGCGGTCGATTGCGGTTTATGGCCGGTCACAGCCACAGTGACAACAAATCCCGCTGCAACGGCAATGATTGATGAGCCTATTATGGCTGCGATTGAGGCTGCGCGACTGCCGCGCCATAAGAATGAACGACGCGGGCTGACAGCATGTTTCGCCGAAAAGGTCTCCCATTCGGCATCGACATCTATCTCTCTTCCGGCTTCTATCGCAGAATCGGTTTTGCAAAGAAGATTGTAAATCTCTCTGGTTTCCGAATCCGACAGTATTTCAGTCAGCTGCTCCGGCGTATAATTTTCCGGGTGCTCTATAATATCAAGCACCACATCATATTTAGACTCATACTTCTCCATTTTCATTGAGTTTTTTGCGGATGATTGTAATTGCATGACTCAGATGACGATACACGGCAGTCTCGCTTATGCCCATTACTGCTGCGACTCTGGCAAAGGGCAAACCGTCGGAGAACCGCAGTTCCATCACCCATCGTGCCTGAGGAGAGATTTCAGACTTGATCAGACCGTAAATCCGGGCAATTGTTTCATCATCAGGCCAATCCTCGGTGTCATATTCATCATTGTCAAGGAAATAACGGTTAGCTATGCGCTGATGAATCTCACAGTCCCGGATATGGTTAATACAGCGGTTGCGGATTGCCCGCAAAAGATAGGGACGCGATAAAACGTGTCCGCCGGGTCGTGAGTCGAGTAGCGAGACAAACACATCGTGTACGATGTCGCGCGCAAAATCATCGTCGTGCAGAAGTGCCACGGCCATCCTGTACATCTGCGCATAATGTGCTTTGAAAAGCTGCTCTATGTCGTTTCTGTTCGTCATACATTAATAAGACACACAACATCCGCAAAACTCAACCCTGAAAAAGAAAAATTTTTGAGAAAATCACATATCTGTCTGTAAAGTTACTGAAAACAATCCGATTACACATTAAAATATTCGCCTCATGTCAATATAATACCATACACCCCTGACAGCACGGAGCAAATTTTACCGATATTACATCAAACAATAAAAAATCAGCCATTCAGTTTCAATAAGAAACCGAGTGGCTGATCGTCTTGATATACTCACAGTAAATCCTAAAATCGACTGTGTGAGACTATAATATTGACAGTCAGTTTATATCGTTTCTAATTTTCGGCAGGAAACAGGTTGCAGAATCCCTGCTTGTTGAACTGATAGTACATTTCTATGCGTTCCGGTGTGTCGTTTTCAAGCAGAAGAAGCAGTTCCTTCGCAAATTCAAGGGCAGCAGAACCATTGGCCGTCACTATCATCTTGTCGCTGACAGCCTGAGCATGGACATATCCGGCTGTATTAGTATAATTTTCACCGCCCCACAGTTTCAATTGTTCCGGTCCGTTGCCGGTGTGTGTGACCGCGTTAAGAAAACCGTGTTTTGCCATAAAGGAAGCAGCATTGCAGATTGCACCTACAACCTTACCTCTCTCAATGGCTTGTCTGACAATCGCCACAACCTTATCCGCGACAGGCGTACTCCAACCGAAGCCACCAATCAATACCAATGCCGCATAATCGTCAGGCATCGTCTCAAATGAATAGTCGGCCATCGTGCGGAAACCGCCTATTGACTTGACCGGCTCCAAAGTCGGAGCTAAAACCTTATTGACGTATTTCGGATTTTCTTTAAGCGCGAACTCATCGGAAGCTATGGCCTGTGAAAGATATACAGCCTCATGTGCCGCATAGTCCGGCAAAAGAACATATAGAATCTCGTTGCTCATCTTTAGTTATATTTATTTTTTCCAGAATGTAGGGGTGAAGAGAATCAGAACAGTGAACAGTTCAAGACGACCGATCATCATAATTATGGCCAATAACCATTTACCAACGTCAGGGACAAGGGCATACGAACCTCCATAGCCTGTGACACCCGCCCCAAGACCGGTATTGCTTATGCAGGAGAATGCCGAGAAAAACGAATCGACCAACGGAAGTCCCAAAGCAGTGAGAATGATGCCTCCCGCCATGATAATCATGACATACAGACAAAGAAAGGCAATAACCTTCGACACTGTCTCATGTGGAATCACACGCCGGTTGACACGGACTGTAAAGATGTTGTTCGGATAAACGCACCTTACAATCTCGTTACGGCAGTTTTTCAATAGATAAATAAGACGGTCAATCTTCGCGCCTCCACTGGTAGAGCCAGCACACGCTCCAAAAAACATCAGGGCAAATACAAGCGACAGCGTGAACGTACCCCAGTTCGAGAAGTCGGAGACCTCATAGCCCGTCGACGTGATAGTCGACACTATCTGGAACAAGGGATCAAGCGTGACCGACTTTATGGAATAAGCCTGTCCGTGATAGAATATGGCGATGACAAACAGCACGTAGCACACAAAAATTATACCTACATAAGCTCTGAACACATCATTTTGCCATATCGGCTTGAAATCACCGTGAGCCGCACGGTAAAGCAACACGAAGCTCGTCCCGCCAAGGAACATGAACACTGTCACCACCGATTCTATATATATAGAATCCCATGCCTCGATACTTGCATCGGCCGTAGAGAATCCGCCGGTCGACATTGTGCTGAACGCATGACATATCGCTTCGAACGTATCCATCGGGCCTATTATAAGCAATATGAAAAGTACAAGGGTCAGCACAATATAGATGAGCCACAGTCCCTTGGCCGTCTGCGAGATACGGGGACGCAACTTGTCGTGTGTAATACCCGTCACCTCCGCGTTAAACATCTGCATGCCACCCGAATGATTGAGCATCGGGACTACAGCCAAGGTAAAAAGAATTATACCCATGCCGCCTATCCACTGCATCAGGCTACGCCACATGACAATACCGTGGCTGAGATGACTGATAGAGTCCATGACCGTCGCCCCGGTAGTGGTGAATCCTGACATAGCCTCAAAAAAGGCATCGGAGACCGACATCGGCTGCTTCTCCATGAATATGAATGGAATCATGCCGAAAATCGAAAAGAAAATCCATATCAGAGCCGTCAGCAGGAAACCCTCTCGTTTACCCATGCGGGGGTTACGCGGACGGATGCCGAAAGTCATTATAGTTCCGGCCACAATAGTGACCACCATTGTCAGCAGAAAACACATCCAGTCGGTTTCGTGATAGACAAGGGATGTGGCAAGCGGGACTGTCAGAAAAAGGCCCTCGATGATAAGAAGCAACCCGATGATACGGAGTATCACCGGGAAATTTATGACTGTAGGTCGGTAACGAAGAAAATTCATGTCATTTAAACAGTTTTTCGACCTTGTGGATGACACCGTTAAGCGTAAACACCACCACACTGTCGCCCGGCTCGATGACGGTGTTACCCGAAACAAGATAACCTTTACCATCCCTTATGAGACCTGCGATAGTCATGTCGCGCGACAGTTTCAGATCCTTTACAGGGCCTCGGGTGATTTTTGAGCCCTCACGAGCCACAATCTCTGCGACTTCGGCATCGGCCAGCGCAAGACATTTCGACGTGGAAGTATCACTGTCGAGAAGCATTTGGAATATTCGCGAAGAAGCAAGGAGCTTTTTATTGATGATTGTTCCGATATTCAATCCTTCTGCCTCAGAGATAAACTGCAAATTCTCCACCTCGGCGATTGTTTTGACCACTCCAAGCTCCTTGGCGGAAAGACAAGTGAGAATATTGGTCTCACTGCTGTCGGCAAGCGCGATAAAAGCATCCATATCGGTTATGCCGGCATCAAGAAGAGCATCGGTGTCACGTGCATCGGCATTGATGATTGTCGCGTCAGGACATTTTTCCGACAACACAAGACAACGGTCGCGGTCCATATCCATGATTTTGAAGTTGAACTCATCGCCGGCCATCGCACACAGCCTTATCGCAATACGGCTGCCTCCCATGATGAGCACATCGCGTATCTTGCGCTGAGTCTTGCCACAGAGCGCGACGAGCGAATCGACATGCTCACGCGTAGTCATGAAGTAGACAATATCATTTACTTCCAGACGGTCATGACCGCCGGGAATAATCGTCTCATGATTGCGTTTGATCGCAGCCACGTGAAAACTGTGTTCGGTCATTCCCAGCTCTTTGAGCTGCATTCCCTTCAGCGGAGCATTGTCTCTCAGTTTGACCCCGACGAGAATCAGCTCCCCGTTGTGAAGCTCAAACCAGTGTCTGACCCAGTTGTGACGCAAAGCCTGAATAATCTCAATTGCGGCGAGATACTCGGGATAGATCATGTCATCAGCCCCGATATGGACGAAGAAATCATGATTAGCCGGATCTTTAAACTCGTAATTATCAATCCGGGCCACAGTCTTGGACGCTCCAAGGCTTTTTGCTATGGCACACGCAATGATGTTGCGTGTCTCAAACGGAGTGACCGCGATAAAAAGATCGCAATCCTCAACACCGGCCTGACGAAGAGTTGAAAAGGAAGTCGGAGAGCCTTTGAAGGTAAGGAGATTATAGTTTGAATCAAGCATGGAAAGCTTTTCACCGTCACTGTCGACTACGGTGATATCCTGCTCTTCGTTTGACAGAAGCTTGGCAAGGTGAGTACCGACCTCTCCCGACCCGGCAATAACTATTTTCATCTGTAATATCAGCCTTTAACAGGATTAGCAATCTTGGCAATGGCCTCGTAGATACCCTCTTCGTCAAAGCCGCAAAGATGTTTAAGCTCTGCCGGTTTGCCCTGAGGAATAAAACGGTCAGGAACTCCAAGACGATGCACCGCCACATCAGAACCGGCCTCAGAAAGCGCTTCGAGCACTGCCGAACCCATTCCTCCGTCAACCACACCGTCTTCGACTGTGATGACAGGAACGTTCATCGCGACGATACGATCAATGATTTCCTTATCCATAGGCTTAAGGAATATCATATCATAGTGGGCAATGGAGATGCCGAATTCCTTTTCCGCACGGTCGATCGCCTTTCGTGCCTCCGAAGCTACCGGTCCGATGGTAAGCACCACCATGTCGCTGCCGTCCTTGAGCAGTTCGCCCTTGCCGACAGGCAATTTGTGCATCTCTTCCGACAATTCCGAGTCTCCGTTTCCTCGCGGATAGCGGATTGCAAACGGACCGTCGAAACTTTCAGCGGTAAGCATAAGATGACGGAGCATGTCGAGATTCCTCGGCGATGCGACTGTCATGCCGGGAATCGAGCGGAGATAAGCCATGTCGAACACACCGTGGTGTGTAGCGCCGTCCTCCCCGACAAGACCGGCTCTGTCAAGACAGAAAGTGACAGGCAAGCCCTCAATCGCCACATCATGTATGATATGGCTGTAGGCTCTCTGAAGGAACGATGAATAGATGGCTACAAATGGTTTCATACCCTCTTTTGCCATTCCTCCTGCAAATGTCACAGCATGTCCCTCGGAAATGCCGACATCGAAAGTCCGTGACGGGAAAGCCTTTTCAAGCTTGTTCATTGAAGTGCCCGACGGCATGGCTGCCGTCACCCCCACTATTTTAGGATTACGCTCGGCGAGCGCGACAAGCGTTTCGCCGAACACGTCCTGATATTTTGGAGCCTTCTTCACGCTGTCTTTTATAATCTTGCCGGTTTTCGCGTCAAAGCGCCCCGGAGCATGCCAGCGTGCAGGATCTTTCTCAGCCGGTTCGTAACCTTTGCCTTTTATCGTACGGAGATGAAGGATACGCGGACCGCTGAAATCCTTTATTTCATTCAGCACATTGATGATAGTCGGCAAATCATGTCCGTCGAAAGGTCCGAAATACCTGATATTCAGGCCTTCAAAAATATTTTGCTCCTTGGTTATAAGTGACTTCAGGCTATTGTTGAAGCGCATGATCATCCCTTTGCCCTTGTTGGTTACAAGATGGTTCTTGCGCAGAAACCTCGCAAACTTATATCTGAGATTATTGTAGGCTTTCGATGTTGTGAGATGGGCGAGATAGGAATTGAGAGAGCCGACATTGCGGTCAATCGACATATCATTATCATTAAGAATGATAAGAAGATTCGAATTGGCATTGGCAGCGTTGTTAAGCCCCTCGAACGCGAGACCGCCACTGATGGAGGCATCGCCTATAACCGCTACGACATTGCGGAGCGGGGTTTCGTTTTGCAACGAACTTGCCACAGTCATGCCAAGAGCTGCCGAAATGGAGTTCGAGGCATGGCCTGCAGTAAATGTATCATATTCGCTTTCCTTTGGCGAAGGGAAGCCGCTTAGACCGCCAAGCGTGCGATTGGTACTGAAACGCTCGCGACGCCCGGTCAGTATTTTGTGGCCGTAAGCCTGATGTCCGACATCCCATACGATGCGGTCGTAGGGGGTGTTGAACACATAGTGCAAGGCAACTGTAAGCTCTACCGCCCCCATACTCGATGCAAAGTGCCCCGGATGGGTTGAGAGCGAGTTGATCAGAAACGAACGCAACTCGCTACACACTTTCGGCAGCTCCTGCACCGGGAGTTTGCGCAGGTCGGCCGGAGAGTCGATCTGCGACAGGAGAGGATATTTATCGTCCTTCGTTTCTTTTTCCATTCTTAATATATTTCTTATAGAGAGGAACCCACACAATGATACCGGAAGCGGTTATGATAAATATGGTCCAGAGAGTGAACGGCCGCGATGCTATGACAAGATAACACAGAAAAAGCCATAGCACCGCTATAAAGCCGAATCGTATTTTTGTCGACGTATCCATTAACGGCGGATTATCAATAGCCGGTATAACTGTGAGGTGAAATAGTCTTCAGTTCGGCTTTCACTTCAGCGGAAACATTGAGCGTATCAATAAATTCGGCGATACTCTCGGCAGTCACAGCCTCGTTTTTACGGGTGAGAGCCTTGAGTGTCTCGTAGGGCTTCGGATAACCCTCGCGACGAAGCACTGTCTGGATAGCCTCTGCCACGACACTCCATGTGTTGTCGAGATCAGCGTCTATCGCCGCACGGTTGAGAAGAAGTTTCCCAAGTCCCTTCATAGTCGAAGCAACAGCGATAAGCGTATGAGCAAGAGGCACACCGATATTGCGCAGGACGGTTGAATCGGTGAGGTCTCTTTGCAGACGAGAGACAGGCAGCTTGCTCGCGAGATGTCCGAAAACAGCGTTCGCGATGCCGATGTTGCCTTCCGAATTTTCAAAGTCAATCGGATTTACTTTGTGGGGCATAGCCGACGAACCGACCTCTCCTGCCTTGATCTTCTGTTTGAAATACTCCATGGAGATATACATCCACATGTCGCGGTCAAGGTCGAGAATTATGTTATTGATACGTGCGAACGCATCGAAAAGAGCCGCAAGATTATCATAGTTTGAAATCTGTGTCGTATACTCTTCTCTGACGATGCCTAACTTCTCCGAAAGGAACTTAGCACCAAACTCGCGCCAATCAAAATCTGGGAAGGCACAAAGATGAGCATTGAAATTACCTGTCGCACCACCGAACTTACCTGAAATCTCGACAGCATCAAGAATTGCAAGCTGACGGCGGAGACGGTAGCTGAACACACGGATTTCTTTGCCGAGACGGGTGGGCGATGCCGGCTGGCCGTGAGTCTTGGCAAGCATAGGTATGTCATACCATTCGTCGGCACGGGCCTCAAGATGCTCGATCATTTCTACGATACGCGGACGATAGACATTTTTGATGGCATCGGCTATCGACATCGGGACGGAAGTGTTGTTTATGTCTTGCGATGTAAGGCCGAAATGGATATATTCTTTATATTTTTCTATGCCCAAGAGATCAAAGCGTTCCTTGATGAAATACTCAACAGCCTTGACATCATGATTGGTCACACTTTCAATCTCCTTGACTCTGGCGGCATCCTCCACGGAGAATTGGCCGTAGATATCGCGTAACTTACCGAATAGCTCGACAGGGAAATCAGCAAGAGCCGGCAGGGGCAATTCACAAAGAGCGATAAAATACTCGACCTCTACCTTTACACGGTAGCGGATAAGAGCAAATTCTGAAAAATATTCATCCAGATTCTCACATTTTCCGCGATAGCGGCCGTCGACCGGTGATATTGCTGTCAGTTCAGTAAGTTTCATGTCAATCTCTTTGATTGGTTTAATAACTCTAAAAAATATAAACGGTATAAAAACTCATAAGTAGCCCGTCAAGATTAGGTTTCAAGTGCTACCATGTTAATTTAAGTATTGCAAAATTACAAAAAAACGGTCATATAACCTTACGTCCCGCTGAAAATTCAATCGCAAAGCACTATATTGACATAATTGCATAAAAAAAGCCGAAGCCTGAGACGCTATCTGCATCTCAGGCTTCGGTCGTTTAGAAGGGGCGGTTATCTACTTTCCCACTTTCGCAGTATCATCGACGTGGTGAGGTTTAACTTCTCTGTTCGGAATGGGAAGAGGTGGAGCCCTCACGCTATGGCCACCTTAGTGTCTTCGGTCAGGAACGGTGTCCTGCCTTGTAAGGTTAGAAAGAGGCGTGGAAGCGAAGTGAAGCCACATGAGCAAACTTCTATTGAACCGGCCACCGAACGATTCCCGAGGCCTTGTTACGTTTGCCAGCGGATGTACGATTCAGCGACTGAAACTGTCCTTCCATCAATGGGAAGGCTATTTTTTGGGATTGCTCCCAAGAAAGGGTTTGGGCGATTAGTACCGCTCGGCTGTGTACGTTACCGTACCTGCACCTGCGGCCTATCTACGTCTTAGTCTTAAACGGCCCTTGTGTGGAGATCTTATCTTGAGGGGGGCTTCGTGCTTAGATGCTTTCAGCACTTATCCTTACCCGACGCGGCTACCCGGCGGTGCTCCTGGCGGAACAACCGGTAAACCGGAGGTCGGTCCAACACGGTCCTCTCGTACTAGTGTCGGGGCCTCGCAAATCTCCCGCGCCCACAACAGATAGAGACCGAACTGTCTCACGACGTTCTGAACCCAGCTCGCGTGCCACTTTAATAGGCGAACAGCCTAACCCTTGGGACCTTCTCCAGCCCCGGGATGTGACGAGCCGACATCGAGGTGCCAAACCACTCCGTCGATATGAGCTCTTGGGAGGGATCAGCCTGTTATCCCCGGAGTACCTTTTATCCTTTGAGCGATGGCCCTTCCATACGGAACCACCGGATCACTATGCTCTAGTTTCCTACCTGTTCGACTTGTCTGTCTCTCAGTCAAGCGCGCTTGTGCCATTACACTCTGCGGCCGGTTACCAATCGGCCTGAGCGCACCTTTAGAAGCCTCCGTTACGCTTTTGGAGGCGACCACCCCAGTCAAACTACCCACCAAGCAGTGTCCTCGCCAACGCGAGTTAGAGACCAAATGTGCAAAGGTCAGTATTTCAACGCCGACTCCACGGTGACTGGCGTCACCGCTTCGATGTCTCCTGACTATCCTACACATCGCACACCCGGTCACAGTGCTAAGCTGCAGTAAAGGTTCACGGGGTCTTTTCGTCCCGTTGCGGGTAATCGGCATCTTCACCGATACTACAATTTCACCGAGCTCACGGTTGAGACAGTGTCCGGATCATTACACCATTCGTGCAGGTCGGAACTTACCCGACAAGGAATTTCGCTACCTTAGGACCGTTATAGTTACGGCCGCCGTTTACCGGGGCTTCAATTCAATGCTTCCCTTGCGGTGACATCTCCTCTTAACCTTCCGGCACCGGGCAGGTGTCAGGCTGTATTCTTCATCTTTCAATTTAGCACAGCCCTGTGTTTTTGTTAAACAGTTGCCTGGACCTATTCTCTGCGCCCTCCCCGGAGGGAGGGACCCCTTATCCCGAAGTTACGGGGTCAGTTTGCCTAGTTCCTTAACCGTGAATCTCTCGAGCGCCTTGGTATGTTCTACCCGACCACCTGTGTCGGTTTGGGGTACGGGTCCTGCATGGATTAAGTTTAGCGGATTTTCTCGGGAGCATGGTTACCTCCGCTGTCGGATTGCCTCGGGGGCTCTCCGTACTGTCCCGTTTCAGCACGCCCGGCGGATTTGCCTGCCGGGAGTATACCTACGCGGTTCAACGTGCTATTCCGTCAGCACGCGGGAGTGTCACTTCTCCGTCTCCACATCACTCCATACAGGAGTAACGGAATGTTGACCGTTTCTTCCATCGGGTCCGCCTTGCGGCTGCCCCTTAGGTCCCGACTGACTCTGATCCGATTAGCGTTGATCAGAAACCCTTGGTCTTGCGGCGAGGGGGTTTCCCGCCCCCTTTGTCGTTACTTATACCTACATTTGCTTTTCCGGCTCCTCCAGCGCGGCTCGCGCCACGCCTTCACAGGTTACCGGAATGCTCCCCTACCAATCATGCATTACGCATGATTCCACGTCTTCGGCACCGGACTTATGCCCGATTATTATCCATGCGGGATCACTCGACTAGTGAGCTGTTACGCACTCTTTAAATGAATGGCTGCTTCCAAGCCAACATCCTAGCTGTCCTTGCAATCCCACCTCGTTATTGTCTTCAACTTAGCCCGGATTTGGGGGCCTTGGACGGTGGTCTGAGTTGTTCCTCTCTCGGACGCGGACCTTAGCACCCGCGCCCTCACTCCCGGGGACCGTGCCGTGGCATTCGGAGTTTGTCAGGACTTGATAGGCGGTGAAGCCCTCGCATCCTATCAGTCGCTCTACCTCCACGGTACTGCGCCCGAGGCTGCACCTAAATGCATTTCGGGGAGTACGAGCTATCTCCAAGTTTGATTGGCCTTTCACTCCTACCCTCAGGTCATCCGAAAGCTTTTCAACGCTTACCGGTTCGGTCCTCCAGTGGGTGTTACCCCACCTTCAACCTGCCCAAGGGTAGATCACTTGGTTTCGCGTCTACCGCCGCTGACTACAGGCGCCTTGTTCAGACTCGCTTTCGCTTCGGCTCCGCACCTGAAGTGCTTAGCCTCGCCAACGACGGTAACTCGTAGGTTCATTATGCAAAAGGCACGCCGTCACTGCACTAAACAGCTCCGACCGCTTGTAGGCACATGATTTCAGGGTCTGTTTCACTCCTCTGTTCGAGGTTCTTTTCACCTTTCCCTCACGGTACTGGTTCGCTATCGGTCTCTCGGTAGTATTTAGCCTTACGGGATGGTCCCCGCGGATTCGGCCAGGATTCCTCGTGTCCCGGCTTACTCAGGTGCCGTCTCTGTCAGCCTTTGCATTTCGCCTACGGGGCTCTCACCCGCTGCGGCCCTCCTTTCCAGAAGGTTCGGCTATGCGCCCGCTGTCCATTCGTCGACGGTCCTACAACCCCGGTCCGCGCCGAAACGCGGCCGGTTTGGGCTCTTGCGCGTTCGCTCGCCACTACTTGCGCAATCATTGGTTTATTTTCTCTTCCTCCGGGTACTGAGATGTTTCAGTTCCCCGGGTTTGCCCCTCCTATATGGGAGGTACCGGCCGGAAGCCGGTGGGTTGCCCCATTCGGACATCTGCGGATCAAGGGATATTTGCTCCTACCCGCAGCTTTTCGCAGCTTATCACGTCCTTCGTCGCCTCCGAGAGCCTAGGCATCCTTCATGTGCCCTTCTCTCCTTTCTTTATGACCTTAGTATTTTTCAATCGGTTCGAACATCACTCGGCTCGCTCTCTGAAATCGTCCTGTTGTTGTGACTCGATTCAAAGAAACAGAGTTGCCTCGTGTTTCGCTTGATTTGATTTACTCGTTGTGTTTGCTTCGATTATGCAAGCTCCATATTTTTTCAATGGAGTCTCGCGTATCTTCGCTTCCAGTATGTCAATGTCCTCTTTCTTGTGTGGAGAATAACGGATTCGAACCGTTGACCCCCTGCTTGCAAAGCAGGTGCTCTAGCCAGCTGAGCTAATCCCCCGTATCCGTGGAGTCCCCTGAGGGCCATCCGCGGGATCTTCAATAGAACCCTTGAAAGCAGTACCGTCAACGTCCGAAGACCCTGCATGCGACAGTCGCGACGGCCATCTCGGTACGGAACGCCATAGGCTTTTCCGCTCCAGAAAGGAGGTGTTCCAGCCGCACCTTCCGGTACGGCTACCTTGTTACGACTTAGCCCCAGTCACCGGTTTTACCTTAGGGCGCTCCTTGCGGTTGCACACTTCAGGCACTCCCGGCTTCCATGGCTTGACGGGCGGTGTGTACAAGGCCCGGGAACGTATTCACCGCGCCGTGGCTGATGCGCGATTACTAGCGAATCCAGCTTCATGGAGTCGGGTTGCAGACTCCAATCCGAACTGAGACAGGCTTTGAAGTTCCGCTCTGCGTCGCCGCATCGCTTCTCTCTGTACCTGCCATTGTAACACGTGTGTCGCCCCGGACGTAAGGGCCGTGCTGATTTGACGTCATCCCCGCCTTCCTCACAGCTTGCGCCGGCAGTCTCGCCAGAGTCCCCAACTTTACTTGCTGGTAACTGGCGATGGGGGTTGCGCTCGTTATGGCACTTAAGCCGACACCTCACGGCACGAGCTGACGACAACCATGCAGCACCTCGACGGATGTCCCGTAGGACTGCCTCCTTTCAGAAACATCCATCCGTCGTTTGAGCCCGGGTAAGGTTCCTCGCGTATCATCGAATTAAACCACATGTTCCTCCGCTTGTGCGGGCCCCCGTCAATTCCTTTGAGTTTCACCGTTGCCGGCGTACTCCCCAGGTGGAATACTTAACGCTTTCGCTGTACCACCCAGGCATCATTCTGCCCGGACAGTTAGTATTCATCGTTTACTGCGTGGACTACCAGGGTATCTAATCCTGTTCGATACCCACGCTTTCGTGCATGAGCGTCAGTTGAGCGCCGGTATGCTGCCTTCGCAATCGGAGTTCTGCGTGATATCTATGCATTTCACCGCTACACCACGCATTCCGCATACTTCTCGCTCACTCAAGAACGCCAGTTTCAACGGCACGACGGGGTTGAGCCCCGAAATTTTACCGCTGACTTGACATTCCGCCTGCGCACCCTTTAAACCCAATAAATCCGGATAACGCTCGCATCCTCCGTATTACCGCGGCTGCTGGCACGGAGTTAGCCGATGCTTTTTCTTCAGGTACTCGCAAAGCGCCACACGTGGCGCCCTTTGCTCCCTGACAAAAGAGGTTTACAATCCATAGGACCGTCATCCCTCACGCGACTTGGCTGGTTCAGCCCTGCGGCCATTGACCAATATTCCTCACTGCTGCCTCCCGTAGGAGTCTGGTCCGTGTCTCAGTACCAGTGTGGGGGACCTTCCTCTCAGAACCCCTACGCATCGTCGCCTTGGTGGGCCGTTACCCCGCCAACAAGCTAATGCGACGCATGACCATCCGTAGCCGGAATCGCTTCCTTTAAACCCACAGAGATGCCTCCATGGGTTGTTACGCGGTATTAGACGGAATTTCTTCCGCTTATCCCCCTGCTACGGGCAGGTTTCATACGTGTTACTCACCCGTGCGCCGGTCGCCGGCGGGAGTATTGCTACTCCCCCGCTGCCCCTCGACTTGCATGTGTTAAGCCTGTCGCTAGCGTTCATCCTGAGCCAGGATCAAACTCTTCGTTGTTGTCTATCTTTTCTTTTTCTTTTCTATTTCATAATAGAGCAGGAAAGCAGGAAAGACCGTCTGTTCTGTTCTTTATTTTGCCTTCACAGAAAAACCTTCGAGAGTCGCCCCGTCCGGGATGTCCGTTCGTTATATCTATTGCGATTGTCGGTAGAATTGACAGAGTCTTTTGTTTTTATTGACTCTTGTACTACTTTCAATGTCTATTGTAATTCTTTCAATGTGCTCTGTGCTTTCATCGCGCTTGCCTCATCAGGCGTTCAGCGGAAAAACTTTGCAAAGGTAAATCAAACTTTTGAAACCTGCAAATCTTTTCGAGATTTTAACATTTGTTTAACATTTCATCATCAAACAATTCAATGTCTTTCAGCGTTTCAATCTCTATCCCCTCGCCTCTGTGAGGTTTGCTTCTCAAAAGCGAGTGCAAAGGTAGACACTTTCTCCTTTACCTCCAAATTTTTCATGGTATTTTAACATAAATTTAACACTTAAAGGCATTTTTAGGCCATTTTGGCGCTTTTAGAGCACTTTTTTGCGTTCTCCGGACTTTAACACGACACTCTTAATTTCACCCGAAGGCATCACGATATCCGTGTAGCCACCATTTGGAGAAGCAACAAAAAGTTGTGAAATTTTTCCATTTTTCCATTCCATATCCACAATGAAACCTCCACGCGCCCTCAATCCGCTAACTTTTCCATTACGCCATTCCGAAGGCAGAGCCGGCAAAACAGTTATTGACTCAGGCGTAGATTGCATCAGCATCTCTGCCACACCGGCCGTTCCTCCGAAATTACCGTCAATCTGAAATGGGGCATGCGCGTCAAGAAGATTTGGATACGTACCTCCACCCGACCTTTTATCCGGACCTTTGTAATTATCGGGACTCACATACTTCAACAAACGGCGATACATCCTGTAGGCTCCCTCTCCGTCACGCAGACGAGAAAGAAGGTTCACACGCCAGCCGGTACTCCACCCGGTGGTATTGTCACCTTTTATATCTAATGTACGCGCCGACGCACGCGCGAGCTCAGGAGTGGAGTCTACTGAAATGTGTCTTCCCGGGAACAATCCATACAGATGAGACTGATGTCTGTGCTGCGGATCTTTATCATCCCAGTCATAATACCATTCCTGAAGATTACCTTTTTTCCCTATCTTATAAGGATAGAGCTTAGGCAACACACTGTCAACCTCGTTGCAAAAAACACTGTCGACTCCGAGTTCCGTGGCAGCGTCGCGTGCATCCGCCAGACACTGCCTGACCATAGCGAGATCAGCCGCACCTCCATAGAGGGTCGCTCCGACATAACCGTCAGGCGTGACATACTGATTTTCCGGCGAGGTCGCCGGCGAAGTGACGAGATAACCGTCTTTCCCGACAAGCCAGCCAAGACAAAAGTCAGCCGCACCTTTCAGCACAGGATAATACTCTTCAAGAAACGATTTGTCTCCGTTAAAAAGATAATGCTCCCAGATATGGCTCGCAAGCCACGCACCACCCATATTCCAATTAGCCCAAGTCGGATCGCCTCCGTTAAGCCCTACAGGATTGGTCATCGCCCAGATGTCGGAATTATGGCCAAGACACCAGCCACGATCCACACCATAGTAATGACGAGCCGTGGCCGCTCCGCCTTTAGAAAGATTTTTTATCCACGGGAGCAACGCTGTGGCATGGAGTTCGCCAAGTCCTGTCACCTCGGCCGGCCAATAATTCTCCTCTACATTTATATTAGTAGTATAGTTGCTGCTCCACGGTGGAAGAATATATTCGTTCCAAAGCCCCTGCAGATTTGCAGGCACAGCCGAAGTGCGCGAACAGGCTATCAGCAGATAGCGTCCATACTGGAAATAAAGCTCCTCAAGGTCAGGGTTGACTTCTTTAAGATCCGTGTAGCGTTTGAGCTGCACGTCGGTCGGAAGTACTGACACCGAATCAGCCGTAGCACCCAGATCAAGCGTGACACGATCGAACAGATTATGGTAATCTGCCAAATGGTCGGCGAGGAGACGGTCGAATCCCTTCACCTCGGCACGGCCGATGCGTTTCTCTGCAAGACCGATATAGTCGCGTCCTTCTTTCACCGGATCTCGGTCGAAACCGTTGAAGCTTGTCACATTCGTGACATACACCACTGCATCGCTGACATCCTTCAGGGTCAGACTGCCGTCAGGATTAGCAATAACACTACCGTTGGCCGGCACAGCCTTGACGATTGTACAGAAACGAGTGCCCCGCTCCGAATCATATTTCAGTTTTTCATCAAAAGAGGTATAACCCGGCAATGAGAGATAGGCGGCATGGCCGGTCGAACGGATTTCACCGCCATTCGATTTCACCTCATGAGGCAACTGCGAGTCGAGGCGCAGCGTAGCCGTCAGCGGACGCTCGCTTTTTATCCCGACCACGATAACCGAATCAGGAGCAGAAGCGAAATAGACACTCCCCTCCCCTTTGCCGTCGCGCTTGAAACCACGGAATGCTATCGCATCCGAAATATCGAGAAGCCTTATATAGTCACCAACGTTTCCTTCCTCGCCCGCATCGTATGAAATCGTCAGCGACCCGAGAGGCTGATAGTTTTCACTGTAATGGCCCTGCACCTTGCGCTGGAGCGAATCGGCCGCACGGTAGTCACCACGGTCAAGCGCCTCGCGTATCTGCGGGATAGCCTTATAGGCATCAGGTGTAACCACCCCCTTCTCAGGCTCGCCGGTCCACAATGTGATGTCGTTTAGCGACAGACGATCTTCCCCCACTCCACCATAGAGTATAGCACCGATATTTCCGTTGCCTATGACGAGAGTTTCCTCGAAAAACTCGGCAGGACGGTCGTAGTGCAGACGCAATGGCTTGTTGGCTTCTGTCGCATTGGCAGCCACAGCCACTGAGACCGCTGCTGCAAAAAGAGTAGTTTTCATGATAGGTTTAAAAGATGTGTGATATGAAAAACAAAACCCGGCAGACGCGCCACGCTTTTAATTCGTGCCGTGCCAGCCGGGCATATTATAAATTCATGTCGGTTTTATATTCGTCATTATGCCTACACGTTGAAGAGGAAGTGCATGATATCGCCGTCCTCGACCACGTAGTTCTTTCCCTCGATAGCCATCTTTCCGGCTTCGCGGACAGCGCTCTCGCTTCCGAGGGTCACGTAGTCGTCATACTTTATAACCTCCGCACGGATAAAGCCTTTCTCAAAATCCGTATGGATTACGCCGGCACACTGCGGAGCTTTACTACCCTTCATGAAAGTCCACGCGCGCACCTCGTCAGAGCCGGCGGTGAAGAATGTCTGAAGATTTAGCAGCGCGTATGCCGCACGGATCAGACGGGCCACGCCTGACTCCTCAAGCCCTATTTCAGCGAGAAACTCCTGACGCTCCTCAAAAGTGTCAAGTTCGGCAATCTCGCTTTCGGTCTGGGCGGCCACGATCAGTAGCTGCGCGTTCTCATCCTTGATAGCCTCGCGGACAGCCTCAACATATTTGTTACCTGTGACTGCCGATGCGTCGTCCACGTTGCAGACATACATCACCGGTTTGCTTGTCAACAGGCAGAGGTCGTGGGCGAATTTCTGCTCATCGACAGTCTCAAGCTCGACAGTGCGCGCGGGCTTGCCCTGCACAAGAGCATCCTGATACTTCTTCAGAACCTCATATTGCATCTTCGCCACCTTGTCGCCACCGGTCTGTGCCTGCTTCTGTGTCTTTGCGATGCGGCTCTCCACTGTTTCAAGGTCTTTGAGCTGAAGCTCGTAGTCAATTATCTCCTTGTCACGCACAGGATCGACAGTGTTGTGGACATGCGTCACATTGTCATCGTCGAAACAGCGCAACACGTGGAGTATCGCGTCTGTCTCGCGGATATTCGCAAGAAATTTGTTGCCAAGACCCTCACCCTTGCTCGCGCCTTGGACAAGACCGGCGATATCGACAATCTCGACGGTCGCAGGGACTATGCTGCGAGGCTGACACATCTCGACGAGCTTGTTGAGACGCGCATCGGGGACGGTAATCACGCCCACGTTAGGCTCGATGGTGCAGAACGGAAAGTTTGCCGACTGCGCCTTGGCGTTGGACAGACAGTTGAATAGCGTCGACTTGCCTACGTTAGGAAGGCCGACTATGCCGCATTGAAGTGCCATATTATGCTGTTGATGATATGATTGTTATTATTTCAAGTTTGAACTGCAAATTTACATAAAAAATTTCACTCGTCAAACTCTATGTCGGTTCTCCGCACGAAATCGAATTTCGGATGCGCGTGAATCATGACGAGTTCAGCCAAAGCGGCCGCCTCGTCTCCCTCAGCCTCATCTTCAACTCCACGTAAATCCACCACGGCATCCGCCCCGCCCCAGCGGGCGGTCACATCATCAATCACTCTTTCAAGCTTTGATACATCAGCCGGATCAAATGGATAGTATCGGCATCCCGAAGCCTGAGCCAGCGGCGTGCACCGCTTCGAATCAGAGTGGCAGAGCGCCACTGAGGCATCAACGCCTCTGAATATCCTGACAAGCATCCCGGCAAGCTCCGTCGGACCGCCAATCACCACCGCATTCAGCTTAGGAAACGAAAGAGTGAAGTCGCCCGGTTCGCGTTTAGCGCCCGCAGCATGGACCACCACCCGGCTTTTTGGCGCAAGTTTCCCGGCGCGATATTCCTCCATCCGTTTTTCAAGATAATTATCAGCCATACGTATCTCTGTTTTTCCTATTTATTTCGGTTATAATATCATTTCTATGTCACTTGTATTTCGGATTCAGCGCCGATTTAAAAAAATTTCTCAAACCTGAGCCCTTACGCTTCTCATATCCGGGAAACTTAGTGGCGACATATCTCTGATCGGGCTTCTCGACAGCACGAAGCCGGGCGTGGTCGATACTGTTGACCCTCCCGACAAGCTCGACAATCGCAGGCTGCAATTCCGGAGCATGGTCAGGAGAAACGATGGCCACCGCTTCCGCACGCCTGTCGCGCTTCTCGAATTTCTTTGCCTGCCCGACGCTCATATACTCTTTGTCGGTGATATACATTTCAGCATATGTGTCCACATCGAATTTCTCTCCTGCATGCAGGAATCTCGGCAGGTCGCGGCCTCTGCCCTTCGACTCGATGTTTATCGCCAGCCCTGCGATGTTGTCGGCGAGAATAAGACCGCTGTTCACTTCCGCAAACCTGTATTTCAGTGTGAATCTCGAAAAATCAACCTTTCCGCGAAGATACACCGCCAGACTCTTGGCCCAGCCATGACCGGTCGTGTCGGCAAGCACATCTACATCCAGACTGACATTCTCGCCATCCTTCCGCCATATCGACGCAGGGCCATATTTACCCGCAACCGTATCGCAGGCAGCTTCGTCAAACCCTTGAAGGCGCGCCGGGAGCTCGGCTCGGTCAATGACACCGACCCAGTCCGACCACGAGAAATGCTGACCGAAATAATTGCTTACACTGTCAAGACCCTCGTCGTTCGAAAAATGATAATATGACTTCGAGGCAAGCACGCGCGGAGTCGTCCACCCGTAATAGCCCTTTGTCTTCCTTGCAGGAATCATGAAATCGACCATCTTTTCCCGGAAAAGGAACACGGTGTCGGCATATGTCGTAAGCATCGAATATTCCCTCACATACCCTTTCATATAAAGCACCTGACGCTTTTTAGGCCCGACCACAACTTCAGGCAGGTCATAGGCAATCTCGCGAAGCTTTATCAGTCCGTCAGTAGGTCCTTCGACAGTCGCGGGAGCATATCCGAGACTGCTGACAGTAAGCGGATAGTCCGACAAGGCTATCCTTTCGGGCAATTCCCCATTGTCTGAACTGATTCCTACAGGTTTACCGCTCCTGCCGAACACCGACGCCTTAGCCAGCGGCCTGCCAGAAACGGAGTCCACGACAACCGCCCTCTTCATAGCCCCGGAGAGCACGAAAGGCAACAGAATCATCGACAATGTCATCAGCAGAAATCGTGGCATAATATACGTGTGATACAAAAGCGTTTAATCATCAGTGAGGGCAACCATTACGCAAAATTCATAAAAAACCTCGAAACCCACAAAGAATAAACCTTAAATGATGTCAACACTTGTCTTGGTAATGAAAAAACAAGGCGCATACCCTACATGGTTTTGCACCTTGTTTCTTTAGCTAGTTAATTGCGATGAAGAATTATTACTTCATAAGATTTCTGAAGACTGCTGAGGTCAACTTTCTGCCGATTTAAATATTTGCCAGCATAATTTTGAACGAGCTTATCGGTATACTCATTGTAAAGAACTGTCACATATAATATATCTTTATTCTTGCGAATATCAACGAAGAATAAGTCTGCAAGTTCTTCCATAGTAATATCATCAATTTTCTTTAGAATTACTTCGCAAATACCATTATTTTCGCTATGATATTCCAATAAATTAGAATCATAATCTGAATCTTCCAATAGCCATTCTTTTTCGCACAAAAAAGTTCGAAGTGCAGGAAACGATTCTTTTTTAGATGGTTTGCCTCTAAAAAAGAATCTGAAAGTTATAGTGTTATCATCCTCTCTCATATCACGACTTTGAATGAATGATTCCCCACCATGACGATATGTATCCCTCGATTTATATCTGAAATTTCCTGCTCCTTAGTTTCCTTTAAGAGAACGCCGTGAAGAGTGAAAACTCTGACAATCGAATCTGCGGCTTTATTAAGAATCAAAATAGTACCGTTCTGAACTCTTACAGAAATGGAATCTTTATCAGCGATGACTCCTTCAATACCTGATGACGGCTCAACCTTAATTCTCTTAGACAGAATCCGTGAATCCGTGAAATCATAGAATCCCATATCGTTCTTTCTACACTCGATACCGAAATAAAGGGTTGTCTCACCCTCCTTTAGGCCTGTAGCAAACCAATGAGGATTATTACTGGTCGCTCCTTCCGATGAAAGTTCAATCAATTCTTCATCATAATCAGTGTTGAACGTACACCAAATATCAGCCTGATAGAAAATACCAAGATCTACTTTCTCACCGACTTTTAATAAAATAGGAGCTTCCGTATCCCATTCAAGATTATTTGAGGCCCTGTTAACTGTCAAATATGCACGGGAAGGACTTGCGATAACGTTGGGATTAGTTCCTTTAGATGTGAGATTGAAAATATATTTTCCAGCCCACATTGGACGATCAATATTTGTATTAACGTAATTTCCGGCATAATCACCTCCAACAATAGACATAATATGCTGATTGTGAGTATTATCTCTATCAAGAACATACAATTCAATCCAAAAATCATTCTCACTAAAATCACCGTTTATTTCGGGGATATAATTGAAATAGCTATCGGAGGTGCGTAATCCGGGCAGGAATTAGTAATTTTGCACACTGAAATTAAAGCCGGGTCAAGAACAAACCAATCCTCTACGGTGTATGTTTCAAAGAACCGAATTTTAAATCGGATTTAAGTTTAAAATCTGAATTATGAAAATGTCACTTTTGCGCCAGAGGCTCAAGCCTTGGATGCTGCCGATTGCCATGTTGGCCGGAATCGTCTTTCATGACTTCATGGGGAAAATAGAATTCATCGCCCCCTACCTGATTTTCATCATGCTTTTCATCACATTCTGCCGTGTCAGGCCGAGTGAATTCCGCGTCACCGCCCTCTCGTGGGGACTGCTCTCGGTGCAGGTCATAGGCGCAGTGGCTCTCTACTTCTCCCTCCTGCCATTCAGCACCGACCTCGCCCAAGGCACATTCATCTGCGTCTTCTGCCCAACCGCCACGGCAGCCCCTGTTATCACCGGAATGCTTGGAGGAAGCGTCCCACGCCTGGCCACATTCTCCATCATCTCCAACATCACCGTCGCCATTCTTGCCCCGGTATTCTTCACCCTCATGGGCTCTGAAGCCGAAATCCCATTCATGGAAACACTTACCACCATCTCCGCCAAGGTGATGCCTCTGATAATCCTCCCGCTCATCCTCGCCCTCATCCTGCTGAAAGTAGCCCCGAAAGTCCACCATACCGTGGCCGACAGACAGGCCGTGTCATTCTACATCTGGGCAGTCTCGCTCTTCATTGTCGTGGGTCGCGCCGTAAGCTTCGTCATGGACGAACCGGCCGAGGCCGTCCCCGAAATGATGCTCCTCGCCATCCTATCGGGAATCGTGTGCTGCCTCCAATTCTGGATCGGACGCAAGATCGGACGGCGATGCGGCGACAAGATAGCCGGCGCACAGGGACTCGGACAAAAAAACACCGTCCTCGCCATCTGGATGGCTCTCACCTACCTCCACCCAGTCTCATCGGTCGCACCGGCTGCCTATGTCGCATGGCAGAACACCATCAACTCCGCACAGCTCTATTTCAAGACCCGCCGTGACTCACAGATGGCCAAGTGACTCCCGGGGTATAAATAGTTGCTTAAACAACTTTAATAACAATTGGAGCATTCGTAAAAAAACTAAAAACTTCCCAATTACGTTAGTTATATAATAGACAGCGCGCATGTCCCGCCGTCTCTATCAACCATTAACTGAAAATGAGTCATGGCAGCCAACAGCATGTATGAAAATCTCATGGGGCTTCCCCTCTTCAACGGCGTGAGCTACAATCGCATCTCTGAGATTGTAGGAAACACCCGGCTTGCTTTCTCAAAATATCTTCCCGGAGAGACCATATTGGAGGCAGGCGATCCATGCACACGTATGATGTTCGTAATCGGCGGATGCGTGCGGCTATCTGTACGCAACTCGACCGACAGATTCGGTGTGATGCAGACGCTTCAGGCCCCGTCCGTAATATCGCCCGATTTCCTTTTCGGACGCAACACTCTCTATCCCGCCACGGTAACTGCCATTGACACCGTCTCGATAATGCAGATAGAAAAAAACGACTTCATCAATATCATACGCACCGACGAAGTATGCCTCTTCAACTACCTCAACTACATATCGACCAACGCCCAGAAAGCAATCGACGGCGTGCTCTCGCTCACCTCAGGATCGCTTGAAGAACGTATAGCCTTCTGGATTATAGCACTCACTCAGCGCGATGCCCTTGATGTCGTGCTCACGTGCAAGCAGCGCGACCTCTACACCCTTTTCGGCGTGCAGCGTTCTTCCTTCATCAACACCCTTGAAAGCATGAAGGCACGAGGACTGATTGACTACACCTCAACTGAAATCCGTGTGGTCTCGCGCAACGAACTGCGCTCCCTCCTGCTAAAAACACCCGATTAGACCGCCTCAGATTACTATCAGAAATACCGCCCGATATATCCTTTGGAGTCTCATTGATTTAAAAGAACCAAGAACGGGTGCGCCTCCTACCGAGGATGGCGCACCCGTTCTTGGTTTATCGCTATCGATTCCCTCCGGGAGATTTTCAGAACCCCTCTGCAAATAAAAATTGTAAATCCCTGAGCCTCTGATGGCTCAGGGATTTACAATTTTTATTCAGAAGCCCGTCATTCACAATTATAACGGCCGCATATATTCTCTATTTCTTGTATCCGCATTTGATACATACGCCTTCTTCGGTAAGGGCAATGCCACAAAGCGGACAGCGTTCGATTTCCTTACGGTCTGTATATTCTTCCGAGGCTGCGTTGTCGCCACTCGTAAACGTAATCTTCGCAATGTTAAGCTTGTCCTTAAGAAGATCGTAGACAATCTTTATCATACCTTCGACAGTCATTGTCTCCTTGGTTACGACAAGGCGGGCATCAGGATATGCCTTTGCAAGCTCTGTCTTGAAAGCCTCGCCTTTCAACGTGTTCTGCGGGTGACCGTGGAGGATTCCTTGCTGCTCATAGACACCTGTGATTGCAGGCAGCAACGGATCGTCTTCACGAAGCACAAGTGCGTGGTCAAAATTTTTCAGAACAGCCCATGCCGTCTTTTTTATCTCATTACACGGAAACACCATGTTCACACCCTTGTTGATCGAATCCTCGACCTCGATAGTCAGTGTGCCGGTATGGCCATGAAGATACTGGGCCTCACCTTTGAAGCCATAGAAACGATGTGCGTACTGCAAATCGAATGTGGTTATACTTCTCATAGTTGGATAACGTTTTTTTAATTAGACTTGGGTAGCATAACATTTACGCTTTTGTTTCAATTACACTCTGTAACATGTAAACAAACCATATGTGCAATAGGTTTACATCCCGCCACATCTCCGGGCAGGAAACAAAGCGAGGGCTGCCAGTGACCCATCGGTCATCATGGCAGCCCTGTGCGATATTTCATATATTTCTTGAATCACCGTCCGATGCGGGAAACAATCCGCAGCAGCTCGCCGACCCAAAGCACGAGCGAAGTCCCGATGACTATAATCGCCCAGTCCTCTATCTTAAGCGGGACTACATTAAAAAACTCACCGCCTATGGTGACAATCACAACCTGCCCGACAAATATGACCAGAGCTATCAGCAGGAACTCGCCACACGCCTTCAGATGGAAAGCACTCTTGTGAGTGGCATAGGCTCGGGCGTTGAACAGATTCCAGAACTGGAGCATCACGAATGTCGTGAAGATTATTGACAGCTCGTATGGGCTAAGTCCCTGAGGCGCTCCTATGCTGACATGGAGAATATCGGCAAGCGAATTGACCTCAGCATGCTCGAAGAGATAAACCATTCCGAGCACGACAGCGGCAAACATAACACCGACGCCACCGATGAAGCGCCACATTGAAGAAGTGATGATAAAACTCCGGCGGTCACGCGGACGATCGTTCATCACCGAACGCGATGGAGGCAGCGACGACAGGGCCATCGAAGCGAAAGTGTCCATGATCAGGTTGACCCATAGCATCTGGGTCACTGTCAGCGGAGATTCAGTGCCCATGAATGCACCGACAAGCACCACAAGACAGGCCACCACATTGACCGTCAGCTGGAAAAGGATAAACCGCTGGAGATTCTGAAACAGCGAGCGCCCCCACATGACCGCACGTCCGATCGAGGCAAACGAATTGTCGACAATTGTAATGTCGCTGGCCTCCTTTGCCACTGACGTACCGTCGCCCATCGACAATCCGACATTGGCAGCCTTTAGCGCCGGAGCGTCGTTAGTGCCGTCGCCCGTCACAGCCACAACCTGCCCCTGCTTCTGCAAAGTCTCCACAAGACGCTTCTTGTCCATCGGGCGCGCCCTCGCAATGATTTTCAGGTCACCCACACGGTCGGCAAGCTCACTGTCGGTCAACGCGCCGAACTCAGGCCCTGTGATTATGTTACGGTCACCATCGCCTTCCTGCCACAAACCTATCTGACGGCCGATCTCGCGTGCGGTGGCCGGAGTGTCGCCCGTGACAATCTTTATGGCTATGCCGGCATTAATACACTCGCGTATCGAATCGGGCACTTCTGCTCTGACCGGGTCGGCGATAGCCACGACACCGATAAACTCCAGTCCGTCGGCATCGACACCGTTATCACCTATGCCGTCGGCCCCTTCGGGGAGCAGACAAGTGGCAAAAGCAAGTGTGCGCATCGCCTTTTCCTGATAGCCGAGAAGCTGCTCGTTGATTTTGGCACGCTCAACACCTCCGTTGACGCTGTCTGACATGGCAAGCACGATTTCGGGTGCCCCCTTGACAAAGAGGCGCTCGCCTCCGCCGGGCTCGGCTATGACCGTAGCCATATACTTGCGCTCGGTGGTGAAAGGCAGCTCACGCACAACCTTTGCCTCCTCGCGCAACGGACGGTAATCGACACCGTTCTGGCGCAGCCACAGCAACAGAGCGCCCTCAGTCGGGTTGCCGAGCACCGACGGATGTTCTTCGTCGCTCAAATCGAGCTGCGCGGTCGAATTGACAGCGACTGCTGTCTCGATCAGACGGCTCATCGCGTCGTCGCCAAGCTTCTGTCCCGGAAGAGCGTAGAAATCGGTCTCAGCCACACGCATCTGGTTCTGGGTGAGAGTACCTGTCTTGTCGGTACATATCACTGTCGTCGCACCCATAGTCTCACAGGCGTGCATCTTGCGGACAAGATTGTTAGTGCGCAGCATGCGGCGCATACTGTATGCGAGACTCAGCGTCACTGCCATCGGAAGCCCTTCGGGGACAGACACAACGACAAGCGTTACGGCAATCATGATGCTCTGAAGGAAATAAGCGATAAACGGCAGCCATTCGAAGCCGGAAGTAGAAAGCATATACATTACGATGCGACCCAGAATCACCGCCCCGCCGATGACATAGCTGCCCTTAGTGACCAGAGCACCAAGCCGTTCGAGCTGTTCGGTCAGCGGAGTCTTCGTCCCGTCGTCGATATGGGCAGCCTCATAGACCTTTCCGTTCTCGGTTGAATCGCCCACGGCATAGACTTCCGCCACACCGTGGCCCTCCATCACACGTGTGCCCCGCATCACATGGTCAGACGGAAATGTCGCTTCAGGGTCGAAATGATCCGGATCGGTGGTCTTCGAAGCCATCGGCTCACCGGTCAGGGTCGACTCATCGACATTGAGCTGCGTCGATTCGAGCAGACGCGCATCGGCGGGAATCTCCTGCCCGGTGTTGAGGATAAGGATATCACCCACAACAACATCCTTTTTGGATATTTCGGTGGGATTGCCGTCGCGGATCACCTGAACAAGCTCATCATCGTTGACCTGATTGAGTATCTTGAACTCGTCCTCGGCCTTCTTCTCGAAATAGAACGACAGCCCGGTGGCAAGGAATATGGCCATGAATATGCCGACAGGCTCGAAAAAGACCGTCCCGGCCTGATGGAGGGCGAAATATTCATAACATGAAATCAGAACCGACAGCACACCGGCCATAAGAAGCACAATGATAAGCGGGTCTTTGAATTTGTCTAAAAACAGTCGCCATAACGACTCTTCCTTAGGAGGCGTGAGCACATTCGCGCCATGAAGACGGCGGCTCTCCTCGACTTGCTGCCTGGTCAATCCACGGCGTTGGTCTGCATTGAGGTTCATAGTCAAAAGTAAGTTTTTTAAGAAGCCACAAAAGTATTATATTAATGAGTCATACGCAAATCAGAGTCATTAATATTTTATTAAATTCCGCTCTGCGACAACCGGCAATTAACTTTTCAATTCTAACGGCTGTCACCCTCAGTATGTTCGCTCGACATGGAACTGCCAGGCTCCGCTACCGTTCTGTTTTAAAAGCGAAAGCCTGAAAAACGCTTTTATTTTGCCCGATGGCTTATTATCCCTAACTTTGTCGGCCAGATTAGCAAAACAACATTTCTGATACCACCCCAATGGAACAATTGTCACCCATAATGCTTGCCGGGACGGGCAGTGATGTCGGCAAGAGCCTTATCGCCACCGGGCTTTGCCGTATTTTCAGGCAGGATGGCTATAATCCCGCGCCATTCAAGGCTCAGAACATGGCTCTCAACTCCTATGCCACCCCCGACGGGTTTGAAATCGGACGCGCACAGGCCGTTCAGGCCGAGGCAGCCGGGATAGCATGCAGCACCGACATGAATCCGATTCTGCTGAAACCATCGGGCGAACACACATCGCAGGTTGTCATAAACGGCCGCCCTGCAGGAAACCGCGACTCATATTCCTACTTCCGCAAGGAAGGGCGCGAAGAACTGCGAAAGGTAGTCCACAATGCCTTCGACCGCCTGTCGCAGCGCTTCAACCCGATAGTGATGGAGGGCGCAGGAAGTATTGCGGAAATAAATCTCCGTGACAGCGACCTCGTCAACATGTCGATGGCCCGACATGCAGATGCGGATGTCATACTCGTGGCCGATATCGACCGGGGAGGTGTGTTTGCAAGCGCCTACGGCTCGATAATGCTACAGTCCGAGGATGACCGGCGACGCATCAAAGGCATTATCGTCAACAAATTTCGTGGCGACATGCGGCTGTTTGAGAGCGGACGGCGGATGATGGAAGAGATATGCGGTGTGCCTGTAATCGGAGTCGTCCCCTACGCCGGTGACATCCATATCGAGGAGGAGGATTCGGTGGCGTTGGGACTCAAAGCAACAAAGAGCGTGACCGACAAGGTAAATGTAGCGGTCGTATTGCTCAGACACATCTCGAATTTCACAGATTTCAATGTGCTCGAACGCAATCCCGGCGTGAATCTGTTCTATACGGACAATCCCGATGCCCTGTTGTCGGCCGACATAGTAATCATCCCCGGAAGCAAATCTACTCTTTCAGACCTCAGCGAACTGCGACGCAACGGCCTTGCAAAAGCCATCGTCAGTGCAAGAGACAACGGAAAGACGGTCATCGGAATCTGTGGCGGCTACCAAATCATGGGCATCGAGGTGAGCGACCCAGACGGGGTTGAAGGCAGTCTGCGAAGCCTCCCCGGACTCGGGCTGCTGCCGGTGAAGACAGTGCTTTCCGGATCGAAGGTGACACGGCAGGTGAGTTTCAGTTTCCTCGGGGAGAACAAGCCCTGCAACGGTTACGAAATCCACATGGGACGTACCGAGACCGAAGGGAAGGCCACTTCTCTTAACACCATACTTGACGACGGGACAGCCGACGGATGCTTTGTCGATGACCGTTGCTTCGGCAGCTATATACACGGACTGCTCGACAATGAAACAGTGGTCAGCTACCTCATCTCGCCGTATCTGAAAGAGAAGCGCAACGAGAAGTTCGACTATACGGCCTACAAGGAGGAGCAATATGACCTGCTCGCCGACCATCTGAGAAAACATATCGATATCGACAAACTCTATAAAATCATGAAACACCATGATTGACGGACACGGAGACGACTCGTTTCGCTACGGCACACGCATACGCCATAATTTCAGTACAAACATCTACTCTGATGTCGACCATTCGGCGCTTATCGACTTTCTGGCCGATAAGGCCGCAGGCATTAAATCATATCCCGAACCAAGACCGGAGTCCATCGAACGGCTCATAGCCATGAAACTCGGAATCGGCAAAGGGAATGTGATGGTGACAAACGGCGCGACAGAGGCCATTTATCTCACAGCTCATCTGTTTCACGGCGGGAAATCGGCAATCGTCAGTCCGACGTTCCGTGAATATCAGGATGCGTGCGCAATGTATGGCCACTCGGTCACATTTATCTCCTCGCTCTCCGAAATTCCGTCTGACACTACCTGCGTGTGGCTTTGCAATCCCAACAACCCGACTGGAAAGACTGTCGACAGAGATTCAATACTTGAGACAGCTGCCAAAAATCCGGGGGCGGTCTTCATTATCGACCAAGCCTACAGCGACTACACCTTGCAGCCGCTCGTCACCCCTGCGGAGGCTGCCGGAATCGGCAACCTCATGATTCTAAGCTCGCTCACAAAGCGCTTCGCAGTGCCGGGGCTAAGGATAGGCTATGCCGTCGGCAGCGAAAAACTTATGTCGGAAATCGGAAAAATGCGCATGCCTTGGTCTGTCAACCAGCTTGCAATCGAGGCTGCCCGATTCCTCATCAACCACAGTGACGACTATGTGATTGATTCACGCGGACTCCACGCGGAAGCTCTCAGAATCGGGAAAGAAATGGCCGGGATGGGAATTACGTCGACTGAAACCGACTGCAACTTTCTGCTCGCAAAACTTCCCCAAGGCAAAAAAGCCTCACAGCTCAAAGATTTCCTCATCGACAGATATGGAATCCTGATTCGCGATGCTTCTAATTTCGAAGGTATCGACGGAAGCTATTTCCGCATCGCCGCCCAACGCCATGAAGAAAACGATTTACTTTTAACAGCTTTAAGAGAATGGATGTCGCAATCATAAAACTTCTGCCTCTGCTCCTTGCATGGTGTCTCGACCTTATTTTCGGAGACCCGGCCCGTCTGCCACACCTCATAGTCGGATTCGGAAAATCAATCTCGTTTTTCGAACACCGTCTCAACAGCGGTCAGCACAGAATGGCCAAGGGGGCTTGCGTGGCTGTCGGACTCATACTGTCAGCATATATCGCAACGTGGGTGCTCATCAGTCTGCTCACTCCATATATATGGATAAAGACGGCTGTCGAAACCATTATAATATTCTATTGCCTTGCCGGGACTACACTTATCCGCGAAGTAAAAATGGTATTCAAGGCCCTCGACCGTTCGCTCGATGCCGGACGCAGACAGGTGGCACGCATTGTCGGACGCGACACCGGGCAGCTTTCAGCTACAGAAATCAGGACTGCCGCACTCGAAACACTGTCGGAAAACCTGAGCGACGGTGTGGTCGCGCCCTTGTTCTGGTATGCCCTGCTCGGTGTCCCCGGAATAGTGGCCTACAAGATGGTCAACACTCTTGACTCGATGATTGGCTACCGCAACGCACGCTACAAGGCGTTCGGATGTGTGGCGGCACGGATCGACGACGTTACCAACTTTATCCCTGCCCGGCTCACGGCATTGCTCATGGTGATTGCGTCGGGACAGCCAAGTCTACTCGGTTTCGTCGGAAAATTCGGATGTCGCCATGCAAGCCCCAACAGCGGCTACCCGGAAGCAGCCCTTGCCGGAGCACTCGACTGCCGTTTCGGAGGTCCTCACGACTATTTCGGCGAGACCGTCCACAAGCCATTCATCGGAGAAAACGAGCGCGAACTGACCACTGCCGACATGCGCAAGGCTGTACGCATCAACCGCATCGCCGAAACAATATGTGTGGTTCTGGCAGGGGCGGTCAGATTTCTGATTGTAGAAATGCTTTAATCAGACACTGGGTCTCTATCCTGAATAACATTCACTCCTAAATTTCAATTTCAAGAATCTCGCCATAGCCGGGCTGACGGGCGAATGCCTCCTCGTCGGTCAGACCGCATAGCGTGGCGAGGGCATGAATCATGATGCCTCCGTGAGTGAAGACCGCCACCGATCCGTGGCCTGAAGCACGGATGTCGTTTACGAAATCAAGGAAACGCTCCCGTTGGTCCATCGACGACTCGCCTCCTGTGGCTCTGACATTAAGAAAATCGGCATACCACAACTCAATGCGCAGATCTGTGATTTCGTCATAACGCTTCATCTCCCATTCGCCGAAATTCATTTCCATGAGACGCGGGTCGAGCTTTGGATTTTCATATCCGCATCTGGCGGCAAGCTTCACGCAACGCGAAAGCGGACTTGAATACACTTCGTCGAATCTCCGGCCCTTCAGTCTGCCACACACCACTTCGGCCTCGGAGTCAAAACTCCCGGCAAGCGCGACATCCGACTGGCCGTAGCAGACACCTTTCGGGACTGCCACCGACGTGTGGCGAATCAAAGTCAGTATCATAGACCGGAATATAATATCACACTGATTCCAATAATCATCGACAGCTCACACAGCAGACATGTCGCACCGCAGCAGTCGCCGGTATAACCGCCGATTTTTCCCGACATCAGCAGCGCCGACAGCGTGAACGTCACTATCGGACACACGGCAGCCAATGCGAACCACGGATTAAGCATCAGCAGAAAAAACATCGGCAGCACACCGCATATAATCTGAAAGAGAATCTGATGCCAGTGCATGCGTGAATATGAAATCTTGTTTTTAGCTCCCTCGGGGCGTGCGTATGGCAGGATATTGGTGAGCTGACCGGCACAGAGTTTCGCAAACGGGTCGGCAGCGAATACGGTGCAGACAGCCATCATCGGGCCAAACGATGAAAACAGACTTATCCACACGGAAATGTAGCATATCAGACCGATGACACCGTATGTCCCGATATGGGAATCCTTCATTATCGAAAGAATCCTGTCCTTATCGCCTCCACATCCAAACGCATCGCAAAAGTCAGCCAGTCCGTCCTCATGGAGCGCGCCGGTCAGAAGCAAGCGCCCGACAAGCGCGAGAATGACAGCTGTCGACCACGGCATTACAAACGAAAAACAATACATGACGAATGCTGTCAGTCCACCTGTCAGCCAGCCTGTCAGCGGCCAATAGACAACAGCATCAGAGTAGTCGGACTGCGATGGATTAACCCATTTCCATACCGGGAGACGGGTGAAAAGTATGAGTGCGGCCACGAATTTCTTCATGTCAGGAAGATATAAAAGATGTATTGGATAAGCAGGATGTTTCAGAAATATTTTGTCACATTCACATCCTTGAACGAATCCATGTGATTGATCATTCTGACTGCCGACTCGATTATAGGATAGGCACACACAGCTCCTGATCCCTCGCCGAGACGCAGGTCGAGATGAAGCAGCGCACGTACGCCAAGATTTTCGAGCATCAGTTTATGGCCGCTCTCGTCGCCCTGATGACCGAACACGGCATAGTCAAGCACCGCAGGATAAAGACGCGAAGCGGCAAGGATGCAACTTGTCATGATGAAACCGTCGACAATTATCACCATGCCGAGCTCAGCCGCCCGGAGCATAGCTCCAACAGCCATCACCATCTCATATCCTCCGAACCAAGCCATCTTGGATTCAACAGAGCCATCTCCGTCATAACGGGAGAGCGCGTCGGACAGTACTTCATATTTATGTCGTATGCCATCGGAGTCAAGTCCTGCTCCTGCACCGATACACTGCTTCAAGGGTATGCCTGTAAAAAGGTGCATCCACATTGACGACGACGAAGTGTTGCCGCTCCCCATCTCACCGAAACTTACGATATTGCAGCCGGTCGAATCATGAATTTCATCAATCACCTCAGCGCCACGTTCAAGGCAAAGCCGGAATTCACCGTCTGTCATGGCAGCCTCATGACGGAAATTCCGTGTCGACTTACGAACTTTCTTGTCAATAATGCCGTGGCCGGCGGGAATATCGTAGTCGACCCCCGCATCGACAAGCACAAGACGAAAACCATGCTGATCACAGAGAAAATTGATGCCAGCGCCGCCTTTAGAAAAATGTCCGAGCTGCTGCCATGTGACCTCTTTAGGCGAGACACTCACGCCTTCGGCTATCACACCGTGGTCAGCGGCAAAAAGCACATTGTGTGGGTGACGGAGTTCGGGAGTGAGAGTCTGCTGAATCAGACATATACGTGCCGCAAGTTCTTCAAGACGGCCAAGCGACCCTTTAGGCTTTGTAAGATTGTCGATTTTGTCTGTGACAGCGGCTTTGAGAGCCGTGTCGACAGGTTGGATTGAAAATGTCATGATGATTGGCTGCTTACTTTTACTTTATTTTTAGGTCTATGCCGGAAACGATGAAATGAACCTCGTCGGCAATCGAGGCAACATGCTGGTTGATCGAACCTTGCAAATCAGTGAAACGTCGCTGCATGGCGTTTTCAGAAACTCCGCCGAGGCCGATTTCATTTGTAACCATGAGGAGTGTGGCTCCCGACGAGACAAGCCTGTCAAACGCCTTTTTCATCTCGTCGAGCGCTCTCGTACCGTCCTCTCCGCATTCAAAAAACCAGTTGGTCGCCCAGAGGGTCACGCAGTCGAACACTACCACATCATCCGATGTCAGACTTATGGAATCGACGTGTAGCGGCTCTTCAAAAGTGGTCCACTGCCGACCGCGACGCTGCTTGTGGACATCGACGCGATGACGGAAATCCTCGTCAAAAATCTGCGCGGTGGCGATGTATCGAGGATTGGCTGACAGAGACAAGGCAAGACGTTCGGCAAACAGGCTCTTGCCCGACCGCTGCCCACCGGTTATCATTATTATCATCGTTCCTATTATAAATTTGCTTTCCCCGCAAAATTACAAATTATTCCGGCTCCTGCCAAGCAGCCGTTAATTTAGGATATTCAATCCGAATAATATGCCTTATCGAAAAAGCATCCCAGACATTTATATCTCACAAACAGATATAACTGATAATGAATAATTTTTATCGTAGATGTTTGCATCTAATGAAATAAAGTCCTAAATTTGTGGTGTAAACATTTAAAGTCATGATACATTCAGTACCAAATCCCCCGATGGATAGAGCAGACATCGCTCGTTTCCGTAACAATCTGGAGAAACATCTTCGGGATGACTTCAGCACGGAAGAAAAACATCAGATTGAAGTACGTCAAGCCCGCACCAAAGCAAACGCAAAAAGAATTATTACAAATTGTGGAGGAAAAAACCCCTTACTCGGATATTGATTTCCAAATAAGACTCATGACTGACACAGACTATATGAATATGTCTGCGTTCTCATGTGGGGTTGAACTTCTTGACAAATTTTTCCACTACGAGATAAAAGAATGTGTCAATCATCATTACCTTTCCGCATATTGTGCATTCCTTGATTCAAAAGAAATCGTTGCTGTGTTCACATTAATGAATGACGCACTGATGATTGTGAGCCATACGGAAAAAGAAGATTTTATCGATGACATGAGGCTGGATACGAGTAGTGATATTGTTGATTTTTTTAAACGCCAATCATCATATCCAGCTATTAATATCGGACATCTTGGAATATCTGTCAACCATCAAAGAAATGGAATAGGTTCTGCCATAATAGATCTCGTAGCCGATACATTTTCAAATTACAGTCAAGCCGGATGCCAATTTATAACCGTCGACGCGCTTAACAACGAAAAAGCCATTCTCTTCTATCTGAACAATCAATTCAATTTCCAGACAAACCGGGATCATTATTCACCGACAAGACGCATGTATCGTATTTTATAGCAGCGGAATACTATATTTTAAGTTCATTGCTGATTATAAAAACGACATCCCATTCTATTGGTTATTCCGGATTCCGGCTTTCCGGCGTTTTACATTCCTGCGGCTCGCCATGATGTAGAAAGCACCGAATATGCCGGTGGTTACGAGAATTATAGCCTGAAAACTCCAGCAGACAATCGAATATGCCGCTCCGTCACTGTCGCTGATTCCAAACAGGCTCAAGGCAAACATTACCGCTATGTTCCACGGGCCGAGACCGCCGTTTGAGGGAACGGCCATGCTGCACGAACCGAAGACAAACACTACCAGTCCCGGCACAAGCCCCAACGGATAAGCCGAATGCGTGACAAGCTCACGGGTAAAGGGGAAGGCAAAGAAACAAACATAAGCCTCGAAGAAATAACAAATCCATATCCCAAGGGTCAGAATGAGATAGAGCCCTGTGCCTTTCATGTGGAACAGCACCTTGAAACCGTCCCATATTCTGATAATACTTGTATTGATTCCCTTGACAAATGATGTGTTGCGAAAACAGTAGTCACTCACGACCAACATGGCAATCACAGCAATCACAATGACCCACATGCCTCCGTCGGTCATCACCCGTTGGATATCCTCGCCAATCGGATAACGGTCAAGGAAACGATCCATCGCCGGATGAGCCACAAAAAGAGTCAGAATGATTATAAGGAATATCATTATGCCGTCCGAAGCCCTGTCGCCAAGGTCTGTGCCGACGACTGTCGACAGCTTACACCCCTCACGACGGGTGATGTAGACACAACGCCACGCCTCACCCAGAAACGGAAACACAAGATTCAGAGCGTATGCCCCGAAAATCGACACACTTTCCGCGACTACCGGAATGCGAGGGATGCCGGCAGCACGCAACTGAATGCCCCACCGAACGCCCCGGATGATATGTGAGAGCACTGTCAGCACCATCATAGCGATAATATAGCGATAATCGACACCCTGCTTTATTATTGACTCTACCTGATGGATGTTGACTTTATGAAAAAGCCATAAAATCAGTCCCGCCGAAACAGCCAACGGCAGGATGACCTTGAGCACGCACCCGACAATTTCAAATCGGCTACGGCGGGAGACCGGGGATGGATGAGTAGATGTCTGCACGTAGATTTAACAATCTTACAATTAAAAGAGATTGGTCGTGACGGAAATTTCCGAATAAAACAGGCTTCTACCCTCTATGTGTCAAAGTTTTTCCGGGCGCAGCAGTTCAATCCAGTAGCCGTCAGGGTCTTCGATGAAATATATTCCCATTGCAGGATTCTCATAACACACCACCCCCATCTGCCGGTGAAACTCACGGAGTCTTTCATAGTCCTGTCCGGCATCAAGACGGAGTGCGAGATGAGTTTCGTTTTCGCCGAGGTCGTAGGGCTGCGGATGGTCGCGCATATATGTCAGTTCCAAGCGAAAACCGGTAGAACCGTCGCCCATATAGGTGATTGTAAACGCCCCGTCAGGGCCGTCGATATGGCCGACCTCTTTAAGCCCCAATGCTTTCCGATAAAATTCCATCGAACGGTCACGGTCTGCCACGTTGATATTGTAGTGATCGAAATGAAGTTTGAAATCCATTGTAGAAAAAATTTATAAAGTACTTCTATTATATACCCTCTGCAGACATGAAAAGTTCAAAATTATGGTTTATCAGGAAATAAATGCCATCTTTGCAATTTAATCATGCCCACTATGGATATTTCAAATACAGATACCCCAACCGTTACAGATAACAATGAACGCCGACATAGCATCAGGCCATGCCACGAAACGGACTATCCTTCAATCGTTGCCCTGTGGGAACGGTCAGTACGCGCTACACATGGATTTCTCACCGAAGATGACATACTTGAGATAAAATCAAAACTTGCCTCAGAATATTTTCCGGCTGTTGACATCCACATCCTTGATGTCGACGGTAAACCGGGTGGTTTCATCGGCATGGCCGGAAACAAGATTGAAATGCTGTTTGTCGACTCATTTTGTCAGGGCAAGGGATGTGGAGCGGCCCTGCTTGATTTCGCCATCGGGAAAGGAGCTAAGCTTGTTGATGTCAACGAACAGAATCCCGCAGCACTTGTATTCTACAGGTCAAAAGGATTCCGGAGCGTCGACCGCACCCCGACCGACGATGCCGGACGCCCTTTTCCCATACTTCATCTGTCGCTGTGACATGATTCAGCTGAATCGGGAGGAATGTCAGTCTATATCTCAGGCTAAGATTTCCATTTATCGCAGTAATTGCCTAACTTTGCCTAACCATGAAGTTCAGCCAGATTCCAGACCACGAGAATGTAAAGCGACAGTTGCGCGACATGGTCGCCGACCATCGTATCCCCCATGCCCTCCTGCTCCACGGCCCGGCAGGAATAGGTAAGTTCCTGACAGCACGCACATTTTCACAATATCTCCACTGCCAGTCACCGCTGCCCGAAGGAGAGCCTTGCGGAGAGTGCCCAGCGTGCCGTCAGCATGAATCGTTCAATCATGTCGACAGCCTGTATGTGTTTCCTGTCGTCAAGACCGACAAGCTGAAAGCGCCTGTGTCAGACGACTACATGACGGAATTCAAGGAATTTGTCGAGGCAAGCCCGTTTATGGATTTCGAGCGCTGGACAGGATATTTCGACAAGAAAAACGCCCAGCCGGTCATCTATGTCAGCGAAAGTGAAGCGCTCGAACAACGTCTTTCGGTCACAACCACGGTGTCGAAATACAAGACAGTCATAATCTGGCTGCCTGAAAAGATGAACGAACAGACGGCCAACAAGCTGTTAAAACTTATCGAAGAACCCTTCTCCGACACAATCTTCATACTCGTTTCCGACAACGCCAAGGCCATCCTGCCGACCATATATTCCCGATGCCGTCCGATAGAGATGAAACGTCTGAGCGACGAGACAATCGCATCGTATCTGACATCGCGTCTCGCCATCGACCCGCAGGACGCTCTCGCAATGGCCCACATAGCCGCAGGCGACATCAACAGCGCCCTGCGCGCAATGGACGCGACAAGCGTCAGCCGCATGTTCTTCGACTATTTCGTCAGGCTGATGCGTCTGGCCTATCAGCGCGATGTCAAAGCCCTAAAAGAATGGAGCACCGATCTTGCCGCCCTCGGCCGGGAGCAGGAGATAAAATTCTATGACTATGCCCAGCGGCTCATACGCGAGAACTTCGTGTATAACTTCCGTGTGCCCGACCTCCTTTATCTCAACCGCGAGGAAGCAGGCTTCAGTAAAAATTTCGCCCGCTTCATAACAGAGAACAATGCCGAAAAAATCATCTGTGAAATGGACCGCGCCATCACCGACATTGCCGGCAACGCCAACGGAAAGATTGTCAATTTTGATTTCGCGATAAAAATGATAATCCTCATCAAGAATTTCTGATCCCTCCACAGCGACACACACTATGACTCCATTTCTCCAGCAAGTAGCCTCGGTATATATCAACAACGAACTTCCACAGCTCGCAGACTACTGCTTTGTTTTCCCAAACAAGCGCAGCGGTGTGTTTTTCCGCCACTACCTGTCGCTCGAAGCAAAAGGCCGTCCGTTCATCATGCCGGAAATTGGCACTATCGCAGAAGTGACAAACCGATTTTCGGCACTGACCGAAGCGCCGCGACTCGACCAGCTGTTCATACTATACAATGAATACCGCGAGCTGAGCGACGATGTGGTCGACTTTGACCAGTTCATTTTCTGGGGCGAGATGCTGCTCAACGATTTCAATGATGTCGACCTCTATCTCGTCGACCCTCACAAGCTGTTTGTCAATCTGAAACGCTTCCGCGAGGTCAGCTCCAACTATCTGACCGAGGAACAGGTTGAAATCATCAACCGTTACTGGGGTGAAAGATTCGTCCACACCAGTCCTGACGAATTCTGGAATCATCTTCATCACCAGCCGACTTCACTCGAAAGCAAATTTCTGAAACTGTGGGAGGTGCTCGACACACTTTTCGAACGTTTCAAAAAACGTCTCCTCGACAACGGGATGGCATCGCGCGGCATGTTTGCCCGCAACGCAGTCAACTACCTCAGCCGTGGAGGAGACACCCGTCTGCCGTTTGAAAGATATATCTTCGTCGGATTCAATGTGCTCACACTGGCGGAAATCAAGATATTCGAGAAACTTCAGGCAAAAGGTATCGCCGATTTCTACTGGGACATGGCCTCGCCGGCATTTGCCGACGAAGGCAACAGAGCCGCATTTTTCATGCGCCGCAATGTTGAGTGTTTTCCTTCGCGCTACAATCTTGCGGAACTCTATCCCGAAAAGCCGACATTCCCCTACATCCACATCACCGGCGTACCTACGGCATTCGGACAGACCAAAGCGGCCGGACTCCAGCTACAGAAATGGATTGCCGACGGAACGATCGGAAATCCTGCCAATGCCATTGACACGGCAGTAGTGCTCCCCGACGAATCGCTCTTCATCCCGATGATCCACGCCGTCCCGCCGGGAATCACCGCACTCAATGTCACGATGGGCTTCCCGCTGAAAAGCACATCAATCTCATCGCTGATGTCGGCGATTGTCGCCCTTCATCTGAGGGCTTCGCGCTCCCGCGAGGAATGGAGCTACTTCTACGAGGACCTGCGGTCAGTGCTGACCCATCCGCTCCTTCAGGCAATCGACCCGGACGGATGCAACGCGCTGCTCAGGCTGATGCTCGACCGAAGGCTCTACATGGTCCCCGTGTCCAAAATCACCGAGACCGCCCCGGCACTGGCATTCGTGTTCAGTCCGGTGCACGACACAAACGGAGTCGAGGAAGTACACTCCTATTTTTTCAGGCTAATCGAAGGACTTCGCGCATATACGCTCGTCCACAAGGAGCTGAAAATCGAAAATTATTTCCTCGACACCTATCTCGTAGAGCTTGAAAACCTACGTGCGGCATGCTCTCGATGGAACATCACCATGCGCGACAAGACATTCATCGAACTGCTCCAGCGGACCATCTCATCGGTCAGTGTTCGCTTCACCGGCGAGCCGCTTGCCGGACTTCAGGTGATGGGTGTGCTCGAAACCCGTGCGCTTGATTTCGATAAGCTCATCATGCTCTCGATGAACGAGCATGTGTTCCCCCACAAACAATACACCCGCTCGTTTATCCCAGACACGCTGCGGAAAAGCTACGGCATGGCCACCACGGAACTTCAGGAGTCGATATTCGCCTACTCGTTCTACCGTCTCATTTCGCGTGCGTCGCAGGTCAGACTCTTTTACGACGCGCGTACGCTGAGCGGAAAGAACAGTGAGATCTCACGCTATATAGCCCAGCTTCTCTACCTGTTTCCCGAATGCCGGATTGACCACGACCTCGCATCGTTCACCACACATCCGCTCGACGAGGAGACCATTTCAGTCGAGAAGACAGCCGCGATAATGGAAAAAATGCGTGAATTCACACCCGAAGGAGGCAAACGCACACTCTCGGCCACAGCAATAAACGACTACATCAACTGTCCGCTGTCGTTTTATCTGAAACGCATCTGCAATCTCGACCTTGACGAAGATGTGATGGATTATATGGACTCAGGGACATACGGCAACATCCTGCATGAAGTAGCCGAACGGCTCTACAAAGAGCTGCGCGGCGACCGAGACGAAGTGAAGGTCACAACTGAGATTCTCGACAGTTTCATCAGAGACGAAGTAAGACTCGACACACTCATCACAGAGCTAATCAACGAAAAATACAACCGTCTGCCCAAAGGCGACCGCACACCGCTCGTCGGCGAGAGCCTTGTACTCGGCAAGGTGATGAAACACTTCCTCATCCTTATGTTCCGTCGCGAAAAAGAGATAGCTCCGTTTGACTTCATCGACGGCGAGCACAAGGTAACGGCAACGATGAAAATTTCTGACGGACTGACAATCAACATACTCCAGTATATCGACAGAATCGACCGCATCTATCCCGGAGGCCGTTACGGCGAAGGACTCGGACTGCTGAGAATCGTCGACTACAAGACTGGCTCTGACAAGACTGATTTCTCCGATATCGACGAGCTCTTCAACCCGGAGACCGACCACAGACGCAAGGCAATCCTACAGCTGATGTTCTATTGTAACGCATACGCCGGAAAAATAGGTTTCGACGGGCCTATTATGCCACAGATCTATTCGTTCAAAACCATGTCGACCACGGGACTGCAAGCTTTGAAATATCAGAAAAACGATTTTACTGACTACCGCACCATCAACAAAGAATTTATCGAACGCTTCAACGCCACTCTGACGGAAATGTTTGACCCGAACGTACCGTTCACACAGGCCGTGGACGATTCCGCATGCAAGTTCTGCGGATTCAAGCCAATCTGCCGGAAACACTGAGCGATACACAATTATATTATATACGTAACCCATTTCCGCGACACAACGATGAAACTCTATATCCACGTCCCATTCTGCCATTCGAAATGCGCCTATTGCGATTTCTACTCCACCCACCGAAAGGAATGGATGGAAGCTTACACCGATGCACTTATCAATGAATGGCGCGTCCGCTCTGAGACGTTTGACGAGGGTATCGACACTCTCTATTTCGGAGGAGGGACACCGTCGTCGCTCCCCACTGCTCTGCTCAAACGCATAATCGACGCACTCGGCCTTGACACACGTCTGCTCCGTGAGGCGACCATCGAAGCCAATCCTGAGGACGTAAGCCCGGAATGGGTGCGGTTTATTGTCAATGAGACACCGCTGCGACGCGTCAGCATGGGAATCCAGTCATTTGACGACTCGGAACTGCACACAGTGGGCCGACGGCATACCGCCGCGCGGGCTATCGAAGCAACCGAGATCCTCCGAGCGGAAGGAATCGCCAATATCAGCTGTGACCTCATCTACGGATTACCCGGACAGGACATGAAATCATGGAAACGGTCACTTTCAACTCTGACAGGACTCCGCCCGGAACATATCTCGGCCTATCTGCTGTCCTACGAACCCGGAACACGGCTTTTCGCCATGCTCGACAAGGGAAAAATCGAGGAAACGCCCGACGAAGTTGTAGAAGCTATGTATGCACATCTCTGCGAAGTCACGGCCAAGGAAGGCTATCGCCACTATGAAATCTCAAACTTCGCCCTCCCGGGAAAAGAAGCGATACACAACTCTTCATACTGGGACGGGTCGCCATATATAGGTCTCGGTCCGGGCGCACACTCTTGGGACGGCACAAAGCGGTCGGCCAATCCATGCAATCTCAAAAAATATATCGAGGGGAATGGCTCAGGAGTTAACGAGACGGAGGACGAAACGATCGAAAATCTGTTTAACGACATGCTCATCACCCGTCTGCGCACGGCTCGCGGAATCAGTCTCGATGAAATCAGTGAAAAGTTCGGCAAGAAGATGGCTGAAACATTCAAAGAAGAATCCACACCCATGATTGAAGACGGCCGACTCGTTCTAACACCCGACCATTGTTATGCCATTCCTGAAAACCAATGGCTCACATCAAACGCTATTTTGCTCGAACTAATCAAAGTTTAAAATTACCTGTCAACTACTGACCAGTCAAAAAATTGGACTGCCCATAACAAAAAATAAAATATCCCAGACCATGAAACGATTTAAACTGTCACTGATAGCTGTCATAGGCATCGCTTTTTTCACACAAGCTTCCGAACCGACCCTAATCGGACGGCGCGGCTGCGGATATGCCACAGAAAATACAGCCGAAGCATACCTCGAAGGCGCGCGACGCGGCTACAAGATGATGGAAGCTCATGTACGCGCAACAGCCGATTCGGTATTTGTCACATCTCATGACGGAAAGACCGACCGGCTGGGAGGAAAGATGAAAATAGCTAACTCGACCATAGCCGAACTGCGCACCGAGCGCTACACACAGACCCGCGACAGCGCTACTTATGAAGGTTCGGGAATCTGCACCGTCGGCGAATTCCTCGACATCTGCAAAGAAAACGGAGTCGCACCGCTGCTCCATCTGAAGACTTTTTCAAAGGATACGAAAGATAGCGGACATCTCACGCCACTCGCAAAGCTTATCGCAGAGAAAGGTGCTACCGGCGACTGCACCATACTGACATCCGAACCTGACTATATAGACTATCTGATGGCCAACCATCCTGAAATCAGGCTCCAGTTTCAGGCCGACACAAAGTGGCAGGAACGCTTCGAATGGTCATGCTCGCGCAAACTCGACGTGCAGATACGCGCGGATCTCGTCGATGCAGACTGTGTGAGGCGTTACCATGATGCAGGTGTCAAAGTCAACGTGTGGACAGTCAATACTCCTGAAGAATATGTCCGTCTTAAAGACTGCGGAGTCGACTATATCGTGACGGACTATATCGTGCCTTAAAGCCAGACATATCACTGTCATGCTGTTTTTAACACCGGCTCAATAAATTTTGCAAGCATTTTAACCGTGATGTGGCACGGGGTTCATGGAAATTGCGTAAATTTGCATCCGCTAATTTACGGCTAATCAAAATTGTGTACCGGCTATGCTTGATATGCTTAAATTTTCACGGAAACCTTACAAAGTAGGTCTCGTCCTCAGCGGAGGGGGAGCACGTGGATTCGCACACGCGGGCGCACTGCTCGCCCTTGAAGAAGTCGGCATCAAACCCGACATAATCGCCGGTGTCAGCGCGGGTTCTGTGGTGACAGCCATGTATGCCTCAGGAATCGTCCCGGAGGAGATTGTGACTGCGTTCAGCAATATTTCTTTCGGAAACTTAGCGGAACTCGGAGTGCCGCGCGACGGTTTTTTCTCAATGGACGGCTTCAAGAAATTTCTTAAGAAGCAAATCAAATATGAACGCATCGAGGACCTCCCGATTCCGGCACTCATCTGTGCGACCGACCTTGACAACAACAGGCCGGTGGCATTCTCGGAAGGGAGCATCGTGGACTGCGTGGCTGCATCGTGCAGCATTCCGATCGTGTTCAAGCCTGTAAGAATCAACGGCGTGACATACGTCGACGGTGGCGTGCTCGCCAATCTTCCGGCATGGGCACTCAGAGACAGTTGCAAATATGTCATCGGAATCAACTGCAGCCCTGTCCCCCGCAGAGGCAAACCCAAATCACTCATGGACATTGCCCACCGTACCTACGACCTTCTCGTAAAAAACAATTCGCAATCGCAGATGGAACTGTGTGACCTCGCCATCAGCATTGACGATGTTGCCTCCTATAAGGTGTTCAACCTAAAGGAAATCCGGCGAGTGTTCCGTTCGGGTTACGACAACACTCTGTCCGCGTTGCTTGACGCCGGCTTCACTCACCGTGGCCCGGTCAGAAAGAAATAGGGACAAAATAAATCAGAACATCAACACACAGCAGCAATATACAGTAACTATATAATGAATCAGAAACCAGTCATCTATCAGCTTTTACCACGTCTCTTCACAAATACAAACAATCATTGCGTGCCAAACGGCACATACGCTCAGAACGGTTCAGGCAAGATGAACGATATCACCGATACCGTACTCGCCGGAATCAAAGAACTCGGAGCTACACACGTATGGTATACGGGAATCATCGAACATGCGACCAAAACCGATTACAGCCGCTACGGTATCAGACCCGACAATCCCTACGTGGTCAAAGGACAGGCCGGTTCGCCTTATGCAATCAAGGACTATTACGACATTGACCCTGACCTTGCGGAAAATGTCGAAGACCGAATGGGCGAATTCGAAGCTCTCGTCGCCCGCTCACATGATGCAGGTCTTGACGTTATCATCGACTTTGTGCCCAACCACACCGCCCGCTGCTACAACAGCGATGCCAAACCGGCCGGAGTAAAGGATTTCGGGGAAGATGACAACACCGATATGTTCTTCAGCCCCAATAACAACTATTATTATATGACCCGCCAGCTTTTCGCACCGTCAATCGACCTTGGCACAGGCAAAAAAGCTTACGTCGAATTTCCGGCAAAAGCGACTGGCGACGACTGTTTCTCGGCATTCCCGACGGTCAACAACTGGTATGAGACAGCAAAACTAAACTACGGACGCGATCCGGGCAACTGGAGCACACACTATCAGCCTATTCCAGACACATGGATGAAGATGCTCAACATCCTGCGGTTCTGGGCATCGAAAGGCGTGGACGCTTTCAGATGTGACATGGCCCACATGGTGCCTCTCGAATTCTGGCAGTGGGCGATACCCAATGTCAAGGACCGCTATCCGAGAATCAAATTCATAGCCGAGCTCTATGATGTCAAGATTTACCGTGACTTCATCGAGAAAGGTGGTTTCGACTATCTCTACGACAAGGTGAACCTCTATGACACGCTGCGCGGCATACAATGTTCAAACTACTCGGCGGCGACTATCACCAACTGCTGGCAGACTGTAGAGGGAATCTCGGACAAGATGCTCAATTTCCTTGAAAACCACGACGAACAGCGTTTCGGTTCGAAATTCTATGCCGGCGACCCTGCAAAAGTAATCCCGTCGCTCGTCATCAGCTCGATGATCTCGACAGGTCCGATGATGATATATGCAGGGCAGGAACTCGGCGAACAGGCGACAGATACGGAAGGTTTCAGCGGTTATGACGGCCGCACGACAATCTTTGACTACTGGAGCGTGGCCACACTGCGCAGATGGTATAACCACGGCAATCCCGACGGCTCGCAGCTCACTCCGCGCGAACGCTGGCTGAGAAACAAGTACTGCACAATCCTCGGGCTCTGCAACCGCGAGCGCGCCATTTCCAACGGCCGTTTCTTCGACCTGATGTATGTCAACTATCACAATCCTACACTCAATCCCCACCGCCAGTATGCGTTTATCCGTTCGTATGACGGCGAAACGCTTATCATAGCCGTGAATTTCTCGGCCGACTCCTGTGACCTCGCGATTAACATCCCGCGCCATGCTTTCGATATGCTCAACATCCCCGAAGGAGAGGTGTTCGCAACCGAACTCATCACACGCCAGCAGGACATCAAGGAACTGCGCGCGACAAAACCGTTCAGGACAATGATTCCACCCTACGACGCTGTGGTCTGGAAAATCAGACACCGTCAGGTGAAACGTATTCCAAGCCGTTCATAATGGCCTATCGCATAAAGACGGTTTTATACGACAAATCAATAAAAATCAACAGACCGCACGTCATCGCGACATGCGGTCTGCTGATTTTTTCAAGATGTCAATGTATCATTTCAACGATACGCTGACAAGTGGCGTCACTTGCTGTTAGCGGGAAGAGTGCGATACTGCTCAGAGTAGCGGAGCACCTGAGGCAGATAGTCTTCACCGTAAGTGATATTGACATCGGTTATATTTCCATCCTTGTCGGTGACAGGAGTATAGACGGGGTTGACGAAGCCCTTATAAGGAGCTATGTCAAGAGTAGCATAGCGGTCAAGCACTTCTTTGTGGAGCTGCGGGTCGACCTTGACTGCATAGGTCTCCACAAGGTCACGGCCTGCTTCATAGTCACCCTCGCTCTTGATACGCTGCACTTCGGCAAGAAGCTGGCCGAAGAGGTCGCGGAGCTTGGCGTAGTCATTGATCTTGATGTATGTCTTGCCGTCGCGCTTCACCATTTCAATCACATTGTCGGCCTTACCCTTTTCGAAGACCCATGCTGAAATGAGCTGGCGGTTACGCATGTGTGCTTCCTCGACATCCTTGCCCGGCTCGATGCGCATGAGCTGGGTCATGAGACCGTTGAGGATATATTTGTAGTATTCGGCCTTATAGGCATCTGGATTGTCAAGCAGACCAAGTTCGAGCAGTTTCGGATCGGCAAGATAGTAGAGAGCAAAGAGATCGGCGCGGGCTTCTTCAAGAGTCGAGCCGTGAGCCTTGAGAGCATCGGGGTCAACACCGGGGAGCAGACGGCCAGAGGCATGTCCAAGACATTCGTGAAGGTCTGTGTGGAGATTGTCGGTGATGAAGAGATATTTGTCCATGAGGTCGGATGTCTCCTTGTCAATCACAAATTCCTCGTTGAATCCGTTGCCGTGAGAAGCCTCGTCGTAGGCTTGAGTGATGTTTTCAAGCGTCACCGATTTAGAACCGTGGGCGGCACGAATCCAGTTGGCATTGGGGAGATTGATGCCGATAGGAGTGGCGGGATATGAGTCACCGGCAAGAATAGCGGCAGTGATGACCTTGGCGGTTACACCCTTCACCTTGTCTTTGCGGAAACGTGGATCGACAGGTGAATTCTGCTCGAACCATTCAGCGTTGCCTGAAATAAGCTCGGTGCGGTGAGAAGCTTCCTCATTCTTGAAATTGACAATCGATTCAAAAGCGCCGGTCATGCCAAGCGGGTCACCATAGCTTTCAATAAATCCGTTGATAAAATCGACCTTCGAGTCTGTGTCTTCAACCCATGCGATGGAATAATCGTCGAATGACTTGAGATTACCTGTGGTGTAGAACTCGATAAGCTTGTTGATGACACCGCGCTGTGTATCATTTTCTGCATACTGCGAAGCTTTGCCGAGAAGGTCGACAATACGGGTAATTGCCTCAGAATAAAGACCGCCCACCTTGTAGGTCTGCTCGACAATCTTTCCGTTTTCCTTGACGACACGTGTATTCAGGCCCCATGACACGGGAGTAGCGTCGGTAGTGTCCTTGAGAGCGTTATAGAATTTTTCGACCTCAGCCTGAGTCACACCCTCATAGAGATTGTTGGCGGAAGTAGCAATCAGATCCTGTCCTTCGGCCTGATTCACACGCTTGGCCATTATCGAAGGATTGAAAATCACCTCATAAAGCGTGTCGACGTTTTCAGGTTGTTTGTCAGCGGGAAGTTTGGCGACATTCTCTGCAAGGAATTCACGGGAGAACGCTGGAGTGAACTTGTCCATCGAGTAGTGGTGATGGATACCGTTGGCAAACTCTATCTGTTTGAGATAAGTCTCAAGCGCTTTGAAATCCTTGCTCTCACGATCGCCGTCATACGATTTGTAGACATTCTCGATAAGGTCGCGTATGGCAAGATTGTATTTGCCGTTCTGATCCCAGAGGATGTCACGGCCGGTGAGAGCCGCTTCGGTCAGATAGTAGATGAGTATGCGCTGCTGAGGAGTCAGTTTCTCAAAATCAGGCACCTTATAACGAAGCACTTCAATATCGGCAAAACGGTCGACTGTATAGTCGAAATCGTCAGCCGCCTGGTCGGTCGCTTTAGAAGCGCACGAAGTTATGGCTAATGCTGCCATAGCAGGAAAAATGAATTTGGTTAGAGACACGAGTATTAAGTATTAAGGATGAAGTATTAAGGACAAAGTATTAAGGATGAAGTATTAAGGATGAAGTTACCACATACCGCTATTTATTCTACGTAGAGGACAAGCCCCTTGAGATATTCGCCTTCAGGATGGTAGATGTTGACCGGATGATCGGCTGGCTGTGTAAGCTGATGGAGAATGCGCACTCTGCGACCCGACATGGCTGCGGCCGTAAAAACCGCAAGACGGAACTGCTCCTTGCTGATGGCCTGCGAGCATGAGAATGTGAAAAGAATTCCACCGGGAGCAATCTTCTCGAAAGCTGCTGCATTCAGACGGCGATAACCTATCATCGCGTTGCGTATCGCACTGCGGTGTTTGGCAAATGCCGGCGGATCGAGGACAATCAGGTCGTATGTCCCCTTTTCCATGCGTCCAAGGAATTTGAAGGCATCCTCGGCATATGACTTATGACGTTCGTCGCCCGGGAAATTCAACTCGATATTGGCATCCGTAAGAGTGATGGCCTTGGCCGACGAATCGACCGAATGGACGAGCTGCGCCCCTCCGCGCATGGCATAGACAGAGAATCCTCCGGTGTAACAGAACATGTTGAGCACCTTTGCACCATGACTGTATTTCTGAAGAAGCGAGCGGTTGTCACGCTGATCCACGAAAAATCCGGTCTTCTGGCCCTTAAGCCAGTCGATGTTGAACTTCAGACCATTTTCAACCGCTATATTCGTATCAAAGCCACCTATTATATAGTCATTGACAGGATCAAGGCGCGCTTTGAACGGAAGTGTCGTCTCAGACTTATAATATACATTTCTGATACCGGCGTCAGGCAGACGGGTTAGTTCGCGGGCGATAATGTCGCGGGCGAAGTGCATGCCCGGGCTATGGGCCTGAAGCACTGCCGTATTTCCGTAAATATCAACAACGCATCCCGGAAGGAAATCACCTTCGCCGTGGACAAGGCGGAATGTCGAGTTGTCGGGACGGATGAGACCGAGTTTTCTGCGCAGTTCCCATGCCTGCGACAAGCGTTCGGCATAAAAATCCGAATCAATCATGCGCTCGGATGAATCGAGCATACGGACGGCTATTGAACCGATTTCGTAGTGACCGACTCCGAGGGGACGGCCGTCGGAAGCTTCGACACGCACTGTCTCCCCTTCTTCAAGCCCTTCTGGCAGATGAGCTATCGCGCCGGAAAATACCCACGGATGGAAACGCAGTAGCGACTCCTCTTTTCCACGTTTGAGGATGATGGTTTTAAGTTGTGATGACATATATCAAGACAAAAATTTTGCTGTGTTAAAGGTTGGTTAATAACCTGTTATTTAAAGAACGCCCGGAAGATATCGTTGCCGTTCGCATAAAGCAGGAGCAGGAGCAGGAATGCCATGCCGACATACTGAGCGGCTATGAGTACTTTTTCAGGAGCCTGTTTGCCTGTGATGATTTCCCAGAGGAGGAACATAACGTGGCCACCGTCAAGCCCCGGGATAGGTATGATGTTCATGAACGCGAGAGCGACCGAAAGGAATGCTGTTATTTCCCAGAAACTAAGCCAGTTCCATCTTTCAGGGAACATATTGCCGATCGCACCGAATCCGCCAAGACTCTCTGCGCCTTCCTGTGAAAAGACATGGCGCATTGAGCTTACATAGTTTGAGAGTGTGGTCGTTCCGATTTCCCATCCCTTCGGGAATGATTCGAAGAAATTATAACTGATGGTGACCGGCTTGTAGACAGCTGTCAGCGGACGAAGCTGGAAACCGAGTTTGCCATGTGAATTCGGTGTCATTTCGATTTGCAGAGTCTTCCCGTCGCGCTCGACAGTGACAGGCACTTTTTTATCGGCATAGTTGTGGAGTGCGGCAGTCAGCTCGGAATATGACGGAGTCGGGATTGTGTCGACCGCAATGATATGGTCACCCTCTTTCAAACCCGCCTTGGCGGCAGCCTCACCGGGCACGATGCGGTCTATGTAGACCGGCAGACGATAGGCAAGGAAACCTTTGTCGTCGTTCAGACGGAACAGAAAATCATCGGGGATTGCGATATTTACAGTATCCTTATGGTTTCGGATGACAGTGACCACCTTGGCATCGGCCATCTTGTAGGGGTAGTCACCCTTCGAAGCGTCAAGCAGCACGCCGTCTGCCATATATGGGATGTCGCCGTTACGGAAACCGACCTTCTGGGCGGCAGGAGTGAAGTCGAAACCATCGGTCGCGGCATCAAACGGAATATATTGCGAACCCCAGTGCATCGCTATGCCGGCATAGATGAGAATTGCAAGAATGAAGTTGAACAGCACACCGCCGAGCATTACGAGCAGACGCTGCCACGCGGGTTTCGTGCGGAATTCCCAAGGTTTCGGTTCTTGTTTCATCTGCTCTGTGTCCATCGACTCGTCGATCATACCGGCAATCTTGCAATATCCGCCAAGCGGAAGCCAGCCAATGCCGTATTCAGTGTCGCGCCAAGAACTTTTGTTCGGATCTGCTCCGGGTTTTGGCTTCGGTTTCCATTTGAACAGCGAGAAATATGGGTCGAAGAACATGTAGAACTTCTCGACCTTTATTCCGAATATGCGTGAAAATATAAAATGACCGAATTCATGTATAATCACAAGAAAGGCCAGAGCGACAATTAGCTGTAAAGCTTTTATGAGAAATGTTTCCATTAAAAATTAAATCAGATGTGTTTTTTATTTTGATACGTGTCCCGCGTCGGTCACGGTCAGCGCAGAGGAATTTTGCAGCCGGTAAGTTGCTCGGCAAAAGTGATTGCGGCTCTATGTGTCTCCACATAGTCATCAAGCGTCGGCGACTGAATGAATGGAATCGCATCGAGAGTGCGCATGATAGTACCATATATTTCCGGGAATGAGATTTTTTCATCAAGGAAGGCCCGCACGGCCACTTCGTTAGCTGCGTTGATTATACATGCGGCGTTGCCTCCACGGTTGAGAGCGTAGGGTGCGAGTGTGAGGCAGGGAAATTTTTCAGGATCAGGCTTCTCGAAAGTGAGTTGCGCGTAGTCAGTGAGCGAGAGCGGGCGCTCAGACGAAGGAAGACGAGAGGCATCGCCAAGCGCATAGCGTATCGGCAGGCGCATGTCGGGTATGCCGAGCTGCGCTTTCACCGCACCGTCGATAAACTCAACCATCGAGTGAACAATGGACTGAGGATGGACTACGGCCTCAATCCTGTCAGGCGTAACGTCAAAGAGCCATCTGGCCTCAATGATTTCGAAAGCCTTGTTGAGCATGGTAGCCGAATCAATCGTGATTTTAGCGCCCATGTTCCAGCGCGGATGACGCAGAGCCTGCGAAGGGGTCACACTTTCAATCTGCTCCTTTGAAAATGACCTGAACGGACCGCCGGAGGCTGTTATGATAAGTTTCTCGACTGTAGCCGGATCTTCACCTACAAGACACTGGTAGATGGCCGAATGTTCGGAATCGACGGGAATCACTCTGACAGGCGATTCCCTGAGAAGCCGTGTGACAAGCTCTCCGGCAACCACGAGAGTCTCCTTGTTGGCAAGTGCAATCTGTTTGCCCGCACGGATTGCACGGACAGTCGGGAGCAGTCCGCTGTAGCCGACAGTCGCAGTGACCACCGTATCAAAATCAGGACGCTCCATCGCATCAGCCAAGGCGGCACTGCCGGCGGCAGTCTCGATGCCAAGAGGAGATAGAGCTTCACGCAGACGGGCATATTTTGATTCGTCGGCGATTATAGCCAGAGAGGGACGGAATTTGACAGCCTGTTCGATAAGCTGCCCTACATTAGAACCGGCGGCAAGCACGGTAGCCTTGAAGCGCTCCGGAAAGCGCGAAATCACATCAAGGGTCTGCGTTCCTATCGACCCCGTAGAGCCGAGGATTGCTATGTTATGTGGCATGAGTGGATAAATCTATAAGAGCATGTTTAAGAACTGCAAAAATACGCAAAAATCCTCACTTTGGCACGGTTTTTGCGGAATTTTGAGTAATTTTGCATATATAAGTTATCTATGAACCACCAAATTGATATATCCAAGGAGCTTGAACGTCTCATCAGCCAAAGGCGTGTCAATGACGCTCTTGACCTGATCGACAATGCTTCGGCAACGCTCGGGGCTGTCCCTGAACTGCGCTCGGCCACATCGCGGCTACGCGAGAGCTACGAGCTGATGACCCACTACGCACTGCAAGGAATGCCCGACCCGGCACGCCCGGAACTGTATGCGGGAATCATAGCAGACATAAGGGCACTTGCCGACGACCTTCACCGCCGTTCACGCCTCGACGATGCCCCGACCCTGTATTTCAATACACTGCGCTATCAGAATATGCGTCCTGACATAAGCATAGCCACGTTGCTTGACGAATATCGCCGTGTCAACCGCCGCTTGCAGATGGCCATGCTCACAGAAGATGTCGAAAAGGCAGGCAAAGAGTTCTCAATGCGCGCCGAAGACCTCGAAAAAAGGATATTCAACCTCATCTGGATCACCTATCCTCTCACTGTCGACGACGCGGCTTCCATAGGCAACCTTTTGAGCGACATATCGCTTGCAGGACACTTCAAACAGCTCTGCGTGTCGGCTCTGATGCTGGGTCAGCTCGAATATCCAGATGAAAAACGTATGCGCCTTCTGATGGATGCCTACCTATCGGACAATGCGGAAATCTCCGTGCGTGCGCTGTGTTCGATGCTCATCATCATGTCGGTTCGGCGCGACAGGCCGTTTTCTCCGGCACTCGCACGCCGTTTCGACTCGCTGCGCGAGGATAGCCGCTGGAGTGCAGACGTAAAGATGGCGCTGTTGCAGTTCATCCGCGCACGCGATACCGAACGAATCGGACGTAAACTGACCGACGAAGTGATTCCCGAGATGATGAAGCTCCAGCCGGAACTTGAGAAACTCGGACGCAAACCGCTCGATCCGGAGTCAATTGAAGAGAATCCCGAATGGGCGGAACTGCTCGACAAATCAGGTATATCCGACAAGTTGAAAGAGCTTCAGGAGATACAGGAAGACGGAGGCGACGTGATGATGGTCACATTCAGCAAGCTCAAAACATTCCCGTTTTTCAACGACATATCCAACTGGTTTCTCCCCTTCCACACCTCACACTCATCCATAGCCGGTAGCAACGACGCATCAGTGCGCATGCTTGCCGACATAATGGAAAGCGCTCCGATGTTCTGCAACAGCGACAAGTATTCAATCATACTTTCGCTCGCACAGGTGCCTGAGTCACAGAAACAGATGATGTCATCGCAGCTAAAAGCCCATTCGGCCCAGATGGCAGCCATGAGTTTCGGCGACATCGACTCGTCGCAGAAAGGCCGCGAACGGCTGGCAGGAAAATATGTGCAGGACATCTACCGTTTCTTCCGCCTATTCAGGCGCAAGGGAGAATTCAACGATCCCTTCGCCACAACCCTCAACCTCGTGACTGTCCCGCTGCTCTCCGACATATTTGACGATGCCGACACTCTGCTTCTCGTCGGGGAATTCTATTTCAAACATAAACATTTCGCCGATGCCTTTGATGTGTTCGAACGTCTGTCGGACAAAGTACCTCCTTCCGCACAGCTCTATCAGAAAATGGGCTACTGCATGCAGATGCTCGGAGCGATAGACACGGCTGTAAGATATTACGAGCAGAGCGAGCTGCTCAACGCCGAAAGTCTCTGGACCATCAAACGCCTTGCCATCTGTCACCGCAACTCACGCAACTGGGAAAAGGCCGTAGAATACTATTCGCGCCTCGCGGCAGCAAATCCGGATGACGCTAACGTGGCACTCAATCTTGCTCTGTGCCATCTCGAAAACGGACAGACGGCAGAGGCCATGCAGCTGCTCTACAAGGTCGAATTCCTGCAGGGCGAGTCAGACCGCTCGTCGCGTCCGCTTGTCAGATGCGCGTTGCTTGAAAACAACCTTGATAAAGCCCGCAGATATTCCGACGCACTGCTTTCGCGAACACCATCGGCATCGGACTATATGCACGCAGGCCATATCGAAATCCTGAGCGGAAACCTCGACAACGGAGTGAGACTCTATGCCGAGGCAATAGCCGCCGACAATTTCGACACCGGAAATTTCGTCAGAACATTCAAATCAGACATGGAAACCTACAAAGCCATGTCGGCAATCGACTCTCTGACTCTCGGGCTGATTCTCGACGAGGCAATCAAGCGTTCGTCGGCTCTCGGCCACAAAGTCTGAAAAAACATTCGTTAATCAACCATTCACTGTCATATCTCCCATTTTTTTACATGCGTAAAATCCTATTATCGGCTTTTGCCGCCGCAAGCATTATGATACAAGCTCAAAATCCGTTTTTTCAAGAATTCAACACCGCCCCCCACGGTGCGGCTCCTTTCGACAAGATAACATTCGCCGACTACGAACCCGCCATCGACCGCGGTATCCGCCTCGGGCTTGAAGCCGTCGACGCTATCGTCAACAATCCTGAAGCCCCGACATTTGAAAACACAATCGTGGCTCTCGAACACGCCGACACCGACCTCAACAGAGTTCTCATGGTGTTCGATCCGCTGCTCTCGGCTCTCAGCGACGACAACATGATGGAGCTGTCGATGAAAATCACACCGCGCCTGTCAGACTATTCCACGTCCATCTCGCTCAACGAAGGTCTGTGGAAGAGAGTTAAAGCCGTCTATGACAACCGTGCCGACTATAATCTTGCCAAAGAGGACAGCATGTTGCTTAAACGTACCTACGACTCTTTTGTGCGCAACGGCGCTCTTCTCGAAGGGAAGGACCGCGAGACCTATTCGCAGCTCTCCAGCCGTCTGAGCGAACTGACCACACTTTTCGGCCAGAATGTCCTAAAGGAAATGAACACCTATGAAATCTGGCTCGGTGCTGATGATCTGGCCGGACTTCCCGAAAGTTCTGTAGAGGCTGCAGCCCTCGCAGCACGCGAGAAAGGCCGCGATGGAGAATATCTTTTCACTCTCGCACAGCCTGTCTACATGGCTTTCATGAAATACAGCGACCGTCGCGACCTCCGGGAAAAGATGTATCGTCTCTACACCGGCCGAAACATCAAAGGCGACTACAACAATCTCCCGATAATGAAGGAAATCGCCGAGACAAGAATGAAAATCGCCAACCTGCTCGGCTATCCGACCTACGCTCACTATGCACTCGAAAAGACAATGGCGAAAACTCCCGACAAAGTCTACGAGCTGCTCAACTCGCTGCGCGATGCTTATCTTCCGGCACAGAAAGCCGAATTCAAGGAACTTGCCGACTATGCCTCTTCAATTGAAGGCAAGACAATCGACCTGAAACCTTGGGACTACAGCTATTATGCCAACAAGCTCAAGAATGCCAAGTATGCCTACGATGAAGAGAAGCTACGTCCTTATTTCGAGCTTAACAATGTCATTGACGGAGTGTTCGGTCTCGCTACCCGTCTCTATGGCGTGACATTCAAGAAAAACCCCGAGATTCCGGTCTATCATCCCGACGTGACCGCCTTTGATGTAATCGACAACGACAGTTCGTTCCTCGGTGTAATCTATACAGACTTCTTCCCACGCGAAAGCAAGCGTCCCGGCGCGTGGATGACGGAATTCAAGAGCGAGGAAATCACTCCTGACGGCAAGGTGATACGCCCACACGTGTCAATTGTGATGAACTTCACCAAACCAACCGGATCAAAACCGTCGCTCCTGACACCCTATGAGGTCGAGACCTTCCTCCACGAATTCGGCCACGGGCTTCACGGACTTCTCGCGAACACAAAATATGCCTCTCTGTCAGGCACAAACGTGCTCCGCGACTTCGTGGAACTCCCCTCGCAGTTCAACGAGAACTATCTCACTGAGAAAGAATTCCTCGACGGATTCGCACGCCATTATGAAACAGGCGAAGCCATCCCTTCGGAACTCGTCGGCCAGATTATAAGCTCGTCGCAGTTCGGTGCGGCCTACGCATGTCTCCGCCAGCTCAACTTCGGACTCATCGACATGGCATGGCACAGCATCACTGCCCCGGTCAACGATCCTGAAAAGTTCGAGCAGGAAGCCGGAGCATCGGTGGCTATGTTCGACCCGATTGCAGGCAGCGTGACAGGAAGCACATTCTCACACATTTTCGCAGGTGGATATGCCGCCGGCTACTACAGCTACAAATGGGCTGAAGTTCTCGATGCCGACGCTTTCGCCCACTTCAAGGAAAACGGAATCTTCGACCGCAAGACTGCCGAATCATTCCGTCAGAACATTCTTTCACGCGGCGGCACAGAGAATCCCGACGAACTATACCGCCGTTTCCGTGGCAAGGACGCTTCAATCGACGCTCTTCTCCAGCGCGACGGCATCTCCCAAAAGCCATCAGGAAAATTGCCGGTCCCTATGGATAAATAAGTCTTCATATCAGACATAAACAAAGTCTTCAGGCGGTTGAAAATTCCGATTGGATTTTTAACCGCCTGATTATTTTCCATGTGTAAACCACATTAATCAATCGGCATTAAATCTGGCAGGCCTTTTCATAGAAAGGCCCCGAGGCGGCCGGGCTTAACTTTCTTTAACCTGATTGAGCAAAATTTAAGCACTCAAGTTTTCTACTTTTGCATCATTATGACAGAAGCTACACTTGAAAAACTGAAGATACTGGCCGCAGCCGCCAAATATGACGTGTCATGCTCGTCAAGCGGGACAGTGCGCCGCAACGACGGCAAAGGCGTGGGAAACACGGTTGGCGGCGTCGGCATCTGTCATAGCTTCGCTGCCGACGGCCGTTGCATAGCACTCTTGAAAATCATGCTTACTAACTATTGTAAATATGACTGTGCCTACTGTGTGAACCGACGGTCGAACGACATCCCGCGTGCCACGCTTTCCGTCTCCGAAGTCGTAGACATAACGATGGAATTCTACCGCCGTAACTATATCGAAGGTCTGTTCCTTAGTTCGGGAGTGGTACGCAACGCCGACTATACGATGGAACGCATAGCCCGCATTGCCAAAGATCTCCGCACTATCCATCGCTTCAACGGCTACATACACCTGAAAAGCATACCCGGTGCGTCGCAGGAGCTCGTCAACGAAGCCGGACGCTATGCCGACCGAATGAGCGTCAATATCGAAATCCCGCGCGAGGAATCTCTCAGATATCTCGCGCCCGAAAAGAACCATCAGAGCATATTCGAGCCGATGGGCTATATCAGGCAAGGAGTGCTGCAATGTCAGGAAGACAGGAAAACCATGCGCCATGTGCCGCGTTTTGTACCGGCCGGACAGAGCACTCAGATGATCATCGGGGCGACACCCGACACTGACCGCGACATTCTCCTTGCCTCATCGTCACTCTACGGGATGCCGACGATGCGCAGGGTCTACTATTCGGGCTATGTTTCTGTCAACACCTACGATTCCCGGCTGCCGGCGCTGAAACAGCCGCCGCTCGTGCGCGAAAACCGCCTCTATCAGGCCGACTGGCTGATGCGCTTCTATCATTTCAAGGCCGAAGAAATTGCCGACGACACCCATCCGAATCTTGACCTCGAAGTCGATCCCAAGCTCGGATGGGCGCTGCGACATCCCGAAGCCTTCCCGGTCGATGTCAACCGTGCGCCATACGAAATGATACTGCGTGTGCCCGGAATAGGCGTGAAATCCGCAACGCTTATCGTCAACGCACGCCGTTACCGCCACCTCAATTCGTCACACCTGTCAAAAATAGGTGTCGTCATGAAGCGGGCGCGATATTTCATCACATGCGGAGAGCTGACCGCAGGGACGATAGCCGACACGTCGCCGGAATATGTGCGCAAAATCCTGACCGCTCCACGAAAACCCAAAGGTGAAAACCCGCTGCAACTGTCATTTGATTTTTCCTGATTACACCTAAAGTTATAATATACACAATGGTCATCTATCGTTTTGACGGAAGTTTCGACGGACTGCTCACCGCCGTATTCGACTCTTTTGCGCGAAAGGAGCGTCCCGACGCACTTCTGTCACCTGACGGCGACATGCCATTGTTCTATGACACCCTGCACGAAGTCGAAACCGACCTTGAAAAAAGCACACGGGTCTGGAAAAAACTTTCAGTCTCAATCTCAGCCGGTGCACGCACCGCGCTCATGACCGCGTTCCTCACCGACAATTCCGATTTTCCCCTTCTGGCTCTGCGTTTCATCAGCCGTGCGGTGACCACCAGCCCTTCGATAGAGAATGATTTTTCTGACCCTGCAGTCCTCTCGGTCGTGAAAGAAGGCCGGCGCGTCCGTGGCGAGGCCCACCGTCTGCTCCAGTTCGTAAGATTTCAAAAAGCGGTCGACGGTACTTATTTTTCAATGGTAGAACCGCTGTTCGATGTATTGCCGTTTGCCATAAAACATTTTGCCGACCGTTTTTCCGACCAGCCATTCATCATCTACGACCGGGTGCGCGACTACGGCTATCATTACGACGGGAAAGAGACTAAACGCATCACACTCCGGTCTGACAGCTATCACCTATCGACCGGGCGGCTCTCTGACGAACTGATGGACCCTGACGAACGACTCTACCAGCAGCTGTGGCGCAACTATGTCAGATATACAGCCATCACCGAACGTACCAATCCGCGCAAGCAGCGTCAGGACATGCCGGTCAGATACTGGAAATATCTCACCGAGATGCAATGACGATTGTCAGGAAATCCGTAACTTTACGCAGAATTTCTAATTATCAGCCTAATTTCAGATTATTAGCCTATGCGTAAAGGACTGGTGCTTGAAGGAGGAGCCATGCGCGGACTGTTCACCGCAGGTGTCATCGATGTGATGATGGAAAACGGTATTGATTTCGACGGACTCATCGGAGTTTCGGCCGGATCAAGCTTTGGCTGCAACTTCAAGTCGCGCCAGCCGGGTCGCGTGCTCCGCTACAATCTGCGGTTCTGCAAAGATCCGCGCTACATGGGGCTGCGCTCGCTCCTGAGCACAGGCGACCTCGTCGGAGCTGAATTCGCCTACCACACCCTCCCGCTCGAACTCGACATTTTCGACATACCGACATTCGAAAGCAACCCGATTGAATTTCATCTTGTCTGCACCGACGTGACGACAGGCCACCCCGTCTACTACCGCATGGACCGCGTCGACCACGATTCCCTCGAATGGCTCCGCGCATCAGCCTCCATGCCGATCGTCACCCGTCCGGTCAGCGTTGCCGACGGGCATCTGCTGCTCGACGGAGGCATCAGCGACTCGATTCCTTTGGCCTATTTCCAGTCACAGGGCTTCGACCGCAACGTCGTCGTACTGACCCAGCCACTCGACTATCGCAAAAGCCCGGCGCAAAAATGGGTGTTCCGACTCTTCATGCGCCGCTATCCAAAGATTGTCGAGGCTATGGCGAAGAGACACGAAATGTATAACGCGCAGCTCGACTACATCCATTCACAAGCCCTGACAGGCAACACCCTGATCATAGCCCCGTCGAAACCACTGCCAATCGGCCGCATCGAAATGAATCCAGAAAAAATGCGGCTTGTCTACGGCATGGGACGTGACAGCGCGACCGCAATGCTCCCGCAACTGAAATCATTCCTCGACGGAAAATAAGAGGGTGTTTCATAACAAATGTCAAACACGCCCCTCTAAGTACGGAATCTAAAAATGGTATTACGTGTTGATTAAATAAAAACCTTATCGTTGAGAAGGCGGTTTTCGAGCGCGTCGAAATGGCGACGTGCATCCTTGGTCGTCAGATAGGCATCGATCACATCTGCGTGACGGAAATTGTGGAGGTCAGTGCCTAAAAAAATCCACATAGCCTTTTTCAATCAGTTTCTCCGCAGTCCGCTTCTCTTTCTTTGTATATCCGCCCGCGAGCGAAAGCACATTTACCTGAAACAGCACTCCGGCCCGATGCAACTGGTCGTAGCGCTCGGGGTGTTCCTCGAAATAATAGTGAAAACGCTCCGGATGAGCCATTATCGGGTTATAGCCCTGAATTTTCAGGTCAAACAGGAACTGGTCAAGCTGCCACGGCTCCTGAATGAACGAATTTTCCACGAGGATATACCTGTTCGGAAAAGTGGTGATTTGACCTGCGGCAAGCTCCGCGCGGAAAAAATCGTCGATACGGTTCTCCGACGCACGCGACAGGTCAACATCTACACCCGCATTCTTCAAGGCATCCTCCAGCTCATGCAATGCCGGGTCAAGCACATCGGGAGTGTTCGGAAAAGTCGCCTCCGTGATGTGCGGGGTGGCTATGATGCGGTCAAGCCCCCAGTTGCGCATGCGTTTCACAAGTTCGACCGAGGTCTCTACGTCGGGCGAGCCGTCGTCGACACCCGGAAGGATATGACAATGTATGTCGGTCCTGAACGGAAGTCTTGCCGACTCACTCTTTCTCGAAAGGAAACTAAAAAATGCCATATTAAATTGTTATGTCTGCGTCTGTTGTTTGATATTTCACATACAAAGGTAACCATTCATTTTGTAATAGCCTAAAAACGGCTGCCGGAAAAAGAGTGTTCCGGCAGCCGTTTCGGATTATCACAATCAAAACAATTGTTTTTTTGAGATCTCTACATTTTCGCCATCAGTGGTTCAGACACTTTTCAGATAGACGTTGACTTCAGGCCGGCCATCATTCTTAGTGACACTTATCGAGTCTATGACATTCGGATTTATATTTTTTATTCTTTCATAAGGCACAGTCCTGCTTTCATTGCCCTGATACAACGTCACCTTTTCCAGCGATCTCGTCATGGCGGTGGTCTTTTCTTCTTTTATGCTGTCGTCTTTCTTAATTTCGTCTTTCTTGATTTTAAACGACACGGGGAGTGTATACCACACGTCAACAGCCTCGCCATTCAACATGCCCGGTGTAAAAGTCGGGAGAGTCTTGATGACACGCTCCGCCTCCGCGTCGAGCGACGGATTTATTTTCCTTATTGACTTCACATCGCCTATCGAACCATCTTTCTTAACGACGAAGCTCACCACAACGCGTCCTTCAATCCCATCCATATACGCATCCTGCGGATAGCGGATATGAGAAGCGATATATTGGAGCAACGCTTTTTCACCACCGGGAAATTGCGGCTTGGACTCCACTACGGTATACGGTTGTGAACCATACGTATGTCTTGAGGACTCACGGCGCTCCGCCACTTTGCCCTCGGCCGAAGATGCAGAGGCGCTCACGCCATCGCCGGGTGCGGCGACAACCTCGGCGGTCTCGCTAACTTCATGAGGGGGAACTTCGGTGACATCCCCGCCTCCGGCGGATTCTTCGACCGGCTTTGCTGCGGGCTCACATGACGTTCCGTCTGACGACACCGACGCTGCGACATCGCCGCCAGCCACCCTCACGGGTTCAACGTCAGTCGCATCGGCTGATTTTTCAGACGGCGGCAGCATTATCTCATCGACGGGCTGAACACCGGCCGACTCAGCCACAGTGGCGTCATCGCCGTTATCAGCGACAAACGACGCAAGAGCCGTGTCGTCGATAACCGAAGCGACGACATCGAGATTGGCCACACCGACTGCCACAGCAAGCGCCGGCAACAGCGCCAGTCCGCGCAGACGGCGCGACGGAGCTGTATCGGTGTTATACATCATCGTGATACGTTTCTTCAGTTTGCTGTGGTTCAGGCTGTTTGCAAGCGACGTAAAGCGATGTCCCACAGCCTTTTTAATCAGCAGCATCTGATACTGGCGCGCCCCGACACCCGATTCGAGCACTGCGCCGTCGGCCTGATACTCATGGACGGCCTTAAGCTCCTCGCGCATGAGCCAAGCCGCAGGATTATACCACTGGAACACCCCGACGGCCTGAGCCATCAGCAGATCTATCCAGTGGCGCAGACGCAGATGCTGAAGCTCGTGGACGAGAATCATGCTGCCGTCCTCCTCCCAGTCCTTGCGGCTCATCACCACATATCTGCACCAGCTGAACGGTGCGATTCCCCCGTCGTCGGTGACGACCACGATCTTTCCGCCATATCTGCCGGCTTCTTCACCGCGCGAGATTATGCGCCAGAGTCTCAGCCCGACCCATACTGTCTGGAATAGCGTCGCAGCCACACCGGCGAGATAGACCCACAGAAGCACCGTGATCCACAAAGGCTGCGCCGGAGCGACGAGCTCGCCTTGGTCTGCGACGCTGACCATAATGTCTTCAAAATCGATTTCGGCCATAGGCACAGACGCCGGGGCATCGGCCATGAATCCGCGTGCCCACTCGGCGGCAGGGAGCGCCGTAAGCGCAACTATATAGATGAGCCATAGGGCCACACGGTTGTAACGGTGCTGGTTTTCACCGGCCATCACCCATTTGTAGGTGAGATAGAGCATCGAGAGGAGTATGGAGCTGTAGAGAGAATATGATAGCAATGTTCCCATGATAGATCCGGTATTAAATAACTGACGGTGGAATGACAAAGGTGACGTAGAGATGACTGACGGCAGAAAAAGGTCAGGATCAAGCAGTCTTGATAAAAACGGCGTCCGGCGGGGTATGTGCGCCGGACGCCTCAATCTCAGGTTGGAATCTTATAATATCCCTGACATCGTGTTTTCGCGATTATTTCTTTGCGTTCTTGCGCTCGATGAGATCCATGACTTCGCGGAGCTCTTCGTCCGACATCTTTTCTTCCTCGACGAGTGCAGAAACTGCGTTCTTGTAAGAATTGTTGAAATAGTCCTTCACCAGACGGGCCAACGAACGCTTCATGAAATCTTCCTTCTTGGCGATGGCATAGTAGCGGTAGGTCGGACCAAAAACTTCGTGGCTCACATGACCCTTCTCTTCGAGGATTCTGACGATGGTCGAAAGGGTGTTGAAGTGAGGTTTGGGCTCTTCGTGGATGTTGACCATCTCACGCACAAAGAGAGGACCGCGCTCCCAAAGCATCTGCATGATGACCAATTCCTTTTCTGTGAGCATCTGTGGTTTTCTTCCTGGTTTCATAATTAATGGATTTTAATGTTATGAGTATTCTGTTATATCGTTAAAAAATCAGCGGCATGAAACTATCATGGTAGTTTCACACCGCAAAGATAAAACTATAATTGAGTTATTGCAACGTATGCGCAACTTTTTAGTGTTAAAAATACTTAAAGCAGCTTATACGCGAATCTGACGCTGACCACCGGATAGACCTTGAAAGTTGTCATGAGGTCCACATAGTCGCCCGGCTTGCCCTTGATATTTACCACATCCTTGGTCAGATTAGTGCCGTCGTGAGTGACGAGCGAGGGCGATCCGCCCCAGATCATCATGCCGCAATCCACGTCGAGAGTGAAGCGCTTCGACTTGCCGAGGTCGCCCGTGTAGCCAAGCCCGACGTAGGGCTTGAAAGCATTGACGAAAGCCGAGACCTTGACCATACCGTCGGTGTCGGGCTGCATCATATAGGGTTTGCCGTCCTTGAAGTCTCCGACATGGATGCCCATGTGGCCTTCGGTCTCAAGATCGGCGCGGAGGTCGTCGACGAGGAACGGATCGAGATACGTGTCGCCGAAAATAGGCTTGTCGATGGCATCGTCGCTCATGATGAAGTCATAGAAGTTATTATAGATGTTGACAGCCACGAGCGACGGCATCTCGCCCATCGTGTTGAGCGCCTTGGCCACCTTGCGCGAACCGGCATAGAAACCGACGGTCGCCCTCCAGCCTTTGGTTTTCCAAGGATAGATGTCGAAGAGCATCTTGAAATTGGTCATGGTCGGTTTGCCGTCAAGCTCAACGCGGTCATCGACCTCGATGCCGGTCAGACTGTGCATATAGTTCTGCAGCTTCTCGAAATTGTTGGCTGTGACTCCGCCCCCGTCCGAATAGCTCTGGAGGCTGAACGACATCGGAAAGGCGATGTGGGGAGTGAAATCCACTCCGGCCCTGACGCGGAGATAGTCGGTCACATGGGTCGAGAGGTCGAGGCCGAGGCCGGTGCTGCCGACCGAGACTCCGATATCAAGATGGCGGAAAACATTGCGCTCCTTTGCTCCGAAAGACATCTGAGCTTCCCGGTCGCTATCCTGCGCATGAATCGCGCTCACAAAAAACAATCCAATAATTACGGTAGTGATCCTGCGGACAACTCCTTTTGTGCTGTGTGTCATGCTGATGGGTTGAATTGGTTTTATTTCTTAAATAATATATATACTATAATTACATTTGTTGACAGATTCACCCCGCAAAGTTACAAAATTCTTCCAAATTTCCGAAAATTTAAACAGTGAAACATTTTTTCCGTTAAAACTTGTTGCGTTTCGCATATTTTTACTACCTTTGCCACCTGATAAGATTATCAACGTGGAACTCAACATTTACTCTAACTCAACTATGACAGCAACCGAATTTTCACTTTCAACTTAAAACCAAAAACCACTGACGTTGCAGCAGGATATTATATAATTCTAAGGTTATTATATAATACTAACAACGGTCGGGACGCTTTTCCACAAGCCAATCCCGCCGGGAAAGACATACACACGGATTCAATAATTTATAACGACTAATACATATTTAATTTAATCAAACTGAAATGAAGAAAAAATTCATCCCAGGTCTGCTTCTTTTGGCGCTTACTGCCGGAGGATTCAGCACTTTTACTTCATGTAAGGATACAGACGAAGATCTGTATACCAACCTTCGCGGTGAGCAGGTTAGCCTTCAGGCAGCCCTCGATGCCCTGAAGGAGCAACTTGCCAACTGCGGCACAAACTGCCAGAATGAAATCAAGCGTCTTGAAGACCTCATCAACAGCAAGCCCGGTTACACAGAATCCGAAATCAGGGGTTGGATTACTGATCTTACCAATCAGTATGCCACTCAGGAAGCTTTAAAACAACTTGCCGACCGTGTCGTAGCTCTTGAAGGCAAAGAACCCGGAGGAAACGACCAGTTCAAACCTGAAGATGTTACTACTCTTACCGATCTTATCGCCATCGCTGACCAGCTCAAAGCCTTGGTAGGTGAAAACGGAACCGTAAACACTCTTTCAACTGAAATTGAAAATCTCAAGAAAGTTCTCAACGGCGACGGAACTAACCCCGGCCTCCTTGCAACCGTCAGCGGTCTCGAAGCTTGGTTTGAAAACATAGGTCTTACAGTTGATGAATTCCAGACTTACGTAAAGCAGGGTGAATTCGTTCTCTCAAACAAGGCAGCTCTCGAAGCTCTCGTAAAACTTCAGAACGACGGTACTCTCAACGAAGATGCCCTCAAGGCTCTCAACGAAGTTTACGCTGACCTCGCAGGCATCGACGAGATGTACAACACTATCTTCAAGGGCGTTGAAGCTCCTGCCGACGGATGGTGGAACTACGCAGAGGTTATGCAGAACATCAAGAACAACTCTGCCGCCATCGCAGAACTTCAGGACGAAGTTGACGCTATCTTCAACCGTATCAACGACTTGGTGACAAGCCTCATCCTCCAGTCTGCATCAAACCACCTCTACGGTACATTCAACACACCCTTCGGCATCAACTCTATGGTGCTCATGGCCAACTTCGGTCACCTCGCTATCGACCTCAACCAGTTCCCGGTTTCGGCAGCAAAGGATATGGGTGCAGAATGCTACTCAGACTCAAACATCGACTGGTCGTCAATCACTTCCGACAAGTATGACCTGACTTCAACAATTCTTGCCTATACTACCAACAACGGACAAGCTACTCTTGGTAACCTCTGGTTCACTGTTAACCCCGGAACTGTCAACCACCTCGACAAGGCCGGTTTCGAACTCGTCAACAGCCGCGACGAAGTTTCAAAAGTAAACCTCGTTGACATCACTAAGGACGACGAAACCCTCATCCAGTTCGGTGTTAACTCCAACTCTCGTGCAGCCGGCAACGGCAACGGTCTCTACCGCGCTGAAGCAACTGTAGCAGTTGACGACCTCGACGCAATCAAGGTCAACATCGAGTCGGGTCTCGCACAGGCTCTCAAAGACGCTGTCAAGAACCACACTGCAGCTGACATGGCTCACCTTCTCAAGGCTATCTACAGCCAGCTCCAGAACGTATGCGACGCTAACGCACTCCGCTATACTTACGAAGCTATTTCAGGCAAGGGTGGCGCTACTTCAACTCAGAAGGTTTACTCTAACTACGGTCTTGCTGCTACTGCCTTCAAGCCCCTCTCGTTCGCTACTCTCAAGGGTGAATCATTCCACAAACTCCCGACTATCGATCCTATCGAAATCGACAAGTCGCTCGTTGACCTCGGCCTCAAGCCCTTCGAAATCGGCGATGTAAAGCTTGATGTAGAACTCGACCTCGGCAAGATTGAATTCGATGAAGTTGGTGAAACTATCATCGAGGTCAAAGTTCCTTCTCATTTCAATGAAAACGGTGAAGCCGATGCTTGGACATATGAAAAGGTAAATATCACCGGTGACCTCCAGCAGATTGTTGACAAACTTCAGGCTTCTGTCAACGAATGGTTCGAAGGCAAGGTTGACGAACCCAGCCTTAACGAAAAGCTCCAGAGCCAGATTGAAGCAGCTGTCGACTCAGCATTCAACGGTCCTGACGGCCTCATCGCAAGCATCGAAAATCAGGTTAACGACATGATGGGCAGCATTCAGGATAAGCTCGACAACCTCGTTGACCAGATCAACAAGGATTACCTCAACAAGGTTAACAAGCTCATCGACAAATACAACTCTGTTGCTAACCGCATCAACAAGGTTCTCAGCGATCCTAACCACTACCTCCAGAGCGTGATGTTCATCCGCAAGGCTGACGGCAACCTCGGCTTCCTCAGCACCAACGCTAAGCAGCCCTCACAGTTCAAGGGTAACGGCGAAGCTATCGAGCTTTTCGCTACTACCTACAACTTCGAGACTGTCTGCCCCGCATTCAAGAAGATTGTCGGCGTTGTCAAGGTTACCGACCAGAACGGCAACGAAAACACAGCTCTCAAGAATGCTGCCAACGCAAGCATGGCTAAGGTTCTCGACGGTCGCGTAAACCGCGTGGCTCTCGACGTTCGCGGTGCCAAGGGTGGTGTCTTCACCTACGAAATCGCTTATCAGGCAATGGACTTCACCGGTCACACTTCAACTGTTAAGTGCTACGTACAGGTAATCCGCTAATCGAATCGTCAAGGCTCAAATCTTTAGAAAACTAAAAACATGAAAATTAACAAGTTATTTCTAACAGCCTCATTCGCCCTCTGTGCAGCCTTCATGGCTAACGCACAGGAGGCGCAGGAGGAGACAGAATATGTCTTCCAGCCCCACTGGTATGTCCAAGGGCAGGTTGGTATGCAGGAGACCTTGGGAGAAACCAGCTTCGGCAAACTCGCATCGTTCAACGCACAGGTTGGCGTAGGCTACCGCTTCAACCCCGTACTCGGCGCACGCCTCATCTTCAACGGATGGACCTCAAAAGGTTCAATCGAAGTTGACGGCAAGCGTTCAGACTGGAAATGGAACTACGTAGCTCCCACCGTCAACGCTACAGTCGACCTCGTTAACCTCATCGGCGGTTTCAACCCCGAGCGTCCCGTCAACGCCGGCATCTTCGCAGGTATCGGCGCTAACATCGCTGCCCGCAACGGCGAGGCCAACGACGTCAACAACGCCCTCAAGGCAAGCGTCTACAAGGATCTCGACGCAGCTGCCCGCCCCGACGTGCTCCGCAACATCTGGACCGGCACAAAGGCTCGCTTCGTAGGTCAGTTCGGCGTTTATGCTGACTACAACCTCACCAGCAACCTCAAACTCGGCCTCGAACTTCAGGCCAACGTCCTCCCCGACGGCTACAACTCAAAGAAGGCAGGTAACGCCGACTGGTATTTCAACGGCCTCGTAGGCGTGAAGTATGCTTTCGGAACAACCTTCACCAAGCAGAAGCGCAAAAAGTGCTGCGCCGCTACCGCCGAACCCAAGATCATCGAAAAGATCGTGGAAGTTCCCGTAGAGAAGATCGTAGTCAAGGAAGTAATCAAGGAAGTGCCCGCACCTCTTACCCGCGACGTATTCTTCAAGATTTCTACCATCAAGATCACCAAGGACGAAATGTATAAGGTGGCTGAAGTTGCCCGCTACATGAAGACCAACCCCGATACCAAGGTAACCGTAACAGGCTATGCCGACAAGGGAACAGGTTCAATGAAGCTCAACCTCCGTCTCTCGGCTCAGCGTGCCGAAGCGGTTGCCAACGCCCTCATCAAGGAATACGGCATCGCTTCAGACCGCATCACAGTCAAGAGCATGGGTGAAGTAGAGGATCAGCCCTACCCCACTCCCGCTCAGAACCGTGTTGCAATCTGCATCGTTGAATAACCGGCGATTACGAAACACGTAAAGTCCTATATATCGGGGCTGTGTCTGAAATGGCGCAGCCCCGATTTTTAACATTCTTTTCTTTCGGTTTAGTATTTTTTGTCGTAATTTTGCAACTCGAAAAAACCATTCTTTGACATTTTTTTAATTTCACATATCTCCGATTTAGAAATGAAGAAGCTCATCACAGCATTCGTCGCTACAGCCGTAGCACTCTCCGCATCGGCCAAGATTGAAGGTGACGGATATTACCGCGTCCAGAACTTCAAGACCGGACGTTACATCTACGTACTTGACGACAAAGGCGAACTTAACTTTCAGGCAACGACAGCCGAACTCGGAGCGCTCCAGCTCTACAAGGACTATGAAAAAACCATCTCCGACCCTTCGACAATCATCTATGTCAAGGATCTTAACGGCAAGAATCAGGACTTTGACCTCCAGACTCAGGGCACAGGCGTGAAGGCAATCATTGACTATCCCGTCAGCATCCGTCTTGCAAATGCCAAACTCGAGACTTACATGGTCTTCGGACGCAACAGCGGCATGACCCGCTACATCGGCGACTCCACCGAGGGGGACTCTGACCGAGGTTATGTCACCTCCATAGGCAACGGCGATTATTTCCGCTGGTATTTCCACCCTATCACCACCGGCGACAGCAACTATTTCGGCATACTTCCCGAATTAAATGACGGCGGCGACTTCTATGCCTCGCTCTACGCTGACTTCCCCTACACCTGCCATTCGGAGGGAATGACAGTCTACTATGTCACATCGTATGCCGACGGCGTAGCCTATATCTATCCGATTGAAGGCACCGTCCCCAAGGGAACACCTGTCATCATCAAGTGTTCGTCGCCTTTCACCGCCGGCAACAAACTCGACCTCGGAGGCGAAGCAGCCCCCATCAGCTACAACAAGCTCAAAGGTGTCTACTTCAACAATACAAGCCTTCTCCACAAGAATCTTACCCCCAATGACCCGGAGACCATGCGAGTGCTCGGCAAACTCTCCGACGGCTCGGTCGGTTTCGTGAAATATACCGAAGCCAACCTGCCCCGCAACAAAGCCTATCTCGTAGTGCCCGCCGGCTCGCCCGACGAAATCAGAATGGAAGTCGCAAGCTCAGGCATCGCCGACATAAGCGCCGACAGCAAAGAAGCGACCATCCGTGTCAACGGTCTCGATATCTATGTCGAGGGAGCGGAAATAACTGAAATCTACAGCATCACCGGCCAGCTTATCGCCCGTGGCAACGGCAACGGACACCTTTCAGTCCCCGCACCCGGACTCTATATCGTCAAGGCAGGGACAACCGTCCGCAAAATCATGGCCCGCTGACACATACGCAGGCTTCAACGCTTGACAGAATAATAGGTTGTTTAAAAACTCTAAAATGGCCGTATGATTTTATGACCATCTGAAAAGCAGGACGACATTAACCGAATTTAAGGTTTGTCGCCCTGCTTTTTTCACAATGCTTTCTTAAAATTAACACATACAGATGCCGGCCGACGGTTTGAGAGCGCTGCCGACAAACCTAATGAAACGTTCCGACGTTTTAACGACATGAAAATCATACTCGCAGCGCTGCCGGCCGTCGTCATGACCGCCTCGTGTGCGACTCCGGCAGAGAAAAACCGACAGACTATGGACAACGATAACATCAACAACATTGAGACAATCTATTTTGCAGGAGGGTGCTTCTGGGGAACGGAACACTTCATCAAGCAGATCGACGGTGTGGTCGACACCGAAGCCGGCTATGCCAACAGCCTGATTCCCGATCCGACCTACAGTGAGGTCTGCACCGGGCAGACAATGGCCGCCGAAGGCGTGAAAGTGGAGTATGACACCACTCGCATCGACCTGCCGTCACTGATTCAGCTCTATCTCATGACCATCGACCCGACTTCGGTCAACCGTCAGGGCAACGACCGGGGGACTCAGTATAGGACAGGCATCTACTACACCAATCCCCGCCAGCAGCAGACGGCTCTCGCCGAAATCGCAAAGGAAGCGCAGCTCCACCGCCTCCCGATAGCCGTCGAGGTCAAGGAGCTTCAGAATTTCTATCCGGCCGAAGAATATCATCAGGACTATCTCGACAAGAATCCGGGAGGATATTGCCACATAGACCCACGGCTGTTTGAAGTTGCCCGGCGAGTGACCAAGCGGCCACAGGCTCATGTCGACCCATCGGCCTACAGTCGTCCTGACGACGCGCGGCTGCGCTCGGAACTGACAGCGGAACAGTATGCCGTCACGCAGCAGAACGCCACCGAAGCGCCGTTCCGCAACGAATATTTCGACAATCACGAAAAAGGAATCTATGTCGATGTCACCACAGGCGAACCGCTCTTCGTGTCGACCGACAAGTTTGACTCAGGATGCGGCTGGCCGAGTTTCTCGCGCCCTGTCAGCGACAAAGTGATAGTCGAAAAGAGAGACCTCAGTCACGGAATGGACCGCACGGAGGTCAGAAGCCGCGTCGGCGACTCACATCTCGGCCATGTGTTCCCAGACGGGCCTAAGGAGCGCGGAGGATTGCGCTACTGCATCAACAGCGCCTCGCTCCGGTTCATTCCTCTCAACAGGATGGCAGCCGAGGGCTACGGCCAATATATCCCGCTCGTCAGATAAAGCATGGAAGAGCCGCATACGGCATAGAATATCATAGAAAAGAAACACATCCTGCATCCAAAGGACAAATCCTGCACAAAAAAAGCCTGCGGTCCACATCGGGTCGCAGGCTTCGATATAATATAAAGAACTATCGTTAGATTGGTTGCAAAGTTATGACAATTTCTGTTGCCATGCAAGCAACCGGCGCTTGTCGCATGACTTTTTATGCACCGAGGAACTTGTCGACAAGTCCCTTGACATGAGCGGCGGTGAAGCCAAACTTCTCGTCAAGCACCTTGTAGGGGGCAGATGCGCCGAAGTGGTCAAGACCGAACACCATGCCGTCGGCACCCACGATTTCGCGGAGGGTCGAGGGAAGGCCTGCGGTCAGACCGAAAGCGGGAACGCCGGGAGTCATGACCGACTTGCGGTAGTCGGCATCCTGAAGGAAGAAGAGACCGAGCGAGGGAACTGACACGACGCGGGCTTTCTTGCCTTCGGCAGCAAGCTTCTCGGCAACTTCGCAGAGGAGCGATACTTCCGAACCGTTTGCAACGAGAATCACATCGGGGTTTTCAGCTTCGACAACGGTGTAACCGCCCTTGCGGCATCCGGCGTTCGCCTCGGCAAAGCGGTCGCCTGAAGCAGCGGGAAGGTCGGGGAGGTTCTGGCGTGAAAGCACGAGAGCCGAGGGAGTCTTGAAGTTCTCCATTGCCATCGCCCAAGCTACGGAAGTCTCGGCAGCGTCGGCCGGACGGAGCACAAGCATCGAAGGCTCGCCGTTGAAGTTGCGGAGCTCTTCCATGAGACGGAGCTGTGCTTCCTGCTCGACGGGTTCGTGGGTCGGGCCGTCCTCACCTACGCGGAATGCGTCGTGAGTCCAGATATACTTCACGGGGAGCTCCATGAGAGCAGCCATGCGGACTGCGGGCTTCATGTAGTCGCTGAACACAAAGAATGTGCCGCATGCGCCGATCACACCTCCGTGGAGTGCGATACCGTTCATCACGGCGGCCATTGTGAGCTCCGATACACCTGCGTGGAGGAATGCACCCGAGAAGTCACCGTTGGTAAACGGATGTGTCTTCTTGAGGAATGCGTCGGTCTTGTCGGAGTTTGCGAGGTCGGCTGAAGAAACAATCATGTTGTTGACCTTCTCGGCAAGCACACCGAGGACATCGGCCGAAGCCTGACGCGACGCGATGTTAGGCTTGTGGGGGATGGCTCTCCAGTCGATTTCAGGAAGCTCGTTGTTGAGGAATGTGTGGAGTTCCTTGGCAAGCTCGGGTTTTGCGGCTTCCCATGCGGCCTGTTCGGCACGCTTTGCCTTTACGATTTCGCGAAGCTCTGCGCGACGGGCATCGTAGAGAGCCTTGACATCGTCGAAAATAACCCAAGGATTTTCGGGATCAGCGCCGAGGTTCTTCATTGTAGCGGCATAGTCTGCGCCTGATGCGCTAAGAGGCTGACCGTGGGTAGAGCACTGTCCTTCGAAGTTAGAGCCGTCAGCTTTGACGACGCCCTTGCCCATGACAGTGTGGCCGATGATGAGAGTCGGACGCTGCTTTTCGCCCTGTGCGGCCACGATAGCTTCGGCGATTTCCTTGGGGTCATTGCCGTTGATTTCAATCACGTTCCAGTTCCAAGCGCGGTATTTAGAAGCCACATCCTCGCAGTCGACCGCATCGACCATTGTTGAAAGCTGCACACGGTTGCTGTCGTAGAACATGATGAGGTTGTGGAGACCGAGGAATCCGGCGAGACGGCCGGCGCCCTGCGAGATTTCTTCCTGAATGCCGCCGTCGGAAATGAAAGCGTAGGTCTTGTGGCTCATCCACTCGCCGAAACGAGCGGTCATGAAACGCTCGGCGATCGCACATCCCACAGCCATTGTGTGGCCTTGTCCGAGAGGGCCGGAAGTGTTTTCAACACCGCGCTCGGGATGAAGCTCGGGGTGACCGGGAGTCGGAGAACCCCACTGACGGAACTGTTCAAGCTCGGCCATTGTGTAGTGTCCGAAGAGCGCGAGCACGCTGTAGAGCATGGGTGACATGTGACCGGGATCAAGGAAGAAACGGTCACGGCCAAGCCACTTGCCGTCGTCGGGGTCGGTAATAAGGAATTGCGAGTAGAGCACATTTACAAAGTCAGCGCCGCCCATGGCGCCACCGGGATGACCGGATTTTGCTTTTTCAACCATCGAGGCAGCGAGAATACGGATATTGTCGGCTGCGCGGTTAATTGCTGTCAGATTCATGGGGTTAATTATATTGTTAAAATCATTTAAGTTTATACATGAAGACTTTTCGGTATGCAGAGAGTAGTGCAAATATACAAATATTCGCTGAAATAACAGAAGAAAACCGTCAATATGATATAAATAAGAATCCATTTGAGATATTCACGGACAATAAAAACGAATTCCCTGTCGTGATGACAAGGAATTCGACACACAATAGTAACAAATAATAGATGCACCGCTTTTCACAAAGAGGATTATCACCTATGTCTTGATCCCGTGCGTAGATTTGACTGAATCATATTTTCAGCCTGAACGCTTCCACGGCATTGCGTGAAACGGCAATGGGGAGGGGGCTTCGGACAGCGACATGAAAATGCGCGAATCCTATATGCTCGTTTAGTTGAAGCCCCCTGAAAAAAGAGAGACGCCGGAGCAGCGAGCATCCCTGCATCTGCCTTCGGTGTCACACGGACACACGTCAAGGCTAATACGGACATCTCATCAGAAAATTTCGTTGGTGAACAAGCATGACAATCCTTTTCCCGTGGAGAGATAAGCGCATTTTACAGAAGTCCGCCGCTACTTCCGGCAAGCACGGAGGCAGGGAGAAGCGACTCGAACGCCATAAAAATCTTCATGCGAAGCAAGAAGGTGAATTGATAAATAAGAACTGAGCCGGACTCGCCGGTGGAATTGTCAGGGCATAGTAAATGAGAGGAAGTAGATTGGAGATCCGCACAATCGTCTTGATGGCGGAATGGATCGTTTCAGTAGAGTCGAGCAGAGTAGATTAGAGCTGTATTTAATTAGAGCTATATTTACATGTAGATAGTGATCAGCTTTTGCGTTTTTATGTTCAGTGGTTTGGAGATTGATGTTTTTATAAAAAATCGTTCTTTTTCCAATAGATGACCACTCGCCGGCACATATCCCCGCCGGAAAATGGACAGCCAATGGGCGAACGTTGACAAAATAGCGACACAAAAGTAAAAAATGTTGACGAATTGACAACAATTTTAGCCGATAAATTTTTCAAAAAAATGCGCTTACAGTGTGCCTCAATGCCTTTTTGAAGAAAAAACACGAAATTTAAGCTACTTTTGAGCTACTTTTTCCATTCCGGCCTGATTCTGAAAAATCCATTCATTGAAAACAGGGCGAAAAGCATGCCGGAAAACACATTTAATAAACAAAGAAATTCAAAAAAGAATCATTAACTTTGCTGAAACATAGTTTCAACATTTATGTTGCCCGCTTAAAGTCAAATTTCTAAGATAAAAAATTTTTAAGTTCATAAATCAAACAAATCTATTCTACCTAAACTAAACGTAATGGAAACGACTCCAAAAAACAATGCACGGATAGTGGCCATAGTCGTGATGTTCTTCATCTACGCCATGATCTCGTTCGTGACCAATCTTGCAGCCCCGATCGGCACGATATGGGGATATCAGTTCGAAGGCAACTCGGTGCTCGGCATGATGGGCAACATGATGAACTTCCTTGCCTATCTGTTTATGGGAATCCCGGCCGGCAACATGCTCGTGCGCATCGGCTACAAAAAAACAGCCCTATGGGCGCTCGCAGTCGGCGTTGTCGGACTCTTTGTACAGTTCCTTTCGAGCATCGTCGGGACAGAGACTGTAGTTACAACATTCTCGTCGACTAATGCAGAAGGAATCGCGACTTCATTCCCGATTACCCTCAACTTCTTCATCTATCTCCTCGGTGCGTTCATCTGCGGTTTCTGTGTCTGCATGCTCAACACCGTGGTCAACCCGATGCTCAACCTTCTCGGCGGCGGAGGCAACCGTGGCAACCAGCTCCTGCAGTTCGGCGGCGCACTCAACTCTCTTTCCGGCACTCTGACACCTCTCTTCGTGGGTATGCTTATCGGTGTGCTCAGCAAGCAGACTCAGATCGGAGCTGTCAATCCTCTGCTCTTCCTCGGCATAGGCATCTTTGCTGTCGCATTCATCATTCTCAGCTTTGTTTCCATACCCGAGCCTAATCTCAGCAATGGACGAAAGATAAAATACAGCCACTCCCCTTGGAATTTCCGCCATACGGTGCTCGGCGTTATCGGTATCTTCTTCTATGTAGGTATTGAAATCGGCATACCCGGCACACTTAACTTCTATCTCGCCGACCAGAGCGCCAACGGCGCGGGCGTCGAGGGACAGGCTTCGGCCATTGCAGGCGCAATTGTCGCCGTCTATTGGCTTTTCATGCTTGTCGGACGTACGCTGTCGGGCTTTATCAGCGGTTCTGTATCGTCGCGCAGCCAGCTCATCGCAGTTTCGTCAACAGCCATCATCCTTATTATCCTTGCTATTTTCATCCCGAAGACCACCACATTCCCTGTGCCCGAGTTCCTCTATGAAGGTGGTGCACAAGTGCCTGTGAGCGCGTTCCTGCTAATCCTTTGCGGTCTGTGCACATCCATCATGTGGGGTGGCATATTCAACCTCGCAGTCGAAGGTCTCGGTAAATACACCGCTCAGGCGTCGGGTATTTTCATGATGATGGTGGTCGGCGGCGGCGTGATGCCTCTTATCCAGAACGCCATTGCCAAAGCAAGCGGATATATGACTTCATATTGGCTTGTAGTAGCAATGCTTGCATATCTGCTCTATTACGGTCTTATCGGCAGCAAGAATGTCAATACGGCTATCCCTGTTAGCGAAGACACTCCCGATGCTCTGGATCTCTGACATCATGCACGAAAATCTCATACAAGCACTCCATACAATATCTTAAATTAACGATAAGATATTTCATCCCTACAGACAAACGGTCGCCTTGCCCATCTGATGACGGACAAGGCGACCGAATTTTATATACAATTCATGCCACACAGGCTCAATTGACACCTTCGTCAAGCGGACTTCGACACGGCGGAGCTTCCGTCCGGCGATGGCTGACCTTTTTACGCCGTGATGGCTTTACGGCAGCACTGTCGGCTTTGAGACCAGCGGAAACGGTATCAGATATGGCTATTGTATCGACACTGCATACAGAAGGTGGAGTGACAGTCTGCTGTGTTGCCAAAGCATTTCTGACAACGAGATATAGCGTCAGCAATCCCAACACTATTATGAGAACGAAGAGACCTCTGCGCTCACCGGCGGTGAATCGAGCCATAATACATTAATCTTCTAACTTATAAATCTGTTATGTTTATCCGTCAACGAATCTGTCAAGTGATATTAAGCATCTGAAAGACATGGTATCTATCATTGATTACCGATTGGGTCAATCCTTTCAGGCATCCCTATAAAAAGAAATCATCGCCGGAATCCTGAGGAATCCGACGATGATTTTCATTTATTCTGTGATATATCTTGCGAAGAAGATTATTCAGCGACGGGTGCTTCAGTTGCAGGTGCTTCAGCGTTGGGAGCTTCTGCAGCAGGAGCTTCAGCAGCGTTAGCCTTTCCGCCACGACGTGAACGACGGGTGCGGGTTGACTTCTTGGCGCCGTTGTCCTTAAGCATGTTTTCGTTGTAGTCAACGAGTTCGATGAAGCAAGTCTTGGCGTTGTCACCGAGACGGTTGCCAGTCTTAAGGATGCGGGTGTAACCACCGGGGCGGTTAGCAATCTTCTGAGCGATTTCGCGGAAGAGTTCAGTCACGGCCTCTTTGTTCTGAAGGTGAGCGAAGACGAGGCGACGGTTGGGAGTGCTGTCTTCCTTAGCGCGGTTGATGAGGGGCTCAGCATAGACGCGGAGTGCCTTGGCCTTGGCGAGAGTGGTGAAGATGCGCTTGTGCATGATCAGCGAAATCGTCATGTTGGCGAGCAGAGCGTCGCGATGAGCCTTCTTGCGACTGAGGTGATTGAATTTTTTATTGTGTCTCATCGTTATAATTACTCTTTATCAAGTTTATATTTTGAAATGTCCATTCCGAACGACAAATTGAGGTTGGCAAGGAGCTCATCGAGTTCGGTGAGTGACTTCTTACCGAAGTTACGGAATTTCAGGAGGTCGGTCTTGTTAAAGACCACCAGTTCACCAAGGGTCTCGACCTCGGCGCTCTTAAGGCAGTTGAGTGCGCGGACAGAAAGATCCATATCCACGAGCTTGCTCTTGAGGAGCTGTCGCATGTGGAGCACTTCTTCATCAAATTCCTCTTCACCGTCAGTCTCGTCCGTTTCAAGAGTAATCTTTTCATCGGAGAAGAGCATGAAGTGATAGATGAGGATTTTGGCTGCTTCCTTAAGAGCATCCTTCGGAAGGATAGATCCGTCGGTTGTGATTTCAAGGGTGAGCTTGTCGTAGTCGGTCTTCTGATCGACACGGAAGTTCTCCACTGTATATTTCACGTTCTGGATCGGGGTGTAGATAGAGTCGATAGCGAGGACATCAATAGCATCGTTTGCATTGCGGTTTTCCTCGGCGGGAACCCAACCACGCCCTTTGTTGATGGTGAGATCAATAGTGAAGCTGGCGCTCGGATCCAAATGACAGATCACAAGGTCAGGATTGAGGACTTCGAATCCTGTAAGACCTTTGCTAATGTCACCGGCTGTGAACTCTTCCTGACCTGACACAGTGATGGTAGCCTTTTCAAAGTCGGTATCTTCAACCGTCTGCTTAAGGTTGACTTTTTTGAGGTTAAGAATGATGTTTGTGACATCTTCCTTTACGCCGGGATAGTGTCAAACTCGTGTCTTACGCCGTCGATGCGAATCGACGAAATAGCAAAACCTTCGAGCGAGGAGAGGAGAATGCGACGCAGGGCGTTGCCAATGGTTATACCATATCCCGGTTCCAATGGCTTAAACTCAAATTTACCGAATTGATTGTCGGCTTCCAACATGAGGACTTTGTCGGGTTTCTGGAATGCTAATATAGCCATGGATCTTAATTTAATGATTATTTAGAATACAACTCGACGATAAGCTGCTCTTTGATGTTCTCAGGGATATCTTCACGGGCGGGAACGTGGAGGAACTTACCGGCCTTAAGGCTTTCGTCCCATTCCAGCCAAGGATATTTGCTGTGATTGAAACCGGCGAGTGCGTCGGCAATTACTTCGAGAGACTTTGATTTTTCGCGGACACCGATAACGTCGCCGGGCTTAACTGCGTAAGATGCGATGTTTACGACCTTGCCGTTAACGACGATGTGGCGGTGGAGTACGAGCTGGCGGGCTGCTGCACGGGTGGGAGCGATTCCGAGACGATAAACTACGTTGTCGAGACGGCCTTCAAGAAGCTGAAGGAGGATCTCACCGGTGATACCCTTAGCGCGCGATGCCTTGTCGAAAAGGTTGTGGAACTGCTTTTCAAGCACGCCATAGGTGTATTTAGCCTTCTGCTTTTCGCGAAGCTGGACACCGTATTCAGAAGTTTTTCTTCTCTTGTTGAGTCCGTGCTGGCCCGGGGGATAGTTTTTCTTGGCGAGGACTTTATCTTCACCGAAGATGGGTTCGCCAAATTTACGGGCGATTTTGGTGCGGGGACCTGTGTATCTTGCCATTTTTGTGTTTGTTTGAAATTGTCTGTCTCTGATTCCGTCGCTCCGGCTGCGAGAGACTTTCGTGACAGCCGCGACCATAGAGAGGTGAAAAAAAATATGGTCTATTTCACTTATAGCCTGTCGCCTGATATGTCTGACATCATTTACTGTTCAGAAACCGGGGCGGATTTTTTCAGTGAAATCAGGGACTAATGTAAAATTGATGGATCAAAATTTACTTTTGTGATCAGCATTCGGCTGGCTTCTCAATAATCGTAATGAAAGTTAAGAGCGGGAAGCTCCGATGCTGAAAGCGGGAAGCGTATTATACGCGACGACGCTTGGGAGGACGGCATCCGTTGTGGGGAAGCGGAGTTACGTCAACGATTTCAGTAACTTCGATGCCTGCACCGTGAACTGTACGGATAGCTGATTCGCGACCGTTACCGGGACCCTTTACATAAGCCTTCACTTTGCGGAGGCCGAGGTCATAGGCAACTTTCGCACAGTCCTGAGCTGCCATCTGAGCAGCGTAGGGAGTGTTCTTCTTAGAGCCACGGAATCCCATCTTGCCTGCAGAGGACCATGAGATAACCTGACCTTCAGAGTTGGCTAAGCACACAATAATGTTGTTGAAAGACGAGTGAACGTGAAGCTGACCGGCGGCGTCGACCTTAACGTTTCTTTTCTTAGCTGCGACTGTCTTTTTTGCCATGTTGATTTATTATTTAGTAGCTTTTTTCTTGTTAGCAACAGTTTTCTTGCGACCCTTACGAGTACGGGCGTTGTTCTTAGTGCTCTGGCCACGCACGGGAAGACCGTTACGATGACGGATGCCACGGTAGCAACCGATGTCCATGAGACGCTTGATGTTGAGCTGGATTTCGCTGCGAAGGTCACCCTCCACCTTGTAATCGCTGCCGATTACTTCGCGAACCTTGGCTGCCTGATCGTCGCTCCAGTCCTTAACCTTGATATTCACGTCAACGCCTGCCTTTCCAAGGATTGTCTTGGCTGCGCTGCGTCCGATACCAAAAATATAGGTCAGGGCGATTTCACCTCTTTTGTTTTGGGGAGGTCAACTCCCACGATTCTTACTGCCATATAATTATTTGATTACTTGACTAAAATTTTTGCAAAGGTAATACTTTTTTGCTGACTGCGAAGCGGTTGAGCGACCATTTAAAACACTTATTAGGAATCATTGAGAAATATTAACTAATAGGAGCCTATAATAGAGCTGTCCGCTTCGCCGGACAGCTCATTAGCCTTGACGCTGCTTGTATTTAGGATTTTTCTTGTTGATGACGTAAAGACGTCCCTTGCGGCGCACGATTTTGCTATCGGGAGTGCGCTTTTTAACAGAAGCTCTTACTTTCATTGCTTATCAGTGTATTGAAGATGATTATTGTTTCTTTTGATGATGGATTCCCGGATTATTTATAACGGAAAGCGATGCGTCCCTTCGAAAGATCATAGGGTGACATTTCGACTTTCACTTTGTCGCCGGGAAGAATCTTGATGTAGTGCATTCGCATCTTGCCTGAAATATGGGCTGTGATCTCATGACCGTTTTCAAGCTCGACACGAAACATTGCATTCGATAATGCTTCGACGATAGTGCCGTCAAGTTCGATTGCTGCCTGTTTTGCCATATCTTATAGTTTGGTTTCAACAATTGATTTTAAATGCTAAATGAATTTATCTCCGAGGGCTTCCTCTATGTAGTCAAAGGTGGTGAGGATACGGGGGCCGTCGGTGTCGATGGCGATTGTATGCTCATAATGGGCCGACGGCTTGCGGTCTTTGGTGCGACATTGCCAGCCGTCTTTCTCGATGACAATGTTACGGCTGCCAAGATTGATCATCGGTTCGATACATATACACATGCCTTTTTTCAGGACGGGTCCGACTCCACGACGTCCGTAGTTGGGGACTTCGGGGTCTTCGTGCATTTTTCGTCCGATGCCATGTCCGCACATCTCGCGGACGACTGTGTAGCCGTGGCGTTCGCAATAAGTCTGGACTGCATTCGCGATGTCGCCGATGCGCTTTCCCTCCTGAGCGGCCGCGATGCCTTTATAGAGCGATTCCTTGGTTGTCTTGCAGAGTGCAAGGATCTCAGGAGCGACTTCGCCAACCGGGAAAGTGTAGCACATATCTCCGTTGTAGCCATCAAGCTCGACAACGGTGTCGATGCCTACTATATCGCCGTCGCGCAGTTCATATCCGGATGGAAATCCGTGGACGACGGTTTCATTGACTTCTATACAGAGTGTGCCGGGGAATCCTCCGTAACCAAGACAGGCTGGCTTGCCGCCGTTGTCGCGCATGAATTCCCTTGCTATATTGTCGAGGTGACGGGTAGTCACGCCCGGAGCCACCCACTTGGCGATTTCGCCAAGTGTGCGGCTCACAAGCGTGCATGACTGCTGCACTTTTTCGATTTCTTCGGGTGTCTTAAGATAAATCATTTATCTAATGAAAAAATCTGCGGTAATCGAGTTAATGGCATTAATATGCCGAGCCGGTTGTGCGGCCCTTGATCTTGCCATCCTTCATGAGGCCGTCATAATGGTGCATCATAAGGTGGCTTTCAATCTGCTGGAGGGTATCGAGGACAACACCTACGAGAATCAGAAGCGATGTTCCGCCGAAGAACTGGGCGAAGTTCTGGCTGATGCCAAAGAATCGCGCGAAGGCGGGAAGGATAGCCACAATGCCGAGGAAGATAGATCCGGGAAGAGTGATGCGCGACATAATAGAGTCGAGATACTCAGCGGTCTTCTTGCCGGGCTTTACACCGGGGATGAAGCCATTGTTGCGCTTCATGTCTTCAGCCATCTGGGTGGGACGCACTGTGATGGCGGTGTAGAAGTAGGTGAAGGCTACAATGAGCACGAAGTAGACAAGATTGTACCAGAAGCCATTGATATCAGAGAAGGCTGCATAGAATCCTGATGAACCTTCAGAGCTGCCGAAGCCTGCAAGGGTGATCGGGATGAACATGATGGCCTGTGCGAAGATGATAGGCATCACACCGGCGGCGTTAACCTTCAAAGGTATGTATTGGCGGGCACCTCCATACTGACGGTTGCCGACGATACGCTTGGCGTACTGTACGGGCACCTTGCGTGTTCCCTGAACGAGAAGCACCGCACCGACAGTCACGGCGAAAAGGAGAATGATCTCGACTACGAACATAATCAGACCGCCCTGACTTCCGGTAGCACCGGGAAGACGGCTTGTGAATTCATAGAAGAGCGCTCCCGGAAGACGGGCAATGATACCTACAAGGATTATGAAGGAGATACCATTGCCGATGCCGCGATCAGTGATGCGCTCGCCGAGCCACATGATGAACATAGAACCGGCGGCAAGGATTACTGTCAGGAAGGCTATAGTCCAAGCGCCCATGTGGGCACCGCCGGTGGCGGCACTCACCTGGACTTGGAGATTTACAAGATATGCAGGACCCTGAAGACACAGAATCAGTCCAGTCAGATAACGGGTATACTGACTGAGTTTCTGACGTCCGCTTTCGCCCTCGCTCTGCATCTTCTGGAAAGAAGGGAGAACCATGCCGAGCAGCTGAATCACGATGGACGCAGTGATGTAGGGCATGATACCGAGAGCGAAGATCGAAGCCTGAGAGAACGCGCCTCCTGAGAACATGTCAAGAAGCTGCATCAGACCGCTCTTGTTGGTGAACTTCGACAGTGCGTCGAGATCTTCAGGCGAGATGCCGGGAAGCACGACGTAACAGCCGAGACGATAAACGAGCACCAACAGAAGAGTGACGAGAATGCGTTTTCTCAGTTCTTCAATGGTCCAGATGTTACGAATTGTTTCAATAAATCTCATTTCGAGGAGAAGGGGGATTAAATTTTATTGATAGAGCCTCCGGCTTCAACAATAGCTTTCTCAGCAGCCGCAGAGAATGCGTTTGCTTCAACGGTGAGCTTTTTGGTGAGCTTGCCGTTGGCAAGGATCTTGACGGGCTGCTTGCCATTGACGAGACCTGCTGCGATGAGTTCTGCAACGCCGATCTTCTCGAGGTTAGCAGAATTTGCAAGGTTTTCGAGGTCAACGAGGTTGACAGCCTTGTATTCAGTGCGAGACAGGGGTTTGAAACCGAATTTGGGGAGGCGACGCTGAAGAGGCATCTGACCACCTTCGAAGCCTATCTTACGGCTGTAGCCTGAACGGGACTTTGCACCTTTGTGACCGCGGGTAGATGTTCCACCCTTGCCAGAACCGGCGCCACGACCGATGCGGGTTTTCTTCTGTACAGAGCCTACAGCGGGTTTTAAATTGCTTAAATCCATAGTTGTGTTGATGATTTTTAGAAATTAGGCGTTGGTCACTTCTACCAAGTGGCGTACTGCTTTAACCATACCCATCACAGAGGGAGTGTCTTCAAGAACTACCGAGTGATGCATTTTTCTCAAGCCGAGAGCATCAAGTGTACGCTTCTGTACAGCAGGAGCGTTGATGCGGCTCTTAATCTGGGTGATTTTAATTTTTGCCATCTGATATATGGAGATTAGCCGTTAAACACTTGTTCGATAGAGATACCACGGTTCTGTGCTACCTGAGCGGGTGAACGCATTTCACCGAGAGCGGCGATGGTAGCCTTTACGAGGTTGTGGGGGTTGGAAGAGCCCTTAGACTTAGCAAGGACGTCAGTGATTCCGACGCTTTCAAGCACGGCACGCATCGCACCACCGGCCTTAACACCGGTACCGTGGCTTGCGGGCTTGAGGATTACGCGAGAACCGCCGAATTTTGCGAACTGCTCGTGGGGGATAGTGCCACGGTGAACGGGAACCTTGATAAGATTCTTCTTAGCTGCTTCAACACCCTTTGCGATGGCAGCCTGAACTTCATTAGCTTTGCCGAGGCCCCAACCTACGATGCCGTTTTCATTACCAACGACAACGATGGCTGCGAATGTAAAGGTGCGGCCACCCTTGGTCACCTTGGTAACGCGGTTGATGGCAACCAGACGATCCTTGAGTTCGAGATCGTTAGTAGACTTTACTTTATTATTCTTATTTGCCATATCTTATTAGAATTTAAGACCGCCCTTACGTGCGGCGTCAGCCAATGATTTTACTCTGCCATGGAAAAGGTAACCGTTACGGTCGAACACGACTTCAGTGATACCTGCAGCGATGGCTTTCTGAGCGATAGCCTCGCCAACCTTGGCTGCAATTTCACACTTAGTGCCCTCTTCGATGCCCTTTGACGATGTGGCGCAGATTGTAGTGCCTGCGAGGTCGTCGATGAGCTGGACATAGATCTGCTTGTTGCTGCGGAAAACCGACATGCGGGGACGTGCGGCGGTGCCGGAAATCTTGCCACGGATACGGGCTTTGATTTTATTTCTACGTTGTATCTTAGAAACCATTGTTTTAATCAATTTAATTATTTAGCACTTGCCGACTTACCCGACTTGCGACGGATAACTTCGCCCACAAACTTGATACCTTTGCCCTTGTAGGGTTCGGGCTTGCGGAGTGAACGGATCTTGGCACACACCTGGCCGAGGAGCTGCTTGTCGTCGCTCTCAAGGATGATGAGAGGATTCTTGTTACGCTCGCTCTTAGCTTCAACCTTGACTTCGGGGGGAAGCTTGATATATATTGCGTGTGAATAACCAAGCGAAAGCTCAAGCACCTGACCGGTGGCGGCGGCGCGGTAACCCACACCTACTAATTCCATTTCCTTGCGATAGCCTGTAGAAACGCCGACAATCATGTTGTGGATGAGCGCGCGGTAGAGACCATGCTGAGCGCGGTGCTCGCGGTCGTCGCTGGGACGGGTCACTGTGAGGTGACCGTCTTCAACCTTGATTTCGAGGTCGGGATTTACGTTCTGGTTGAGTGTGCCTTTGGGGCCTTTTACGGTTACTACATTATCCTTGTCGACGGTGACAGTGACACCTGCGGGGATTTCAATGGGAGCTTTACCTATACGTGACATAATTATGTATCCTCCTTATTGATTAGTAAACGTAGCAAAGGACCTCGCCACCAATCTTGAGGTCGCGGGCCTTCTTATTAGTCATCACACCCTTCGAGGTCGAGAGGATGGCGATGCCGAGTCCATTCAACACACGAGGCATATCTTTGTAGCCGGTATAACGGCGGAGACCGGGACGAGACACGCGCTCAAGGCTCTTGATTGCGTTGACCTTGTCAACCGGATCATACTTGAGGGCAATCTTGATTGTGCCCGCTGGATTTTCGCTTTCCTCAAATTTGTAGTTGAGGATGTAGCCTTGTTCGAAGAGAATCTTGGTGATCTCTCGCTTCAAGTTTGAGGCAGGAATCTCTACCACACGGTGGTTGGCTTTGATTGCATTTCTCAATCTTGTCAGATAATCTGCTATAGGATCAGTCATTTTGAAAAATGTTTAAATTGATTGGGATTTTCCCAACAATATTTAATACTCACTGTGATTCTTTAGGAGTGTAACGAGGATTAGAGGTAGAGGTTGCGATGATTGGTCGGAAGCCGGTTTATAAAAATACAGCTGCGCTACGGAGATCGCCGTGGAGTTCCTTTCTGTCGGACGGCTGCGGGCCTTGGTCCTGCGGGATTATGGAGTAACTTTGAGTGACCGTGGGGACTCCGCTTAGAGGTAACGACTCTCGAGCCGTCGGACTATCAGGAAACGTTTGCGGGATCTGTGGAAGCATCAATGGCTGTCGTCGACAGTCCATCCAGCTACCGGCATATTGACTGTGCTTACCAAGAAGCTTTCTTCACACCGGGGATGAGACCGGCAGAAGCCATTTCGCGGAACTGAATACGTGAAATACCGAACTGACGCATGTAGCCTTTCGGACGACCGGTGATCGAGCAACGGTTGTGGAGGCGTACGGTAGAAGCGTTCTTCGGGAGGAGCTGGAGACCTTCGTAGTCACCGGCAGCCTTGAGTTCGGCTTTCTTCTTGGCATACTTGGCAACGAGCTTAGCGCGTTTTACCTCGCGTGCCTTCATTGATTCTTTTGCCATAGCTTAAGCTTAGTTTTTAGCGTTTTTGAAAGGGAGACCAAATTCCTTGAGCAGAGCATAGCCTTCTTCGTCGGTGTTTGCCGAAGTTACGAAAGTGATGTTCATACCCATGAGCTTATTGATGGTATCAATGTTGATTTCGGGGAAGATAATCTGTTCGGTGATACCGAGGGTGTAGTTACCACGTCCGTCAAGCTTGCCGTTGATACCCTTGAAGTCGCGGATACGGGGCAGAGCGACGCGGATAAGACGCTCGAGGAATTCATACATTTTCTCACGGCGGAGTGTCACCATGACACCGATGGGCATCTTCTTACGGAGTTTGAAGTTAGAGATGTCCTTGCGAGAAAGAGTAGCGACAGCTTTCTGGCCGGTGATGGCGGTGAGCTCGTTGATCGCGGTCTCGATGAGTTTCTTGTCCTGAGTAGCAGCGCCAAGACCCTGGTTGATGACAATCTTCTTCAACTTGGGCACCTGCATAGGTGTGGTGTAGCTGAACTTCTCGGTCAGGGCGGGAACGATGCGTTCCTTATAGTCTTTTTTAACTGTTTCGGTGCTCATTACTTAATTTCCTCACCTGATTTTTTAGAGATACGAATTAACTGGCCTTTCTCATCGCGGCGGCAGCTCACGCGGGTGGGCTTTCCTGATTTGGGGTCGATGAGTGAAAGGTTGGAGATGTGGATGGGAGCTTCCATCTTGATGAGGCCTCCCTGAGGGTGCTGTGCATTGGGCTTTGTAGCCTTGGTCACCATGTTGATGCCTTCAACGATGGCTTTCTGCTTCTGCACGAGAACCTTGAGCACTCGACCCTCCTTGCCACGGTCTTCGCCGGCAAGAACATAGACGATGTCGCCTTTTCTGATATGTGATTTGCTCATTACGTTTATTGTTTTTGACGGTTAAGATGATTAGAGGACTTCGGGTGCGAGTGAGACGATCTTCATCTGGTTTGCAGCACGGAGTTCACGGGCAACAGGACCGAAGATACGGGTTCCGCGGAGTTCGCCTGCATTGTTGAGAAGCACACAGGCATTGTCATCGAAACGGATGTAAGAGCCATCGGGACGGCGGATTTCCTTTTTGGTACGGACAACCACTGCCTTAGACACTGTGCCTTTCTTAACGTCTGATGAAGGAATGACACTCTTGACAGAAACGACAATGATGTCACCTACAGAGGCATAACGACGGCCGGTACCACCAAGTACGTGGATGCAGAGGGCTTCTTTAGCGCCACTGTTGTCGGCTACTGTTAAACGGCTTTCAGTCTGTATCATAGTTTACTTCACTTTTTCGATGATTTCCACGAGGCGCCAGCGCTTGGTCTTGCTGAGGGGACGGGTCTCCATGAGGCGGACGGTGTCGCCGACTGAACATTCGTTCTTTTCGTCGTGAGCGTGATATTTCTTAGTTTTGTTGACAAATTTGCCATAAATGGGGTGCTTCTCTTTCCATTTCACCATTACGGTGATGGTCTTGTCACCCTTGTTGCTCGAAACAACCCCGATGCGTTCTTTTCTTAAATTTCTCTTTTCCATTTGTGGGGAGTTTATTTGTTGTTAAGTTCGCGCTGACGCAACTCTGTCTTTACGCGAGCGATAGCCTTGCGTGCATGTGTAATCTTAGCGGGGCTGTCAAGGGGCGAAACTGCATGGTTGATCTTGAGCTGGGCGTAGTCCTTCTCCATCTCAGCCAGGCGGTCACGGAGATCCTGAGTGCTGACTTCTTTGAATGATTCTTTCTTCATGACTTATTACACATTTTGAGTTGGGTCATAGTCGCGACGCACGATGAACTTGGTGGTCACGGGAAGTTTTTGAGCTGCGAGGCGGAGAGCTTCCTTAGCGATATCGTAAGATACGCCTTCAACCTCTATGATGATGCGGCCGGGAGTAACGGGGGCAACGAATCCTTCGGGAGCACCCTTACCTTTACCCATGCGGACCTCGGCAGGCTTCTTTGTGATGGGTTTGTCAGGGAAGATGCGAATCCAGATCTGACCCTGACGCTGCATGTAGCGGGTAACAGCGATACGGGCGGCTTCAATCTGGCGACCGGTGATCCACTTAGACTCTAAGGTCTTGATGCCGAACGAACCGAAGGCCAACTGGTTGCCACGCTGCGCAATGCCTTTCATGCGGCCTTTTTGCGCGCGGCGAAATTTGGTTTTCTTAGGTTGTAACATTGTGTTGTTGAATCAATTGTGGGTTTAACGGTTGTTTTTGGGTTTGCGGAAACCGCCACGACGGGGAGCACCGTTTGAAGAAGAGTTGCGGCTGTCCTTCTGAGTGTTTGTGTACTGGGGAGCGAGGTCACGCTTGCCGTAAACCTCACCACGGCAGATCCAAACCTTCACGCCGATAACACCAACCTTTGTGTGAGCTTCTACGAGAGCGTAGTCAATGTCAGCACGGAGGGTGTGGAGCGGTGTACGGCCTTCCTTGAACATCTCCGAGCGGGCCATTTCAGCTCCGTTGAGACGGCCTGAAATCTGAACCTTGATGCCTTCGGCACCTGCACGCATTGTCGATGCTACAGCCATCTTCACTGCACGACGGTAGGCAATCTTGCCTTCAATCTGGCGGGCGATGGTCGAAGCTACGATCTGAGCGTCGAGTTCAGGGCGTTTTACTTCGTAGATGTTGATCTGGACATCCTTGTCGGTGATCTTCTTGAGCTCTTCCTTAAGCTTGTCGACTTCAGCGCCGCCCTTACCGATGATAAGACCGGGGCGAGAGGTGCAGACAGTGATAGTGATGAGCTTCATGGTGCGCTCGATGACGATGCGCGAAACGCTTGACTTTGCAAGACGGACATTGAGATACTTGCGGAGTTTAGAGTCCTCAAGCAGAGTATCGCCGTATTTCTTACCGCCATACCAGTTAGAGTCCCATCCACGGATAACTCCCAAGCGATTGCTGATTGGATTTACTTTCTGTCCCATTTGTTAAGCTTTAGCGTTTTTGTTATCAATTGTGTCAACAATCAATGTGACGTGGTTTGCGCGTTTGCGGATACGGTAGCCACGGCCCTGCGGAGCAGTGCGGAGACGCTTGAGCATAGGAGCACAGTTTACATAGATTGTGCTGATATAGAGCTCGCCGGCGTCAGCCTTGCGTTCGTTCTTGGCTTCCCAGTTGGCGATAGCCGAGCGGAGGAGCTTTTCGAGGCGGGCAGCAGCTTCCTTATTAGAAAATTTCAGGATACCGAGTGCACGGTTGACCTCTACCCCGCGAACCATGTCAGCGACAAGGCGCATTTTGCGGGGGGAGGTGGGGATGTTGAGGAGCTTTGCGAAAGCTACCGTCTTCTGTTCGGCTTTCCTGAGGTCGGCTGAATTTCTTTTTCTTACACCCATTTTATTGTAATTCTTTTCTTTTTTACAAATGAATTAGTTATATCAGGGCCCAAATTATTTCTTGCGGTTACCGGAGTGACCACGGAAGGTACGTGTGGGAGCGAACTCACCGAGCTTGTGGCCGACCATGTTTTCAGTAACGTAGACAGGGATAAATTTGTTACCGTTGTGAACTGCGAAAGTATGACCTACAAATTCGGGGGCGATCATTGATGCACGGCTCCATGTTTTGATAACCGACTTCTTACCGCTCTCTTCCATTGCAGCGACCTTCTTTTCGAGCTTCACGCTGATAAACGGGCCTTTTTTTAATGAACGACTCATGATAAGTGTTGCTAATTTAAATCAGATTACTTTTTTCTTCTTTCAATGATGTACTTCGAAGAATGTTTCTTCGGGGCACGAGTCTTAAGACCCTTAGCGTAAAGACCCTTGCGAGAGCGGGGATGACCACCTGAAGCGCGGCCTTCACCACCACCCATCGGGTGATCGACAGGGTTCATAACAACGCCACGGTTGCGGGGACGACGGCCGAGCCAGCGTGAACGGCCGGCTTTACCGGAGCGTTCGAGCGAGTGCTCTGAATTGCCGACAACACCGATAGTGGCGCGACATGCGGCGAGGATCTTGCGGGTTTCACCCGAAGGTAATTTGACGATGGCGTAGGTGCCTTCACGAGATACGAGCTGGGCGAAAGTGCCTGCCGAACGAGCCATGAAAGCGCCTTGGCCGGGACGCAACTCAATGTTGTGGATGAGCGTACCTACAGGAATGTTTGCCAGCGGGAGGCAGTTTCCTACTTCCGGCTGAGCCTCGGGTCCTGAAAGGAGTTCATCACCAACCTTTAAGCCGTTGGGTGCAATGATGTAAGCTTTAGCACCGTCTTTGTAGTAAAGGAGGGCGATACGGGCCGAACGGTTAGGATCGTACTCGATGCTCTTCACTACTGCGGGAACACCGTCTTTTGTTCTCTTAAAGTCAATGATGCGGTATTTGCGCTTGTGGCCACCACCAAGGTAGCGGGTGGTGAGATGGCCTTCGGAGTTACGTCCTCCGGAGGCCTTTTTGCCGACTGTAAGAGATTTTTCCGGTGTAGTAGCAGTGATGGTACCTTTAAATACACCGATAACTTTGTGTCTCTGCCCAGGTGTTGTGGGCTTGAATTTTCTTACTGCCATTTTTATATTTAGATATTGCTATAGAAGTCAATATTCTGTCCTTCTGCAACAGTAACAAGCGCTTTCTTCCAAGCGGCAGTCTTGCCACGGAGCAGACCGCTCTTGGTCCAGCGAGACTTGTTCTTGCTGCGGACATTGATGGTGTTTACGCGAACCACATTAACGCCGTAGAGCTTCTCGACGAGGGCCTTGATCTGATATTTGTTAGCCTCAGGAGAAACGGCGAAGGTGTAGCGGTTAAGCTTCTCGATGAGATTGCTTGCCTTCTCTGTTACGATGGGTTTGATTGAGATTTCCATTGTCAAAGTTGTTTTCTCTGGTGAGGTTAGATTTTATTAATGAAATCAAGGCTGCTCTCGGTTACGATAACAGCGTTGGAATTCATGAGCGCGTAAGTATTGATATCCGATACGACCATAGTCTGGGCATAGGGGATATTACGTGCTGACAAAGTTACGTTTTTATTTTGACCCGGTAAAACGAGAAGGATTTTTTTGCCGTCAACTTTAAGATTTTTAGCAAAATTTACGAAATCTTTAGTCTTCGGTGCCTCGAAGTTGAAGTCTTCAACCACGATGAGCTGTGAATCCTGCACCTTGTAGGTCAACGCACTTTTGCGAGCGAGCTGTTTCACTTTCTTATTCAACTTGAAGCGATAGTCACGGGGACGGGGACCGAACACGCGGCCACCACCAACGAGGACGGGCGAGTTGATGTCACCGATACGGCTGCCGCCGCCGCCCTTCTGCTTGTGGAGCTTGCGGGTAGATCCCGAAACTTCGCTGCGTTCCTTGGATTTGTGAGTACCCTGACGCTTGTTGGCGAGATACTGCTTCACATCGAGATAAACGGCGTGCTCGTTTGCATCTACTGCAAAAACTTCGTCGCTGAGCTGAGCTTTGCGACCGGTGTCTTCACCTTTGATATTGTAAATTGCGACTTCCATTATTTCTCAATTAAAACGATTGAACCTTTACTTCCGGGGATTGAGCCCTTGATGAGGAGCAGATTGTGTTCTGCGATCACTTTGAGCACCTGGAGGTTTTGAATTGTCACTTTCTCGTTGCCCATCTGGCCTGCCATACGCATGCCTTTGAACACCTTTGCGGGATATGAGCAGGCGCCGACCGAACCGGGAGCGCGAAGGCGGTTGTGCTGACCGTGAGTGCTCTGGCCTACGCCACCGAAACCGTGACGCTTAACCACACCCTGGAAACCTTTACCCTTCGATGTTCCCTGGATATCGACGAAGTCATTCTCGTTGAAGAGGTCAACGGTGATGGTGTCACCGAGATTGTACTCGCCGTCAAATCCTTTGAACTCGGCCAAGTGGCGCTGGGGAGCTACTCCGGCTTTCTTGAAGTGACCGGCCATAGGGGCGGTGGTGTGCTTGTCTTTTTTTTCTACAAAGCCAAGCTGCACGGCCTCATAACCGTCTTTGTCAGCCGTCTTAATCTGAGTAACTACGCAGGGGCCTACTTCGATAACAGTGCACGGCACATTCTTGCCGTCGGCACTGAAAACGGATGTCATTCCGATTTTCTTTCCTAATAATCCTGGCATTTCTCTTTGATTTAAAATGTGAACTGTTGTGGGAGTTTGTTGTGATTTTTACTTAATCTTTCCGGTTGTTCCGAGGCGATTACACCTTGATTTCCACTTCGACACCTGAGGGAAGTTCGAGCTTCATGAGAGCGTCGACGGTCTTGCCGGTCGAATTGTGGATATCGATGAGACGCTTGTAAGACGAAAGCTGGAACTGCTCACGTGACTTCTTGTTGACAAAAGTCGAGCGGTTGACAGTGAAGACACGGCGGTGTGTGGGCAGGGGTATAGGCCCGCTGATCACAGCGCCGGTTGCTTTTACGGTCTTCACAATCTTCTCGGCCGACTTGTCAACCAAGTTGTAATCATAAGATTTAAGTTTGATTCTGATTGTTTGGTCCATATCTTTGTTGAATGAAAGTGTTTGTCTTACTTGATGAGGTCAACACGGCCCTGACATTCGGTGAGCACGTTCTTTGCAATCGAGCTGCTTACCTCTGCATAGTGGCTGAATGTCATGGTTGATGTCGCACGGCCTGATGTGATTGTACGGAGGGCAGTCACATAGCCGAACATTTCGGCGAGAGGAGCCTTAGCTTTCACGATACGTGCGCCAGAACGGCTGGTTTCCATGCCTTCCACCTGACCACGACGCTTGTTGAGGTCACCAATAACGTCACCCATGCTCTCTTCGGGAGTAACGACTTCTACCTTGAAGATCGGTTCGAGAAGCACAGGGCCTGCCTTTTCAGAAGCCTTCTTGAAAGCCTGGATAGCACAAAGCTCAAATGAAAGCTGATCCGAGTCAACCGGGTGGAATGAACCGTCGATTACGGTCACCTTGAGCTGATCTACGGGGAAGCCTGCGAGCACACCGTTCTTCATCGCTGCTGTGAAGCCCTTCTGGATAGAGGGGATGAATTCCTTAGGAATGTTACCACCCTTGACTTCATCAACGAACTGGAGGCTGCCTTCGAAGCCTTCGTCAACCGGCTCAACGCGAACGATGATATCGGCGAACTTACCACGACCACCGGTCTGCTTCTTGAATACTTCGCGAAGTTCAACGGGCTTGGTGATTGCTTCCTTATATGTTACCTGAGGACGGCCTTGGTTACATTCGACCTTGAATTCACGACGGAGACGGTCGATGATGATATCGAGGTGAAGCTCACCCATACCAGAGATGACTGTCTGACCGGTCTCTTCGTTAGTCTCGACACGGAATGTGGGATCTTCCTCAGCGAGCTTCTGCAGACCGACACCGAGCTTGTCGAGGTCCTTCTGTGTCTTAGGCTCTACTGCGATACCGATAACGGGATCGGGGAATTCCATTGCTTCGAGAACGATAGGATGGTTTTCGTCGCAGAGAGTGTCACCGGTGCGGATATCCTTGAAACCTACGCCTGCGCCTATATCGCCACAGTCGATTGAATCCTTGGCATTCTGCTTGTTCGAGTGCATCTGGAACAGACGGCTGACACGCTCTTTCTTGCCTGAACGGCTGTTGAGCACGTAGCTGCCGGCCACAACATCGCCTGAGTAGACACGGAAGAATGTAAGACGGCCTACATAGGGGTCAGTAGCAATCTTGAATGCGAGGGCACACATCGGTGCGTCAGAAGAAGGCTCACGGGTCTCAACCTGATCGGGATCTTCGGGATTTGTTCCTTCTACAGCGCCTGAGTCAACCGGACTGGGAAGATAAGCACATACAGAGTCAAGGAGACACTGAACACCCTTGTTCTTGAACGAAGAACCGCAAATCATGGGGACAACCTCCATCTTGAGGGTAGCGTTGCGGAGTGCACGACGGATTTCATCCTCAGTGATGGTAGAGGGATCATCGAAATACTTCTCCATGAGAGCATCGTCGAACTCGGCAATCTTCTCAAGCATCTTGTCGCGCCATTCTTCAGCTTCTGCAACAAGCCCTGCGGGGATCTCTTCGACAGAGTAGTCGGCACCCATTGATTCATCGTGCCAGAAAATGGCCTTCATCTGGATAAGGTCGACAACACCCTTGAATGTCTCCTCAGCTCCGATAGGAATCTGGATAGGACAGGGATTTGCGCCAAGGACATCCTTGAGCTGGCGTACCACCTCAAAGAAGTTCGCACCCGAACGGTCCATCTTGTTGACATAACCGATACGAGGTACATTATATTTGTCAGCCTGACGCCATACGGTCTCAGACTGAGGCTCAACACCACCTACAGCACAGAATGTAGCGACAGCGCCGTCAAGCACACGGAGCGAACGTTCAACTTCGACAGTGAAGTCAACGTGTCCCGGAGTGTCAATAAGGTTGATCTTGAACTGTTCTCCTGCATATTTCCAGAAAGTAGTGGTAGCGGCAGAAGTGATTGTGATACCACGTTCCTGTTCCTGCTCCATCCAGTCCATGGTGGCAGCGCCATCATGCACCTCACCAATCTTGTGGGTAAGACCGGTATAGAAGAGGATACGTTCTGAAGTGGTTGTCTTACCGGCATCGATGTGAGCCATGATACCGATATTACGGGTATATTTTAAATGTGCGTCTGATTTAGCCATTTTTGTTTTGTGAATCTAAATGTCCAATGAAAAATTTATTTCTGATTCAAACTTCGGCTTAGAAACGGAAGTGTGCGAAGGCGCGGTTAGCCTCGGCCATCTTGTGCATATCTTCCTTACGCTTGTAAGCACCGCCCTGATCATTGAATGCGTCTACGATTTCGGCAGCCAGCTTGTCAGCCATAGTCTTGCCGCCACGTTTGCGTGCGTAGAGGATAAGGTTTTTCATCGAGATAGACTCCTTACGGTCGGGACGGATTTCGGTAGGCACCTGGAAAGTTGCACCGCCCACGCGACGTGATTTCACCTCCACTTGGGGAGTGACATTTTCGAGAGCTTTTTTCCAGATCTCAAGCGCGGTCTTCTCTTCGTTGGGAAGTTTTGCCTTCACGAGTTCGAGAGCAGAATAGAAGATGGTGTATGAAGTGTTCTTCTTTCCGTCATACATGAGGTGGTTAACGAACTTCGATACTCTCACGTCATTAAACACGGGATCGGGGAGAATCACCCGTTTCTTTGGTTTTGCTTTTCTCATTTTTTGAGCAAATGTTTTGTTTTTGGTTGCTTGGTTGCTGCATCTTTAATCTTCAACGGCCGCCCCTCCGGGCGCCATTTACTCAACCTTTGATGTTTTAGCCTTCCAATCAAATCAAAAACGAGGGGTTAACAACTCTGTTTTTAATTTAATTAATTGATTTTCAGAAAAAGGAGTGCGAAAGAATTATTTCTTAGCAGCCTTGGGGCGCTTTGCTCCGTACTTGCTGCGACGCTGGGTGCGGTCCTTAACGCCACTTGTATCGAGCGTACCGCGGACGATATGGTAGCGCACACCGGGGAGGTCCTTCACACGACCGCCACGAACGAGTACGATTGAGTGTTCCTGAAGATTGTGGCCTTCACCGGGGATATAGCTGTTGACTTCCTTGCCGTTGGTGAGGCGCACACGAGCCACCTTACGCATAGCCGAGTTAGGCTTTTTGGGGGTGGTGGTGTACACACGCACACAAACGCCACGACGCTGCGGGCAAGAGTCAAGTGCGGGTGATTTGCTCTTATCTTCAAGAGCCACGCGTCCTTTTCTTACTAATTGCTGAATAGTAGGCATCTTAGTTTATTTTGGTTTATTAATTAGTGATTAGAAGTGTTTTCTTTTCTGATTCATATATCCATCCACACTTATTCCATTGACTCACAAAGAGTTAATAATGGCATAAAGACGGATTGCTCCTAAAAGCGTTGCAAAATTACAACTTATTTTCCTAACTGCCAAACATTTCCGCTTTTTTTCTCATCAACTTCTTTTCGATTGTTGTTTTTACGAAAAAACCGGTTGCAAAAGTGGAATGTGTTATGACAAACAACGTTTTTTGAAAGATATTTAAGTCAGAAACACTCAAAATTTCCTGCGCATGTGATGTTTTTACTTAAATATACACTAATTTTGCACTTTAAATCAAGAATCACAATATTTTTCGCATAATTTCATCTCAACAGACTATAATGGAAAAGAAATTCAAGCGCACCCTTATCACCACTGCCCTACCCTACGCCAACGGGCCTGTCCATATCGGACACCTTGCCGGAGTCTATGTACCGGCCGATATATACGCACGCTATCTCCGCCTGCGAGGCGAGGACGTGGTGATGGTCGGCGGCAGCGACGAGCACGGCGTGCCCATCACACTGCGTGCACGCAAGGAGGGCATCACCCCGCAGGAGGTAGTCGACCGCTACCACACCATAATCAAGGACTCGCTTGAAGAGTTGGGAGTCAGCTTCGACATATATTCTCGCACCACATCGAAACTCCATCATGAAACTGCTTCTGAATTCTTCCGCCACCTCTACGACAAGGGAGAGTTCACCGTCCAGACTGCGCTCCAGCCCTACGACGAGAAGACCGGCGAATTTCTTGCCGACCGTTATGTAGTCGGTACTTGCCCGCGCTGCCACAATGAAAACGCCTACGGCGACCAGTGTGAGGCATGCGGCTCTTCGCTTAATGTCACCGACCTCATCAACCCGCGCTCTGCCCTCACCGGCGAACCAGTGAAGATGCGCGAGACCACCCACTGGTATCTCCCACTCGACAAATGGGAAGGCAAGCTCCGCGAGTGGATTCTCGAAGGCCACAAGGAGTGGAAGACAAATGTCTACGGCCAATGCAAGTCATGGCTCGATGCCGGACTCCAGCCACGCGCCGTCAGCCGTGACCTTAAATGGGGTGTGCCAGTTCCCGTGGAAGGAGCGGAAGGCAAGGTTCTCTACGTATGGTTTGACGCGCCGATCGGCTACATATCCAACACAAAGGAACTTCTTCCCGACTCTTGGGAAAAATATTGGAAAGACCCCGAAAGCCGCATCATCAATTTCATCGGCAAAGACAACATCGTCTTCCACTGCATTGTCTTCCCCTCAATGCTCATGGCCTACGGCGACAACTTCCAGCTGCCCGACAACGTGCCGGCCAACGAATTCCTCAACCTTGAGGGCGACAAGATTTCGACATCACGCAACTGGGCTGTATGGCTTCACGAATATCTACGCGACTTCCCCGGGAAACAGGACGTACTCCGCTACGTGCTGACAGCAAACGCACCCGAGACAAAGGACAATGACTTTACTTGGGCCGACTTTCAGGCACGAAACAACAACGAACTTGTGGCCATTCTCGGCAACTTCGTGAACCGCGCCGTTGTGCTCACCCATAAATATTTTGGTGGAGTAGTTCCCGTACGCGGAGAAATGAGCGACACTGACAACGAAGTCTTCGCCGAGCTTAACCGCATAAAGGGCACTCTTTCAGAGGCACTCGACACATTCCATTTCCGCGAAGCCTTGAAACAGGCTATGGAAATTGCACGTCTCGGCAACCGTTACCTACAGGAAACAGAGCCTTGGAAGCTCGCCAAGACTGATATGACACGTACCGGAACAATCCTCAACGTGGCTCTTCAACTCTGCGCGAATCTTGCCATAGCATTCGAACCGTTCATACCCTTCTCGACCGAACGTCTCGCCAAGATGCTCAACCTCGGCAAACTTTCATGGGATATGCTCGGCCAGACTGAGCTCGTGGCCGAAGGCTCTGAAATCGCACCTGCCGAACTTCTTTTCGATAAAATCGAAGATGCAGAAGTCCAGAATCAGGTTCAGAAACTTCTCGACACAAAGAAAGCCAACGAAATCGCGGCATGGAAGGCCCAGCCTCAGGCCGAGACCGTGGAATTTGACACATTCGCGGCCTGCGATCTCCGTGTAGGAACTGTGGTTGAATGCGAGAAAGTGCCAAAGGCCGATAAACTGCTTCGCTTTCTCATCGACGACGGCCTGGAAAAACGCACCATCGTCTCAGGCATCGCCAAATTCTACAAACCGGAAGATCTCGTCGGCAAACAGGTATGCTTCATAGCCAATCTCGCCCCGCGCAAGCTCAAGGGCATTGTTTCCGAAGGCATGATTCTCTCGGCTGAGAACTCCGACGGCTCAATCGTACTTCTTTCACCGTCTGCGACAGTAGCTCCCGGAGCAAAAATCGGTTAGTACATGGCTTTTGGGTTTAAAGCCAAAACCGATAATGTTTCAATTTATAATTTAAGGCCGGTAACGAGGCCGGGATTTCAATCCGGTCCGTTACCATCCTTAATTTTACAAAGCACATATCACAAGTTAACCTTTCCAACACATACCTTTACCAATGATTCATACACATAAACCCCGGCTTCTTATAATCTATACCGGGGGGACAATCGGAATGATCGAGAACCCAGAGACTCACGCTCTCCAGCCTTTCGATTTCAGCCACCTGATTGACAACGTACCTAAAATCAAAAAGCTCGATTACGAAATTGAAAACATCCAGTTCAATCCTATCGACTCAAGCGACATGGATCCTGCCGGATGGGCTGAAATAGCGACTGCCATCGCTGACAACTACGATAAGTATGACGGATTTGTCGTTCTTCACGGCACTGATACAATGGCCTACACAGCTTCGGCCTTGTCTTTCATGCTCGGCAATCTCCACAAACCGGTCATCATCACCGGATCGCAGCTACCTATCGGAGAAGTCCGCACCGACGGAGAGGAAAATCTCATCACAGCCCTGCAGATCGCAGCAGCAACGACATTCAACGGATCGCCGATGGTTCAGGAAGTAGCCATCCTTTTCGAAAACTATCTTTGGCGTGGAAACCGTTCGACCAAAATGAGTGCCGACAACTTCAACGCTTTCAAGAGCAACAACTATCCGCAACTGGCTAAAATAGGCCTTGGCATCCATTTTGCAGAGGAAGCGCTCTGGCGTCCGAAAGAACGCAAACCGCTCGCACTAAATACAAATATGGACCGCGGTGTAATGTTCATTGACCTGCATCCGGGAATGACGCAGCAGACACTCCGCTATCTGCTCCACACTCCTGACATACGCGGAATCGTTCTTCGCACCTATGGAGCCGGCAACGCCCCGACATCCCGATGGTTCATCGAGGAAATCGCTCAGGCCGTACAGAGAGGCATAGTGATTGTAAACGTTACTCAATGTGTAAACGGGGGTGTCCACCACCGTCGCTACGTCGCAGGCGACAAACTGGCTAACGCAGGTGTCATCTCAGGTCACGACATGACCTCTGAAGCGGCCATTACCAAACTTATGTACCTCTTCGGACTTGGCCTCACACCTTCCGCCGTGGCCACACGCCTTGCGACAGACATCTGTGGAGAAGTGACACTCTGAGCGGATAGCCTGCTTATATCGACATACACTAAAAGCTGCCTTCATCTTCAGCATGAAAGCAGCTTCTAGTATTATAGACTCTGATATATTACCGACTAAACTTCAGCGAAAAGTTCGGTCGAGAGATAGCGTTCGCCCGTGTCAGGGAGCAACACTACAATATTCTTTCCGGCATACTCAGGCTGACGGGCAAGCGAAGTCGCAGCATGGAGAGCCGCCCCCGACGAAATTCCTGCCAATATGCCCTCCGTACGAGCCAGACGGCGTGATGCGTCGCATGCATCCTCGTTCTCTACCGTTATCACTTTGTCGACAACACTTCTGTCAAACGTATCGGGAATAAATCCCGCCCCTATACCCTGAATTTTATGTGTTCCCGGCTTACCGCCGCTTATGACAGGCGAACCGGCCGGTTCTACAGCGACAATCTCAATGGCAGGGTTCTTGGATTTTAGAAACCGTCCCACTCCGCTGATCGTACCGCCCGTTCCGACCCCACCGACAAACACATCCACATGCCCGTCGAGAGCCTCCCATATCTCCGGGCCTGTAGTGGCAAAATGGACAGCCGGATTTGCCTGATTGGAGAACTGCCCGAGGATTACAGCCCCCGGGGTTGACTTGCGGATTTCCTCTGCCTTGGCTATAGATCCTTTCATGCCTTCCGCACCGGGAGTCAACACGATGTTTGCGCCAAGAGCCGCAAGAAGCTTCCGCCGCTCCACGCTCATTGTCTCAGGCATTGTCAGTATGACCTTGTACCCACGAGCCGCACCGACAAGGGCGAGACCGACACCGGTATTTCCGCTCGTCGGCTCTACGATAGTGGCGCCCGGTTGCAGCAATCCTTCTTGTTCCGCCATGTTTATCATGTTGAGTGCCACACGGTCCTTGACCGAACCTCCGGGATTGAATGCCTCCACCTTTGCATAGATTGTTGCAACAGTTTTTTCAGATTTGTCATACGCGCCGAGCTTCACCAAGGGCGTATGACCGATAGTTTCAAGAATCGAGTCCGCAATTTTTTTCATAAATAGTTTTGACGTTAAAATTATGGTAAATAGTATAACAAGGCTGACAGAATACAGGTTCACAACTTCCCTTCGTCAGCGTAGGAATATGATTTGTCGCGTGCGATTATAACATGGTCAAGCACACGCATGTCAAGATAGGCTGCCGCTTCTTTTATTTTAGAGGTAAGACGGTCATCTTCGCCACTCGGTTTCGGGTTTCCCGACGGATGATTATGTACGAGTATTATGCCCGAGGCAAGACAATCGACAGCACGTTTCATAAGCAGCTTCACATCAACGACAGTTCCCGCAGTCCCACCCTGCGATAGACAACGCCTGTATTTGACTCTATTGCTGCGCGACAGCATCAGAACCCAGAATTCCTCATAATCGAGGCCTTCGAGTGAAGGCGACATAAGCGACACCACGTCGGCGCTTGACCTGATGGTTACTTCCCGGTTTTCAGCCATCTGCTCGCGGTTACGTCTGCCAAGTTCGAAAGCAGCCGCAAGACACACAGCCTTGGCCGGACCGACTCCTTTATATTTTGCCATCAGCTCGTCCATGCTCAGACGTGCGAGATTATCGACACGGTTATCACAGTCACGCAAGATCGACCGGGCAAGATCCACTACCGAAAGCCCGGGCAGCCCTCCGCCGAATATCAGTCCGACGAGTTCGGCATCACTCAGTGCGCGTATTCCAAGATTCAGCGCTTTTTCACGGGGCTTTTCGTCATCACCGAGGTCGTGAATCCGACGGTTGGCAAAAGGAGAGAGGGTTTCCATTATCTGAATTTGATGATTAATGAATTGACGATTGGAATTAAATGGACTTATGGGGGCGCGGTCACTTTCCTTTGCGTATAAGAATTTCTTCTTCTACGTCACGCCCCTTCCCGAGTATGATTTTGAGAAAATAAGCCTTGATAAAACCGCATCCGTAGCCACAAATCTGGATAACACTCGCAGGGACTGCCTTGGCGGCAATTGCAACCGACCGTGTGCTTACGAGTGCAGTGACAAATATAGCAAGAAGATAGACAGCCAATGGAAGCAGGAACCACGGACTGACAAAAATCGAGAGCAGCAACAAAACCACCCCGATGATAACTGCAATTGCCGGAAGCGCATGGACGGCTTTGAGCGAACCGGGATAAAGCAATTTGAGAGTGATGCGCGACATCCCGAAAACATATACCTGACGCAGGAACTTGCGGAAATCTACCCTGCGCTTATGGTAAACGAAAGCAGGCCGGATAAGCGCGATACTGAATCCGACATTACGGATGCGCGTCGACATGTCGATGTCCTCTGAAAACATTTCCCGAAAGCCCCCTACCCTTTCGTACACCCTTCGCGAATACCCCATGTTGAACGTGCGCGGAACAAACTTCTCAAGGCTGACCTTGCCGCCACGGATTCCACCCGTGGTCAGAAAAGAGGTCATGGCGAAATTGATAGCCTTCTGCGTAGTCGTAAACGATTCGTGAGCCGAGTCAGGGCCTCCGAAGCAATCCGTAGGATTAGCGTCAAGCTCCCGGGTAAGCACTGAGAAATAGTCGGGGGGTATCACACAGTCACTGTCAAAGAAGATGAAATATTCTCCGGCTGCACGTTCCAGACCGTAATTACGGGCTATGGAACGCCCCTCGTTCTCCTTGAAATAATATTTAACATCTATCCCTTCAGCCTCGCGCACAGCATCGAGACATGGCGCGGTCGATCCGTCCTCGACGATTATGACCTCAAAATTTTTAAGGCTCTGCCGGGAAAGGCTGTCAAGAAGGTCACGCACCTCGTCGATTCGGTTGTAGACGGGGACGATGACCGAGAATCGCGGACGCACTTCCGCCTGATGACCGTCTGTAACAGTTTTCGTTATATCCATAGCTGAAACGTGGGATTATGAAGATTGGATAGAATATAGAATATGGCGAGACCTCAGCTCATCCGGTGCTTGTAGTCCTCGTATGTGAACCGTCGCAGATATGTGCAGTCTCCGTTGATGTCACACATAACGATGTCAGGATGCTGAATTCCGTTGAACATGGTGGTCTTTACCGTAGTGTAGTGGTTCATGTCCTCAAGCGTCAGCCTGTCGCCCGCCTTCAGCGGATTTCTGAAACACCAGTCGCCGACATAATCTCCGCTCAGACATGAATTTCCGCCGAGACGGTAGCGCGGAAGCCCTTCGGCCTCCTCAACGCTCTCGGTGATGGCCGGTTTATAGGGCATTTCAAGACAGTCGGGCATGTGACATGCAAAGCTCGCATCAATGACAGCTGTCTTTATTCCCTGATTGTCCACTATGTCGAGAACTTCCGTAATCAGATCGCCGGTACGCCACATCCATGCGCTCCCCGGCTCAAGCACTACGCTCAGCCACGGATAACGCGAACGGAAACCGCGAAGCACCTCTATCAGATGAGCCGTGTCATATCCCTCGCGGGTCATGAGATGTCCGCCTCCGAAATTCACCCATTTGAGCTGTCGGAAATAACATCCGAACTGTTCCTCAAAGGCATTGAGCACTTTTGCGAGATCATAACTTGAGCTTTCACACAAGGCATGGAAATGAAGCCCCTCGATCCCTTCGGGGAGCACTCCGCCAAGCTGCTCGGCAGTGACCCGAAGCGCGAGCCGGGAAGTGCGGGATTGTAGATTTCAGTCTCTATGACCGAACACTGCGGATTGACCCTCAGTCCCGGCGACACTCCGGCCGCCAAAGTCCGCTGTCCGTATCGTTCCCATTGGCTTAGGGAATTGAATGTGAGATGCGTCGCACGAGAGAGAAATTCATCTATCGTCTGTTCGGTATACACCGGACAGTAGACATGCGCCTCGCCTCCGAGTTCCTCATTTCCGAGACGAAGCTCATTGAGCGAGCTTGCGGTGAAATCCCGGTTATACTCGCGGACAATAGGAAAACTGCGCCACAGGGCGTTGGCCTTGAAGGCCATGATGATATTGACACCGGCCTCGCGCTCTACGCGTGTAATCAGCTCAAGATTCCGGCGCATGCGGTCCTCGTATACTATATAATATGGTGTGGGTAGCTCAGAGGCTTTCATATATTATTTTCGTTTTTATAGCATTTTAAATTTATCCGACTATCGCGAATTTTGCAAATTTCAGCATCAGTGTCCTCTCGTCGGTAGAGTCAAACTTCACCGTTATGCGTGCATCAGGGCCGGAACTGTCGATCTTGACAATCAAACCGCCTCCGAACTTCGCATGTTCGATGCGCATATTCTCCGAGAGTTCTCCGACGCTATGGACGGAGTAGTTACCTCCGGCAGTCGATGATGCAGTCACTCCGGCCGGAGCTGCCTGACGCGCAGAAATCTGACGGCGGTCTGTGATTCCGGGCGAACGCAGCGAATTCAGACTGCGGGCGCTACCGGCCATAGAGGCTGCATAGTTGACCGTCGGGCGGACTTTCGGAGCTGAAGCGCCGAGAACGTCGTTGGTGGAGAGCCGGAGAAATTCCGGATTGATGTCACCGAGAAATCGCGAAGGGCGGCAAGCGACCGTCTGTCCGTTGCGGAAACGCGAACCCGCATAACTGAGCATACAGAATTTACGGGCGCGGGTAATGGCCACATACATGAGGCGACGCTCCTCTTCAATCTGTGCCGGCGAGTCCTGAGCCATAGCCGAAGGAAACAGTTCCTCCTCGACACCGACAACAAACACATTGTTGAATTCAAGCCCCTTCGCCGCATGGACAGTCATTAACGTAACACGCTCCTCGTCGCTGTCGGAATCAGAATCCTGATCGGTGGCAAGCGAAACTTCGGCCATGAAATCGGCAAGACCTGTCGCGCTGTTTCCCTCCTCCGTCCGTGTTTCGACAAATTCCTTCACACCGTTGAGAAGCTCCTGCAAGTTATCCTGCTTCGAGATGCTTTCGGGCGTATTATCGTGAAGAAGCATTGCGAAAAGCCCGGTGCGGTCGATTATCTCTGTCGCGAGCACCGACGCATCGTCTCCGCTGCGGTTACTCTGCACAAATCCGGCTATCAGCCCGGCAAAGGCATCAAGCTTGCGCATAGTTCCGGCATTGAGGCCGGCAGGATGTAAGTCGGGTTCCTGAATCACAGTCCAGATGCTTACATTGTCGTCGATGGCACGACGGACAAGCTTGTTGACCGTCGTCTCCCCTATGCCTCTCGCCGGAAAATTGATGATACGCTTCAAAGCTTCGTCATCGTCAGGATTCAGGGCCATACGGAAATAGGCTATAGCGTCTTTCACCTCCTTACGCTGATAGAACGAAAGTCCGCCGTAGATTCTGTAAGGGACATTGCGCTTGCGCAACGCCTCTTCAAGCACACGGCTCTGGGCGTTGGTGCGGTAAAGTATGGCAAACTCCTCGGCGCTGTCGCCCGACCGCATTTTTAGCTGCGATACACGCGATGCTACCTGATAAGCCTCCTCGAAGTCGCTGTAACACTTCACCACCTCAATCGGCGCGCCCTTTTCGTTCTCTGAATAGACCTGCTTCGGAATCTGGTCGCGATTCTTGTCGATGAGCGAGCCGGCGGCGTTTATGATGTTGCGCGTCGAGCGGTAGTTGCGTTCGAGCTTGAATGTCGAGAGGTCGGAGTATGTGTGGCGCAAGTCGAGGATGTTGCGTATGTTTGCACCACGAAACGAGTAGATGCTCTGCGCGTCATCGCCAACGACACACAGCTTGCCGCTTTCGCGGGTGATCTGTGTCACGATCACATGCTGTGCGAAATTGGTGTCCTGATACTCGTCGACGAGAACGTAGCGGAAAAACTCCCTGTAGTGGCGCAGCACATCGGGATTGTCGCGCAGCAGGACGTTGGTATAGTAGAGCAGGTCATCGAAATCCATCGCACCGCTTGCGACACAGCGGTCACGGTAGGCACGGTAGACAGCATACATCTCCGGGCGCTTGGCACGGTGGTCGGCCTCAATCACGTCGCGGCTGATGGCATAGTCTTCAGGAGACACAAGAGCGTTTTTCGCTCCTGAAATCGCCGAAATCACAGCCGCCGGCTTATAGATTTTCTCATCGAGCTGCATATCTTTCACAATCGTTTTGACAAGCGACTTGCTGTCGGCAGAGTCATAGATAGTGAAATTGCTTTTGAAACCTATTAGTTCGGCGTTGCTGCGGAGAATACGGGCGAATATCGAATGGAACGTTCCCATCCAGAGCTTGGAGGCTGTCTCGCGTCCGACGAGCTCTTCGATGCGCTCGCGCATCTCTCGCGCGGCCTTGTTGGTAAAGGTCAAAGCCAAAATGCGCCAAGGCTCAAAGCCAAGGCGCAGAAGATGTACTATTTTATAGGTGAGCACGCGGGTCTTGCCTGAACCTGCGCCCGCAATCACGAGTTGCGGACCGTCGCAGTATTCAACGGCAGCACGCTGCTGCTCATTAAGTCTGTCAAGATAATTTTCAGTCATTTAATGCTTGAAGCACATATAAAATTTTCTATTATCGGCAGTTCCGTCATTTTATTCGGAGGTGGTCGCCTGTCTGGTCGGCTATCGAACGGTAGTAGCGCTCGTCATAACCGCCATATATCGGCGATACGGGCATCCCTTCGGGAGTGCGCTCGAACTTGCCGTCCTTCTCGCGCTTGATGTTTCCGTCCATGTATTTCACGAGCAGATAGTCGCCCAGATCCTTGTAGCGCTTGACATAGCGCTTCGAAGCGTCGGCCGAATGGGCGTTGAGACGCTGGCGAGCCGTAGCTGCATCCATTGAGGGAAGTTCGGCAATGAATTTGTCGACCTCGCCCTCGAGAGTGGCTTCCTCGGCCTTCTGCACCTTGCGGATATCGTCGATCATCTTGCTATACTGGTGATATGCCTGATTTGCAACATAGCTCGTAACCCAGAATGCGGCATCCCACGAAAGCGTCAGGAGGTCTCCGTTGCCGACGGCAAATTCATGAGGGATGGAAGTTATGCCGTTGTACATGGGTACATATACACAGGTGTTGGCATCATCGACACCAAACCAGAGAATGCCGCGCATGAGTTCGGGATGAGCCGAGTTCATCTGCGATACGAACGAGAAACCGGTCTGCTGTGTGGCGATGGCGCGTTCGTTGAGATATTCCTTGTCGTCGACCTTGAATGTCATCGGACGCCAGCGGTAGGGGACGGCATACGGTCCTGCGCCGATGTCCTGAGTCATATCCATAGGAGTGCCTTCGAAATGGTCGCGCATCATCCACTTCATGTCGTTGACGCTAACCTTACGGTTGGGCTTCACCCACAGAGGGAAAGCCTCGCCCTCGCCGTGCATCACGTATGGAAGATAGGCATCCATCCCGTCGGAGAAGCGGTTGAAATAGCTCCAGACACGGCCGTCACAGCCACGTGTGGCAGTAGCGTCGAGCTCTCCATAGGCAAGCGAGAAACTAAAATCCTCGTCCTTACCCTTGTAGTAGCCCATCTTGCGGGCGAAGTCGATGACATCGGGCGAATAGATGGTGTTTTCCTTATCGTTGAGAGGGAATTTGTGGATGCGCGGATGGTTGGCATGACCCGAGATGCAATCGTCGGGGATGCGGCGTGCCACCCAGACAGCGCCCTTCTCCTTGCCGCCCTTGCCGATGAGCTCCATGACCCAAGCCTCCTCAGAGTCGGCGATCGAGAATGACTCTCCGCTCGAATGGTAGCCGTAGTCCTTCACGAGATCGGTCATGACCTTGATGGCCTCGCGGGCCGTGCGTGCGCGTTCGAGCGTCACGTAGATGAGCGAACCGTAGTCCATGATGCCCGTGGTGTCGGCGAGTTCCTCGCGTCCGCCCCATGTACTCTCGGAGATGGTCAGACCATGTTCGTTCATATTGCCTATGGTGGTGTAGGTCTCGGCCACCTGCGGGATGTCGCCGAGATACTTTCCGGTGTCCCACTCGACTATCTTGCGCACTTCGCCGGCCGAATGCTTGCCGCCGGGACGGTTATAAAGCTCGCCATAGAGCGTATGGCTGTCGGCGGCGTATGTCACAAGCACCGAACCGTCGGCCGTGGCCTTCTTGCCCGCGATGAGACTCGTACACGCAAACGCCTCGACCGGCAACAGAGCCGCCATAGCCAGAAACAGTGATTTCATTTTCATATTTTTATATAAGGTAATTGGTTTATTCGTCTATATGAGATGTCCTTTATATTAAATCGGTATACTCTCAGGCAAAGTTAAGAATTATTTTTACATTTTTGTGTGATGTGAAACTTTTTTTATCTAAAGTTTTGCTATTTCATAATTTATGTATAATTTCGCGTCTGAATTAGACTTTTAGCCTGATTTTGGAACTTTGTACGTTTTAAACCTGTCCTTCAGATGATTGCCGTATATCGGCAAGCCATTCTCTTCTTTTTCAGGGCTTAATGCCGCACAAAACATATAGATTAATCATTATACACAGCATCAGTAACTTCAAGACGAATGTCATGAGCGACATCCAACATAACGCACAGATAATTTTACCCCCCCCCATTTGCTTTAACGCACTGGGAATCAATTATTTACCCCCCCCCACAGCCTGAAATCGGCCAAGATTTCGGTTTGCGGGGATTTGTTGCATAGCCCCGCTACCGGATCTGACCGGCGGGGCTTTGCTGCATTACTCCCGCCGGCGGCAGCCGTCCCGCCGCCACCCTTCCAGAGGGCACTGCGGTCCACCCTCCCCTCCATTCACACAATAACTTCACTCCTCGCAAAAAAGTTAGGTATCCTAAAATTCGTTATCCGATTTTTATCCGATTTTAATTATCACAACCGATCCTGCATCAACGATACACGCAGGCGGCACGTAGTAACTACATATATGAGATTCAAGATTCTTTTGGCCGGAGTCCTTTTAGGGCTTCTGAGCCTGTGTGAAGTCAAAGCGCAAGATGCGGCCGTCAAGACCAACATCCTGTCCGACATCGTATTGTCGCCTTCGGTAAGCGCCGAAGTCGGGCTTGCTCCAAAATGGACTTTCGAACTGACCGGGCAGCTCAACGCATGGGATGTCAACGAGCACTACTGGAAACACTGGCTCGTAATGCCCGAAGGGCGCTACTGGTTCTGCCGCAGATTCTCAGGTCATTTTGTCGGCGCTCACATCTTAGGAGGGCAATACAACTTCGGAAACCTCGACAACAACATCAAGTTTCTCGGGACTGATTTCTCGAAACTCTCCGACGAGCGCCATCAGGGATGGATGTTCGGCGCAGGCGTGGCCTACGGTTACTCATGGATCATCGACCGCCGATGGAACATCGAAGCTGAAATAGGTCTCGGATGGGTACACACAATCTACGATGTCTATCCGTGCGCCAAATGCGGCACAAAAAAGCTTTCAGGCAAACACCACAACTACTTCGGCCCGACAAAAGCCGCTATCAATCTCATCTACACATTTTAAACCCCTCATACATGCGAACCATGAAACGGATTGCAAGCATACTTTGTGCCTTCGCCGTCGCCACACCCGCCCTCATGGCATTCAAGTCGACAGCCGACAGCACCGATATAAAGCTCTATGACATCAACGTCGCCGTCGACGAGGCTGCTGCCAAAGTCAGAATCGACATTGACCTCGACATCGAGAAATATAGCGTCAATTCCGAACGCGAAATCATATTCACCCCGTCATCGTGGCCGACAATCTCTCCGACAGCCTCGCGCTCGACCCAATCGTGATCGCCGGACGCAACCGGTGGTTCCACTACCTCCGCGACGGCGAGCTCGAAGACCCTCTGACACCCATCTACCGCGCCGGCAAGAAGAACGCCCACGCCGTCTACACCCGCGATGTACCCTTCGCCTCATGGATGGAACAGTCGACAGTCGAGATGCGCGCCGAATCGGCCAACTGCTGCGACGCGCCTGAGCGTCTCACAGGCCCGTCACCCTCAGGCAACATTCCTCTGGCACATATCGACGTGACCCGTCCGGCGTTCAGCCCTGATTTTGTCTACGCTCCGCCGGTCGATGCAGGTCCTGTCATCAAGTCGCTCAGCGGATCGGCCTTCATCACCTTCATTGTCAACCGCACCGAACTCGAGCCTGACTACATGATCAACCCTCAGGAGCTGCGCAAGATCTACAACTCCATCCAGTATGTCAAAGACGACAAGGACGCGACCATAACCCACGTCCACATCAAGGGTTTCGCATCGCCCGAAGGTCCGTATGACAACAACGTGCGTCTTGCCAAAGGCCGTACGGAGACACTCCGCCGCCATGTCCGCGACCTCTACCACTTCCCCGACACGGTGGTCACTTCAAGCTACGACCCTGAGGACTGGGCCGGTCTCCGCAACTATCTGACCGACTCGCTCGACTTCCCCATCGAACACCGCCGTGAGATCATCGACATTGTCGACGGCCCGCTCGGCTACGACGCGCGCGACCGCGAAATCAAGGTCCGCTTCCCAAAGGACTACGCCATAATCCTCAAGGAAATCTACCCTTGGCTGCGACACTCGGACTACACTGTCGAATATGCCATCAAGACATATACAGACATCAACGAGATACGCCACGCTTTCGAGACCGATCCGACGCGTCTGCGCAACGTAGACTTCTACACCCTCGCGCAGACCTACCCCGAAGGCTCTGACGAATATTGCAAGGTTTTCGAGACTGCCGTCGAGGTCTACCCCGACGATCCGATGCTCAACCTCAACGCTGCCAACAACGACATGAAGCGCGGACAGCTCGACGAGGCACAGAGCCATCTGCTCAAAGCCGGCAACACTCCCGAAGCCCACTATGCACGCGCAATCCTTGCGGCCAAGCGCTCCGACTTCACCGAGGCCGTCAAGCGATTCAAAGCCGCCGCCGATGCGGGTATGGACGGTTGCGACACGCTCATCAATCAGATAGGCGAGCTTAACACATATCACCCCGTGACATATCTCATCAAGCCTTCGTCTAAGTAACAGACACACAACGCACTCACCGAATTTATTCAACACATTAATATATTAAACAACCAAAATTTGTCACAAAATGAGAAAATTTAAATTCCTCAGCATGGCTGCTATTGCTGCCATGATGCTCGGAGCTTGCTCCGACGACAAAATCAGCGACGGACCTGACAGCCCGAATGGCCCCGGAACTGAAACTCAAGACGGTGTTTATTTCACCATTAACATTGACCTTCCAAATTCAAGAGGCTCTCGTAGCCAGACTGTAAACCCCGGTGAAAACGGCAGCACAAGTAATGACGGAGTAGAAATAGGCAAAGACCGTGAAAACACCGTGGAAAGCGCCATCATTGTACTCGCTGAAGCTGACGAAACAGTGAATGCAGGCATAAATAACTTTATCGCAGCTGCAATGGTAAATGAAGACGGGCTTAATGCCGGTGAAAACAACACTAAGTATGTTGTAAAGTCGAAATTCACCAAAACACAGCTGTCCGCATTCTACAGTTCAATCAAAACAGACGAAGATGCCGACCCAACTCAGGCTGCACCTCTGAAAGCCAACATCTTTGTTTTCTGTAATCCAACAAAACAACTTATAGATAAAATATTCGGTACTGAAGATAAGGAAGGTACTGATGGAGCAAAAGTCGGTTCTAATGAATGGGTCAACTACGTTGCGGATATCGATGCCAAAGAAGGCAAGAATATCATTTGGAATGACAATGCTTTCTTAATGACAAACGCACTCATCGCAGAGCGCGAAATTCCCGGTTCTCTCATTTTATGGAACTACTACACCTCTCAGGACAATCCATTTAAACTCTCAGAGAACAACTCTCAGGTTGGAATCAATAACGGCAACTCAAATTCTCGTGGCAACATCAAGGTTGAGCGCGCATCTGCACGATTTGACTTCCGCGACGCTTCGCCCCTTAAGAAATTTGAATACAATGTAATCTATCTTGATGCAGATAAAAAAGAGATTCCGTTGGTCAACGTCGTTCTTGGAAAAATGGCACTTGTCAATTTCAATAAAAAATTCTACTTCCTTCCTCATACAGTAGGTGCAGCAACCAATGATGGACAGACAGCTGTTATTAATACCGAATCCATTTTAAATGGAATCTGCCAGCCAGAAGAAAAGTGGAGCTATAACAACCTTGGTGGTGTGATAAGTCCTTACGGAAACTATGTTCTCGATGCCGAATGGGAGTGGAAAAACGACACATATACCGCTTTTAAAGAGGGTGTAACCCTCCTGCAACATATCCTTTTGATACGCATTTCTCTTATCCGTTCTTCAATAATGACGGAACTATCGACAATACCAAGACTGACCGTTGGTTGACAAGCCTTTGTGTGGACGTAGTCGCTGATTCTAAAGAAGATGACAACACATGGACTACCGAAGGTAAGACTGACAAAGGATATAAAATCTGGAAATATGCGCCTGAAAACACCATTCCCTCAGTAAACGGACAGATTAACAGCCTTTCAACCGGTGTCGTATTCAAAGCTAAGATGAAAGCTACATCTGATGCATTGAACAGCACCGACGAAGACACTCGCGCTTTGGCTAACAAAATCAATAATACCGATAAAACTCTCGGTAATTCTTATACAGATGATATTCTCTATGCTTTCGGAGGTCGAATCTTCCGTACATGGGAGAATGTACGCAAGGCCGCTATCGAAGCTGCCGCTCCCAAAATCACATGGATTATTGATGATGAAAAAACAGGTGCAGGCCATTGGGAACTCTCTGAAATAAATCGTACGAACAGTCTTTATAAAGCTGTGTTCGGAGATGACGGTGGCTGTGGCAACTTCAAATTCACATATGTAGAGAAAGATGCAAACGGCAACGTTATCACTGATAAAGATGGCAACCCCATCAAACATGAAGGTGTGATAGCTGATACAAAACCAACTCTTGAAAACACAGCAAATGCCGCATGGACTGCATGGGCTAATGATGGCAAAAAGCCTGAAGGCGCTCTAAAAGAAGCCTTCAAGACAGCTGTTACAAAGGCTGAATTCACTATCTACCAGAGCAGTTATGACGAAGAATTGGGCGGCTGGGGATACTATTGCTACTACTATTACTGGAATCGTCACAACGACAACCTCAACAATGGTGTGATGGGTCCGATGGAGTTTGCTGTTGTCCGCAACAACGTCTACAAGCTCGCCGTGACCAAAATCAGCCGTCTCGGTCACCCGCGCATTTCTGAAAATGACCCGGATAAACCCACTCCCGGAAGACCTGACGAAAAAGAGGACGTTTACCTCACCGTCACTGCACAAGTCCTTCCTTGGGTTGTACGTGTCAACAACATCGAATTCTAATCGAAACTTCCGACGAACCAAAATTTAAGAGTAATCCTACAAAAAAACAGCAATGAAACTGTTTGGACGAAATATCATCTCATCTATCATCCCGGCGGCGTTTGCCGTCGCCGGGATGGTTTCCCTTGCCTCGTGTGACGCGATCATCTACGACGATCTCGATCCCTGCGACGAGGGTCTGCGGTTACGTTTCGTCTATGACTACAACATGGAGTTTGCCAACGCATTCCCCTCGCAGGTCGACTGCCTGACGCTCCTTGTTTACGACAAAGACGGAAAATATATCGAAACCCGCACCGAATCGAGCGCCTCGCTGCTCTCAGACGAAAACTGGCGCATGCAGCTCGATCTCCCTGCCGGCACTTACCGCCTCCTCGCCTATGGAGGCATGGCCTGTGACGACGCCTCGTTTAGCTTCACAGCCACCCCCGACGCATCGCTACCGATCGAAAACGTAGGCGTTGCGATGAACCCCGGGTGCATCACATCGCCCGTCGGGACGCAGCTCCACAACCTTTTCTACGGAGCACTCGAAGTCACAGTCCCCGAAGAGTCGACCGACTACACCGAAGCGACAGTCGAGATGATGAGAGACACCAACAACATCCGCGTTGTCCTTCAGAACGTCAACAACACCTCTGTCGACAACCGTGATTTCAACTTCTCGATCACCGCCGACAACACCTTTTCGACTGGCAAAACAACATTATCCCCACCACCGTCACCACCTACAGCCCGTGGGCGCGCGGACAGCAGACCGCCGGAATCGACCCCGACACGGAGAAAAGTTTCGAGGTGGCCTATGCCGAGTTCAGCATCTCGCGCCTCATGGCCAACCACGAGTCACGGCTCGAAATCACCAATGCCAACGACGGATCAAAAGTGCTTTCACTTCCACTCATCAATGTGCTCCTGCTCCTCAAGAGCGACCAGTATTCATCGATGGTTCTCAGGAGTTTCTCGACCGCGAGAACACATGGAACATGGTTCTGTTTCTTCAGAACGGCTACTGGATCTCGACCTACATCACAATCAACGGATGGGTGGTGCGCATCAACAACACTGACTTATGACGCTTAAACGATTTGGACATATCGCCCTGTGCCTTCTTGCCGGCCTGACGGGAATTTCGTGTGACGGTGACCGCAACGCCGACACCCCTGACCCCATACCCGCCGAAAAGATGGTCAACCTGACGTTTTCAGTAGTAGCCCCCGATGCCGTCCGCCAGTCCGAATCGAGAGCCCTCGTCACCACTCCTGACAAAGACAACTACTTTGAGCGGGAAGCTTCAAAATATGAGAAAATCCACACTCTCCGCATCATAATCCTCCGCCCGGGCACTGACTTCCAAGGCAAACCGGTCAAGGACTCGGACGGCAACGAGATTATCAACCCGGACACCAATAAGCCTTATGACAAAGTAGTCGAGCACAACCGATTTTTCACATTCAACGAAAACGGTGTGGTGCGCTACGACGACATGAACATCAAGGTTCACGGTGGCGAAAACAAGACCATCTATATTCTCGCCAACGAGGAAAGCATCAACGCCAATCTTCCCGCCGGGGAGACAGTCAATCTCAGCAGCCTCACCCCCGACAGCCCATACACGGCAGACTATATCGAGAATATACAGATTCCTGCCGGCACAAACGACATTCTCTATGACAACACCAACGAAAGCGGCGCTCACTATATCCCGATGTCGGAGGTCTATAGGGATGTCTACATCGAAATGCCCGAAACTCCCGAACTACGCGAGCAGAAAGTAGGCCCGTTTTTCATCACCCGCGCTGCGGTGAAGTTCAGCTTCAACATCAAGTCGGACTACGGCGAAGGGCTCTACCTGAAATCGCTGACGTTCAACAGTCTCGCCGACAGGGAATATTTTCTCCCTAAAAGCACCGTGTACTCTCCGGCAAAACCGACATTCCACAAGGATGGCAACTCCGGCTCGACCGACGGCTCCAAAAAAACGTCAGACACCGGCGACACATCCATCGACCCCGACCTCTCGGGCAGGTTCATCACCAAGTATGATATTCCAGAAGATGCCAAGCACTCGCCGTTTACATTCAAATTCGATGGCGACAGCGTTGACCTGAAAGATAAGACAAAGCAAATCAGTCTGCCAATATATTTCTGCGAAAGCAAATTCGGTCTGCCTTTCAATGGACAACCAGAAGCCGACGGTAAGCCCTATTCCGTCGAACTGGTTCTTCATACAAAGTTCGGCGACCAGACCATCGTTGCGACTTCCGAGAAACTTACGCTCGACAACCTGCCGATTCTTCCGAGAAACACACACGTAAAAATCAATATCGACTTAGTCGTAAACAAGGCTACGGTCGAACTTGTGCCCTATACCGGCATAAAGCTCGAACCCGACTTCGGCATCGACCGAAAATGAAGCCCGCGCCTCTGCGACACCTACCGCCCAGACATCTCCATCACCTATATTATATATAAATAATAGTAACAGGACGTATCCATTATCACGATGAAATCGAAGATCTACGACATATTAATCACTATTGTTTTTTACCTTGCAGCCGTCTCCTGCGCCGAAGACCCTCTCTATGACCCTTCGTATATCGGCGAAGGTGAGGCAGAAGTCACCGCGGAGGTGACTTTCACTCCGCTCTACCCGGCTTTGAGCCGTGCGGTCACCGGCGGGACTCCGGGCGATGCCATAAAGGAAATCGAAAATCTCTGTATCGTTTTCTATAATGAAAAGAATGAATACGTCAATCATTTCTTCTATGATGAACCGACGACTGAAAAATCGACGGCTCAACCCGACGATGTCAAATATAACGAAAATAGCCCTCACCGCGCGGAGACTGCGACAAAGAAGGCTACAGTCAAAATCCCGAAACTTTCCTATGGAAAATATCACATCTATGCGGTGGCCAATGTGGCCAAGGAGCTGTTGACCGACGAGGTTGTCAAAAATCTCGAAAATCTGAAAAAATTCACTCTCGAATGGAACGAGGAAAACGTGGCTGCCAACAATCAGATGTTCGGCTACTTTTCCGCAAATAATGCAAGCAAAGGATTCGACGCGCCCGAACTAATCATAAATCAAAAAAACATCACTCTCCACGCATGGATTAAACGCGCTGCGTCGAAAGTGACAGTCGCATTCGACGGCACAGGCCTTAAAGACGGAGTCGAAATCTTTATCAAATCCGTCACTATAAAAGACATCCCGAAATATTGCTATCTCGGAGCAGACAATCCGGCCACTCCATCAGAAGAAGGTGTATCAGGACCGGTCAAAGATGAAACTGAAATCGAGATTATCGAGAATTCCGGGCAGGTAATGACATATTATCCTGACGGGATAGATGCCACGTCTGAAATTCCGACAGACAGCTACGATTCAAATTGGCCCGGATATGTATCGAATGGTCAGCCGATTAACGGGTTTGGCGCGGACAAGCTTGATCCGACAGTGACTAATAAACTTGAAGCGTTACACTCTGAAACGACCAATGCGTTTTATTTTTATGAAAATCTTCAGGGTAAAGGCATAGAAGGAACTCCAACCGATAAACATCAGCAAGTCTGCGAACAAGACAGAACCGACGGAGTTGTTTCTTATCCCAGTGGCATAGACCCGACCAACATTGCATGGAAGGATGCAAAAAAATATGGGTCGTATATCGAAGTCAAGGCCTACTACAAATCAGGAAATGAAAAAGAAGGTGAAGGTGAAATCACCTATCGCTTTATGCTTGGCAAAGATGCTGCCCTTGACTACAATGCCGAACGAAACCATCACTATAAACTCACCCTTAAGTTCAAAGGGTGGGCTAACGACGTGGATTGGCATATCGACTACCGAAAAGAGCCTGAGACAAAACTACGCTTTCCACATCCATTCTATATCTCCTATCTCTATGGCCAGACCGCAATGATCCCTCTCGAATTCGATGCGCCAAAGGATGTTAAAATAAAAAATATCACGGCAAGAATAATAACCAACAACTGGTCTCCATTGGATTGCAAAGATGGATTCGATGGTGGCACAGCACAGCCATCTAATTGGTGGAATGGAGCCTATGCCAGATATGTAAGTACATCTAATGTTGTAAATAATAAACCATGGAACGGTTTTCTTTCACTAAGAAAATCGGTTAACCTTGTCGCACTTCCAGAACCTGAGAATCTGGAACATAATGAGCCGTCAATTTTAAACAAAAAACATTACGAAGACGAAAATTTAGGATATCGTTTATATTCCTCAGATGAATTAAAAATAAGTGATTATCAATTATATGAGGCTGTGGATGATGATAAGCCACATGTAAGTTGGGACAATGGAACATATTATGTAAAAATACCTATATGGACACGAGCCAGACAGCTTATTGCCAGAACTGGATATACTGGCAACAACCCTTACAACGCTTATTATCGTCAAGCCATTGTGAATGTAGTCGTTGAATTAGAAGACGGGACTATTCTTGACAGTTCTGATTCAAAAGTTACTATGAATCCGGATGATGCTATTCAGAACATAGAAGTAAAACAGGTACACAGACTTGTAAATCCCAAAGGAATATATCGTAGTAGCAATAATACTAAGAGTTTCGATGTTGAATTAAAAGTTTTGGAAGATGATGCCGATGTCGAATTCAAAAATTTGAAAAGTGCAGGCCCATGGCGTGCATATGTCATAAGGGAATCGGATGAAAATTTCATATCACTAGAAGGATTCTCTACTGACAAAAGACCTGATACAACATCCGAAGCAGACTACACATTCAAGTATTCTGGAGATATCCTTACACGCAGGTCAATCGAAGGAAGAAATGATACCGAAATTGCATTCCGAATAAATTTTAATGGAACATCCAACGGTGTACCACGATATGCTATTATCCGTGTAGAATACAATTATTATTCTTGTTATCATCTGATTTTTGTGCGTCAAGGCTATGAAGCTCATGACACATTTGATAACGGTATAAAGTGGTGTACAGGAAACAATATAAGCAAAGATGAAATTACCAATAATCCGTTAGACGAAGGAACATTATTTAAATTCGGCAACTGGAACGGAATAAAAACAGGAAACAATGTAAATAGCAAAACTCCTTGGAGAAAAATATCGCCCGATAATTTTAAGCAAAACGCTGCTAACAAGAAGCTTGAAATGACTGATTCTGAGCCGCTCACGTGGGATGAAATAGCAAATGCGAATCTGCTTACAGAAACCAGTTTTCCAAAACCAGGTGGAAACAGACGCATCGCGACTATGGAGGATTACAGCACCTTAGTTCCTAAGAATTTGAAGGACCCTGTAGAAGTGGAAAATTGGCATATCAAAACAGGTTACGGTATTTGTTATGGTGATGAAGCCGACAAAACAGCCAACACTATTGACGATGCATTCGGATATAAACCGGGAGGAAGCGCGACAGGTATGAGAGGATGTTTCGTCTATGATACGAGGACAGGAGGCAATATATTTTTCCCAATCGGATCTTCAGGCTATGGGCATCGAAAACATAATCTCAAACACCCAACAGATGGTTCTACATACTGTGGGGTATTAAGGTACTCATGCAATGACCGCTGGGGATATTTTAATACCACCGATGATGGCATTTACAAATACGGTGTATATGACGCTCCTCTTTTTTTGGACATATTCCGTTCAGAGGGAGCAATTTATTGGTTTGACAAAAGCAGTCCATCTGTAGAAGAGGAAAATAATAAACCACAAACATTCTATTATCCCGCATGGGATATAAATTATTCGACTTTTGATTTTGAAAAAATCAGACGTGATAATATCTGGAAATCCATTGATGATAAAGACCCCCAAAAAAGTGGCTATTCAGACGCCTGCTTCATCAGGTGTATCCAAGAATAGCGGCAAATCCCTCAACTTTTTCCAATTACTATTGGACTAAGTTGAGGGATTTGCCGCTATTTGCTGCTAACAAAATTTGATTTCAAACATTTCTCACAAAAAATTTGCATATATCAGAAAACTCACTTAACTTTGCACAAGCAAAACGGCAGTAATCACTATCGCCCATAAGAGTAGAAGCGCAGCTGCCGTGGAGCATATCTCACGTGTAAAACTTGGTGTGGTAGTTCAGCTGGTTAGAATACCTGCCTGTCACGCAGGGGGTCGCGGGTTCGAGTCCCGTCCATACCGCTGAGGAGAGAGGAGAATGAGTAATTATTAATTTCTTCGGAAATTATCTTTACTCATTCTTTTTCATATACACCGCCTCTCGCTCCGACATAAAGACATTATATACATACTATGTGGCGACAGCTTGCCCGATAAGCCGTCAGACACACACACGAAAGAAATATATATAATCCTTGTTTTATAATCATCGTGTCCGGCAGACATGCTCCACCGGTCTCAATAATCTACAAGAAAACTTTTATACTTTTTAATAACTTAATCAATTCTTCTTAACTATGCCAAAGTTTACAGAAAAACGTGTCAGCATGATTCATGGCATACTTCTGATTGCACTCTTTGCGTGCGCAGCCTTCTACATCGGCGAAGCCCAGTTTTTCAAGGATCTGTCGTTCAGCCCGATGATCATCGGTATCATCCTCGGCATGCTCTACGCCAACTCGCTCCGCAACAATCTGCCCGAGACGTGGGTCCCCGGCATCCAGTTCTGCTCTAAGAAAGTGTTGCGCCTCGGCATCATCCTCTATGGCTTCCGACTGACATTCCAAGACGTTGTAAATGTAGGTGTTTCAGGCATCGTCATCGACGCAATAATCGTGGTCACCACCATCCTCGGCGGTATCTGGATCGGGCGCATGCTCAAGATGGACCGCGACACAGCGCTTCTGACCTCTATCGGCAGCGGCATCTGCGGAGCGGCGGCAGTGCTCGGCGCTGAATCGGCCATACGCACACAAGCCTACAAGACAGCCGTCGCAGTGGCGACAGTGGTGATTTTCGGCACAATCTCAATGTTCCTCTATCCCGTGGCCTACCGTTCGGGCTGGGTCGACCTCACCCCTCAGGAAATGGGCATCTATTCCGGCTCGACCCTCCATGAAGTCGCCCACGCCGTCGGCGCAGGCAACGCGATGGGCATCGAAGTGTCAAACGTCTCCATCATCGTCAAGATGATCCGTGTCATGCTCCTCGTTCCCGTGCTTCTGGTGCTCGGAGTCTGGGTATCGCGCCGTGGCAAGTCGACGGGCGAAGCAGGCGAAAAAGGCAAAGTCAACATTCCTTGGTTTGCAGTAGGCTTCCTTGTGGTCATCGGATTCAACTCGTTCAACCTTCTCCCGACAGTCCTCGTCGACGCAATCAACTACTTCGACACCTTCCTTCTGACAATGGCTATGGCGGCTCTCGGCGCTGAAACCAGCATCGACAAGTTCAAGAAAGCAGGTGCGAAACCGTTTGTCCTTGCATTCATACTCGACCTCTGGCTCATCGGCGGCGGCTATCTCCTTGCAAAATACGTAGCTCCCGCCTGGCTCTGACAAAATCAGGCTACACACGAACAAAAAAACACCACAGCGCGATGTCGGGCAACCGTGCCATGACATCGCGCTGTGATGTTTTTCCATAGACACCTGCCGACCGTCACCGCCCTCCGAGCGAACGGAGGATGAGCGCCGCGACATTGGCCGCAGCAGAGCTGTCGGTGTGGAGGATGCGGCGCACACGGTCATAGCCGTCGAGCTGCGCCCGGCGCTCGGAAGTGTCGCCGATGAGCGGCGCGAGCTGACGGTCGACCATCTCGGGCGTGCAGTTGTGGACGAGCATTTCAGGCACGACACATCCTCTCACGCCCGTCCTGACAGCCTCGCGGTTTACCTCGTCGCGCGTCAGGCGGTCAATCTTCCCACCGACGAGGTTCGGGAGCGAGGCATAGGGGATTTTGAGTATGTGGAGAAAAATATCGTGGGCCCACTTCCAGCCGACTGCCCGGTAGCACACCACCTGCGGACATCCGGCAAGCGCACATTCGAGCGCCGCAGTGCCCGATGTCACCATAGCCACATGCGAATTGGCCATCAGACCGAGAGTAGCCCCGTCGACAACCTGGAAGTCGGTAAACCGCGCATAGAACTCCCGGCTGAGCGAGGGCGCACCCGCAACCACCGCCTGTAAACCGGGATGACGACGCGCCACAGCGTCCATCACCGGCAGATTGGCCTTTATCTCCCCCACCCTGCTTCCGGGCACGAGCGCGAGAACCGGGCGATCGGCAAGCCCGTGGGCGGCGAAAAATTCGCCACGCGACGGCAGCGTCCTGATGGCATCCTCGACCTCCTCGACCGAAGGGTTGCCAACGTAGGTCACCTCGACTCCGCGCTCGGAAAACCATGCCGGTTCAAAGGGTAGAATCGAGAACACCTCGTCGACATAGCGCCTGATCTGCTTGATGCGATATGATTTCCACGCCCATAGCTTCGGCGCGATGTAGTAGAACACCTTTATGCCAAGTCCCTTGGCATACTTGGCGAGCTTCAGATTGAAACCGGGATAGTCGACGAGCACCACTGCGTCGGGGCGCTGAGTGCGTATGGCCTCCTTGGCCGTCCTTAGATTGCCGAGCACCTCGGGCAGATGTCTGGCCACGTCAATGAAACCCATGAACGCCATGCGGCTGAAATGGATTAGCGGAGCGCGGCCAGAGGCATCAGCCATGCGGTCGCCCCCGAGAAAACAGATGTCGGCTTCGGGGTCGAGTTTCAGAAGCTCCTTTATCACCTGAGCGGCATGCAGGTCGCCGGATGCCTCTCCGGCCGAGAAGAAATATTTCATAGTCTGGATTATTTTCGTGATGTGTCACGCAAAGATAAACCATTTACTCCGCACTGCAAAACTCCCGGCCGAATATACCCGGCCTCAGACATACTAAACGGGCATCCCTGTCCGTTAATATAGACATATCATACGGAAACTATCGGAAACACACTCATTATACATATATTTTCAAAGAATACTTATGAAAAAAATTCTACTTCTTCTCCTTCTCGTCACAATGACAGGAGGAGTCGCACACGCCTTTATCGACAAGTACACAATCAACCGCGAGAATCTGCCTGAAGAGGCTCTCGAAATGCTCGACGAGTATTTCCCGAAAGCGAAGGTGAGCATGATCAAGGTCGACCGCCATCTGCTCAAAAAGACCGACTACGACGTAAAACTCGTCAACGGCACTAAAATCGAATTTTCAAACGCAGGCAAATGGCAGTCGGTCGACTGCAAGAAGCGCGAAGTGCCCGAAGGGCTTGTCCCACGCACCATCCGGAACTATGTCGGCAAGAATGGCAACGGAGCAAAGATTGTCAGCATAAAGAAAAAACTCAGCGGCTATGAAATCGGACTTTCCGACGGTGTGGGAATGAAATTCAATCTTCTCGGCCAGTTCAAAAGCATCATAACCGACAGCGAAGACGATGATTATGACGAATAAGAGACATCCGGCATGATTCTCCGCACGGGAAGACTCTACGGATTTCCGCAGGAGTGACAATCATAGGAAAAACAGGCATCGGCCAACTTAATGATTTGCAGCCATTCATCCACCGGCAGGGTATGAACGGCTGCTTTTTCTTTTACAGGCCACAGGTGCGGTGTCCGCAAGGAGATTCTCCACACAGACGGTGGTGACAGAATGGTTGTTCAAAAAGTAAATTTTAATGAATTTTTCTCAAAATTTCATTGTTTGAAGGATTTTTGCTAACTTGCGCGTTAATAATAGTGTCAAATTCACGTCTACTATTATTTTTATCCCCCTCTACCACCTATGTACCGTATATTATTCCCGCTCCTGTTCATGCTGCTGCCGCTTCTGTCAGAAGCCAAAACCCCTATTTTCGGGAAAGCCGAGATAGATGTCGATTATATGTATGAATATGTGTGCCGCCATAACCCCAAGTTCCAGCGCGAGGTTGCCGAAGCGTTCTACAATGTCGGCGAGCGCTATGGCATCCGTGGCGATATCGCCCTCTGCCAGGCCATAATCGAGACCGGATGGTTCAGATTTGACAACGGGACAGCCGTTCAGCCCAATGCCCACAACTATTGCGGGCTTGGAGTGAAAAAACGCGGCGACAAGGGCTGCAAATTCCGCGACATCGAGGAAGGAGTGACAGCCATGATGCAACACCTCTATGCCTATGCGTGTTCCGGCAATCTCCCTGACGGAGAAAACATGGTCGACCCGCGTTTCACCTATGTCAAGCGCGGCTGCGCCCCGACGTGGGAAAAACTCGCGGGCCGTTGGGCCATGAATCCGCGCTACGGCAAAAACATACTTCAGATTTACTCCGGGCTGGTCACTCATGCCAAGTCGGGCGATCTCGCCTCGCAGCAAAACATCTACAAGGCCAAAGTCATCCAGCGGATCGAGGTCGAACTTCCCGACGGACTCATCGACATCGACCATCTCTCTCCTGAATACGGCCATGATGTGGACGACAGCGATGACATTGCCAACAACGATCTATTCAAATGAAAGAAAAAGAAATACTCGCCAACATAGCTTCGCGCCTTGCCATAGGCGAACTCAACGACATGCAGCGCCGCATGGCCGGACTTCAGACCAAAGGCACTGTCACACTCATCGCCCCTACCGGCTCGGGCAAGACTCTGGCATTCGCCATCCCTCTGCTCAAAAGTCTCGGAAACCCCGATGGCAAAGTGCGGGCTGTCGTCATCGCCCCTTCACGCGAACTCGTGGTGCAGATCTATGAGGTCATCCGCCCAATCGCGACCGGATTCAAGACAGTCGCGTTCTACGGCGGTCACTCGATGCAGGAGGAAACAAACTCTCTCGCAGTAACTCCCGACATAATCGTAGCCACCCCGGGGCGTCTGCTCGACCATGTGAAACGCGGTAACCTCGACCTCTCGACAACGCGCACGCTGGTGCTCGACGAATATGACAAGGCCCTCGAACTCGGCTTTGCTGACGAAATGAAACGCGTGTGCCGCAAGCTTACTTCTGTATCGTTCGTCATCCTCACCTCAGCCACAGTGCTCGCCGAGCTGCCAGACTATCTGCCTAAGAGCACGCGCACCGAACTGATTGATTTCAGCTGTTCGACTTCACCGAGAAAGCAGATGCAGATTGTACATATCCCCTCCCCGTCCCGCGACAAACTCGACACGCTCATCGACCTTCTCCGCTCTCTCCCCGACGGCCGTGTCATCGTCTTCGCCAACCATCGCGAAAGCGTCGAGCGCATTCATGCCGCCCTGCGCAAAGCCGGGCTTCCGGCCGGACTCTACCACGGAGGATTGGAACAGAATGAGCGTGAGAACGCCGTCGAACTGCTCAACAACGGGACGACACCGATACTCGTCTCAACCGATCTCGGCTCACGCGGTCTCGACATCGCCGAGCTGTCGGCCGTGGTCCACTATCACTTGCCACCGTCGCCCGAAGCATGGACCCACCGCAACGGCCGCACCGCGCGTCAGGACGCAAACGGAGAAATATATGTGATCACAGCCGAGGGCGAAAACATCCCTGAATACGTCGAATGGGACAGAGACTATGTGCCTCAGGGGAAGACAGACCATCCGATAGTCTCGTCGACCGCCACACTCTATTTCAATGTCGGGAAAAAAGAAAAAATTTCACGTGGCGACATCGTTGGTTTCCTCATCGCCAAAGGCGGCCTTGAAGCCTCGCAAATCGGCCGTATAGCGCTGCGCGACCATGCCGCCCTCGTAGCCGTCCCTCGCTCAGAGGCAGGACGGCTCGTGAAAGCACTCGCACCCGAACGTATCAAAAACACCCGTGCCAAAATTTCAGTCCTTAAAGGAGAATAATGATAACCCATACGGCAAGCGCCCCGTGGAAACTGGTAATCGGACCTTTCCACGGGGCGCTTGCCGTTTTTTTTGATGAAAACCATCACCGCGCAGGATCAAACCCACGGCGCTGAAGAGCACGGAGCATGCGATATTGCATCGCTTCGCGATAGTAGCCCACTATATGCGAAGCCCAGTCATTGTCGGTCTTTGCGCCTTCGCGTGTCTGATTGTAGTTGCTGACGATGGCATCATATTCCTTAAGCTCTTCGAGCATCGCGTCATCATCCTGACGGTAATGATCCTTATGGATGACGAGCGACAGCGGCTGCTTCGGTTTCAGATCGGGCATCTCACGCGGTACACCTATTGCAAGACCACACACAATGAAAGTCTTGTCTGGAAGCGTCATCATCGATGAGAGAGCCTCAGGCGCGACGGTGCGTGCATAACCGATCGGACACGTGCCAAGCCCGAGCGACTCAGCCATCGTCACTGCACCCATCATGGCCAGCGTTGCGTCGACGACACCGACAATCAGACCGTCGGCAGTATGTTCGAAGTCCGGCATATCTATATTTTTTGCCTCGCTGATCAGCCGGATTTTATGATAGTCAATCATAAAAAGCAAAAAATGCGAACATGTCTTAATCTGCTTCTGATTGGTCAGAGCATAAATCTGTTCCTTGACAGCCTGATCCGTAACATCGATTACAGAAAACTGCTGTCCGTTGTAACTTGTGGGCGTGTTGCGTATGGCCTCATAAATTAGCTGCATCTGTTCGTCGGTCACCGCCTCACGCTCATAGCGACGGATACTGCGACGATTCAGCAGACTTTCTTTAACGCTTTTCATGTCTTTATGCCGGGATTATGATTAGTAAATTAATTCAATGTATGGAGCATTAGTGCAGCCATGGATTGCTATATAAACAATTTACACGGCCAAACTGTTTAATAGACCCATTTATTTAACATATTTTCATCAATTGTTTTGTTCAGGCCAAATAGGTAACTTTGCAAAACATAATCAACCGTTTGGCAACCACCACAGTTCAACTATGGATTTTATCACATCAGAAAACATACTCCTCATCGGCTCGATGCTACTCATCGCAGGAGTGCTTGTCGGCAAATTAAGTTACCGCTTCGGACTTCCGTTGCTGTTGATATTCCTTCTCGTCGGCATGGCTTTCGGCACCGACGGCCTCGGAATCCAGTTCAGCGACATGCACACCGCACAGTTCATCGGCATGGTGGCGCTTTGTATAATCCTTTTTTCAGGCGGCCTCGGCACCAAACTCGCCTCGATAAAACCAGTAATCGTCCCGGGTCTTGTCCTATCTACCGCAGGAGTGCTACTCACTGCGCTCATAACCGGCCTGTTCATTCTATGGCTATCAGACATGGAATGGACCAATATCCATTTTGCATTCCTCCCGTCACTTCTGCTCGCCGCCACGATGTCGTCGACCGACTCGGCCTCGGTGTTCGGCATACTCGGAAGTCAGAAAGTGGCACTTCGCAATCACCTTCGCCCCATGCTTGAGCTTGAAAGCGGATCAAACGACCCTATGGCCTATATGCTAACCATAATACTTATAGAGGCCATCACTCTCGGCGGAGGGCTTTCGGCCGGTAACATAGCTGTCGAGCTAATCTTGCAATTCGGTGTGGGCGGGGCTGCCGGCTTTGTGATGGGCAAACTAACGCTTTGGCTCATCAGCGCATACCGGCGCATCGGCCGCAGCTCCGGCAATCAGGAGGATGCGTCCCAGGCCACTTCAATGATTTCGATACTGATGATCGGATGTGTATTCTTCACCTTCGCTATCACGACCGCCCTTGCAGGCAACGGCTATCTCGCCGTATATATCTGCGGGATAGTTCTCGGCAATGCCACACTTCCCAACCATCGCGGAATCTCGAAATTCATCGACGGCATGACATGGCTGGCACAGATAGTCGTGTTCCTTATGCTCGGCCTGCTCGTGAACCCTCACGAGATGATCGATGTTGCGGTGGTCTCAATCATGATCGGCATATTCATGATCCTTGTGGGACGTCCGCTCAGCGTGTTCGTCTCGCTCGCACCTTTGCGAAAAATCAGCACCCGGTCCAAGCTGTTCATATCATGGGTCGGCCTGCGCGGAGCCGTACCAATCATCTTCGCCACATATCCTGTCGTCGCAAATATCGAAGGTGCAGGACAGATTTTCAACATTGTGTTTTTTGTCACGCTCCTTTCCCTGCTAATACAGGGCACGACTGTAATAGCATCGGCAAAGAAACTGAAACTAATCGACCCGGATGCCAAGGAGGATGATGATTTCGGAGTCGAGCTTGCCGATGATATCCCGACTTCGCTCCAGACTCTAACCCTGACCGAACAGCATCTTGCAGAAGGGAACACCCTCCGCGACATGCAGCTTCCGGCCGGCTCGCTTGTCATGATGATCCGGCGCGATTCGCGCTATATAGTCCCTAACGGCACACGCAGGCTTCTGCCGGGAGATACATTGCTTATAATCCGTGAAGAAAAAAGCTCTTGACCGTCATCACACATACTGATAACATCAATAACGACAGTAAATAACCGAATTTGATATAAAAACTGAATAAACTCAAACTTTATTTTCTTTTTACATCGAAAAAATTTGCATATATCGGAAAACTCTCGTAACTTTGCACTCGCAAAACGGAAATAACGCCGGTTGATGAGAGGATCAACAAAACGGCATCCGAAAGCATCTCAAAACCTTGGTGTGGTAGTTCAGCTGGTTAGAATACCTGCCTGTCACGCAGGGGGTCGCGGGTTCGAGTCCCGTCCATACCGCTGAGGAGAGAGGAGAATGAGTAATTGTAAATTCCTTCGGGAATTGCGTTACTCATTCTTTTTTTATACCTTTACGCCGTGCCAAACACCCAATTATATAAACCCCTGCATTATGGATGAACTGCTTTATCAATGGACCGACATGCTGTCTGCCGAAATAGTTCCCGGCAAACGCGAAGTGCTGATGCGATTTTTCAAGACTGCACCCGGAGAATATGGTGAAGGCGACCAATTTTTAGGCATCACAGTCCCGTCTGTCAGGAAAGTATCCAAGCTTATGACTGAAGCTCCTTTAGAAGCTATCAGCAGAATGCTTGATTCTGAAATCCATGAACACAGGCTGTCAGCCCTGCTGGTACTCGTCGAGCGCTACCAACGGGCTAAAAAGAACCACGGGCTGAAAAAACAGATTGCCGATTTCTATCTGTCAAACACCCGCTCAATCAACAACTGGGATCTTGTCGACCTTTCGGCACCAAAAATCATCGGTAACTACGTCTATGAAACAGGAGATTATGAACTACTCTACCGTTTAAGCCGTTCTTCAGACCTTTGGGAACAGCGAATAGCCATAGTAGCGACCTACACGCTGCTTTGCAACGGTATCACTGAACCAACGATCTCTATTTCTCAAAGCTATCTAACCCACAAACATGACCTCATACACAAAGCCACAGGATGGATGCTGCGCGAAATGGGAAAACGGACAGATGAGAGTCTGCTCACAAAATTTCTGGATGCACACACCCGGAATATGCCAAGAACAATGCTCCGATATGCAATCGAAAAACTTTCACCTGAACTGAGACAATATTACCTGCACCTGCCAAGATGAGAGAATTAGCCACACAGTCGACACTTACAGAAAGCTATGCAATGCCGATTTATTCCCAAATAGAACAATTATAAATCCGTTTTTCGCAAGAATAAAAAACTTTGAAAAAAAGTTCCATAAAAAATTGCACAATTAAGGATTGATTCATACCTTTGCAGTCGCAAAAAAGACAATGAAACTATTGGTCAACAGCCTCGATGCAATTCAAACCTTGGTGTGGTAGTTCAGCTGGTTAGAATACCTGCCTGTCACGCAGGGGGTCGCGGGTTCGAGTCCCGTCCATACCGCTGAGGAGAGAGGAGAATGAGTAATTGTAAATTCCTTCGGGAATTGCGTTACTCATTCTTTTTTTGTATATTTGCCTCAGACAACTTTCTTTGATACCGCACACCCGGATGCGGATAATCAATCTCTCAGATAAAATCTGCGCACCTACAAAACATTCACTTTCCAAAATTTGTTGATGAAACGAGGGAATGTGACATACTTTGCCTACACTCAACTCAAACCTAAATAATTTACGTTCAACTAAAAATTAATCAACTAATGAAGAAGTATCTTGCAGAGATGATCGGTACGTTTGTATTGGTCTTAATGGGCTGCGGTAGCGCAATTTTCGCCGGAATCGGAGTCGGGACAACCGGCTACGGAGTCACAACCCTCGGTGTAGCAATGGCTTTCGGTCTTTCGGTAGTAGCGATGGCTTACACCATTGGAAATATCTCAGGCTGCCATATCAATCCGGCAATCACACTCGGTGTGTGGTCAAGCGGACGCATGAGCGGACGCGAGGCCGGAGGATATATGCTTTTCCAGTGCATCGGAGCCATACTCGCCTCTTTCGTCCTATGGATTCTTGTCCATACAGGTAATCAGGCCGGCATCGAAGCCGTGTTCAACGACACGACAACCACAGGAGCAAACAGCTTTATGCCCGGCAACATCGTACCCGCGTTTATTGCTGAAATGGTTTTCACTTTCATTTTCGTATTGGTGGTGCTTGGCTCTACTGACCAGAAAAAAGGTGCAGGCAATTTCGCCGGTCTTGCTATAGGTCTTACACTCGTTCTCGTACACATCGCTTGTATTCCTATCACCGGAACATCTGTCAATCCCGCCCGTTCACTCGGCCCGGCTATATTCGCTGCGATCGAAGGAAATGCCCAGCCCATAGCACAGCTCTGGCTCTTTATCGTCGCTCCCTTCATCGGCGCAATCATAAGCTCATACGTATGGAAGCTGATCGGATCTAAAGATTGATCGGTCCGTCGTAAAACAGATACATCATACAAAGGCTGTGTCAGGAAACCGACAGTCGATTTTCTGACGCAGCTTTTTTTATAGAATTGCAGCCATAGAGGTTGCATAACAACTAAATTGACGACTATGCGACTCAACGGACGACGCGAAAGCTCAAATATCAGCGACCGGCGCGGCAGCGGTGGCGCACGTGGTTTAAAAATCGGAGGCGGTATAGGTGCTGTCATCATCGCCGCAATCATTGCTTGGATTTCGGGAGGAAACCCGCTCGATGTCATAACCTCAAATGTCGGAAACCTGACATCCAGCAATCATACCACACAGAACTATACCCCGACAGAAGAGGAGGAGGAACTCGCACAATTCTCACGGCAGATTCTCGCCGGAACTGAAGATGTGTGGACCAAGCTTTTTGCCTCAATGGGCAAGGAATACGAGCCTCCAACACTTGTATTGTTCACCGATGCCGTACAGAGCGCCTGTGGCAACGCTACCTCGCAGGTCGGGCCATTTTATTGCTCCGCAGACCAATGTCTTTACATTGACCTGTCATTTTTCCGTGACATGCGCAAGACTCTCGGAGCAGACGGCGATTTTGCCTACGCCTATGTCATAGCCCACGAAGTCGGACACCATGTCCAGCATCTTTTGGGCACACTCGATCAGGCTCACTCCCAGATGAACAGAGTCAACGAAACCGAAGCCAACAATATCAGCGTGCGCATCGAATTGCAAGCTGATTTCCTTGCCGGCGTGTGGGCCCACCATGACAATGCCATGTTCAATTCACTTGAACCGGGCGACATTGAAGAAGCTCTCGACGCTTCAATGAAAATCGGTGACGATTATCTGCAAAAACGTGCTCAAGGCTACTCTGTCCCCGATTCTTTTACCCACGGGACATCAGAGCAGCGTAGCCGCTGGCTAAAACGCGGACTTTCGACAGGAGATATAACAAAAGGCGATACATTCTCTATTCCATACTCCTCGCTCTGACATATATCGCCCACAGATAAAAGCCATCGGGCGGACACTGAAAAACGAAGTGTCCGCCCGATGGCTTTTATTATGCGCTGACGAGAACAGTCCGAACTCGCAGACTAATCTCCGATAAGACCGAGAAGCTGCTCACCGGCTTTCTTAGTGTCGACCTTATTGATTATATGTGTTATCTTGTGGTCAGCATCAGTAATGAAAGTCGTACGGACTGTCCCCATGTATTCACGTCCTGCCATTTTCTTTTTCTGCCATACACCGAAAGCCTGATTGACTTCTGTCGACGGGTCGGAAAGCAGAATGAACGGAAGTGAAAATTTATCCGCAAATTTAAGATGACTTGCCGAGGAATCCTTGCTGATGCCTATCACAGTATAACCCTTAGCCGTAAGCTCGCTGTTATGATCACGGATCGAACAAGCCTCAGCCGTACAACCGGGAGTGTTATCCTTGGGATAGAAGTAGACAATCAGTGGCTTGCCTGCAAAATCAGAACTTTTCACCTCGTTGCCGTCTGCATCGAGACCGAGAATCTCAGGAATTTTATCGCCGATATTCATAGCATTATTATAATTAGAATTAATGAAGTTTTTTCTGAGTTCAAATTTAATAAAACTTACGCTTATATCAACGAAATCACTCCCTATAAAGTTGTCAATGCTCTATAATCACAGGTGAAGTCATACAACTCTCCATTATTGTATCAGCCTACCACTTTACCGGCCCGGCAATAATATCACCGTCCGTAATATCATCAGTCGTAAAGGTGTTGCCGCGATACTGCACGCAAAGCATGACAAGCGGTTCTGTCCCGTTGTTACGGACCGACCGGCAACCGGCGGGAGCTACACGCACCACACTGCCTTCCTCAACCGGAAACACATTGCCGTCAACCTGAAACTCACCTTTGCCCGACAGGAAAAAATAAAGCTCCTCATGAGTCTTGTGGATATGCAGGAAACCGGTCTCCTGCCCCGGAGCGAAAACCTGAAAAGAAAATTCGCTACCGGTGGCACCGACGGCCTGTCCTCCGAACACTTTTCCGGGGATTTTGATTTCAGGACTGAACTCAAGTACATAGTCCTTTATTTCCGATAGACTGCCAAGGTTGACAGCGCTATAGTTTTCAGCGCTTGAATTTTGTTGAATCTGTTTCATATCTGATAATGTTTTCAAATTTTATTTCTGCAAAGTTAAGCTACTAATCATTATTAATCAAGAAGTTACTTTCTGCTCGCATAGTTACTTTTTTATTACTTTTGCAGAGCCTCAACGACTTATACCGATACTTTTTTTCTAAAAAAATAGAATAAATATGCTCATATATCCAAAATCGCCACTAACTTTGCAAAATAAAGCATCATGATATGAAGGAAGAAGACAATGCCACCAAATACCCCATCGCGATATGTCCTATCCGTAATGTCGTCGCACGTTTCGGCGATAAATGGTCGCTGCTTGTCCTGCTCGTAATCGAGGGAGAAGGCACAGTGAGATTCAATGAATTGCGCAGAATCATTCCAGACATATCTACCCGCGTACTTTCTTCCACACTCAAAACGCTTGAGGCCGACGGACTCATCAACCGCAAAGTTTATGCGCAAGTGCCTCCAAAAGTGGAATACACGCTGACTGAAACCGGCAAATCGCTGATACCAATCATCAATCAGCTCACACAATGGGCACAGACGAACATGGAAAATGTCATCAGACACCGCGAGGATTACGCCTCTGCTCAAGGATAGCACATCAATCACAATGGGCACAGAAATAACAATAGTAATCCCTGTCTACAACAGGGCACACACGTTGGGGAGAACCTTGCGCTCGATTGAAGGTCAAAAAGTAAGCCCTGCGCGTGTCATACTCGTTGACAACAACTCAACCGACGATTCATGGGAAACGATGCAACGCTGGAGCAACCACATGAAAGAATATGGCCAGGATGTCGTTCTGCTTAAAGAGAGTAAACCCGGAGCATGCGCGGCACGCAACCGCGGACTCAAAAAGGTTGAAACTTCATTCGTGATGTTTTTTGATTCTGACGACGAGATGCTTCCCGACCACGTGGCCGATTTTTCGGAGGCTATCAGGAAAAATCCTACGTATGATATCTTCGGACGAAGCATAGAGTGCGAGGAGTCAGACGGAAAACGGCGAAAACTGTATTTTACGGCAAAATCTCCGATGTTCAATCATATTTTCAGAGGCTGCCTGTCTACACAACGCATGGTCATAAGAACGGAACTGATCCGACAGACCGGCGGATGGGACGAGACTCTGCCGGCATGGAATGACTACGAACTTGGGGTCAGACTGCTACTTGCCACCGACAGGATAATGGACATCGGCGGAAAAACTACCGTCGTGACCTATCATCTTGCCGACTCCATAACAGGCACATCGTACAGCTCGCGTAATGAACACTGGGAAAAATCTCTCGACAGAGTGGAGACGCATTTCAGAAACATCGGCCGGAAAGACCTTGAAAGACTTACGGACGCACGGCGTATGGTACTCGCTTCGCAATACCGCAGCGAAGGTGACACGTGTGAGGAAAATCAGATGCGTGAAAATGCCATCTGCCAGGCTGCACGTCTCTATGCCGAGGTCATCGACAAAACCGACAGCCCGTGGAAAATGAAGGCGGTCTATCTCCACAACCGCCTGTTCAAACGCCTGACATGGGCGCTTGTACGAATTATTTTTCCTTTAGGATGAGGCGTTGCCTCAGCGCAGCATCTCACTAACACGCTTCAACGCCCAGAGAAAGGCATCGCATTCCTCAATTGTATTGTAGACAGCAAACGAAGCTCTGACCGTACCCTCGATACCAAGTGACTGCATCAGAGGCTGCGCACAATGATGGCCGGTGCGGACAGCTATGCCGAGTTTATCGAGAAGCATCCCCATGTCATAATGGTGTTCGCCGTCAACGAGAAACGAAATAATGCCGCATTTACCGGGAACAGTTCCATAAATCTTAAGTCCGGGTATCTCCTCAAGCATCCGGCGGGTAGTATATTCAAGCAGTTCATGCTCGTGGGCGGCAATCCGCTCGACTCCAAGCCTTGTCATATAGTCAATGGCCTTTTCGAGAGCCGCAATGCCGATGAAATCAGGAGTGCCGGCCTCGAACTTATAGGGAAGCTCGGCATAGGTGGTCTTTTCAAAGCTGACAGATTCTATCATCTCTCCCCCACCCTGATACGGAGGCATCATTTCAAGCCATTTGCGCTTTCCATACAGGACTCCGACACCGGCTGGGCCATACATCTTATGGGCTGAAAAGGCATAAAAATCGGCATCGAGATCCTGAACGTCTATCCTGAGATGAGGCGCGGCCTGCGCTCCGTCAATCAGAACCGGGACATCATGGGCATGAGCCTCGGCTATGATTTCCTTGACAGGATTGACAGTTCCAAGAACATTCGAGGCATGACAGATCGCGACAAAACGTGTATGCTCGTTGAAAAGCGACCGATAGACACCCATATCAAGCGAACCGTCCTCACGGATGGGGACAACACGCAATTTTATATCGGCACGGCGCTGAAGCAGCTGCCAAGGGACAATATTGGAGTGATGCTCCATGACCGACAGGATGATTTCGTCACCGTCACGGAAAAACGCCCCGCCATAAGACGCAGCCACAAGATTGATGGCCTCTGTCGTCCCTCGGGTGAATATGATTTCATCCGACGACGGAGCATTGATAAACTCTCTTACCTTACGGCGCGCACCCTCCTGAAGCTCAGTCGCCTCCATTGACAGGGTGTGTACGCCGCGATGGACGTTGGCTTTCGTGCGGGTATAGCCGGCAACCACAGCATCGACCACTTCGCGTGGTGTCTGCGATGTAGCCGTATTATCGAGATAGACTAAAGAGCGTCCATAAATCTTACGGTCAAGAATCGGGTAGTCCTCACGTATCTTAGCAATGTCCAACATTATTCCTTCTGTTTTTATATCCGTATGTCAAATATGAAATCATTCGTGGCAATCAGTGCTGCGACAGCCTGAACAGTCGCCGAGTGTACCCGAAAAACGACGGTCGACAAGATGCAGCAGTCGTTCGCGCAGACCGCTTATGTGCACACTGTCAATCACATCGACCATAAAAGCCTGCATAAGCATCGTACGGGCCTCTGCTTCGGGGATTCCGCGCGAACGCATATAGAAGAGCGCTTCGTTGTCAAGCTGCCCTGTGGTGGCTCCATGTGAGCATTTCACGTCGTCATTGTAGATTTCAAGCTGTGGTTTGCAGTGCATCCGAGCCTCGGTAGAGGCAAGTATGTTGCGGTTGCTCTGATAGGCTTCAGTAAACTGCGCGCCGGGAGCGACAAGTATGCCACCCTCGAATGCCGCGGTCGAAGCATCGTCAAGCACATATTTGAAAAGCTGGTTGCTCCGGCAGCGAGGGCTAAGGTGACGGATGGCAGAATCATTGTCGATGTGCATATTTCCTGAACCGATCACCATGCCTGCGAGATGAGTCTCGGCATTCTCACCGTTCAGGTCAATCGAGAATTCATTGCGTGTAGTCCCGCAGGTGAGGGTCGTCGAGTTAAACGAGAAATGCGAATCTCTTTCCTGACGGACAAACATGCGCGAATAGCGCGATGTGTTGACCGATGACTCCTCTATGGAACAAGCCTCGAAACGCGCTCCCGCTCCGACATAGACCTCGGCAATCTGCGAACCGAGATAGCTGTTAGCCGTATCCTGCGTATGGTCACAGACAAGAAGTTGCATTTCCGCTCCTTCGTCGAGCACAATCAGCAGACGACGGAAAGCGGCCAGTGAAATAGGCGACGAAAAGATATTGACAAGCTGCAACGGACGCTGAATCTTAACTCCACGGGGGACATAAATCAGAACCCCGTCCTGAGCCAGAAGAGTGTTGAGAGCCACCGAAGCCTCGCCCATAGGAGCAATCTCACCGTAGTAGCGGTTGACAATCTCCGGGAGTTCCGAAGCTGCACGCTTCAGCGAACCGAAAAACACACCTTCAGGCAGCTTTGATTCGAGCTTAGATGTCGGATGAAACGAATCGTTGATGACAAGACCCAGCAAAGTAGACAGCGAAGGGACATCGCATTTGAAACTTGCAGCGACATCAACCGGGATATTGACACGCGAAATATTGACTCCGTAGTCCGGTGAAAACATCTCGTCGATAGAAGTCTTTTCAAATCCCTCGCAGTTCTTGTCTGGGAGGTGAGCGTCGCGAAGCTGTGCGAGAGCCTCGTCACGGAGTGTATTCAGTTTACCGGCCGAATTGCCGCACACTGTCTCACGGTTCTGCTCGAAAAGTCCGATATATTGAGTCAGTGCGTTGCTCATAAGTCATTTTCCTCCTTAATCCAGTCGTAGCCTTTTTCTTCAAGTTCAAGCGCAAGTTCCGGACCGCCGGTCTTCACGATGCGTCCCTTATATAATATGTGTACGAAATCAGGACGGATATAATCAAGAAGACGCTGATAGTGGGTGATGACGATAGTTGCGTTCTTGTCTGTCTTAAGTTTATTTACACCTCCGGCAACCACCCGGAGTGCATCAATGTCGAGTCCTGAATCAGTTTCGTCGAGAATAGCTACGCGCGGTTCAAGCACAGCCATCTGGAAAATCTCATTGCGCTTTTTCTCACCGCCAGAGAAACCCTCGTTGACAGAACGCGATGCAAGCTTGTTGTCAAGCTCGACAATCGCACGCTTCTGGCGCATCATCTTCAGGAAATCGCTCGCACTGAGTGGCGCTTCGTCAAAATATTTACGTTTGGCGTTGACAGCGGCACGCATAAAATTCACCATCGATACACCGGGAATTTCCACTGGATACTGAAACGACAGGAAAAGACCTTCATGGCTACGGTCTTCGGGAGAAAGTTCGAGTAGATTCACACCGTGGAGAAAAGCCTCTCCCCCGGTGACAGTATAGGCCGGATTTCCGGCAAGCACGCCTGAAAGGGTGCTCTTACCTGAGCCGTTAGGCCCCATGATGGCATGGACTTCGCCTTCGTTGACGCTGAGATTCACACCGCGAAGTATTTCCTTCCCCTCAACCGAGGCATGGAGGTCGCGCACTTCAAGTAGTTTCTTGCTCATCCTATGTATATATAATTGTAGCTGTAGTTATGTTTTCTTTATTTGTGATGCGAAATTACTCAATTTCTATCATCTACCAAAACATTTTTCCCAAGACTTTGGTTTGAAGGTCTTTCGCCAGTCTTGCCCGTTCTCCGACAATTTATTAAACAAAATATTGAAATGTATTTAACCGATGTTAAATCAGTAATCGAATCAGTCCTTTTAAAGCTACTTTACTTAACAAAGGTTAAAAACACATCGTGTAACAATATTGTACTTTCATTGTAACACACTTGTAACACAAACGCATTAATTTTGCAATGTGAAATCAAACAAGCATCTTCATTCGCAAAGAAGATTGCTGACAAGATATAGAATCAATACCTATAACACGAAAATTTACGGTTGCAAAATAGTTTTTTAGTAGACAAAACCAAAGATTTATCACATTTTTACGAAAAGGCTGTCGAGAACGACAGCCTTTCTCGTTTTTATAACATTAATGAGAAATAAAAGATTAGCGACCTCCCCGCTTTTTGTATAGTCATGACAAAAAAATCGCTGAAATTTTTGAATTTCAGCGATTTTTTATTCATATCTAAATTTTTCCGGCCTTCACTAACCGAAAAATCAGTAAACCATATCAGGATTCATGAGCGGAAGTGCCGTGCTCAAGAATCGCTTGCACGGAGTTGATGGCAAGGAATGTCGCACCAGTTCCGTTGATTGCTCCGAGTATGGCGATACGGTCGGAATAGTCCAGCAAACCTTGTTCGATGAAATCGCGCAGGGCTTCAAGCGGATAGCGATGCTGCTGTGTATAATCCTTATAGTAATAAGCCTTGATTCCGTATGAGATGCTCAGCCAGCGCATAGTGCGACGGCGGTAGCAGATTGCATAAACCGGACATGCACCACGGAACGAGGCTATGAAACGGGCTGTACGGCCATGATATGCGTTGGCAATTATAGCCTTCGTACCGATCTCTCGCTCGGACACTACTGCCTGACGGGCAAGGAAAGATGTGACATGCTCATCGGCAAGCTGAGGAATATTATCGCTGGTAATGGTCGCGGTCAACGATGCTTCGACTTCCTGAGCGACACTTGCCATAGTCGAGACAGCCTCTACGGGATAGCGGCCGTTGGCAGTCTCTCCCGACAGCATCAGACAGTCGGCACGCTGGTAGACGGCATTTGCGATGTCGCTGACCTCGGCACGTGTCGGACGCGGAGATGTAATCATCGAATGTAGCATCTGTGTGGCCACAATGACAGGATGATGCGCGGCTATACACTTTTCGATCATTTCGTGCTGAATCACAGGGATGCGTTCAGCGGCCACCTCGATTCCAAGATCGCCTCGGGCAATCATGATGCCGTATGAAGCCTCAAGAATTGAGTCAAAGTTATCGACACCCTGCTGGTTCTCGATCTTGGAGATAATCTTCATGTCAGAACCAAGACGGTCAAGCTCGGCCTGCACTGCATGGACATCATCGGCACTGCGCACAAACGAGTGAGCCACGAAATCCACGCCAAGCGATGCTGCAGTGGCGAGTGTGGCCTTATCGCGTTCTGTCAAAGAAGCAAGATGGATGTCGCTGCCCGGGATATTGACACTCTTGCGCGAACCGAGTCCTCCGTCGTTAAGACAACGTGCACGAATAATGCCGGTGTCGGTATTGATATCGAGAATAAGGAAGTCAAGCTCTCCGTCGTCAATCAGAAAGTGCATTCCGGGATGAACATCCTGAGCAATTTCTGAATAGTTGAGACATATGCGCCCGGCTGTGGTGGGTTCAGACACATGACCGCAAAACTCAACTTCCATTCCTTCGCGAAACGCAATTTTCTCGTTTGGCTCTGCATTGACAGTGGTTCTGATTTCAGGACCTTTTGTGTCGATGATGATACCGATACGAGGCGAGACCGCCCGACAGTTTTCTACTATCCTTGCCATCCCTTCAGCTCCAAGATGAGCCGAATTCATTCTCACGACATTCATTCCTGCCATAAAGAGGCTACGGATAAACTCAACATCACATCGACGGTCTGAAATCGTCGTTATAATTTTAGTGCTTTTTTTTAGCATGTGCCTATTCCTTGATTGGGCGAAATAATTAAAACTAAATAATTCTCATCAGAACTTATCCTATTAGCCCGGATGAGAATGCGTTCATACCTTGACGGTATATGAAACTGGATTACATAAAATTTTATACAAAATTACTCAATTATATTGGTTAAGCCTCGCAATTATTAAAAATATTTTACAATTCAAGCGTGGCGCAGATATGCTGTTCGCCTTTCAAACCGGCTATCGATGGCTTTCGAGAGCCGGTTTGAAAGGCGAACAGACATCAGACTTAATTCAGTTGCAGGCGATATTCCCTCGGAGTGTTGCCTGTTTGTTTTTTGAAGAAGCGTATGAAGTGCTGTGAATGCTGGAATCCGAGAAGTTCGGCTATCTGTTTGGTGCTCAAGGCAGGATTGAGCAATGAGTTTTTAGCAAAGTTTATCATTTTCAGTTGGATATACTCCTGTGCGGTCTTGCCTGTCTCCTGCTTTACAAGATCTCCGAAATAGTTGGACGAAAGGCATATCTTGTCGGCGAAATACTTTACTGTAGGTATTCCGTCAGTCGCGCCACGACCGCCATCAAGATATTCGTCAATCAATTGCTCGAATTTACCGATAGCGTTATGGTTCAGTTCTTCACGTGTTACAAACTGGCGCTCGTAGAAGCGCATGCAGTAATTGAGCATCACCTCTATATTGGAAATGATAAGAGACTTGGAGAACTTGTCGATGGGATGTTGCAGCTCACGGGCTATCTTGTCCATATAGTCCTGCAGAATCAGGCGCTCTTCCGTCGACAGATGCAACGCTTCGTTTGAAGCGTAGGAGAAGAATGTGTATTGCTTGATTTTCTGAGCTAAAGGAGTCCGCAGAAGAAAATCGGGATGAAACAGCAGTCCGACAGCTTCCGGTGCCGGTCCGTCCTCAAGACGGTGAACCCCCACCGTCTGCCCCGGGGCAAAACTGACTACAGTTTCGTCATCGAAGTCATAGGATGTCTTCCCATAGTTTATTTTACACCCCGTGGTCTTTTTTATGAAAAGCGAATAAAAACCGAAGTGCATACAATGAGTCGGCTGTTCTACTGTGTCGTCAAAATGTACTATGCCGACAAGCGGATGCCGCGTCTCAAAACCGAAATAACGGTTATATTTTTCAATAGTGTCTGCCTCGTATATTTCCATATAAGATTTCTTTTTGCAAAGATAGTTATAATCAGTTGTCACGCAATGCAGGAAACTCACCGATATGTAATCGGGGTACATAATTCCGTAAGATTGGTATATTTTGCGAATCAGAGATTTAAGGCAGATGCGTAATTCCGTAATCGAGGTATATTCAGGCGTAACATTGGTTATTCCCACCATCTTTTTTGAAGCTAATTTTGCGATGTGAAAACAAACGTAAAAGTGACAAATAATTATGGCTACTGTTATTGAACGTATGAGAAACGGCGAGCGCATATCAGAGACCGCACCCGAACTTCTCTGTGACGAAATCGAGAACACTCGCAAGCTTATTGCCAAACTGAACACAGGATTTCATACACCCGATGAAACCCGCGCTATACTTGAACGCATCTGGGGACAGAAACTGGACAGTTCGGTTAGGATGTTCCCGCCGTTCTATACCGCTCTCGGCAAAATGACAACTGTAGGCAAAGAGGTTTTTATAAACTTCGGCTGCACCTTTCTCGATCAGGGCGGCATAACGCTGGACGACGGAGTTTTCATAGGCCCGGGGGTGAAGATAGCAACGGAAGGACATCCCGAAGAGCCCGAGAGACGACATTCGCTGATTACAGCCCCGGTTGTGATACGCCGTAACGCTTGGATCGGGGCGGGCGCGATAATACTTCCCGGTGTCACTGTCGGAGAAAACGCCATAGTCGCAGCCGGAGCGGTAGTGACAAAAGATGTCGCAGAAAATACAATCGTCGCAGGAATACCGGCAAAATACATTCGTGATATAAAACAAGGCTAACGTTATGAAACGATACATCTATTCAATGATAATCGCATGCTTTTTACTGACGACAATCAATGCACAAAACAATAATATTACAGACATGGAAAATCTCAAACTTACTTCCGAATGGGACAAGACTTTCCCGAAAAGTGAAAATGTTGAACATTCCAAAGTGGCTTTTGTCAACCGCTACGGCATCACTCTTGCCGCCGATATGTATGTTCCCAAAGGCGCAAAGACACCACTCCCGGCCATAGCTGTCTGCGGACCGTTTGGCGCAGTCAAGGAACAGTGTTCTGGTCTTTATGCACAGGAAATGGCTGAACGCGGCTTCATCACTCTTGCTTTCGATCCGTCATTTACAGGAGAAAGCGGCGGACAGCCTCGCTACATGACCTCCCCGGATATAAACACGGAGGATTTCAGCGCAGCGGTCGACTACCTTGTAACAAACCCCTCTGTCAATCCCGAAGGAGTCGGAGTCATCGGCATCTGTGGCTGGGGCGGTCTTGCCATAAATGCCGCTGCGGCCGACCCACGTATCAAAGCCACTGTTGCATCGACAATGTATGACATGAGCCGTGTAAGCGCCAACGGATATTTCGACAGCGCTGACACTCCCGAAGACCGCTATAAGATGAAATCAGAATTGGCTGTACAGCGTACAGAGGATTTCCGCAACGGAACGCCCAAGCTTGGCGGAGGTGTGCCCGACGTGCTTCCTGAGGATGCTCCTAAATTCCTTCGTGATTATTTCGACTACTATAAGACTCCGAGAGGCTACCACCCCAGATCGCTCAACTCAAACGGAGGACGCAACGCGACCTCGCCAATCCCGTGGATAAACTTCCCGCTCATGAGCCGTGCCGATGAGATTAAGAATGCGGTAATAATCATACATGGCGAAAAGGCTCATTCATTCTATTTTGGAAGTGACGCCTACAAAAAACTCACAGTAACTCCCGGACAGGACAACAATAAGCTCTTAATGGTTATCCCCGGCGCAAGCCATACGGACCTCTATGACCGAAAAGACATAATTCCGTTTGATGCTCTTGTCAGATTCTTCAATGAATATCTGAAATGAAACTACCCATTCTTTCAGGGCTGATGGCCATGTTGTCAATGACAGCTTGTGCATCATGCACCACAACGGATGATGACCCCATAACTGAAAATCCTGCTCCTAATCCGACTCCCGGCACTCAAACCGGCAACAATGGCAGCGTATTGGTGGCATATTTCTCATGTACGGGCACCACTTGAACCAAGGACTCCCTGATTATGAGTAGGTGGAAGGCGTGATTTTGAACGAAACCGTATGAAACTTTGTTAATAATATACAGATTGATTATCAGATATTTGCAAGTACAAAACAATCTTTGTAATTTTGTGTGAGACCTCTTGAAACTCGCGAGTTGTGTTCAAAATGTGTTCAAATCCCATTTGCTGAACACGCTCCCTGATTGTTTTATTGGATCCGGCAGGTCTGATAAAAACTTGAACACAACTTTGAACACATCAATATGAATAAGGCTCTCTTCAGCGACGAATCCCGGAGATTCGCAGGGTCGACGGTGTATATCATTCTCGCTCCTGATAATAGGTATAAATTCGACACAGGCAAATCTGTGCCGTTGACAGTTTGTGTAACCCATCTGCGGGCGAGAAGATATTTCTCAACCGGATATAAGGTGTCATCAATGAAAGAATACGAGGCTCTGTTCTCAAAATCTAATTCCGCCATCGAAACCCGAAAAGAACTTCGCAAGATGTTTGATCGGGTATGCGCCAAAGCGGATGAACTAATCTTGCTAAATCGCTTCTCTGTAGCCGACTTGAAAAGTTATCTCGACAAGTCGGAAGGGAAAGTGATAGAAAAAACGATGAGAGCAGATGATACCTTTTCTTATTGGGCAGCTCTTGGAGCATCGAAAGAAAAAGTAAAGACCCGCGCGATGTATTCTTCCGCGCTTGACTGGTTCAAACTGTTCCGCAAGGATAAACCTATTTCTCTCGGTGCTGTCGATACCGCCATAATTACACGCTTCGCCAAATGGCTTGATGAACAGAAAGCACGCAACGGCACAGATCTGCCGCTTTCTTTGGACACGCGAATGGTAATTCTTCGCGCCACTCGTGCTGTGTTCAATCAGGCATATAAAGACGGACACACCACCATGGTTCCCAATTTCAAAGGTCTTATTCATGCAGGCAACCGTCGCCGCTTGAACGCCTTGACTGTGGAAGAAGTATTGAGGTTGTGGGAATATTGGCTTGCTGCACCTGATAAGCAGTCGAAGTATGCCCGTGCCGTTGGGCGCTGGCTACTTCTTTATTGTCTTAATGGCATGAATACAATTGATATGGCAAAGCTCGTCTGGACTGAGAAGGCAGCCGCCACGCAAAAATATCCGCAATTTGTTTTCATCCGCTCTAAGATTGACAGGGCAAACAAACCTATCGGCAAGCAGCTTGATGAAACATCAGTACCGATAATTCCGCAGTTACGGCAATTGCTTGATGTGTATGCATCACCATATAGTCCCGGTGAACTGGTTTTCCCTGATATTTTTCTCAATGCCGTCACTGATGAACAGAAAGCAATCCGTGTTCACGACTTTAACCGCCGCATCTCAAAGAACATAAAGGACGTATGCGAATCGCTCGGAATCCAAAGTGTCACTCCCCAGTATGCCCGCAACTCGTTTATCTCGGCATTGGCGCATCATGGGGTCATGACCGCTTACATAGACTATGCGGTAGGTCATGCCACATCGGAGGTGTCTGCACTCCTTGCAGGTTATATATCCAATGTAACACCTGCTATGATGCAGGCTTTCAATGAGAAAATATTTATCGTACCTCCGATATGATGAAGCTGATATAGAGCAACTTTTTTAATCGGAATGCTGATTTATCGTAGTACGCGCATATCAAATATGCCGAATTATCGTAGTTTGCAATGTTGGATTTTGCTGGTTTATCGAAGTTTTATTATCCTCATAAAACATTTTGAAGTTTCCAACGTTAGAATTTTGCAGGGTCAACAAAAATTTGTACCTTTGCGCCAGAGTTCATTCCTCATTTGAGGAAAGGAAATCGAAAAACGCAAGCCTTGAAGCTCTGCGTTTTTTGCTTTTTTATAGAAGATTGGGTAGCCGTCTGCGACGGTACTTGTTCATGATTTTATTGCGAGCGGCATCCTTACCTTCAAGATGATATGCTGTTAGCAGATAATATGCAGAACCATTCCTGCGAGGTTCAAGAACAATTACATACTTCTCATCTATATCATAGATGTAAGTTCGCGGCGCACGAGGCTCGTCCACTGAGAAATAGAGCATATTATCCGCTTTCTTTTGCTCAACATGATGCCTAATCCAATGTAAACGCTGCGAGCGATGGGAATCATATTCTCTATGGTGTGTATCTTTATCAATCTCCTTTCGAGTAAGATGATTGAAGAGATTCTCCATTGCTATCTGTCCATCTTCGCGTGGTGTTGGATAAATAGGCTTACCATTAAATGAAAAAGCCGGATTGTCCTGAATATCCCTGTTAAATATTCTCCTTAATGAATCGTTGCGTTGACTCTCGGACATGCCTAATATATCAAGCAGATCATTATATTTCTTTGTAAGATTTAATGGCATGACTCAACGCAGGTTTATAAAGAATAGATTCAGTTTGTCAGAATAGTTGGTTGTGCTAAGACTTTGTGAATTCAGGTGCTTTTTGATACGCTCAATTATGGCGACTTTCGCTTGATTGCGGCGTAGCTTATCGTTCATATTATATGATATTGCACCCATGATGAAATCTGTCAATTGCATTAACAGACTCTCATTCGAACAAATATTCTGAACATTTCTGAATACTCCATATTTTACGTTTAGTATTTCTTTAAGCCTACGAACCTTAACAGCGCTCAAGCTATCCTTGATGTCAAGATATACATTGTAATGATCCAGAGTATCGATTTTGTAATTAAGAAGATAGTAATACATCTTATAATAGAAATCATCGTAGGTGGTATTGTCATCTACCCTAATCAGACTTTTTTTAATTCCAATTGATCTAAATCGTAAGTCAGTATCAAAAAAATAATCTATCAAATCAAGATAAAACCTTATCTTAGCCTGTGAAACATTACTCCATTTTATTTCCGCATAGAAATTATGCGCTTTTTTTAGCTCGTCTATTCGCTTGGTATGTCGACGGATTTGTGGATAGGCACAGCTGACTGAACCAAGAAACATGAAGTCCTTGCCGTCATGTTCAATATGACAGCTTTCATCACAGTATATGTTGAATGTCTTGTTCATGTACGCAAAATTACGAAAAAACTTTGATATTCCGGGACTTCCCTTCGTTTGTTTTGACGTTGTTTGGGTGCGTGGGCTGCATATTAGAGTATATTGGGCATTTGCGTATTACGGAGAACCTGAAAGAGGTGTAGAAAGATATCATGTATTTGTGAGTACTGTGAACACTTCTATCTGAAGCGTTGTTTGATATGCCGAGTGCAGCTGTCTCGAAAATTTCAGTAAATCGGCATAGCTATTGGCATTCATATTCATCAACCCGTTAAACACCATCCCGCCAATGCCAAACCATACGACCCTACGCGATGTTGTGCCAATATTGGAAGATTTGAGGCAGCTTACGAAAGCTCCGCTGGTAGCCAAACAGGATACAATTTTTTACAAGCGAATTGCCGAAGCCACCAGCAAACTATGTTCTATTGACATCGAAAATGCTATCATCGAATCTCACGCCTCTGGAGAAATCGGAAAGGTACAAGCAGACCAAACCCGAAATTACTGTGCCGAGATTGCAACAAGGTTACTTACATTCTGGAATGTATTTTATACTTTGGACCGTGAACGTAAGAATAAATCCAAGGCAGACATGATAGACGGGTACGAAAGCAACCACTTCCTAAAAGACGTGGAGATGTTCTATATCTGTGCAGCTCATTATGAGTACGCACTAAAGGCTTGCCACAAAATCCCGGTGCCTGACGACTGGACGATAGATAAATACAAACAGGAAATCGAGCAATTCCATATGTCCGAAACCCGTGAAGGATGGCTTGAAAAGAAACGGGAGTTCCTTAATAAATTACAGGAAAGCGTTGAATATGACGAATTTCTGTTGAAGCCATCATTCGATGTGTACCATGAGTTGCGAAGTGTCTGTCGTAGAATTTTCATCACGGTGGAGCGATACTTTCCGCCATGTGAAATTCGGTTACATCCGAAATGTAGTGAAACCTTTATCCAAAAGATGCAGGTTCCCAATGGTAGTTATCCGGCACCTGAACAACCCGTAAAACAGAATCAGACAAATACGAAATCATGCCGCCAATGGGAAGAAGATCTGTTCCCTATGATACTTGTTTCGGAGTTATACGAAGTTTGTTCTGATGTTTTCGACAGCACCGAGACTCAGTTCCATTCATCACTCAATCTCCACGGCAAACATGAACCCATAAAGATACGCCCCAAGCAGAAAATCAAGGCTTGCTATCTCATATCGAAATTATACGAAATTGTTCCGGCAAAGCACAAAGCGGCGTGGCGTGAGGATATACTCGCTCATCTAGACATTCAGTGGAGCTACTATGAAAAGAAGTATTGTCATCCACGCGGTGATGACGCCAGTGTGTCCAGCAGGGAGTATGCTGATGAGATTGACAGAATCCTCAAAAATCACAAAAAGCGAGCATGAGAGTCCGCGTGCAACTTAAAGATACCACTCGCGCACCACTTTCACCACTTGAAATTCCACTTTTGAGACCTTATGATGCTACCCGTTAGAGCTTGATACTCTGACGGGTAGTTTTGTTATATCCATAGTCATACACCACATACACGCCACTCATGACCGGCAGTAATTTTGCAGTGTCCGGGAGTTACTCGGATGCGCTCTACAAGAGGGCGGTACGTACAACTCTAAACAACACTGCGTATGACAAAAGACCAGTTACTCAAACTCCCTCTCTGGCAGTACACCGGAGAACAATTTTTAGAATTACTTGACTCTCATTTTGTCAAGACCACGACCGCAACCGAAAACGTGACCTCTGACGAAAATGTTGCCACCACTGCAAAGCGTTGGCTCGTTTATGGAATCAACGGACTCTGCGAACTTCTCCAGTGCAGTAAGGCTACTGCACACCGCATCAAGAATAGTGGTGTAATCAAAGATGCCATTACACAATCAGGCAGAAAAATCGTCATAGACGCCCAGAAAGCACTCGACCTTATGCAGACTTATAAGGAAGGAGGTGAAAAGTGAGCGAAGTAAAGCAAGACATCCTCCGACTTTGGGAGGAGAAGCAGTTGCGAATCACCGATGAGATTCAGACTGCGCCGGAGGTGCTGTATGCCAACGGTAGCGTTATCGGTACGCTCGGCAACTTCTCGGCTTCGACGGGAAAGGCAAAGAGCAAAAAGACCTTTAATGTCGCTGCCATTGTCGGAGCCTCGCTTGTGAACGGTAAGGTGCTTGGCTATACCGCAGAATTCCCAGATGATAAGCGCACAATCCTATACTTCGACACCGAGCAAAGTTCGTATCATTGTCAGAAGGTCATGGAGCGCGCCTTGCGACTTGCGAAACTACCGACCGATACACATCCGGAGAATCTGAAATTCGCGGCCCTGCGTCAGCTTACACCCTCGTTGCGCCTTGAGGTTATCGAACAGGCCATCATCAATACTCCCGGCGTTGGGCTGGTAATCATCGATGGTGTGCGCGACCTGATGTATGACATCAACTGCGCCAAGGAATCAACCGACCTCATTGGTAAGCTGATGGAATGGACCGACAAATTCCAGATACATATCCACACGGTTCTACATCTCAACAAGAGCGACGACAACGCCCGTGGTCATGTAGGCACAGAACTCAACAACAAGGCTGAGACTGTGTTACAGATAAGCCGCAGCAAAACCGATGACACTGTGTCGGAGGTATGCGCCGCCATGATACGCGCTGCCGAGTTTGACCCGTTTGCCTTTCGGGTGAATGATTACGGATTGCCGGAGATTGCCAGCGGATATGTGTTCACCGAACCGGGCAAGAAAGCCAGAGATCCGTATCCCTACAAGGAGCTGACAGAGGAACAGCACCGCGAGGCGTTGGCATTAGTTTTCGCCAACGGCCCGATAAAAGGTTGCCGCAACTTCGAGGCGGCATTGAAATCCGGATATGCCGCCTGTGGTCATTCCTATTCCAACAATAAGGTCAAAGGGTTGAAGACCTTTCTTGACAACAAAGGAATGATTCGCTACGAGAACCGCGAGTATATCTACAATCCGGATTTCTACTATTGAAAACCACAATTTTGGTTTGGTTTAGCAAAGGGCATATATAATAGGAACTGAACCAAGAACCAGCTCACCTAAACATTTTAGAACCCATGATAAAAGAGATTAAATCAATCCCTTTAGCCACCTTCTTGTCTCAACTCGGACATGAACCGACGGCAAGAAAGGGAACGAGGCTATGGTATAAGTCGCCATTGCGACAGGAACAGGCATCATCGTTTAAGGTGGAAACCACGCTCAACTGTTGGTATGACTTCGGACTTGGCAGAGGCGGCAACATCATTGACCTTGCAGCCGAGATGTATCAGTTAACCGACGTGCGTTATCTCATGCGTTGCATTGCCGACAGTTGTCCGGTGCCGTTGGTGCAGACAGTAGCTCCCTCTTATCCCCAGCGGCACTCCGCACCGAGTATGGAGAGATTTGAGGTCGTGCCACTGGAACACCGCGCACTTGTCGCATACCTCCAAGAGCGTGGTATTCCGGCACACATCGCCACGGCACACTGCAAAGAGGCGCATTACTGCGTCAACGGCAGATTTTATTTTGCCGTGGCATTTGAGAATGTCAGCGGTGGCTGGGAACTGCGCAACCGATATTTCAAAGGTTGCCGGGGACGCAAGGACATCTCATATCTGCCGTGGGCGAGAGATGGCCCGTCAACAGAGTGTGCCGTGTTCGAGGGATTCATTGATTATCTCTCTGCGCTCACGCTCGGCATAATCAGCGGAGCCGATGCAATCATACTCAACTCGGTTGTCAATGTCAACAAGGCTGTGCCTTATCTCAATGGTTATGCTGACATCAACTGCTATCTTGACAACGACACTGCCGGGCGAACATCACTCGCCGAGTTGACAGCCATATATGGCTCAACTATGATTGACCGCTCCATACTATACTCCGAGTTCAATGACCTCAACGAGTTTCTTGTAACTCAAAGTTTCACCAAAAACATACTTTCCAATGAAAACAAATAAATCCACCGCATCCAAATCAACCGAGTTGACCGATGCACCCGAATCCAAAGTATCAACCCCTAATCCCGATTTTATTATGAAGTCAGATAACTCAACCAACCCTGTCAATGCTGTCAACAGCACCACTCCTGCCAACACAGACAATCTGTTCGACAACGAGCAGACAGTATCACTCTCAACCGATACGATAGAGCTACCGAAGCAACAGCGTATCGGCAAGCAGCAGCGTAAATCCGATTACGCTGAGTTCAAGGCTACCTATCTCGCTCCGTCTAAGCTGGAGAAGCGTCATCCGGTCAACATAGAGGACTGCGTATGGGCGAAGCTCGAACGCATCGCCCGCATCCTCGGAGACCGTGACACCACCGTCGGCAGCTACATCAACGCCGTCCTCTTGGAGCATCTGAATCTCTATGCCGACGACATCGAAATATGGCGCAAGCTCTGAGATGATAATGTCGGGATAACACTGCACCCGGTACACCGTGGGGCAGCTTCCCGATGAACGTAGTGAATTGGGAAGGCAAGGATATGTTTCGGGATTTCTTTTTCTCCGAAAATGCTTCCCGAAACTGCGCAGCCTAAGCCGCTCTTTGCCTCTCCAATCCACATAAACCACAACAATGTCTACTATGAGTAAACCAACTGTCAGGAAGGGCGGTCGTCCCTCTAAACCGACCGATGAGAAGCGCACCCATGTGGTGACAATCAAACTGAACGATGCAGAATACTCCGACCTTCTGGAGCGGTCAAAAACCGCCGGAGTAAAGATGGCTGAGTATGTCAGACACGGTGCGTTCCGGCTCACAATCGTCAGTCGCCTGAGCGAGATTGAAAAGGAAATTGCCAAAGGGATACTAAATCTCAGTTCCGATTTCAATCAGGCAATGACCTGTTTTCATCAGCTCAAACTTCGCAGCGCGGCCAATAAATTAGCCGCCGTCGTCGATAAGATGTTTGACATTCTCAAAAAATTAAGACCCAATAAAGAGACTGATTATGTTTGCAAGAATACTTAAAAGCGGCTCGTTTCACGATGTCGTGGGGTATGTGACGCGCCAGTTCCACGACCCCGAAGAATATACGCCAGACACATGGCGCATCATCGGAAGCGATAAGGTTTTCATATCCGACTACGCCAGAATGGTGCAATCCTTTGAGGCGATACACGGATTTATGCCCGGTAAGGAGAACCCGGCGGGACATATCTCCATCAGTTTTGACAATGCCGATGCTCCCCGTCTTACCGATGAATTCATGGCACAACTCGCCAAAGAATATCTGGACGGAATGGGATTCAAGGACACACAATACCTTATCGTGCGTCATCTTGAGACCGAGCATCCGCATTTCCACATCGTCTATAACCGTGTGAATCTTCATGGCAAAGCAGTCAACGAGCGCAATAATTTCAAGCGGAGCGACAAGGTTGTCAAGGCTCTGAAAGACAAATACGGTCTTACATATTCGCCTCTCAAGGAGAAATACGAACAGAAAAAGCCTCTGTTCAAGACCAAGATTTCAGCTGCGATATATGGCTGCAAGTCATGGGATGAATTCTGTCGCCGTCTTGCCTGTGCCGGAATTGACGTGAAATTTCACGATGACCACAATACCGGGGAACATATCGGTGTGAAATTTTCCGATGGCGATATTACGTTGAACGGCTCCAAAATCGACCGCGCTTTCACGTGTCGACGACTGAACAATCTCTTTGAGTTCAACCTCAAGCACGGACATCAGCAGTCTGATACAGTTCCCAAGCAACCCAAAGTAACCGTAGAATTTGCTCCGTCTCAAAAGTCCTCTCTTGTCGGAGATGTGCTGGAAGCCACCGTCGGGGCAATCGGAAATCTGTTTTCTCTCGGCCCCGGCTTCGACCCGGAGGAACAGGCGTTCCAGAACGAAATTAAGAAAGAGGAAGCCAAACGTAAACGCAAATCAAGAAAAATCTGAACATGTCAAAACTCTACGATGACGTCAAAAAACAAGGAGAACAGCTTGACGACCTGCAAAAGACAGTTACCAACCATGGCACTCGCATCGAGACCCTCGAAACCAAGGCGAAGGCAACGCCGCCGACACAAGCACAGACGATGCCGTCAGAGGTCAAGGTTGTGCTTCCGGACAATATCGCAACAAAGGAGAATATCGTCGGAGTGGTAAACAAGGCTCTACATCTTATGACAGACTATGTGGCAGAGGTTGTGACAAAACTATATACAGAAAATCCACCTCAAAAATCGCCTAATCCTGCCTCGGAAATATCGGATGAACAGATAGAAAAAATTGCACAAAAAGCAGCCGACAAAGCAGTAAATAAGCGTTACGAGAAATTAGATGCAACCGCAGATACCGCGATGCACCGCATCTACAATCTTGTCAACGGTGCTATTTGGGCGGCAATCCCCAAGTGGTCATACATCATCTTCGTAATCGCAGTCCTCGCTGCCGGAGGATTCGGCTACGGATTCTTCTATCTGCTCAACAAAAACTCCAAACTGGAGAATGTTGAATGGCTCTACCGATACGAAAGGCTCTGGTGGGAAGGCAAGGAACAGGAAGATATGCTCCGCCGAGAAAAAATCTTTGCAGTCGGCACACAACATGAGCAGGATTCAATTAAGAACCGCATGGAAAAGGCGCGTGAGTTTGACCCCTTCGGGCATGCGGGATTTGACCCCTCGGGCATAATAAGATTGACCCCTTAAAAGTCCTGGCGGCGGGGGTCAATTTTATTTTACCTCAGTTGTTGTTTCAGGCCTTTTTCGCCTTGAGTTTGCGCATGCTTTCGCCTGTAAGCTCGATTGAGTGCGCTGAGTGGACTATCCGGTCGAGGATTGCGTCGGCCACCGTCGGGTCTCCCACCATGTCATACCAGCTGGATGAGGGATACTGCGAGGTTATTATGATGGATTTGCGCTCGTGACGGTCCTCGATGATGTCGAGCAGGATCGGACGCTCCTTGGCGTCGAGCTGGACAAGGAACAGGTCGTCGAGTATCAGAAGCTGGCATCGTTCGATTTTCTTGAGTTCAGCCTCAAGACAGTTCTTGACCTTGGCCACCTTGAGCAGTCCGAGAAGCTTGGCTGCGTTGGCGTAGAGTGTGCGTATTCCTCTTTTGCAGGCCTCGTGCCCCAGGGCACAGGCGAGGAAGCTTTTGCCCGTGCCGGCAGATCCTGTTATGAAGAGATTCTGTCCGTTGCGGATGAAGTCAAGGGTAGCCAGACGTTCCATCTGGTTGCGGTCAAGACCGCGGCTGACCGTATAGTCGATTTCCTCGAGGTATGCCTTGTAACGGAACGAAGCGTTCTTTGTCAGTCTTGTCACCGCTGCCTGCGCGCGGTAGTCCCACTCGCGGCTGAGCAGCATGGACAGGAAGGAGTCCGGGGTCATTGCCTGGGCAGTGGTTCCTGCCAGACTCTCGCGGAAGGCCTCGGCCATTCCGTGCATTTTCATGCGGTTCATCAGATCCAGCGATATTGCGTTCTGGTCCGGCTGCTGGCTCACCGGCGCTGTCTTGTCATTTGTTGTCATTGTTGTTTACGTTTTCTTTGTTGTTGATGCTGTAGTATTCGCGCCCCCGGATGTTTTTGTGCACAGGCGCGGGGGATGATTGCGCCGGGGTATGGACTGTTCCATCCTCGCCGGGAAGGAAGTCGGCGTCATCGCCCTGTTCAAGGACCTCACGCAGCGCCTGATATCCGTATTCAGATTTCTGCGAGGCGCATACACATGCCGCTATGAGCCGGTCTGTTCCATATTTCTTCTCGAGCGACAGTATCCCCGACAGCTGCTGAAGGATTTTGGCGGGTACTGCATCCGTCTGTCTACTTCTCGTAGGTAATCCAGAACGATATTGTCAATCTCCGCCGCACGTTGGAAGAGTTCCTCGAGATCCTTGTCGTAAGGGCCGTAATGACCGGGCAGGTTGTGCTCCTTCCTCCACGAGTATGTGTAAGGGATGTCGCATCTGTCGTGCGTCGCCACGAGGTTCAGACCGCAATATATCTCCACTGTGTCGGCATCGTAGAGGATGACAACACGCTTGCCCACATGTTCGCGGGGAACGCTGTAGTGGTGCTTGAACAGGGATACGTAGCAGTTCTTGCCGACTGTCATCAGTTTGCGTTCCTTCATGACAAACAGTTTCTCGGGCAGGGGGCGGAGAAAGTCCTTCTCCCCGCGAAGGAAGATGTCACGGCGCGACAGTTCACGGCCGGCCATCGGCTTCTCGTTGAAGTCCAGCAGCGATATGTGTATCGCCGTGTTCAGCTCATCCAGAGAGTTGAAAACCATTCCCTCGATATCAAGATAGACTGAACGGTACAGGAGCTTGACCGCGTTCTCGACAAGTGCCTTGTCCTTTGGATGGCGTACACGCGCCGGGTATACGGCACATCCGTAATGTTCGGCAAAGGCGGCAAACTCCTCGTTGATTACCGGTTCGTTACGGTCGCTGGTCTTCACCGCCGCCTTGAGATTGTCGGGAACGATGGCCGCCACAACACCCCCGAAGTACTGAAAGGCGTTCTGACAGGCCTTGATCAGGTCTTCCTTGCGCTGGGACCATACGGCCTCGCAGTAAGTATAATGACTGAACGGAAGTATGGCCACGAACACTTCGGCCTTCTTGACCTCGCCCGTCATCTCGTCGACAACCGCGAGTCTGTCGCCCGCGAAGTCGATGTACATCTGGTCGGCGGCGTAGTGCTCGACATGACCGACGACAGTGGTATGGAATCTGTATTGTCTGACGGTGCGTTTGAACACAGATTCCTGAAAGCCATCGGGATGACCTTCCCGATACTCATTGAAGAGCTTGCGCACGGTCATTCCCTTGCGTGAAAGACGGGCGACATAATCCGGTATCAGCGCATCAAGTTCGAGCTGACGCTGCGAAGGCTCGCGATGACGGAACTCCGTGCATCCGAACATGTCACGGAGTTGCTCCTCCGTAAGTTCAAGCAGCTGATCTGTAGGCTTGCCGCTTGAAATGAACAGCCGGACGTACTTGCGCACTGTGTTGCGGGAAATGTGAAACGTATTGGCCGTCTCTTTTATTCCCATTCCGACTGCGTAACATCTCAGGATGTTTTTTAATTTTGCAATCATATTTTGTAGTATTTGACATTGAACCCCGCCGTGCCAGGACAAGGATTCTCAAAACTACAAAAAAATTCCCCTGCCGTATCATCGACAGGGGTCATTTTTATTTTGCCCGAAGGGGTCAATCTTATTATGCCCGAAGGGGTCAGTCCCGCGTGCCCGAAGGGGTCAAACTCACGCGCCTTTTCCACCGCACCCGCCAGCTCGAAAAATCCCGACACATAGAAGAAACCTTCCTCTATTTCAACCCCACGGAGAAATAATCCACTCATCAGCAAGACAGGCGACCCCGACAATCACTGCCGGGGTTGCCTGTCATTGTCTATTGTATAAATATGAATATGTGGCGTTTAATCAGTAATTCTATTTTTATCAAGCCAATTAAGATATGCTTCCCTGCCTAAATACTTATGAATATCTCCGCAAATAAAGAATCTGTCCGATTTTGGTTGCCACGACAATTCATTTTGATAAATATTTGATGGATCAATATTCCCAATAACAGGCAATTCGGCTACATTCCGTGTTGTATGTATATGTACTAATAGTTCTTCCTTGAAAAATTCAGGTATATTATCTAAACTATAGCATCGTAGGAATCTCAGAGGATAAAGTTGGGCTAAATCTATATCGTTTATGGTCACTTCATAGTCATATATGAGGGGAGTAATTGCAATATGACACATTGGATATGACCATTTATTGGGAGATAGTTCTAATTTTACACCATCATCAAGAACGACAGCTATACCATAAAAACCGTCTTGGGGATTCGTCCTAATTACATCTCCTCTCTTGAATAAACTATATTTCTTTCTTGCCATGATAATACCAGATGACTGTTTTTAATGATTGATTTTTATGAACCGAATAATCGAGGTATAAATCAGCAAACCGATTGAATGGATGGTGTTCAGCAGCAGTATGAAAAACCACCATGTCAATCCGGCTCCATAGCGGCTATTGAACACGAGATTGTAGCTCAATACGGCATTATAGGCAAACATCACAATCAGATTGCCTGATGCGGCTCTCGGTCTGACCCTGTGACATAGCCATGCCGATAATAGCGACAGCGTATAAGCCGCACCGAGCAACGCTGTATCCTCGCTCCAGCCTTCTGCCATGCAACTCACAATCGCCAAAAGGAGAAACACAAACCACTCTGTCCAGAATCGTTTATTATCTTGTCGCATATAATATTGAATCAAGACATATAATCCATTATTAACGACTTGTTCTTTGCAAAACACTTACGAGACCCTATGTTCAACGCTCCGAGTGCGCGTACTCCATTCTCACTTATATAAAAGAATGGATATTCGATTGTTGCTCGGAACATCTTATTCTTATATTTCAACATTATCTTATACTCCTTTCTTACACCATCAAAGTTGATGCTTTTCATGGCGCATCCTTCCGGTAATAGTTTCTTTACCTTGCCTATAATGATATATTGCCTCACCCAATTCTCATATAGGAACATTCCGTTTGAAATAATGAATACTATGAAAAGAAAGATTAAACCAACCGAAATTGTGTGCCAAGAGATGCTTTCCTCATTATGCAAACCAATAATCAGGCAGATTAAGCATAATATCAGGCTAATTGCTAAAATCCATGAAGTAGAGAACAGCGCGCTGTCTGATAGTGCATACTTAAAGGACGGATAGTAACCCGTTTTCTCTCCACTCCAAAATCGTTTATCGGTCAGTTTCATGTCAAGATTTATTTGGCGATTAATACTATAATCACTGCGAGAACGATGAAGCCGAGAAAGCCGTTGGCAAGGTTGTTGTCGGCATGGTCTATGTTGCTGAAATCGTCCGAACCATAGCGGATTTGCCTGTATGACACTTTCTGTCCGCGACGGAACAACCGCAGACAACAATACCGAAGCCCGGCTCCGATATGAAGAACCGCTGACCCGAACCATGACCGGATAAATATTTCAGCAATCAATTCCATTAAAGTTTACATTATTTAATACCGTATTTGGATTTGAAAGCCTCTTCCTCAATAAAGTTTTCAAGTAAAGCATGGCACGCATCGTTTTCTGTAAGATGACTGCTCAGTGTTTTTGCCGATCCTCTGTCATCGATATAAACAAGTTTATATGTGTCGCCATCTCGCATTACCACCACACAATCCGGTTTACTTGTCGTATCGAAGTCAAAACACCAAGGTTCGATACCCATCGTCAAAAGGTACTTTGTTACAGACGCTCTGTTCAATGGTTGTGATAACATTGGTTGTGACCAAAATTTTTCTAACCGCTCGTTGAGCATATCACACACTTTTCCGACCGGGACAAGAGTATTCACTATCCCTGTATTTTTACTGACTCCGGTAAGGTAGTCGGCTCTTATGAGTTTTGCGCCCACTTTTACTGGCACAAACATTTCGACATATAGAAACGGAATAATCTCATACTTCATTTTTGCCGGTATCAGATATTCGAGCCTGTTGTCATATATCCTTGCAAGCGGCTTTCGCATTATGCCCAATATCATCCAGACAAATCCAATAACAACAACAGAAGAAAAGAAGGCAATTCCGAGATAACCGATGAATTTTTCTATACCCGCACGAGGATGTATAGTCAAGAGGTAACAGCCCATGACAAGCAATAATCCGGCAAGTATAATACCAATTATTCGCCAGATACTCGTATATATATCAATTCGATTATTCATTCAAAACCGGTTGTTAAAGCTCTGACAGTATAATTTTCAATTCACAAGTAATTGGGTCAAAGCCCATTTATCCCCATGTTTGGAAAACTCAAGAAAATAGAGGCGATTATTATCAGAATCAGATATTTTCTCACAGATAACCGTGTCAGATATGTGCATAATTTTTATTTGACACCTTGGCTTGAGTCTGTCGATGTCTATACGATGAAGTATAGTAATGACATCATTATTCTCCCAAGAATAATTGGCATCATATTTGTCTCCACCGTGAGGAACCTGAACATTGATTTTTGAATCGAACAGTACCAATGACTTTGCTAATCTCTGTTCTTGAAAGATTGTATCTGAATGAAATTTCTCAATGAATTGTGAGAAATCTTCCGGTTGGTTATTTTCTGTATTTAATGCCATTTTTAATAATGATGTTTCTTTGTTGGGGATTATGCTCTTTGAATTATTAGCATGGATGATTGAATATGCAAAAATGATAATAATGCCAATAAGAATCGTAAAGAGTATTCTTGCCACATATTTGTTATTGCTCTGCGAAGTTTGGCTGTCATAAACTTCTGAGCCTCCGAACTGTTCAATGGCAGTGATAACACTTTTGTTGCGACAGTACATTCCGGATAGTCTGATCGAAATACTCTTTGAGCGTTTAGCTTCGGATAATAATATTATGTCCAGCACTCTATAAAAGAGACTTCCACTCCCATAGGACTGTATATAGCATACAGTGCATTTCGCTATTTCAGACCATTTCAGCGTCGCGGTTTTGCTCCATTCTTTAGATGTAATCCCATTGGCATCAATTCTAAGGTAGTCACGACCAAATCGGGAATATTTGAAGACATACACCAATGTGAATATTCCGAAAAACGATGTACCAACGATTGCTCCGACAGGCCAAACGTCAGAGCAACCCCAATAGATGTTGAAAGCCAAACAGACAAGACAAAAAAGAGGAAACGTAAAAGCCTCTTTTGCCGTATAGCAATCTTGTGATTTCATCGCTTGCCTCCTTTCTTCCACAAGTAAACGAACAGTCCGAGTGCCACAAAATAGTTTATCCACATGGCACATGAAAGCGAGTCAATACTCAGGTACATTCTTTCAATTATGTCCTGAATATCGAATGGTTCTACAATGTATTTAAGATCGAGATATGCGTTGCAGACCAAGAGCAATTCTATGACTGCTCCTAATCCGAAGATTACACAACCTGATATTTTCTGCCACATCTTCATAGATTCTTGATTTCAAGTTTTTGCCTGCATATTGTATGCATGAATTGATTGTAGAAATACAGATAGCCGTTGTGAATACAATATGCCCGAATATGGGATTCATTTATGCTGTGGGTATTCCATGTTTTTCCGGCGTCAAGACTATAAAGGATATAGCTGTCAGTGTTCGAGCGTTTCGTCACAATACTATATATGACGCTGCCTTCGCTCCGCAGTGGCTCCATCATGCCGAAATCAAATTGTCCGGTTTTCGTCATGGTTCCAGTCGGGCAGTCAAGTAAGTACGATTCTACTTCTCCTCCGGTTTGGGTTAGTATGACACAGGTATTGTCCGACGATTTGATAAGACTGACATCCCCTTGCAACTGAAATCAGCGATATATGAATTGGCTGTGAAATCATATAGACGATAACCGCTGGGCGAGTGGTAAGACGTGAAGCCGAAGATGTGGTTTTGTACTACGGCAAGTCCCTTGTTCGCAGGTTGTAACGAATAGCATCCAATCGAGTCAGCTTCCTTGAGGCACCTGTCCGTCCTATAAAATATTCCGTTTGCAGCGAAACAAAGGCTGTCATTGTCCGCAAAAAGGATGGGTAGCTTTGCAAACTTATAATCAGACCACCAGTTGGAGCCTTCATGGGTTATCATTTCTATCTCGTAGGCTGAATGATGTTGAATAGCGCAATATACATCATCATTAATCCTAACTGTATTGAAGGCTTTGCCATAGCCGGGCAATTCGATAAACAGATCCCATTTGCGTCCACCGTTTTCAGTGAGATAAACTGTCGCCGTATCGGGATGATCCATGTAACGCAATGAGCTTATAGCAATGCCTTTGCCATCATCGTAGATGTATAGGTCCGACACATCCCCCACAAGCCCCTTTGCCTTCCATTCATTTGATTGATCCGGTGAAAACAATCCGAATAGGGTGCACGAAAGGATGAATAGCCCTGCCACCATAAAGGGGAAAATCTGCCTTAGTCCATAGAGATAATCATTACCGGAAAGCGAAACTTGATTAGTCTTGCCATCTCGCCATGTTTCATATTTTGCCTTACGAAGTTTCCATAAATCCACCGGGCTTTTGCCTTGGATGTCTTTTAACGATTTATGGAAAAGCACACATCCAACGATAGCTAACCCGATGAAAATGACAAACGGTACTACATTCTTTCCGATATTGATATTGGCAGCAGCTCCGATTGCGCCTATTATCGACAGCAATGCTGTAGAGATGGCCTTGAACGCAGTTCGCTTGTATGTCTTGCTCATGATAATCCATCCTACAAAACACAATACTCCGCTTACAAGAATGAAACTTGGCAAGAGATATATTTGGACTACAATCAACGGATATGGCTCATGTATTGTCATATTGAATATAACCATCAAGGTAACATCGACAAGATAGGCTCCAATAGCCGCACCCCAAACCCAAAGCCATGTGTATAAAACGCCAATATTCTTTGGCCAAATCAACCCTATAGCCACAGCCAGCGCGTTTGACAGCAATATCAATAAAATGCAGAATATACTATCGGAATAGAACGTGAGAGAGAAAGCCGACAGGCATAGCGCAGTGGCAATCTCATAAATCCAAAATCGTTTATCGGTCAGTTTCATCGCTTGCCTCCTTCCAATATGAATCCGTTATTAACTGCCCACATGAAAATAAAAACGCAACAGATGCTGAAAATGCCACCAATGAGGAATACAGCCGCATAAAACTTGTCAGTTCTTGAAATTTCAATAGACAGCGTATCGTTTAATCTGCCGCCGCGAATATATTTTAGATAAAATATTGTTCCCGACAAGCAACATAACATGATATTGAATAGTGTCAGGCCTTTTAGCCCGAACAACACAGATAAGCCTATAATATTTTCAAAGGAGAATAAAACAACTGTCGTAATACTGAATAAGTAAAGATACAATGCGAATAACATCATGCCCATAGAAATGAATACGGGCATATCACCATTTCCGATACGCTCCTGAAAATGGTAATAACACACAAATATCTTCTGCCACCTATTCATAGTCATAACGTGAAGTGTATGATTGGTATTGGATGTTGTTCATTTTCAGATATTCCTCAAAGTTTTTATAACGACGGAGACTTTGGAGATAATCTTTGTATGCCGGATAGAATCTGCGGCAATCGTTGATCAGAGTTTCACAAAGTGGCGTGTCTAATCTTTTTGATAGATACTCAAATTCATCTATATCTTTCAGCATTGCCGGAATATCCGTTATACCTGCTCCATTCATGCCATTTAATATGCCCGTCGGCATTTCATGGATGGAAAACTCAAGAAAATACTTGAGTGCATGATATTTGTATCTGAGCGCATCAACATTATCCTCATCATGTTCAAGCAGCATGTCTGCAAGTTGAAACGGCTCGTATTTATATTTACAAAACTTACAGAATAGTTCAAGCGGACTATTGGTGTTCAGATAAGAATCCTCATGACCGCAAAAACAATGGAACAAGAATTTTAGCCCCTCAAAACCGCCATTCTCCAAATCTATGGCAATTTGAGGACATATAACCTTGTTGATAAACTGATGGTTCCAACAAATTTTACTATGCTTAGTCCAAAAAACTTGAATTTCTCCGATGGTAATATGCTCATTGTCATACTCTTTTTTCTCCCATTCAGAGAGCATTGCATGTCGTTGTTTCCTTTCCGGCTTGCTTAGCCAATCTTCTCGAAAACTGCTGCAAATTGCAAGATAATCATATAATATCCGGTTCATCGCTTACCTCCTTTCCGGCAGAGCAAGAACGATAGGCTTTGCGCCCATAGGTTACAGGAAAGAGCAAAGCCAACACACAAAACCAATATTTTAGAGAGAGTAGCCATACGCAAAGTTACAACAAATTTTTCGTAACTCGGTGATAATAGGGCAAGAAAAATCCGCACCTCCACGGTAGCTACCATATTTTTTCTTTTCCTCAGCCACTGGCGTTTCTAACGACACAAAGGCTAAACTTATTTGGTTTGGTTCGGGCTTTATATATGCCCGGATAAACCTAAACCTATATATGCAAGCTGAGCAAAAGAAAAAACTCTTCATAATTTTTCTTTTCCCTAAGCCATGATTTTAAACACAAGATTTGAACACAAAGGCATGAACACAGCGTATGCCAATAGGGAGCTGAAATGAGATAAATCGGAGTTGTGTTCAGATTTGTGTTCAAGGGAAAAGAAAAAGCAGCTACGATTTATTTCGTAACTGCTTGATTTTTAAGAGGTGGTCCCACTTGTACTTTGAACTTCAAGGTAACTTATTGTAGGGCAGTTTATTCTCTATGTTAAAGTTCGGACTTGGCTCAGATGAGGCACCTCTGTACTTCATCATTTTGCAACGCCGTTCTTATCTTCGTTTTTGCAAATATAGATAAAAATCGCTAGATTTTTACACCGGCAGAATAAAAAATCAAGGCTGGCACCTTGATTCCTGTCCCCTCCTACGTGCTCTTAGTCACAATTTTATTAATTTGGAGAAAAATTTCTAAATACATAAATATGAACAGGAATCGAACAGTAGCCGGCCTTGATGTCCACAAAGATAGCATTTATCTTTGTATTATGGGTCATGACGAGACCATTATTTTTGAAAAGACCTACGGAGTGCTGACCCCTGAGCTCCGCCAGATGTGCAACGATATGGTTGACAGAGGAGTCTCTGAAGCTGCGATGGAAAGCACCGCAGTCTACTGGGTTCCGGTATGGAACGAGCTTTGCGAGTCAATGGAGCTAAAATTGGTGAATCCGTACTTCATCAGGCAACTTCCCGGACGCAAGAGCGATGTCAGGGATGCACAGTGGATAGCGGAGTGTCTGCTTAAGAATCTCATTAAAGGGAGCTTTGTACCGGAGCCAATAGTCCAGGACATGCGTAAGCTCAACCGCCGCATCTTTGACCTTCAGGAGGATCTCACTTACTATTCCAATAAACTTGATGCAGCCCTGCAACGTTGTGGTTTCCGCCTGAGCAACTATGTCGCCAAGATTACAGGAAAGAGTTACCGAAAGGCAGTGGAGTCCATCGCCTCCGGTGTTACGGACCCCGATGAACTTATCAAATGTGTTCACGGACGCATCATCAACAAACACGGCCGGGAGACCATGCTTGCCGCCATGACAGGTTCATTCTCAACAACGGATATCACCATCATCAGGCAGTATTGGGAACTGCTGGCAATATATACCAGACAGTCCGAAGAATGCCAGTCTAAACTTACGGCCTTATGCGAGGCTCATTTCCCCACTGAATACAAACGGCTTCAGACCATACCCGGTGTCAAGGAACGCGCCGCCACGGCAATAATTGCGGAGACCGGTGTTGACATGAAGATGTTTGCCACAGCCGCCTCTCTGGTGGGATGGTGCGGATTAAAGCCGAGAAATGATGTAAGTAACGGACGTTACAAAAGCCGGAAAATCACGCATGGCAACAAATACTTGCGGAAGATACTTATCGAAATATCATGGACTGCGTCAAGAACGCGAAACTGTTTCTTCTCCAATTTCAGTTACATTCAAGTCACTCAGAAACACAAGAGCAAAATGAAAATACAGGTTGCCATAGCCCGAAAGATACTTGTCGCGGTATGGCACATGCTTTCAAAGCAAGAGGATTTCATTGACCTTTATCTCAAGAGACTCGAAGAGCAGAGACTGATGGAAGGAAAAATCAGACAGCTTGAATCGAAAATGGCCTGACGGCAATTCGACATACCTTCCGGTGCAATGTAATTAACTTTGTGGTGCATCGCAGCCCGGTTCGCAAATTTGCAAATGCTTCGGAAGGAGTTGGACACCGGCATAAGCTAACCAAGCTTGTAGAGGAAAGTAACAATCTTAATATCATGATTCCGCAGTTACTATTTCTGTCGGAACGAGGCTTTATATGCCAATGTATCGTTTATGCAATATTTGGAAGCATATTACCTCATATACGGCAAATAAGATTTAGAGGAAAGTTAATCATTAATTGCCGTAGTGCCAAATTAGTCATCTTAAAAGTTCATAAAATGAACTGCTATTGGCTATAAGCTATCAGACATCAGGAACTGTCTTAATGTCAGATGTTTTATACCCTCGTAGTTCTGAGGACGTGACATCGGATTCATGGATATGACATACTTGGGATAGTTGTCTTGTATCTTCAGCAGATTTCCGAACTCCCGCTCCATTGTCTTGTCGTCAGCGATGAGATAGGCCACCTGTATATAGACTGATGTGCCGCCTTTTTCGACAACGAAATCAATTTCACCATTGGGAAGTGTTCCTACGCTGATCTTGTATCCAAGATTTTTAAGGTGAAGATAGACAGCATTTTCTATTACCTTCTCTATGTCGCCTGTGCGGTTTTGCCCGGCAAGCATATTGCGCAGACCCAAGTCCTCGAAATAGTATTTATCGTTGGTCTCCAACAAACGCTTTCCATGTATGTCGTATCTCGACACCTTATTGATGATGTAAGCGTTTGAGGCGGCTTTAAGATAGTTTATCGCCGACAACGGGGTCAGTTCCACCCGCTGTGACTTGAGATATTTGGACAATGACGTGGCCGAAACAAGTTGACCTGCGTTGTCGCTGACGTATGACATCAGATTTTCAAATAGTGTCACATTGCGAAGTCCTTCCCGCTGCACCACATCTTTAAGAACAATGGTATTGTAGATGTTCTGGATATATTCCCAGACCATATCCTCATTTTCAAGTCCGAGACGGTACAGGTGAGGAAGACCACCGAAGCCGAGATATTTCAGAAGACTGTCATCTGAATCATTAAGGTTGTGAAAGGTCAGGAACTCCCGGTATGACAAACTCAGGATATGAATCTCAATATATCGACCGCCGAGGTATGTGGATAGCTCTGACGAAAGCATCTTGGCGTTACTTCCGGTCACGACAATCTGGCACTCCTCGTCGGCATTCAGGCTACGGAGTACATTTTCAAAGTCATTTATATCCTGCACCTCGTCAATGAGCAGATAGTTATCTGCACCTTCTTTCAGTTTGCCGTCAAGGTATCGCGAGAGATCTTCTGCATTTCTAATGTCGGCATACTTTGTTTTTTCCTTATTGATATATATGATGTTGGCATCCGGATTACCGGCTTCAATCTCCGTGACGAGTTGACGGATTATATAACTTTTGCCAACACGACGCTGCCCGGTAAGGGCGATTATCATCCCCTTGCCGATAAATCTCTGAATATGCTCAATATACTGTTGCCTTGCTATAATCTTCATACCTGCAAAGATAATAAATTTTGTTAATCATACCAAACAAAAATGGGATAATCCGCAGTTGTATTTGTTATACCTTACAAAATCACCCGGAAACTACGAGAGGCGCGACGTCTCGGCATGTTCTGTCGCAAGCGAGGCATTGCCGGGGTGAGGCAATGCCGTCAGTGGCGTTTGGAGCGAGTCCGGCACTACCACTGACCGCATCGCCAGAATTGAAGAGTCGGCTAAACACCGAGTGTCTGATAGCCTGAGCATGTCGCTTCGCTGTACCTGCCAAGTCTATCTGCCACTCCGTGTTCTTACGCCGCCTCCATCATTCGTTATTTGAGCCGTTGCGCCACTCTACGTTGACCAGCAGTCCACGGACCGAGACAGTGATGTGCCTCCTTCCTTCGTCGGGTGCATATCACAGACTCGTCTTTCCGGGACTGGACAATTCTATTTACAGACATTTCAATATTACGAAAATTTCAGAGCGATTATGTAGCCGTGTGTTTTCACCGTTCCGGAGTCGTAGCTCCTGTTATTGTCTAATCAACAGCGATTTTAACTTGCTTGCCAATGGTTAACGTGTGGTGCCGGGGATATTCTTTTGCCTTTTGACTGAAAAATCTCCAGACTTCCCGATGGTCAGCTTGTATTTTTCCGTCAAAGGGCGAACATCCCCTCTGTTCACCACACGCCTTTGAGGTGTCAAGCAAGCGAAAACCGATGGTGATATACAAATAAAAAAAAGTCGCAACGATGAAAACAAACAGCCACATAAAAGGTCAAAGCGAAGCTCAAAGCCTCAGGTTCAACCAAATAAAAAAGGTTGCAAAGGTGGTGGCTATCATCATCGGAGCAATAATCGGAACTCTGGTGTGGGCGATGGTCAGACCTGTAATCCGAGGTGCGGGCTGGGTAATATCCATTATAACCGCAATAATGATAATCTTTTGGTTATTCACCCTTTAATATAACACTGATATGGCTACTATGAAATCCAACAACGCTGCAATCGCAGCTATGCAGCAGATGCTCCAAGAGCGTTGCATCGCAGAACCCACATTCGCTATCAAGATGGCGAACCCGTCCAAGAGTATGGAAGGCGCAGTAAACTATCTGTGCGTACAAATTCAGAAGAGCGGTCTGTGCTGTATCGATGACGCTACCGTGATGAACATATTGGTTCACTATTATCCAAAGTATAATATTATCCCAAGCTATTTAACGGCATAGTTGTAGTTCAAGGCATTAGCCTTCATACTTGCCAAAACAGCTTGGGATAATATATTTTTGTCAGTGCTTCTTTGAGAAGGTTTTTAGCCATTCTTTCAGTTCGGAGTTGCGTTCCCATTCTCCTTTATCAGGTCTATCGGGAGTTATATCCTGATATGCTTTTTCAAGAGCTTCTCTTTTTTGTTGAGAGTCAACACGGGCATATAATTCGGTTGTCTTGATTGACACATGTCCGAGAATGTCACGTATATACACCAGCTTGAGTCCCGCATAAAGCAAATGCATTGCCTTTGAGTGTCGGAACGAGTGAGGCGATATATGGTCCGGGATTAAACCGGGATGTTTTGCCCTCACATCGGCCGCATACATGGATATTATGTGTGCGATACCGGAGTTGGAGAGTTTGCCACCTCTGTTATTTGTAAACAGCGGGTGTTTTTCTCGTCCCGGCAAGTCAAGCCGATATTCGGCAATATATTTCCTCAGTATTCTTACCTGATTGTCTTGTATTGGGACTATTCTGGCTTTCCTTCCTTTGCCGAACAGTTTTACCTGTGCCGGAGTGTCAAGATTCAGGTCTGCCGGCGTAAGGTCTATAAGTTCCTGCACCCTTGCGCCGCTGTCATATAGCAAAGCGAGCATTGCAAGATGCCTGAGCCCTTCCCGAGTCTCTGATGGAATCTGTGCCAGAAGAGTCTTCATGCCTTCTATACTCAGAGAGGTGAATGTGACAGATTCTTTTCTCTTGGCCTTTACATTCATGATCTGCTGCCATTTGCCTATATTTCTGACATCCTCATATTGAAGATATCTGAAGAACGAGCGCAGTGCGGCAAGACGCAGATTCCGTGTATTATCAGAGCACTGACGTTTTGTCTGAAGCCAGTCGAGGAAGTCGACAACCACATTGCGATCGATGGACTTAAGTTCAAGTTTCTCTGCTCTTATGTTTTTCACCTCTTTCATAAAGTCTATGAACAAAGTGAATGTGTGGGCATAACTCCTTAAGGTATGACGGCTCACGCCTCGCTCCATTGGCAGGTATGAGTTGAAGAAGGATGAGAGATGCCTCGCAAAATCAGTTTCCTTTTCCATGGTACATATTGTTTTTGTCGAGTTCCGGGAAGACTCCACCTGTCGTGGCCGACATCTTCTCAATTATTTCGGGATAGAATTCCCTTGTAAGCCTTAGGTACCATTCGGTTTCTTTTACACTGGCATGTCCGAGCATTACTGACAGTATTGGCAGTCCTGCGTAAAGATCTACATCTTCTGATGACATTCTGTGAAGGGTATGGACGGCAAAAGTATGACGTAGGTCATGGACTCGTGGACCTTCGTTTTTACCACGATGATGGATTCCACATTTTTCCAATATTCTTTTAAAGAACGTGTAAGGAGTATTTGTAGAAAAAGGCTTTCCGAGTCCTGATACAAATAGATACCTGTCAGGATTGGAAATGCCTTCAACTGGCACAAGGTCGCGGTACTTTATGTATTGCATCAAAACCTCTTTCAGTCTTTCGTTCATCGGAATGATTCGCTCCTTATTGTTTTTTGTCTTTCTCAGAATTATGAAGTTGTTGGAGAGATCCACATCCTCATTCCTGATGCTCAACGCCTCGGATATCCTCATTCCGCTAGCATACAAAAGCCTGAAAAGGCACGGCATGCACATCAGACATGATTTTGGTGTAGGTCTTGAAAGCTCGGCTTCATCGATTGCCGCGAATATCCGGATTATTTCATCATGTGTGTACACATATGGAGTATATGTGCTTGACGGTCTCTTGGGTAGGCGGGGGACATAACATTCAATACCCAGACGGCACAGATACTTCAGAAACTGAATCAACTGCGAATGCTTGTGATATGATGTTACGTCAGATGTAGGATAAAGGCTTTTCTCCCACTCACACACCATTTCTTTTGTCACGTAAAGTTCAGAACGTTTGTTCAGTATCATCGCGTCATCCCATTGTTTGAGCGTGTGTCCATAGTCTGCTGTTTTGGATACAACTGCACTCTTTATTTTCATGAAAGCACTGATATATGGAGCGAAAACGCTTCTGTATTCATGTTTATTACTCATAAAATATCCCTCCTTTCTGCAAATAGAAATCATTGGGAACTGGCGGTGGCTGAAGCAGGATTGAGCGTAACCTGTTCATATCTACCTTCAGGTAGTTGCTTGTGCTTGCTGTGCTTGCATGGCCGAGGGCGCTTGATATAATGGGGAGCGGAGTTCCGTTTTCCAAAAGCTCGGTGGCAAGTGAATGTCGCATTGCATGTATTCCATGGTGTCGTCTTCTTACATTGACCCCTGATGCCCTTATGGCTTCCTGCATGGCGCTCCATACTGTATCTCGGCATATCCTTGTATATGGAGGTCTTGACGATACAAAAATATGGTCATCGCCTGTAGTCGGTCGTTCTGCCTGTAGATAGTCGATAATGGCGTTGCCTATATCACTGAGCAGCGGGAGAATATTCTCTCGCTTGGTTTTCCACTGTACGATACGGATGATGTTTTTGTCCCAATCCACATCACTAAATCTCAATCGGATGATGTCTGACACCCTTAGTCCGAGCCTTGAAGCAAGGAGGAATATGGCATAATTTCGTCTTCCGTTATAACTGCTGCGATTTATTGCATTACCAATCTGTTCAATTTCTTGTGCGGTATAAACAGATGGTATCTTCTCTCTTTGGGGTGAACGAACTCCCTCAAGAAATGTACCGAGTTCGAATTTTACATACCCTTCATGGTAAAGGTATTTGCAGAAAGCGCGTATCACGAATAAACGCTGCGATTGATTGTTCTTTAATGATGATAAGAACTCCATCACATGTAACTCGGTTAATTCTGAGATTTTATCTATTCCCTTCAGATGTAAGGAAAGATTAAACTCTGACAGCACCCGTCGATATACGGTCAATGTTACAGGAGTGACACGCTCTTTCCTCTTTAGTTCTACAAGTTTCTGTGCGATTTCACCAATTTCCCCGTATAAGTCGTAAGTGCGAAGCTGGATATTCCTTTTCACAAAAGGTACATCCGGATTTTCCAATGCTGCGTTAAGAAAGTCAACGCAATGGCAGAGTCTCTGCCATCGTTTCAAGCCTTTACGGCTTTCAAGATAACGTATTCCGACATCGGAATCGAATTTTTCAAGCCCCATTTCCTTCATGTATGAAGAAATGTCTGATTTTACAATGGACTTGAACTCGGCTACCGTAGAAGGAAAGTAGCCGGCTTCAACCCATTTTTCCTCACATAGCTTGAGTAGTTTTGTGATTTGTTGTGATTTTGCCATATATGTTATTGTAAATGGTATTCAACTAATATGACAATAAGATTTTTATCCTCAAAATATTATCACAAGTAATCCTAAAATTCAACACATTAGATTATGTTATATCTTCCAACTTGGGATAATATTATACTTTGGATAAAAGTGCTTATCACGAGTCGTGATAACCACTACTTCGACGAGAATGAGATTGAGGAAGGCGGAAAAGTCAACTGCAACATCGTGGTATCCAAGCCGGAACTTTCCGATGAGGATAAGGCGGAACTCAAAGAGCAGGCTATGGAGCAATACAAGGAGGAGCAACTCCGAGAAATCAGACGGCAGTCAGCTCCGAAGGCTCAACCCAAGCCGACCGCCACCGCTCCCAAAGCCGGAGCAGAAATCAATATTCAACCCAATCTTTTCGACTTCTAAAACTCCAAGGATATGAAACCTCGCAATAAGAAACAACAGCATATAGTGGAACTGAGTGGGCGACTTCGCCCGCTCACCACTCCCCAAATGAATTGGGCACTCAACTCTACCATCAATCACTATGGCTATGGGTTGAAGAATGGAATGTGTACCTGTATGAAATGCGGTCACGAGTGGCTGGAAACCCGAAACGGAACGTGCCTATGCCCCGAATGTGGCACTCAGATAGAAATCAAGGACACCAAAGAGCGTGTTATCCGCGAAAAGTCCTATTTCAACATCATCACGACTATTGAGGACTATCAGGTAGTCAGAATGTTCCTGATGATAGTTGAAATGCGCAAGGGTATGAAGGTGAAACCTGCCTATCTTGAAATCGGTCAGTATTTCATTGACCCCAAAGGCAATAAGACCGTTGTCGCTATCCCTCGTACTCTCGGTTGCTATGTTGATACCTTTGCGTTCAGCGCACCGCTTGAAATCAGAAATGACGGGGAGGCTTATATGTACGTTTCAGACCAATGGGTATATCCTCGCATCAAGGTCACTGACACCATCAAGCGCAACGGGTTCAAGAATTCTGTCCACCATATCCACCCCGTGACTATGTTCCAAGAGTTACTGACCAACCCAAAAGCCGAGACACTGATGAAATCCAACGAGATAGGATTGTTACGATACCTTTGTGCAAGACCAGCCTATAAGTCAGACATTGACAAGTATTGGAATACCATTAAGATAGCCAAGCGCAACGGATATAAGTTCAAGAACGTTGGAATGTGGTTCGACTACATCAGGATGTTGGAGCGTATGGGCAGAGACCTCAATTCTCCCTCGCTGATAGCACCCCAAGACCTCAAAACCGCACACGATGAATATGTGGAGAAGGTCAACCGCCAGCGCATCAAGGAGCAGAGGGAAATGGAACGTCGGCAAGCCATCAAGGACAAAGCCAAGTTCGAGGAACTCAAATCCCGCTACTTCGGAATGGAAATGACTGACGGAGAGATTGAAATCCACTCAATCGACACCATCGATGATTACTATAAAATCGGAGATAAACAATCTATCTGTTGCGGTACTGCCAAATATCACCTTAAAGAGGACACATTGACCCTTACCGCCTACATCGGAAACAAGCAGATAGCCACCATCGAAATTTCGCTTGACGACTACCACATAATCCAATGCCGAGCCTTCGCCAATGAAATATGTGAGTACACCCAGCAGATAGCCGGCATCATCAACGCCAACAAGAAGATGATAGCAGAGAGAAAAAGAGCATAGACAGTGCCATATCAGCGATGAAGGTGGCGGAGTATAAGACCTCCGTCACCTTCATTTTGCCAAAAATTTCGGCCGCCAAAAGGCGGCGTTGTGCAGGTAATTCGTTCCGAAATTCAGCGTTTTTTAGTAATTTTGCAATGTAAAAACGTATCAAATTCAAAGCAGTACAAAATGACTAAGGCAGAAATAGCGAGTGAAATCGCAAAGACAACCGGCATCGACAAGTCCGCAGTTGTTACCGTTATCGAACAGTTCATGACCGTTGTGAAGGACAGTCTCGCACATGGTGAAAACGTATATCTCAGAGGCTTTGGTAGCTTTATCGTCAAGCAGAGAGCAGAGAAGACCGCGCGTAACATCAGCAAGAACACCACCCTGATTATTCCGGCTCATAACATTCCGGCATTTAAGCCTGCCAATTCTTTCAAGGAAGAAATTGCAAAATAATGGAAGAAGAAATTGAAAAGGATAATCCTGCAACTGAGGGAATCCATATTCAATCCGAAATCTGTAATTGTTCCACTTGTTTGGAAAATCGTAAAAGGTATGTTCATATACTTGATGTCGATAAATATATCGAATCATTAAATGACTGGGATTGATAAACTATACAAATGCCGCGATGCTATTTTGTTTCAATGAATAGCATCGCGGCATATTTTATGGTGTGTAAAGAATTGCAAGCTCCGTAAGCCGCCTTTTGTGAAGGCCGGAGTGCCACTTGCCTTTGTAATGGCAGTGGGAGGTATAGGACTTGAAGATGTTGCGGTCGCCGCGTTTCAACTTTTTCAGAACGCTGCTTTTATTGACGGCTCCGGGGCCAATGTTATAAGCGAGAGCCGCAAGAATATACTTGTCACGCCCATATTCTTTATACAACTCGCAAAACTTGGCATAGTCACGGCGAAGAAGAGCATCAGCCTCCCGTTCACTGTACTGGCGGCGTGTGAAATGTTCTCCCCGCTGAACGACATGACCATAGCATATCGTCGGCCAGTGTTTAGGCTTATGAAGTGTTTCAAACTTCTTTATAATCAGTACTGCTCGCTCAAATAGCGGAAGCTCCATAATCGACCGCTTTGCGTTGGCTGCCGGCGTTGCCGCCGCGAGGGTCAGCAAAGCCATAAAGAACATCAGTAATTTTTTCATCGGGCAATCGGTGTTATTGTTCCGGGATTGACAGGGACGATTATTCCGGGGGTCTTGCCTCCGTCATCGTCGCCACTGTCGTTACCGTTGAACTCAAATGTCTGTTCCCACGGTGTCGAATTGAAATTGTCCTCGACCACCACTAAAAAGCGATGTTGCTGGTCTGATTTTGCGGTGTAATTCAGTCGGAAGGTCTTGCTTTCGAGCAGAAGACGGTCGTTGTTGACCAGCACAGGTCCATCAACGAGTTTGAGCGAGCCTTCGCCGTCATACTGGAAGTAGCGGATGGTATAGAGGGTGTTGGTGTAGTTGCCTTCGGGCTTTATCTCGAAGCGCAGCTCGACAGTCTCGCCCTTGGTGATTTTGTCGCCGTATGGCATGACTTCCACCGTAAAGGGATAGGACTGCTGCACGTCGAGGTCGTCGGAGCATGAAGTGAGAGCGATGACGAGAGTGAAGAGGGTTGCCCAGAAGCCGAAGAAGCGGGCGGGAGTGATGCGGATAGCACCTATTTTATCAAAAATCATATTCATATTATTCAGAGTTTTACTTTATTCGATTTTTTCGGATAGAGCGACATAAGGTAGTCGTTCAGATCCTTGTGGTTGGGATAGAGTGCTGACTTGTCCATGACTTTATTACCGAACTCCCTTTGGAGTCTGGCGAGTGCTGCGCGACCGGCGGTGTCATTGTCAAGATAGCACTGGATTACAGTGTAATCGCCGAGGGCAGGTATCGCTTTCTGGAGATTGGAAACAGAGTTGAGCACAACAGTGTCGAAACCATCATTATAGCCGAGGCATTCCGCTGAAAGGAAGTCGATGAAGCCTTCAAACACGTTGCACCGGGCATTTCCGTTGGCAATTATAGTGATGTGCTTAGGCGGATACGAGCCTTTGAAGAAAGGATTGCGCAGCTCATAGCCATTGGCATTATTGCGGAAACCTACTGCGTAATATCGCTTTCCATGCAGTTCATAATCAACCTGTACACAGTATCGTTGGGCTATCTCCTTAGGTATGCCTCTGTCGGCGAGATAGCGCAGCAACACGTGAGACTCCAGACGCGACACTTCGACATTTTCAAAGGTCGGTTCTTCGACAAACGGCGTTGGCTTATAAGGTTTAGCGACCGGGAGGCGCATCTTCTCCGCGATGTAATCGGCTTGCCTTAAAAAGTCCGTTTCACCGGACATTTCTCCGGCAAGCGAGAAGATGTCACCACCCGCGCCCGTTCCGAAGTCAAACCAAACCTGACGGTTAGGATTGACATGGAACGACGGTTTTCTCTCACTGCGATACGGGGCGTAAAACCACAGACCTTTGCTGTCGCGTCCGGTAGGCTGATATCCCAACTGATTGAGAAACTCGACAAGCGAGATTTTCCTAATGTCGTCGATGTTCATAGGCGAATCTTCCGTTGGGGTTTGTCAGGTTCCTGCTTGGACGGTTCTGTATTCTGTTCCTTATCTTTGGACTTTTCCAAAACCGCCATTTCTGAGGCTATATATCGGTTCAGTTCCGACATATTGCACGAGCCTGTCAGTTCATAAGCGAGGTCATAGATACTGCCGTATGCACCGGTCTTTGTGTCTCGCCAGAGATTTGTTTCGGTGTTGATTACCATTGTCGGACCGAGATTGGCATCGTATGGAGCATTGTAAATCCTCAGTTTGTCATCGGCAGCAACCGGGTGTTCCTGACCGAGAGCTTTCATAAAGTCTATGAGCTTCACCTTCTTTATATCAATGCCTACAACCGTCGGAGGCTGCGGGCAACGCGCCATTATCGAAAGTTCCTTGCCTTGCTCATACTCATTCATATATTTCAATATGAAGTCACGCGGGTCCATATAGAGCGTCGGATTCATTTTCAAGGCGGCAAGGTCGATGATGTCTCCGCTTTGGTCTGTGGAATAGTCATACCATTTGTTGGTGGAGGTATTGACAACCAACATCGGCTCAGGGTCGTCGCGTTGCGGTGCATAGTAAAGTTTCATATCCTCGAAGGATTTGACAGGCTTCTCGCCAAGAGCCGCCATAAATTCTGTAAGAGGAATATTGCCGATGTCTTTTTCAGTGTATCTCATAGCCATTACTTGATTATGAATTTGACACCGACACCATATTGTGTATGGAATATCTGCACATCGCTACCGAAGGTGAAACGCTACTTGATGTTGGCAGTCAGGGCGATTTTGTCTGAAAGGTAGAAATCAGCCTGTAATGTAAGCGCACCGCCATAGATGAAGTTGTCGCCGTTATGGAGCGTCGAACCGTCGGATAAAACCGACTTTCCCCAATTCACTGTTTCGTAGCCACCGAGTGCCGACACGCCACCGTATAGGTGAAAAGTCTGTGAGTAGTCGCTCAACAGATGGAGATTGTAGCCGACCTCGCCTGTAAACTGCGCGACCGAGATACGACCTTTCGCGCCGTAGGGCTTATAGGTCTGGAGATACTCGCCGCCGAAGCTCCAAATATTGGCACTCCCCTTATAAACTGAATAGAACACTCCGAGAGAATAGCCGCAGTCGCGGGAGTTGCCGGTATAAAAGCCGTCTGTCATGTCAGCCTTGATTTCTACCGCTGACATTCCGGGGAGGCATCGCTGGGCCATTGCCCGCCCTCCGAAGAGGGTGAGCATGGCAGCGATTATCATTATCGCTTTTCTCATAGTTACTGTATGCTTAATTCGTCAATTACGTTGGCTCTCACAATATCCTCGTTCTCGACCAAGAAAGACTGATGGCGGCCGCCTTCTTTCTCGGCAATCTCAATAACGAGCTGCTTATCGTCGGGAATGGTGAATTTCTCCAGAGCGAAGACCGTTCTTTCAGAGGATTTTCCGTGTACTACAGTCACATAGTTCTGGGCGCGGAGTGGTTCAAGTACCTGCTCCTGCATTGCGGTACGCTTGATAACCTTCTTATCCACAATCTTGAAGCTGACATAATCGACATCGAAAGGAATATTAGATGTGTTTTTCAGTTCGGTGTGGAAATAGAGAAGTCCATTGTTGGTGTAGATGGATTTCAACAGGAACTGCACCCCGAAACGCTTCGAGCCGATATGCTTGATCTCGCGCTTGTTCTGCTTGTAGATTGACTTCATAATCAACTTGACAAGCATAGGTGATTCACTCCCCAACTTTTCGAGGTATATCTCCTGAGCGTTGTTCGGACGGTTGACAGCCTCGCCGTCATGGAGAAAGTCAGTCATCTCAATGCTCAGAAGCAGAGGCTCTTTCGCAAATTTGACGTTGAAAACATAGTAAGAGCCATCATCGGTAATCACCGACAGATTTGTTTCAGTTTTGAAACGCTTAAACGCCGATTTAACTCGAAGTACGTTCTTTGCTCCGTCTGCGAGACCTGCCACAAGGTTCTCATTGCCGAGGTCAACGTACACGATTTCAGCAGGAAATATGATGTGCGTAGTCTTTTCGTAGCACACTTCGAGAGCGTGAGGCGGAATCATGCGGTCGAAGCCGACCTTGCGGGTCAGACCGTCAAACTTGTCGCCGTCGGTGTAGTTTTCACCGTACACGTTCATGTCGTGTTCGGCTACCTGTTCAGTGTCAGGCGACACGTTATTATCGGTGTTATTGACAGTTGTCTTCGATTTAGCGAAGACAGGGGTTGCCATGCCGAGAACGGCAATAGCGGATAGTATAATAGTCTTTATTTTCATTATTAGTAAATTATATTAGACATCTTCGGGTTGGTGAATCATCACCCGATACCCGGCTTTAAGGTGGACTTTCACAGTACGCAGTTTCTTGTTGAGATACTGACTGACACCGTTGATAAGTCCTCGACCGACATCCGATGCAATCTGCGCACCGGTATTCGTGGTCAGATTTATAGAACTGCCCATAGTGGAGCCCATATTGGCACCGATCTCGTGCAGTGCGTCAGACTCCATAGAATTAGGGATATTGATACCCTCCAGACCGTCGGAATCATAGACCGTTAAGTCCACCTCATACACAGAGCCGTTTGCCTCAATTGATGTAATGGCAACCTCCAGTCTCTCGCCCTGTAATCTCGCCACTCCGACAAGAGGAGTGTTCCGGGGTATCAGGGCATTGCCGACCCACATCGGTTCGGTAAGCCGGAGTTTAACCGACTGTCCGTTAATCACACTCTGGTCGTTTGCCACAACAGCCGCGATAGTATTCTTGGCAACAGAGGTTTTCCTTCCGACAGAGGTGTTGAAGCCACGGTCAGATGACGCACTGAGCGAAGAAACCACACTGCGATTTACCTGAGTCACCGGCTGCACATTCCGTTTGCCTTTTTCCTCGGATTGCCGGGGAGGCGGATAGTTCCCGCCATTGCCGTTGCCCATATATTGGGCGGCAAGCTGATATGAACGTTCAAGCATTTCCATCTCGTCCGGCTGCTGTGCCTGTTGCGTGACCATTACATTCTGAGCCTCCAGTTCCTCAATCCGAGCCTGCAACTCTGCCACCTGCTCAGTCTGGCTATAGTCAGGCACATAGAAATCCTGAATAGAAGCCTGTACCTGCTGGTACTGCGAAACAGAACCCTCAATGGCTGATGATTCAGCAACAGTATCGAGAGATGAAGAAGTCGCGATTGTGTCAAGTGACGCGACAACATCAATCCGTACCTGTTTTTTCTTGGCTGCATCAGCAGCCTCGTATTCCTGAACCTTTGTGCCTATTTTCTCGCTTTCGCCGGCCGGTATCTCGGTGTTGAAAGCATTGCCCGTCTTGGCATCTTCCTTGTTCAGACTGGAATACAGCAGCCACAGAATTACCACACCTGAAAGGATAGCGGCAGGGAATACCACGAGATATTTCATCATCTTCTGACGCTCCGCAGTAGTCTTGGGCTGGAAGTATGAGTTAATCTTCGCTTTCCACTCCTGTATCGTCATAGGCAGAATCTTTTAGTTCGGGGAGGTCGATCTTTATTTCTGTATAATCGACGGTCTTTTTAGAGACTGAATCCAAAGCAGGGATGTCGATACCACGGATATGCTCTACCTCATATTGGAAGACGGCGTTCTTTGCTCCGATTTTGTAGCAGGCGTGGCCGAACACGAAGAAGGCAATCAGCACGAAAGCCGAGAGCAGTACGGTCACGACCATCAGCCTTTGCTTGTGGGGCATATCGTCGCAGACCTGTTTCAGTTTTGCGCAGACTCTCCCTTTTGGCTCCCGCCAGACCCAATCAATGAGCCGGGCGAGAGGAGATTTATTTTTCGTCATAATTATCGTTTAGTAGTGATTATATCCTTGTTCTCAAGGATATTGAAACCTTCGATGATAAATCCGTTGGGATTGTCGTCAGAGCGCGACACGTTTGAAAGGCGACACGTTGTCACCAGTGTGCGCTGGGTAACATTCGACTCACGGATAATCATCTGTCTGGCATAGGTCTTGGCGGTGTAGGGGTAATTGTTGAAATCGCATACCACGCTGTCAACCTGCACCACTTGGTTTATATTCCCCGCAATGATGCGGTTATAGTAACCTTTCTCCGAAAAATCGGTATAATAGTTGTAGGCCGATTTGTCGCTCAGAATCAGGGCACGGTTTATATTGTGCTCGATTGCGGACTTATCGGGAGAAAGGTTGAAGAACAGTTCATGAAAGCGACGCACATGCTCGCGGGCCTCGGCGGGGCGGTTCTGCTCCATATCCTGTGATAAGGCAAGCATCAGGGACTTGCCATTGTCAAGGACATAGATTTTCTCACGTTGCTTTTCAGCGAAATTGAAAACCATGATCAGAGCCACGGAAACCACCACCGCACACATCGCCACGAACACAATCCCGAACAGACGTATCTGACGGAAAGAGGTCTCGATATTCTTTAATGATTTGAATTCCATAATACTACTTTAATAGTTTGCCTGCCCTGCCGGCGACATTTCCGGCGACACCACCTGCGATGCTGCCCGCCATAGAGCCGGCCTGCATTGTGGTGTTGTTAACCGCACGGTTATAGTTTCCTGCACCTCCTGCCTGAATAATCCAGCCTGAAACAGTCGGTATAGTGAAGTAGCCGACAATCCCAATCACCATAAATATGATGTAGCAAATATTTGAGCCATCAATATTTACATTGGGATTGTTGGTCAGCTCCGATATGTCGTTCTGAAGCATCAGCACCTGAATCTTGGCAAGGATAGTGGAGAACAAATCAGCAACCGGAAGCCACAGATAAGTCTGGATATAGCGTTGAATCCATGTGGTTAATGTTGACTGGAATCCATCCCATACCGACAGGGCAAAGGCAATCGGACCGAGAATGGCAAGGACAATGAGAAAGAAAGTCCTAATCGTGTCGATTGTCAGAGACGCCGCCTGAAAGAGCATTTCCAGAAGTTCCCGGAAGAAATTTTGGATTGCTTTCTTGACCTTATACATTCCGCGCTCGATATACATTCCGGCTGCGGTGCCTATTTCGGTAACTCCAAGCTCGTCAATCTGACGGTCAAACTCAGCGTCATCCACAAGATAAGCTGTTGACGGGTCTTTCATCATGGCCTCATACTCCAGCCTGTCTTTCTCCTCCCGATATTTCTGCATATCGAGAGTCTGACCTTCAAGCATCGAGGCTGTGCCCTGCACAATCGGAGACATGACAGAGTTGATGGTTCCGAGAACGATAGAGGGGAAGAACATTATGCACAGTCCGATTGCGAAACGGACGCAGCAGAGGGAACACATCCACCGGTTCGGCAGCAGCCAGCGACCTCCATATCCTGTAGGCCACATAGAACAAGCGCGCCTAATCCGGCAATCCCCTGAGCCACTCCCGCCATGTCGGAACAAAAGCGGCATCATCTCGTCGTAGAGCGACCGGAGTATGGTATGGAGGTTGGAAAAATCAATGGCACACAGCATAGGCATCACCAGTATTTTTCCGAACCGTCGCCATAAAGATTGATTACCCTTTGGGTATCAGCTTTCTTCTTGGCGCGGAGATATGACACGCTGATATTCTTATTGGTATAATACGCCGTCAGACTTTTCAGCCGTTTCATCTCCTTGTAGCAGTCGTCCACAACATCCATGCGGTCTTTGTCTGTCATCGAGAGTGTCGTGATATTGACCACCTGTTTCAGGTCGTTAAGGACTCCGCCGGCCTCTTCAAGAATCCGGGTATAGCCCGATGCAATTGCAGACAGTTCGCTTGACGTGAAATTCGGATCAGTCAGCATCTTCTGGAAATTATTGACGTAATAGCCGGAGATGTTTCCAAGCATCAGGATTGTCTGCTGCACCTTGCGGGCATCACGGACGAGGTTGTTGACCGACTGGAGTGCGTCGTAATATTTCTTCGCCTGCTGGTAAATCTTTACCGTCTCCTGAAAATTCCGCACCATAATTTGTAGCGTCGTTGATTCCTGAACGAGTGATTTTGAAGAGTTGACAATCGACTGGGCGATGTTCGACGGGTCTATCACCGTCCATTGGGCGTTTGCCCTGCCAGCTCCGAAGAGCAGGCAAAACAGAACGAGAGGGAGGATAAATTTCAATTCTTTCATACGCATTTATTTAGATTCTGGAGGCCATGCCTCCGATTTCTTACTCCGGCATAGAGCAGAAGCAGCGGGAAGGTTATCAGGGCAAGCAGTCCGATGAACAGACCGGCAATTATTACCCATAAGACACGCGGCACTTTCACTCGATGACATTGATGTTAAAACCTACATCATTGGCCGGCACATCTTTGAATGCCAGTTCGCAGACTCTTTTGCGAACATCATCAGACAGGGTGATTTCCTCCACGACTTCGTGGACCTCGGTCAGAATATCCTTATTTTCGACTGCCAGATTAGCATTGAGAAATTCATCCAATGCCTTTGCATCAAAAGTCTCGCGTTCAGTAGGTGTCATATCACACTTCCGATAGAATGTCCTGCCCAGATCCGCGAAATATTTCATTGCCGTCATTCGATATTGCCATGGCCAGTACATCCCGACACTCGGCGCAATAGACATTGTCGTCATGGAGCCACCCCTGAATATCCCGGAGTAAAAACTCCTGCGGAATAATCTCAGCCGGAATGCCGACACCGGAGAATTTTACCTTGTAGAAGCCGTCGTGTTCGCTGATTGTCATATCCGCACCGTCGTGACAAAACCAGTCACCGACCATTTTGGGCCGCATATCAACAGGAATCCCGGTCTTCGACTTTTCGATAGCCTCCTTGACGAAATGACCGATCCGTTCACCGATACGCACAACAACATTGTCGATGCGACGGGCCCACTTATTGATTGTCTTTTCAGCCTTCTCTCTGACAAAGGCATTGAACCGGCCACATGCCTTGAAAGCCAGCATTATGCAGCCGATACAGATTGTAATCCCAAGGCTGAAGATTACAACCGCTGTGAACACGTTCATCACGGGTTCGAGAAATTCTAAAATATCTTCAAACATATATTATTCGTTAGCAATTCGTTTAATGGCGGCTTCGGTATCGCCGCCAAGTTTTTCAGCCAATTCGAGAACCCTGATTTTCTCCGTCTCCTCGGTGGTGTAGCAGAAATATTCCTCCCTGCTGACCTCCGTGGCATAGACGGCGGACTGAGTGCCTCCGAGACCAATCCACACCTCTTTATATAGGCGGTTGGGATTATTCGCCATATTGATACTGAGTATCTGGCTTTTCTCCTTGTCGGTCAGACCGAGCAGTTCCTGAATCTGGTCGAAGCGGTTCATATACTTGCGCTGGTCGAGCAGGATTTTACAGTCTGAGTTGTTGATGATGGTCTCCTTGACAATCGGTGACGATATGATGTCGTCAACCT